>Ga0222425_100005_pt1:127500-967969 | contig 967969 bp, 746 predicted proteins | sample 2B1ome_2_FD_180089 | JGI IMG/M metagenome (GOLD analysis project Ga0222425, IMG submission 180089) | Enriched microbial communities from leaf-cutter ant dump, University of Wisconsin, Madison, United States - 2B150A (version 2) | ecosystem: Environmental > Terrestrial > Nest >...
GACGTTTCCTTCGCCAAGGAATTCCACGTCGCCCGCGGCGAAGCCGAGAAGGCCTTCGGCAACGGCGCCGTCTACATCGAGAAATATATCGAAAAACCGCGCCACATCGAGTTCCAGATCCTCGCCGACAGCCACGGCAAGGTTCTGCACCTCGGCGAGCGCGACTGCTCCGTCCAACGCCGCCACCAAAAGCTGATTGAGGAATCTCCTTCCCCCTTCCTCTCTGCCGACCTCCGCAAAAAGATGGGCAAAGCCGCCGTGAAGGCCGCCGAAGCCGCCGAGTACCAGAACGCCGGCACGATCGAGTTCCTCGTCGATGCCAAGGGCAATTACTACTTCATCGAGATGAACACGCGCATCCAGGTCGAGCACCCCGTGACCGAAGAGGTCACCGGCATCGACCTGATCAAGCAGCAGATCCGCGTGGCCAACGGCGAAAAGCTCGATTTCGACCAGGGTGACATCAAGTTCGAGAAGCACGCCATCGAGTGCCGCATCAACGCCGAGGATCCGGCCCGCAACTTCGCCCCCTCCCCCGGCACGATCTCGCTTTATTACGCCCCCGGCGGCCACGGCGTGCGCGTGGATTCCCACGTCTACAGCGGCTACACCATCCCGCCCTACTACGACTCGATGATCGGCAAGCTCATCTGCTACGGCGACACCCGCAAAATCGCCCTGCAGCGCACCTACCGCGCCCTCAGCGAATACCTCGTGCGCGGCATCAAGACCACCATCCCGCTGCACAAGGCCATCATGAGCGACCCCGTCTTCATCGACGGCAAGGCCACCACGGCCTACATGGAGGACTTCCTCTCCCGTACGCCGACGGATCTGTTCTAAACACCCAAGCCAGTCCCCTATTCCAAGGCTCCGGAGTCTGCTCCGGAGCCTTTTTTGCGTTCTCAGGTTGAGCTCCGCGCCTCGCATTTTCCGCCCGTCAGACATCCCAACCGTATCCCTGCCCTGCATCTGCGGACTTGCCGCCCAGAGGGGATCCTCGTTCTAGTCGGTCGATGCCACTGAGCGCCACCCCGGCTCGCTCTTGCGGACAACCCTGGGCCCGGGCAGCGCTTACCCTGTTTCTGCTGATGCAGGGCGCTTTTGTCGCATGGACCGCAACCAGCCCCCAGCGCCATCCTGCCTGGCACCACGTGATCGCGAGCCCGCTTTGGCCGGCCTTCACCGACCTGCGGATCATGGCCAACGGCTGGCAGGAGGACGCCGCGGGCTTCGACCCGCTGCGAACCGATGGGGATGCCCCGCACTTCAACTATCCGCGTCTCTGGCTCATGGGCGGCAAGCTCGGCTTAAATCTGTCCGACGTTCCCTGGCTGGGCGTGCTGATCGCCACGCTTTTTCTCGGTGCAGCCTTCGCCACCGGACGCCTCGCCCCCGGCTGGAGTTGCCTGACGGCCCTGTTGTTGCTCGCCTCACCTGCCATCAACCTGGGGTTGGAGCGCGGCAACAGCGACCTGCTTCTCTTTGCTCTGATCACCCCGGCCTTGCTCACCGACACCTCCCGGCGTCACTGGCGAAGCCTGGGGGCCCCGTGGCTGCTGGTTCTTGCCGGCATGCTGAAACTGTTCCCGTTCGTAGCCCTCCCGGCCGTGCTCATCCGGGCCCATCGATCCGTTTGGATCAGCGCCGTCCTCGGCTGCCTGGCTTTTGCCACCTACCTGACAGCCACCCAACAAGACATCACCCTCGCGCTCGCCAAAACCCAACGAGGAATCACCGAGTCCTATGGCCTGAATCTGACCGCGACCAATTTGCCCGCGATCCGGGGTACGACCGATCCCACTGCCTCTGCACCTGATCAGCGTGGCGTCCGTATGCTCGCCGGAGCCCTGCTCCTGCTCACTTTGGCCGGCCTGGGCTGGCGGAAGACGCGTCCGTTGCTTCTCGGCACCCGTGAACCCCCGACACCGGTGCCAACGGCGGCCATACGCCTTTTTGTCGCGGGAGCGGCAATCTACCTCGTCACCTTCCTCTTTGCCCACAGCTGGGCGTATCGCCTGCTTTTCCTGCTCTGGACCCTGCCTTTGTTGGGATATGAATTGACCCGCGGTCAGGCGTACCGGCGTATCCGGGCAGCGGCGGCTCTCCTTCTGATGACCTGGATCTGCTGGGGCACGAGTTCCAGCTCGCCCACCGTACTGGCGTGGACCCACCTCGCGTGCCTCGCCTTGGTGCCTGCCCTGATTTTGATTACCGCGACCGCGCTGGACGCAGACGGAAAAAACGAGCCAGCCGGCCATTCTTTTCTCAAACGCGCCCTCTGGGCCGCTGCGCTGACCGCGGGCACCGCCCTAATGGCCGGCGACTTCGGCTCATCGCTCACAAAACGAGGCTTTTCATCGTCCAATACGGCCGAAATCTGGAATCGGGTGCAACAAGGCGAAACCGCCCTCGCAAACGGAGCAATCGAAGAGGCGATCGCCAGCTTGAAGACCGCCTTGCAACTGGCCCCAAACCATGCCGACGCGCACGCCCTGCTGGGCGCCGCCTTGATCCAGGCCGGCCTCATCAACGAAGCACGTCAACACTTGGAAAAGGCCATCGCGCTGCAACCCCGCGCCATCAGGGCCCACACGATCCTGGCCGGAATCCACCGTCAACAACGCCGCTGGGACGAGGCGATCGCACTCTATCGCGAATCCCTCGTCATCCGCCCCGGACACATCGCCACGCTCAACCAGCTCGGCCTCGCCTGCTTGGAATCCGGACACCCTTCCGATGCCCTGCAATGGCTGGAACAAGCCCGGCAACTCCGGCCCGACCATGCGGAAACCGAACGCAACCTCGGCATCATCACCGCCGCCCTCAAGCGCCCCGACAAAGCTGCGGATCATTTCAAACGAGCCCTGCAGCTGAAACCGGATTATGCCGATGCCGAATTACAATGGGGTTTTGTGCTCGCGCGCAGCGGACATTTGCCGGAAGCGCTGGAGCATTTCCAACGAGCCGTGGCGCTCTCGCCCGACTCAGGCCAGGCCCATTTTGTCCTCGCGATGGCGCTCCGTGAACTCGGCCAAACCGCCGACGCGGAGCGCCATTACCGGGAAGCACTCCGCTTGGAACCATCGCTGGCCCCGCGCTGAGCCCCCCGGCTCAAGCGCCCGGCGAAATCAGCACCAAGTCGCTCCACTCACCCATCACGCGTGAATCCACGCGCCAGCCGGGTGCCAGGGCCGCGAAGGCCTCGCGCACCTGAGCCAGCTCGGCGGCAAGGATTCCGCTGAGCACCAACACTCCGCCCGGAGCCACGGCACCGAGCAATTCCCGCGCGAACTTCATGAGCACATCGGCCTGGATGTTGGCCAGCAGCAGCTCGGCCTGCCGTCCGGCGAGTCCGGTGATGAGATCGCCGACATAAAAGTCCACGCATCCGGCCAGGCCGTTGAGCTCCGCATTCTCCCGGCTCACGTCCACGGCCAGCGGATCGTTGTCAAAGGCCGCCACGCGCGCGTAACCGAGCTTCATCGCCGACAGCGCCAGAATGCCCGAACCGCAGCCGGCATCGATCACGCGGCCCGAAACGCCTTTCTCGGCGGCCAACGCCACCAGACGCTCCACGACGAGGCGCGTGGTCTCGTGATTGCCGGTGCCGAACGCCATGCCGGGATCCAGCCACAAGACTTCCTCGCCCGGCGGCAGCTTGAACGCTTCGCGCTCCCACACCGGCACCCAGTGCAACCGGCCGAATTTCCAGGCCTTGAAATGCTCCTTGTAGCTCTCCTTCCAGTCTTTGTCGGCCAGTTCGTTGATCGCCGGTTCGGTCACCAGCCATTCGGGATCGATCAGCGGCCCGAAACCGTGCCAGCCCGCCTGCGCCGCGTCCCGCGTCTCAAAATAACCGGTCAACCAGGCCCGGCCCGACGGTTTGTCCTCAAGGACCATCAGATGCTGTTCCTCGTGCTCGGCGAGGAGTTCCTCGATCGCCGGCACCGCGCCAAGCGTCACTTCGATTTTGAATTCAAAGACGGTTGCCATGTTCATTTCCCTTCCTGGCTCAGCCGGGCGATGACCGCCGGCAACAGATTGTGTTCGACCGCGTGCACCTTGGCCGTGAGCGATTCGAGCGTTTCGTCTGGCCCGACCGGCACGCGCACCTGGCCGATGATGCGGCCCGCATCCACCTCAAGGGTGACTTCGTGGACGGTGCAGCCGGTCTCCTTCACGCCGGCCCGGAGCGCCTGGCCGATGCCGTCCAATCCCGGAAACGCGGGCAGCAGGCTTGGATGCAGGTTGATGATCTTCCCCGCAAAGGCGTTCAGAAACCCGGCCTTCAGCACGCGCATGAAACCCGCCAGCACAACCAGATCCGGCTGCGCCTCGCGCACGGCGGCGATGAAGCGCGCCTCGCCCTCGCCCTCGAGCTTGGTCTTGAACGGCGCCGGATCCACGAACCGCGCCGGCACGCCGAAACGCGCGCCCAGCGCCAGGATGCCGGCCTCGGGCTTGTCCGACAAAATCTGCACCACGCGCGCCGCGCCCAGCCGGCCGGCTTGTTGCGCCAGCAGGATGGCCTCGGCATTGCTGCCCTTTCCGGAACCCAGGATCACGACTCGCATCCGCCCAGTTAGGGCGGGCCGCGCGGCGGAAGCACGCATTATTTCCGTCAAACCTCGCGCCCGTTCCGCGCCCCGGCTTGCGTGCGCGGAAATTCCGCGCACGCTGCGGACATGCCTCCCAGGCGGAGCTTTCTGAGCGTGTTCGACAGCCTCACCGACCGCATCCTCTGCGTGGTCGGCGCCGTCCTGTTTTCCCAAGGCCCGGAATTCATGCAGCAATACCTGCAACGGCTCGGCGGCCACCTCGACGAGGCCCGGCGCCAGCTCGCCACTTTCCAACGGACCGCCGATCAGGCCGGCCTCACACTCGAAGCCTTCATCCGCAAGACCTCGGGCAACGCCGACGCCGACGTGGCCCGGCTCGGCGGCGTGATGAACGACGCGGTCGAACGCGTCGGCTCGCTGCAGGCCGCCCACGACGCCCTGCTGCACGCCGCGTTATGGGAGCGTCCGTTCGTGTTCCTGCGGCACATCGACTCCGCCATCGCGCGCGCCACCGGCGCGGTTTACCAACCGGCGGTCCCGACCACGGTCGAGGGCCTGCTCTACGCCTTCGCCGGGATGCTGCTCATCCTCGCTTTCTACCACCTCGGCGTGAAGCGCGTGCTCGCGTTGTTTGCGCGTCCGCGCTCCCCGGCCCGGGCGCCGGCCTAGAAAAACTTCTTCGCCTTCTCGAAAAAGCTCTTCGCCACCGGCTCGTCGGCATCGCCGCAGGCCTGGGCAAAGTCTTCGAGTTTTTCGCGCTGTTCGGACGTCAGCGAAGTCGGCACCTCGACATGCACGCGGATCAGCTGGTCGCCGTGGCCACCGCCGCGCAGTTGCGGCATGCCGCGCCCCTTGAGGCGGAACGTGGTGCCCGACTGCGTGCCGGCGGAAATCTTCAGAGTCGCCTTCCCCTCCATCGTGGGCACCTGGATCGTGCCGCCGAGCGTCGCGAGCGTGAACTTGATCGGCATCTCGCAAAACAGGTCGTCGCCCTGCCGCTCGAACACATCGTGTTCCTTCACATGGATCACGATGTAGAGGTCGCCGGCCGAGCCGCCCATGACGCCCGCTTCGCCGTTGCCGCTGGAGCGAAGCTTCGAACCCGTGTCCACGCCAGCCGGGATGCGCACGTTGATCTTCGCCGTCTCCTGCACGCGGCCCTCGCCGGAGCATTTGACGCAAGCCTTTTCGAAGCGTGAACCGGTGCCATGGCAGGTCGGGCACACCTGGCGCACGTGGAAGAAACCGCGCGAAGTCGTGACCTGGCCGGAGCCGCGGCAGGTCGGGCAGGTCGCCTTCTTCGAGCCGGGCTCGGCGCCCGAGCCGTGGCAGTGCCCGCACTCGCCGAGCTTGCGGAACGAAATCTCCTTTTCAACGCCCTTGGCCGCCTCCTCGAGCGTGATCTCAAGGTCATAGCGCAGGTCGGAACCGCGACCGGAGCCGCCGCCGCCTTCGCCGCCGAAGAACTGGTCGAAAATGCCGCCGCCGCCCCCGCCACCCTGGCCGAAGACCTCGCGGAAAATATCGAACGGATCATGGAATCCGCCGCCCGCACCACCGAAGCCGCCACCGCGCGGGCCGGCCCCGGCTTGCTCGAACGCGGCGTGCCCGTAGCGGTCGTAAGCGGCGCGCTTGTCCGAATCCTTCAGCACCTCGTAGGCCTCGGAGACCTTCTTGAACATCTCCTCCGCCTCCTTGTTGCCCGGATTTTTGTCCGGATGGTACTGCACGGCCTTCTTGCGGTAGGCCTTCTTCAGCTCCTCGTCGGTCGCATTTTTCGAAACGCCGAGCAGCTCGTAGTAATCCTGTTTTTGTCCGGCCATGGTCAACCTTGGGTCTCCGCCGACGCGGCGGGTCCGCTTGAGACGACGACCGAGGCCGGGCGCACCAGCCGTCCGTTGAGCGTGTAGCCGAAACGCACCACCTGGCTCACCGTCTCCGCCGGCACCTCGGCGCTCGGCAGGTGCGAGATGCACTCATGGAGATTGTGGTCGAAAGGCTGGCCCTGCGGATTCACTTCCTTGAGCCCGTGACGACCCAGCGTGGCCTTGAGCTGCTCGATAACGAGGGAAATGCCGTCGGCCACGGCCTTCACGTCGGTCTGCTGCCTGGCGGCGGATAGGCCGAGCCCGAGGGTGTCGAGGATCGGGATCAGGTCCTCCATCACGCCGGTGGCGGCAAACTGGCGGAGTTCGTCCTTTTCGCGCACGGTGCGCTTGCGGAAGTTTTCCAGATCCGCGACGGCGCGCAGGTAGCGCTCGTAATTGGCGGCCGCCTCCCTCTTGGCGGCGGCCAGCTGCTCTTCCAGCGCGGGCGTGGCGGACGCCGATGCGGCGGCCTGGGCCTCGGGGGCCGGTGGATTGGGAGTGGCTTCGTTGGTCTGGCTGTTGTCGCTCATGAACGGGCGGCGGAAATTACCTCATGCTTTCGCATTTTCAAGCGAGCTGAATCTGTCGGTCACCAATACCGTGGCCGCTCCGTCCGCAATGAACGTAAACCCGCCGGCGTACGGCAATAACGTGTTGTCGCCCGCGGCCAAGGCCCGGCCATCGCTGCTTACCCGCCCCTCGGTCACCGAAAAAATCCGCGCCTGCTCGCCCGCGGCGAACGCGAGCCGCTCGCCGGGCTCGAGCCGATGACGCGCGATGCGAAACTCCGCGCACTCGGCCAGCACGAGCGACTTTTCCGGGGAGCGCACGAGTTCGGGCGTGCCCGCGGTGTTGGCCGCAAGCGAGGCCATCGACTGCTCGACGTGCATCGCCCGGGGCTTGCCGTCGAGACCGACGCGCCCCCAGTCGTAAACGCGGTAGGTCGTGTCGGAGTTTTGCTGGATCTCGAGGATGATGTTGCCGCCGTCGATCGCATGCATGACGCCACTGTGGATCAGCAACGAATCCCCCGCCCGCGTCGGCAGCCGGTGCACGAGCGATTCCGCCGTGTTGTCCCGGAGCGCCGCGCGGAATTTCGCGACATCCACGCCCGGCAGCACGCCGGCCAGCACGGCCGCGCCCGGCTCGGCGCGCGCGATGTACCAGTTCTCGGTCTTGGGTTCGCCGCCAAGACTGGCGGCGACACTCGCGGGCGGATGCACCTGCAGGCTGAGACGCTCGCGGCAATCCAGCCACTTCACCAGGATCGGAAACGGACGGTTCTTCGGCCAGGCCGGTCCCATCAGTTCCTCGGTGTGAGTGGTCATCAGCTCATGCAACGATCGACCCGCCCAGGGTCCCTCGCTCACGAGCGATTGGGCCTCCGGCCGGTCCACCAACTCCCAGCTTTCGCCAATGGGTGTCGTGCCGGGCAATTTGCGACCGAGAAAAGACTCCAAGCCGCGCCCGCCCCAGACACGTTCCTGATAGATGGGCTTGAAACGAAGAAGTGATGTCATGCGTTGTGGACTAACAGGTTGCACAAATCTTGGCGCAGGCTTTTACATTGACCCACCGCCGGGTTGAACCTGCAATCAGTCCGACACAGACAGAAATGGCCAAAGCGGAGAGATCAAATCCAAAGGACAAGGACACCCCCTCATTCGAGGAGCCACGGCACCGGCCGCATTGGCTCGCCGCCTTCGTATGCCTGGTTTTCGGCATTCTGCTGTCGGTCGCCCTGCTCGATTACGAGCCCGGTCAGAGCGTGATGACCCAGGTGGCCGGCAAAACCGATGTCGTGGACGGCTCCGTGCGCCAACTGCCCGCACCCAACGGCGTAAGCCCGAACCTGGTCGGGGTCGTGGGCGCGGAGTTTTCCTGGGGATCGTTCTACTTGGTGGGCGTCTCCACGTGGCTCGTACCGGTCTTCCTGCTCTGGATGGTCTATATCTACCTGCGCAGCGCCCGTACCCTCGCCACCACGCGGCTTTTCGCCATGCTCGGCTGCATCGTGGCGCTCTCGTCGCTGGCCGCGATGCAGGGCACGTTCTTCACCAACCCGGAAACCTTCCCCGAGGGCCCGGGCGGCATCGTAGGAAAGTTCATCTACACGACGATTTTCAAGGACTCGCTCGGCGTCTTCGGCTCCGCGCTGATCCTCGGCATGCTCTATCTGGTCGGCATGCTGTTCATCTTCACGCGCGACATCGCCGCGGAACTGAGCCGGCTGATGCACAATTTCACCGAGTGGCGCCAGAAGCGGGCCGCCCTGAAGGCCGCGCAGGCCGAGGAACGCCGCCGTCAGCGTGAAGAGGCCGCCAAGGCGAAGGAAGCCGCGGCCGCCGCCGCCAAGGCCGCAGCCGCTCCCGTGATCAACGCCGGCGCAGGCAAAAAACTGGTGGTACCGAAAACCGAGGACCCGCTCGTCAATCCGCCCAAGGCCGCCACCGTGCCGCCGATCAAGCAACCCGAGGAGCCCGCCGCCGCCAAAGCCGCCGCGCCCAAGCCCGTGGTTCGCCCGGCCCCCGAAAGCAAACCGGCGACGGACACCAGGTCGCTCGCCGTGGCCGCCGGCAAACTCGAGCTCAACATCGTCAAGCCCGAGGAAACCAAGAAAGCCAAGGTCACCCTGCCGCAAAGCGACGACAAGAACTACGAGTTCCCCCCGCTCAAGCTGCTGCGCGAGCAGGTGAAATCCGACTCGTTCAACACCGAGGAGGAGCACCGCCAGAACGCCGAGAACCTGCTGCGCATCCTCGGCGAATTCGGTGTCGAGGTATCCCTCGGCGAAATCCACGTCGGCCCCGTCATCACCCGGTATGAGGTGATCCCCGCCGCCGGCGTGCGCGTCGAAAAGATCTCCGGCCTCGACAAGAACATCGCCCTCGGCATGCGCGCCCAGTCTGTGCGCATTCTCGCCCCCATTCCCGGCAAGGCCGCCGTCGGCGTCGAGGTGCCTAACCAGAAGGCCACCCCCGTCGGCATGCGCGAAATCCTCGAAAGCGAGGACTGGGTCGGCGCCAAGGCCGAGATCCCGATCGCCCTCGGCAAGGATGTTTCCGGCAAGCCGCTCGTCTCCGACCTCACCAAGATGCCCCACCTGCTCATCGCGGGAGCCACCGGCTCGGGCAAATCCGTCTGCATCAACTCCATCGTCGCCTCGATCCTCTATTCGAAGAGCCCGAAGGATCTGCGCCTCATCATGGTGGACCCGAAGGTGGTCGAGCTGAAGGTCTTCAACCCCCTGCCCCACATGCTCATCCCCGTGGTCACCGAACCGAAGAAGGTGCCGGGTGCCCTCAAGTGGCTGCTAAGCGAGATGGAGCAGCGCTACCAGATCTTCGCCAAGGTCAACGTCCGCAACATCACCGGCTTCAACAACCGCAAGAAGGAGCCCAAGGCCGCCGAATTCCCGCCCGCCGAACAGCAGGCCGAGCTGGAGGGCGTCGCCGATGAGATCGAGATTCCCGAACGCCTGCCCTACATCGTCGCGATCATCGACGAGCTCGCCGACCTCATGATGGTCAACCCGGCCGAGATCGAGACCAGCATCGCCCGCCTCGCCCAGCTGGCGCGCGCGGCCGGCATCCACCTGATCATCGCCACCCAGCGTCCGTCGGTGAACGTCATCACCGGTGTCATCAAGGCCAACCTCCCCTCGCGCATCGCCTTCCAGGTCGCGTCGCAGGTGGACTCGCGCACCATTCTCGACACCAAGGGCGCCGACACGCTCATCGGCCGCGGCGACATGCTTTTTTCCCCCCCGGGCAGCTCGCGCCTCGTGCGCGCCCAGGGCGCCTTCGTGGCCGACGAGGAGGTCATGGAGATGGTCGAATTTCTCAAGCGCAACGGCCCGCCGCAATACGCCCAGTCCGTCCAGCAGCAGATCGACCGCGCCGCGAAGGACGACGACGACGAGGACGGCGACGGTGGCGGCGACGATCTCGGCGACGACCAGGAACTGTTCATGCAGGCCTTCGACGTCATCAAGGCCTCGCGCCGCGCCTCCACGTCCACCCTCCAGCGCAAGCTGCGTATCGGCTACAACCGCGCCGCCCGCATCATGGATCTCATGGAGGACAAGGGCATCGTCGGCCCGGAAAACGGCTCCTCTCCGCGCGAAATTCTGGTGGACCTCGACACCTACCAGCCCTGACCCGCCCGGAATTTCATCGCGAATTTCGCGCCCCGCGCGTGTTTCGTGGTGACAGCGCGTGGCGGCTTTTCTAACCAAGTCTCATGCAGACCATCGGCGAACGACTCGAGGAAGCGCGCAAACGGAAGGGCATCTCGGTCCGCGAAGCGGCCGAACACACCAAGATCCGCGGTGACTACCTGCAAAAATTCGAGGCCAACTCCTTCGACATCGATCTGCCGCCGCTCTACATCCGCGGCTTCCTCCGCACCTACGCCCGTTTCCTCGAGCTCGATCCCGAGCGCCTGGTGAGCGAGGTGGACGTTCTGCTCGGGCGTGAAAGCAAGCAGCCGCGCCGCGAACACCGCGAGGCGCTGGGTCGCGTCGATTTCGGCGCCGCCGAAGCCCGTCCCGCCGAGCCCGCTGGCAGTGCTTCCGCCGACGACGCCCGCGCCGCGCGCGAAAAGGCCATGCTGATCCGCTTCGGCCTCATCGGCGGTGGCGCGATCGTCGGCATCCTGGTCATCATCCTCCTGGTCAACGTGCTCTTCAGCGGCAAATCCTCCGCTCCGGCCCCGGCCGCAGCCCAGCCGCCCGCCGCGACCGTGCAGGCCGACCCGGCGCAGACGCTCACGCTGACCGCCGTCGAGGCGACGCGCGTGAAGGTCGTGCAGGATCTCGACGACAGCGTGCTTTACAACGGCGGCCTGGCCAAAGGAGAGGCCAAGACCTTCAAGAAACAGGGCCGCCTCCTGATCACCGTGGAGGCCGGCAAGAACCTCCGCATGGAGGTCAACGGTCGCAGCTACCCGGTGCCGCTCGACGGCTACGGACGCTTCGCGCTCGATTGAAAAAAGGCCGGCGGTCAGCCGGCCTTTTGCTTTCTGAAAACGGAAACGGAGCTCCTTACTTCCGCAGCGCGACCGGCGGCCCGAGCACCTCGCGCAGAATGAAAGCCCGCCGCAGGGCCTCCGGGCTGCGCAGATCGTCCAGCACAGCCGACCGCGCGGCCTGACGGTTGACGGCACGCTGGTCCGCCGTGGCCTGCTCGAATTCCGTGCGCCTGGCCGCGGCATCCTTCATCCGCTTGGCTTCGCTCAGCCGGGTCTCCCACATCGCCTGCTGTTCGAGAATCTCGGCCTGGCGCTGGCTGTCGATCCGCGCCGTGGAGCGGACCGGCGGCGGTTCGGACCGGGCCACCACCACGTCGCGAATCAACGGCGGCGGTTCCTCGGCGTATTCAGCCGCCGGCGCGGGCTCGGGCGCTTCGCCCTGCTGGCGCCGGGATATCTTGCGCTGGATTTCCTCGCGGATCCGGCGCGTGCGCTCGGCCAGCTCGGGATCCTCGAACTCGTATTCCTTTTCAGGCGGCTCGCCCGGGGATGCCTCCTCCCCGCCCTTTTTCCGCATGATGGCCTGCAACATCTGCGCCAAAACGCCGCCGATGATCACGACGGTCCAGGCGTTGTCGACGAGCCACTGCAGCCATTTCATGGGCGGGGAGATTCGGGTGGTTCAGCGGGAGAACCCGACGGCGTCACTTCTTGCCTTCGGGATGGGCGATGGAACCGCGCATGGCGGTGTCGGACTGGATGTTTTCCATCTTGTAGTAGTCCATGACCCCGAGTTTTCCGGCGCGGAAGGCCTCGGCCATGGCGCGCGGCACCTCGGATTGGGCCCGCACGACCTCGGCCTGCATCTCCTGCACCTTGGCTTTCATTTCCTGTTCGAGCGCGACGGCGGCCGCGCGGCGGATTTCCGCCTGCGCCTGCGCCATGTTCTTGTTGGCCTCGGCCTGCGCTTCCTGGAGCTTGGCACCGACGTTCTCGCCCACGTCCACGTCGGCGATGTCGATCGAGAGGATCTCGAACGCCGTGCCGACGTCGAGGCCGCGCGAGAGCACGGTCTTGGAAATGCTGTCCGGCGATTCGAGCACGACCTTGTAGGTTTCGGCCGAACCGATGGTGGTCACGATGCCTTCGCCGACGCGGGCGATGATGGTGTCCTCCTTGGCACCGCCGACGAAGCGCGAGAGGTTGGTGCGCACGGTCACGCGCGCCTTGACCTTGACCTGGATGCCGTCCTTGGCGACGCCGTCGATCGTGGTGCGGCCGCCCTCCGGATTCGGGCAATCGATCACCTTCGGGTCGACCGAGGTGCGCACAGCCTCGACGACGCTCTTGCCGGAGCCCTTGGTCGCGAGGTCGATGGCGCAGGCGCGGTCCCAGTTGAGTTCGATGCCGGCCTTCTGCGCGGCGATGAGCGCCTGCACGGTCGGCACGACATTGCCGCCGGCGAGGAAGTGGGCCTCGACGCTGTCGATGGACAGGTCGATGCCGGCCTTTTTGGCGGTGATGCGCGCGTCCACGATCAAGCCGTGGGGCACCTGCCGCAGGCGCATGGCGACGAGCGTGATCAGCCCGACCGGCGCTCCGGCCAGCCAGGCGCGGATCCACACGCCGAAAAAGGACCAAAAGATGCCGATCGCGATGAGGAGCGCGACGACGGCGATGACCATACCGACCATTCCGAGGGATTGCATAGGGGATGAGGAGTTAGCTTTTGACTACGGTAAGACGGAACGAATCCACGCCCACGACCTTGACGGGGGTGCCCTTGGCGAGAAGGCCGCTTTGCGAGGCGGCCTCGTAGCGCCGGCCCGCGACCAGCACGAAGCCCGAGGGCGCCAGCGTGGTCAAGGTTTCCCCGGTCCGGCCGACCACTTCGTCGACCCGGGCCGGAGGAGGCTGGCTGGCACCGCTGACCGCGGCTTCGAGAAACATCTTCCGACCCCAGCGGGTGCGGGGCAGCACGCGGAGCTCAAAATAAAACGTGGCGCCGAGCAAAACCGTGGCGACCACGACGGCGAGCGCGCCGCCTTCAAACCCGTGGGTGGAAAAAGCCAGCCCGCAGCCGACGAGCATCGCCGCACCGCCGATGATGCCGAGCACCGCTCCGGGCACGAACACCTCGAAGAAAAGCAGCAGCAGCCCAAGGGCGAAACAAAGGATGATGGCGGTCATGCGGTGGCCTTGGGTTCGACCGTCAGGGCGAAACCGTCGCGTCCGGTGACGACCACGCGCGTGCCGGCGGTGACATGCCCGATGGTGAGGCGCGCCTCGTAGCGGCGGCCGGCGATTTCCACTTCACCGCTGGGAAACATCGGCGTCACCGCCACGCCTTCATCGCCGGCGGCCGGCAACGCCACTTCCTGCGTCAGGGCGGCCGCATCGCCGTCCACGGCCGCCTCCAGCACCATCTTGTCCCAAAACCAGGTGCGCGGCAGGAATCGCAGCACGGCGATCCCCAGCACCGCCGTGATCAGCAAGGCCAGGCCGAGGTTCTGGATCGGCCCCAGAAACAGATCGCGGGAAAAGCGCACCGGCTCGTGCGGCCAGATGTCGGCCATGGCCCAGACCAGCGAGCCCAGGATCATCGCCGCGCCGGCGACGCCCGGCAGGACCATGCCGGGAAAGAAGAACAGCTCCACGGCCACCAGCACCAGACCCAGCGCGAAGAGCAGGACCGGCTCATGGCCGGAGAGTCCTGCCACATAGTGTCCGAGAAACACCACGCCCATGAGAATGATGCCGACAATGCCCGGCCAGCCGAAGCCCGGGGTCTTGAACTCGATGAACAACGCGAGCATGCCAACCCCCATCAGGATAGGCGCCAGCGCGGTGAGGTACTGGGCCAGCCGTTCCGACCAGGTGACCTGAAAGCGCTTGAGCTCGTACTGACCGGCGCCGAAACGGCTGTCCAGGATGGCCTCGATGCCCGGCTCGATCCCCGCCGCCAGCAGCGGCTGGGCGGGATCGCCGTAGGCCTTCACCGCCTCCTTGGCGGAGAGCGTGAGCAGCTCGCCCTTGGGCTTGATGACGGTATCGCCGATCTTCAGCTCGAAATCCGCGCTCATCATCGCCTTCAACACCTCGGCCCGGCGCTCCGGCCCGCCGGACAAGGCGCGGGTCTTGGCGCGGATGTAGCTCTCCATCTTCCGCTTCATCGCCTCGGGCACATCCTGCCCGGTGCCCATCACGAGTTCGGCGGCGCCCATGACCCCGGTGGGGGAAAAATAGATGTCATCGGTGATCGATGCGATGATCGCCCCCGCGGAACCGGCCTCGTCGTTCACATAGGTGAGCGTCGTACCGTTGAACTTGTTCAACGCCTCCATGATCTCGATCGTCGTCCCGGCGTCGCCACCGGGGGTCTTCATGTCGAGCAGGACCACGTCGGCGTTGTGCTCGATCGCCTCCTTCAGGCCGCGCCGCACGATGTACAACACCGGCTTGGCGATCTGGTCCTGGATCGGGATCACGTAAACCAGGGATGGCTTCTTCGCCGCGACGACCGGGGCCTCGGACGGCGTCGCCGCCACGGGGGCCGCCGGCTCCGCATGCAACGAAACCAGCACCGCGACCAGCAGGACGGTAAGCAGGGTAATACGCCTAAACACGCCGGTACGGTACGCTCCACGGGGCATCTGACAAGCACCACGAACTTACAAATCGGCGAATTGTTTCAAATTCGCGATGTCCGGCCCGCGCGATCTGTGCATAAATTGTCTGACTTTGGATTGGAACGCGCCACGCATTTCGTTTTACCAACATCCCCATGGAACGCATCCCGTATCTCGGGCACACGATCTACAAATGGCAGGTGGGAACCTCCTCCTTCCTCGCGCTGCCGGAGAAAGGCGCCCGCCTGATGAACTGGAACGTCACCCTCGGCGACGGCAGCGTGCGTGACATCATTTACTGGCCCGAGCTCGAAAACCTCGAAGACATCGCCAAGGTCCGCGGCGGCAATCCGATCCTGTTCCCCTTCAGCGGGCGCTCCTACGATCGCGGCGAGCTGCAGCGCTGGCGGGCGGATGACGGGGTGAGCCGGCCCATGCCGATGCACGGCCTCGCCCGCCAGGGGAAATTCAACCTCACGCGGCTCGATGAGGGCGGCTTCTCCGCGCAGTTCGCACCCGACGATGAGGCGAAGGCCGCCTACCCCTACGACTACGAGTTCGTCGTCAGCTACCGCTTCGATCCGCTCGCGCTGTTCGTCGAGCTGCAACTCACCAACCACGGGCGCACGCCGATTCCCTGGTCGGCCGGCCATCACTTCTATTTCACGCTGCCGTGGAGCCCGGGCCGCGCCCGCCGGGACTATGTGCTCGAGACGACGGCCACGAAACACCTTCAGCGCGACGACCGCGGCCAGTTGGTGGCGGGGCCGCGCGTCAACACCCGCGAGGCCCTCGACAACCCCGCCCTCGTCGACCTGATCCATACGGGGCTCAAGCGCGAAGTCTTCGCCGTCACCGAAAGCGGCACGGGCAACCGGCTCTTCTTCCGCACCAGCATGGCTGGAAGCACCGCAAAGGACCTTGCCGTGGTCACCTGGACGCAGGACGAGCAGTCGCCGTTCTATTGCGTCGAACCGTGGATGGGGCCGCCCAATGCGGCCGAGACGAAGGTCGGTCTCCATCAGGTCGCCCCGGGCCAGATGCAGAAATTTTACGTCGAGATTTCCCTCGGTTGATTTTGCCGCCGTCTTCTGCACCTTCTTCCCATGCTCGCCTTTATGAATTCAACCCTGGCCTTCATCGAAGGCATCGGCGGCCCCGAACTGCTCATGATCATGTTCGTGATCCTGTTGCTGTTTGGCGCCGACCGTCTCCCCGATCTCGCTCGCGGCTTCGGCCGGGCGGTGCGTGAATTCAAGAAGGCCACGAGCGGCGTCGAACAGGAGGTCCGCCGCGCCATGGCCGAGCCGCCCCCGCCGCCCCCCCCCCGTCCCGCGGGCACCATCGGGCAGGGCGAAACCACGAAGCCCGCCGCTCCCGCGGCCACGCCGCCGATCACCCCGCCGCCCGCGGCGGAGTGAAGCCGGTTACCCAGGGGCTCAACCGAAGATATTCCCCCGGTTGAAACGCCACACGGCCACCGCCATCACCGCGGCCGTGATGCCGCCGAGAATGCCCAGGGTGGGCGCCAGTTCGAGCAGACCGGCGTCGGCCCAGAGCACCTGTGCGAAACCCTCCATCGCCCAGTAGACGATCGTGAGTTTGCTCAACTGCTGGATGAACTCCGGCATGAACGTGACCGGGAACCAGGCTCCGCCCACCGCGCACATCAGCAGGATGAGAAAGGTGGCCAGCCCGCTCGCCGCCTCCGGGGAATTCGCCAGCGATGCGATCAGCATGCCAAACGACGTGCACGCCGCCGCCGCGAACACGCACACGAGGACCAGCATCCCCAGGTGATTCTCCACGTCGATGCCGTAGAGAATCCGCCCGCCGATGAAGAGGACCATGAGCTGGATCAGCCCGATGCACACCCCGTAGAGAAATTTGCTCCACAGGATCTGCGTGCGCCCGACCGCTCCGGCCAGGATCCGGTGGAAAATGCCGTGATCCCGCTCGTAGAACAGCGCGGAGGCGGCGGCGCTCAGGCTGAAGAGGAGGAACTGCATGGCCCACCCGCCGACGATGCGCGTGGCCGCCGGGGATTTCACATCCTGCCCGGCCACCTGCACCGACTCGATGCGCACCGCCTGCGTGAACAGCGACTCCCCGGCCGTGCCGCCGGCCCCTTCGTCCCCGCCTCCACCAAAGCCGAGGTTGCCGCTTTCGATGTCCTTCAGGATGCCGGCGGTATCACCGCCAAAGCTGCTGGCGATGCTGTCCGCCAGTTCCCGGTTGAAGGCATGCTGGCGCTCGTCGCCGATGAAAGCCCGGCCTCGGGCGAGCAGCGACTGCCCGAGCAACTGCGGCACGCTCGAAAAGATCGTTTTCTGCAGGATGCCGTTGACCATCTGGGTTTCGATCTCGTTGCGGGGATTGGTGTAGATTTTCAGATGCACGCCGAACTCCTGCTCGCCGACCACGTCGGCCGGGATCACGAGGGCGAAGCGGAACCGGTTGTCCCGCATCAACGGCACGAGGTCCTCCTCGCGCAAGGGCTGCTCCCGGCCGTCCTCCCGTGCGGTCGTCGTGATCACCTTGAACGCCTTTTCCGCCTGCAACGCCTGGAGCAGCCTTGCCGCCGCCGGGTTGCCGCTGCCGTTCACCACCGCGAGCGGAATGCCGGTCGGGCCGCTGTCCGAGCGGCTCACGCCGAAGACGAGGCCGAACAGCCAGATCAGGGCGAACGGCACGAGGAAGGTCAGCGAAACGGCCGCCTTGTTGCGGAAGAAGTTGATGAAATCCTTGCGGACGAGAACGAGGAGGGTGCGCATGGCTGAAACGGGTTACTCGCGGAGCGTGCGACCGGTGAGGTGGAGGAACAGCGCCTCCAGGGTCGGCCGCTGGCTGGTGAAAAGCCGGGCCGGCAGGCCGAGCGATTCGGTGAGAGCGTAGAACCGGGAGAGCTTCATCCCGGGCTCGGGCCTGAAGCCATAGTGGCTCTCCCCCTTTTCGACCGAGCCGAGACCGTTCAGCAGCGGAAGCAGCGCCTCGGTGCCGCCCTCGCGCGGAAAGCGGATCTCCTCCTCGAACGGCAGCTTCAACAACAGCTCGTCGAGCGTGCCCAGCGCATGAATCCGGCCGTGATCGATGATGCCGATGCGCGAGCAGAGCCGCGTGGCCTCCTCCATGTAGTGCGTGGAATAGATCACGGTCAGCCCCTCGCGGTTGAGCCGCTCGAGGTATTCGAAGATCGCGTTGCGCGACTGGGGGTCGACGCCGACGGTCGGCTCGTCGCAGAGCAGGAGCTTCGGACGGTGCAGCAGCGAAGCGACAAGATTGAGCCGGCGTTGCATGCCGCCCGAAAACGTCTGCACCGCGTCTTTCCGGCGGTCGGCGAGTCCCATCGCCTCGAGTCCTTCGTCGATGCGCGCGCGCAGCGTGGCGCCCCCCAGACCATAGAGCCGGCCGAACACGTCCAGGTTCTGCTCCGCGCTGAGTTTCGGGTAGAGCGCGATGTGCTGCGGCACGAGCCCGAGCGCCAGCCGCGCCGCGGGATTCACCGCCGACAGCGGGCGTCCGTCGAGCATCAGCCGGCCCGCGTCGGGGTCGCGCAAGCCGGCCACCAGGGACATGAGCGTGGATTTGCCCGCGCCGTTGGGGCCAAGCAGGCCGAAGAACTCGCCGGCGTCGATTCGCAGAGATACATCGTCCAACGCCGTGAGGGCACCGTAACGCTTGGTGACGTTTTCCAGGATGAGCATCGCGAAAAACAACTAGCCCCACGGCCCGGCGAAGCGAGCATTGCGGTGCCACCGAAGGTCATGGTCACCATGACCCCGGTTTGTCCCACGAACGGGAACCTCGGATTTCGGCTTCGCGCCAGGATCGGCGCGCCTCGGAGGGCTCGAAAGCGCGAAGAAAATTTCTTCTGCCTCGCATGCGGTGGGTTACACGACGCGCTGCAACCTGGCACATCGCTTGCGTGTATTGGCATCAACCACCCAGTCCACCATGAAAAAGACCGCCCTCCTCCTCACCCTCCTCGCGGGGCTCGCCACCGGTGCCAGCGCCGCCGCCCACCCGACCGGGGCGCCTGTCCTGGTGCTTCCCACCTACGTCGTCTCCGCCCCGCGCATGCTCCCCGCCGAGCGCCAGATCGCCATCCAACGCGATGAATTCGTCCGCCAGGCCCTCGCCCCGCGCGCCATCGTCGCCGACCTGGCCAAAGCGCCCCTCGCAGACGGGACGACTCTCCGCCTCACCGAGGCCAGGCAGCCCAAGGCGCCGGCCAAGGCGCGCTCCTGAGCCCGGGCTTTGATTTTGTCTGTGCGTTAAGTGTGTGCAAAAACCCGCCCCGTGCAGAGGGGCGGGTTTTTTGTCGCCGCCTGCCGGCGTCAGTCGGAAAGTCGCCGCATGTCCGAACCGGATCCCGAAACACCGATCGCCATCCCGATCACGGGCGAACTGGATCTGCACACGTTTCGTCCGGCGGAAATCGCCTCCCTGCTCGACAGTTATTTCGCGGAATGCCGGCGCCGCGGCCTGCGCCGCGTGCGCGTGATCCACGGCAAGGGGACCGGCACGTTGCGCGCGACCGTCCACGCGCACCTGCGGCGCGATCCCGGCGTGGCCGGATTCGCGCAGGGCGACGAGACCAGCGGCGGCTGGGGCGCGACGATCGTTACACTCAAGCCCGACGATTCCAACTGAGTCGCCGCGACTTTCCTGCGATCATCGGGGTCCTTTCCGCACCTATGAACGCAATGCACGAAATTGACTACCACATCCACGGCGACGACATGCAGTACGTGGACATCGAACTCGATCCGCAGGAGGCCGTCGTGGCCGAGGCGGGCGGCATGATGTACATGGACGACGGCATCGCCATGGAGACGATCTTCGGCGACGGCTCGCAGAAGAGCTCCGGTTTCATGGGCGCCCTGCTCGGCGCCGGCAAACGCCTGCTGACCGGCGAATCGCTGTTCATGACCGTGTTTCACAACCAGGGCGCGGGCAAAAGGAAGGTCGCCTTCGGCGCACCCTACCCCGGCAAGATCATCCCGCTGCACCTCTCGGAACTCGGCGGCGAGCTCATCGCGCAAAAGGATTCCTTCCTCTGCGCCGCCAAGGGCGTGAGCATCGGCATCGCTTTCCAGAAACGCCTCGGCGCGGGCCTGTTCGGCGGCGAGGGCTTCATCATGCAGCGCCTCACCGGTGACGGCTGGGCCTTCGTCCACGCCGGCGGCACGCTGATGGAGCGCACGCTCAAACCCGGCGAAACCCTGCGGGTGGACACCGGCTGCATCGTCGGCTTCCAGCCCTCCGTGGACTACGACATCCAGTTCGTGGGCGGCATCAAAACGGCGCTCTTCGGCGGCGAGGGCCTGTTCTTCGCCACGCTGCGCGGTCCCGGCAGGGTCTGGCTCCAGTCGCTGCCGTTCTCCCGTCTCGCCGGCCGCATCATCGCCGCCGCCCCGCAGACCGGACGCGGCGGACGCGAGGAAGGCTCGGTCCTCGGCGGCCTTGGCCGCGTGCTGGACGGCGATAATCGCTGACACCGCCCATCCGGCGTCGCTGCCGTCCGTCATTCGGGCGTTGTTCTTCGTGCCCAGGCGTCCCAGATTCGGGACATGGGCACGAAATTCACCTACGCACTGATGATCAGCCTCACCGGAGCAGTCCTGCACCTGCTCCTTTATTTCACCGGCTTCCAAACCGAGAAGCTCGCCGTCGGCCAGCACCTCGGTTGGATCGGAATCATCGCCATGATCGTGTTTCTGGTGCTCGGCATCCGTGCCGTGCGCGAGGAGGCGCCCGATCGCTCGCTCAGTTATGGCAAGGGTGTCGGCACCGGTGTCCTGATTTCGCTGATGAGCGGCGTGATGAGCGGCCTCTATAATTTCATCCACTTCAGCTTCATCAACACGGAGTTCGTGGACTACCAGATGGAGATCGTCCGTTCCAAGTGGGAGCAGGCCGGCATGGGCGCCGCCCAGATGGAGCAGGCGGAAGGTTTCACCCGGGTCATGATGGGGCCGGTGGCGCAGGCCATCGTGACACCGATCATGGCCGTCCTCATGGGCCTGGTTGTTTCCCTGATCGCCTCCGCTTTCCTGAAACGCGAGGCCCAGCCGCCCGCACCCCCGGCGGTCTGAATTGTCTTCAGAAATGAACAAGGCCGCGCGATTCGCGCGGCCTTGTTTTTGCACACACACAAACGCCGCGCCGTTTTCGCAACGGCACGGCGCACGCTCAAAGGGTCCGCATGCCCGGTTCGACCCGCGCCGCCGGGCCGGGCGATCCGAAGCGGATCTTGGCGGACGTGGGCTCGAATACCTTGGTCTCGATCTTGATCTCGCCCGCTTCGGTGCCGATCTCGGCGCCGCCGATGGCGTCGATGCGCTCGCGCACTTCGCCCGGAAGCTTGGCATGCTCCTCGGGGGTGTTGATCGGGCCCTGGAAGGTCACTTTGCCGTCCTTGTCCTTGATGATGAGCTCCCGTTTGCCGGCGGTGGCGTTCACCTCGACCGTGCCCTGCTCGTCGGAAAACACGAAATTGCCTGCGGCCAGGTCGAGAATCGTGGAACCCGCGCCGCCCGCCCGCCGCAGCACGTGCACCCGCGGCTGGCCGAACCAGTTCATGCGATCGCCGCCGATCACGCGCAGCATATCGCCGGCTTCCGTGGCCGGGACCGCCGGCATGGCCATGCCCGGCGCGACCGGCAACGTCTGGGAAAGCCCGAAGGCGCCGGGCCCGGGGAAGGCATGGCCGAAGGCTTGCAGGGCCGGCCCCGCCACCTGCCCTTCCCAGGCAAGCTTGGGCACCTCGTGCTCGCCGAGCTTCACCTTGGCCGTGGCTTCCTTGCCGCCCCGGATATAGGTCAGCTTCACCTCGTCGCCGGCCTTGCGGTTGCGCACCAGCACGGTGAGCTGCGGCATGTTCACGAGGATCTGGTCATCGAGCTTGATCAGGATGTCGTGCGGCTGGAGCACGCCCTCCGCCGGGCTGTCGCCGGCCACGCGGCGGACGACGATGCCGGTTCCTTTCGCGAGACCGAGCTGCACGGCGACCGTGGGTTCGACCGGCATCGTCTCGACACCGAGAAAGGCGACCTTCTCCATCTCGCCGGGTGCAGAGTCGAGGGCGCGAAGATCGACGGTATGGGGACCGCTGCCCTGGACGGCGTGACGGCGGATGACGATGTCCTTGCGGGGCTCGGTCTGGGCGTGGGCCGAAACCGCGACCGTGAGCAACACGGCGGGAAGCAGGCGGATGAGGAACGGATTATTCATGGGAATCGGGATCAGTTGAAATTCGTGCGCACGAGACGGACCTCGTCGCGAGGAACGCTCCAGCGCAGCGAGGCGTTGGTGGCGGGATTTCGCCAGGTGTAGGTATCGACGTAACGGTAGCGCACCTCGCGGCCCTCGCTGCGATCGGGCAGCACGGTCGGCGCGCCCTCCTGGAGCGCATAGAGCACCGTCGCCGCGTGCACGGGTTCGTAACGACCGGCAGCCAAGGTCGGTTCCCGGGTCGCGGCCGGTGCTTCCTGAACGGCGACCGGTCCGGCCGGCTCCGGCTCCTCGAGGGCCGGTGCGACGCGACGCGAATCAAGCATCACCACGAAGGCAGCGGCCGCCGCAGCCGCGCCGGCCAGCGCCCACGCCGCCCACTTCCACGAACGCACGGACGCTTCCCGGTGCGCAGTCCGGAGGGTGGCGGGCGACGCCGCTGTCGCACCCAGTTCACGTTCGAGGGTTTTCAGCAGCGAAGCGGAAGGCGCGCGCGGCGTCAGGCGCTTCAGTTCATTTTCAAGTTCCTGGAGGGACTCATCCATGGCAAAGGGGCTCGAGTTGTTTGCGCAGGGCGATCAACGCGTAGCGGTATCGCGAGGCCGCGGTGTTGGGCGAAATGCCCAGCGTGTCACCGATCTGTTCGAAGGTGAATTCCTGCCAGATCTTGAGCGCGAGCACTTCGCGTTGCTCGGCGGGCAGCCGTTGGAGGGCGGTTTCGATTTCCTGACGGCGTTCATCGCCCTCGCCGGGCAGTTTCTGAAAAAGGAAGTTCCGCTCCTCGAGCCCGCCGTCGGCGCGCTCCTCGCGGGCCGTCCGGCGGTCTTCGCGCCGGGCCAGGTCCAGCGCGGCCCGGCGGATCGAGGTGATGAGCAACGCCTGCGGATCGCCAGGCAGATGGCGCTGGTGGCGCCAGTACCGCACAAAGGCCTCCTGCAGGACGTCCTCGGCATCGGCCAGGGAGCGGGTCCACTGGCGCGCACACAGGAGCAGCCGGGGGCCGTGGGCCTCGATCCAATGCTGCCAGCTGCGTGGTTCATGGTCGCTCTCCATGCGGACGGTTTCGGTGGTTTTCCTGAAGAGCGTCACAGGCCGGCTGATTTGTCTGAACGTGTCCTCCGTTGCGCCGGATGAGGACATTAAAAGAGGCCGGGGGTTCGCACCCGCCGGCCTCTGTTGCTACTATCTCTGCTGATTAAAATGAACCCGCCCGATCAGGCGGTGTAGGTGACCTGGCGGCGGTAGTCCGCAGCCGTCAGGATCACCAGAGCGGCAACGGCCAGATAGCCGACGGTCACCGCGATACCGGTCATGAAGTCACCGGTGATCTGCGTGCTGGCCACCCCGGCGATAAAACCCGTGGCGGCGGCAGTGCTGATGATTTGGATCATGTTGGTCTTCATAAAATTGATGTCTATTTGAGTTTTGTTTTGGCCACCTGTTTTTGGTGACGCGCTGATCATACAACAAAACTTGAAATAGCCAAAATACTTAGTTTCTATTGTTTCTATCTGATTTACCTATGGAAATCTACCAGTTGCGTTACTTCCTGGCAGTCGCCGAGACAGGTAACTTCACCAAAGCCGCCGGCCGGGTTTTCGTCTCCCAACCCTCCCTCAGCCAGCAGATCCTCAACCTCGAGGCAGAGCTCGGGCAGAAGCTTTTTCACCGCATGGGCCGCAAGGCCGTGCTGACGGACGCCGGCCTGAAACTCCTCGAAAGCACCCGCCGCATCCTGGCCGACGTGGATCAGACCCTGCAGGAGCTGAAGGAAAGCACCGGCATCGGACCGAAGGTGAAAGTCGGAGCGCTCCAGACCGTGGCGCCGTTCTTCTTTCCGGCGATCATGGCCCATTGCCGGGCCAACGAAATCCCGCTGGTCATCCAGACGCATGAGGATTTCCGACGTCCGCTCAGCGAGGCCGTGCTGGAAGGCCAGCTCGACTGGGCCCTCATCTCCCTGCCCTTCAACGAACCGCGCCTGCATTTCGAAAAGCTCTACACCGAACCGCTCTGGGTGGCGATGAGCGCCAGTCACCGGCTGGCCCAGCTCGACCACCTGACGTTCGAATCCCTGCGCGACGAAAATTTCATCCTGATGGGCGAAGCCTCCACGCTCACGCAGCACATCCAGCGTTTCTGCGGCGACCACGATTTCGAACCGAAGATCAGCCACCGCTGCGCGCAGGTCTCGACCGCGAAATCGCTCACCGCGATGGGCCTCGGCATCACCATCCTGCCCAAAAGCGCCCGCAGCGCCAACGACCCGGAAGGCCTGATATTCCGCAAATTCAGCGGTCCCGTCCAACCCACCCGCGACATCGCCCTCGTGCGTCACCGGCGCCGCCACCTCAGTCGCGGCGCCCAGCTTTTCGCCGACGTCGCCCGCACCGTGGTCGGCCCGATCGCCCATGTGAACACCACGGCCCCCTTCAAGGCCCCGTCCGCCGGATGACCGGAGACATGCGTTGCCCGGTTGCCACGCCCGGAAAATGCCCCATGCTGTCGGCATGATCAACGCGATCAAAAAGACCCTCCTCGCGGGCCTCGGCGCCGCAGTCGTCACAAAGGAAAAGGTCGAGGCCGGCCTCGACGAACTCGTCAGCCAGGGCAAGCTCAGCGCCGCCGACGCGCGCACCTTCGCCCGCAAACTCACCCGCGACGGACGCCGCGAATTCACGGCGCTGAGCGACGATGTCGGTGGGAAACTGCACGATCTCGCCCTCAAGTCCGCCCGCGAAGGCCAGACGCGGCTCCGTCAGCTCGAGGCCCGGTTGAAGCAGTTCGAGCAGCAGGAGAAGGCCCGCCGACCGAAGCCCGCCCGTCGCGCCAAGTGATCGGCTTCGACCTCCTCAGCCACGCCGGCCGCGCCAAGGACATCCTCTCGGCGCTGGCCCGCCACGGCTTCTCCAATCTGCTCAACCAGATCGACCTGCCGGCGGGCGTCTGGCAGCGCCTGCTGCCGACACCGACCGCCCCGTACCGGCCCGAGGAGCGCCTGCGTCTGGCTGCGGAGGAGCTCGGCCCGGCCTTCGTGAAGCTGGGCCAGATCCTCTCGATGCGGCCCGACCTGCTCCCGCACGCCTACATCGTCGAACTGCGCAAACTGCAGAGCCAGGTCCAGCCGCTCCCTTTCGATGAATTTCGCGCGACGCTGGTCGCCGAACTGGAACGCGAACCGGAGGAAGTGTTCGACGAATTCGATCCCGTGCCGGCCGCGAGCGCATCCCTGGCGCAGGTCTATTTCGCCCGGCTGAAGGGCGGCGGCGAATCCGTCGCCGTGAAGATCCAGAAACCCGGGGTCGAACGCTCCGTGCAGATCGACCTCGACCTCGCCGCCTGGCTCACCGCCCAGGTCCACAAGCACATCGAGGCGCTCCGCCCCCTCGATCTGCCTGCCGCCATCGAGGAGGCCCGTCAGGCCATGCTCCGCGAGCTGGATTTCCGCACCGAGGCGCGCAACCAGGAGTATTTCAACGCCCTCAATCCGCACCCCGACCAGGTCTTCGCCCCGCGCATCTTCCCCGGTCTCTGCACCCGCCGCGTGCTCGTGATGGAACGCATCGCCGGACGCCCGGTGAGCGACCCCGGCCTGCCGGCCGAACAGCGTCGCACCCTCGCCGGACACGGCGCGCAGTCGCTCGTGCGGCAGATTCTCATCTCCGGCTTCTTCCACGCCGATCCCCACGCGGGCAACGTCCTCGTCACGCCCGACGGCCGCCTGTGCTTTCTCGACTGGGGCCTCGCCGGCCACCTGACGCGGCGGCTGCGCCGGGCCCTCGCCGATTTCTGGGTGGCCGCGGTCGACCAGGACGCGGAGCGCATCGTGCAGATCGCCGCCGACCTCGCGCCGGCCACCGCGCGGCCCGACCTTCGCTCGATGGAGAAGGAGGTCACGCTCGCCCTGCGCGAGGAGCTCAATTTCGCCCTCGGCGAGCCGCAGCTCGGGCGCGCCATGCTGCGGTTGCTGCACATCTTCGGCCGCAACGGCATCGCGCTCTCCCGCGACTACTCGTTGATGGCCAAGGCTGTTTTCTCGATTGAGGAGGTCGGTCGCGCGCTCGATCCGGAATTCGACCTCCGCCGGCATATGCCGCCGATCCTGCGCGAACTGTTTCGCGAACGCGCCGATCCCCGCAACCTCGCCCGCCGCGTCCGCGAGGTGCTGCACGAGGCGCTGCTCGGCCTGCAGGACTTCCCCGGCGAACTCCGCCGCCTGGTCCGGCGCTTCGAGCAGGAAAACCCGACCATCAACCTGCAGCACCGCGGACTCGATCGGCTCGACGACTCGCTGCGCGTGGCGGCCAACCGCATCGCCCTCGGCGTCGTGGTCGGCTCGCTCATCATCGGCTCATCGCTGCTCGTGACCACCCGCATGGGCCCGACGCTGTTCGGCTACCCGGCGCTCGGCATCATCGGCTACATCATCTCGGCCCTGTTTGGACTCTACGTCATCTGGGACATCATCCGTCATCGCCGGCACAAGTGACGGATCACGTCTTCGTGGCCCGCCGGAGCGCCTCCGTGGTCTCCATCCGCTGTTTCTCGTAGCGGGCTTTGATGACATCGAAGTCCTTCGGCGAGGAGTCCTTCAGTGCCTTCAGGAGCTGCTCGCATTCGGCGAGCTCCTCGCTGAAGGCCTCGTAACGTTCCTTTACGGACTCGGGCGCGGCCTTGACGAGCGCATCCCGCTGCACACGCAGGGCGGCCAGCTCCCTGCCCGCCGCCTCGATATAGGCATCCACGGCCTGCCGGTAGGCCGGATCCAGCCCGGCCTTCGGTTCCGCCACGGCGGTTCCCAGCGCAACGACACCCAGCAGGCCGGTCAGAAGGATCGATTTCGGTTTCATGCTGCTTGGGATGCCATAACCCTGCGGACGGTTCCGTCCGGGGGCTGTTTTTAATGCTGTTGCGGGCGGCGGGTGCGGGCATACAGAAGGAGCCCGTGTCAACCGGCTCCGCCACCGTCCCGCCCGCCGCCACCGCACCCGCCGCCTTGCGGACGCGCCCGGAGGTATTGGCGCCAGCCGGCGACTGGGAATGCGCAAAGGCCGCGATCGAAAACGGCGCCGATGCGATCTATTTCGGCCTCGAGCGTTTCAACGCCCGCATGCGCGCGAAGAACTTCACCGTCGCCGACCTGCCGAAGCTCATGGAGTTCCTTCACCGTCGCGGCGTGCGCGGCTACGTGACGTTCAACGTGCTGGTCTTCGCCGACGAGCTGGAGGCGGCCGAGGATTACCTGCGCGCCATCATCGCCGCGGGTGTGGACGCCGCCATCGTGCAGGATGTCGGCATCTGCCGGATGATCCGCGCCATTTCCCCCGATTTTCCGATCCACACGTCCACGCAGATGACCGTCACGAGCGCCGCCGGCGTGGAGTTCGCCCGCGAACTCGGCGCCGATCTCGTCGTGCTCGCGCGCGAGAACTCGCTCAAGGAAATCGCGGCGATCAACGAAGCGCAGAAAGGCTCCCCGCGTCCCCTGCCCCTCGAGACCTTCGTCCATGGCGCGCTCTGTGTGGCTTATTCCGGACAATGCCTGACCAGCGAATCGCTGGGCGGCCGCTCCGCCAACCGCGGCGAATGCGCCCAGGCCTGCCGCATGCCCTACGAACTGATCGCGGATGGCACCAAGGTCGAGCTCGGCGACCGGCGCTACCTGCTCAGCCCCCAGGATCTCTCCGGCCTCGAGGTGCTGCCCGATCTCATCCAGGCCGGCGTCGCCTCGCTCAAGATCGAGGGCCGGCTCAAGAATCCGGAATATGTCGCCAACATCACGCGCGTTTACCGCCGGGCCGTCGATGCGGCCATGGCCAAGGCGGAACCCGGCCTCCGGACGGACTCGCCTCAGCCGGCGAACGCCGGCTTCGATCCTTCCTCCGCCCGCTACGATCTCGAAATGGGCTTCTCGCGCGGCCTCTACACCGGCTGGTTCCGTGGCATCAACAACCAGGAACTCGCGCATGCGCGCTTCGGCACCAAGCGCGGAGTCTTCCTCGGCGAGGTCACCCGCGTGGGCCGCGACCACGTCGCGCTGAATCCGGTCGCGCCGCTCAAGCCGGGTGACGGAATCGTTTTCGACGCCGGGCGCCCCGACGAAAAGGAGGAGGGCGGACGCGTTTACCAGCTGGACCGGCGCAACGGCGAAACCGCGCTCCGCTTCGGCCAAGGTGACATCGATTTCAGCCGCGTGCGCCCCGGGCATCTCGTCTGGAAAACCAACGACCCCGAACTCGACCGCCGCGTCCGCCAGTCCTACGAGGGCGACCAGATCCGTTACCGCCGCCCGCTGCACCTCGAGGTGCACGGCCACGCGGGCGTCCCGCTCACGCTCATCGCGCACGATGACGACGGCCATGTCACCCGGGCCGAGTCCGCCAAACCGCTGGAGACCGCGCTGAAGCAACCGCTCACGACCGGACGTCTCCGCGACCAGCTCGGCCGCCTCGGCGGCACGCCGTTCGAACTCGGCGCGCTCGAGAACCGCCTCGAAGGCGAAGTCATTCTCGCCGTCAGCGAGCTCAACGAGCTCCGCCGGCGCATCGTCGCCGGGATCGACGACCGGCGCGCCGCACCGAAACGCTGGCAGATGAACCCCAAGGTGGAACGCGACCCCCGGGTGCATTCTCAGCGCGTCGGGGACGCCGCGCTCCAGCGGGAACCCGAACTCATCGTCGTCATCCGCCACCTCAACCAGCTCGAAGCCGCCTGGGCCGCCGGCGCGCGCACGATCTACGCCGAATTCGAGGACCCGAAGAAATACCGCGAAGCCGTCCGGCAATTCCGCGCCCTCCAGGCAGGCGCCACCGCGCCAGAAATCGAAAATCCTGCCTCCCTCTGGGTTGCCGCCCCGCGCATCTTCAAGCCCGGCGAGGAGTGGATCCTCAAACAGGTTCTCTCTTCCGAGGCCGACGGCTACCTCGTGCGCAACCACGACCATCTGCAATGGTTCGCCGGCCGGCGCTGCCGCGGCGACTTTTCGCTGAATGTGGCGAATCCGCTCACCGCCGGGTATTACCTCTCCCGCTACAAGCTGGAACGCGTGACCGCCTCCTACGACCTCAACCTGGCCCAGTTGGAAGCGCTGCTGAAAGGCGCCCCGCCGGCCTGGTTCGACATCACGCTCCACCAGCACATGCCCATGTTTCACATGGAGCACTGCGTGTTCTGCGCGTTCCTGTCGGAGGGCACCGACTACCGCAATTGCGGACGCCCCTGCGACAGGCACGACGTGCGCCTGCGCGATCGCATCGGCGCCGAGCATCTGCTCAGGGCCGACGCCGGCTGCCGCAACACCGTCTACAATTCCCGGGCCCAGACCGGCGCGGAGTTCGCCGACCGCCTCCTGGCGCTCGGCGCCCGCTCGTTCCGCATCGAGTTCCTCAACGAGCCGGCCGAGGAACTCCAGCGGACCGTGGCCCGCTACCGGCAGCTGCTGCGCGGCGAAATCACCGGCGCGGAGCTCTGGCGCGAGTTCAAACTCGTCAACCAGCTCGGCGTCACCCGCGGCCAGCTCGAGGCGACCCCGCAGCTCATCCGGCGGAAGACCTGAAGGCCGGACGATCCCCGCCGGAGGATTTTTTGTCGCCTCCCGCCGGCACCGGCCTTTTAGTCCGGCGCCCCATGCAGACCTCGCCCGGCAAACCCGCCCCCGACGCCCCCGCCCAGCCGGCGGTGGCCAATCCGCACGATCTGGAGATCAAGGACGCCTTGGTGATCTTCACCCCCATCTGGGAGGATTTGCAGGCGCACTTCGGCCGCGAGCACCTGCGCTTTCCCAAGGAAATCATCCTCCTCGGCGGCGCGCCCGGCGCCGGCAAGGGCACCAACACCGCCTTCATCGCGCGCACCCGCGGCCTCACCTGCGAGCCCATCGTGATGAGCGCGCTGCTCGACACGCCGGAGATGAAGCGCATCAAGGACGCCGGCAACATGATCGGCGACCGCGAGGTGCTCGCCGTGCTGCTGCGCCAGCTGCTCAAGCCCGAATACCGCGACGGCGTCATCCTCGACGGCTTCCCCCGCACCAAGATGCAGGTCGAGTGCCTCAAGATGCTTTACGAGAAGATGGTCCAGCTGCGCCGCGAATTCTACGGCACGCCGCTTGCGATCCATTTCCGCCAGCCCGTCATCCAGATCGTCGTCCTCTTCATCGACGAAAAGGAAAGCATCGCCCGACAGCTCAAGCGCGGGCGCGAAACCAAGGAGCACAACGACGAGGTCCGCCGCACCGGCCACGGCGTGCTGATGGAGGAGCGCGCCACGGATTTCGACGAGAAGCTGGCCCGCCGCCGCTACCGCGTGTTCAAGGAACAGACCTGGGATGCGCTGCTCTCGCTGAAGGACATCTTCCACTACCACCTGATCAACGCCCAGGTGACCATCGGCGAGGTCGAGCAGAACATCCTGCGCGAGCTCGACTACCAGAGCTCGCTCGAACTCGACCCCGCGACCTACGACCGCCTGCGCACGCTGCCCCTCGCCAGCGAGATCATCGTGCACGCGCGGCAGGAACTCGTGCGCCGGCTCGACCATTACGAACTCACCCAGCCCGAGCTTTTCCAGCGCGTCGTGGCCCTGATCGAAAACAAGATCATGCCGATCGTCATGCGGCATGCGCTCTCCGGCCACGCCAACATCAACAGCGAGGACGCGGTGCTCAGCGAGACCGACGCGCTGCCCATGTTCATCGACATCTTTTCCGAACGAGGCTACCACGCGGTCGTGGACGTGCACCGCATCGAGGTGCCCGACACCGTGGACCTCGCCACCGGCAAGATCACCTGCCGCGTGAAGAAGGTCTACCGCACGATCATCCGCTTCAAGGGCTCGGAAATCCGCCGCGGTTGAACCGCCTCACTCCGCCGGCCTCGGCGCCTCCGCCTCCTTGAGGAGGCGCGCCGCAGCCGGATCGCCGGGCATGAGTTTTTGCACCTCCCGCGCCAGCAGGAGCGCTGTGTCGGTCTCCTCGCGGGCCAGCAGATCCCGCACGAGCCTGAAGGCCGCACCGCGCGCCACGCCGCCCTTCACGACCAGATCCTTGAAGGCCGCGAGCGCCAGCGGGCGCTGGTCGAGTCCGAAGCGCACGAGCACCTCCCTCGCCTTCACCTCGGTCGCGCCCGTGTTCATCCACGCCGGCGGACGGTCTCCCAGCTGGCGAAGCAGGCGCTCGGCCTGCACCCAATCCGCGGCGGCGATGAAACGGTCGAGCGCCGCGAGCGCCGATTCCTGGGTCGCCGTCTGCATGGCCGCTTCATCCGGCAGGGCGAGTTCGCCCAGGGCCTGCCTGACCGCCGCGGTCGCGCCCGATGAGGCGGCGATTTCATCCTGCAACAGGCGCGCCTCGGCCGTCCGTCCGCGCTCCGCGAAACGCCTGGCCAGCCCCACCAGCCGCCGGGCGTCCGCTTCGCCCCGGTAGCGATCCAGGTAGGTGCGCGTCGCCCCGCGGGCCGACAGGGGATCGAGCGCGAGGAAGGCGAGCTCGACGTCCCGCACCGCCAGTTCCCCTTCGAAATGCGTCAGCCAGACCGGCTTTTGCGCACGGATCGCGCGCAGCAAATCGCGCGCCGCCGCCAGTTCATCGTCCGCCAGCTGGCGATCCAGCTGTTCGAGCGCCTGGGGGCCGCCCGCCGGCAGTTCGCCGGATGGAACGGACGCCAGGGCCGGCGCGCTCGTGGCGGCGGATGCCGCGAGTTCCTGTTCGAGACGCTGGTTGGCCGCGACCAACGGCGCGGAGTCCGGGTACAGCTGCAGGCCCGCCCGGGCCAGTTGGACCGCCGCGGCGGGATGCTTCGCCTTGTCCAGCACGGTGGCGGCCAGATCGTAAACCTGAAGGCGCGCCTGGAAGCGGTTGGCCGCCAGGTGGGACTGCAGGGCCGTGATCTGGTCAGGCGTGCCGGCGAAAGCCGCGCGCGCCAGCCGGCGGATGAATTCCGGATAGAACCGTTGCGCGGGCTTGAGCGTTTCGATCTCGGTCTCCCAGTCCCGCAGCGAACGCATGGCCTGGTCGGCGTTGCCGCGGCGCAGAAAGATCTCGGTCAGGTGCACGCGATAGGCGAACTGGCTCAGGCGGGCGGAAGCGGCCACCTGCCGCGCCCGGTTGACGAGATCGGGCTGGTCGAGGTTCACCCCCAGGGCGGCGACCGCCTGCAGGGCGCCATCGTTCGAACGGAACAGGTTGAAATAGTCGCGCTCGGCTCCCTCGCGCAGTGTCAGCCGCTTGAGCTGATGCCAGGCCTGGATCGCATAAAGATACGGACCCGGAACCTCGGGTTCCCTGGCCTGCATGCGTCGCAACACGCTTTGCACCATGCCGGCATCCCCGAGGGAGATCGCCACCTCGCCGCACTGGCGCAGCACGTTCGACTCCAGGTCGCTTTCGGTCAGCAAGGCCTCGGCCTGCGCTCGCGCGTCCGGCAGCCGGCCGGCGCGCAGCAGCAACTCCAGCCGCAAGACCGCCAACCCGCGGCGATCGGACGCCTCCGCAGGAGCCGGCACCGCCGCCAACGCCTGTTCGGCCTCGGCGAGACGGCCCATCTCGATCAGGAGACCCACACGCGCCCTTTCGAGCAGGATACGCGCGCGTCCGGTGACGCCTTGGCGCAGCAGCTCGTCGACGCGGACCAAAGCGCGCTCCCGCACCTGGAGCATCGCGTAAAACTCAAGCAGGGCCGCGACGAGTTTCTCGTTTGCCGGCGGGTGTATCAGCCCGTCCTCGATCAGGGCCAGGGCGCGGGTCGGATCGTAGCCGGCATAAAGTTGCGCCAGGGCGAGCCGGCCTTCGACGTTGCCCGGAGAGCGCGCGAGGCCGACGCGCAGCTGGTAAAAGGCATCGGAGTAGTTGCGCTCGCGCAGGGCGTCCAGACCGGCCTGCACGGCCCCGTCGCCCCGCTTGGCGCGCAGGCCGGACCAGTGCCAGGGCGCGGCCAGATCGAACCAGCCGACCTGGTTGTGCGGCTGCCGGTTCAGCCACGCGTAAAGCCCCGTGACCGCGAGCAAGTAGCCCGCCAGGGCCAGGCCGCCGAGGGCCAGCAGCAGGCGGCGGTGGTAGATCTCAAAGCTCCAAAGCGGGTTCGTGTGCTGCTCGATGCGCAACGAAATGGAACGCAGCATCCAGATGCGACGGCTGCTCCCCAGATCGCGCTTCAGGGCGGGGTTGAACTTGAATTGGAGACGCACGCTCGGGCGATGAAGCGCAAGCGCGCGAAGCGGCGCAATCCCGCAATTGCCCGGGGAATCCCCGAGGCCTTTGCCGCCCGGGTGGCGCGGCTCTCCTGAGCCGTGAGACGTCCCTCCACGGGTCGGGAGACCCGTGCCACGCCTCCATCACTCGTAGCGCAGCGCTTCGATCGGGTCGAGCGAAGCGGCCTTCCAGGCCGGGTAGAAGCCGAAGGTCACGCCGATGCCGGAGCAGACGATCATGCCGCCGAGCGCCCAGCCCCACGGGAAAACGGCCGTGGCGTTGAGGATGCCGGCGACGATGTTGCCGCCGACGACACCGACCGCGATGCCGGCCAGCCCGCCGGCCAGCGAAAGCACGACCGCCTCGATGAGAAACTGCGTGAGGATGTTGCGTTTCTTCGCGCCGATGGACTTGCGGATGCCGATCTCCTTCGTGCGCTCCGTCACGCTCACGAGCATGATGTTCATCACGCCGACGCCGGAGGCCAGCAGGGCGATGGCGCTGATCACGAACGCGCCCACCGCCACGGTGTTGGCGATGTTGTTGAAGGCCTCGATGAGCGAGTCGTTCGAAAACACCTCGAAATCGTTCGGATCCTCGGGATCGAGGCCGCGCACGAGCCGCATCGTGCCGATGGAAGATTCCTGAATCGCGTCCAGCTCGGCCTGGCTCTTCGCCTGGATGTTGATGCTGATCGAGCGGCCGGTGCGGCCGTAAGCTTCGAGAAACTGGGAGATCGGGGTGACGGCGAAGTTGTCCTGGCTCTGCCCGAAGGAGGAGCCCTTCTTCGCCAGCAGGCCGACCACGGTGTAGTTCTGCCCGTCGATGCGCACCATGCGCCCGAGCGGATTCTCGTTGGGGAAAAGCTTGCTGGTGAGCTCGTCGCCCAGCAGCACGACGGCGCGGCCGAATTCAACGTCGTCGGGCCCGATGTTGCGTCCCGCGGCGATCTCGTAGTTGCGGCTGGTAATGAAATTCTCGTCGCCGCCGCCGAGCGTGACATTCGGGTTCGTTCGCCGGTCGAGGTAGGTGGCCACGCGACCGCCGCGCCGGAGCATCAGGCTCACCTGGGCGGTGTCGCCCATGAGCTGCTTGAAACGCTGGGCCTGCGGGTAGTCGATGTCGCGCCGGTTGGCGAAGCGCTGCCGGGGATCGCTGAAGTTGATCGCCGGGTACTTCATGAACTGGAAGCTGTTCGCCCCGAGCACGTTCAGACCGGACTCGATCGAGCCCTTGAGGCCGGAGATGACCGTCATCACGCCTATGACGGAGAACACGCCCACGGCGATGCCGAGCATCGTGAGGCTGGAACGCAGCTTGTTGGCCTTCAGCGAATCGAGGGCAAGCTTGAGGATTTCGGTGAAGATCATCGGGTTTTTGGTTTTGGATTCTGGATTTTCGATTGTTCGATCCGACCACCCGACAAAACGAGTCCGACGGCACCGGCCCCCCGCGCCGCCGCACCGACGAAGCACTGGCGAAGAGGAACCGCGTTCATGTCAGAAATCGAAAATCGAGAATCCAAAATCGAAAATTCTCCTGGCGTCACTCGTAACGCAGGGCGACGACGGGATCGAGTTTGCTGGCCGCCCATGCCGGGGCGAAGCCGCTGAAAACGCCGGTGAGCACCGACACGGTGAGCCCGGTCACCACCAGGCCGGTCGAGAAGACGAGCGGAAACGAGGGGGCCACAACGCTGACGATGCCCGACAGGCCCGCGGCGAGCCCCAGTCCGACCACGCCGCCGACGAAGCAGATGGACACGGCCTCGATGAGAAACTGGAGCAGGATCGTGCGGCGCCTCGCCCCGAGGGCCTTGCGTGTGCCGATCTCCTTGGTGCGCTCCTTCACGCTCACATAGGTGATGTTCATGATGCCGATCGCGCCGACGAAGAGAGCAAGACCGGTGATGAACAGGCCGGCCATGGCGATGCCGTTTTTGATCGGGTCGAGCTGCTGGCGGATCGTGCCCTGCTCGTTGATGCTGAAATCGTCGCGCTGCTCGGGACCGAGCCCGCGGATGCGGCGCATGAGCCCCTGCAGCTCTTCCTTGGCCTCGGCCATGCGGGTGTTGTCCACCTGGACGCGAATTTCCCCACCCTCGCCCACCCGGTAATAGCGCCGGTAGGTCGTGAGCGGCATCGCGACCATCGAATCCCAGCTGAACAGGCCGAGGAAACTGCCCTGCCGGGCGGCCACGCCGATGACGCGGAAGTTCTGGTCGCGGATGCGGATGGTCTGGTCGAGCGGCGATTCGTTCGGAAACAGCGCGTCGGCCACATCGAACCCGATCACGCAGACGTTCGCGCCGGCCTGGCCCTCGAAATCGGTGAAGAAACGGCCTTCCTTCATGTCCGTGCGGGCGATGCGCACGTAATCGGCGGTGGTGCCGAAGGTGTAGATGTTGTTCACGCGGTATTCGCCGCGCACGATGGTCGTGAACCGCTCGCCGGTCGGCACCGCGAGTTTGAGCGGACCGCCCGGGTTGGCGTTGATCCAGGCGTTGATCTGCGGCGCGTAATCGTGCCGGATCGGTTTCCGGTTGCGGTAATTCCACCAGTCCTCGACGCCGGACCACGGCCATTTCGAGACGTAGAGGATGTCGTCGCCAAAGCCCGCCATGCTGCGGTCGACACCGGCATCGATGCCCTTGATGGCCGTGCCCATGAGCGTGACGGCCACGATGCCGATGATCACGCCAAGCGCGGTGAGGGCCGAGCGCATCTTGTTCGCCCGGATCTGCGCGGCGGCGATGCGAATCGATTCGCTGAGTTCGTAAAGCAGGCGCCTCATGGAATTTTCGATTTTGGATTCCCGATTTTCGATTTGAGGGAGCTCTTGGCCAGCGTTCTCCGGGAGGCGACCATAATGGCCGTCAGTTCGCCCGATTCCTGATGAAGTGCCGTGACTTTCTCCGGGCGCAAAAGGCCGTGATCGGCGATCAACTCCAGCCAGAAGGCCGATTCATCCGCCTCCTCCTCGACCACCGACAGCTTGGAAATCATTTCAGCCACGGATCGGGAGCGGCAGGCAGCCCGGTAGTTCGCCCCGACCGAGGTGCCCGAGCGGCCCAATTGTCCTGCCAACACCCGCCCTGAACGGGTGTCCGGCAACGAATCAATGAGCTTCAACACCCGGAGGGCGAAGACCTTGGTTCTGGTTTTGAGCTCCGTTTCGTTCATGGCGCCAATCGAAAATCGAGAATCCAAAATCGAAAATCAGACGACGCTCGCGTCGCTCTCGACCAAGCCGTCGCGGAGGCGGACAATGCGGCGGGCGTGGCGGGCGATGTCCTCCTCGTGGGTCACGACGATGATCGTGTTGCCCTGCTCGTAGAGCTGTTCGAAGAGCGCCATGATCTCGACGCCGGTCCGGGAGTCGAGGTTGCCGGTCGGCTCGTCGGCGAGGATGATGGACGGACGGGTGACGAGCGCGCGGGCGATGGCCACGCGCTGGCGCTGGCCGCCGGACAGTTCGTTCGGCCGGTGGTGCATGCGCTGGCCGAGGCCGACGTTTTCAAGGGCCTGGCGGGCGCGTTCGATGCGCTCGGCGCGGGGCACGCCGGCATAGATGAGCGGCAGCTCGACGTTGTGCAGCGCGTCGGAGCGTGGCAGCAGGTTGAAGGTCTGGAAGACGAAGCCGATCTCGCGGTTGCGGATGTCGGCCAGCTCATCGTCGGTCATCACCGACACGTCCTTCCCGCTGAACTGGTAATGGCCGGCGGTGGGCGTATCGAGGCAGCCCAGCATGTTCATCAGCGTGGACTTGCCCGAGCCCGACGGGCCCATGATGGCGAGGTATTCGTTGCGCCGGATTTCGAGCGCCACGCCGCGCAGGGCGCGGATGGTCTCGTCTCCCATCTGGTAGAGCTTGGTCACGCCCTCGATCTTGATGACGAGGGCGCCGGGCGGACGGGTGCTCCGGGCTTCGGCTGGTGCGGGGGAAGGTGTCATGGTGCGCGGGAGGCGGGGTGCGTCGACCCCGCCCTACAATCACTTCTTTTCGGCGGGCTTCTTGGGCGCCTCGACGCGGACCTTGTCGCCGTCCTTGAGCACGCGGGTGACGACGCTGAAGGGGCCGGTGACGATCTCGTCGCCCTGCTTGAGGCCGGATTTGATTTCCATGTGGGTGGTGTCGGCGATGCCGGTCTCGACATTCACCATCTTCACGGTGTCGCCATTGCGCAGGAACACGACGCGCTGGAGCGCCTCGCGGTCGGCGCGCTCGAGGTCGCGCTGCTGCTTCTCGTTGACCGCGGTCTGGGCGCCCTCGCCCTGGGTTTCCCTGGCCTTCTTCTCGCGGTCCTTGGCGAGGTCGTCGATGGTCTTGGCGCCCTCGCGGGTCCGGACCGTGACGGCCTGGATCGGCACGGCGACGGCATCGGCCACGCTCTTGGTCTCGATATCGGCGTTCGCGCTCATGCCCGGACGAAGCTGCGCGTCGCGATCGAGCACGCGGATGCGGACGACGAAGTTCGTGACCTCCTCCTGCGTGTTCTGGCCGAGGGTGCGGGCGGTGGAGGCGATCTCCCAGACCTCGCCGTTGAAGCGGCGGTTCGGGTAGGCATCGACGGAGATGCGGGCCTTGTCGCCGATCTTCACGTTGATGACGTCGTTCTCGTTCACGTTGACGCGGACCTCCATGTTCGCGAGGTCGGCCACGCGCATGACCTCGGTGCCGGCGAACTGGCCGGTGCCGACGACGCGCTCGCCCACCTCGCTCGTGCGGGAGGTGACGGTGCCGTCGATGGGCGAGTAAATGGTCGTTTTGCTGAGGAGTTCCTGCGCCTGGGCCAGCAGGCCCTCGGAGCTGCGGATCTGGGCGAGGTAGTTGTCGTAGTTGGCCTGGGCCTGCTCGAAAGCGGTGCGGCTGGCGGTCATGTCGGCGTCGGAGATGAGCTGCTTGGCGTGCAGGTCCTGGGCGCGCTTGAAGTCCTCCTCGGCCTTGAGCAGCGTGGCCTTGCCGGTGACGGCCGAGGCCCGGGCCGCGGCGAGGGCGGCCTCGCGCTGGTCGAGCTGGTACTTGTAATTGTCGGGCTTGATGCTGACCAGCAGGTCGCCCTTCCTGACCGAGGCGCCCTCGCGGAGGGGCAGGTCGATGATCTCGCCGGATACTTCGGGCGCGATCTTCACCTCGGTCTCCGGCTGGACCTTGCCGGTGGCGTTGACCGTCTGGGTGATGGTCTTGGTGACGGCTTTGTCGGTGGTGACGACCGTGGACTTGTCCTTATTCTTGGCCGCCACGGCGGCGGCACCCGCGACGATGACGACGGCGACCACGGAAAGGATCAGCCAGAGCTTGCGGCGGGATTTCTTCTTGGGCGCGGCCGGAGCCGGGGCGGTGTTTGGGTTCGCGGGAGCGGACATGGTTATCAGTGGGTCGGTTAGAATGGGTAAAACGGGGCGGACTTGGCCAGCGCTTAGTCCTGTCCGGCCAAACACAAGGGGGCCCCTGCGGGCCCCCCTGCAACACAACTGATAACTACGAACGGGCAGGAGGTTGCGGGGGCCGGGCGGAAGGGAAACGCCCGAGCGATGGAACGGTCGGGTTTTGCGGCCAGCCGTTCCGTCGATGCGACGAATGGCGTGGGCAGGCGGGTGACGCTGGGCATGGGCGTATCACACCGCAAACCCGTCAAAGTTGCACCCGGTTTTGATGAACGGAGCCCCGGCCGGATGGATGGACGGGCCGGCAGGCGCATTGCGACATCCCCCAAAGCCAAGGGCGCCCGCAGGCGCCCTTGGAAACAAATGACGTCCGCGGTCAGAACTTCAGGCTGGCGGACACGTGGTACAGCCGGCCGATGGGGCTGAATTCCGTGATGTCGGCGTTGGACAGGGAATCGAAGGTCGCCGATTTGCTCGGCATCCGGTTGGCGAGGTTGTTCACGCCGAGGGTGACCTTGATTCCTTCCAACGCCCGCCAGCCCCGGCGCCACTCGTACGAGAGGCTGGCATCGTAGACCGAATACGACGGGATGCGCTGCTCGTAGTCGGGCAGCCAGGCGGGGGTCCACGTGGTGTCGGTGGTGGACGAGTAGAAGGTGTGCCCCAGGTCCACCATGAAACCGCCCCGGCTCCACGAAAGCAGGTTGTAGAGACGCCAGCGCGGAATCGTGCCGTTGAGACCGGTCACGAGGCCCGCGGTCGGCGTGAACGGCGCACCGGGCGCGACCTGGATGTCGTAGTCGAGGTAATACGAACCGGTGCTCGAGAACTGCAGGCGACCCGCATCGGAAAGTTTCCACGTGTACTCGAGGCGGGTGTCGAAGCCGCTGAGCTTCGCGCTGCCGATGTTGCTGGCGCCGGGCACGACAAGCACGAGGTTGTCGAGGCCGAGTGCGGAGATCTGGCCCGGCGCCGCGATCGTGGGTCCGGTCGAGCTGCTGATGTGGATGTATTGCGCGTAGGGCGACGCCGCGCCGTTGACCTCGACGTCATGAAACACCTGGTCCACCACGCCGGGCGAGAACAGGTTGCTGATCACGTCGGTCTGCTCGATGGAGAAGTAGTCCACCGAAAACAGGAAATCAGGCAGGCGCTTCGGCGACCACACGACACCGGCGGACCAGTTCTTCGACCGCGAGGGCGAGAGGCCCGGCACCGGTGTCGTTTCGAGATTGGCCTGGTTGGTGTCGAATTCGGCCAGCGGCGGCGTGAAGCCGATGGCGACGGGCGCGTTCAATTCGTAGTGGGTGGGAGCGGCAAACGATTTGGAAAACGTCGCGCGCAGCAGCAGGCTGTCGTCGAACGGCTGGTAGCGCAGCGCGACCTTGGGCACGAGCGGGTCGTCCGTGTCGCTGTAGCGCTCGTAGCGGCCGGCCACGGTCAGCTCGGCGCGATAGATGCCGGCTCGCCGGTTGCCCTCGCCCACCAGCGGGAGGCGCGCCTCGGCGAAAACGGACTGGATGTCGCGCGTCTGTTCGAAGGGATCGATCGTGGTGCCGGAATCGTAGGCAAAGGTCGCCGACCGGCTGTCGGGATCCGATTCGGCGGTGAGCTTCTCCGTGCGGAGCTCGAGCCCCGCCGCGAAACTGACACCGCCGCCCGGCAGCCTGACCAGGTCGGCACCGACAAATTTCAGGTCCACGGATTGGAGCGTGCTTTCGAACTTTCCGGCGGCGGCGCCGAAGATGTCCGCGAGCACGGCGGCGTCCTGCGACCGGTTGAACAGGTTGATCTTGCCGGCGGCCACGGCGGCCTCGCGGGCGGCGGTGCGCACGAGGCCGCCGTTGGCGAAGTCCTGCGAACCGAAGCTGTAGTTCACGGCGCTTTCCCACGTCCAGTGATCGCCGGCACTGCCCTTGAGGCCGAAGATGCCGCGGATCGCACGCGTATCGGCCGTGTAGGTGCGGGGATAATCCACGAAGCGGTTGCGCACGCTCACATCGCGGCCAAGCACGTTGCCCGGGTCGGCGGCGGCGAGCCGGATCGTCAGCGGCTGGGCGTTGAGCTGCGACAGCGTGTCGGTCGCGGAATAGATGAGATCGGCGAAGTAGCGGACGCCCCCCTTGAACTCGCCATCGAGCGCCACCGAGGCGATCTGTTTTTCATTCGCGATCAACATCGTGGTGTAACGCGAGAGGTCGAAAAAGCGCAGGACCTCCCCCACTCCGAACGGTCCGGTGTAGCCTCGCTCGGCCAGCGTCGCGCCGGCCTTCGGGGCGTCGAGGGCGGGATCGAGGTACCAATAGCCCCCGGGCTCGCCGATGAAGTTGCCGTCGGCATCATAGGCACCGACCTGGACGACCCCGGCGAAGTTCGTCGTGCCGTAAACCGGCGTGGCAAAGGGGCGCTCGTAGTTGAAGAGCGGATCGGTCTTCACCCACTCGTAGGCAGCGGTGTAACGCGGTCCGCCGGCGCCGAGCCGCCCGCCCGTCACGAGGTAACCGGACTTTTCCTCGTAGTTGCCCGTGTTGCGCGACACGGAGTAACGACCGCCGACCTCCGCCCCTTTGAAGTCGGTTTTCAGGATGATGTTCACCACGCCGCTCACGGCATCGGTGCCATAGATGGCGGAAGCACCGTCGGTGAGGATCTCGATGCGCTCGATGGCGGAGATCGGGATGGCGTTCACGTCCACGAACACGCCGCCGCCGGTCGCGCCGACGGGCGCGGCGGCCACGCGGCGGCCGTTGACCAGCACGAGCGTGTCCAGGTTGCGCAACGCGAGCGAGGAGCCGCCGTTGGTCTGGCCGCTGTTGATGTTGCCGTTGTCGCTGCCGAGGTTGGCGTTCCCGGTGAACTGCGGCGCGACCTTGCGGATGACCTGCAGCAGGTCGCTGGTCACGCCGCTCTGGCCGATCAGCTGGGGTGTGACCAGCGAGACGGGGGCGACCGGCGTGTCGCCGGCCGCGGGCAGATTGGAGCCGGTGACGACGAAGCGTTCCAGCTGCAGCGTTTCGACTTCGTTTTTCTCCTGCGCGGAAACGGACAGGACAAGGGACAGTCCGGCGGCGGAAACGAGGGCGGCGCGCGCGAACCGTCGGGTCAGGACGGGAGCGGGTGTTTTCATGGTGTTGGTGGGTGTGCCGGCGACCTGGCCCGGTCGCCTCGGTATGCCCAAGGCAAGCCCCACGGCGCCCGGTCTCACAACGGTGATACGACCGGGCGCCGCTTCCGCGCGACCGGACGCCAACCGCGCGCGCCGGGCAACCCGGCGCGCGTCATATCACGACATAGCCCGCGGCCTAGCGGGCTTCCTGCTCCCAGGCGAGCGCGGCACCGACGATGCCGGCGTCGTTGTGCAGCCTCGCCGGCACGATGCGGGCCGAGGCCTTGAGGTGCGGGAGAAATTTCTCCGCCTTCTTGCTCACGCCGCCGCCGATGATCAGCAACCGTGGCGCGAAGAGGCGTTCGATGACGGAAAGATAGGTGTTCACACGCCCGGCCCATTCGGGCCAGTCGAGGCGCGCACGCTTGCGCACCGAAGCCGCCGCATAGCGTTCGAAGGCTTTGCCGCGCCAGGGAATGTGACCGAGCTCGGAGTTGGGGAACAGCCGGCCGTCGCGGAACAGCGCCGAACCGATGCCCGTGCCGAACGTGAGCAGAATGACGGTGCCCGGCTGGTTGCGCCCGCGGCCAAACCGCACTTCGGCGAGGCCGGCCGCATCGGCATCATTGACGAGCCGCACCGGACAGCCGGTCGCGCGGCGAAAAATCGAGGCCCCATTCTGGCCGACCCACGCGTCGCCGAGGTTGCCGACAGCGCCGATCTTCCCCTGCTCGATGATGCCCGGAAACCCGAGCCCGACCGGGCCTTTCCAGTTGAAGTGTTGCACAATCGCGCGGGCGGCGGCGAGGCCGTCGCGCAGCGGGCACGGGGAGGCGATCTCCACGCGGTGCCGTTCGGCCAGCAGCCGGCCGGTCTTGAGGTCAACGGGCGCGCCCTTGAAGGCGGAGCCGCCGATGTCGATGCCGAGGACTTTCATGTATGTTAGGGACGGAAACGCTACGGACGCAGGCCGGCGGCTTGCAACTCCGCAGGCGTGGCCGGGCGCCGGGCCATCAACTCGACCTCGAAATGCAGCTCCTGCCCGGCCAGCGGGTGGTTGGCGTCGAGCGTCACCTGGTCGCCCTCGATGGCCAGAATCGTCACCACCGGGTCCTGCCGGTCGGGTCCGGTCTGAAACTGGTCCCCCACCCGCACGTCGTCGACCGGCAGACGGTCGCGCGGCACTTTCTGGATCAAGGCCTCCTCGCGCACGCCGTAACCCAATGTGGGAGGGACGACGACCTTGCGCTGTTCGCCGGCAGCCATCCCGGCCAGCTCGGCCTCGAGTCCTTCGATGATCTGGCCGGCCCCGAGGATGCAGCCGAGGGGCGAGGCCCCGCGCGAGGTGTCAAGCACCCGACCCTCGCGGTTGCGCAGGGTGTAGTGAAAGGTCAGGTGGAGGGCGGCCATGGGCGGGCAAGTAACAAGGGACCGGTAACAAGTAACAAGAGCAAAGCCCGGACAGCCTGGCAAAATTCCAGACGCCCAAGGTCCAAGCGCCAAACAAACGAAACCGAAAAACCAAAGGATCGGATTCAGCTTTGGCGTTTGGCTTCTGGCGTTTGAAATTTGCCGGCGTTGCGCCGGTTACGTTTCCTCCCGCAGCACCGCCAGCGGCGGGTGGTCGCAGATGCCGCGGTTCGACAGCCAGCCGGTCACGACCGTGAGTCCGCTGACCACGGCCCAGCCACCGAGCAGGACGCCGGGAGACGGCGCGGTCCACTTCACCTGGAACACCTGCCAGGCGAGCGCCCAATTGGCCCCGACCGCGAGGATCGCGCCGACCGCCGCCGCCAGTGTGCCCAGGGCGAGGTATTCGGCGAACATGATGCGGTTCACCTGCGCCTTGGTCGCGCCGAGCGTGCGGAGCAGGACGCTTTCGCGCACGCGCTGCGACCGTCCGATCAGGATCGCCCCGGCCAGCACGATGCCGCCGGTGACGACCGTGAACAGCGCGAGAAACTCGACCACGAACGACGCCTTCGAGTAGATGCCGTCGATGGTCCGGATGATGAGCGCGAGGTCGATGGCCGAGACATTCGGATGCTCGCGCACGACCGCCTGCTGGATGCGGGCGGACTGCTCCGCATCGGCCACGCGCAACGCCATGATGTGGAACTTCGGCGCCGCCTCCAGCGCGCCCTCCGGGAAGACGAGGAAGAAATTCGCCTGCATGCGCCGCCAGTCGACCTGCCGGAGGCTGTCCACCCGAGCCTTCACCGGCACGCCCTGCACGTCGAAGACGATCTCGTCGCCCAGCGTCACCTGCAGGTCACGCGCAAGGTTTTCGTCCACCGACACGGGCACGACCTCGGGGTCGCCCGTCACCCGGCCGGTGAACGTGCCCGCGGTCACCTTTTCGCTGTCGGACAACGCGCCGCGATAAGTCGACCGGTATTCGCGGCGCAGGGTCCAGGCCGGCACGCGCGACGCCTCGTCCTTGAGAATCTCGGCGGTGGCCCGGCCCTTGATCGACGCGATGCGCATGGTGATAATCGGCGCATGCTGCCGGACGGGCGCACCCTGCGCGGCCAGCAGCCGCTTCAACGGATCAACCTGGTCGTCCTGGATGTCGAAAAGCATCAGGTTGGGCCGGTCGCCGGCCCCGACCACGCGAAGCTGACCCAGCAGCGTCTCGCGGGACAGGTAAAGCGTCATCATCAGAAACGTGCCCAGGCCGAGCGACACGAGCAGCAGCAGCGTGCGGTTGTTCGGCCGGTGCAGGTTGGCGACGCCCTGCCGCCAGGCGTAAGGCAGGCCGCGGGGCGTAAACCGGCGGGCCAGCCACGAGACCGCGCGCGCCAGTCCCGCCAGGATGAGAAAACTCACCAGCAGCCCGCCGGCGAAACCCACGCCCCATTTCAGGCGGCCGGTCTGCCACCAGGCGAAGGCCAGCACCAGCCCGGCGATCACCAGCATCAGGACGATCCGCCAGAGATCCGGACCGGCGGCCGGCACCTGCGCCGACCGCAAGGTGAGCAAAGGGGAAACCCGGCGCACCTCGAGCAGCGGCAGCAGCGAAAAGAGCACGCTGACCACGACGCCGGCACCCAGGCCGCGCCCAAGCGCGCCCCACGATACGGCGAGATCGAACGAGAAGGGCAGGAATTCGTTCAACAGCAACGGCAGGGCCAGTTGCACCCCCAGGCCGAGCGCCGCGCCCAGGGTCGCGCCGAGCAGGCCAAGGCTCATCCCCTGGACGAGGTAGATCGCAAAACTGGTCCGCGACGTGGCGCCGAGGCAGCGCAGCATGGCGATGGTCGGGATCTTCTGCCGGATATGTGCATGGATCGCGCTCGCCACGCCGATGGCGCCGAGAAAGAGCGAGGCAAAGCCGACGAGGCTGAGGAACGAATTCACGTTCTGGATGGACTGGCCGAGCTCGCGCTTGCGCTCCTCGACGGTGTCGTAGCCGAAGCGGTGCTCGCGAAAACGCTCGCGCAGGTCCCGCTCCAGCGCCTGGACGTCGAAACCATCCGAAAATTTGAAATACAGCCGGTGCCGCGACAGGCTGCCCTGCTGGAGCAGCCCGGTGCCGCCGACGGTTGCGAGCGGCACGAAGACGCGCGGAGCCATCTGCGTGACCGCCGCGGCCTCGCCCGGGATCGCCCGGAGGCTGCCCGCCACGGTGTACTCGGCGGAGCCGAGACGGACCTTGTCCCCCGGCTGGAGGCCGAACTGGACCATGAGGCTCTCCTCCAGCACGGCGTTCATGCCGCCGGCCAGCGCCGCGCGGGCACCGGCGGGCTGCGTGTCGAAATCCCCGTAGAAGGGAAACGCGCCCTCGATGGCCCGCACCTGCACGAGCCGCGTCGGACCGTTGTCCCGCGGCACGATGAGCATGGAGTTGAAGGCGATCTCGCGGGCGCGCTCCTCACCGAGCGTGGCGAAATACTTCGCAGGCTCCTCGGGAAACTCGATGCGCGAGTTGACGGTGAGATCGGCGCCGAGCAGCGACTTGGTCTGTTGTTCGATGGCGACGCGCAGGTTGTCGCGCACGGACCCGACCGCCACCAGCGCGGCGACGCCGAGCACGATCGCGAGCGAAAACAGCAACAACCGGCGACGCGACGCCCGGGTGTCCCGCCAGGCCATTTTAAGGATGAAATTCATGAAAGGATCACCACGAAATACACAAAAAACACGAAAACCGTTCAGAGGGCGATTCGCTCCGACTCGATTTTGGGAAAGTGCCCGAAATTGACCAGCAGACCCAGACGATGGCCGGTGGCGCGAAGATAATTATGTACCTGAGCCCGGTGCTCGTCGTTGAGCGCGGACACCGCTTTTATCTCCATGATGATTTTGTCGAAGCAAACGAAGTCGGGCGAATAGGTCTGCTTGAGCCGGCGCCCCTTGTATTGCAGCACCAGAGCGGGTTGAGCGACAAAGGGAATGAGCCGGTCTGCCAGCTCGAACTCAAGGCACTCCTGAAAGACAGCCTCGAGAAAACCACAGCCTTTGTCTCGGTAGACTTCAAAGCAGGCACCCATGATCTTGTAGGACTCTTCGGGATAGATGATCTCGCTCATGTTTCATTCTGGCCCGCTTTCGTGTGTTTCGTGTATTTCGTGGTGGCCTAAACTCAGGTGGCTTCGTCGGAGATCACGGCGCCGGAACGGAGGCGGATGATGCGCTGGGTGCGGCGGGCGAGTTCGAGGTCGTGGGTCACCAGCACCAAGGTGGTGCCGCGCTCGCGGTTCAGGCCGAAGATCAGGTCAGCCATCGCATGCGCGGTGTCGCCATCGAGGTTGCCGGTCGGTTCGTCGCAAAAGAGGATGCGCGGGCGGTTGATGAAGGCGCGAGCCAGCGCGACGCGCTGCTGTTCGCCGCCGGACAACTGGATCGGGTAATGGTCGGTGCGCCCACCCAAGCCGACCCGGGTCAGCAGATCGGCGGCCTCGGCCTCGTTCACCGCACCGCCGCGCAGTTCGAGGGGCACGAGCACGTTTTCGAGCGCCGTGAGCGTCGGGATGAGCTGGAAGTTCTGGAAGACGAAACCGACGCACTCGTTGCGCACCAGGGCCCGCTGGTCCTCGGACAGGCCGCCGATTTCGCGCCCGTCGAGCTCGACCGTGCCGGTGGAGGGCTGGTCAAGCCCGGCGCACAAGCCCAGCAGCGTGGTCTTGCCGCTGCCCGACGGCCCCACGATGGCGCATGTGCCGCCGGCCGGGATTTCAAACGCCACCTCCTGCAGCACCGTGAGCGGGCCGGCGGCGGTCGCGTAGGTCTTGGTCAGGCGCTGGACTTTGAGGATGGATTGGACACTCATTGCGGGGACAAAAATATGGGCCTGAACAAGAGCGAACTTACCCCAAAGCGCAAAAGTCAATCATGGTCCGCGCTCCTCGTCCTCCTCTGTCTGGCCGTGGGTCTCGGCGCCGCGGAGAAAAAGACCCTGCTGTTTTTCGGCGACAGCCTGACCGCCGGTTACGGCGTGGATCCCGACGAGGCCTACCCTGCCCTGATCCAGCAGCGTGTCGACGCAGCCGGCCTGCCTTGGCGCATCGTCAACGCCGGCCTGAGCGGTGAAACCACCGCCGGCGGCCTGCGGCGGCTCGATTGGATCCTGCGGCAGCAGGTGGACATCTTCGTGATCGAACTGGGTGGCAACGACGGCCTGCGCGGCATCCCTCCCGCCACCACCCGGGCCAACCTGGAAGCCATGATCCGGCGCATCCGTGAACGCCAGCCAGCCATAAAGATCGTGGTCGCCGGAATGCAGCTGCCCACCAACATGGGGCCCGAACATACCCGCGAGTTCGCCGCGATCTATCCAGAGATCGCCCGGGAGCAGGATGCCGTGCTGATTCCTTTTCTTTTGGCAGGAGTCGGCGGCGTGCCCGACCTCAACCTGCCCGACGGCATCCACCCCACCCCGCAGGGCCACGCCATCGTGGCCGACACCGTCTGGGCCGTGTTGAAGCCGTTGCTTTAGGGCTTGGCTTCAGGGGTAGGTGGTGCGCGGGGGCGGCGGCGATGATGCCGCTTTGATTCGGAGGCGATGCCACGTTCGGATTGGCGGGGTTCGGCGACCCCGCTCTCCATCAGGCAGACGCAGAGGGCGGTTTCAGCCCGCGTAGGCCGACTCCGGCGCAATCTCGAGCTTGGCCCGCACGTCGGCGGGAACCGGCTGTGCGACCATTTTTCCCGATGCGTCGGAGGTCACGCACACGGCGGCGATTTCACCTTGGGCGACGATCTCGGGCAGCACCTGTCCCGCAGCGTCGGTCTTGCGGAACTGAAAGACGAAGATGACCGCCTTGGTGCGCACCTCTTTGATGAGCAGACGGACCTCCACGGTGTCGTTGAAGCGCAGCGGCGCCTTGTAGTCGCAGGACGCACGTACACGGGGCCAGCCCACGACATTGCCGGGCACGAACGACGCCAGCGACAGGCCCAGTGAACGATAGAACGCCGTTTCGCACGCCTCCATCCAGCGGAAGAAATTCGAAAAATGCATGATCCCGGCCATGTCGGTTTCGCAGAACTCAACCGTGCGCAGAAGACGGAACTCGGAAGGCATGACCGGAGCTTGGTGTGGGAAAGCCGGTTGGCAATGGGCATCAACCGAGTCGCGCGCCCCCCGGACTCCGCCCTTGTCCATCGGGTCAAAACCGGTCTGTCCATGCGTGGAAATACGCAGCGGTTTCACGGAAATTTGCGGGGTGGCGGCTTGAACCGACGAGGGCGCATTCTACGATCCGCCACATGAATCCCCTCCGTTCCCTTTTCGCCGCGAGCTGCCTGCTCACGGCTTCGCTCGCCGTCGCCGCCGGTTTCGAAGGCAAGGTCACCCTGGCCCTCACCGCCGGCAAGGCCCAGCCCCAGGTGCTCGACTATTCGATCAAAGACTCCGCCATCCGCATCGATCTCAGCGCCGAAGGCCAGGCCTTTGCCAGCATCATGGATCTCCAGAAAATGGAGATGACCCTGCTCATGCCCGAACAGCAGATGTACATGGTCATGCCGATCAAGGACAAGGTCGAGAAGGCCATGGACAAGGCGTTCGAGAACGACGCCACCATCGAGAAGACCGGCCGCACCGAAACAATCCTCGGCTACAAATGCGACGAATACCTCGCGAAGGATCGCGATGTCGTCACCGAGATCTGGGTCGCCGAGGGCCTGGGTTCGTTCATGGGCCTCGGTTCCGGCGGCAGCCCCATGGGCGGCATGATGGGCGGCAAAAAGCGCGGCTCCGGCTGGGAGGAGAAATTCAAGGGCAAGCCCGGCTTCCCACTGCGGGTCGTGTCCCGGGACGCCAAGAAGCGCGAAACCTTCAGGATGGAAGCCACCAAGGTCCAACCCGGCAGCCTGCCAGCCTCGCTGTTCCAGGCGCCCGCCGGCTGGCAAAAATTCAATATGCCCAACATGGGTGACATGATGAAAGGCTTCGGCGGCTGAGCCAACGCCCCGCTCGCCAAGGCTGCCAAAGACTCACAGCATTTGGTCGGTCAAATTTGTAGGGCGGGGTCTCCGAACCCCGCCGCGAACGTGATATCTGTATCGAAAAAAGGCGGGGTTCGGAGACCCCGCCCTACAGTTCCAAGGAGCCAAAGCAAAAAGGCCGGGCGAAATGCCCGGCCTTCGTTTTGAGTGAATGAGATCGTCGGCTCAGTTGCCGACCTGCAGCAGCTGTTCGGCGGTCCAGTAGCCGCTGTGCGAGGCGGTCTCGGCGCGAATCCGGACCACGGTGGCCGGGTCGACCTCGGGCGCGCTGTTGCCCCATTCCTGGCGGATGTAGGAGAGCACGTTGGCGATCTGCTCGTCCTTCAGCACACCGCCGAGCGGGGCCATGACGTTGTTGTAATCGTTGCCCGCGACCTTGATCGGTCCCTGCAGGCCGTGCAGCACGATGCGCACGACACGCTCCTCGGAGCCGTTGACCCACTCGGAGTGAGCCAATGGAGGGAAGGCGCCGGGGACGCCGCCGCCGTTGGCCTGGTGGCAGGTGGCGCAGTTGGCCATGTAGACGGGCTTGCCGAGCTGGGCGCGGGTAAGGACCACGGCCGCCTTGGCGCCGGGCTTGGCACGGTTCGCGTGCGCGTTGACCACAAGCGGGTCGAAGCGGACCGAGTAGTGCACCATGTAGACGGAGCCGAAGAAGCCGATGCAGCACATCAGGCCGAGCATGACGAGCGGAAGCGACGGATAACCGTGAGGCTTGTCGGGCTTGTTGCTCTGGAGCTTCGCGTGAACTTCGCGGATGCTTTCGTCGCTCGCGGCGGAGGCCTCGAAGTTGGGCTTGTTGTCGGGATTGGCGCTCATCTTAGTGGCCGCCCTCCTTGGCGGGGGCGGGAGCGTTCAGTTCCTGCTCGGAGGGATAATTGTAAGTGTCCTTGAGGCTCATCAGGTAGGCCACCAAGGCCTCGGCGCGGGCCGTGGGCACGACCTCGAAGCCGTCGCCGGGTGCGTATTTGCCGCTGACCTTAATCGCCTTGTGGGAAGGCTGGTTTCCGGCCAGCGGACGGACCTGGTACAGGAAATCATGCGCGGCCTTGGTGGTGCCGGGAGCGATGGATTCCGGGGCGTAGAGGATGCCGTGGAAATACTCCGCGCTGGCGTAGGAGCGGTTGCCGACGTTGCGCAGGTCGGGACCAAGGCGGCTCGAGCCGATGAACACCGTCTTCTCGCGGATATACTCGCGGGCGAAGCTGCCGCGCTCGCCCCAGCCGCGCTTGATGTCGGAGCCGAAGCCCTCGTAGCGGACCTGCTGGGTGTGGCAGGTGGCGCAGCCGAGGTCCTGATAGACGAGACGTCCCTGGTCGGCGAGACCGGTGAGGGGCGCCGGGTTGAGCGTCTGTTCAACCGGATCCTTGTACTGGGGCAGCGCACCAAGCTGCTTGTGCGCACCGAGGAGCAGGCCCGCCCACGAAAGGGCCAGGGTGGCGAAGACGCCGAGGAAGATGACCAGTCCGTTTTTCATGCGTGGCCCTCCTTGCCCGCCAAGGCGAGCGCCGGCGGCACCGGGATGGTGACGCTGACCGTGCCCTGCGAGTTGACCGGACAGGCGATCCAGATGAAGTTGATGAGGAAGGCGAGATGGCCGACGAGCAGCACGCCGAAGCCGACGGTGTTCAGCATGTGCCAGCCCGAGAGGGCGCGGCTGAGGTCGGTGAAGGAAACACCCGGGTCATTGAGCAGCCCCCCCTGCTGCCAGCCACCGGCCCCCAGGCCGAGCGCGAGCAGGACGGCCCCGACGACCGTGGCGCCGAAATGGGCCTTCACGAGGGCGGACGAGCGCCACTCCTTGCCGGTGAGCCGGGGCAGGAAGAAATAGGCGGCGCCGAAGAGCGCGACGGAGAAGGCCGCATAGAGCGCGGACCAGTCGCGCAGGACGCCGACCAGCGTGAACTGGCCGATCTCCGCGATGCCGCGGATCGAGAGCAGGAGGTTGACCGCCGCGTTCAGCATGACGCCAATGATGGCGAGCACGACGAAGCGCAGCGAAAGACTCCCTCCCACCGCGCCGAAGCGGCCGGAAAGCGTGCCAAGGAAGTTGACGATGAAGATCGCCACCGGAAGCACCAGCGCGAGATTGGCCACGGTACCGAGGGTCGGAATCCAGACCGGAACGGGCGCGCCGACGAGGCGGGCGCCGCCGGCGAAGGCCGAGCAGATCACAAACCACCAGAAGGCCAGCGGCGCGAGGTAGTACTGGCTCACCGGCTTGCCGAGCAGCTTGGGCAGCAGGTAATAGATCGCGGCGAGCGTCACGGGCAGGAACCACAGCGCATAGACATTGTGCACATACCAGGCGTTGACGACCGGCTGCAGCACGCCGCGCACGGGAGCCTGGAAAAGCATCACCTGCGCCACGCTGTAGATCCAAGGGAACCAGAAGGCCGCGCCGAACAGGTACCACTGCGAGGCGTAGATGTTCTCGGTGTTACGGATGCTGAAGGTCGTGACGGCCCAGACGCCGATCAGCGCATAGGCGGCGAGCAGAAGAAAGGAAACATACCGGGGCATCTCGAGCAGCTCGAACGAGGTCGAGTAACCGGCGAGGATGCCGCCGAGACCGAGGGCGACGCCGACGTTCCAGAATTTGGCGGCCACAAAGAGCCAGCCGCCGTGACGGAGCGTGGTGGCCGACAGACGGGCCATCAGCCACAGGCCGAAGGCGAAGGCGGCGTTGAAGCCCCAGCCGTAAACGAGGGCGTTCTGCGCCGCGGGCGCGAGACGGCCGTGGGTGAACCACGCACAACCCGCGAGGAAGGATGGGGTGTGCAGCTGGATGTTGGCCGCGAGCTGCATCGCGCCGCCCGCGATGAGCCAGAACAGGCCCGAGGCGAGGAACACGAGCACGGGCCACCGGGCGGAGGCGTCGATCTCCTGCTGCTCGGCGCGGCTGGGGGAAACGTTGGGATTCATCAGCAAGGGTTACTTCTTGGCGAGGTCACGCACGGTGAGCTCGATGGCACGGTCGATCGGGAGGCGGACGACGCCCTTGGGCTGGTCGGCCCAGCCGTAGGTCGTGGCGGCGGCGTGGTCCTTGGTCCGCTGCTCGGTGAGCAGGGCCTTGCGCTCGACGGGCGTGAGCACGCCCTCGACCGGCTGCACGTCGGTCGCATGCGGCACATAGATGCGCTTGGCCAGCCAGCCGAAGGCGGCGAAGCAAAGGATCACGATGACCGCGGTGAACACCGGCGTGCGGTGCGGGAAGGAGTGTTGGGACGAGTCGCTCATGGCTCAGTGGGCGCTGACTTCGATGACATGACCCGGCTCGGGGGCGGTGGGCGCATGATGGGTGAGGGCCTCGCCGATGCGCGGATCGCGGATCGGGATGATCCGGGCCTGGCCGCTGCCGAAGCTCTTCAGGTAGGCCCACACGCAGATGCCGCCGACGCCGACCACGGAGGTCAGGACCCACAGCAGGTTGATCGAGAGAAACGGGAGCGGCTCCTCGTGCGCATCGCGGAGGGCGGGCAGCACGTTGTAGCAGATGTCGATGAGGATGATCACGGCGATCCACGCGCTGATGAGCAGGGCGGGCTTGCGCTCGGCCTTGTTGCGGTAGCGCAGCCAGGCGAGGAACGGCACGAAGAAGTGGCCGAAGAGCAGCAGCATGCCGACCCACAGCCAGTCGCCGTGCTCGCGCAGGTTGTACCAGAAGGTTTCCTCGGGCACGTTGGCGTTCCAGATCAGGAAGTACTGGGAGAAGGTGACATAGGCCCAGAACACCACGAACGCGAAGGCCAGGGCGGTGAGACAGTGGAACTGGTTCGTGTTGTAGATGCCCTTGTAATCGCCGCGGGCGTAGAGCCAGACGGTGATGAACACGCCGAAGGCGAGCGCGGCGCGCATGCAGTTGGCGAAGAACCACACGCCATACATGGTGGAGAACCAGTGGTACTCGAGGCTCTTCATCCAGTAGATGGCGGCGAAGGTCAGGGCCAGGGCGGTGAACGGGATGCCCCAGGCGGCGGTCTTCCGGTTCTTGAAGGTCCACTTCACGTCGCCGTCGGTATCCTGGGTGAAGGAGTTGCGGCGCAGGAGGGCGGAGAGGCCGATCCAGCCGAGGAAGAACGCGACCGTCATGCCCGTGAACATGTTCACGTTGAGGAAGCCGGCTTTCTTCACGTAGAGCGGGTCCTCACCGATCGTGCCGTGGCCGCCGTGCAGGGCGTGGCCGGTGTCCATCCAGTGCCAGATGAAGCCGGGCTTCACCCAGGCGGAGACGATGAGCGGGATGAAGAGGACGAACAGCCACTTGAAGGCGGAGAGGCCATGCTCGAACTGGCGGCGGATCACGGTGGACCAGCCGGCGTCGAAGATATGATGGATCATCACCAGCATGAGCATGCCGACGACAACGGCGGTCCAGTAGCTGATGCCGACGACGTAGGACAGGGCCACGCCGTGGGCGTCGCCGGCGAACAGGCCGACCGCGGTCAGCGCGAGGCCGACGACACCGGCACCAAGGAACTTGTTGGCCAGCGAGGCGGTGGAAGCGGGGGTGGAGGAGGCGGCGCTCATGTTACTTCAGTCCTCCGCGTTGTTCGAGGGGGACATCGTCGATCGTGGCGTGGGCGGCGCGCTGGAGGGCGCGCACGTAGGCGACCACGGCCCAGCGGTCATCGGGGCTGAGCTTGTCGGCGTAAGGCTTCATCGTGTTCTTGCCGTGGGTGATCGTATTGTAGATCTCGCCCTCGGGCATGGTGCGGAAACGGTCCTCGTGGTAGGTCGGCGTGGCCACCATGCCGTAGGACTTGGTGATGCCGTGGCCGTCGCCCAGCGTGCCGTGGCACGGGGCGCAGTAGATCTGGTAGCGGTCCTGGCCGCGGCGCAGGAAATTCTCGTTGAGCTCGATCGCGGCGGGGAAGCCGCGGACGAACGAGCCGTCGGCGTTCTTGCCCGCGTAATGGGCGTCGTCGGCCCGGAGGTAGGCTTCGTCCTGGATCACCGTGCCGGCGTCGGAGCCGTACAGGCCCCGGCCGTAAGGCACGGCGCCGGCGGGAATCGGACGGTCGGCGCGGCCATCGGCGAAGAAGGCGGACTCCGCCTGCGGCTTGTACTTCGCCTGGTGGTCCATGTCGGGCCAGATCTCGATCGGCGGGCGGGTGGAGAGCGAGCCGCGGTAGCCCATGACCGAGAGGGTCAGGACGACGAGGAACGCGAGGGTGTAGTAGGCGTAGCGCATCTTATTCCTCGATCTCGACGATATCCTTGCCGCCGGCGCGCTCGAGCAGGGCGCGGGTCTCGGCGGCGTTGAACTTCGGATCGGTGGATTCGATCACGATGTAGAAACGGTCGTCCAGGGCGCGGACGAACTGCGGGGCCTTCAGCACGGGGTGGTAGTGCATCGGCAGCTTGTTCAGGAAGAACATGCCGAAGATCGTGGCGAAGGCGGTGAAGAGGATGGTCAGCTCGTACGACACCGGGAAGGCGAACATCGGGCTGAAGTAGGGCTTGCCGCCCACGACGAGCGGGTACTCCGACAGGCCGAGCCAGGCGATGAAGCTCATGCCCGTGCAGAAGCCGGTGATGCCGCCGATCAGGGAGAAGCGCGGCACCTTGGAGCGGCGCATGCCCATGGCGGCGTCGAGGCCGTGGATCGGGAAGGAGGTGATCGTATCCCAGCGGGAATAGCCGGCATCGCGCACCTGCTCGCAGGCGTGATAGACCGCGGGAACCGTGTCGAAGGCGGCGATGAGACCGTAGTTTTTGCTCATGGCGGATTCCTCTTAGTGGTGGGCCGCGCCGTGCGGGTCGGCCGCGGGGATGATCGCCTTCACCTCGGACATCGGCATGATCGGCAGGAAGCGGATGAAGAGGAGGAACAGGACGGAGAACACGCCGAAGGTGCCGAAGAAGGTGAAGATCTCCACGATGGAGGGCGAGTAGTAGCCCCAGCTCGACGGCAGGAAGTCGCGGGCGAGCGAGGTCACGATGATCACGAAGCGCTCGAACCACATGCCGACGTTCACGAAGATCGAGAGGATCCAGACGAGGGCGGTGTTCTCCCGCACCCACTTGAACCAGAAGAACTGCGGCGTGATGACGTTGCAGCCGATCATGATCCAGTAGGCCCAGGCGTAGTGGCCGAACGCGCGGTTGATGAACGCGAAGCCCTCATACGGGTTCGCGCCGTACCACGCGATGAAGAACTCCATCGAGTAGGCGTAGCCCACCATGGTGCCGGTCGCGAGGGTGATCTTGCACATGCAGTCGATGTGGTACTGCGTGATCAGATCCTCGAGGCGGTAGATGGCGCGCAGCGGCAGCATGAGGGTCAGCACCATGCCGAAGCCCGAGAAGATGGCGCCCGCGACGAAGTACGGCGGGAAGATCGTGGTGTGCCAGCCGGGGATCAGCGACACGGCGAAGTCGAACGACACGATCGTGTGCACGGAGAGCACGAGCGGGGTCGAGACGCCGGCCAGGATCAGGTAGGCCATCTCGTAATTGCTCCAGTGGCGGTTGGAACCGCGCCAGCCCATGGCGAAGAAGCCGTAGATGCGGGCCCGCATGAGCTTGCCGGCGGCCGTGAAACGGTCGCGCAGCGTGCCGAGGTCGGGGATGAGGCCGATGTACCAGAAGAGGCAGGACACCGTGCCGTAGGTCGAGACCGCGAACACGTCCCACTCCAGCGGGGAGCGGAAGTTCTGCCAGATGCCGTTGGAGTTCGGCACCGGGAAGAGGTAGCCGGGCATCACGGCGAACCAGATGCGGCCGACGTGGAACACCGGGAAGATCGCGGCGCAGACCACGGCGAAGATCGTCATGGCCTCGGCGGCGCGGTTGATCGAGGTGCGCCACTTCTGGCGCAGGAGGCACAGAATGGCCGAGATCAGGGTGCCGGCGTGGCCGATACCGATCCAGAACACGAAGTTGACGATGTCCCACGCCCAGTTGACCGGGTTCGCGTGACCCCAGACGCCGACGCCCGTCGAGACGAGGTGGATGAGGCCGGCGATGGTAAAGCAGGCAACGAAGCTGGCGACGACGAAGCACACCCACCACCAGGTCGGCGTGGTGCCCTCGACGATGCCGCAGATCTTGTCGGTGATCCACTTGAAGTCCCGGTGGTTGTGCACCAGATCGGGACGCGGCAGCACCGCGGGCTTCACCTCGGAGAGGATGGCGGGAGCCGGATGATCAGAAGCGTGCGAGCCCATTAATGGTGCCCTCCGTTCTTGTGATCATGACCGTGGTCGGCGTGACCGTGGCCGTTCTTGCGGTTATACTCCACGCGGCTGAGCGGGAGGCTGGAATAGTCCGGCATGTGCGGGTTCGGGTTGCGGAGCTTGCCGAGGTAGGTCGTGCGCGGGCGGACGTTCAGGTAGCCGAGGACCGCGTAATCGCGCTCCTGCGCCTTGGCCTTGGAAACGGCGCTGTCCGGATCCTTGACGTTGCCGAACTCGATGGCCTCGACGGGGCAGACCTGCTGACAGGCGACCTTGATCGTGCCGTCCGGGATAAGGGGCTCGCCGGAGAGGCCGACCTTCCGCTTCTGGGCGATCTTGGCCTGCTGGATGCGCTGCACGCAATAGGTGCACTTCTCCATGACGCCGCGCATGCGCACGGTGACGTCCGGATTCTTCACCATCTTCACCAGCTCGGGCATGTCCTTCTGGTGGCCGAGCGGTCCCATGTACAGCGAATCGAGGGCGCGCTTGTTGAAATCGAAGAAGTTGAAGCGACGAACCTTGTACGGACAGTTGTTCGCACAATAGCGGGTGCCGATGCAGCGGTTGTAGGCCATCACGTTCAGGCCTTCATCGTCGTGCACCGTGGCGTTGACCGGACACACGGTCTCGCAGGGGGCGAGCTCACAGTGCTGGCAGGTCATGGGCTGCATCGAAACCTGCGGATCCTCGGGCAGCTGCTTGTTGCCCTCGGCGCCGAAGGCCTCGGCGTCGGCCTGGCCGTCGGAGTAATAGCGGTCGAGGCGGATCCAGTGCATCTCGCGGCCGCGCATGACCTGGTCACGACCGACGATCGGGATGTTGTTCTCGGCCTGGCAGGCCACCACGCAGGCGTTGCAGCCGATGCAGGTGTTCAGGTCGATGGACATGCCCCACTGGTGGAGCCCGTCGAGGTTGGGCGTCTCGTAGAGCGACTGGCCGCGCGGCGTCTCGTGCGAGCGGGCGGCGGTGATCTTCGCGCGCTCCTCGCGGGAGAGCTTGGCGAACTCGGTCGGGGTCAGGTCGCCGTAGATCGCGGGCGAATGCGACTCCATGCCGATGCCGGTGACGAAGGCGGGGTTCTCCTTGAACTCGCCGGCGTTGGCCTCGCGCACGATGTCGCGGCCTTCCATCGACCAGTGCTCCTGGGTGTTGGCCAGGAGCTGGCGCGCGCCGGTAAGGCGGATGGTCGCGCCGGTGGCGTAGCCCATCGCATTGCCGGTGCGGACGGCGTAGGCGTTGAAGCCCGCGCCCGTGCCGACGTGGCCGGTCTTGCCGCGGCCGTAGCCGAGCGGAAGCACGATGGTGTAATTCGCAAGACCGGGCTGGATGTGGATCGGGCCGGTGACCTTGCGGCCGTTCACGGTGACCTCGCCGACGTAGGCCTTCTCCTTGCCGATCTCGAACTCGGCCTCCTCCTTGCGGGCGACCTGCAACAGGCTGCCGCCGGGAACGATGCCGAGGTCATTCGCGAGACGCGGGCTGACGAGGATCGCGTTGTCCCACGAGATCTTGGTCATCGGGTCCGGGCACTCCTGGAGCCAGCCGTTGTTGGCGAAACGGCCGTCGTCCATCTTGTGATCGGTGACGAAGCGGACCTCGAGGCTGTCCTTGGACAAGGCGGCGAAGGCCGGCGCCGAGGCGAATGCGGCACTCGCGCGCGTCGCATCGAAGGAGACGTTCTCGGCCCGGTAGGCCGTGCCCTCGGCAAAGCCGTCGTGCAGGAATTTCTCGAAGAGCTTCTTGTCGCCACCGCGGGTCGTGTAGACCTGCTCGTAGGCGTCGGGCTTGGCCTCGCCGGCGAGGCGGGCGAGCAGCTCGACCTCCATCAGGCCGTTGAAGAGCGGCATGATCATCGGCTGGACCGGCACGATCGTGCCGTCGACGGTGCGGGCGTCGCCCCATGACTCGAGGTAGTGCGTGGCGGCGAGATGCGTGCCGGCCAAGGCGGAGGTCTCGTCGTGGTAGTAACCGTAACGGATGACCTCGGACACGGACTTCAGCAGCGCGGCGAAGTCGAGATCGGCCGGCGCGTTGTAGGCCGGGTTGCCGTTGAGGACGAAGAGCGTCTTGACCGAGCCTCCCTTGATGGCGGTGGCAAGGGCCTCGATCGTCGAGGCGCCGGACGGCTCGAAGGCGACAAAATCCACGGTCTGGCCGAGGGCGCCGAGCGCGGCGTTCATCGCGTAGGCGAGGACGTGCACGGCCACCGGCTGATGGGCGCCGGCGACCACGAGGCTGCGGCCCTTGTTCTCGAGGAGATCCTTGGCACACTGCTCCACCCACCCGGCCTTGATGTCGAGGCCCTTGGTGAGCGAGTCGTAAGCGGAAGTGGCGAGCACCTTGCCGGCGAGAGCGGCGGTGAAGGCCAGCATGTGGTTGCTGCCGATGCGCAGGCGGTGGTCCGCCATGCTGCCGGTGAGCGAGAATCCGCTCTCTGCCACGTAGAGGCGGTTCATCTGGTCGGCCTCGGCGGCGCTGCTCACGCGGCGGCCCTTGGCGAAATCGCGGGCGTAGTAGAGCGAACCGGCCTCGGCGTGGAGGAAATCGGCGTCGAGGCTGACGATGCGCCTGGCCTTCGCGAAGCGGTAGACCGGCTTCACGTTGCGGCCGAAGGCGGCCTGCGCCGCGGCGACCGGCGGTTCGTCCTGCACCGGCTCGTACTCGGCCCAGATGGCGCGGGGGAACTCGCGCTTCAGCTTCGCGACGAGACGGGCGCGGGTCGGCGAACCGGACTCGTCGGCGAGGAATGCGAGGCCCTCGCCGTTGCCGGCGTAGGTCTTGCGGATGCGGGCGAGGAGATCGTTGACGTCGGCGACGGCCAGCGTGCGGTTGCCCGCGGTGTGGGCGGTGGCGCGCTCGGGATCGTAGAGGTCGAGGACGGACGCCTGGGCGAGAAGCGAGCTGGCGCCGCCGTGCGGGGCGTAGCTCGGGTTGCCTTCGAGCTTGGTCGGGCGCCCCTGGTGCGTCTCGGCGACGAGCGGGAGGGCCGTCTTGCGCAGCGGCATCGCCGTGGCGAAATAAAGCGGGAGACCGGGAACCGTGTATTCGACGGACTTGCCGTACGGCAGGATGTGCTTCTCGGGGCGGCGGCAGCCGGCCAGACCGAGACCGCCGAGGGCGAACGAGGCGGCCATCAGGCGCATGAACTGGCGGCGGTCGACGCCGTTCAGCTCGGAAGCGCCCTCGGGAAACTCGCGGGCCAGATGCTCGCGGAAGCCGGGCGTGTCGGCGAGTTCGTCGAGGCTGCGCCAGTACTTCGGACCGGCGAGCTCGCGCTGCGAGGGGGCGGAATGGTCAAATTTGCGTTTCATCAGCGATGGCAGCCGGAGCAGCTTTGCGGCGGCATGATCTTGGCGTGTTCGACAAAGAGCTGGGCGCGCTTCACCCCCTCGGGGCCCTGGTCAACGAGACGGGCGGAATCGAGGTTGAAGACGTCCTTCGGGTCGCGGATGCGGGAGGCGGGGTCGCGGTGGCAGTCGAGGCACCAGCTCATGCTGTGCGACTGGTCCTGCTTCACGACCTGCATCTCGTTGACCTTGCCGTGGCACTCGACGCAGCTGACGCCGCGGTTTACGTGCACGGAGTGGTTGAAATAAACGTAATCCGGCACGGCGTGGATCTTCACCCACGGCACGGGATCGCCGCTCTGGTAACTCTGGCGCACGGGCTCGAGCAACGGGCTCTGGGCCTTGATCGTGTCGTGGCAGTTCATGCAGGTCTGCGCCGCAGGAACGCTGGAAGTGCCGGACTTCTCGACGGCGGAATGGCAGTAACGGCAATCGAGGCCGAGCTGCCCCGCATGCAGGCTGTGGTCGAACGGTACCGGCTGGACCGGGGCGTAACCGACGCGCAGGTAGGCCGGGGTGGCGTAGTAAGTGATGCCTGCCGCCGCGACGCCGCCCAGGATGCCGAGGAAAATCAGGATCTGCAGGGGCAGGGCGTTGGCGGATTTAGGGAAGATCTTGGACATGAGCGTCAGTCTGGAACCGGCGAAAAATACGAGGGATCGGCAATCGTTCCCCGGGATTGAGCGCAGAGTTCAGGCTAGCGATTGGTGTGCGGTAAAAAAGTGGCCACGAACAAAGAGAAGGGCCCGGGCGGATGTAAAACAAAATTTCCGAGGCAAACCGCCGGATGTTCAATATTAGCAAAGACCCCGACAACGGATGCGTTGCTAATTGCGCTAAAAACGTCATCGCCCCGCAATCCAGGCACCGGGATCACCGCCCTGCTCCACGTCAGGACTCGGAGCCGGAGGCGATGTCGACCTCCACCTGCCGATCTATAAAATCATAGGCCCCCGTTGCGGGGTGCAGACGCACAAACCGGATATTCAACACCTGCCGTCCCGGTATCTTCGGCATGAAACGGAGTTCTCCCTGCCACGATCGGCGGTCATCCGCCCCTGCGGCCATCCGCCCCAATCCCTGCCCTGTCGTCAGGTTGGTAAGCTCCACAAAATCGAGCCGTCCGCAGGCGTCGTAAGCTGAAAAACCGATCTTCACCGATTCTCCGGTTGCTCCCGCGGGCGAAGCTTCCACCCGGGCAAGAAAATCGTCCGTATCGATCTGAAACACAACCGTCCGAGCATCCGCACCGAACGCATTTTCCGCAACGACACGGGCCTCAAACCGCCCTGCCCTCCCGGGCCTGCCCGAAATGATACCGGTCGTCGCATCCATGGATAGTCCAGGCGGGAGTCCGGAAGAGCCAAAGGTCACCGACCGGCCCGCGACCGAAAGCTGATGAACGAAATCGCCCGCGATGGAACCCAACCACTCCCGCGGGACGGCCAGTTCCGGCGCCGCATCGATATCGCGCCGCTGATAGAGTGCGACCATCCTTCCGTTCACCTCAAACCGATGAACCTTGCGCAGATTAGCCTCACACCACGCCAGGACTGCCGGACGCAGCTCAAACATGCGCCGGTCATACGGCCAAGGGCCGGGCGAACCCTCCTCGGTCGCAAACACGAAGTCGCTCGCCGCAAGCCGTTCCACCACCAGCGCAGCATCCGGCGCGGCAATACCGGTGGGCAATTGCGGGATAAAGGGGATCCATACGCCGTGCCGCTCATAAGCCTGCACGCTCAACGTCAGCCCATCCAGGCAATCGGTCACCTGGTCCACCGCCACATGGGGAGCCACGATTCCCGCCGACCGGGCTGCGGCCAGCACCCGGTCCACCGCTCCGTTGATCCGTCCGGCCTCGGCGAGAAGCCCCTCTTCGACGGGAGGCACGACGTGCCGGTTGACGAAATGGCCGACGCCCACGGCCATCACCAGGCAGGCGGCACCGGCCGTCCAGCCGGGGGCTCCGCGTCCTTCGAGCCGGACCGCCAGGCCGGCCGCTCCTGCCAGGACCAATGCGAGCACACCCGGCACCGCCACGCCAAGCACGACTCCGAGCATCCGGTCGTTGTTCTGCATGGCGAGGACGAGCATCGGTGACGCCGCAAAAATCGCGCCCAGCAGAGCGGTGTCCCGCAGCCACCGCCTGTCCACCCCGCCGACGACCGCGGCCGGGCGGGCGCCCCGCGTCAAACCGGCCAGCAGCACGACCAGCGACCCGCCGACCGCGAGCCCGAAGGCAGGCCCCAGTTGCTCGCCGCCCAATTGCTCGCAGATCCGCACGAACGCCTCGTGAAAAGGCAGCCCCAAACTCCACAACAGGCCATCGGCATGCTGATAGTGCCCGATCCAGTAGTGCTCGTAAATCTCCCGCCAATGATAACCGAAAACCGGCGCGGTGACAGCAGCCGCGACCAGCCCGGCCACCAGCAGGTTCTTGATCCTCATGCGCCGGTCGGCGGCGAACAGCATCCAGACAAGACAGGCGGTGAAGATCACCGCGAAATACGTGACCGTGAGAAACCGCGCGAGGATCGTCCAGCCGGCCGCGGCGCCGAAAACGGCCGACCACACCCGGCTTCTGAATCCACTCGCGCACATCGCCGCCGCCAGGCTCAGCCCCATCAGACACATCGCCACCTGATCCAGCCGGAAGTCCGCGGCCGAGCCCTGCACGCCGCTCCACGGCGCGCGCAGCGCAAGCGTGAGTCCCGTCGCCAGCCAGGGCAGCGAGCGCGAGCCGGTGCCTCGCGCCACGGCCGCGAACAGCGCCGCCTGCCACGCCACAAACACGATCAGGTTGAGCGACAGGGCCGCCACCCGCGAAGGGCTCCCGGCCACCTCGAAGGCGAACAACGCCCACAAGGCGTGCTGGTTGCCCTGTGCCGCGGGAATCGTCAGCGCGTGGACGATTCCCGCCCCCACCCCATGTTCGCGGCGATATTCGTAGACCGTGTAGGCCTCGGTCAGCGGCTGGATCTGATCATGCCAGCGCGGGTAAACCTGCGCATGCCCGGTCGCCACCCGCAGGAACAGCCCAAACTCGGCCGCAAACAACAGGACGAGCAGCGCCCAGGCGGCACGGGAATACAGCTTCGACTGGAGCGCCGGCTTGAGCACACCGGCCATGACAATCCAACGGCGAAAACCCGCCACCGCCGGCAGCGGAAACCCGACTCCGGCCGGCGCAGCCTACTTCACGAATTCGCCGTCGCGCATCGGCTTGATCCGGTCGCAACGGTTGGCGATCTCGGGGTTGTGCGTGACGAGCACGACGGCCTGGCCGTTCTCCTTCGCGAGACGGGTGAGCAGGTCGAAAATCAGGCCGGAATTGCGGACGTCGAGATTGCCGGTCGGCTCGTCGGCAAGGATGATCGCCGGCTGGTTGGCCAGGGCCCGGGCGATGGCCACGCGCTGCTGCTCGCCGCCGGAGAGCTGCGTGCCCAGGCGGTGGGTTTTTTCGCCGAGACCGACATCCGTGAGCAGACTGTGCGCGCGAGACGCCATCTCCGGCTCGCCGAGCCGGCCGAGTTTGCGCATGGGCATCATGACGTTGTCCAGCGCGGTGAACTCCTGCATCAGGAAGTGAAACTGGAAGACGAACCCGATGTGTTCGCCGCGCGCGGCCGTGCGTTCGAGGTCGCTGCTGTTGGACATCAGCTGCTCGCGGATCCAGATCGAGCCGCCGTCGGGCCGGTCGAGCAGGCCGAGCAGATAGAGCAAGGTGGACTTGCCGCAGCCGGACGGACCGACGATCGCCGTGACCTCGCCGGGCTGGGCCTCGAACGAAACGCCGCGGAGCACATGCACCCTTCCCTCCCCCTGGCCGAGGTAACGATGCAAGCCCTCGCAACGAAGCGCCGGAGCGGATTTCTTCAACGGCTCGCTCATGTCGAAGTCCCCCGGATGATGTCACCCGGCTCGAGGCGCGCGGCGCGGCGGGCGGGGACGAGCGAGGCCACCATGACCATGACGACGGCCGTGCACACCGCCGCGACATAGTGCCAGACCGACCAGTTCACGATGAATGTCTCGGTCCGGAAAATACCGGTGATGTTCAGGGGAATCCGGGAAACGACGTAGGTCCCGCCCGCGCCCAGCAGGCAGCCGACCAGCGAGCCGATACCGAGTACGATGCAGGCCTGCCAGAGGAAGATCTGGGAGATGTCCTCCCGGGTGTAGCCCATGGAGCGCAGGATCGCGATCTCCTTGGTCTTCTCCATGACGATCATCGCGAGCGTATTGAACATCGCGAGACCGGCGATGAGCGAGAACATGGACACGGTGATGGCCGACGAGATGCGCAGCGCACGGAAGGTCTCCAGCCAGGGTTTTTCGCGCCACTGCCAGTCGCGCACGCCGTGCTTGAGCACCTCCTCCATCTGGATGGCGTCCTCGTCGGCGCGGTCGCGGTCATAGACGTTCACCTGGATGAAGCTGGCCCCGGTGGGCATCTTGAGCTGGGAGCGGGCCTCGGCGAGGTGCAGGTAGATGCGCTCCTTGTCGATGTCGCTCACGCCCGTCTGGTAGACGGCCGACACGCGGTAGCGGCGCGTCTGGCCGGCCGAGGCGAGCAGGAACGAGTCGCCGACGCCGAGCTGCAGGCGGTCGGCGATCTCCTTGCCGATGAGCGCGCCGGCGGCCATGTTGCGAAAGTTCTCCGCCGTGCCCTGGACGATCTGGTTGCCGAGCTGGGAGACGAGGAGGTGGTTGTCGAGGACGATGCCGTAGATCTTGATGGCGTCGCTCTTGAAGGAACTGGTCATCACGGCCGAGCCGGTCACGACCTCGGAGACGCCGGAGACGTTGCGGAACTGCTTGAGCTGGTCGATGACGAGCTTCGGCTCCTCGACGCCTTCGATGTATTTGACGCCCTCCTTCTGCTGGATCTGGAAGACCGAGCCGCTGCCGCCGCCGCCGGCCTCCATCGTGCGGATGGTGGCCTGCACGCGATCGCGCACCTGGATGGCGCCGTTGGTGCCGAGGATGGTGCGGATGAAGAAATCCTCGAAGCCGCTGGTCGTGGCTTGGGTGACCACGAACAGGCCCACGCCGAGCACGATGCAGGACAGGCTCATGAGCATGGCCCGCTTCTTGGCGGTGAGGAAACGGAAGGCGATGCGCAGCGTCGGGGACATCAGGTCGGACGGAAGGCGCGGCCCTTACTTGAGCTCCTTGGTGCGCACGCTCATGCCGGGACGGAACAGGTCCAGTTCCTCGACAATCACGGATTCACCCGCGCTGAGTCCCTCGGTGATCTCGGCGACGTTGAGGGCGACATAGCCCACCTTGACGCTGCGGATTTCGACCTGCCCGTTGCTGACGACAAAGACCTCGTTGCCGCGCAGGGCGCGTCGCGGGATGATGGCGCCCGCATCGCGCTGGCCGACCACGATGCTGACCTCGCCGGTCAGGCCGGGTACCAGCTTGTCGAGCGGCAGGTTCACATCGAGGTAGATCACGTAGCGCTGCGTGGCGGGATCGGCGGTGGGCAGGATCTTGGCGATGCTGGCCTCGTAGAGCTTGTCGCCGTAGCCGAGGAAGCGCACCGAAGCGCGCTGGCCGACGGCGAGGCCGGCGAAATTCTCCTCGCTGATCTTGGCCTCGACGGTGCGGTTGGTGGAAATAAGCGTGGCGATGGGCGCATTGCCGCCGATCAGGTCCCCGAGGCGGGCGTGCACGAGGGAAACGACGCCGTTGAAGGGGGCGATGATGGTCATCTTCTCGCGCTGGCGGCGCTTGACCTTGAGGGTGTTCTCGAAGGTGTCGGTGCGCTCCTGGTTGGCGACGTTCTCGAGCTCAAGACGCTGCTCGATCGCACGCACCCGGCGCTGCTGCTGCACGACCTGGTTCTCGGAGGTGCTGCCGAGCTTGAAGAGGCGCTCGTAATTCTGGAGTTCCTCCTGGCCGGTCTGGAGCTCAAGCTTGATCGAGGAACCGACGGCCAGGCGGGCCTTGTGGGCGGCAAACTCGTTTTCGATGCGCTCGATCTCGAGATCGAGGTCGCCGGTGTCGATCTGGGCCAGGAAATCGCCCGCCCGCACCTCCAGGCCGGGATCGAGGATGCTGCGGATGATGCGTCCGCCGATCTCGCTTTTAAGTTCCATCTCGTACTCCGCGTAAACCGTGACGCTGCCCGGGACGGCATTCACCGCGCGCCCGCTGCCGACCGCGACCACCGAGGCCACGGGACGGGTGTAATACATCACCGCCGCCGCGATGAGGACGAGCGGGAGGAGAACCAGAACGAGCTTGGCGAAAGGATGGAGCCGGGATTTAGCGGACATTAGACTTGATGGTGGGCGGAAGGAGCTGGAGGGCGGGATCCGCCTCCACGGTCGAGACGAATTCAGACCAGCGGGACAGGAAATCCAAACGATAGTTCAAAAGATTCAGGCTGTAGGAATCCTGCGCCGCCAAGGCCGCGTCGACCGCAACCTGCGAGGCGAGTCCCTGCTGCAGCTCCTCCTGCCGCTGCTTCGCCGAGGATTCGGCCTGCTGGTAGCGGATCTCGGCGAGCTTGACGGCGCGATGCGCGAATCCGACCTGCTTCTCCATCGAGCGGACCTGATCCATCACCGCATCGGTCTGATTCTGCAGGAGCCGCTCATAGTAGCGCTGGTTGGCCCGGGCGCTGATCTGGGCCGCCTTGGTGGCACGACCGTCGAAAATCGACCAGGAAGCGGTCACGCCGAGGTATTGCGAGAACACGCCGACCTGGGTGACAGAGTTCGCGGAGGCGTTGGTGGAGTTGGACTGGCCCACGCTGGCGCCAAACCCGACCATCGGGTAAAGCCGGTATTTCGCGACCTTGTAATTGAGTTCAGCCACACGGACCCAGTCCCGGGCCGACAGGACGGCAGGATTGTTTTCCCAACCCGCGGACAAAAACGCCGCGGTCAAAGCCGTCGTTTCCGCTGCGTCATGACCGACTTGCGGGATGCGTTCCGGAATGGCGTCCGTCGCCAGTTGGTCCAATCCCGTCAGGCGGGCAAAATACCGTTTGCCCGCGTCCAGATCCTCCGCCGCCCGGTCGGCCCGCAGCCGGGCCTCCTCGGCTTCCAGCCTGGGTGCGAGGATGTCGGTTTGGGAAATGCGACCGTACTGCAGTTTGGCCTCCTCGAGGGACAAGGTGTACTCCGCCCGCGCCTGCGCCGCCTGTGCGTTGCGCCAGGCGATCTTCTTGGCCACGAGCCCGAGGTACTGGTTGCGAATGCTCAGCGCCAGCTGGCGGTAGGCTTCGACATAATTGCGCTGGCTGATGTTGAGCTGGACCTTCGCCGCCTCGGCTTGGGCCCGCAACGTACCCCAGCGAAAGATCGGCTGATTCAAGGCCACGCTGTAGAACACGCCGCTGGAGGTGCTTTTGGCGGAGGTGTTCGAACTGACCGAGGCATCGCTCATGTTGTAGGACACACTCGCCCCCACACTGGGCAGCATCTGGGCGACCGCGCTCATCCGGTTCGCCTCGCTTTGGGCCAACTCGATGTTCTTGAATACCATTTGCGGCGACTGCTGCAAGGCCTGCTGCAGAATCCCTTTCAGTTCCGGAAACATTTCCTCAGGCAGCGGCGTAGCGTGCCCTTGAGCCCGAACCTCCGCCGCTACCGCGCCAAAACCAAGAGCCAGTAACGGGATAAGAGTTCGCAGCAGGCGCGGAGTAGGGAAAAGTGCAGTCATGATTAATCCAATATTCAAATGGAGCAGACCGCGGGAATAGCGCTTTGTTGGCAATCATGAAAAGCAGGCGGCGATATAAGCCAGAAAGACACGGAACCATCCTTTCGATCGTTCTTCTTCTGCAAGTGCGGAGCGTTTTCACTAAATGCCGTGGAAAACAATCCAGCGTCAGAATCTCCTTGAGTCCCCGTGTCAAAAAAACCCAAGTAAACGACTTCCCCCAAAGAAGAAACAAATTCGTCCTAGATGAAAAAAATCCTCGTGACTGGTGGTGCCGGCTACAAAGGCTGCGTACTCGTCCCCAAACTGCTCAAGGCTGGCTATGAAGTCGTGGCCTACGACCTGATGCTCTTCGGATCGGACGGTCTGCCGAAACATCCGAAGCTTGAAGTCATCAAGGCCGACATCCGCGATATTCCCGCCTTCGCCCAAGCATGCCAGGGGGTTCACACGGTCATTCACATGGCCTGCATCTCGAACGACCCGAGCTTCGAACTGGATGAGTCCCTTAGCCGCACGATCAACTACGACTGCTTCGAGCCGATGGTGATCGCGGCGAAGCAGGCCGGCGTGAAACGATTCCTCTACGTGTCGAGCAGTTCCGTCTACGGCGTGAGCGACGCGCCGGAGGTCACCGAGGAGCACCCATTGGTCCCCCTCACGCTCTACAACAAGTACAAGGGCATGTGCGAGCCGCTGCTCTTCAAGCACCAGTCGCCCGACTTCGTCTGCGTGACCCTGCGCCCGGCCACGGTCTGCGGCTACTCGCCGCGCATGCGCTTCGACCTCACGATCAACATTCTCACCAACCACGCGGTCAACCGGGGCGTCATCACCGTCTTCGGCGGCGGCCAGAAGCGCCCCAACATCCACGTGGACGACGTGACCGAGCTCTACATCAACATGATCGAGTACCCGGCCGAGAAGGTCGCCGGCGAAACCTTTAACGTCGGTTACGAGAACTTCACCGTCGCACAGCTCGCCGAGTTCGTGAAGACCACGGTCGAGAAAGAGTTCCCGGCCAAGGCCCCGATCACGATCACCACCACCCCCTCCAACGACAACCGTTCCTACCACGTCTCCTCGCGCAAGATCTGGGAAAAACTCGGCTGGAAACCCCAGCGCAGCATCGAGGATGCCGTGCGCGACCTCTGCGCCGCGTTCAAGGACGGTCGCTTCGGCCAGGACACGATGACCAACGAGGCCTTCGTGAACGTTAAGGTCGTGAAGGGTCTCGGCCTCAAATGAGCGCCAAACGCGTTGCCATCGTCACCGGCGGCGCCGGCTTCATCGGTGGCCACATGGTCGACCTCCTGGTCAATGAGGGCTTCACCGTGCGCGTCATCGACAACCTCGTCGGCGGCCGGCTGCAAAACCTCGAGCAGCACAAGGGCAACCCGGACGTCGTGGTCGACACACGGGACGTCCGCATGCTGGCGCCGGGCGACCCGTTCTGGCAGGACGCGGAGTACGTGTTCCACTTCGCCGGCATCGGCGACATCGTGCCGTCCATCGACCGCCCGATTGACTACATGTCGGCCAACGTCCTCGGCACGGTCCACGCCCTCGAGGGCGCGCGTGCCGCGAAGGTGCGAAAGTTTGTCTACGCCGCCTCGTCGTCCTGCTACGGCATGACCCGGGAGCTCCCGACCACAGAAGGCGCCCCGATCCGGCCCGAGTACCCGTACGCCATGAGCAAGTACCAGGGCGAGCAGGCGGTTCTCCATTGGGGCAACGTCTACAAGCTCCCGGTCAACTCGATCCGCATCTTCAATGCGTATGGCACACGCTCGAAAACTTCCGGCGCCTACGGCGCCGTCTTCGGCGTGTTTCTGGCACAAAAACTGGCCGACAAGCCGTTCACCGTTGTGGGCGACGGCACGCAGCGCCGCGATTTTCTTTTTGTGACCGACGTGGCCCGCGCCTTCTACCTCGCCGCGACCACGCCCCACGTCAATGAAGTGTACAACCTCGGCGCCGGCAACCCGCAACCGGTGAACCGGCTGGTCGAGCTGCTCGACGGGCCGGTGGTATACCTGCCCAAACGCCCGGGCGAACCCGAGTGTACCTGGGCCGACATTTCCAAAATCACCCGCGAGTTGGGGTGGAAGCAACTGGTGACGTTTGAGGCCGGCGTCGCCCAGATGCTTGCCCGGATCGACTACTGGCGCAACGCGCCCGTCTGGGACCCCGCATCAATCGAGCAAGCGACCAAGAACTGGTTCGACTTCCTCAAGGGTAAGGAGGCCCCATGACCGGACTGACCGACGCCGAACGCGCCACGTACGAACGCAAGATCAAGACCCGCGAGCAGCTGCGCGCCATTCTCGGCGGCTTCCCGCGCCAGAAGAAGGTCATCATGTGCCACGGCACGTTTGACCTGGTCCATCCCGGCCACATCCGTCACCTCATCTACGCCAAGAGCAAGGCTGACCTCCTCGTCACCTCGCTCACATCCGACCAGCACATCGCCAAGGCCAACTTCCGCCCCTTCGTGCCGCAGCTGCTGCGCGCCATGAATCTCGCGGCCCTCGAGATCGTGGACTACGTCATCATCGACGAGAATCCCACGCCGATCGAAAACCTGAAGTTCATCCAGCCGGACTACTTCGCCAAGGGTTACGAGTACAACAAGGGCGGCATGCATCCGAAAACGAAGGAGGAGTTCGACGCCCTCGCCTCTTACGGCGGCGAGATCCTTTTCACACCGGGCGACATCGTTTACTCCTCGTCCCACATCATCGAGAGCGAGCCCCCGAACCTCGCGGCCGACAAGCTGCACATGCTTATGGCGGCCGAGAATGTCACCTTTGCCGACCTGCACCGCGCCATCGACTCCTTCCAAGGGGTCAAGATCCACGTCGTCGGCGATACCATCGTCGATTCCTACACCTACTGCACGCTCATCGGCGGCAACACCAAAACCCCCACCTTCTCCCTCAAGTTCGAGGAGCAGGTCGACTTCGTCGGCGGCGCCGGCATCGTCGCCAAACACATGAAGATGGCAGGCGCGGACGTAAAGTTCACCACCGTGCTCGGCGAGGACACGCTGAAGGATTTCGTCCTGAAGGATCTCAACGCCTACGGTGTCCGGTGCGAGGCTGTCCTCGACCGCACACGGCCGACCACGCAGAAGAATCTCTTCACCGCCGGCGGCTACCGGATGCTGAAGGTCGATAAGCTCGACAACCGCCCGATCTCCGACCGTGTGCTCGCCCAGGTGACCGACTCGATCAAGGCCGGGGGTTACGACGCGGTGGTGTTCAGCGATTTTCGCCACGGCATCTTCAATCCGCAGACCATTCCCACGCTCACCGCCTCCATTCCGGCCGGCCCGCTGCGCATCGCCGACAGCCAGGTGGCAAGCCGCTGGGGCAACATCCTCGAATTCCAGGGCTTCGATCTTATCACACCCAACGAGCGGGAGGCCCGCTTCGCCCTGGGCGATCAGGACTCGACCGTCAGACCGCTGGCGCTCGAGCTCTACAAGCGCGCCAACTGCCGGTACCTCATCCTGAAGATGGGCGAACGCGGCCTGATCACCTACCGCGCCCCCAACCCGGAGGTTCGCTCCTTCTTCACGATCGATCCCTTCACAGACAAGGTCGTGGACGCGGTGGGTGCGGGCGACGCCCTGCTCTCCTACGCCACGCTCTCCCTGCGGGCGACCGGCAACCCGGTCATCGCCTCGATTCTCGGCACGATCGCCGCTTGCCTTGCCTGCGAACGCGACGGCAACAACCCGATCGACCCGGCCGACGTGCACAAGCGGCTTCACCACATCGAAAAACTCATCCGCTACGAATGAGAGTCATCGTCGTCGGCTTGGGTATCCAGGGCCGCAAACGCCTTGCGGCGGCCGGCTCCGAGGCGGTCGCTGTCGTGGATCCGGTCGCCTCCGGCGCAACCCACCGCAGGATCGAGGAGGTACCGCTCGATGCGTATGACGCCGCCCTCGTCTGCACGCCCGACCAGGCCAAGCTGTCGATCCTCGAGTACCTGCTTTCCCGGGGGAAACACCTCCTCGTCGAGAAACCTCTCATCGCCCCGACCGGCGAGCCGCTCCGGAAACTGAAGGCGCTCGCCGAGCAGAACCACACCGTCTGCTACACCGCCTACAACCACCGCTTCGAGCCGCACATCATCCGCCTCAAGCAGGCGATTGATTCCGGCGTGCTCGGCCAGGTCTACCTCGCAAAATTCTTCTACGGCAACGGTACCGCCCGCGACGTCCGCAACTCCGGCTGGCGCGACCAGGACATGGGCGTTTTCCCCGACCTCGGCTCCCACCTCCTCGACTGGACGCTGTTTCTCTTCGGCACGCCGAAGGAGGCGCCCGTCGTTGCCGCCGCCAATCGCTTCGAAAACCGGGCCTACGACCACTTTCGCTTCGGGTTTGCCGGCCGACCGTCGCTCGACTTCGAGATGACGATGGTCTCGTGGCGGAATACCTTCCGTTGCGACGTCTTTGCGGAAAAGGGCAGTGCCCACATTGACTGCCTCTGCAAGTGGGGGCCGAGCATCTTCACTCTCCGCCAGCGCGTCCTACCCAGCGGCCGCCCTGCCGAGACGGTCGAGCGTCTCGAATGCCCCGACCCGACCTGGGGGGCCGAATACACCCACTTCAAGCAGCTCTGCGCGGCGCCGGCCCACAACCTCGACAACGACATTTGGATCAATGAGGTCTTCAATCGCGTCCGCGGTGACCTCGGCCTGCCCGCCCCATAACACTGAGCCCATGCTCTCGCACACCCACCCCACCCCGCAAGTGCCGGTCCGCGTCCTCATCCTCGGCGCCGGCGGCTTCATTGGTGGCGCCATCACGCGCCGGCTGCAGCAGGCCGGTATCCCCGTCCTGCCCCTCGGCCGCCCGACCCTCGATCTGCTTGCTGCCAACGCCGCCGATCAGCTCGCCACCACGCTTCAGCCCACCGACACCCTCGTCTTCGTCTCCGCCAAGGCCCCGGTGAAAAACCCGGCCATGCTGCTCGAAAACCTGCGCATGGCCGAGGCCGCCTGCGCCGCCCTCGCGCGCCGGCCGGTCGCACACGTTGTCTACATCAGTTCCGACGCCGTCTACAAGGACAGCCCCGAACCGCTTTCGGAAGCGTCCTGCGCCGAGCCTGGCAGCCTGCATGGCGTCATGCACCTGACCCGCGAAGTGATGCTACGCACCGCCTTCACCGGATCGCTTGCGCTCATCCGTCCCACGCTTGTGCACGGCCTCGACGACCCGCACAACGGCTATGGCCCGAATCGCTTCCGCCGCCTTGCCGCGGAAGGGAAGGAAATCGTGCTCTTCGGCGAGGGCGAGGAACGCCGCGATCATGTCGCCGTCGAGGACATCGCCGAACTCGCCCTGCGTGTCATCCAGCATCGCAGCAGCGGCACCGTAAACGCCACCTCGGGCGAAGTCGTCTCGTTTCGCACGCTCGCCGAATTTTGCGCCACGCAATTTCCAACCCGCGTCGCCATCAAGGGCTCGCCCCGCTCCGGCCCGATGCCGCACAACGGCTACCGTCCCTTCGCTCCCTCCGCCGCGCTCTCCGCCTTCCCGGGTTTCAAGTTCACGCCTTGGCGCGACGGGCTTGCCCGCGCCTGCGCCGCCACCCCAAAAGGCTGAGCCATGATCGGGTTCATCGGACTCTCCCACCTCGGGCTCAACTATGGCCTCGCCACCGCTGCCAAGGGCTTCGGCGTCGTTGCCTACGATTCCGATGCCACGCTGGCCGCGCGCTGCGCCGCCGGCAACTTCCCGATCGAGGAACCGGGCTTCAAGGAACTCTTCGCCGCGAACCGCGCGCGCCTGCGCTACACCGCCGATGCCGCCCAACTCGCCCAGTGCGATCTAGTCTTCTACGCCCTCGACATCCGCACCAACGACCGGAATGAGAGCGATACCGGCCCGCTGACGAAGCTCATCCATGACAGCGCCCCCGCCCTCGCCGCCGGTGCCACCGTCGTCCTGCTCAGCCAGGTCTCGCCCGGCTACACCCGCTCGCTCATCGCCGATTTGGCCAAGCGTCCCGAGGTCAAGACCCGCACTTTCTATTATCAGGTCGAGACCCTCATCTTCGGCGCCGCCGTTCAGCGCGCCATGGAACCCGAGCGCTATATCGTGGGCTCCGCCGACCCCGCCGCGCCCGTGCCGGCGCGCTTCGCCGAATGGCACGCCGCGTTCAAATGTCCGGTGCTCGTCATGCGCTTCGAAAGCGCCGAGCTGGCCAAGATCGCCATCAATTTTTTCCTCGTCTCCACCGTCACCACGACGAACACCCTTGCCGAGGTCTGCGAGACCATCGGCGCCGACTGGAACGAGATCGCCCCCGCCCTGCGCCTCGACAAGCGCATCGGCCCACACGCCTATCTCAGGCCCGGCCTCGGCATCGCCGGCGGCAACCTTGAGCGCGACCTCGTCACCGTCCGCGGCATCGCCGCCCGCCATGGCACCGATGACCGCGTCATCGCCGCCTGGCAGGCCAACAGCGTCTACCGCCGCGACTGGGCCCTGCGCCGCATCCATCGCGAACTGCTCGGCAAGGTCCGTGACCCGCTTCTCGCCGTCTGGGGCATCGCCTACAAGCAGGACACCCACTCGATCAAGAACTCGCCCTCCGTCGAACTGCTCCGCGCCCTTCCCGGCGTGCGCATCCGCGCCCAGGATCCCGCCGCCAAACTGCCCGGAACCGGCTGCGACCATGTGACTGTCGCCGACAACCCGCTCGCCGTGCTCGAAGGCGCCGACGCCCTGGTCGTCATGACGCCGTGGAAGCTCTATGCCGGCATCTCCGCCGCCGACATCCAGGCACGCCTCAAGGGCAAGCTCGTGATCGATCCCAACGCCATCCTCGACGAAAAGGCCTGCCGCGCCGCCGGCCTTGATTATCATCGCCTCGGATGCTGACGCACCTCCACGCTTCGCCCGCCGTTCCTGCCCGCGTCGTCGTCCTCGGCGCCAACGGCTTCATTTCCCGCGCCCTCGCCGCGAAGCTGACAACAGACAAGGTGCCCTTCCTCACCCTCGCGAGCCAGCAGCTGGATCTCGCGTCCGCTGATGCCGGCCCGAAGCTCGCCGCCCTGCTCCAGCCCGGCGACGCCCTCGTCGTGGCCGCCGCGCTTACACCCGACAAGGGCCGCGACACCGCTACCTTGATGAAGAACCTGCGCATGGCGGAAAATGTCGCCGCCGCGCTCGCCGCCAAACCCCTCGCGCACCTCGTGTATCTCAGCTCCGACGCCGTTTACGACTGGCGCCATCCGCTGATCTCCGAGGCCACCACGCCTTCGCCGACGGACCTTTATTCCACGATGCACCTCGCCCGCGAGCAGGTGCTGGCTACCGCCACGACGAAGATCCCGTATGCCGTGCTCCGCCCCTGCGCCGTCTACGGCCCGGGTGACACCCACAACAGTTACGGGCCGAACCGTTTTGCCCGCACGGCCCGCACCGAGGGGAAAATCAAGTTGTTCGGCGCCGGTGAGGAGACGCGTGACCACGTGTTCATTGATGATGTTGCCAGCATCATTGCGCTCGCGCTCTCCCATCGCAGCACCGGCGTGCTGAACATCGTCAGCGGCCGCAGCGCGACCTTCGGCGAAGTCGCCGCGCAGGTCGCCGCACTCAATCCCAGGCCCGTGGCTATCGAGGCGCTGCCGCGCGGCGGTGCGGTGACGCACCGACACTTCGACGCCACCGCGCTGGCCCGGGCCTTCCCCTCGCACCGGCCCACGAACCTCGCTGACGGCCTCCGGCAGCTCTGCACCGCACCATGAGCGGCGGCACTTCCCCGAAGTCCACGGTCTGTGGCGTCATCGTGCTGCAGTCCGACGGCTCCGCATTGCTGCAACATCGCGATGACATCCCGACCATCAACGACCCCGGCCTGTGGGTCATTCCTGGCGGCCATGTCGAACCCGGCGAGACGCCCGTGCAGGGCGCGGTGCGCGAGGTCGAGGAGGAAACCTGCTACCGCAGCGCAAACCCCCGTCCGCTGGCCGATTTTCACGGCAACGAACTCGGCTACCCGGGCGACTTCCGCATGGTTTTCTTCTGGGACGAGTATGACGGCGTCCAGTGCATCGAGTGCCGGGAAGGCCAGGACGCCCGCTTTGTCCGCCGCCAGGACGCGGCAGGCCTGCCCCAACGCGATTACCTGACCCGGATCTGGGATCTCGCCCTCGCCGCAAGGCAGGCTTGCCAGCCGAGCCCCCCCCCGTTGCCTTAGGATACCCTTTTTACCGCATGGAACTCAGCCACCGCACCATCACCTCGATCGGCCGCTACCGCGACATGAACCTCGCGGGCACCGCGCCCGATACGCTGCTCAAGCTTTACCACCAGATGTTGCGTCTGCGCCGGATGGAGGAGGCCATGCACGCCGAATATCACCCGGCCGACGAGATGCGCTGCCCGATCCACTTCTGCATCGGCCAGGAGGCCGTGCCCGCCGCGCTCTCCCTGCACCTGAAGGCCGACGACTACCTCTTCAGCCACCACCGCTCGCACGGCTACTATTTCGCCAAGGGCAGCCCGCTGCGCGAACTCTTCGCCGAGGTCTACGGCAAGGCCACCGGCGCCAGCGGAGGCAAGGCCGGCTCGCAGGACATCTCGCATTCCGACACCAATTTTTTCAGCGGCGCCATCCTCGCCGGCGCCGTCAGCATCGCCGTCGGCGCGGCCTTCGGCTTCAAGCACCGCAAGACCCGCCAGGTCGCCGTCTCCGGCTTCGGCGAGGGCTGCACCGATGAGGGTGCCTTCTGGGAGGCCATGAACTACGCCGGCAAGCAGAAGCTCCCCGTCCTTTTCGTCTGCGAGAACAACCGCTACGCCACCTTCTCCGACCAGCTCAAACGCCAGGCCGACGACAACGTCTCCGCCCGCGTCCGCCCCTTCGGTGTCCGCGCCACCCAGATCTTCGGCAACGACACCGTCCTCGCCCACCGCACCATCGGCGCCGAGATCGAGCGTCTGCGCAACGGCGACGGCCCCGCCCTCGTCGAGGCCTACACCTATCGCTGGAACAGCCACGTCGGCCCCGAGGACGACAGTGCCAACGCCTACCGCCAGCACGGCGAGCTGGAATTCTGGAAGGCCAACTGCCCGATCGCCCTCCTCGGCGAAAAGCTCCGCGAGGCCGGCCTCCTCGACGACGCCAAGGTCGCCGCCTACGAGAAGGAAGTCGCCGCCGAGGTCGCCGCCAACTTCAAGTTCGCCAAGGAAAGTCCGTTCCCGACCGACACCCACTGGCGCCACATGAACTACGAGGACGCCACTCCGCTCGCCGACAAGCTCCTCGGCGTCGCCCAGCACGGCGGCAACTTCGACCAATATCAGGACGAGGCCAAGCTCGGTCCCTACTAATCGTCGCCCCCCTTTCGCATGTCCCGCCAACTTTCCTACGCCAAAGCCATCCTCGAAGCCACCGACCAGGCCATGGGCCTGAGCAAGGACGTCATTGTCCTCGGCCAGCTCGTCGACACGCAGTCCGGCATCTTCGGCACGACCACCGGCCTCGTCAAAAAATACGGCCCGGAGCGCGTGCAGGATTTCCCCGTCTCGGAAAACCTGATGACCGCCACCGCCATGGGCGCCGCCCTCACCGGCCTGCGCCCCGTCATCTGCCACCAGCGCCTCGACTTCATGGTCTACTCGCTGGACGCCATCGTGAACTGGCTCGGCCTCTGGCGCTTCAAGGCCAACATGAAATCCGCCATGCCCGTCACAATCCGCACGATCGTCGGCAAGGGCTGGGGCCAGGGCCCGCAACATTCGAAAAACCTCCAGGCCTGGTTCGCCCACATCCCCGGCATCCGCGTCGCCGTTCCCGCCACCGCCTACGATGCCAAGGGCCTGCTCCTCGAGGCCATCCTCGGCGAGACGCCCACGATGTTCGTCGAGGGCCGCGGCCTTTATTCCATGACCGACGACGTCCCCGAGGCGCCCTACCGCGTCCGCTTCGGCCAGGCCGCCATCCGCCGCACCGGCACCGATGTCACCGTCGTCGCCGTCGGCCTCATGGTGCCGCTCGCGCTCCGCGCCGCCGCGATCCTCGAGAAGGAGGGTGTCAGCGTCGAGGTTGTCGACCCGCGCACCATCTCCCCGCTCGACCGCAAGACGATCTGCGACTCAGCCTTCAAGACCCGCCGCCTCGTCGTCGCCGACGGCACCTGGCACTCCTTCGGCTCCGCCGGCGAGATCATCACCAGCGTCGCCGAAAACCTCGGCGACAAGCTCAAGGCCAAGCCCGTCCGCGTCACGCTGCCCGACAGCCACACGCCGATGAGCTCCGCGCTCGAGCCCGAGTATTATCCCGACGAGAACGACATCGTCGCCGCCGTCCGTGCCACGCTGAAATAATCGCCGGCCCCCACCCGCGATGGCCTTCATCGATTTCCTCCAGCAGGTCCACACCGGCACGAAACGCGACTACCTCGCGCGCGTGCTGGCGGGCAACAAGGCGGAATTCGCGGCCATCGCCAAGCGGTTCGACAAGGATTACTGGGACGGCAGCCGCAACACCGGCTACGGCGGCTACAAATACGACGGCCGCTGGCTCGCCGTCGCCGAGCGCATGGCCAAGCACTACGGCCTGAAGCCCGGCGCGCGCATCCTCGACGTCGGCTGCGGCAAGGGCTTTCTCCTGCACGAATTCACGAAGGCCGTGCCGGGCGCCGAGGTCGTTGGCCTCGACGTCTCCGCCTACGCGCTGGAAAACGCCATGCCGGAGGTGAAATCAAAACTCCAGCTGGGCAACGCGACCAAGCTGCCGTTCCCGGACAAGTCCTTCGACCTCGTCGTCTCCATCAACACGCTCCACAACCTCCGCCTGCCCGAACTCGAGCCGGCGCTGAAGGAGATCGAGCGCGTCGGCCGCTGCGCCAAATACATCCTGATGGACGGCTACCGCACCGAGCAGGAAAAGGTGAACTTCCTCTACTGGCAGCTCACCTGCGAATGCTTTTTCACGCCGGAGGAATGGGAGTGGCTCTTCAAAACCTGCGGCTACACCGGCGACTACGGCTGCATCTTCTTCGAGTAATTTTCCGCGTATGAATCCACAGGATCTCGGCACCCGCGAACCCCAATACCAGCGCTCCCTCGACCTGCTCAAGCAGCAGGGCCTGACTCCGCTCGGCCTCATGACCAACCAGGCCTGGTCGGACGACCCGAAGCACCTCCTCTTCACCCTCTCGCGCTACAAGTTCGTCGCCAAGATGCTCGCCGGCCGCGACCACGTGCTCGAGGTCGGCTGCGCCGACGCCTGGGCCACGCGCATCGTCGTCCAGTCCGTGAAGAAGCTCACAGCGACCGATTTCGATCCCGTCTTCGTCGAGGACGTGAAGCAGCGCATGGACGCAAAATGGAAGTTCGACGTCGCCCAGCACGACCTCCTCGCCGGCCCCTTCCTCGGGAAATACGACGCCGCCTACGCGCTCGATGTCATCGAGCACATCCAGCCGAAGGACGAGCTGGTCTTCACCGGCAACATCGCGAAATCCCTTTCAGCCCACGGCACGCTGATCCTCGGCTGCCCCTCGCTCCAGTCGCAGGCCTACGCCTCGCCGCCGAGCAAGGCCGGCCACGTCAACTGCAAGACTGGCGAGACCATGCGCGCGCTGCTCTCGCAGTTCTTCCACAACGTCTTTGTGTTCTCGATGAACGACGAAGTCGTGCATACCGGCTACGCGCCGATGGCCCACTACATCTTCGGCCTCGGCTGCGGTCGCAAGGACGCATGAGCGGCTCAATCCACAGCATGCCCCCGGTCGAGATTCCTCCCGCCGGCATCCGCGAGGAACTGGACCTGACGATGTTCGTCCCCTGCTACAACGAGGAAGAGCGCATCACCGGCACGCTGGAAACCATCAAGGCCGCCATGGCCGAGGTGACTTGCAGCTACGAGGTCATTGTCGTCGACGACGGCTCCAAGGACCGCACTTGCGAGAAGGTCGCCGAGTTCCAGCGCGCCAATCCCGGCATGCCCGTGATCCTGCGCCAAAACCCGCGCAACCTCGGCCTCGCCCGCGGCTTCGTCGAGACCTCCTTCCATGGCCGCGGCCGCTATTACCGCCTCGTCTGCGGCGACAATGTCGAGCCCAAGGAGACCATGGTCACGCTGATGCGGTTGATGGGCCAGGCCGACCTCGTGCTGCCCTATTATCCCGTGCTGCCCGGCAAGAGCGCCGTGCGCCGCACCATCTCCAAGACCTTCACCTTCCTCGTCGACCTGCTCAGCGGCTACCAGGTGCACTACTACAACGGCTGCGCAATCTACCGCCGCTTCCACGTGATGCGCTGGGCGCCCTACAACTACGGCTTCGGCTTCCAGGCCGACCTGATCACCATGCTGCTCGACGAGGGCGCGACCCACGTCCAGGTGCCGGTTTCCGGCCTGCACTACGTGAAGGAGGGCGGCCGCTCCCCGCTGAATCTCCGCAACTTCGTCTCCACCGGACACACCTTGTTCGAGATCTTCCTCCGCCGCCTCCGCCGTGCCGTGTTCTCCCGCCGATGAACACCTCCGGCTCGTCCAACCTGGCGTCGCTCGTCGAGCGGCACCTTGCCTGCCCCGTCACCCACCAGCCGGTGCAGGTGACCGACGGACATATCGCCGCCACCGGCTCGCCCTTCCGCGGCCGGCTCCAAGACGGGGTCGCGGTCATGATCGAGCACATCCCCGTGTCCTTCTTCGACAACAAGTTTGCGGTGATGCAAAAGGGGCATGATGAGAAGGGCGGCGAGTGGCAGTTCGCCTATCACCAGCAAGTCAGCTTGCTTGAACAGCATCTCGCCCAGGGCGGCGTAACGCTCGATGTCGGTTGCGGACCGGCCCTGCCGTATCGCAAGCCATCTCAGTCACTCGTCATCGGCCTCGAATATTCCCTGCCGTCGATTGCCGCCAACCAGCAGGTCGATCTCCGCGTCTGCGCCTCCGCGGCGGAACTGCCCCTGCCGAACGCCTCCATCGACACGATCGTGTGCTTTTATTCGATCCATCATATGATCGGCGGCACGGTCTCGGAAACCGAACAGTTCGTCGCCCGCATCCTCGCCGAGTTTGCGCGGGTCATCAAACCAGGCGGCTCCGTGTTGGTCTTCGAAATGGCCCCGGTCGGTCCCTTTGGCCTGATCGAGCACCTCGTCTGGCGGGTGGCCAAGCGTCTGCTCGGCCCCAAACTCGACATGTTCTTCTGGCCGGTGCCGCGCTTCTCGCGCCTCGCCGCCCGCATCGCACCGCGCGACCGGCTGGAAGTGAAATCCTTCGGCTCCTCCCCCTGGGTTACTTTCCCGCCGATTTTCAGCCTTCCGTGGCTGCGAATCCCGCGATTCCTCTATCCCCTGAAACCCGTGCTCTATCATTGGCACCTCTAGGCGCAGCCCCTCCGCAGGGACCGGCCCCTGCGGCCCATCCATGTTTGACATGTCCGTGATGGAGTAAGGAACATGGGGCGTGAATTCCTTTCTCTTTCTGGCTTATATTGATCCGGGTGCCGGCAGCCTTTTCGTGCAAGCCGTGATCGGTGGCACCTTGGCCGCGCTTTATGCCATCAAGCTGTACTGGCACAAGCTCAAGGCCGGTCTGAAAAGCCTTCTGAACCGCCGGAAGGGACCGCCGGAACAATAGCGTGCAAAACCTAGAGGCATCGTTCCGCGATCCCGACGGTTTCGTTTTCCTTCGCGAAGGCGTGGTCTATCGACAAATCAATCACCGCGGCGCCGGTGATTACCGCCGCTTGATGGAGTCGGGACTGTATGCCGAATTGACCGGCCAGCGGGCCCTCATCGCTCACGAGGAAGTCGATCTTGCCGCACCGGAGCCCGACCGCGCCTTCCGGGTCATCCGCCCCCGGGCCATCCCCTTCATTTCCCATCCCTACGAATGGTGCTTCAGCCAGCTGAAGGATGCCGCATTGCTGACCCTGACGATCCAGGAAACCGCCCTGCGGCATGGCCTGAGCCTGAAGGACGCCAGCGCCTTCAACATCCAGTTTGAAGGTGCCCGCCCCATCCACATCGACACCCTCTCGTTCACGACCGCGGACACCGGACCGGCTTGGATCGCCTACCGGCAATTCTGCCAACACTTCCTGGCCCCGCTCGCATTGATGGCCTGGCGCGAAGCCCGGCTGGGCCGGCTGCTGACCTTGTATCCTGACGGGATCCCGCTGGACCTGGCCTGCCGGCTCCTGCCCCGCCGCGCGTTCTGGCATTTTCACCGCTGGCTGCATTTGTGGGTGCACAACCTCGGCCAGCGCCGGGCCCACCACTTTCGCGCCACCGGCCCGGCGGCATCTCTGCGCCAGCGACTCGCCTTGGTGGACAGCTTGCGAACAGCCGTCACCAGCCTGACGCTCCGAAACACACCCAGCCATTGGAGCGGATATGAGGCCACCCTGCCCTCCTACTCGGCGACCGCTCGCGCCGCCAAGGAATCGGCCGTGCGCGACCTGCTCGCCACCGTGCGCCCTGGCATGGTTTGGGACATAGGCTGCAATACCGGCACCTTCAGCCAGATTGCCAGCGATCAGCAGGCCTGCGTGGTCGCCAGTGATTACGATCACGACAGCATTGAAGCCCTTTACCGCCGACTGCGCGTCCAGCCTGAAACTTCCATTCTGCCGCTGATCGTGGACTACACCAATCCCACCCCCGGCACAGGCTGGGCGGGCATGGAACGAACGGCCTTGTTGCAACGCGGCCCCGCCGACCTGGTGCTGGCCCTGGCCGTCGTGCATCATTGGGCCTTGGGCAACAACGTGCCGCTGCCGATGATTGCCAACTTCCTCGCCCGCTGCACCCGCGATCTCGTCATCGAGTTCGTGCCCAAGGAAGATCCCATGTCCCAACGGCTGCTCGCAGCCCGCGAGGACGTCTTTCCAGACTATACCCGGCCGCAATTCGAAGCCGCCTTCGGCCGCCATTTCGAACTCCGTGCCACCGTGAACCTGCCGGAATCGGGTCGCGTGCTCTATCATTTCGCCGCCCGGCCATCCCTCTGATCTTCCGTGTCCACTGCCCCCTCCTCTCCGGCTTCAGCTCCGGAATCCGTCATCGCCCCGTCCGCCGGCCGCCGGCTGCGCGAGGCCACCGCGCTTTTTCTGCTGCTGGTCTTTCCGGGCGTCGTGCTGCTGCTGGTGTATCCCCTGGCGATCTTCAACCACAACAGCGCTGAACTGGGTGGCAACCCCCGGCTGCTATCCCGTTTTTTTGAGGCGGCGGCGTTGGTCACCGGCTTCTGCGCCTTGGCCGGTTTCCTCCTCACCTTTGTCCGGCCGGCGTGGCGCCATGCCGTGGCGGCCCTGGCCTTCTGGCTCGGCAGCAGTTTTATCCTGAATGACCTCGTGACCCCGCTGCAGTTGACGCAGGCCATCGGCTTCAGCGGCACGGAAAGCATCATCGCGCCCACGGGCATGGCAATCGTGCTGGATAGTGTGCTCCTGACCGGCAGCCTGCTGCTGTTCTGGCGCTGGCGGCACGACGGTCTCCTGCGCATCGCACCTCCGGTGGTGTTTGTCTTCGTCCTCATCACCTTGGGGCCCGCCCTGTATAAATTCGACAAGGCAACGGACCAGGTGCGGCAAACCCATGCCAAGGCGAAGTGGCTTTCCATTCCGCCGCCCTCGACCCGATCGGTGCCCCATCCCAATGTCTATCACATCATCCTCGACGGATTTCGCGGTTCGATGTTCAAGGCCGCCCTCGCTGAGGCGGGCCTGACCAATGCCGATTTCGCCGGCTTCACTTTCTATCCCAAGAACCGCTCCAACTTCGATGGCACGCAGGCCTCCACCCCGGTTTTCCTGACCGGAACCTTGTATCGCGGCGGCAGTTTCCGGAACTGGCACAATTCTTGGACCAGCACGGGGATTTTCGCCGAGGTGAAAACCCGGCTCGGCACCAACATCCAGGCTTATTCCTTCGGTGCCTACCACCAGTTGACCCGCTGGATCCAAGGCCGGCAGATCGAGAATACCGACGTCACCAGGAAAAACCAGGACATCATCCTCCACCTCGCCCTCGCGCGCGCGGCGCCGTCCGGCCTGCGCGCCGGGCTTTTCCAACATGGCACCGGCGTGCTCTCCCACTGGTTCCGCGCCCTGGGCACCGACTCCCGGGTGGAACCGCTGTTTCTGCTGAGACAGGATGAGGCGTTGCGCCCCCGCTCGGGCCAGTACGTGTTCGCCCACATCTACTTTCCTCACGCCCCGTTCCTCATTGATCGGTTGGGTCAGCGGTCCCCCAACGCGAACCTGCTGAGCCAGTCCGCCTATGCCCTGCGCTGTGTCGCGGAATTCCTGACCGAGTTGAAACATGCCGGTCATTATAACGATTCGGTCATCGTCATTCATTCGGACCATGGCTGGGGCGATCAGGTCCCCGCGACGGAAGGCCAGCTCGTGCCGGAGGGCATCCAGATCGAAACCTGGCCCCGTTCGGCCCAGGAACTGGACTACTGGACCTCGGCCCTGCTGCTGGTCAAACCGGCGCAAGCCACCGGCAAAGCCCTGATCGAGTCGCCGCGGCCCACCCAACTGCTGGACCTGCCCAACACACTCTACGACCTCCTCGGCCTGCCCCCGCTCGCACCCGAGGGAAAATCGGTGCTGGCATCCGACTATCCCGCCGACCCGGAACGGCATATTTTCACCGGCTTCCGCCGGTGGGATCCGGTTAAAAGGCGTCAACTCTGGTTTGGTCAGGACTTCCAGGAAGGGGAGCTCAACCATTTCATCTGGACCGAGGCCGGCGGGCTGAAAATAGAGGCTCGCCTGCCCGTCACATGGGAAGCGCCCCCTCTCCAGCTTCCGGCTGGAAGCCCCACGCCCCTCGACGCCCGGCGCCTGCAGCCCGATTTGGTCGAGTTAACCTGGCCGGCCGCCGCCGCCGAAGGGGAATACGAGATCCAAATGGCCGCAGGCGACGCCGAGTTTGCCACGATCGGCCACGGTGGCGCCGTGACCGCACGTTACATCGTCAACCAACTGCTTCCTGGCACCACCTATCATTTCCGCGCCCGCTGGTCGGTTTATCAACAGACTTACGACTGGTCGAAGGTTGTGACCCTGCCCCCCCAATGAATGCCTCGCGGCCCGCTTCATTGGCTTTGGGATGCAGCGCCGTGATGTCCCTCTTCGCCTGGGAATTCCAAGCCGCGGTGCATCCCGCCTTTTGACGAAAACGCCACCATGCTCGCCCCAGCCAAATATTTTCAGGGAGGAAACCCCGTTCGCACCGCTTGGCTCGTCGTGCTCGCCAGCTACCTTGTCATCTATGGTGCCTTCCTGCTCCACACCGGCGGCTTCCCCTACACCATCGACAACAACGAGTCGTTCTCCTCGCTGGTCCATGCCCGCAACCTGGCGGATTTCGACCTCGGGCGCTCCTTTGGCCTGACCGACGAGTCCTACGCCCTCACCGAGGCCGGCCATCCCTACATCCACAGCCACCAGGGAAACTTTCCGCGCATCTTCGCCTTCCTGATCTACCTGCTGGGCGCCAAGTCCATCGAAAGCCAGATCTGGATCACCACTTTCACGATCGGCCTGGTCGCCATCTGGCTGGCCTTCCGTTTCGCCAGCCGGCTCGGCGGACCCTGGGTCGGCGCGCTCGCCTGCCTGATCCTCATGACGGACTACGTGCTCTTCGCCCAGTGGCAGGTGAACACCTACCGCGTCTGGCATGCCTTCTTTTTCTTTTCGAGCCTGGAGTGCGTCCACCTCGCAACTGCCCGGCGCCGCTGGCTGGGCTGGGTCGTGGCCGTGGCGAATTTCGCCGCCTTGTTCTATTGGGAATATGTCTTCGGTGCCTTCATCGGGCTCATGGCCGCGCTCTACACGCTGCTGGTCCATCGTCGCGCGTGGCGCGCCCTCCTCCTCGCCTGGTCCGGCATCGCGGGCGGCGGGCTCGTGGCCGCCTCAACCCTGCTCGCCCAGCTGACCGCCTACATGGGTTGGGGAAATGTGCTCCGCGACATTCGCTACACCCTCCTCGCGCGCAACTCCGCCTCCAATCACGCCCTCGCCGCGGAGATCAATGCCTTCTACGACCGCCACAACATCCTGTTCTGGCAAAATTACGTCGACGCCAGCCCGCTGAAATCCTGGCGCGTGGCGTGGGAGGGCTTTCTCGATTTCCACTGGCGGTATTCCTCGCCGGTGCTGGTGGCGCTGACGCTCGTGGTGCTGGCGGCCTGGCTGATCGCACGCCTGCCGGGACTGGGCCGGCTCCGGACCCGGGATGCCAGCACCGGGAGTCCGCGGCTCGCCCTGCTGGGCCGGTTCGTCCTGCTCGGTCTCGCGGGCCCGTCTATCTGGCAGCTGGTCAATCTCCTGGCCTCCGGCCCCGCGGACACGCCGCCTTCCCGGCTGCTTCCCTTCGCCTTCAGCCTCCTTCTGCCGCCGGCCTGCGCCCTCGTCTGGTTTGGCAACCTGTCCGGCCTGCGCCGGCTCTCCTGGCGCCGCCTGCTGGCGGCCCTCGGCTTCTTCCATACGGCGCTCGCGCTGCTTCAATCCTGGCCGGCGCTGGACCGGAGCGGCGGGAATGCGGAACTGTTGCATGCCATTGAGCCGTTTCAATCGCGGGGCCTGGCGTTCTTCATGATCGCCGTGTCGGTTCTGCTCGCGCTCAGCCTCATGGCGATCGGTTCCGCCCAGGTGCTGGGCCGCGGGCCGGCGCGGCTGATTCTCCGGCTGGCCGGCGTGGTTGCCGTCGTCCTCGGCGCCTTTGCCCCGGTCTATTTCATTTTCGCCGGCTACGTCTACAGCGGCTACCTGCACCGCCAGGCGCCTTTTCTCGTTTTCGCGTCCGACCTGCTGCTCGCGGCGGCGGCCGCGGCGCTGGCCGGCGCCGCCTGGCGGGCGGTGCGTCGCAACCGGCGGCCGGTTTTGCAATCACTCCCCGCCCGCCGGCCATGGATGAGGGCCGCCACCGGTCCCGCTTTGGTGGTCGCCGCACTGCTCGTGGCCAGCGGCTGGATCTCGCTGCAAGCCGCGCTCTGGCGCGCCGCTCCTCCGACCAACTACCGCTTTCTTTCCCAGCTCCGCGAGTCGCCGTATCGCCACGCCTCCTTCGCCGTCAGCACCTACGCCGCGCCGGTCTCCGTCATGACCGGCTCTTGGGCCTATTTCGAATCCACCCTTTTCAGCGGGTCGGTCTCCCTCGGTCCCGCCGGCTGGTCGATGCCGCACGACCACCAGTATCTCTGGTTCGCCGACCGGGCGACCAATTCGGCCTACGGCCGGCCGGATTTCGCGCTGCACATCGTGCAACCGGCGAGCGTAAGCGTCGCACTCGACGCCGCGGCCGACGCGACGGCGCGACCGGCCGAGGCCAGCGCCCTGTTCCGCCGCGCGCGCACTCCCTTCCAGCCCTTTCTCCAGCACCGGGTGGCCGCCAGCGATGGCTCCCACTTCAGCCTGTTGCGCCTGGATTGGGACTACCCGCCCTACTTGAAGCCGCATGAGGCCTGGATCAGCGAGTTGGCCCGTCAGCTGACGCTGCGCCAGAAGCTCGCCTTGAGCAATTCCGGAGAGACCAACCGCCGCTGGCGCGTCGAACTCGAATTGCTCGATCCCGCCGCGGCCGGGGCCGGGATCGAACTGATCGCCGACGGCAAACCCGTGGACCTGCCCGCCTTTTCCTCCACCGGGCCGCTGGTCACGGTGCTTCACGCCGACCGCCTGCGACTACGCATCCGGCGGCCGGCTCACGGCGGGCGCCTGCGCGTCACCGTGAACGAAAGCACCGAGACCGTTGATCTGGCCGCCTTGGCCTCTCCCGACGTGACGTTCGACTGGTCCAGCGCCCAGCCCCACGGCAAATACACGATCCTCCCACGCTTTGTCGCGGGGTTCTACCTGCAGACCGGCATGGTGCATCGGGCCGGACAGCTCGCCGCCGAGCTGCGCTATCGCTATGTGCATCAGGACGGCACGGCGGAAGCCGCCACCACAGTCCGCCTTTACGCCGAGGGAAACCCGGGCAGCTGGCGCCAGGTCGATTCCATCGTTTTCCTTGGAAACCGCGGCGTGCCCGTGCGCCTGGCCGATTTCCGCCGGGCCAATGCCGACACCATCGCCGAACATGAGCACGCCACCAGCCGCGGCGACCCGCGCACTTATGAGCAATGGCTGGCGGATCACCTGACGGCCCACCCCGAGGAATGGACGCGTCCCGGGATTGTCACCGAGGCCCTGCCATCGCTCCTCACCGCCCCGTCCGGGTCCGGCGAAGAAGTGGTGCGCGTGGTACCCCTGGCAAACGCACCTGCCGGCCGGTTGCAGTTTTCCGTCAGCCCCGGCACCCGCACCAAGCAGGGCCCCGAGTATTTCGGGCTTTCCTTCTTGCGCACGGCGTCCGCGAAAGCCTTGACGGGCGCCCTGGCCGTGACCGATGCGGATTCCACCCAGGATTTGCCGTTCGGCCGCCTGCATTTGAAGCTGCGCTTTCCCGACAATCGCTGGCCCCAGGCCGAGCCCATCCTGACCACGGGCAGCAATGAAGCCGGCGACATCGTCTATGTCATCTATGCCGATCCGGGCCACATCCGCATCGGTTTCGATCACTGGTTCAAGGGCGGTCCCTTGAGCGCGCCAATCCCGATCGACCTCGCTCGCGAGCATGAACTGGAAATCTCGATCGGTTCGCTCTTCCCGGCCAGCGAGGACATCGTTTTCCTCGGTCGTCCGGCCGGCGAGGTCGCAAGCGTGAAAAATCGCGTGGTGATCAAGCTCGACGGGACCACCGTGATCGACAGCGAAGGAACCTGCTACGAATCTCACCCGAGCCAGGTGGTGCTCGGGCGCAACCTCATCAAGGGAACTTCCGCCGGCCCCGAGTTTACCGGTGAGGTTATTTCCGCCACCCGGACCTGGCCTTGGCCGGAGGAGAAGCCCCACAACCCATGAGCTTGCCGAGCATACGGCCGGGCGGACTCGCTGCCGCGATGTTTCTGACGGCGGTGGTTGCGTTCTATGCTTGGACCCCGGCCGCGTTCCGCGCCCCCTGGCTGAGCGCCACGCCCACCGGCTATTATCATGAACTGGCCGAGGGCCTTCTCGGCGGGCATCTGCATCTGCCTCGCGCGCCGGATCCGCGCCTCGTCGCGCTGCCCGATCCCTACGATCCCGCCGCCAACGCGGCTTGGCGCGTCAACGACCTCAGTTACTTCGGCGGCCACTACTACCTCTATCACAGCGCCGTGCCGGCCGTCGTGCTCTTCGCGCCGGTGAAACTGCTCACCGGCCGGCATCTCGGCGAAGCGGCGGCGACCTTCATCTTCACCGCCGGCGGGCTGGCCGCCGCGCTGGCCCTGTTGCTCCGCGTGCGGCGGGCGGCGTTTCCGCGCAGCCCGGCCCTGCCGGTCGCCGCCTGCGCCCTCGCCCTGGCCTTCGCGCAGGGTTACCAGGTCGTGCTGCGCGCCGGCATGATAAACCAGGTGCCGATCAGCAGCGCCTATTGCTTCCTCATGCTCGGCCTGCTGACGCTGTGGCGCGCCGGGGAGAACAGCCGGTTCGCCGGGCGCTGGCTCGCTCTGGCCAGCCTCGCCTGCGGCCTCGCCGTCGCCTCGCGTCCCAACTATCTTTTCACCCTGCCCATCCTGCTGCTGCCGGCGGCGCTACGGTGGCACGCGGACGAAAACCACCCGTCGCGCCGGCTCGCGGCCTGGCTGGCGGCCGCCCTCGTGCCTGTCACGCTCGTCCTCGCGGCGCAGCTGGCTTACAACCATGCGCGCTTCGATTCCCCGCTGGAATTCGGCACCCGCTACATGCTCGGCGAATGGGACCAGCGCCGGCTCGCCTCCCTCGGCCTCGGCAACCTGGCGGTCAACGCCGGCCATTATCTTTTCTCGGCGGCGGATTATCACTCCACCTTCCCCTTTGTCACCGCGCCCTCTTGGCAGGCCGTCGGCCTGCTCCTGCACGCCCCGTTTCTCTGGCTCCTTCCCTTGCTGCTCCTGGCCTGGCGCGCCTCCGTCGGCCCGGCCGCGCGGATGCTCCTGGTCGCGGTGGCCTGGGTGGCGGGGGTCAACTTTCTCGTCCTGCTGCTGCTGCCCAGCGGCAATCCCGCGGTGGTGCTCACCAGTGCGAACGCCCGCTACTCCCTCGATTTTCAACCCGCCCTTGTGCTGCTCGCCTGCCTTGCGGTGCTGGGCGCAGCCCAAGCCTGGGTCGACCGGCCGGCACGCAAGGTTCTAGCCGGCCTCGCCGCCGCGCTCGCACTCGTGTCCGCCATCATCGGACTCTCGCTGGATTTTCAACGTTACCCGGCGGAAGCCTACCGGCCGCTCGCCCAGGTGTTGAGCCGGCCCGCCTGGTGGTGGCAAAGCCTGCATGGCCTCACCTACGGCCCGGTCGGATTGAAACTGCAGCTCCCCGCCGATCGCATCGGCGCCTATGAACCGCTGGTGGCGACCGGCGATGCCCAGGGTGGCGAACTGCTCCATGTTTTCTACGAAGCCCCGGGCATCATCCGCCTTGGACTGGTCGACAACCTCGCCGTCGGACCCGTCAGCGGCCCCATCGCCGTGGACTACGCGCAGCCCCACGTTTTCGAAGTCCATCTCGGCTCGCTCTATCCGCCGGACGGCCATCCCGCCCTCGCCGGGCTTTCCGACGCGGCCATCGCCACGCTCCGCCGCCGACTGGTCGTGCGGATCGACGGCCGCATCGTCTTTGAGGCTCCGGCCTATTTTCGCTCCAACTCCGCCGGCCGCGTGCTCATCGGACGCACCGACTTCCTCCTCGCCTATGCCCAGGAAAAGTTCACCGGCCGGATCCTCGAGGCCACGCGCGGCCCCCTGGTGCCACCCGCCGGCTTGACGGATCATGCGCCTGCCTACGGCACCCTGCGCCTGCGGCTCGAGTTCCCCCCAAATCGTACGGGTGTCACCGAGCCGCTCGTCACCACCGGCATCCCGCAGGCGGGCGACGTGCTGCACGTCACCTACCGCGCCGATGGCGCCGTGCGCTTAGGCTTCGACCACTGGGGTAAACCGGGTCTGATCACGGAGTGGATCGAACACGCCGCCGCCGGCGCGCACACCCTTGATCTTTCCACCGGAGCCCTTTATCCGCCTGAAGGCCATGCCGCGCTGGCCGCGCTTTCCCCGGATGAGCGCCGCGCGCTCAAGGAACGCGTACACATCGTGTTCGACGGGCGCGTGGTGCTCGACGAGGCTTTCGCCACCTACGACTCCTCGCCCTACGACGTCGTGCCCGGTCGCAACCCCATCGGTGCCTCAAGCTCGGTCTACGGCTTCACCGGCCGGATCCTGGAATCCAGCCGGCTGCCCTTCCCTCCCGCCACCCGCTAGGCCGCCGTCAGCCGGCGTACGCGCGTCACGATCTCGGCGCCAATGGCCAGCGAGGCCGTGGCTCCCGGGCTCGGCGCATTGATCAGGTGCAACGCGTCGGGACGCTCCACAAACTCGAAGTCCTGCACCAGTTCCCCGGCCGGGGTCATCGCCTGCGCGCGCACGCCGGCGCCGCCGGGCTCGAGATCCTCCTCGGTGACCTCCGGCACGAGCTTCTGCAGCGAGGCGCAGAAGCGCCGCTTGCTGAAGGAACGCAAGATCTCGTCGCGGCACATCGCCTTGTGCCGGCCCATGAACTTCCACAGGCCGCCGAAGCTGAGCGCATCCGCGAGGTCGCGCAGGTTGAAATCGGTCTTGGTGTAGCCTTCGCGCGCCGTGGCCAGGATGGCGTTGGGCCCCGCCTCGACCCCGCCCTGGATCATGCGCGTGAAATGCACGCCAAGGAACGGAAACGCCGGATCGGGCACCGGGTAGATCAGGTTCTTCACGAGCCCCGCGCTGGCGGCCTTCAATTGGTAATACTCGCCTCGGAACGGCAAGATGCGCGTGCGCCTCGGCTCGCCCGCCAGCGCCGCCACGCGGTCGCAGTGCAGGCCGGCGCAGTTGATGACGAAGTCGGCGCGGAACTCGCCCGCCGTGCTCGTCACCACCCAGCCGGCCGCGCCGTCGCGGCGGACGCCGGTCACCCGGGCATCCGTATGCAGCGCGGCCCCGGCCTTGCGGTTGTCCGCCGCCAGCGCGGCGATCACCGCCGTGTAATCCACGATGCCTTCCTCGGGCACCTGAACCGCCGCGATGCCCGCGGCGTGCGGCTCGATCTCGCGCAGCTGCGCCCGGTCGAGCCAGCGCAGGCCGGCGAGGCCGTTCTGCGTGCCTCGCTCGAGCAGCGTCTTCAACCGGCCCACCTCCGCGTCGTCGGTGGCCACTACCAGCTTGCCGCAGATCTCGTGCGCCACGCCGTGCGCGCGACAGAACTCCGTCATCAGCCGGATGCCCGACACCGCCAGGCGCGCCTTCACCGAGCCGGGCTTGTAATAGAGCCCGGCGTGCAGCACGCCGCTGTTGCGCGTGCTCTGGTGCCGGCCGAAGCCCGGCTCCTTCTCGAGCATGGTGATCGCCGCGTCCGCTGCCGCGCGACGCAGCTGCCAAGCCGTCGCCAAGCCCACGATGCCACCGCCAATGATGCAGAACTTTCGTTGATTCATGAAAGGGTCACTCGATCGACGCCGGCCGGGTCACCTCGCGTACGGAGCCGGTGAACCGCCGGCCGAAGGCGTCCGAAATGGGGTTGCGCCCCACGGTTACGCCGCCGGGCGACGAGTCGTAGAAATCAAACCGGCCGGAGTGGATGACGCGGCCGTCGAGCTTCACCAGCAGGGTGCGTTTGAGCCGCTCGGTCTCCTCGGCCGCCTTGCCGTCGAAATACGGATGCGCCAGCGGCGGGTAAAGCGAACCCAGCTGCACCTCAAGCACGTGGGGCACGTCGTAGTCCACCTCGATCGGCGGGCTCATCGGCCCGCCGTAGCTGGTGTGCTCGAAGCCGATCTGGATGTGCGTGTCATCCTTGTAGAAGATATAGAGAAAATCCGCGCGGAACGACACGCCCGTGACCAAGAGCGGCTCCAGCTTGCCGGTGCGGTTCTTCGGCAGCGTCAGGTCAATGCGGAGCGGACCTGATCGTGCCGCCGCGCCCGTCAGCGGCCCGGTCGCGGCGTTGGCCGCGTACGCCACGCGCGCGTAAGCCGCGGGGTTGTGGTGGCGGAAGAGATCGTTGTGTTGGAGGCTGACCAGCAGGTTGAAACCCAGCGTGGCGGCCAGCATGACGGCCAGCCCGGCCCGCAGCGACCACCGGCGCCAACCGGCCAGTTGGGCATCGAAGTGCCAGGCGGCAAAGATGGCGGCGAGGCTGAGCACCGGCACGTAATCGAGCGCGTAGCGGTTCGCCGCGCCCATGAGCACGGCGAGGAAAAGCAGGTTGCCCAGCGCCAGCGCCAGCACGCACCGCGCCCAAGGCTGCCAGGGCTGGGCCGGCGCGCCGCGCCGCACGGCCCGCCAGAACGGCAGCAGGGTCCACAGCATCGGCAACACGACCAGCATGCCATACATGTTCTCCTGGCCGCCGTAGCCCGCCGGCGGCAGGAAGGGCGGGAAACCGGTCACCAGCACGAAGGGGAAATACGCCCCGAAATTCGGCAGCGCGAAGATATGGTAATACAGGTTGATCGGCAGGTAGCGCAACCCGACCTGCGAGACACCCTGCTGGTTGCTCCCCGCCAGCATATAGCTGGTGCCGAATTCAGCGATGCTGCCGAAGCGCGCGTAATTGTAGGCCATCAGCGCCACCATGGCGGCGGCAAAGGGCAGGCCGACCGCGAGGACCGGACGCCACATGGCGCGCCACCGCACCGGAACCGGTCCGGCCGGCGTGGCCCGCCACCACGCCCAGCCTAGGCAACCCAACACCGCCAGCGAGCCGAGGACGTAATCGGGCCGCCCGCCAACGGCGAACCCCAGCGAGAGACCGACGCCGGCCAGCCACGCCGGCGCCCGGCGGCTTCCCTCCGCCCTCAACAAACACCACAATGCCACCAAGCCACAAAATGCCGCGCTGGCGATCGCCAGCTCATAGTAGATCGGCCGGCGCAGCAATACGGGCCACAGGCTGCCGAATGCCACCGCGGCGACCGCCGCGAGGAAAAGTCCCGGGCCCGTTGCCGGGAGAAAACGCTCGCGCAGCCGGCGCAACACCAGCGTGCCAACCAGCGCCGAGCCCCACGCGAACACGACCACGGCCAGGTTTTGGGGCAGAGAGGTGCCGGTCAGAAGCTTCCACGGCGCCAACAACAGGATGACCGGGGTCGGCCCGAAGTAGAGGTAGTAGCGCCCGCGATAGTAGGTGATGTCGTGATACTTCTTGTAAGGTGCGTTCTGCGCCGGATCGTAGGGATTCTCCAGGCGGGCCAATTCGGACGGCGGCTCCTCCACGAACGAGGTCCGGCCCGCCAGGAAACCGTCCGCCAGCCGGTTATAGAGATCGTAGTGGGGACGCTCGAAGGTCAGCGGACTGCCGGCGCTTGTCGCGGTCCAGAAATAGAACCAGCCGGCCAGCGCCAACAGCAACACCAAGGCAATCGTCTCCCAGCGATACCTCCTTGACCCTGACGAGGGCGCCGGGGCGGGACGGACAGGAGAGGGTTCGGCCATGGTTGCGCCAATCCGTAACCGCCCGGCACGAGGCTTGGCAAGAATTGCATCGCGAACACCGGCGGACGCGAATTTACTTGGGTCGCGGCCGGGGAAGGTTAGCTAGGCTGCTCGCGTCCCTACCCGCCGATGGCTCCCGATTGCCCCGAACTCGTCCGCCAGCACCTGGAAAACACCCAGGCGCACTACGAGAACGCACCCACTGAACTCAACTGGGCGGCCCGCGGCTACCGCAACTGGCTGGCCCGCTACTACAATCTGCTGATCCCGGCGGAGGCCAGTGTTCTCGAAATCGGCTGCGGCTCCGGCGAGCTCCTCGCCCGACTCGCCGCCGGCCGCAAGACGGGCATCGATCTCTCAGCCCGCCAGATCGAAGCCGCCCGACAGCGCGCGCCCGGCGCACAGTTTCATGTGATGGCCGGCGAGTCCCTCGCGCTCACCGAGACTTACGACTGCATCATCATCTCCGACACGCTGAATCTCGCCGCCGACGTCCAGCGCCTGCTCGAGCAACTCCACCGGGTCTCGCACCGGGATACCCGGGTGCTGCTGAACTTCCACAATTCGCTTTGGCGCCCGCTCTTTTCCATCGCCCGCGGGCTCGGCCTGAAAATCTCGCACCCGCAGTTCAGCTGGCTCGCCTCCTCCGACGTGCTGAACCTGCTGGAACTGGCCGGCTGGAGCCCCGTCACCCGCCAGGGCCGGATCCTGGCGCCCGTCCGCCTGCTCGGCCTCGATGTCCTGTTCAACCGCTGGCTGGCGCCGCTGCTCCAGTGGTTCTGCCTGACCATCTTCATCACCGCCCGTTCCGCCCGCACGGCCGCCGCAACCCGGCCCACCGTTTCCATCGTCATCCCGGCGCGCAACGAGGCCGGCAACATCGAGGCCGCCATCCGCCGCACGCCCGACATGGGCGGCGGCATCGAACTCATCTTCGTCGAGGGCCACTCCAAGGACAATACCTGGGCCGAGATCCAGCGCGTGGCGCGCGAGAATCCCCAGCGCAAGATCCAGATCATGCAGCAGACCGGCAAGGGCAAGGGCGACGCCGTGCGCCTGGGCTTCGCCGCCGCCACCGGCGACATCCTCATGATCCTCGACGCCGACCTCACCATGCCGCCCGAGGAGCTGCCCAAGTTCTACGAGGTGCTCGCCAGCGGCCGCGCCGAATTCGCCAACGGCTGCCGCCTCGTCTACCCGATGGACGAAAAGGCCATGCAGTTCCTGAATCTCTGCGCGAACAAGGCCTTCGGCATCATCTTCACCTGGCTGCTCGGCCAGCCCGTGAAGGACACCCTCTGCGGCACCAAGGTCCTCAGCCGCGCCCACTACGAGCGCCTCGCCGCCAACCGTGCCTACTTCGGCGACTTCGATCCCTTCGGCGACTTCGACCTGCTCTTCGGCGCCGCCAAGCTTAACCTCAAGATCGCCGATGTGCCCATCCGCTACAAGGAGCGGACCTACGGCGAGACCAACATCCAGCGCTGGAAGCACGGCTGGCTCCTGCTCCGCATGGTCATCTTCGCTTCCCGCAAGCTGAAGTTCGTTTGACCCACCGCGCCCGTTTTCCCCGGATGTTTTCCGTCAGCCAGAAGATCTTCATCGCCCGCCAGCTCAATCGCGTCCTGCGCTTCACCCGCCGGCTCGCCGGCTGCGACATGCACGCCACCGTCACCCGCCGCGGCGTGCGCTGGGCCCTCGACCTCGACGAGGGCATCGACCTCTCCATCTATCTGCTCGGCGCCTATGAGCCGCGCACGCTCGACGCCTATCATCGGCTGGTTCGTCCCGGTGCGGTCGTGTTCGATATCGGCGCCAATATCGGCGCCCATGCGATGCATTTCGCCCGCCTCGCCGGTCCCGCCGGCCGTGTGTTCGCCTTCGAGCCCACCGACTTCGCCTGCGCCAAGCTCCAGGCCAACCTTCTCCTCAATCCGGACCTCGCCCCGCGCGTGTCCGTCCAGCAGCTCTTCCTGGTCGCCGAGCGCGGCACCGCGGTCCCGGCGCATGTCGCCTCCAGTTGGCCCGTGACCAGCGGGACCGGCGACCTCAACGCCTGGTACGGCCGCTCCCAACCCACCTTCGCCGCCACGGCCATGACTGCCGACGACTTCTGTGCCCAGGCCGGCGTCGCGCGCATCGACCTCGTGAAACTCGACGTCGACGGCCACGAATACGACGTGCTCCGCGGCTTCCGCGCCAGCCTCGCCCGCTTCCGACCCGTGATCATCGTCGAGATCGCACCGTTCATCTACGCCGGCGACAAGGCCGGTGAGTTTGATGATTTCATCCGCCTGCTGGTCGACCTCGACTACGATTTCACCGACGCCAACACCGGCCGGCCGGTGCCGCGCGACGCGAACGAACTGCGCCGCACCATCACGCCCGGCGGCGGCATCAACGCCGTGCTCTCCCCCCGCCCCCGGTGAGCTTTTTCGTCGGCATGCTCGAGTGGCTCGCCGCCGCGGTGAACGGCTGGCGCCTGTGGCGCGGTGAATGCAGCTTCTGGGGCCTGCGCTTCGCCGGGTACAGCTTCGAGCGCTGGCTCTATCTGCGGATGCACCGCCTCGGCCGCATGGGCCGCGACGAACGCGCCACCCTGGAACGCCTCGTGCGCCCGGGCATGACCGTGCTCGATATCGGCGGCAACATCGGCGTCTACACCGTCCTGCTGTCACGCCTGGTCGGCCCCACCGGTCGCGTCATCACCTTCGAGCCCGATCCCGACCTCTTCTCCTGCCTGCAGGCCAATTGCGCGCGCAACGGCTGCGCCAACGTCGAGGCCCACAACCTCGCCCTCGGTCGCCAGGCGGACCGACTGGTTCTCCGCCGCCTGACCCTAAACTCCGGCGACAACACGCTTGGGCGCGGTGGCAGCACGCACTTCCGCTCCGAGGTTGCGGTTGAAGTCGCCGCGCTCGATGCCCTGCTCCCCGCGCTCAAGCCCGACTTGGTCAAGATTGACGTCCAGGGCTGGGAACTCGAGGTGCTCCGGGGCATGGAGCGCCTGCTCGCGGGCTCGCCGGCACCCTCCCTCCTGCTCGAATTCTGGCCCGAAGGCTTCCGCCGTGCCGGCTACACCGCCGAGGACCTCGTGCGCTTCCTGCTCGCGTACCACTACACGCTCCGCCTTGCGGATCAGCCCGAAGGCCCGCCCCTCGACAGCGGCGCACTCGCCTCGCTCACCCGGCGCCTCACGCACCTGCAGCACGCCGACCTCTACGCCTCGCGCTGAGCCGCGGCTGGCTGGTTGACTAAGCGCGTGGAAACGTGACAGCGTCTGCGATAATGTCCGCCCCCCCGTCCCTCTGGAGCAACCTCGCCATCAAGCGCGACCTGTGGTGGCAGTTCACCGTACGGGCGGTCGAGATGCGCCACCGCGGCAGCGCCCTCGGCTTCATCTGGGCCGTGCTCAACCCGCTGCTCATGGCGGCGCTCTACATCTCCGTCTTCGGCCTGATTTTCAAGCAGCGCTTCCACGCCCTGCCCGACGAAACCGGCCTCGACTACGCCCTCGGCGTCTTCCTCGGCCTGGTACTGTTCCACCTGGTTTCCGAGACGATCGCCGCCGCGCCCAACTTCATCGTCGGCCAGCCCAACCTCGTGAAGAAGGTCGTCTTCCCGCTCGAATTGCTCCCGCTGGCGCAGCTCGGGGCCTTCTGGTTCCACGCGATGATCAGCCTCGCGCTTTGCCTGCTCGCTCAGTTTGTCCTCGGCCGCGGTTTCACCACCGGCCTGCTCTGGCTGCCCGTGATCCTCGCCCCGCTCGCGCTGCTGACCCTCGGACTGGGCTGGCTCCTCGCCGCGCTCGGAGTGTTCTTCCGCGACATCACCCAGGTTGTGCCCGTGCTCGCGCAGATCGTGCTCTGGACCAGTGCCGTGTTCTTCGCCCCGTCGGCCCTGCCGCCCGCCGCGTGGGCTATCCTGAAATGGAATCCACTGCTTCAGACCATCGACCTTGCCCGGCGCACCGTCCAATGGGACCAGCCGGTCAGCCTCCCCCATCTCGCCTACATCTGGCTCGTCGGCGCCGCCGTTTTCCTGTTCGGCGCCTGGTTCTTCCGCGCCACGCAACGGTCTTTCCCGGAGGCACTCTGACATGAGCACCGGCGCCCCCCTCATCTCCGCCAAAGACCTCGCGAAGACCTACCGCATCTGGCACCATCCCTCGGCGCGGGCCAAGGCCCTGCTCTACGGCGCCCTGGGCCTGCGCGAACGCGCCGCGACCGGCTACCGCGACTTCCATGCCCTGCAACCGCTCAGTTTCGAGATCCGCCGCGGTGAGGCCGTCGGCATCATCGGCCGCAACGGCTCGGGCAAGAGTACGCTGCTACAACTCATCGCGGGCATCCTCGAGCCGAGCGCGGGCTCGCTCACGACGACCGGACGCATCTCCGCGCTCCTCGAACTCGGCTCGGGCTTCAACCCCGAGTTCACCGGCCGCGAAAACGTCTACCTCAACGGCTCCATCCTCGGCCTCGGAGCGAAGGAGATGGACGCACGGATCGACGGCATCATCGCCTTCGCCGACATCGGCGAGTTCATCGACGAGCCGGTGAAGACTTACTCGAGCGGCATGATGATGCGCCTGGCCTTCGCCGTCGCCGTCAGCGTGCAGCCGGACATCCTCATTGTCGACGAGGCCCTGAGTGTGGGTGATGTGTTCTTCACCCAGAAGTGCTTCAACCGCATCCGCGAGATCCTCACGGCCGGCGCCACCCTCATCTTCGTCTCCCACGACACCGCCGCCGTGCAGAACCTCTGTACCCGCGGCCTGCTGCTCCACCAAGGCCGGCTATTGCACGACGGTACGCCCGAGGAGTGCGTCACCCGCTACTTCTCCCTCGCAACCCGGAGTGCCACCCCCGCTGTGCCCGCCGCCGCGGGCACCTACGCCCCGGTCGATCCCTCCCTCCGGGCCGAAGTACTCGCCCACGACCTCGTCGCCGTCGCGAAGTCCCGTCACGGAGACCGGCAGCTTGAGATCGCCTCCGCCGCCTTCATCAACCACCACGGCGCCCACGACCGCGAGGTTACGCTCGGCGCCCGGGCCACGCTCCGGATGCTGGTCCGCGCCCGCCACGCCGTGGCCCGACCCGCGATCGGCCTCCAGCTCTTTGATCGCATGTCGAATTTGATCTTCGCCGCCGGCACCCCGCAGCTGGGTTTCCCCATGCCGCCCCTGGCCGCCGGCCAGGAGATCCTGCTGGACTTCCGTCTCGGCTTCGACGTGCAGCCCGGGGAATACACCCTCGGCCTTGACGCCGCCGAGATCGGCGAAGATCCGAATATCGGCTTCTTCCAAGATCGCATCACCGGCGTCGGCCCGATCGCCGTCACTTTCGACCCCGGCCGGCCGTTCCCCTTTTTCGGCGCGGCGCGCCTGCCGCTTGAAATCCGCCATGCCTGACCACCTTCCCGCCCCCACCCGCCCCTGCTGGTGCGGCGCCGCCCAACTATTCCCCTACTCCGACGACTACGCCGTCTGCAAGGACTGCGGCACGCTGGTCACGCGTGCCGACGTCAAACCGGCCGACCTGGCCGTGACGAGGGACCAGGGGGAACTCTACAGCAAGGATTACTGGCTCAAGCGCCACGACGGACAGTTCAACTACCCGTCCTTTTTCGAGCGCACCCGGCAGGACCTGCCGGAGCGTTGCGTACACTGGCTGAAACTGCTGCTGGCGCGCCGCCTGCCCCCCGCCAAGGTGCTCGAGGTCGGCTGCGCGCATGGCGGCTACGTCGCCCTCATGCGTTGGGCCGGCTACGACGCGGCGGGAACCGAAATGAGCCCGTGGATAGTGAATTATGCCAAGGAAACCTTCGGCATTCCAGTCACCGTGGGCACGGTCGAGCAACAGACCATCCCGGCCGGCAGCCTCGATGTCATCGTGCTCAACGACGTGATTGAGCACCTCCCCGACCCGCTTGGCACGCTTGGCGCCTGCGCCCGCCTGCTCAGGCCCGACGGCTGCTTCATCATCCAAACCCCGGAGTACAAGGAGCACCTCGGCTATGCCGGGATCATCGCCACCGGCGACAAATTCATTGAGCACCTCAAGGGCAAGGCCGACGAGCATCTCTATCTCTTCAGCCGGCGCAGTGCGCAACAACTCTTCCACCGCCTGGGTTTCCCGCAAATCACGTTCGAGAACCCCATGTTCTCCTACGACCTGTTCTTCACCGCCAGCCGCCAGCCGCTCCCCGCGCATTCCGACGAGGCCGTCGCCACGGCACTCGCCGCGCAGGCGCCGACCGGGCGCCTCGTGCTCGCGCTGCTCGACAAGGCCTACGAATCCAACGACCGCTGGTGGGCCATCAAGCGGTTCGAATCCGGGCTAAAGAGCTGACTCTGCCCCACTAAAATCATGCTCGCATCGGGGAAACCGGTGGCTTTTTCTCCCCGGCTTCCGTGCCCGCAACGCCCAAGAACATTCTCTATGTCCGTGCCGATAGTTTCGGCGACCTGATCCTGTTCACGCCGGCGCTGGAAAGGCTCATAAAATCATGGCCTTCAGCCACTCATACCTTGTTGGTGCGCCCGGGGTACGACTCGCTGAAACCGCTGTTTCCCGCCGGACTTCGGTGGCAAGTGGCCCGGGTCAACCCCTACAAGGACAGCCCTGCGGCCGCCCGTGAGGCTCTGCAAGGGCTGTTGACCGAACTGGAGGCCAATCCGCCGGACCTCATCGTCGCCGCCTCGCTGACGCGCACCTGGCTGGAAGTCGCCATCGCCGCCCGTTTCCCGCAGGCCCGCCGCGTGGCGCTCGGACACGGTGCCGTGGATCCGCTTTTCGCGCGCGCGCTGGAACTGGAGCTCGGCGTCGCTGCGACCACCGCATTCAGCGAAACCGTTGAGACCGGTGCCGACGCGCTCGATTGGGAAAACAATCACCGTCTCGCCGATCATCTGCTCGGCCAGCAAGGCGAACGCACCATCCCTCGGCTGGCCTTGTCCTCCGCTGACCAGGCCAAGGCCGCGCAGATTCTCACTTCGCACGGACTCCACGCCGGGAAATGGGTCGCCTGCTACCCGGCGGGTGTCGCCAATGTGACGATGAAGGCCTGGCCGCCGGCGAAGTTCGCCGAGGTGATCGCCTGGCTGCAACGCGAGCACGGTCTCCAGATCCTGCTGCTCGGCCATCGCAGCGAGGCCGCGATCGTCGAGGAAACCGCGGACCTCGCCGCCCAGGCCGGCGCGACGCGCCCGCCCGTCTGGCTCAGCCAAGACGGCGAAATCCCGCTGATGGCCGCCCTGCTCGCCACGGCCCGGCTCTACCTCGGCAACGACACCGGCCCGATGCATGTCTCGGCGGGCGTGGGCATCCCGGTCCTCGGCATCTTCGGCGGCGGCTTCTGGCCGCGGTTCAAACCCGTCGGGCGCCAGGTCATTTCCGTCGTCCAACCGCTGCCCTGCTTCGCGTGCAGCTGGGACTGCCATTTCGGCGACGCCCCGTGCGTGAAATCCCTCACCGTGGCCGATGTCCAGGCGGCCACGTCGCGATTGCTCGCCGCGGGCGACCAGCCGTTCGATGCGGTGCACGAGGCCGACAACATTTCCGCCGAAACGCTCCGGTTCATCGCCGCCGGAACGCCGCGCTACAAAAAACTCCAGCGCGACCGTCTCGACCGCCAGCACAAGATCGAGGAACTCACCCACCTGGGACGCGAGAAGGATGTCGAGATCGCCGACCTCAAACGCGCCGCCGAGGAGCGGAAGGTCGAGATGGAGTCCATCAAGGCCGAGCTCGAGGCCGAGTGTGCGCAGAAGGACACCGAGATCGCCGAACTGAAGGCCGAGACCGACACCAAGGACGGCGAAATCGCCTCCCTCAAGACCGAGACCAACACGAAGGACGGCGAAATCGCCTCCCTCAAGCGCGAAGCTGACATCAAGGATGGCGAAATCGCTTCCCTCAAGGCCGAGGCCAACACGAAGGACAGCGAGATCGCCCAGCTCAAGGTCACCTGCAACGAGCGCGAAGCGCTGATTTTCAAGCTCACCGACATCGTCAAGGACTTCCAGAAGCAGGTCGCCGATCTCTCGACCGCGCTGCAGCAGCGTGAATCGTCGCTGTCCGCCACGACCGCCGAGCTGGAAGAACTGAAGGCCCGCCTCGCGGCGCTGCCGCCTGAGGCCGCGCAGTACGCCCAATGGCTGCACGAGCGCAACACCCGCATCGCCAACCTCGAGGCCGCCGCCGACGCGAGGGACCGCGCCATCCGCGAACTGCAGGCCTCGATTGACAATTTCCACCACGGCTACGGCGAACTCGAGCAGATCAAACGCTACGGCAAGTGGCTGCACGAGAAGGAAGCCGTCATCCAGCAGCTCAAACGCGCCTGCGACGAGCGCGAGGCGCTCATCCGGCAGCTCGCGGCCAAGGCCGTCGGCCTTGGCCGTGTGCATCAGGCCGCGGCCGCCCTCTCGGGCTATTTCCGCCAGAAAGGGTGGCAGCCGCTCAAGAACGGCATCTTCAAGAAGGTCGTCGAGGACTACTGGATGAAACTCGGGGTGCTGCGGCATTATGAGCCGCGCCCGATTGCCTGGGACAAGAAGCTGCCCAGCCGCGGACGCCTGCCCGAGCCGGCCCTGCCGGCGATGGTCATCGTCACACCGTCCTACAACCAGGACAAATTCCTCGAGAGCACGATGCTCAGCGTGCTGAACCAGAACTACCCGAAGCTGCGCTATCGGGTGCAGGACGGCGGCTCGAAGGACCGCAGTGTCGAAATCATCCAGCGCTACGCGGACCGCCTGGCCGGCTGGTATTCCGGCAAGGACCGCGGCCAGTCCGACGCCATCCGGCAGGGCTTCGATCATCTGCCGGGGCAGTCCGGCGACATCATGGCCTGGCTGAATTCGGACGATCTGATTGCACCCCGGGCCCTGCGGTTCGTCGCGGAGTATTTCGCCCGTCACCCGAAGGTGGATGTGATCTACGGCCACCGCATCATCATCGACGATCACGACCGCGAGATCGGCCGCTGGATCATGCCGCCGCACGACCGGGCGTCGCTGGAGTGGATCGATTACGTGCCGCAGGAAACGCTGTTCTGGCGCCGGCGCGCCTGGGACGCCGTCGGCGGCCTCGATCCGACGTTCCAGTTCGCCCTCGACTGGGATCTGCTCGTGCGCTTCCAGCAGGCCGGCGCGCGCATCGTCCGGGTGCCCTATTTCTTGGGTTGTTTTCGCCTCCACAGTGAGCAAAAGACCAGTGCTCACATCCATACCACCGGACACGAAGAAATGACCCGCCTCCGCACCCGGATCCACGGCCCTCACCCCGATCCGTCCCGCATCGAGCACTACGCGCGCAAGGCGCGCTTCCAGGCCGCGCTCCACGCCCGCCTCCACCAGCTCGGCGTCCGCTTCTGATTCCCTTCCTTTTCACGACATGCTCCCGTTCCTGCTCATCCTGTCCCTGTTTGCTTTCCTCACGGTCGTCGGCCAGGCCGTGATCAGCCTGCTGCGCCCGCGCCTCGGCATCCTGTGGAGCTGGTTCCTCTCGCCCGCCGCCGGCCTCGCGCTCCTCATTGTGCTGACGACGCGCCTCAACATCTGGGGCCTGCCGGTGAAGAGCTTCGGCCCCTGGCTCGCCGCCGGCCTGCTGGCCGCTTCCGTCGCGGTGCTCTGGTGGCGCCGTCCGGTGTTCCCCTGGCGGCAGCTGCGCCCGTTCGCGCTGCTGGTGCTGGTGTTCGTCGCCTACTGCGGCTGGCCGATGTTCCGGTTCGGCTTCAACTGGATTTCCTACGGCAACGACGACATGGCCAACTACTGCCTGGCGGCCGACCGTTTCCTCCACCACGGCTACTACGACCTGCCGGAGCAGACCGAACTCGAAGGCCGCGACTACTCGCAGCACTACTGGTACATGCACGCGCTGCAACAGATCCGGCCGGGCTCGGAACTGGTGCTCTCCTTCGCATCGTCCATCACGGGCCTGAACCCGCACGAAGTGTTCATGCCGGTGATCATCATGTTCAGCCTGATCCAGCTGTGCGCCATGGGCGCGGTGGCGATGTACCGCGGGCGTTACCGCAAGATCGCCCTGCTGGCGTTCCTGCTGTTCGCCACGAGCCCGCTGTTCGGGTTGGGCACGCTCTACCAGCTCATCGCCCAGCAGGGCGGCATCGCCATCCTGCTCGCCGCCTGCGCGGTGCTGCTCAACACCCGCGAGTGCACCTGGCGCCGCGTGCTGCTGGCCTCGCTGTTCACGACCTGCCTCGGCATCTTCTACCCCGAGGTCGCGCCGTTCGTCGCCATCTCGATCATCCTCTACTGGCTGCACCTGCGCTACTCGGCTCCGGACTCGATCAAGCCCTTCAGCTTCGTCGTGCTCGGCGCCGCGATCCTGACCTTCGTCTTCCTCGGCACCAGCACCTACCAGTTCATCAACACGCTGGTGATGCAGTCGGTCGGCTCCGCCGGTCTCGGCGCCATGGCCGAGATCAACGACCAGAGCGGCGGCCTCGTGCTGTTCCCCTGGACGCTCGTGCCCTCCTTCGTGCCGATGCTCTTCGGTCTGCATGCCTTCGGCGTGGTGGGTGTCGATCCCTTCATCTCGATCCAGATCGGCATCGGCATGCTGTTCCTAGCGTTCTTCATCTGGATGGCCTTCAGCCAGCTCGTCCGCCGTGAACCGGCCGGCTACATCGCCATGATCATGATCGGCCTGGGCTTCTTCCTGTTCTTCAAGGGCCAGGACTTCGGTCTCTTCAAGCTAGCGATGTTCGCCCAGCCGGTGATCACCCTGCTGCTGGCGCACGAGTTCTACCGCCTGCTCGATTCATCGCGCCGCAAGCTCGGCCGCGTCATCGTGACCATCTTCGTCCTCTGCACGATCCCGAGCCACATCTACTACAGCTACGCCTCGCTCGGCACCTACGGCGGCGGCCTCTCCGAAGTCGTGGGCGCCTCCGAGCTGGGGGTGCACTTCGACCCGCCCAAGGACGTGCCGTTCGACGCGATCGAGTCCGACATCAGCAACGTGGTGAGCGCCAAGATGCTTTCCCAGTACACCAAGGGCATCGACACGCGCTTCCTCAGCCGCAGCTACATGGACAACATCGCGAACATCGCGGTGCTGCAGTTCCTGCGCACGCCCGACCCCGATCTCGGCCCCCAGGCCCGTCTCATCGAAAAGCTCAGCCTGCTGCGCCCCTTCCTCCCGCCCGAGCTGCTCGAAGGCGACGTCGCCGACTACCGCGTGATGACGATCAACAAGCTCGACAACAACTGGACCGAGACCGGCTCGCGCCACCTCCCCTATCAGAACCGCCTGTTTGTCGGCATCCGCAACCACCTCGACCATTTCAACAAGGCCAACCAGGACACCGGCTGGACGGTCCAGAACATGTACCAGTACAAGCTGGAGAAGGACCTGAAGAACCGCCTTGTCTTCATCCACTCCGAACTCGGCCCCCACTACTACTCGTCCGCCCGCTTCAAGGCCGCCTTCTTCCAACGCGAGCCCGAGCCTGTCACCGGCGGCGACGTGTATTTCCACGGCACCGGCCGCTACAACATGTTCAAGGTGCTGAACCCCTCCGAGAAGATCCGTGTCATGGTGGACTTCACGCGCACCCCCCTCGGTGGCGAACGCTACGGCCTGCCTGCCGACGCCGTCGTGATCGGCGAGGAGGACTACCGGCTCGGCTTCGTCGGCAGCGGCTCCGCCCGCATCGTGTCGCCGCTGATCAAGCCCGAGATGTTCGAGCAGCAGGCTTACATCACCATCGATTTCTCCGACAAGGCGCTGCCCATCGCCAAGCGCAAGACCGGCCTCATGGCGCTCTGGGGTGAGAAGTTCAACCTGGACGACCGCCGCCTCGTCGGCTTCACCCGCGACATCTCGATCATCACCGACGAGGAATACCAGAAGCTCGAGCGGCCCTCGAAGATCTCGCAGTTTCCGCAGGATCTCTCGCGCTACCCCGGCCTCGAATACTCCGGCATGTTCGAAGACGGCTGGGTCGGCCCCGAATCGCTCTTCAAGCTCGCCGGCTCCCACCCCGGACAGGTGCTCACCTTCCGCGGCTACGTTCCCGACACGCCCGAATATCGCACCAAGGGACTCGACCTCACCATCTCGCTCAATGACTACCCGACCGAGATCGTGAACCTTCGCGCTGGCGAGTTCACGCTCACCCGCCTGATCCGCGAACCGGCCGCCATCACCACCGTGCGCCTCAGTTTCTCCGGCTCGATGCCCTACGGTGAACGCGATACGCGCCACCTCTCCGCCTTCGTGCACGAAATTTCCCTCGGAGACCTGCCTGACCTCGCCTCCTTCCGCAGCATCAAGAACCGCCAGGGCGACGGCTTTGCCCTCGAAGGCGTGGACGAGGACGGCTGGATCGGCCGCGAGGCCAGGTTCGACGTCCCGCTCTTCGATGAGTTCAAGGTCCTCAAGATCGATCTCGAAATGCCGGGCTGGTCACCGCGCGAAAGCAGCACGCTCGACGTGCAGCTCAACGGCCGCCCCTACAGCGCCCAGGCCGTCAAGCGCGGCTCGTACACCAGCCTGTTCGTGCCGGTGCTGCCCATGGACCGGAACTCGCTCACCCTGACCGCGGATGGGGTCTTCCCGGTCCCGGGCGGCGAGCGCGAGCGATCCTTCCTCATCAAGAACATCACGTTCGAAAACCTCAGCCGCACCGATCTCTTCACCCGCGGCTGGCACCAGTCAGGCTACCTGTTCAACCTCTCCGGCGTGGACCAGGACGGCTGGGCCGGACAGGAAACCACGCTCCGCTTCCCGGCCACGCCCAAGCACAAGCAGGCCGTCATCGAGGTCGTCCGCTTCCCTGCCCGCACCGACCTGCCGGTGGACGTGACGATCAACGGCAGGACCGGGACCGTCACGCTGCCCCTGGAACAGCCGCATCAGATTGTGGTGCCGCTGTCCGCGACTGCCGAGACGATCGTGAAGCTGACGACGGATCGCGTCTACCCGCTCTCCGCCGCCGACACCCGCGAGCGCTCCTACCGCATCGCGAACATCGGCATCGAATGACCCCCGGCGCGTTTTCCCTTTCCCCGCACCGGGGCCTCCGGTAAGCCTTCCCGTCATGCTCCTCAGTCTCGTCGTTCCGGTTTACAAGGAAGAGAAGAACATCCCGGAGTTTCTCCGTCGCCTGCGCCCGATCCTCGCCGGCATCACGGAGGACTACGAGATCATCTTCTCGCTCGACCCTTCGCCGGATCGCACCGAGGACGTGATCCTCGAGCAGCGCGCACAGGACGCGCGCATCAAGCTGCTGAAGTTCTCCCGCCGTTTCGGCCAGCCGATGGCCACGCTCGCCGGCCTGCAATACTCGCGGGGTGATGCCGTCATCGTGATGGACGTGGATCTGCAGGATCCGCCCGAACTGGTGCAGACCATGGTTACAAAGTGGCGCGAGGGCCACGACGTCGTGCTCCCCCAACGCCGCGAACGCACCGGTGAACCCTGGATCAAGAAGCTCGTGGCCTCCAGCGGCTACAAGGTGATAAACAAGATTGCCGACGTCCGGATCCCGCCCAACACGGGCGATTTCCGCCTCATGAGCCGGCGCGTGGTCGAAGAGGTCGTACGCCTCAAGGAATCACACGGCTTTCTGCGCGGCATGGTGGCGGTGGTCGGTTTCAAGCAGTGCCTGATCCCCTTCGACCGTCCCGCGCGCTTCGCCGGTGAAACCAACTACAACCGCTTCTTCGGCTCGCTGCGCATCGGGTTCAACGGCATTTTCTGTTTCTCCACCTACGCGCTTACACTGAGCACGATGGCGGGTTTTGCGATCGCAGGTGTCTCATTCCTGATCGCCCTCGCGTATCTCGCCATGAAGCTCGCCGGTTTCCCTTTCCCGATCGGCAATCCGACCATCGTGATCCTCGTCCTTTTCATGGGCGGCATCCAATTGATCTCCGTCGGCATCCTCGGCGAATACATCGGCCGCATCTACGAAGAAGTCCGCAGTCGCCCAAAATTCATCGTCGATCGCGCCGAGGGCGTCTGAATCCGCCGGCGCGGCCCGCCAACTTCAGAGTGGATCGGTCTCCGGGCCTGACTCTGGCTCCTTCCCGCCCCCGGACATGAACTTCCTGATCGCCTGGTTCCTGATCCACCGTGCCTCCTGACCCTCACAACCGGCAGAAGCGGTATTTGACCAGCGCGATCATCCAACTGACGGGATCGCGAAAATACGTGACCTTCTTGCCGGCCTTGAACGAGCGCGACACGTAGTTCACGGGAATCTCGATCGGCCGGTGGCCGCGGCGCACGAGCTTGATCAGCAGTTCCCAGTCAAAGTCAAAGCGGTTGCATTCGAGCCGCAGGTCCTTGAGGCAGTCCCGCCGGAACACCTTGTACATCGTGAAGGGGTCCCGCAGCCAGATGCCCAGCGATACGTTCAGACAGAGGGTGAAGAACCAGTGGCCCACGTTGAGCACGAAGGCCTGCAACGGCTGGTCCGTAAACCTGCGCATCGCGAACCCGCCATGGCCGTGGCGTGAGCCCAGCACGAAGCTCTGCGTGCGCGCGGCCAGCGGCGCCAGCAGGATCTCGTAGTCGGCCAGGTCATATTCGAGGTCTGCGTCCTGGATCAGGATCACGTCACCCGTGGCGACGGCCAGCCCTGCGCGGACCGCATGGCCCTTGCCCCGCGGCTTCTCCTCAAAAATCACCCGCACGCCCTCCCGCACCACGAATCCCTGCACGATCTCCCGGGTGCCGTCGGTCGAATTGCTCTCGATGATGATGACTTCCTTGGTCCATCCGGCCACCTGTTTGGCCACGATCGCCTCGAGCGACTCCCGCACCGTGCCGATTTCATTGAATACCGGCACAATGACCGAAAGTCGGGGCGTGGAGGTGGCGAAACCGGGCTGGCGCTGGGATTGCAAGGCGTTACTTTCACGCACCTCGCTCCCGTGGTTCAATCGCGAAAACGCCACCCGGCCTGCCTGTCGCCGGGAATTTCGGACTTCCCGTCTCGACGCTTTGCCGCCACCTATCTGCACCCATGTCAGCCGCCCCGCGCTCCCTCGCCCGTTCCCGCGCCGGTACCGGCCTGCCGGATGAACGGCGGCGACCAACCACTCGCCGCCTGACCCGCTTTCCATCGCACATCGGGCATTTCCTGTCTCCTGCGCCGTCACATTTGACTGCGTCCCCGGCCAGCTCTGACGGGGTCGGCCCGACGGTCCTGACTGCCTCCGGTCGTGCCCAAAAGCGCCTGACGCTCGACCAGCGGGTGAACTATGCCCAGCCTCTTTTGTTCCACACGGTGACGTTGTCCTGGCACGCAGCCCTGCCGGCAGCAGCGGCGATGGCGAAAAGTTGTCGGGTTGCATCCTGCCGGCCGCCCGGTTTGTGAATCCCCCCGCCATGAATGCCTCCACCCCCACTTCCGCACCGGTCGCGCGGACGTCCCGGCGCTGGCTGGCCGCGGTGTTGGCTCTTTCGACCGCCCTGCATGTCTGGCTGGCGGCCGGGGGTGGCCAGGGCTACTGGCCCGACGAGAACCGCTACCAAGTCTCACGCGCGGCGGTCGCCGCTCTCGCCGGCGGACACGCACATGAGGCCGTCGGACTGCTCTTCGGATCGGCCGATCACCTTTTCTTTCGCTTCCTCGGCCTCATTCCGGCGTCGCTCGAACGGCTGCTCTTCCCCGCCAACTCCGTGCCACCCGGTTTCGCCGCCGGCTTCTTTGGCCTTTTCGCGGTGGGTGCGACGGCCCTCGTGTGGCTGATCGCCCGCGAGGAAACCAAGGATGAACCCACCGCCACCTGGTGCTCCTTCTTTTACGCCGGCTGTGTCAGCAGCTTTTTCTTCACGCGCCACTACTTCCCTTACGATCCCGCCCTTTGCCTGCTGCTGCTCGGCTGGTGGCTCGGGTTGCGCAGCCATACGCCGTTCCAGCATTGGCGGACCGGCGCCCTTGTGGGTCTCGGATACCTGACCTACAACGCCTACTGGAATTTCGGCGCCGTGATCCTCGTCTTTCATGTGCTGCGCCCGCGGACCGGTTCATCGCTGACCGCGCGCGGAGCGTGGGCCGCGTTCGGTCTGGCCACGCCCATTGTCGCGGTCTTCGCCGCCGCCCATGGTTTGGGCTACGACCTGTTCGCCAGCGCCCGGGAGTTCTCACGGACGGTCACCCAAGGCGACTTCGGCCAGGGTTGGCGGTTCATTCCCGCGTATTTTGCCGCCACCGAGGGCGGTTATGGTCTGCTCTTGTTGCTGGTCTCCGCGGCAGGACTCATCGTCCTTTCCCGGCGAAATCGCAGCTGGCGCCCCTGGCTCTGGCCCGCCATGGCAGCCGCGCTCGCCATGGAAATGGTCTTCTTCTCCGACGTCCTGGCCAGGTTCGCACTCTCGGGACGCATGATCAAACCGCTCGCCGTGTTTCTGGCCCTCAGCGCCGGGCTGGCCGCGGGCCGCCTCGGTGTCCACCGCTCTCGCGTCTGGTCCACGGTATTGGCGGCACTCGGGCTGACCCTCGCCGCGTGGAATTTCCACCAGCCGCTTTTACTGACCTTCCCCGCCGATTTCCGGATCGAAGCCGAGTCCGTGATGGTCGCCGAACGGCAACGCCAACCCGAGGCCGTGCTGCAAATGTACTATGCCGACTTCATGCACCGGCCGCGATTCATCCGTGAGTACCCACCTCACGTGACACTCCTGCAACGCCGGCACCCGCTTCAATTCATTCCCTACCAGTTTGAGGGCTATGACGCCGCCACGCGAAGAGCTTTCCAAAGCCATGACTTTGCCATGCGCCTCGTGCGCGTGACCGCCCCTGCGCCCTGGCAGGCGGACGTCTCGGAGGTGGGCCACGACCTGCAACCCCATGCCGGAGCGATTGAGCTGACCCTCACGCTGCCCTTCCCCCGGCCGGCCGGCCACACCGAGCCGCTCGTGGTCGTGGGCAGACCGGGGCGGGCCGATCTGATCTCGTTGCATTACCTCGATGGCGAACAGCTGGAGTTGCTCGTCGACCATTGGGGCTGGGGGGCGGTGCGTTCGTCCCCCTTCCGGGTGCCGGCGGATGAGCATGGTCCCCAACGCGTCGTGGTAGTTTGCGGTTCCCTTCTGCCGCCGGCGGCTCACTCCGCCCTGCAAAACGACCCCGGTTTGCGCAGCCTGGCGGATAAAGTGGTGGTGCGCTGGAACGATCGGGAGGTCATGCGCGCCTCGCTTCCGCTTTACCACTCGCGTGCGGCCGAAGTTACCGTAGGCGGCAACTACGTCGGCGGCACCTCGGCGGAACTCGACTTCACCGGCAGCCTGATCGCCGTCCGTCAAATCGATCCGCGCTTGTTGCCGCTGCCGGAGTGGGGCCCGCACACTGTGGCAGGCAATCGCCCGGCCAATCGCTTGGGGCCCTTGCTCGTGGCTTTTGAGTGGCCGGAATTGCCGTCCACCCCTCCCGAGGAAACCACCCTTTTCGCGGCGAGCGATTCCGGTCGCCTGATGCAAGTGACCACGCGCCTCGCCGGCACCGGTGCGGTGTTTTCCCTTTGGCTCGACGGCGAGCGCGTGGCCGAATCGGCGCCCCAGGCCGCCGCCCCCGGCCGCCACGCCCTTGAAATCTGGTCACCCTTGCTGGCATCCACGCCGGACCTGCCGTCCGCCGACCTCATTCTGCACGACTGGCTGCGTAGCAACTTCCTCCTGCGTCTGGATGGCCGGATCGTCTTGCATTACGTTCAGGCCCCGACGAGCGCCCCCCACGGATCAACGGAGGCCTGGGGGCACGTCATCCTTGGCCGACCGTGGCCCCTCGATCCGGCGGGACTCACCTTACCCTTTCGCGGCCGTATCCTGGAAGCCGGGCCCTTGCCTCTCACCGGTCCGTTGCTCCTGCGCACCCTCGTGGGCGACAAGTTGCGGGGCGAGCCCTTGGCGGATGCCGCTCCCGGCCCCCTGCGCTTCACCTTGCGCTTCCCGACTGGCCGCACCGGTCAGAGCGAACCGATTTTCGCGAGCGGCCACACCGGCGCTGCCGACGTTCTTTACGTGGTCTACGAGACCGATGGACGCTTCCGGTTCGGTCACGATCGGTGGGGCTGGCAGCTGCTGCTCTCGGAACCCATCGCCTTGGACCCCGCGATTCCCCACACTCTGGACCTTTCGATGGACTCGCTCTATCCTGCCGAGGCCAACAGTGGCCAAGGACGGTTGTGGGTGGCCGTCGACGGCCACCCGGTGCTGGTGGCGGATCGCGCGTGTCATCCCGCTCCCCTCTCCAGCCTCGTGTTTGGACGCAATCTGGCTGGCGCCAGTACCTGCGGACCGGCCTTTACGGGCGAATTGCTGGAAATCAGCCGCCTCGACCGGGCGGCGCTACCCGTGCCAGTATCGCCTTAGCATCCGACACGTCCCGGCCGGGGCGTGTCACTTTCGCCTTCCCGCCATGCGGTCCCTTCCTTCATCTTCACCCCTCATGCAAACCGCCAAGTGGCCCAAGATCCTGCCGCCCCTCACCCCCGAACAACAGGTACGGAGCGACTCCTTCATGAAGCTCTGGCACGAGGAGCTTGCTGGCCGGCCGCGCTACGGCCTGCTGGAGAAGTTCAACCACAACTTCCCGGTGCGCCACTCCCAGCCGGGCTTCCGCACCAGCATCGAGATCGGCGCCGGCCTCGGCGAACACCTGGAATACGAGAAGCTCACACCCGAACAGGAGCAGAACTATTACTGCAACGAATTCCGCGAGAACATGGCCGCCGAGATCCGCCGCCGCTTCCCCAAGGTGAAGACCACCGTGGGCGACTGTCAGCAGCGCATGGACTTCCCTGACGGCTTCTTCGATCGCTACATTGCCGTTCATGTCCTCGAACACCTGCCCAATCTGCCCGCCGCCATCCGCGAAGCCCACCGCCTGCTTAACCGCGAATCGGGTCGCATGCTGATCGTGATCCCAACGGAGGGAAGCCTGGCCTACAGCCTCGCCCGCAAGGTCTCCGCGCAACGCGTCTGGAACCGCCACTTCGACGTCGACTATGCCGAATTCTACAAGCGCGAACACATCAACCTTCCCCGCGAGATCCTCGCTGAACTGCACCCGTATTTCACCGTCGAGGCCCGAAGCTTCTTCCCGTTGCCCTTCCTGCCCTTCGTGTTCGGCAACCTCTGCATCGGCTACGCCTTGAAGCCCCGCCCGCAACCGCTGGCCTCCTGATTCTACCTGTATGAAAAACGTGTTCGTGACCGGCGCCGCCGGTTTCATCGGCTCCAATTTGATCGACCGGCTTCTGGCCGACGGCGTCGCCGTCACCGGCTGGGACAATCTCTCCACCGGCCAGTTGCGTTTCCTCGAGGGCGCGCTCAAGCAGCCGCGCTTCAAGCTCGTGCAGGGCGACAACCTCGACCTCGCCGCGCTCAAGGCCGCGATGAAGGGCGCCGACTTCGTCTTCCACCTCGCCGCCAACGCCGACATCAAGGATGGCTGGTCGCACCCGGAGAAGGACCTCCAGCAAAACACCATCGCGACCTTCAACGTCCTGGAGGCCATGCGCGCCAATGGAGTGCAGCGCATCGCCTTCTCCTCGACCGGTTCCGTTTACGGCGAGGCGCTCGTGACCCCGGATCGTCCCACGCCCGAGACCGACGACTTCCCCATCCAGACTTCGCTCTACGGCGCCTCCAAGACCGCCGGCGAAGGCCTGCTCGCCGCGTACGCGGAGGGCAACCAGATCGCCGAGGCCTACATATTCCGTTTCGTCTCGATCCTCGGCGAACGCTACACCCACGGCCACGTCTTCGATTTCTACAAGCAGCTCGTCGAGCACCCCGACCGCCTCCGTGTCCTTGGCGACGGTACCCAGCGCAAGAGTTACCTCTACGTCCAGGACTGCATCGATGCCATGCTCCACGTCACCCGGACGGCCACCGCCAAGGACGCCAAACATCACACCCAGGTCTACAACCTCGGCACCCCCGAGTACGTCGAGGTCAACCAAAGCATCGGCTACATCTGCGCCGCCTTGGGCCTGAAGCCCAAGCTGGAGTACACCGGCGGCAACAAGGGCTGGATCGGCGACAATCCCTTCATCTTCCTAGACACGAAGAAGGTCCAGTCCACCGGCTGGAAGCCGAAGCTCACCATCGAGCAGGGCATCATCAAAACTCTGCGCTGGCTCGAGGCCAACCGCTGGGTTTATGAGGCCCGGCACTGAGCGTTCTCCGGAGCCTCGCATGGCCATTCCGCTTTCCGCGTTGACCGCCTGGCTGGGACGCCAGCGCGAAAAGCTGATCGACGCCGCGCTGCTGGCCTTCGCACTCAACTACGCCGGACTGTTATCCGCCGCGCCCCCGCCCTCGTTCGGCGCGCAGCTGACGATCCTTGCGGTCTTCGCCGCGCTCGCCGCGCCCCGCACCCACAAAATTCCCGGGCTGTGGCGGCGCTACATGAAACTCCTGCCAGGCTACTTCCTCGCCGCACTCGCCGGCGCAATCTTGTTGGCATGGTGGTTCGGCCTGCCGCGCACGCAGCTCTGGTTTGCACCTGCGTGGCTGGGACTGACCGCACTCGCCCGCCTGCCGCTGGCCGGGCCGGTGCGCCGGATTGCGGAGTATTTTCGTGCCAGGCGCCTCGACGTGCTGACCGCCGACCTTGGCTGGGTCGTCTCCTTTTCCTTCGCCGTGCCGCGCTGGAGCCAGCACCCCGCGCCGCCCCCCGTCATGCTCGCCGGCCTGCTGCTGTTCTGGACCGTCTGGCATTGGATCCGCGGCGACCATGATCCCGCCCGCGATGGCTATGCCCGCCGGTCTTGGTCTGTCGCCGGACTCGCCCTTGCCTGGGGCCTGCTCTGGGGAGCGGTGGCCGGGTTCTGGCCGGCCTTGGTGTTTGCCGGCTGGCTGGCCGCGGGCCTGCTCCTAACCCGGTTGACCGTCGCCCGCTTCGCCGCCTCCCCCTCCGACGGCTGCCTCGAGGTTCTGCGCTGGCTCGGGCTGTCCGCCTTCATCGCCCTGATCTTCCATCCCTATGCCAGCTCAAACGCCCGCGGGGCGGACGACGCCCGGTACTACGCAACCTTCCTCGCCGATACGATCGAGCAGCTCCGGCACGGCGTTTTCCCGGTCTTCGTCGGCCAGAGCGAATACCAGTTCAATGGTGCCATCATCCCCATCCGCATCGCCCCGGGTTTCCAATATCTCGGCGGCCTGCTCGACATGTTGACCGGCCGCACGCTCGCCCCGCTGGCGGTGCAAAACCTCCTCATCTCGCTGATCGCACTGGCGGCCGCCGCCTCCGCCTATGTCTGCCTGCGCCGTGCAACCGCCTCGGCCGTGGTCGCGTGGTTGCTGGCCTTGCTCTTCATCAGCTGTCCCGGCGTCCTCGGTTTGGTTTTTGTCTCCGACCTCTACATGTCCTGGATGACGGTACCGTGGATCCCGGTGGTGGTTTGGCTCGGCTGCCGCTCGTTCACGGCAGAAAATCCTCGGTTGTTCGCCGCACTGGGATTCAGCCTTGGCATCACCTGGTGGCTGCATGCGCCTATCGCCCTGTGGCTGACCGCCGCCGCCGCCGCGCTGCAGGTGGCGCGCCTCGTCTGGCGCCGGCCGGCCGCACGCCTGCTCCCGGCTCAGCTGGGGCTCGGCGCCGCTGCCTTCCTCCTTACCGCCGCCTATCCGCTCGTCTCCGCTTCGCTTTATCCCACCGATCCCGGAGGCGAAGCGGGCAACTTCGAGGTGCACGCCGCGAACGTCCTCCAGCCGCTGCTCGATACCTTCCCCGCAGCCTGGCTGCCGGTCAGCACCTTTGGCCGGCAGCTCGGTGATTTCCAGCTCGGCTACGGCCTGCTCGCCGTAAGTGTCCTGACCCTCCCCGCCGCCTGGCGCACGCGACGGATCGAGCTGCGCGTGCTGGCCCTTACCGTCGCCGGCCTCCTGCTCCTGTTGGTTCCCGTCGTGCCACGCTTCACCCTGCAACTCTGGGAACTCGTGCCGCCGGTCGTCCGCGGCATCACCAACACCTGGGCCATGCAACGGCTCTACGTGCTCGTCGCGGGTTGCCTGGTCTTTCTCGCCGGCATCACCCTGGCCGCCACCCGCCCCGCCGCCTCGTGGCGCTGGGTGCTGGTGCTGGCCTGCGTGTGGAGCACCGCCGAGTCCATCAAGTTCCTTCGCGGCTCGCGGGCCATCGTTGGCCCCAAGGAACAGGTCACCCGCTTCCTGCGCCCGGAAAACGTCACCCTCACCCGCTATTCCTACGGCCTCTTTGTGCGGCGGCCCGCCTGGTTCACCCATGGCGTCACCGATCCCATGCTGGAAAACCGCCTGCTCGACGCCGACCTGCGCACGGTCATGGATGGCAATTACGAAGCGGCGGCCCGCCTCGCCCGCGCGGGTTCCGCGACCGACCACGTGCTCGCCCGCGACAAGGATCTGCTCACCCTCCAGCCCGCCCTCACCCTCCAGCCCGCGCGCCGCTACCTCGCCGAAGTGAGTGCCTCCGTAGTCCCTTTCCCCGTCACCACCCTCCTGCTTAAGGGCGCCACCTTCGAGCGTCTCTACAGCCTGCCCGAATACGGTGAGGCGCGCTCCTTCGGTCTCGGCGGCGAACACACGCCGTTCCTGCCCTTGCACACTTCCTCCGCCGCGACCGAGACCGTAAGGATTGATTTTATTCCGGCTGATGCAGCAGCGGCCCCCGGGCTCGAAGGCCACCTGCGCGTCCGCCTGGCCGCATACGACCCGTCCGCCCTGCCGGTGCGGATCCATTCGTGGCTGCCTTACACCGCCACCGTACAGTCGCCCGGCACCCTCTGGCTCGAGACACCGCGGATGCACCAGCCCGGCTATGTCGCCACCGTGAACGGCCTCCCGGCGGAGGTTCGGCGTTCTGCCGAAGGCCTCGCCAGCGTCGCCGTGCCCGCCGGGCGTAGCGAAGTGGTGCTGCGCTACCGCCCGCCCGACGGCCTTGCCGCCACGTTCTGGATTTCGCTCGCCGCGCTGGCCGCCGGCACCGGCGCAGGCCTGCTCGCCATGTCCCGCGTGCTCAGGGTTGCGGCAGCGGCTCGCGCGACACCCGCAGCACGCTTCCCCTGAATGTGTCCCCCACCACCGATCCGCCCACCGGGTTTGTGCCGTAGGCCACCGTCGGCTGGCGCGGAACCGGGGCCTGAACCGGGCGGTCGACCGCCACCTTGTCGTTGACGACAATCTGCACGCGGCCACGCCACCGCTCCTGGGTCTCCGACGTCGCGCCGTGCCATCGCGGGTCGCCCGGCGCAGGATAGAACACGGGAAGCGAATAGACGATTTCCACCGGTTTGTCGGCCTCGGCCGCCAGCGGTTCGCTCTCATATGCCCCGATGCTCCAGAATTCCGCGCCGACCTTGAACTTTCCGTCAGGGAGGCCGCGCACGTAGCCGAGCGTCGCTTCCCCCGGCACACCCACCACCACAAGTGGTTCTGCGGCGGCAGTGCCGGCCGCAGGCAGCTGCACCACCAGCCGCACAGCACCGAATTCCTGATAACTGCCCGCGACCGGCGGCGACGGATAACCGCCGCGCCGCAATCCAGTGATCTGGCCGGAGAAGCGTGCCACCGCGCTGCTCGAATGCACGGCATTCCAGCCGGCCACGACCTCCTCCGGCCGCGTCGCGTGCGAAGGCGCCAGGGTGGAGAGGACCTCGCGTCCCTCCCAGCGGACGCTGACAAAATTCAGATACCCGAGACGCTTCGCCTCCGCCTCCCGGTCCGGCAATGGCGCGGAAAGCAGCGAACCGCTGAACAGCTCCACTTCGTAATCGCGACCCGCCTCGTAGTCCACTGGTTCGCTCAGTTGGGTTGACTGCCCGATGCTGTCCACACCGAGCACCAGCCGCCGCTCGTCGAGATAATCCACGAAGAATAGTTCGCCCAGACCGGCGGTCCCCACGGACAGGATCGGTTCCGACGTCCCCGCGCGGCCCGGCGCAATCCTCAGTCTCAAGCGCACGAGGCCGTGCGGTTCGCCGGCGATCGCCGGGGTCTCCGGCATCGGCCCAGGTTCCCGGCCGGCCCAGGCCCGGTAAAGGTGAAACCGCCCCGCCTGTCCGACCAGTTCATATGCAGACAGGTCGGTCTGCAGGTCCGTCTTGAGATGCAGTTCAAGTTGGGCCAGCGGCGTGGCCTGCCGGTCCCACAATATCCAGACCGGCTTCGGCCGGCCGGACAGGCGCGTGACCCAGTAGAAATCGCGGTCGTGCACATAGCGAAACAGGAACGCCGAAGCCGTCACCGGCTCTTCACGCCGACCCTCGCGCCGGTAGATCGCGAAAAGCTCATCAGCCTTGCGCCGGTCGGCGACGTTGATTTCCAGCGTCGGCGCCAACCGGTAGATTTCCGACGTCACCGGCGCCAGCCGGTGCTGGCCATACCAGCCCGCCGCGACGCCGACGAGCAACGCTCCCCGAGCCCAGCGGCCCGTATGCTCCGGCGCCAGCCGGCAGGCGGAGGCGAACGCGAAGCAGCCGCCGAGTTGGATGAGGGCCAGGGCCGGCGCGAAACGTGGAGACCACATCGAATCTCCCTGCACGAGCCAGGCCGTGAGTGTTGTCGTCAGGCCCAGAATGAGCAGGTGAGGCCGCAGCAGCACAAACCCGCAGGTGCCGGCTGTCGCGCAGGCCAGCCATTTTGAAACCGGATCCGACTGCAACCAGACCCCGACGTTCGCCGTGAAATAATCGAACAGCGAACCCAGGCCAGACACGAATTCGCCATCGACCGCATGCACCTTCGCAAAGCTACCTTGGTTGGAGTACCCCTCCACCGGCTGAGACTTGATGATGAGCAGCAGCACCGGCATCGCCGCCAGACTGAGCCCGATCATGGCCAGCGCCGGTCGGTTCAGCTGGCGCGCGGCCGCGCGCCAGCCTCCCCCCGCAAGATGGCGGAGAAAATCCTCGCCCAACACCAACCCCGCCACCGCAACGGCCAGCAGGCCCGCATCCTCCTTGGCCGCGAGCAAGGCCGCGATCAGGACCAGCGAACCGAGCCAGCTCCGGCGCAAAAGAAAATATGCCAGCCACAGCGCCAGCGCCGGCAGCAGCACCTCCAGCTGGAACCCGCACCTGTCCACTTGGTAGACTTGCAACGACAGCGGCATCACCGTGGCGAAGCCCGCCGCGGCTAACGCACCGCGGAAGCCGACGCCAAGCAGGCGCAGGATCTTAACCATGGCCACCACCCCCAGACCCGCTGCCAGGCTCTCGGCAAACAGCAACCCGGGCGCCCCAAACGGCCACGCGAAGATCGCAAGCGCCGGCGACAAAAAGTAGGTGTGAACCGTCAGGTAGTTCCCGAAATAGTTGTCGTGCAGGAAGCGTCCCTCGAGCCACGACGTGGCCAGCTGCACGTTGGCATAGATATCCGAGGCCGTGCCAAGACCCAGAAATCTCCGCATGTGGAAAGTAAAGAGCCAGGCCGTCACCCCGACCACCAGCCCGCCCAAGGCCAGCCGCTCCCCGCGCCGCAGCGGCGGCGTGTCCGCCGCCGGGGTCGCTCGCAAGCCGGTGATTGATAATCTGCCCAGGAAGCCGGACATCAGCGGGAGGACGCCGCCGGCTCAACCAAGGGTAGGCGCATCCCCTGGATCAGCCGGCCTGTGAATTTTTCACCCACCCACGAGCCGCCGACCGGATTCTTCCCGAAGGCCACCGGAGCCGGCGGCACCGGCGTCTCCCGGACCTCGCGCTCCAGCACCACGCGGCCATTCAGCAGGAGTGCCATCCGCGAGCGGCGCGCCACCTGCACGTCGCGTGGCACCGCGCCCCAGCGCGGGTCGCCCACCGGGGGATAAAGCGCGGGCAGGTGCAGGACGATCTCCGTAGGCATATCGCTCGGGGCGGCGAGCTCCTCGCTCTCATAGGCACCCACGCCCCAGAATTCCGCACCGAGCTTCACCTTGCCGCCGGGCAGCACGCGCACATACCCCAGCGCAGCGTGGTTTGGCACGCCCACAACCAGCAGCGGCTCCGGCGTGCCGGCCGCCGCCGCCGGCAGCCACACCACCATGCGCACCGCCCCGAAATCCGAATTGCCCAGGCCGCCGGCGGGCAGCGGCGGATAGCCACCGCGCCGGACCCCGAGGATTTCGCCCGAGAACGCCGTGTTCGCGCTGTCCGAACGCACGAAATTATACCCCGCATACGCCTCGTCCGGTCGCACGGCGAACGGCGCCGCCAGCCCGTTGAGCACCTCCTGTCCATCCAAACGCACGCTCACGAGGTTGGCGTAGTAAAGGAGCCGGGCTTCCTCCGTCGGATCGGCAGAGGAGGTCGGTGGCGGCATCAGGGAGCCGCTGAAAAACGTCAGCTCGTATTCGCGCCCGGCTTCATACACCTGGGGCGCCCCGACCAGTTGTACCTCGCCCACGCTCTCCATGCCCATCACCAGCTCGCGGTGGCTGATGTAGCGGACGAAGAAAAGATTTCCCTTCGACTTGGGGCCGAGCGAAAGCAGCGGCTCGGCCATGCCTTGCCGGCCCGGGGCAAAGCGAACCTTCATCGTGATCATCCCCGCAGCCTCGCCCCGGATCATCCACGCGTCGGGCACGCGGACGCGCACCAGTTGCATGCGCTGGTCGGTCGCGCGGCGCTGCGCCCGCTGCTTCGCGGAGCTGCCTTCGTAAAGGTAGGGCTGGAATTCATACGGATGCCGCCGGGCCAACAGGATTTCCTCCGGAGGATGCGCCAGCCTCTCCGCCTCGAACAGGTAGTGGTCCACATTGACGAGCCGGTAATAGGAACGCCCCGCCTCGGCCGGCGGCGCCGTGGTTAGCCGGGCCGCGGCCACCTGCCTGAATTCCTTGGGAAACATCTGCCCGAGCACCGGCCCCAAGTGCCACGCGGCATTGACCACCAGCGCCACGCCGAGGCCCCAGGCGAACAGCTTCCGCCGGCTGGAAACAGCCATCAATTCCGCCAGGACAAGCCCGCCGGCCACACAGAAGAAGGGCGAAAGTTGTCGCGCGCTCCGACCGTAGATCACGAACTTCGGCACCACGTCCGACAACAACATGAGCCCGCCGTAGATCAGCACCAGCGCCAGCACGACGCGCGACCATACCGGCGGCAGTTCGCGCCGCCCGCGCCAGTCCCGCCACACGCGCCGGCCTGCATAGCCCGCCACCGCCAGCCAGCCGAGCGTCACCAGGCCCTCCGTGTGCCAGAAATATTCCCAGACGAGCCGCCAGCCCCGGCCGAAATCACCCTGCGTGATCGTCCCGGAGAAATTCCGCGCGTTGGCCACCATCGTGCCCGCGCCCCAGCGATCGAGCAACCACACCGCCAGCAGCACGCCCGCAAAGCCGAACCCGGCCGCGAAGCCGCGAGCCAAAATCCGCCGCCAAGCCATCTCCCGATCGAGGCACAACAACAGCAACACCACGCCGGTCAGCAGCCAGTGGCCGAAATACACCAACACGGCGCAACCGGCGAGGATACCCGCCACCGCCACCCGCACCAGTGAGGCGCGGTCCTTCGCCCCCACCCACAGCGCCGCGAACGCCAGCGCCATTGAGGGATCATACGGGAAGAGATGCCGCACATAGAACGTCAGCGAGGTGCAGGTGACCACGAGCAGCACGGTCCACGCCTGGGCCTCCGGCGACGCGCCCAACTGGCGCATCCAGCCCCACAGGAAGACCAGACCGAACCAGGAAAACAACGCGAAGAATCCCGCCGCCAGGCGCGGATCATTCACCTCGAGCAGGCGCTCGAGCATTGCCGGCATCAAGCCGAGCAACTTGAAGCCCACATGGTCACCTTGCGCCACCAACGAGGTAAGCCCCTCCCTTACCTGGCCGCCCGCGATCGCCGCCAACGCATCACGTGCCGCGACGTAGCGGCTTTCATCAGGCCAGAAAAACTGGCCGCCGGCCCAAACCAGCGCCAGGCGCAGAGCCAGAGCCGCCAGCAGCAGTCCCAGGATCGTCTTGGTTCGCCCCGATTTCGGAGCGGGATGGCCGGGCATGGTGTTCATCGGGGGGAATCAGTCTGTCGCCGTCCGAAGCCGAAGGTCTGGCGCGGGAGCTCGTGCAGCATCCGGTCGTAGACCGTGCCCCAGTCAGCCAGCGAGTGGGTGTAGAAACGATAAAACACTTCGCCGGAAAGCCCCAGCGGATTGTGGAGAATCGGGCCGAACAACACCAACGCATTGCCGGCCAGCGCCGCCGCCAGCCCGGCGCCCAGCACCGCGCGCCGTAGCGCGCCCAAGGGCGGCAGCGCCTGCCACCACCGCGCCAGAAAGAACACCATCGCAGGGAACACCGGTTGGTAGAGGCGCGCAATCCAGCTTCCACCCATGGCCCAGCCCCCCCCCGTCTCCCCGATGTTGATCAGAATGAACAAGGTCAGCGCCCCGCCAAACACGGCCCATTCGCTGGCGGCGATTCTCACCCGCGAAGTCCAGCGGTTGATCGCAAGTACGGCAAGAAACCATGCCGGCAAGAAGACGAAATTGCTTCCGAAAAAAGTCGCGGCGCCGGTTTCCCACAACGCGGCGCGCTGTGCCAGCCAGTGCCCCCAATCCTGCACCGCCACCAGCCCTGCGATCACACTGCGGTAGACGGAGGTGTTCGAATTTTCCAACGGCTGGTGGAAGACAAACCGCAGCGCCAGGATCCAGCACAGCAGTGGCAGCACCTGCACGGTGCCGGCAATGATTGCGTCGCGCCAGCGCCTCCGCCCCAGCAGCAGCAATAGCGAGGCCGGCAGAAAGATCGCGGCAAAATCATAGGCCAGGTAAACCAGGCCCATCAAACATCCCCAGCCCAGGACCCGGCGCCAAGAACCTCCGACCGCCAGTTCGGCCAGGGCAATGGTGAGCAGGATGCTGCCCGGCCCGATGATCGCATACTGGTAGGGCATGCCCACCCAGTAGGCGAAGCCGGGGTACAGCGCCAGCAGCCAGCCGGCGAAAATCGCGCCGCGTTCGCCCGTGTTTTTTCGCAGCCACCAGACCGCGCCGATGAACGCCCCCAGATTCAGCAGCAGATTCATCGTCACGCCTCCCGCCTCGAACCCCAGCAACTTCATCGCCGGATAGCAGATCACGGGATAGAGGATACGCCGCAATAGCAGCGCCTTGTCCCAAATCCCCCTGGGTTGGCCGTCCACGAACTCATATAGCACCCGGAAATGCACGTGATCTTGGTTATAGGCGTGGCCGGTGGCAGGATCGACGTAGGGTGTAAAGGTCACGGCGTACGGTGCCAGCGTCCCGGTGTTGCAATACAGGCCCGCGACAAACACCGCCGCCCCCCCCGCCAACAGCCAGAGGCCGCGCCGGCTCCACCCGCCCGAAAGCGCACGCGGAACCGCCGCCTTCGCTGGCCGGCATAGCGCCAGCAAGCCCGCCAGGCTGGCCGCCAACACCAGGGAACTGACGCGGCCCACCGTACGGGAATAAAGCACCGGCCATTGGAGCCGGTAGATGTGCCCGTTGATACGCGGATCCGAGTTGAGGGTGGTGGCAAAGTATACCCGATCCTGAAAATGGCTGAAACGACGGCCTCCCACTTCGCGAATGGCCTCCAGGTTCGTGGTTCGGTGTTCGTAAGGTGCGGCATCCTCCCACATCCTCAGGCGACTGCGCATATCGCCGGCCACGTCCGGCACTCCTTCCGCAAAGGCAATACAGTAGGCAAAAGATGGGCCAGGCAGGTCCGGGATCATCTCCTCCGGGGAAATCACCCGGGTCTGCATCGGCAGCATATTGGTCCCGTAATTGTGCACCACCAGGAACAAGGCGATACCAGCCACCACCGTCAGGAGCGGGACCAAGGCGCGCCGCACGGCCGACTCTTCCTGATCAACTGGCATGGTCCGGGTTCATGGGTTGGGCCCGACAAAGGCAGCCCGGAAAAGTGGGTCAAGCCGGCTGTTCGGCCGGATTCGGCATCGGCTCACTCCGCGGCCGCGGCTGCCTCCAGCCACAGGCGCGACATCAGCAAGATCTCGCCCGTAAACGCACGCGAGAGCCGGGAGCCTCCGACGCTGTTGCGTCCAAAGACCATGCGGGCGGATCGGGGTACCGGCGCCGTCACCGGTTCATCCAACACCACTTTGCCGTTCAACCTGCCCCATAGAGCGCCACGGAGTCGATCCTGTGCGACCCGCGGCATCCGGTCCCGGCGGGCGCCATCCGGCTCAAGGTAAAGCACCGGCAATTCGAAAGCGGCCCGGCCGAAAGAAGCCGGCTGCACCCGCTGCGCAACGCCCCTCTGCTGGCGCACGGCGCGCTCACGCTCGACTGAGTCTCGGCCGCCTCGACTTATGGACACTGCAGAAGCTCAGGCTCGCACTCGTCGCTATACGCGGGCCGCTGCTCGCGCGCCTGCACCCTGCCATACAGTGGGCGTGAATTCGGGATGGCTCCGGGCAGCGTGCGACGGCCAAGCCGGTGGACCGACCTGCCGGTCGCGGGACATAGTCGCTCCCATCTTGGACGTACCCGGCGCCCAAGCGGAAATCGGGGCCGCAAGTTGCGACGCGCTCACGGCGGGCGTCAACCGCTTGGGCGGCTCATTCTGCGAGTCGTCCCTCGCCGGCCGGATCCTGTCGACGAAGCGGCTGCCCTTGCCGCGGCCCTGAGCTGACCGGCGCTTAAGGATTGTCATCGTTTTACCCCGACCTTCACTCGCCCAATGAAGTGGATCCTTGCCGTCGTTCTGGCCGGTCTGGTCGCTGCGGCGCCCTTTCTAACCTCACGCGCGCTAGGCACATCGGAGGCCTACAATTACAGCCTGGCTGTAGCGGATGCGGTCTTGCAGGAACGCGCCGGCACCTGGCCCGCCCTCGCCGGCCAGTCCGAATACGCCTTCAACAGCCGCATCCACCCGGTGCGCACGGCGCCCTACCTGACGGCCTTCGCGGGCGCGATTGACTTCGTCACGTTCCGGTCGCTCAGTTTCTGGACGCTGCAGAACCTGACGGTCGCCCTGAGCCTCGTCGCCGGCGCGCTGACCTGCTACTGGGCGCTGCGCCGTGTCACACCCGCGGAGCACGGGACAGCCGCGTTCCTCGCCGCGGCCTACGTGCTTTCGCCCGGCGTGCTTGCGCCGGCCTACACGATGGACCTCTACATGACGGTCATGATCGTGCCCTACCTGCCTCTGGTCCTGGCCGGTAACTTGGCGCAATTCGAGCGGCGCACCTTCACCGGCCTGGCCTGGCTCGCCGCGGCGCTGGCGGCCTGCTGGCTCGCCCACCCGCCCGTCGCCGTCTGGGCCGGCACCGCCACCATTATCCTGCAGCTCGGCGCGTTTCTCGTCCGACGCCCGGCCTGGCGCGATTTGCCCGTGATCCTCGGCTGCGCCGCGGTCTTTCTCGCTCTCGCCGCCTTCGGCCTCGCCGCGGCCCTGACCATCTCAGACTACAGCGACATCACCCATGTCCGCGACACGACGATGATCCTGAGCGAGATCAACCGCGCCGCGCCCTCCGCCCTCCGCCCCGTCAGCGATCAGGCCGGCCAACTCGGCGACTTCCAGCTGGGGTACGGCTACGCCGCCGCCGGACTGCTCGCGCTCGGACTCGGCGTCTGGCGGCGGAATCTCCGCAGCCTGCTGCTCATCGCGATCGCCGCCAGTTATCTCACGCTCACGCTCCCCGTGCCCTCCCTCACACCGTGGCTGTGGAACCACCTGCCGACTCTCTTCCTGAGCCTCACCAACCAGTGGCCGATGCAACGGCTCTACCTGCCGGCCACCACGCTGATCATTTTCGGCTTCGCGCTCGTTTGGCGTGCCCCGCCGGTCACCTCGCCGTTGGCCCGCGACCTCCGCCGGGCCGTCCTCGTGCTGGTCGTCGGCTGGACCTGCTGGCAGAGCTGGCATTACCTGTCCCGCGGCTTCCGCAGCCACAAGTCCGCCGCCGAGACCGTGCAGAGCCACCTGCCCAGCAATGTCGAACTTACGCTCATTTCCTATGCCATCATCCTGACGCCGGGCGATTTCTCCAATGGCGTCATGGACCCCGCCGCCGGCTTCCGTCTGCTCGCTCCCGGTGATCTTCGAGAACTGGCCTCAAACTGGGCTACCCCGCTGCCGTCGTCGCCGGAAACCCAGCGCGGCAAGCTTTTCGCCACCCCGGGCGACTCGCCCGACGTGCTCGACCTGCCCCATGCCTTCACGCTGCAGCCCGGCGCCCGCTACCGGCTCACCCTGAAATTTCTCGTCCCGCCCGGCAACGCGCTGCTGCAACTGCGCGGCCCGAGCCTGTCCCGCAAGTATATCCTCCCAACCTCCGGCGGCGAACGCGCCTTCGGCATGCTGCCGGGCCACAACCCGGCGCTCAGCGTCTGGACCTCGCAGTCCACGCCCGAGCAGTTCCAGCTCCGCCTCGTGGGCGGCGGGTTGGGCAACAGCACTTGGCGCGGGCGGGCCTTTGCTGAGTTTACCTTCGAGCGGGTCGACCCCGCCGCACTGCCGGTGGAATTGAAGTCGCTGCTGCCCCTGCGCGCCCGCGTGCGCGCTCCCGCCGCGAGCTGGTTGGAGACACCGCGCATGTTCCTCGACGGTTACGAGGCCCAGGTGAACGGACGCCCCGCGCCGGTGCAGCGCGCAGCGGACGGCCTGCTGCTGGTCGCCGTTCCTGCCGGTGAAAGCGACGTCGAGGTGCGCTACGCCGGCCCGGTGCTGGTGCGCCGCGCGCTGCTCGTCTCACGCCTCGCCTGGCTCGGCATGGCCGCGTGGGCCTTCCTCGCCTGGGGCCCGACGCGACCGCGTGAGGCCGTCCGGCGGTTCATCGGCAGGCTGGTCAGCCGCTTCCGGCCCGCGCATTAAATCGCATCGCCAATCCTTCCTCCGCCGGTTTTTCTCCGCCCATGTCGAAACGGCTCCTCACCCTCGCGCTCGTAATCCTCGTCAGCTGGGCGCTATGGTGGCAGATCAACACCACGAAGATCGCCTATGTGAACGGCTTGGATGCCTACGCGCACATGCCCGGTCGCGAGTACATCCTGCAGGTCGACTGCTATGTCTTCGCCTGGCGGCACCGCTCGCTTCCCACCGCCCATCCGCTGCTGGGCGTGAATTCCCCCGCCGTCACCGCGAGCACCGCCGCCCTCCCGCGCGAGGTCACGCGCGCCAATCTCGAGCAGACCTACCCGGAGGTCCGCCTGATCGACGTCATCCCGAAGGGCACCCGCTTCCGCGTGCTGTCCGTACGCACGGAGGAAAGCCGCCGCGCCGGTCTCTTCATCAGCTATGAGATCTTCCTGCTCGACGATCTGAACCACGCCTACCAGCGCGTCGACCTGCGGCCGATCCAACTGCCGGTCGCCCATCCCGCCGACGCCCCGGACATCGACCCGGCCATCGCCGTTCCCTGGGTCAAGCGGTGAATCGCCGATGAATCTCCTGCTCACCGGCTCCAGTTCCGGCATCGGACGTGCCCTCGCCAAACACCTGCTGGCGCGCGGCCACGCGGTGTGGGGTCTCGCCCGTTCAGACCAGTCTGATTTCGCCGCGCAGCAGGCGGACTTCCGGTTCTCCCGCTGCGATGTCGCCGACTGGCCGCAGGTCGAGCAAGCGCTCGCCAAGGTGGCCACAACCTGGTCGCACCTCGACGGCCTGGTCTGCTGCGCCGGCGCGCAGGGCGAACTCGGCCCTGCGCTCACGATCAATCCGGTCAGATGGAGCGCCACGATTCGAGCCAACCTCGACGGAACCTTTTATGCCATCCGTGCCGCCGCCGAGTTGCTCGGACGCGCCCGCCGCGCCAAGATCGTCTGCCTCTCCGGCGGCGGCGCCACCAAGGCCCGCGCCAATTTCTCGGCCTATGGCGCCGCCAAGACCGCCATCGTACGCCTGGTGGAAACCGTCGCCGAGGAAAACCGCGGCCGCCCGCTCGACATCAACGCCATCGCTCCCGGCGCCATCAACACACGCCTGACCGAGGAGGTCCTCCGGCTGGGACCGGGGGTCGTCGGCCAGGCCGAATATGACGGTGCGGTGAAGCAGCAGGCCTCCGGCGGCGGCTCGATGGAAAAGGCGATCGGCCTCGTGGAGTTCCTGCTCTCTGAAAAATCCGACGGCATCACCGGCCGCCTGCTCGCGGCGCCGTGGGATCCATGGCCCGAGCTTGACCGACACGCCGCGGCACTGGCCGCCTCGGACATCTACACCCTTCGCCGCATCCTCCCCGAAGATCGGGGCCAGACATTCTGAGCGCGGAATCGTCAGTCGCTCCTGTTCGTCGGCCGAGTTGGCGCATCCTGCTCGCCTTGCTCCTGCTGGCCCTGTCCTTTCCTCTGGCCCGATGGGGCGACGGCGGCGAACGGCCCTCACGCACGCCCCAAGGCTACTACGCGCAGCTCACCGAGGCGTTCCTCGCCGGGCAACTGCACCTGAAGCAGGTGCCGGACCCCCGCCTCGCGGCCCTCGCCAATCCCTACGCCGGAGAGCAGGGCGTGCCGCGACCTTGGGACGTTAGTTACTATCAAAACCGATTCTACCTCTATTTCAGCGCGGCGCCGGTCCTGCTGTTCTTCGCCCCGGTCCGCCTGCTGACCGGCTATTACCTGCCTGACGGTTATGGCACGGCGTTCTTCGGACTGGTCGGATTCGGCGTGGGCGCGTGGTTCCTTCTGCGCCAGCAGCGACGCCTCCTGCCCGCGCTGGCCGACTGCTGGGTGATCGCTGGGCTGGGGGTATGGTGCTTCTCCAGCCACGCCCACGCGCTCACCCATTTCGGATCCATCTACATGGTCCCGATCAACGCGGCCTTTGCCTGCCTGGCCGCCGCTATCGCCTGCTTCCAGCTCGCTTGGGAAAATCCCGGACGTTTGCGCTGGCTGGTTGCGGGCGGACTGGCTTGGGGCCTGGCCGTGGCGTGCCGGCCGAATTACCTGTTCAGCCTCGCCGGCCTGCCGGTGTTTCTGGCCGGCGTGTGGCTGCGGAACCGCTCCCTGCCGCCCGGGCGGCGCAGCCGCCTGTTCACCCTCGGCTTGGCTGCCGGCCTGCCGGTGTGCCTGGTCGGCGTCGCATTGATGGCCTACAATTGGGCCCGATTCGGCAGCGTGACCGAGTTCGGCGCCAGCTACCAGTTGTTGGCCGGCGACCAGCGTAACTTTGCCCAGCTCGACGTCGGGCGCATCCCCGTGACGATCCTGCCCACGTTGACGCGGCCGATGCAGTTCAGCACGTACTTCCCCTACGTCTTGCCCGCCAACGAAGGCGTGTTATGGTCGAGCCCGCTCCTGCTCGCCTTGCTGGCGCTGCCCGCGCTGTGGCAATCCCGGCGGCCGGAGGAGCGTGGATTCTGGCGGGTGACCGGCGGCGCGATCCTGGTCGCCGGGTTGGCCAATTTCACGACGGTCTGCATGCTTCTCACGCAGGAGTTCCGCTACAGCATCGATTACCTGCCCCCTTTGGTCCTGCTCGCGGTGCTCGTGACCTGGCGGCTGGTCCATCCGTCGGCCGGCCCGCAATCGGGCTGGGCGCGCGCACGCCGGGCCGCGCTGGGCCTCGCCACCGCGGTTACCTTGCTTCATGCCCTCGCCCTCGAAGTCGTCATCCTCGACCTCCCGCGGCGGGCACCCACGACGGCCCGGTGGCTGAACTACCCCACGCACTGGGCGGAGCTGGCAGCCGGATATCGCTACGGTCCGCTGCGGATGACCGGAAGGCTACCGGCGCTGTCTCCGGGCACCGCCCTGCCTCTGGTGGTCACGGCGCGTGGCCGGGACGTACTCTACGCGCGCTACCCCGCACCCGGGCAGATCCAATTCGGCTTCTTCCATGCCGGGGCGGGAGGACCGGAATCCTTGCCGATAGAGTTCGACCCGAGCCGGCAGCACGTCTTCGAGTTCGACCTCGGCTCGCTGTACCCGCCAAGGGAGCACCCGTTGTTCGCCGGGCGCGCCCCCCGGGAAATCAAAATCCTCCAAAAACGCGTACGGGTGACCGTCGACGGACAGGTGGCGTTGGACGGCTTCTGCGACTTTTATCCCAGCCATCCGCTGGACGTGCGAATCGGCGAAAATCCCAATGGCCTCGTCACCGGATCGGTCCGTCTCGCACGGGCCGGTTTCACGGTGGAGCGGCTCGGCCTGTCGGCCCTGCCCCCCGCCGCGGCGCACCCGCTCAAACCGGTGCGGTTGGAGCTGGTCTTCCCTCCCTTCGTCCATTTCAAGCGCGAGCCTCTTGTCAGCACCGGCCACTCTGGCGCCGGTGACTTGCTTTATGTGATCTTCTCCGGCCCCGACAAACTGCAGTTCGCACACGATTCATGGGGGGCCGGCAGCATCGAATCTCGGGTTGTCACCTACGAGCCGGGCCGCGCCTATACCCTCGAGGTCGACATGGGTTCGCTGCAACCGCACCCGGCCGGGACTTGGGCCCCGGGCCGGCTCCAAGTCCAGCTCGACGGCAACGTCGTCCTGTCCACCTCGCGCCCGTTCCATGCCAGCAGCGCCACCGAACTGGCCTTCGGCTACAACGCCACCGAGTCCACCGCCGCATATCCCCTCTTCACCGGACAGATCCGGAAGATCACACCGGTCGACGCCTTGGGCGAACCGGCTACGCAATACGGAGCGCTACGCTGCTCCGTGCAGTTCCCGGCGGACTCGCGCGGAAGCCAGGAGCCTCTCCTCCTCACGGGACGCACCGGCGCAGCCGACGCCGTCTACGTCATCTATGCCGAAGATGGCACCGTGCGCTTCGGCTATGACCACTGGGGCGTCGGCGGACCGTTGGGTGAGCCGGTCACGCTGGACCGGAGCCAGGCGCACGAGGTGGAAATCTCCCTGGGCAGCCTCTGGCCGCCCCTTGGAGACGATGCCGCTTGGGGCGGACTCGCCCATGATCGCCGGCGCGAGCTGCTGGAGACGGTCACGGTCCGGATTGATGGCCGCACCGTGCTCCAGCACCGCGGGGCGGCTCACCCGTCCCGCCCGGAAGAAATCGCCATCGGGGCCAATCCCGTCGGGGCCTCCACTTGCGGTCCGGTCTTCACCGGGCGCATCCTGAGTTCCTCGCGCACACCCCCTGTCGGCCCCTGAGGCCGTGGGCAAAACCTAGCTTGACTCAGCACCCCTCGCGGCCCGCATTCTACGCGCTATGCCCGGCATTGCCATCGTCGGTTACGGTTACTGGGGCCCCAAGCTCGTCCGTAATTTTCTCCAAAACGGCTCGTTCTCGCCCGTCGTCATCATCGAGGAGAACGCCGATCGCCTCGCACGCGGCCTGCGCGAGAATCCCGGCGCCCAGGGAGCCGCCTCGTATGCCGAGGCGCTCAAGCGCGCCGATGTCGTTGCCGTCGCCCTCGCCACCCCGGTCGCCACCCACCACCCGCTGGCCAAAGCAGCCCTCCTTGCCGGCAAACATGTCCTCGTCGAGAAGCCCTTGGCCACCACCGCGACCGATGCGGAGGAACTCGTGGCCCTCGCGACGGCCCGAAATCTCGTGCTCGGCGTCGACCACACCTACGTCTACCACGCCGCCGTCAGTCGCATCCGCGACCTCGTCCGCTCCGGCGAACTTGGCAAACTGGCCTACATCGACTCCAGCCGCATCAATCTCGGTCTCTTTCAGCACGACGTGAACGTCCTCTGGGACCTCGCCGTCCATGACCTCGCCATCATCAACACCCTGACCGATGAGCGCCCCTGCACCGTGCAGGCGGTCGGCGTGGCCCACCTCAATCAGGCCATCGAGAACATCGGCATGCTTATCCTTCGCTACGCCTCCGGCCTCTTTGTCCACGTCAACTGCTCCTGGGTCTCGCCGGTCAAGCTCCGGCACATGCTCATCGGCGGCGACAGGAAGATGATCGTGTACGACGATCTCGACGGCAACGAGCCGGTGAAAATCTACGATTCCGGTGTCGTCGCCCGCACTGACGAGGAACGCAACCGCCTCCTCTATGAATACCGCGCCGGGGATGTCTATTCGCCGCGCATCCCGCAGAAGGAGGCGCTCGCCAATCTCGTCGCCGACTTCGCCCAGGCGGTCCGCACCGGCGGCCGCCCGATCTCCGACGGCCGCTTTGGCGCAGACACCGTCAGGATTCTCGAAGCCGCCCAGCACTCCATCAAGCATCGCGGCGCCGAGGTCCCCCTCTCATGGAATTGACCAACGAAGACAGTCCACGCCGTGCCCTCGTCAACGTCCGGCTCGGCAAAGGCGCGCGCATCTTCAATTTCGTCAACGCCTACGGCTGCGAGATTGGTGATGGCTCCAAGGTCGGCGCCTTCGTCGAGATCCAGAAGGGCGCGAAGATCGGCAAGAACTGCAAGATCTCCAGCCACACCTTCATCTGCGAGGGCGTCGAGATCGGCGACGAGGTCTTCGTCGGCCACAATGTCTCCTTCATCAATGACAAGTTTCCCGCCGCCACCACCTCCGACGGCTCCATGCAGACCGAGGCCGACTGGAAGTGCATCCCGACCAAGGTGCAGCGTCGGGCGTCGATCGGCACCTCCGCCACCATCCTTTGCGGCGTCACCATCGGCGAGGGTGCCACGGTCGGCGCCGGCTCCGTCGTGACCAAGGACGTCCCCCCCGGCGCCACGGTGGCCGGAGTGCCGGCCAGGATCATCCGTCGGAAGGCTTGAACCGGGGGCTCCGGGCTCTCAACCTGTCCGACCCTCGATGAAAGTCCCTTACTTCGACCTTCAGGCCCGTCTCCGCCCGCTTCGCCCGCAGCTCGACGCCGCCATCGCCCGCACGCTCGACCACTGCTCCTTCTGCCTCGGCCCGGACGTGGCAAAATTCGAGACGGACTTCGCGAAATGGTGTCAGGCGAAACACAGCGTCGGCTTCAACAGCGGCACTTCCGCCCTCCATGTCGCCATGCAGATGCTCGGCGTCGGCCCGGGCGACGAGGTCATCACCACGCCCTTCACCTTCATCGCCACCAGCTGGGCCATCGTCTACCTCGGCGGCAAACCGGTCTATACCGACATCGACGAGGCCACGATGAACCTCGACCCGGAGCTCATCAGCCGCGCCTTCTCCCCCCGCACCAAGGCCGTGATGCCCGTCCATCTCTATGGCCATCCCTTTGATCTGGATCCGATTCTGGCCGAGTGCAACCAACGCAGCCTTCCGCTCGTCGAGGATACCGCCCAGGCCCACGGTGCCCGCTACAAGGGCAGACAGGTCGGCACCTTCGGCGTCATGGCCGGCTACAGTTTCTATCCGGGCAAAAATATCGGTGCCTGTGGTGAAGGCGGCGCTCTCGTCACCAACGACGACATGCTCGCGAGACGCGCGAAGTCCATCCGCGAACACGGCTCGAGCGTGCGCTACTATCACGACGAGGTCGGCTACAACTACCGTATGGAGGGCCTGCAGGGTGCCGTGCTTGGCGTGCAACTCCCGCACCTCGCGGCTTGGAACGCCCGCCGGCGCGCCATCGCCCATCGCTACCATGAGCTGCTCAAGGACACGCCGCTGCGCCTCCCGTTTGAGGCCGCCGGCTGCGAGAGCGTCTACCACCTTTACGTCGTCCGCCATCAGTCGCGCGACCGGCTGAGGGCCCACCTTGAGGCGGCCGGCATCGGCTCAGCCCTGCATTACCCGCACCCGTTGCACCTGCAGAAGTGCTTCGCGCACCTCGGCTACAAGGCCGGGGACTTCCCCGTCGCCGAGCGCGCCGCCCGCGAGTGCCTCAGTCTCCCGATCTATCCCGAGCTGTCCGACGCCCAGGTCGACGCCGTCGCCGCCGCCATCCGCTCGTTCAAGGACTGGTGACGGGGGGAGCGGACTGCATGGCGCGCGCCCGCGCGGGCAGCACGAGCGTACCCCCGAACTCCGGCCGGCTGGTGCTCAAGCCGATCGGGTTCGCGCCGAAGAACAGCCGGTCCTGATCGGCCGGAAACAGGTCTACCGGCTGCTCGAACACCGTGTCCCCGTTCAGCTTCACGAGCAGCCGCCCCGGCACGGTCCCGCGGGCGGACACCCGTGCACCCAAAGACACGGTCAGCCGGTGCATCTTCCCGGGCTCCAGCTTCACGGGTTCCGAATACACGGCCTGCGATCCCCAGTGATCGAAACCGAAGCGGATCTCCGTGTCGGAAAGATACTCCACGAACAGGCCGTCGCCAATCCCCGGCGCACCGGTGGTGAAGATCGGCTGGTTGGCTGTCCGACCGGGGAAGGTCACCAGCATCTCGACGGGACCGCCGTCCAGCAGCATCTGCTTCGCCCAGCGCACCGCCACCGGCTCGGGCCCCTCCGCGGGCTCCGGCAGCACCTGCCCGCCGAACATCGGCCGCGAACCCGACATCGACCAAGGCGTGCAACCGACATAGGCCTGCGCCGGTCGAAACGGATAGGTTTCAAAGTCGTGACTGATGGCGGTCTGCCCGGCCACCTCCACGGTCACGCCATCCGCCCGCTCCCCGCTCTCCGGATCCCTGAGCCGTCCCGGTCCCAGGTCCACCAGCACTTCCAAGGGCTCCATGTAATCCCATGCGATATCCGGCGAAGTCAGCGGCACAGACCACCCCTCGTGCAGGAACGACAGTCGGATCACCCCGTCCCGCACATAAGTCACGCTCAGGAATTCCGTGCGCCTGATTTCGCCGGCCAGCAACAGCGGCTCCGTAGAGCCGAAACGGTCGCGCGGCAGCAGCACCCTCAGCCGCCACGGCCCGGTGCGCTCCTTGACCCCCTGCAGCCAGGCGGTATCCGCCTTCAGCCCGCGCACCCGCTCGATCTCGCCGGCGAAGGCCGGCTCGCCGATCAGGAAGCCGCCGCGCTCGCCGAGCCGGACCTGGTTGGCCGAAGCTTGGTAGCAGACCACGTCGCGGCTGAGGACCTCGACCCCGTCCATCTTCACGGAGACGCGGTTGGCCGCCCGCGCCATGTCGGACGGCAGCGACTCATACCAGGGATGCCACGCCGGCGGATAGAGCGATCCCAGGTGGATCTTGAGCCACCGCGCCTTGCCGGGCTGCAGGTCGAGGATTTCGCTCTCCACCTCGCCATGGTCGAGATGGATGAAGGCCAGCTTGCCCTGTCCGGGTCCACCGTATTTGACCACGAGCGCGTCCATGTCATGGCCGCCACCCGTCACGATCAGCGGCTCGATCGTCCCCGGCCTGCCCTCGGGGAATTTCACGACCACCTCGAGCCCGCCCAACCGCGGGCCGGACAGGCGGTGCAGCGGCCAGGCCAGCCGGTCGGCCACGCGCGCGATCCGCGCGAAGGCCTGCGGCGAGGCGGCACGGAAAAAGCCATGCACGGAAAAATTGGTGCAGAGGTTGAAGAACACCACGACCCCACACCACACCACGGCTGCGCGCACCGGCCACCGCCAGCACCCCTGTGCTCGCGCCACCGCCAGGCCCAGCAGCAGCCCTACGATCAGGATCGGGTGAAAATCCAGCTGATAGCGGTTGGAGTGCGGCGGCGCCATGCAATCCACCACCAGCGTCACCCCGCCCCAGAGCGCGGCCACGACCGCCACCGCCCCCGCCACGCGCGGCCCCACCGGCTTGCGCCGCATGGCCCACAGTCCCGCCGCGCCCGCCAGCAGCAACACCGGCACCACAAACAACTGGCCGTGCACCTGCTCGCGAAAGACGCCCGGCGGATTCGCCCCCACGCCGAAGAACGGGAAGAACCAGCTGAATGACGGCGCCGTGAAATAATACAGCCCAAGGTTCGTCCAAAGGTTGCCGAAAGTGAACGAGAAGCCGCCGGCATTGGAGCCGACCTGGTGCAGGATGCCAAAATCCCACGGGCTGCCGAAGCGCGCCCAGTTATACCATGCCAGCATCGCGCCACAAAGCCCCGCCGGCAGCACCGCCGCCAATCCGAGCCGGAGGACGCGCCGCCGCGTCAACCCCGTGCCATCCCTCACCTCAAGCCAGCCAACCGCGAACGCCGCCGCCCCCACGGCCAGCACCGCGCCGGGCGTCAGCGTCGGCCGCGAACCCGCCGCCAACCCTGCGCACAAGCTGGCCAGCGCCAGCCACCGGACCGCCTGCGCCCGCCGCAGAAGCGCCAGCGTCAGGCACCACAGCCCGGCCATGTTGCAGGTCACGCCCGCCAGGATCGCAATCTCGTAGAAGATCGGCCTGCGCAGCACCACCGGATAGCCGGCCGCGATGCCGAGCATCAGCGCCGCCAGCGGCCAGAACCAGAACCCCGTCGCAGGCGCAAACCGCCGCTGCAGCGTCCCCAACCAGCCGAGACTCAGCAGGTATGCCAGCGTGGTGAGCAGCAGCACCGCCACTTCCTCGGGAAGATCATGTCCCGTGATCGCCGTCCACGGCCAGATCAGCAGCAGCGCCGGCGTCGCCCCGAAGTAGAGGTAGTATTTTCCCTGGTGAAAGCTCGCATCGAGCAGGTAGTGCGTGACCTTGCTGCCATCCACGCCCATCCAAGGGTCGGGCGTGACATCCATCGCCAGCTGCCCCTTCTGGAAGCCGTCGACCAGCAGGTTGTAGTAATCCGACTGCTGCCCGAGAAAAACCCGTGGCGACCCCACGATCCAGAAATAGAACCAAAGCACCGCGACGACGATCGCCACGGCTAGCAAAAGGGAAGGAATACGCAAGTACTTCATAAGACAAAATCGGTCGACTGCCTGGCCTTCAGTCGGTCGGCAAAAAAATTTCCGGCCCCCGGCCACATGGCAAGCCGCATATGCCTTGCGCGCCCCGCGCTTTTGTCAGCTTGATTGCCCGCGCCGGCTGCCTTTCCCTCTCCCGATGCTGATTGCAGGGAATACCCTTCGGGTGCTGGTGACCGGCGGCGCCGGTTTCATCGGCTCGCACCTCACCGATCATCTCGCCGGTCTCGGCTGCCGCGTCACCGTGCTCGACAACCTCGTCAACGGCCGCCGGGAGAACCTCGCCGACGCGCTCGCCACCGGCCAGGTTGAGCTCGTGGTGGGCGACATCACCGACGCCGCCACCTGCGACCGGGTCGTCCCGGGCCATGACGTGGTCTTCCACCTTGCCTGCCTCGGCGTCCGCGCCTCGTTGCACGATCCGTTCAGCAACCACCAGGTCAACGCCCTCGGCTCGCTCAACCTGCTCGCCGCCGCTCGCCTCGCCGGCACCAAACGCTTCGTCTACATCTCCACGAGCGAGGTCTACGGCAAGGCCCTCGAGTTCCCTCTCACGGAGAAAGCCACCACCTGGCCGACCACCGTCTACGGCGGCTCCAAGCTCGCGGGCGAGCACTACGCCGCCGCCTACCACGAGTGCTACGGCCTGCCCACGATCCGCATCCGCCCCTTCAACAACTACGGCCCGCGGGCGCACTTCGAGGGCGATTCCGGCGAGGTCATCCCGCGCTTCATGCTCCGTGCCCTCGCCGGTCACGCACCCATCGTGTTCGGCGACGGCGCGCACACGCGCGACTTCCTCTTCGTCAGGGACTGCGCCGAGGCCATGGTGAAAATCGCCGAGACCGATGCCCTCGTGGGCGGCCTCGTCAACCTGGGCTACGGCGAGGAAATCCGCATCGGCGATCTCGGCCGTCTCGTGCTCGAGGCCACCGGTCGCACGGAGCTGAAAGTCGAGTTCGCCGCCGAACGCCCCGGCGACGTGCCCCGCCTTTGGGTCGATCCGGCCAAACTGCGGGCTGCGACCGGGTGGAAGCCGCGCACCCCCCTGGCCGCGGGCCTGCGCCTCACGCTCGAGTACTACCAGAAGCTCTACGCCGCCAATCCACGCTGCCTCGAACAGATGACGACCAAGAACTGGGAGCGGAAATGAGTGCCCCCGCCATCCCGCTCATGCGACCCGAGATGGGCGAGGAGGAGATCGCCCTCGTCACCGAGACGATCCGTAGCGGCTGGATCACCCAGGGCCCGCGCGTCCGCGAACTCGAGGCCGCGTTCTGCGCGCACACCGGCGCCGCCCACGCCATCGCCGTCTCCAACTGCACCACCGCCCTGCACCTCGCGCTGCTCGTGCTCGGGATCGGCCCGGGGGACGAGGTCATCGTGCCGCCGCATAGCTACATCGCCACGGCCAACGCGGTGCTCTACACTGGCGCCAAACCCGTTTTCGCCGACATTGACCCGGCCACGCTCAACCTCGACGCACAGAAGGCCGCCGCGGCGATCACCCCGCACACGAAGGCCATCATGGCGGTTCACCAGGTCGGACGTCCGGCCGATCTCGCGGCCCTGGCCGCCCTCGCCCGCGACCGTGGCCTCGCCCTGATCGAAGATGCAGCCTGCGCCGCCGGCAGCACCTACCGCGGCCGGCCCATCGGCGGCAACACCTGGTCCTCCCTTGTCTGCTTCAGCTTCCACCCGCGCAAGATCATCAGCACGGGTGACGGCGGCATGATCACGACCGACCGCGCGGACTATGCCGCGAAGCTCCGCCTGCTCCGCCAGCATGGCATGTCGGTCAACGACCTCCAGCGGCACGGCTCCAAGACGGTGGTGAACGAGGAATACACCCTCCTCGGCTACAACTACCGCCTGACCGACGTGCAGGCGGCCATCGGCCTGGCCCAGCTCCGCCGCGTGCCGGCCTTCATTGCCCGGCGTCGCGAGATCGTAGCCCGCTATGACGCCGCCTTCGCCTCCGTGCCCGGGGTCGAAATCTTCCACGAACCGGCCGACGCGCGCTGGAACCATCAGACCTACCTCATCCGTCTCGCCGGCGCGACCACCGCGGCTCGCGACGCCTTCATGCAGCGGCTGCTCGACGACGGCATCGCGTCGCGCCGCGGCATCATGTCAATCCACCGCGAGCCGGCCTACACCGCCCGCTTCGGCGCGCAGCGTTTCCCGGAGAGCGAGTCCGCCAGCGACCAATGCGTCTGTTTGCCGCTTTACACCCAGATAACGGACGCTGAGATCGAGCGCGTCATCACCGCCGTGCGCACGCACGCGCCCCGCTGAAACCCCGCATGGACCAGCCCGCCGCCCAGCCCCTCCCGTCGAACCCTTACAACCCCTTCTGCTGGGTCGCCGGCACGCCGGAGATCGGCGAGGGCACCTGGATCGGTGCCTTCACCCTCATCGACGGTCTCGGGGGCCTGAAGATCGGCAAAGGGTGCAACATCAGCTCCGGCGCACAGATCCTCTCGCACTCCACGGCCCGGCGCTGCGTCACCGAGCGGAAACATCCCGACGTCGACAGGAAGCGGACCGAGCTCGGCGATTTCGTCTTTGTCGGCGCCAACGCCGTCGTGCAGATGGGCGCCAATATTGGCCACCATAGCATCATCGGCGCAGGTGCCGTCGTGCTCGAGGACACCGTCATCCCGCCCTACTCCCTCGTCGTCGGCGTGCCGGCGCGCGTCGACCGCGACCTCCGCGCCGAGATCGAAACCTGGAGCAAGCCCGCCCATGCCTAAGCTGTCCATCGTCGTCGCCGCCTTCAACGAGGAGGGCAACCTGCCGCAGCTCTACCAACGCGTGTGCGCGCTTGACTGGCGGGCCCTGGCACTCGATCTCGAGTTCGTCTTTGTTGACGACCATTCCCGCGACGGTACGCCCCGCATCTTGCGCGACCTCGCCGGCCAGGACCCACGCGTGAAGGTCCTGCGCTTCGCGAAGAACTTCGGCAGCCACAAAGCCTTTACCGCCGGCCTCGAACACGCCACGGGCGACGCCGCCGTAATCCTCGCCTCCGACCTGCAGGATCCGCCCGAGACCATCCCGCAGCTGGTCGCCAAATGGAGGGAGGGTGCCAGGACTGTCTGGGCCGTCCGGGCCGAACGCGAGGGGATCTCGTTTTCCGACAAGCTTTTTGCCCGCTTCTACTACGGCCTGATGCGACGCTTTGCCGACGTGCAACCGCCGCGCGAAGGCGCCGATTTCCTGCTGATGGACCGCTGCGTGCTCGACCAGTTGCGCGCTACGCCGGAGAAGAACACCTCGCTGCTCCTGTTGATCCAGTGGATGGGTTTCCCTCAGGCCTTCATCGAATACACCAAGGCCGCGCGCCACAGCGGCCGCTCGAGCTGGACGTTCTCGAAGAAGCTCAAGCTGGCCATCGACTCGCTCGCGAGCTTCTCCTACGCGCCTATCCGCATCGCCTCGCTCATGGGCGTGCTGTTCGGACTGACCGGCTTCATTTACGCTATCGTCGTGGCCGCCCGCGCCATCTGGTGGGGAAGCCCCGTGCAGGGCTGGCCGGCGCTCATGTGCGTCGTGCTCATCACCGCCGGCATCCAGCTGTTGATTCTCGGCGTGCTGGGTGAATACCTGTGGCGCACCTACGAGGAATCGCGGCACCGTCCGCGGTACATCGTCGAAGAGCGCATCAATGTCTAGGCCTTCCAGCCACGCGTCTCCTCCGAGCCAACTGGGTCTTGCGCCGGCGCTTTGGCTCGTGGAAACGACGTGGCTGACCTGGGTCGGTTACGCCTCGGCCGTGTTCACCGGCATGGAGGGCCGGCCCGCGCTTCTGGCGGCGGCGGGACTCGGCCTGACGGGCGGGATCGCCTCGGTCGTGGCGGGCGGTCCCGCCCGGCGCCCTTGGCGCGGGTTGCTGGCGCTGGCGCTGTTCGCCGTGCTCGCGCGTACCGTCGCCCCGGCGCTCACGCCCGTGTATTCTTGGCCCGCCGTGGCGTGGCTGGCCGCGGTCGCCGGCTGCAGTGGGCTCTTCCTGCGCCGCCCCGCCGGGCCGCTGCATGCCGGCGGCCCGCGGGCCGGCCTCGCCGAGGCCGGGCGCCAGGTAGTCCTGCTCGTGACGGCCACGCTGCTCATGTTGCCCTTCTACACCCACCGGCCCATCGGGGCGGGCGACGCACATTGGTACACGCTGATGCTGGCCGACTTCGTGGCCCAGATCCGCGCCGGCATTTTTCCCGTGTGGGTGGGCCAGACGGAGTACGCCTTCAACGGCGCGGTGAACCCGCTGCGACTCGCGCCCTGGTTCCAGCACTTTGCCGGCCTGCTGGACCTCGCGACCGCACAGAGCCTCGCCTTCATCCCGCTCAAGAACGCCGCGCTCTGCGTCAACTTCGTCTTGTTGGGCGCCACCGCATACACCGGCCTGCGCCGGCTGGCACCCGCGCACCCGACCGGCGCGCTCGCCCTCACCATGCTCCTGCTCGCCAGTCCGGCCATGCTGGCACCTCTCTACACCGGCGACCAATACATGACGTTCTTCGCGCTGCCGTTCGCCTGCGTCACCGTCATGGGCCTCGCCGAAGTGCTCGAGGACGATCGCCCGTTGCACTACCTGACGTTGTGCATCGGGCTCGCCGGCCTCTGGCTCGCCCACTCGCCGATCGCCCTTTGGTTGTCCCTGCTGTCCGCCCTGGTGGTCGCAGGACGATTGCTCCGAGCCCGCTCGCCCGGCTGGGCACCGCGACTGATTGGCGCCGGCGTGGCTTTTGCCATCCTCGGCACCTATCCGGTCATCTCGATCATCCATTTAGAGAACATGGTGGCCCTGTCGGCCGAGCTAACCGGCCAGGCCGCAGCCCAACAAGTAACCGGCCTCTTTCCGGGCGCATTGCTGCCGCTGAGTGGAACCCTGACGGAGCCCACCGACTACCAGCCCGGCTACGCGCTGCTTGCCCTGGCACTTGGCGCGATCATCGCCCTGCGCTGGCGTCGCTCGGCATCCGCCCTCGCTCTTGTCGTGGCCCTGGGTGTCGTCACGTTGCTTCTTCTGCCGGTCCCAGCCTGGGCCGCCCTGGTCTGGCACCATCTGCCCCTCTGGCTGATGAAGATCAACGGCGCCTGGCCCCAGCAGCGGCTCGTTCCCATTGCCGCCGTCCTTATCGCGTTCCTCGGTGCGCTCACGCTGCAGGCAATGGTGCCCGTCCCCTCGCGGCGTTGGTGCACCGCCCTCGCCGCCAGCGTACTCCTCGCCCTCGGCTGGTCCGGGTTCCAGGCGAGCGGCTTCCTGCGCAGCGGATGGCGCCACACCGGACAGGGTCCGAATCCTGCTCTCGGTTTCCAAACCAACAACCTGTCGCTCACGCGTTACGCGTTCAGTTCGTTTGCCACCACCCCGGGCTACTACACCCACGGCTACATCAACCCTCTGCTCGAACACCGCCTGCTGCGCGCAGACGGAAGCACGCTAGCCGCCAACACCCGGGCCGCCGCCAGCGCGCCGATCGGCACCCGCGTGGCAGCCGGAACCTTCACGGCGGTCAACGACAACAACACCGCCCACTACAACCTGTTCCCAAGCGTCTGGCTTCCAGGTCGCCAGCAACTGCTCTTGAAGCTCACCCCCTTCGAACCGGCCATCCGGGGCTGGCTCTGGGTGAGCGGCGACGACGTGTCACGGGAGTACATCCTCCCCGACTCGGGCACCGCCGCGGCTCGGCGCGAGCCGCGCGCTTTTGGCACCCTGCCCGGCCTCTCCCCTTATGTTCCCCTCCTGACCCGGCGCCCGCACGGGGAAGCCCCACGCCTGACCGTCATCCTGCCGGAGATCGGCGTGCGCCAACCCTTCGACTACGCGCAGTACGAACTATGGCAGTTCGACCCCGCCCAACTCCCGGTCGCCGTGCGCTCGTGGGCGCCGTACCGGTTGGTCGTCAACTCGCCTGAGCCGGCCTTGGTCGAGACACCGCGCGCCTGGTTGCCGGGCTACTTCGCGCGCTTGGGCGACCGCCGGATTCCGGTGCAACGTTCGCCCGACAACCTTGCCATGTTTCCGGTCCCAGCCGGCGAAACCCGACTGGTCGTCGGCTATGCCCCTCCGGCGGTGCTCGCCGTCAGTTACTGGGTGACCTTCGGCGCCTGGACCCTGTTGCTCGCGTTCGGCCTGCACGCGCTTGCCCGCCGCCCCGCTTAACGCCCCTCCGGGCGCGGATTGGCGAAGGGCAGCTCCCGCAGCGACTGCAGCTGCAACAGGCTGCCGGTGAATTTTTGCCCTGCGGTCGAGCCGCCGATGTAATTTTCCAAAAACGTAATCGTGCTGGGCAGGACCACATGAAACTCGGCCGGTTGGGACCAGACCACCCGGTCGTTCACCGCGAGATAAAGCCAACGGTGCGGATCCCGTGCCAAGGGCTCCTCGCCTGGCGGCCGCGGCGCGTGCAGCGCGCCGGTCGACAGCGTGATCACGAGCAGATGGTTGAAATCCACCGGCACGGGCTCGGAAACCATGCCACCGCCACCCCAGTGGTCGAACCCGAACCGCAACGTCGAATCCGACTGGTAAACCAGGTAGAGAAAATCGCCGCGCCCCGTCTCGCCCGAGACCAGCAGAGGCTCCGGCACGCCGGAATGACGCACCGCCGGCATCCGCAGCGTCATCCGCACGACGCCCGGATAGGGCCGCTGGAGATCGGTCGGATGATCGAAGCGCGCCTGGTTGACGGCGATCAGCCGCATCCGGATATCCGTTTGCTCCAGCAATGCCCTATCCTTTTCCCGCCATCCTTCGAACAGATAGGGCCGGTAGTGCAATGGATTCGGCGCAGCCAGCAGCACGTCATGATCCGGGAGCGCCTTGATCAGGGTGTCCGGACGAGGCATCTCCGCAAAGATGGTTACCAACTGCCGCTGTTCCCCGGCGGCACGCAGATCCCGTTGCAGCTCCGCGGCGCGCTGGTGGAAATGGCCCGGGAATACCTGCCGCCACGGCGCCCAGAAATTTGCCGCCGCCTGCAGGACCACGACCGCCAACAGCGTCGCCGCGAACCGGCGCGCCGGTTCGCCCTTGGTCCACAATCGCTCCAGCGCGAATGCACCTACCAGGCACACCAAAGGCACCACCATGCGCGCCGTCCGGCCGTAGATGACGAACCGATGTGCCACATCCGAGAAAAACCACAGGCCCGCGAGCATGCAGACCACCCCCGCAGCCCAATGGAATCCCCGGTCGCCGCGTCGCGCCCCCCCCAGCCCGGCCAGGACGGCGGCGACACCCAGCAGGGCGTTGAGTCCCTCCGCCGACCAAAAATATTCACGTAACAGTCGGCCTCCGCCACCGAAATCGCCCTGCTTGATCGTGAGCGAGAACGCGAGGAACGACGCCACCAGGTCCACGCCGGCCAGCCAGCGTGCCAATCCAATCGCGGTCAGGATCGGCAGGGCCAGGCCCGCCGCCGCGACGAGCGCACGCCGCACCATGCCCGCCCGGTCCGGCCAGCCCGTCAACACGTGTCCGACGAGAACCATGCCGCCGAAAAACCAGCTCCCGGTGTAGGTCAGGAACCCCAATCCGGCGCAAAGCCCGCAGGCCAGCGACCGCCCCGCCCCGGCCGTCGGACGCCATCCCATCCCCAGCGCCAGCAAACCAAAGCTCAGCGCCGCATCGTACGGAAAAAAATGCCGTGCATAATAGAACTGCGTGACCGCGGCCATCATCAGCAGCGCCGCGAGCGCAGCCTCGCGCCGGTTGGCTCCGGCTGTGCGCGCAATCCACGCCACGAGCAGGATGTTCAGGACCGAAAAGCCCGCAAAGAAACACCCTGGCAGGAAAGCGCTCGCGCCCACGAGTCGTTCCAAACCCGCGGGAATCAAACCGATCACCTTGAAGAGGAGATGGTCCGCCCCCCCGAAGAGCGCCCCGGCCGCCGCCGCATAGTCTCCTCCCGCGAGACGCGCCGCCGCATCGCGTGCCTGGTCGTAACGCGCCTCATCCGACCAAAATCCCTGGCCGCCATGCGCAACCAACCGCACCCGCAAGCCGGCCGATACGACCAGCCCTGCGAGCAACACCCAAATCCACGGATCTCTCCAGCGCGGGTTCATCGTGGGACCGGGGTTGTTCCTAACCATTTCCGCAAGTCGTCGCGCAGCCAGGTGACCAGCAGGCCCATCGCCGTCGCGCAGCTCATCCCCAGACCGATCCAGAGGCGGGGCGAGCCGACGAATCTCACGACAACGTCATGCCGGCCGGCCGGCAGCGGCACGCCGAGCATCCCGCTGGGCAGCCGCACCGGGTCGATCGCATCCCCGTCGACTGACGCGCGGTAGCCCGCCAGCCATTGCCGCGGCGTCTCCAGGAAACCGCGTTCCGGCATCACGACGCGGGCCTGATACGGCAGGAGCGACTCGATCTTCAAGGGCGCCATATCCGGGTCGTAGCGCGAGATGTGCAGCTTGCCCCACGCGCCGCCGTCGGTCGGCAGATTGTTGCCCGGGACGGTCTTCATCCTCATACTGTAGCGCTCGACGTGCTGGCTTGAGTTGGTGACGCAAATCGTCCGGGACGCATGGAGCCCGGCGCCGAATCCTGTGCCGCCGAAGGCCGGATCCATCTCGTGCTCCTGATAACCTCGATCGCTGCTCATGATCAGCCAGCCGGCACACTTGATCCCGGGGCCAAATTCGAACCGCAGCAGCAACGTTTCACCGGGTTGCACCTCCCATACTGGGGTGAAGTGCCGCCATGCCGGGTAGTTCGGGTCCGCCGTGCTGGTCAGCTCGTAAGTCACGCTGTGCGGCGCCTCCTCCATCAACTGCGCCACTTGGTCGGGTCCCGTGATCAGGTCGTAACCCGCCGTCAGCAATCGCGAGTTCATCCACGGCGTCTGCCGCCCGTCGGCGTAGTGCCGCGGCGTATAAAGCATCAGGTACGAATAGCGGCCCAGGCGGAAATTATCCGGGGAAAAGGCTGCTTCCGTCGCGGCGCGCGAAGCCGTGCGCGTCAGGCCGATGACCGGAATCCGACACGCTTCCCAGCCGCTCCAAATCACCCCGGCAGCGAGCAGCCCCACGGCCACCCATCGGCTCCGTCCGCCTCGGCCGCCCGCCTGGATCAAGGCGACAAAGCCCAGCAGCACTCCGACGGCCACCAAGGGTGGCCCGAGCCGGTAAAGCATCGGCAGGTTGATCAGGACCCCGATCCCGACCGGGGCGAAACCCACCAGGTAGTTTCCCACCAGCGGCACCGTCAGCAACATCACCAGCAGCAACGTCACCACCGGCGCCAGCAGCGCTCCCGTCCGGTTGCGCCACCACCAGGAGGCCACGAGGCCCCACGCCGCCAGCCCGAACAACGTGTAACCCGGCTGGCAGTCGGAGTAGCGACCGATCTTCGCCGCGAGCGGGCGGAGCACCGCGCCTCGCTCCGCGATCACATTCTCCAGCTCGCGACCCAATTCCTCCGGAGGAACGTGCCCGCGACCTGCGACCCACAGCTGTGCGAACGCCGTCGCCACCAACATGGTGAGTGCAGCCAGCAGTACCGCCCGAGCCACGTCAGGCGGTGCGCCGATCCATCGCCAGCTCATCATGACGACGGCCCAGAGTGCCGTCCAAATCACCACCCATGGCAGCCAGACCGGGGCCGCCCACGCCACCAGCCCGGCTCCCGCCACCCAAGCCGCCAGCCATGGCCACTGGCGAAAGGTCATCGTCCGCACCGCGCCGAGCACCACCAGCAAGACGCCGAGCAACAACCCGGCGTCATTCCGCAACGTGCCGCCCTGACCGGTCTCCACTTCGCTCATGCCCAGGAAATAGTAAGCACTGAGCAGTCCGAACAGCAGCGCCCCGCGCAGCGCCGCAAGTCCCTGTTGCCGCAAGGCCTCCGGCGTGAAGATGAAATAGGCGAGTTGCAGCGCCGCGGTGGACAGGGTGGCAATGATCGCCAGCGGCGCGTGTGCCAGCCAGGCCAGCGCCAGGCCCACGGCCATGACGGTGTAACCCTCGTTCCGGCCAAGCATGACGCGCACGTTGCCATGAAACACCCACGGCAGCGCCATCAGCGCGGTGAAGGTCATCTGCAGCTCGAAGGCATACAGCGGAATCAGGATCGCCGGGCTCAGGATATAAACCAGTGCCCCCAGTGCCGCCACCCACCGGGCCCACGCCGCGTTCGTCAGTTCTTCACCCAGGAACGGCAGCAGCCGCACCTGCGCCGCGTACATTCCCAGTGCCGCCGCCAGCGCCGCGAGGAGCAGTGCCAGGTTGCGGACCGCCACGGGCGAAAGCGACTGCCACGTCAGGACGTCACCAAGGCCGCCGAGCCAAAGACACAACGGCGCCGAACGGAAGAGGTTCACCGAGCCATTGAAGGACAACTCGCCCTGCCCGACGAAGACCGGGAAGGTCCCGGCGCGCAGCTGCTGCGTGAAGTCGGTGAACACGCCGGTATACCACGTCGCATCCGAACCTCCGACCTGCCGGTCGGTGAAAAAGGGAATCATCACCAGCATCGCGGCTCCGCCGACCAGCAGTTGCCGCAAACGCTCGCCGGCCGGATCGATACCGTGAACTTTGGCCCGGGCCAGGAACCAGCGCCAGCCGCGCCAGGCCGCCGCCACCAGCGCCACCGCATACACCATTTGTGGCATCGTCCACGGCTGCTTCAGCCCCGCATTGCCTAGCGCGAGCCAGAGTAGCGGCAGGCCCAGTTCTACCACTCCCGCCCAGATATCCGCCGTCGGCCACCTGCGGCGCACGAACACGGACGCCATCCCGGCCACCACCCACCCCATGACCATGCCGGTGAACGCCGTCACCGTCAGCTTCAGGTGCGCGAGCGCATCCATGGCGAAAAGCAGACCGGCCGCGAACACCCACTCGACCACCATCTCCACCAACCAGGCACGGGCGCGGAAGGGCTGAGGGGGGGGCGAAGACATCATTATTGCGGCGAAAGCAAGGTGTTCACTCCGGAACGTCAACCTGCATTAGGGGGAACCTGCGACCCGAAAACCGATCCCGGATCCACCCGTTGCCGCCGCTCGATCGTCTCCGTGCCTGTCATCTCCGCCGTGCGACCACCGGTAACCTTTGGCCCGCATCATCTCGTCGTCCCCGAAATACCGGCCGCCGTCAGCCACTGCCAGACCATGGTGTGGACCGGGCCGTACGCTCAGCCGGCGCGAGCTCCCGCAAAAACCCGGCGCTGCATGATCACGAACGTCAGCACCATCTGAGCCGCGTTGGCGATACCGGCCGACAGCCAGCCCGGCAGACCCAACCGATCATGCGCGAGCCAGAAGAAGGCATACTGCACCACGAACGTGATCGCCACCATGACGAGGTATTCGGTGATCTGGCGCGCCGTGTCGGCGCGCTCGCAGCCGAAGGTCCACCATTTGTTCAGCGAGTAGTGCAGCGCTAGTGCCGGCGGGTAGGCCAGCAGGAAGGCCACGGTCGGCCCAGTCCAGCGGCCGATCAACCAGTTGAGCCCCATGAAAAAGAGCATCACCATCCCGCCGACCACGGCGAAGCGGACGAGCCGGCGAATGAGTTCTGGCTTGAGGGGCATCGGGCCAAGCCAAAAGCTGCGCCCCCATGCCTGACAAGCTGCAAAACCCCTTGGGCCTCGCCATCATCGGCTGTGGCCTCATCGGCAAGAAGCGCGCCTCCGCCCTGGCCGGCATCCCCGCGGCCCGGCTCGTCGCCGTCTGTGATCTCGACGCCGCCCGCGCCCAGTCCCTCGCCGCGCTTCATCCCGGCACCGTAGCTCTGACCGATGCGAACGCGCTCTTCGATCGCGCCGACATCCAGGCCGTCATCATCGCCACGCTCAATGGCGCGCTCGCCCCCCTCGCCCGCGCCGCCACCGCCGCCGGCAAGCATGTTCTCGTCGAGAAGCCCGGAGCGCTCGACGCCGCCGAACTCCGCGCGGTCCAGGCTGCCGCGAACGCGACCGGCGCCAAGGTCCGCCTCGGCTACAACCACCGCTTCCACCCCGCCCTGCGCAAGGCGCGGGAGATCATCGATTCCGGCGTGATGGGCCCGTTGATGTTCCTCCGTGCCCGCTATGGCCACGGTGGCCGTGCGGGCTACGACCGCGAGTGGCGCGCCGACCCCAAGCTCTCCGGCGGCGGCGAGCTCATCGACCAGGGCGTGCACCTCATCGACCTCGCCGGCTGGTTCCTCGGCGATTTTACCAAGGTCGAGGGGCACGCCACCACCAACTTCTGGGACATGAAGGTCGACGACAACGCCTTCCTCTCCCTCCGCACCGCGGCCGACCAGACCGCCTGGCTGCATGCCAGCTGCACGGAGTGGAAGAACCTGTTCTCCCTCGAACTCTACGGCCGCACCGGCAAGATCATCATCAACGGCCTCGGCGGCAGCTATGGAGAAGAGTCGCTGATCTACTATCCCATGCCCCCCGACAAGCTGGGCCAGCCCCCGACAGCAGAGACTTTCGCCTACCCGGGGAAAAACGACGACTCCTGGCGACTCGAAACCGAAGCCTTCCTCGACGACATCCGTCTCGGCCGCATGCCCGCCCCCGGCCTGCGCGAAGGCGTCCGCACGTTGGAAATCGTGGAAACAATCTACCGTAATAGCGGGTATCCCCGTCCCTGATTGTCTTTGCCCCGTCGGGCGGCCGCGCCTGCAGGCTTGCCCCAATCTAAAATCCCCAATCTAAAATCGAAAATGATAATCACCCGCTCCCCGCTCCGCATCTCCCTCGGCGGCGGCGGCACCGACCTCCCCTCGTATTATCGCGACCACACCGGCTTCCTCGTCGCCGCGGCCATCGACAAATACGTCTACATCACGCAGCACCGCACCTTCCAGCAGGACATCATCGTCAAGTACTCCAAGCTGGAGCGCGTGCAGTCGGTCGACCAGATCGAGCACCCCATCGTGCGCGAGGCGCTCAAGCTCACCGACGTCACCGACCCGCACCTCGAGCTGACCTCGATGGCCGATATCCCGGGCGGCACCGGCCTCGGCTCCTCCGGCAGCTTCACGACCGCGCTGCTCAAGGCCCTGCACACCTACAAAAAAAACATCCTATCCCCGGCCGAACTGGCCGAGCAGGCCTGCGACATCGAGCTCAACAAACTTGGCGAACCCATCGGCAAGCAGGACCAGTACATCGCGGCCATCGGCGGCATCACCGCCTTCACCTTCCACAAGGACGGCCGCGTCGAATACCGGCCCTGCAAGATCAGTGAGGAAACCCTCTTCAACCTTGAGGACAACCTGCTGCTCTTTTTCACCGGCTACTCCCGCAGCGCCTCGGGCATCCTCAAGGATCAGAACGACAAGTCCAAGGCCAACGACCAGACCATGCTCGACAACCTGCACTTCACGAAGGAACTCGGCTACAAGTCGCTCGAGGCCCTCGAGGGCAGCAACCTCGAGGAGTTCGCCCGCTTGATGGACGTGCATTGGCAGCGCAAGAAGGCGCGCAGCTCAGGCATGAGCAACGCCCACATCAACGAATGGTACGACCACGCCATGGCCAACGGCGCGCTCGGCGGCAAGCTGATCGGCGCCGGCGGCGGCGGCTTCCTCATGTTCTACGCCGCCGACAAACGGAAACTCCGCCACGCCATGCGTGAAAAGGGCCTGCAGGAGGTCCGCTTCCGCTTCGATTTCGAGGGCAGCAAGGTCGTCGCGCAAAACTGATCGTCCGGTGCGCCCGTGACCGCCCCGGCCCGCACGCGCGATGATCTTCACTGACTACTGGTTTCTGCTCTTCACCGCGGCGTTCTTTCCTCTGTATTGGCTGGCTTGGCACCCGTGGCCGCGGCGGTTCTTGCTGCTTGCTGGCTGCGGCTGGTTCCATTGGCACTATGCCGGCCCGGCCGGCATGCTGCCCATCGCGGTGCTCGCCCTTGTCGCCTACGGCTGCGGACTCAGCCGACGCCGCTGGGCCTGCCTCACCGGGATCGGACTTTGTGTAGCGGCGCTGGCGTTCTACAAATACGCCGAGTTCCTGAGCACGAGCCTTCTCGGCGCCCTGCTACCCGAGTGGGGGGAGTCCGCCCGGGCCCGCCTGCTGGCCTGGCAGCCCGGTGCCCCGCCCTTGGCGATCAGTTTCTTTGTCTTCGAATTCGTCCATTACCTCGTCGATGTCGTCCGGGGTGGACCGCCGCTCCGCCGGCCCGATCAATTCGCGCTGTTCGGGCTCTTCTTCCCGTCGCTCGTGGCCGGACCCATCAAGCGGTACCAACCCTTCACCGACTCGCTCTCGCAGGGGCTGGCCCGGGTGAATCTGGCTGATGTCGCCGCCGGGGCACAGCGGGTACTGCTCGGCTTCGCCAAGAAGCTGCTGCTGGCCGACAACCTCACCGCTGCGATCCGGGTCTACGAGGGGCGGTTCGCCGGGCTCACCCTCGCCGAGGCCTGGCTGCTTCTGGCCGGCCTCTCCGCGAGGATCCTTCTGGATTTCAGCGCCTATAGCGACATCGCCATCGGCCTCGCGCGCATGCTGGGTGTGCGGCTGCCCGAGAACTTCAATTTTCCCTACCTCGCCACCAGCCTGCGTGACTTCTGGGCGCGCTGGCACATTTCCCTCAGCACCTGGATCCGCGACTACGTCTACATTCCGCTGGGGGGGAACCGCCACGGCCCCGGCCGCCAGGTCCTCTACGCCCTCGCGGCGTTCGGCCTCTGCGGCCTGTGGCACGGGCCGGCCTGGCACTTCGTCCTGTGGGGCCTGTGGCACGGGCTCGGCCTGGCAATCAACACCACCTACCACCGGCTGGGTGGTCCCGGCGTGCGCCTGGCCGCCGCCTTCGCACGCTGGCCGGTGCTGGGCTGGGTGCCAACGACGCTGTTTACGTGCTTCGGATGGTTGCTGTTCTTCTACGAGCCCGCCCAAGCTTGGGCCATGGCCCTCCAGCTCCTAGGTCTTCGCTGAGTCATGAACGTGACACCCCAGCTCCGCACCTGCGCCGTCCTTTTCGGGATTTTCGCAGGCTTCACCCTGGCGGTGTGGGAGGGCCTCCGTGCCGAGGGATACGCCAAACCCTCCGCCTTCACGCGTATTCGCCAGCCCATCAGCCCCGAAGCCTTGTTCTATCCCCCGCTGTCCATGCTGGAAAACCTGGCAATCCACCACTGGCGGCCGGGGCGGACGATCGTGGTCATCGGCGGCAACTCCGTGCTCCACGGGGTCGGGCAGAGCGCGGCGGAATTGTGGAGCCTGCGCCTGCAGGAGCTGCTGGGCGAGAACTACCTCGTGCTCAACCTGGCTTTCCGCGGCGCGCATCCCGCCGAGGGCGGAGCAATCGTGGCCGAGGCGCTGCTGAAGCGGGGCCTGCCGGTAATCTACGTGGCGAACTCGGCCCTCGGCCCGGTCGCACGCCCCTACGAGGGCACCTACCACTATCTCTTCTGGGACGCGCGCGCCAGCGGCGCCCTCCTGCCCAATCCGGCGCGCACCGCCGAACTCGACCTTCGCCTGACCTCGGCGCCCAACCGTGGCGAACTAGCCGCGCAGGATTTCAAGGCCCGCCTCGACCGCCGCCTGCACTTCACAGCCCTTTGGCACCATGTCGGCAACCGGCACTTCTCCACGATCTGGACCGAGGTGACCCGCGCGCACTTCTGGTGGCCCCGCAGCCGCTTTCCGGACGCGGAGCCCGCCGCCCCTCCCCTCGCCCAGCGCTACACCGGCCCCCGCGACGTCGAGATGCAGATCACGCGCGGGGCCACGGCCACCTTCGCTGAACCGGATGGCCGTGGCGGGTGGCGCCTCTCCCCCGGGCCGCTCCATCAGACGGAGATCGACCTCGCGGAAATCTTTCCCACAGCCCTGCGCCCGCGCATGGTGATGCTTCTCAGTCCGGCCAGCCCCTACTACCGCGATCAACTCACCTCGGATGAACGCGCGCGCGACCGCTTCGCCTTCGCCGCCTACGAGGAGGTTTGGCGACGGCATGGCATCGCCTGTGTGACCGCCGGCACCGACTTCACCGCCGCCGACTACCTGGACCGTATCCATCTTTCACCTGCCGGTGGGCGCAAACTCGCCGCGCTGGTCGCGGACGAAATCCACCGGTTGCCCGCCCCATGAAAAAACTGTCGACCCTCCTTCGCATTGTCCGGTCAGGTTGGGCTGGTCCCGTCGGCCTGGTGCTCCTCTTTGCCTGGGGTATCCTGCTTGGGGTCTTTCTCCATTACCTTATCTATCGGATGTCACTGCCACTCGAGCCCTTTATCTATGTTGCGTTCTGACCAGCCGTGACTCCGCCTTTCCTCCTCTCCCGCTTCTCCTTCCGATCGGCTTGCGCCGGGATACTGGGCGTTTCGTTTCTGCTCCGTGCCTTCCTCGTCTGGCGCGGCGGACAGATGTTCTGGCCCGACGAGGATCGCTTCGAGCTCGCCCGGCTGGCGGCGCGCCGGCTGTTCTCGGGCGAGGTTACGGCCGCGCTGGATATGCTGCTCGCGCAGCCTGATCATCTGCTCTTCAAAGTAATTTCCCTGATCCCGGCCTCGCTGGAGGTCGCCACCGGCGCGCCGGCCTGGGTTTCCGGCCTGTTCTTCGCCGGGATTTCCACCGGAGTGCTGTGGCTGGTCGCGGCAGCCGCGCGCGCCGGCGGCGGTGACAAGCGCGAGTGTGCGCTCGCGCTCGCGCTCGCCGCCTGTGCCTCCACCCTTTTTTACTATTCGCGTCACCTCCTGCCCTATGACCTCTCCCTAGGCTTGCTGCTCCTGTCGCTGATCGCAGGCCTCCAGCCATCCGGGCGGCCGGCGCAGTCCTTCCAAGCCGGAATCTGGGCCAGCCTCGGCTTCCTCACCTACAACGGCTATTGGAGCTTGGCCGGCGCCGTGTTGGTTGTGCACGTCGCCCGCGCCCTGCCGGACCTAGGCGAGGTTGTGATGCGTGGCCTGTGCGCAGCGGCCGGCCTGCTCACGCCTCTGCTGGTCATCACCCTCGCGAGCGCAGCCTTCGGCCACGACTTCATCGCCCGCTCCGTCGAGTTCTCGGGCACCGTCGCCCAGGGCGATCTGGGACAGGCTTGGCGCTTCCTGCCGGAGTATCTTTGGACGGCGGAGGGAGCGTTGTGTCTGCTCTGGCTCGCGGGCTTGGTGGCCGGCCTTGTCTTGGGGTGCCGCACCGGTCATGGCCAGCGCCTGCTCTGGCCGGCGCTGGCCGTGCTGGTCGCCGCCTTCTTGGTTGTCCCCTCCGACTTGCTGGGCCGCTTCGCGCTCTCTGCCCGCCATATCCGCGTGTTGACGCCCATCCTCTGCCTCGCCGGCGCCTCGGCGCTGGTCGCCTGGAGCAACCTCCGCCCGCGTTCCCGACTGCCCGCGGTCGTGCTGGTGCTGGCGGCGGCGCAAGCCGCCTGGAACTTTGCCACGCCGCTGCGCCAGGTGTTTCCACCCGAGTTTCAAGCCCTGGCCATCCACCACCTGGCCGATGCGCGGACCCGTGACCTCGGGCCCTACAAGATCGTGAACGGCTCCTTCCTGCACAGCCCGGAATGGGCGCCAGCCGGACCGGACCCAGGTGTGGTCCTGCTCCGCCGCAACCACCCGTTCCAATTCGCCCCCTACCTCTACGAAGGCTACTCCGCGGAACTTCGCCGCCGCTATCTGACCCGGGACCTTTCCATGCGGATAATCCGGCTCGACGCCGGCGGACCCGCCCGGGCGGGCTATCCGGCCGGGCTGGTCGAACTCACTCTGCGTTTTCCCGAAAAGCCCTTCGGCCTGCTTCCCGAGCCGCTGCTCACCACCGGACACGGCGTGGCATGGGATTCGCTGTTCGCCAGGTTCACCGATGCCAGCCACATCCAATTCGGCCTGGATCATCCCGGCGCCGGAGCGATTTTCTCCCCGGTCCTGCCGTTGGATCGGACGAAGCCGCACCGCCTGCTGGTGAACCTCGGATCGCTCTATCCCGCGGACAGCCTCGGTCACAGCTCCCCCACGTTCGTGTTTTGGAACGATGCCTTGGTCCTCCAGCGAGCCGCCGGCCAGAACGCGGATTCGCGGCCGGAGGATATCACCATCGGCCACAATTTCGTCGGTTCCTCGGCCTCCGTGTCCCAGCTTTCCGCCGAGATCACCCGCTTCCGCCGTGTGATTCCCCACGATCCGGACTCAGCCTTCCCTCGCCACCCCGGCGCCCTCGTGTTCGAACTGCTGCCCTTCGAAACGCCGACGCCGTTCTTTGAACCGCTCCTGAGTGCCGGTCCACCCGGGCGTGGTGACTCGGTGTTCCTGCGTTCGGAGGGCGGCGGACGACTGCGCTTCGGCTTCGATCACTGGGGCGGCGGCTCCGTCTTGTCGGAGCCGATCCAAACCGACCCATCCCGCATGGTGAGACTGGAAATTGCCCATGGCTCATTTTTCCCGCCCGAAGCTGCCGGCGCCGGAGGGATTCCGCTCCGGAAACTGTACCTCCGCTGCAACGATCGCGTGATTTTCAATCGCTTTGTCCCCTTCCACCCTTCATCGCCGGAGTGGCTGGCCCTCGGACGAAACCTGGCGGCCAGCACCCTCGTGGAACCTCGGGCCGGCTTTCCGGTGCTGAACTGCGCAGCCAGCCTGGATGCGGACCTCTTCCCGGAAACCCGGGGCTACCCCGGCGCCGTGCGCGTGGTCCTGGGCTTCCTCCGCCCTCCGGAGCCCGGCCAAAGCGAGCCGCTCCTCAGCACCGGTCGCAGCGGCGCGGGAGACCTGCTTTTCATCCGCTTTGAGACCGATGGCTCGTATCGCATCGGCCTGGATCATTGGGGCCACGGCCTCATCCTTTCTGAACCCCACCGTTTCGATCCGACCCGGCCACTCGAACTCACCCTGTCTTTGGGATCGCTCTACCCCCCCGACGACTCGGCCTTCGCACCCCTCCACCACCGCCTGATCGTCATGGCCGGCCCCCAGGTCATCTTGGATAAAACGGCCCGATATCACCCGGCCCCGCCCGTATCCCGCGTGTTGGGTCTCAACGCGATCGGCGCATCCACGGCTCGCGGCCACCTTTCGGCGGATGTGCTCGACTACGCTCCCGTTCCGCCCGAAACGATCCTGCGCCTGTCCGCGCCCCTTGATTCCCATTTCCCATGAACGACCTTCCCGCCCCGCTTCCCGTCGCCCTCCTCGCCGGCGGCATGGCCACCCGCCTCCGCCCCATCACCGAAAAGATCCCCAAGCTCCTCGTCGAGGTCGCAGGCGAGCCGTTCTTCTCGCACCAGATCCGTCTCCTCAAAAAGAACGGCCTCACGAAGATCGTGCTCTGCGTCGGCTACCTCGGCGACATGATCGTCGAACAGTACGGCGACGGCTCCAAGTGGGGTGTGCAGATCGAATACTCCTTCGACGGTGAGAAGCTCCTCGGCACCGGCGGCGCGCTCATCCGCGCCCTGCCGAAGCTCGGCGACGCGTTCTACGTCCTCTACGGCGACAGCTACCTGCCCGTCGACTACCAGGCCGTCGGCCGCTCCTTCCTCAACTCCGGCAAGCTCGGCCTCATGACCGTCTTCGAAAACCGCGAGGCCTACGACACCAGCAACGTCTGGTTCGAGGGAGGCCGCATCCGCCATTACTCGAAGAAGGAAAAGCTGCCGCAGATGAAACACATCGACTACGGCCTCGGCCTGTTTCGCGCCACCGCCTTCGCCCCGTACCCGCGCAACGAGGTCGTGGACCTCGCGACCGTGCAGACCGATCTCGTTCACCGCGGAGAGCTCGCCGGCTACGAGATGCAGGAACGCTTCTACGAGATCGGCTCCCACGCCGGCCTCGAGGAACTCGACCGCCTGATCCGCACCGGCCGTTTCTAAAATACGCTCGCATTGACCCTCCCGCCCAACAGAGTCGCCGCCATCACATACCTTCCATGTCCTACTCCATCCAGCACCTGAAGGAAACCGCCGACATCGTCGCCCAGATCAACGCCGACGACTGCGAGAAATGCGCCCAGGAACTCGTGGACGTCCGCGCCCGCGGCGGCCGCCTGTTCATTCTCGGCGCGGGCGGCAGCGCCGCCAACGCCTCGCACGCCGTGAACGATTTCCGCAAGATCGCCGGCATCGAGTGCTACGCCCCCACCGACAACGTCTCCGAGCTCACCGCCCGCACCAACGACGACGGCTGGGCCAGCGTCTACGTCGAGTGGCTCCGCGGCTCCCGCCTCAACGCCAAGGACTGCCTCCTCATTCTCTCCGTCGGCGGCGGCAGCCTCGAGAAGAACGTCTCACCGGGCTTCGTCCACGCCATCCAGCTGGCCAGGCAGGTCGGCGCCCGCGTCATCGGCATCGTCGGCAAGGACGGCGGCTACACCAAGCAGCAGGCCGACGCCTGCGTGCTCATCCCGACGGTCAACGCCAACAACATCACCCCGCACAGCGAGGCCTTCCAGGCCGTCGTCTGGCATCTCTGGGTCTCGCACCCGGCCGTGAAGGTCAACCAGACCAAGTGGGAATCGGTCGTCGCCCAGAAGGTCTGATCCGTCCTCCTCGCCTGCCCAGCCGCACCGCCCGGTGCGGCTGAATTGTTTTCCTCCCCTGTCATGTCCCTCCGCCCCGCTGTATTCATGGACCGCGACGGTACCCTCAACGTGCAGGTCGTGCGCGACGGCAAACCCTACCCGCCCGCCACGCCCGCGGATTTCCGTCTCTATCCCGACGCGACGGAATGCTGTGCGAAACTCAAGGCCGCCGGTTACGCGCTGGTGGTCGCCACCAACCAGCCCGACGTCGGCCGCGGCACGCAAGAGCAGGCCGCCGTCGAGGCCATGCACGCGCAGCTGCGCGCCTGGATCCCCTCGCTCGATCGCATCGAGGTCTGCTACGCCCCCGGCCAGGGCAAACCGCACCCCGACAACCGCCGCCGCAAACCCGAGCCCGGCATGCTGCTCGACGCCGCCGCCGCGCTCGGCCTCGACCTCGCCCGCAGCTGGATGGTCGGCGACCGGGCCGGTGACGTCGACGCCGGCCACGCCGCCGGCTGCCGCACGATCTTTCTCGACTGGGGCTACGCCGAGAAGGCGCCCGCCCGCCCGCCGCATCACACGGTGGGTTCGCTCTCCGCCGCGACCGGGATTATCCTTGCCGAGTCATAAACCGGACCGTTTTCTCCGACCCAAACATACCCTGCATGAAATCTCTCAACGACCTGAAGGTTCAGATCTACGCCGACGGCGCCGACAAGGCCGGCATCCTTGATCTCTACGCCAAGCCGTACATCAAGGGCCTGACGACCAACCCGACCCTGATGAACAAGGCGGGCATCAAGGACTACGAGGCCTTCTCCAAGGACATCCTCCAGACCGTCACGGCCAAGCCGATCTCGCTCGAGGTCTTTACCGACGACCTCGTCGACATGAAGCGCCAGGCCCTCAAGATCGCCTCCTGGGGCCCCAACGTCTACACGAAGATCCCGATCACGAATTCCGTCGGCCAGTCCTGCCTCCCGCTGATCAAGGAACTCGCCGCCGCCGGCGTGAAACTCAACATCACCGCCCTGCTCACGCTCGAACAGGTTGCCGGCGTCGCCGCCGCCCTCAATCCCACGGTGCCGTCCGTCGTTTCCGTCTTCGCCGGCCGCATCGCCGACACCGGTGTGGACCCGATGCCGATCATGCGCGCCTCCAAGGCCCTGCTCGCCGGCCAGCCCAAGGCCGAGCTCCTCTGGGCCAGCGTGCGCGAGGTGCTCAACATCTTCCAGGCCGAGGAATCGGGCTGCGCGATCGTCACCGTGCCCCACGACATCCTCGGCAAGGCCGCCAAGATGTATGGCATGGACCTCACCGCCCTGTCGCTCGACACGGTGAAGATGTTCGCCAAGGACGCCGCCGCCGCGGGCTTCAAGCTCTGAGCCCGGCGTTTTCACCCATTTTGCATCCGAAGGCGGACCGCTCGGTCCGCCTTCGCCCTTTTCAAGGGAAGCCCGCGCTCGCATCGCGGCTTGCGCTCTCTTTTACGCCGTAGATTCCAGTTAAAAGCGTTTGCACCCGCCGCGCCCTTCCGCCACTAGCGAGGGCTGCCGTTTACACTTCATGAGGTCCCTGTTCCGTTCCGCCATCCTCCTGCCCCTCGCCGCCCTGTCCGCCCTCGCCGCCGAGATCGGTCCCTTCACCGGGCCTGAAGCCGACGCTGAGGCCGCCCGCCTCTACGAACGCGCGGACAGCTTCGTGCGGACCGTCAGCGAAGGCCCGTACTCCTATTCCTACATCCAGTTCCACTGGAAACGGGCCGGCTCCAACGTGGACCGTGTCCTCCGCGCCTACCCCTCCTCCCCGACCGCCCGGAAAATCCGATCCGGCGAATTCAAGGTCGGCCCCTTCGACCAGCTTTATTTCAAGGAGCGCGTCCTGCCCCGCCTGGAGGAAAAGAAAGTCGCCGCCTTCGACGCCGTGAACTGCGCGATCTTCCTCTACACCGAGGAAACCAACCAGGATCCCGCCGCCAGGAAACTCCTGCTTGAGGACATCATTCTCACGCTCTGCCGCCAGATCCGCTGGGGCGAGGCGCTGGCGTACCCCGTCCTCGACGACGAACGCGGCTGGCTCTGGAATCTCGTCACCCGTCAGGCCGTCACCTACCGCAACGACAAGCTGGCCGACGAACTCATCACCAACGCGCAGGGCGCCAACAAAACCCTCCTGTTGCACACCCAGGCGGAGGCCCTCGGTTTCCGCGGTGAGACCGCACAGGATCTGGAGCAATTCCTCACCGACCACGCCGACGAGGCCGATACGCTCCGCGTGGCCGTCCTGCGCGGCCTGGTCCGCCGACAGAAGCATATCGACCGCACGACCCAATTCGGCCGCCCGCTGAAGGGCCTCTACGATGGCGTGGACGGTGTGCAGCTGCCGGCCAATGATGCCGACCCCGAGAAACCCTGGGCGGACGTGCATGCCTTCTATCGCACGCTCGGCGACAAACCCTCCGCCAACGCGCGTGCCGCCTACGCCCGTTACCACGCTTTCGTCGGCAAACTCGACGAGGCCGCCAGGCTGGCGCCTGAATCCGTGTGGGTAACCGACGCCATGGACTGGCTGATCGACCAGGAACGCTACACCGAGGCCATCGCGTTCGGCCGCAAGCATCCCGCGGCCACCGCCGATCTCGTGCTCCTGCTGGCGCGCGCCGGCCGCCTCGAAGAGGCCGATGCCGTCGTCGCTCGAGCCGGTGGCGGCGAGGCCCTCGCCTTCGCCCGCACCCGCGGTCAGCTGCTTTCCACCAGCCACGTCTTCATGGTCCGCGAGCACACCTTCGCCAACCTGGCCATCCAGGACCCGAACCTCACCGGACGCCTCATCTGCGAATGGAGCCTCACCCCGTCCCGCGCCATGCGCGGCGCCGCGCCGTGGGACGCCGTCGTCTTCAAGTTCGCGCCCGGTTTCGAAAATCTCCCCGAGCCCAAGGATCAGGACAAGGTCGAAGCCGCCGGCCGCTGAGCCGGTCCCGCCTGGTGAACATCCTTTTCGTCAACTACGGCGATTTCACCACCAACAGCCTGAACCACATCGGCGGGTTCGCCAACTGGCTCGCCGGCCGGGGCCACGCCTGTCTGGTCGCCGTGCCCGAGGGGCGCGACACCCTCCGTGCCGTCCACCAGCCGCAGTTCCAGGCCGCCTCCTTCGCCGAGGTTCTGGCTGCCGGTGCGAAGCTTTTTCCCGATGGCCGCCCCGCCGACCTGCTTCACGCCTGGACGCCGCGCGAATCCGTGCGGAAATTCATCCTCGCGCACCAACGGCTGTCCCCGGCAACGCGCGTCCTGGTCCATCTCGAGGACAACGAGGAACACCTGACCGCCGCCTTCGCCGGGCGCCCGCTCACGGAGCTGCGCGACCTCGCCGACGACGAGCTGCAGGCCCTCCTGCCCGACGGCGTATCCCATCCGCGCCGCTATCGCAACCTGCTGCGCGTCGCCGACGGAGTCACCGTCATCACGGACCGCCTGTGCGAGTTCGTGCCCGGCACACCGGTTCACCCGCTGCCTCCCGGCGTCGACTTCGCGCTTTATGCCCCGCGCGCCGCCAGCGCCGAACTGCGGCGTGACCTCGGCCTCGCGCCCGCCGACAAGGTCGTCGTCTACACCGGCAGCACCACCTTCGCCAACCAGACGGAGATCCGCGAACTCCTCCGCGCCGTCCATCTGCTGAACCGCCCCGACCGACCGGTCCGCCTCGTGCGTACCGGATTTCACCCGGCATACTTTTTCAAGGACTGCGACTTCGACTGGAAACGCTTCACCGTGGATGCCGGTTTCGTCGACAAAGCGCGCCTTCCCGCCCTGCTCGCCCTCGCCGATGTGCTCGTGCAACCCGGCCGGCCCGGTGCCTTCGACGACTACCGCCTGCCGTCCAAATTGCCCGAGTTCCTCGCCATGGGCCGTCCCGTTGTGCTGCCGGCCTGCAACATCGGACTCGCTCTCCGCGATGGCGAGGAGGCGCTGGTGCTGCGGACCGGCTCGGCCTCTGACATCGCCGCCGCCTGCGAAAAAGTCCTCACGGATCCCGCGCTCGCCGAAAAACTCGGCGCCCACGCCGCCGCTTTCGCACGCCGGCATTTCGATCTCACACAGATCGGTCCCGCCCTCCTGTGCTTCTATGAATCCACTCTGGCCGCACCGGCCCGTGCCGACTGGGCCCTGCTCGCCGGTCATCCCGCCACGGAAAGCAGTCTGCTGCCGTCGTTCGCCCGCGAGGCCTTTGCCGCGCTGGTCCCGTCTGATCATCCGCAACGCACCGCCCTGCTGGCACTCTTCGACGACCTGACCCAGGCTGTGCTCCAGGCCGAGGGCTCCGCCGCGCGCGGACTCGCCGCGGAGCTGAAGACCCAGCTGGAGACGAAAGTCGCCGACCTCACGGCCAAGGAGAAGCTCACCGCCGCCCACACGGCCAACCTCACCTCGGCGCTGGAGGAGACCCGGCGCAGCTACTCCGCGCTGCAAGGCTGGACCCGCGAACTCGAAGCCCGCACGGAGCAACTCCAGCGGCTGGCCCACAACTTCCAGGCCGAGCTGGTGCGCGCCACCGCCGGGGAGGAACGTCTCAACGAAAAAGTCCGGCGCATGCAGGAGTCCTTCTCCTGGCAGGCCACCGCGCCGCTGCGCGCCCTGCGCCGCCAGTTCCTCGACAAACCGCCGGCGCCGCCTCCGGCCGCACCGGCACCCGCCGGACCCGGGCCACGCTACTACCTCGACGAACCCATCTGCTGGCACCTGCCCGCCGGACCGCTCACGATCCGCGGCTGGTGCCTCCTGTCCGACGGCACCCCTGCCATGCAGGTTCGCGCCCGTTTTTCCAGTCAGACCGTGACGGGCCAGGCCAGACAACCCCGGCCCGATGTCGCCGTGGCCCAAGGCAGCGAGGCGGCCGGTCACAGCGGTATCACGCTCAATCTCCTCATCGAGCCCGGACGTCATGCCCTGCAGATCGAGGTCGCCGACACCGCCGGCCGTTGGGTGCCGATGCTGCAGACCGAGCTCCGCGCCTTCAAACCCGTCAACGCCGCGCGCGCCGTCTCCTACGAACAGTGGCTCCGTCTCTACGAAAAGACCGACGAGGCGCCTCCCGCGAGCGGTCCCCTCATCTCGATCGTGATGCCGGTTTACAACGCGCCCGAGAAATGGCTGCGCCGCGCGATCGAGTCCGTGCGGGAACAGACCTACCCCCGCTGGGAACTCTGCATCGCCAACGACGCCTCGCCCGCCGCGCACGTGCGCCCGCTGCTCGACGAGGCCGCCCGCTCCGACCCGTGCATCAAGGTCGTCCATCGCGAGGCCAACGGCCACATCTCGCGCGCCTCCAACTCCGCCCTCGACCTCGTCACCGGTGACTTCACCGCCCTGCTCGACCACGACGACGAACTCGCCCCGCACGCGCTCGCCGAAGTCGTGCGCGCCCTCGGGATCCGACCCGACGCGGACCTGCTCTACTCCGACGAGGACAAGGTGGACGAGTATGGCCGCCGTTACGCGCCGTACTTCAAACCCGATTTCCTGCCCGACCTGTTCCGCGGCCAGAACTACCTCACGCATCTCGCCGTCTACCGCACGGCGCGGCTGCGCGAGGTCGGCGGCTTCCGCGCCGGCTTCGAAGGCAGCCAGGATTGGGATCTCGCCCTGCGCGTGAGCGAGAAGACGAGCCCCGACCGGATCGTCCACATCCCGAAGATCCTCTACCACTGGCGCGCCATCCCCGGCTCGACGGCGCTGACGATCGACCAGAAGAACTACCACGCCACCGCCGCGCGCCGCGCGCTCGAGGAACACCTCGCCCGCACCGGCCGCGCCGCCACGCTTGAGGCCGTGACCGGCGACCATTGGCGCCTGCGCTACGCCCTGCCTGCCGTTCCGCCGCGCGTCTCGATCGTGATTCCCACGCGCAACGGCGTGCGCCACCTGCGCCGCTGCCTCGACAGCATCCTCGGCCGGACGACCTACCCCGACTACGAGGTGGTCATCGTGGACAATGGCTCCGACGATCCCGCCACGCGCGCGTTCTTCAAAGAGGTGGCGTCCGCCAAGGTGCGCGTTTTGTCGTACCCTCATCCTTTCAATTACTCCGCGATCAACAATTTCGCCGCACGCCAGACCTCCGGCGAAATCGTCGCGCTGCTCAACGACGACCTCGAGGTCATCACCCCGGGCTGGCTCGAGGAGATGGTCGCGCACGCGCTGCGTCCCGAGATCGGCTGCGTCGGCGCGATGCTCTATTACCCCGACGACACGCTGCAACATGCCGGCGTGGTTCTGGGCGTCGGCGGCCCCGGCGGCGTTGGCGGCGTCGCCGGCCATGCCTTCAAGAAATTCCCGCGCCACACCGAAGGCGCGTTCAACCGCGCGCGCCTGGCGCAAAACTACTCCGCCGTCACCGCCGCCTGCCTCGTCGTGCGCAAGACGGTCTACGAACAGGTCGGCGGTCTGGACGAGAAGGCGCTGGCCGTCGCCTTCAACGACGTGGACTTCTGTTTGAAAGTGCGCGCCACCGGTCGGTTCAACCTCTGGACGCCTTTCGCCGAGTTCTATCATCACGAGTCCGCCAGCCGCGGCCTCGAGGACACGCCGGCCAAGCAGGCACGCTTCCGGGGCGAGATCGAGACGATGCTCACGCGCTGGGCCCCCCTGCTGCGCCGCGATCCGGCCTACAATCCCAACCTGACCCACGAGACCGAGGATTTCTCGCTCGCCTGGCCCCCCCGCGAAGCCTCGCTTGAGCGGCGCTGAGCCCCGACCAAGCCAAGGCCGCCGGTGCCGGCTCGCCCAATGCCCATGCTGAAGCGATTCCTTTCCTTGCTCGCACCGGTTTGCCTTTTTCTGGCGGTGTTCGGCTTCAAACTGGATCTGGTTCATCGCTACGGATCTGATCTGCCGCGTTGGGACGCGTTGGATGCCGAGGGACTGGCTCTCTATCTGCCCTATCTGGAGGGGAAGCTGCGCTTCAGCGATCTTTTCATCCCACATAACGAGCACCGCATTTTCTGGACGAAACTGCTGGGCTTGCTCGAGCTGCGGCTCAACGGCCAGTGGGACGCCCGCCTGCAATGCGTCGTCAATGCCGCGCTGCACAGCCTCATCGCTGCCTGGCTTTTTGTGCTCGCCCGCCCGGCGCTTGCACGCCGGCTGCACGCGCCCGTGTTTGCCCTGATCGCGCTGCTGTTCGCCCTGCCGCTGGCCTGGGTGAATCCGATCGCCGGATTCCACTCCCAGCAATATTTCCTGCTGGGTTTTTCGCTCGGTGCGATCTGGCTGCTGCCGTCCGCACCACCCCGGTCGGCGCGCTGGTGGGCCGGTGCGCTCTGCACCTTGGCTGCGCCGGGTGCGATGGGCTCCGGCCTGTTCGCCGCCGCGGTCGTGTTTTTCCTGCTGACACTGCAGGGCTGGAAGGAACACGACCGGTCCTCGTTCGTTCGCAGGATCGCGCCCTCGCTGGTGGTCTGCCTCCTTGCGATCATCCTCGGTTTTCTCGGCCGGGTTCCGGCTCCCCAGCACGACACCCTCAAGGCCGGCTCGCTGACGGAATTCCTGAGCTACCTGCTTCATTGTCTTCAGTGGCCGGCACAGGACTGGTCGTTGCTCGCCGTCGTCCTGTGGGCCCCCGTGGCCCTGCTGGCTTGGCGGATCCTGCGGCGATGGCGGGAATCATCGCCGTTTCCCCTGACCCTGCTGGGCCTGGCTGCCTGGGTGCTGATGCAGATCGCCGCCACCGCCTATACCCGCGGCGCAGGCGGCGGCATGCCATCTTCCCGCTACATCGACACTCTGGCGTTTGGCGTCCTCGTCAACGGCTTGGCGCTCGCCTGGCTCTGGCCGCGTTGGCCGGCAACCGGATGGCGCACCGGCCTGGCCGCGGGCTGGGTGTTGGCGCTCGCCGTTCCGGCGTTTTCTCAGGCAGCGTTGATTTACGGCCAACTGCTGCCGGAAAACCGCCGCCACCTCGAGGCCTGCGAGGAGAATGTGCGGCGCTACCTCGCCTCCGGCGACGCTCGGCACCTGGACACGCCCGACATTCCCTATCCGGGCCCGGCAGCCCTCCGCGACCGGCTGGCCCGGGCCGAGATCCGGACCATTCTCCCCGCCAGTGTGCGCCAGCCGCTGAAGGCGGAAAAAATCACCGGACCGGCAACCTTCGTCAGCTACTCCACCATCACTCAACGCAACAGCATTGCCCCCGCCCAGCCCTTGCTCGCGGCGACACCCGTCCCTTTGCCAGAACTGGAGCAACGCACGGTGTGGTTTGCTGAGGACGTCAAAGTCGCCCACGCAGCCTTGCACCTCGACCGGCCGACCGTGCTGCGCCTCCTTGTCGCCGGTGCAGGAAACCCCGAACTGTCCATCGCCTACGCTTCCTGGTCCGTACGGGCAGACCTGCCCAGCCTATCCCCGGCGGCCTGGCGCCGGATTCATCTATCTGTGGATTCGGGCATGACGGGCGTGCAGGTCTGTTTGCCTCCCGGGTCGTGGATCGCTCTCGCCGAACCGGTCGCAATGGCGCGCGGTTCATACTGGGCCTGGCGGCTGGTCCGCTGCGGACATTGGCTGTGGCTTCTGGTGGCCGGTCTTGCCGCGCTGGCTGGTTTCGGAGCGTGGTATTGCGCACGGGATGAAAAAGCCTTGGGCTGATCGCCATCCATCCGCCAGCCCTGCATGAAGCTCCCTCCCTTTGTCACCCCGCTGCTGGCCGCCGCCCTGCTCGCCCTCGTCATCGCCAACACGGTGGCGCCGAATTTCAATCCGATCGTCGACCGCGGCCTGCATCGTTTCGAGGTGCGCCTGGGTTCCACGGGGCCCGGCATCGCCCAGCTGTTCTATAACTCCGGACGCGGATTCACCGAGGAGGATTCCGCCGTCGCCCGCGTAGATCCGGGCCCGGCGCGCCTGCTGGTCTTCCCCTTGGTCGCGGAATCCGTGCGCGACCTGCGCTTCGATCTGATCAACAACGACTCAACCGTCACGCTGGAGGAAGCGCTGATCCGGCGTCCCGACGGGACGGTCCTCCGGCGCTTCACTCCGGCCGACATCACGCCGTTCAATCAGATCAAGAGCATCACACACCACGGCTCAGTCACCACCGTCAAACCGGTGCCCGGCTCCGGCGATCCCCACGTGCGTCTCGCGCTGGGCGCCGAAAACCTGCCGCTCATCGTCTCGGTGCCGGGACTCATCCGTCCGTTTCTGATGCGCGCCCTGCCCTGGTTCATCGGGCTCGCGGGATTCTGGGCGGCGTGGCACTATCTCGGTCGTCGCTGGCACGAACCGGCCGGGAACCGGCTGCTCGCCGTGCGCGCCTGGGCCGAGGCGCGTCCCAAGTCCGCAATCGCACTCGCCGCCGCCTTGGCCATGCTGCTCAGCAGCTACCCGGTGATCTTCTGCGGTGCCAGCTTCGTGTCGCCCAACTACGGTTCGACCCTGCTCTATGATTCGTTTCCCACCCTGCCCGGCTCGAAGGCGACCGACGTAGTGGACGTGCGCGGCGCAGACATCGGGGCCATCATGTGGCAGCAGGTGCCGGAATCCTTCATCCAGGCCCGGGCGCTCTTCCGCGATTTCGAACTGCCCCTGTGGAACCGCTACAACTCCGGCGGCACGGTCCTGCTGGGCCAGGGCCAGACCATGTTCGGCGATCCGCTTCACTTCGGCGTGATTCTCGCCGGCGGCGCGGCCTGGGCTTGGGACTTGAAATACCTCGAGGCGAAATGGCTGCTCGGCCTGGGGCTCGGCCTCACCGTCTGGCAGGTCACGCGCCACCTGGCGTCGTCCGTCATCGTCGCCTTTGCCTCGATCTTCGCGGGCTTCTTCGTCTTTCGCGTCAACCATCCCGCCTTTTTCAGTTTTTGCTATGGTCCGCTGGTGCTTTTGGCCTGGTGCCACGTCACCGCCGCCGCCACCCGGCGCGGACTCTACCTCGCTCTGCTCGGCCTCGTCGGGGCCAATTGGATGCTGCTCACCAGCGGCACGGCCAAGGAAGCCTACATCTCGCTGCTCACGATGAACCTCGCCGGCGTGCTGATGCTGCTTTGCTCGGTCCATCCCTGGCGCGAGCGCCTCGTGCGTCTCGCCGGTGCAGCGGCGGCGGGGGTCGTGCTGCTGCTCGCGGCAGCCCCGGTCTGGCTCACCTTCCTCGGAGCCATGCAGGCCTCGTATTCGAGTTACAACGCCGGGTTCGCGTTCCAGCTCCAACCCGGCCTGGCCCTCGGCCTGTTCGACGAACTGCTGCTGCGTCCGTTCTGGCAGGATGAGAACGTCTTCAACCCCTCGGCCAACTTCCTGATCCTGCTGGGCGTGCTGGCCTTTCTCGTGAACCTCCGGGAGATCACCGCCCGCAACGGCTACGCGCTCGGCCTCGGCCTCGCCGCCCTGCCGCTCGTGGCCTTCGTGTTCGGGCTCGTGCCGCCGGCGTGGATCGCGTCGTGGCCCTTCCTGGGCAACGTGCATCACATCGACAATTCCTTCGGCATCGGCCTCATCCACCTGCTGGCCGTCCTCGCCGGGTTCGGATTTGCCAGCGCCGCGCGCCGGCTGGGCGGACCGGAGGGGCGCGGCGACCTGGCCGTGGCCGGTCTGCTGCTGGGCGCACTCGTGCTCGCCTACCTCGGCCTGACCCAGGTCGTGCAGCGCAGCACCTACAGCTACCACAAGTGGGGACAGTCCGTGCCCCTGAGCTATTTCGCCTGGGGCGGCTTTTTTGCCCTGTTGCTCGGCGCCGCCGGACTGGCCTTCGCCGTCCGCCGGATGCTCCGCGTACGCCGGGCAGGCGCCGCCCTGCTTTTCGTGACGACCGCCTGCTCCATTCTGCTGCTGTGGCGCCATGGTCTGCATCTGCGGACGCTCTATCCGCAACACACGCTCAACGCCGCGCCGCGCGCCGACTTCACCGCCCCTTCGTCCGCCTTGCAAAGCCTGGCCGGAGACACGCGCGAACCGGTCCGGACTGCCGGCTTCCACAGCCACTTCTTTCCCGGCTGGCACGATGTCTACGATCTGGAGGGCGTGAACGGCGCGGATGCGCTGATCAATCCTTGGATGCGCGAATTGCAGGACGCCTTCGGCGTCGAGCGCGTCTGGGACTGGCGCCTGCTACTGCGCCCGGAAACGCTGCCGCGCGACCGCCCTTTCTACGATCTGTTGAATGTGCGCTATTTTCTGGGCGGAACCGGCGACCCCGCGCCTGCCGGCGACGGACTCACCTTGCTCACGCGCGCCGACCTGGCCGTCTGGCGCAACGAAACCGCCTGGCCACGCGCCTTCTTCACGAATCGTGTCGCCACCTACCAGGCAGCGGCGGACTTCGCCGCGCTGGTCCGGGCCGGCGGACACCGTCCGCTCGCCGCCGTTCAGACGCCCGATCGCACGCTTCCGTCGTTGCCGCGTGGCGACCTCGCCGATCGCACCGTCGTACCGGCCTCGGCCTACAAGCTCACCACCAACACCACGTCGTTCACCGTGAACGCCCCCTCCGATGGTGTCATCGTGCTCGGCGAGGCATGGCTGGCCAAGGACTTCACCGCGATCGTCAACGGCCGGCCCGCCGACCTGTTCCGTGTCAACCACGCCTTCAAGGGCCTCGCCGTGCCGCAAGGCGGCACCTATGCGGTGACCATCCGCTACCGGCCGCGCTTCTTCAACCTGTCCCTCGGACTGGCCTGCCTGGGGCTGGTGCTCGCCGGCGCGACGGGCGTCTGGGTGTTCAGGCACTCCCCCGCGGAATCCACCCCGGTCCCGGCCTGAGTCCGGCAATCGTCACCACCGGATGGCGGGTTACGGGTGCAGCATTGTCAGGAAGCGGTGAAGTGCTAGACATCCTGACCATGCCCGAGGACCCGCTCCCGTCGCGCGATTTCGGCCGCCTTTACCGCGCGACCGTGCTGCCGTTGCGCCGGCACCTCGCGCGCATCCTGGGCAATCAAGCCGAGGCGCAGGACGTGGCCCACGACGCCTACCTGAAGGTCTACCCGCTGGTCGAAAACCAGACCGCCGAGAAGCCGGAAGCGCTGCTCTACACCACGGCCCGGCGACTGGCCTTCAACCGCCTGAAACGCCGCAAGGTCGCCCCCTTCACACCGACGCCCGCGGACGAACAGTTCGCCGCCTCGTCCGCCCCGGGAGTGGCCGAGCAGGTGATGGCGCGACAGGAGTGGCAGCACCTCGAGCAGGCCATCGCTGCGCTCCCGCCCGGCTGCCGTGCCGTGCTCCTGCTTCGCAAGATCGAGCTGCTCTCCCATCAGGAAATCGCCGACCGGCTCGGCATCGCCGTCAGCACCGTCGAAAAACAACACGCCCGCGCGCTCCGTCTCCTGCGCGCCGCCCTCGCCGCGCCGGACGAGTATTCGCCGGCCGGGCCGGCCTCCCGGCCATGACCCGTTCCTCCGTTCCATCCTCTTCCGCGGAGGACCAGGCCGCGCTGTGGGCCGCACGCCTCGACGGCTCGGAACTGTCCGCCGCCGATCGCGCGGAGCTCGCCGCCTGGCTCGCCGCCGATCCGGATCATCGCGCGCTGCTCAGCGCGTATTGCCAGTTTTCCGCCGACCTCGAACAGCGATTGCCGTTGCTTGCAGGAATTCGGGAAGGGCTGGCGGAAATCCCCACCGCAACCCACACCACCCGGCCGGTTCCCCGGTCGCACCGGCCGCTATGGGCCGGCGCGGCGCTGACTGCGGCCGCCGTGGCGGCGGTGTTTTTCTGGCCCGGTCGCGCGCATGACCGGATTCAGGATTATTCGGCCCCGGTGGGTGGACGCCACGCCGTGACCCTCGACGACGGCTCGCGGCTCGAACTCAACGCCGGCAGTGTCGCCACCGTCGCGCTCACTGACGACTCGCGCCATGTGCGCCTGAGCGGCGGCGAAGGCTTCTTTCAGGTCACACCCGACCCGGCCCGGCCCTTCCACGTTGAAACCCCGGCCGGCTCGGTGCGCGTCACCGGCACCCAGTTCAACGTCCGGGCTGAAACCGACTTCTTCGAGGTCACGGTTCTCGAAGGCAGCGTACAGGCCCGGCCGGGCGGCGCCGGCGGTGTCCGCTCCCTGAAGGCGGGCGATCGCCTCCGCACCGCCGACGGCAACCTCGCATTCGAACATCTTTCCTCCAAAGCCCTCGCCGACACCCTGGCCTGGCGCACGGGGCACATCGTGTTCAACGACACCCCGCTTCGCGACGCACTTGCCCGCTTCGCCCGGCATCACGGACGCAACCTGTCCGTTTCGTCCGGGGCCGCGGACTTGCGCGTCGGAGGCGTGCACAGCATCGACGACCTCGACGGTTTTCTGGCCACGATCGAGGAAATGCTGCCCGTGCGCGTGACCCGCGGACTCGACGGCGCCGTCCACGTGGAAGCACTGCCCTCATCCTGAGCCGTGCGTCCGCTTTTCGCGCGTCTCCTCCGTTGCGGCCTTCTGGGCGGCCTGCTATCGTGCGCCCTCGCCTTCGCCGCCCCGGTCGCTCTCGACGTGCCGGCCCAATCCGCTCCTGGCGCCCTGCTGGAGTTTTCCCGGCAAAGCGGCATCGAGGTGCTTTTCCCGCATGACGGCCTGCGCGCGGTGTCCGCGCCCGGCCTGCACGGCGTTTTCGAACCCGAGGACGCGCTCGACCGGCTGCTGGCCGGCACCGGCTTCTCCGCCCGACGGAACACCTCGGGGAAGTTCATCGTCACGCGGATTCCCCCGAAAAGCGGCCGGCTCGAGGGGCGGCTTCTTGCCGCCGGGGAACGTCCCGCCGCCGGCGCGACCGTCGCCCTCGCCGGCACCCCGTGGCGGACCACCACCGATGCCGAGGGGCGATTCCTGTTCCCGGAGATTCCGCCCGGCCATTACCGCCTGCTCGCCGGCGGCGGCAACTTCCGTCCGATCCAGCGTCCGGACCTCCGGATCGAGGCCGGCCGCACCTATCCGCTCGAAACCCTGCGCCTCGAGCCGGCCGGCGAAATCACCGAACTCGAACCATATCTGGTCGAAGACCGCGGCGACCGGCTGCCCATCGGAGAGGCCGTCGGCGCGCCGCCCCGCCGCGCGGCGGGCAACCTCGATCTTCCGCGGACCGTGGACAACGCCCTGCCTTTTTCGATTTTCACCCGCGAACAGATCACCCGCAGCGGTGTGGCCCAGTTGAATGAGTTTCTCCGCCGCGAACTGCTCGATGGCGACGCCAGCACGCCGCCACCCGACCAGAACGGCAACCAGCCCGGCTTCGTGACCGGCAGCTCCAATCTCAGCCTGCGCGGCTACGGTACGGGCGAAACCGTCGTGCTCATCAACGGCCGGCGCATGCCTGAAACCTTCACCGAGACGCCCAACCGCCTCGGCGCGCCCGACGTGAACCTCGTGCCGCTTTCCCTCGTCCAGCAGGTGGAGGTGCTGCCGGTCTCCGCCTCCGCGCTCTACAGCGGCAACGCCGTGGGCGGTGTCATCAACATCCTGCTCCACCCGAACGCCGACGGCACGGAGGTGCGGACGACCTACACCAACGCGTTCGCGTTCGACGCTCCGCAATCCTCCGTGTCGCTTTCCCACGGACGCAGCCTGCTCGACGGCCGGCTCCGGCTGCGCCTCAACGCCACCTTCACGCGCACCGAACCCGCGGTTGAATCCGAACTCGGCCACCAGCGTCGCCGCCTGGCCTCGGCCGATCCCGGTCTGGCCCCGCGCGACACGCCCAACGTCGCGTCCGCCTCCGGCGCTCCGCTCTTCGGTCCCGGCACGGCAGCCTTCACCTCCGTCGCCCCGGGCGCGGATGGCAGCGAAGGACGGGCCTCCTTCGCCGGTCGCGAGGGGCTGCGCAGCAACGGCCTGTTCGACCTGCCCGGTGGACTGGCCGCCTCGATCAACAGCTTCGACTACCCCTACGGTCGGAAACAGCGCCGCGCCGCCTGGTTCGGCTCGGTCGCCTACGACATCACGCCCCGACTTCAACTCGGCGTCGACGCCACCTACGCTCGCACCGTCGTCAACCGCGGCTACGAAATCCTCACGGGCGACCTCACCCTGGAAGCCAACTCGCCGCTGAACCCGTTCGTCCAGGACCTGCGGGTCGCCCTGCACGAAGCCGCTCCGGCCCTCGGCCCCGATCATGCCGAAGCCCATCTTGAAAGCGCCTCGGCCGTGCTCGGCGCGCTCTTGCGGCTGCCGGGCGACTGGCAGCTCATGCTCGACCTGCAATACGCGCGCAACGTCGCCCGCTACCGTGGCCTCATGGGAGTCGACGCCGGACGCTGGCAGGAACTGGTGGACGACGGGCTTTACCAACCGTTGCGCGACACGCAGGTGCACGGCCCGCCGCAGGCCTTCTACGATCGTGCGCTCGTGTACTACGGTGGCCCCGGCCGCTTCGTCACGCTCGGCGACTACACCACGCTCGAGGGCGCGGCCCGCCTCATGCACGAGGCGCTGACGCTGCCCACCGGTGAGAGCACCGTGAACCTCGGTGCCGACTACCGCCTGCGCGACCTCGCGCCCTACACCCAGGAACCGCGCTTCGCCGAAGGCACTCCGGGCGGCGACATCATCCGCTGGAGCGGACGAACCTTGGAACAGATCAGCGTGTTCGGCGAAATCCAGGCACCGCTGATCCCCGCCTCTCGCCTGCCGCGCTGGGTGAAGCGCATCGAGACCGATCTGGCCGCCCGTTATACGGTCTCGGCGGTGTCGAACGAAACCAACCTCGCGCCCACGTTCGGGCTGAAGTTCGACCTCGGCGGCGGCCTTTCCTTCCGCGGCTCCTACACCACTTCCAACCGCCTGCCCAATCCCCTGATGGGCCGCCCTCTCGCCCAAGGCAGTGGCGGCGGCTCGACCGCCGAGGGCGTCGTGATCTTCGACCCGTTGCGCAACGAACGCTACGAAACCGAAGCCCGCATCGCCATCAACCCCGATATCCGCCCCGAATCCGCCGCCACCCAGACGGCCGGCCTTTCGTGGGCCGCCGGCAAGGCCCACCGTCTCCGCGCTTCGCTCGACTTCGCCGACACGCGCAAAACCAACGAATTCATCGAGCTTGAGCCGCAGACCGTGGCCAACCTCGAGTCGGTGTTTCCCGACCGCGTGGTGCGCGACCGCCCCGCCCCCTCGGGACCGCCGCGCATCGGCTCGCTGCTCACCGGCACGGTGAACGTCGCCCGCCGTCACTCGCAGAACTGGAGCACCGCGCTCGAATACGCCTGGCGCGAGTGCTTCGGCGGCACGTTCGAGCTGCGCGGACGCTGGGTGTGTTTTCAACGCTACGACCGCCAGACCCTCCCGAACTCGCCGGTGGTGGATGAGCTTTCGTCTCCTGAAACCTCGGCGGCCGGCCTGCTGCGCCACCGCATCGTCGCCGGCGCGGGCTGGACCGGCGCGCGCCACGGGTTCGGCCTCGACGCCCACTATTACGGCGCGCGCCGCCTGCCGCTCGCCGAGCGCCCCGGACAGGGCTCCGACCGCATCGAGCCCTACTGGCAGCTCGATGCCTACGCCTCGACCGACCTCACCCGCTGGCTGCCGTGGAAAAACGACCGGCACCGCCTGCATGGCCAGATCCGGGTGAACAACCTCTCCGGCTTCGATTTCCCGAAATACGTCAACGACGCCTCCGGCTCGGGTGTCCAGCCCTACGGCGACTGGCGCGGACGCACGTATTCGCTGTCGCTGACGGCCTCGTTCTGAAACGCAAACCGGGCGACCGGAGGCGTCACTCGCGGCTCCATTCCGTCTGGAGGATCCAGCCGCTGTAGTTCGGCCGGCAGGTGGTCGCGCCGATCTTGTTGCGCCCCATGTCGACCTCGTTGCGGCCGAAGGCATAAAGCGAGCTCGTGACGCGCAACATCTCGCCGCCATTCACGCATACGACCACCTCGCCGGCCGTCTCCCGGCCAAAGGCGTCGAACCGGCACGAGGGAACCGAGATCCTGAATTCGTGCCAACCGCCCCGATTCAACGCCACAATCGGGCCTTCCCGCAACGGATGAGCCCAGTGGTCGAAGATCAGTTGCCACCTCTCACCTCCGACATGGCGCAACGCCAGCACGTCCGCTGCATTTGTTCGCCCCAAAACCAGCAGCGGCTCGGCCATCCCGGCGGGAAGGTCAGGCAGGCACAGCCTCATTACCAGGATGCCACCCGGCTTGGCGCCCGGGGCAACCGGAAGGACCAGCCGCTCCCCCGCGCCGAGATGGCTCCAGTCGCCCCACTGGACGACATCCCGGAACCGGGCGATGCCCAAGCGCAGCCGTCCCACCACGTCCTTCTCGATCAGGATATCGTCCCGCCCGGCCCGCGGGTCGGCCCGGGGCAGTGTCCGCACGCTGCCCGCTTCCGGGGTTTCGACCCATTCCGGCAAATGCCGCGCCCCCGCCTCCAGTGGACGCCATCCCCAATGTCGGTATATCCGTCCGACCGTTTCTGTGATTTTTTCCCAGGCCTCCGGATCGGTGCGCGCCATGATCCGCCCATGATAATCGAAACTGATCAACACCCCCGCCATCAAGGTTGCACCACCGGCTAAAGCGAACCACGCACGCACGCCGACGCGCCAGGGTGCCGCCCCCGCCATCCGCTCGGCGCACAGCCCCCCGAGCAAGGCAAACAGCATCAGGGGTGGCACGAATTCCACCATGTAGCGCTCCGTCGCCGAGAAGAAACATAGCAACAAGGCGCCCACAGACAACAGCACCCCTGCGATCGACGCCATCATGATCCGCAACCGACCGCGTTCCTCCTCCCGACCGCACATCCACGCCAGCAGGCCGGCCGGCGCCAGCCACAGCACGGGAAACAGCACCGCCAGCCAGTAGACCTCCTCGCCCGCATAATAGCCGCTCGGCGCCGACGGCAGCGGACGCGCGCTGATGAAAGGGAAATCCGCGGTCCATCGCACCGGCCAGAAAAAGTACAACCGCAGGTTGTGCCACACGTAATCCAGCGAGAAATGCCGTGTCGCCGTCTCATTCAATGAGGTGAGCTGGTACCTCTGCCCGAATTCCCACATGGAGCCGAAACGGGCGTGATTATGCCAGAGGAGTGCCATCGCGATCACCCCCAAGGGCACCGCGGCGGCCACCCCGCCGGCAAGCCAGGCGCCCCGCGTTCTCCGGAGATACCACAATGGCGGAATCAGCAGAACGGTGGCCAGCAAAGCGGTCGGACGAGACGCGAGTGCCAGACCGAGCGCCAAACCGGCGGACCCCAGCGCCGTCACCGGATGTCTTCCGTGCACCGTCCGGCTGGCCGCCAACAGCGCCAACATGGTGAACGCATAGCTGGCCGCGATGGGCAGCTCCCACATCTGGGGCCGGCGTGCCAGCGCCAGCACATGCGTTCCGAAACCAAGCAGAAGAACTCCCAGCCCTGCCGTCCACCAGGCACTTTCCGGAAAATAGCGCCGCCTGATTCCCAGCCACAGCACCGAGGCCGCCCCGATGCCGATCAGGCAGAATACAAACACCGCGGCTCCCTGGGGCATGGCCTGTCCCGTCAACACTCGAAACGGCAGCATCAGCACCGCGGCCGGTGCCGGTCCGAAGTACAGATAGTACCGCCCTTGGTAATAGGACGCGTCCGCCAGGCGGAAATTCCTGTTTTGCGCCGGATCATAAGGATCCGGCAGCGCAACCAGTCGCGGATCGGGCGGTATCGTCATCGACAACCGGCCGCTCCGCCAGCCGTCGATCAAGAGATTGTAGTAATCGAATTCCCCGCCCCGCCTGAACCCTCCAGCCGAGGCGACCGTGAACGCGAGAAACCCGGCCACCAGGCCAATGGCGACGACGGTGCCGAGGTGCGTTTTCCAGCCAGACGAAGTACGATGGGCCATCATGTTCATGGGTTGATGACAAGGGAAGCAGGCCCGGCCTCCATCGCCGAAACGCAGGGTTGTTTTCTTGTCCCGCGTCCGACAAGCCTCATCTTTAAAAGCTCCATTTTCCTCTTCCCGTTTGAAGACTAAAACCATTCTCGTCACCGGCTCCTCCGGCCTCATCGGCTCGGAAGTCTGCGTCTATTTCGCCTCGCTCGGCTACACCGTCCACGGCGTGGACAACAACCAGCGCGCCGTGTTCTTCGGACCGCAGGGAGACACCCGCTGGAACCAGCAGCGCCTCGCCCAGGACCTGAAGGGCTTCGTCCACCACGAACTCGACATCCGCGACCGCGCCGGCGTGCTCGCGCTGGTGAAGTCGGTGAAGCCCTCGGTCATCGTCCACACCGCCGCCCAGCCCTCGCACGACCGCGCCGCGGCGATCCCCTTCGACGATTTCGACACCAACGCCGTCGGCACGCTCAACTTCCTCGAAGCCGCCCGCCAGGCCTGCCCGGAATCGCCCTTCGTGCACATGAGCACAAACAAGGTCTACGGCGATGCGCCGAATTCCATCAAGCTGACCGAACTCGAAACCCGCTGGGACTACGCCGACGACGCCTACGCGCACGGCATTCCCGAGACGTTCACCATCGACCAGTCGAAGCACTCGCTGTTTGGCGCCTCCAAGGTCGCCGCCGACGTGATGGTGCAGGAATACGGCCGTTATTTCAACCTGCCGACCTGTGCGCTGCGCGGCGGCTGCCTCACCGGCCCGAATCACAGCGGCGTCGAGCTGCACGGCTTCCTCAGCTACCTCGTGAAATGCAACCTCGAGGGCAAGGAATACCGCGTCTTCGGCTACAAGGGCAAACAGGTGCGCGACAACATCCACTCGCTCGACGTCGCCCGTTTCATGGAGGCCTTCGTCGCCGCCCCGCGCGCCGGCGAGGTCTACAACATCGGCGGCGGCAAGGCCAACAGCACGTCCATCCTCGAGGCCTTCAAGATCGTGGAAAAACTCTCAGGCAAGGCCCAGGTCTTCACCTACGTCGACCAGAACCGCGCCGGCGACCACATCTGCTACTACTCCGACCTGCGCAAGATGCGCGCCCACTACCCCAGGTGGGACATCACGCAGTCCCTCGAGGAAACCATCCGCCAGATCGTCGAGGCGTGGAAGATCCGTCCGAACGCTTGAGCCCAATGCTGCCGGGTGACGCCGTCTAGCCTCGCTTTCGAGACCGCGACCGAAGGCCCCTCCGCTCTCGGTGATATCGCCTGCTTGCACCATTTGCTATCAGGACGTAAAGCCGGACACCTTCGACAGGAATGCCCTGAACAGCCTTGCCATTCAGGGGAGGCCGCTAGAGACGTTTAGCAACGGGCCAAGGTAATACGTCGAAGTATTGCCCAATCTTAACAAAGAGAATGACAAGGCTCCGTTATGAAAACTGTTCTGCGAATCGCCCTGGCCGTCGGGTTCATTGGTTTCATGGGTACCGGTGTGTGGGCGCAAGCCCCTAGCGTCAGTGGTAATGTCATTACGAACAATTCAACCACTCAGTCGCTCACCTTTAGCGCCACCTTTGCCGGCAACTGGACTGCTTGGGACACCAACAACAATCCCCATTCCGGCTCCCTCGGTGGGTCGTCCGCCAGCATCATAGGCGCCTCCGCCACTTACGATTGCTCCAACGATATCACCTTGGCTGCGGCCGCGAGCATAGCCGCGCGCGGCATTACGCCAATCAACACCGTGATTACGGGCGTCACCGTCACGATCAGCTCGTACTCCCTAGGCGGCCTTTCCGTCTCAATGGTATGGAACTCGCAACCTCCCTCCGATTTGGAAGCCGGCGTCACTTACAACAACCAGCCACAGGCGACCGGTATGTCATCCAGCGGCACGCTTTCGGCCATGTCCATCGATATCTGCGTGAATGGAAGCTGGAGCGCTTGGGCCTACGCAGGTGGAGGCAATGGTTCGGTGAGCAACAACTATGGCAATGCCTTCACACCGGCCGCAGGCAACCAGTACCAATTCCGGGCTTGGGCCACCGACAATTCAGGTTCCACCTCATACGCCTATACGCCAATCTACACTTTGCCCTCCATCTCTTGGACGGTATCCCCACCGACGCTCTACGGCGGCAACTCCTACCCGCAAATTCCCCAAGCCCGCGGTGAATCCGTGGCCGGTGACCTTACCACCGTGAGCATCGATGTTAGTGTCAACGGTGGGGCGTGGTCCCCTTGGGCCTATGCTGGAGGCGGCAACGGCTCCACCAGCGACAACAATGGCAACACGCTCAATCCCATCACGGGGTGGACCTACCAGTTCCGCGTCAGGGCCACCACGAACTCCGGGGCGTCTTCCGGTTATATTTACAGCGCGGTCTATACGGCGAACTGATTGATTCGGCTGAAACCTCCAAAACCATATTTTCCCCGGCGGAGAAAGATTGTTCAGCAGCCGATAACTCGCCCAGCCTGCGCCTTCAGCGGCAATCAATTCCGCGCTACGGTTCATCGACGCTTGCGTCTTTGATCGTAGTGCGGCATTGAGGTAGCAACGTAAACCGAGTGGATGTAGGGGCCGCGGTCGGCCGCAGGCAGACAGTATCGAACCGCCGTTGTCACTGGAATTATCATCGGGGCTGCCGACCTTGTCTCGCCCGCAGAGATTTCCCGCTTCACCCTGCCCCGCGGGAGCTGCATACTTTGCTCTGAATGCGCACCCTCATCACCGGCATCTGCGGGTTCGTCGGCAGCACGCTCGCCCGCGAACTGCTCAAGGCTGGGCATCAGGTTTCCGGTTTCGACAACTTCATCCGCCCCGGCAGCGAAACCAACCGCGCCCCGCTGGAGCAACTCGGCGCGCGCGTCATCGAGGCCGACCTGCGCGACGGACGCGCCATGAACACCCTGCCGGCCGCCGATTTCGTGATCGACGCCGCAGCCAACCCGAGCGTGCTCGCCGGTGTGGACGGCAAGACCAGTTCGCGCGAACTCGTCGACCACAACCTCACCGGCACGATCAACCTCCTCGAATACTGCAAGACGCACGGTGCCGGCTTCATCCTGCTTTCGACCAGCCGCGTGTACTCGATTCCGCCGTTGTCCGCGCTGCCAACCATCGTGCGTGACGAAGCGCTCGCGCCCGATCCGGCCCGACCCCTGCCCGCGGGGCTCACGGTCGCCGGCCTGGATGAAACGTTCGCCACCACGGCGCCGGTTTCGCTCTATGGCGCGACCAAGCTTGCCTCCGAGGCCATGGCGCTCGAATACGGCGAGACCTTCGGGTTTCCCGTGTTCGTGAACCGCTGCGGCGTGATGGCCGGCGCCGGTCAGTTCGGTCGCGCGGACCAGGGCATCTTCGCCTATTGGATCAACGCCTGGTTGCGGAAGCGCCCGCTCAAATACCTCGGTTTCGGCGGTCACGGGCATCAGGTACGCGATTGTCTGCACCCCCGCGATCTCGTGCCCGTGCTCGAGCAACAGTTCGCCGCTCCCAAGCTCCCGGCCGACGACCGCCTGGCCAATTTCTCGGGCGGCGTGGCTTCCGCCCTGTCGCTGAAGCAGCTCAGTGACTGGTGTGCCGGCCGTTTCGGTCCGCATGCCGTCGTGCGGGACGGCACGCCACGTCCCTTCGACATCGGCTGGATGGTGCTCGATCATGCCAAGGCCACACGATTGTGGGCGTGGCGGCCGGCGACCTCCGTTCGCACGGTGCTTGAGGAGATCGCCCTCCATGCGGAGCAAAATCCGGGCTGGCTGGAGCTTTCCGCCCCGCGTTAAGCGGAGGCTTGCCCCGGGCCGGCGCTCCTGCTGTCTGTTCGCCTTTCCGTGCCGCCCATCGCCCAACCTCCCCTGCGCCTGTACAGCGTCATCATCCCCGCCCACAACGAGGAAGAGTCGCTGCCGCCCACGGTGAAGGCGATCTACGAAACCCTCCATCGCGAGGGCGTGCCGCACGAGATCGTGGTCGTGGACGACGGCAGCAAGGACCGCACCTGGGCGGTTTTGCAGGAATTGCACCAGACCGTGCCCACGCTGGCCCCGGTGCAGAACAACGGCCCGCACGGCTTCGGCCGCGCCGTGATCCATGGCCTCAATCACATGAAAGGCGATGCCTGCACGATCATGATGGCCGATGCCTCCGACTCGCCCGACGACGCCGTGAAATATTGGCGCTTGTTGAACGAGGGCTGGGATTGCGTGTTCGGCAGCCGCTTCATCAAGGGCGGTGAGGTCCATGATTACCCGCGCGTGAAACTGTGGATCAACCGGCTGGCCAACTTTCTCGTCCGCGTCGGTTTCGCCATCGAACTCAACGACACGACCAACGCCTTCAAGGCCTACCGTCGGACCGTCATCGAGGGCTGCCGCCCCTACCTTTCGCCCCACTTCAACCTCACGGTTGAGATTCCGCTCAAGGCCATCGTGCGCGGCTATACCTGGACCGTGATGCCGATCTCGTGGCGCAACCGCAAATACGGTGAAGCCAAGCTCAAGATCAAGGAGATGGGCAGCCGGTACTTCTTCATCTGCGCCTATGTGTGGCTGGAGAAGTATTTCAGCCGCGGCGATTACCGGAAAAAGTAGGCCGCCTGTGGCCGGCCAAACCGCGGATTGACCTCCGGACGGACTGTCGTTCCCTCAGTCCTTCACTCCTTTTCGCATGATTTTCCTTCTCGGTGGTTCCGGATACGTCGGGTTGGCCTACCAAACCTTGCTTGCGCGCAAGGGCGTGCCTTTTCTCAATTTACGCCGGAGCGAACTCGACTACACCGACGCCGCCGCGCTGGCCGCGCTCCTGCGCCGCGAAAAGCCGGCCTTCCTGATCAATGCCGCCGGTTACACGGGCAAGCCCAACGTCGACGCCTGCGAACTGCACAAGGCCGAGTGTCTTTTCGGCAACGCCGTGCTCCCCGGCCGTATCGCGCGGGCCTGCGCCGAGGCGGGCGTGCCCTGGGGCCACGTTTCCTCCGGCTGCATCTTCACCGGCGCGCGGGCCGACGGCCGCGGGTTCACCGAGACCGACACGCCCAACTTCACCTTCCGCACCAACAATTGCAGCTTCTACTCGGGCACAAAGGCCTTGGGCGAGGAAACCCTGGCCGGCGCGCCCGACGTCTATGTGTGGCGCCTGCGCATCCCCTTCAACGAGGTGGACAACCCGCGCAACTACCTCACGAAGCTCCTGCGCTACGACACCCTCCTGGAGGCCACCAATTCCATCTCACAGCTCGACGAATTCGTGGCCGCCACCTTCGCCTGCTGGGAGAAACGCGTGCCGTTCGGTACCTACAACGTCACGAACCCCGGCCAGATCACGACGCACGAGGTGGTGGACCTGATCCGGAAAAGCGGCGTCTCGACCAAGGATTTCAGGTTCTTCTCCGACGAAGCGGACTTCATGAGCAAAGCCGCCAAGACCCCGCGCTCCAACTGCGTGATGGACTCCTCCAAGCTCGCCGCCGCCGGCATCGTCATGACCGGGGTCCACGCCGCCGTCGAACGCGACCTCCGTCGCTGGGTGAAAGCTGCCTGATCTACGCCCCATGAAAATCCTCGTCACCGGCGGCGCCGGCTTCATCGGCTCGAATCTCGTCCGCCTGCTCGTCACCACGACGGAGCACACCGTGCTCAACGTCGACAAGCTGACCTACGCCGGCAACCGCCACTCCCTTGACGACCTCGCCGCGCACCCGCGCCACCGTTTCGTGCAGGCCGACATCGGCGACGCCGCGGCGATGACGAAGCTGTTCGCGGACTTCCAACCGGACTGGGTCATGCACCTCGCCGCTGAAAGCCACGTGGACCGCTCCATCGACGGCCCCGGCGCCTTCATCCAGACCAACGTCGTCGGCACCTTCACGCTCCTCCAGGCCGCGCGCGGCCACTTCGACGGACTCACCGGCGCGGCGAAGGACCGCTTCCGCTTCCTGCACGTCTCGACCGACGAGGTCTACGGCTCGCTCGGGGAAACCGGGCTGTTCAGCGAGGAGACACCCTACGACCCGCATTCGCCCTACTCCGCCAGCAAGGCCGCGTCCGACCACCTCGCCCGCGCCTGGGCCGACACCTACAAGTTGCCGGTGCTCGTCACCAACTGCTCGAACAACTACGGCCCCTACCAGTTCCCCGAGAAATTGATCCCCGTCGTCATCCTGAAGGCCCTGCGCGGCGACCCGATCCCCGTCTACGGCAAGGGCGAGAACATCCGCGACTGGCTCTACGTCGGCGACCACGCCGAGGCGCTGCACACGGTCGTCGCCCAAGGCCGTCCCGGCCAGACCTACAACATCGGCGGCAACAACGAGCGCAGGAACATCGACCTCGTGCGCCTGCTCTGCAGCCTGCTCGACGAACTGCGCCCCCGCGCCGACGGCAACAAATACGAATCCCAGATCAGCTTCGTCACCGACCGCCCCGGCCACGACCTGCGCTACGCCATCGACGCCTCGAAGATCCAACGCGAGCTCGGCTGGGAGCCCAAACAGGACCACACCTCCGGTTTCCGCCAAACCGTCCGATGGTACCTCGACCACCAGCCCTGGTGGCAGTCCATCCTCGACGGCTCCTATAAACTCGAACGTCTCGGCACCGCATGACCCCATGAATCGCAAAGGCATCATCCTCGCCGGCGGCTCCGGAACCCGCCTCTACCCCCTCACCATCGCCGTCTCCAAGCAGCTGATGCCGGTCTACGACAAGCCGATGATCTATTATCCGCTGTCGGTGCTCATGCTCGCCGGCATCCGCGAGATCCTGATCATTTCCACGCCGGCCGACCTGCCTCTGTTCCGCAAGCTGCTCGGCGACGGCGCCAACCTCGGTCTGAAATTCAGCTACGCCGAGCAGCCGAGCCCCGACGGTCTCGCCCAGGCCTTCCACATCGCCGCCGACACCGGGTTCCTCACCGGCCAGGAACCCTCCGCGCTCGTGCTGGGCGACAACCTTTTCTACGGCGCCGAATTTGTCGGTTCCCTCCAGGAGGCCGGTGCCTGCACCGAAGGTGCCACGATTTTCGGCTACCACGTGGCCAACCCGACGGCCTACGGCGTGGTCGAGTTCGCCGCCGACGGACGCGTTCTTTCCCTCGAGGAAAAACCCGCCCAACCCAAATCCAACTACGCGGTTCCCGGCCTCTACTTCTACGACCGGGACGTCGTTGCCCTCGCCCGTAGCCTCCAACCATCGAAGCGCGGCGAGCTCGAGATCACCGACCTCAACCGCCTGTATCTCGAAAAAGGCCGTCTGCACGTCGAACTCTTCGGCCGCGGCACCGCTTGGCTCGACACCGGCACGCACGACTCGCTCGTCGAGGCCGCCACCTTCGTCCACGTGCTGGAAAACCGCACCGGCCTGAAGATCGCCTGTCTCGAAGAGATCGCCTTCAAAGCCGGCTGGATCGATCGCGCCGGCCTCGAGGCCAACATCAAAAGGCTCGGCAAGTCCTCCTACGGCGAATACCTCCGCCGCCTGCTCGCTTAAGCGCCGCCGACGCGCCGCCCGACGACGAACACCGAGCTGCCCGCCGGCGAATCGAGACCGGCGCATTGCCAGTCGAACTCCATCGCCGCCAGGCCGGCCAATACCCACTCGACCGGACGCGGTAGCAGCGCCACATCGCTCGTCGGCGTCGCCGGCGGGAAAACCTTCCGTCGCAGGATCACCAGCGGAAGCGTCGGCAGGTTCGCGTAACCAGCCCGCTTTACCGCGAAACCCGCCGCCCGGAAACGCGCCACCAGCTCCGGACGCGTGAAGCGTTGCTTCGATTCCACGGCATCGTCATGGTACGACCACAGCCAGCGGTACGCCGGTTCGTTCACGATGAGCGCCCCGCCTGGCCGCACCACCCGCGCGAACTCCCGCAGCGCCGCCGCCGTGTCCGCCACATGATACAGCACATCGCCCGTCGTGACGGCATCGAAGCTCCCGTCGCCGTAGGGCAGGGCCGTGACTGACCCCTCGGTGATCTCCGCCTCCGTCCGCTCCCGCGCCAGCGCGCAGGCCAGCGCCGATTGATCGACTCCCGCCACGGTCCATTCGGGCCGGACGGCCCGCAACACCCGGATGAATCCGCCCGTGCCACAACCGGCATCCAGCACCCGCGCCGGTCCGCGCGGCAGCAGGCGCCCGAGCCACTCCACCCGTCGACGGTGCAAGGCGGCAAAGTACCACATCTGGTCCTCCACGGCGGCGAGCTTGCGATACTCTTCCAGCTGCATGCGCAGGCAGTGTCCCCCGGGCCCGGTCGCTGGCGATGCAAATTTTCGACCGGCCGTCGCGATACAAATACTTTTGCCAGCCCTCCCGCGGACTGCGTGGATCGCTCCGCCCGCCACGGCATGAAGGCCTCTTTCATCATTCCGCTCTACAACAACCTGCCGCTCACTCAGGCCATGTTGTCCAGCCTGCGCGCCACGCTGCCCGCCGGGCTGGAGCACGAGATTATTTTCGCGGACGACGGCAGCACCGACGGCACGCGCGCCTGGCTGGCCGCGCTGCCGCCCCCCTGCCGCGCCGTGCTCAACGAGCGCAACCTCGGCTTCGCCGCCACCTGCAACCGTGGCGCCGCCACGGCCTCCGGCGCACTGCTGTTCTTCCTCAACAACGACCTCGTGCTGCTGCCGGGCTGGCTCGAGCCGATGCTGGCCCTGTTCACTGGACGCCCTGACGCCGGCGTCATCGGCAACGTCCAACTCAACTTCGCCACCGGTGCCGTGGACCACGCCGGCATCTACCTCACCCACCAGGGCAAACCCGCCCACGCCACCCGGCGCGGCCTTTCCCCCTGGCGGGAAACGCCCGCCGTCACCGGTGCCTGCTTCGGCATCCGGGCGGACTTGTGGCGGCAGCTCGGCGGCTTCGACGAGCGGTACATCAATGGCTGCGAGGACATCGATCTCTGCCTGCGGGCCCGCGAAGCGGGACACGTCAACGGAGTCGCCTTGCGCAGCCGGGTGCGCCATCACGTCAGCGCGTCGACCGGCCGGAAGCTCCGCGACGAGCAGAACACGTTCCGCCTCGTCGGGCGCTGGCGGGACCGGATCGCGCAGCTCGCCACGCGGGACTGGTGCCGCCGGTTGATCGCCGACCATGCCGACCGGTCGCATGCGTTCGATTATCCGCTCGTCCTGACCGCCCTGCTTTTTCTGGCGATTCCCGGCTGGCCTGCCTCCGCACTGGTGCGCCGCGGCGTCGAGGCCTCGATCGAACGCGAATGGCAGCGCTGGCGTGAATTGTTCGAACAGGTTCCGCCCCCGCCGCCCCCGGCCGCGATCCGCACGACGCAGATCTAGTCCTTCCGCTCCACCGCACGCACGACCGACTGCGGCCGGTTGTTCACGGTGAGGAACATCCGCCCGAGGTATTCGCCGATCAGGCCAAGCATGACCAGCTGCGTGCCGGAAAAGACGAGCAGCGCCCCCATCAGGGTGCCCCACCCGTAATCCGGCCCGCGGTTGGTGATCCGCAGGTAGAACACCACCAGCAGGCCCGCGAGCCCCGCCAGCGCCATCATTAGGCCCAGCAGCGTCGCCAGCCGCAGCGGCATCACGGAGAAATTCACGAACGTGCTCGCCCAAAGCCGCACCAGCCGGCGCAGGTTGTAGCCGCTCTGGCCGGCGGTGCGCGCCTCGTGCCGGACCTCGATCGCACCGATGGACTGCGTCACCTGCAGCAACAGGCCGTCGATGTAGGGGAACGGTCCGCGATGCACCGCCACTTCGCGCGCGACCAGGGCGCTGACGCAGCGGAAACTCGAAAGGTAGAAGCCGCGGGGCTTGTCGAGCACCCAGTCGGTGATGCGGTTGGTGAGCCAGCTGCCGACATTGCGCCAGTGGGAGTGCTCCTTGGTCCGGTAGTGGCCGTAAACGACATCCAGACCCTGCTCGCGGGCATGCCTCCACAAGCGCACCGCCTCGGCGGGGGGATTCTGACCGTCATCATCGATGTTCACCACATAGGCGCCCCGCGCGTGCCGGTAGCCGGTGATCACCGCGTTATGCTCGCCGAAGTTGCGCGCATGCTCGATGTAGATCACCGGCACACGAGCCGCGCGGAGGTACTCGCGGCACACCGCCGCCGTGTGATCGCGGCTGCCGTCGTTCACCAGCACGATCTCGTGCCCTCCCTCCACCACGAGGGACTCGACCTCGCGCAACAGCGGGCCAATGGTGGTCCCGCTGTGATAGAGCGGTATCACGAAGCTGAGCGCCGGGGTGTGCGCCACGGAACTGGGGAGGGGGGTGTGCAGAGTGACCGCCGCCTAGCGTGCGGAAAGCGCCGCTCTCAGCAAGCCGGCAATCGTGTCGATGTCGCCCAAGCCGAGCCCCGGATGCAAGGGCAGCGACAAAACCTCGGCGCAGGCGCGCTCGGTGGCCGGCAAGGTCAGCTCGGGCCGGTGAAAGGCCGGCTGACGGTGCAACGGCACGGGGTACAGGATGCCACACACCACGCCCTGCTCCTCCAGACGCGCCTTCAGCTCCTCGCGCTGCGGATGACGCACGACATACTGGTGCCACACGTGGGTGCTGCCCTCCGCGCACACCGGCAGCTGCAAAGGCAGCCCGGCCAGCCGGTCCTGATACCGTGCCGCCAGCACGCCCCGGTGGGCATTCTCGGCGTCAAGGCGCGGCAGGCGCACGCGAAGGATGGCCGATTGCAATTCGTCGAGCCGGCTGTTCCGGCCGGGCTGATCGCTTACGTAACGGCGGCGCCAGCCGTACTGGCGCCAGAGCCTCACCTTTTCCAGCAGGACCGGATCGTTGCCACTCACCGCCCCGCCGTCACCGAAGGCGCCGAGGTTCTTGGTCGGATAAAAACTGAACGCCGCCAACTGGCCCCAGTTTCCGGCCTTCCGCCCGGCGACCGTCGCGCCATGCGCCTGGGCGCAATCCTCCACCACGACGAGATTGTGCTCGCGGGCGATCCCGGTGATGCGCGGCATGTCGGCTGCCTGGCCGTAAAGATGAACGGGGACGACCGCCTTGATCCGGGGATCGCGCGCCGTCTCGAGCAGGTCGGCGAGCGCCACGGGATCCATGAGCATCGTCGCCGGATCGATCTCGACGTAGAGCGGCTTCGCTCCGGTCGCGGCGATGGCGGCGGCCGTGGCGGAGACGGTGTTGGCCACCGTGGCCACCTTGTCGCCGGGACCGATGCCGGCGGCGCGCAGCGCCAGTTCGAGCGCATCCGTGCCGTTGGCCACACCGATCGTGCCCGCCACGCCCAGCCAGGCGGAGAACTCCTTTTCAAAGTCCTCGGTCTCGGGACCAAGGATGTAATGCCCGCTTTGCATCACGCGGCGGATCGCCGCATCGATCTCGGCTTCCGCGGCGCGGTAGCCGGCTTTGGGATCGGCGGGCAGGTAACGGGGCTTTACAGCGGTCACAGGTAATGAGGCAGTTCGCTCCGGTAGTATTCGATTGTCCGCGTCAATGCGGTGCGGATGGCCGTGCGCGGACGCCAACCCAACCGGCGGGCGATGAGCGAATCGTCCGCATAAAAATCCCCGATGTCGATTTTGCGGCGGTCAACCGGATAGGATTTCACCACGTGGCTGCCGGAGCCGGCGACTTCCACGAGCATCCGCGCCAGATCCGCCAGGCTGATGCGGCCCCGACCGCCGAGGTTGAAGACGCGGCCGACGGCTTCCGGCCGGATCGCAGCCAGCAGAAACGCTTCGACCGCATCGTCCACGTAGGTGAAATCACGCAGCTGGGAGCCGCCCCATACTTCGAAGGGCTCCCCACGCAATGCCTGCTTGATCCAGACGCCAACAAAGGTCTGACGCGCGTCCTTGATGCGCATGCGTGGACCGATCGTGTTGGTCAGACGCAGGACGGTGCTGCGAATCCCATGGACCGCGCTGTAGAGCAGATGGTACTGCTCGCCGGCGAGCTTGTTGATGCCATTCACATCCACCGGCTGCAGCGGATGCTTCTCGTCGACGGGCAGGTAATGCGGCCGCCCATAGATCTGGCGCGTGCTGGCAAACACCACGCGGATGCCGGGGTTGTGCTTCCGGCATACCTCCAGGAGCGCCAGTTGGGCCCGGCAGTTGATCTCAAGATCGGTCTCGGGCTCCATCATCGAGTCCATGTGGCTGGTCTGGCCGGCCAGGTTGAACAGATAATCCTGACCCCGTAGCAGGTGGGGCAGGGCGTGGTTGTTACGGATGTCCGAAATATTCACCGTCACCCGGCGGCGGATTGAGGCGATATTACGGAGATTGCCGCCGTACTCGGGGATCAGGCTGTCAATGAGGGTTACCCGGGCCCCCAGGTCGACCAGTCGATGCGCCAGATTGGAACCGATGAAGCCAAGGCCGCCGGTAACCACCACGCGGCGTCCACGAAAAAATCGGCGAAAAACGGACAGGCTCTCGCTCATTCCGGCGACACATCACCGGCGCACGAATGAAGGATCGAGGCAGGCGCCATGCATCGGAACATGAGTGCCGGCCTTGCCCGACTCAAGCGCCATTGCCCGGGAACCGTCGCACATTGAAGATTGGCGCGGCGGGCAGGTTGCCCCATCACGTTTCCGCCCCGTTCATGCCCGCTCCCTCGCCGCGTCATCCGCCCGCCTGGCTTCCGCCCCTGCTGCTCATGGCGCTCGCCTGCGCCGGGCTCATGGCCGTGTTCGGCCGTGTGAGCGGACGGGACTGGTTCGTTCCCGACTGGCTGGAAGGGGATCCGGTGGAGGTCTACGCCCGCGTGAAGCTGGCTGCCGAGCAGCCTTGGGCGTGGCTGGCCGGTCCGGCCGGAATCGACCGTCTCGGAGCTCCGGCAACCGCGGATTGGCTGCCCTACCCGATCCCAGACCGTCCGCTGTTTGTTGCGACCGGCGGGCTTGCCGCGGTGGCGGGCCTGTTCGGTGCGATCAACGGGATGGTCGCCCTGATCACAGCCCTCAACGCGGTGTCCTTTTACCTCACGGCGCGCTGGCTGCGCTGCCGGTGGGAATGGGCGGCGGCGCTCGCGCTCGTGTTCGCCTTTTGCAGCTACAACCTCCGCTGGGGCATCACGCTCAGCCTGGGCCAGACCTTTGCGCTCCCCCCGCTCGTCCTGCTCTGCGCGCGCGCCGCCCGGCGCGCGCCTTGGCCGGGCAACCGGCGACGCTGGCTGGCCCTGGCGGGCGGGCTCGGCGTCTGGCTCGGCGTGTCCAACCCTTACCTCGCTTTCTTTGCGGGCGTGGTGGCCGGCGGAACGCTCGTGCTTTCGTGGCTTCGCCGCAGCCCGCGTGCGCGCTGGCTGCCCCTGGCCTTGTTTCTCGCCACGCTGGTGGTGACGTTCGCGCTCGGCAACGCACGCTACCTCGCACAGACGAACGGTGAAATCCAAACCGCCGTCGTGCGAGGGACCGGCGACCGCGATCGCTACGCCCTGCGTCCGCTCGAATGGATCACGCCACCGGCCGATCACCGTATCCCGGCTCTCGGCCGGCTCGGGCAGGCGTTTCAACGGGCCGAGGAAGGCCGCGGGGAATTTTCCTACAACTACCTCGGCTTGGCCGGCCTCGCGGGTATGGCTGGCCTGCTGATCGTCTCGGCCGTCCGCCTCCGGCAACGGCGCCTCTCGCGCGTGGATGCGGCGCTCGGGCTCGCCTGGATCACGCTTTTTGCCATCGCCGGCGGCGTCAACTCGTGGGTCGGCGCGCTCACCTCCGACCTGTTTCGCGCCGGATCGCGCATCGGTGTCTACGCGGTGATCTGGGCGCTTCTGTTCCTCGCCGGCGGGCTTTCGCGCCGGACGCGGCGCTGGCCGCGAGCCGCAACGGCCGGAACCGCTACCTTGCTCGCCATCCTGGCAATCTGGGAACAGACGCCCTCTTTGCACGCCGCCGCCGCGCGCGAAAACAACCGTCAGCGCTGGGCCGCGATCCATGCGGGCGCCGCCGCACTCGAGTCCGCCCTGTCACCCGATGCCCGGATCTTCCAGCTGCCCGCGCTTCCGTTTCCCGAAGCCGGGCCGGTCCGCGGCATGAGCGACTACCAGCACTTCCTCCCTCTGCTGGCCTCGCGGACGCTGCACTTTTCCTACGGACACACCCGTTCGTCCCCATGGGTTGCGTGGAACCAGTATGTGGGACGGTTGCCGGCCGCCGAAATGGTCCGCACCTTGGAGGACGCCGGCTTTGCCGCGTTGTGGCTCGACGGCCGGGCCTATGCCGACGAAGGCGCGGAACTGGCCCGACAATTGACGGAAGCGGGCGCCGCCGCCTGGCCGTTCCCCGCTCCGCTCCCGGGCATCCGGATTTTTCGCCTGAACCCCGCCGCTTCGCCCCACCTGCCCGATCCGGCCGATCCGCGTTACCGCGATCCGTGGGATCCAGCCGAGGCGGAAAACGGCCTGCTCGCCCTGGCCGGCTGGTATCCTCTCGAACGGAATGAAACCAACCGCTGGCGCTGGGCCGCACGCCAAGCCGAGTCGGGTTGCTGGCGCCCCTCGGAGGCGACCGGCACGCTTCGCTTCAAACTCGGCGGCCCGGCCACCTCCACCATTGTCCTCCGGGCCGGCGACCGGGAACTTTGGCGTGGTCGGCCCGGTCCTGTTCCGGTGCAAATCACCCTGACTCTGAACGCCGGCCTGAACACCTTGCTTTGGACGCTGGAAGGCCGCACGTTCCGCCCGGGCAAACATGACCCCCGCGAGCTCGGATTCATGGTTGAAAATCTTTCCCTGTCTGTTCCCTAAGTCGTGGAAACGGCATGCCTTACCGCCTGAGTCCCAAGTTCACCGGCCTGTTCCACGACGACGTCATCACCGACTCGTTTTGGATCCGTGAACAGGGTGTGTTGAAGCTGCCGTCCTTGCAGGGCGTGAACCGGATAGCGGTGGTCGGCGAAGTGCTGCCCTCCGCAGCCAACGATCCGACGTCACACGGAAGCCTCGGCCTGCAGATCAAGCTGGATGGCCGCAACGTATCCGACCCGCGCGTGCTGCCTGTCGGTCCGTTTCGCCTTGAGATTCCCTTGGGCGGACTCCCCGCCGGCGTGCCCCGGCACGAGCTGCGCCTCAGGCTGCTCGGCGTCGCGCGATCCAACTGGCTCGCCTGGCTTGGGCGGATGACCGGGCTGAAATCCCTGCAGCCCTGGCGCCAGCAGGCCCGCAATCGCCGGTTGCGCATCCATCGCCTCGAGGCCGGCGACGACGTGCTGTTTGATTTCGCCAACCGTTCGTCGCCCTGGAACGGCGCCTTCGCCCGCCGGTTTCTGCAGCTGGGGCTCAACATCGCCGGCTTCTACCGCGCCGATCTCGGCGTCGGCGAATCCGTACGCTGCATGGCCCGCGCCGCCGACGCCGACGGCCTGCCCGACGCCTTGGTGGACCTGAAGCTCCACTGCATCAATCCGCTCACCGACACCACCTTCGTGCCCCGGCTGCAGGAGGCCAACCCGCATCCGGTGAACGTATTCCACCTCGACGCTCCGGTTTCCCGCGACATCGATCATCATCACGGTCCTGCCTTCCGCCGCGGCAAATACAACATCGCCTACTGGGCGTGGGAGCTGCCCGAGTTTCCCGATGCCTGGATCCATCATTCCATCTATTTCGACGAGATCTGGGCGCCGTCGCGCTTCGCGGCCGAGGCCATCGCGCAAAAAGTGCCGCTGCCCGTGCTCACGATGCCGCACGCCATCGGCTTCACGCGGCCGCAGGGCGATTTTCGTGCCAGGTTCGGTCTGCCGGCCGACAAGTTTCTCTTTCTTTTCCTCTACGACCTCAACTCCTACTCCGAGCGCAAGAATCCCGCGGCGGTCATCGAGGCGTTCCGGCGCTCCGGTCTCGCCGGCAAGGGCGCCGCGCTCGTCATCAAGGTGCACAACGGGGCGCGGCATCCGGACGACTTCGCGCGCCTGCGCGAGGCGGTGGCCTCGCTGCCCGACACCGTGCTGATCACCCGGACCCTGGCTCGCACCGAGATCTACGAACTCGAATCCGCCTGCGATTGCTTCGTGTCGTTGCACCGTTCGGAGGGCTTTGGTCTGGCGCTCGCGGAGTGCATGTTCCTCGGCAAACCCGTGATCGCCACCGACTGGTCAGGCACGACCGATTTCATCCGGACCGACAACGCCTGTCCCGTGCGGGCGAGCCTCGTCACCCTCGACCGCAACCACGGCCCCTACGCCAAGGGCCAGACCTGGGCCGCGCCCGACGTCGATCACGCCGCGTGGTGGATGCAACAGCTCCACGGCGACGCCGCCCTCGCGCGACGCCTCGGCGACGCGGCGCGCCAGACCATCGAAACGGAGTTTTCCCCCGCCGCCATCGGAGCCCGCTACCGCCGCCGCCTCGAAGCCATCGCCGGCTGGTAACACGCCATGAACCAGCTCGACGGAGTCCTCATTCTGGTCTTTTTGCCTCTGGCCATCCTGTTTTGCGGCTACTGGCTGGCCGCCCCCCTGAAGGATGGCACCGCCGGCGACCGCCTGGCCTTCGCCATGCTCGCCGGTCTGGTCCTGCTCCTCGCCGCCGTGGCCGCCGTCAATTTCCAGCAACCTCTTTCCGGTCCCTGGGCCTATGCGTGTCTCGCCGTCGCCCTGCCCTCGCTCTGGCCGGGTAACCTGGTTTCCCTTTGGCAGGATCTGCGCACCCTGTTGCGCAGCCGTCCGCTGGGAGCCGCATTTGCCACGGCCACCTACCTGGCGTTGTTGCTTTGGCCGGTCCTCTCCGACCCCGCGTCCTTGTTCTACGACGGCACGAGCAACCACGACAGCTTCTTCTGGGTCGCGGGCGCCGAACACCTCAAGCAGCACAACTACATGGTCCTGCCGGCGCGCAGCCCCACCCAGCCGCTGCTGGCCTCGACCACCGCCATCATCGGATGGACGCCAGCCTGGGGTCGCATGGGCGCGGAAGGCCTGCTGGCCCTGACCTCGTCCATCCTCAACATCGCCCCCATCAAGCTCTACCTTTACGCCACGGCGTGCCTCTATTTCGCGTGGCTGGCGGGCGCGTGGCTGGCATTGAAGACCTTCGTCACAGAACGACCGGGACGCCTGGTTGCACCGGCGCTGGCGACGCTGCAACCGGTCTTCGCCTTTTTTTATGGCAATTCCAACCTGCCCAATCTGGTGGGCGCGATCGCGGGCGCGGCGCTCATCATCGCTTTCGAACGCGCGCTGCGGAGCCGGGCGGAAGGACGGAGCGAAAGCGACGTCTACCTCGTGCTGACCGCCCTGTCGTTCCACGGATTGCTTTGCGCCTACCCGGAAATGGCGCCCTTCGTCCTGATGCCGGCCGGCCTGCTCTGGTTGCGGCACGGCTTCACGGCGGGATTCCATATCGCGCGATGGCCGCTGGTGCTCAGCGCCGGTGCCATCCTGCTGGGCGTGGCCCTCAACTACGCCACCACGGCCCGCGCCTGGCATGGTTTCGTGGCCTCGTTCTCGATGGCGCGTGCCGACCAAAACTGGGCCAATCTCTTCAATCCGCTGAACCTCGCGGAATACGCCGCCGGCCTTATCTCACTGAGCGTGCCGGCGGCACGCCAGCTCGGGCTCTGGCTGGGCCTGCCGCTGACCGGTTTGATTCTCGGCACCGCCTGGGCCATCGCCTGGCGCGCACGGGACCGGCTGGGGCTGCTCGCCGCGGTTTCCGGCAGCGGGGTCCTGCTGCTTTACACGATCGGCACGGGCTTCGCCTACGGCTGGCAAAAGACGGTGCAATTCTCCGGCGTGTTCATCGCGATGCTTTTCCCCGCCGCTGCCCTGCACGTGCTGGGCGCGCTGGCCGGCGAAAGTGGACGCTGGCAACGCTGGCCGGCCCGGCTCGCCCTCGTGGCGGTGCCGGCGTTCATGGTCTTCGCCACCGCGATGAATTTCCACGAAACCTATAAATGGAGCGAGAGGAAGGTCATCTCCGCCGACTGGTTCGGCCTGCGCAACGACTCGCGCACCACCCTCCGCCAGAAACCCGTTTTGATCGAGGCCGGCACCTTTCCCATGTCCTTTTTCCATGGCATGTGGTCGGCCTACTTCCTGTCGGAAAGCTACATCTACTTCGGCGCTCGTGGCGAGCAGAGCGGCGGATACCTGCGTGGCGAAGTGGCCAACGAAGGCCGGCTCGACATTCCGGATCCCTCCGCGGTGCTGGTGGGACGGAACTGGGCGGAAGGCTTCGACAGCAATTCCCCGCGCCTGCGGGTCGGACGTGAATATGCGCTGCTGGCACGATCGAACCGCGTCTTCTCGATGGAAGGAGTCACCCCTCTGAACGACACGCCCGCGGCGACCGCGCGGCGTTTCAGTTTCAAGATCGAGCCGGCGGTCGCGGCACAACTCAATTTCATCCTTACCCCCCGCCGGGGTCAGGAAGGGCTGGCCGGTGATTGGGAGATTCAGCGTCGGACCGCCGACGGCACCATCACCACCAAGCGAGTCGGGGGAGGGCCGCCGTGGCGCATCTCCGTCCCCATGAACGGACGGGATTCCCAGACTTTGGTTTTCAGCCACGCCGACGCCGGATTGATGGAAACCGGGCGCCCCTTCGAGCTCTCGCAGCTCCGTATGGAGTCGGTGGCCATTCCTTTCGACCCGGCCAGCGGCACCCTCGACTTTGTGCACCAACGCGACTGGCAGGATTGCCTCCCGGAGGGGCTGGATCCCGCGCCGAAGCTCGATGGCATGCTTGCGGCGCACGACACCGCGGCGCTGCAAGTGGCCGCGGTTCCGGCAAGCAGCGACATTGCCCTGCAACTCGTCGCCCGGGGCCACTACGGCCCGGATGCCCCCTCCGGACCTCTGCTTACCGAGCTCTGGTTCAACGATAGCCTCATCTTTTCGGGCTTCTTCGAAGGACCGGGTGTGTTGCGCGCACGCATTTTTTCGGAGCATTGGAATGCCCGCCCGATTGCGACGATCCGCCTGCGCTTTCCCCAAAATCCCTCGAATGGCCCGCGTCTGCTGCTCGAATCCCTTACCACCCGGGCAGAGACCTCTCCCCGTCCCTGATCTGCCGTGCTTCTTTTCGACGCTACGCACACGAGCCACACCTCGGCCCAGACCGGCATTCAGCGCGTTTGCCGGACTTTTTTCGGCGAACTCGCGGCCGTGGAGCCCGTCACGCCCATCTGCTACGATCCGCACCTCATCGGCTGGCGCCCGCTGCGCACCGACGAAACCGCCGTGCTGCGTGATCAGACCGGCGGGGCGGGCAAATCCCGTGGGGCGAAATGGACGCTGCGCCAGAAACTCGCCGGCGCGGGCGCCCGCTGGCTGGGCCGTCGCCCGCCGCTGCCCGCGGCGTCCGGCCTGATCTGCCCCGAACTGTTTTCCGCCAAGGTCGGCTCGCGTCTTCCCGAATTGCTCGCGACCATCGGCGGTCCCCGCGTAGCGATCTTCTACGACGCCATCCCGCTGAAGTACCCGGAGCTCACGCCCGCCGGCACCGTGGCCCGTTTTCCCGCCTATATGCGCGAACTGCTCGTGTTCGACGGCGTCGCCGCCATCTCCGAGGACTCCGCCGCCGCCCTGCGCGATTTTTGGAATTGGCTCGGCATTGCCAACCCGCCGCCCGTGCACGCCATCCCGCTGGCCATCGATCACGCCCATACCGATCGCGAAGCAACCACGCCCGCCGCCGGTCTGCCGCGATTGCTCTGCGTCTGCACGATCGAGGGTCGCAAAAACCATCTTTCCCTCCTCGAGGCCTGCGAGACGCTCTGGCGCGAAGGCCGGCGGTTCGAATTGCAGCTGGTCGGCATGCCGCGGCCCGACACCGCCGCCGCCGCCCTGGCGCGCATCAGTTCGCTCCAGCAGGCGGGGCGCCCGCTGCTCTTCAAGGGCTCCGTCCCGGAAAACGAACTGCACGACGCCTACCGCCGCTGCGCGTTCACCGTCTACCCGTCGATTATCGAGGGCTTCGGCATGCCGGTGCTCGAGAGCCTTCAGCACGGCAAACCGTGCCTCTGCTCCGGCCGCGGCGCCCTCGGCGAATCCGCCCACGGCGGCGGTTGCGTGCCGATGGACACCGTGGACGCCGGGACGCTCGCGACCGCGATCCGGCGCCTGCTGGAAAACCCGGCCGAGCTCTCCGCCCTGGCCGGCGCCGCCCGCGCCCGCCGGCTCAAGACCTGGCCGGACTACACCGCCGAATTCACCCGCTGGATGCGCACGCTGCCCCGTCGCGCCTGACCGGCCGCGCGACGGGTTTTCGGCCCCGGCCTGAGGGAAAGATGGCTGTTGCTATGACCCGGCATCTTACGTCTAGTCGGCCCGAAATTTCCATGGCCCTGTCCCTCTTTTCCAAGACCAAGAAAGCCATCGTCGAGCGCGCGCAGGACGACTACGCGACGAAGATGCGGCTCAAGTACAAGCCCTACTACCATGCCATGGAGTCGCAGTCGGGCACCCGCATCCGCCTGAACGGCCGCGACATGATCATGCTTTCGAGCAACGACTACCTCGGGTTGTCGTTCCATCCCAAGGTCATCGAAGCCTGCGGCTCGGCCGCGAAGATTTGGGGTACCAGCACGACCGGCGCGCGCATCTCCAACGGCTCCCGCGCCTACCACACGGCGCTCGAGGAAAAACTCGCCTCCTTCCTCGGGCGCGAGGCCTGCCATATCAGCGTCGCCGGCTATATTTCCTGCTGCTCCGCCGTCGCCTCGTTTGCGCAGAAGGGCGACCTCATCCTCGCCGACAAGAACATCCATTCCTGCCTCGTCGACGCCACCCGGCTCTCGATGGCCTCCGTCGAACGCTTCAGCCACAACAACCCCGAGGACCTGCGCGCCATCCTCAAGGGGGTGCCGCACAACACCCCCAAGATGCTCGTCGTCGAGGGCGTTTACTCGATGGAAGGCCACATCTGCCGCCTGACCGAACTCGCGCAGATCGGCGAGGAGCACGGCTGCTTCACCGTGCTCGACGACGCCCACGGCTTCGGCGTGCTCGGCCGCCAGGGTCGCGGCACGGTGGATCATTTCCGGCTCAACGAGCAGGTGGACATCATCTGCGGCTCGATGTCGAAATCCCTCGCCAGCACCGGCGGCTTCGTGGCCGGCTCGCGCTCGCTCATCGAGTACCTCCGCACCAACTCGCGGCAGACGCTGTTCAGCGCCGCCATCAGCCCCGCCATGGCCGCGACCGCCTCCGCCTCGCTCGACATCATGCAGAGCGAACCCCAGCACCTCGAGCGCCTGTGGAAGAACACCAAGCGCTACCGCGAGATGCTCAAGGGCCTCGGTCTCGACACCTGGGACAGCGAGACGCCCGCCGTGCCGATCGTGCTCGGTTCGAAGGAACTGGTCTACCGTTTCTGGAACGCGCTCCTCGACAAAGGGGTATTCACCGTGATGTCCATCGCTCCGGCCGTGCCCCCCGGCAAGGACCTCATTCGCACCGCCGTCTCCGCGCTCCACAGCGACGAGGATCTCGAAAAGGTCGCCGCCGCGATGGCCTACGCGGTGAAGCAAATGTGACCGCGCCTTAGCGCGGCAAATCACAAAGGCCAAAGGTCCAAATCCCAAACCGATCCGGCACGGGATCCTTGGCTGGAATCGGGAGCCTGCTTGGCGTTTGGCGCCTGGGGATTTTCCTAGCGCAGACCGTCGATCAGCGTCCGCGCCGTCTGGCTCCAGCGCGGCAGCGACCGGTTCGTCGCCTCCCGCTGCAAGCGCCGGCATTCCGCCTCGTCAGTGAGCACCGTGCGCAGCCTGGCCGACCAATCGGCGGTGTCGTTGACCGCCGCCAGCAAGCAGCCGCCGGCGTTCGTGTTCTCCCGCAACACCGCCAGGTCGCTGACCACGCAAGGCACGCCGCGCCACAACGATTCCAGGATCGGCAGGCCGTTGCCCTCGGCGATCGTCGGAAACACCACCGCGCGGGCCGACGCGTAAAGTCGGGCCAGCTCGGTATCGCCGGCGGCCTCATGAAAACGGAACCGCCCCTCCCGCTTCGCCAGCGCCTTCATGCGCGCCGCAACCGGCTTGCCGAAATGTGGATTCACCCGGCCGACGATATGCAGCTCGAAATCGAGCCGTTCGCGCCACAGCGACTCCGCCACGTCGAGCAGGAACATCTGGTTTTTCCGCGGCTCGACAATGCCCACGCACAGCAGCAACGGACGCCCGCGCGGGATCACCGGATCGCGCACGATGCGCTTGCCGCCGTCGAAATCCGCGCCGAGCGCGATGACCTGGGTCTCCGATCGCGGCGCGACGCCCTGCCAGGCCCAGAATTCGGCAAAGTCGCGCCGCGTGGCATCGGAAATCGCCCAGGTGCGCTCGAACGAGGCGAGCAGCTTCATGTACTCCGGATGACGCTGCACACTCTGCGGCCAGGTGATGTGCGGCCAGCGCACGGGAATCGCATCGTGAAACATCGCCGCCAGGCGGCACGGCGGCCGTGCCAGAAAATCCCGGAACCCGGGGCGGTCCGCCTCGCAAAACTGTTCGACGGTCAGCAGCCAGTCGTCCGGCTTGAACGCCACGGTCGCGCCGTCGCGCCCGATCGTGAACCCCCGCCGCACACCATTCCATGCCACCTCGGTCACGAGCGAGCCGAGTTCCTCGCGGATGCGCGAGCTGAGCCGCATCAGGCCCGAGCGATGCCGGGCCGCGCCCATCTTCGTGGTGTCGTAATAGATCATGACCTCGTGGCCTCCTCGAAACACGCCACGAGGCGCGCGGTGTTGCGATGCGCGTCGTAGTTCTCCTCAACCCAGCGCCGGGCCGACGCGCGCAGCCGCTCCGCCAGCGTGTCGTCGTCGCGCAGCCGCTGCAGGGCCACCTGCCAGGCGAGCGGCAGATCCACGTCGCACACGAGGCCGGTGCGTTCCTGCTGCACCGCCTCCGTCGTCGCCGACACCGGCGAGGTCACGACCAGCACGCCGGCCGCCATGGCCTCGGGAATGACATTGGGCAGCCCGTCGCGATCGCCGCTCGGGGCGACCACGCCCGTATGCAACAGCACATCCGCCCACGCCAGCTGTTCCCACACCTGCGGCTGTTCGAGCCGGCCGAGAAACTTAACCTGCCCGGAGACACCGAGTTCCGCGGCCAGCGCAAAGAGCGACGCTTCCAGCGGTCCGTCACCGACGATGCGGGCCTCGAAGGCGAAGCCGGCCGCCTTCAGCGCCGCGTAAATCCGCAGCTGGTGATCGAGCCCCTTCTTCGGCACGAGCCGGGCCACGCACACCAGCCGCAGCGGCGAGCGCCCGGACCTCAGGGATTTGAACGGGGGAAAGGTGTCGAGCCCGCGCCGGATCACGCGGATTTTCCCGTCCGGCACGCCCCGTTCCGCGAGTTCGCGTTTGCCGGTCTCGGTCGAGGCATGGATGAAGCGCGCGTGCTCGAGCTTTTCCAGCAGCCACCAGTCACCGCCATGCTCATAGATGTCGTAGGCATGCGCCCCGCAGCTGTAGCGCCAGCCGAACATCCGCCACAGCACCCAGCCCGCCGTCGCCGGCGCCCCGGCCCACGCGCCATGCACCAGCGCCGGAGGATCGCGGAGCAATTCACGGTAGAAGACTCCGGCAAAGCCCGCGCCCAGCATGTTCTCCCAAAAATTCAGCCACGATGGCGCCGCGCGCGTGACGACGCCCTCGAACAGGTCACGCAACAACCGCGGCCGGCGTACGCATTGCCACGGAATCTCGAACAGGAACAGCGGCACGAGCCGCCACTTGTTGAAACCGTGCACCGGCAGCCCGCGAAACTCCCCGCCGCCGCCCCACAGCGAGTAGAGCCGCAGATTCAGCCCCTTCGCCTGCAGCGCCGCGACGTCGCGCTGCAGGAACGTCTCCGAGGTTTTCGGAAACGTGGTGAAAAGCAGGACGATGGGGCGGTTGGGGTTCAATTTTCTCAACGTGTCATTCTGAGCGCAGCGAAGAATCCAAGGGAACACCGGGCTCACCTTTCATGCTTGGATCCTTCGCCGCGCCCAGGATGACGGAAGGGAGGGGTTTTAGGAAAGGTGTGAATACGTTCATGCACGATACATTTTTCTCCGGCGTCAGGCGGTCGTGGCGCCCGCCACGGCGAGAAACGCTCCGAGCGCCGGCTCCGGCGGCACGCCTTTACGCCAGCCGAGCACCAGACGGCTTTCAGGAGCGGGTCCCTCGAGCGAGCGAAACGCCACCTCCCCCGGCAACTGCCTCGCCTCGGAGGGAGCCATGAAGGTCGCGCCCAGTCCGGCGCGGACCAACCCGATGGCGTTGGCGCGCGGCCAGACCTCATCGGCAATGCGCGGCGTAACCCCTGCCGCCCGGAAGGCCGCGAGCACGTGGTCGTAGAATCCGGGATTGTGCGCCCGCGGGAACATCACGAACGGCGTGTCCGCGAGATCGCGCAGGCGCAGCTTTGCGGCTTTTGCCAACCGGTGCTCGGCGGGCAGCAGCACCCCGTTCTTCTCCTGCAACAGCAGCTTCGTGGACAACCCGGCCGGCGCCGTGATGTCGGGATGGAAAAAACCACAGGCGATTTCGCCGTTCTTGAGCGACTCCAGCTGGGCCGAGGTCGGCGACTCGTTCAGCTCGACCTTGATGCCCGGATAGCGGCGGTTGAATTCGCGCAGGATGCCCGGCAACACGGTCGCCATCGCGAGACCCGTGAATGCGACCCGAACGTGCCCGGCCTGCCCCCCGGCCAGGGCCTGGATGTCGCCCGGCACCGCCGCCAGGGCCCGTAGGAGCGGTTCGATCCGTTCCAGAAACGCCCGGCCGGCCGTGGTCAGCTCGACCTTCCGTCGCGTCCGGTTCAGCAAATCCACGCCCAGCTCCTTTTCCAGCTGGGCAATGCTGCGCGACAATGCCGGTTGTGCCACCGCCAGCGCTTCCGCCGCCTTGCGGAAATGCAGCTGCCGGGCCACCTCCCGGAAATAGACGAGGTGCCGGAGATCAAAAGGATATTGATACTCCCGAGGCATCACAGACCACGAAACAAGTATTTCCTGTTATGGCAAGAATCTGGTATTCTCGCCTTCCTCAAATCCGAAAACCCGCCACCCACCACAGAACATACTGAAATCCGAATCTCTTCCTTCCGTGTATTCTGTGTATTTCGTGGTTTAATTTCCCCTTCCCTTCATGTCCTCCCCCAAATCGCTCTTCCAAAAAGTCTGGGACGCGCACGCCGTGCGCCAGCTGGCCAACGGCCAGACCCAGTTGCTCATCGGCACGCACCTCATCCATGAGGTCACCTCGCCGCAGGCCTTCGGCATGCTGCGCGATCTCGGCCTCAAGGTCCTGATGCCCCACCGCACCTTTGCGACGGTGGACCACATCGTCCCGACCGACCAGCTCGTCGAACCTTACAAAGACGACCTCGCGCAGGCCATGATGGACGAGCTCCGCAGGAACACGAAGGAGTTCGGCATCACCTTCTTCGACCGCGCCACCGGCAAGCAGGGCATCGTGCACATCGTCGGTCCCGAGCAGGGCATCACGCAGCCCGGCACCACGATCGCCTGCGGCGACTCGCACACCTCCACGCACGGCGCGTTCGGCGCCATCGCCTTCGGCATCGGCACCAGCCAGGTGCGCGACGTGCTGGCGACCCAGACGATGGCGCTCGGCCAGCTCAAGGTCCGCCGCATCGAGGTCAACGGCCGGCTCCGCCCCGGCGTCTACGCGAAGGACGTCATCCTCCACATCATCCGCATCCTCGGCGTCAACGGCGGCACCGGCTACGCCTACGAGTACGCCGGCTCCGTGTTCGACGGTTTCACGATGGAAGAGCGCATGACGGTGTGCAACATGTCCATCGAGGGCGGCGCGCGCGTCGGCTATGTCAATCCCGACGAGACGACCTTCGCCTACCTCAAGGGCCGTCCCTACTCGCCCACCGGCGCCGCTTGGGATGCCGCGGTGGCCGGCTGGAAGTCCTTCGCCTCCGATCAGGGAGCGCACTATGACGACGTCGTGAAGATCGACGCCGCCGACATCGCGCCGACTGTCACCTGGGGCATCAATCCCGGCCAGGGCATCTCCATCGCCGAGAACATCCCCAGCCCGGAGACCGCCACCTCCGCCGACGACAAGGCCGGCATCATCGAGGCCCTCGCCTACATGAAACTGCCCGCCGGGAAACCCATCAAGGGCGTGAAGATCGACGTCGCCTTCCTCGGCTCCTGCACCAACGGACGTCTCTCCGACTTCCGCGAGGTCGCGAAGTACATCAAAGGCCGCAAGGTCGCCGCCGGCGTGAAGGCCATCGCCGTCCCCGGTTCGCAGATCGTCGCGCTCCAGTGCGAGAAGGAAGGCATTGACAAGGTCCTCGCCGAGGCCGGCTTCGAGTGGCGCGGCGCGGGCTGCTCCATGTGCCTCGCCATGAACCCCGACAAGCTCGTCGGCGACCAGCTCTGCGCGAGTTCATCCAACCGCAACTTCAAGGGCCGCCAGGGCTCGCCCACCGGCCGCACCGTGCTCATGAGCCCGGTCATGGTCGCCGCCGCCGCCGTCACCGGCTCCGTCGCGGACGCCCGCGAAGTTTTCGCCGTCAACTGAACCAATCACCCTGACCAATTAACCACTGAGATCACGGAGAGGATGCAAAAACAGATCGGCTCTGTGCCCTCTGCGCCTCTGTGGTTCAAAATCCAACCCTTCCCAACATGGCCTTAGCAAAGATCACCCAGGTTTCCGGCCGCGCCGTGCCCGTGCTCGGCAACGACATCGACACCGACCGCATCATCCCCGCGCGCTTCATGAAGTGCGTGACCTTCGACGGTCTCGGCGAATTCCTCTTCTACGACGTCCGCAAGGATCCGACCACCGGGCAGACGACCAACCACCCCCTGAACCAGCCGCAGTACCAAGGGGCGACGATCCTGCTCTCCGGCGCCAACTTCGGCTGCGGTTCCTCCCGCGAGCACGCCCCGCAGGCGATCCAGAAGTACGGCTTCAAGGCCGTCATCGCCGAGAACTTTGCCGAGATCTTCTTCGGCAACAGCACGACGCTCGGCATGCCCTGCGTGACCGCCGCCCGCGAGGACATCGCCAAGATCGCCGCCGCCGTGGAAAAGGACCCCAAGACCGAAATCGTCATCGACCTCGAAAAGCTCGAAGTCCGCTTCGCCGGCCAGAGCGTGAAGATCACGCAGCGTGAGACCGCCCGCGACGCCCTGGTCAACGGCCGTTGGGACGCCATCGGCGAGCTCCTCGACGGCGTCCCCGCCGTCAAGGCCACCGCCACGAAGCTCCCATACCTCGCCCCGGCCTGATCGCGGACTTCACTTCTTGCCCATGCACCAGGCGCGGCCTCCAGCCGCGCCTTTTTTCCGCTTGCGCACAGCCGGATTGCGCTGCGCTAAAGGTATAGCCGCATCGGCGCTTGCGGCCGGACGGGACCCGGCAAAGGTCTGGCGCATCGTGAGCGCCCCCACCCCGACGATTCGCAACCCGGTCCTGCCGGGCTTCAACCCCGATCCTTCCATCCTCCGCGTCGGCGACGACTACTACATCGCCACCTCCACCTTCGAGTGGTTCCCCGGCGTGCAGATCCATCACTCGCGCGACCTCGTGAACTGGAGGTTGCTATGCCGCCCGCTTTCGCGACCGAGCCAGCTCAACATGCTCGGCGACCCCGACTCCTGCGGCGTCTGGGCCCCCTGCCTCACCCACGCCGACGGCAAGTTCTGGCTCATCTACACCGACGTGAAACGCTACGGACGCACCTCCGTCGGCGGCGCGTCCGGCGCCTCGTTGCGTGATTTCCACAACTATCTCGTCACCGCCGACCGCATCGACGGCGAATGGTCCGACCCGGTCTACCTGAACAGCAGCGGCTTCGACCCCTCGCTCTTCCATGACGACGACGGTCGCAAATGGCTCGTCAACCAACTCTGGGATTTCCGTCCGGGACAAAACCGGTTCGCCGGCATCGTGCTGCAGGAATACTCCGTTCAGGAACACCGGCTGATCGGACAGCGCGTGAACATCTTCAAAGGCACGCCGCTCGGCCTCACCGAGGCGCCGCACCTCTACAAGCGCAACGGCTGGTACTACCTCCTCACCGCCGAGGGCGGCACGGCGTGGAACCACGCCGTCACCATGTGCCGCTCGCGCAGGATTGACGGCCCTTACGAGCTTCATCCCGACACCTACATCCTGAGCGCCCGCAACCGGCCCGACGCCCCGCTGCAGCGCGCCGGCCATGCCGATCTCGTCGAGACGCAGTCCGGCGAGACCTGGATCGCCTACCTCTGCGGCCGCCCGCTGCGCAACCGTGGCCGCTGCGTGCTCGGCCGCGAATCCGCCATCCAGCCGGTGGTGTGGGGCCAGGACGACTGGCTCCGCACCACTGACGGCCAGGCGATTCCGCAGCTCAACCCGCCCGCGCCGAAGCTTCCGCCGCACCCGTTCCCGCCCGCGCCCGTCCGCCAGGAGTTCGATTCGGCGCAGCTCCCGATCGAGTTCCAATGGCTGCGCAGCCCGTGGCCGGAGGAACTGTTCAGCCTCACCGCGCGCTCCGGGCACCTGCGCCTGTTCGGCCGCGAGACCATCGGCAGCCTGTTCAAGCAGGCGCTCGTCGCCCGCCGCCAGCAGGCGCATTGCTACAGCGCCTCGACCGTCGTCGAGTTCGAGCCGGAGCATTTCCAGCAGATGGCCGGCCTCGTGTGCTACTATGGCGCGGCCAAGTTCCACTACTTCTATGTCTCGCACGACGAGACCCTCGGCAAACACCTCCGCGTGATGTCGGCCATTCCCGACGGCGTGGTGGGCGACGCCTTCACCGCCCCGATTGCGATCCCCGCCGGCAAGCGCGTCGAACTGCGCGTCGAGGTGGATGAGGAGCGCCTGCTCTTCGCCTACCGCTTGGAAGGCGCGGACCGCGACTGGCGCTGGCTGCCACAGCATTTCGACGCCAGCATTCTGTCGGACGAGGCCACGATGCCCGGCCAGGCCAACTTCACCGGCGCGTTTGTCGGCATGGCCTGCCAGGACATGTCCGGCACCGGAAAGCCCGCCGATTTCGACTGGTTCGAATACCGCGAACGCGACTACCTCGCCGATCCGGCCAAGGGTTGAGCCGCACGCAGGAAGGTCCGCGCCACCAGCCGGTGCGGGCCTCAGGCGCGCGGGGCGTCGACCGCCCGCGGTTTGGGCGGAAACGGACCCGGTTCGTAATCCGTGTGGGAGACTTCCTGCGCAAGGTTCACCAGCTCGGTGATGACGAGCGTCGGATCTTCCTCATAACCCAGCCTCAGAAATTCCTCGCGATAGCGGTCGTAGGCCGCGCGCGATTCCAACCAGCCGCGAACCAACCGCCCGAGATCGGCCGGCGAACCCAGCACTTCCGTGCCTGCGCCCCGGGTGAAAAACTTCACCGTGAGCGATTCCTGCGGCATGATGCCGCCGAGGCCGTTGAAGACGATCGGGCAGCCGAAGTGCAGGGCCTTGGCGCACGAGGTCGTGCCGCCGCGCGTAACGATCACCTCGCTGACCTGCATGAGCAGGTGCACCTGCTCGGAGAAGCCGTCGAGAAAGCAGTTCAACTGCGGGTGCTCCGCGCGCCAGTGCAGCACCTGGTTGTAGGCCTCGCGGTTGCGTCCGCAGATCACGATGGCCTGCACGCGGCCGGCAAAGGGCAGAAGCTGCTCGAGGAAGGCCAGGTGGTTGTTCGCTCCGTTGCCGCCGGTGGCGAGAAAGACCGTGAACAGGTCGGGACGCAGCTCGAGCTCCTCCACCCGGTAGACGGCCCGCGCCGCCGGATCCATGAAACCGATGTGTTGCCGCGGCTGCATCAGGTGCCCGCGCACCCGCGTACGCGCCAGCGGCATGCCGAGCTTCACCGCGTAATCGCGCGCCGTCGCGGTGCGCGAGATGTAGAGGTCGGCCGTCGGCTCCACCCAGTTGATGCTGTAGCCGAAGCCACCTGAGAATTCACCGCAATAGGTGGCACAACGGACCCTGTCGGCCCCGAGGATCCGCCGGGCCATCTGGAAGTAGCCGCGGTTCAGACAGTCGTGGACGCTGAACACAAGATGCGGCTGGTATTCGCGGAGCACCTTTTCGTAGTAGCTCCGGCCGATCGAAACCGAGCGGCGGTTGAGCAGGCTGAGCAGCTCGACGAAGAGGTAGAAGGCTTTGTGGATCCACGGCGACTTCTGCTGGATCCAGTTGTAGAAACGCACGCCGGCGCTGAAGAAGCCGGATGATTTCTCGAGCATCTGCTCGATGCGCACGTCCACGTTGTGGCGGTAGAGTTCAAAACACCATTCCGCGAAGGCCTGGGCCCGCGTGTCGTGGCCCGCGCCGGTGCTGGAAGTCAGGACAAGGATGCGAACGCGCTTCATGCTCAGAGGCCGAAATAGGATTCCTGGATGCGGCGCTTGAGCGCCAGCGACCCGAAACGGGCCAGGAAAGGAGCGATGACGGCCTGAAAGAAACGCCCGGTCCGCACCGTGCCGCTACATCCACGCCGCAGGGCGCGGCGAAGCGACTCCGCGGCATCCGCCGGGGACGGCCCGCCACGCATCATGGCCTCGAAGCCCGCCCAGGCACGCACCATGCGCCCCGCCTGCAGCGGATCGAGGCCGGGCTGGGCGGGACGCCGCACGGAACCCTCGAAATCCGTGCGGTAGTCGCCGGGACGGAAATCGATCACCACCACGCCGCTGCCCTTCACCTCGTACATCAGGCTCTCGCTCAAGGCGGAGAGCCCGGCCTTCACGGTGTTGTAGGCCGGTTGGTAAGGGAGCGCAAATTCACCGGCGATCGAGGCGACGTTCACCAACGCGCCGCGACGCCGCGCGAGCATGCCGCGGAGCGCCACGTGAGCCAGCCGCGCGGTGTTCACCAGCATCACGCGCATCTGCTCTTCCCAGACGGCGAAATCGGTGGCTGCGAAACTTCCGAACACGCCGAACCCGGCGTTGTTGACGACCACATCAAAACCGCCGGCGGCCCGCTCCGCGCCCGCGAAGGCGCGCTCGGCCGCCGTACCATCGGTGAGATCGAGCGCCACCGGATGAAACCGCGACCGCGCCGCGAGACGGGCGGCGTCACGCGACGTGCCCCAGACCTCGACGCCCTCGGCCAGCAGCATCTCCGTGAACGCGAGCCCCAGCCCCGTGCTGGCACCGGTGACAAAAGCGGTGCGATAACGGGAGGAAAGCGAGCCGGTGCTCATGCGCGTCAGGCGGCCCTGAACACGAGGCAGACGTTGGCGCCGCCGAAGCCGCTGCTGTTGCTGATCACGACATTGGGGCGTTGCGGCAGGGTGGCGCGGAGGATGTGCAGACCGGCGCAGGCGGGATCGAGATTGCTGATGTGCGCCGAGCCGGGAATGAAGCCCTCCTTCATCGCCAGGGCGCAGAAACCCGCCTCCATGGCGCCGGCCAGCGACAGGCCGTGACCCGTAAGAGCCTTGGTGCTGCTGATGGCCGGCCGCGAAGGGTTGCCATTGAAGATGGCCTTGAGCGCCTTCACCTCGGAAATGTCGCCGATCGGCGTGGAGGTGGCATGGGCGTTCACGTAGTCGACCTCGTCGGGCGCGACGTCGGCCTGGCGAAGCGCGTTCTCGATGGCCGTGCGCAGGCCGTCGCCGTCGGGATGCGAGATCGCGACGTTGTGGCCGTCGGAGGCCTGGCCCCAACCGGCGAGTTCGCAGTAGGCCTTCGCTCCGCGGCGGGCGACCTCCCCCTCGCTTTCCAGCACCAGCACGGTGGCGCCGCCGGTGCCGACGAAACCGTCCCGCGCGACATCAAACGGACGCGAGGCAATCGACGGATCGGCCTGCAGTGAAAGGGCGCGCATGCCGGCGAATGGCAGGATGCTCTCGACGTTGCCGTCCTCCGCGCCGACCACGAACATGCGCTCCTGGCGGCCGAGGGCGATCTCGTCGTAGGCGAAGGCCGCGGCGTGGGCCGAGGAGGCGCAAGCCGAGGAAAACCCCGTGGAAGCTCCCTTGATCCTGAAATGCGACACGAGGTTGAAGTTCACCGTGCCCGAGATGGACGCGACGATGCCGAGCGGCGGACAGCGCATGACCCCGAGCTTGCGCATGCGCTCGAGATGAAACCCGAGCAGGAAGGGCGAGCCGGCGGAGGCGGCGTAAAGTCCGGTGCCGGCGTTGGAGACGTCGGTCTCGTCTAGCTTCGCGTCCTCGATGGCCTGCTGCATCGCGCAGAAGGAATAAACGCCGTGCGGAGCCATGCCGCGCAGGAGCTCGCGCTTGATGCGGTAACGGGCGGGAAAAACCCAGTCCTCCTGGTCGGTCGAGTCGGTCTGGAAATCGCGGATGGGCGCGGCCACCTTGACCGGGACATCGGGTTTCTGAAAGGGCGGATACAGCATCATGCCATGGCGCAGCTCGCGCAGGCTTTCCGAAACAGAAACGGCATCGTTGCCGATGCTGGTGATGAATCCGACGCCGGTGATGTAGACTTTCCGCATGAAGGGGATCAGGTCGCGGCACCGCGACAAGCGGCGACCGGACGGTGCGACATCAAAACACGCGGGCCGTGGCGGTCAACCACCGCGGCGTCGCGTCAGGCGTTGATGGCCGATTTGACCTTCGGCTTCACCGGGCTGATCGCGACCGGCTGCTCGGCCGGGGCGACCTGCGGCTCGGGGGTCTTGGCGACTTCCTCGGCATAGGCGAAGGTCAGGGTGATTTCCTCGGCAATGGCGGCTTTTTCCTGGCCGACGCGGATCTGACCCTCGAACGTGGCGAGCGGCGACTTGAGGCGCTTGGGCTTGATCGAGAGGCTGAGCACATCACCGGGACGGCAGATGCGGTGACAACGGACGCCTTCGCAGGAGGTGAAGAAAATCGTGCGGTGGTCGACGGTCTTGCCGCCTTCGCCCACCTGGCCTTCCAGCAGGAACAGCACGGCGAGCTGACCGAGCGCCTCGAGCATGATGGAGGCGGGCAGCACGGGGTTGTCCTTGAAGTGCCCCTGCAGAAAGAATTCCTGGCCGGAAACCTTGTACTTGGCATTGGCCCCGTGGGCATTGACCGAAGCCTCACCGAGAAACAGGAACGGCGGCTGGATCGGCATGACCGACACGATCTGCTCGATCGGGATGAACTTGGTCGGCTTGGGCAGCGGGAGGCCGCGGACCTTGAATTCGATGAAGGTCTTCACGTCGCCCACCGTGCGAAGGTGGCGCAACTCCTCGTTGTTGATCGTCATCTGAAGGACATCCTCCACCAGCACGACGATTTCCATCATGGTCAGGGAATCGATGCCGAGATCTTCGATGATGCGGAGGTCATCGTCGGCGTCCTTCAGTTTGCCGCGCAGATCCGGCTCCACATAGCGTTCGATGATACCCAACACAATGGCCGGAAGATGCTCCGTGTTGCCAGTTTTTCTAAATTGAGCGGCAGCCTCATAAGTGGCTGCGGAGCAGCGCTTCAGCGATTCACGCAGGTTGTTATCGTCTTCCGTGGTGAACGGCTTGAGAGCGACCCCAGTGGGGTTGTTAACTGACTGTGCCATTGGGGAGCTAGAATGCTGTCGGGTCATGATATGTAAATCTCAAAATCCTTGGGTCCGATTCGTAGAACTACGCATGAACTGGGCCAGATTAACCGTGTTGACTCAGGTGAGTAGGACCGGCGACATGCCCTTTTCAGGTATCGTTGCATCAAGTTCATCCGCTTTTGACTCCCTCGCCGACAACGGGCCTCGACCCGGGCCAAAGCGCGTCGCCCGCCCTCATCCTCGTCACGCATGAGTTCTATCCGCATCGCGGAGGTATCGCCGTGTACGCTGCCGAGATGGCCCGGGCCGCGGCGGAAACCGGTTACAAAGTCGAAGTCTGGGCCCCCGCCCTGCCTCGCAACCTGAGCGAGCCCGTCTGGCCATTTCGGGTCAAGCGCCTGCCCCTGAAAGGCGACCACAGCCTGCGCAGCCAATGGCGCATGGCCCGTGCTCTTCTCCGCCACGCCGCCCGGCTGAATGATGCCACGCTTTACATCCCCGAGCCCGGGCCCGTTCTGGCCATGTTGCTGCTGCAGTACTTTGACACCATCCGGCCGGCCCGGCTGATGCTCACTTTTCATGGTTCGGAGATCCACCGGCTCGCGTCACGACGGCTGTTGCGCTGGAGCACCAATCACCTCCTGGCCCGCACCGATCGCATCAGCGTGGTGAGCGAATACGCCCGCCACCTGCTGGAGCAACGCTTCCCGTCCGCCGCCTCGAAAGTCGTCGTCACCCCGGGTGCCCTGCGTCCCGACCTGCGTCTGAAACAATCCGCGCCCGTGGCCCTGCCCGGCAACCGCACCGTGATCCTCACGGTGGCACGCTTGAATCCGCGCAAAGGACAGATCGAGGTCATCAACGCCCTCAAAGCGCTCCCGCCCGACCAGCGTGCCAAGGTCGAGTACTGGCTCGTCGGCGCCCACGGCAAGGAGAACTATGACCGGCTCCTCGAACAAGCCGCCACCACGGCCGATTTCCCCGTCAAATTCCTCGGCGACATTCCCGACGAACGACTCGGCGAAGTCTACGCCAAGGCCGACATCTTCGCGATGACCAGCCTGCAACACCGGCACAGCGTCGAAGGCTTCGGCCTGGTTTACCTCGAAGCCGGCGCCCATGGCCTGCCCATTGTCGCCCATGCCATCGGCGGCGTGCCCGAGGCCGTCATCCACGATGAAACCGGCCTGCTGGTGGCGCCCGGCGACGCCACCGCCCTGACGGCCGCCTTCGCCCGCCTGCTGTCCGATTCGGCCTTGCGCCGGCGCCTCGGCGAGGCCGGTCGCGTCCGCGCGCTCGCGCGCACCTGGCAGGACTCGGCGCTTTCCTTGTTTGGACAACCGCCCGCGCGCCCCTCAGCCTGAGCCCATGATTGAATCCCGCACGCAAATCAGCGTCCGCTACGCGGAGACCGACATGATGGGCATCGTTTACCACGGCAACTACCTGCCCTGGTTCGAAGTCGGCCGCACCACGCTCCTCAAGGAATGCGGCTTCCCTTACCGCGAACTCGAGGCCCAGGGCTACCTGCTGCCGGTCATCGAACTCGGCGTGAAATACCAGCGCCCCGCCCGCTACGACGACACCCTCACGATCATCACCCGGCTCAAGGAACGCCCCGCGCTCCGCATCCACCTCGACTACGAGGTGCGCCGGGACGACGAACTCCTCGTCACCGGCTTCACGAGCCACGCCTTCATCAACAAGGCCGGCGAACCCGTCCGCCCGCCGGCGGCACTCACCGCGAAGATGAAGGAGCTCTTCGCGAAGGTCTAGGCCTCGCCCGCATACTCGGCCAGCACGCCGGCGTCCATTTCCGCGGCGCGCGCCTCCGCCAGCCATTCACCGGCTTCCGCACCGGCGATCCGCCGCACCGCCCACACCGCGTGGGCCCGCACCAACGGCGATTCGTGCCGTGCCAGCCGCACCAAGGCCGGCAGCAAGGCCGGATCGCCCCGGTTGCCGGCCACCACGCAGGCGTTACGCAACAGACCCGCGAGCTTCACCCGCTTGATCGCCGTACGCCGGAATACCGCGGCGAATCGCTCCGGCGTCAGCGCCAGGATTTCCTCCAGGGCCAGGTCCGCCAGGTCATGTCGCGCCGCGAGCAGGACACGCCGGCCTTCCTGCGCAAACCGGTTCCATGGACACACCTCCAGGCATGCGTCGCATCCGTAGATCCGTGCGCCGATCCCGCGCCGCAACTCCCGCGGGATGGCGCTCTTGTTTTCGATCGTCTGGTAGGAAATGCAACGCCGCGCATCCACCACACCCGGCCTGACAAACGCCTGCGTCGGGCAGGCATCGAGGCAGCGGGTGCATTTCCCGCACAGCAATCCCGCCGGCTCCTCGCCCGCGGGCCGCGCCGTTTCGGGGTGTAGCGGTGCGTCGGGCGCGATCTCCTGCCGCACCAGGATGCAGCCGAGGAAAAGCCAGTTTCCATGCGTCCGTGAAACAAGCATCGCATTCTTGCCCAGAAAGCCGAGTCCGCTGCGCGCCGCCCAGCCGCGTTCCAGCACCGGCCCCGTGTCCACGTAATACCGGTAATCTGCCGCGGCTGCACCGAGGTCGGCTTCCAGCACCTGTCCGGCCGCGACGAGCGCCGGCTTGATCGTGTCGTGGTAATCCTCGTGCAACGCGTAGCGCGCCCAACGGGGATTTTGAATTTTGGATTCTCGATTTTCGAATACCGCCCCGGGCCAGTAGTTCACGCCGAACAGGATGAGCGAACGCGCTCCCGGCAGCACCAGATCCGGATCGCTCCGCTTGTCGGCCGAGCGCTCCATCCACGCCATGTCGGCATGCCGGCCGGCGTCGAGCCATTCGCGCAGCGACGCTCCGGTTCTTCCGGCGGCCGCAAAACGCACCTCGTCGAAACCGAGTTCGCGCAACCGCGCCCGCAACGCCTCGCGCCGGGCACCGGTCACCGCCAGCCCTGCCCCGACGGTCATGGGCCGAAGCGCGCGGCTTCCTGACGGTAGACGCGCAGCACGTGGGCCACGATCTCGCGCAACGGACGCTTGTCCGTCAGCACCATCGTGCCGGAACGCCGGTAGAGCGCCTCGCGCTGGGCGTAAAGCTCGCGCAGGCGCTGCTCCGGATTTTCCACCGCCAGCAGCGGCCGGTGCGTGGCGTGCATCGTGCGCTGCACGATGGTCTCGATCGGCGCGTGCATGCACACGATCACGCCGCGGGCGTGGATCAACTCGATCATCCCCGGCGGCACGATCAGGCCGCCGCCGCACGACACCACGCACTTCTTCGCCGGGTGGCCGTGCTCGACAAACTCGCGCTCCATCGCCCGGAACGCCGCCTCGCCCCGCTCGGCAAAAATCTGCGACACCGGCCGGCCCTGCGCCTTCTCGATCTCATGATCGCTGTCCACGAACTCGAACCCCATCTGCCGCGCAACCAGGCGGCCGACGGTGCTTTTGCCCGTGCCCATGAATCCGACGAGGTAGAGGTTGGTGTCCATCGCGTGGGTCGTCAGGGAAAACCCCGGCCCCGACCGGTGCAAGAACGCTTCGCACGCCCCGCGTCATTGCCCGCCCCAAAGCAACAGGCGCCCTCCTGCCGGACGGGCGCCTGGGAAAACAAAACCGCCGGGGTTTACTTGGCCGCCGGAGCGTCCTTCACCCCGAGGATCTCGACCTCGAAGATCAGCGCCGCACCGGGCGGGATGCCGGGCACGCCGCCGTCGCCATAGGCGAGCGCGGCCGGGATGTGGAGGCGAAGCTTGCTGCCGACCGCGCCCTTCTGAAGGCCTTCGAACATGCCGGGAATGACGCCGTTGGGAGTCTGCTGGCTGACCTGCTGCAGCAGGACCTCCGCCGGCTCGCCCCGCTCGATGCTGGAGTCGAAAACCTGGCCCGTGGCCAGCGCGCCGGTGTAGTGGAAGGACACCACCTGGCCGGGCTTGGGCGTCGCCCCCTTGCCGGCCTGCAGCACTTCGTAGGCGAGGCCGCTGGGCAGCGTGACGACGTTCTTGTTCTCCTTCAGCTTGGCAAAGTGCTCGTTGCTGGCCGCGGCCTGGACGGCGCGAACCTTGCCCAACAGGGTCTGGTTCTTGCGCTCGAGGAAGGCCTCGACCTCCGGTCCGATCTCGCGGGCGTCGAACGGCGGCTGCGCGCCCGAGGCGACGCCAACCAGACCGCGACCGAGCGCCTCGACCTGCTCCTTGGTGAACTCCAGCTGACGGAGCCCCATCTGCGCGCCGAGAAACCAACCATAGGCCTCGGCCAGCTGCGCCTCGGTGTAGGTCTTCTTGCCACCGGTGGCCGCCGGAGCCGCGGCGGGCGCGGCCGGGGCCGAAGCCTTGGCGGCCGGAGGATTGGCCTTCGGCGCGGCCGGCGCAGGCTGGGCGGGCTTGGCGGGGGTGGTGACGCCAGGGACCTCGAACTTGAAGGCGTCCTGAGCCGAGGCAGCGATCAGCAGGCTGAGAAAAACCAGGCCTGCACGAAGCGGTGAGATGAATTTCATGGATGACTGGGGAGCCCGGTTGGGAAACGGCCCGGGTGCGATTGTGCCGTCAGAGCGCGCGAAATTGCTCGGCCCCCTGCCAAAAATCAACCTCTTAGGCGGAGGCCCCGTCTGCCGGAACCACCCCAAGGCCGGGCTTGTCTCGCCCCCGCACCCGCCCCACCCTTTCCAATTCCATGAACGCAAACCAATTCTGGCACAGCACCGACGGCCAGATCCTCACCGTCCGCGCCAAGGGCACCGACCGTCTCACCCTGACCGTCGCCTTCTGGCCGCGCCACCCCGCCGAGATGGAGTTCATGCGCGCGAGCCTCGCGTCGCTCCGCTTCACCGAGCGCAGCTCGCTGGCCCGCATCGGCATCGAGATGATCACGCGCACCGCCCCCGTGATCGACGGCCATCGGGTGCTGCTCACGACCGAGGCTTTCCTTTACGACCACAGTTTCCCCAACGCCGGCTACTGGCAGAAACTCCTGCGCCCCGGTTCGCCCGTGGGCCGCCTGTTTTTCGCCCCGGTCGCGGCCAAGCTCTCCGCCACCGAGGTCTGGGCCGCGCTTCAGGAGAACAAGCTCAAGCTGCCCAACACGATCTCCATCGACAGCTCCGGCCGCGTGTTCTTCACGCCGCACCCGGTCAGCTACACGCTCAACCCGCGCCTCATCCGCGCCAACTTCGAACACATCGTGTCGGGCTACGCCGGCCGCAGCTTCATCGACAAGGTCCAGGTCCGCCACGACGCCTCGCCGCTGACGATCCCCCCGCACTCCGGCGTGCTGACCAGCTGCTCGATGTACCTGCGCGAGCACTTCGTCGTGCTCAGCCCCGGCGAAGGCAACTTCGGCCTCCACACCTCCGCCGTGCTGCTCGATCCGGTCAAGACCTCTGGCACCAACATCATGCTTGAGATCTACAACACCGGCGAACAGCCGGTGGTGAACCCCATGGTCTCGGTCGAGATCTTCCGTGCTCCTCCGCCCGAGGACGCCGAATTCAAGACCCTCGGCAAGAGGCGCTCCCGCCTCCTCGCCACGACCCGGAGCCTCTACAAATGCCTCGATAACGCCCCGCCGCTCGACCACGCCGAAGCGAAGCCGAAGACCCGCATCTCCGTCCGCGGCCAGAGCGCCACGATGGAGAACCGCTCGGTTTTCATCCGCGCGGGCGACGACGAACTGAAGAAGCTTCTCGCCAAGGAGGCCTGCCCTGTCGGCGCGCGCACGCTGATCCAGTCGCTCGATGCCCACGCACCCGACGCCGACACGCTCATCGTCGACTACTTCCCCGACCTGCTCGAACACACCGAACTGGTCACGCGCCTCGGCGACTCGCGCCTCAAGCGCATCATCTTCCGCAAGGCCTCGCGCACGCACGGCTACTTCCTCTCGAGCAACGCCCATGCGCGCCTCGACATGCTCCACTCGCTCGGCATCCCGGTTTACTGGTACGACGAGCAGACCAAGGACATCTACCTGCACACGTACCGCCGCGACCACGGCTTCTTTGTGCGCGAGGAAATGGCCCGCCGGTTCCAGGAGGCCACGATCCTCGCGTTCTACGGTTCGGCGGTCGGACTCGACCAAGCCGACACCGATCGCATCTCCGAGCTGGTGCACCAGCTCACGACCTTCATGGGCTCCAACCTTGGCGTGCTCACCGGCGGCGGCGGCGGCGTGATGCGGCTCGCCACCGAACAGGCCCGGGACAAGGGCGCGCTTACCGGCGCGTGTTTCCTCGAGCTCGAGGCCCAGCCGCCCGAGCTCGGCGTGGATTTCTTCAACACCTTCCAGGAGAGTTCGCGCCACTTCCGGCAAAAATGGTTCGAGGCGGCGGACTTCTGCATCTTCAATGTCGGCGGCGTCGGCACGCTCGAGGAGATCGGCATCGAGCTCTGCAACCTCAAGCTCGGCATCCGCCCGCGCGTACCCTACGTGTTCTTCAACGCCCGCTTCTGGGGCGACCTCCGCCGCCAGGTGCGCACGATGATCAAGGAGAAGCGCGCCCCCGCCTGGATGAACGATTACATCCTCTTCACCGACGACCCCGCCGAGGTCATCGCCTTCTACCGCAAGATGCTGAAGGTGCTCTGAGGCGCACCCCGCCTGATGCCGTAGCCCGTACGTGTAGGGCGGGGCCGCCGAACCCCGCCTGGATCACATCCCGAGCGCGCCGCTCATCGCGGGCGGTTGCGCTGGATGTAGTCGTCCACCATCCGCCCGGTGATGACATACCTCCAGCCCGTGGCCGTGCGCTGGTATTCGGTGCCATCCTTCGGCACATCCGGCAGGCGCAGCCGGACGCGATCCTCGCTGATCGGCTCGACGGTGGCGGTGGCCAGCACATCGGATGCTGGAAACGGACTCATCATGAAACTGTGCGTGAGCAAGGCCGCAGCCATGTCATCCACCGACGCCCACTCCACCCGCTTCTCCGGCGGCAGCGCCGCCCAGAACGACTCGGCCTTGGGTCGCGCTTTCGCGTCGATGATCAGCAGGCGCCCCACGGCCTCGATGTCGCCGCGGTCGCAGGCCCACGCGAAGGTCTGCAAGGTCGCGAGCGGCGTGGCGTTGCCCTCGTCGCGGTAATATGCGGCGGGCCGCGGCGGCAGAACCGGGGCCTGCGCCGCGCCGGCAACCGGCTGACTTGCGACCGCAGGCGTGCTCCTGATCGACTTGGCCGTACGAGCGGCTTCGCGTCGCTGGCTCAGTTGCAGGCGCAAGCGGGTGTTCTCATTCTGCAGCGCGTAGAACTCCCGCACGCGTTGACGCTGCGCGTAGGCCAGTCCGCCAGCGGTGACCGCCACGGCCAGCGCGGCGGTGATCAGCGAAAGTTTGAAGGGCGACATGGAGGAGGAGGGTTGATTCAATGCGCCGACAGCTTGGCGAGCGTCCGGCTGTTCAGGATGCCGGGCAGTCCGTCGACCGCCACCAAGGGCAGCACGTATTTCCAGCCGTCGGAGGTGTTTTGGTATTCGGCAATGAAACGCGCTTGCCCGGGAGCGTGATGGCCGACCCGCCCGGGGCTCAGTTCGACAATCTCGAACTTCTCCAACAGATCCGCGCCCGGCGGCGGACCCTCGATACAGGAGGCCGCCAGCAACATACCGTAGAATGCCTCGGGCGTGGAAAATTCGGTGCGGATCGCCTCCGGCATCGAGGCCAGAACTTCCAGCGCCTTCTGCCGCACCGGCGGCTCCAGCACGATGATCCGCTCGAAGGCCTCCGGGTCGCAAACATCACCCGCCCAGGCAAAGGTCATCGCCGCGTCCTCGGGCGTCGCCGTGCCATGATCGCGATGCCCACGCGGCGTGACGACCGGGGCATGCTTCGTTCCACCTGAACTGGACACCGCTCCCGCGGCTGCCACTTGCGCGGCCCGCCGCTGGGCCAAGCCTTTCGCAATCGCCGTCGCCTGGGCCGCAAACTCGTCGGCAACGGCGTTGGCGACCGTTGCGTCCGCGCCCGGAGCGGAGGCCGCGACCAGACGCGCATGCTCGGCCCGCAGCGTCGCGAGTTCGCCGGCGTTGACGCGGTTGACCGACGTGTTCCAAACGAGGACAGTGGCGCCCGCGGCAAGCGCGGCGCTGACAGCAGGGGCGGTGATCTTGCTCATGACTAAAAGGGAAACGAGCCCGCCCGCAGTCGGCGTGGCGGCAACCGAAGCCGCCGTCACACTCGCGGCCAGGCCCGCCGGTGCGGACGCGAACGCCTGGTTCGCCAGCAGCAGACCGAGCGCCGCCGAGGTCGAGGTGACGCCGCGCCGCCCGAGAACGACCCGCAGCTTCTCCATCGCCCGCTCCGTGCGCATGCGGGCGGCGTTTTCCGAAAGCCTCAACCGGGCGCCGACCTCGGCAAAACTCAGCCCCTCGAAGAACCGCAACAGCATCGCCTCGCGATCGCCTTCTTTCAGTTCGTCGAGCGCCTCGTCCAGCACCGGTCCCAACTGCGCCCATTCGATCCGTTCTTCGGCAGCTGGCGTGTCGTCGGACATGGTGGCGAGGGTTCGCGTGAGTTTTTGTCCGCGCTGCTCGGCCCGGATCGCATCAATGGCGGCGTAACGCGTGCTGCGGTGAAGCCAGCCGGTCAGGGCCGGGTGGTGACTGAGCCCGGCCGCCTTGCGGGCCAGATCGGTGAACACCTTCTGCGCAATCTCCTGAGCCAGATGGTCGCGTCCGCCGGTTCGCCGCAGCGCGGTGCCATAGACCATGCCGAGGTGTCGCTGCACCAATTCGGCAAACGCCCGCTCGTCGCGGGCCCGGACGTAGCGCTGGAGCATCTCGGCATCGGTGGACATGCGTGACACCCTATAACCGTCCGCCGCGAGGAAACCGCACAAATAATCCAACGGGATAAGCCGCAGACTCGGCTGGACGACCGGCTTTATCCGTGCCCATCTGTGTCATCCGTGACCCTCAACTCTCAACCCTCAGCTTTCAACCCCGCGGCCCTGCCGCGGTCCGTCCTCGTCGTCGGTTCCGGCGGGCGTGAGCACGCGTTGGTCAAGGCGCTCGCGCTGTCGCCCGCGCAACCCCGCCTGCTCTGCGCGCCGGGCAACGCCGGCATCGCCGCCGACGCCACCTGCTTTCCCGTCGCCGCCGACAACATCGCCGGCCTCGTCGCCCTCGCGCAGCAGGAGAAGGTGGACTTCGTGGTCGTCGGCCCCGAGGTGCCGCTGTCGCTCGGCCTCGTGGACGAATTCACCAAGGCCGGCATCCCCGCCTACGGCCCCAAGGCCGACGGCGCACGCCTCGAAGCGTCGAAGGTCTTCACCAAGCAGATCCTGCTCAAATATAACATCCCGACCGCGCCCGCCGGCATCTTCACGGAGATCGATCCGGCCCTCGCCTACGTGCGCCAGCGCGGTGCGCCGATCGTGATCAAGGCCGACGGGCTGGCCGCGGGCAAGGGCGTGATCGTCGCCCAGACGCTCGCCGAGGCCGAGGCCGCCGTGCGCGACATGCTCGCGGGCAACAAATTCGGCTCCGCCGGCAGCCAGATTCTCGTCGAAGACTGCATGTTCGGCGACGAGACCTCGCTCCTCGTGGTCGTGTCCGGCCGCGATTACGTGATCCTGCCCGTCTCCCAGGACCACAAACGCATCGGCGACGGCGACACCGGTCCCAACACCGGCGGCATGGGCACGTACTCGCCCGCCGAGGTCGTCACCCCCGACCTGCTCGCGCGCATCGAACGCGAGATCGTGAAACCGTCCGTAGACGCCATCGCCAGCGAAGGCATCGATTTCCGCGGCACGCTGTTCATCGGCATCATGCTCACGTCCGCCGGCCCGAGCGTGCTCGAATACAACACGCGCTTCGGCGATCCCGAAACCCAGGTCGTGCTGCCGCGGATCAAGAACGACCTGCTCGCGCTCCTCTGGGCCGCCGCCCGCGGCGAATTGCGCGGTGTGACCCTCGAAGTCCGCCCGGAATCCGCGATCTGCGTGGTGGTCGCCGCCAAGGGGTACCCTGACTCCTATCCCAAGGGCGACGTCATCACCTTCCCGGCCTCGCTTCCGCCGCAGACCTCGATCATCCACGCCGGCACGGCGAAAAACGCCGCCGGCCAGATCGTGATGAGCGGCGGCCGCGTGCTCGGCGTGACCGCGCTGGCTCCGACCCTGCGCGAGGCCGCCGGCCGCGCCTACGCCGTGTGCGATCAGATCCACTGCGTTTCGAAGTACTACCGCCGCGACATCGGTGCCCGGCAGCTGAACCGGAAATGAAATTCCTCCGCGCTCTCTCCGTCCTCCTGCTATCCTTCCTCGGGCACACCACGCAGGCCTCGGCCCCCGTGGCGCTCGCGCCGGATCTCGACTACCTGCGGGTCCACTCGGCCGTCCTCGAACACGAGGCGCTCTCTTCCGCGCTGGCCCAATCGCGCGCCCTTGTGCTCGACCTGCGTTATCCGCAGGACGAACGCGGCGCCGACGAGTCGCTCCGCCAGGCATTCGCCGGCCGCGCCGCCGGTGGGCGGCTTTACGTGCTGGTCAGCCCGGCCACGCCCATCCCGCTGGTCGGCGTCGTCGCCTCCAACCCCGCCAGGCTCATCACGCTTGGCGTGAAGGGCGCGCGCCCCGAACCCCGGGTGGGCGTGCTGCAGGACGCGAACGATGATCGCCGTGCCTTCGACGCCCACACGACCGGCACGCCGCTCGCCGATCTGATTTCGGGCAAAATGGCCAAGGAGCGCTACGACGAGGCCTCGCTGGTTGAGGAGTTCAAAAACGGCTACACGGAGCCCAAACCGGTCCTGGCCCCTTCCGCCGACGTCGCGCCGCGGCTCACCGACCGCGTGCTGCAACGCGCCCTGCATCTGCACCGCACGCTCCAGGCGTTGCGCCGCTGACCCGCGCGCCGTTTTGCCTTTGCGGTTTTTCTGCCTTTAGGTTCCCGACCTTATCCCGTAGCACAGCACCCGCCGCATGCCCGCCCCCGGTCTCATCCTCGTTGTCTGCACCGGCAACATCTGCCGCAGCCCGATGGGCCAGGGACTCCTTGCGCACGCGCTCCAGGCGCAGCCCGAGCCGCTGCGCAGCCTCAAGGTCATCTCCGCCGGCGTCGCCGCCCACACCGGGGAGCCCGTTTCCGAGAATTCCGTGGTCGCCCTGCGCAAGGTCGGCATCGACATCGGTCACCTGCGCAGCCAGGGACTGACCCAGAAGATGCTCGACGACGCGCTCGTGGTGCTGGGGATGACGGAGTCCCACCGCAGCATCATCCGCGCCCGTGCCCGTCCGGCGCCGGAACACCTCTACCTTTTCCGCGAGTTCATGCCCCCGCCGGCCGCCAAGGAGATCGGCGACCCCTACGGCGGCCCGATCCGGCTCTACGAATCTGTTCGCGACGAAATGGTCGAGGCTGTGCCGGCCATCGTGGCCTTCCTTAAGACACTCGTGGAGGATCGGAAGGCCTGATTTTCGAATTTCGACTCTCGATTTTTGACCGGGGGTGCGCTCTGCTCGCCGCTTCGAAAATCGAGAATCCAAAATCGAAAACCACATGTCGCTCAACGCCGCTCCCCTGTCCCAGCTCGATCCCGAGGTCTACGCCGTCGTCGCCGGCGAGTTCGCCCGCCAGCAAAGCCACATCGAGCTGATCGCGTCCGAGAACTTCACCTACCCGGCCGTCATCGAGGCCATGGGCAGCGTGCTCACCAACAAGTACGCCGAGGGTTACCCGGGCAAGCGCTGGTACGGCGGCTGCGAGCAGGTGGACATGGTCGAGACCCTCGCCATCGAGCGCGCGAAGAAGCTGTTCGGCGCCGAGCACGCCAACGTGCAGCCGCATTCCGGCTCGCAGGCCAACTTCGCCGTCTACACCGCCGTGCTCCAGCCCGGCGACAAGATCCTCGGCATGAATCTCAGCCACGGCGGCCACCTGACGCATGGCAACCCGGCCAACTTCTCGGGCAAGCTCTACCAGTTCGTCCAATACGGCGTGCGCGAGGACAACGGCCTGATCGACTACGACGAACTCGCCGCCGTCGCCCAGCGCGAGAAGCCGAAGATGATCACCGTCGGCGCCTCCGCCTACTCGCGCGTCATCGATTTCGCGCGCATGGGCGAGATCGCCCGCTCGGTCGGCGCGTTCCTTTTCGCCGACATCGCGCACATCGCCGGCCTCGTCGCCACCGGACACCACCCCTCGCCGTTCCCGCACGCCGACTTCGTCACGACCACCACGCACAAGACCCTGCGCGGCCCGCGCGGCGGCCTCACGATGTGCAAGGCGGCCCACGCCAAGGCCATCGACTCCGCCGTGTTCCCCGGCGGCCAGGGCGGCCCGCTCATGCACGTCATCGCCGGCAAGGCCGTGTGCTTCGGCGAGTGCCTCAAGCCCGAATTCAAAACGTACAGCGGCCAGGTCATCGCCAACGCCAAGGCCCTCGCCGCCGCCATGGTCGCGCGCGGCCACAAGATCAACTCCGGCGGCACCGACAACCACCTCATGCTGGTCGACCTCCGCGCCAAGTTCCCGGACCTCACCGGCAAGGTCGCCCAGGAGACGCTCGATAAGGCCAACATCACCTGCAACAAGAACACCGTGCCCTTCGAGACCCGCTCGCCCTTCCAGGCCTCGGGCATCCGCCTCGGCACGCCGGCCATGACCAGCCGCGGCCTGAAGGAGGCCGAGATGACCGAGATCGCCGGCCTGATCGACGACGTGCTCGGCGCCATCGGCAAGCCCGACGAGGCCGCCGTGCTCGCCGCGACCAAGCAGAAGGTCGTCGCGCTCACCGGCCGTTTTCCGCTGCCCTACAAGCTCTGAGTTTTTGCACGCGGCACGGAAATCCGGCCCGGGCCAGGCCAGATTTCCGTCGCGTCACTCCGGCCCGCCGCTAGCGTCCGCCCATGGCCCCTCCCCGCTTCCTGACCCCGTATCGACGAGGCACGGTGGCGTTGGTGTTCCTGCTGGGCCTCGCAATTTCCATTCTGGCCTGGCGCTACGCCCTCCTGAAAGACGCCGAGCGCACCCACGCGGGCTTCAGCAGCCGGGCACAGACCCAGATCCGCGTGGCGAACCAGCGCCTGCAGGCCTACCGGGAGATGGTCTACAGCCTGCGCGACGCCTTCATCGGACAGGATGAGGTCAGCCGCAGCGAGTTCTCCCGCGTCGGCCATTCGCTGCTCAGCCGCCACGTCGGGGTACAGTCCCTCCAGTGGGTGCATATCGTACCGCACGCCGAACGGGCCGCCTACGAGCAGGCCACCTCGCGGGAACTGGGCCGCCCGTTTGTCATCCGCCGCCGCCAGGCCGACGGCACGTTCCAGCCGGCCGGCGAGGACCGCGAGTATTTCGTGATCGATTACCTCGAACCCCGGGAGGGGAACGATATTGCGCACGGCTACGACGTGCTCAGCGCGCCCAGCGCGCCGTTCCTGCGCAGCGCCCGCGCCAGCCGGCAGTTCACGGTCAGCCGTCCGTTCAGCCTGATCCAATCCCGGCCCGGACAGCACGAACCCGGCATCACCTTCATCCTGCCCGTCTGGCGCATGGAAAAACCCGACAGTCCCGTGCAGGGTTTCGTCCAGGGCGTTTTCCTGGTCCGCACGATGCTGGCGCAATCCCACGAGCTCACCACCAACGAGGCCCTCGACACCTTTTATTTCGAGCAAAGCCCGGACGGCAAACCCGAGCTCCTTTACGCCAACCTCGGCGGCCGGGAACCCCTGCGCGAGACCGATGTCCTGGCGGATCTGCCCTCGCCCGACGACCCGTCCGTCATCCATACCACGCTCTCGATCGGCGGGCGCTCCTGGCGGATGCTCATCCGCCCCAACGCCACCTGGACCCGCACGAGCGCTTCGCGCCAGCCCCATGCCATCTTCGCCGCCGGACTGCTGATCAGCGTGCTGTTCACAGGCTTCGTGAACAACCTGTTCCGCCGCGCCGCCCTCGTGGAGGAACTGGTGCAGGAACGGACCCGTCAGCTGCGCGAAAGCGAAACCCGGCTCCAGGACATCATGGACCACAGCCCCACCCTGATCTTCCTGAAGGATCTCGACGGGCGCTACCTGCTTTGCAACCGCGCCTTCTCCGACTTTTGCGGCCGCCCGCCGGAGGAGATCATCGGCCGGCGCGACGAGGACATTTTTTTCCCCGAGGCCGCTCGCGTCGTCCGCGAGAACGATATCCGCGTGCTGCAGGCGAACACGCCGATGGAATTCGAAGAGTCGCGGCAGGATCCCACGGACCGGCGCCTGTTCATCGCCCATAAATTCCCGCTTCACGACCAGCAGGGCCGCGCCTATGCCCTCTGCGGCATCGCCACGGACATCACGGACCGCAAGGCGGCGGAGGAGCAAAGGATGGCGCTGGAGCGCAAGCTCCTCGAAGCGCAGAAACTCGAGAGCCTCGGCGTGCTCGCAGGCGGCATCGCCCACGATTTCAACAACATCCTCACCTCCATCCTCGGCAACACGTCGCTGGCCGCCCTCGACCTGCCCGAGGGACACAAGGTCCGCCGGCAGCTCACCCAGATCGAGCGCGCCTCCCAGCGTGCCGCCGACCTGTGCGCCCAGATGCTGGCCTACGCCGGCCGCGCCACGTTCCTGATGGCGCCCCTCGACCTCTCGCGCCTCGTGCAGGATACCGCCGCGCTGCTCGAGGTGAGCGTCGGCCGGCGCGTGCAGCTGGACCTGCGTCTTGCCGCCGACCTGCCCGCCGTCATGGGCGACGCCACGCAGCTGCGCCAGATCGTGATGAACCTCGTCATCAACGCCGCCGATGCCATGGGTGAACGCACCGACGGCCAGGTGATCGTGCGCACCTTCTCCGAGGATGTCGCTCGCGACGCCTTCGCCGGCGCCATCCAGTCCCCCCAGCTGCCCGCCGGGCAATACGTGGGCCTCGTGGTCGCGGACAACGGTTGCGGCATAAAGCCGGAGGTGCTGGGGCGCATCTTCGAGCCGTTTTTCACCACCAAGTTCCACGGACGCGGCCTCGGCCTTGCAGCGGTGCTCGGCATTGTCCAAAGCCACGATGGCGCGCTGTTTGTGCAAAGCCGGCCCGGCGAGGGCACGCTGTTCCGCCTCTTTTTGCCTGCGACCGCCTCCTCCGCCCCCGCCGCGGCTCCCGCCGCTCCGTCCACCCGGAGTTCGTTGCAGGGCACGGTGCTGGTGGTGGACGACGAGGAACCCGTGCGCACGGTCGCCGACGCCGCGCTGACCCAGCTCGGCCTGACGGTGCGGACCGCCTCCGACGGCATCGCCGCCCTGGATTCGCTCCGGAGCGCTCCCGGTTCCATCGACCTGGTGCTGCTCGACCTGACCATGCCGGGGATCAGTGGCGATGAAATCCTGCGCCAGCTCCGTCAGATCCGCCCCGATCTCCGGGTGATCATCATGAGCGGCTACAGCGAGGGTGAGACCATGCAGCGTTGCGCCTCGCTCGGCGTGACGGGTTTTCTGCCCAAACCGTTCACCGTGACCACGCTCATTGCCAAGCTCACGCCGCATCTGGGCTGAGTGCAGACCGGCTCGAATCTGGCTTTGCGCGCCGCCTCATTTCGGTCAACTTGCCGGCTTTTGTGAGTTCCGCCACGCCAGCCTCCCCCGCCAAGCCCCTCTCCCTGGGTGTCATCTTCCTGACGCTCTACATCGACCTGATCGGGTTCTCGATCTTCTTCCCGGTCGGTCCCGCCATGCTCGAATGGTACGTCAACCACGAGGCCGAGGGCGGGCTGCTCGCCACCCTGATCCGGCATCTGGAGGCACTGGCCCACGCCGCGCACGCCTCCGACCTGGCTACCGGTGCGCTCTTCGCCGGCGCCCTCGGCTCGGTGTATGCGCTGATGCAGTTCGTCTTCTCTCCGGTCTGGGGCGCCCGCTCCGACCGCACCGGCCGCCGGCCGGTGCTGCTGCTGACCATCGCGGGGAACGCGCTCAGCTACCTGATCCTTTTCTTCAGCGGCAATTTCCTGCTCTTCTTCGCCGGCCGCATCCTCGGCGGCATCATGGGCGGCAACATCGCCGTGGCCATCGCCGCCGTCTCCGACGTCACGTCCCGTGAAAACCGCGCCAAGGGCATGGGCATCGTCGGCGTGGCCTTCGGCCTGGGCTTCCTGACCGGTCCCGCCATCGGCGGCCTGACCGCGGGCATCAACCTGCTCGACCATTGGCCGGCGCTCGCCCGGATCGGCGTCCATCCGTTCAGCGCGCTCGCCGCCATCGCGTTTCTCCTCTGCCTGGTCAACCTCCTTTGGGTGCAGGCCCGCTTCACCGAAACCCTGCCGCCCGAGGCGCGCGGCGGCACCGCGGCCACCCTCCGCGAGCGCAACCCGCTCCATTCGCTTTTCCAGCAGCCCGACGCCGCCATCCGCCGCGTGAACCTGGTGGGCTTCGTCGTGACCTTCGGGTTCAGCTTCTTCGAATCGGTGATCAGCTTTTTCACGGCCGACGCCCTGGGCTACACGCCGCGCGACCTCACGCTGATCTTCGTGAACATCGGGCTCGTCTCCATCGTGACCCAGGGCGTGCTGGCCCGCCGTTACGTGCCGAAACTCGGCGAAAAACCCTCCGCCGTTGCCGGCATGGCCCTCATCGGCCTCGCGTTCGCCGGCATCGGCTATGCCATCGGCGTCGCCAAGTCCGCCCCCCTGCTCTACCTGATGCTGACGCTCAGCACGATCGGCTCGGGCTTCGCCAACGTCGCGCTCTCCTCGCTGGTGTCGCTCTACGCCAAGCCCGAGGAACAGGGCAAGGTGCTCGGCATCTACCGCTCGCTCGGTTTTCTCGCCCGCGCCCTCAGCCCCGCCGTTGCCGGCTGGCTTTTCTTCAATTCGGGCGGCACCGTCACCTTCGTGATCGCCAGCCTCATCCTGCTCACGTCCGCCGCCCTCGGCACCGGGCTGCCCCGCCCGCCCAAATGAGTTTCGATTTTCGGTTCTCGATTTTCGATTCGGCGGGGCGCCAGTCGCCCTTGCGCCTGGCGGTCTGCCTTCTGGCCTCGGTTCTTGCCCTCCTGTTTTCCGGCTGCATCAGCCGGGGCGACCGCGCGCCTGCGACCACGCGCGTCGTGCCGCAACCGGTGCGCCTGCCCGCCCGGATCCTGTCCAACTTCTTCCTCGTCGAGGCCCGCCAGGACGACGGCAAGACCTACCGGTTCATGATCGACACCGGCTCGTCGGTCACCCTGGTCTCGCCGGCGCTGGGCGAGGTGCTCAAGCGCAAGGAGCGGAAAGGCACGCCTCCCCGCACGCTGCCGGTGCGCGGCGCCAACGGCCGGCAGATCGAGCTGCCCGCGATCATCCTCCGCCACTTCCAGCTCGGCGACGCCCACTTCGAGCGCGTGCCCGCCATCGTCTACGATTTCTCCGATCTCTCGGCCCATCTCGGCCTGCCCATTGACGGTGTCGTGGGCTTCCCTCTCTTCCGCGACACGCTGCTCACGCTCGACTACCCGGCGGGCCAGCTCGAAATCGCACCGCTTCCGGCGCTGCCGGCGCCGGCAATCGCTACCCCTCGCACCGCCGTGATCGCCTACAACCGCGAGCAATCCACGCCCCTCGTCCCGGTGCAGATGGGCAACGAATCGTTCTTCGCCCTGCTCGATACCGGCAGCGACCTCGGCCTTTCGCTCAACCCGGCCGGACTGAACCCCCGCTTTGCCAACGGGCCGCGCGTCGGCATGATCGTCTCGTCGCTGCACGGCGACAACCGCCAGCTCGTCGGGCGTCTCGCGCAGGACATCTCCCTCGGCAATCAGGTCGTGCGCCAGCCCGTGGCGGATCTCACCGACCAGCTCTCCTCGCTCGGCGGCGAACTCCTGCGCAACTTCCGGGTGACCTTCGACCAGCAGCGCCACCTCGTTTCGCTCACCCGTGCCGGCGAGGGCCCGGTGGAAATGCCGCCGCGGCGCAGCACCGGCCTCTCCTTCCGACGTTTTCCCAACTACTGGCGCCTGCTCGCCGTCGTCCCCGAAACCCCCAACAGCGGGCTGCCCATCCAGCCCGGCGATCTCTGCGTACGCATCAACGGCGAGCTGGTCGAGCAATGGACCTTCGAGCGCTACGCCGAACTCGTGGAAAAGAACACCCGGATCACCTACACATTCCTCTCCGGTTCCAAGGAAACGGATCACGAGGTACAGGTGTTCGACCTGGTGCCCTGAGGGGGAACCTGCGCGGAGCGCAGGTTTTCTCAGAAAGCCAATCAGTTCGCGCGGAGCGCGGGTTCCACCTGGAGAGGGCTGGCTCAGCGCATCTCGAACAGAAACGCCCCGGCGCCATCGTGGCCGTCGGTCCAGGGGTACGCCTGGATGCCGCGGGCCAGTTTCGCCCGGCTGCCCACGCGGCTCGCCAGGAAGGCCTTGACCACGCCGTCGTTCTCATCGGCGTCGAGGCTGCAGGTGCTGTAGACCAGACGCCCGCCGGGCCGCACGAGCCGGGCCGCGGCATGCAGCAATGAGAGCTGTTGCTGCTGGTGGCGCGCGAAATCGCCGTCCTGCAGCCGCCACTTCACGTCGATGCGATGGCGCATGACGCCCGTGTTCGAGCACGGCGCGTCGAGCAGCACGGCGTCGTAGCTCTCGGGCAGGTTCAGATTGCGGTAAAACACCGTGTTCACCTTGGTCAGGTCGGCCTCGACCAGGGCGACTTCCACGCCGGCCGGGGCGCGGGAAAGGTTCTCCCGGAGCCGCACGAGGCGGAGATCGGTTTTGCCCGGGGGCGCCGGCTCGTCGAGCGCCACCACCTTGCCCGACCGCATGAGGTCGGCGATGGCGAGACTTTTGCCCCCGGGCGCGGCGCAGGCGTCGAGGATCGTCTCGCCCGGCTGCGGAGCGAGCAGCTCGATACTCAGGCGCGTGGAGGGATCCTGCAGGTAAAGCGCGCCCTCGGCGGCGAGCCGTCGCACCTCGTCCCAATGCCCGGCCTTGACCTCAAAGAAGCCCGGCCAGCGCGTCGGCACGAGGAAGGCCGGCACGTCGCCATCCCGACGCCAGCGCGCATAAACCGGCGCGGGCTGCTGGTTCCACTCCATCAGCTTGCGGGTCGTCTCGGCGCCGAATTGCCGCGTCCAGCGCGTCACCAGCCATTCGGGATGGGCCAGTTCGGTGGCGGAGTCGGCGGGTTTCGCCGCCAGCCGTTCCGCCATCTTGCGGGCCACGGCGTTGACCAACCGGGCTTCCTTGGGGCTGCAGACCGACTTGGCGCGCTCGACCGCATGGTGAACGACCTTGGCCACGGTGCCCTCGCCGGCGGGTCCGCCGGCCCCTTGCTCGAGCAGCTCAAACCCCGCGATCAGCAACACCGCCTTCACTTTGGTGCGGGGTTCATGGGCCATCAGCCCGGCCAGCGCGGCCTCCAGCCGGCTAGCCCAGCGGACGACCCCATAGAAAAGCTGCTGCGCCCGGGCGCGCTCCTGCGCGCTCAGATCTGGCGCAAGTCCTTCCAGCAGCGCGTCCACGCGCTCCGCCCGGGCGAGCCAGCGCTCCACGAGCCCGGCGGCCGCCACCCAGCCGCTCGGCTGGGGCTTTGCCTGTGAATCACCCGATCCTAAACCCTGTTTGACATCGCTCATCATTGTCGCCTGAACTAACCGGTTCACTGACTCGATACGCAAATATGAATTCCGAAGCCATTTCCACGATTCTCAGCAAGCATCCCGCCCTCAAGGCATCCAAAGCCAAGCTGGAGGCGATGGAGCCCGGCGCCTACGTGGTCCACCGCAGCTGGGGTTTCGGCCAGATCAAGGAGTATGACGACGCCGACCAGAAGCTCGTCATCGATTTCAAGGGCAAGAAAGCCCACCGCATGGACCCGGCGTTCTGCGTCGGCAGCATGGATGTCCTCTCCCCGAAGCACATCCTTGCCCGCAAGGAGACCGAAGCCGAGAAGGTCAAGCAGCTGATCGAGGACAACCCCGTCCAGCTGGTCATCGACACCCTTTCCGCCTACCCGAACAACGCCGCCAGCGCCATCGAGCTGGAGATCGTCCTCGCCCAGGTCATCGGCGAGGAGAAGTTCAAGAAGTGGTTCTCGAACGTCAAAAAGCAGCTGATCAAGGATCCGCGCGTCGGCGTCCCCGCCAAGAAGACCGAACTCTACGTGCTGCGTGACGAGCCCGTCACCGCCGAGTCGGAGATCATGGAGGAGTTCGCCAACACCCGCTCCGCCCGCCGCCGCATCTCCCTCGCCGAGGATCTGCTCGCCGCCTCCATCAAGGACGAGGCCAAGCAGTCGCTCGGCACCGTCCTCAACGGCCTCATCGAGGCCGTGCGCGACAGCAACCAGCTCGACGCCGCCGAGCGCCTCTACGGCGCCTTCGTCCGCGACGAACTCGCCAAGATCCTCGGCCACGACGTCGGTGCCGGCTCGCCCAACCAGTCCGAGCTCATCCGCGAGGTCCGCGGCCTGCCCGCCATCGCCGAGAAGATCCCCGTCCACTTCCAGTCCCGCTTCCTCGACCTCGTGAAGGAGACCCACCCGCTCGAGTGGCGCGAGATCACCTTCTCCCTGCTCAAGACCTCGCAGGGCAAGTTCACCACCGAGTGCATCAATTTCCTCATGGAGAACGGCCAGGCCGACGAGCTCGCCGCCGTGCTCAAGCGCTGGAAGACCGAGCAGAACCTTCGCGCCCCGGTCCTGCTCTGGATCATCAAGAACCGCCACTCGAAGAAGTTCGCCAAGCTCCTGCACGACCTCATCAACCCGCGCCTGCTCAGCGCGATCTTCTTCGCGATCGACTACGAGGCGCTCCAGTCCGCCGGCACCCGCCGCATTCCGCTGGCCGAGGCCCTGAGCGACGACGCCGACCTCATTTCCGACCTCCTGGCCACGGCCGACACCGAGACCGCCCGCGACCTCGGCAACAGCCTCCTCCTCAACCAGGGCTTCGAGGAGCTCACCAAGAAGTCCCTTCTCGCCCGCTTCATCAAGCTGTTCCCCTCCCTCCAGTCGCTCGTCTCCGGCGAGGCCGACGCCAAGGAGGACCAGCTGCTCGTCTCCCGCGACAGCTACGAGAAGAAGCGCACCGAGTACGAGGAGATCGTCTCCAAGCGCATCCCGGACAATTCCAAGGCCATCGCCGCCGCCCGCGAGCACGGCGACCTGCGCGAGAACTCCGAGTTCAAGATGGCGAAGCAGGACCAGAGCGTGCTCATGGCCCAGAAGGCCCAGCTCGAACGCGACCTCGCCCGCGCCCGCATCACGGACTTCAGCGAAGCCACCACCGACCAGATTTCCGTCGGCACCGTCGTCGACCTCCGCGACGTCGCCACCGGCAAGGCCGTGCGCTACTCGCTCCTCGGCGCCTGGGACAGCGATCCGGACAACCACAAGATCGCCTACAAGACCCCGCTCGGCGCCGCTCTCCTCGGCAAGAAGGTCGGCGAGCATGTGAAGCTCAAGATCGGCGGCGTGCAGCACGAGTATCAGATCGCCGGCATCACCCGCTTCGTGGACACCAAGTCCTGAGCCCCTCTGCTATAGGGCGGGATCGCCGAATCCCGCCTCCCTCTTCCGGCCGCGCCCCCAGGCGCGGCCTTTTCTTTTCCACCCGACATTTCCCCTCGGCTCGCCGGCCGCGACGGGTATCATGGCGCAAATTCATCCCATGAAACCCGGACTTCGCCTCCTGCTGCCCCTCATGATGAGCCTCCCCGCCCTCGCCACCGCCGTCACTCCGCCCGACGCCGCCCGAAAGCCCCACGTCGTCCGCGCCCCCTTCGGTGCCGAGCGCAATGACGAGTACTACTGGCTGCGCGACGACACGCGCAAAAACCCGGAGATGCTCGCCTACCTCAACGCCGAGAACGCCTACGCCGACGCCCTGCTCGCGCCGCTCAAGCCGCTACAGGAAACGCTCTACACCGAGATCGTCGGCCGCATCAAGCAGGACGACGCCAGCGTGCCCTACCGCAAGCGCGGCCATTGGTACTACACGCGCTTCGAGGCCGGCAAGGACTACCCCATCCACGCGCGCCGCGCAGACGTCGCCGGTGTGGATGCCCTCTCTATCCAGAAGGCCAATGAAGCCGCCGATTTCGCCGGCGAGCAGGTGATGCTCGACCTCAACGCCCTCGCCCAAGGCCACAATTACTACAACATCGGCGACTGGGACGTCTCGCCCGACAACCAGCTGCTTGCCTACGCCGAGGACACCAACGGTCGCCGTCAGTACGTCGTCCGCGTCAAGAACCTCGCCACCGGCGAGGTCTACGCCGACACGGTCCCGGGCGTCTCGGCCAATCTCGTCTGGGCCGATGACAACCGCACGCTCTTCTACGTCGAAAACGACCCCTCCACCCTCCTGACGAAGCGCGTCAAGAAACACGTGCTCGGCACGCCCGTCACGCAGGACGTCCTCGTCTACGAGGAGGCCGACGACAGTTTCTACATGGGCATCGGCCGCACGCGCGATGAACGTTTCATCACCATCACCGTCGAAAGCACCGTTTCCGCCGAGACCCGCTACGCTTCCGCCGCCCGGCCGGACAGCTTTACGGTCCTCGCCGCGCGCGAACGGGACCTCGAATACACGGCCGACCACCACGGCGGCCGCTGGGTGATTCTCACCAACGCCGACGGCGCCAAGAACTTCAAGCTCGTCACCGCTCCAAGCGAGGCCACCTCGCGTGCCCAGTGGAAGGACTGGATTGCGCACAACGACGGCGTCTTTCTGGAACGTTTCACCCTTTTCGACGGTTTCACGGCTGTCGCCGAGCGCGCCGATGCGTTGACCCGCCTGCGCCTCATTAAGGCCGACGGCAGTGTCGACTTCGTCAAGGCCGACGAACCCGCCTACTCGATGGGCCTGTCCGCCAATCCGGAAAGCGACACCGACTGGCTGCGTTACACCTACACCTCGCTGACCACGCCGGCCACGACCTACGAACTCAACGTCAAGACCGGCGAGCGCCGCCAGCTCAAGCAGCAGCCCGTGCCCGGTTACGACTCCTCGCTCTACGCCACGGAGCGCCTGTGGATCCCCGCCCGCGACGGCACCAGGATTCCGGTCTCGCTGGTCTACCGCAAGGGTTTCAAGCGCGACGGCACCGCCGCGCTGCTTCAGTACGGCTACGGCAGCTACGGCAACTCGATGAACCCCGGCTTCAACCCCGTGGTCGTCAGCCTGCTCGACCGCGGCCTCGTTTACGCCATCGCCCACATCCGCGGCGGCCAGGAACTCGGCCGCAAGTGGTACGAGGACGGCAAGCTGTTGAAGAAGATGAACACCTTCACCGACTTCATCGACGTGACCGACGGCCTGGTGCAACAGGGCTACGCCGCCAAGGACCGCGTCGCCGCGATGGGCGGCAGCGCCGGCGGCCTGCTCATGGGCGCCGTCGCCAACCTCGCTCCCGAAAAATACCGCGCGATGATCTCGCAGGTTCCGTTCGTGGACGTGGTGACGACCATGCTCGACCCGACGATTCCGCTCACGACCAACGAATACGACGAATGGGGCAACCCGGAGCAGAAGGAGTTCTACGACTACATGATCACCTACTCGCCCTACGACAATCTCGCCGCCAAGGCCTACCCCGCGATCTTCGTCGGCACCGGCCTGTGGGACTCGCAGGTCCAGTATTGGGAGCCCGCCAAATACGTCGCCCGCCTGCGCGATCTCAACACCGGCACGCTTCCCCTGGTGTTCCGCACCAACATGGACGCCGGTCACGGCGGCAAATCCGGCCGTTTCCGCCGCTACCGCGAAACCGCCGAATACTACGCCTTCCTCCTCGCCGAGCTGGGTGTAAGTTCGGCTCGCAACTGAGCGCCAGGGTGAGCCTGCGCGCCGCGCAGGCTCACCCCCCTACGGATCCGCCACACGCAGGGCCAGCATACCCGCGGGCCACTCTTGTAATGCCTCGAAATCCTCCCCATAGGTCGGGGGCCGCATGAACGATTCCTGGGACAACCTCAAGGTGCTCTCCGATCCGACCCGGCTCCGCGTGCTCGCGTTGCTGCTCAAGGAGGAACTCGCCGTCACCGAGTTGCAGGAAATCCTGGGCATGGGCCAGTCGCGCATCTCCTCGCAACTCGCCCTTCTGCGCCAGAGCGGCTTCGTGACCGACCGCCGCGACGGCAAGAAGGCCTTCTACTCCCTGCGTGCCGACCTCGAACCCAAGCTGGTCGCCGTGCTCCATGCCGCCTGCGATTCGGTGGCCGGACTGCCCGAATCGGTCGAGGACCGTGAAAATCTCGCCCGCACGCTCCAGAAACGGCGCCAGCACTCCGAGCAGTATTTCAATCTCATCGCAGGACGTCTCGGCAAGGGCTACTGCCCCGGCCGCTCGTGGGAGGCGCTCGGCCATCTCGCGCTGCGCCTCGTGCCGGCCATCACCGTGGCCGATCTCGGCGCCGGCGAGGGCCTTGTCTCGCAACTGCTCGCCCGTCGGGCCGAGAAGGTCTGGTGCATCGACAATTCCCCCAAGATGGTCGAGGTCGGCACCGAACTGGCGAAGAAGAACGGCCTCGCCAACCTCACCTACAAGCTCGGCGACATCGAGTCCGTGCCGCTGCCCGACCGGTCCGTGGACCTCGCCATCCTCTCGCAGGCCCTGCATCACGCCAGCCATCCGCAGACCGCCGTCAACGAGGCCTTCCGCATCCTCAAGCCCGGCGGACAGCTCCTCGTGCTCGATCTGAAGGAGCACGGTTTTGAAAAGGCACGCGAACTCTACCACGACCTCTGGCTCGGCTTCAAAGAGAGCGCCGTGCACGGTTTTCTGAAATCCGCCGGTTTTTCGAAAGTCGAAGTCGCCATCGTTGCCCGCGAGGAACAGGAACCCCATTTCGAAACCCTCCTCGCCAGCGGCTACAAAAAGTAGCCCGAGGATCATTCTTCCGGGCAGAGGACGGCGTCCACGCCCTGCCCTCCGGTCTCGCCTGAGATCAGGCGTTTCGCTGCACCCGGATCGTGTCTCGGGCCGGCAGGCCCAAAATCAAAAATCGAGAATCCCAAATCGAAAATCCTTCCGCCTCACTCGCCCTTCATCCGCTCGTCGTAGAAGGCTTCGACCAGGGCGTAGGTTTTTTTCGCGTCGGTCTGCTTGAGTGCCTCGGCGGCAAGTTTCTTCGCATCCGACATCTTCATCGCGCGAACAAGGAAGCGGACCGACGGTACGAGCGTGGGCGTCATGCTCAACTCGTCCACGCCGAGGCCGAGCAGCAGCGGCGCGTAAAGGGCATCGCCGGCCATCTCGCCGCACACGCTGACCTTCAGGCCCTGCGCGTGCCCGTTGTCCACGATCTGCTTGAGCGTGCGGATGACCGCCGGATGCGTCGGGTCGTAGAGATGGGCGATGCGGCTGTTGCCGCGATCGATCGCGAGCAGGTACTGGATCAGGTCGTTGGTGCCGATGCTGAAAAAACCGCTGCGCGCGGCCAGCACGTCGCCGGCGATCGCGGCGCTCGGGATCTCGATCATCGTGCCGACCCGCAGCTTGTCGTCGAAGGCGGTCTTGCGTTTGCGCAGTTCGGCCTTGGCTTCCTCGAGCAGCGCGTTGGCGCGGTCCAGCTCCTCCACGCCGCTGATCATCGGATACATCAGCTCGACCTTGCCGTGTGCGCTGGCGCGCAACGCGGCCCGCAACTGGTCCTTGAAGAGCCCGGGGTTTTCCAGGCACATGCGGATCGCGCGGAATCCGAGGAAGGGATTCGCCTCGGGGCCGATCAGCGCGGGCGCGCCGGGAATGGGCTTGTCGCCGCCGAGATCGAGGGTGCGGATCGTGACCGGCGCCGGGGCGAGCCCCTCGACGATCTCGCGGTAGGCCGCGTACTGCTGCTCCTCCGAGGGGATCCGGTCGGAGCTGAGAAAAAGAAACTCGGTGCGATACAGGCCGACGCCGGCCGCGCGGTACTGCTTCACCAAGGCGATCTCGTCGGGCTTCTCGATGTTGGCCCGCAGGGTCACGGCGACGCCGTCGAGCGTCTCGGCCGGCAGGTCGTTCGCGGCCATGAGCCGCGACTCGAAGCTCTGCTTGGCCTTCTGGATCTTGCCGTAGCGGAACAGCGTCTGTTCCGACGGGTTCACCACCACCAGGCCTTCGTAACCGTCCACCAGCACCCAGTCGCCGTCCTTGAGCCGGGTCGTCAGCCCCTCGGCGCCGACGACGGCGGGGATCTTCATCGAGCGCGCCACGATCACGGCGTGGCTGGTGCGGCTGCCGGCGTCGGTCACGATGCCGAGCGCGGCGCTGCGATCGATGCCCGCGGCCTCCGAAGGGGAGATGTCGTTGGCCACGATGATGCGCTTGTCCACCAGCTCGGTCAGGCTGCCGGCGGTCTGGCCCATGAGGACGTGGAGCACGCGCTTGGCCACGTCCTTGAGGTCGGCCGCGCGCTCGCGCAGGTACTCGTCGTCGATCTCGGCGAAGGCCTGGATGTAGCGCTGGGCGACGGCGTTGAAACAGGTCTCGATGTTCAGGCCCGACTTCTGAAATTCGCGGATGGTCTCGCCGATCAACGCCTGGTCCTCGAGCACCATCAGGTGGGCATCGAAGATCAGCGCTTCCTCCTCGCTGAGGTTTTTCGAAACCTGCTCCTGGATCTTCGCGATCTGCTGGCGCGTCGCGATCAACGCATGCTCGAACCGCGAGATCTCGGCCACCCGCTTGTCGGGATCCACCGTGTAGCGCGGGATCTCCAGCTCGCTCTGCAGGTAGAGAAATACCTGGCCGTAGGCGATGCCCTTGGAAGCGGCGAGGCCCTGGACGGTGATTTCGCTTTTGGCGGGGGTCGGCATGTCGGCGCGCTCCGCGATTAACCAACCGCCGCGCGACCCGGTCAATGCGGAACTAGGCCCGCGACCCGACTTTGATGCCCGGACGCGCGCCCGGCGGACTACAGCAGACGGGTCTCCCGCACAAAGGCGCCCTCGCCCCAGCTCGCGCGGATCGCCGCCACGAGCGGCTCCGTCACCTGATCGTCACCCAACAGGGCATGGCAGGCGCTGCCGCTGCCGCTCATCGCCGCCGCGACCCCGAACTCGCGCCGCAGCCGTTCGAGCAGGAGCGGAAGCGCGAGGTACTTTTCGAATGCCGCCGGCTCCATGTTGTTGAACAAAAGCGCCCCGGCGGGCGCGCTCCCCGCCACCCAGGCCGCGAGCCGGGCCTCGGCCTCCGCCGCCGGCAGGTAGTCGGTGCCCCGCGCGATCATCCGTCCGTAGGCCCAGGGCGTGCTGATGCCGAAACCCGGTTTGAACACCAGCACACGGCGCCCGCGCAGGCGCGCGGCCGCCCCATCCGCCAGCGCTTCGACGCGCTCGCCGCGCCCCCGCATCACGACCGGGGCATTCTTCAGGAAAAGCACGCAGTCCGAACCCTGCCTGGCGGCGATCCGTTCCAGGTCCGGCTCCGCGAGACGGTCGCCCGCCAGTTGGTTGAGCACGCGCAGCGCCGCCACGGCATTGCTGCTGCCGCCGCCCAAACCCGCCCCCATCGGGATCCGCTTCGTCAGTTTGAAATGCACCGCGCCTTTCCAACCCGACACCGCCGCAAAGGCCTCCGCCGCCTTCAGGATCAAATTGTTCCCATCCACCGGCACCGTCGGATCGTCGCACTCCAAACTAAACCCGCTTCCCGCTCCCGGCTCCTTGCTTCCCGCTTCCAGCGTGTCGCCGAAGGCGACGGGCGCCGCCACCGACACCAAATCATGGAACCCGTCGCCCCGCCGGCCGGTCACGGCCAGAAACAGGTTGAGCTTTGCGGGACTGAAAACGGTCGCCATGGCCTCAATCCCCTAACCTCGTACCCATGCGAATAAACACTAATCCCGCCCGTTCTCCGGGTTTGTTTTTCTCTTCTATTCGTGTCTATTCGTGTCCATTCGTGGTTCCCGCATGCCCTGCGACCTGATTCTCGCCCTCGACGTTCCCACGCGCGAAGAAGCCGCGCCCCTTCTCCGCCAGTTGCGCGGCAATCTCCGCTGGGTGAAGCTCGGCCTCCAGATGTTCACCGCCTACGGGCCGAACTACGTGCGCGAAGTCGCCGGCATGGGTTTCGACATCTTCCTCGACCTGAAGCTGCACGACATTCCCAACACCGTCGCCAAGGCCGTCGAGTCCCTCGGGCCGCTGCCGATCAAGATGCTCACCCTGCACACCAGCGGCGGAGCCGAGATGATGCGTGCCGCCAAGGCCGCCCAGGAAAAAACCAATCCCGATCTCCTGCTGCTCGGAGTGACGGTGCTCACCTCGACCGACGCCGCCGGCCTCAACGACACCGGGGTCACCGCCGCGCCCGCCGACCAGGTCGCCCGTCTCGGCCGTCTCGCCACGGGCGCGGGCCTGCGCGGGCTCGTTTGCTCGCCCCTGGAGGTCGAACTGCTCCGCCGCACCCTGCTCCCGACCACGCAGCTCGTCACGCCCGGCATCCGCCCGGCCGGCGAGGCCGGTGGCGACGATCAGAAGCGCGTCATGACCCCGGCCGATGCCGCCCGCGCCGGTTCCAGCTACATCGTCGTCGGCCGTCCGATTCTCAAGGCCCCGGATCCCGCCGCCGCCGCCCGCGCCATTCTCGCCGAACTCAACAGCGCCTGACCCACACGACCCGGTGCTGCTGCTTCAACCCAAATCCTCAACCTGAACTCCGCCATGTCCCGCACCGCCGCCATTCTCCTCGCCGCCGGAAGCAGCCGCCGCATGAACGGAGCGGTCGGGGACAAGATCCTGGCCCCGCTGGACGGCAAACCGGTCTTCGCCCACTCCGCGGCGACCTTCGTGCGCAGCGGCGTCGCCGACTTCTACGTGGTCACCTACCGCGACCAGATGCAGATGGTCGGCCTCTCCGCCTACGCCCCGACCCCGGCGGTCTTCGTCCGCGGCGGAGCCGAGCGGCAGGACTCCGTGGCCGCGGCCCTGGCCGAGCTGCCCGACGACATCAGCCATGTGTTCATCCACGATTGCGCCCGCCCGCTCGTGCGCGAGGAGCAACTGGTTGCCCTCTACAAGATCGTCCGCCGCGAGCACGCCGTGGTCCTCGCGCACCGCGTGACCGACACCATCAAGGAGCATCGCGGCGAAGGCCGGTTGCGCACGCTCGACCGCAAGCACCTTTGGGCGATGGAAACCCCGCAGGTCTTCGCCCGCGACCTGATCTGCCGCGCCTACGCCCGGGTCGCCGACCGCGGCCTCGCCATCACCGACGACGCCTCCGCCGTCGAACTGCTCGGCCACCCGGTCGCCCTGCTCGAAAATCCCCATCCCAATCCCAAGCTCACGACGCCGGCGGACCTCGGTTACCTCGAATACCTGCTCGCGCGGACGAGTACCTGATTTTTCGTGTCTTTGGCGTGTTTCGTGGTGACCCTCCTGCCATGAGTTTCCGCATCGGTCATGGCTACGACATCCACCGCACGGTCACGGGCCGCCCCTTGGTCTTGGGCGGCGTGACGTTCGACGCCCCGTTCGGCCTCGATGGCCATTCCGACGCCGATGCCCTGACCCACGCGATCTGCGACGCCCTGCTCGGCGCCGCCGGCCTGCCCGACATCGGACACTTCTTCCCCAACACCGACGCCCAATGGAAGAACGCCGACTCGCAGGTGCTCCTCCAGCGCGTGGTCGCCGCCCTGCGCGAGCGCGGCTGGGTCCCCGTCAACGTGGACGCCTCCCTCATCGCTGAAAAACCGAAGATCGCGCCCCGCCTCGCCGAGATGAAGGCGGCCCTCGCCCGCTCCACCGGCCTGCCGGTCGACGCGATCGGTCTGAAAGCCACCACCAACGAAGGCAGCGACGACATCGGCCGCGGCCTCGCCATCGCGGCGCACGCGGTCGCGCTGATCCAGAAAATCTAGCCACGAAAATGCGCGAAAAGCAGACCAGGTCCTGGTCTTTCTCGGGCTCGGTTTTTTGTGCCTTCCTGTGTCTTTTCGTGGCCACCCAGCCCGGCTGCAAGAAGCGCGAGACCGACGTCGAACGCGGCATCCGCGAGCAGGTCCTGCACCGCGGCCTGGCGGCCGATCTCTCCGGCCTCGATCCGCACCTCATCACGGGCCTCCCGGAGATCAACGTCGTCTCCACCCTTTTCGAAGGCCTCGTCGGTGAACACCCCGAGACCGGCGCCCCGGTGCCGGCCGTGGCCGAACGCTGGGAAACCTCGGCCGACGGCCTCGTCTGGACCTTTCACCTCCGGGCCAACGCGAAATGGTCCAACGGCGAACCCGTCACCGCACCCGACTTCGTGGCCTCGATCCGGCGCGTGCTCACGAAAACCCTCGGCGCGGACAACGCCGCCATGCTCTTCATTCTGGCGAACGCCGAATCCTGGTACCAGGGCGGTCTCACCGATTTTTCCCAGGTCGGCGCGCAGGCCGTCGACGATCGCACGCTGCGTCTCACCCTGGCCCACCCCGCACCCTATCTCCTCACCCTCCTTTGCCACCCGGTCTGGTATCCCGTCTACCTGCCCGCGCTGGAGGCAGCCGGCGGCATCGCCGTACGGGACACGAAATGGACCGATGTCGGCAACCTGGTCGGCAACGGCCCCTTCGTCCTGAAGGCCAACCGGCGCGGCCAGGTCATCATCGTGGAAAAATCCCCGACCTACTGGGACGCCGCCACCGTGCGCCTCAACGCGATTCACTTCCATCCGGCCGAGGACCGCGAGGGCGAGGAACGCGCCTTCCGCGCCGGCCAGTTGCACCTCACCGAAGCCCTCCCCGTGGCCAAGGTGGACGGCTACCGGAAGGAAAACTCGCCCGCCCTGCGCATCAGTCCGTTTCTCGACACCTACTTCTACCGCCTCAACACCACGCGTCCCGGCCTCGACCACAAGCTCGTGCGCCGCGCGCTCAGCCTGGCCCTGGACCGCGCCGCCATCACCGAAAAGATCACCCGCGGCGGACAGCAACCGGCCTTCAGCTTCACCCCCGCGGGCATCGACGGCTACACGCCGCCCGCGCTGCTGCGGGAGGATCTCGCCGAGGCGAGGCGCCTGCTCGTCGAAGCCGGCTTCCCCGAAGGCCGCGGCCTGCCGCCGCTCGAAATCATGATCAACAGCTCCGCCAACCACCGTGTGATCGCCGAGGCGGTGCAGCAGATGTGGCGTCGCCTGGGACTGCAGGTCGAGGTCAACAACATGGAGATGGCCTCGCTCTTCGCGAAACGCCGCGCCCTCGACTATTCGGTGCTTCGTTCGGAATGGGTGGCCGACTTCGCCGATCCGAAATCCTTCCTCGATGTCTTCCGCGGCGGCTCCAGCAACAACCACACGGGGTGGACCAGCCTGGCCTACGACGCCCTGCTGCACGCCGCCGACCGCACCGCCGAGCCCTCGGCACGACACCAGCTTCTGAGCCAGGCGGAAGCCGTGCTGCTCGATGAACTGCCTGTCATCCCGATCTATCATTTCACCACCGTGCGCCTCGTGCACCCCGCCGTCCGCGGCTGGCATCCCCTGCCCCTCGACCGCCATCCGTACAAGCATGTGTGGCTCGACGGGGGGAATCGTGAAAACTGATCATCCGTCATCTGAAATCTGAAACTTCAGATTCCCGATTCCCGATGCCAGATTTCACGACACGTTGGATCATCCGGTGCCTCCTGCCGGTTGCCGCCTTCGCCGGCCTCCTGGCCGCAGGCTGCACCAAACCCAGGCCGGCTGAAACCTCGGCCCAGGTCGTCCGCGTGGCCCAGCGCAACGAGCCCGCCACCCTCGATCCGCAACTGGCCACCCTGCCCGACGAGTTCATCGTCCTGCGCGCGCTCAGCGAGGGACTCGTCACGCCCAATCCCGACGGAGGCACGCCGCTGCCGGGCGTGGCCAAACGCTGGGAGGCCTCGCCCGACGGCCTGACCTGGACCTTCCACCTCCGCGCCGACGCCCGCTGGTCCAACGGCGATCCGGTCACCGCGCACGATTTCGTCTACACGGCCCGGCGGGCCCTCACCGCCGCCACCGCCGCACCCAAGAGCCCGCTCTTCTACGTCCTCCGCCATGGCCGCGATTTCCTGAGCGGTCGCGTCACGGATTTCAACGAGGTCGGCATTGCGGCGCGCGACGATCGCACCCTCGTGCTGACGCTCGGGCACGCCTCCCCTGACCTGCTCTCGCTGCTCGCCAGCGGCCCCTGGCTGCCCGTGCACCGGGCCACGATCGAGCGCCACGGCCGGCAGTGGACGCGTCCGGGCAACTTTGTCGGCAACGGCCCGTTCACCCTCGCCGAATGGCTGCCCCACCAGCGCATCGTCGTGCGCCGGAATCCAGGCTACTGGGACGCCGCGGCCATCAAGCTCGACGCCGTGAGCATGCTCGCCTTCGACAGCAGCGACACCGAGGAGCGCACCTTCCGCGCCGGCCAGCTCGACGTGAGCATCACCGTGCCCTTCGCCAAGCTGGAAAGCTACCGGCGCGGCACGCCGCCGCTGCTGCACACCGTGCCCCTGCACGAGACCCGCTTCCTGTCGCTCAACGTCACCCGCCGCCCGCTCGACGATCTCCGCGTGCGCCGCGCCCTCAGCCTCGCCCTCGACCGCCGCACGCTGGTCGACAAGGTGATGAAGGGTGGCCAGCGCGCAGCCTTCAGCTACCTTTCCCCCGGCCTGGGTGGCTACGAGCCCCAAATATCGCTGACGGAGGACGCCGACGAGGCCCGCCGTTTGCTCGCCGAGGCGGGATTTCCCGGCGGCAAAGGATTTCCGCCGATGGAAATCGTCACCTGGGGCGCGGGCAACCTCGTGCTCGAGGCCATGCAGCAACGCTGGCGCAGCGAACTCGGCATCACCGTCTCGATCGTGCAGCGCGAGGCCCACTCGCATCTCGCCGGCCTTTCCCGGGGTGACTACGCCATCGGCTACGTGACGGCCATCCCCGACTACGACAGCCCGCTCGACCTGTTGCAGCGTCTGACCAGCGACGACACCGGCAACTACCCGCAGTGGCACAACGCCGGATACGACCGCCTGGTTGCCGAGCGCGACATCGACGGTGCCGAGCGGCTTCTGCTGGAGCACCTGCCGGTCATTCCGCTTTACTTCAACAACCGCAACTACCTCCTCCGCCCGGCCATCCGCGGCTGGCGCGAGGATGCGCTCTGGACCCGTTACTACAAACACGTGTACGTCGATGAAAACTAAGTTCTCCGTCCTCCTCGCCACGCTGGCCCTGCCCCTCGCGGCGCCGGCCGCGCAGCCCGAATTCTCCGCCGCGCGCATCCTCGAACGCACGAAGGTGCTCTCCTCCGACGAATTCGAGGGCCGCGCCCCCGGCTCGCCCGGCGAGGAGAAAACCGTCGCCTACCTCGCCGGCGAGTTCCAGCGCATCGGCCTGCAGCCCGGCAACCCCGACGGCTCCTGGGTGCAGAACGTGCCGCTCGTCGGCATCACCTCCGCCCCGACGCTGAGCTTCAGCCTCGATGGCCGCACGCTCGCGATGGAGAACATCAACGACTTCATCGCGTTCTCCACGCGCGTGACGCCCGAGGTCGGCGGCCAGGACACCGACGTCGTATTCGTCGGCTACGGCGTGGTCGCCCCCGAATACGGCTGGGACGACTACAAGGGTGTGGACGTGCGCGGCAAGACGGTCGTCATGCTCGTCAACGATCCGCCCGTGACGAAGGCCGACGGCTCGCTCGACGACACGATGTTCAAGGGCAAGGCCATGACCTACTACGGCCGCTGGACCTACAAATACGAGATCGCCGCCGCGAAAGGCGCCGCCGCCTGCCTCATCGTCCATGAAACCGGCCCCGCCGGCTATCCGTTCGCCGTGCTCATCGGCGGCAACACGCGCGAGAATTTCGAGATCAGCTCGCCCGACGGCAACGCCGGCAACATCGCCTTAGCCGGCTGGTTCACGGTGGACGCCGCGCGCCGGTTTTTCGCCGCGGCGGGCAAGGATTACGACGTGGCCAAGGCCGCCGCCGCGCGCCGCGATTTCCAGCCGGTCGTGCTCCCCGCCAAGGCCTCGTTCACGGTCAAAAACGCCCTGCGCAACGTCGCCTCCCGCAACGTCGTCGGCGTGCTGCCCGGCTCCGATCCGAAGCTGAAGGACGAGTACGTCGTCTTCACCGCGCACTGGGATCACCTCGGCCACGACCCGCGTCTCCCGGGCGATCAGATCTACAACGGCGCCGCCGACAACGCCGCCGGCGTGGCCGCGATGATCGAGATCGCCCAGGCGTTCACCGCCCTGCCGCCCGCCGAGCGCCCGAAGCGAAGCCTCGTCTTCCTCGCCGTCACCGCCGAGGAAAAGGGCCTGCTGGGCTCGCGCCACTACGCCACGAACCCGCTTTACCCGCTCGACCGCACGCTCGCCGCGCTGAACATCGACGGCGCCAACCAGTTCGGCCGCACCGCCGACATCATCGCCGTCGGCCACGGCGCCACGACGATCGAGGACATCGCGCGCGAGGTCGCCGCCGGCCAGGGCCGCACGCTCGAGCCCGAGCCGAATCCCGAGCGCGGCTACTACTACCGCAGCGACCACTTCGAGTTCGCGAAGGTCGGCGTGCCCGCATTCTACGCGGATCCGGGCGACAAGTTCATCGGCCTGCCCCCCGACACCGCCCAGAAGCTCACCAACGACTACATCGCCAACCGCTACCACAAGCCCGGCGACGAGGTGCAGCCCGACTGGACCTTCGAGGGCGCCACGCAGGATGCCGAATTTCTCTTCGAAATCGGGCGCCGCATCGCCGACGGCGACACCTGGCCCGAGTGGAAACCCGGCAACGAGTTCAAGGCCCGGCGCGACGCGATGCTGAAGCGCTGAGCGCGGCCTGCCGTCCGTAGCCTTGGCGGAGGATGAAGCGCGGGCTGCCACCGGCGGAACCCACGTCCGTGTTTGCGCTGGCGCGACTCGTGCTTTCTGTCGGCGCATGCGCAAATCCGCCCTCCGGCCGCTGCTCGGCCTGCTTGTCGCCGCCTTTGTCACCACCGCCTGCAGCCGCAAGGATCCGCCGCTGGCGGCCGATGGTTCCGCCGCAAAAATCCTCCTCTTCGGCAACGGCGCCGAGCCGCAGGACCTCGACCCGCAGACCGTCTCCGGCGTACCGGAAAACAAGCTCATCAACGCCTTTTTCGAGGGACTCGTCTCCTACGGCAATGCCGACACCGAGACCGTCGGCGGCGTGGCCGAGCGCTGGGATATCTCGCCCGACGGGCTGGTCTACACCTTCCATCTTCGCGCAAACGCAAAATGGTCCAACGGCGATCCGGTCACTGCGACCGATTTCGTGCGCTCCTACCAGCGCATCCTCACCCCCGCCCTGGGCGCGGAATATGCCTACAAATTCTACCCGGTGGCCGGAGCCGAGGACTTCAACAAGGGCCGGCTGACCGATTTCAGCCAGGTCGGCTTCCGTGCCCTCGACGAACGCACGCTCGAAATCCGCCTGCATCACCGCGCCCCCTACCTGCTGGAGGCGATGAAACACTACGCCTGGTTCCCGGTGCACATCCCCACTCTCGAGAAATTCGACGGACTCACCCGGCGCGGCTCGGCGTGGACCCGCGCGGAAAACCTCGTGGGCAACGGACCGTACCTGATCAAGAGCTGGCGCCCCAACCAGAGGATCGTCGCGGTCCGCTCGCCCACCTATTGGGACCGCGCTGCCGTGCAGATCGACGAGATCCACTTCTTCCCCACCGAAAACCTCGACACCGAGGAGCGGATGTTCCGCACCGGCCAGCTGCACAAGACCTATGAGCTGCCCACCGCGAAGATCGACGTCTACCAGCGCGACTTCCCGGAGTCCTACCGTTCGGACCCCTACTACGGCTCGTACTACTTCCGGTTCAACGTCACCCGCAAGCCGCTCGACGACGTCCGCGTGCGCCGCGCGCTTTCGCTGGCGATCGACCGAGAAAGCCTCGTGCGCAACGTCGTGCGCGGCGGCCAGCAACCCGCCTACGGGCTCACGCCGCCCACCCCCCGGTTCACCGCCCGGGCGAAGCTCACCGGCGACATCGCCGAGGCGAAGCGGCTGCTGGCCGAGGCCGGTTACCCCGGCGGCAAGGGATTCCCGCGCATCGAGCTGCTCTACAACACGCAGGACAACCACCGCCGCGTCTGCGAAGCGTTGCAGGAAATGTGGCGGCAGAACCTCGGCATCGAGATCGGGCTGCTGAACCAGGAGTGGAAGGTCTACCTGCGCAGCATGGACCAGCTCGACTACGACATGGCCCGCAGCGGCTGGATCGGCGACTACTACGACCCGAACTCCTTCTACGACACCTTCATCACCGACGGTGGCAACAACCGCACCGGCTGGTCCAACGCCCGCTACGATGCGTTGCTTGCCGCCACCGGCAGCGCCCCCAACGAAGCCGCGCGCATGGAGCTCTACCAACAGATGGAGGAAATCATCACCCGGGAGCTGCCCATCATGCCGCTCTACTTCTACCGGAAAATCTTCGCGCTCTCCCCCAAGGTTCACTGGCCGGCCAACCCGCTGGACAACCAGAACTGGAAATCCGTGCATTTTAAGGAATAGGTCTGGCTTGCTGTAGGGCGGGGTCGCCGAACCCCGCCTCGCAGCGGTATCGCAGCCGGATGAAGGCGGGGTTCGGCGACCCCGCCCTACAGGCATCCCGCGACTTTTCCTTCTGGCCTCCCCCTGGCCTCCCCTGTCATCTGAGCCGCGCCCATGCTCCGTTTCGTCCTCCGTCGCCTCCTTCAGACCCTGCCGGTCCTGTTCGTGATCGTCACGGCGACATTCTTCATGGTGCGCTTTGTGCCGGGCGGCCCGTTCACGGCGGAGAAGGCCATTCCACCCGAAATCATGCGCAATCTCGAGGCCCACTACGGCCTCGATCAACCGCTCTGGCGCCAGTACCTCTCCTATCTCGGACAGGTGCTGCGCGGCGACCTCGGGCCGTCCTTCAAGTACGCCAACCGCACCGTCAACGAGATCATCGGCGACAAGCTTCCCGTCTCCCTCGAACTCGGCGGCCTGGCCCTTGGCGTGGCCCTCCTGGTCGGCCTGCCGCTGGGCGTGCTGGCCGCCGTGCGCCGCAACACCTGGCTCGATTACCTCTGCGGCGTCGTGGGCATGGCCGGCATCTGCATCCCGACCTTCGTGCTCGGCCCGCTGCTCGTGCTGTTCTTCGCCATCCACCTCGGCTGGTTCAACGCCTCGGGCTGGTACGGTCCGGAGGACCGCGTGCTGCCGGCCGCGGTGCTCGGCTTCGTCTACGCCGCCTACATCATGCGGCTCACCCGCGGCGGCATGCTCGAGGTGCTCAACCAGGATTTCATCCGCACCGCGCGGGCGAAGGGCGCCTCGGAGCTGCGCATCATCTTCCGCCACGCCCTCCGCGGCGGCCTGCTGCCGGTGGTCGCCTTCCTCGGTCCCGGCATCGCGGGCATCCTGACCGGCTCGTTTGTCATCGAGACCATTTTCCAGATCCCCGGCCTCGGCCGTGAGTTTGTGAACAGCGCCTTCAACCGCGACTACACCCTCGTGCTCGGCACCGTCATCCTCTACGCGAGCCTGATCGTGGTCTGCAACCTGGTGGTGGACGTCATCCAGGTGTGGCTCAACCCGCGCCTGAAGTTCGAATGAGCACGCCCGTTCCCTCCGCCCCCGAGCAGGGATCGTCTCCCTGGCACGACGCGTGGCTGCGCCTGCGCCGCAACCGGCTGGCCGTGACCGGCGGCGCCGTCCTCCTCGTGCTGACCTTCGCCTGCATCGTCGGGCCGTGGCTGAGCCCCTACGACTACGCCGAACAGAACCTCGACAACAGCTTCGCCGCGCCCGGCGCGCAGCACTGGCTCGGCACCGACCAGCTCGGCCGCGACCTGCTCGTGCGCGTGCTTTACGGCGGACGCATCTCGCTCGGCGTCGGCCTCTGCGCGACCTTCGTGGCGCTGACCATCGGCGTCGTCTACGGCGCGGTCTCGGGCTACGTCGGCGGCCGCACCGACGCCGTGATGATGCGCATCGTCGACATCATCTACGCCCTGCCGTTCACGATCTTCGTAATCCTGCTGATGGTTTTCTTCGGCCGTAACATCGTGCTGCTGTTCGTGGCCATCGGCGCGGTGGAATGGCTCACCATGGCGCGCATTGTGCGCGGACAGATCATGTCGTTGAAGAGGATGGAATTCATCGAGGCCGCCCGGTCGCTGGGCTTCGGCAACCGGCGCATCATCTTCCGCCACCTGCTGCCCAACGCCGTCGGCCCGATCATCGTCTACGCCACGCTGACGATCCCGGCGGTCATGCTGCTCGAGGCCTTTCTCAGCTTCCTCGGCCTCGGCGTGCAGCCGCCCATGAGCTCGTGGGGCACGCTCATCAAGGACGGCGCCGAGAAGATGGAGGAATACTGGTGGCTGCTCGTGTTCCCCGGCGCGCTGTTCTCGCTCACGCTGTTCTCGCTCAATTTTCTCGGCGACGGGTTGCGTGACGCCCTCGACGTGCGCGCGGCCAAGGACTGATTGTAGGGCGGGATCGCCGAACCCCGCCTTGGATCGAACAGGATATCGCATCCGAGGTGGGGTTCGGCGACCCCGCCCACAGCCCGCAACTTTTCCGTCTGGCCTCTGCCCGCGGACCTCTGTCATCTGTCTGCGATCTCATGCTCCGCCGCTTCCGCCCCTACTTTCATTACCTGCGTGAGCACCGTTCGCTCCTGATCGTCGCCATCCTGTGCGGCGTGATCGCCGGCGTGGCGACGGGCGCCGGCCTGCCGTTGATGGTGAAGTTCGTCTTCCCCGTGGTCTTCGACGAAGCCGCCGCCTCCCTCACCAACTGGGAACTGGCCGGCATCGTGCTCTGGCTGCCGCTGGTGTTCACCATCCGCGGAGTCGCCGGCTACCTGAATTCCTACCTCATCCAGCTCGCCGGCACGCGCATCCTTGAATCCATCCGCCGGGACTTCTTCCGGAAACTCCAGCAGCTGCCGCTGTCGTTCTTCGGCCGCCACTCCTCCGGCGACCTGATCTCGCGCGGCCTGGCCGACGCCAACCAGCTGCAGGTCACGCTGACCAGTGTCGCCAACGAGATCGTCAAGAGCCCCGCCACCCTGATCGGCAGCATCGGCATCATCGCCTGGCAGGCCTATCGGATCGAGGGTCTGTCCCTGGTGCTGGTCTGCCTCGCGGCCGTGCCGTTGACCGTCCTGCCGATCCGCCACATCGGCAAGAAGCTGGCCCGCCGCTCCGGCGGCATCCAGCGGGAGCTCGGCGCCGTCACGAGCCGCTTCAACGAAAACCTGGCCGCCGCGCGCGAAATCCGCGCCTTCGGCCTCGAGAACCGCGAAACCGAGCGCTTCGGCGCCGTCACCCGCGCGCTGATCACCGCGCAGATGAAGTTCGTCAAATACGAGAAGGCCCTCGCCCCGCTCATCGAGATCATCTCGGCCGGCGGCATCGCCTTCACCCTCCTCTACGCCTACAAGATCAATCTCGACCAGACGACCTTCGTCTCGCTCATCACCGCGCTCTACGCCAGCTACGATCCGGTCAAGCGCCTCGGCGCCCTGAACAACGAAATGAAGCGCGGCCTCGGCGCGCTCGACCGTCTCGAGGCCGTGCTCGACGAACCGGTCACGATCCAGGATCCCGCGCAACCGGTCGCGATCGGACGCCCGCAGGGCCACATCGCCTTCGAAAACGTGACCTTTTCCTACGGCGACTCTCCCGCGCTGTCCGACGTCAACGTTTCCATCCCCGCCGGCACCGTCTGCGCCCTGGTCGGCCCGAGCGGCGCGGGCAAGAGCACGTTCGCCAACCTCGTGCCGCGTTTCTACGAAGTCGCCGCCGGCGGCGTGACGATCGACGGTATCGACGTGCGCGCCATGCGCCTCGCCGACCTGCGCCGCAACATCGCCCTCGTCTCGCAGGAGCCCGTGCTCTTCAACGACACGATCTATAACAACCTCCTGCTTGGCCGGGAGGACGCCACCCGCGACCAGATCATGGCGGCGGCCATCGATGCGCACGCCGACGAATTCATCCGCCAGCTGCCGCAGGGCTACGATACGATCGTCGGCGAGCGCGGCTCGCTGCTCTCCGGCGGCCAGAAGCAGCGCATCGCCATCGCGCGCGCCTTCCTGCGCAACGCCCCGATCCTGATCCTCGACGAAGCCACGAGCGCGCTCGACTCCGACAGCGAGGCCGCCGTGCAGGACGCCCTGCGCAAGCTCGTCCGCGGCAAGACCGTGCTCATCATCGCGCACCGTTTCAGCACGATCCGCGACGCCACGAAAATCCTCGTGTTCGACCAGGGCCGGATCGCCGCCCAGGGCGACCATGCCGCCCTCTACGCCGGCAACGCCCTCTACAAGTCGCTCTACGACCGGCAGGCGACCTGACGCCCGCATCGGATTTTGACGACCTTGCCGGCCTGGTCCTGTTGACCGCAGCCAGTCCATTTCCCTCCGAAAACATCAGCGGCCGTCCGCCGCCCAAGCCATCCGCCCCTCGGGCTGGTCCAGACCGCGCCGGATGCTGCGCCCCGGAACGCTCCCCAAGGTGGCCGAAAAGCTTTTTCGCTGGGCCCGGAACCACGAGACGGCACAGGACGGACCGAACAGGAATTGAGCCTCCTGCCGGTAAAACTGCCACAGCGAGAGCGAAAACCAGCGGCGCTCCGCCTGCCGGAGAAGCTGCAGGTAATTGCGCACGAACGCCCGTTCCGACTCATCCAAGGCGATTCGCCGGCCGAGCGCCTCCAGCAGGTGGATCCGCAACGCATGCTCGCCGCGCAAGCGTCTCCAGCGCGAGCCGGCCGCGTGGTACGCGTTGCCGGCGTGGATCCGGTAATGCACCAGGTATTCGTCGAGGTATTGCACGCCGCCCCGACGCGTGGCCCCGACACCAAGCCACCAGTCATGCGGCACCTTCGCCGGAAAAGGCAGAAGCGCGCACGCCACGTCCGTGCGGGCCAGCACGGTATGCCCGACCACGCTGTTGCGAAAGAGCAACCGGCGCAGATCGCGGCCGGAAAACTTGCGCCGGTCACCGGCCCGTAACGGCAGCGCTGGCGGCTCGCGTCCGCGAAATTTATGGCTGGCGTGATGCATCAGACCCGACTGCCCGTCCCACGCCGCCTGCATCCGCGCCAGCTTGCCGGGCACCCACAGGTCGTCCTGGTCTGACAAGGCGACCCACGGCGCGCTTACGCGCCGGATCGCCCGCTCGAAATTCGCGGTCACGCCAAGCCGGCTCGGATTTCGCTCGAACCGGATGCGCCCATCCTGCGCCGCGTGACGGGCCAGGATGTCCATTGTCGCATCGGTGGACACGTCGTCGTTCACGATGATTTCCGTCACGCCGTCCTGCTGGCGCAGCGTGTCCAGCTGGGCGTCGAGATGGGCCGCCCCGTTGCAGGTGCACAGGACGATGGCAATGGACTCGGGAGGATGCGGCATGACGCGGATAATCCCGGTCTGATGCGTCCGCCCGCGGGTTGGTTGCAGGGTTTAGTTTTCAAAATCCCGCCCCGGCGCGGAACAATCCCGCCGGACCGGCAACGGTGGACTGGCTTCTTGCCACCCATCGCCCGATGGCTGTTACTCGCTCACCCATGTCAGAACCCGAGCCCAAGGAATTTTCGCGAGAGGTGGAAAACCTCATCGCCGGCTTTCGCGGGTTGCCCGAGGACGACACCCGCTCGAAGCGCCGCAAGACCGCCGATCTTGCGACCCTGATCGACGAACTGCTGGTGAAATACCGCATCAGCCATGACTCGCTCGAACACAGCATCCGCGAGAAGTGGCCCGAACTGGTCGGCGTGGCCAACGCCACGTACTCGCATCCCCTGGTCGTCGAGCGCAACCAGCTCGTCGTGCTCGTTTCCCACGCGGTGGTCCGTAACGAATTGTTCCACCACCGCGCGGGGATCTTGGAGAAGCTCCGGAAACTGCCCGGATGCGGCGCGATCAAGAGTCTGGCGCTGCGATCCGGCGGCTGAGTCAACCTGTCACGGATTGCTTAACTGGCCAAAATTCGCGCTTGCCCGGCATGGCTCCGGCTTGGTTAATGCCGCCTTGCGTTAGTGAGAGCCTGCTGGTCGCAGGTTCCCACCACGGTCAGTCCGGGCAACCGGACACTAACGGTGTCGCCGGCCCTCCACAAGCGGGCGACACGAGGTGAAAGCCTCCGCAAACGACCGCGCCATCAACAACATAAACCATGTCACAACCCGTTAAATCCGAAGTCATCGCCCAGTATAAAACCCACGAGAAGGACACCGGCTCCAGCGACGTCCAGATCGCGCTGCTCACCGCCCGGATCAATCACTTGACCGAGCACCTGCGCACGCATCGCAAGGACTTCCACAGCCGCCGCGGCCTTCTCCAGATGGCCAGCCGCCGTCGCAAGCTCCTCGACTACGTCAAGAGCCAGGATCTGGCCAAGTACAACGACCTGCTGCAGAAGCTCAACCTGCGCAAGTAACCCGCTTTCACGAAGGGCGGCCCACCGTCGGGCCGCCCTTTGTTTACCCCGCACGAGCAGCCCCCGGGACATTTCCGCTTGCCGCCCCAGCCGCGTCTGGGACCGCAATCCGAAATTTCTCGGAAGCTGATTCAACCGGGGTCCGAAACGGACAACCTCCGAACCCCGCCCCGCCTCGTCGCCGTCGTTGCGACCCGGCGGAGCATCCCGTCAGTCAAAGCCTAGTCATGAATCAGAAACACAATGTCACGGTGCCCGGTCTGGGCATCACGTTCTCCACCGGCACCTACGCCTCCCTCGCCAACGGCGCCGTCAACGTCAACGTCGGCGAGACCAACGTCTTCGTCACCGCCTGCGTCGCGCAGACCATGCGCCCCGGCCAGGACTTCTTCCCGCTCACCGTCGACTACCGCGACAAGTACGCCGCGGCCGGCCGTTTCCCCGGCGGCTACTTCAAGCGCGAGGGCCGTCCCTCCGAGAAGGAGATCCTCACCTCCCGCCTCTGCGACCGCCCCTGCCGCCCGCTCTTCCCGGAAGGCTTCCTCAATGAGGTCCAGATCATCGGCCAGCTCATGTCGGCCGACCAGCTGAACGACTCCGACATCCCGATGGTCAACGGCGCCAGCGCCGCCCTCGCGATCTCCGACATCCCGTGGAACGGACCGATCGCCGCCGTCCGCGTCGGCCTGATCGACGGCGCCTTCGTCGCCAACCCGAACCTCGACCAGATGCAGTCCTCCTCGCTCGACCTGATCTACGTCGGCAACGAGAAGGACATGCTCATGATCGAGGGCTCGGCCGACCAGCTGCCCGAAGAGGAGTTCATCAAGGCCCTCGAGTTCGGCCACCAGGCCATCCAGCCGATCATCGCCGCGATCAAGGAGCTCGTGCAGCTCGCCGGCAAGCCGAAGGCCACCTTCGCCCTCGTCGGCGCCACGCCCGAGGCCCGCGCCATCATCGAGCGCGTCGTCCCGACCGAGCGCATCGTCACCGCCATCTTCGGCCACGAAAAGGCCGTCCGCTCTGCCAACGTCAAGAAGCTCAAGGAGGAGGCCAAGGCCGCCCTCGTCGCCGAGCTCGGCGCCGACAAGTTCACCGACGTCGACCTGAACGTCGTGTTCGAGGACCTGCAGTACAAGGCCTACCGCCAGAACGTGCTCGCCAAGGGCGTGCGCGCCGACGGCCGCGGCGAAAAGGCCCTCCGCCCGCTGACCGCCGGCGTCGGCGTCCTCCCCCGCGTCCACGGCTCCGCTACCTTCCAGCGCGGCGACACCCAGAACATCGCCATCACCACCCTCGGGCCGACCAAGGAAGCCCAGGACATGGACGGCCTCACCGGCGGCCCGACCTCCAAGTCGTTCATCCTCCACTACAACTTCCCGCCGTTCTCCGTCGGCGAAACCGGCCGCTTCACCGGCCCGGGCCGCCGCGAGATCGGCCACGGCGCCCTCGCCGAGCGTTCGCTCGTCCCGGTGCTCCCGCCCGAGGATGTCTTCCCCTATTCGATCCGCGTCGTGTCCGAGATCATGGCCTCCAACGGCTCGACCTCGATGGCCTCGATCTGCGGCGGCTGCCTCGCCCTCATGGACGCCGGCGTGCCGATCATCGCCCCCGTCGCCGGCATCAGCTGCGGTCTCATGACCGAGGCCAACACCGACGGCTCCATCAAGAAGTGGGTCACGATCACCGACATCCTCGGTGAGGAGGATCACTTCGGCGACATGGACTTCAAGGTCGCCGGCACCACCAAGGGCATCACGGGCTTCCAGCTCGACCTCAAGATCAACGGCCTGCCCTTCGAGATCGCCAAGGCCGCCATCATGCAGTGCCGCGACGCCCGCATCGAGATCCTCAAGGTCATGCTCGCCTCCCTGCCGGCCCCCCGCAAGGACCTCAGCAAGTACGCCCCGCGCATCCAGACGATCCAGATCGATCCCGAGAAGATCGGCCTGCTCATCGGACCCGGCGGCAAGACCATCCGCCGCATCACCGAGACGACCGGCGCCCAGATCGACATCGCCGAGGACGACTCCGGCAAGGTGTTCATCTACTCCAACAACGCCGACGCGATGAACCGCGCCGTGCAGGAGATCGACGCCCTCTGCGGCGGCGGCGCCCAGATCGAGATGGGCAAGATCTACACCGGCCGCGTGACCGGCACCAAGGAGTTCGGCGCCTTCGTCGAATGCCTGCCGGGCAAGGAAGGACTCTGCCACATCTCCGAGCTCGCGGACTTCCGCGTGCGCCGCACCGAGGACGTCGTCAAGGTCGGCGACTCCATCACGGTGAAGTGCATCGGCATCGACGAGAAGAGCGGCAAGGTCCGCCTCTCGCGCCGCGCCGCGATGAAGGAACTCGAAGGCCAGCAGCAGGGCGGCGAAGCCGCTCCCGCAGCCCCGGCCGCCCCTGCGCCCGAGGCTCCCGCCGCCCAGTAAGGCGATGGATTGAAGGTGGAACCCGTGCTCCGCGCGGGTTTTCCTCCGCTCTCAAGCCGCGACTCCGGTCGCGGCTTTTTTATTTCCCGCCGGCGGCGACAGCCCCGGCGTCCGGCCCTCGCTACAGGGCGGGGTCGCCACCCCGCCTGCCTCCATCAAACAAAGGCGGGGTACGGCGACCCCGCCCGACAGGCAGATCCGAACTGACGGGTTACTGCGAAGAACCGGATTTTTCAGGCTCCTCTCCGGGATTCTTCGGCTGGGACGCGATGCCAAGGAATCGCACGTCCTCGAGGTTGACCTTGTACTGCGGGTGGAGCTTCCGCTCGAGGCCGTCGGTGTTCTGGCCGAAGCGCGATGAGGAATAGGCGATCATGCCGGCCGCCTTGTCGGCAAAGCTGTTGCCGGGCGCACGCATGCTCATGCGCGTGACCCAGCGGAGCTTGGACTTCTTCTCGTGCACGGTGCTCTGAAAATCATAGGCCGACAAAATGATGTAGTAACGGGCTTCCTCGATATCGGTGATGAGATCGTCGTAAAGGCTGCCGCCGGCGTAGCGCTGCGGGCCGTCCGCCCGGTTGATGTCGCCCATGTAGCCGAGCAACTGCGCGGTGCGCGCGTTGATCTGGTTGCGCGAGCGATTCATCATGTCCTGCACGATCATCGCGTTCTGCAGGTAGCTGTCGGCCGCCTGCGCCTCCATCTCCTCGATGCTGCCGGTGAGACTGACGCCGGATTGCACATTACTCGACACGCTCGCGGCCGCGAGCGAGGCAGCCTGGTTCTTGAGCGTCATCGAGTTCATCGCATCCGTGACATTCTTCAGTCCGTCGCGATAGGCGGGATCCGAATGCGGCATCGTCCGCCCCCAGTGCACAACGAGAAGGAAATCGACCTTGTCGGGGTCGGTGGCCGGCACGTACCCCTGCCGCGCGAGATGCTGCGCGAGCACGGTGGCGACGGCGACAAACGGAACCCGGTCCTGTGCGCTGTCCCGGCTCGTGCCGTCGAAGGGACCGCCGTTGACCATGGCATAGGTTTCCTTCTCCCAGCGCCCGTCGGGGCCTTTCACCCGCTTGTAGTCCTTGGCAGTCTTGGCGAAGACAGAGGTGAGCGTGGAATGTTCATCATCGGCACGGACAATCGCGGACAACGCCAGCAAGGCGGCGAACAGACGGACGGACGAATGGCGGAGGAGCGGGGCATTCATGGCGGGGGGAGGTTAATGGGCGGGGGCGGAAAGAAAAGCTTCTGGCAGGTTAACACCGTTGCGATCGATTCCCCGTCAATCTCTTTCCTTTGCCTCGCCCAGGAACTTCAGGTCGCCGACCTCGACGGTGCCCTTGCTTTCCTCGCCACGGATGAGCCGGCCGCTGTCCTGGCCGAAATACTTCGAGGCCCCCTTGAGCATCGCGGCGAAACTGTCGTCGAACCGGTTGCCCGGCGCCCGCACGCTCACGCGGGTCTGCCAGAGCAGCTTCCTCTTCTCGTGATTCACCAGCTCCGGAAAATCGTAGGCCGAGATCACGATGAAATAACGCGTCTCTTCGACATCGCCGATCAGGTCGTCGTAACGATCACCGCCCCCGGCCCAGCGGCGGATGTCGTTGGAGTCGTTGAGGTCGTCGAGGTAGCCAAGCACCCGTGCGTTGGCTTCGTTGATTTTGTGGCGCGCACGGTTCTCCATCATCAGGTGGATCAGTTCGCCCTCCGCCCCGCTATCCCCGCCGACGCCCTGCATCCCCTTGTCCAGACTGCCCATACCCTGCGGACCGCTCGCCGCCAGGATGGCGCCGACCCGGTTGACGCTTTGCTCGTAGTTCAGGGAATCGGGCGCGATCGTGCTGCCCCATTGCAACACGATCAGGAGCTTCGCCTGGTCCTTGGACTGGGCATAATGGTAGTTTTGCCGGACCAGAAGACGCATGGCGACGGTGGCCACCTCGGCGTAGCTGACGCGATCCACGGTGAGATCGCTGCCCGTGCCGTCGATGCGCCCGCCGTTGGCGAGTGCATAGAACTCAGGCTTGTACCCGCCCGCGGGACTCGGCTCGCGCTTGTAGCTTTTGGCCACCCGGCCATAGACGGCGGTGGCGACAGTTTCCTCGGCACGGAGCAGGCTTCCCCAGCCCGCGACGGCCAGCCCCAGGCAGGTCAGGTGAAAAAGACGACGAACGTTGCTCATGGAGCGGCTTCTCCCTTTGCCTTCGTTGATTCGGGCACGGCGCCCAAGAATTTCAAATCCCCAAGCTCCACCACGCCGCGCAGCTCCTCACCTCGGATCAGCCGGCCGCTCTCGCGGCCGAAATAGGGCGCGGCGTTCTTGAGCATGGCCACCGCGCTTTCGTCGAAACGGTTCCCCGGGGTTCGCACGCTCACGCGGGTGACCCAGAGCAGCTTCTGTTTTCCGTAATCCATCAACTCCCGGAAATCATAGGCCGAAATGATGACGTAGTAACGCGGCTCCTCCACGTCCGCCATGAGGTCCCGGTAGCGGTCCTCGCCGACTCCGACCAGACGGCGCGCGTCGTTCGAGTCGTTGATGTCCTCGATATAGCCGAGCAGGCGGGCATTGGGCGCCACGTAGGTGTTGCGCACGAGCCGCTCCATTTCGACCAGATTGAGGGCCGTCTCCAAATCAGCCCGGGCCCGGTCGAGTTCGATCTCGGAGGCGTTGTTGTTCTTGAGCTGCTGCAGGGCCGAAAACGCCTGGGAGGCCGGAGCGAGACTCTGCCGGAAATTGGCGTCGTTGTGCGGCAGCGTGTTACCCCAATGCACCACCACCATCAGGGTCGCGTCCTTGGCGCTCTGCGCGTAATGGTAGCCCTGCCGCCCGAGCTGCTGCATCACCAGGCCGGCGATTTCCGAATAGCCGACCCGCTCCACGGTCTGGTCGCGCGCCGTGCCGGCGATCATGCCTCCGTTGCCAAGGGCATAGTATTCCGGCTTGAAGGTGCCGTCGGGGAGGCGTTCGCGTTTGTAGTCCTTGCTGACGCGGGAGAAGACCGCCGTGCTGACGGTATCGACGGCTGACAGCACCGTGGCGCAAGCCATCATCAAGAGCAGATGGGGCAGATGACACTTCATTTTTCTTTTTTCCCGGACGCGTTCGTTTTTTCCTTCGCCTCGCCCAGGAACTTCAAATCGCCCAGTTCGACCGTACCCTTGGGTTCCTCGCGGCGCACCAGCCTGCCGCTGTCGCGGCCGAAATACGGCGCGGAGGCCTTCAACATCGCCACGAAACTGTCGTCAAAGGCGTTTCCCGGCGAACGCACGCTCACCCGCACCTGCCAGAGCAGCTTTTGCTTCTGCGTCTTGAGCAATTCCGGGAAATCGTAGGCCGAAATGATGATGTAGTAGCGCGACTCCTCCACGTCGGTGATCAGGTCGTTGTAGCGGTCGCCGCCGCCCGCCCAACGCCGGATGTCGTTGGAGTCGGCCAGGTCGTCCATGTAACCGAGGATGCGTGCATTCCGCCGGTTCAGCTCGTCCCGGACCCGGTTGTCCACCAGCGTCCGCAGCATCTGGCTCTCGATCGCACCCACGGCAGCGCTCACTTGGGCATGCTCGTTTCGGTAGGTCGGATCGGTGACGCTCGGTCCCAACCCGGCGACCGTGTTTTTGGCGATGGCCGCGGCTTCGGCAGGGGACTTGCCTTCGCTTACCATCTTGCCGGCAAGGTCCGACTGCATCACTTCCAACGACTGGAGGGCACTCCGGGCCGCCGCGACGTTCATCTCCTTGTGCGAGCCATCGGGCGCGAGCGTGTTGCCCCACTGGAGCACCAGCAGGAGTTTTGCCTGCTCCTTCGTTTTGGCGTAATGGTAGTTTTGCTGGGCCAGCAGCCGCGTGGCAATTTCGGCCACCTGCGGGTAGGTCACCCGGTCCACGGTGATGTCACTGGCCGTGCCGAAGACACGTCCGCCGTTGCTCAGCGCGTAATACTCGGGCTTGAAGTTCCCATCCTTCGCCTTCTCGCGTTTGTACCCCTTGTCGACCCGGGCATAAACCGCCGTCTCCACCTTCTCCTCGGCCGCCCAGCCGGCGCCCGATAGCGCCAAGGCCAGGCCCATCATGATTCCAGATCTCGTGAGACTCATTGCTTTTCCTTGGTTGGTGGTTTTACCGACTCCTTCATCTCGCCCAAAAATTTAAGCTCGCCCAACTCGACGCTGACCTTCGGCTCTTCCCGCCGGACGAGCTTGCCGCTGTCGCGCCCGAAATAGGGCGCCGAAGCCTTCAGCATCGCCACGAAACTGTCGTCAAAGGCGTTCCCCGGCGAACGAACACTGACGCGGGTCTGCCAGAGCAACTTTTGCTTCTGCGTCTTCGTCATCTCATGGAAATCGTAGGCCGAGACGATGATGTAGTAACGCGACTCCTCCACGTCGGTGATCAGGTCGCTGTAGCGATCACCGCCACCGGCCCAGCGGCGGATGTCATTGGAGTCGGCCAGATCATCCATGTAACCGAGCACCCGGGCGTTCATCTGGTTCAGTCGGTCCCTGACCCGATCGTCGGTCATCAGCTGGAGGAAATTTGCTTCGACCTGTCCCACTGCAGCGGCCACCGCCGCGTGCTCATTTCTATAGGCCGGATCGGTGATGCTCGGGCCGAGTCCGGCCGCCGTATTCTTGGCGGGGTCATCTCCGGCATAGGTGGGGGAAACGACCCTGTTGAGGGAGTTCTTCATCTCCCCCAGCGTCGCCAACGCGGCCCGGGTTTCCGTCATGTTCATCTCCTTGCGCTGCCCGTTGGGCGCGAGCGTGCTGCCCCAGTTCAGCACCAGCAGGAGCGTCGCCTGTTCCTTGGTCTGGGCATAATGGTAGTTCTGCTGTTGCAGCAGGCGCGCGGCGATTTCCGCCACTTCAGGATACGTGATCCGATCGATGGTGTTGTCCCTGATCGTGCCCTCGATGCGTCCGCCGTTGGCCAGCGCGTAGTATTCGGGTTTGAAGCCTCCGTCGCCGGCCTTCTCCCGCTTGTAACCGGCACTGACTTTGGAATACACCGCGGTCGCGACGGTCTCGCCGGCCGACAGCAGGGCGACGCAACCGAGCAGCATCAAGCAGCCGGCGACCGCGGACATGGGAAGGCGGGTGGACATGGGAACGCTGGGGTGGACGTTCGACCGGTCGAATGGCCCCTTCGGGGTCTGAAACGGGGTTGGGGTGGGGTGGAGCGAAACGGGACCCACGTTTTTCGCCGTGGTTCCCGGAGTGTTGCTCTCCCTTTAGAACAACTGGCCTCCGGTCGCGCAAGGCCGGACCTCTCCCCTCTGCTGCCAAACCCGGCCCCGCCTACTCCACCTCGACCAACCGCTGGATGTGATGCTCGGGGATCGCGGTCAACGAACCGTCCGGCCGGGCGATCAGCACCTGGCCCTGTTCGGTGATGCCGGCAAAGGCGCCTTCCGTTTCGGGCAGATCCGCCTCCGGCGCCGCCTCCAACCACACATGCCGGCGCGGCCCCCAGCACTGGTTGAGTTCCGGCACCAGGCCGGCGAGCCGGCCAACGGCAAAGTCGTGGTGCGCCTGCCTCAGGGCAACCAACACGGGCCCGAGCAGTTGCGCCGGTCCGGTCAGCGCCCGCTCGCAATGATCGAGCAGCCGCGCGGCACTGTATCGCAGGGTGTGGTCCTCGAGCCAGGGCCGGTTCGTGATGTTGATGCCGATCCCCACCAGCAACGTATGCCGGCCGCCCTGCTCGACCAGGATGCCGCCCACCTTGCGCGGCCCGATCATCAGGTCGTTGGGCCAGCGCAGCCGCAGGTTCTCCACCCCGAGTCCGGTCAGGGCGCCGAGCACCCCCCGGCCGATTGCCAGCGCAAATCCCCGCCAGCCGGCGGCATCGCCATCGAAGGGCAACACCGCGGTCAGGTAAAACCCGCCGCGATCGGAGGTGAAGGAGCGTTCGCGCTGCCCGCGCCCACCGGTCTGATGGACCGCAATCACCGCCGACCAGGGCGGCAGGTCGGCCGCTACGCGTTGCGTCGAATCCACTTCATCCAGCCAACGCACCCGCCAGCCGTCCGGGGAAACCGCGACGGACGGCGGGGCAGCGGCGGGAATGTCGTGCGGCGAGGACACGTCAGATGATGCCGAGACCCTTCAGGATCGAGAGCATGATGGCGGCGGCCATGACCGAGCCGATCTGTCCGCCGGTGTTGGCGCCCATGGCGTGCATGAGCAGGTGGTTCTGTTTGTTCCAGCGCTGGCCTTCGGTCTGCACGAGGCGGGCGGCCATCGGGTAGGCCGAGATGCCGGCCGCACCGACCATCGGGTTCACCTTGCCGCCGGACAGGTGGTACCAGAGCTTGCCAAGCAGGACACCGCCCGCGGTGTCGGTCACGATGGCAAGGAGACCGAGGCCGAAGACCATCAGGGTATGGAGCTTAAGGAATTCGGGACCGTTCATCGTGCCGCCGATCGCGAGGCCGAGGAACAGCGTCGAGATGTTCGCGATCTCGTTCTCGCTGCACTTGGTCAGGCGTGCGACGACACCACTCACCTTCATGAAGTTGCCGAGCATGACCATACCCATCAGCGGCAGGCCCTTCGGGGCGATGATGCCGGTGATCGCGGTCACGATGATCGGGAAGGCCATGAGCGCGGCCTTGGAAACCTTGCCGCGCCCGCTGGGCATCGGCGTGGCCCGCTCCTTTTCCGTCGTGAGCAGGCGCATGATCGGAGGCTGCAGGATCGGCACCAGCGCCATGTAGGAATACGCGGCCACGGCGAGGGCGCCGACCATCGCCGTCGGGATCTTGTTCAGGCCGGCGAAGAGATTGGAAACGTAGATCACGGTCGGGCCGTCGCAGGCGCCGATCATCGCGACGGCCACGGACTCCTCCTTGGAGAACCCGAGGGCCAGCGCCACAAGCAGGGTGAGGAAGATGCCGAGCTGCCCGGCGGCGCCAAACAGCAGGAGTTTCGGATTCGTGAGCAGCGGCGTGAAATCCGTCATCGAGCCGATCGCGATGAAGATCAACAGCGGGAACAGCTCGTTGGCGATGCCCATGTTGTAAAGCGACCGCAGCACGCCCTCATGGTCCATGACCTCGCTGAGCGGGAGGTTGGCCAGCAGGCAGCCGAATCCGATGGGCAGGAGCAGCAACGGCTCCACGTCCTTGAAGATCGCCAGGTAGAACATCGCGAAGGCGATGGCGATCATCACGAGGTTGGGTCCGCCATGCGCGGCCAGATGACGGCAACCCTCCGCGAGGGCCGACAGTCCGGCGAGGATCGCGTCGATCATGTCAGGAGCCCTCCTTTTCGCCCGCAGGCTTTTCGGACCGGACGGGCAGCAACCGCGTGATCAGGCCGATGAGCAGCGTGAGCAGGTAAAGCGTCAGCATGGTGCCGCCCATGCCGACGAGCAGCAGCGTGAGTCCGAAGGTCCAGTTGTCCATGGCGGGGGAGGTTGGGGGCTAGAGCGCGGCGGAGTCGGATCCGGTCTGCGGCGTTTCCGCCGTGCGGTTGTGCCAGATCGAAAGCACGATCGAAACGGCGAGAATGAGGCCGATCACCAGCAGCGAGACGAAGGTGCGTTCCTTGAACCAGTGTTCGATCGGGGCGTACATGCCGGCGATCATCTTCGCGCCGATGAAAAGCAGGATGAGGCTCACGCCGTGCTTCAGGAACTTGAACATCCCCATGATGCCGCGGATGGCGAAGAACAGGGAGTTCAGGCCGAGCACCGCAAACACGTTGGAGGTCAGCACCACGAACGGATCCTGACTGATGCCCATGATTGCGGGGATCGAATCCAGCGCGAACAGCACGTCGGTGCTGCCGATGACCAAGAACACGAGGAAAAGCGGCGTCACGCCCCACTTTCCGTCCTTCACCACCGCCAGCCGCCGCGAACCCGGCTCCAGGGGATGGACCGTCAGCAGCCTCGAGGCGATCCGGTGCAGGATGTTCTTCTCGGGATGCACCTGTTCATCTTCGTTGGCCGTCAGCATCTTCCATGCGGTCCACACCAGCAGCGCACCGAAGAGGTAGAGCAGCCAGTGAAACTTCATCACCAGCGCGATCCCGAACAGGATGAATCCGATCCGCAGGAAAATCGACAGGAAGATGCCGAGCTTGATCAGCTTCGGCTGCGCCTCCGGCCCCACCCCCATCAGCGAAAAGATCAGGATGAACACGAACAGGTTGTCCACCGAAAGCGAGTATTCCGTCAGGTACCCCGCAAGGTAGAGCATCGCCGTCTGGTGCCCCGTCGGATGCAGGAACCAGATCGCCACCCCGAACAACAGAGCCACCGAGATCCACAACCCCGTCCACCGCAAAGCTGAGCCGATCCCCACCGCCGTATGGCGGTGGGTCACGACAAACAGATCAATCGCCGAGACGACCACAAAGATCGTCCAGAACGATATCCAGAGCGTGGTCATGGGGTTCATGACGGGGGCGGGAGTGCATCAGCGGATCTGGTGCGATTGGAAGACCTCGCGGCGCCCTTCACGCGACCAGGCCTGGGCGTTGACGTCGGGCGGCACGACGGCCACCACCCGGGCGCGGGCGCCCAGTGTGAAATGGACGGCGGCGGCGATGGCCGCGAGCTCACCCGGAGTCGGACCGGTGTCAACCGGTGCGGATGGGGCCGCGACGGCGGGCCGGGGCTTGGCCGTCAGCATCTCCTTCAGCGATCCGATCTCGTTGCGGAGGTTGCTTACCGAGGAGGCAAGCCAGAGCACCGCCAGGACGAGAAGTCCCAGCAAAACAGTGCCCGTGTCCAAACCGCCCGGAACGGCGGCGGCGTTGTCCGCGAGCAGCGGCATAAAGGCAAATGGAAGAATCATGTTCATGGATGCGAAGAGGGGTCGTCACGGCCCCCGATCAGGGGTTCGGCGCACAACGCCAGCCCGGCCATCAGGGCGTAGGCCAGCAGCTGCCCGGCGGCGTCGAGCGCCGCGCGGGCCAGCGGCGACCAGCCGGGCAGCATAAAGCGCGGCAGATCCAGACCGAAGAACAGCGCGAAACCGATCAACACGCCGATGGCGATGCGGAGCGATTTCGGTTTCATGGCGGGAACGGGTTCGGGTTTCAGGCGAGCGACACCAGGGCTGCACCTTCCTCGACGGCGTCGCCCGGCGCGGCATGCACCGCGGCCACCTTGCCGGCACGCGGCGCGTAAACGAAGGTGTTCATCTTCATCGCCTCGAGCGTCACGAGCTGTGCGCCCTCGGCGACGGAATCGCCCACCTTCACATCGATGGAAACCACCTTGCCCGCGAGCGGGCTGGGAACGCCACCCGCCCCGGCGGACGGCGGCGGGGTGGCAGGGGCCGCCACGGGAGCCGGAGCGGCCGGAGGAGCGGCTGGCGCGGGGGCAGCCGGTGCGGCGACGGGCGCGGCGGCCGGAACCGCCGGCGCGGATTGCGGCGCGGAGGCCCCGTCGAGCATCTCGACGAGCACATCGTATACTTTGCCATCCACGGTGACGCGGAGTTTTTTCATGGGTGAGTAAGGGTTCAGGGTTAGAGCGGGATGTTGCCGTGCTTCTTCGGCGGACGGGTTTCGCGTTTCGACAGGGTGTTGCGCAGCGCCATCGCCAGCATCGCGCGGGTCTGCGCGGGCTCGATGACATCGGTGATGAAGCCCTTGCGGGCGGCTTCGAAGGGCGAGGAGAACTTTTCCCGGTACATCGCGACCATCTCGGCCTCCTTGGCCTTCGGGTCGGCGGCGCCGGTGATCTCGCGCTTGAACAGGATCTTCACCGCGCCCTCGGCGCCCATCACCGCGATCTCGGCCGTGGGCCAGGCGTAGACCATGTCCGCGCCCATGTCGGCGCTGCACATGGCGAGGTAGGCGCCGCCGTAGGCCTTGCGGAGGATGACCGTGATCTTCGGCGCCGTGGCCGCCGCGTAGGCGAAGAGCATCTTCGCGCCGTGGCGGATGATGCCGCCGCGCTCCTGCGCGAGACCGGGCATGAAGCCGGGGATGTCCACCAGCGTGACGATCGGGATGCTGTACACGTTGCAGGTACGGATGAACCGCGCGGCTTTGTCGGATGAATCGATGTCGAGCGTGCCGGCCTTCACCAGCGGCTGGTTGGCCACGATGCCGCAGACGACGCCCTGGATGCGGCCGAAGCCCACCACGATGTTCTTCGCCCAGTCCTTCTGCACCTCGAGGAAGTCGCCTCCATCCACCAGCCGCGTGACGACCTTGAGCACGTCGAAGGGCGCCTTCGGGTCGGCGGGCATCAGCTCGTTGAGGACCGGGTCCGGCGCCAGATCGAGCGCAGGCGTCAGGTTGTGCGGAGCGTCCCCCATGTTGTTGACCGGAAGGAACGACAGCAGCTTGCGCGTCAGTTCGAGCGCCTGCCGGTCGCTCTCGGCCATGAAGTGGATGTTGCCGCTGATGGACGCGTGCGCGGTGGCGCTGCCGATCTCGTCCATCGTCACGCTCTGGCCCGTGGCCGCCTTGATGACGTCCGGACCGCAGATGAACATGTTGGCGTTCGTCTTCGTCATGATGACGAAGTCCGTGAGCGCGGGGCTGTAGGCCGCACCGCCCGCGCAGGGGCCGGCGATGACCGAGACCTGGGGCACGAGACCCGAGGCCTGGACGTTGCGGAAGAACACCTGGCCGTAGCCCGAGAGCGAGTCGTCGCCCTCCTGGATGCGCGCGCCGCCCGAATCGTTGATGCCGATGATCGGCATGCCGGCCTTCATGGCGTAATCCATGAGGTCGCAGATTTTCTTGGAGTGGATGCGTCCGAGCGAGCCGCCGCAGATCGTGAAATCCTGGCTGAAGGCCGCGGCGGGCCGGCCGTTGACGTAACCGATGCCGGTCACGACGCCGTCGCCGGGGAACGTTTTGTCGTCCAGCCCGAAACCATGGCAGTCATGGTCGGCGTGCATGCCCCATTCCATGAAGGTATTGGGGTCGAACAGGGCGACGAGACGTTCACGCGCGCCCAGCAGGCCTTTGTCGTGCCGGGCTTGCAGCTTGTCGGCACCACCGCCCGCCAGGGCGATGCGGCGGCGCTCGGCCAGCTTTTCCATCAGGGGTGTGGCAATAGGCATTGGGAAAGGAGGTTTAGTGGGCGTTGGCGCCGGGTTTGACCGCGCAGAGCTCGGTGAGCACGCCGCGCGTTGACTTGGGATGCAGGAAGGCGACCAGCTTGCCGGCCGCGCCCTCGAACGGCTTCTCGTGGATCAGGCGCACGCCGGAATCGGCGGCCTGCTTCAGCTGCGCGCCGATGTCGTCGGTGCGAAACGCCACGTGATGGATGCCCTCGCCCTTTTCGGCGAGAAACTTGGCGATCGGGCTTTCGGGCGCCGTCGGTTCGAGGAGCTCCAGATGCACCCCGCCGGCGTCGAAAAACGCCGTACGCACTTTCTGCGAGGCGACTTCCTCCCGGCCAAGGCATGTGAGCCCCAGCGCTTTTTCGTAAAGGGGCACCGCTTCGTCCAGCGAGCGGACCGCGATGCCCAGGTGGTCAATGGCTTGAATCATGGCGTAATGGTTTTGACCGGCAACGTGAGTGTACCGGAATCGCTCCGACCGCTCTCCGCACATCTTGCCAACTCATGCGCACTACTAATCTCAGGTGCGCGAAACCGCCCCCATTTCGGAAACTTATTGTGCGGTTCCAAGGCGTGGAAACGCACCTCGAACGCGACCGGACTGCCGCGCTTTCCAACAGGGCGCGGGCAGGCCACATCCCGGCACGTACCGGCCGCGAATAAACCATGCGCGGTGGGCGGCCAGCTTGCTGGCGCCACGGCCGTTGCATGATCATCGTGGCGTGAACGATCTCACCGCCCACGAAAAACAGACAGCGCGCCACCCTGCCCTGCAAACGCGCCGCTCACTTCAGCGCGATCTTCGACAGCAGACGCCGCGCGCCCGCTGTCGGTGAAAGCGCGCCGGCGGCGACAAGCTGCACGACCGAGGCCTGCTCGGCGCGCACCGCGGGATCGGCCAGCATGAGGGCGCGCAGGCCTTCCTCGATCTGCGTCTGCAGCCACGTGAGCTGCTGCGTGCCGCGGCGCGCCTCGAAGTCGCCGCGCGCGCGCGCCTGCTCGATGAAGTTTTCCACCGCCTTCCAGACCTCCGACACCCCCTCCCCCGTGTGCGCGGAACAGGTCAGCACGGGGGGATGCCATGCGCCCTCCTCCCCCGCAAGGTAGTGCAGCGCCCGCGCGAACTCCAGCTTCGCGGCCTCGGCGCGGACACGGTTGTCGCCGTCGGCCTTGTTCACCACCAGCAGGTCGGCCAGCTCGATGATGCCCTTCTTCATGCCCTGCAGTTCGTCGCCGGCACCCGCGATCATGAGCACGAGAAAACAATCCACCATGTCGCGCACCAGCACCTCGCTCTGCCCCACCCCGACGGTCTCCACAAACACGGTGTTGAAACCCGCCGCCTCGCAGAGCGTGATCGTCTCGCGCGTGCGCCGCGCGACGCCGCCGAGTTCGCATCCGCTCGGCGAGGGCCGGATGAAGGCGCGTTCGTGCCGCGACAGCCGCTCCATGCGCGTCTTGTCGCCGAGAATGCTGCCGCCCGTCACGGGACTGCTCGGATCCACGCTCAGCACCGCCACGCGCCAGCCCGCCTCGCAAAGCCGGAAACCCAGCGCCTCGATGAAGGTGCTCTTGCCGGCGCCCGGCACGCCGGTGATGCCGAGTCGCAGCGAGCCGCCGGCCCGGTCGTTGAGCAGCTCGAGCAACTGCTCCGCCGCGGCGCGATGCGCCGCCGAGCGGCTCTCCACCAGCGTGATGCCCCGCGCCAGGGCCACGCGGTCGCCCGCCCGGATGCGCTGCGCGAGATCCTCCGGGACGGGGTCCCGGGGATTTTTTCTTTCCGCGGAAGCCGAACCGGCGACCGCCGGCACGCCGGAAACGATGCGCGTGGCGAAGCCCTCGCCCCCCTCCGGTGGCACCCAGTCGGGGGTGGCGGTGGCAGCGCTCATGAGGCGAGGACGTCAGGCCACGCGGGCCATGCCGAGTTTTTCGAGCACCAGCGCCGCGGATTGCGGCACGGGCGTGCCCGGGCCGAACACCGCGACCGCGCCGTTCTCCTGCAGGAACGCATAGTCCTGGGCAGGGATGACGCCGCCGCACACCACAAGGATGTCGCCGCGGCCGAGTTTCTCCAGTTCTCCGACCAGTTGCGGCAGCAGGGTCTTGTGCCCCGCGGCCAGCGAACTCATGGCGACGACGTGCACGTCGTTCTCGGCCGCCATGCGGGCGGCCTCCTCCGGGGTCTGGAAGAGCGGTCCGATGTCCACGTCGAAGCCCATGTCGGCCATGGCGGTGGCGACGACCTTGGCGCCACGGTCGTGTCCGTCCTGGCCGAGCTTGGCGATGAGGATGCGCGGGCGCCGGCCCTCGCGCTCGGCGAAGGCATCGGCCATGCCGCGGACCTTGGTCACGTCGTCACGACCCGCGTACGCGGAGCGATAGACGCCCGACACGGAGCGGATCTGCGCCTGGTAGCGGCCGTAGTGCTTCTCCAGCGCGTCGGAAATCTCGCCGAGCGTGGCGCGCGCCTTGGCGGCCTCGATGCTCAGCGCGAGCAGGTTGCCCTCGCCGGTGCGGGAGCTCTCGGCCAACGCCTCGAGCGTCTGGCGCACCTTGGCGCCGTCACGGTCCGCCTTGAGCTGCTGCAGCTGCTTGATCTGCGCCTCGCGCACGGCGGTGTTGTCGACTTCGAGGATGTCCATGGGGGCCTCCTTCTCGAGCTGGTACTTGTTCACGCCGACGATGGTTTCGGAACCCGAATCGATCTGCGCCTGGCGGCGCGCCGCGGCCTCCTCGATGCGGAGCTTCGGCACGCCGGTTTCGATGGCCTTCGCCATGCCGCCGAGGCGCTCGACCTCCTCGATGTGCTGCCACGCCTTGTGGGCGAGTTCGTGGGTGAGCCGCTCCACGTAGTAGGAGCCGCCCCACGGATCCACGACCGAGCAGATGCCGCTTTCGGCCTGGAGGTAGAGCTGGGTGTTGCGGGCGATGCGGGCCGAGAAATCCGTCGGCAGCGCGATGGCCTCGTCGAGCGAGTTGGTGTGCAGGCTCTGCGTGTGGCCGAGCACGGCGGCCATGGCCTCGACGCAGGTGCGGGCGACGTTGTTGAACGGATCCTGCTCGGTGAGCGACCAGCCCGAGGTCTGCGAGTGCGTGCGCAGCGCCATGGACTTCGGGTTCTTCGGGTTGAACTGCTTCACGATCTTCGCCCAGAGCAGGCGGCCGGCGCGCATCTTGGCGACCTCCATGAAGAGGTTCTTGCCCTGCGCCCAGAAGAACGAAAGACGCGGCGCGAAGGCATCGATGTCCATGCCGGCTTTGACGCCCGTGCGGAGGTACTCGAGGCCGTCGGCCAGCGTGTAGGCCAGCTCAAGGTCGGCCGTGGCGCCCGCCTCCTGCATGTGGTAGCCGGAGATCGAGATCGAGTTGAACTTGGGCATGTTCTTCGACGTGTAGGCGAAGATGTCCGCAATGATGCGCATCGAAGGAGACGGCGGGTAGATGTAGGTGTTGCGCACCATGTACTCCTTCAGGATGTCGTTCTGGATCGTGCCGGAGAGCTGCTCGAGCTTCGCCCCCTGCTCCAGCGCGGCGACGATGTAGAACGCCAGCACCGGCAGCACCGCGCCGTTCATCGTCATCGAGACGCTGATGCGGTCGAGCGGAATGCCGCTGAACAGCGCCTGCATGTCGAGCACGCTGTCGACGGCCACGCCCGCCTTGCCGACATCGCCGACGACGCGCGGGTGATCGCTGTCGTAACCGCGGTGTGTCGCAAGGTCGAACGCCACGGAAAGGCCCATCTGGCCGGCGGCGAGATTGCGCTTGTAGAAGGCGTTGGACTCCGTCGCGGTCGAAAAACCGGCATACTGGCGGATGGTCCAGGGCTTCTGCACATACATCGTCGCGTAGGGACCGCGCAGGAACGGCGCGATGCCGGCGGTGTAGTCGAGGTGGCTGACGCCGGCGAGATCCGCCGGGCTGTAAACCGGTTTGACCGGAATCTGCTCGAGCGTCTGCCAGTCGCCGAGGGCGTCAGGGCCGCCGCTTTCGCTGCGGGCGAGCTTGCGCCAGGCCGGGGCGCTGCCCGGGGCCGGCGCGGTTTCAAAGGCGAGCTGGGTGTAGTCAGGGAATTTCATGGACGTGGGATCAGAGGCCGAGTTTGTCCTGGAGACGGGCGAGCATCTGGGCGCAGTTGGCGCGGAGGTGGATGAATTCGTCCACCCCGGCGGCGCGGAACTGGTCCTGCAGGGCGGGCGTGGCGGGCAGGCCGGCCAGCACGATGACCGGCGGGTTGGCCCCCGCCTTGAGTTCGCCGGCGAGCGGCGGCACCAGCGCCGGGTACGTGTCGTCGGTCGAACAGATCACGACGATCGGCGCGCCGGACTCGCGCGCGGCCGCCGCGGCGGCCTGCGGGGTCTCGAAGCCCTTGTTGGACACGACCTCAAAGCCGCCGGCGGCGAAGAAGCCGCTCGAAAAATCAGCGCGACCGCCGTGCTGCTTGCGCGGACCGAGGTTGGCGAGGAACACCCGCGGACGGGCGCCCGTGCGGGCGAGATGCGCCTCGGCGCGAGCGCGCAGGCGCTCGAACGGCTCGGCCCGCCGGCGGATGCGCAGCCGGGCGACGGCCGGTTCTTCAACGGCGCCGGCCCGGAGCACCTTGCCGATTTCGCCGAGCGTCGCGCCGCGACCGAAGGCGTCGATCAGGCGCTTCATGATGTTGGCCGGCGTCGCTCCGAGCAGATCGGCCAGGCGGGCCATCACCTCGGCGTCGCGCTCCGGCGCGGTGGCCATGCGGTAGGCGCAGACCTGGCGCGCGCGCCGCGAGGCCAGCCCCACGTAATCGGGGAGGTTCATCTCCACGGGCTTTTCCTTGAGATTCGGATGCAGGTTGGTGCCGATGATGCCGTCGCGACGCGACTCGACGGAGCCGATGCGCTCGGCCGCGAGCTTGTCGACCGTTTCCTGCGGGAAGCCCGTGCGGATCGCCGCGGCCATGCCGCCGCGCTTCTCGACCTCCTGGAACAACGCCCAGGCCTTGCCGGCGAGCTGGCGCGTGAGCGCCTCCACGTACCACGAGCCGCCGGCGGGATCGACCACGCGGCCCAGGCCGCATTCCTCGGCGAGGATGAGCTGGATGTTGCGCGCGAGGCGGCGCGAGAAATCGTCCGGCACGCGGAAGCATTCGTCGAACGGCGCGACGTGCAGGCTCGCGCAGCCGCCGACCACGGCCGCGAAGGCCTCGGTGGTGGTGCGCAGGAGGTTCACGTGCGGATCGAGCACCGTCTTGTTCCAGAGCGAGGTGCGCGCATGGAAGACCAGTTTGCCGGACTCGGCCGGGGCGCCGGTCGCCGCGACCGCACGTTCCCACAGCAGGCGGGCGGCGCGGAACTTCGCGACCTCCATGAAGAAATTCGAACCGCTCGAGAACGTGAACAGGAACCGGGGCGCGGCCCGTTCCGGCGTGATGTGCCGCTCCGCCATCGCGCGCAGGTAGTCCACGCCCGTGGCCAGGCCGAAGGCCAGTTCATGCACCGCCGAGCCGCCGGCATCAGACCAGTGGCCGGCCGCCACGCCGATCGTGCGCAGTGACGAACCGGAACGCGTGGCCCACTCGGTGAGCACCGCCATGTCGTCATAGGCGGCCTGGAGCCCGGCGGGCAGCGAGCCGCGACCGAGCCACTCGGAGAACGGATCGGCGAGAACCGCGCCGCGGAGATCCGCGGGCTTTCTGCCCTGCTCGATCATCGCGGCCGAAAACATCGCCGCCAGCGGCAGCGCGGACAGGCCGGCGGAGACGTAAACCGGGACCGCCGCCAGATCCACGCCGCGCAACGCGCGCGCAAAATCGTCGAGCGTCGCCAGCGAGAGGCCGCAGCCGCCGACCTCGCCCGGGCGCGCCTCGTCCGGGTCGAGCCCGAGACGGGTGGCGATGTCCAGCAGCAGGTTGACGGCATTCTGCCCGCGGTTGAGGTCCTGCAGCAGCGCGGCGTTGAATTCGGGCGGCGAACCGTAGGGCAGCTCCTGGCAGATCTGCCAGCCATGCGCCCGCGCGCCGAGCGCATCGGCGCCGCGTCCATACGGCGGCAGGCCCGGCCACTCGCCGGCGGCGGCGCCGGCGTCGGCGTGCGTGTAGATCGGCTGGAGGTCGATGCCTTCGGGCGTGCGCGTAACGAGTTTTTTCTCGAACGGCGCACCATCCAGGGATTCCTCCGCAACCTTGCGCCAGTCGGTCGGCGCGGGCGGCGGAAACTCGGAGAAGAGGGACGGCGCAGGGGCGGTTTTCATGCTAGGAACCGGCCTCCTCCACGAGGACCTCGTGACGGCGGCCATTGACGGTGAGATGGAAGTGGTTCGGTGCAGCCGGGCGCGACGCGACCGGGGCCGCGGCCGGAGCCGGCTTGGGGGCGGACGCAGGGGCGACCGCGACGGGAGCGGCCGGGGTGGGCGCCGGCGGCTTGAGCAGCGCCTCGGTCTCGCGGGGGAACATGGCGTACAGCACCGCGAGATCGTCGGAGACCGGCAGCTTCTTGTCGGCGAGTTCCTTCTTCAAGGCCGGCATCCGCGGGCTGAGCAGATCGGCCGGACGCACGGTAACGGGGTCCTGGCCGGACTTCTTGGCGGCGAGCGCCCGCAGTTCCGGATCGACCGGACCGGGCGCGCGACCGTAGCGGCCGAGGGCGACATCGATGGTGTTCTGCGCGAGGTTGGCCCAGCGGCCGAACTTCACGTTGAGCATGGCCTGCGTGCCGACGATCTGGGAGGTCGGCGTGACCAGCGGAATCCAGCCGAGCGCGGCGCGCACCACGGGCACCTCGGCCATGACCTCGGCGAAGCGCGTCTCCATTTTCATTTCCTTCAGCTGATTCCGGAAATTGGAGAGCATGCCGCCGGGCACCTGGTAACTGAGCGCGTCGCTGTCCACGCGGTCATTGACCGGGCTCATGAAGGCGGACAGGTCCTTGGCCACCTGCTCGAAATGCGTGCGCAGCGCGGCCAGCGGCTCGATCGGGAAATGCGGAGCACGGGCGTGTCCGGCGAGCATCGCGAGCATGCGCACGGTGTCGGGCTGGCCGGTGCCGTTGGCAAACGGGGCGATCGAGGTTTCGACCGCATCCACCCCGGCTTCGATCGCCGCGTAGTAGGATGCTCCCGCGAGACCGGCGGTGTCGTGGCTGTGCAGCACCACCGGCAGCGAGTGCCTCGCCTTGATCGCCTTCACGAGATCGTAGGCGATGCGCGGCGGAATCAGGCCCGCCATGTCCTTGATGCAGATCGAATCCACGCCGAGCGCGGCGAGTTCGTCGGCAAAGGCGGCGAGGCGTTCCGGCGTGTGCACGGGGCTGGTCGTATAGCAGATGGCGCCCTGGGCATGCCGGCCGGCGGCCTTGACCGCGCGGATCGGGGTCTGCAGGTTGCGGGCGTCGTTGAGGGCGTCGAAGATGCGGAACACGTCCAGCCCGTGCGTGGCGGTGCAGCGCACGAAGGCCTCGACGACATCGTCGGGGAAACTCGTGTACTGGACCAGGTTCTGGCCGCGCAGCAGCATCATCTGCGGCGTGCGCGGAGCGGCGGCCTTGAGGCGGTCGAGGCGGGTGAAGGGATTTTCCTTCAGGTAGCGCAGGCAGGAATCGATGGTCGCGCCCCCCCAGGTTTCGAGGACGCCGAAGCCGAGGCTGTCGAGCGCGGGGGCGACGGGCAGCATCTGCTCCGTGGTCATGCGGGTGGCCGCCAGCGACTGGTGACCGTCGCGCAGGACCGTGTTGTTGAAGACGACAGGTTTCATGGGGAGGGAAAATGAATGGCACGCGCGCCCGCTGTTTTTGCCACACAGCCAAGCCCGGCCCTTACCCTGGGAACCACGTAACCGGGCTTGTTTTTATCGGACTGACCATGCGGGCAAACGCGTGCCATGGCGCGAGGATACCTGCCCCCGCCTGATCCAACTCTCCGCATCTTGCCGAGCACTGCGCACGCTTTGTGAGCCTGCGCCGGCGGCTTCCGCGCCGCCCTCCCCGGCCGTCGCCCAAGGCGCGGTTTCCCGCTTTAAGTCGGCGGATTTCGGGTATTGGGTGACGCCATGAGGTTATTGGTCACCAACGACGACGGCATCAACTCGATCTTCCTGCACGAGCTGGTCTTCGCGCTCAAGAGCGCGGGCCACGACTTGTTCGTGGTGGCCCCGCTCACCGAGCAGAGCTGGACCGGCGCCGCCAAGACGCGCAACCGTCCGGTGCAGTCCACGCGCGCCGAACAGGGTTTCGATTGTCCGACCTGGACAGTGGACGGCACGCCTTCCGACTGCGTGAACATCGCGCTCGCCCATCTTCTGCCCGGCCAGGTGGAGGCGGTGGTGAGCGGCATGAACGTGGGCTTCAACTGCTCGCTCGGCTTTGTGATCGCCAGCGGCACGGTGGCGGGGGCGTGGGAAGGCGCGCTGCACGGCCTGCCCGCGATGGCGGTCTCGCAGGATGTGTCGGAGGAAACCTATTACCACCTGAAGGAACACGGCGGCCGGCCCGGCCCGGAACTGGCCACGACGCTGAAAGTTTCGGCCGCGCATGCCGCACGTCTCGCCGGCGAACTCCTGCCGGGCACGCCGCGACGGAGCTTCACGGTCCACAACATCAATCTCCCGTTCCCCTGTTCGCCCACGACGCCGGTGAAACGCACGGTGTTGTCCCAGTTTTTCGTGCCCGGCCTGTTCACCCCGCCCGATGCGGACGGACGCCACCGGTTGATCTGGACGCAGGGCGAAGACGTCTCCCCGCCCGAACCGCTGACCGACCTCAAATGCCTCGAATCGGGCTGCATCAGCCACACGGTGCTCGATTACCGCAAGCTCGGCGTGATCTGAGCCTCGACCGACCGGGGGCCGGCTCAGGGCCGCCGGCCCGGTTCCAACACGCGCATGAGCCCCGGGATGGGTTCGGGCTTCGGCCGGCGGACCGTTGCCGTAGCCCAAACACCCGGCGAGCGAGCGGTTGCCTTCGTCGTGGAACCGTGTTCTTTCGCCGGCTCCCATGATCGAGGTCGAAAATCTCACCCGCGTTTTCCGCACCTATAAAAAGCAACCCGGCTTCTGGGGCGGCGTCAAAGGCCTGTTCCGGCGCGAATTCGAGGAGACGCGCGCCGCCGACAGCATCAGTTTCTCGATCAAGGAGGGCGAGTTCGTGGGCTTCCTGGGGCCGAATGGCGCCGGCAAGACGACGACGTTGAAGATGCTCTCAGGCCTGATTTACCCGACGAGCGGCCGGGCCCGCGTGGCGGGCTACGACCCTTCGAAACGCGAAAACGCCTACCGCCGGCTCTTCGCGCTCGTGCTGGGCCAGAAAAACCAGCTGTGGTGGGACCTGCCCGCGATCGAGTCCTTCCATCTGCTCCGCGCGATCTACGGCCTGCCGGCGGAACCGTTCAAGGCCACGCTCGACGAACTGGTCGGCCTCCTGAACGTCGGCCACAAGCTCAACGTGCAGGTGCGCGAGCTCTCGCTCGGCGAGCGCATGAAGATGGAGTTGATCGCCGCCCTGCTCCACCGTCCGCGCGTGCTGTTCCTCGACGAACCGACGATCGGCCTCGACGTGATCTCGCAAAAGGCCGTGCGCGAATTCCTCCGCGACTACAACCGCCGCTACCGCACGACGATCCTCCTCACGAGCCACTACATGGCCGACATCTCGTCGCTGTGTGAGCGGGTGATCGTGATCGACCACGGCAAGAAGATCTACGACGGCGACCTCGACCGCATCGCCGGCGCCGGTGCCGGCAAGCGGATCATCAAGTTCAAGCCCCGCGACGGCGCCTTTCCCGCCGGCTGGCAGCCCGCCCACGGTGAGGCGAAGGTCTGCGAAGACGGCGAGATCCTGCTCCACGTGCCCAGCGAGCACGTGACGGCCGTCTGCTCCCAGATCCTCGCCGACGGCGCCGTGGACGACATCACGATTCAGGACGTCCCCCTCGAGGACATCATCGGCGAGCTGTTCTCGCGACAGACTGGCGGTAGGCAAATCTAGAGCGGAACGAATGGACTCACTGGAGGTAGTCTTCTTGCTCGCCTCCGCTTTCGGCCTCCTCGTGGCGGTGGCCATTTTCATGCTCAACCCGGGGCGGATGATCAACCTCGGTGGCACCATAGTGCTCGGTGTGTTTTCATTATGGTCGTTCAGTATCTTCATGGCTATCCACGTCGGAAACCAGCCACACATATACCCGCGATCACTGCTGTTGTTCTGGGTAAGAATGGCGAGCGCCGTAGCCGCATTCCTTCCCTGGGGGCTCTATCTGATCAAAGAGTCCATCCTTTTTGCGGATTCACCGACCGCCATAATCCGGCGATCGGCACCATGGGCACTGGCTTCGCTAGCGCTAGCGTTTCTAGCATTTTCCGAATCATTTCTGCCCAGCGAAAATTTGAACGCGCTCCAAGCAAGGGGGGCCGCGTACATGGGCTACCTCGTGAGCATGGCCGCCCTGTGTACGACCGTTCTTTATGGCTCGATAAGCGGTCTCCGCCGAAGCACGGGCATTGCTCGGATCGAACTCAAGCTCTTCGCCATCAATTTTTCCCTGACAACGCTTGTTGTGTTGGGAATGTTTATCCTGAACAGCTTCCTGAAGATCTATTATCTGCGCTACGTCGGCTCGGCGATCTCGCTCACCTCAATAATCCTCGTACTTTGGATTCTTTGCAGCCACAAGGTATTCGATGCCCGGCAGGTGATGAGGACACTTACTCGCAGGGTGCTAGGCCTCCTATTGGTGACCGCACTCGCGGCTGCAATCTTGATGCTGGCGAAGCCACTAATGGCTCCGAGTTACGCTATTTTTCTGACGATAATCACCGTTGGCTTGGTCGCTGTGGAACTTGACCGGGCGACTAGCAAATGGATCAACAGGAATGCGGCACAACAGACCAACCGGACTCGCCAGCAGATAATCGATTTAGCCAAAACGGAGCCGGACGAAACACGACTGATTCAACGGTTTGAGCAACTCCTGTGTGAGTGGAATCAGACCAGCCAGGCAATAATCTTGATCAACCGTGGCGCATCTTTCGTCGGAAAGGGCGTCAATTTGGACATCACGTGGTCTGGTGCATTACTCCTGACCGAAGAGGGCTGGATTACGCCCGAGTCAATTCGCCGGCGCAGAAGGCGGCTCGGTTCTGAAGCAGGCATTGAATTCATGACCGCTCATGATCTGGGCGCCTTGATCGCCGTACCCCAAGGCAGCCCGACACCATCTCTCTTGGTGGGACTAGGGCGGAAACCTAGCCTCCGCCCCTATACCTATCCTAATATTCTGCTCGTTCTCGAGCTGGCCGAGCTGATTGACAACGTACTCATGCACGCCCGTATCGCCGCGCGCACGGCTCAGATCGAAAAAATGGAGGCCGCCGCCATGATGTCCCGGAGCCTCGCACACGACCTCAACAACCTCGCCACGCCGGTTTCCGCATTTCTAATGCACATGGAGTCACGCGTGCAGCAGGATTCCACCGAGGCCGAGGTGCTCGCCGACGCCAAGCACTCGCTCCGGGTCATGCAGGAGTACATCCGCGAAAGCCTCTTTTTTGCCCGCCGGCTCGTGCCGGACTTTCGTTCCACGTCGGCCCGGGCCCTGGCCGACTCCACGCTCCGGGTCACCCAGGAGCGTGCCGCTGCACGCGGGGTCGACGTGCGCATCAACGAGGCGCCGGAGATCACGTTCGTGGCCGACGCCGTACTGGTCCAACGCCTGCTCCAAAATCTCGTGCTCAACGGCATCGATGCAACGCCGCGCGGCGGGCAGGTGACCGTGGCGGCCGCACGAGCCGACCCGGGCCGCATCCGCTTCGCCGTCGCTGACGAGGGTCCGGGCATCCCTGCGGAGATCATCGACAAGATCTTCGAACCGTATTTCACCACCAAAGACACCGGCGACAAAATCCGCGGGCTGGGCCTCGGACTGGCGGTCAGCAAGAAAATCGCCGATCTCCATGGCGGTTCGATCCAGGTCGCCCGCACCGCGCGGGGTGGCGCCCTGTTCACCGTCACCCTACCGCTCAAGCCTGCCTCCGTCATCTGACTCACCTCACCCCGCCATGCCCGCCGAGACACTTCACCCCCCCGCTTCCGCCGACCTGATCACGCCGAGCGTGCTGGTGCTGGACGACGAACGCCAGATTCATTCCTCGCTGCGCCTGCGCCTCGGCGACCGATGCCGGCTGACCTCCCACACCGACCCCAGGCAAGCGCTGGCCGCCCTGCGCGATGGACAATTCGATCTCTGCTTTGTGGATGTGCACATGCCCGGGATGGATGGGCTCGAATTCATCGAAGCCGCCCAGCGGATCGACCCCGCGCTCGGGTACGTGATCCTGACCGGCTACGATTCCGAGGAAAACCTGCGCCGCGCGATTCCGCTGCAGGTGCTGGAGTTCCTCGCGAAGCCGCTGCCGGACCGGGCCGGATTCGAGGATCGCGTCCCCGCGTGGATCGCCCACACCCGGATGCGGCGACACGAAATCGCCGCTGCGCGCCACTCCGGTACGATCATCCACGACCTCGCGGTCGCCCGGCTCGAACGGGAAGCCGAGTTCACCGCCTCCGCCCACGCCCGGGAGGCTTTGCTGCAAACGTCCACTTTGCTCACCTCCACCCACGCGCTGCTGCTCGGCACCCGGCACGCGCTCGCCGGACTTTCCGCTTCCGACGATCCCTTGTTGACCGAGGCCGTCCGGCATCTCGGTGAAGCATGTGAGCAGGCGGAGGCCGCCGCTGCGATCGCCGAAGGATATTTCGCTTCCGCGTATGCCGACCGGGAATCGTCTCCGGCCCTGCTCAACACCTGCCTCGAACACGCCGTCCGCCTCAGCCGCCGGCTCGCCAAAGCCAGCGAGCGTCAGCAAACGATCGCCGTCGCTTCACCCGGCCAGGATATCGTGCTGGCCGGACTCACGGGGATGGATCTGCTGCTGATGCTCGTACCGGCCCTGGTCCAGTCCCTCGAACTGACTGCGCCCGGCGGCACCCTGAGGATCCAGTGCCAAACGATCCCGCGCCTCGATCACCCGCTGGAGGAACGGTCCCATCGCGACTTTCTGTGGGTGAACCGCCACGAAGCGGCCGGCGGCGCTCCGGGTGTCCAGATCATGATCGGCAGTGACTCGCCCGCCTTCGCCGAGGATGCCGCGAAAGCGTGGTTGCGCGGCCGGACCGGCCGGGAATTCCGTCTGTCGAGCCGCGGCCTGCTGCACGGGGTGCAGATGGCGAGAGGCCTGCTGGGCCTCGCCGTTTCGCCGCCGGCTGAACGCTTCGTCTTGATTTTGTGCCTGCGCCTATGACGATGCCTGCCCTTTAATTCAAATCTGAGCCAATCCAGACGCTTCCGGTCACACGGGCCAGTGACCGGCGGGCGATTCATCCTTAATGATTGTGATCGTTTCCAACCTGGCCCACGAAGCAGCGGCGCTCACCGTGCTCTGCACGCAGCGCACCTGGCTTGCCCAGGCCTGCGACTCCGTCGCGGGATTTCGACGCCTGACGGAGAAAATCCACCCCAAGCTGGTCGTAACCCGACGGCGGCTGCCCGATGGTGTGTCGGACGACGTGCTCGCACACCTCGGCAAGGATGGCCCGACCTGCGTCATCGTGCTTGCCCCCGCCGACTGCCCGCCTCGCGATGAAACCCGCCAGATCAGTCTCGGCGCAGATCATGTTCTCCGCGATCCGGTGCGCATTGAAGTGCTCATGGAACTCGCGGCCCGTCACCTGATGAGGCCGGCCGCCAGCGCGACGCCCGCCCCGGGCGATTCCCCGGGCTACACCTTCGCAGGCGTGCGGGTGTTCCCTCATGAACATCGGCTGGAACGCAACGGGGTCAGCGTGCGCGCCACGCCCAAAGTGATCGAGTTGGTGCAAATTCTTTACCGCAACCGCGAGCGCGTCGCGTCATACGCCCTGCTCTACGATGAACTCTTTGGCCGCCACTTCGCCGGCGACACGGCAAATTGCCGTGTGCTGCTCGCCAAGGCTGACGCCGTTTTTCATCAGCTGGGTGTCAGCCTGCGCGATCATATCACGGTCATACCGAAATCAGGCTACCTCTACCTTCCGGAGCCCGCGGACGCGAGTGCGTCACGGCCACGCTTCGATCCGTGATCGGATTGGATTTATCAGGCCCGCTGCAGTTACGGAAAAATAACACCGCCACGCTTGGCGGAGCTGTTCCGGCGGTCACGGTCTTCCTCGCGCTGTGATACGCAGAGGTGACCAAGGGATCAACCAGGCGACCTCACTGGCCCGCTGGACGCCAGGCTGATTCTTCCAAAACGTATACGTATCACAGCGCATTTTTCGCCCCGCCGCCTTGGCAATTTCCGCCCGCTAACCGCCAACCGGTGATCGGACACGGGCAACCTTCGGATTGCCAAACCGGCGACTCCGCTCCAGCTTGGCCGCGAGCTGCCGCCATGCCTGTCACCGCCTCGCCCGTCCTGTCCGTTCCTGCCGCCACCCGTCCCCGCGTGCTCGTGGTCGACGACGAGCTGGGGCCGCGCGAAAGCATCAGCTACCTGCTTCAGGACGAATTCGATGTCGTGGCCGTGGACCGTGTGGACCATGGCCTCGACCAACTCAGGCAAGGCGCGTTCGCCTGCGTGATCATGGACATCCGCATGCCGCAGAAAAACGGCATTCAGGGCCTTGAGGCGATGCGCAAGATCGACCCCGAGGTTTCCATCATCATGATGACGGGCTACGGCGCCCTCGCCACCGCCCAGGCCGCGATCAGCCTCGGCGCCAACGAGTACCTGAAGAAGCCGTTCGACGTTGAGGTGTTGCAGCAGTCCGTCCGGCGTCATGCCGCTGAAGGATTGGAGCGCAAGAATCGGGCCGGCATGCTCAAGCAGCTCGAGACCATGTACGAGTCGGTCAAGACCGAGCAGAAAAAGCAGCAGATGACCGCCGGCTTCAACCAAGCGGCCGCCGAGATGGTCCACGACATCTGCAACCCCCTTGTCGTCGCGATCGGCTACACCAACATGCTGCTTGAGGAAGTCCGCCATCTGCCGCCCGGCCCACCCTCCATCGGCCGGATTGTCCACTACGCGCAGACCCTCGAAAAGTGCTCGTCCTTCTGTTTGCACCTCGCGGAATCCTGGCGCCAGACGACGCGTCACGCCGGCGAAATCGAGCCGGTGGATCTGTTCGCCATCGCCGAGGAAACCAAATCCGTGCTTTTCTTCGGTACCAACCGCATCGAAGTCGCGGGCACCCGCGGCATGAATGTGAACGGTGTCCGTTTCGAGATCGTCCGGCTCCTGCAGAATCTGGTGAAAAACGCCCTCGAGGCCGGCGCCACGCTGGTCAACGTCACGCTCACCCGGCTCGAAGGCAGGATCCAGCTCGCCGTGGCGGACAACGGCAGCGGTCTGCCGCCGCAATTGATGGAAAGCATCCTGAAGAAGCCGGTCGAATCCACGAAGGCGCATGGCACCGGTCTGGGCATGACGATCTGCCGCCACATCGTTTCAGCGCATCGCGGCGAGATGCACGTCGCCCCCCGCCCCGGCGGCGGCACGGTCTTCACGATCACATTCCCCGCCGCCTGAGCGGACTCAGGTCCTGGTGTCCAGCCGGGCTAGTTCCGAGCGAAGCCATCCGGCGATGGCCGAATGATCAGGCACCGCAAAACCGCGCGCCGCGGCTACGCGGCGGGCGACCTCCTCGAAGAGGTCAATTTGGGCCAGCAAGGCATCCGCCAACACCCGACGGTTCGGCGCAAGCGCGATGTCAGTTTGTGTGCGCCGCCGGGCGTCCAACCACTGCTCCGCCTGCCGGGCCTCCGGACGTGCCGGACGACCGGCAATGCGCGCCTCTTCGGCCAACAGCGCCCAAAGGTGATCGCCCGCCTCGACTTGGTTCCAGCGCAAAGCTGCACGCGACTCCCCCCGCGCGATCTTCTTAAAAACCCAAACGGCATGCCGCCAGAACGCCGACACGTGAATGGAGAAATCCTCCGCGGAAAACCGCTTTTCCGGCCAAGGCACCGCGAGCGCGGCCACTCGACGCTCCCACTCAGCCCCCCCCACGACAACCCTGTAGCCTGGCCCGGCAATCAGCCGCGTGTTGGCCACGCCGGCACGCACGGCAGCCGGATAGAATCGCCGCCACTGGGGCCGCGCCATGGCCCAGTAGACAAGCTTCATAGCTCGAACGGAGATAGGCACGAAATCCACTTCGTATCCCCCATCGAATACCGCACTCACCTTGACCACCCCTCGAGGCGTGCGCTCGTAATGAGCGCTCCAGCATGGTGCAATTTCCGCCAGCCAGGCAGTGCCATGGTATCGCGACGGACTTGCAGTGATGAGATGATAATCCCAATCAGACCACTCATCCACGTTTGCCCCCGCCTGCGCCCGGGAACCGATCTGCACCATGGCCTCGATATCCGGCTGGCGTCGCACCCATGCGACGAGGCGATCTTCAAATTCCTGCGCAGTCATCATCGCGCGTTTTGCGGGTAGTCATGGATTCGCGCAAATCTCTTTTATCGCAGGGCTTGCTGTCGTTGCGCGACCCGGCCTAGCATCCACCTTACATTTGCCGGCAACGGGGGCTTGTTGGTTTTGCCAGCTGCCGGATACCCTCACCTCTGCCTACTCAACCTTGTGAACGCCCACGCTCATGCGCCGACGGGTTAAAATAACTGGCATCGGCCCGGTCACTCCCGCCGGCATCGGCCGCGAGTCCTTCTTCAAAGGCATCAATGAGTCGATCAGCCGAGTGCGAGCGATCACTCGCTTCGACCCCGAAGCAGGACAATTCGTTGGCGCCGAAATAGTAGATTTCGAGATGCGGGACTATTACCCGATAGAAAATGCCAAGCGCTGGCCACGGCACAATCAATTCGGTTTAGTGGGCGCGATTCTCGCTATGCGCGATGCAGGACTGACCCCTGCCGATTTTGCAGGCCAGCACCCCATCATTGTTACCGGCACGACAATGATGGACTTCGAAAGCGTCACCAAGACCGTTGAATATGTAGCCCGCAAAGGCCCCAAATTCGGCCTGTCCAGTGCCGTAAGCCAGGCGCTGGCAATTTCGATCGCAGATCGCATTGCTAGCTACCTCGAAACACCGGCTAAGATTCTATCTCTGCAGACAGCCTGCTGCTCAGGTCTAGATGCCATTGGACACGGAGCCGATTTCATTGCGTCTGGCCAGACAGACTTCGTGATCTGCGGAGGAGCCGAGGCTCCGCTTTACTACCATCCCATGCTGGAACTGGGAATGGCAGAGCTATCGCCTAAAACCAACGAACTGCCCGGAGAGATATGCCGACCCTTTGACCTCTGGAGAACCACGGGCGTGTTTGGTGAAGGCGCAGCCATGTTTGTCTTGGAACCGGAAGAAAGTCCACGACCTGCTTACGCATACGTCACCGGGTACGGCTACGCAAACGATCACGTGGATCATATTGATACAGGTTGGCGAAACTCCATGCGTATGGCATTGGCCAATGCTCGCCGGATAGAGCGCGATGTGGATTTCATTTCTGCTTGGGGCCCTGGCCACAAGCGCATCGATGCCACCGAGGCTTTCGCTTTGAAGTCCGTCTTCAAAGAACGACTGGCTGAAATCCCAGTCGCATCAATCAAGGGATCTATCGGCAGCCCCATGGCTGCAGCCGGTGCCATGCAAGTGGCGAGCACGGCCCTCGCGATGAGATACGGTCTCCTCCCTCCGACAGTCAACTGGACAACGCCGGATCCTGATTGCCCCCTCAACTTATCGGCGGTGTCCAGACGTCTTCAGTGCACAGTGGGATTGGTGAACGGCCACGGAATCTCCGGCAACAATAGTTGCTTGGTTCTGGAAAGGGCATGATAACGATCACCATTCTCATCGCCTTGGTTTCGTTGCTTGTGGGATGTGTGTCGCTGTGGGCCAACCCGAAGCGTTTTCTCAATCAAGGTTTCTTCGTGTTCTCGGTGATGGTAACCGCTTGGCTGGCGTTGGTTTTTAAAGCCCTCATCACTGGCCAGCGTTACGCACTAGACACCGCGTCGAACCCGGTTCCTTGGCTGAGAGCCAACAACAGCCTTGCCGCATTTTTCCCATGGATTCTTTGGCTGCTCAAAGAGGCCGTGGTCAGCTCCGAACAGGCGGCTTCGCGATTTCTTGCCCGATCCTGGCCATGGTTTACCGCAGGCTTAATTCTTGCAGGCCTCTGTTTATCCGAATCCTTCATTCCTTCCGATTCCACGCCTGGCAACGAACGCACTGGCCCGCTGTACGGGCTCTATTACACAGCAAGCGGCCTCCTGTATGTCGTGCTTTTATGGTCGGCATTTGATCGCCTGAGAAAACAGACCGGCATTCGGAAAATCGAACTTCAGTTCCTGACCTTCAACGGAGCGATTGGTGGGCTAACCATTATCGGCCTGTCCCTGCTCAGCAGCCTGCTTGAGCTGCGTGCTCTCTCGCGGCTAGGCCCGATAGTGATACTTCTCTTCTATCTGCTAACGGTATGGGCCGTCACCATCCACCGGGTATTTGACGCACGCCAAGTGTTTCTCACGGTGACGCAGCGCTTAGGCTTACTGACTGCCCTTTGCGTAAGCAGCTACTTTTTGGGGCAAATGCTGCACGCGTCGCTGCCTGCCCCCACCGACCTTTTCTTCAGCGTGGCCATCTCGGGGGCGTTGGCGTTCTGGCTTGATCGCCTGACCCGCGACTGGCTCCGCCTGAGCCCTTGGCAAAACACGGTCGCCCTGCGTCAAACCGCGCTTGGCCTCGCGCGCAAGGAACCCGACCCCAACAAGCTCGTGGCCGAATTCGAAGGGTTGCTGCGCACCACCTGCCAGACCAACTACGCCGTCCTGCTTTTCGACAGCGGCGAGGTCTTTGTCTCGGGTGACATCGAGTTCGGCAAGGACCGCACCGGCTTTGCCTCCCTCTGCAAAAACGGCTGGAGCACACCCGAGAGCCTCCAGCGCCTCCGCCCCGAGCCGGGCCTCGTCGACCTCCGGCAGTTCCTCACCGAGTTCAATCTCGGTCTCGTGGTCACCGCACCGCGCGGCAGTCCGGCACCTTCCCTGCTGCTCGCCCTCGGCATCAAGACCAACCACCGCCCCTTCACCTACCCCGAGGTCCAGCAGGTCCAGGAAATCGCCGAGTTCATGGACAACATCCTCGCGCGCTCGCGTCTGTCGCTGCAGGCGCGCCAGTCCGAGCAACTCGCCACCATCGGCCTGATCGGCGCCAGCCTCGCCCACGAGATCCGCAACCCGCTCGTCTCGATCAAGACCTTCTCCCACCTGCTGCCGTCGCGCTTCGACGATCCGGAGTTCCGCCGGCGCTTCTCGCTGCTGATCCCGGCCGAGGTCGACCGCATCGACAGCCTCACGCAGCAATTGCTCGATCTGTCCAACCCGCGGCGCCACCAGATGGAATTGGTTTCGCTCCATGGCGTCATGCAGGAAACCACCGACCTCATGCTTACGCGCGCCAATGAAGCCCGGGTGCTCATCACGTCCGAGCTCAACGCCACCGCCGATACGATCTGGGCCGACGCGGGCGCCGTGCGGCAGGTTTTGATAAATCTTTTAATCAACGCCTTCCAAGCCATGGAGAACCAGGAAGGCACCCGGCGTGTGCAGTTCCGCTCGCGCAATTCCCCGAACGGCAGCGTGATCCTCGAGGTGAGCGACAACGGTCCCGGCATCCCGCCGGAACAGCGCTCGCGCCTCTTCCATCCCTTCGCCTCCACCAAGACCAAGGGCATGGGCCTGGGACTTGCTGTATGCGCGGATATCTTGCACGAACATCGCGCGACCATCATCGTTCCGGACGTCGGCAAGCCCGGGGCCACCTTTCGCATCACGTTTCCATGCCCGCCACACTCATCCTGACAACTCCAGACCCCGGTCTCGAAGCAGCATGGAAGCAGCTTCTCCATCCCCGCGAACCGGTCGCCTTCGCCCGGCCCGCGGATCTTCAGCGCGAGCTGCTGCGCCCCGGCGCCCGCGTCTGGATCTCCGACGTCAACGACCCGCGCTCGCGCTTTTCGGCCGGCAGCGGCACGCTCGTGGTGATCGTCGGCGAGCCGCACAGTCATCCCTTTGAGCAGGCCAAGCAGAGCCGCTCCGCCCGGCTTTTCCTCAGCTACGAGGAAAGCCGCACCCGCCTCGCCGAAAGCGTCAGCCTGCTCGAGGAGATCGCCGACAAGAACTCCCAGCTGCAGTCCGCGCTCGAACGCAGCCGCCGCAGCGAATCGCCCTTCCCACGCGAAATCTTCGCCGCGTCCGCCGGCGAGCCCGTCGAATCCTGGGATTTCCTCGAAAGCGCCCTCGCCCACCTCGACGACCGCACGCGCCTGCTCGACGAGTTCCGCCGCGCCGCCCGCTACGTGCTGAAGGCGAGCAAGGTCCGCTTCTTCTTCCGCCAGCTCGATGCCTTCGTCTCCGATGACGGCGACCACCGCTGCGAGGCCGGCCATCCGCTCGTGCTCTGGCTCGAGGAGCACCCCGCCACCCTCGACGTCAACCAGTGGTCCAACATCGAGGACCCGACCCTAGAGGCTCCGATCCGCCAGCAGCTCGTGGGCTGGGGGGCGCGCCTGCTGGTCCCGCTGCACACGCACGGTCACCTGCTCGGCTGGATGGCGCTCGGCCCGCGTGCGGACGGCACCGTCTACCGCGACAGCGACAAATTCCGCGCCGTCCTCCACGGGCGCCTGCTCGAACGCTGCCTCGAACGCTGCGGCCAGCTGCAGGATTACCACCTCGTCCTGACCCAGGCCACGCTGCGTGCCAGGTACCTTGCCGGCTCCCGGCTGCTCACGCGCACCGAGCTGGCGACCGCCGAACTGCCGGTCGAGGTGCGGGCCGTCGCCAGCGAGGCGCTGCACACCGGCAAGACGGTCACGCAGCCCGCGCGCGTGCCCTACCGTTACCGCGTCCAGGCCGGCCCCGTGCCCGAAATCGACGGCGTGTGGACCGTCTGGGAGGAGGCCGCGCCCGAGATCGAGCGCATCAACGCCCTGCTCGAGCAGCACCGCCGCGAACTCTTCCGCAACCTCGGCCTGACCCTCAGCCACGAGCTTTCCAACCCGCTCGTCTCGCTCGTCACCTTCGCCCACCTGCTTTCCCGCGGCAGCACGCCGCCCATGGGTGTCAGCGCGCCGCCGCTGCCCGCCGGGCCGGCCGATGCCAGCACGCCGCCGATGTCCAGCGTAACGCTCGCCAATGAGGTCGCCCTCGCCAACGAGGTGGCGAAGCTCAAGCTCCTCAACGAGCACGCCGCCCTCCTCGGCGAAATCGCCGCCCCGGTCGCCACGAACGTGAATCTCAACACCCTCCTCGGCGAAATCGCCACCGCGCGCGGTCTCACGACCCGGTTCATCGAGGAGCAGGTCATGCTCAACCTCGACCCCAACCTGGTGAAGTTCGCCTTCGGTGCGCTCTTCGACGCCATCGCCGCCAACCGCCTCGACGAGGGCCTGCAGCACCTGATCCTCACCTTGCGCGCCGTCGGCTCCGGCCCCACGCGCACCGCCGTCATCACCATCGAGGGCAAACGCCTCGAACTCGACGGCACCCTGCCCCTTCCCTCCCCCGGCAGCACGCCCAACCAGGGCCGCCTCTCCGTCTTCCTCGCCCGGGAAATCCTGCGCCTGCACGGCGGCACCCTCCAGGCCGGCCCCGGCATCAAGGGCACCGACATCCAGATCTCCCTCGGCTCGCTCCGTCCCTGATCTGCGTTCGGGAGCAAGCTTGCCCGGGACGCGCGGGGACGCCTAGCCTCGGCCCCTGATGGATTTTCTCTTCATTCTCCTCGGGCTGGCCGTCGGCGCCGCCCTCGGCTGGTTCATCGCCCGCGCGCAGGGAGCCGCTTCGGCCGAACGCGCCCGGCTCGCCGGCGAGCACCTCGTTGCCGCACAGACCGAACTCGCCGCCCTGCGCCAGCAACTGGCCGCGCTGCAGGCCGACAAATCCCGCCTCGACACCCTGCTCACCGCCGAGCGCGACGCCTTGCAGCGCGCGCAAACCCAGCTCACGGATACCTTCAAGGCCCTCGCCGCCGACGCCCTGCGCGAGAACCGCAGCGAATTCATCAAGCACGCCGGCGACTCGCTCGTGAAGCCGATCCGGGAATCCCTCGACAAGGTGGACACCAAGATCCTCGCGCTCGAAAAAGCCCGCCAGGAGGCCTACGGCTCGCTCAGCGAACAGCTCAAGGGCCTCGCCCACACCAGCGCCACGCTCCAGTCCGAAACCACCAAGCTTTCGCGCTCGCTCCGCTCCACCTCGACCGCCGGCCGCTGGGGCGAACTCCAGCTCCAGCGCGTCGTCGAACTCGCCGGCATGCTCGAAAACGTCGACTTCATCCAGCAGACCGCGGCCGGCGATTTCCGCCCCGACATGATCATCCGCCTGCCCGGCGGCAAATCGATCGCCGTGGACGCCAAGGCCCCCATGCAGGCCTACCTCGAGGCGCTCGAGGCCGCCGATGAAACCATCCGCAAGGCCAAGTTCACCGAGCACGCCCGCGCCGTCCGCGGGCACATCGACGCCCTCGGCAACAAGGCCTACTGGCGCAACATCCAGCCCGCCCCCGAGTTCGTGGTGTTGTTCATCCCCGGCGAGGCGTTCTACAGCGCCGCCTTGCGTTACGAGCCCGACCTCTTCGAGCGCGGCACGAGCGTGAACGTGATCCTCGCTTCGCCCGCCACGCTCATCGCGCTGCTCAAGGCCGCGGCCTACGGCTGGAAGCAGGAGGCCCTGTCGAAAAACGCCGATGAAATCCGCCGCCTCGGCGTGGAACTTCACGAACGCGTGGCCGGCGTGGCCGACAACCTCGACACCCTCGGCCAGCGCCTCACGCAGGCCGTGACCGCCTACAACAGCACCGTTTCCTCCGTCGAAGGCCGCGTCCTCGTCACCGGCCGGAAGCTCGAAAAGCTCGGCGGCGGCTCCGAGAAAAAGATCGTCGAACCTCGCCTCGTCGAGGAGACCCCGAAATCCCTCACCGCCCCCGAACTCAAGGGGCCGTCCGCATGAGCGCCCTCTCCGGTCGCTGGGAAATGATCAAGGCCGAGCTCGCCGGCGAAAACGCCCCCGACATGCTCGCGCTCCGGGTCGTGCTCGAGCTGACGGCCGTGACCTACGCGGTCAGCTTCGCCGGCCAGGTCGCCGACCGGGGCACCTACGTGCTCGCCGGCGAAACGTTGACGCTCACCGGCACCGAAGGGCCCAACCAGGGCCGCACCATTCCGTGCATCCTGCAACAGCGGGGCGACCTCCTGCGCGTCTGCTACGGCCTCGACGGCACGACCCCGACGGAATTCGTCACCAAGCCCGGCGTTCAGCACTACCTCGCCACCTACCGACGGAAAGCATGACCCGGAGGGCCTGCCCCTCTGTGGGCCGGCTCGCGGGGCACAAGCCCTCCACCGTTTTGCGATGGCTTGGAGCGCACAGCCATTCCGTCATTCCCTTTTTTCACCTTTTTGTGCCTCTTGGTGGCTGACTTCTTCATGCACGTCGCCGGCCTTTTCATCTACCCCGTGAAATCCCTTCGCGGCTGTGCCGTGGCCGAGGTGGAGATCGACGCCTTGGGCTTCGCCGGCGACCGCCGGTTCCTCGTCGTGGACGACACAGGCAGATTTCTCACCCAGCGTACCCACCCGCGCATGGCGCTGGTCGGCACGCGAATCGCCGCCGGCACGCTCACCCTCTCGGCCGAAAGCGCAGGCGCGGTGCAGGTGCCGGCCAATTCCGACGCCGCCGCACCGCTGCGCGCGGTGAACATCTGGAAACACGAGGGATTGATGGCCGAGGATTGCGGCTCGGAGGCCGCCCGCTGGCTCAGCGCCTTCCTCGGCCAGCCGGTCCGCCTGGTCCGCATCGGCAGGGAATTCCACCGCCCGCTCCTGAAAAAGGCCGCGCATCCCGGCGATCGCTTCGCCTTCAACGACGGGTCGCCCATCCTCGTGACCGGCGAGGCCTCGCTCGCCGCGCTCAATGACCGCATCCAGGAAAACGGCGGCGACCCCGTGCCGATGGATCGCTTCCGCCCGAATCTCGTCCTCGGCGGCGGCGAGGCCTTCGCCGAGGACGCCTTCCCTGCCTTGCGCATCGGCGGGGTCACGCTCCGCAACGCCGGCAAGAGCGACCGCTGCATCGTCACGACCACGGACCAGTTCACCGGCGAACGCGGCAAGGAACCCCTGCGCACGCTGGCCCGCTTCCGTCGCGACCCGGCGCTGGACCCCACCGCCGTCTACTTCGGCGTCAATTTCATCAACGAGACCAAACAAGGGCTCATCCGCTTCGGCGACGTGGTGACGACGACCGCCGCGGGTTGAGCGGCCGGCTCAGTCCTCGAAACCGCGCCCTCGCGCCGACTTGATCTTCGCCCGGTGCCGCTTGGCGGCCACCATGCGCGCCTTCTGACCGCGCGACTTCTGGCGTTTCCGACGGCGGACCAGTTCGCGCGCGGCCTGTTTTTCGTTGGCCGCGGTCTGGCGCTGCCATTCGAGCTTGGCTGCGAGTTCGGTCCACGCGAGCAGGCGGTTGACCGATTGGTTGCGCTCGCGCTGGCAGCGCACCTCGACCCTGCTGGGCAGGTGCCGCAACCGTACGGTCGAGGAGGTCTTGTTGATTTTCTGGCCACCGGCCCCGGCGCCGCGGATGAACACTTCCTCCACCTCCTCCGGACGCACGCCCAGGGAGACAAATCGCGCCTGCAGCGACGCTTCCACGATGTCGGGAAAATCGGCCATTTGACAGACCGGGACGAAACCACCTGCCGCCCACGGAGTCAAATGTCCGCCCAACCCGGCTGCCCGGCCGGCATAGGATCGGCTCTTGTCAGTCGCGCACACGCTCCCTTCACTTTCGCTCTCAAATTTACAACGCACCCCATGATCAACGGTCCCACCTGGTCCCAGAAACTACGCGCTGAAATCGGTCAGGCCGTCATCGGCCAGGATGCCGTCATCGAGCGCCTCCTCGTCGCCCTGCTGGCCAACGGCCATGTCCTCCTCGAAGGCATGCCCGGTCTCGCCAAGACGCTCCTCGTCAAGTCGCTGGGCACCGCCTTGGGCGTCCAGTTCGAACGCATCCAGTTCACACCCGACCTCCTGCCGAGCGACGTTGTCGGCACGATGATCTTCTCGCCCAAGGACGGTGGCTTCGCAACGCACAAGGGCCCGATCTTCGCCAATCTCGTGCTGGCCGACGAAATCAACCGCGCCCCCGCCAAGGTCCAGTCCGCCCTGCTCGAAGCCATGCAGGAGCGCCAGGTCACGATCGGCGGCGGCACCCACGCCCTGCCGAAGCCGTTTTTCGTGATGGCCACGCAAAACCCCGTCGAGCAGGAGGGCACCTACCCGCTGCCCGAGGCGCAGACCGACCGTTTCCTTTTCAAACTCCTCGTGGACTACCCGACCGCCGACGAGGAAGCCCAGATGATGGAACGCTGGGGCCAGGTCACCAAGGCGCCGGAGTTGAAACCCGTTTCCAGCGGCGAGGAACTGCTCTCGCTTCGCGCCCAGGTGGACCAGATCCATGTGTCGCCCGCGGTCCAGGCCTACATCCTGGCCCTCGTCCGCGGCACCCGCGAACTCGCCGCGCAGGCCGAGGGCACCGGCGCGGGCGCCGCCCGCCGGCTGCTGAATTTCGGCGCCTCGCCCCGCGCCTCGCTCGCCCTCTTCCAGGCCGGCCGCGCCCTCGCCTGGCTGCGCGGCGCCGACTACCTCTCGCCCGCCCTCGTGCAGGAAATCGTCCACGACGCCCTCCGCCACCGCGTCGGCCTGACCTACGAAGCCGAGGCCGAGGGCCTCGGCACCGACAAGATCCTCGACCAGGTCCTCATCCGCACACCGGTGCCGGCGAAGGCCTGACCCAGGCAAATCACAAACGCCAAATCCCAAAGGCCAAAGAGATCTCAATGACGAAAAGCTCCAGCATGGCAGCCGGGCTTGATTTGGGATTTGAGAGCTCGGATTTTTTTGGCGTCTGGCGCCTGAGATTTGGCATTTAGCCACGGCATGTCCGTTTCCGAGCACACCTCCCTCGTCACCTCCCAGCTCGCGCTGCTCCGTCAGCTCGAGTGGCGGGTGCGCCATGCGGTGGAAAACGTGCTCAGCGGCGAATACCGCTCCGCGTTCCGCGGCCGGGGCATGGAGTTCGACCAGGTCGTCAAGTACACGTTCGGCGACGACATCCGCGACATCGACTGGAACGTCACCGCCCGCCTCGGCGAGCCCTACCGCAAGAAATTCATCGAGGAACGCGAGGTTTCGCTGTTGCTGCTGTTCGAGGACAGCGTGAGCCTGCAATTCGGTTCCGGTGCGCAATCCAAGCGCGAGGCCCTGCTCGAGCTGGCCGGCCTCGTCATGATGCTGGGCGCCGTGAACCGCGACCGCGTCGGCTTCCTCCACGCCTCGCCCGCCGGCTACACCCTCAAGGAACCGGTGCGCGGCCGCGGCCAGATTCTCCACGCCGCCGCCCAGCTCCTCGGCCAGCCGGCTCCCTCGCTGTCGTCTCCGATCTCCGCCCCCCCCTCTGCGAACTCCGCCTCCATTCCATGGCGGCTCCTGGCCAAGGCCGCCCCGCGCCACAGCATCCTGATCTGGCTGGGCGACTTTCCCCCGCGCGTCGAACCCGAGGGCTGGACCGTGCTCTCGCGCCGCTACCAGACGATGGGCTTCCGCGTCGAGGACCCGTGGGACCGCGAACTGCCCGCCGGCCGCATGCTCACCACCTACGATCCGGTCGCCGGCCGGTTGGTGAACCTCAACGGCCATTCCTCCGCCCAGCGCGCCGCGCACGCCGACTGGGTCGCGCACCGCGACACGTCGTTCCGCGCGCTTTTCCCCGATCCGCTGTCCCGCCTCACCGTCCGCACCGACGAGGAACGCCTCGAAACCCTCGTGCGCTTTTTCCACGCCCGCATGTATCAGCGCGCAACACGCTGAACCGGCTGCGCCGGCAAATCCCAAACGCCAGATGTCCAAACGCCCAAAAGCACCGAAGCATGAAATCCCAGATCCGGTATTCGGGGTTGGTCCTTTCTTTGTGATTTGGCCTTTGGCGTTTGGGATTTCTTTCCCCTGATGCTTTCGTCCAACTACACGCTTCATTCGCCCTGGTGGCTGCTCGCCCTGCTGGCGCTGCCGCTGATGGCGTGGCTGCGCGGTCGTCGCGGGGCTCCCGTTCTGGTCGTGCCGTTCGCGGCGTCGTGGCACCGTCCCTCGATCCTCCCGACCTCTCGCTGGCCGGCCGGCCTGGCGACGCTCGGACTCGTGCTCCTTGTCGTCGCGCTGGCCCGGCCGCAGATCGTCGAGGACAGGCGCGAGGTGAAGCAGCAGGGCTACGACCTCATGCTGGCGATCGACCTCTCCGGCTCGATGCTCGCGGAGGATTACGAGCGCGGCGGCGAACGCATCAACCGTCTGCAGGCCGTCAAGCCCATCATCCAGGCCTTCATCAACCAGCGCACCTCCGACCGCATCGGCATGGTCGTCTTCTCCGGCCGCGCCTACACGCTCGCCCCGCTCACCTTCGACCACGAATGGCTCGAGCGTCAGGTCGGGCGCCTCAAGCTCGGCATGATCGAGGACGGCACCGCCATCGGCGACGGTCTCGGCGTCGCCCTCACCCGGCTCGAACAGGCCAAGCGCGAGAGCGGCGGCCAGCGCAAGGGCGCGTTCGTCGTCCTGATGACCGACGGCGCCAACAACCGCGGCGTGCTCACGCCCGACCAGGCCACCGACATCGCCAAGGCCCGCGGCATCCCCGTCTACACCATCGGCGCCGGCCGCGACGGCCTCGTCCCGATGCCGGTCTTCGACGACAACGGCAACAAGATCGGCTACCGGCGCGCCATCTCCGATCTCGACGAAAGCCAGCTGCGCGCCATGGCCGACGCCACCGGCGGCAAGTTCTTCCGCGCCTTCGACGTGGACACCACGCAGAAGGCCTTCACGGCGATCGACGCGGCCCAGAAGATAGAATTCCAGGCGAAATCCTACCTGCTCACGACCGAACTTTTCGCCTGGTTCGCCATCCCCGGCGCCGTGCTCCTGTTCCTCGGCGCCCTGGCCGCCCTGCCGCCACAACTGCCCGGATGGAGCCGGCGCTCCACCACTCCCGCCGCATGAGCTTTCACTCGCCTCATCTGCTCTGGCTGCTCGTGCCGCTCGTGCTCCTGTTCTCATGGGAACTGGCCCGCCACGCCACGCGCGCCGTGGCCAGCTGGCCCAAGATCGCCCGCGCCTGGGCGGGCGCCTTCGAGGTGTCCCTCGGCGCGAAGCATACGACGGCCGAAAACCGCCCGCGCATCTGGCTCTGGTTCGGCCTCGCCCTGTGCATCATCGCCCTCGCCCGCCCGCAATGGGGCGTGGTCGAGGAGCAGGTTTTCGACCAGTCGCGCGAGGTCATCATCGCCGTGGATCTCTCGCGCTCCATGCTCGCCCAGGACGTGAAACCCTCGCGCCTCGACCGCAGCAAGCTTCTCATCCAGTCGCTGCTCGACAGCCTGAAGGGCGAGCGCGTCGGCCTCGTCCTGTTCGCCGGCACCGCCTTCCTCCAAAGCCCGCTCAGCTCGGATTACGAGGTGTTGCGCGAATTCCTGCCGGCACTGAATCCCGATTATCTCCCCGAAGGCGGCTCCAACTACAAGGCCATGCTCGAGACCTCGATCCAGGCCTTCGGCACCTCCACGGCCGACCGCTACCTGATCATCCTGAGCGACGGCGAAAGCACCGTGGACGACTGGAAATCGCTGACCGACTCCCTGAAAACCAAGGGCGTGCGCGTCATCGGACTCGGCGTTGGCACCGCCCAAGGCACGTTCATCCCCGACGAAGCCGGCGGCTTCGTGAAGGACGAACGCGGCGCGGTGGTCATGTCGCGGCTCAACAGCTCCACGCTGCAGGAACTCGCCCAGGTCACCGGCGGGGCCTACACGGATGCCAGCACCTGGATCGACCTCCCCGGCCTGCTCAGCTCGACGGTCGAAGCCGGCAAGAAAGGCGAGTTTTCCGAGAAAAACACCGCGCGCCTCATCGAACGCTTCCAGTGGTTCCTCGCGCCCGGCCTGCTGCTCCTGCTCATCAGCTTCTGGTCCGAATTCCCCGTCCGCCCGCGCGAAAGGGCCTTGCCGCTGGGCCCGGCCAGGAATTCCCTCTCGAGAGGAGTGCCCGCAGGGCGGGGTGTGATGGCCTTGGCTCTGGTTTCGCTTCTCTCCGCATTCAACACGCCGGCCTCCGCCTCGGGTGCGGAAGCCGCCCAGGACGCCCTCGTCAAACCCCTCAGCACGCTCATCGGCCGTCTCGCCGCCCAGGAAACCCTGTCCGCCAAGGATTGTGCGGAAATGGCCCGGACCACGCTGACCTTTGCCGAACGCCTCAAGTCCGCCCAACAATCCCCGCAGGAAAGCGTGGTGCGCGACGCCCTGCAGGGCGTGGATCTCGGCGAAAAACTCGACGCCAAGGCCGCCGACTGGCCGAAGCTGCGCCAGCAACTCGAGGACCTGCTCAAACGCGATGACCAGCAGAAACAGGACGAGCAGAAAAAGCAGGACCAGGAACAACAAAAACAAGAGCAGGAAAAACAGGATCAGCAGCAGCAACAAAACCAGGACCAGAACCAGCAGCAGTCGCAGGATCAGCAGAAGAACGACCGGCAAAAGCAGGACGAACAGAAACAGGAGCAGCAGAACCAGAAAAACCAGCAGGACGCCTTCGGCGACATGAAGGATCAGCAGGAGCAGAAGGCCGACGAACAGAAACCGTCCCAGCCCCCCCCGCCCCAGCCCGGCACCCAGAAGGTTGGCGGCCAGAAGGAGGAAAAGTCCGCCGAACAGGCCGATCCCGAACTCGCCATGCCGCTTCAAAAACTCGAACAGGTCCGCAATCAGGATTCCCCCGCCAAGCTCCAGCAACTCATGCAGGGCCAGCAGCAAAAGCCCAAGGGAACCGGCAAGAATTGGTGATACCCATGCGACAGTCCCGAATCCTTCTCTTTCTCGCTCTCTTTCTCGTTCTCCCGGGAAGGTTCCTCGCCCAGTCCATCCGCTGGGACCCGCCTGGCGGCCAGCTTGGCTTCAATCAGGTGAGCCAGCTTTCCCTCGTGTTCGAAGATTGCGAGCCCGACGGCGACACCGAGCCGCCCGCGGTCGACGGCCTGCAGTTCGGGCGCCCGTCGCAGAGCAGCCAGACCAGCATCGTGAACTTCAAGATGTCGCGGACCTTCACGTTCATCTACCCCGTCCGCCCGACCAAGCGCGCCCCCGTCATCATCCCCGCCTTCGACGTTAAGACCGACAAGGGCGTCCTGCGGGTCGCCCCTTCCCGCTATACCGTCGGCGACGCGCCCGTGGGCAGCTCGGGACTGACCATCAACGACGTCGCCTCCGCCCGCCTCGAAACGCCGCGCCAGGCCGTCTGGGCCGGCGAGGTCTTTCCCCTCACCTACAATCTCGACGTCATCCGCCGTTACTTCCATTCGCTCGCCAGCAATGTTGCCTGGGAGAGCGCGCCGGCCGTCGCCGACGACTGGACCAAACCCGAGCCGAGCGAGGCGCTCATCCGCGGCGAGCGGCACGTCGTCGCCACCCAGACCGCCCGCGCGACCATCAAGCAGCCCGGCCTCTACACGCTCAAGCCGGCCGCCCAGATGATCAATCTGATGGTCGGCACCACCGGCTTCGGCCTGTTCACCCAGCCCAATGTCGAGCAGCGCCAGCTCGAGACGAACCCGCTTGAAATCACCGTCAAGCCGCTCCCGCCCGCGCCGCCCGGTTTCACCGGTGCCGTCGGCACCTTCACCTTCACGTCCAAGGTCGTACCCGTGACCGCCGCCATCGGCGAACCCGTCACCTGGACGCTCGAGCTCGCCGGCACGGGCAACTGGCCCGACATCGCCGGCCTGCCCCAGCGCGAGGTCTCCAACGACTTTCAGGTCGTGCAGCCGAAATCCCGCCGCACCATGAAGGAAGGCACGCTCTTCGAAGGCACGCTCACCGAGGATGTCGTCCTCGTGCCCACCCGCGCCGGCACCTACCGTCTGCCGCCCGTGCGCTTCAGCTACTTCGATCCGGAGACCGGCGCCTACAAGACCATCGCCAGCGAACCGGTCACCGTGACCGTCACCGCCGGCGCCGCACCGATCGTGCCGCCCGCCGCCTCCGGCGCGCCGGTGCAGTTCGCCCTCACACCCACGCAATCCGCGACCGCGACGCCCGCGCTGCCTGCCGCCGTCGCTCCGGTGACACCCGAAAACCTGCCACGCGACCCGCTGCTTGAATCCGCCACCGGCTTCGCGCCCACCACGACCAAACGCCTCGCCTGGGCCAGCGGCCTGACCGCCGCGCTCGTGCCGCTGCTGCTCTGGCTGGTGCTCGCCGCGCTCCGCTCGCGTGAACGCGACCCGCAGCACCGCCGCCGCGAAGCCTTCAAGGCCCTCACGGCGACCTTGAACGCCCTGCGCAGCACGGGTTCCGATCCCCGGGCTTCGACTTCCCATCTCCGGAGCTGGCAGACCGAGACCGCCCGGCTTTGGGAAATCCCACACGCCGCCCCGGGCGCCCCGCTCTTGTTCGCCAGCATCCAGCGCCACTCGCTCAACGCCACCGTGTGGACGAAACTCTGGGAGGAAGCCGACCGCGCCCAACACGGCCGCGATGCCACGCTGCCGCAGGACTGGGTGATCCGCGCCGAGGGCGCCCTGCAGGCCGTGAAGATCCCCGGCTGGAATCCCTTCAGCCTCTTCGCCGGCAGAAATCTGCTGCCGTTTCTGACCGTGCTGCTGTTCGGCTTCAGCCCGCCCGACCTGGGCGCCAATGCCGACGCCTACAAGCGCGGCGACTTCACCGCCGCCACCACCGGCTGGCAGGCAGCCGTGAAGAGTTCGCCCACCGACTGGACCGCCCGCCACAACCTCGGACTCGCGCTTGCCCAGCAGGACCGTTGGGCCGAAGCCGCGGCCCACTGGACGAGCGCCGCCCTGCTCGATGCCCGCAATGACATCACGCGCTACGACCTCAACCTCGGCATCCAGCGCTCCGGCCTCGCCAACCCGCAACTCGTCGAGCTGTCGCGCGGTGAAGGTCGTTTCAAGATCGCGCGCTTCGCCTCGCCCGGCGAGTGGCAGCTCCTTCTCCTCGGCGCCGCGGTCCTGCTCGCCGCCGCCCTGGTTCTGCTGCTGCTCCAGAGTTACCGGCGCATCGGCGGCTGGGGCCGGCCGGCCGCGCTCACCGCGAGCCTGTTCGCCGTCGTGCTCGCCGGCGCCGCCACGTTCAGCCTGCACGCTTACGGCCAGTTGGCGCACCCCGACGCGGTCTTTGTCTGGCGCGCCACCACGCTGCGCAGCATCCCGACGGACGCCGACACGACGCAGAAAACGACCGCGCTGTCCGCCGGCGCGATCGCCATCGCCGAAAAGCCCTTCCTCGGCTGGACCAAGCTCGCCTTCCCCGGCGGCCAGTCCGGCTGGGTGCGCAACGAGGATTTGATCAGCCTTTACCGCTGAGGGTCTTGCGCACCATCCGGGCGAGCGACTCCTCCGAATTCAATCTCATCACATCCGCCAGCGGGACCCAGGCGAGGTCCTTGGACTCGCTGCTGACCTGCAGCGGTTCCGCCGGATCGGCCTCGATCAGGAATCTCACGTCGAAATGCCAGTGTTCCGGCTCCGCCGCGCGCGCGGGAATGCGATGGCGGTCCACGTCGAATACCTCCGGTGAAACCAACCGCAACCGCGTGAGCCCCGACTCCTCCGTCGCCTCGCGCATCGCCGCCGCGGCCAGATCGGCCTCACCGTCCACGTGGCCGCCGAGCTGAAGCCACCGCTCGAGTTTCCGATGGTGCGTGAGCAGGGTGCGCTGCCGCGCGGGATCCACGACCCACGCCGACGCGGTCAGGTGCCCCTCGAGACAGGTGCGCCACAGGCAGTTCGGATGCGCGGCCATGAACGGGAAATACTCCGCAAGCATGGCCGCTTCATGGCCGGCTTCGGCCTGTTGCTCATGACGCCGCAACAGGATGAGGATGTCCGCCGTCGTCATGTCGTCTGGAACCACTTCGCCTCCGCCTTCGCTTCGCGACCGAGTTCGATCTGCGTGAAGATGTCGGGGATGGAGTCCGCCACCCGGAAGAGCTCCATGTTGGAGGGCTTGAAGAACTGCTCCTTCAGCATGCGTTCGAACAGCCTGAGCAGGTCGTCATAGAAACCGTCCTGGTTGTAGAACACACAGGGTTTCTTCACCACGTCGAGCTGGCGCAGCGTCAGAATCTCGAGGATCTCCTCGAGCGTGCCCCAGCCGCCCGGCAGCGTGACGAACGCATCCGCCCGCGCTTCCATGAGCAGCTTGCGCTCGCGCATGGTGACGACGGTCACGAGTTCGTCGGCCTCGTCGAAGGCCAGTTCGCGCGCTTTCATGAATTCGGGAATCACTCCCACCACGCGGCCGCCGGCCGCCTTGGTACCGCGCGCCACCGCGCCCATCAGGCCGGTCTTGCCGCCCCCGTAGACCAGGCCCCAGCCCCGGGAGGCGATTTCACGGCCAAGCTGTTCGGCCGCCGCGGCGTATTTCGGATCGATCCGGTCGCTGGAGGAGCAATAGACGCACAGGAGCTTCATTTTTTAACCACAGATGGACACAGATGTACCCGGATTAAATCCCAAAATCCCCTTGGTCCCGGTTCATCTGTGTTTATCGGTGTTCATCTGTGGTTGACAGGAATCCATCCTACCGCGGCCGACTGGCACCTTCCCCCACCGGGTACCTGCACCTCGGTCATGCCCGGACGTTCTGGACCGCCCAGGCACGTGCCCAAGCCGCCGGCGGGACGCTTTTCCTGCGCAACGACGACCTCGACCGCTCCCGCTGCCGGCCTGAATTCGTCGCCGCGATGACCGAGGACCTGCGCTGGTTCGGGTTTCACTGGCGTGAACCGGTGGTCACCCAAAGCGAACGCATCCCGCTCTACCGGGCCGCGCTCGCCCGGTTGCATGCCGGCGGCTTCATCTTTCCCTGCCATCGCTCCCGCAAGGATGTGCTGGCTGCCGCCACCGCCCCGCACGAGGGAGACGAAAACGACGAACCGCTCTACCCCGCGGCCTTCCGGCCGCCGCCCGGTTCATCGCTGCCGCCGTTGACCGACCCGATCACCGTCAATTGGCGTTTTTGCGTGCCGGAAGGGGAAACCCTGGTTTTCAACGACACCCGGCTGGGCGAACAGCGTGCCACCGCCGGCCGCGACTTCGGGGATTTTCTCGTCTGGCGAAGGGACGACGTCCCCAGCTACCAGCTCGCCAGCGTCGTCGATGACGCGGATCTCGGCATCACGGAGGTCGTCCGCGGCGCCGACCTCGTCAAATCCACCTTCCGCCAGCTCCTGGTGTTCCGCGCCCTCGGACTGACGCCCCCCGCGTTCCACCATTGCCCGCTCGTCACCGACGACCAGGGAGCGCGCCTCGCGAAACGGCACGACGCCCTCGCTCTGCACGCGCTGCGCGAACAAGGCCGCACGCCGGAAGAGATTCGCGCAGGCTGGTTGTAACGGCGCCCTATGTGCGCCGGGCAACGGTCACAGACCGCCGCTACAGATGCAGGCCAGACGTTCGACCGCGGCACGGTGCTCCCCGATTCAGGTCGTGACAGGCCTCGGCCGCTCCGGCAGACTCGCTTCCGAAAAGGAGGCCGCCATGCCCTACCTCAAAATCCAAACGAACCTGCCCCTGTCCAAGAAGGCCGAGCGCACCGTCCTCAAGACCGCCTCGACCCTCGTCGCCGAGGAACTCGACAAGCCCGAGGACTTCGTGATGCTCGCCCTCCAGGCCAACACCCCGATGCTTTTCGCCGGCAGCGATGAGCCGGTCGCCTTCCTCGAACTCAAGGCCATCGGCCTGCCCGCCCGGAAAACCAAGCGCCTGAGCGAAGCCCTCTGCAAACTCGTCGAAGACCATCTCGGCATCCCGCCCGGCCGCGTCTATGTAAAGTTCATCGACGTGCGCCGAGGCATGTGGGGCTGGCAGGGCGACACCTTCTGAGTCGAGGAAGTCGGAAGTAACAAGTTCCAAGTATCAAGCGGCCGGCCCGCTTGCCAAATGTCGGCCTTGATACTTGTTACCTGCCACTTGTTACTTTCCGCCCCATGGCCACCTACGTTTACGAAACCGTTCCGCAGCATCCCGGCGAGGAGCCCCGCCGTTTCGAGGTCGTCCAAAGCATGAAGGATACCCCGCTCCGGCGCCACCCCGACACCGGCGAACCCGTGCGCCGGGTGATCAGCGGCGGGTTCGGCTACATGGAAAAGGCCGGCCCGAAGGCCGCTCCGGCGCTCGGCGCCGCGGCTCCCTGCATGCCCGGCTGCGCCTGTCACAGCGGCCCCCGAATTCCATCAGCCTGAGGCCGTTACGCCCCGGGGCGGTTTTTCGGCCGGCTAATCGCAGCTAAATGGAGATTGTCATCCGCCACTCGGGGGCCGAGCATGCCTTCATACGGGCCAGTTTGCATCGTTGTCATGCGGGCAAACTCCATCCACCACATCCCCCTTCGCATCAATCCGTCCGGCCAAGACCCCGCTTGGCCTGGTTCGGTGAGGGGGCTTTACCGGCCAGCGTGCCACGGGCCTGCCCATGCCATCCCCCCTGCGCCTGTTGCTCATTGAAGACAGCCCGCGTGATGCGGAACTGTTGCTCGCCGAACTCGCGTCCGCCGGTTTTTCGACGGAGCACACACTCGTCGACAACGAGGCCGATTTCCGCCGTGCGCTTGGCGAGCAACCCGACCTGATCATCTCGGATTACGATCTTCCGACATTCAACGGCCCGCTCGCACTTGACATCCTCCACGCCAGCGGCCTGCCCATCCCGTTCATCCTGGTTGCGGGTCATGTCGGCGAGGAACGCGCCGTCGCGGTGCTGAAGCGCGGGGCCGCAGACTATCTGCTGAAAGACCGGCTCGCCCGCCTCGGCTCCGCCGTGAGCCAGGCGCTCGAACATACCCGTCTGCAGAAGGAGAAGCTCCGCGCCGAGGCCAACTACCGCAGCATCTTCAAAAACGCGGTCGAAGGCATCTATCAGACCACCGCCGACGGCCGCTTCCTGGCCGCGAACCCCGCCCTCGCGCGCATCGCCGGCTACGGCTCGCCAGAGGATATGATTCGCGAGATCACCAACATAGGCGAACAGGTCTACGTCGATCCGCGCGAACGGCAGGAACTCGGACGCCTTCTCCGCGAAAAGGGTGCGGTTCGGAACTTCGAGACGCGCATACGCCGGCGCAACGGCCGGATCATCTGGATATCGACCAACCTTCGCGAGGTGCGCGACCGCCAGGGCCGGCTGCTCTATTACGAAGGCACCCTGCGGGACATCACCGAACAAAAGGAAGCGGAGGCGGCCCGGCGCGAGAGCGAAGAACGCCTCCGCCAGATCACCGACAACCTCAGCGAAGCCGTCTGGATGGCCGACGCCCGCACGGGCCACATGCTCTACATCAGCAAAGCCTACGAAACCATCTGGGGCCGCAGCCGCGAAAACCTCTACCAATCGCCGCGCGACTGGGAACGGGCCGTCCATCCCGAGGATCTCGCCACGCTCTCCCCGGGATCGCTCCGACGGCAGGTCGAAAAGGGCGGCGAGATGAACTTCCGCATCATCCGTCCCGACGGCGCGATCCGCTGGCTCCGCACGCGCTCCTACCCGATCCGGAACGACACCGGGCAGGTCTACCGCATCGTGGGCACCGCCGAGGATATCACCGAGCAGCGTCACTACGAAGCCCAGTTTCGCAAAGCCCAGAAGATGGAGGCCATCGGCACGCTCGCCGGCGGCATCGCGCATGATTTCAACAACATCCTCGGCGGCATCATGGGCTACGGCGAACTTGTCCGGCTGCACATCCCGCAAGATTCGCCGGCCAGGGGCTACATGGACTTCCTTCTGCAGGGCACGCACCGTGCCGCCGCCCTCACCCGGCAAATTCTCGCCTTCAGCCGCCAGCAGGAGCAGCCGCGCCAGCTGCTCCAGCTGCGCCACGTGATCGCCGAGCCGCTGAATCTCCTGCGCGCCACCCTGCCGTCCACGATCGAACTCAGCGCCTCATATCATGAGGAACTGCCGGCCGTCCTCGCCGACGCCACGCAGATGCACCAGGTCGTGGTGAACCTCTGCACCAACGCCTGGCACGCAATGAAGGGCCGGCCCGGCCGGCTCGAAGTCAGGCTCGACCGGATCGAGGTCGAAGACGCGCTCGCGGCGAAGGTCGCCAACCTGCGCCCCGGGCCCTATGTGCGACTCATGGTCAGCGACAGCGGCCACGGCATGGACGCCGAGACGCTGGAGCGCATCTTCGAACCCTTTTTCACCACCAAGACCGCGAGCGAGGGCACGGGCCTGGGACTTGCCGCCGTGCACAGCATCATGCGCAACCACGACGGCGCCATCCAGGTGACCAGCGAGCCTGGCAAGGGCACCTGCTTCAGCCTCTTTTTCCCCGCGCAGGCCGGCCCGGCCGAGGAAACGAAGGAGGCGTCCCTGGAAACTCCGCGAGGAAACGGCGAACACATCCTTTACGTGGACGACGAGGAGATTCTCCGTCACCTCGGGTTCGCCATCCTCAACGAACTCGGTTACGTGGTGCGAACCAGCGTCAATGCCGTCGAAGCCCTCTCGCTGATACAGACCGATCCCGACCATTTTGACCTGATCGTGACCGATCTGACCATGCCCGGCATGACCGGAGTCCAACTCGCTCGCAACCTCCGCCAGATGCGACCGGATCTGCCGGTTGTCCTCACCACGGGCGACGCCGCCGGCATCGACGCCAGAGAGGTCGTGCTCAGCGAGGGTATCTGCGAGGTGCTGATCAAGCCTCACACGATTTACAGCCTCGGCAGCGCCGTGGCCCGCGGGCTTCAGCGCGGGCCTCGACACAAAGGCTGATAACTTGAGGCCGATCTGAGTCCGGACCGCGGAATAAACTACCCACGAAGCATGAGTAGTCGCGTCGATACGAATTTCCCCGGCCATCCGGTAGGCTTGGGGCATGAAACTGCAAATCATCCCCCGCGGGGAGTCGCTTGAGATCGCCTCGATCGACACCCCTCCCGGCAGCGGTTCCCGCACGGCCGCGACCCTGCTGCCCTTTGTATTCGCACTGACCCTGTTTTTTTCGTCCACGAGCGAACTCCAGGCCCGCGAGCGACAGGATCTCGAAATCAATCTCAAGGCCCGGCGCGTCTCCAGCGCCGGACACACCCATCCGGCCCCCGACGACCAGACCGCCCGGCCCGGCGATGTGCTGCACTACACGGCCGATTTCATCAACCGCAGCGACCGTGCTCTCAGCCGCGTGGCCCCCACCATTCCTGTGCCGGTCGGCATGGAATTGATGCTTTGCCCGACGCTGCCCAACCCGGCCGAGGCCAGCCTCGATGGCCGGAGTTTCGAGGCCTTCCCGATCAAACGGAAACAGATCCTCGCCGACGGCACCAAGGTCCTCGTCGAGATGCCCTTGTCCTCCTACCGCGCCGTGCGCTGGCACACGGGCGATCTCGCCCCCGGCGCCACCTGCACCGTCAGCGTGTGCGTGCGCGTGCTCTCCTCGCCCCTCGCCCAGAACTAACCCTCCCCCCTTAGCGCCATGTCCGCGTCCTCCCAACATCGTCTCGCCGCCGCCACGCTGGCCGCCCTCGCCGGCGCGTTCGCGCTTTTCTTCGCCCTGCCCGTCCGGGCCGCCGCCCCGCTCGCGGGCAGCACCATCGGCAACCAGGCCTCCGCCACCTATACCGACGCCTCGAACACCGTCCACACGGCCACGTCCAACGTGACCCTCACCGTCATCCAGCAGGTGGCCAGCCTGAGCCTCACCGCCGACCAGACCCGCGTGGCGGCGGTCGGCAGCCAGGTCGTCTTCCCCCACACGCTGATCAACACCGGCAACGGCCCCGACACGTTCGCCCTCACCGTCGACCAGCTCACCGGTGACAACTTCGACCTCATCGGCGCGGGCGCCTATGCCGACGCGAACGGCGACGGGCTGCCTGACAGTTCCACCCCGATCACCTCCACCGGCCTGCTTGCCGCCGGCGCCCGTTTCCAGCTCGTTGTGGTCGGCACCGTGCCCTCCGGCCAGAGCGCCAGCCAGACCGGCGAAGTCCGCCTCACCGCCACCAGCACGTTCACCCCGGCGATCACCGCCAGCAACACCGACACCGTGGTCGTCAACGCCAACGCCGTCGTGCAGGTCACCGAATCGATCAGCGCCAGCTCAGGCGGTGCGCCCAGCGGACCCTACACGGTGACCCTCACCTTCACCAACACCGGCAACAACACCGCGACCAGCCTGAACCTGCTCAATGCGATTCCCGCCGGCTTCGAGTATGTCGCCGGCAGCGCGCGCTGGAGTGCGTCCGGCGCGACCGCCCTGACCGACGCCACCGGCGGCGACCCCGCGGGCATCGCCTTCGACTACGGCCAGACCGTCGCCGGCCGCCTGACCGCCATTGTTTCCTCCCTTCTCGCCGGACAATCGGGCACCGTCACCTTCCAGGTCCGGGTCCCCGCGGGCACCCCCGCTGGTGTGATCAGCAACTACACCACGTTCAACTACAACGACGGCTCCGGCGTCACCGCGAACTACAACAGCAACACGGTCCAGTTTACCGTCACGCAACCCGCATCCGTCAGTCTTGTGGGCGCCACCGTCGCCTCCGCCACGCCGGGCTCGACCGTCAGCTTCACCAACGTGCTTACGAACAACGGCTACAGCGTCCAGACCTACGAACTGACCCTCGCCCCGGGCAACTTCCCCGCCGGCACGACCTTCCGGTTCGTCCAACCCGACGGTGTCACCACGATGCTCGACACCAACGGCAACGGCACACCCGACACCGGTCCGCTCAATCCCGGCACCTCCTACAACGTCATCCTGCTTGCCACGTTGCCCGCCGGCGCCACCGGCGGCCCGTTCAATGCCGTGAAGACCGCCACCGCCGCCTCCAACCCCGCGGTCTCGGCCTCGGCGACCGACACCCTCACGGCGATCACCGTCAATTCCGTGGACGTCACGGCCGACGCCGCCGGCACGCTCGGCCTCGGCGCGGGTCCCGGCGTCACCCCGTTGGTCACCCTCGACGCTCAGCCCGGCGCGACCGTGCGTTTCACGCTCAACGTGAAGAACAACAGCACCATCGCCGACACCTTCGACCTCGCGTCCAGCGCCACCGACACCTTTGCCAGCGGTCTGCCCGCCGGCTGGACCGTTGTATTCCTCAACGACGCCAACGCCATCATCACCCAGACCGCCCTGCTCGCCGCCAGCGCCAGCCAGATCATCTACGCCGACGTCACGATCCCCGCCGGGCATGCCCCGGGGACCCAATCGGTGTATTTCCGCGCCCTTTCGCCGACCAGTGGCGCCAGCGACGCCGTGCTCAATTCCGTCGTGATCAACCCGACGCGCCAGCTCTCGTTCAGCGCCGGCAACAGCGGCCAGGTCTATCCCGGCGGCGCGGTCGTTTTCCCGCATACGCTGACCAACTTCGGCACCGTGACCGAAGGCGACGGCATCGCCAGCACCGTCGCACTCTCGCTCGCCAACAGCTCCGCCGGCTGGAACGCCGTGGTCTATTACGACGCCAACGGCAACGGCCAGATTGACGCCGGTGAGTCTGTCGTGACCGACACGAGCTTTGTCAGCAACGGCGTGGCCGGCCTCGCTCCGGGCGAAAGCGTCCAGCTGCTCGTCAAGGTTTTCGCCCCGGTCGGCGCCGTCGTCGGCAGCACCAATGCCGTCACGCTCACCGCCACCGTCACGAACGGCACCAACACGGGCAGCGCCGCACCGGCCAGCACCACCGACACGTGCCGGGTCATCCTGAGCGACCTCCGTCTGCTCAAGGAGCAGGCGCTCGATGCCAACGCCGACGGCGTGCCCGATGGCGCCTACGGCATGGCCAGCATCACCACGGGCGCCGCGCCCGGCGCCGGCATCTGCTACCGGGTGACCATCACCAACACCGGCACCGAACCGGCGCTCAACGTGGTGGTCAGCGACAACACGCCCACCTTCACGAAGTATAACTCGGCCACGCCCGCCGCCACCACGGCCGGCACGGTCGGCGCCGCGCCCGCCAACGGCGCCACCGGCGTGTTGACCTTCAACGTGGGGACGCTCGCTCCCGGCGCCAGCGCCGTCGTGACGTTCGCGGTCCTGATCGACCAATAACGCCGACCCGGAAGATGCCGCTTCCTCCACCCGGTCTGGTGCGCCTGCCTGCGCGCCAGACCACGCTGCCACCCGCGCCATGCTCTCCCGTACAAGCCGTCTTATGCTGGCCGCCTTCGCGCTCAGTCTGACGGGCGCGGCGAAGGAGATCATCAACACGGCGCGCGTGGACTTTCAGCTCGCCAGCGCAGGCCCCGTGGGACTGCTCACGAACGAGACGCAACTGACCATCAACCACCAGATCGCCTTCAGCCTGCTCGACGAGAATCACGTGCTCTCTCCCGCCGGCGCCACCTCCGTTCTGCCGCACCGCGCCGGCAACCACGGCGCCGACCAGATCGATCTCGTCTTCGACTTCTGGAACCAGACCGGCAATCCGTTCGACCTGGAAAACATCTGCCTGTTTTTCGACACCAATGGCAACGGTCGCATCGACGCCGGCGAACCCGAGATCCGGCCCGGCACGGCCCGCGCCTTCGCATCCGGCGAGCAGATCAGCATCCTCGCCTGCGCCGCCGTCCCGGCGGATGCCCCGCATCACGCCTCCGCCCTCCTCGTGATCCGCGCCACCGAAGCCTCGACGGGGACGGTCATCCATCGCGTGAATACCGTCAAGGTGCGTCCCGACGGCCTGGGCCTGATGGTGCAAAAGTCCGCTTCGCGCCCCGAAGCCGAGGTGGGTGAGACCGTCGCCTACACCGTGCGCGTGCGCAATGTAACCGAAGCGCTCGTCGCCGATGCCCAGTTGTTCTTTGAACTGCCCGTGGGGTTTGTCTTCGAGCCCGGCAGCCTGCGCCTGGGTGGCAGCCGGATTCCCGATCCGGTCCGTCAAAACGGCCGGCTGGTCGTCGATCTGCCCGACCTCGCCGCCGATGAGACGGTCTCGCTTTCCTACCGCGCCCGCATCGGCGCCGTGGCGCTGCGCGGCGACGGCATCAACCGCGCCTACGCCTCGTCCGCGAGCCTGGTCAGCAACGTTGCCATGGTCCGCGTGCGCGTGCGCGAGGGCATTTTCACCAGCAACGGCGTGATCCTCGGCCGGGTCTTCGCCGACACCAACGGCAACGGCCGCCCCGATAGCGGCGAGGAAGGCCTGCCCGGCGTGCGCCTTTACCTCGAAGACGGCACCTACGTCATCACCGACATCCACGGCAAATACAGCTTCTACGGCGTCTCGCCGCGCGTCCATGTGCTGAAGCTCGACCGCACCTCCGTCCCGCCCGGCACCCGCTTTGCCGGGGGCGCGTTCCGCCAGGCTGGCGACGCCGGCAGCCGCTTCGTCGATCTCAAGCGTTCGGAACTGCACCGCGCCGACTTCGGCGTGGTGCTCACACCCGATGGCGATGCGGAAATCGAGGCGCGCCGCACCGCCACCCCGGCGCCGACAGAAATCGAGCACGGCCTTTCAGGACGTCTGACAACCGATGGTCAGACACCGTTGGTCTCCGATCCCAAGGCCCAGGCGGCCTCCGGCGTCATCACCGCGCCGGCCGAACTCGCCCTGGAAGGCTCTGCCGCCCTGGTGCGACCGGTCGCACCCGCCCGGAACACGGCGACCTCTCCCGCTCCCGCGGACGCCCCTCGTTCCGACGATAACGCCTGGCTGGCTGCCATCACCGACAACACCCTGGGCTTCGTCGCGCTTCAGGACGGCATGGTGCTGCCCACCGCGCAGACCGACGTCCTCGTGAAGGGGCCTGCCGGTGCGCAGTTCACTCTCGCCGTCAACGGCGCGCTGTTCGGCGCCGAGCGCGTCGGATTCCGCACCACCCTGCCCGCCTGCGAGGCCGAGGCTTGGAAATTCATCGGCCTTGATCTCATGCCCGGCGAAAACCGCCTCCGCGCCACGATGCTCGATCCTTTCGGCAACCCGCGCGGCGAGACGATCCTCACGGTGTTCGCCCCCGGCTCGCTCGCTCAGATGAGGCTTGCCGTCGAGGATGTCATCGCCGACGGCACGACTCCGGCCCGCGTGCTTCTGGAACTCGCCGACGCCCGCGGCACACCGGTCACCGCCCGCACCGCGGTCACCTTGCAGGCCAGCCGCGGCGAATGGCAGGTCGATGACCTCGACCCGGTGTCACCCGGCGTGCAGATCTTCGTCGAGGGCGGCCGCCGCGTGCTGCTGCTCACCTCTCCGCTCGAACCCGGCGAATGCGAAATCCTGGCCGACAGCGGCGCCATCCACACCCGGACCGGCTTTGCCTTCCGTCCCGACCTGCGCCCGCTCATCGCCACCGGTGTCATCGAGGGCACGCTGAACTTCGGCGACCGCGGCCACGGCGCCCTGCTGCCGACCGGCAGCCGTGATGCCTTCGAGCAGGAACTGCGTTCCCTGTCGGCCTCTTCCGGCGAAGGCCGCCTGGCCGGCGGCGGTCGCGCGGCGTTTTTCCTGAAGGGCAAGGTCCGCGGCGACTTCCTGCTGACCGCCGCCTATGATTCCGACAAGGCCTCCGGCACCCGCCTCTTCCGCGACATCCAGCCCGGCGAATATTACCCGGTGTATGGCGACGCCTCCATCCGCGGCTACGACGCCCAGTCCACCGGCCGCCTTTACGTGCGCATCGACCGCAACCGCAGCTACGCGCTGATCGGCGACTTCACGACGACCTCCGCCCTCGGCCCGCAGGCCGGCGACATCCGCACGCTGGGCAGTTACCAGCGCAGCTTCAGCGGCGTGAAAGAACATTTCGAGAACGACCGCATCCGTGCCAACGTCTGGGCGAGCCAGGATTCCACCCGCCAGATCGTCGCCGAGGTTCCCGCCAACGGCACGTCGGGACCGTATGCGTTCAGCTTCCACGACGTGATCGTCAACAGCGAGCGCATCGAGCTGGTCATCCGTGACCGCAACCAGCCGTCGCGTGTGATCGCCGTGCGCGAGCTCGCCCGTTTCTCCGATTACGAGTTCGAACCGTTCACCGGCCGCCTGCTCTTCGCCGCCCCGGTCGCCAGCCTCGACCCCGACCTGAATCCCGTCTCCATCCGCATCACCGCCGAGGTCGAGCAGGGCGGAGGGAAATTCTGGACCTACGGCGCCGATGCCCAGGGGAAGCTCGGCCAGCGTGTCGAGGTTGCCGCCGGCTACGCCCGGGATGAAAACCCCGCGGACCTCTATGAGCTCGCCAGCGTCGGCGCCAGCGTGCGTCTCGCCGCGCCGACGATCCTGACCGCCGAACTGGCCGCCAGCCGTTCGGAAACCGGCGGCGAAGGCCTGGCCGGCCGGGTGGAACTCCAGCACCGCACCGAGGCCACCGATGTCCGCCTGCACGTGGCCCGCACCGATCCTGAGTTCTCCAATCCCGGCGCGCTCCTTCTGCCCGGAAGACTCGAAGGCGGCTACAAGCTCACCCACAAGCTGGCACCGTCCCTTTCCCTGCTGTCCGAAGGCCTCGTCAGCGAAAACATCGAGACCGGCGGACGGCTGACCGGCGCCCGCGTGGATCTCGAGCGGGCCTTCGGCGGCTATCGCATCCTGATCGGCGGCCGCCACAGCGAGGAGACCGCGGTGCCGGCCAACCCCGCCTCCGGCGGCGCCACGCCGAATACGGTGGACAGCCTGCGCGCCAAGCTCACCGGCCCGCTGCCTCGGCTCGCCCGCGGCACCGGTTACCTCGAATACGAGCAGGACATCCGTTCCTCCGGACGCCAGATGGCCGCGCTGGGTCTCGACTACAACTTTGCCACCGGCGGCCGTGCCTACGGCCGGCACGAGTTCATTGCCTCGCTGGGCGGCCCGTTCAATCTCAACGACCGGCAGAGCAACCACACCACGCTCGTCGGACTCGAGAAGGGCTACATGAAGGACGGCCAGCTTTTCAACGAATACCGCGCCTCCAACGAGATCACCGGCCGCGAGGCCGAGGCGGCGCTCGGCCTGCGCAACCTCTGGCGGCTGACCGACGGCGTGAACGCGAGCACGACCTTCGAGCGCGTGACTCCCGTTTCCGGGGAACGCCGGGACGAATCCACCGCTCTCACCGGCCAGCTGGTGTATGCGCGTGATCCCCGCTGGCGCGCCACCGCCCGCCTCGAGCTGCGCTGGAGCCCGGCCAGCGACAGCGTGCTCAACTCGCTCGGCTACGCCCGCCAGCTCGACGCCGATTGGACCCTCCTCGGCAAGACCATCCTCCTGCTCACCGAGTCCCCGGGCCCGTCCGGCGGCCGCACGCTGCAGGGCCGCGCCCAAGGCGGCTTCGCCTGGCGTCCCGCCTCGCACCTGGCGTGGAATGCCCTCGGCAAATACGAGCTTAAATACGAATCCGACACGCGCCGGACCGCCGCGTTTTCCTCGAGGCTCGCCCATCTCGTCGCGCTCGACTGCAACTACCAGCCCGGGGCCCGCTGGTCGGCCAGCGCGCATTATGCCGGGAAATGGGTCGCCGAAAACACCGCGGATGGCGACCGCGACCTCCTCGCCCATCTCGTCGCCACGCGCTTCAGCCACCAGTTCGCCAAGCGCTGGGAGGCGGGCCTGAACCTGTCCGCCCTGCTCGACGGCGACTTCCGCCAGGCGCGCTTCGCCGCGGGTCCCGAGCTCAATTACATTGCCATGAAAAATCTGCTCCTCGGCGCGGGCTTCAATTTCGTCGGGTTTCACGACCGCGACCTCGCCAGCGACGGCACGAGCGCCCGCGGCTTCTACGTGCGCCTGCGGCTGAAGTTCGACGAATCCCTCCTGCAGGATCTCGGCCGGAGGGCCCGCTCATGAAAACGCGCCTCGTCCTGCCCTTCCTTCTGGCGACACTGCTCGCCCTGTTCGCCGGCGCCGGCCGGCTGGATGCCGCCACTTGCACCGACGCGGCCTGCGTCCAGGTCAGCGGACGTCTCGCCTCGATCGACCTGAGTCGCAGCATACTGCTCAACGCCCTCGTCGGCGGTCTGCTGGGCTCCAACGTCTCGCTCACGCTCGGCGACTGGCAGGCCATCGCCGCCGCGGACATCAACCTGTTCAGGCTGCTGCAGGCAGTCCAGGCCGATGCCAGCCTTGTCACACCCGATGCGGCGTTCGGCGCCAACGTCTCCGCCTTGGAGCTGTTCCAGGCAACCGCAGCCGCGCTCACGGCGGACGGCAAGACCGTCGCCGCGTCCGCAATGAACAAACTCGCCGCCCAGGTCGGCGGAAGCACCAGTCTGATCCGCCTGAGCGACCTGCTCGATATCTGCTCGAGCTGCTCCGACTACGCCGACGTGACCTTCAACGTGCTCGATCTGGTCGGCGGCTCGGTCACGCTTTTCAATTACAATCACGGCGTGTTCACGCCCAGCCCGGTCACGATCTCCGGCAGCGTCCTCGGGCTGCCCTCGCTCGCCACCATCCAGCTCTACCTCATGGTATGCGAACCCCCGCGCATCGTCTGCGGCAAGGGTGGCGTTTCGTCCTTCTACGGCGCGGCGATCCGCGTGAAGCTCGATGTGGACCTCGCCTCGGTCAACCTCACCGCGGCGCTCGGCGGCCTCGGCATCGTCGGCCTCAACGTCCAGCTGACCCATCTCAGCGTCTATGCGACCATCGCCAAGGTGACGGGCACGCTTGACAGCGTGGACGCCCTCGCCTCCGTCGTCGCGGTCCGCGCCCGGCCCGGCATCGTGAATCTCTACGTCGGGCAGATCGACGACGCCATCTTCTTCACCCACGTCGACAACACCGCCAGCCTGGCCTCCAACCTCCAGTATGCCCCGGTGGGCTCGGTCCAGTTCAGGGTCAACGCCACGGACATCAGCGCGAATATCATGGCCCGCGGTTCCGCCGTCGGCGAATCGCCGACCAACACCCTCCTCAACTTCTCCGGCCCCTTCCCGCAAAAGCAGACCGTCACCACCAATCCCAATTTCGTCACGAACCTCGTCTCTTCCTTGATCAGCAGCCTTTCGGTCCAGATCCAGGTGAACGGCTATGCTTCGCTGCCCCTGCTGACCCGGCTGGCCATCGATACCACCCTCGGGTTGCTTTCCCCCGTCCTCATTCCCCTGGTCGAGAGCAGCCTGCTGTCACCGCTCGGCCTGCTGCTCAACTCCGTCCTCAACCCCATGCTGGCCGTGCTCGGCGTGCGGCTTGGCGAAGCCGACGTCGTGGTGCTGGGCGCCCACCGCAAGTGCACCTATGCCATCGCGGGCTACGCCTACCAGGACGCCAATCGCAACGGTTTCCGCGATGGCGACGAAACCGGCACGGGGCTTGAGCTTTACGCAAAGCTCGTGGACGCCACGGTTCCGGCCGGCCCGGCGCTCCAGCAGGTCACCATCAACCCCACCACCGGCGCCTACAGTTTCAGCAATGTGAAGTCCGGCTCCTACCACATCATTCTGTCCGCCAACATGACCCTCGCCGACGTCACGCCGGTCGCCGTGCCCGCGGGCTGGACCGCCACGGAACAACCCACCCGTCTGCGGATCGTCGTGGTCGCCCGCGCCGACCTGTCCGGCCAGAATTTCGGCCTCGCTCCGTTCACCTCGCTCTCAGGCCTGGTGTTCCTCGATACCGGCACCGGCGGCGGCACCGCCAACGACGGCCTGCCCAACGGCGGCGAGACCGGCCAGGCCGGCATCACCCTGCGCCTGCTGGACCAGGGCGGCTCGGTTCTCGACTCCACGCAGACTGCCGCCGACGGCACCTACCGTCTCTATCTGCCGGCCGCGCTCACCACCGGTGCGGTCCTGCGCGTGGTGGAGACGAATGCCCCCAACGGGTTCTCCACCGGCGGCTCGGCCGGCGATACCGGCGGAACCTACACGCTGGCGACCGATACCGTGACCTTCACCTACACCGCCGGAGGCAATTACACGGGCGTGAACTTCGCCGACGTGCCCGTGCCCCAGCTTACCACCGACGGTCAGCAAAGCACCCTGCCCGGCAGCACCGTCACCTATGCCCACCAGTTCATCGCCGGCACCGATGGCGAGGTCACCTTCGGCCTTTCGCACCTCCTCGACCCCGCCGGGGACGGTTGGACCGAAACGCTCCATCTCGATGCAAACGGCAACGGCCAGATCGATCCTGGTGAAGCCCTGGTCAACGGCTCCATCACCGTCAGCGCCGGCCAGATGTTGAATCTTGTCATCAAGGTCTTCGCCCCGGCCACCGCTCCCCATGGCGCCCACAACAAGACCGTGCTCAGCGCGCAGTTCGTTCTCACCGGCACCATCGTGCCCCTGAGCCTCACGCTGACGCGCACCGATCTGACGGTCATCAGCGAGGCGTCCTCCGCCGGACTCAAACTGGTGAAGACCGTCGACAAGGCTCAGGCGCGGCCGGGCGACACCCTCGTCTACTCGATCGTATTCACGAACATGGCCTCCGGCCCGATGCAGCAGATCGTCCTCACGGACATGACGCCGGCCTTCACGCGCTTTGTCTCGGCCTCCGCCGGCTCGCTGCCGGCGGGCTTCACACTCGACACGCTGACCCAGCCCGCGGCCGGCGGCACCGGCGCCCTGCGCTGGACTTTCTCCGGCCCGTTCCCGCCCGGCGGCAGCGGCACGGTGACGTTCACCGTCACGGTGAACCAATGACGGCTACACCGACGGTTGCGAAGTGCCGCGGGAATGCAGCAGGCCGAGCCGGAATGCCTCCCGGGTCAGGTCAGCGCCGTTGCGGGCATTGAGCTTCGTCATGATGTGATGCCGGTGATTCTCCGCGGTCTTCAGGCTGATGCCTAGCGCCGACGCCACCTCTTTGTTGCTGCGCCCCTCGGCAATCAGCTGCAACACTTGGCGCTCGCGCGCGGTCAACTGGTCCGGCGTGCTCGTCGCCACCCGATTCGCGAACGCCTGCTGCATCACCTGGATGATCGCGGGACCGAAAAAGGCGCGCCCTTGGGCGACGGAGGCGATGGCCTGCAGCAGCACGTTCAACGACGCAGGTTTCTCCACGATGCCCTTCACGCCGGTCTCCATGGTCCGGCGCAACGTCGCGGCATCGGTGTTCGAGGTGAAGACCACGATTTGAGTGGGCGAGCCGGCCTCGACCAGCCGGCGGGCGACCTCGAGACCGGTCATCACCGGCAGGTCGATGTCCAGCACCAGCACGCGCGGCTTCAGCCGCAGGCATTGCTCGAGGGCCGCCTGGCCGTCCTTGGCCAGACCGACCAGTTGATAACCTTCGACGTGCGCGAGGTAGGAGGCCAGCAGCTCGCTGACCGCCACGTGATCCTCGGCTATGAAAATGGTCACGCCAGCGGAGCTTGGGAGGGGAGTCATTGTTCTCGGCCCGTCCCATGACTAAGGCCCAGAAACTCCGGCATTAAAAGAAAATTTCCACCGGCGGGCCGGGCCGGACCGCTGCTCAGAGCTCGGTGTATTTCCTGGCGTTGCCGCGCGCCTTCTCGACCGGGTATTTCGCGGCGTTTTTCGCGAGCTTGACCTCGATGGCCTTCGCCAGGTCGATGCCACCGATGTTGGCGAACTCGAGCGCGTAAATCACCACGTCGGCGATCTCCTCCTCGATTTTCTCGCGCTTGTGCGCGTCGGCCAGCGCGGCCGCCGAATCCTTGGACTCCGTCCACAGGAAATGCTCCATCAATTCACCGGCCTCGGCCGCCAGCGCCATGCTGAGGTTTTTGGGCGTATGGAACTGCTCCCAGTCACGTTCGCGAGCGAAGGCCATCACGCGTTCGCGCAGTTCGGCTACGGTGGCCCGGGTGTCGGTCAGGGGATTCATGCCCGGAAGCCTGCCGCCGGAACTGTTATGGTGCAAGTTTCACGCGGATGACACAATTGGCATGCTTCCGGCTTAAGATGCCTCTTGTGGAACCGATGCCTTTGTGCATCGTCTCATTCATCCAATCCATGGCACCCGCCACTCCAGTCAAACGCACCGCCGGCACTTCGTTTACGAAGGCCGCCATGTGCTTTGGCCTGCGCCATCAAGCGCAGCAGCAGTGTGCCCGCGTGTCCCTTTGGGTCATTAAACACACCGCCGCGGGCTGCCTGGCCTGACGCGATACCCAACCAAGGTAATCGTCCACCACCCAGGAGACCCGCCGGTGAAAACCGACGAGGCCGCCGCGCCGTCTTCCATTCCGATCCCTCCCTTTTCCGTCCCATGCATACGATCATCCACCGCAACCAGCACCAGAGATTCCCCGCCGCCAGGTCCGCCGCGGAGTTCCGCTCGCCGCACTACGAGTGCCTGGATCTGCCCCAGTCGCTCAAGCTCGCCATCTACGTCCCGGGCGTCGACGCCCATGGCATCGAGGTGACGACGCAGGGCGCCGACCTGATCGTGACCGCGCGCAAGATGCAGCACGTGCGCGCCAACTGGCAGGCCCTGCACCTCGAGAGCGTGCAGCGCGACTACCAGCTGAAACTGCGCCTGGGCTCGGGCTACGAGTTTGAATCCCTCCGCGCCTTCATCGCCAAAGGCGTGCTCACCATCGTGCTGCCGAAGCGGCGGACGGCCCTCGCCGATCCGCCCGCCCGGCAGCGCCAGGTGGCATAGTCCCGCGGCGACCGGCCCGCGCGCCACACTCCGGCGCGCGGGCTGAATTCCCCCGAGATTTTTCGGAACTATTTTGTGATTCCAGGGTTTTGAATAGTGTGGCGCGTGCCCTGACCCGGCCGCTCCTTTCCCAAGCATCCCCATGAACTACTTCCCGCACCAACCCCTCAAGCGCTCCGCCCTCCCGGTGGTGAAGTCGCTGATCCCCGTGCGGCAGACGCTCACCCGCGACATCCTGTGGAACCGGCCGCTGTTCAAAGCGCCCGCGTTGCCCAATCCTCGCGTCGTGTTCGATCCGCTGCCGTTCACCGCGACCCGTCCGGCCACCGCACGCGTCCGTCACGGCTGACGGACGGATCTGCCGCAAAACGGTTCACGCTTCGGGCACAAGCCACGTGCATGTGGCCCGGGCACCGTCATCCACCTGCAACCGTTCCACCAAGGACGGCAGCACGGTTTGGATTTCCGGCTCGATCCGCCACGGCGGGTTCAGCACCAGCAGGCCGCAGCCCTTCATGCGCAACTGCGACCCATCGCCGGCGATCGAAAGCTCTGCACAGAGCGCCGGCACGGCCAGCGTCTGCAAGGCCCGCTGGAACGCCTCCGTGCGCGCCCGCTCCGTCACCGGATACCAGATCGCGATCACCGCGGCCGGCAGCCGGCGCAACGCCTCGGCGACGCCGCGCTCGATGTCGGCGAACTCGCCCTTGCTCTCGAACGGCGGGTCGATGAGCACCAGCGCGCGCTTCTCCGGCGGCGGCAGCTGGGCCTTGAGCCCCGTGTAGCCGTCCAACGCGAACACCTGCACGTTGCGCTCGCGCGCAAATTCGAATTCCAGCGCCTCGGCCTCCTCGGCCCGCAGCTCGCACAACGCCATCCGGTCCTGCGGCCTGAGCAGCAGACGCGCCAGCCAGGGGGATCCGGGATAGAACTGCAGCGCGGCCGCCGGCCCGCCCTTGCGTTCGTTGAAACGCCGCACCAGGGCGAGGTATTCCACCACGCCCGCCGGCAGGTTCTCCGCGTCCCACAACCGCCCGATGCCGGCCGGATGTTCGGGTTCGCGTTCACGCCCGTCCGGCAGCACCGAAGGCAGCGTGAGATCGTAGCTCCCCCGCCCGGCGTGCGTGTCGAGGTAGAGAAATCCCTTTTCCTTGCGCTGCATCGCCCGGATCAGCGGCACCAGCAGCACATGCTTGAACACGTCGGCATAATTGCCGGCGTGGTAGTGATGGCGGTAGTTCATTCCACCGGCACCTTCACCACCGTCTTGTGCAGGAGTCCCGGACCGCGCCACCGCAACGACGGCATGTGCCCGTCCTCCGGGAAAAACACCGCCACGTCGCCCGCGCGCATTTTCAACACCGAGGCGGCGGCCGTGTCCGCGTATTTGATCAGGTCGCGCTCCGGCAGGTAATCCTGGGTCACGGTCAGGCGGCTGATGTCCTCCACCTCCATCAACTCCTCCCCGGCCACGATCACCTGCACGTCAATGTAGCGGCGGTGCGATTCGAAGAAACCGTCCGGCCGGGCTTTCGGCTCGTAAACCTGTTCCAGGACGAAGGCCCCACCGGTCAGCTCCACCCGCCCGGTCGTACCCGCCGGCACGGCGAGAATGCGCGCATTCGCCGTCGATCCCGCCTGCAAGGCCGTCTCCACATAGACCAGCGCGGCCGCGAAACGCGGATCGGTTACCTGCTTCTTCACCTGATGAAAGGGCCCAAATATCGCCATGATGGGCAGCACATTGCCGGTATTCGCCGATAGCAAGCCATCAGCTCGCCGCCGCCGGCTGCCGTCCCTGCCGACGCCGCTCTTTAGCTACCTATTTGCACTTATAGCCTTGTGAGGATGGCCGCCGAAATGACATGGTGCACCGCATGAACCCGGGCGCACGCACCCTGCTCAGTTCGCTGGCCATGCTTTGGAGCACGGCCGCCATTCATAGCGTCGAGATGTCCTCGCACATCTGGACAGGCTCCGGCGCAGACTCAAACGTCATCACCGAGGAGAACTGGGATCCGGACCCGGGCGTCCCGGGCGGCGAAGGCGATGAGAACCTGGTTTTCGGCGACATCGGCCCCAACGCCCAGCACACCGTCAACATTCCCGACCTGGGCGGTCCCGTCGCCTTCAACGACCTCTTCTTCACCGGATCGGGTCCGCTGAACTATACGTTCACCGGCTCGAGCACGCAGTCCGCTCTCTTTCTTTACGGCGACGTGACCATGGAAACCGCCGGCTCCGTCGTGTTCGCCAACTCGCTCCAGTTGGGCCTCTACTACTCCGGCACCGACGTCACGCTGGCCTCCGGCGCCACGATCAGCGTGCAAGGACAGATTTATGGGTACGAAGGAGGCGGCTACATCACGCAATACGGAGCCGGCACCCTGGAGCTGAGCGGCCAGAACACCTTCGGCAGCGGTTTTTCTCTCCGGGAGGGCACGCTCCGCCTGGGCGGCCCGTCCCTCAGCGAAGACCACGAAATCCTCAGCGGCCCCATCGGCACCGGCACGCTCAAGCTCTACAACCACTCGACGCTGACCATCACCTCCGGCGGCAACTTCACCCTCCACAACACGGTGGACCTGGAGTGCAACTACGGCCTCGTGACCGTCAACGTCCCCGACAGCAGCCGCCTGCACCTCGCCGGCGAGATCGCGGGCGAATCCACCCTCCAGAAAACCGGTGCGGGCGAACTCGTCCTGTCCAACGCCCATAGCGAATTCTCAGGCGGAATCACCGTGGAAGGCGGACGCCTCGTGCTCGGCGCCTCCTCCGACTCCGAAGGCGAGAGCATATGGGGACCATTCGGCCGCGGCACGGTCAGCCTGTTGGATGGCACGACGCTTGGCGTCTTGAATGCCTCGACCAGCTATGACCTTCATAACGAAATCAACCTGGGCGGTGAAGGCACCGGAGCCGTCACGATCGACGTCCAGACCGGCTCGGATCTCCGCCTCTACGGCGAACTCAACGGCGGCGCCTCCCTGACCAAGACCGGCAGCGGCATTCTTACCGTAAACGGCTACAACAGCTACCTCGACGGCACCATCACCGTGAATGCGGGCACCTTTGCCGTTGCCCCCCAATCGTACGTCGGCGCGTCAGCCGTCACCGTCAACAACGGCGGCGCCGTCACCCTGCAAGGCGGCATCCTGGGCAGCACGGTCACCGTCAATAACGGCGGTAAGCTCACCGGCGCCGGCTTCGTGCGTGAGGCCGTGATCGGCGCTGGCGGCATCCTCTCGCCCGGCTCGACCGCCGGCCTGAGTGACCGTCTGGCCAACCTCACTTTCGAGGATCTCACGCTTGGCAAAAACAGCATCCTGGAGATCGATGTCCGCCATCTCGGCAACGGCACATTCAACTTCGACCAGCTCACCGTCACCAGCCCTGCCACCCTCACGATCACCGCCGACTCTGCCGATCCGCTCACCCTCAAGCTGATTTCCCTCAATTCCGACGGCTTGCCCGGCGATCTGGCCGGCGGCCTGCAGATCGGCACCACCTACTCGCTTGCTTTCTTGTCCTACCACAGCGGCATCGTCGGCGACCTGACCCTCGGACAAAACGTGGTCCTCGACACCTCAGCCTTCACGGCAAATCTGCCCGGAGCCGACTTTGGCCTCGTCCATGATGACAACACTTTTGTCCTGACCTTCACGCCCGTTCCCGAGCCCTCGACCTACGCGCTGATGGCGCTCGGCCTCGGGCTCGTCGGCCTGAGCGTCTGGCGCAAACGCCGCGCCTGAGCCACACGGCAGGGCCGTTGCTGCAGGGCGGGGGTCGCCGAACCCCGCCTGTATTCGAAGGCGATACCACATTCGAGGCGGGGACGGCCCCCGCCCTACCATCCCGGTGTTCTGGCCGAAACGAAGGGGCATTTGGTATAAACCGCAGATGAACCAACCGCCCATCCGCGCTAATAATCGCTAATCAGGCGGTTGAGTGCGGGATGCCGGGTGAATCATCTGCATCAATTGCATTGGCGTCGATGAGCGGTTAACCAACGGCGGAATGAGTCCCTCACTCGCGAACAACGACAAGGTTTGAGAGGTTGATCCTCGCCAACCCCGAAGCATTTTATGACCACGAAAAACACGAGAACCCGGCGGTGGGTAAAGCGCTCAAGGCGCCTATAGGCGCGCGGAAAATATCCTCCTGCCGAGCAAAGTGCTCTTGGTGTTTTTTGTGGCCAAAATCTCCGGGGCTGGGTTCCGGCTCCGCCGGGTTGGGATAAAACGAGGTCGCCGGTTGAGCCGTGCTCACTGCAACGCCCGCGCCTTGTCCACCAAGCCGAGGAATTCGCTCCGGTAGCCGCCGGCATCGTTGCCGATTCCGGCCCGGCCCCAGGCGGCCACCTCGGCCAGCGTGAGCGACCCTTTGTGCGGCGAATCGCGCAACGCCATGCCGAAGGCGGCCACCGCGGCGGCGAACTTGAAGTCCTGGCTCGCTTCCTCGAACCGGGCCCCGCCGTCACGCAACGCGAACTCCAGCTTCCGGCTCGAATCGCCCGCCGGCTCCTTGTAGCGGATCTTCACGGTGAGCAACTCGTCGCTCGCGACCGTCGCCGGCTCCCGGCTTTCGGTCTTCCGATACTTCAACTCGTCCACCGCCGGCGTCTCCGCGGACCACACCGCCCCGACGGGCACGATCTCATAGAGCGCCGTGACCGTGTGCCCGGCGCCGATTTCCCCGGCATCCACCTTGTCGTTGTTGAAGTCCTCCTTCGCCAGCAGCCGGTTCTCATAACCGATGAGCCGGTAGGCTGCGACCTGCGCGGGGTTGAACTCGACCTGGATCTTCACGTCCTTGGCGATCGTCACGAGCGTGCCGCCGGCCTGCTCGACCAGTGTCTTCTTCGCCTCGGCGAGGGAGTCGATGTAGGCGTAATGCCCGTTGCCCTGGTCGGCGATCTGCTCGAGCACGCCGTCCTTCAGGTTGCCCACGCCGAACCCGAGCACGCTGAGAAACACGCCGCCCCTGGCCTTCTCGCCGATCAGGCGCACGAGTTCGCCCTCGCTGCTCGTCCCGACGTTGAAGTCGCCGTCGGTGGCGAGGATCACGCGGTTCACGCCGCCGGGGATGAAATTGGCCTTGGCGATGTCGTAGGCCAGGTGGATGCCCATCGCGCCGTTGGTCGAACCCCCGGCGCTGAGCCGCTCGATCGCCTCGAGTATCTCGGCCTTGCGGCTCACGGGCGTGGACGGCAGCGCCAGGCCCGACGAGCCGGCGTAGACCGCGATGGCCACGCGGTCATCGGACCGGAGCTTGTCCATCAGCAGACGCAGCGACTGCTTCACCAAGGGAAGCTTGTTGGGCGACTGCATGGAGCCCGACACGTCCAGCAGGAACACGAGGTTCGCCGCCGGGCGCGCGGCCTCGCTGACTTCGCGCCCCTTCAGACCGATCCGCACCAGCCGGTGCTCCGGCGCCCATGGCGTCGAGGCCACCTCGAGGCTGGCCGCAAACGGGGCGTCACCCGCCGGCTGCGGATACGCGTAGGGGAAATAATTCACCAGTTCCTCGATGCGCACCGCGTCCACCGGCGGACGCTTCCCCTGGGTGAGGAACCGGCGCACGTTGGCGTAGGACGCCGTGTCCACATCCACCGAGAAGGTGGAGAGCGGCTGGTCCTTCACCCGCAGGTAGTCGTTGTCCGTGCGGTAGGCATAGGCTTCGGTCGAGAACGCCGCGTCCACCGGCAGGGCGGCCGTGGCCGGACGCAGGGCCGAAACCTCCATCCTCACGCCGGCCGCCTTCGGGCTCAGGTTGAGATCGTTGATATAACCGTCCGCCTGCCGCGACCTGACGTCGGCGTAGAAGTGAGTGGAAACCGCACCGCCCATCGCGCCGGCACCGTTCAGTTCCGGGTTCGCGCGTGCTCCGGCCACGGTGGCGGCGCTTGTATAATTTGCGTCGGCGGTCGTTTTTTCAAAAGGACTCAGAACCAGCACCGCCTCTTCCATGGCCTTCGCCTTGGGTTGAACGGGAGCGGGCGCCGCAACCGGTGCCTGCCCCACCCGCTCCTTTTCGGCGGAAACGCCTTGGCGCGCCTTGGCCAGAGCCGCCAGATCCACTTCCTGATAGAATCGCTTCTCCTGTACCGGCTGGTTGCGCTGCCAGACCACAAAAAACAGCGCGAAGCACGCTGCGGCGACACCGCTGACGACGTAGTAGAACTGCGGAAAGCGGAGGATCGCGGCCTTGGGTTTCTGCTCACTCGCAACGGGGGCCGGCTCTCCCTCCAGGGCGTTCGTGAGCAATCGGCTCGTCTCACGGAGCTCCTCCACAACCCGGCGGGCGTCGGGCTGGCGTTCGAGCAACTGTTCGAATTCCGCGCATTCCGCCGGCTCCATCTCGTTCAGGGCGTAGGCGGTCAGGCGCGGGTCGTCGGGCAAAATCACATTCTCGTTCATGGTGTTTCCTTATTCAGGCTGGGCGGCCATCTGGCGGCGCAGGGTCTTGAGGGCGGTGTGCAGGATGAAACCGACGTTCGTCACCGAGAGCGACGTGATGCGGCTGATCTCCTGGTAGCTGAAGCCGTTCTGGAATTTCAACCGGACGACCTCCTGCTGGTTGTGGGGCAATTGTTCGATGAGCTTCAGCACGGCGGCGTGCTGCTCGGCCCGCTCTAGCCCGGTGCCCGGGCGCGGCTCAGGGGCGGTCAGCCGCTCGGCCTGGCCTTCGGCCAGGGGATTCATGCGCCCCTCCTTTCGCAGGACATCGGTGACCCGGTTGCGGCAAACCGTGAACAGCCACTCCGCCACGTGGCCGTCCACCTGTTCCGGTGGCTGGGCCATGAGACGGACAAACGTGTCCTGCACAACGTCCCGGGCGCGTTCGACGTCGCCGTGCAACAGGCGGGTGGCATAACGCAGGAGCGGCGCCTGATGGCGCGCGACCGCATCGGATACGAAGGAGCTGGGATCGGCACTGTCATGGGACCTGTGGGGTTCGTTGTTCACGCGACCTGCTCCTTCCACGGACGGATGCCGGGTTTATTAGCAAATAAGCTCAAAAACAGGGACCTGCTCAGGAATCCGACGGTTCCTCCCGTCGCGGCTCGGCCGGCGGCCGCCGCGAAGCAGTCAGAAAAAGCACCTCGACGACGTTGCGCACGAGCTGCTCGTCCGAGATGCCCTCCTCGATTTCGGGTGGCAGATGGCCGGCCTGCCGGAAGTGGTCCGCCAGCTCCCGAAACACCGCCAGCCGCGCCTCCGGGTCGAAACGTTCGCGCCGCGCCAGGGCCTGCAGCGCCGCCTGGGCCACCCCCGGGCTCGTGCCGGCCCGCAGCCGCGCGGCGATGTGTTGGTGGCTGCGCAGCGAGTTGTATTTGGCGGGTTCAAAGCCGGCGGACATTCCCAAGCCGGGGGGCGCATCGTGCACCACGATGGTCGCGGCGGCCACGTCACCCAGTCGCTGGGCCTTCCGGCTCGCGAGAGCGGCCAGGCCGCCCAACAAATAGGCCACAGGCAGCGCATCCACCGCCCGCAGGAGATTGCGCACCACGACCTGCGAGAACCGCAGCGGCAGGCCGCTCTCGTCCATCACGCGCAGGTGCATCACGCGCTTGCCGAGCGTCTGGCCGTTCCAGACCCATTCCAGCGCGATACCGTAGCCTGTCGCGACCGCGAAATAGCCGATGAACATCACGCCCTGCGCAACGTCGGGACTGAAAACACCCAGCAACGCGATCAGTGCCGATACGAGCGACCAGGCCGCCATCACCGCCGCCTTGTCGATGGCCCAGGCCGCCAGCCGCCCCACCGGCGTGGCCAGATGGAACGAGAACACCACGCCCTCCGGCGTGCGCACGCGCAGCAGGTTGTCCGCGTCGGTGCTCACCCGGCCCCTCCCGTCTCACCCTTGGTTCGCCCGGCAAAGACGATGAACAGCACCAGCAAGGTCCCCTCGATCAGGCCAAACCCGATCTTCGCCCAGTACGGGATCGCCGGCTCATGGTACTGCGACAGGTAGGACTCGATGAGGCCGGCCCACACGAGCATCAGCGCCGCCCCGCCGGCGAGCGTGGCCACGTCGTCCACGACCGCACGCAGGCGCGCGCCCAACGTGCGTCCATCCGCCCGGCCGAGCACGGCGCGCGCCAGCACGAACCCGGCCTGGGCCCCGACCAGGATCGCGGGGATTTCAATGATCCCATGCGGCAGCAGCCACCCGAACAGAAAGGCCGTCTCTCCGGCCAGCAGGTAATCCACCACGACCGCGCCGAGGATCACGCCGTTGTAGAACAACATCACGATCGTACCCACGCCCCAGGTCATGCCCAGCGCCAGGGCAAACAAGGTCACCCGCGTGTTGTGGGTCATCAGCTGTCCGGCAAAACCCGCCTTGTGGTCGGCCAGCCGGTCGTTGATCGCCGCCTCCTCATCGGCGACCCGGTCGCTCGGATTGCCCAGCAGGTGGGGAAACGGCATGATCGCCGCTTTCGCCTCGGGATCGACCGCCACTACGACGCCGCCAAAGACCGCCCCGACCAGCGTCACCAGGACCGCCAGCGCCGCCGCCTGCCACTGCCGTCGCAGGGTCTGCGGCAGCACGCGGACAAACCACTCCCAAGGCCGGAACCGCACGCTGCCCGCACCCCGCGCCCCGTGGATCTCCGCGTAAGCCCGGGCCACGAGCCGCTCCAGCCGCCGCAGCAGCTCGGCATCACCCGCGCTGGTCTTCACCCGCGCCAGGTCGGCCGCGGCCCGCCGGTACAGGTAGTCCAGTTCCCGCGCCTCCTCCAGCGTCAACGCCGCCCAGGGGTCGCGCTGGCGCCGGGCGAGAATCTCCTCGAGCCGCCGCCAGTGCGCCCCCTCCGTCTGCGCAAAACGGGCCAGATCCACGATCATAGCAGCTGCCTCCCCTTGACCTGCAGGTACTGGCCGACCACGTCGGCGGCGAACTGTTCGCTGGCCGGCATCGCCGCGGTCACGCCCAACGGTCGCAGCCGGTCGGCCACGTCACGCGCCTCGCGCCATTGGAAATGCCCGGCGAGCCGGGCATGGACCTCGGCGTCGTCCGCCACCTCGCGCGCAAAGAGCGGCTCGACGCCGGGCGTGCGCACCTGGTTCACCAGCACCAGGTGCTGCCGCGAGAGCACGCGCACGTGCCGGACGAAATCCTCCGCCAGCACCGGATCGCCAAGGTCCGTGAGGAACACCAGCAGCGCGCGCCGCGACAGGCGCGTCCGCAGTTGCGCGAAGAGATCGCCGAAATCCGGCGCATCCTCCCCCGGTTCGAGCGCATGCACGGCCTCGCGACAGGCGCCATAGTGCAGCGAGCCGTTGCGCGCCCGCAGAAAGGTGCGCAGGCGGGAGTCGTGCGTGACCAGACCGAAACGATCGCCCTGCCGGCCCGCCGCGAGCAGCAGCACGAGCGCCGCCGTGATCTGCCGCTCGAGCGTGGTCACCGTGCGGCCCGCCTGGGTCGCCGGGCGAGCACTGAGCCGGGAGGCGTCGATGATCACGTAGATCTCCTGCGTCCGCTCCACCTGGAACACCTTGGTGACCGGCCGGCCGCGCTTGGCCGTGCCCTTCCAATGCATTTCGTCGAAACTGTCGCCCGGCTGGTATTCGCGCAACCGCTCGAAATCGCGGCCCCGTCCCACCACGCGCCGCAGCTGCACGCCGGCCGCGCCCCGGTTGAGAAACAACGCGGCCAGTTGCTTCCGCTCCGTGTGCAGGTTCGGGTAGACGCGGATCTCCCCCGCCAGCGCCTGCCGGCTGCGCAGGGCCCAGAATCCCCCGAGCGAAACCGTCTCCAGGCACGCCGGTCCGGCGGCGAAGCGTCCGCGGCGACCGGCCGTGCATCGCCAGGACAGCGGCACCCGGCCGCCGGCGGACGGCAGGTCCAGCCAAAGGTCCGGCTTTTCCGGCACGATTTCCTCCGGCGTGGCCAGCGCCAGCCGCACGCGCGACGGGCCGCCCTTGGCACAGACGAGCACGAACGCCAGGTCCGCCGGCCGGTCCTTGGTCAGGCGCAGCACCGCCGGGATATCCACCGTGGGCAGACGGCCGCGGCGCAAGGTGGCCAGCAGGTCGAGCGCCGCCACACCCGCCAGCCCGGCCCCCAGCAGCCACGGCAACCCCGGTGCGGCCGACGCGCCGCCCACGACCGCGATCGGGATGAGCGCGGCCACGCACCAGAGCAGTCGCGGGGCGGGAACGGGAATCATGGACGGAATCGTCAGCGCGGCACCGCGACCTGCTCGAGCAACCGGTTCAACACCTCGGTCACGGAAAGACCCTCGATCTCGAACTCCGGCCGCAGCATGATGCGGTGCCCGAGCACCGGCACGGCCAGCCGGCGGACGTCGTCCGGCGTCACGTAGTCGCGGCCGTCGAGCGCCGCCCGGGCGCGACCGCCGGCCAGCAAGGCCTGCGTCGCGCGCGGCCCGGCGCCATACAACACGCTTTCATCCGCGCGCGTGGCGCGCACGAGGTCGACGATGTACGCCGTGATCTCGTCGCGCACGAGCACCGTCTCGATCGCCGCCCTCAGTTCGGCCAACCGGCCTTTCGTCAGCACCGGCTGCACGGCGCCGCGCGCTAGCGCGGCTTCCGGCGCGTCGCCGGCCAGCAGACGGCGGGCGAGCGTGAGCTCGTCGTCGCGGCCCGGGCAGGCCATCTGGATGCGGAACATGAAGCGGTCCTTCTGCGCCTCCGGCAGCGGGTAGGTGCCCTCCGATTCGGCCGGATTCTGAGTGGCGAAGACCGTGAAATCTGGATCGAGCGCATGCGTTTCCCGGTCGATGGTCACCGAGCGCTCCTGCATCGCCTGCAGCAGCGCCGCCTGCGTCTTCGCGGGCGCGCGGTTGATTTCGTCCGCCAGCAGGAAGGTCGTGAACACCGGGCCGCGCACCAGCGTGAACTGGTTGCTCTGCAGGTTGAAGACGTTCGTGCCGGTGATGTCGGCCGGCATGAGGTCGGGCGTGAACTGGATGCGCCCGTTCTCGGCCCCCAGCACGTGCGCGAGCGTGCGTACGAGCAGCGTCTTGGCCACGCCGGGCACGCCCTCGAGGAGCGCGTGCTGGCGGGAGAGGATCGTGACGAGGGCGAGCTCGACGGTCTGCTCCTGGCCGATGATGACCTTGGCGACCTCGGCGCGGGCCGTGGCCAGGAGGTTGAGCGTGTTCTGCAGGTTTTCGTTCATGGGGAATCAGCGGGGTTTCAACGCGCGGACGAGTGCGTTGTAGGTGGAGGACGGAGATTGCTTGGGGTCGCGGCCCTGCCAGGCGGCCTCGAGGCGGGCATCCGCGGCGGCCGTGCCGCCGGGTCGGCGGGTTTTCCACCATTCGGAAACGCAGGCCGCAAGGAGTCCTTCGGGCGTCAGGGCGCGCCTCAGTAACGCGGTGAAGCCGGCGGTCGGCGCGTAGGCGAGCGAGACCTCGCCTTCGCGCCCAACCGGCTCGGCGGGAGGAACGAACGCCACGCCCTGGCGCCAAGCATAAAGCAGCCCGAGCAACACGGTGAGCGCCAGCGCGCCGTGCAAGCCGTGGCGCCGGATGAGGTGACCGACCCCGGTTTCCTCCAACACGCCCAAAGGCGACTCGAGGAACACGATCTCACGATGCGGACCGACCACCCACGAAAGCAGTTCCGTGGCCCGGTTCAGGTGCACACTCTCGTTGCTCAGGAAAAACGCGTCACCCAGCAACAACACGCTGCCCCGGCCGATGCTGCGTTCGATCGCCACGGGCTCGCCGGCGCGGCGATAGAGCACGCGCCAGCCTGCATCCGCCTCCGGGGCGAAATGGAGATCGCTGTGCCAGGCCACGACCGCAGGCAGTTCCACCGGGGCCTCTTCACTGCGCTCGGCACCGACCCGGCGGGTCACCAGCCAGCGCTGCTTCAAGGTCACGCCCCAGGTCTCCTTGAGCGACAGCTGCGTCCGCGGTCTCACGCCGGGTCGCTTTTGTTCCTTTTCCCGGCGTCGCTTTTCGGCTTTCTCGTCCTTCTTCGCGTCATCCTCATCCGCCAGGACCGGCCGGCCTTCCGCATTGCGGCTTTCCCGCAGCAGGTCCGCGCGGAACGCCAGCACCACCCGCGCCCCCGCCGCCGCGGCGGCGTTGAGCGCGACCAGATCCTCGGTTGGAACGCTCTGCCAGGCCTGCCACTCGAGGCCCGGCAACATGACCAGGCGCGGCTGCGCCGACAGTCGCGCCAGCGGACGGTGGGCGCGGGACACGCTCAGGCCCGGCACCTGTCCCAGCGCCGCATACAGGGCCCGGGTCCCCAGCGCATCGGCGCGCAGCGAAGAATACGGCGGATAGACATCACCACCACCCAGCCTCAGGCTGAACAGCCAGCCGCAGGCGGCGATCACGAGCGCGGCCATGAGCAACAGCGGCAGCCAGCGACGCAGCATCACGGACGACCCTCCAGGATATCCAACCATTCCCGCACGACGGCATCGCTGGCCGGCACCGCGCCGTACCAGACCTCCTCGAACTGGCGGCGGCGCCGGCGGAATTCCTCGACCAGGGCGGTGTTCTGCCGGGCGCGACGCCGGAGTTCGGCTTCGTAATCGAGATTGGTCTTGAACCGGGCCAGCGAGAGCAGCCCTTCGCGCGCCCGCCGGGCAAGCGTGGCGAGGAAGAGCGCGCGCAACGCGAGCCGCCATTCGCCGGCGGCCACCTGCTGCCGGGCCAGGTCGAGCCAGCCTTCGGCCGGGAGCCGCGAGGCTTCGACGTTCTCGTCCCGCAGATCGGGCGTCACCGCCGGCACCGGCGCGACCGCCGCCAGCGGCGCGCCGGCCCGGTTGTGCCGCCAGACTTTCCACAACGCGAAGACCAGCAATCCCGCCACGCCGACAATCAGCAGAAACGCGCCCCACTGCAGCACGGACAGCCAGCCGAACGACGGTCGCGTCGCCGCGCCTTTCCCGTCCTTCGCGTCGCCGCCCGGAAACAGCTTGCCCACCCAGCGCTGCACCTGCTCGAACCAGCGAACCACCGTCCGGACCATCTGTTTGACGGCGTCGAAGCTCGCCCGCACGAATCCCTTGATCACGCCTTCCTGTTCCTGCTCTTCCGCCCGGGGGGCCGGCCGCAGGCGCCAGCGGAAATCCGGTTGCTCCAGCACCCGGTCCAGCGCCGGATCGAGCAGCTGAACCGGAGCGCTCCGCCCCGGCGGCGCCGGCGTATCCCCGGCTCGCGCCGGCGCAGGCTCAAAAAGCAGCCCGGCCGCCAGCAGCACCAGCGCGCCCGACGCCGCCAGCCGGCCGCGCGCTCTCTCCCGTCGCACAATGAGGCGCAGGTCCTCACCCGTCCGCAGCGAGCGTCCATGGAACACCCGCAGCACGAAGCAGGCCTTGATCAGGGGATCCACGCACAGGTACGTGAGCATCGCGACCAGCATCAGGAACGTCGTGCTGAAAACCGACCAGCCCGAGATCGCGAACACCGTCTTCAAGCCCAGCCACCGGGTCGCCAGGGCAGGCACAAGTTGGAAGGTGGCGGCGAGATTCAGGAAAACCATGAGGCCAAGGCCCGCCAGGATCAGCTGCATCCAGTGGTTCTGCGCCGGCCAGAGCTGCGCAAGCCTCCAGGCCTGCGCGTACCGCGACGGCTCGCCGGGCGCGCCGCGAGGCAGGACCGTGGCCGTTTGAAAATGCGCATAGATCCAGGCGAAGGGCACGCCGAACAGCGCCGCCAGCGGCACGAGCACCACGCCGCCGCATTGCTCGCGCAGCTGCGCCGCCACCTCCGCTCCGCGCTCCCGCCAGCCCTGCCCCGGCGGTTCCTCGCCCAGTCGCCGGGCCAGCAGGCGGACGCCAAAACGGTTTTGCCCGGCCTTCATCACACCGAAGAGCAGCACGAGCAACAGCGCCCCGGCGGCCACCTCGCCGTCGGTGGGGACGAACCACGTGACGTGCGCCCAGAAGTAGACGATGCCGAGGGCAAAGGGCACCGACGTCGCATAGTACACGACGAGGTCACCGGGATGACGGCGCAACAACAGCACCGCCTCCTCCACCAGGTCGAGGGCCCGGGGCCCGGAAACAGGATCGTGGCGGGCCATGGTCACGAATCGCCAATCCGCCACACCGTGCCTTCATGCACCTTGGCCGGAACCAGCTTGAGCAGCTGACCGAGGCTGTAGAACACCGTCCACAACAGGAGAAAGGCCGCCGCGAGCCGCACGGCCCGCCCCCCTTGGCGCCAGCGGGTCCCGGCCGGTTTCTTCGTTTCCGCCGCCTCGCGGGCAAGGCAGGCGGCACACAACAGCAGGCCCGCATGCTCGATCACGCACTCCCGGCAGAAATGCCCGGAGCAGGACGGACAACGCGCCACGGCCTCCCGCGCGGAATGCCGCTCACATCGCCTGGCGGCCAGCACGCTCATGACGTCGGCAGGGGCGGAGGCAGGGGCGGCACCGTGCCGCCGTCCCCGGCGGACGCGACGGGCGCAGCCGGCACCGGTTCGGCGGCGAGATCCACCTGCGCCGCCTCGATCAGCGCCTTGAGCTCGGCCACGATCCTGCGCGTCTTGGGCAGGCGGCTGAGCGCGGCGATGTTCTCCTGGTGCACGGCCGTGACCAGAACCGCGCGGCATCCCGGGCCAAGCAGGTGGTTCCACAGGAAAAACGGCAGGAAAACCACCGCCAGAATCACATACCCGCCCGTACCGCTCCCGACCCCCGCCATGATGGCCGCCACCACGAAGAACAGGATCACCAGCGTGAGCGCGAGGTAGGTGCGCCGTGCCGTGTGCACGATCAACAGGCACTGGATGTCCCGGAGGTAGAACCGGCGGTAGGACTCCGTGTAACCGGTCGACTGCACATGCAGAAGATGGTCCGGGCCGAGCCAAAGCTGGGAAAGCAGGCCCACCGTGCGGTGCACACGCGTGAGCTTGCGGTAGGGGGTGGCGGGACTGGCGGAGGCAACGGTCATATCAGCCCAGGAGCATGCGTCCGAAGAGGAGCGTCCAGCCGGCAATCTGCAGCACGGCGAGCAGGCCTGCGACGAGAAAACGCACCCGGCTGGACTTGCGTACGATGCTGCCCGGTTTCTTCCAGCCGTAGATGACGACGCCGACGGCGGCGGGCGCGCTCAGGAGCGTGATCGGCCAGAACAGGATCGGGAGGATCACCAGCACCAGCGCGATGTGGTCGTACAACACGCGATGATTCTCGGGCAGCTTGCGGCGGTCACTGCGGTTCTCGAGGCATGACGGGCACAGCTGCTGCCCGGCAAACGGCACGCGGCACACCGCGCACACATAGCGCCCGCAGCCGTCGCAGGCGGCCTCGGCCCGGTTCTGCACGTGGAAATAACAGTTCGCCTCCCCCGCGCCCGACGTCACCGCCCGGTCCACGCGCCGGGATGCCGCCAGCGCGGGGAAGCGAACCTGCTCGAACTCGTTCTCGCATGCGGGACAGCGCACGACGTCCACCCCCTGCCAGTAAACCTCCGGCACGACGCGGCGGCACTTGGGACAGGCGAGCTTGGCGACGGTCATCGCGTGGAGATCACCCGGGTGTCGCAGATGCGGTCGTGCAGGGCGCGGCGCTCATCATCGAAGGCCGCCATGATGTAACCGATGCCGAACAGCAGGCCGCTCAGCCATTCGGCGAAGTAGCGCCCGATGATCCGCCCGGTGGTCAGCGGCGAGCCGTCGCTGCGCACGACCTTCATGCCAAGGGCCATCTTGCCGGGCGTCGCGCCGTATTTCTTCAGGAAAAACCAGTAGTAGCCGAGGCCGATCGCGATGTTCACCAGGAACGACACGCCCTGGAAGGCGATGAAATTGCCGGTCAGGGCCGCGTCATTGGCCTTCGGCATGAAGATCATCTGCCCGAAGAACAGGATCGAGAGCCCCAGATCCGCGACCGTGGTCATCACCCAGTTGACGATGCCGTCCACGAGCTTGGCGAGGAAGCGGCGGCCGAAGCCGGCGTAGACCATCTGATTCGGCTGGGCCACACCCTCGCGCAACCGCTGGAAATACGCGTCCTTGTGCTCCGCGCTGATAAAGCCCCCCTCGTAGGGCACCATGTCACGGCGCCAGTGACGGCCACCGGATGCGGTGCAAACCGCGGTGTCGCCCGCCACCTCGCCGTAAGGACGCCAATCCGGCATGCCCTTGCTCCACACCAAGGTGTCGGCCTTGACCGCACCGTCCTTGACCAGATTCTCAAACGCCACGGGAGTCACCGGTCCGACGCGATTCCCGCCTGTTGCGTAAAACCATTCCATGCAGGCTTTAGTTGCCGGTCCGTCTTCGAAGCGGCAACCGAAAACGAATCCTAGCGGGTCTTAATTCAGGCCGTTTTCGCCGTTGATGTGCCTAGAATCCGGCGGCGCCTCGCGCCAGTGCCACGGTTTCAAGCAGGTGCCGGCGATAGCCGCCGGCGTCATCCGGCAGGTTCGCTTTTGTCCAGGTTTCCAACCGGTCCAGGGCTGGCGCGGCATGCGCGGCATCGCCCTGCAAAATCCGCCCGAGTTCGGCCAAGGCCACGGCAAAACGGAATCCGGAACTCGTCCGGTGCCAGGCGGTTTCCCCCGCACCAAACGTCCGCTGCACCCGCCCGGCGCGCGTGCCGTCGGCCGGCCGGTAGTTCACCTGAACGACACCCGCCGGTCGCGCCGGCGACGAACCGGCCTGCCACTCGAAATCGTAGAGCAGTGCGAGGCTCCGGCCAGGCAGCAGTTCCTCCATCTCCCCGTTCCCACCCAGCACTCTCGCGCCGGCGATCCGCTCGGGATCGAAAGTCACCTGCGCCGCAACCTCGCGCGCGACCGGTTCGAACAGGCCCTCGACCTGTCCGGCGAGCAACCGCTCCGCCTCCTCGGCCGTGTTCACGTAGCAGCTCCGGCCGCCGCCATGCCGGGCGAGCAGCTCGAGCCGCAGGTCGTTGCGATCGCTGCGCCCGAAGCCGAACACGCTCAAACGCATCCCTTCGGACGCCGCCTGCTCCGCCAGCGCGGCCAGCGTCGCGTCGTCGGTTTCACCCAGGTTGAAATTCCCGTCCGTGCACAGGATCACCGCGTTCAGGCCGGTCTCCGTCCGCGCGGCGCGCGCGAGTTCATAGGCGAGCAACAGGCCCTCGTGGCCGTTGGTGCGTCCCTCTGCCTTCAGGCCGTCGAGGCTTTCGCGCAATGCGCGCCCGCCTTCTCCGACCGGCGCACTGGGCCGCACTTCGCGCGCCTCCGCCGCGTAGGCCACGATTGCGACGCAATCGTCCGGACGCAGCCGCTCGGCCAGCCGCCGCACGCCTTCGCGCACGAGTGGCAGGCGGTTCGGCGTCTCCATCGAGTGGGAAACATCGATCGCCAGGACCAGGTTCGCCGCCGGACGCGCCGGCAGCGGGGCCGCTTGGGCCTGCACCACCACGCGCATGACCTTGCGTCCCGGTTCGAAAGGCGAGGACGCCATCTCCACGTTCACCGCCACCGGTTCTTCGGACGACGCGGAGGATGACCTTTCGGGCGGAGCCAGCTGAAGCAGATCGCCGGGCCTCACCTGATCCGGACGCGGCCAGCCGCGTCCGGCCAGGAGGCGTTTCAGATCGCCAGATCCCGAAAACGGCGGTTTCGCCGGCTGCACCGGTTTACGTTCGGCGGGCAATCCTTTCACCTCTCCCTGCGGTACAATCTGCGCTTGGTCGAAGGTCGAACCGGAACCCGATCCCGGCCCGCCGGCTGGCGCTTTCGATGGCGATGCCGCCACCGCCGCACCGCCGCCCGCACCGCCCGCCAGCGTGAGCACGCGCACAGGTGTATCGTCGGCGACCGTTGCCTCCGGCAGTTCGACCATTTCCTCCTCCGCCGCCTCAACGTCCGGAAGCGCTTCGTCCGTCTTCAGCTCATCGAGCACGGTCGCATCGCCTACGAGGGGCGCATCGCCGCCGCCCTGACCGTCGCCCACCAGACCGGCGCTCTGGCCGTTGCCGCGTCCAAAAGGTTTCTTCTCCCACGCGGCCTCGCCCGGGCGGCGCTCGCGCCGGTCCGCCGTCCGCCAGGCAACCGTGCTTTCACGCCTGGCCCCCGGCTCGGTGGCGATCTCGCCCCGCGCCGGTTGGGCGGCGAGGCGCGGCGAACCCGGTTCCGTTGCCTTGCGTCCCGCCAGCCACCCCCAGACACCAACGCCGACGGCCAGCGCAACGGCGGCGGCCAGCCACCCGCCTGCCCCTCCACGGCGACGCGGACGGCGCGGCGGCGGAGCGCCGTTTTGCAGGACCTGCTTCAACGTGCGCACGGTCCGGCGGATCGTCTCCGCCGTTTCGAGCAGTTCCTTGCCGTCGGCCACGCTTTCCGCAAACGCCCGTTTTTCCGCGGCCCCCATTTCGTCGAGCGCATAGGCGATGAGCTGCGGACTGATGAGACGCGCCTCCGCCTGACCCGGCGCCGAGGGAAACGCCGCCACGACGCGTCCCAATGCATTCTGAAAAAGCACCTCCATGCCCGGCGCCGAAAGCCCGGTGACGCGCGCCATTTCCTCCAGGTTGAAACCGAACTGCCAGCGCAGGCGGAGCGCCTCCTGCTGCTTCGCGGTCAGCCGTCCGAAGGCATGATGCACGGCCACGGCGGGATCCCGTCCCTCCACCGCTTCGTCGCTTTCGTGCTCGCCGACCGGCAGGGCCTCGCCCCGCTGGCCCGCTCCGATCAGGTGGCGGCGGCCGCGGGTGAAGAGCCATACGGCCGGCTCATCGTCGAGCTCCTGCCCCGCGGACAGCTCCCGCTTCAAAAGCTCGAACACGTCCCCGACCTTTCGCGCATCGGCGCCGGGCAACGCCGCCAGGTAGGCGCGCAGGTGCGCACCGTGCCGCTCCAGCAACGCCGGGGCGGCCGGCGAAGCGGCCTGGCCGGCGGAGGGAGGAGGAGCTTTGCTCACGGACAGCCTCTTATCGGCGCAAACCGGCGGAACTTGCCCGCCTTCTCGCCGACTCGCCCCTTGCACCCGGCTCCGCAACCCGCACCTTGGCCTCATGCCACGTCGCTGGGCTTCGCTCACCTTTTCGTCCGGCCTGCTTTTCCTGCTCGCCGCCTTCGCCGGCTGCGCCAAGCGCGAGGCTCCCGCCGATGCCGGGGTGCGTTCCGGCACCCTGTTGGTCGGCAATCTCGCCGAGCCCCAGGAACTCGATCCGCAGCTCATCGCCGCCTACACCGACCAGAACATCGCCGTCGCGCTCTTCGAAGGCCTCTGCGCCCTCGACGAACGCAGTTCGCAACCCGTGCCCGGCGTGGCCGAGCGCTGGGAATCGTCGCCCGACGGCCTGAACTGGACCTTCCACCTCCGCCCCAATGCGAAATGGTCCAACGGCGAACCGCTGACCGCACACGACTTCGTCGCCTCCTGGCGCCGCGCCCTCGCCCCCACCCTCGCCGCCGAATACGCCTACCTGCTCCACCCGTTGAAAAACGCCGCCGCGCTCAACGCCGGCACGCAGACCGATTTTTCCACCCTCGGCGCGGAAGCCGTGGACGACCACACGCTGCTTGTGACCCTCGAACGGCCCACGCCCTACCTGCCGTCGCTCACCGCCCAGCCGGCCTGGTTCCCCGTCAATCCGCGCGTGCTCGCGCGATTCGGCGACGTCAACCGGCGCCTCCCGGCCTGGACGCGCCCGGAAAACCTCGTGGGCAACGGCCCGTTCACCCTCGCCGAATGGACGCCCCAAGCCCTGCTCGTCGTGAGGAAAAACCCCGCCTACTGGGACGCCGACAAGGTGCGGCTCGCCCAGATCGTGTTTTTCCCCACGGAAAGCCCCGAGGTCGAGGAGCGCAATTTCCGTGCCGGCCAGGTCCATCTCACCTATGGCCTGCCCACCACCAAGCTCGCGGCCTACGAAAAGGAAAAACCCGCCGCGTTGCGCCGCGATCCCTTCCTCCAGGCGATTTTCCTCCGGTTCAACACCACGCGTCCGCCGTTCAGCGACGCCCGCGTCCGCCGCGCGCTGTCGCTCGCCGTGGACCGCGAGGCCATCGCCGCGAGCGTGCTGCGCGGCGCCGGCACGCCCGCCCGCAGCTTCACCCCGCCGGACTGCGCCGGTTATACCGCCCGCGCCACCGTCCCGACCGATTTCGAGGCGGCGCGCCGCCTGCTCGCCGAGGCCGGATTTCCCGGCGGACGCGGCCTGCCTGCGCTCGATCTGCAGGTGCGCAACGACGAGCACCAGCCGCGCGTGGCCGAGGTGTTGCAGGCACAATGGGCAAAGGAACTCGGCGTCACGCTCACCATCACCCCGCTCGAGCAAAAGACCTGGGTGCAGAACCAGCAGTCGCTGAACTACACGCTCTCCGGCGCGGGCTGGATCGGCGACTTCGTGGACCCCGTCACTTTTCTCGACCTGTTCGTCTCCGGCGGCGGCAACAACTGGACCGGCTGGTCCGACGCCGGCTACGACGGCCTCATCGCGCAGGCGGCTGCCACTCCCGACCCGGCGGCACGCCATGAGCTTTTCCAACAAGCCGAGGCCCGCCTGCTCGAACAATCCCCGATCGCTCCGGTCTTCTTCGGCGTGCGCGCCTACCTCATCCATCCGGCCGTGAAAGGCTGGGAACCCTCCCTCCTGGGTCTGCACCAATACAAGAAGGTTTACCTGTCGCCTTGACTCCCGCCTGCGTGTCATTCTGAGCGTAGCGAGATACCGAGTGTAACGACATCATCATCCAGCCTATGTCCGCCCGCTTCCTGATCACCGCCCTCTGCCTCACCCTTGCGCCTGTTCTGGCTGCGGCCGACCTCACCCTCGTCCGTGTGACCTCCGGCTGGCGCGACGCCGCCTCGTTCAAGCGCATCTCCGAATATTTCACCGGCAAGGAAAACACCGGCAAGGAAACCGTGCTCCGCACGCACCCGGACCGGCGCGACGGCTACTATTTTCTGCTGCGTATCCGCAACCCCGACGGCCCGCGCCACGTCACCGCCCGGCTGCAAATCATCACCGATGCGAGCGCCAAACCGCGCGACTTCACCTTCGCCCCGGATCTTCGCACGGGCGACACCGTTCTCCACCTCGGCCTGACCGGTCCCGACTGGCCCGACGCCAAGGCCGATCCCGTGGCGTGGAAGCTCGAGCTGACCGGCGCCAACGGCCAGATCCTCGCCGTCGAAAAAAGCTACCTCTGGGAAAAGCCGGCGGGCCAATGAGTGGAGGACCCGTCTCCCGACGGGCCGCGCTCGAGCACGCAGCTCCCGCCCGATTCTTCGCCGCGCCGGCATGACCCGCATCGGAAGTTCTTCCCAATCCTCCGCCTGGCAGGCTCTGCCCGGCTGGAACCCCACGGCCGACGTTCTGCGCGAAACCGTCGACGGCGGCCAGGCCTTCCGCTGGCACGAACGCGAGGCGGTGTGGACCGGCCACTGGTCCGGTCACTCGGTTCAGCTCTGTTTGAACGGAGCAACCCTGCAATGGCGCGCAGCCGCGCCCACCGCTCCAGCCGACGTCCGGCGCTACTTCGGCGGCGAAACCGACTGGGAATCGCTCACCGACTCGCTCCCGTGGCGCAGCGACGCGCACCTCGCCCGCTGCATCGCCGCGTTCCCCGGCCTGCGCATCCTTCGCCAGCCCTTCGGCGAGACCTTGCTCGGCTTCCTCTGCAGCGCCACCAAGCAGATCGTGCAGATCAAGCAGATGGTCGCGCTGCTGGCCGAACGCCACGGCACACCGCTCTGTAGGGCGGCATTCGGCGATGCCGCCCTACAGTTAAACCGCCTTCCGACCTGGTCCGAACTCGCGCTCATTCCGGAAAAGGACCTCCGCACCTGCCTGCTCGGTTTTCGCGCTCGTTTCATCGCGGAAACGGCTACATTCCTCGCCCGTCATCCCGGCTGGCTCGACGAAACCGAGGCCCTTCCCTACGCCGCCGCGAAGCTCCGCCTCATGGAGCTGCCTGGCGTCGGCGAAAAGGTGGCCGACTGCGTGCTCTTGTTCGGCGCCGGCAGGCTCGAGGCCTTTCCCGTGGACACTTGGGTGCTCAAATCACTCGCCCGCTGCTACGGCCTCGATGGGTGGAAACCCGCCCAGGTCGCCCATTTTGGCCGCGCCCACTTCGGTCCGCTCGCCGGCCTCGCCCAGCAATACCTGTTCGCATGGGAGCGAAAACACGGCGGCCGATAGTCCTGTATCGGCCAACGGCTCGCCCCCGCCTCCGCCATTTCACCTCCTGCCGCGATGCTCCGGCGTGGGCGGTGAGCTTGCTCACGCCACGATCGTCTCAACCTGCCCGCGGCGCCAGCCAGCCGCCCGCCCGCCGGAACATGACCTACCCGGCGCTCTCCCGCTTCAGCAGCCGCCACGGGAAGAAATACACCGCGTACACGACCGCATAGACCCAAAAGTGGTCGAGCCGCAGGAAATGCGCCGCGGCGAAGAAGAAGATCAGCAGGTGCAGGCGGATCACATTCCGGTAGGGCGCCATCAGCGCGTTGCTTTTCTTGTCGGCGAACGACCGGAACGCCTCCTGCGCGTTCGCCGTGCGCGGAGGCAGCCGGAAGTGTTCGCGCTCAGCCAGCATCGCCACCGGCAGGAACAGCCAGTAGCGCCGCACCACCTCCGCATAGGGCGACAGATTGATGAAATCCCCGCTGCGTTCTCCCACGGGAAAAAAGAACGCCAGGAACACCGAGTGCACGAAATGAAACAGGCCGAAGTGCAACGTGAAAAACGCCAGCAGGAACAAACCGCCGACGAACAAGCCCACGGAACCCAGCGCGTGGCTGAAGATCATCCACACGATCATGGCATAGCCGACAACCAGGCTTGCCAGCCACAGGCTCCACACCAGGTCGGTCGTGTTCCACCCGGCGAACCACGCCACCGCCAGCCCGGCGGCAAAAGCCAGCGCATCGGGCCAGGCGGCCAGCCAGCCCCCGCCCGATGCAGCCTTTGCCCCCGTCCGGTTCACTTCGCCTTCTGGATCAGTTCGACCTCGTAGCCCTCGGGCGCGTCGATGAAGGCGATCACCGATCCGCTGCCGGTCTGCGTCGGACCGTCGCTCAGCGGATAACCCTTCTGCTTCGCGGCGGCGGCAAAGGCCTCCAGATCGTCCACCTCGAAGGCGAGGTGCATCAGGTCGGGCTGCACCTTGACCGGCTCCGCCCCGGGCGGCATCTGGCACAGCTCGATCTCCTCGTCGCTGTTCGGCGTGGTCAGGAACACGAGTTGCGCGCCGCGCGGCGAGGTGTGCCGGCGCGAGGCGGTCAGGCCCAGGGCCTCGGTGTAGAACTTCACGGAACGCTCGATGTCGTTCACGCGCATGCGGGTGTGGAGCAGTTTTTTGACGGACATGCGCGCAAGCTAGCCAACTTCGCCCGCGAATCACGCGAATTTGCGCGAATGATTTCATTCGCTGTGGGTCCGATCCCCCGAAGCTTGCTTCGGCTTGGCTTGAAAAAAGTGGCACGGGTCTCCCGACCTTTGGGGAATGAGATCACGGGTCAGGAGACCCGTGCCACGAAGGGGGCGACAGGTGAAGTGAAGCATGAAGGAGGTTGAATCCAATGCCCCGGAGTTTGCTCCGGAGATTTTCACTCTCAACGCCCGCCGCGTCCTGCGCGTTCAGCCACCTTCTGAATCCGCGCCGATTCGCGTGATTCGCGGGCAACCTCCGTTTTCTTTTCGTGTGTTTCGTGTGTTTCGTGGTTTATCTCCGGACCCTCTCCAATGTCCCTCACCCTCGCCGATGTCCGCGACGCCCACGAACGCATCCGCCCGTTCATCAAGCGCACGCCCGTGCTCACGAGCGAACGGCTCGACGCTTCCGTGGGCGCGTCGCTGTTTTTCAAGTGCGAGAACTTCCAGGAAGCCGGCGCCTTCAAGTCGCGCGGCGCCTGCAACGCCGTGTTCTCGCTCACCGACGAGGAGGCCGCCACCGGCGTCGTCACGCACTCGTCCGGCAACCACGCCGCCGCGCTCGCCCGCGCCGCCCAGTTGCGCGGCATCACCGCACATATCGTGATGCCCGCCGGCGCCGCGCAGTCGAAGGTGCGGAACGTCGGCCACTACGGCGGCTGGATCACCTTCTGCGAACCCAACCTCGCCGCCCGCGAAGCCGCCTGCGCGCGCGTGGCGAAGCAGACCGGGGCGACCATCGTCCATCCCTTCGACGACCTGCGCGTCGCCGCCGGCCAGGGCACCGCGGCGATCGAGCTGCTCGAGGAGCAACCCGCGCTCGACCTCATCCTCTGCCCCGTCGGCGGCGGCGGTCTGCTCAGCGGCACCGCCGTGGCCGCCAAGACGCTCAGGCCCGGCCTGCAGGTCGTCGGCGTCGAGCCCGAGCTGGCCAACGACGTCCAGCAATCCTTCCGCGCCGGCCGCCGCATTTCGATCCCGACGCCCGCCACGCTCGCCGACGGCCTGCGCACGAACTGCACCGGCGAAAAAAACTTCCCGATCATCCGGCAGCACGTGGACGACGTCGTCACCGTTTCCGAGGAAGCCATCGTCGCCGCCATGCGCGCCGTGTGGGAGGCCCTGCACATGGTGATCGAACCGTCCGCGGCCGTGCCCTACGCCGCGCTGCTGGAAAAGCGCGTGCCGCTGGAGGGCCGGCGCATCGGCCTGATCGTGACCGGCGGCAACGCCGACCTCGACAAGCTGCCGTGGTTGAAACCGTAAGGGTGGAGCCCGGCCTCCGGACGGGCTTGATGGTGCCCGGCTGACGCCTGTCAGCGGCCGGTCATGGACCCGCCCTGCGCCTCAGGCGCCGTCGTCACCGATGGACGCGGTGGCGCAGTTGGTCACGGCCTGTTGCACGAGCTCGACCTCCTCGGCGGTGTCGGGCTGCCGTGTCACGAAGGACATGCCGGAATCGCCGTCGCGTCCGAAAAACTCGGGTGCCTCGGCACGGCACTGGTCGCAGTCGATGCAGGACGAGTCGACGTAGAAACGTCCGGCAACATTGAGGGGAAGACGGTCGGAAAGCGTGGCCATGGTGGGTAAGGGTTGAAGGTTGAGGTTTGCTCCAGCATGCCACGACCGGGGCGGACGCGCTCGGCGGCGGTTGACGGGAACGGCGCATTTTTTGACCGCAGGCCCATGGGAACCCGCGCGCAGTCCCGCGGTTTCATGTGGAGTCACCACAAGAGATGATTAGCTTCTGACAACGAACGGGACCGCTTCGCCGTTGAACCGTCCACGGCGTAATCCGATGCTCGTTGCGTCGTCCGGTTCCATGATGAGCGAACATCCCCACGCATTTCTCGCCCTTTTTGTTGGCGTCGCCCTCGCCTTCCCCTTGTTGCTGCTCGGCGTGGCGTGGCTCTGGGTGAAGTTCTTCCAGCCGAAACGTCCGGGCGCCATCAAGAACGCCACCTACGAGTGCGGCCTCGCCCCGACGGGCGACTCCTGGATCCAGTTCAAGGCCCACTATTACCTCTACGCGATCCTCTTCCTCATCTTCGACGTGGAGGTGCTGTTTCTCCTGCCTTTCGCCGTCGCCTTCACCGGCCTGCCATCAGGCGCGCTGATTGCGATGATGGTATTCATCCTTCTTCTCGCCGAGGGCCTCGTGTGGGCCTGGGCGCGCGGCCACCTCGAGTGGAAATGACCATGAGCGACGCGACCTCCAGCTCTTTGCCGGGCGACCTCAGCCGCGACGCAGGTCGCGCGACCGGCCCCGGGCCCGTCGGAGGGTTTCCCGCCGCGGGAAACATGACCGACGCCGAACGCGAGGAACTCCGCCGCCACGGCATTCTGCTCACCAGCCTTGAGGAACTCTACAACTGGGGCCGCAGCAATTCCATCTGGCCGCTCCAGTTCGGCCTCGCCTGCTGCGCCATCGAGATGATCGCCGCCGCCACGGCGCGCTTCGACATCGCGCGTTTCGGCGCCGAGATCTTCCGTCCCTCACCGCGCCAGGCCGACCTCATGATCGTCTCGGGCACCGTCACCAAGAAGATGGCGCCGCTCGTCGTCCGTCTCTGGAACCAGATGCCCGAGCCGAAATACTGCATCGCGATGGGCGCCTGCGCGATCTCCGGCGGCCCCTTCAAGCAGGGCTACAACGTGCTCAAAGGCGTCGACCGCTACATCCCGGTGGACATCTACATCCCCGGCTGCCCGCCGCGACCCGAGGCGCTGCTGCACGGGCTCACCCAGCTGCAGGAGAAGATCAAGACCGAGCGCCTCGCCGGCCCCGCTGCCGCCCGCCATCTCCGTCCGGAAACCGCCGGCGAATTCCCGATCCCCGACTACGGCGAACACGACCTCCAGCCGCCGCACAACCCCGCCCTCTTCCAACCGCCCCCGCTCCCGCGCAAGCCCTGACATGGAAACCCTCGAGCAGCTCCGCGACCGCCTGCTGACCCGCTTCCCCGCGGCGAAGATCGAGCTCGTGCCCAATCCCGGCGCCTCGCCCGAACCCGCACTGCTGCTCGAAGCCGCCACGGCCCGCGAGATCGCCCACTTCCTGCGCGACGACCCGTTCGTCAAACTCGACTACTGCTCCAACGTCACCGGCGTCGACTGGCCCGACAAGGAAATCGTCGAGACGAAAAAAGTGTCCGTGCCCGATCCCGCCGGCGGCCCGGCCAAGGTGGTCGAGGAAAAGACCAAGCGCTTCCAGCCCGGCTGCCTCGAGGCCGTCTACCATCTCTATTCGATGGCACTGAAGAGCACCGCGCCCGTCATCCTGCGCCTGCGCACCGTCAACCGCACGGACCAGGTCACGCTGCCCTCGCTCACGCCGGTGTGGCGCTCCTGCGATTTCCAGGAACGCGAGATCTACGACCTGTTCGGCATCGTTTTCGAGGGCCACCCCGACCTGCGCCGCCTCCTGATGTGGGACGGTTTCAAGGACCACCCGATGCGCAAGGATTACGTCTCCCCCGACGATTACGAGTGGGAGCCCACGCCGCACGGCGCCGTGCACGACCGGGCCAAATCCCACTATCCGGCGACGCCCGCCGCCCCTGAAGCTGCGGCGACCCCACCGCAGAATGCCGCAGCCGCGAAGGAGGCCAAGCCATGACCTCCCCTCAGGTTTCAGGTTTCAGCCCTCATGTTTCTCCCACCGCCTTGGGCGGTGGCACCGGCCCCACCGTCCGCGCCGTGTACGATGAGTTCCACGGCGACCTCCTCGAGGTCTCGATGGGCCCGCAGCACCCGTCCACCCACGGCGTGTTCCGCATGATCGTTACGCTCGACGGCGAGCGGATCGTGAAGCTCAAGCCCGTCTTCGGCTACCTCCACCGTAATCACGAGAAGATCGCCGAGGGCACCAGCTACCTGGCGTCGATGCCCTACACGGACCGGCTCGACTACCTGTGCTCGATGACGAACAACTGGGCCTACGCCCTCGCGGTCGAGAAGCTCGGCGGCCTCACCGTGCCCGACCGCGCCCAGTACCTGCGCGTGATCATGGCCGAGCTCACGCGCCTGGTGAACCACAGCTGCCTCGTCGGTTTCCTCTTCAACGACCTCGGCACCTCGTTCACGCCGCTCCTCTACGCCTTCCGCGAGCGCGAGAAGATCCTCGATCTCTTCGAATCCCTCAGCGGCTCGCGCATGATGTGCAACTACCAGCGCTTCGGCGGCTGCCGCGTGGATCCGACGCCCGAGTGGCTCGCCGCGGCAAAGGCGCTCGTGGACAACTTCCCGCGCTTTCTCGACGAGTACGAGACGATGCTCACGGGCAACGAGATCATGCTGGCCCGCACCCAGGGCGTCGGCCGCCTCGACCCGCAGCTGGCGGTCAACGCCGGCATCACCGGCCCCGTGCTCCGCGCCAGCGGCGTGGACTACGACCTGCGCAAGGTCGACGGCTACGGTTTCTACCCGCGTTTCGACTTCCGCGTCCCGCTCGGCGCCCATGGCGACACCTACGACCGCTACATGCTGCGCATCCTCGAAATGCGCGAATCGGTGAAGATCCTGCAGCAGGCCTTCCGCGACCTGCCCGCCGGTCCGATCATGGATCCCAAGGCCAAGCTCCGCGGTTTCCGCCCCAAGACCGGCGAAGCCTACGGCCGCCTCGAATCCCCGAAGGGCGAACTCGGCTTCTTCCTCATCAGCGACGGCAGCCCGAATCCGTACCGCTACCGCGTCCGTCCGCCTTCCCTGATCAACCTCACCCTCCTCGAGGAAATGTGCCTCGACCAGACCATCGCCGACGCCGTCGTCATCCTCGGCTCCATCGACATCGTCCTGGGCGAGGTGGACCGCTGATCGCTTCTTCAACTTAAACTTCGAACTTCAACCGCCTCATGTTCGGCACCGGCATCCTCAAAGGCCTTGCAGTCACCGCGAAGAATCTCGCGGGGAGCTACCATGACCCGGCGCGGATGGTGACGCAGGAGTACCCCGACGTCGCGCCGAAGCTGCCCGAGGCCTACCGCAACTTCCCGTTCCTGGTGTGCGAGGACGCCGCCGATCCGATGGGCACGCTGCGCTGCGTGGCCTGCCAGATCTGCGAGAAGGAGTGCCCGCCCCAGTGCATCTACATCGAGAAGAGCAAGGACAAGAAGCCCGACGCCACGGGCAAGATGCAGCTCTACCCCGCGGTCTTCGCCATCGACACCTCCGTCTGCATGGGCTGCCAGATCTGCGTGGAGGTCTGCCCGTTCGACTCGATCAAGATGGACAAGGTGTTCGAGGTCGCCGCCACCGACCGTTTCACCGAGCTGCTTCTCAACCGCGAGCAGCTCGCGAAGTCCAACGCCTACTACAACCAGATCCACCCGGTCGAAGCGGCCGAAGTCGACGCCCGCCTCGCCGCCGACCGCAGGGCCGCCGAGGAAAAGGCCAGGGCCGCCGCTGCCGCGAAGGCCGCTGCGCCGGCCGCACCCGCCAAACCCGCCGCACCAAAGCCTAACGAAGGCAAACCCGCCGCCGGAGGGCCCGCCACATGAGCGACTCCCTCGAAGTCATTCCCCTCATCCTGCGCGACTGGATCGTGGACCTTTTCCCGGCCTCGCTGCAGTGGCTCGTCCACCACCTGATCACCATCGGTGTTATCCTCGCCGTGTTCGGCCTGTTCTTCGCCTTCACCACGGTCGCCGAGCGCAAGCTCCTCGGCCGGCTGCAGAACCGCCTCGGACCCAACCGCGCCGGCCTGCCCAAGCTCTCGATCCTGCCCTTTCACCTGAAGCACAAGCTGTGGGGTCTCACCCAACCCTTCGCCGACGCGGTGAAGGCGCTGACCAAGGAGGACGTGGTTCCCGACGCCGCCGACAAGGTCCTGCACTTCCTCGCGCCCGTCTGCATCGTGGCGTTCTCGCTGCTCGGCTTCGCGGTGCTGCCCTTCGGCCGCGCCCTCATCCCGGTCGAACTCGACGCCGCCCTGCTCTACTTCTTCGCCGCCGGCACGGCCACCGAGCTCGCCATCTTCATGGCCGGCTGGGGCAGCCGGAACAAATACTCGCTGCTCGCCGCCATGCGCGCGCTCGCCCAGCTCATCAGCTACGAGCTGCCGCTGATCCTCTCGGTTGTCCCGGCCGTGCTCGTCGTCGGCACGCTTTCGCTGAAGGACATCGCGCTCGCCCAGGGCGGCTGGACCTTCGGTTTCCTCCCGCATTGGCACGTGTTCACGCCGTGGGGCTTCGCGGGCTTCATCATCTTCCTCGTCGCCGCCCTGGCCGAGAGCAACCGTTCGCCCTTCGACCTGCCCGAGGCCGAGAGCGAACTCATCGCCGGCCATCTCACCGAGTATTCCGGCTTCAAGTACGCGCTCTTTTTCATGGCCGAGTACTTCGGCCTCACCGCCCTGAGCGGCCTCGGTGTCACGATCTTCCTCGGCGGCTGGCAGGCGCCGTTCGCCTTCCTCGAGTTCATCCCGTCCTACCTCTGGTTCATGATCAAGCTGGCGGGCATGATCGTGTTCTTCATCTGGGTGCGCGGCACGCTGCTCCGCCTGCGCATCGACCAGCTCACGCGCCTGTCCTGGCAGTTCCTCGTTCCGCTGGCCCTGATCAACCTCGTCAACGGCGCCTTCTGGGCCCTGACCCCGGCCTGGACCGGCCCGCTGCTCGCCGCCCGCTGGGCCCTCTCCGCCGCGCTGATCGTCATTCCCTTCCTCGTGCTGGCCCGCCGCCTCAGCGGCGACCGCGCTCCGCGCACCTACCGGTATGCTTAAATTCTCGATTCCCGATTCTCGGTTTTGGATTTCTCCGAGCCCCGCCCACGGGGATGGGAAACCCCGTCGGTGCGTCCAATCGGAAATCGAAAATCCAAAATCGAAAATCTCGTGATCGCCATCATCGCCATCGCTGTATTCACCCTCGCCGCTGCGATCACGGCCTTCCTCCGGCGCAACCTGATCCACAGCGCGCTGCTGCTCGTGGGGGCCTGGGTGGGCATCGCAGCCTTCTACCTCTGGGCGGGGGCTGAGTTCGTGGCCTTCGCCCAGATCCTCGTCTACGTCGGCGCCGTTTCGATGGTCGTGTTGTTCGCCGTGCTGCTCACGCGCCAGGGCGCGACCTCGGCGCCGGTCGAATTCGACTCCCTCAAGCGCGCCGTGCTCGGCTTCATCGTCGCCGGCGGCGTGGGCGGCCTGCTGGCCGGCGCGATCCTCGGCAGCCCGCTGGATGTGCACACCGCCAGCCCGGAGCCCGCCGTTTCCGTCAAGGAACTCGGCCATCTCCTCATGGGCCCGTACGCCGCGGCCCTGCTGATCGTGGGCGTGCTCCTGACCGTCGCCCTGCTCGGCGCGGTCGTGATCGCCGCCGTGGACAAACCGGAGGACGCCCCGTGAGCCCGCTGCAAGTCTGCCTTCTGTTCTCCGCCCTGCTGTTCTGCATCGGGCTCGTCGGCGCGCTCGCGCGCAGCAACACCATCCTCGTGCTGCTCGGCATCGAGCTGATGCTCAACGCCGCCAACCTCAACTTCATCGCCTTCTGGCGCTACGGCCCGCATCCGGAGGCCGGCACGGGACTGCTCTTCGTGCTCTTCGCCATCGCGGTCGCCGCCGCCGAGGCCGCCGTCGGCCTGGCCCTCATCATCGCCATCCACCGCCACCGGAAGACCATCCGCCTCCAGGAGGCAAGCAGCCTCAGGGGCTGAGAAGTTTTCAAACGCCAGACTCCAAATGCCAAAGAAATCCCCAATACGAGCAGCCCGACGTTCCGGGATTCCGGAGCTGGAGCTTTCTTTGGCGTTTGGGTTTTGGCCTTTGGCGTTTTTTACCCCGCGCAAATCCCCAAGGGATCGTTCGCCGGCTTCAGCAATTTCCAAGCCATGACCTTAGCTGCGGAACACCTCTGGCTCATTCCCGCCCTGCCGCTCACCGCGGCGGCGATCGGTGCGCTGACACCCCGGTCCGGCCGCACGATCGCTGCCGGCGCTGCCATCGGCGCCATGGGTCTGGCCTTCCTGCTCGCCTGCGCCGCGCTCGCCGGCGCCCTTGCCGACCCGGCCGCCCACCAGGTCTTCAATTTCGCGTGGTTCGACCTCGGGCACACCGCGCTGCGCCTCGGTTTCCTGCTCGACCCGCTCACTGCGTTCATGGTCGTGATGGTCACCTTCGTCGGGCTGCTGATCTTCGTCTTCAGCACCGGCTACATGCACGAAGACCCCAACGCCAAGCAGTTCTTCTGTTACCTCAGCCTCTTCGCCGCCGCGATGCTGGGCCTGCTCGTCGCCAACAGCCTGCTCCTGCTCTTCGTCTGCTGGGAACTCGTCGGCCTCGCCTCCTACCTGCTCATCGGTTTCTGGTTCCACAAGCCGTCCGCCGCCGCCGCCGCCAAGAAGGCCTTCATCACGACGCGCATCGGTGACCTCGGCTTCCTCCTCGGCCTGCTCTGGCTGCAGGATGCCCAGGGCACGCTCCTCTTCTACGACGGCGGCGCGGGCCTCCTCGAATCCGCCGCCCTCGCCCATCTCTCAACCCTGCTCCCCTGCGGCCTCGCCGTCTCGACCGCGATCGGCCTGCTCCTCTTCTGCGGCGCGGTCGGCAAGTCCGGCCAGTTCCCGCTCCACATCTGGCTGCCCGACGCGATGGAGGGTCCGACGCCCGTCTCCGCGCTCATCCACGCCGCCACGATGGTCGCCGCCGGTGTCTTCCTTATCGCCCGCATCTACCCGCTCATGGCCGCCGACCAGGGACTCGCGGATGTCCCGGTCCATGCCCTGAGCGTCGTTGCCTTCATCGGCGCCATCACCGCCCTGCTCGGCGCCCTGATCGCCGTCGCGCAAAACGACATCAAGCGCATCCTCGCGTTCTCCACCGTCTCCCAGCTCGGCTACATGATGCTGGCCCTCGGCGTCGGCTCGTGGGTCGCCGCCGTCTTCCACCTGCTCACCCACGCCTTCTTCAAGGCCCTGCTCTTCCTCGGCGCCGGCTCGGTCATCCACGCCGCGCACCACGAGCAGGACATCCGCCGGCTCGGCGGGCTCTCCGGCAAGATGAAGATCACCTTCCTGACCTTCACGATCGGCACGATGGCGCTGGTCGGCGTGCCGCTGTTCTTCTCCGGCTTCTGGTCCAAGGAGGCGATCCTCCACGCCGCCCACGGCTGGTCGGTGTCGCACCTGCCCTTCTACGTCGCGCTGCTCGGCGTCGTGCTCACCGCCTTCTACAACACGCGCCTGATGGCCGAGACTTTCTTCGGCAAACCCCGCTCCCACGCTGCCGAGCACGCCCACGAGAACAGCACGGCCATGACCCTGCCGCTCGTGATCCTCGCCGCCTGCGCCATCATTCTCGGTTTCCTCAACACCCCTGCCTGGCCCTGGCTCGACGCCATGCTGCTCGGCCAAACCGAGGTGCATGGCCACCCGCTCCTGGAAGGCGCCGGCCTGATGGGTCTCTCGGTCGTGCTCGTCGCCCTCGGCATCGGCGCCGGCTGGGCGCTCTACGGCCGCCGCACGCGCATCACGGCCACCGCACCCGATCCCCTCGCCGCCAGGGCGCCGGGGGCGCTCGCGGCCCTGGGCAACCGCCTCGGTTTCGACGAACTCTACGGCGCCACGGTCATCCGTCTCACCGACGCCTTCGCCTCGCTTTGCGCCTTCCTCGAAAAATGGGTCTGGGACGGCGCCGTGCGCTTCCTCGCCGCGCTCGGCGAGTTCACCGGCTCGACCGGACGCGACACCGACGAACAGGTCCTCAACGGCGGCTTTGACGCCACCAGCGGCAAGCTCCGCAGCGCCGGCACCGCCTACTCGAGGGCCCAGACCGGCGATGCCCACGGCTACCTGCGCACGCTCGCCCTCGGCGTCGTGTTCCTGCTCATCCTCGTGATCCTGGGAGGTGCCCGATGAACCTCCTCTCCTGGATCATCTTCACCCCGTGGATTGGCGCGCTGCTGGTCTTCATCCTCCGCCGGCAACTGTCGCCGCAACTCGGACGACTGCTGCCCGTCGCCTTCAGCCTGAGCACCTTGGTGCTCGGCGGCCTGGCGCTCGCCCGCTTCGACCCGGCGATGACCGGTCTGCAACTCGTCGAGAGGGCCGGCTGGATCCGCACGCTCAACGTCCATTACCACGTCGGTCTCGACGGCCTGAGCCTCGTGCTGGTGCTGCTGACCGGCCTCCTGGCCCCGCTCGCGCTTTTCGGCACGACGCGCACGCTGCGCTGCCCGGCCATCCATGGCGCGCTCTTCCTCCTCCTGCAGGGCAGCGCCCTCGGCGTGTTCCTGGCGCTGGATTTCTTCCCCTGGTTCGTCTTCTGGGAGCTGAGCCTCGTGCCGGCCTTCTTCCTCATCAAGCTGTGGGGCGGCGGTTCGTCGGAAAGCGGCCAGGCCGCGGCTTCGCGCGCGGCCTACCAGTTCGTGATCTACACCATCGGCGGCAGCGCGTTCATGCTGCTGGGTTTCGCCGCCCTCTACGCCGCGACCGGCACCTTTGACTTCACCGAACTCGCCGCCCTGGCCCGGACCGGCCTGATCGCGGAAAAACTGGCCGCGCTGGGCGGCTTCTGGCCGCAGGCGGTGTTCCTCGGCGTGCTGCTCGGCCTCGCGGTCAAGGTCCCGCTCTTCCCCTTCCATGCCTGGCTGCCCCCGACCTACGCGGAGGCGCCGACCGGCACGTCGATGTTCCTCACCGGCGTGATGTCGAAGATGGGCGTCTACGGCTTCCTCCGTATCCTCTGGCCGATCTTCCCGCAGCCGCTGCAGGCGGCGGCGACGCCCCTGCTCTGGCTCGCCCTCGGCGGCGTGGTCCTGGGCGCCTTCGCCGCCATGCGCCAGACGGACCTGAAGCGCCTGGTCGCCTATTCGTCCATCAACCACCTCAGCTACTGCCTGCTCGCGCTCTTTGCGGTCGCCGCCACCGGAGCCGCCAATCCCGCGGCCGCGACGGCCGCCCTCAGCGGTGCCGTGCTCCAGATGTTCAACCACGGCCTCTCCGCCGCCGCGCTCTTTTTCTGTGTCGGCGTGCTGGAAGACCGCGCCGGCGGCAAACGCGGTCTCGCGGACTTCGGCGGCGTGCGCTCGACGGCGCCGGTCTTCGCCGGCTTCTGCGGCGTGGCGCTCTTCTCCTCCCTCGGCCTGCCCGGACTCAACGGCTTCGTCGGTGAATTCCTCATCTTCCGCGGTGTCTTCGGCCTCGCGCCCTGGATGGCGGCGATCGCCACCCTCGGCCTCCTCGCCACCGCCCTGTTCCTCCTGACCTTCTGGCAACGCGTCTTCCACGGCCCGGCCGCCGGCGCCGGGGTGAATTTCCGCGATCTCGACTTCACCGAAAAGACGACCCTCCTCCCGCTGCTCGTGCTCATGTTCCTCCTCGGCGTCTGGCCGCAGCTGCTGGCCGGCCTGATCAACCCTCTCGTCACCGCCTGGGCGGCCAACTTCGCCTACGTCAATTGAACGCCATCGTCCCAATCGTTCTCCTTCTCTCAATCCTGATCGTTGTCTCGATCTGGATTCAGATGTGCGATTCCCGATCTGGAAAACGGGGAACGATCAAGAGGACGAGAACGCGTCTCCCAGGCGCTTGGCACTCCGCTTTCCGCACTCCGCCTTCCGTCCCATGAACGCCCTGCCCTGCACCATCTACGTTTCGTTCGCCGGCGCGCTGCTCGCGCTGCTGGCCGGGGCGCGCTCGGCCATGGCGGCGCGAATCATCGCCCTGGCCACGTCGGTTACCGCCTGGGGCATCACGCTCGCCGCCGCCCGCGACTTCGTGCCCGCAGCCGGCCTGCAGGATCTCGTCAACGTCGCGTGGATCCCCGAGCTCGGCATCCGCTACCACCTCGCGGCCGACGGCATCAGCCTCACGCTCCTCGTGCTCACCGGCCTCGCCGCGACGGCCGGCGTGCTCTTCTCCTGGAACATCGGGCATCGCACGGGCGAGTTCTTCGCCCTCTACCTCGCGCTCATCGGCGGCGTGTTCGGCGTCTTCCTCAGCGCCGACGCCTTCGTGCTCTTTGTCTTCTACGAGATCGCCATCGTCCCGAAGTACTTCCTCATCGCGAACTGGGGCTCCACCAACCGCGAATACGGCGCGATGAAGCTCGTGCTCTACTCGTTCGCGGGCAGCGCTCTGGTGCTCGCCGGCATGCTCTGGGCCTACGCCGCCGGACACGCCGCGGGCTTCGGTTTCCCTGAGCTCATCGCCGCCACCGGACGCCTCGGTCTCGCCTCGCAGGTCGGCGTCGTGGCGCTGATCTTCACCGGTTTTGCGACGCTCGCCGGCATGTTCCCGCTCCATACCTGGGCACCGACCGGCCACGTCGCCGCGCCCACCGCCGCCTCGATGCTGCTGGCCGGCGTGGTGATGAAGCTCGGCGCCTACGGCTGCCTGCGCGTGGCCATGCCCCTCTCGCCCGAGGCCTTCGCCGTGCTCCAGCCCGCGATCGCCTGGCTGGCCGTCATCGGGATCGTCTACGCCGGCCTCGTGGCCCTCGTGCAGGAGGACTTCAAGTTCGTCATCGGCTACTCGAGCGTGAGCCACATGGGGTTCGTGCTGCTCGGCCTCGCCGCCGCCAACCCCGCCGCCGTGAGCGGCGCGGTCTTCCAGATGTTCTCGCACGGCGTGGTCGCCGGCCTGCTCTTCGCCGTCGTCGGGCGCATGGTCTACGAGCGCACCCACACCCGCCGGCTTGCCGACCTGCGCGCCCTGCCGCTGCACCGGCTGATGCCGTTCGCCGCCGTCGTGTTCGTCCTCGCCGGGCTCGCCTCCATGGGCATCCCGGGCTTCAGCGGTTTCCCGGCCGAGCTCACCATCCTCATCGGCACATGGCAGGCCAATCCGGTCTGGGCGCTGGCCGCCGCCTCCGGCGTGCTGATCGCCGCGGCGTTCACCCTGCGCGCCATCCAGGTGTCGTTCTTCGGCAAGGTGGAGCGCGGCGCGGCCTGCGCGGCATGCGCCAGCCAGCCGGACGCCGGACATCACCATGACTTCCCTCCCATCACCTGGCCGGAAAAACTCGGGGCGTTGCTGCTGCTCGGCGCGACCCTCTATCTGGGTCTGAATCCCGATACCCTCTTCGACTGGATCCGGCCGGCCCTGCAGTCGCCCGTCTTCCAATCCATCTTCACGGGAGGTGCCTCATGACCGCCGACTACGCCGGACTCTTCCATGCCTTGCGGCCCGAGATCCACCTCGTGGTCGGCGCCCTGCTCGTGCTCGGCTTCGACCTGGCGTGGGCCCGCCACCGCCCGGCCAACCGCCATCACGTGGCCCTCGTGCTCGGCACGATCGCGCTCCTCATGGCCTGCTACGAAGCCGCCACGCTGCCGGTGTCCGGACGCGTCTTCGGCGGGGCTTTCCATTACGACCAGCTCGCCCTCGTCACCCGCGTCGGTGTGATCGGGCTCGCCGCGCTCGCGCTGGCGCTCCTGCCCCGCTCCGCGAAGCTCCGCCATCCGGCCGAATTCACGGCCATCCTGCTGCTCGGAACCACCGGGTTCACCCTGATGGCGGCGGCCAACAACCTGCTCGTGGTCTTTCTCGCGCTCGAGCTCGCCAGCCTGTCGCTCTACATCCTCGCCGGTTTTGACAAGACCAGCCCCCAGTCCGCCGAGGCGGCATTGAAGTACTTCCTCTTCGGCGGCATGTCCGCGGCCTTCCTGCTCTTCGGCTTCAGCCTGCTCTACGGGATGACCGGCTCGATCAACCTCGGTTACATCGCCAACCAGATCGCCGTGCAGGGCCAGCCGCCGCTGCTGATCGTGGCGCTCGTGATGATCCTCGCCGCCTTCGGTTTCAAGGCCGCCGCCGCGCCCTTCCACCTCTGGGCGCCCGACGCCTACCAGGGTGCGCCCGCCCCCGCCGCCGCGCTCATCGCCTCGGCCTCGAAGCTCGCCGGCCTCGTCCTCTTCACGCGCCTGCTCTGGCCCGGGCTCGGCGCCGCCGCCGGCACCGTCGCCCACACCCCGGTCACCGTCGGCTGGGCTCCCGTCGTCGCCATGATCGCCGGCGCCTCGCTGCTCATCGGCAACATCGGGGCGCTCGCCCAGACCAATGTCCGCCGCCTGCTCGCCTACTCCGCCATCGCCCATGCCGGCGCGCTCCTGCTCGGCGTGATCGCCGCCGGCCGCATCGGCCCCGGTCCGCTCTTCTACTATGCCGCTACCTACGGCCTCGCGACGGTCGGCGCCTTCGGCGTGATCGCCGCGCTGGAATCCAGCGGACGCGTCCAGGCGCTCACCGACCTGGCCGGCTTGTCCAAGCGCTCGCCCTTCCTCGCCGGCTGCCTCGCGCTCTTTGTGCTCTCGCTGGCGGGCATTCCTCCGCTCGCCGGCTTCTTCGGCAAATTCGCGGTCTTCGCCTCCGTGCTGAAGCTCGGCGGCCTGCAAGGCCCGGCCGGCTGGCTCGCCATCCTCGCCATCGCCCTCAGTGCCGTGGCGCTCTACTACTATCTGCTCATCCTGAAGCAGGCGCTCGTCGCCCCCCCCGCCGCCGACGCCGCGCCGGTGAAGGCTCCGCTCCCTGCCCGGATTTCACTCCTGGTCGCCGCCGCCCTCATCGTGCTCTTCGGCCTCTGGCCGTCGCTGCTGCTGGGTTTGTTCTGAGCCGTGGCCTGGCGGATTTGCCAGCCCCAACCGTACGAAGGCTAGAGCCGCACCTTCGCCACCAATCCTTCCCCTCCGTCGTACGCAACGCCTCGCCCGCGCCCTTTGTCATCCAATAGGTGACAAAGGAGGCGTGTCGAAGCAAACACCCGACGAGTGCCACTCTCGACTCATGCATCGACTGCTTACCTGCAGAGCAGAGTCACCGCCAAAGCGCTTGTCACCTATTGGGTGACAAAGACGCAGGGGATGTTGGCTGATCGAAGACCGCCCTGATCATGCCGGGCGGCTCTGGAGCACCTTGATGTAGTTGGCGCGTTCGTGCGCCTCGGGGTTGGGGCAACGCTTCAGGTTCAACGCGCCGCGCAGGTCGTTGATATCGTCGTACCCCCGCGTCTCCATCCAGCGCCGCATGCCGACCAGCAGGGCGGTGAGCACATTCGGCCCCTCCTTCAGGAGCACCGACACCATCTGGACGGTGTGCGCACCGGCGAGCAGGGCCTTGATGATGTCCTCGGCCCGGTGCACGCCACCGGTGCAGCTGAGCGACGCCTTCAGGTGGGGCGAGATCACCGCGAGCCAGCGCAGGCGCAGCAGCAGATCCGACGAGTCCGAAAGCTTCAGCTGCGGGTGCACCTCCAGCTCCTGCAGGTCGAAATCCGGCTGGTAGAAACGGTTGAAAAGCACGACGCCCTTCGCGCCGGCCTTCTCGAGTTCGAGCGCAAACTGCGCGGGCGCGGCGTGAAACGACGAGATCTTGGCCGCAACGGGGATTTTCACCGCGCCGCTGATGTTGCGCACCGTCTCCAGCATCTCGTCCTCCACCTGCCGTCCGCTCAGGCGCGGATCGGTGATCAGGTGGTAGAGGTTGAGCTCGATGGCATCGGCTCCGGCCTGCTCGAGCTTGCGGGCGTAGTCGGTCCACGCCCCGGGCCGGCGGCCGTTGAGCGAAGCGATCACGGGGATTTTCAGGATGTTTTTCAGCGCGGCGACCTGATCGAGGTAGGTGTTGGGCGTGAGCGGATAATCGGCGTAGGACGGAAAGAATTCGCGCGCCCCGGACATGATGTCACCCGGCGTGGCATCGAGCAGATAGGAAAGCGAACGGCTCTGGTGCTCGATCTGCTCCTCGAACAGCGAACGCATGACAATGGCCGCGGCGCCGGCATCCTGGAGGCGCTGTGCGCCGTCCACTTCGTCGCAATAGGGCGACGCGCCGACGATGAGGGGGTTCTTCAAGGTGAGGCCGAGGTAGTCGGTCGCGAGGTTCATGGGACGGGTCTCGGGGGTTGGCCATGCGCACAAAGCCGCCCCGAGGGAAATCGAGCGGCCTGAAGCATGGAGGACATGGGACTCGGGGGGACTGTCCCCATCATCGCACAACCCCGCCCCCGGTACTATGCAATTCTTGGCAATGGCCGTCTGCCGGTTGGCGGCGGGCTTCGCCTGCCGTTTTGCGTCCGTGGTTCCCCATAGACAGCGTCGCCCGTTCTGATTTTGCTGCACCGCCCACCACCATGATCCGTAACCCCAACGGAGTCCTCGATCCACACCGGCCTGGCCATGCTCGCCACCACATGGCGGCCGGTTCATAGCGCGTATGAAAACGGATGCTCCGGCTTCAACTGCTGGCTGGCTGCCGAGCCTTTCCCTCTTGGCGCTGGTCGGTGCGATCTGGGCGGTCTGTTGGCACAGCCCGGCCATCTGGCGCACGACGGGTATCGGCGAAAGTCCCGTGCCCTATTTGGATCTTTACGGTTCGCTGGCTGCCGGCGAACGGGCCGCGACCGGGGGCAACCCCTATGAACTGAACCCCTTGGATCCGTTCAATCGTCCGCATTTGTATTCAAGCGGGTGGCTGGTCACGGGCAAATGGGGCCTGACGCGGAACGACACGATGTGGCTGGGGCATCTGCTGACGGGATTGAGCCTGCTCACGGCGGTACTGCTCATCCGTCCGCACACCTTTGTCCAAACCGGGGAAGCCGCGCTCTTCCTCGCTTCGCCGGCCTTCCTGATGGCCGTCAACCGGGGCAACAACGATTGGGTGATCTTCATCCTTATCGGGGGCGCCCTATCCCTTTTCCATGCCGCTCGGAATCCGCTCCGCCTTGCCGCGGCCGCGTTGCTCGCCGTGACCGCGGTGCTCAAATACTATCCCCTGGCCTCGGTCGTCGTGCTGCTGACCGCACGGACAAAGCGGGAATGGCTCCGGCTCAACCTCGTCTTTTTCGGCACCCTGCTCCTCGCCCTCCCGACCTCGATCGAAGGACTCGCCGCCGCCTCGCGATACACCCCTGGACCCGAGGGACTTTATGCCTTCGGCGCCCCGATCCTGTTCCGCAGCTTTGGCCTCTCCGCCAACGCCGGATCCTTGGTCGCTGCCGTCTTCATTTTCGGCGGAGCCTGGTGGATGCTCCGGTTCAGGCTTCATCCGACCGCGCCAGCAGGTCCGGGAGCCGACAGCGACCGGGCGGCGCTTGCTTGTGGCTCCGCACTGCTGACCGGATGCTTTTTTCTGGGTGCCTCCTACGTCTATAAATTCATCTTCGCCACGCTCGTACTGCCTACTTTCTGGCGGGATCGCGCGTTGGGACAGGCCCAAGGGTGCATCGGGGCGGTTCGCTGGGTCCTACCCTTCGTCCTCTGGCTGGAGGGCATCATGGCGATCCTGATCAACCTCGGCATCAGCCCGCTCGCCCCGACGCTGGCGTTGCCCGCCGTCAATGCCACGATCATCATGGCCCAGTTGGCGACCTGGTATGTGATGAGCGCGCTCGTCGCGGTCCTGCTGGATTACGTACGGCATCACCTGCGCAGGCTATGGGACAGTCCGGTGGATCGCTCCACCCGCATGCCCGATCCATGGACCGCGCAACCTTAAGATTTCATCTGGCGGCGGCCGCTCTGGTGGCGACATGGCTCCTCTTTCAGCTGGGCTGGCAGACGGCGCATCTGTTCAACGCCACTCGCTTTCTCCTCTACGACCAAGGCTCCTACCTCTACGCCATCGATTGCTGGCAATCCGGAGCCGTTCTGTACCGCGACTTTGCCTGGCAATACGGTCCCCTCGCACTCGCGTGGTACCGCCTCTTTGCCGAAATCGGAGGGAACACCCCGCAGATGCTCGTGCTGGCGGGAGCCGTCGCCTTTATCCTTGCCTGGCTTGTGCTGCTGCAAATCGCGATACAGGCCATCGGCCGCACCCAAGGGGGCTTGTTTGCCGGCGCGGTCATGCTGCCCCTGCTTTCGCTGGTGGGCATAAATGCCCTGAGCGGCCCTCATGGGGCGCTGGAAATGCTCCTCCTGGTCGCTTGTGCCGGTTGCATCGCCAGCAACCGGGATCTCCGGCAAAGAGCCTGGGGCCTCGGCCTCTCCTGGCCGGCCTATTGCAGGCGGTGCGTTTCGGCCCTCATGCGGTGGCAATGGGCGCTTCACTCGCCTTGGCGGCAGTCGAATCGACCGGCCGACCAACCGGCCAACGCCTGGCAGAGTTCCGAGGATTTGCCATGAGACTCATCGGCGGCTACCTTGTCTGTCTGCTCCCGCTGGCAACTTGGTATACGAACACCTTGCCTTGGACCGGAGCACTGGAGCAGCTATGGCCGGTGCATATGCGCGCGCACTATGCCGCGACCTATCCAGACCGATGGCCGACGCCCTCCGGTCCGAGCGAGTTGCTTGCGCGCTGGCTGCCTACCCTGCTCGGTCTGGGCGCCACCTTGTTCACCGTGGCGAGAAATCGAGTCCTTGCACACCCCCCGTCCGAAACAATATCCGCCACGAGAGGACTCCTCTTTCTTCCCCTCTGCTACCTGCTGGGCTGTCTGATCCTGTTTCAAAACGCCTATGCCATTATCGGCCATCTCTGGCTTGCGTGGGTCGGGATCGCCTTGGTGCCCGGTCTGCTCCCAAGCCGCTATCGCTTTGTCGGGACGACAGCCCTCGTCCTGGCCGCCATCGTGCAAGGGATGGAAATCGCGCATGCGGTCAAAGACGAGCTGCGTTGGGAATCCCGACCGCAAACCCTGCCGAACGGACAACGCCTCTGGTTCACCCCCGGCGAATCGAAGCGCTTCGGACGACTGGAGCAGATTCTGTCCGAACATGCGCACGAGCCGCTGGTGGTATTTCTTACCGGAGGAGGCATCCATCATTTCCACGGCACACGCCATATCGGGCGTCATTGGTGGTTTTTGCCGGAATTCATCCGTCCATGGGAAAGCGAAGCGGCTTTTCGGGACATCAGGCAGCACCGGCTTCTGCTTGTCGGCGATCTCGGACAGACATCCGCCTTGAACCCGGAAACCCACACACTGGCGCTTTGGCTGCCGCTGCCGCCCTCACTCGCGGAAAGCCTGCTGCCGTACCTGCGCAACCCGGTCCAGCTCGACGGGGTCGGCACCCTGCTGCAAATCGAACGCTGAGCTGTAACCCGCAAAAGTCGGCAAAAGGGCTGGAAACCGTAAACCGAGGTCGCGCGGCGACCCTTTTGCGGCAACCCCGCGATGCCTCCGCCGGGGTGCCGCGGTAGCTAGATCCGCTGCCAGGCGTCTACCCGGGAAACCTCGTCCTGGTAGAGCTCTCGTCGGCGGTTCTCCAACTTGACGCGTCGGAACACGCCCCCCCGGTACTATGCAATTCTTGGCAATGGCCGTCTGCCGGTTGGCGGGGGCCCGTTACGCATGCTCCAGGTCGGGCAGCAGGCCGGTCAGAAGGCCGAGCAGCGGCAGCCAGCCGCAGACCTGGAACACGAAGCCGATGCTCGTGTGATCGGCGAACACGCCCAGCAGCGCCGAGCCGATGCCGGCGGCCCCGAACGCCAGGCCGAAGAACAGCCCGGCAATCAACCCTACGTTGCCCGGCACCAGCTCCTGCGCATACACGATGATCGCGGAGAAGGCCGAGGCGAGGATCACACCGATGAACACCGTCAGCACCACGGCCGCCGCCAGGCCGGCATAGGGCAACGCCAGCGAAAAGGGCGCAACGCCCAGAATGGAGATCCAGATCACGCGCTTGCGCCCGATGCGATCCCCGACCGGGCCGCCGATGATCGTGCCGGCCGCCACCGCAAACAGGAACACGAACAGCGCATACTGCGACCCCGCCACCGACACACCGAAGCGGTCCATCAGGTAGAAGGTGTAGTAGTTGCTCAGGCTGACGAGGTAGATGTATTTCGAGAAGATCAGCACCACCAGCACCGCCAGCGCCCCGATCACACGGCGACGCGGCAGAGCCGGCCGTGTCCGCCCGGCTCCGGTCACACGCGCCGGAGCCCGCAGATGGGCCTGATACCAGGCGCCGACCTTCGCCAGCACGAAGATGCCGAGCAGAGCGACCAATGAAAACGCCAGCAGGGAATGCTGCCCGTGCGGCACCACCACCAGCGCCGCCAGCAGCGGCCCCAGCGAGGAGCCGAAATTGCCGCCAACCTGAAAGAGAGACTGGGCAAAACCGTGCCGCCCGCCCGAGGCCAGCCGCGCAAGCCGCGAGGCCTCCGGGTGAAAGATGGCCGAGCCCATGCCCACCATGCCCGCCGCCAGCAGGATCAGATGGAAACTCGGGGCTTCCGCCAGCAACACCAGACCGGCCAGTGTCACCCCCATCCCTGCGGCCAGCGAATAGGGCTTGGGCCGGCGGTCCGTGTAGTACCCGACCAGCGGCTGCAACACCGAGCCCGTCATTTGAAAGACGAAGGTGATGAGCCCGATCTGGGCATAGCTCAGGTGAAACCCGTCCTTCAGCACCGGGTAGATCGCCGGCACCAGCGATTGGATCGTGTCGTTCAACAGGTGCGAAAGGCTGAGCGCCCACAGGATGCCCATGACCGTTGTATCGGCGGTCGGCGTGGAGTCGGCGGACTGGGGGGCGCTTCGGTTCATGAGCGGCCAAGGCTCGCGATCGCGCGCCTCCGGTCAAGGTACCCGACCGTAACCCGTGCCTCCGGACCGGCACACCGAGCCGCAATTTCAGCCTGAACGCCCGTGGCGGAACCGCCGTTTTCCCCAATCTTGACTGGTGCTCGGGGTGGGACTCGAACCCACACGCCTTGCGGCACGGGCTTCTAAGACCCGCATGTCTGCCATTCCATCACCCGAGCGAAGGGATGCTCGATTAGGGATTCTCGATTTTCGACCTGCCGAAGCAAGTGCCGTTTCCCTCTCCTCAATCGAAAAACGAGAATCAAAAACCGAAAATCAGGAAGCCTGCCCCAGCCGCTCGCCCATGCGGGCATAGGTTTCCATGCCGGTGGCGCTTTGCTCGACGAGGTCCGCGTCGAGCTTGATCCGGCCGGGCTGGAAAATCGTCACCACACAGGAACCGCCGAACTTGAACAGGCCCTTCTCGTCGCCCTTCGCCACCGGACGGCCGGACACGTGCGTCTGCACGATGCTGCCGACCATCGTCGCGCCGATTTCGCAGACGGCGACCGGGCCGAATTCGGGCGATTCGACCAGCGTCACGACGCGCTTGTTTTCCCACAGGTAGGCCAGGTTGCGGCGCAGGGCGATCGGCGAGACGGAATACAAAAATCCGTTGATGAGCTTCGGCTCGCCCGGCGTGCCGGACACGGGAAAGTGGAAACGATGGTAATCCACCGGGCACAGTCGTGAAATGAGGAGCGATCCACCGGCAAACTTCGCCGCGAGCGCCGCGTCACCCAGGAACGCCCCCAGGTCGAACCGCTGGCCCTTCGCGTAAAATCCCGACGCGGCATCCACATTCTGAAACGCGAGGTGCCGTCCGTCCGCCGGCAACACCGCCACGCGATCGCCGGGAGCGATCGGCCGCGCCCCGGGCTTGAGCGCCCGGTAGAAGAAGTCGTTGAAGGTTTTGAACGAGAGCGGATTCTTCGCGAATTCGTCCACGTTGAGATCGTAATCGATGATGAACGGCAGGATGCGGCGTGCGCTGTCGCGCAGGCTCATCCGCCACCCGTAATACCGCGACAGCAGCGATCGCTTGACCACGAGGTCCAGCAACGAACGCCCGAGGGAGGAGCCGTAGGTCCAGCGCAGCCAGGATTCGCCATAGACCAGCTCGGTCTCGACGATCTGCTTGGTGCGGTGGAAATAGCGGATGGGCTCGGCAGGCATCACGCTTCCTCTTAGGCGAGCCGGGCGGTCGTGCCACACAATTCTCACGCCCGTATTCCGGCCATGGCAGTCCGGCCGGCATGAATACCTCCTTTGCCCGCGTCTGGCCGCGCCTGGAAGACGCGGCCGTATTGGTGGCCGCACTCGTCGCCTGTCAGGTCTGCGACCATCGCCGGGGCCTCCTCGCCCCGCTCTTCCACCTCGGGAAAACAGACGCGAGCGTCGATGGTCCGCTAAGGCCGCCGGTGCGCCGGCTGGCTGCGCTGGCGGAGCGCCTCGTAGATCGGCATGTTGCCGAGCCACTCCGCCACGCCGTAGGCGACGAGGCAGCTCACCAGCAGCGGCAGCATGAATCCGTAGGACCCCGTCAGTTCGATCATGAGGACGATGCCGGTCAGCGGCGCGCGCACGATGGCGGTGAACAGCGCGCCCATGCCGAGCACGGCAAAGACCTGCGGCGTGAGCGTGTGCGAACTCTCGAACAGCCCGTGCACGCCGCTGCCGAACCACAACCCGCCGAGCGCCCCGAGCACGAGCAGCGGCGCGAAGATGCCGCCCGCCGCTCCCGAGCCATAACTGACCATCGTCAGGGAAAATCGCGCGAGCACGAACAGCGGCAGCAACGATACCGCCATCTGCCCTGCGAGCGCGGTCTGCACGAGCGCCCCGCCCGATCCGGCCAGACCGGGCACCGTCCAGCCGATGAAGCCGACGAAGGCCCCGACCGCCGCGCCGACCCCGAACGCCGGCCAGCGCAGCAGCCGGTCGCGCAGGTCGAGTGTCGCCAGCAACCCGCGGTTGAAAAGCACCCCCAGCCCGCCGGCCGCCACGCCGAGCAGCGCGGCCCACGGCAGCGTGTCCACGCCCGGCGAGGCGACGCCCGTGAGGTGAAACACCGGCAGTTCGCCCATCAGCAACCGGCCGACGACATCACCCGTGACCGAGGCCAGGAAGGCCGCCACGAACATCACGGGCGTGAACGCGCCGTGCAGTTCCTCGAGCACAAAAATCAACCCCGACAGCGGCGCATTGAAGGCCGCCGCCAGTCCCGCCCCCGCGCCCGCGCTGATGAGTGCACGCCGCTCGCCCTCGCCCGCCTTCACCTTGAACAGGTCCGAGACCAGGTGACCGACCCCTCCGCCCATCTGCACCGTCGGCCCCTCGCGTCCGAGGGCCAGCCCTCCGCCGATCGCGGTCACCCCGCCGAGGAATTTCACCCACAACATCCGTTTCCACTCCGGCTCCGCCTCGCGCAACAGAATCGACCTCAGGTGCGGAATTCCGCTTCCCGATGCATGCGGGGCGAAGCGCCGCACCAGCCACACGCCCACGCCGCCGCCGGTCGCCCCCAGCAACAGCGCAAACATCAATCCGCTCCAGCCCGACCAGCCCATCACCAGATGCCCGCGGAGATGCTCCACCGACTCCAGAGCCCAGCGAAACGCCGACGCCAGCACCCCCGACAGGGCCCCGACCAGCATCGCCTTCCACACAATATGCCGGCGCTGAACCTCGGTACCGGCCAGGCCGGCGGTATTCTCAGGCATGGGATTCACGATCCAGTTAACCCGCCGATCCGCCTTTCCTTCAAGAGGAAACCCCTGCCCCAGGAGCAGGCTACGGCTTGCCACTTGCCTGCTTCATTCCCGGGTGGCGGCAGGCAACGCCCGAACGAAGCCGGACCGTACCGGAAACTCCCGCGCCCACCGGCGCGCACGTTTTTGAGCAAACCTCCTACGTAAAACTACGCACCGCCCCGGCGAAGCGCGATTCGACAGCCGCTCCCACCGCACCCAGCCTCGGGCATGCTTCCCCGCGTTTTTCTGTTTCTCTGCGGCGCGATGGTCGCCTGGGCCCAGCCCGCGCCGGCGCCGGTGTATGAAATCTTCACCCCGCAGTTCCGCGGCACGATCACGAACGTGCCCAGCAACGGCATCCGGCAGCGGGGTGGCGCCGAGCTGGTCCCCTTGGGCACTTACTGGGACATCGTGAAGCTGAACGACACGTTGTTCGCCTTCACGCACATCGTCACCCAGAAGAAAAAACCGACCATCCAGTCGGGCTGGGGCGTGTACGACGCCGCCCAGCGGCGCGAGATCGTGGCCCCGGACAATCTGGGGGTCGCCTTGCTCAAAACCGGCCGGCTTCTGGTCCTGAACGCCAGCGGCAAGCTCGTCTTCCATGACCTGACCGGCCGGGAAACGGGCGCACGGCACTACGACGTGGGCTACCAACGCAAGCTGACGCCGGAACTCGTCCGCGCCATCGAGCAGGTCCCGATCCGGTTCTCGTTCAAGGAGGGCCGCGTCTTCGTCTTCGGCTTCATCGATGCCCACGGCCGCGAATGGCTGCTGCCCCAGTACGACGCGGTGGACCATCTCCGCGGCGGCCTGTCCGTGGTCACGAAAAACAAGGTTCATGGCCTGATCGATTCCACCGGTCGGGAGATCGTCGCCCCGCAGTACAAGTTCATGCGTGCCTACGGCAACGGCGTCGTGGCCTTCTCCACCGTCGGCGAATACGACAAGAAGGCCAACATCATCGGAGGGAAGTGGGGCTTCATGAATCCCCGGGGCGAGGTCCTCGGCCGGACGCGCTTCGACGACGTGGCCAGCTACCCCTTCTGGCCGGACGGACCGGAGGAGGATTCCATCATCAACGCGAAGCTGGGCAACCGCTGGGTCGGCGTAAAGGCCCTCCAGCGGAATCCCGACGGCGAACTCGTGCTCACCTGGCCCGCGCTGATTCCCCACGGCGAGAAAACGTCGAACGGCCAGCTCTGGGGCATCGAGGTGCACGGCCACCTCGTGATGCTGAAGCCCCGGTACACCTCGATGAGCCCGTTCAAGAACGGCTACGCCATCGTCTCGAGCCCCTCGGCGACCGAGCAAACCCTGGATACGTACGGCAAAAAGGTCCCGGTTCCCCTCTACGGTGTCATCGACAGCACCGGCCGGGAAGTCATCCCGCCGCGCTACAAGGCGGCGCGGATGGGCGACCAGCAGGACGAGTTCATCATGGCCGAGGGCCCGGGCGACAAGGAGCACGCCTGGCGGCAGTTGATCGTCGACGCCGACGGCCGGGTCGCGCGCGACACGCCCTACCAGCGGATCAGCTCCCTCATCGGGGACCGCCGCCTCGTGATGAGGAGCGGGCAATACGGGTATGTCGACGCCGACTGGAACGAGGTCATCCCACCCCGGTTCCCCGACGCCCAGGATTTCAGCGAAGGCCTCGCCGCGGTCTCCGGCCGCGACAACAAGTGGTATTGGATCGACCCGTCCGGCGTCTTTGCGCTGGGCGGAGACTACCTGTACGCCGGCGGCTTCAAGAACGGCCGGGCCTGGGCCGCGATCAACCGCGACAAGTGGGGCCGGCTCGGCGACGGGGTGTACATCGACCGCCAGGGCAAGGTGGTCGGCCACTCGGGACCGCTTCCACCGCCGCCGCCGCGCGAGTTCAAGTGCTGGACCTGCAACGGCACCGGCGGACGCTACGACGTACAGCGCAAGGAATACTCCGTCACCGAGATTGACCGCCACAGCGCCCTCGCCCCCGGCGGCCGGGTCGAATACACCCGCTCCGGCTCCTACCTCAAGGCCCAGCGGGTCGGCGACTGCTGGGACTGCGGCGGGAAGGGCGTGCTGGTTCGGTGAAGCGCGTACAACGCGCTTCACCCAAGCCGGCTCATGCCCAGGGGTTGACCGGCCCTCACGCCCGCGTCAGCTCGCCGTTTTTGACGGTGAACGTGACCACGGAATCCTCGGCTACGTCGCCGGCAATCAGCGCGCGGGCGAGCTGGGTTTCCAGGTGGCGCTGGAGGAAACGCTTGAGCGGACGCGCGCCGAAGACCGGGTCGTAGCCTTTTTCGGCCACCCACTCCTTCGCCTTGGCGTCGAGCTTCACGGTGACGCGGCGCTCGGCGAGGCGCTTGTTCAGGTCGAGCAACAGGAGGTCCACGATGTTCGTGATCTCCTCCAGCGTGAGCGGCTTGAAGAGGATCGTCTCGTCGATGCGGTTGAGGAACTCGGGACGGAACGACTGGCGCAGGTCGGCCATGACCGCCTCGCGCGTGCTCTCGGGAATCTCGTCGCCCTTCACGCCCTCGAGCAGGTGGCGGCTGCCGATGTTCGACGTCATGATGATGACCGTGTTCTTGAAATCCACCGTGCGGCCCTGCGAGTCGGTGATGCGGCCGTCGTCGAGCACCTGGAGCAGGACGTTGAAGACGTCCGGGTGGGCCTTCTCGACCTCGTCGAAGAGGACCACGGCATACGGCTTGCGCCGCACGGCCTCGGTGAGCTGGCCGCCCTCGTCGTAGCCGACATAGCCCGGGGGCGCGCCGATCATGCGCGCAACGCTGTGCTTCTCCATGTACTCCACCTGAGGGAAGCACTCCTTAACTCGGTCCCATTAGAGGAGCTTACGCTGGCAACCGCTCTTCTCTACATGGAAAACACACACCATCGGCATCTAATTGTGACGCAAGTTTTGGATACCGCCGTGAAACAGAGTAACTAGATTGTTTCGACGATTTAGTGCGGTTCTCGTGATTTTTGGGGCACGGCCTCGCCGAGCTCACCCAGCTTTCCCTTTTCTACCAGACCGATGATGAGGTTGACGATCATGGCGTTCATCGCGCACGCGAGGTCGTCGTAGTAATCAAAGATTTGAAGGGTCAGCGGCTTTTCGTCTGGTGGCGTGGTCTGGTCGATAGACCGGCGGATAGCGATGAGACGTTCGGTCACCGACGGATGCGAGGAGGAGGAAACCTCTTCCGGTTTGCCAGTCAGATAAATCTGCCTGACCGCTTCGCAGAGTTGGATGGCCCGAAGGAAAAGGGCGGCACCAGTGCCGGAATAGGCGAACATGTTCACTGGTTCGGCGGAGGCGGCCCGCGAAATTTTCAAGCCCACTTGATCGCATGAGAATTCCAGATCTCGGGATTCGAACTCCGACAAAGCGCTGCTGGTAGTTTCGATCTTTTCTTCGGCTAGGCAGTGGCCGTATTCGTGGCCGAGAACAAACAGTTCCATGGCGTCGATGATCAGTGAGCGGTGAGCGATGTGGAACTTCTCATAGACGGGAAGCATCGGCGCCGTGACGATGGAGCCATGCTGTGCATAGTGCCGTGCGAGCATGAGCGCGTAGGACATGATGCCCGGCGTCTTGAGGCAGAGGCCCCAGAGTGCCTGGGGTGGCGGCACGCGTTCGTGTCCGGCCAGCCAAAGATGATGGGCGGTATCGGTGTAGGCGCCCGCAAAGCCGTTCGCAAATTTGCCGGTGCCCGCACCGACGAAGATCACGTGGCGACCCGCGACGTTTCTTGCGACAGGGCTTGGCAATCCTTCGGTGGAGGTGGCCAACTCGACCGCACGGTTAAGCGTAAGACCGATCGAGCGAGCAGCTTTCTCGATTTTCCTCAGCAAAGGGTAGAAAATTTCCGAGAGATCAACCTGATCGAACGATGTATCGTGCGACTGCGCATCGCGGTCGGAGGCCAAGCGTTCGGCAAGGCCAGCGACGTTAATTCCGTGCTGTGTATATTTAGCAAGATACTCGGAAAAACTTTCGGAGCCGGCCCGATTACTTTCCTCGACAAACCTTTGCCAGTCCTGGGTGAGCAGCATCCGTTGCAGATACTCCTTATAACGGGTGAAGTCCGAATTCATGGCCTCCGTTTATTCGACAGGAACAATCATCAATCTATGAGATTTCATGTTGAAATCGAGTTTTTCGTGATTTTTCCACGGAAATCATTATTTCAATTGAACAATCTAGGGTTTACCTGCATCTATAGAAGATGCTTCTGCGATTCGAAGTAGGCAACTATCGCTCCATCAAGGATCGGGCGGTGCTGGATTTCCGTGCATCCAACGACACCGAACATTTGGAAACAAATGTCTTCGAATCAGATGGCCAGAAGGTTCTACGTAGCATCGGGCTCTATGGTCCGAACGGCAGTGGCAAGAGCAACGTCATCCGCGCGTTGGATTTCATGCGGACCTTCGTGTATTTCTCGGTCATTGCCCAGACCGAGGAACGGATCGAGGCGGAGCCTTTTTTGCTCACCCGGGAGAATGAAGCAAGTCCGTCATTCTTCGAAATCGAGTTTCTGAGCGGGGAAACCCGCTACCGCTATGGCTTCGAAGCAAACCAGAAGGAGATCCTGACAGAATGGCTCTTCTCGGCGACTTCGTCACGAGAGGCAGAGCTCTTCACGCGTGAGCGCGGCCTGATCACCTGCAATGCGGAGCGGTTCAAAGAGGGCAAGGAACTGATTGAACGGACCCGGCCCAATGCACTTTTCCTCACGGTGTGCGCGCAGTTCAATGGGGATATCTCTAACGAGCTCATGGGGCTTTTCCGAGGCATGCGGTATTTCACGGGTGCGGGCATGGCGCGGCACATCGTACAGAATACAGCGCGCCGGCTGATGGAAGAAGACTTCCGCACCCAGGCGCTGGCGATGCTGGCGGCTGTGGACTTCCCTATCCGGAACATTCGCGTTGAGGTGCCTGCCGCAGACACGACAGATTCGACGCCCTCGGTCCTCCAGCGCGTCCCGCCGCCCGGAACCATTAAGACGACCCATCGGACATATTCCGACAAGAATGAAGCAATCGGGGAAAGGGAATTCAATCTGCTTCAATCGGAATCAGGGGGAACCGTTCGATTCATCGGAATGCTGGCTCCCCTCATCGACGGCTTGCGGGCGGGTGCCATGGTAATGGTCGATGAACTCGATGCGCGACTGCATCCGTTGATGACGCGCTTTGTCGTGAAGCTGTTCAATTCCGCCGCCAACACGAAGAACGCCCAGCTGCTTTTCGCGACCCATGATGTGAATCTGCTTTCGAACAAGTTTTTCCGGCGCGACCAGATCTGGTTCACTGAAAAAGACGAATTCGAAGCGACGCATTTGTACTCGCTAGCGGACTACCGCCTTGAGGGCGAAAAGGTCCGCAAGGATGCGTCGTTTGCAAAGGACTACCTGCTCGGGAAGTTTGGCGCGGTGCCGTTTATTGCGGACTTCATGCTAGCGCCGGATCCCGCTGACGAAACAAAGAATAACGAAGGGGATGAGGTGCCCGATGCCTAGGCCGTGGGACCGACCGGCGGAAACCCGGCGGATGAATCGCGCCCCGCGCACGCGGGTGCTGATCGTTTGCGAGGGTGCCAAGACGGAGCCGCTGTATTTTAAGGGGTTTCCGCTGGCCGACGTGATCGATTTCAAGGTGGTCGGCGCCGGGTCGAACACGGTGAGTGTAGTTCAAGAGGCGATCAATCTGCGGGATGCTGCCTATCGGGCCGACAAGCCGTTCAACGAGGCGTGGTGCGTGTTTGATCGCGACTCATTCAAGGCTGAGCGGTTCAACCTCGCCTGCCAACTGGCGCAGCAAAAGCACATCCGAACTGCGTTGACCAACGAAGCGTTTGAACTGTGGTACCTGCTTCATTTTCATTTCCACGACGTGGGAATTTCTAGGGCAACCTACTCGGATCGGTTGACGAAAATTCTGGGATTCAAGTACGAGAAAAACAACCCGAAGATGTACGAGCTTTTGCTGGAGAAGCAGCCTGACGCGATTCGGAACGCGAAAAAATTGCTGACGCGCTACCCGCGATGGAATCCCGAGTGCCACAACCCGTCAACTAGCGTGCACAAGCTGGTCGAACGGCTGAATGAGCTGGCAGAGTGACCGGCCACCGCTGCCGCCCTCCCCCAATCCGCGCGTGGTCGTGCGTGCCGCGGCTCCTTTAACCCAAATAACCCGGAGGGGCGCCGATTAGCCTACCGTCAAGATGGCAGACACATCCCCTGTGGATCTGAAGCGAATCTGGCACCGGGTTCTCGAAACCAAGCAGAACAAATCGCAACCATAACAGTTTTCTCGCACCACCTCTTCACGACCGCTCCCCGCAAACCTCTACGTTGACGGACTAGCACTGTCCGATTTACTGAAATACTAGCGAGGCCAATGCTGGCATCACGTCCATGGCTACTCCTTCTTCCTCTCCAAAACCGACACTCGAGTTGTCGCTGGTAGAAAACGCGCGCAGTTTTGTGATCGAAGCGTTGGCCAAGGCGGTCGCGGCCGAAACGGACCCGGTGCAGTGGAAATTCGCCATTCTTCACGTGGTCCAGGCAATCGAATTGAGTCTAAAGGAGCTGCTTAAGCAGCAGCACCCGATCCTGGTTTATCGCAACGTGGATAAGCCAGGAGACTTTACCGTGACGCTCGAGGGCGCGCTCGCCCGCCTCAAACACGCGGCTGGCTTTGAACCGAACAGCGACGAACTCAAGGCCCTGCAGTTCGCCGCGAAAGTCCGCAATGAAATCGTCCACCACGAGTTCAAAGCGGATCCAGCTGAGCTCAAGCCGGCTTTCGCACGTTTGTTCGGCTTCTTAGCCGACTTTCATCGCAGCCATTGCGATTTCGCCCTCGACGAGAAAGTGCCGAAAAACCTCTGGTTCGACGGCGTGAAAATCAAGGAATACGGCGAGGAACTTTTTCGCCGGGCCCACTTGCGCATCAAGGCCGACGAAGTCGAGGACCGGGTCATCGATTGCCCGAAGTGCGGGTGGCGTGCGTTGCCGGGCGATGGCGACCATGCGGAACGCTGCTATGTCTGCGAACACGCAACCGCGCTGAAGGTTTGCGACCGCTGCAATATCGTCCTGCCCGCCGCGGAAGCGAACGAGCATGGAGAAATGTCCCTTTGCTACAGCTGCCTGGAGTACGTGACCGACGACTATTGGCACGACTCGACCAAGGAACGCGGATGAATCATGAGCCGCGGTCGAACGCTGCGCGCAGGCGGGAGAAGCAATCGGCAAACAGCAGCCGTTCTTGCTCGACCCCCTGCTGCAGTTGATCGACGCGTTCCGCGGCGACCCGTTCATCCGCCGTCAGTCCGGCCAGGCCAATGCCACCGGGGGCCGGATTGGCCGCCCGCAGGTGATCGACCTGTCCGTCCAGCGTCGGGCCATCCATCAGGATGCTGCGGGTGCTCGGCAAGTGTGCGCGCAGGCGGGCCAGGATCGCGAAACCGCAGGGGTCGAGGTCGCCCCAGTAGATCAAGTTCGCCTGCCGCAACCAGCCCAGCCGCGGCAAATGCCCGCTGACGGCGCCGCCTTCCCCAAACAAGGCGAGCACATTCGTCATCGGTGGCAGCGCGAGGAAGTTTGTTTTATTCTCGCAGACCACCACCCTAAGTTCGGCTGGCATCGGCAGGACAGCCCAGGCACCGACCCGCAGCATCAGGTCGCTCGCCGCAAATCCCAGACGAGCCCGCAAGTCCGGGCATAGAAACCGCCCCCGGATCGCTGGCTCATCCTCAGCAAACCCGCAACGCTGCGCGAAGGTTTCGCCGTTGGGGTAATAGCCGCATTCCGGAAGGGCCGCGACCAAAAGCTCGATCACTTCGCGGCGAGTCTCGATGAATTTGGTCGGGACCTTCACCGGCAACGCCCGCACGTGGCAGCCCGGTCGCGGATGATCCTGCAGGTAGCGGACCACTTCTAGGATGCCTGGCCAGCTCCCCTGCTGGGTGACAATCAGGTCAGGACGAGACCTCAGTGCCGCCTTGGCGCGGGGCAATTCGGCATGGAGCAATGCCCAATCAGACTTGAACCCAATCGCGGCCGCACCCCGTTTCAGGAACTGCAGGTAATCATCCTCGGTTTCGAAAACCACGGCGACCGGCTCATTCTGTAATTGGCGGCTCCGACGGTTGCGCGGTTCGAGCACCACGGTGTAACCCGAGCCCTTGACCTGCTTCGAGCCGTCCCAGAGCGGCGCCACCGTCTCCGCGAACTGCCGCGCGTCCAAAGATGCCGCGGCGCGACCCAAGCGATCACGTCGCAGAGGAAAATAATTCCGGCCATCGATCAACGCCCGCAGATAGTCCGGCCAACATGCTTCCGCCCATTGCCTGACTTGTTCCGGGCCGATCATGACCGGCGTCGCTTGGCGGGATCATGCTGGCCTTCCGCCTCGGCGATCATCTTGCGAAAATCCTCGATCCGTACGCTGGTCAGTTCCGAGAAACGGTCGTCGCGGATGGTCGCCAGCAGGAAGCCGTGAACATAATCTTCCGCGACGCGAACTGTGCCATCCAGCGGATGCACGAGCACCAATTGAAAGTCGAAGTGCTTGAAGAGTTCGAGGGCATAGCGCGCATTTTCGCTGTCCAACCGGGCGAACGCTTCATCGATGATGACGGTGCGAAACGTACCCGGCACCGCCCTGGACCCGGCGATGTCGTATTGGAAGGCCAAGGCGCTTGCGAGCAAGGTGACCGACAGTTTGTTCTTCTGGCCGCCGCTGAGACCGTCGGTGTTCTCGATGTAGAGCTTGCGCTGCCGCTCCGCCTCGGGAATCGCCAAATCCCGCAACTCCACGGCGAACAGCTGCCAATTGCGTGCGTCGAGCACCAGCTTGCGGACATTTTCGTCGCCCAAGAACTTGATCAATTCCTTCACCGCGTTGAACGCCGTAAGCTTTTGTTCCAGGGACGGCGCCAGCAGCGGGGCGCTGGCCTGTGTCAGCAGGTCCTTGAATTCGCGGATTTCGGGCTGGGGGTTCGCTCGCGGCAGGATGCGGATGACCTGCTTTCCCTCCCATGGGATCACCTCGAGGATGCGGTTGATCTCCTTGAGCCGGCGCTCGGATTCACCCACTTGGCCGTCAAGTTCACTCTTCAGCTGGGTAACATGCAAGGCGAGGTTGTCCTCGAGGTTCTTGCGAAAGCGCTCCAGGAGTTCCGCGAGCCGCTCGTCCTCCAGCAGCCGCAGTCGTTCGAGAAAGGCATCCGCAGCGTCGGTCTTCGCCTCGAGGTCCTTTTGCTCCAAAGGAAACTTGGTGAGGTACTCGATCATAACCCCCTGCATCCGAAGTTCGGCCTGGTGTCGGCGATCTTCCACTCCCTTGTAATGTTTGGCGACCCGGTCCTCCACGTCGCGCGCCCATTTCTCGAGCTGCTTGGCGTGCAGCGGAGGCGAGGCTGTGAAGAAAGCCTCGGCGGCCAGACGATGGCTTTCGTCGGGAGCAGCGTGCTCCGATTGCCAGTCGCCGATTTCCTGCAGGGTGGTTTTCAGCTCCTTGGCCGCCTGATCGTGGCCGCCCAGAGCGCGGATGTTTTCCGCGGTCTTCTGCTCAATACCGACTTGCAGGGTGATGCGCTCGGCGATGGCCTGCTCGGCCTTAGCCGCATCCGGGTCCGCCTGCGCCAGTTGTCGGCGCTGCTTTTCCAGCGCGGCAAGGTCCTGACTAACCGCCCCCAAGTCGATCAGTTCGAAACGTGGCACCTGCGCCAGCACCTCCTTTGCCAGGTCGCGCCGCTGCTTTTCCGTTTCGTTCGCCCCGCGGGTCTGTTCAACGGCTCGCACGGCATCCTGCAGGGACTCGTCCAGGGCCGTCCGTTGCGCCCGGAGCGCGCGAAGCTTCTCCTCGTTGTCCCAGCCCAGGAAATAATCCATGGGGCCGCGAATCCGGATATCGTCGCGCTTCTCGTGGTAATCGGCGCGGCCCTTCACGAGGCCCTCCTTGGTCAGCGCCATGCCGTCGTGTCGTTCATACTCCTTCACCGTTTCGAAGCAGACATGGTCGAATTGCGTGAGCAGGGAATTGTAGAGCCAGTCAGTGAACCGGGTGTTAGGTTTGATCTTGAGCCGCGCATAGGCCCGCCGAGGGTCCGGCACGGCCAGAGACAATCTCGCGCGCGGCATGACGCGTTCCAACCGCACGCGGCGGCCGAAATCCGTCTTGTTCACAAAGGTCGCGACTGCGCCGAAGTGCTCTTGCGGCACCAGCAATCGCCGGGCATGCGCGCGCAAGAGCTTTTCCAACGCCACCCGCCAGGTGGCCTGCGCGGGATCGACGTCGACCAATTCCCCGAGGTAGGGCAACTCCGCCGGCTTGAGGCCGACCGCCTGCGCGATGGCCGCGCGCACCTCCAAATCTTCGTGGGGCAGATGTGAGCTGCTCTGGCCGAGTGCGTCCAGATGCTTCTGCAATTGCGCCCGATTGGCCTTTAGTTCGTCGACCTTGATCTTGGCGCGCGCCAGCTGGTCGCCACGCTCCTCATCCGACTGGTCGGCAGCGCGCACGAGCTCGTCCAGCGTGCTGCGCAACTCTGCAAAGCTGGCGGCATCCGTCGGCATCCTGACCCGGATGACGGTCAGTGCGCCCCGCAGCTGGTTGGCGCGTTCCTCCACTTCGCGCCGCTTGGCGGCGAGCTCCCGGGCCCGCAGGGAAAGGGTGGCGGCGCGTTGCGCCGGTTCACTAGCATTGAGCGCCGTCAACTCCCCTTCCAGTCGTTTCAAGTCGTTCCGCGCCTGTGCAATCTCGGTGGTTAACCGGTCGATGTGCTGCTGTTCGGTCCGCAGCAATTGATCCAGCATTTTCCCGCGTTCGTCCGCGAGTCGCCACGCCGTCGCCCGCTCCACGTGCGGCCGCGCCCCTAGTTCGGCCTGCCGGGCCCGGAAATCCGGAACCAGCGTGCCAAGCGGCTGAAGCGCCGTGATCATGTTTCGCGTCAGCTCGATCTCCGTGTCGATTTCCAGCTGCTTCTGGTAGTGCTTAGTCAGGTCGGAATAGCGCCCGTGCACCGACACGTCATTCAGCATGTTGCCGCGGATGAACCCATTGACATCACCGATGTCTTTCAGCCCGACGGTGCGCACGAAGGTGGCGATTGCTTTGTCCGAGGGAATCCGCAGGGCGGCGCGCAACTTTTCCCGATATGGGGTCGCGTCCGAGGTCAGGCTCCACCCTTCTTTGCGCAGCCGTTTTGCGCGCGTCTCCCAGTCTTCCTTCCCTTGGACCGCGGAAAGGTCGTCCTTCCCTTCCTTGATGCCGTAAAGCCAATGCTCGTCATCTTGGGCAGTGAACGTCCCAAGCACGAGCAAGGTGACCCATTTATCCGAACTCGCTTCAAAGAACTGAAGGAGAATGGCGGTTAGGGTCCCGGGGCGATCACGCAGGGTGCTTGGGGTGGCGCGGCCGGTCTCGTCCTGCTTGTGGCCGTAATAACCTCGAAGGTAAGTCAGGGAGGTCCGCTCCTTGGTGTTCTTGGCCCCGCCCGCGGCATTGTAGTGGATGCGCACCCGCGAAGGCGGGAAGGCGGTGACGATCGCGTCGGCGAGCGTGGATTTGCCGGTGCCATTGCGACCAGTGATGCACAGCCAGTCGCCGCGAAGATCCGCGGCATGCACGGCGTTTTCTCCGAGGGTGCCCCAGTTGAGCACCTCGACGCGCCAGAGGCGAAAGCCGCGGCGTTTGACCGCGGGCGGCGGCATTTCCTTCAAGTCAGGGGGATTGGGCATCGGTGTTTCCCTTGCGGGCAAGGTGGCTGCGTATGCGGTCGATCAATTCCTGGGCCATGGCCGGGTTGAACTTGGCGCGCAGCAACCGGGTGAGTTCGTATTCGACGTCGTTCAGGTCGCCGGTTCCGCTCTGCCGGCGTACAAAGCCCAGCGTGCCCAGTTCGTAGAGGTAGTTCGAGGCAACGGTGCGGTCCTTGGACTCATTGTTCGAAGCGGGGAAGAACTCCGCAACCAGTGCCCGGATCTGGCGCAGGGTCCGTTTGACCCGGAGCGTCGCCGGATCTTCCTTCAGCGCGCGATCCAGCTCTTGGCGCAGGAACAGGCCGTAAAGGGTGGCGCCGTAGGAAAGCGGCCGGCGCTGGATGATTCGCGGCAGGTCGCGCAGTTCATCCTCCGGCACTTGTTCGAGGTAGGCGTAACCTTCCATCGCATCCACCATAACCCGCAGCCCGATCTGGCGGAAGTAGCCATCGATTTCGCGGCGGCCGTTTATCACGCGTCGCCAGCGCTCCCCTTGGTGTTCGAACACCGGCCCCTGAAGCAGATGAACCGCTCCATGCTGCCAGTCGGGATGATTCGTGATGAGGGGAAGTTCGCTCACGGGTTCAAAGCGGCGAGGGAAATGTAGAACACATCCGGACACTTCACCTGCCGGCCATCCGGATGCGGCCAGTCGAACGTCTGGATCATCACCTGTGCGTCCTCTCCTAGCAAGCGACCGAGATGGAGGTACCCGAGCAGGTCGAGCAGGCCTTCACGGGGCGGGAATTTCTCGATCACCGTCGACAGCAGCACCCCGGTGCCTCGGGTGTCTTCCGCGAGGCAGGCGCGCAGGGATTCGATCAACCGGTTAAAATTGATGATGCCAGCCTCGGCGATTTGCTCGGCCGCACGCTGGAGGTCGGCCGTGGTGGATTCCTTGAAGGCGGTTTCCACCACCACGGGCTCAGCGGGTTCGAATAGGGGACGTTCAAGAGGGAGGCAGATTTCCAGCGGCTCGTCCGTGAGGATTTCCTCGAGTCCCGCCAGTTCGTCCCGATGGCCCAGCAGCAGCACGCGCAGTTCGTCGATCCGGGCGTTCATCAGCCGGCGGGTTTCGATCTCTTCGCGGTCCAAGGCCCGGCGCAGTTGCCGGGTCAGATGCCGGTTCGCATCGAGCACCACCCGCCCCTGTTCCCGGAGAACATCCAGCAGCGATTCCAGCGCACGGCGGCCGCGCACGTCCTCCGGCAGTTCACTGACCGAATAAATGGCGTCGAGCATCGCGATGAACTCCTCACGCTCGCTCGAGGCCACCAGCTTCCAGAAGCCGTAAAACGATTCCCCCATCGGCGTGGTCCGCAGCGCGTCCTCGCCGTCCAGCGCGAGGCGAAGCACGTCGCCGCGCCGTGCCGAACCCGCGGCATGCTGCCGGGCAATATCGCGGGCTAGTTCGGCGAAGCGTTCGCGCAGCATAGAGAAGTCACCGACCAAGTCCTGGCTCGCGCGCTCCAGTCGCCGCAAGTTTTCCATCACGTAGCGGCTGTCGGCCTTCTCGCTATGTTGGCCGTCGAACACCGCGTTGATCTCGCGATCCAGTTCCTCTCGCCGGGCCCGCAGCCCATCCAGCCGCTTTTGCCAGTCGCCGGTGGCCCGGGCCGCCAAATCGCGCTGGTCCCGCATGATCGCCTGCAGGCCGTATTCGGTGCCGACGAAATCCCGGCGGCGCTGGTCCTCGATCCAACCCAGAAAGCGGTCGGCATCCGAAGTCAGCTCGTAGATCGGTTCGGTCCGGTCGGGCGGCTCGCGTTTCCGCAACAGTTCCTGCTTAACGTAATGGACGATGCGCTCCGCCGGTTTCCAGCCGGGATGCCCCTCTTGATCCGCCTCGAAATTGGACTGCAGCCAGCGCGTCATCGTCGTCCGCAATTCACTCTCGGTCACCACCACGCTGCCTAGCTCTCGAAAGGTGTGCTCCAGAAAAGCCAAGTCCTCTACGGGCCAGTCGCCGCGCAACAATTTGACGGCGGGCGACTGATCATAAAATCGCCGAATTTCTGGGAGCGAGGCGGGCATGGGAAAACGGGTGACTAGTGGGGCCCGACACGAGTCTCCTCCTCCACTAGCAGGCAATCCCCCCTGCCTGCAAGCTCACTCAGACAGGCTCACGCAGCCGAGGCTTTGCCATTCTCGTCCGCGAGCACCAAGTGGTCGTCCTTAACAACGAAGCATGCCGTAGTGTCTTCGCCCACCTGCCCGCCGATGAGAGCACGCGCAAGCTGAGTTTCGAGATGACGCTGCATGAAACGCTTCAACGGGCGCGCACCAAAGACGGGATCATAACCTTTCTCGGCGACCCAAACCTTGGCCTTCGCATCGAGCTTCACGGTCACGCGACGTTCGGCCAAGCGCTTGTTCAGATCGACCAGAAGGAGGTCAACGATGCTACCGATTTCTTCGAGACTGAGAGGCTTGAAGAGCACGGTTTCATCGATGCGATTCAGGAACTCCGGACGGAAAGAGCTGCGCAGGTCGGCCATGACAGCCTCGCGCGTACTCTCCTTGATCTCGGCATTCTCAACACCTTCCAGCAAGTGGCGGCTGCCGATGTTCGAAGTCATGATGATGACGGTGTTCTTAAAATCAACCGTTCGGCCTTGGGAGTCAGTCAGGCGTCCGTCGTCAAGCACCTGGAGCAGAACATTGAAAACATCCGGGTGCGCCTTCTCGACTTCGTCGAAAAGCACGACCGAGTAAGGTTTGCGGCGAACCGCTTCTGTGAGTTGACCACCTTCATCATAACCCACATAACCCGGAGGGGCTCCGATTAGTCTAGCTGTGGAAAATTTTTCCATGTACTCGGACATGTCGAGGCGGATGAGGTTGGCTTCGGAATCGAAGAGCTGCTCGGCGAGCGTCTTGGCCAGTTCGGTCTTGCCCACGCCGGTCGGGCCGAGGAACAGGAAACTGCCGATCGGACGGCGCGGGTCCTTGATGCCGGCGCGGGCGCGAAGGATCGCCTCGCTCACGAGGCGTACGCCCTCGTCCTGCCCGATGACGCGCTGGTGCAGCTCGTCCTCCAGCTTGAGCAACTTCTCCTTCTCGCCTTCAAGCAGCCTGGAAAGCGGGATGTGGGTCCACTTCGAGATGATCTCGGCGATCTCCTCGGCGGACACCTCCTCCTTCACGAGGGTGGTCTTGGCGGTGCCGGCCTTTTCGGCCTTGGTCAGCTCCTTCTCGAGCTGCGGGATGCGGCCGTGCTTCAGCTCGGCGATCTTGTTGAGGTCGTAGGCCCGCTCGGCCTTGGCCATTTCCAGGCGCGCAGCCTCCAGCTCCTCGCGCACCTTCTGCACGCGGCCGAGCGACTCCTTTTCCTTCTGCCAGACGGCGCGAAGCGCGGTCGCCTGCTCCTTCGCGTCGGCGAGATCCTTGCGCAGCTCGGTGAGGCGGCGCTTGGAAGCGTCGTCCTTCTCCTTCTGCAAGGCGGTCTCCTCGATCTCGAGCTGCATGACGCGGCGCTGGAGTTCGTCCAGTTCCGTGGGCAGCGAGTCGATCTCGGTGCGGATCATGGCGCAGGCCTCGTCCACGAGATCGATCGCCTTGTCGGGCAGGAAACGGTCGGAAATGTAGCGATGTGAAAGCGTGGCGGCGGAAACGAGCGCGTTGTCCTGGATGCGCACGCCGTGGTGCAGCTCGAAGCGCTCACGCAGGCCGCGGAGGATCGAGATGGCGTCCTCGACGGTCGGCTCCTCGACGAGGATCGGCTGGAAGCGCCGCTCCAAGGCGGGGTCCTTCTCGATGTATTTGCGGTATTCGTCGAGCGTGGTGGCACCGATGCAGTGCAGTTCGCCGCGCGCAAGCATGGGCTTGAGCAGGTTGCCCGCGTCCATCGCGCCGTCGGTCTTTCCGGCGCCCACGATGGTGTGGAGTTCGTCGATGAACAGGATGATCCGGCCCTCGGCCTGCTTGATCTCGTTGAGAACGGCCTTGAGGCGCTCCTCGAACTCGCCGCGGTATTTCGCGCCGGCCACGAGCGCGCCGAGGTCGAGCGAGAACACGGTCTTGTCCTTCAGCCCCTCGGGCACGTCGCCACGCACGATGCGCTGGGCGAGGCCCTCGACGATGGCGGTCTTGCCCACGCCGGGTTCGCCGATGAGCACGGGATTGTTCTTGGTCTTGCGGGAAAGGATGCGGATGGCGCGCCGGATCTCCGCGTCGCGGCCGATCACGGGGTCGATCTTGCCCTTCTTCGCCTGCTGCACGAGGTCCACGCCGTACTTTTCAAGGGCGTTGTAGGTGGACTCGGGCGTCTCGGTCGTCACGCGCTGGTTGCCGCGCATCTTCTGCAGCTCCTTCAGCACCTTGGCACGGTCGAGGCCGAAGCTGGCGAAATACTTCTTCAACGCCTCGGGCTTGCCGGTCGCGATGAGGGCGAGGAACAGGTGCTCGACGCTCATGAACTCGTCCTTGAGCGACTCCGCCTCCTGCTCGGCGCGGGTCAGCACCTCGTTCAGCGCCTGGGTGACGTAGATCTTCGACACGTCCACGCTGCCGCTGACCTTCGGGAGGCGGTCCAGCTCGCGCTCCGCCGCGAGCTGCAACGAGCTGACGGTCAGGCCGAGCTTCTCGACCAGCGACGGCACAATGCCGCCCTCCTGCGCGAGGAGCGCGACGAGCAGGTGCCACGTCTCCACCTCGTTGTGCGAACGGCGTCGGGCCTCGTTCTGCGCCTCCTGCACGGCCTGGCGCGACATGACGGTCATTTTTTCGGGATTCATAATGTATGCGACATCCCTTTGCAGGACATGAGCCAGTTCCCCTGGTCGCCGTAGCCCGGGGATTTACAGTTGAAATGGGCACGGCGTGCCAAAGCGCGCCCGTCACTGTGACACGGTAGAGCCAGCGTGGCGATCCACGGCCTCAAAACTCCAAACCTCTTGAATCCAAATAGGCCAAGCCCAAGAGCATAATTCCAGAAACCGAAATTTCGAATTTCGCCTCTTGGCTTTATTTGGCGTTTGGCCGCTTTCCGCCCTTGGGGCGGTTGTTCTTGTCCAGCAGCACCACGACCGGCTCATGCCGCCCCGCCTCCTCGGGCTCGAATTCGGCGTAAGCGGCGATGATCACCTCGTCGCCGGGCTGCACGAGGCGCGCGGCGGCGCCGTTGACCATGATCTCGCCGCGCTTGCGTCCGCCGATCACGTAGGTGGCGAAGCGCTGGCCGTTGTTCACGTTGTAGATTTCCACGCGCTCGTGCAGCAGCAGGCTGGCGGCCCGCCGCAATTCGGGCGCGATGGCGATCGAACCCTCGTAATCGAGGTCGGCGGCCGTGACGGTCGCGCGGTGGAGCTTGGACTTGAGCAGGGTCAGACGCATGGGATCACCTCGATGCCTCGCGGTTGAGCAACTCGGCGTGCTTCAGGCCGAACAGCACGAGTTCGGGCACGATCTCGTCGAACAGGCCCTCGGCCTCGAACATCCGGGCGAAGCCCCCGGTGCCGATGACGCGCGGCCGGACGCCGTTGAAGGCCTCGATGGCCAGGACCGAGACGAGGTTCCGGATCGCCCCGACGTGACCGTGGTAGAGACCGGCCTGGATGCTCTCGACGCTGCTGCGGCCGAGCGCGTTCTCCGGACGCGTGATCTCGACCGAGGGCAGGCGCGCCGTGCGGCTGGACAGCATCTCCGCGGAAATGCCGAGCCCCGGCAGGATCGCACCGCCCAGGTAATCGCCGCCCGCGGTGACGACATCGAAGGTTGTCGCCGTGCCGCAATCCACGACCAGGCAATCCGCCTTCGGGTGGCGCAGCGTCGCGGCAACGGCGTTGGCCACACGGTCGGCGCCGACTTCGGCCGGATTGCGGTATTTGATCTTCAGGCCCGTCTTCACCCCCGCCTGGAGCAGGAACGGTTCGCACTGGAAATACTTCAGGCACGCCGCCCGCAGCGGATACGCCACGGAGGGAACGACCGAGCAGATCGCCACGCGTTTCACCGTCACGGGATCGACCTGGTTTTCGCGGAGCACGCTGCGCAGGAACACGCCGATTTCATCCGAGGAACCGATCGGATGGGTCGTCTTGCGGAACTGCGCGCGCAGCTCGTCGCCGTCGAACACACCGCCGTGGATCTGGGAATTGCCGACATCAAGGGTCAAGAGCATGGCTGGATTTTCGATTTTGGATTCTCGATTTCGGAGTGAAGGACGCTTCGATCAGGTGTCCGAGTTCGGCGGCCAGCGTCGTCCGGTCGGGACAGTGCGCCACGACGGTTCCGTCGGGGCGCAGCACATCGGCGGGAAACGTGCCGTCGGCACGCCTGGCGGAAAAGTCGTTGTGCACGACGAAGTCCGCGCCGGAGTGGGCGAAGAGCCGTTGCACGGCCGCGTCCGCCTCGGCCGCCTCGGCGCCATGCGTGAGCTTGAAGGCCACGAGCGTGAACGGCGCGCGGCTCCAGCCGCGCAATTGGTCGACGAGGCGCGGGTTGGGGCGCAGCTTCAGCACCGGCGCCCCGCCGGACGGCAGCTTGCCTCCGGCGGCGGGCCCGGCGCCCTCGGCCATCACGACCAGGTCCACGCGGTAGTCGCTGACCGCCGCCGCATGAATGACGGCGTCGAACGGCTCCGCCCCGAGCAACCGCCGCAGGCCGGCCTCGAGCTGGTCGAAGGTGACAAAGGTTTCCTCGCGGCACGGGCCGTCGGCAGCGACCGCGCCTTGGGCGCGCAACAACACGACGTCGTGACCGGCGCGGGCGAGCTGCGTGGCGATCAATGCGCCGGTCGCACCCGTGCTCGTGTTGGTCAGCACCCGCACGCCGTCCACGGGCTCGGCGGTGCCGCCGGCGGTGACGAGCACGCGCAGGCGGTGAAGGGGGCGCGCCAGGATCGCCTCGGCCGCCGCCACGATGGCGTCCGGTTCCGCCAGCCGCCCTTCGCCCGTCTCACCGCAGGCCGTGCGGCCCGCGTCGGGCGCGATGAAATGCACGCCCCACTTCCGCAGTTTTTCCACGGAGGCCGCGGTGGCCGGATGCGACCACATCGCGGGGTTCATCGCGGGTGCAACGATCCACGGCTTGGTCCGGTCATGGGCGAGGAACAGCGCCCCGGGAAGATCGTCGGCGAGGCCGGCGGCGAAGCGGTTGAGCGTGTTCGCCGTGGCCGGACACACGAGCACGGCGTCGGCCCAACGGGTGAGGCCGATGTGTTCCAGCGCCGAGCCCGGCGCGAACGCGTCGCTCAGCACCGGCGAGCCCGTCAAGCCCTCGAGCGTGGCCGGACCGATGAACTTCAATGCCGACGGCGTCGCCGCGCAGCGTACCCGGTGACCGCGCTGCACGAGCCGCGAGACAACCTCGCAGCCCTTGTAGGCGGCGATGGAGCCGGTGAAAATGACGAGGAAATTAGAGCCGGACATTGTCGATGAGCCTCACGTTTTCGAGCCGGACCGCGCCGAGGCGCATGCCGTTGCGATCCGCCACATAATCCACGCCGAAACCGGCCGCCTCCAGCGCCCGCGCGGCCTGCGCGGCGTTTTCCGCGGCGCGCAGGATCGCCGGGAAACGGGCCGCCTGCGTGCGCGCCTCCCGCGAAAGCCTCCGGTTGCGCGAACTGAGCGCGAGGCCGTCGGCGTCCCGCTCGGTCGGGCAAGCCACGATCTCGACGGGCAGCAACAGCGCCCGCACCATGCCTTCGACGAGCCGGAGCTGCTGCCAGTCCTTCTCGCCGAAGTAAGCGCGCTGCGGCGCCACGACATTGAGCAGCTTGAGCACCACGGTCAGCACGCCGTCGAAATGCCCGGGACGGTGCGCGCCCTCCATCTCGCGGCTCAGGCCCTCCTCCGTGACGCGATACGCGTAATCGTCCGGGTAAAGCTCGGCGGGAGCCGGCAGGATCACGTCGTCGACGAGACCGGCGGCCAGCCGCAGGTCGGCCTCGAGCGTGCGCGGGTATTTCTCGAGATCCGCCGGATCGTTGAACTGGGTCGGATTGACGAAGATGCTCAGCACCACGCGCTCGTTGTCGGCGCGCGCGCGGGCCAGCAGCGCGCGATGCCCCGCATGCAAGGCGCCCATCGTCGGCACGAAACCGACGGATTGCCCGGCGTAGTCCGGTCCGCCGCGCACGGCGCGCCAGGCGGCAAGGGAGTCGTGCGTTCTCATGCCAGCACCTCCTCCCGCGCCGGAAAGCGGGTCCCGCGCACATCCCGCGCGTAGTCGTTCAAGGCCGCGAGCACGGCCGCATGGCCGTCGAGGTAGCGGCGGGCAAAGCGCGGCCGGAATGCGGCGTCGAGCCCGAGCAGGTCGTTCAGCACGAGCACCTGTCCGGATGTGCCGCCACCGGCCCCGATGCCGATGGTCGGGATGGCCAGCTGGCGCGTGGCCTCGGCCGCGAGCGCGGCGGGCACGCATTCGAGCACCAGGGCAAAAGCGCCGAGCGCCTCGAGGCGGCGGGTGTCGGCCAGCAGACGCGCGGCATTGGCCTCGGAACGGCCCTGCAGGCGGTAGCCGCCGAGCTGGTTGACGGATTGCGGCGTGAGACCGAGGTGGCCCATCACCGGAATGCCGCTGCCGACGAGATGGGCGATCACGTCCTCGTGACCGGCCACGCCTTCGAGCTTCACGGCCGTGGCGCCGGCCTGCATCAAGATCCCGGCCGCACGCACCGCCACCTCGCGCCCTTGGCGGAAACTGAGGAACGGCAGATCGGCGACGACCACGCGGTCCGGCGCACCCCGCCGCACGGCGGCGGTGTGCAGCACCATCATGTCGAGCGTGGCGTGGACGGTGGAGGGCAGCCCGTGCACGACCATGGCGGCGCTGTCGCCCACCAGGATCACGTCGGCCTCTGATTCGGCCACGATCCGCGCCATCGGCGCGTCGTAAGCAGTGACCATCACAATGGGCCGCCCTTCCTGGCGCGCCCGGTTCAAATCGAGGATGTTTTTCATTCCGCCCCGGCGGTGGTCCGTGAACGGAAAACCTGCAGGCGGCGGGGCCGGGCCCGATGGGCGCGGCGTGGGCTGGACTGGAGTGCTTGTCGCATGGCGATCAGGCCTTGGGTGTCCGGAGACGGTGGTTGAACTTTTTGGCGTCCGGTCGCGCACGAGTTCGCGCCAGACGGGAACAACATTGCCACCCGGGCGGCCCGCGCAATCGAAAACGCCGGCCACGGCTTTCCTCGGCGGCTCCCGCCAGCCGCCATCTATGGTTCTCTTTCTCTTAATCGTAATCGTTCTCTTTCCCATAAGCCGCGCTGGGGAGGGAAAGAGAACGATTAAGAGAAGGAGAACGATTGCCCCGCCAGCCTCGGGGCTCCCCGAGGCGGCATTCGGCGATGCCGCCCTACACCCACACCCCGGTTGACTCCCCTGCCCATCCGGCTAGTGACTGACCCTTCATGGCTGATTTCCTCACCGACCAGAAAGTCGTCTCCCGCGCCTACCTCGTGGGCGTGCAAACCTTTGACATGGAGACCGGCGAGGGCGCCGAACTGCTGGGCGAACTCAAGGAGCTCGTCGAAAACCTGCGCCTCGAAGTCGTCAAAACCAACCTCGTCGTCATGCGCGCCGGCGAACAGCCCAAGTACCTCATCGGCTCGGGCAAAACCGCCGAGATCATCGCCGAGGCCAAGGCGCTCGGCGCCGACCTGATCGTCTTCGACAAGGAGCTCTCGCCCGCCCAGCAACGCAACTGGGAGGAAGACTCCGGGCTCGCCGTCATCGACCGGCAGGAAGTCATCCTGGAAATCTTCGCCGACCGCGCGCAGACCCGCGAGGCCGTGCTGCAGGTCGCGCTGGCCCGCATGGAGTATTCGCTGCCGCGCCTCACGCGCGCCTGGACCCACCTTTCCCGCCAGCGCGGCAAGGGCGCCATGGGCGGCGAAGGCGAAACCCAGCTCGAACAGGATCGCCGCATCGTCCGCGACCGCATCGCGCGCCTGAAGGAGGAGCTCGAACTCGTCATCTCCCAGCGCGCCACGCAGCGCCGCAAACGCATGCGCAAACCCGTGCCGGGCGTCGCGATCGTCGGTTACACCAACGCCGGCAAATCCTCCCTCCTCAACAAACTCACGGGCGCCCAGGTGCTCGCCGCCGACAAGCTCTTCGCCACGCTCGACCCGACCACGCGTCAGCTCCAGCTGCCCGACGGCCGCACGCTGCTCGCGACCGACACCGTCGGTTTCATCCGCCGCCTGCCCCACCGCCTGGTCGAGGCCTTCAAGGCCACGCTCGAGGAGGTCGTCGTCGCCGACTTCATCATCCATGTGCTCGACGTCGCCAACCCGAACGTCGCGCATCATTTCGCCACCACCATGGAGGTCGTGGGGGAGTTGGGCGCCGGGGAAAAGCCCGTCATCACGGTTTTCAACAAGGTGGACGCCGCCGATCCGCAGACGCTCGCCGTCATCCGCGCCCAGCATCCCGAGTCCCTCTTCATCAGCGTCCACACCGGCGAAGGGCTCGACCGCCTCCTGGCCCGCTGCGAGGAGCTCGCCGTGGACGACAGCGAAGCGGTCGAACTGCTCATTCCCCACGACCGCTACGATGTCGTGGCGAAGCTTCACCAGGGCGGCCAGGTGCGCGCGCAGGATTCACGCGACGACGGCGTGTTCCTCGCCGGTCGTTTCCCGCAGAAGCTGAAGGCGACCTACGACCCCTTCCGCTACGCCGCCCCGCCCCCGAAACGCAAACCCGCGGCCAGGCGGACGAAAAAGGCCTGAGCCCTTTCCTGCGGGGCCGGCCCGAGGGCCGGCCCCGCCTTTGTCATGATCCGACACCGTCGCTTGCCGCAGTCTTCGCGAGGGCGCGGCAACAGGCATCAGAGGGCCTTCAGGTAGGCCACGATGTCCGCCACGCCCTGCGCATCGAGGCCGAGTTGCTCGGCGGTGAGCATCAGCGAGCGGTTCATGCGCTGCTTCTTCTCCACGAGGTCGGCGGGAATCAGCTGCGTGAGGCCGCCCATGCTCATGACCACGAGCGGATCGCTGTCGGAAACGACCATGCCCTGCACGACCTTGCCATCCTTGAGGGTGACCGTCGTGCCTTCGTAGCCGTGGGCGATATCGCCCGACGGATTCACGATCGCGCCGACAACGACCTCGGTGGTCTGCATCTTCGCGAATGATGTCAGGCTCGGGCCGTATTCCACGCCCTGCTCGCCGACGCGGTGACACAGGTAGCACGAAGTGACGAGCGCCGCGCCGCGCTGGGCATTGCCCCTGAGCGCGGCGATCTCCGCCACGGGCGGCAGTTGGCCGGGTTCGGGGACGGGCACGAGGCTCTCGTTGATGACCACCGTCGCCGGATCGTAGAGACCGCGGGTTTTCAACTCCGCATCGAGGCCGAGCCCGGCCCAGCGCGTGTCCTTGTAATTGAGCAGCCACCACAGCGCCTGCTTCTGCACCAGCCCGTCGGCCTTCTGCGCGAGGTCGGCCAGCGCCAGCGCAGCCTCCTTCGCCGGCATGAAACCGAGCGCCGTCACGGCCGCGAGGCGGTCCTTCTGGGAGAGCGAGGGCGCGGCGGCGCGCATGGCGAACTGAGCCGCCGCCGCGGGCGGCGTCAGGCGCCAGAGCAGCCCCGTGTAGGCCGGCGTCCACTTGAGCGGATCGGTTTCCTGTTGCGCGGCCATGAGCGCGGCGGCGACATCCGCTTCCTTGTTGGTGCAGCCGATGCCCCAGGCTTCGAGGTAGGTGCGATCCTTCCCGTCGTAACCCGCGGCCAGGGCGAGCAGGATGTCCTTCGCCTCCGCCCACGGCACGTCGCGCATCGCCACGGCCACCTCGCGACGCACCGCCGCCGACTGGTCGGCGGCCAGTTTCGCGGCGTGCTCGAGCACCCGGTGCTGCTGGCGACGCAGGGCCTGGAAGGCCGCCGCCCGGATCTGCGCGTCGGCATCGCCCAGCAGGGCCTCGACGTGGGCGAGCCCGGTGGCGCCGAGTTCCGACAGGAGCCAGACCGCGCGCGCGCGGACGTAGGGATTGCCGTCCACCAGCAATCCGGCGACCGGCGCGACCGCCGCTCCGCCCTGCGCCTTGAGCGCCGTGTAGCCGAGCGCGCGCACGTTGACCGCCGGGCTCTTGAGCGCGGTCAGCTGCCCTTCCCTCGTGGCCAGGTCGAATGCCGGCACGACGGACTTGAATCCCTTCGGGGCGACGCGGTAGATCGCGCCGGCGGTGAGGTCGTCGAAATCCTGGTGCCCGCCCACGCGCGGGTCGAACCAGTCGGCGATATAGACGGCGCCGTCGGGTCCGACCATCACATCGGAAGGACGGAAGAAGGTGTGCAGCTCCTTACTGGTCCGGCCGCGCAACGCATCGGTGCCGGCGAGCACCTGGTCGGGGTTGCTCGTGACAAAATTGAAGCGCTCCAGCTTGAAACCCGCGCCGTCGGCCTGCGGGCGGTAGCCGAAGATCGTGTTGCGCGCGGCCTCGGCGCTGAGGAGCGTGCCGCGCCATTCCGGGCCGAAGGCGTCGGCCTCGTAATACGCGATGCCGGTCGGCGCACCCGCGCCGTAGACGTCGCCGGCGGGCATCACCCCCGGATCCTCCTGGCGCCACTCGGAGGTCGGGATGTCCTGGCCGGGACGGCGGTCGGCCCACCAGATGCGTTTGCCGTCGCGCGAGAAAAAGCCGGCGTTGCCGTATTCGAGCACGTAGGAAGTGCGGCTCGCGGGCGGGTCGTCGTTGTCGTTCTGGAAGACGTCGCCAAACGAGGTGACCGTCTGCTCGTAGCTGTTGCGGTAGTTGTGCCCGATGATCTCGACGCCGGTCGCATCGGGCTTCATGCGCACGGTGAAGCCGCCGACATAGACGTGCCCGTCATCGCTCTTCGCACCGGCGAGCTCGGTCGGTTTCCAGCTGTAGATCGGCGGCGCGGCCTTGCCCCAGTGAGGCTCGTAGGAGCTGCCGACGCGGAAGGTCCTGCCCGAACGGTCGGTGAAGTGCGCGCTGTTGTTGCCCTGGCTGAAATACCAGCGGCCGTCGGGGCCGAAGGTCACGGAATGCAGCGCATGGTCGTGGTTGCGCCCGTTGAAACCGGTGAGCAGCACCTCGCGCTTGTCCACGGCCGGGTCCCAGCGCGCATTGCGGTCGACGTCGGTGTAGACGATCAGGTCGGGGGCGTTGGAAACGATGATCTTGTTGTCGAGGACGGCGATGCCGAGCGGGGCGACCAGATCGGGCTCCTGGATGAACACATGGCTGGAGTCGGCGACGCCGTCGCCGTCGGTGTCCTCGAGCACGACGATCCGGTCGCCGGCCGGGTCGCGGTTCTCGTGGTTGCGGTAGTTGACGCCCTCGGTGACCCAGATGCGCCCCTGGTAGTCGACGTCCATGTTGGTCGGGTTGCGCAGCATCGGGGCCTGCGCCCAGACGGTGATCTCGAAACCTTCCGGCACGGCAAATCCGCTGGCGGGCACCAGGCTCGGCGGCGGCGCCTCCGCGACGGCGGGAGCCTCGGCCTGCGCAAAGAGCGCGGCGGGCAGCAAAAACAAGGCAACGGCGGAACGCAGGGCAGACGTCATGGCGTGGGGATCAGGGGTTGGCGTGGACGGACGACGAAACGGACCCCCGCAGCAAAGACGTCACGTCCCCCGAGGCAAGACCCGCGCACGACCAGTCTGCTTGACCGTCAATTTCCCGCTTTGCCTCGGCGGCGGATTGCGCGAGATTCACCCGTCATGATCTTCGCCAAGCACTGGGCCGCCGCCCTCGACGACTATGCCATCGACCTCGCCTGGTCGCCCGACGGCTCGCTGCTCGCCACCGCGTCGGCAGCCGGCGGCATCACGCTTTTCGACGCCGCCACCGGTGCGGTGAAACACGTTCTGCCCGGCCATGCCGACGGTGCCAACTGCCTCGCCTGGCTGCCCCAAACTCCGCATTCCGATCTGCCCTCTTCAATTTTGGCCACCGGCGGGCAGGACGGTTGCGTGCGCTTCTGGAATTCCGCCACGGGTGCGCAGACGGCGGAGGTGAAGCTCGGCTCCGCCTGGGTCGAACATCTCGCGTGGGCGGGAGTGGGCTCTCCCTCGTTGTTCGCCGCCGCCGGGCGCAAGCTCGCCGTCCTTCGCCCCGACGGCACGGTGGCCCACGAATTCCCCGACGCGCCGAAGACGATTTCCGCGCTCGCCGTAAAACCCGGCGGCAATGCCGTCGCCGCCGCCTGCTTCGGCCACGTCGCGGTGTGGGATACGACCACCTTCGCCGCCACCAGGGAATTCCCTTACGGCAACGCGATCTACGCGCTCACCTGGTCTCCCGACGGGCGCTGGCTCGTCGCCGGCTGCCACGACAACGCCGTGCACCTCTGGGCCCCCGCCGAGGCGGACCTGGAGCTGCACATGAGCGGCTACGAGACGCGCCTCAAGGAGCTTTCGTTCAGCCACGACTCCAAGTGGCTCGCCACCGGCGGAGGCCGCGACTCCTGCGTGTGGGATTGTTCCGGCGCGGGTCCCGAGGGTCGGGAACCGCTGCTGCTGCCCCACGACGCGCGGGTCTGCGCGGTGGCCTTCCAGCACGCCCATGGCCTGCTCGCTTCCGGCTCGGCCAAGGGCGAGTTCACCCTCTGGATGCCTTCGCGGAAAAACCCCATGGTCGCCGAGGTCACGATGCCCGCCGCCGCCACCAGGTTTGCCTGGCGCCACGACGACACCCTGCTCGCCGTCGGCACCGAACAGGGTAACGTTTTCGTCTTCAAGACGGCCTGATCCTCCGGCGCCGTCCGGCCCCGCGCCTAGGGTGTTTGGAAGCTTGCGCGACGTGTCATAACCGGCTCTGCTCGGGGCCGGGCCAGTCGCCGGTTCAACCCGCCAGCGTCACATATATGCATTTACCCCTCCGTCTCAAAGCCCGCGCCCAACCGATCACGAGGGACGAGGCATGAGCACCGGCGCTGAACGCAACTCCGAGGAAAACGACGTTCGGCTCCCCTCCGACGCCCTGCTCGCCGCCATCGTTGCGTCCGCTGACGACGCCATTTTCAGCAAGACCCTGGACGGTATCATCACCAGCTGGAACCGGGGCGCTGAACGGGTCTACGGCTATAGCGCCGGGGAAATGATCGGCCGCCCGGTCACCGATCTGTTTCATCCCGACCGGCGGCAGGAAGAGGACGGGATCATCGCCCGCATCCGCAGCGGCGAAACCGTGAGGCATTTCCGCACGATCCGCTGGCACAAGGACGGCCGCCGGATCGACGTCTCCATGACCATTTCTCCGATCCGGGATGCAGCCGGCCGGATCATCGGCGCCTCGAACATCGGCCGCGACATCACCGAGGAGAAAAATCACGAGGCCCACATCGCCCGCCTCGCCGCCAACCTCGACCGCATCTACCGGCACGTGCCGGGCATCATCTACCAGTTCCTGATGCGTCCCGACGGCAGCATATGCATGCCGTTCGCCAGCGAAGGCATCCGTCATATCTTCGAGGTGGAGCCGGAACAGGTTCGCGACGACATCACCCCGATCTTCCAGCGGATCATGCCCGAGGATCTCGCGATCCTGCGCAGCGGCATCGAACGTTCCGCCCGCACGCTCACCCCCCACCACCACGAATTCCGGTTCCGGCGCGTCAGCGGCAACGTGATCTGGCTGCGCGGTGAATCCCGCCCCGAACGCGACGCCGAAGGCAACGTGATCTGGCACGGCTACATCACCGACGTCACCGAGGCGCGCCGTCTCGAGACCAAGCTCGTCGAGTCGGCCAAGCTCGAGAGCCTCGGCGTGCTCGCCGGCGGCATCGCCCACGACTTCAACAACCTGCTCACCGGCATCCTGGGCAACGCCTCGCTGGCCCGCCAGGAACTCCCGCCCACGTCGCTCGGCCAGCCCATGCTCGACCAGATCGAAACCGCCGCCCGCCGCGCCGCCGACCTGTGCAAGCAGATGCTCGCCTACTCGGGCAAGGGCCGCTTCGTCATCCAAAGGATCGACCTCAACAAGCTCATCGAGGACACGACCCACCTGCTCCAGATCTCCATCGGGAAGACCTGCGTGCTCCGCTTCAACCTCGCGCCCAACCTGGCGGTCATCAAGGCCGACGCCACGCAGCTGCGCCAGGTGATCATGAACCTCGTGATCAACGGCTCCGAGGCCATCGGCAACCGCAGCGGCGTGCTCGCCCTCACCACCGGCGTCGCCCGCGTGGACCACGAATACCTCAAGGGTTTCCGCCCCGACGCCTCGCCCGCGCCCGGCGACTATGTGTTCGTCGAAGTCAGCGACAACGGCTGCGGCATGGACGCCGCCACGCTCACGAAGATCTTCGATCCGTTCTTCACCACGAAGTTCACCGGCCGCGGCCTCGGCCTCGCCGCCGTGCTTGGCATCATCCGCGGTCACAAAGGCGGCCTCAAGGTCTACTCCGAGCCGGGCAAGGGCACGACGTTCAAGCTCTTCTTCCCCGTGGCCGACGGCAAGGCGCAGGACAGCGCCACCCCCTTCGCCGCCACCACACCTTTCAAGGGCGCGGGCACCGTGCTCGTCGTGGACGACGAGGAAACCGTGCGCACCGTCTCCGCCCGCATGCTCGAACGCCTCGGCTTCTCCGTGGTGCTGGCCAACGACGGCCGCGAGGCCATGGAGAAATTCCGCCTCGATCCCGTCCGCTTCACGCTCGTGCTGCTCGACCTCACGATGCCCCATCTCGACGGCGAAGAGACGTTCCGGCAGATGCGCATGCTCAACCCGGGCGTCCGCGTCATTCTGACGAGCGGCTTCAACCAGCAGGAGGCCGTCAATCGCTTCACCGGCAAAGGCCTCGCCGGTTTCGTCCAGAAACCCTTCGAGCTGAACAGCCTCATCCAGGTCATTCGCAGCGTGCTCCCGCACAACTAGGCAACCAAGGCGGAACCCGGCCTCCGGACGGATTTCTTCCGCCCCTCGGCCGCCGCGCTTCACCCGCAGGCCCTAATTCCGCCGCAAGCCGCCCTCATACCCCGCGAGCCTGACACATTCCCGACTTGCGGCCCATCCTGCACACGACCACATGGAGCCTGTGCGTCGCACGCTTTCCACGACCTGCCTGCTCCTCGCCTGGCTCTGTGCCAACGGCGCCGTGTGGAATGTCGTGCAGGTCGTCGCCTGGGCGAAGATGTTTCACGATTACTCCCAGGTCATGCCCGTGGTCGACGCGCTGGAACTCACCTTCGACGGCAGCGCGCCCTGCGATTTGTGCGTCATCGCCCAGAGCGGCCAGGACGCCGCGCGCCAGCAGCTCCCGGCCGAGGCCGCGCTCGGCGGCGGCATGGAGAAAATCGTTTTGATCGCTGAACACGCCCCGGCCCCCGTGCTGGTGGCCCCTGAATCCGTCTGGCCGGGCTTCGTCCACGAAGCCGGCCTCATGCGCACCGACTCGGTGCCCGTGCCCCCGCCGCGCGCCTGAGGCGGCATGCATCCCGATCCCCTCTCTGATGAGGGGGCGCCCGACAGGCCGGGGTGTTTGCACGCCTGCACGGTTCTCCCGCCGCGGCACCGTCCGCCCGGCTTTCCTTTCCATGCCCATCCCGGGCCGCGCCTGCGCGCACGTCGCGCCCGAGGTGCGCCATCTTCCAATCCGACATGAAACTTTCTCTTCCCTTCCTTCTCTCCGCCATGCTCGCCGCCGCCTCCCTGACGGCGGCTCTTGAATCCACGGGCGAGTGCGCCTGTGGCTGTTCCGACGGCCGGGCCTGCACCTGCCCGCCCGTCGAGTTCGACACTCTTGCGGTGACCGCCGTCCGCACGCCGGCCCTGACCGTGCCCGATATCGAGGCCGCGCGACTCGCCCTGGCCCTCGTGCCCGGTGGCACCGAAACCATCGACGCCGAGCGCTACCTCCGCGGTCGCGCCTCGACCGTGGCCGACACCTTTGCCCTCTCGGCCGGCGTCGTGGCCCAGTCGCGGTTCGGCTCCGACGAAGCCCGCCTCGCCATCCGCGGCTCCGGCCTTCAGCGCACCTTTCACGGCCGCGGTCTCCGCGTGCTGCAGGATGGCGTGCCGATCAATCTCGCCGACGGCAGCTTCGATATGCAGGCGCTCGAGCCGCTCAGCGCCGCCTACGTCACCATCTGGCGCGGCGGCAACGCCCTCGCCACCGGCGCCTCCACGCTCGGCGGCGCCATCGACTATGTGTCCCGCACCGGCCGCGATGCCTCCGCCTCCACCCGCATCGAAACCGGGTCGTGGGGCTACTGGCGCGCCAACCTCTCGGAGGGCGGCGTTCGCGGCCCTCTCGACGGCTATGCCTCGTTCACCCACCAGCAGCAGGGCGGCTTCCGGCGCCACGCAACCCAGGAAAACCAGCGCCTCTTCACCAACGCCGGATTTCGTTTCGGCGATGGTTCCGAAACCCGCCTCTACCTCACCGGCGTCCGCACCCGCTCGGAGCTGCCAGGCAATCTGACCAAGGCGCAGCTCCGCACCGACCCGCGTCAAGCCGCCGCCGGCAACCTCACCCTCGACCAGAAGCGCGACTTCGAACTCCTGCGTCTCGCCAGCAAAACCACGGTGCGTACCGGAGGGATCGTCTGGGACTTCACCGCCGCGTGGACCTACAAGGATCTGGATCACCCGATCTTCCAAGTGATCGACCAGCTTTCCAACGACACCCTGCTCGGCGTCACGGCCACCCGGGCCGGCGATCTCGCCGGCCGCGCCCATCGTTTCCGCGCCGGGCTGCTCTACAACCGCGGCGTCACGCGCGCGGCCAACTTCGTCAACACGGCCGGCCGGCGGGGTCCGCTCGTCTCGGCCGCCGTGCAGACCGCGACCAATCTCGAGGCCTTCGCCGAGGATCAGGTGACGCTCGCCCCCGGCCTCACCCTCGTGCTCGGCGCCAGCGCGGCGACCAACGACCGCAAAAACGGCCAGACCGCCGGCGCCACTCCGGACTACGATCTCGGCTATGACCGCGTGATGCCCAAACTCGGCCTGCGCTGGGATCATCGCGACCTCCAGGTCTATGCCAATGTCTCCGGCAGCTACGAGCCGCCGTCCTTCAGCGAGACACTCACGCTCAACACCGCCCGCTTCGCCCAGACCGCCACGACCTGGGAGCTCGGCACCCGCGGAACACGCGGCCCCGTGCGCTGGGACGCCTCGGTCTATCACGCGACTCTTCGCCATGAACTCCTCGCGCTCGACCACGACAACAACCCCGCGACACCCGCCGCCACGGTCAACGCCGGCCGCACGATCCACGCCGGCGTCGAGTTCGCCACCGAGATCGACCTGCTCGGCACCGCGTGGGACGCGCGCCAGGCCCCCGCCCGGCGGCTCGTGCTGCGCGCCGCGTGGACGTACGGCGACTTCCATTTCGACGGCGATGCCCGCTACGGCGACAACACGCTGGCCGGCCTGCCGCCGCACCTGGTGCGCGGCGAACTGAGCTGGGAGACCGCCGCGGGCTGGTACGCCGGGCCGACCTGGGAATGGGTGCCGCAGAAAACCTTCATCGATTTTCGCAACACCTACGCCGCCGACGCCTACGCCATCGCGGGCTTCCGGATCGGCCGCCGCACCGCGCAGGGCCTGTCGTGGTTCGCCGAGGTCCGCAACCTCTTCAACCGAACCCACGCCGCCACCACCGGCGTGATCGAAAACGCGAACGGCACCGACCAGCCCCAGTTCCTCCCCGGCGACGGCCGCGGTCTCTTCGGCGGCCTCGAATACCGCTGGTAAACGTTCACCTCCTGCACCATTTTCATCCCATGAAAACCGTTCTGTTTGCGCTCGTCTCGCTTTCCCTCCCGTTTTCCCTCGCCGCGGCCGACGCCGAGAACTGCGGTTGTGATTGCTGCAAGGGCAAGGAGATCTGTTGCTGCGCGCCCTCGGCCACTGCGGCGGAACCTGTCAAGCCCGCCGCCCCTGTCGAACAGGCCAAGGCCCATCCCGTGAAGGGCGTGATCATGGGCATCATGGCCGACAAGGGCGCGCTGCTGGTGAAGCATGAGGAAGTCCCCGGCGTGATGCGCGCCATGACGATGATGTTCAAGGTCGAGCCCGGCGTCCTCGAGCGCGTGAAGCGCACCGACGCCATCCAGGGCAAAATGCAGCGCCGTGCCGACGGCTGGTGGCTGCTCGACGTCGAGATCATCGCCCCGACGCAATAACACCCTCCATCCTCGCCCAAACGCCCCTGTTTCCATGCACAAGTACCCTAATAGGGTACTTGTGCATGTTCGATTCAGGAGGATCTGGTCCGCGTTTGCGCACGCCTCAAGGAGGCCACGCATGAGTTGCCCTGCGCCCACAAGTCATGCTTCTCGCCGTGCAAGAAGTGCCCAGCAAACTCCGTTGCATTCCGATTTCGGCACGCCTTTTTCAGTCATCGTTCTTTCCTCCTTCATTTCCGGCAGCGAGGAAGGCCGTGCAAACCGGCCACAGTCGCGCTGCGGTTACGGGTGACAATATCCACCGGCCGTGCCTCGAGAACACACGGACCGGGCAACGCCAATCGGCACCACGGCCGGTGAAGGCGGGATAAAGGTGCGACGCGGCATTCTTCAACGGGTGCGGCGTCCGGAACCCGGAGTCCGAACATCCCTGCCGGCAATCATGCTCCCTCCGACCGCCACTTGGTGGCGGCATGTCCCTTCATCGCCCGAATGAAGCAGCCTACTCCCTTGTCCCCATCCCGCCGCGCCGCGTTTCCGGCCTGGCTGTCGTTTGCACCTGCCTGACGGGCAGGCGACAACATCCCCATCCCGGGGTCAGGCCGCGCCTGCTCCCGGTTTCGGTGCCGCCGGCTTTCGCCGCGCCTGGCCCCTTCCCTGACCCCACCATCACGGCACGTCCCCTTCTCTTTCCTCCCATGATTTCCGCCTCCCTCCAGCCCCACTTCCAAGCCTACCTCTCGTCCAAGACGGGACTCTTCACCCAGGTGAAAAAACGCGACGGCCGCATTGTGCCGTTCGAGCCCGCGCGCGTCGTCCGCGCCCTCGCCAAGGCCGGCGCCGCCACCGGCGAATTCGGCGAGGAGACCGCCCTGCGCCTCGCCATCAAGGCCATCAACCACGCCGACCAGCTCCTGGCCACCGGGCTGCCCTCGGTCGAGGACATCCAGGACATCGTCGAGGAGGTGCTGCTCGCCTCGCCCTTCCGCGCGACGGCCCGCGCCTTCATCATCTACCGCGACCAGCACGCCAGGCTCCGCGAACTGCGCGCCGGCGGCGACATCGACCTCATCGACGCCTACCTGAAGAAGCTCGACTGGCAGGTGCGCGAGAACAGCAACATGAGCTACTCGCTCCAGGGGCTGAACAACTACCTCGCCAGCGCGATCAGCCAGAACTACTGGCTCAACGCCATCTATCCGCCCGCCATCCGCGACGCGCACGACCACGGCGACTTTCATCTCCACGACCTCAATCAGCTCTCCGTCTATTGCGTCGGCTGGGATCTCCACGACCTCCTCAACCAGGGCTTCTGCGGCGTGCCCGGCAAGATCGAGGCCAAGCCCGCCAGGCATCTCCGCTCCGCCCTCGGCCAGATCATCAACTTCCTCTACACGCTCCAGGGCGAGGCGGCCGGCGCGCAGGCGTTCTCCAGTTTCGACACCCTGCTCGCCCCCTTCATCCGCTTCGACGGCCTGTCCTTCGCGCAGGTGAAGCAGGCCCTGCAGGAGTTCGTTTTCAACATCAACGTCCCCACCCGCGTCGGTTTCCAGACCCCGTTCACCAACGTCACGCTCGATCTCCTCTGCCCCGGACACTACGCCGACCAGCCCGTCGTGATCGGCGGCGTGCTCCAGCCGCAAACCTACGGCCAGTTCCAAGCGGAGATGAACCTGTTCAACCGCGCCTTCTTCGAAGTCATGGCCGAGGGCGACGCGAAGGGCCGCGTGATGACCTTCCCCATCCCCACGATCAACCTCACGCCCGATTTCAAGTGGGACGACCCCAACCTCGCCGGCCTCTGGGAGATGACCGGCCGCTACGGCATCCCGTATTTCTCCAACTTCATCAACTCCGACATGAAGCCCGAGGACGCGCGCTCGATGTGCTGCCGCCTCCGTATCGACAACACCCGGCTGGAGAAGCGCGGCGGCGGCCTCTTCGGCGCGCACCCGCTCACCGGCTCCGTCGGCGTCGTCACCATCAACCTGCCGCGCCTCGGCCACCTCGCCGCGCAGGACGTGCCCGCGACCACGCTCGTCACCACCACCGATGAAACCGCCGCGGCCCGCGAAACCGCCTTCCGCGCGCGGCTTGGGCGCCTCATGGATCTCGCCCGCGACAGCCTGGAGATCAAACGCAAGTTCCTCGAACGCTTCACCGCCGCCGGCCTCTACCCCTATACCAGCCATTACCTCCGGCACATGCACGAACGCTTCGGCGTCTATTGGAAGAACCACTTCAGCACCATCGGCCTCGTCGGCATGAACGAAGCCTGCGCCAACCTCGGCCTCGAGAGCATCGCCACGCCCGCCGGCCGGGCCTTCGCCCTGCGCACGCTCGACTTCATGCGCGAACGCCTCGTCGCCTATCAGCAGGAAACCGGCAACCATTACAACCTCGAGGCCACTCCCGCCGAAGGCACCAGCCACCGGCTGGCCCTCAAGGACAAGCAGCGCTTCCCCGGCATCCTCGTCTCCAACGAGGAGGATCTGCTCCGCGGCGCCAAGCCCTTCTATACCAACTCCACCCACCTGCCCGTCCAGCATACCGACGATCCCTTCGCGGCGCTCGATCATCAGGACGAGTTTCAGACCCTCTACACCGGTGGCACCGTGCTGCATCTTTTTCTCGGCGAGCGCCTCGCCGATCCGCAGGCCGTGAAGCATCTCGTGCGCCGGGTGGCCGAAACCTACCGCCTGCCCTACTTCTCGCTCACCCCCACCTTCAGCGTGTGCCCGGAACACGGCTACGTCGCAGGCGAACACCATCATTGCCCACAATGCGGCAAGGAAGCGGAGGTCTATTCGCGCGTCGTCGGCTATCTCCGCCCGGTGAAGCAATGGAACGAGGGCAAGCAGGCCGAGTTCAGCCGCCGCCAGGTCTATCGCGTGCCCGCCGCACAGGAACTCGCCAGCCCGACCCAATCGCCTGACATGGTCCCGCTGCCCGCTTCGCCCGCCGAGGCTTCCGCCGGCTCCGCCGTCGCCTGATTACCCTGTAGGGACGCGTCTCATGCGCGTCCGAGAGCGGTCGCGCTCCCGGGCGCGGTCAAGCCGCGTCCCTACAACGCTCACCCGCTGCTTCGTCTTCCTCTCATGCGCATTGGCGGCTTCGTCCCCTGCTCGCTCAGCGACTTTCCCGGCTGCCTGGCCGCCGTGGTCTTCACCCAAGGGTGCAACTGGCGCTGTCCGTGGTGCCACAACCCGGACCTTGTTTATCCGGAGCGATTCGCCCCTCCGCTGGCCGAAGCGGAGGTACTCGCGCGTCTGGCCGCGCGGCGCGGCAAACTCGACGGTGTCGTCGTGACCGGAGGCGAGCCGACGCTCCAGCCCGATCTCGCCGACTTTCTCAGGCAACTCAAGACCTTGGGATTCCTGGTAAAACTCGACACCAACGGCAGCCGCCCGCACATCGTCCGCTCGTTGCTGGAAGCGCAGCTCGTCGATTTCGTCGCCATGGATCTCAAGGCTCCTCTGGCTCGCTATGCCGAGGCTGCCGGCGTGCCCGTGGACACGGCCGCGCTGGAGGAGACCGTCGCCCTGTTGCGCGCAGCCGGCATCCCGCACCAGTTGCGCACGACCCGCTGGCCGGGACTCTCTGCGACCGATGCTCCGGCCGTCACCGCCCTTGCCGCCGGCTCGCCCCACGTCTGGCAGGATTACCGGACGCCGCCCGCCACCCCGGCGCAGGCAACGGTTGACCGGATTGGGCATTGCCCCGCCACCGTCCCCACCGAACAGTAGGCGCCTCGTTGTTTGAAAATTCTCTTCCGCTCGGGCGGAAGAGTAAGCGCCCAGCAGACGGGGAACGCCGTGAAAGCCGGCGACAGTTGCGCTGCGGTATCGAGTCACAAGCCCTCATCCCACGACATGACGAGTGCCGGGGAACAAAACACAGTTGCGTGCCACGCAACCAAGGCGAGGGGCAAGGCGGCGGGCCCAGCCCGCCACAAACTCGGAGTCCGAATACCCGGCTGAGCGCTTCGTCAGGAACCACCCTCATCGCATCAATGAAAGGACTCCCTCATGAGCGCTCCCTCGCGCCTCCTTGCTGACGGCGGCCGGATTTCCGGCCGGGCCGTCCGCTTTTCCCCTCCCGCCCATCGCGGCTCCCGGTCCGGGCGCCGCCTGAACTTCGCCGGTACGCCATGAGCGCGCCCATCCTAGAAGCCGCCGCCGGACCGGTGGCGGCGCCCGCCTTTGCCTCGGCGTTTTCTCTCGAGGGCGAGGTGGCCCTGATCACCGGGGGCGGCACCGGCATCGGCCTCGCCATCGCCCGGTGCATGGCCGCCGCCGGCGCCCGCGTGGTGCTGGCCGGTCGCCGCGAAGTGGAACTGGTCAAGAGCGCATCCCTCATCGGCGAAGCCGCTTTCCCGCTTCCCTGGGATGTCACCGCCCTGGACCGCGCCCCTGTTCTGGCGCGCGAGGCGGAAACACTCGCCGGAGCGCCCGTGTCCATTCTGGTGAACAATGCCGGCGTGCACCTGAAAAAGCCCGCCCTCGAGACCACTCCGGAGGAGTTTCACGCGGTGCTGCAGACCCACGTGCTTGCCGCGCACGCGCTCAGCCGGGCCGTGTTGCCGGGCATGCTTGCGCGCGGACACGGGAACATCCTCTTCATCGCTTCGATGGCCTCGCTCTTCGGCATCCCGCTGGTCGTGGCCTACGCCGCCGCCAAAAGCGCGCACCTCGGCATGGTCCGCACACTCGCCGCCGAGGTCGGCTCCAGCGGGGTGCGCGTGAACGCCATCGCGCCCGGCTGGATCGAAACCGCGATGTCCCGCAAGGCCATGCAACAGGACGTCGCCCGGGAGCAAAAGATCATCGGACGTACACCCCTGCGCCGCTTTGGCGAACCGGTCGACGTCGGCCTGGCGGCCGTCTATCTCTGTTCACCGGCGGCCCGCTTCGTCACCGGCGCGGTGCTGCCGGTGGACGGCGGTGTGAGCATCGGCTTCTGAGGTCATGTCCGCGCCGCCCGCCCGCCCCACCCTTGTCCCGCCGCATGGCCACCGCCAGGTGCTGCTTCATTCCTGCTGCGCGCCGTGCTCGGGCGAGGTCATGGAGGCGCTCGCCGCCTCGGGAATCGACTACACGATCTACTTCTACAACCCCAACATCCACCCGCGGGAGGAATACGAACTGCGGAAGCAGGAGAACATCCGCTTCGCGGAGAAGCACGGCGTGCCGTTCGTGGATGCCGACTACGACACCGACAACTGGTTCGCCCGCGCCAAGGGTCTCGAACGGGCGCCCGAACGCGGCGCACGCTGCACGATGTGCTTCGATATGCGCTTCGAGCGCACCGCGCTTTACGCCCACGAGCACGGATTCCATGTGATCACCAGTTGTCTGGGGCTTTCCCGGTGGAAGGACATGGACCAGATCAACGGTTGCGGCGTGCGCGCGGCGGAGAAATACCCCGGCCTCACCTACTGGACCTACAACTGGCGCAAGCTGGGCGGCGCCAACCGCATGGTCGAGATCGCCAAGCGCGAGCAGTTCTACCAGCAGGAGTACTGTGGCTGCGTCTATTCGCTGCGCGACACCAACCACTGGCGCGCGGTCAACGGCCGGGAAAAGATCGTGCGGGGTGTGAAGTTCTACGGCCTCACGACAGGCGAGCCAACCATCAATGCCGGTTCGGCTAAAAACATCAGAGCTTAACGCTTCTATTCGATATATGCCTTCCCCTTAATCTACTCGAACATTTGGTCGACTGGCTCTTTTCGTCGGGTAAGTTGGCCTCGTGCAACTGCAGAAGTTCGACAGTCTGTTCTCTGAACGAAACCAAGATGCAGGTTGGTGCGTTGTCCAAGCTTCAACGCTTCTCCACGCCGCGCTTGAGCACCGATCCACTTCGTTCGTGATCTACGCCGCGCTAGAGCTCCGCATGGCGATTGAACAATTAGTGTTCACGATAATTGCTGTGGCGAAGGGAGGCATAAATACAGAAACCGCTGCAGAATGTCGAAAAAAAGATGCTCTGTTCCGCATTCTTAATGAGGTTCTACCCAAATACTCATTGCGTTGCCGCTTCCAATCAGCAGCTGCTGCCGCGATACCGGGGATTCCAGCGTTGAGCGAATGGGACGTGAAATCCCTGCTTCGAAACTATACTGGGTTATCAGGGCTCTGTCATTCGCAGCTTATTATAGTGCCCTTCGATTCGAGTTCAGGAGAATGGCACAAACACATTGAGTATTTGTTGGAGGTTTATGAATTCCTTGCCAGCGGGCTAAGCAAGCCGACCGCAGTAATGCATTTTACTGATGCCAAAATATCCATCGCTGACCTCTGGGAACTTTATTCAACAGGCCAGATTACTTTAGACGATGTAAAGTTACGACTCAAAGAGCGGAATCCAAATCCATCACCTGTGTTGAAAACACAAAAGCGGATTGTTTTCGAAACAACCTCTCACGAATCCGCGCCAGACGAGGGACTCGATAAGACTCCTGAACCCAGCTAAGGAGTGGTGCGAGCAAACCGGCGAAGAGAAATCGGATGCAAGGGCCGCTCTGCGGCGAGACATCCTTACGCCACGAGCCCGGCGGCGAGGGTGAGGGCGGCGCGAGGCCGGTTTAGCAGGTAGAGGTGGTAGCCGGGCACGCCCTGCGCGGCGAGGTCGCGCACCTGGCCGAGCGCCCACTCCACCCCGATCACCTCGGCGATCTCGGGCCGGTCGTCGCCGGCGTGCTCCAGCCTTGCAACCAGCTTCGACGGCAGCGCGGCGCCGCAGAGCGCCGTGAAACGCCGGATCTGTTTCAGCGAGAGCACCGGCATGATGCCGGGCAGGATCGGCAGCAGGATGCCCGCGTGGCGGCAGCGTTCCACGAAACGGAAGAAGGCCGCGTTCTCGAAGAAGAGCTGGGTGGTGATGAAGTCCGCCCCGGCATCCACCTTGCGCTTCAGGTTCTCCAGGTCGTCCTTCGCCGACGCCGATTCCGGGTGCCTTTCCGGATACCCCGCGACACCGATGCAGATATCGGGATAAAGCGACTTGATCAGAGCGACCAGGTCGCTCGCGTGACGAAAACCATCGCGATAGGGCACGAAAGCCGCTTCCCCCTTCGGCGGATCGCCGCGCAGGGCCATGATGTTGCGAAAACCGGACGTATGGATGCGGCCGATGATTTCCACGAGTTCAGCACGGCTGTGCCCGACGCAGGTCAGGTGCGGCATGACGGCGCAGCCGAAGGCCCCGCGCAGATCATCGCAGGCCCGGGCGGTCCGCTCGCGCGTGCCGCCGCCGGCCCCGTAGGTCACCGACACGAAGTCGGGCGAGAGCGGCTTCAGGGCGGTCGCGACTCCGTGAAGCGCGCCGAAACCGGCGTCGTCTTTCGGCGGGAAAAACTCGAACGACCGGAACGGCCGGCGCTGCGCCAGCAGTTTGGAAATGCGTGGATCGGGATCCATGGTCAGGCGAAGTGCTTTTGCAGGAATGCCAGGTCGAGTTGCGGGTAGACGGGAAACCTCGCCAGCAGGGCGTCGAGCCGCGCGCGGGCCTCCGTCCCGGCGGCCGGATCGACGCTGAACTTCGCCTTGCTGCGACCGGAGTCCTTCGCGGACTCGGCGGTGGTGTTGGCCAGGATCAACCTCAGGACGCTTGCGATCTCCCGCATCTCGCCCGCGCCCATGCCGAGGGCCGTCACGGCCGGCGTGCCCAGCCGCAGGCCGCTCGTATACCAGGGACCGTTGGGATCGAAGGGGAGCGAATTGCGGTTGAGCGTGATGCCCGCCCGGCGCACCGCGCTTTCGGCCTGGCGGCCCGTCAGCCCGAAGGGGCGCACATCCACGAGCAGCAGGTGGTTGTCCGTGCCGCCCGTGAGCACCGTCATGCCTTCGGCCTGGCAGGCCTCGGCGAGGGTGCGGGCGTTGCTCACGATGCTGCGGGCGTAGGACTGGAACTCCGGCTGGCTGGCTTCCGTGAAGGCCACGCCCTTGGCGGCCATGACATGCGGCAACGGCCCGCCAAGCACCATCGGACAGCCTTTGTCCACATGCTCGGCAAATTCCCGGGTGCAGAACACGGCGCCGCCGCGCGGGCCGCGCAGGGTCTTGTGCGTGGTCGTCGTGACCACGTGCGCGAACGGGATCGGGCTCCACTCGTCCTGAAAGACTTTCCCCGCCACGAGCCCGGCGAAGTGCGCCATGTCCACCATGAACATGGAACCGGCCTTGTCCGCGATTTCGCGCAGGCGCGCGAAGTTGATTTTGCGCGGATACGCGCTGTAGCCAGCCAGCAGGATCAGCGGCTTGAGCTCCAGCGCCTGCCGCTCGATGGCGTCGTAATCGAGCAGGCCCGTCTCGCGGCTGACCTGGTAGGAATGCGCCTCGAAGATCTGCGCGGAAATGTTGTGGCGGTAACCGTGGGTCAGATGCCCGCCGGAATAGTAGTCGAGGCCGAGCAGGCGCTGGTGGCCGCATTGGGCGCGGATGGCGTTCCAGTCCTCCACCGACAGCTTCGCGGGATTCGTCTCGCCGGACTTCGCCAGCGCGGGCGTGACCACGCGCGCGCTCAGGATGGCCCAGTAGGCGACCAGGTTGGCATCGGCCCCGCTGTGCGGCTGCACATAGGCGTGCTCCACGCCGAAGAGGGCGCGCGCCTGCGCACAGGCATAATCCTCGATCAGGTCGATGTTGTCGCAGCCCGCGTAGAAACGGGAATGGGGAAAGCCCTCCGCATACTTGTCGGTGAGCAGGTTGCCCAGGGTGAGCTGCGTGGCGAGCGAGCTGTAGTTCTCGCTGGCGATGAGCTTGAGGTGCCGGCGCTGGTCGGCCAGCTCCTGCACGATGGCTTTCGCCAGGGCGGGAGCCACCCGCGCCGTGGCGGTGAGGTTGGCGAGATAGGCCGCCGTGTCGTTGTCGAATTTCGCGGCGGGCGTACGGACGATGTAGTCGAAGACAGGATGCATGGGAAAGGAGTGGCCGGGCAAGGACGGCGGTGCCGGCAGACGCGGCATCGCCGTCCCCCCCGGCGGTTGGTTGCTTAGCTCTTGCCGCCGGCCGGCAGGACGCTTCGCCGAAGCTCGCGGGCAGCTGCGACCAGGTTGACCAAGGACGGCTTCACTTCGGCCCAACCGCGGGTCTTGAGGCCGCAGTCGGGGTTGACCCAAAGGTTGTCCGCCGGGAGCACCGCCGCGGCCTTGCGCATGAGGTTCACCATCTCCTCCACGGTCGGGACGCGCGGGGAGTGGATGTCATAGACGCCGGGACCGATTTCATTCGGATACTTGAAGCCCACGAACGCGCCCAGCAGCTCCATGTTGGAGCGGGACGTTTCGATGGTGATCGCGTCGGCATCCATCGCGGCGATGGCCTCGATGATGTCGTTGAACTCCGAGTAGCACATGTGCGTGTGGATCTGGGTGTCGTCGCGCACGCCGGCCGCGCTGAGGCGGAAGGCGTCCACGGCCCACCGCAGGTAGCCCTTCCAGTCCGCCCGGCGCAGGGGCAGCCCCTCGCGGATGGCGGGCTCGTCGATCTGGATGGCGGCGATGCCGGCCTTTTCCAGGTCCACGACCTCGTCGCGCAACGCGAGCGCGATCTGGAACGTGGTGTCGCGGCGCGGCTGGTCGTTGCGCACGAAGCTCCACTGGAGGATCGTGACCGGGCCGGTGAGCATGCCCTTCATCGGCCGCTTCGTCAGCGATTGCGCGTAGGCGGACCAGCGCACGGTCATCGGGTGCGGACGCGCGACGTCTCCGTAGATGACCGGCGGCTTGACGTAGCGCGAACCGTAGCTCTGCACCCAGCCGTTTTCGGTGAAGGCGAAGCCGTCGAGCTGCTCGCCGAAGTACTCGACCATGTCGTTGCGCTCGTATTCGCCGTGGACGAGCATGTCGAGGTCGGCCTCCTCCTGGAAGCGCACGCAGGCGAGCGTCTCCGCCTCGAGGAACTGCTCGTAGTCGGCATCGTTCAGTTCGCCCTTCTTCCACTTCGCGCGCGCGGTGCGCACGGCGTCGGTCTGGGGGAAGGAGCCGATGGTGGTCGTCGGGAACGCCGGCAGCTTCAGCCGCTCGCGCTGTTTCGCCTGCCGCTGCGCGAAGACCGAGCGGCGGTCGAGGTCCGCAGGCGCGATGGCGGCGGCACGGGCCTTCACCTCCGGGCGGTGGATGCGCGTGCTGGCGCGGCGCGAGCGGGTGGCGGCCCCGTTGGCCGCCAGCGCTTCGGCGGAAACCGAACCCGCGGCGAGGTCGCGCAGGGTCGCGACTTCCGCGAGTTTTTCCTCCGCGTAGGCGAGCCAGCCCTTGAATTCCGCGTCGAGTTTTCGCTCGTTGCGCAGGGTCACGGGCACGTGCTGCAGGGAGCAGGACGGCGCGACGAGCAGACGCCCCACCCCGACCAGCGCGACGGCCTTTTCCAGCAGCGGCTTCAAGGAGTCGAAATCGCTGCGCCAGATGTTGCGTCCGTCCACGACACCGATCGAGAGAAGTTTCGTGGCGCCCAGCCCTCGCGCCACCGGTTCCAATTCCTCCGGCGCGCGCACCAGATCAACGTGCAGCGCCTGCACCGGCAGGTTCACGAACGCGTCGAGGTTGTCGCGCAGGCCGCCGAAGTAGGAGGCGACGAGCAGCTTCAGTTTCGGCGCGGCCTTGGCGAGCGTCACATAGGCATCGGCGAGGCACCCTTTTTCCTCGGCGCTGAGATCGAGCGCGAAGATCGGCTCGTCGAGCTGCACCCACTCGGCGCCGAGCTCCTCGAGCTTGCGCAGCACCTCGGCGTAGACGGACAGCAGCCTCGGCAGCAGTTCGAAGCGATTGAAGGCCGGAGCGGCCGGATCCTGCACCTTGCCGAGCTTGAGATACGTGACCGGCCCGATGAGCGCGGGTTTGGTCTTGATGCCAAGCGCCAGCGCTTCCGAGAACTCGTCGAAGATTTTCGTCGCGGAGAGCTTGAACTGCGTGCCGGCGTGGAATTCGGGGACGATGTAATGGTAGTTCGTGTCGAACCACTTCGTCATCTCGCTCGCGTAGGTGGCGGCAACCGGCTGGCAGGTGGCGCAACCGCAGGGCGCATTCTCGGCGTGGGCGGCGGCCTTGGGACGCACGCCGCGGGCGATGGCGAAACGGGTGTCGAGATCGACCTCGCCGCCCGGCCAGCCGAAACGCGGCGGCACATTGCCGACGAGGCACGTGAGATCCAGCATCTGGTCGTAGAAGCTGAAATCGTTCGAGGGGATCAGGTCGATCCCGGCCTGTTGCTGGGTGAGCCAGTTCTGCCGGCGCAGGGCGCGGCCGGTTTCATCGAGTTCGGCGCGCGTGAGTTTGCCGGCCCAGTAGGCTTCAGTGGCTTTCTTGAGTTCGCGCTTCTCCCCGATGCGGGGATAGCCGAGCGTGTGGGTGATCGGTTTTTTCGAGTTCATGGAGTCCCCCATTCATGCGATGGTGGAAGGGTTGCGGTTGGATTGAACCGCCGCCGGGTATGCGGACTCCGAGTTTGTGCCGGACATGGCGAATGAGGCCGTGTCCGGCGTCTGGTTCACTCGTCTTGGCTCCGCCGAAGCGGGACTGTGCTTTGCTCCTTCCGGTGTTTTGCACCGGGTTGGGATATGAACCTGTGACTCGATACCGTAGCGCGACTGTGGCCGGTTCTCACGGCCTTCCCCGTCCGCGGCGATTCCACGCGGCCCCAAGGCCGCGATTTGAAAGAACGGCCGATTGGGTGAGAGCTCCCCAAGGAAGTCGATATAAATATCAATATATTTGTATTCATTGATTTGTTTTAAGTCCGCTCACCCCTTCGAAAAATATCCGCCGCGTTGGTAACTGATTTGCTCCTGTAGGTTGAAAACCCAGACGTTACGCCATGCCCGCCGCCACGTTCTCCGATTTCCTGAAGCTCGGCGTCGGGCACATTTTCACGGGCTACGATCACCTTGTATTCCTAGCCGCGCTGCTGGTGGTCTGCGTGCGCTGGCAGCAGCTCGTACTCATCGTCACCTGCTTCACCGTCGGCCACTCGCTCACGCTTGTGCTCGCGACCCTGGGGCTCATCCCCGCGCCGGCGCATGTCGTCGAGCCCGTCATCGCCTTGACCATCCTCTTCGTCGGGGCGGAGAACTTCTGGCGGAAGGGCGAGCCCCCGCGCGGGCGCTGGGTGGTTACCCTGCTCTTCGGGCTGGTCCACGGCCTGGGTTTTGCCGGGGTGCTGCGCGAACTGGGCGTGGGAACCGGCGGACGCGGACTGGTCTTGCCGTTGCTCGCCTTCAACCTCGGTGTCGAGATCGGCCAGCTGATCTTCGCCGGTCTGCTGCTGCTGCCGGTCGTTCTCGCGCTGCGCCAGAGGCCGGATTTCACCACGCGCTGGGTGCCGGCTTTGTCGGTCATAATCGCCCTCACCGGCCTCTACTGGCTCGTCGAACGCACCCTGCTGGTATGAGTCCTGCATGAGGCCATCCATGCTCCCCCGCTACGCCGCCGGCTGGCCCTTCTGGCTGCTCATCGCCGCCTGGGTCTGCGCCAACGTGCCGTCCACGGTCATGTCCGGGAGCTTCCGGTGGGTGGTCGGCACGGGGCATTTTTCCCACTACGGCGAGCTCCGGCAGAGCGTCGCCGCTCTCATCGCCGGCGAGCCGCCGGCTCTGGCCGCACCCGCGACGGACGAACATCGCTCCCTGCCCGAGGTGCCGCCGGTCGAACGCACACCCAAGAAAACCCTTTTCGCCCTCGTATCGCCGACACCGATCATCCTCGGTACCGTGACGCCACCCACGCGACCCACCGCTGCCTTGCAGCCGGTCGCCGCTCCCTCCCGGGATGTGCCCCATCCGCCGCCGCGCGCGGCCTGAGATCCAGTCACCCGGTTCCGGCCACATGTGGCCGGATGCTTCGCGCCCTCCCACCCCGCGGCCTCCGTGCGCCAGGCCGCCCGCTTTCCTCTCCGCGCACCTTCACCATGCCTTTTCGTTTCCGCTCCCTTTGTTTCAGTCTCCTCGCCGCAGGCCTCGCGCCCGGCGCCCTCGCCCACGACACCGCCGAACTCGACAAAATCACCGTCTTCGGCCGCAACGTGGATCTCCTCGGCACGGCCCGCGCCGCATCAGACGGCCAGGTCGGCCCGGCCGAACTCGCCGCCCGCCCTTTCCTCCGTCGCGGCGAACTTCTCGAAGTCGTGCCGGGCGTCGTCATCACGCAGCACTCCGGTGCCGGCAAGGCCAACCAGTATTTCCTGCGCGGCTTCAACCTCGACCACGGCACCGACTTCGCCGTGTCGGTGGACGGCCTGCCCGTGAACATGCGCACGCACGGCCACGGCCAGGGCTATGCCGATCTCAATTTCCTCATCCCGGAGCTGGTCGTGGGCGTCACCTACCAGAAGGGCCAGTATGCCGCCGCCAACGGCGACTTCTCCGCCGCCGGCTCCACCCAGTTCCACCTCGCCGACGAGCTCCCGCAGTCGCTCCTGCGCGTCGAACTCGGCGAAAACCGCCATGCCCGCTTCGTGGCCGCCGGCACCACGCGCCACACCGGCAACGCCGCGACCACGCTCGGCATCGAACTTGCCCACGACGACGGTCCCTGGCTCCGCCCGGAAAACAGCCGGCGGTTCAATGCCTTCGCCCGCCACGGCTGGACGCGCGGTGACGACTCGTTCTTGCTCACGCTGATGGGCTACCGCGGCGAATGGGACTCCACCGACCAGATCCCGCTTCGCGCGGTCGAGGCCGGCACGCTTGGCCGCTTTGGCTTGGTGGACCCCAGCGACGGCGGCGACAGCGATCGCGTGAGCCTTGCCTTCGACTGGCGCCGCCATGATGCCACCAGCGAAACCAAACTGAACCTTCACGCCGTCCGCTACCGGATGGATCTTTATTCCAATTTCACCTACTTCCTCGACGACCCGGTGAATGGTGACCAGTTCAACCAGCAGGACGCCCGCACCCTGCTCGGCGGCAGCCTCGTGCACACGCGCTCCACGGAATTTTCAGATCGCAGGCTCGACCTCGAACTCGGCGCGCAGACCCGCACCGATCTGATTGACGTCGGCCTGCACCGCTCCACCAGTCGCGCCCGGCTGTCCACCGTGCGCAACGACGATGTGACCGAGGCCAGCGCCGCGCTCTATGCGCAGGGCACCTGGCATGCGTCCGAAACCTTCCGCGCCACCGCCGGCCTGCGCGCGGACGGCTACACCTTCGATGTGGAGAGCGACAACCCGCTCAACTCAGGGAAAACCAAGGACGCCATCTTGAGCCCGAAGCTCGCGCTGGTGTTCAAACCCGGCGCTAGGACGGAACTTTACGCCGGAGCCGGCTATGGCTTCCATAGCAACGACGCCCGCGGCACCGTCATCCGCGTGGACCCAGCCGACGGTGTTACACCGGCCGACCGCGTGGATCCGCTCGTGCGCGCGAAGAGCGCCGAACTCGGCCTGCGCACCGCCTTCGTCCCGGGCCTCGTCAGCACGGTTTCCTTTTGGGCGCTCGAGCTCGAATCCGAGCTGGTCTTCGTCGGCGATGCCGGCGGCACCGAGGCCAACGGCACCACGCAGCGCTACGGCGTCGAGTTCGCCAACTTCTACCGGCCGGTGCCGTGGCTGTCGCTCGACGCCGACCTCGCCTTCACCCATGGCCGCTACCGCGACGAACCCGCCGGGGCGGACCACATCGCCAATTCCCTTGCCACGGTCGCGACCGCCGGCGTGAGCGTGGACCTGTCCGAAGGCTTTTTCGGCAGCCTGCGCGCCCGCTATTTCGGCTCGCAGCCGCTCATTGAAGACAACTCCGTGCGCGCCCCCTCCTCGCTCAGCTTCAATTTGCGCGCCGGCTGGCGCGCAAAGGATTGGGCGTTCACCGTGGATGTGCTGAACCTGCTCGACCGCGACAACTACGACATCGCCTATTTCTACACGTCGCGTCTTCCCGGCGAGCCACTGGAAGGCAGGGACGACATCCACTTCCACCCCGCCGAGCCGCGCACCATCCGCCTGAGCGCAAGCCGACGGTTCTGAAATCGTCACCCCTCAAGCCCTCCGCCCTCCATGCACAAGTACCCTATTAGGGTACTTGTGCATGGAGGCAGCACTGGCTTGCGGGCGGCAGATCGGTGGATTGTGTCGATCTTATGCCGCGCTTGTTCACCGCCCTTGTCCCGCCCCCGATGGTCCAATCCGAACTGGCGGAAGTTACTGAACCACTCACGGACGTGCGCTGGACGCCGGCGGAGAACATCCATCTCACCTTGCGCTTCATCGGCGAGACCGACGACGCCAAGGCGGAGCGTTTCGCCGAATCGCTGGCCCGCGTGTGCGTGGAGCCGTTCATCCTGCCGGTCGGAGGCTTGGGAACCTTTCCGACCCGCGGACCCGCCAAGGTACTCTGGGCCGGCGTGGGCAACGGGCACACGCGCCTCTACCAGCTGCGCAAACAGGTCGACGAGGCGCTGCTCGCCGTGGATGCCGGCATCGCCATGCCCGGTTTTCACGCCCACTTCACCCTCGGCCGGATCGGTGAGAACTACGACTCGAAGGAACTCACCCACTTCCTCGAACGCCACCGGGCGCTGGAAGCCCCGCCGTTTCGGGTGACGGAATTCCTGCTCATGAGCAGTGAACTCCGGCCCGGACGTCCGCCGGTATATCGCACGGTGCGACGCTTCCCCCTGGTCTGATGACGCGCCGGTGGACCCCGGCCTCCGGATGGGTTTTCGTCCGCCGGCCCGCCTGCTCTCCAGCCTGTCCGGAAGCCAAGCTGCACCTCATCTACTGAATTCGTCACAAAGAAAGGCGTGCGCCTCGCCGGGCGCGCCGCTTGCCTCGACGCGATGCCGCTCCGTCCCTCCGTGCTGGAAATCTTTCTCGTTGCGCTGCGGCTCGGCTGCACGTCGTTCGGCGGACCCGTGGCGCACCTGGCTTTTTTCCGGAAAGAGTACGTCGAGAAACGCCGCTGGCTCGACGAGGCGCACTACGCCGATCTGGTCGCCTTGTGCCAGTTCCTTCCCGGGCCGGGCAGCAGCCAGATAGGCTTCGGCATCGGCTACCTCCAACGCGGGCTGGCCGGCGGGCTCGCCGCCTGGGTCGGCTTCACGCTGCCGTCGGCGCTGGCGATGATCGCCTTCGCCTACGGCGTGACCGCGCTCGGCGATCTCGAGTCCGCCGGCTGGCTGCGCGGGCTGAAGGCCGCGGCCGTCGCCGTGGTCGCGCAGGCGGTCCGGGCCATGTGGCGCGGGCTGTGCCCCGACGTGCCGCGCTCGGTGCTCGCCGGCGTGAGCGCGGGGCTGCTGTTGCTGCTGCCCTTCGCGTGGAGCCAGATCGCGGTGATCGCTGCGGGCGGGCTGATCGGCTGGCTGTTTTTCCAGCCGCTCAAAGGCAACGGAGCCGCCGGGTCCGCGTCGGGCGGCACTCCCGGCAACGAGCCCGCAGGACTGAAAACCCCGTCGCCACTCTTCGGCGCGGCCTGCCTGGTGTTGTTTTTTCTGCTGCTCTTCGGCCTGCCCGTGCTGGCCAAGGTCACGCACGACCCGGCCGCCGAGATTTTCGACCGGTTCTACCGCGCCGGCGCGCTGGTGTTCGGCGGCGGGCATGTCGTGCTGCCGTTGCTCGAGCGCGAGGTGGTGACGCCCGGCTGGATGACGCACGACCAGTTCCTCGCGGGCTACGGCGCGGCCCAGGCCGTGCCGGGACCCTTGTTCACGTTCACCGCCTACCTCGGGGCGGTGTCGGTGCACGGACCGGGAGGCTGGCTTGGGGGGTTCTGGGCGCTCGCCGGGGTTTTCCTGCCCGCGTTGCTGCTGGTCGTGGGCGCGCTGCCGTTCTGGCAGGTGCTGCGGCATCGTCCGGCCATGCAGGCGGCGATGCGCGGTGCCAACGCCGCGGTCGTCGGCCTGCTGCTGGCCGCGCTGATCCATCCCGTGGGCACGGCGGGCATCGCGGACCTGCGCAGCGCCGGCCTGGCGCTCGCGGCTTTCGTCGCGCTCGAATGGCTGCGCGCGCCCGCGTGGGCCCTGGTCGGCGCGGCGGCCGGCCTCGGCGCCGTGATGCTCTAAAAAAGAAGGCCGGCGGGGATGCCGCCGGCCTTGGAAAACGAATCAGGAAACGATCACTGCCAGTTGAGGATCAGGCTCGTGAAATAGGTCGTGTCGAGCTTGTCCACGGAGCCCGGCGGCTTGCTCTGGTACTGGTTGTTCAGACCGATCTTCAGCTTCCACAGCGAGGCGGTGAGCGGAAGCTCGAGCGAGGACTCGTGGTTCACGCGATAGTTGGCGAAGTCCTCGAACGCGGGCGTATAGGTGAGCACGCTGTTGAGCTTGGCGATCCGGAACTGGTAGCTGTGCAGGATCGTGACGTCGAGACCGGGCGACTCGAACTCGCCGCCGCTGACGTAGGTTTCATAGAGGTAGCTGGCACCCAGGCGGAGCTCGAGATCCTGGTGCGCCTTCCTGATGAGCTTGCGGCCGAAACCGAAGGCGCTGAGCGAGCGCAGGTCGATATCCTTGATCTCGTCCTTTTCGAGCGAGGTGCGGGCGTACCAACCGTTGTCGGCCGAGAAGAAGGACGAGTAGTCCACGCCGCCGAACTGGCGGTCGGCGGTCTTCACGCCGTTGTCCTTGGCCTGCTCGGCGGCCAGGGCGAAGATGAGCTTGTCCTGGTCGCTGGCGAGCGTGGCCTTGAAACCGAGCGCGGCGTTGAACTTCTCGCTCGGGCCCGTGCGGCCGGTGACGGCGACGGAGGCCTCGTAGGCCCACTTGCGCTGCGCCTTCTCGGCGGCGGCCTTGGCAGCGCGCACCGCGGGGCTGTCCGCGCCCGGACGCCACACGGCGACGACCTGGGCGGTGCCGGTGCTCATCTGGCCGTCGGCGGCCTCGACCTTGATGCCGGCATCGGCCGCAACGACCTTGCCCAGCACCTCGGAACCGGCCGCCAGGCCCACATGCACGGCCTCGTCGGTGGAAAACGATTTCACGCTGCTTTGGGCGATCTCGATGGCGCCGGCGAACGCCGTGTCGACCTTCAGTTTGCCGCCGTCGGCGGAGATGATCTTGCCGTTGATGACAGAGCCGTCGGTGAGTTCGACACGGTCCGCCAGGGCCGTGCTCGCACAGCAGAGGGCCGTCAACAGACCCATCAGGTTACGGAATGTTGGTTTGTTCATAGGTTGGGTTGGAAAGAAAACCGGTCCGAAGCGCCCGGATCAAATCCAATAAGCGGTGAAAACGTCCCAAGTTACGATTGCCGGAAACCCCGGAATGGGGCTGGATCGCACCATGCCCGCCCGCGCCTGGTTTCCCACCTACATTTACCACGAAGCTCTGCAAGCCGCAGGAGTGGAGAAATTTAACACCGCCCTTGCCGACGAATGTCGCGCCCTGCGCAACTATGATGCGGCGGGCCGGCGCTGGTCGGCGAAGAATTACCCCGGCGGCTACACTTCCTATGCGTCCATCAACCAGTTGCATAAATTCTCGTCCACGTTTGCCGGGCTGGAAAGGAAACTGACGGCACATGTGAAGAAATTCGCCGCCCTGCTCGACATGGATTTGCGCGGCCGGACCGTGCACATGACCGATTTCTGGGTGAACATCATGCCGGAGCACGCCGCGCACAGCCTGCACCTGCACCCGTTGTCGTTCATCAGCGGCACCTATTACGTGGTGACGCCGCGCGGCTGCCCGGGTCTGAAATTCGAAGACCCCCGCCTGAGCCGATTTATGGCTGCGCCACCCAAGACGCCGGACGCCCGCCCCGCCAACCGCCCGCACATCACCTACCCGGCCCAGGCCGGCCACGTGATCCTGTTCGAAAGCTGGCTGCGCCACGAGGTCGCCGCGAACCGCACGACCGAGGAACGGATCAGTGTCAGCTTCAATTACAACTGGAGCTGACGGATCATTTTGGCGCCGCTCCGGGCAACCTCCCCGCAAAGCGCGCGTCTAAGCTGGGCAACATGCCCTCCCGTTCGCGTGCGATCCCCGGTGGCCTTCTGGGCCCGATCCTTCTTATTCTGCTCCTAGCCGGCTGCGCCAGCGACACCACCGATCGGCGCGGCCGGCCCGATCCGTTGCCCACGCTGAGCGGCCGGCAACACTTTTTCGACGACCGGATCACCGCCGAGGTGACGATCGGCGCGATGCCCCGTCCGCCCCGCCCCGAGGACGCCTCCGGAAACGGCGAAGCCCGCGAAGGCCATCACCGCCGGCCGGGAGGTTTCGGCCACGGAATGGGAGGCGGACCGGGTCGCCCGCCCCGCGACGGCGAGGACGAAGACCGGCCGGGACCGCGCGCGGGGACCGGCCTGCGCCAGGCCGGTCCGCCCGTGATGATCCACCTTCGTTTCACCAACCACGGCGCCGAATCCGTCGAATTGCGTATCGCGGACTTCCTTTCGCCGCTCGGCAACTTTGTGGTCCAGCCGGAGGTGCTCACGCTCGGCCCGGGAGCGACCGTCGCCGCCGAACCGCTCTCCTCGAGTCTCGCACGACAAACCGCCGGCGGCGACATCACTCTAAAACTGCGCCTCGGCGAACGCGAGGAAACCAAGGTCGTGCCACTCGAGATCGAAGCCTCGCCGCGTCCCGGAACCGGGAAAAACGGTCAGGCGTTATAAACAAGGAGGCGGCCGGATCGTTGCGGCCGCGCGCCCGCGCGTGCAGTTTGTCAGCGTGAAAAAGATCGAAGTCAGCGACGAAGCCTACGCGGCGCTGCAACGGCTCGCCGCCGCGAAGGACCTCACCCCGACCGGATTGATCGCCACGCTCGTGGACCCCGCCCTCCCCGCGCCCGCCGGCGACACCCTGCTCTTCCACCTCGCCAGCGCGGAATTCACCCGTCTCACCGACCCCGCCGACCGTTACCTCGCCCTGCTGGCGTGGTGCGCGCGCCACTACGCGACGGACTTCGCCGATTTCATCTCCCATCAGGAAAGCGGGCGCCGCTACCTCGCCTGGAATCGCGACGAGATCAACGAGGCCCGCGCCCACAACCACGCCCGTCAGATCGACGGCACGCCGTTCTGGGCGGTGATGACGATCGACGAGGCCACGAAACGCCGTTTCGTGTGCCGGCTGCTCGAGTTCATCGGCTGCCATGACGAGACCGTGGCCGAAGCCCGCCGCGCGCTGGGCCTCGCCGGACCGGCCGCGCACGGCTTCCGGATTCTGAGCGCGTAAGCGCGTGAGCTTCTCTCCGGTGGACGCTGCGCTCGCGCAGAGTCAGTCCGCGCGGAGCGCCGGTTTCACCCAGGACGCGGACCTCGCACTATTGGGTTGCCGGCATGAAGCCTGGGGGGAAACTGCCGGTGTGAGCGACCCCGTCCCGCCGCCCGAGTCGAAACGCCGCGATTTCCGGAATTTTTTCCAATCGGTCGGCTACGCCATCGAGGGATTCTGGGCGGCGCTGAAACACGAACCGTCGTTCCGCGAAGACCTGATTTTCGTGGCGATCCTCACGCCGCTGGCCGTGATCCTCCCGGTGAACGCGGTGTCCACCGCGGTGATGATCGCCTCGCTCTTCCTGATCGTGATCGCGGAGCTGCTCAATTCGGCGATCGAATGGACCATCGACGACATTTCGCTCGAAAAACGCCCGTTCGCCAAGAAGGCGAAGGACATGGGCAGCGCCGCGGTCTTCATCGCCTACCTCAACTGCATCGCCGTGTGGGGCGTGATCCTCTATTCCAACTGGCACCGCATCGCCACGCTTGAGTTCCTCAAGTGGCCGCCCCCGTTCCTGCCCTGAACGCCGTCCGGCGCGGCCGCACCGGACGCACCGGGCAGACCTTCCGCATGAAACCCCTCGTCCTCGTCTCCACGCTGCTGGCCTTGAGCGCCGGCCTGTTCGCCGGCCAGGAGCCGGCCGCCCCGGTGGAAACACGCCCCTACAAAAAGGTGGCCGGCCGGGAACTGCATGTGGACGTCTTCCAGCCGCCCGGAGACCGCCCGGCCGCGGGACGGCCCGCCATCGCGTTCTTTCACGGCGGCGGCTGGGTGTTCGGCAGCCCGGCGGAGTTTCATGGAGCGTGCCGGCGCTACGCCGCTCTGGGCTTCGCCACGTTTTCGTTCCAGTACCGGCTGTCGATCAACGCCGACGGCACCTACCCGCATCCCGACATCACCCTCGTCGAATCCGCCAAGGACGCCCGCTCCGCCATCCGCTGGCTCCGCGCCCACGCCCGGGAACTTGGCGTCGATCCCGATCGCATCGTCGTTGCCGGCCAGTCCGCGGGCGGACAACTCGCATGGGCCACCGCGTTGTTCGGCACCCTCAACGAGGCGGACGACGACCTCGCCATCAGCCCGCGTCCCGATGCGCTGCTGCTCTACTCGAGCAACTACAACACCATGGAAGTCTGGGCCGACCTGATCATGGGGCCGCGACGGACGGAGATCTGGTCCGTCTCTCCCTACCACAACCTCCAACCCGGCCTCCCGCCCGCGCTGGCCTTCCACGGGACCAGGGACTCGCAGGTGCCCTATTTCAGCGTGCAGCTTTTCGCCGCGCGCACACGCGAACTCGGCAACGCCTTCGACCTCGTCACGCTCGAAGGCCGCGACCATTACCTCGGAGAAGGGAACGCGCACTACGCCCGCTACTTCGACGAAGGCATCCTGGAGCGAACCGACGCCTTTCTCCGCCAACACGGGTTCATGCCGGCCACCGCGACCGTTTCGGAGCGGCCCTGACTCACCGCAGCCGCCCGAAGAACCACGCGGCGAGGCCGATCATCGCGAGATTCGGCGCTGCGGCGGCCCAGACCGGTTCGAGGTAGCCCTTGCTGCCGAGCAGCGTCGCCACGCTCGAGAGCAGGTAATACGCGAAGAACAGGCCGATGGACTTCGAGACGCCGACCGCCGGGCTTGTGCGCACACCCGACACCGCGAAAGGCACCGCGATGGCGATGACGATCAGGGGGCCGAGCGTGGAAAAAAGCACCGTGTAGTAGCGCACTTCGTAACGCACGACCTTCGGGCTCTGCTCGGCGTGGAAATAGTCGGTGATCCGGCCCAGTTCGTTGAACGACAGGTCCTGCGGCTTGCGATCGATGAGCAGCATGAGCGTCGGATCCTCCGTCAGGTGGGGCACGGTCTTCTCGGTGAAGGTGACCGAGCGCATCAACTCCCCCAGGGCGGGATCGAACCACAGCTCGCGCCCGTCGTAAAAGGTCCAGGCCCGCCGCGCGGCATCATAGGTCGCCTCGCGGGCCATGAGGCGCGTCTTCTCGCGGCGCTGCAGGTCCATCTCCGACACGGTCACGCCGAAGGCCTTGCCCGAAAAGCGGCTGTAGCGGTTGATGAACCACATGCGGTTCTGCGGCCGGTTGTCGAAGGTCACGCTGGAAACGAGGCCGAGCGTGCCCTCGGCCGGAGCGCGCCTCGCCTCGGCGCGGAATTCGAAGCTCTCGAGAAGACTGCGCGAGGTCTCGATCGACCAGGGCACGACCTTGGCGTTGAGCAGCAGCGACACGCCGCTGAGCAGCACGCCGGCCAGCCAGAGCGAGCGCGTGGTCGCAAAGATGTTCAGGCCCGCCGCGCGGATCGCCGTCAGCTCGTTGTTGCGATGCAGTTTGCCGAGCACGAACAGCAGCGAAAGCAGCATCGACAGCGGGAGCACCACCGTCAGGTAGCTGGGCATCAGCGTGACATAATAGAGCAGGATGTCGCCCGCGCCGGCATTGACCTGGATGAGATCGCGCAGGTTGTCGTAGAGCGCCGTCATCAGCAGCAACCCCAGGGTCGCAGCCAGCAGCAACCCGAGCATCTTCAGCCATTCGGCAAGGAGGTAGCGGTCAATGAGGTTCATCGGGTGGCGCGGTGAGACAACCAACCGGCCCGCCGGTGGCAAAGCCGAAACCGTTTCATCGGGAACGGCTCCTGCTGGAGAGGCCCGTCGGGGCCGGCCGGCACGGTTGTGGTTGAAAGCGACCGGGCCCTGCACTTACTTCCGCCTACCTTTCGCATGCCCGCCCGCCTTCCCTTCCGCCTGCTTCGCACCCCGCTCGCCCTGCTGACGCTGACGTCCGCCCTTGCCGCCCAGGATCCGATCCGCATCGGCGAGTTCGCCTCCCTCACCGGCAAGGAGGCCACGTACGGGCAGACCGTGCACAAGGGCACCGTCCTCGCCATCGAGGAGGCCAACGCCGCCGGCGGCGTCCTCGGCCGCCCGCTCGAACTTCTCACCGAGGACGACCAGTCCAAGCCCGGCGAGTCCGCCACCGTCGTCAAGAAGCTCATCTCGCGCAACAAGGTCGTCGCCGTGCTCGGCGAACTCACCTCCGGGCGTACGCTCGAGGCCGCGCCCATCGCGCAGGCCGCGAAGATCCCGCTGATCTCCCCCGGCGCCACCGCCGTGGAGGTCACCGCCAAGGGCAGCTACATCTTCCGCGTCTGCTTCATCGACGAGTTCCAGGGCACCGTGATGGCCAAGTTCGCGCTGGAATCCCTCAAGGTGCGCCGCGTCGCCGTGCTGTCGTCGGTCTCGTCGGCGCAGAGCGTCGGCCTGAGCCGGTTCTTCAAGGAGCGCTTCGCCGCCGGCGGCGGCACCGTGGCGATCGAGCAGAAGTACGGTGAGGGCGACAAGGACTTCCGCGCCCAGCTCACCGCGATCAAGGCTGCCAACGTCGAGGCGCTCTTCGTGCCGGGCTACTACACCGAGGCCGCGCTCATCTCCCGGCAGGCCCGCGACCTCGGCCTTACGATTCCCCTGCTCGGCATCGATGGCTGGGAATCCCCGGAACTCATCGCCATCGCGGGCAAGGCGGTCGAGGGATCCTATTTCTCCACCCACTACTCCGCGGAGAATCAATCCGATGCGGTCGCGTCCTTCAACGCCCGCTTCCGCGCCCGCTGGGGCGAGGACTCGAATGCGCTCTCCGCCCTCGCCTACGACGCCGCCAAGGTGCTGATCGACGCCATCCGGCGCGCCGGCACCACCGAGGGCCCGAAACTTCGCGACGCCCTCGCCGCCACCAGGGATTTCGTCGGCGCCACCGGACGCATCACCTTCGACGCCCAGCGCAACCCCACCAAGTCCGCCGTCGTGCTGACCGTGAAAAACGGCCGCTTCACCTTCGTCCAGGACGTCAACCCCTGACCCTTCCCCGCCTTATGAAAAAACCGCTCCTGCTCCTCGCCCTCGCCGCCCTGTGGCTCGCCGGCCGCGCAGCCGAACCGATCCGCATTGGCGAATACTCCTCGCTCACCGGCAAGGAAGCCGGCTTCGGCCAGACCTCCCACCAGGGCGTCGTCCTCGCCATCGAGGAGATCAACGCCGCCGGCGGCGTGCTCGGCCGCCCGCTCGAGCTGTTCTACGAGGACAACCAGACCAAGGCCGGCGAGTCCGCCACCGCCGTCAAGAAGCTCATCTCGCGCAACAAGGTCGTCGCGCTCATCGGCGAGGTCTCGTCCGGCCGTTCGCTCGAGGCCGCGCCCATCGCGCAGGCCGCGCGCATCCCGATGATCGCGCCCGCCGCCACCAACCCCAAGGTCACGCAGACCGGCAACTACATCTTCCGTGTCTGCTTCATCGACCCGTTCCAGGGCACCGTGATGGCCAAGTTCGCCAAGGAGGACCTGAAGGTGAAGAAGGTCGCCATCCTTTCGAGCGTATCCAATGCCTACAGCCTCGGGCTCGCCCGGTTCTTCAAGGAAACCTTCACCGCCGGCGGCGGCGAAATCGCGACCGAGAAAAACTTCTCCGAAGGCGACAAGGACTTCCGCGCCCAGCTCACCGCCGTGAAAGCCTCCGGCGCCGAGGCCGTGTTCGTGCCCGGCTATTACACCGAATGCGCGCTCATCGTGCGCCAAGCCCGCGATCTCGGCCTCACCGTGCCCTTCTTCGGCGGCGATGGCTGGGAGGACGAACAACTGCTCAAGATCGGCGGCGACGCCCTCAACGGCTGCTATTATTCCACCCACTTCTCCCCCGAGAACAGCGACCCCGCCGTCGTCGGGTTCGTGCAAAAGTACAGAGCGCGCTGGAACGGCGAAACGCCCGGCGCCTTCTCCGCGCTCGGCTACGACTGCGTCTACGTGCTCGCCGACGCCCTCAAGCGCGCCGGCACCACCGAAGGCCCGAAGCTCCGCGACGCCCTCGCCGCCACCCGGGATTTCCCCGGCGCGAGCGGCGTGACCACCCTCGACAAGGACCGCAACGCCTCCAAGGCCGCCACCATCATCGCCATCGAGGGCGGCCGGGCGAAGTTCCACAAAACGGTCGCGCCCTGACGGGGAAAACGCCAAAGGTCCAAAGCCCAAACGCCAAAAACCAGAATGAAGTTCTCCAGCCTCTTCCGATCTCTCGTCCTTCGTGGTTTGTCTGGGGTTTTGGCTTTTGGTGTCTGGAGTTCCGCCTCCGCCGGGGAGGCTCCGATCAAGATCGGCCAGTATGGCGCGTTCACGGGCAAGGAGGCATCGTTCGGCATCGCCGCGCGCAAGGGCGTGATCCTCGCCATCGAGGAAGCCAATGCCGCCGGCGGCGTGCTCGGACGTCCGCTCGAATTGATCGCCGAGGACAACCAGTCCAAGGCCGGCGAGTCCGCGACCATCGCCAAGAAGTTCGCCTCGCGCGACAAGGTTGTCGCCGTGCTCGGCGGCAACCCCTCGACCAACTCGCTTGAGGCCGCGCCCATCCTGCAGAACGCGAAGATCCCGATGATCGCCATCTCGTCGACCAACCCGCGCGTCACCGAGATGGGCAGCTACATCTTCCGCGTCTGCTTCATCGACCCGTTCCAAGGCGCCGTCCTCGCCAAGTTCGCGGGGGACACCCTGAAGGCGAAGCGCGCCGCCATCATCACGTCGGTCAACAACCCGTACAGCGTCGGCATCTCGAAGGTTTTCCGCGAGAAATTCTCCGCCGCCGCCGGCGAGGTCGTCATCGAGCAGCGGCACAGCGAGGGCGACAAGGACTTCCGCGCCCAGCTCACCGCGATCAAGAACGCCGGGGTCGACTGCATCTTCCACTCGGGCAACTACACCGAGGGCGCCCTCATCTGCATCCAGGCCCGCCAGCTCGGCTTCACCGGCCCGCTTTTCGGCGGCGACGCCTGGGAGGCGCCGCAACTGATCGAGATCGGCGGCAAGGCCGTCGAGGGCGTCTATTATTCCACCCACGGCTCGCCCGAGTCCACCGCGCCCGAGATGCGCAACTTCGTGACAAAATTCCGCGCCCGTTGGGACGGCGAAACGCCCGACAGCATCGCCGCGCTCGGTTACGACGCCGCGCTGCTGCTCCTCGATTCGCTGCGCCGCGCCGGAACGACCGACGGACCGAAGCTCCGCGACACCATCGCCGCGACCGCCGGTTTCCACGGCGCCACCGGGCGCATCACCATCGACGCCCAGCGCAACGCCTCCAAGTCCGCCGTCATCCTCACCGTGAAGAACGGCAAATTTGCCTACGTGGAAACGGTGGAACCGTGATCCCAGTTGAAGGTTGAAAGGTGAAAGTTGAAAGGCCCTGCTATCCAGAACCCTATGTTCAATTTCGAGAAACTCGATGTCTGAAAAAAGAGCATCGTCCTCGCCGGCAGCGTTTACTCCCTCACCAAGACTTTTCCAGCCGACGAACGCTTCGGATTGACCAGCCAGATGCGCCGCGCCGCCGTTTCCATCTCTTCCAACGTGGCCGAGGGCTGCTCCCGCTCTTCCAAAACCGACTTCCGCCGGTTCGTGGAAATCGCAGCCGGATCGGCGTTCGCGCTCATCTCCCAAGCCACTATCGTCCGGGATCAGGAGCTGTTTACGCCAGAGTCGTACGCCAAGCTATACCAATCCACCCTGGAAATCGTCCGGATGCTGTCCGGGCTGCGTGATTCCCTGCGCGATTAAGTCTTTCAACTTTCACCCTTCAACTTTCAACTCGTTCGAGTGTCCGAATTCCTGCAGCAACTCCTCAACGGCCTCTCCCTCGGAGCCATCTATGCGCTCATCGCGCTGGGCTACACGATGGTCTACGGCGTGCTCCGGTTCATCAATTTCGCGCATGCCGACGTGTTCATGGTCGGCGCCTTCATCGGCTACTATGCCGGCCGGCACGTGCCCGAGGGCACCCTGTGGGGCGGCCTCGTCGTGCTGGCCGCCGCGATGGCCGGCTGCGCATTGCTCGGCATGACGATCGAGCGCCTCGCCTACCGGCCGCTCCGCGGCGCGGCCACGCTCAACGTCCTCATCACCGCCATCGGCGTCTCGCTGCTGCTCGAGTATTCCGGCCAGGTTTTCTTCGGCGCCACCCCGCGCACGTTTCCCGCGGTATTCCCCTCGGCCAATTTCGAGCTCGGCGGGCTCGTCATCTCGTCCAACCAGGTCGTCGTCATCGTCGTGACGACGCTGCTCATGGTGGCGCTCGAGTTCATCGTGCATCGCACGAAGATCGGAACCGCGATGCGCGCCGTCTCGCTCAACCCCAGGGCCGCGCAGCTCGTCGGCATCAACAACGACGTCGTCATCACCTTCACCTTCGGCCTCGGCTCGGCGCTCGCCGGCGCCGGCGGCATCCTGTACGCGCTCAACTACCCCTCGATCGACCCGCTCATGGGCGTGATGCCCGGCCTCAAGGCCTTCGTCGCCGCCGTGCTCGGCGGCATCGGCAACATCCCGGGCGCCGCCCTCGGCGGGCTGCTGCTCGGCATCGTCGAGACCTTCGTCAACGGCAGCCAGTGGTCCACCTACAAGGACGCCATCGCCTTCGCCGTGCTCATCCTGATCCTGCTTTTCCGCCCCGCCGGCCTGCTGGGGCGTTTCACGGTCGAAAAGGTCTGAATGAAAACCAGATTGAGAGCCGTGAGTTCGGAGTTGAGAGCCGGAGCCACCGCGGCCGCGGCCCGGGTTGGCCCCCTCAATTCCCAATCTCCAACTCCCAACTGTCGCTAGCCCGCCCATGCCGCGCCCGCATCTCTACCTGACCGTCGCGTTGCTCGCCGCCTATGGCATCTCGGCGTTCTCCGACCACATCGATCCCTACCACCTCGACGTCCTGATCGGTGTCGGCATCAACATCATCCTCGCCGTCTCGCTCAACCTCGTGAACGGCTACACCGGCCAGTTCTCGCTGGGACACGCGGGATTCATGTCGGTGGGAGCCTACCTCGCGGCCGCGGTTTCGCTCTTTCTCGGCCCGCGCTTCCTCGGTGAGGAGGGCGGCACGGTCTTCCAGCAGGGCCTGCTTTTCCTGGGTGCGCTGACAGCCGGCGGTCTGGCCGCGGCGCTGGCGGGCCTGCTCGTCGGCGTGCCGTCGCTGCGCCTCAAGGGCGACTATCTCGCCCTCGTCACGCTCGGCTTCGGCGAGATCATCCGCGTCACCTTCCAGAACGTCGAGGTCCTCGGCGGCGCGCTCGGCCTCAACGGCATTCCCGCCTCTACGACGATCTTCTGGGTCATGGCCGTCGGCGCGGTCACGGTGTTCACCATCGTCTGCCTCGTGCGGTCGACCTACGGCCGCGGCTTCCTCGCCGTGCGCGACGACGAGATCGCGGCCGAGGCCGTCGGCCTCAACACCACGCGTTACAAGATCGCCGCCTTCGTGATCGGCGCGTTCTTCGCCGGCGTCGCCGGCGGGCTCTACGGTCATTTCAAGATGACCATCACGCCCACGGGCTTCGATTTCACCAAGAGCATCGAGATCGTCGTCATGGTCATCCTCGGCGGCATGGGCAACACGCTCGGCGTCATCCTCGCCGCCATCCTGCTCACCCTTCTGCCCGAGGTGCTCCGCCCGGTCGCCGAATACCGCATGATCATCTACTCCCTGCTGCTCGTCGTCCTGATGATCGTGCGCCCGCAGGGCCTGTTCAACTTCCGGCTCGGCCAGCTCAAGTCATGAGGCCCCGACCAAGCTACTTTATGGCCACAAAAAGGCACAAAAAACTCCTTCTACCGGCCGACACATGCGCCGCGCCTATAGGCGTGCGGAAGCTCAACGCCACCCAACATGTCCATTTTTGTGCCTTTTCGCGGCTAACGGCCTTGGAGGCTTCCCGTTAATCCCGTGTCCGCGTTACTCCAGCTCGAACAAGCGACCATCAGGTTCGGCGGACTCACCGCGGTGAACGCGGTGGACTTCACCGTCGGCGAGGGCGAGCTCGTCGGCCTCATCGGGCCCAACGGCGCGGGCAAAACCACGGTCTTCAACCTCATCACCGGCGTCTACCAGCCGACCTCGGGCCGGGTTTCCTTCCAGGGCCGCCCGCTCGCCGGCCTGCGGGTCAACGAGATCGTCGAGCGGGGCATCGCCCGCACCTTCCAGAACATCCGGCTTTTCGGCTCGCTCTCGGTCTTCGACAACGTGCGCGTCGCCTGCAACCTGCACCGCGGCACCGCGCCCGCGCAGGCCCTGCTTCGCCTCGGCGCCTTTCGCAACGACGAGGCCGCCATCGCCCGGCGCGCCGAAGAGCTGCTCGAGATCTTCAACCTCCGCCGCTTCCGTGACGCGGAGGCAAAGAATCTGCCCTACGGCGAGCAGCGCCGCCTCGAGATCGTCCGCTGCCTCGCCACGAAACCGAAGCTTCTTCTGCTCGACGAGCCCGCGGCCGGCATGAACCCGACCGAGAAGGCCGACCTCGTCCGCCTGATCCAGCAGGTGCAGAAACAGTTCGGCCTCTCGATCCTGCTCGTCGAACACTCGATGAAGGTCGTCATGGGGGTCTGCCAGCGCATCGCCGTGCTCGACTACGGCGTGAAGATCGCCGAAGGCGGCCCCGCCCAGATCCAGGCCGACCCGAAGGTCATCGAGGCCTACCTCGGCGAAGACCACCAGAACTCCCTCGCCCACCACTGATGACCTCTCCGATTTGGGACTCTCGATTTCGGCAGCACGGAGGCCGGATCGCCATGCCCGTTTCGGGATCAAGCGAAAATCAAGAACTCCTGAGATGCTGACGGTTTCCCACCTTGAGGTCTGCTACGGCGCCATCAGTGCGCTGCGCGACGTTTCGTTCACCATCGAGGCGGGCCGCATCGTCACGCTCATCGGCGCCAACGGCGCGGGCAAGACCACCACGCTACGCACGATCTCGGGACTGCTGCGCGCCAGGCGCGGCGAAATCGTCTTCAAGGGCGAGGACATCACCCGCCTGCCGCCCCACCAGATCGTCGCCCGCGGCCTCGGCCACGTGCCGGAGGGCCGTATGGTCTTCGGCAACCTCACGGTGGACGAGAACCTCGCCATGGGCGCCTACCTGCAGAAGGACAAGGCCCGCATCGCGCAGAACCGCGACTATGTCTTCGGCATCTTCCCGCGCCTGAAGGAGCGCCACAAACAGGCGGCCGGAACGCTCTCCGGCGGCGAACAGCAGATGCTCGCCATCGGGCGCGCGCTGATGGGCGACCCGAAGCTGCTCATGCTCGACGAACCCTCGCTCGGCATCGCGCCCAAGCTCATCAGCACGATCTTCGAAAAGATCGTGGAGATTAACAAGGATCACGGCGTCACGATCCTGCTCGTCGAACAGAACGCCAACCTCGCGCTCGAAGTCTCTCACGACGCCTACGTCCTCGAAACCGGTGCGGTCGTCATGCACGGGCCCTCGGCGCAGCTGCGCGCCAACCCCGAGCTCAAGGCCGCCTACCTCGGCGGCTGAGAACCTGCAGCGACAACTTCGCTGTTGCCCCGCCCGGAGGCGATTTCCAGCCTGCGGCATGCTTGATTCTCCCTCCCAGGAGGCCTGGAGTTCACGACTCGGCGTCATCCTCGCGGTGGCGGGCAGCGCGGTGGGCCTGGGCAATTTCCTGCGTTTCCCCGGTCTGGCGGCGCAATGCGGCGGCGGTCCGTTCATGATCGCGTATTTCGTCTCGCAGCTGCTCATCGGCATCTTGGCGTGCTGGGCCGCCTGGACCCTTTCGCAGGTGCTGCGCGGCCACGCACTCGGCCACGCCGAACCCGTCCATACCGACCAGGTGGACGACCGTTAGGCGGCCTCCCGGCCGACCACTTCCCCCCCCTGAGCCCCCTCCTCCCAGTCGCCATGCGTCGCGGATACGAGTGGCTGCTGATGGCCTGCGCCGCGGCGGCTCTGCTGTTGCTCGTGCACAACCATGCGCTGTCGCTGCTGCCGGATCGCCGGGTGGACCTGTCCGCAGGGAGCCTGCAACGGGTGCTGCCCGCGGAAGTGCCCGTCGCGACGGCCATCCTCCCCTCCTGGCCGGAGGACCGCCCCAACAACCTGCGCAGCCGCCTGCGCCTGTGGGAGGACGGACGGGAACTCATCCTCAAGCTCTACCGGCTGGAACCCGTGCTGGATCTCGGCCACGGCCGCTGGGTGCATCGCGATGGCCGCGTGATCTTCACCGGATCCGACAATACGGATCCGCGCACCAACGGACGCAGCTACGCAGTCACCCATCCGGTTGCCTATGGTGTCGCCTGGAGCCGGGTCGCGCTGCTCGTCTTTGTCGCCGCCTGCGCCGGCTTGCGGTGGCTGCGCACCTCGGCGCAGGATGAGTCCGTCCCGCCGACCCCGGCCGGGAAGAAATCCATCGGGCGCGGGACGTTGATTCTCCCGCTCCTGGTCTTCACCGCGGGGCTCTACTGCAACACGGGCACGCTGGCGCCCTACGCGGTGACACATGTGCCGGAGCTCGATCCGTCCACCGGTCAACTGATCCATATCGATCAACCGGTCACGCGGGAGCTTTTTGCCTTCGCCGAAGGCGGCGAACGCGGGACGTGGGAGCACTCGATCTACCTGCGCCGGGTTCTTTACCTGGTGCCCATCTGGCCCTTTGCCCGTGGCTTCGGGTTCGAAATCGGAGCGGTGCTCGCCCATCTCTTCTGGAACGTGCTGGCCGCGTGGGCGTGGATGGAGTGGATCAGGCGCCGATGGGGTGAATCCAGCGCCAGTGCCGCCGCCTGGCTCACGGCATTGTACCCTGGCGCCGCCTACTGGGTGGGGCTGCCCATACTGCAGGGCATGATCTTCCCCTCCGTTCTCGTCCTGACCATTCTGCTGCACGAAATCGGACCCGCCACACCACGCAGGCTCGCCCTCCTGTCGCTCGGGATGGGCGCGGTGTATCTGATCTACGACTTCGCGGTGTTTTATTTCCCAGCGAGCCTGCTGCTGCTTAGCCGGCGTCCGATACGGCTCGGTGCGCTGAGCCTTGGACTTCAGATCCTGCCCACGCTCCTCTGGACCGCCTGGATGGGCTTCTACCTCGCCGTGCCGCTGGTCAACGCCAACTCCGGCGTCTACACCGAGGTGCTCCAAGCCTACCTGAATCCGGGCGACTGGAGCCAATGGGCCCGGGTCTTCATGACGTTTCCGGAAGTGCTGGGAGACGTCTTCTTCGGCGCCGGCTTTTTGTTTCTGCCGGCGCTTTTCCTCACCTGCTTCATTCTGCGCTCACGCACCGGGACCCCGTTCCTCAATCATGCGGAAGGAGCGTTGCTCGCGGGAATCGCGGCGGTCTTCCTATTCAACAATCTGGCGCCGGAGTACCAGGCCACCTGGCCGATGCGCGGCAACTGGATCGCGCGCATTTACGAACCGCTGTTCGTCATCCTGATCGGGAGTGTCGCCCGCTGGTGGGGCTCGGAGCCGGACCTGCGTCGCCGCCAGGCGGGGCTGGCGCTCATCACCCTGACCTGCGCCCTGAACGCCTTGGTCGTCTTCGGACCCATCCTCGGAAATCCCCGGCAGGTGTCGGAGCGCGCCTTCTATGCGTTTTACAACCATTCGGAGAACCACCTGATCTACCGCATCAATCTCCACCGCTTCGGCGCGCATCCCCTCGGGTTTCATCCGGCAGTCCCCCGCCCGGACACCCCGGCGGCCCCCTGAAATTCGCCCGCTTGATTTTTTCCAGCACCTGCTAAACTAGCGGGCTCTTTTCCCTAACCGTTCATTCGTCCATACCATGTCCACCACCACTCCGCAAAAATTCGAGTTCCAGGCCGAGATCAAGCAGCTGCTCGATATCGTCATCCACTCACTCTACACGGAGAAGGAAATCTTCGTCCGTGAGCTGGTCTCGAACGCATCCGACGCGCTCGAGAAACTCCGCCACACCCAGCTGACCGAGAAGGACATCTTCGACGACCTGCCGCTCGAGATCAGCATCACGACCGACGAGGCCGCCAAGACGATCACGATCCAGGATTACGGCATCGGCATGACCCGCGAGGAACTGGTGCAGAACCTCGGCACCATCGCCCACTCCGGCTCCAAGCAATTCCTCAAGGCCCTCGGCGAGGGCGGCGCGAAGAATTCCAACCTCATCGGCCAGTTCGGCGTCGGTTTCTATTCCGCGTTCATGGTGGCGAAATCCGTGAAGGTCTACGCCCACTCGTGGAAGAAGGACGAGCCCGGTCATGTCTGGACCAGCGACGGCTCCGGCAGCTACACCGTCGAGGAAGCCGCCGACCTGCGCCGCGGCTGCAAGATCGTCATCGAATTGAAGGACGACTGCGACGAGTTCGCCAAGGACTGGCGCATCAAGGAAATCCTCACCCGCTACAGCGCCTACGTCGGCTTCCCGATCACGCTCAACGGCAAGAAATTCGAAACCGTCCAGGCCCTCTGGCTGCGCAACAAGAACGAGATCAAGGACGAGGAATACAACGAGTTCTACAAGTTCCAGGCCCACGCCCACGACACCCCGCGCTATCGCCTGCACTTCTCGGCCGACGCCCCGCTGGCGATCAACGCGCTCGTCTTCGTGCCGCAGGAGAACACCGAGAAGCTCGGTTTCGCACGCCTCGAGCCGTCCGTCGCCCTCCATTGTCGCAAGGTGCTCATCGACGCCAAGCCCAAGGATCTGCTGCCCGAGTGGCTGCGCTTCCTCAAGGGCGTGATCGACAGCGAGGACCTCCCACTGAACATCTCGCGCGAGACCATGCAGGACAAGGCCCTGCTCGAGAAACTCGGCAAGGTCATCACCAAGCGATTCCTGAAACTCCTCGAGGAAGAGGCCGCCCAGCGCGCCGACGGCTACAATGAGTTCTACAAGGAATTCGGCATCTTTCTGAAGGAGGGCGCCGCCCTCGACTTCACGCACAAGGACCAGATCGTGAAGCTGCTCCGCTTCGAGTCCTCGCTCACCGAGAAGGGCAGGACCACCTCGCTCGCCGACTACGTGTCGCGGATGAAGGACGGCCAGAAGGAGATTTATTACCTCATCGCCCCGAACCGCGAGGCCATCGAATCCGGCCCCTACCTCGAAGGCTTCAAGGCCCGCAACCTCGAGGTGCTTTTCTGCTACGAGGCGGTGGACGAGTACGTCTTCAACAACGTGCGCGAATTCGACGGCCGGAAGTTCCTCGCCGCCGACCACGCCGACGTGAAGCTCGACGACATTCCGCAGCAGGGCGAAGCGCTCAGCGAAGCCGACGCCAAGGATCTCGCCCAATGGCTCAAGGACACGCTCGGCGCCCAGGTCGCCGAGGTGAAGAGTTCCGACCGCCTCGTCGGCTCCCCCGCCCTCGCGACCAACGCCGACAAGTTCATGACCGCCCAGATGCGCCGCATGATGAAGGCCATGAAGAAGGACGGCGCCGACGAGCCCGTGAAGGTCAACCTCGAGATCAACCCGCGCCACGCCGTCATCAAGAAGCTCGCCGCCCTCAAGGCCGCCGACGCCGACAAGGCCGAACTCGTGGCCGAGCAGCTCCTCGACAACGCCCTCATCGCCGCCGGCCTGATGGAGGACCCGAGCCGCATGCTCGCCCGCCTGAACCGGCTGCTCGAATCGGTCTGATACCAAGCACCCGCAGCATTTTAGGCAAAAAATTGTAGGGCGGGGTCGCCGAACCCCGCCTCGAATGCGTCGGCGTCATCGAACAAAGGCGGGGTTCGGCGACCCCGCCCTACAGTCCAAAAGCAAAGGGATTCTGGTATGAGCGGCCACCGCAACAAAAGAGCCTCCGGCAAAACCGGAGGCTCGTCGGTGACCCGATGCAAACTCAGGCCAGCAGGTGCTGCCACTGGTCCTCGCGGGCCGAGCGCGCCGCCTTGAGCGCGCCGATGGCCACGAAGCGCTTGTAGTCGGGGCCGGCCAGGCGGACCTTCGGCGACTCGAAGCCGTCCTCCGCCAGCTTCTGCTGGAGCACGGTGTCGAGCCCGCGGATGCGGCTGCCGCCGCCGGTGACCACGATGTTCTGGAGCAGTTGCGCGACCGACTCGGACGAGGCCCGGGCGATCAGCGTGGTGATCGCCGGATAGATTTTCTCGAACAACCGGTTGCAGGCGCGGCCGATCGTCTCGCCCAGCTCGAGCGTGTGGCTCTTGCCGCCGATCAGCACCTTCACGTCGATCGGCTTCCGGATCGGGCCGACGTAGGAATGCTCCTCCTTGATCTGCCGGATCGTCGCGCGCGACAGACCGTTGTTCGGGTAGGTGCGCTGCAGCTCGTCCTCGATCAGCTTGTCCACCGCGTCGCCGGCAAACGCGAGGCTGATCTGGTCGTCGGCCGTCGGGAAATAGCCCTGGATCAGGCAGAGATCGGTGGTGCCGCCGCCGATATCGATGAACAGCGAGTTCGTGACCGGATCGGCATAGTTCGGCTGGCCCAGCCGGGAATCGTCGCGGAATCCGAGCGCCGCAAGGAACGGCTCGGGAATGAGCAGCACGCGGTCGAAGACGCCCGCCGCACAGCTGCGGATGTCCTCGCGCGCGGGCTGGTCGGCATTGGCGGGAACACCGATGACGGCGCGGATCTCCGCGGCGCCGCCGGGATCGATGACGGCGCGCACGCGGCGGACGAAATCCCGCGCCGCCTCAGGGTGCGCGATGACGCCGTCCTCCAGCGGGGCGACGAGATTGACCTGCAGGCGGTGCGTAAGCGCCTCCTCGCCGATCAGCGTGGTCGCATTGTTCGCGATGATCCCCTCCAGCAGACCCTCGCGCGCATAGCCGACCACGCTGGGGATGATCTTGCTGACGGTGATGTCCTTGCTCTCGGCCGGCCCGGCGAGGATGCACGAGGCGTTGGTGCCGAGGTCGAAGCCGACGAGAATGCGTTTGCGGTCGCCGAAGCGGCGCACCGGCGCCGCCGGCGCCTCCGCGGGACGCTCGGCGACCGCGGCGGCAGGACGTTCGGCAGGAAGGATTTTCTTTTCTGTGGTTGTGGTTGTCATGTTTCGTGGTGGTTCAGGACTCGCGAGGAGCGGCCGCCGACGGGCGGCCAGGGCGCTCGGCCGCCAGCATGGCGTCGAGCAAATCGGCGATGACCGGCGGCCCGGCCGGAGCAGCGGACGGCGCGGTGGAAACGGACGGACGACGGGCAACCGGCTTCGCCGGCCCGGGCGGCTCACGCCCGGGCCAGGCCGCCAGCAGCCGCGGCAGAAGCAATTCACCGAGGATCGCCGCCTCGGCGACGCGTTGTTCCTCCATGGCAAAGAGAGCCTCCAATCCGGGATCCGGCAGCGCCTCCGTTCCCGCCACCCTGCGGTATTCCGAGACCGCGCGCTCGAGTTCTTCGCGACGCAGGCGTTCGGCTTCGGCGGAATTCCCCTGTTCCCGCAAAACACACACCCGCCGGATCAAACGAACGACGACGGCCCTCGGTTCCGCCTCGTCCGGGCGGTGGTCGGAAAAAGATGCGGGATTCAATTGCAGCGGCCATACCGACCCAGCGCTTCGTTTTTGGTTCGCAAAATTTCTTGGCCAGGCCGCGACCATCGGCCCGGCCCGGGCTCGGTCCAAAATTTCAGAACGACTCACGCACCGCCGGCGGCGATGAAGCGATTGAAATCGCCTCCGTGATGTGCTCGCCTCCAAGCGCTTGCACTTGCGACCTCGGGACGAAATTTCCATCGTCCGCCATGCCGCGCCTCGTCGTCACGACCCTGATCCCGCTCATCATCCTTTCCCTGATTGTGCCCGCCCGGGCAGGAGAAGCGCCGGTGTCGCGCATCCAGGCCCATGTGTCCTTTCTGGCCGACGACCTTCTCGAAGGCCGCGCCGCCGGCACGCGCGGTTACGACCTCGCCGCGCGCTATGTCGCCGCGCAATTCGCCCGGCTGGGCCTCGCCCCCGCCGCCGGCGACGGTTACCTGCAGCCGGTGCGCCTGCTCGAGTCGCTTTCCCGTCGCGAAGCCGGCCGGCTCGTCGTGCAACACCACGGCCGGATGGACGCGCTCACGCCCGTCACCGACATGATCGCCACCGTCGCCGCCGGACAAACGGCCGATCGCGTGACCGCGCCCGCGGTCTTCGTGGGCTTCGGCGTACAGGCCGCCGATCTCGATTACGACGACTTCGCCGGCGTGGATCTGCGCGGCAAGATCGCGGTGGTTCTCTCCGGCGCACCCAAGCGCTTTCCGAGCGAGCAACGCGCCCACCACGGTCACCCCGATCAGAAGCGGACCCTGCTGGTACGGCATGGGGCCGTCGGTCTGGTGACGATCCAGACTCCGTGGGACGAGGCGCGTCGCCCGTGGGCCCTTACGGCTGCGCAGGGCCGCTTCCCCACGATGCGGCTCGTCGCGGATGACGGCTCCGTCCTCGCCGCGTTTCCCCAACTGCGCGTGGGGGCCACGGTGAGCCACGCCGCCGCTGCGCGCGTGCTCGCCGGTGCGCCCAAGCCGGTGGCCGAAATTTTCGCCGCGGCCGATCGCGGCGAGGCCCGGCACTTTTCCCTGCCGGTGATCCTCACTCTCGCGGGCGAATCCGCGGTAAAGCCCGCCGAATCCGCCAACGTCCTCGGCTGGCTCGCCGGCAGCGATCCGGCCCTGGCGGACGAGCCGCTCGTGATCACCGGCCACCTTGACGGCTATGGCGTCGGCCTGGCCGTGAACGGCGACACGATCTACAACGGCGCGGTGGACAATGCGCTCGGCGTCGGCGTGCTGCTGCAGGTCGCTGAAGACCTGGCCGCCGGACCGCGCCCGCGCCGGCCCGTGCTCTTCGCCGTCGTCACCGCCGAGGAAAAGGGCCTGCTCGGCGCACGCCACCTCGCCACCCATCCGCCGGCCGCCGTGCGGCGCTACGCCGCCAACCTCAACATCGACATGCCGTTGCTCAGCGCACCCGCGCGCAACCTCGTCGCCTACGGCGCGGCCAACTCGACCCTCGGCGCCGTGCTCGCGCGTGTCGCGGAGCGGCATGGGCTCATCGTGAGTCCCGACCCCGCGCCGGAGGAGGTGCGCTTCGTGCGCAGCGACCAGTATCCGTTCGTGCTCCAGGGCGTGCCCGCGTTGAAAGTGGACCCCGGCGTGGAAGCGGCCGATTCCGCCGTGGATCTGGCGGCCGCGGAGGCGGAGTTCCGCCGTCATCGCTACCACAAGCCTTCCGACGATCTGTCTCAACCCATCGACTGGGCCGCAACGGCGCGCTACGCCGCCCTGATGACGGACCTCGCCCGCGCCATCGCCGATGACCCGCAGACCCCCGCCTGGCTGCCGGGGGATTTCTTCGGCGAGAGCTTCGGCCGCAACCGCTGATCCCGCCGCCGGACCGCCGGCCGTTTGTCCCTTGCCGCAGAATGCGCCCATGGCACTGTCCCGCGCATGCCACACCACGCCTTGCTCCGCCTGGGTGCCTTGTCGCTGTTGCTGACCGGCGCGGCCGTTGCCTCGGAAAACCCCGACGCCGACCTCGCCGCGCAGCGGGTTCGCGCGCACACCACGTTCCTCGCCGACGACCTGCTGGAAGGCCGCGGCACCGGCACCCGTGGCTACGCCCTCGCGGCGCACTATGTCGCCAGCCAGTTTGCGCGCATCGGCCTCGAGCCCGGCGCCGACGACCGCTCCTATCTGCAGACGATGAAGTTCGTCGAGGCGACGAACAAATTCGAGGCCGGGCAGCTTGTGATCCGGCAGAAAGCCGGAGAAGAGGACACCCTGACCGCGGTGACCGACATGCTGATCTCGCCCGCCATCGGCCAGCCCAGCGCTCGCGTCACGGCTCGGGCCGTCTTCATCGGCTTCGGCGTGCATGCGCCCGATCTCGGCCACGACGATTTCGCCGGCGCCGACCTGCAGGGCAAGATCGCCGTCGTGCTTTACGGCGCGCCCAAGCAGTTTGAAAGCACCCAACGCGCCCACCACTCGCACTCGGACCTGAAACGCAGTCTCGCGGCCAAACAGGGTGCGGTCGGCTTCATCGTCGTCACGACGCCTTGGGACGAAGCCCGTTATCCCTGGGCGTTCATCGTCGGCAACTCGCGCTTTCCGGCCATGCGGCTGCTCGCCGCCGACGGCAGCGTGGTGGACGCGTTTCCGCAGCTTCAGGCCGGCGGATACGTGAGTCGCGCCGCCGCAGGCCGGCTGTTCGCCGCCTCGGGCCACACTGTCGAGGAGGCTTTCGCCCGGGCCGAGGCCGGCCAGCCACAAACCTTCCCGCTCAACGTCGAGCTCACCCTCGGCGGCGAGGCGTCGTTGCGCACGGTCGAGTCGGCCAACGTCCTGGGCTGGCTGCCGGGCGCCGATCCGGCCCTGGCCGGCGAACCCATCGTGGTCACCGGCCACCTCGATCACCTCGGCATCGGCACACCGGTGAACGGCGACAGCATCTACAACGGCGCGGCGGACAACGCGCTTGGCATCGGCCTGATCCTTGCCGCCGCCGAGGAACTGGCCGCCGGCCCGCGCCTGCCCCGACCCATCCTGTTCGCCGCCCTCACGGCCGAGGAGAAGGGCCTGCTCGGCGCACAGCACCTCGCGCAGAATCCGCCGGCGCGCGTGAAGCATTTTGCCGCCAACGTGAACGTGGACATGCCGCTCTTTCCCGCGCCCGTGAGCAGCCTCATCGCCTGGGGCGAGGATCACACCACGCTCGGCACGCTGACGCATACGGCCGCCGCGCGCGCGGGCTTCACGGTCACGCCCGACCCGATGCCCGAGGAGACGATCTTCATCCGCAGCGACCAGTACCCCTTCGTGCGCACCGGCGTGCCGGCGATCTACCTGAGCACCGGCCAGCGCTCCGACGACAAGGACGTGGACCTGCCCGCGCTTTGGATGGACCACCTGAAGAGGCGCTACCACAAGCCGTCCGACGACCTGAGCCAGCCGATCCACTGGCCCTCGACGGGCGTGTTCGCCCGGCTCGTCGCCGATATCCTCGGCGACATCGCCCGCGATCCCCAGGCGCCGGCCTGGCTGCCCGGGGACTTCTTCGGCGAACGCTTCGGCCGCAGGTGAAACGGAGCGGCCGGCACGCCGCTCAGTGCTTGATACCGAGGTGGTCGAGGTAGGCCTGCTGCGAACGCGGCCGGCCGAGGAACCGTTCCACGGACTCGGTCACGTCACGCGTGTGGCCCACGCCGTAGACCTCGTCGCGGAGCCGGCGCCCGACCTTCTCGTCGAGAAAGCCGCCGGGCGCAGCCTGGAAGGCGCTGGCCATGTCGAGCGCCAGCACCTTGGCCCATTGGTAACCATAGTAACCGGCATCATAACCCGCGAGGTGGCCGAAGTAGGCCGCGAACGCGGTGTCGTCGGGCGGCGGCACGGTCACGCGCTTGAGCACGGCGTTGCTCACCGCGACCACGTCGAGCCCCACGGCCTGGTCGGCTGAGACCGTGTGAAGCTCCAGATCGATCAGGCCGAGCGCGAGCTGGCGGCGGGTTGAATAACCCTCCGTGGCCTGGCGGGCGGCGGTCATCGCGGCGATCGTCGCGGCCGGGATCTTTTTCTCCGAATCCCGGTAGTCGGCGGCGAAGGTGTCGAGCACGGCCTTGTCCCACACCCAGTTCTCGAGCATCTGCGACGGCGCCTCGACGAAATCGCGCGGCACGGAGAAACCCATCTGCGCGACATAGCGCGAACGGCTGAGGATGCCGTGCATCACGTGGCCGAACTCGTGAAAGAGCGTCTCCACGTCGCCGTGCTTGAGCAGCGAGGGCTGGTCGGCCGAGGGCGCGGGGAAATTGCAAAGCAGCGCGACCACGGGCAGGTCGTAGCGTCCGTCCGGCAGGAAGCCGCCGGACTTCTGCGGGAAGCAGGCGAAGTGGTTGAACTTCCCCTCGCGCGGAAACATGTCGAGGTAGAAGGCACCGAGCGGCACGCCGGATTGCGCATCCTCGACGACGTAAAGCTGCACGCCCCCGGCCCACACGTAGGGCGGCTTCACCTCGGTGAACTTCAGGCCGAAGATCTTCTGGTAGATCGCAAACATGCCGTCGAGCGTGGCCTGGTACGGGAAGTAGGCGCGCAACGCCTCGGTATCCACGGCGTACTTCTCCTTCTTCAGCTTGTTGGTGTAGTAGGAGACGTCCCACTGCTCGATCACGGCGTCGGCCCGGCCGGTGTGCGCGGCCTTCAGCCGGCGCAGCGTCTCGAGCTCCTCGGCGAACTTCGGCTGCAGGCCGGCGACGAGATCCTGCTCGAACTTGACGGCGGTGGCGCCGTTCTTCGCCATGCGGGTCTCGATCTGGTAATCGGCCCAGGTGGCATAGCCGAGGCGACGGGCGATCTCGGCGCGGAGGGCGACGAGCTTCTGGAGCGTGGGCACGTTCTTCTCGCGCGCCAGCTGCGTGCGGGCGACCAGCACGCGACGGCGGACGTCGGGATTGTCGGCGTTCTCCGCGATGGCGATCGCATGCCAGGTGATGTTCGCCATCACGCGGTAGCGCCCGTCGGCCTGCTTCACGCCGGGGCTGTCGAGGAAGCTCTGCGGCACGCCGGCCAGCTCCTCCGCGGTGAAATCGAGCGGCGCGCGCGCCTCGTTGATGGCGATGCCGAACTGGGTCTCCAACGCGGCAAGTTCCTTGCGGAGTTTCTCGACCTCGGCGCGTTCGGCAGCGGGCAGCGCGAGGCCGGCCCGGCGGTAGGAGCGCATGGCTTCGTCCACCAGCCGCCGGCCCTGGGCATCGGACGCCGGTTTGGCATCGGCGACGGCCTTGAGCACGCGATAGATGTCTTCGCGATAGTCGAGGCTCACGCCCCACTCCTGGAGCTTCACGTTGAGTTCGTTGGCCGTGTCGCGCATCGTCTGGTCGGTGCTCGATTCGGCAATGGTGCTGATCACCAGCGTCGTGTTCACGACCCGTGCCACGATCGCATCGGAGGCCACGAAGGTGTTTTCAAAGGTGAGCTTCGCCGGATCCTGGGCGGCGAGCGCCGCGAGGGCGGCCTCGGCGGTCGCGATGGCCTCGTCGGCCCGCGCCCGGAGCGCCTCGGGGGTGCGGGGATAATCCGGCAGGGCCAGGACCTGGCCGGCGCGGGTGGCGGAGGCCTCGAAGTCGGCGAGCGTCGCCGGGGCGGCCGGCAGCGTGCTGATGAGCACGAGTCCGGCGAACAGGAGGACGGGAATCTTCATGGGATGTTGCCGTCCACGCTGACCGGAGCACACGGGCGCTCAACCCCGAATCGGCGGCTCAACCCGCGTCATCCTTCAACTCGCGCTCGAGCACACGCTGAAGCCTTTGCGTCGACACACGCAGTCGCAGCACGGCGCGAAGGAAGCCGCGGTTGTGCGGATGATAATGAAACCCTGCGGCCTCGTCGCGAAATTCGCGCCACTGCCGCAGGTCGCCGACACCGCGCACGAAATCGTAATCGGGCGAGGTGTATTCGCGATTCATCCCGAGCAGCCAATAGAAGGGCAGTGCCCGCCGGTGCAGGCTGCGAAAAACGAGTTCGCGCTCGAAGCGCTCCGCATCGATGCCATGGCGCTCGCAATAGCGTTCGCGAAAAGTTTTCATGCCCGTTGTGCCCCCATCCTTGGGTTGAGGTGAGCACGGACCCTGCCACTCTTTTCCAAGGCATGGCAATCGTGCAAACGGCCATTCCTTCTCATGCAAAGGATGGGCAGTCTCAACCTGCGTAGAAACACGTAAGGCCGTCAGCTCCTTTGGCCGGGACCGAAGCCAAGCCGGGGTACACCGGGACTTCGCCTGGTCAGATGGCGGAGGGGGTGGGATTCGAACCCACGGTACCCTTTCGGGCACGCCTGATTTCGAGTCAGGTACGATAGACCACTCTGCCACCCCTCCGTTTGCGAGCCGCTGACCGTAGGCCGCCCCGCCGAAAACGGAAGCAGAATTTTTTCAGGAGTGACCTGATGTAAAATCAGACGTTTTCGTCCTCGCCCTGCGCGAGGATCCGGCGGTTCGCCGGCAGGTGCTGCGGGAAGAAAAAATAATACAGCATCAGCTGCCAGCTGCGCGACGCGCGGTAGAGCACAAGGGGCATCGCCAGCGCCAGCCCGATGGCCAGGCCGACCGCCAGGCGCACGCCAAGCCAGCCGGCATACCAGGCAAGGGCCACCGGGGTCAGGAAAACGATCACCGTCACGCCATAGTTGAGCGCCATGGCGCCGAGGAAGAAACCCTCGTCCTTTTCGAAACGCAGGCGGCACGCCGGACACTCCTTGTTGAGCTGGAAAAGCGTGCCGTCCTTGAACAGGTGGGCGCCGCCACAATTGGGACAGCGGTTCATGAGCCCGCGGGAGATGACCTGGCCTTGGGTGACTTTCATGGGGCAGGCCTAACGCACACCGGCAAAATTGCGCGCCATAAAACCGTCGGTACAGGCGATTCACATCGGCCTGCAGAAGCTCAAAGCCAAATTCCACCGTTGGTTAACTGCCCATCGACGCCCATGAAATCGATGCAGAGAATTCACCCGGAATGATGAGCGGGCCAGGCGAAGCGGGGCTTCGCCGGTTCTCACCTTCAACCGTCTGATCAGCGATTATTAGCGCGGATCACGCGGTTGGTTCATCTGCGTTTCCCGGATAACAAAAAGGCGCCCCCTCGCGGGAGCGCCTCTCGAATTTCAAACCGGCCGCGGCGTCAGACGCCGAGCTGGTAGCGCGTGAAGCGGCGGATCTGCATGTTCTCGCCGAGCTTGCCGACCTTCTCGGACAGGAGGTCCTTGATGGTCTTCTTGCCCTCGGGGTCCTTCACGAAGGGCTGGTCGAGGAGGACGACCTGCGAGTAGAACTTCTCGAGCTTGCCCTCGACGATCTTCTGGATCGCGGCGGGCGGCTTGCCGACCATCTGGGCGGCGGCGATGTCGCGCTCCTTGGTCAGGTCGGCCTCGGGCACGTCCTCGCGGCGCACGTAGAGCGGGCCGGCGGCGGCGATCTGGAGGCAGAGATCCTGGCAGAACGACTTGAAGTCGTCGGTCTTGGCGACGAAGTCGGTCTCGCAGTTGACCTCGACGATCACGCCGACCTTGCCGCCGACGTGGATGTAGGCGTGGACGAGGCCTTCCTTGGTGGCGCGGGAGGCAAGCTTGTCGATCTTGTTGCCGAGCTTCTTGCGGAGGATCGTGACGGCTTCCTCCATGTTGCCCTTGGCCTCGTCGAGGGCCTTCTTGACGTCGAGCAGACCGGCTCCGGTTTTCTCCCGGAGCTCGCTGATCATGGCGGTGGTAACGGTGGACATGTTCGTTTGAAGATGCGTTGCGGATGAACTCAGACCTCGTCGGTGGTGACGGCGGACTTTTTGGTGGCGGTGCGGGCCGGGCGCTTCTTGGCGGCGGGCTTCTCCTCGACGACCTCGCGGCCCTCGGGGGAAACGGCGACCTTGGCGAGATCAACCTCGCCGGCGGCCTGGCCCTCGGCGGGCGCGGCATGGCGGGCGGAACGCCTGGCGAGGCCGGCCTGGATCGCGGCCACGATCGTCTCGACGATGATGCGCACGGACTTCGTGGCGTCGTCGTTGCCGGGGATCGGGTAGGTCAGGAGGGTCGGGTCGGAATTGGTGTCAACGAGGCCGATGGACGGGATGTTCATGCGGGCGGCCTCGCGGACGGCGATCTCCTCGTAGCTGACGTCGATGACGAACATCGCGCCGGGCAGGCCGGAGATGCCGGCGATGCCATCGAAGTTGCGGGTCATGCGGGCCATCTCGCGACGGATGGCGGACTCCTCCTTGGAGGAGAACTTGGCCAGGTCGCCGTTGGCGTCCATCGTCTGGTACTTTTTGAACTTCGCGAGGGACTTCTTGATGGTCTCGAAATTGGTGAGCGTGCCGCCCATCCAGCGGGTGGTCACGTAGGGCATGCCGGTGGCGGCTGCGGCCTCGCGGATGAGCTCCTGGGCCTGGCGCTTGGTGCCGACGAGCAGGATGTCGTCGCCGCGGCCGACGAGGTTCTCGATGAAGGAGTAGGCCTTCTCCAGCTGGGAGTGGGTCTTCTCGAGGTCGATGATCGTGATGCCCTGGCGGTGGTCGAACACGTAGGGCTTGGAGCGCGGATTCCAGCGCTTGGTCTGGTGACCGAGGTGGACGCCGGCATCGAGGAGGTCTTTGGGAGTGACGTTCATGGGATCTATGTCGTGACGAGACACAGGTCGGCCAAATGGGCCGCCTTGCGATCGTTACTGAGGATTAAGGGTTGATGATTTAAGGAACAGAGCGGCCCAAAACAGAGAACGGCCCGGGGCATGGCAAGGCGATTCTCGGGATATTACGATGGGCATATAACTGGCATTGGGAGCGTAATTTAGGCCGTCATTTATGGTGTAATTGTTTGACGTGTTCCGCGCTCACCGGTCCATTTCCGGCGGTCTCCGGATCTTACGCCCCATGCTTTCGTCCCTGCGCAACCTCTTCCGATTTCAAGAAAGCGGCCTTCTGCTGGTGATCATCGTGCTTGGAGTGCTGCTCACGGCCTTTGCGGGCACGGTGCGGACGCCGGTTTTTGAGATCGGCCCCGACGGCTCGCGACAGCGGGTGTTCACGACCAATGAAGCCGGCGAACGCAGCCCGGCCTTCGTCGAGAAAAACAAGTTCCTCAACGCCCAGAACCTCGCGCAGCTGGCCAAGGACACGAGCTTCATCGCCATCATGGCCGTGGGCATGTCGATCGTGATCATCGCCGGCGGCATCGATCTGTCCGTCGGCTCGATCTATGCCCTGGCCTCGGTGCTCGGCGCCCTCGCCTTTCAGCATTTCGGCCCTTCGGGGGCGGCGGCCGGCACGGCCCCCTGGCTGGCGGTCACCCTCGGCGCGCTTGCCTGCGTCGGAACCGCCGGAGCCTGCGGCCTGGCCAACGGCGGCCTGATCGTGGCCCTGCGCGTGCACCCGTTCATCATCACGCTCGGGGCCATGGCGATCCTGCGCGGCATCGCCTTCGTCGCCACCAAGGGTCAGTCCGTCGGCGGCTTCCCTCCCCTCTTCCGTGAACTGGTGCGCTGGGAAACCAGCGGCGGCCTCAGCCTCGTGCCACTCGGCGTGATGCTCGCCGTGCTCGTGGCCGGCTGGATCTTCCTCTCGCGCCTCGCCGCCGGCCGGCGCGTCTACGCCATCGGCGGCAACGAGCTCGCCTCCCGTTTCAGCGGCATCCGCGTGGAACGCGTGAAGCTCGGCGTCTATTTCCTGTCCGGCTTGTCCGCCGGCGTCGCCGCCCTCATCGCCCTCGGCTACTACGGCAGCGCCAGCTCGGGCGACGGCCAGGGCTACGAACTCAACGTCATCGCCGCCGCCGTCGTGGGCGGTGCCAGCCTCACCGGCGGACGCGGCACGGCCCTCGGCGCCGTGCTCGGCGCGCTCATCATCCAGATGATCTCCAGCGGCATCGTCATCCTCGGCATCGACCAGAACTACAGCCAGATCATCATCGGCACCGTCGTCATCGCCGCGGTCGTGCTCGACAACGTCAACACCTGGCTCGCCAAGCGCCGCCTCACGCAGGCCTCCGGTTCATCCGCCGCAGGCCCGGCGAAGGCCGGCACGAAACATTGAGCCGGCCGCCCGGTCGTTACGCTTTCAACCTCAACCCACCCCACCCTCATGAAACGTCTGCTCCTCCTGGCCGCGTCGCTGGCCTTTGCCCTCGCGGGCTCCGCCGCCGAGCGTGAACTCATCATCGGCCTCGTCGCCAAGTCGCAGGGCAACCCCGTCTTCCAGGCCGCCCGCGTCGGCGCCGAGGACGCCGCCAAGGCCCTCGGCGCGAAACACAAGATGAAGATCCGGATCGACTGGCGCACGCCCAACGAGGAGGACGCCCAGAAGCAGGCCGAGGCCATCGAGCAGCTCGTGCTCGCCGGCGCCGAGGGCATCGCCGTCTCCTGCTCCGACGCCAACAAGCTCACCGACGCCATCAACCGCGCCGTGGACAACGGCGTGCCGGTCGCGACCTTCGACTCCGACGCCCCGGCCTCCAAGCGCTTCGTCACCTACGGCGTGGACGACCTCGATTGCGGGCGCCAGACGATGGAGGAGCTCGTGCGGATCATGGGCGGCAAGGGCATCGTCGCCGTCCTCGCCGGCAACCAGAACGCCCCCAACCTCCAGCGCCGCGTGCAGGGCGCGCGCGAGGTCGCCGCCAAGCATCCCGGCATCACCATTCGCGACGTCTACTACCACAAGGAGACCCCGCAGGACGCCGCCGCCAAGGTCGAGCAGGTCATGCAGGCCAACCCCGACATCACCGGCTGGGCCATGATCGGCGGCTGGCCGCTCTTCACCGAGAACGCCCTCAAGTGGCAGCCCGGCACCGTTGCCTGCGTCTCCGTCGACGCCCTGCCCGCCCAGCTCGCCTACATCCGCAGCGGCCACGTGCCGGTGCTCCTCGCCCAGCAGTGCTACCAGTGGGGCCACCGCTCCGTCGAACTCCTCATCGAGAAGATCGTCGAAAAGAAAAACCCGCCCGCCGTGAAGGAGGTCAGCGCCCTGATCCCCGTCACCAAGGACAACGTCGACGAGTTCGGCAAGAACTGGGAGAAGTGGCTGCCGAAGTGATTCGCGCGAAGCGCGGATCACCCGTTGAAGTTGGAAGTTCAAGTTGAAGCCCTCAAAGCAGCCTCACCCGTCCGCCTCCGTGGTCTTGAACTTCAAACTTAAACTTCAACTGTCCCGCTGATGTCCTTTCTGTCCTTCAGCGGGATCACCAAGCGCTTCCCCGGCGTGCTCGCGCTCGACGGCGTGGGCTTCGCCGTGGAACGCGGCACCTGCCACGCCCTCATCGGCGAGAACGGCGCGGGCAAGAGCACGCTCGGCAAGATCCTCGCCGGCGTGCACACCGCCGACGGCGGCGAAATCCGCCTCGACGGCAAGGTCATCCACCCGACCAACCCGCTGTCCGCGCGCGAGCTCGGCATCGCCATGGTCCACCAGGAGCTCGCGTTCTGCCCCAACCTGAGCGTCGCCGAGAATCTCTGCCTCGGCGACCTGCCGCGTCGCGCGGGCTTCGTCCAGCGCGGCGAACTCCGCGCCCGCGCCAAGGCCATGCTCGCCACCATCGGCGCCGACATCGATCCCGACGCCATCATCGGCACGCTCTCCACCGGCCGCGAACAGCTCGTGCAGATCGCCGCCGCCGTCGGCACCGGCGCCAAGGTGATCGTGATGGACGAGCCCACCAGCTCCCTCTCCGCCGCCGAGACCGCCGAGCTCTTCAAGCTCGTGCGCGAACTGAAATCCCGCGGCATCACCCTCATCTACGTCTCGCACCGCCTCGAGGAGCTGTTCGCCCTCTGCGACAACATCACCGTGCTCCGCGACGGCCGCCACGTCGCCACGGAGAAGATCAGCGAGACCACCCCGCATCGGGTGGTCACCCAGATGATCGGGCGCGAACTGCTCATTGCGACGCCCAACCACCTCGCCCGTGAGCCCGGCGCCGAGCGGCTGCGCCTCGAGCAGCTCGCTTCCCCCGGACAATTCTCCGACATCAGCCTCTCCGTGCGCGCCGGCGAGATCGTCGGCATCGCGGGCATCGTCGGCGCCGGCCGCAGCGAAACCGTGCAGGCCGTCTTCGGCCTCGATCCCCACGTCACGGGAAAGATCATCGTGGACGGCAAGCCCCTCCCGCCCGGCTCGGTGGACGCCGCGCTCGCCGCCGGCGTCGGGCTTCTGCCGGAGGACCGCAAACGCCAGGGCCTGGTGCTCGGCCTCAACTGCCGCGAAAACACCGCGCTCGCCGCCCTGCCCGCCTTGAGCCGGCTCGGCTGGGTCAGGCGCGCCAGCGAACGTTCGCTGGCCGCGAAATACACGGAACGCCTGCGCGTCAAAGCCCCCTCCCTCGAGTCCGTCACCGCCGGCCTCAGCGGCGGCAACCAGCAGAAGATCGCCCTCGCCAAGTGGCTGGCCCGCTCCTGCGACGTGCTGCTGATCGACGAACCCACGCGCGGCGTGGACGTCGGCGCCAAGGCCGAGATCTACCAGCTGCTCGACGAGCTCGCCTGCGAGGGCAAGGCCCTGCTGGTCGTTTCCTCCGAGCTGCCCGAACTCATCGGCCTCTGCCGCCGCATCCTCGTGATGCGCGAAGGCCGCCTCGCCGGCGAGGTGCAGCGCGCCGACTTCAGCGAAGCCGCCCTCATGCGCCTCATGGCGGGCGTCGCCGCCGCCTGATCCGCAGGGCGGGATCACCGATCCCGCCTCCTCCATGCAGGGCCGGCGCTAGCCGCCGGGCCTTTTCCCCGTCGCGCAAAAATGAAAATGAATCGCCAAACCGCATCACGCTGCGTTGGCTGACTGCGCTGCTGGCATGAAGCGCATCGATCCACGGTCCTGGCGTCCCCTCTTTGACGCCGTCTACGAAATGAACACGGCGAAGGACCACGCCGATTTCTCATCCGCCGTGATCGCCGCGATGGACCGCCTGATCCCCTCGGACCTCTGCATCATGTCCGTGCTCGACCGCCGCAACGGCCAGATCGCGGCCGCCATGTCGAAGCCGAATCCGCACGACGAGGCAGAGATGCGCTACTACTCGGAAAACCCGCGCCAGAACCCGCTCGTCGTCTACTACGAGCACACCGGCCGCACCCACGCCCGGCGCATCACCGATATCCTGCCGCTCGCCGAGTGGAAGCGTCACCCGTTCTACCTCCACTGCCTCGCGCGCAACCGGTTCCTCCACCAGCTCGCCCTGCCCGTCACCGTCGACGCGCACACCGTCGTCGCCCTCTCCTTCAGCCGCGTCCGCCGCAACTTCACCATCCGCCAGCGCACGCTGCTCGACCTGTTCGGCCGGCACCTCCGCGAGGCTTGGCGGCGGCACCGGCAGCCGGCCCTGCAGAAGATCAACCACCCGCTGTCGCAACGTCAGCGCTTCCGTGAACTCGGTCTCACGCTGCGCGAGGCCGACGTGCTCTTCTGGGTCACCGACGGAAAACAAAACCGCGAGATCGCCGGCCTCCTCGGCCTCAGCCTGTTCACCGTGCAGGAATACGTCGGCAACATCCTCCGCAAGCTCCGCGTGCCCAACCGCCACGCCCTGACCGTCTACACCCTCGGCCGCCTCGCCGACAAATAGCCGAGCGCGCCCCCAAACCGAGCCTCTCCGTCAGTCACCTGTGGGAGGAGGTTTACGCCCCGACGGATTGGTGCGGCGGGCGGGTCGGGGCATATAGCCCCTCCCACCTCCGACCTCCTCCCTGGCCTCTCCCACCTCTTCGCTCCCTCACGCGTGAGGGTTGAGCCTGCGCGCCATTGCCGGTAGCCTCGCGCTCCTCCCGGCCGTTGCCGGTCCTCCTCCTTCATGCCATCGTCGCCCGCCCTCCACCTGTCCACGCCCGGTGTTCGCGAACGACTTCTCGCCGCCGCCGTCTTCTGCTCCGGCGGCATCGCCCTCGTCCTGGAGCAGGTCTGCGAAAAATACCTGTCCACGCTCGTCGGCTCGAGCCGCTCCGCCTCGACGATCGTGCTCGCCGTGTACTTCACCGGCCTCGCCCTCGGCGCCTGGCTCTGCCCCAAAAGATCCACCGGCGCGCCGCGCCGCCTCGTGGCGCTGGAGGGCTTCATCGCGGCCTGGGCTGTCGTCGTCGGCCTCGCCTTCTTCGCCACCGACCGCGTGCTCGGCGACTGGCTCGCAAGCGCCGGCGGCTCGGCCCTGGCGCTCGCCGCCACGCGCCTCGCCATCGCCCTCCTCTGGATCCTCCCGCCCACGCTCGCCATGGGCGCGCAACTCCCGACGCTCGCCGCCGTCCTCGCCTCCCACCCGGTCGGACGCGGCCGCGGCATCACCCACTACTACGCCCTCAACCTCGCCGGCGCCTTCGCCTTCACCGTCCTCACGCCGGCGCTGCTCTTCAACACCGTCGGCGCCGACGGCGCGCTCTGGACCGTCGCCGCGCTGGGCTTCGCCGTCGCCCTCGTCCTCGCGTTCGCCCTCCGCGTCCCCGCGCATACCCGCACGGAGCCCCCGGCTCCCCTCCCTCCTCCGCCGTCATCGCCCCTCCGTCACTCCCGCCTGGTCGCCGGCGCCTTCGCCGCGGGCTTCGGCTTCTTCGCCCTCGAGGTCATCTGGTTTCACCTCATCAGCGCCGTGTCCGGCGCGAGCGCCTACACTTTCTCGATTCTCCTCGCCGTGGTCCTGCTCGGTCTCGCCCTCGGCGGCCGCGCCGCCGCCCGGCAGACGACGCCCCTCGCGCCGGTGCTCGGCTGGCTCGTCGTCGCGCTCGCGATCAGCAACGCCCTCTGGCCCTGGGCCGGCCCGCTCATGGCCCGCGTGGCGACGACGCAGAAGATCGAGTCCTTCTGGGCCGGCGAACTCGTCAAATTCGGCGTCATCGCCTTCATCGCCCTGCCTTCCGCGGCGCTCGCCGGTCAGGTGTTTCCGTGGTTGCTCCGCCGGACCGACGCCGCCGGCGAACCCGGCCGCGCGGTGGGCGCACTCTGCGCCGCCAACGTCGCCGGCTGCATCGCCGGCGCGCTCGCCGCCGGCTTCGGACTCATCCCGGCCTTCGGCGCCGAGCGCGCGTTGCAGGGCCTTGTCCTGCTCGCGGCCGCCGGCTGGCTCGCCCTCGTGCTCCGCGCACCGCTCCGCCTTGAGGCGCTCATGCCGGGCCTGGCCGGACTTGTCCTGCTGGCCCTCCTCCCGCGCTGGGACCTCCTCCGGCTGACCTCCGGCCACGCGGTCTACCTGAAGGAATCCCCTCTTCCGGCCGACACGCGGCTCGCGTTCTTTCGCGAGGACTTCGCCACCGGCTTCGTCACCGTGACCGAGCACCCGCAGGAACACGAGCCCGACCCCGTGCGCGTGTTGCTCCAGAACGGCAAGTTCGACGCCGACGACGCCGGACAGATGCGCGCCCAGCTCGGCTTCGGCCTCGTCGCCGCGCTGCACGCGCCGGCCACAAACCGCGCCCTCGTCATCGGCTGCGGCTCCGGCCAGACGCCGTCCATCATCGCCCGCCTCGGCTTCGACCACGTCGACCTCGCCGAGCTCTCGCCCGCCCACCTCGCCGCCGCACGGGAGCAGTTCGCCCACATCAACGCCGGCGTGCTCGACCGGCCCGGGGTTCGCGTCCACGTCGAGGACGGACGCAACCATCTCCTCCGGACCCACGAGCGCTTCGACGCGATCCAGATCGAGCTCACGTCCGTCTGGTTCGCCGGCGCCACGAACCTCTACTCGCGCGAGTTCTACGCTCTCGCCCGCTCGCGCCTCGCCCCGGGCGGCGTGCTCGTGCAATGGATCCAGTTCCACCACCTCACGCCGCGTGAGATCGCTTCCATCCTCGCCTCGGCGCAGGCCGAGTTTCGCTTCGTCTCCGTCTGGCGCGTGGATTCGCAGGCCTGCTTCCTCGCCGCCGACCAGCCGCCGACGCTCAACCCCGCCGTCTGGGAACGCTGGCGGAACGACCCCGCCCTCGCCGCGGAACGCCGCATCACCGGTCCGCCCATCCTGGACGAGTTCCGCGCCACGGAGCTCGTGTCCGCCGCCCGCCTCCCGGCGCTGCTCGCCGCCACGCCCACGGTCCTCAACACCGACCGCAACCGCTGGCTCGAATTCCAGACCCCGAAATACGCCCTCGACCGCCGCGACCTGCCCGCGGTCAACCTGGACTGGTTCCGGTCCGGCCCGGAAAGCGACCCCTCACGCGTGGGGGTTGTCGCGCCCGCGCTTCCCCGCTAGGATCACGCCGCAGCCCCGGAAGAAACCCGCGGGCGGCCTCCTTCCATGCAACCACCTTCCGTATTCTCCCGCTTCAAGCCGCTTGGCGCCGGCCTCCTCCTCTTTTCGGCCGCGGTCATCGTCGTCCCCTGCGCCCTCGGTCAGCAAGGCAGCGTCAGCGGCGGCGACCCCAGCACCAGCGGCGGCGGTAGCAGTGGCGGACCTCCGCCTGTGGAAGAGAACCTCGATCCCGCCGCGCCACTCGGGACGCCAACCAAGGTTGGTTATGGATCGATCGCTGACGGCTCATGGAGCGGAGGCGACTTCGCCTTCAAGACCTTCAGCTCCGGTGCGGTGATCGTGATTCCCTTTAAATTCACCTCGCTGGGGGATTACACCCTGACCTCCGCCAGCCTCCTGCTGAAACCGGATGAGAACAACATCAGTCTCTCCGACCTGTCGCTCGTGGTGTACGACACGCTTCCTCCGGACAGCACGAGCCTTCCGACGGCGGTCACCAGCTTCGCCTCGACCGACGTCGCCCCCGGCAACACCCTTGGCATCCACACTTTCACCGCCACGTCCTCGCCGACGTTGGAGGCCGGCAAGACCTACTACCTCGGCGCCACCTATTTCGGCACCCACACTCTCGCTTGGAATTTGACGACCCAAGACCCGACCGGCAGCGGACCGGTCGTCGTGGGCGACACCTACGAGGACGGCACCACATTCTCCTACTACCTCCTCACCGCCAGTGGAGGCGGAACCACGCAGTTGATTGATCAGGTCGGTGGTTTCTCTATCACCGCCGCCGCGATCAGTGCCGTCCCCGAACCCGCGACCACCACTGCCCTCGCCGCCGGAGCCGTCCTCACGGCGGCCCTGTGGGTGCGCTGGCGCCGCCGCCACGCCGGTCAGATCGGTGAGGAACGTCCGCCGCAGTCGTAAGCCAGCCATCGGACCGCGACCAGCCATCCCCCAAAACAGACCGCAGGCATCGAAGCGCGCAGCCGTTGAAGTCCGCTTCCGAAAACGTCCTCACCTTGAGCCCGCCCGGGACGCCCGCGCTCCCACCTTCGCCCGCCCGCCGCTTCCATTGCCCGCCAGCGGAGTGGTTTTTCGCCCTCGCGTTCGCCGCGTTCGGCATCTGGGTGTATTTTCGCACGCCGATCAGCTGGGTGGCGGCCGGAGTCGTCCTCCACCGCCACCTCGCCCTGGCCTTCACGGCCGCCAGCCACATCATGATGATGCTGGCCTACAGCGTGACCCTGCTCCGCCATGTGCCCGACGCCGAGCGCCGCACCTGGACCCGCAACGCGGCCTTCCTGGCCTCGACCATCACGCTCGCCTGTCTGCTGCTGGTTCCGACGCCGCAGGCCAGCCAGCTCGGCCGTCTGCTGGAATCCTCCATGCTCGGCATGGCGCTCACCGCGCTGACGCTGACGTTGTTTCTGCCCGTGGCCGGGCTTGTCAGTCTGCGCCGTGTGGCCGGCACGATCGCGGAGACCGGGCTGCTGTGGGGGCCCTACCTGATCTATTTTGCATTTTGCGGCTACTGCCTCGCCGCCCTGCCGTTCGCGACGCTCGAGGTGAAGGACCCCACGCTCCTTCGCATGGACCTGTCCCTGGGCTTCAGCGCCAGCCAGACCGCCTACTCCTGGCACTACGACGCGCCGTGGGTTTACGACGTGAGCTCCGTCGCCTACCGGCTGCTGGGCCTTTTGGTCGCGCTCGTGATCGCCCGCCTCCACATTGCCCGCGCCTGGGCGCACGCCCGCCGTGCCCTCTTCGTCAGTTTCCTCGTGGGCGTGCTCGGCCTCGGGTGCTACCGCCTCGTGCCGGCCATCGGGCCGATCTACGCCTACAATGCACTCCATCGCCAGCTCGACACCCCCGCCCGCCAGGCCGAGGCCGACGCCATCCGCACCACGGTCCTCGAGGGCCCCGGTGCAATCACCGTCCCACGCCGGCTTTACCGCAATGCGATGCCGTCGCTGCACACGGCCTTCAGCCTCGTCGCCCTCGCCGCGGCTTGGAAGTGGCGGCGCCGCTTCTTCTGGACCTGCCTGCCACTCGGCTTCCTTCAGATCGCCACGACGCTCACGCTCGCCTACCATTACCTCGTCGACCTCATCGCCGCCGTACCCTTCTCCGTGTTCTGCTGGTGGCTCGCCGACCTCTGCGTCCGCGCCACACCAGGCCGGGACGAGGAACCTCTACCGCTCCCCGTCAACCCGAATCCCGTCGCCCACGCGATCCGGCTCGGCCTCGCCCTCATCGTTTCCGTCTCCTCCCTGCTCATCTGGGCGAAGCTCACGCCGCTGCCGCCCTGGGCCGGCTGGCCCTTCGCCCTCCTCGCCGTCATCCCCCCCGTCCGGGTCGCCTGCCGCCCTTGGGGGCCCCGCTCCATAGCAGGGCCGTCTCCCGCTCCCGCCCAATAATAGGCCTGCCCGGCTTTCCCACGCAGGCGCAACGCGCTGGATCCTTCGCTGCGCTCAGGATGGCAGAAAGCGACCACGCCCCCTTCCGCAGGTCATTCTGAGAGCAGCGAAGCACCAGCGCCGGGCACCGGCGAATCGCCGTTTCTCACGAAATCAGAACAGCGCCTTCAACGCCTTCGCCGTCGGCGCGGACTTCGCGTCGCGCAACACCCAGGTTTCGGTGTGCTTGAGCGTCTGCTGCGGCTTCAGCGTGGTGAAGGGGCTCATCGTCTCCATCTCGACCATGAAGTTCTTCGGACCGACGTAGAACGCGAGGTTGGTGCCCAGCGGATAATTGCCGTCCGGCTGGTAGGTGGTGCCGATGGCGAAGAGCACCTTCCGCGCCGGGTCGTGCATCGCGAGGATGCCCGGGTCGGCCTTCACCATGCGCTTGTTTTCGCGGCCGGCGGGATTCAGGACGAGCGCATCGTCGGTGAGCTTGAACTGGTCGTCGCCGAAACCCACGCCACCATGCCCGCCGCCCCAGGTGCGGAAGGTCACCATCGTCGCATAATCCCAGGAACTGCCGTCGCCGAGCGGCATCTGGTAGGTCGTGCCGGCGATGGGCAGGGAACAGGTCAGGCCCCACAGGCCGCCGCTCCAGAGCATGTCGCTGTGATTGGTGACAAAGTGCTCGATCTCGATCCGGTCGGCCGCAAGCACGGTGAATTTCATCCCGCGCTGCGTGCGGTGAACGGGATCGACCGGCGCCGCGACGGTGAAGCCCTGGGCGAAGGTCTCGACCGTGCAGGGCAGGTTGTCGGAGGCGTAGGATTCCTCGGCTTCGTCGGCACCCGGCCGGGCCACCCACAAACGATGCCCGCCCATCAGATCCCACTTGCCGCGCCGGTATTTTCCGGGCGCCCACATGAGCAGGTTGGGACCATCCGACCGGGTCAGCACCGCGATGCGCGGTCCCTTCGCGGTGATGACGACCAGCCGGAGTTCGGCGGTGCGGATTTCCATGGCGGCGAGGCCGCCAAACTTGATGCGTCGGATGGAAGTACGGGAGCTCATGGGACAATGCGTCCGGAGACGGTGGCACAAAAGGCCGGCCGCGCCAGCCGGATTCACGATTTGCAGAAGTGAATAAAAACCCGTTGACAGCAACGCGGACGGTTAGCACGTTGCACCTCCCTTTGTTGCAGGGTGGAGCAGCCTGGTAGCTCGTCAGGCTCATAACCTGAAGGTCGCTGGTTCAAATCCAGCCCCTGCACCCAATTTAAGCCCTCCCGCTGCTCGAGAGGGCTTTATTGTTTAAGACTTCCGCAGTTTTCAAAAGAGCGCTCACCTCGGTGTTACTTTGGGCAACATCAGGTAACTTTTCAGACATATTAGACTTAGTTTCAGACGTAGTTTTTTCCAGTCAAATCAGCCCATTTTTTCTCCGGCCGTCAGGCGCTACACCTGAAATTTCTCCCTCTGAAGCTCAACAACATGGCCACCTTTTCAAGGCTAGTCCGCCGCCAAAGCGAAGCGCAATTTTAGGCCGCTGAAGCGACCTTGGCACCGATACGCTCCCGAGGAGAGGCGGCTGCGGCCGCCACGCCCCGTTGCGCAAGTCGCGTAATCTCGTTGAACGAATGGCGCCACATTCCGGGTAGAATTTCGACCGGGTGCAGGAGGCAATCCTGGGGCATCCGCCAGATCGTCACTCGGTTCACGCTGAGTAGCTCCGCGGCCTGTTTCTGGGGTACAAGGAGCCGTTCCTCCCCCGCCAAGCCCATCGAAACCGACTCGGTTTGGCCGTCGATCAAACGCTGGACGAAATCCCGTTCGCCACTCGACAGGGAGACGTCTGTGGCAATCACGGTCTGAAGGATGGCACGGCTGGTTGGGTTCATGCGCTCGTACAGTAAGCGCCACCTCTCTGGACCCACAAGGGAGGGCGTCTGCCGAGTTTGCGGGAGACCGCCTACACCCAATTCGGTAGGCGGCTGCGGTCGAATTCGCCCAAGGTGAGACCAGAGTGAAATCATGCCAGTCCACCCAAAGCCGAAGGTGACTCCGGACTCAAGGCAGCCGGCTCCAGCCGTGCGTGCGGCGATTCCATCTCCTTTTCGTCTCGGTCCCGCGGTCGTCAAAATGACCGCGTTGATCGTCCGGCTTCGCGGGCATCATCCCGACCGGAAGCGTCGTGGATCGGCATCGTCAAACCCCGGGCGAAGTCACATCGCATTTCCTGCCGCTTTGTCCACCTACCCGGCGTGGCGGCACGAGTGCCCTTCCACCGGGAGCCGAAGCTGGCGTTCGCTGCTCCGGGCGGTCCGCATTTTCGCGGACAAATCGGTGCATCCTTTTTTCGGGGAGCATTATTGCTCTCTCTGGCGGCCCCTCCAGCCGGTCCGCTGCTTCGCAGACAAGGAACGTTCAGTTCCCCCTTGAACAGAATCCTCCCAACCGCCCTTTCATCCCGGCCGGCACCCCCGCCTTGGGCGAGAGAGCAATCCCGCTCCTCACAAAATCAAAAAAGGAAATACCATGTCTTCCAAGAACGTCGCCACCAGCCCCAAGCTGCCGGTGAAAAATTTCCGCCTCGACCGCATCAAGGCCGCCGTGTGGGAGAACGAAACCGACCAGAAGAAGTATTACAACGTAACCTTCGCCCGCACCTACCAGGACGATGCCAAGGCCTACCACGACACCGACAGCTTCGGCTGGGATGACCTCCCGCTCGTCGCCAAACTGGCCGACCAGGCCCACACGTTCATCTTCGAACACCTCGCAGAACTGAAGTCAGAGCAGAGCGAGTAACCCTCTGAATCAGGCGGCCGGTAACCCCGGCCGCCCTTTCACGCGCATTGTTCTTGGTTGAAGTTTAGTTTCAGCATCTTGGACCAAGATCTGGTCGTAAGGGTATTCACCCTTCGATTTCACAGAGAAAAAAGTGCCGTATTCGAAAGAAAGGGAATCTTGTCGCGTTTGATTGATCCTGACAGGGCTAGATCGTGGAAGAAGAAACTGGTCCAATCCTCCAGAACATTGGAAGGCAGTTGACCGTCGAATGCATCGAAGAAGGTCAACTGGTTTCAATGATTGAGCGTTTTATCCAAGCTGAACCTCGCTCAGACAATTGCGTGAGGGTGATTGCGTGGCTACACGATTATCAGAAGACCCATCCCCCATTGCTTTCGGTTGCGATTGCCGGTGCCCGTCTAGCCCAATACATGCAGCAAATCGTGCTCGCGCGAGATTGGCCGGATACACAAAAGGTAGAAAAGGTGGTTCATTGCGCCGTCAATGTAATGAGAATGGCAGCCAACTTGCGAGAGGGCGCACTGGAGTTGATGGTGGCAATGCATCCTGTATTTATCTGTGCTCTTGATGTCAGCGAAGGCGTGCAGGATAGCGTACTTTCGGGCAGCGACCTTGTGGCCGATATGCTGCCCGAGTTGTGCCGCTATATCGCCATGCTATGGCCGGAAGACTATCACCGCGCTCATCGCCTAGAGGAACGGGTCGAAAACATAAGAGCGACCGTGCTGCCTAGGCTCATGGCAAATGCACGACAAAGATTATGTGAGCAGATCAAGAGCGTTGGGCGACACAGTGGCAACTTATTGGGATTGGACAATGTGAAGGCGCTGCATTCGGCAAAGAGCATCATTGACAGAAACCCCCACCTTGCCCGTGCAATAGTTGCCGACAGCCAGAGATCGGCGAAGAGATTGCTGGCATGTTTCGGCAAATCCCGGTTTCAACAGGCCAATAAAGAATGGATCGATTCTCTGGTAGTTCCTTACGTCCGGCACCTGAATACGTTGGCCGATTTACCTGGAATGCCGCGCTCCGAGTGTCTGCTATTGATGCACGCGACAACGCTCTTAGCTCGGGCAGTCGAATCATTACTCGGGAACAGGGGTAAGCAATTTACCAAAGAACAGTCGATGCGGGGCTACCGGCTGGCACGTGCCATGGATGGCTCTGGGGAGATCAACGCTGAGAATGCCTCTGCAGCCGGTGACATGGCCAGCGTCTATTTGCACGCATGCACAGGATCCCAGAGAATCGAAGTAGCCACCAATGCCGCCGATTGGTTTGAGAAGGTCATCGACCCGATTCCGGCCGTATTAATGCTATGGATCAAGGCTTTGCGGCTCAGTTTTCGATATGCCGAAGCTGTTCAACTCATTGAACGCTTGATACCTTATTATGAGGAACAACGAGATGGCTGGTTGCATCGGAATTTGCTCCGGGAGTTAGCGAGTATACGGCTTCTCGAAATTGAAATTCAAGGAAGAGAGTCGAGCCAGTATGCACGGAATGCGTTTTTCAGTTCGATCCGACAACTTGTAACCAGCGATGATTCTGATCGCTGGCATCGCATGCTAGCTCAATCGAATCCGGCTTGTGCGGATGCCCGGAGGTTGTTGGCGCGGTGCGCAGTGGCACTCGAAGACTGGACTGAGGCCGATTGGCAGGCCCAGGCCTTCCTTGACGCGCAACCGGCGGATTCACGCCATCGGGACCGCCAGAGCGCCCGAGCGAAGATGTGGCGGATTCGCGGCTTGGCAGCGAAGGCGTTGGGACAATCGGCAGAAGCGGACTATTGCTTCCGCCAATCCCTTCGCGAGCACTGGGAAGCAGAGGTTTTGCTGGACCGACTGACGCTGAACGGAAAGTCCCGTGTTCTAGATATTCTGATAGAAGGAGTACCTCCGGGAGCAAAGCTGAAGTCTCCGCCCGAATTGACTGCCTATCTGACTGACTTTTTCGAAGATCAGCCAAGTAAACTCATCATGCTGCTAAAGGACCAGCGGAGCGGTCACTGTTGGACCACGCCGCATCCTCTGCCTGGCTGGTTAGTGGCCGCGCTTTCACCTAGCTGTCGAGCGATTGAAGCACTGTCCCAAACTGCTTGGCCACTTAATGTGTGTCAGCCGCTACCCGCATTGCTCACGGCAGGAGGATTCCGCCTAGCCCAACACCTCGCGGTGGCGCATTATGCCAATTTCGGTACAAGGGCTGGCACGAAACAATTGTTGCAGCGAATAGCACGGGCACTTTTAGACCGACAATCTAGCAGCTTGGCGACTGCGCTGGAAGGTACCGTTACAATGTTAGTAGAATCAACTTTCCGAGCTACTCTTGAGAGCTACGCCAAATCAGCGCAGCAGGCAATCTCCTCCAAGAAAAAGCAAGTGCTCGATGAAATTCGAGACGGCAAACGTTGGCGCGACAACATCCAAGGAGCGCATCCACCCGGTTATGCCTATTGCGATGGCTTCATCCTAGAGGAGCGGATAGACAAAGATTTGTTGGCCTATCTTCGTCCGGTTGATGATCGAGAGATGGCCGACAACTGGCAGCTTCGGCAGACAGCAGGTAGTCCGGAGACACGGATTCGTGGCACTACTTGGTTGGAGACGCGCGATGTCCTTTTGCGATTGGCGGATTTCAACGATGAGCGAGCGGTGCTGCAGCCCTTATATGGAGCCTCGCTTTTCGGTGGAAAACTGCGAATCGGTTGTAGGGACGCGAAGATCGAGATTGATGTGCAGATGGACATGCCTACGTCATCGGGCACGTGGAATTTGCTGCAAATGCGGTTTGCAGAGTGGGAGAAGACGATTCCGAAATCGGTGTATCGATCCGTGGAAAGAAGGGATGGAGAAGGAAAGTCATGGCGTTTTATGTTGGGTATTACCACAACATGCCCGCCTTCATTGGAACGAATTGCTAGCCTGGCAGACTGGGTACTCGATAGACGGCTTGGCAGCCAGTCCGAGGGCGAACAACCAAAGCTGAGTCCAAACACAAAGGAAGATGTCAGCCGGCTATCAATAGATGCATTGTCGAATGCCTTGCACCAGATACTTGATCAGGTGGTATGGAGAACCCGCATTTGGCTAGCGGTGCGAGACGTAACTCAAACTAAGTGTAAGGGGGCTTACGTGCATCCACGAGATATCCTGCATCATTTCAATGATCTAGCAGTGGAATCGGAACGGCATGCGTTAGCCGCCATGTTTCATCGTCTGATGCAATACGATCCCACCGTTCCGCAGCCAGTGAATTACGGTTTGCTAATAGTGGAGACGATTCGCGGGCGCAGAAAGCCCGAATTTTATGGTCCGCTGGTGGTCCCGTTTAAGCTAATGGTGCGGGCGGGCAAGGAAATCGTTTCTATCATGTTGAATGCTTTGCTCGCCAACGCTGAAAGCACCTGTGCGAGGAAGAGCGGACAAATCGAACTGAAGCTAGGACTGGATCGAAATGCCGCGAGAATACTCATGGCCACCTTGGAAATCCGCGTGGCATACGAAGCAGAAAGGAAACCCGGCACCGGCACCGCACTGATAAGGAAACTCGCCAGGCTCCATGACGGGAGTTTTTTTGATGGGGTAGATCCTGAGAACCATGCCTGCTACCGGGCCAGACTTGAGTTGCCTTTCTTCGCCATAGATCGTGAAGATGGATCCGAAGAATCCAGCCAAGATGGCACGGCATCCTAAGTCTCATCATGCAGGTGTTGTGTGCAGCCCGACTAAAGTTGAGTCGTCACTATTGGTGTGGATACTGGATGATGACGAAAATGAACGAAACATGCTGGCCGAGGCGATGCAGCGACTGCATCAGGCGAAGTCGGTCTATTTCGATGGGCGTGTTCTGGCGCCGATCAGAAAATTTACCACCGGGGGCGAGTTGGTCGATCAACTGGAGAACGTATGTCCAGATTTGATAATCGCAGATGTTGTGATTGGAGATGATTCAACCGCCGGCGCTTACCTTGTCTTCAAAGCACTGAGTGGAAAGAAATGGACGCAATTTCGCCGCCCTTTTCTGATCGGAACCAGTGGCCATAAGGATGATGCGCGGACCTACACGGAGTTGCTCAATAAAGGGGACAAGCCAAAATGGGCTGACTACGCGGCTAAGCCGGAAGTAGCTCCCGGCGACCCATCTCGGACCAAACTGCAGTACTGGCAGAGGCATGTCGGCGGACTCTTCGCGCGATGGAAGACTGGGCTAGCTGTGCAGAACGAAATCGGCGTGCCATTAGACGCCTTGGTTGCGACACATGGAAAGTGGACGGCCTTTCGAGCTGACCTGCAAGCGGCTGCAGAAGCGGGCCGGAAATGTCATATTGTTCAGGCAGATACCGTTGCCGAACGTATGTGGTTGGCTGAAATGTTGCACACTTCTCTACCAGGCGCGGATCCAACCAAATTTGTACGCAAACTAGCGGATCTTAACCATCGACCCGATTTAGATCGGACGTTTCGGGCTGATGTGGTTGGAGTAGTTGAAGGTTCGTCGTTATCAAAGACCACAGGGATGAAGGGCGAGGGGTTTTTGAGTCGGGTCGCAACTGGCACCCTCATGCTTGACGGTTTTGACGACGTGGACGCGCTGGATGAATTGATCGGCGACTTGGCAACGCTTGCTGACGAGGGCATCTTTGTTCCATTGGGAGCTCACGACAGTCGAAAGTTCGAAGGCAGGCTCATTCTTGGCCTGAACCCCGAGAGATCCATTCCCGAAAGACTAAGGGATTCGGAATGGCATGGGCCCCTGGTGCTGCCTTCTCCTCGCGACTTGGATGCCGGGGCAGTCATTGATGGAGTCAAGGCGATGAGCCGTCGTATGGGGATTAAAAAACCACTGTGCAGTGAAACCGAAGCGTATCTCAAACAAACTTTCCAGAGTTGGTCATGGCAGAGTCTGCACCAGTGCCTACGCGTAGCGATAGACGATCTTAGTGAGTACATATCCCCGGAGCATTTTGAGTCGGTGCTCATTTCTGCTAATAGAGAGACCGGGGTTCGGTCTCTGGCACCTGAAGGAACAATGCGTATCGAGTTCGATTTCGACCAGTGCCAACTCGTCATTGACGGGCAGGAGTCGAAAAGAATTGAAGAAGCGATTTTTTTGCTTTTCGCCTTTTTTGCTTTAGAGGGGCCCAAGATTAGCAGCACAACGAAACCGCAGATTGTTGCTGATTTTATCGAATGGACGAAAACGTATGAGAAGGCCCAGAAAGTCTCCCAGCGTCTCAAGCGTGGAAGCGTGATGAATAGTCTAGTGAATGGTCGCTCCATCGATGTACGCGGTTTCGAAAAGGAAGATCGACTGAACACGCCATTTAGCGACCTCCTGAAACCAGGACGAGCGATTGAGAAGGCCATCATGCCTAAGCGTCCAGATTTATGGAAAAAAATTAGAGATGCCCTTGGTAGCGGGTTGGATTCCACGAAGAAATTCGAATCCGTCGGTATTGCGGTTGGGATTCATAAACAATAATTTAGGCACAAGCGCTGCGGGCGCTAGTAGCGCTGCGTTAGAAGGCTGGCGACCTGAGGTTTTTCGTCCCTCTGTGTCGGCTCAGCCGCCAAGGGCCCGCGATCACAACGCAACTACGCTTTGAAATCGCTCGGCCCACCGGTGGCACAAAGGAGATCATAATCATGGGTTGGTTATTTAAATCGGACGAGGAAATCGCTGCCGAGCGTGCCGAACAGGAACGCGATGCGGCCACTGAAGAACACAACCGCGGACAAACCGAAGGCGGTAGCGCGGATTTTATGGATCGCACCCTCCACAACACGATTGGGCACCTCGGGCACAGCGAGGAATACAATCGCGGCTGGGAAAACGGGGTGAAAGATCGATTTCCTTGGTAAGGTTGGACGCGGGCCGCGGAGGAAATCCTCCGCGGCCTTTGTGCTAACCAGGGAAAGAACATATCCTTGCTGCAGGGCGTGAAGCATGAGTTGGCCTTTATGGTGCAGCTTTAGTTTCGCCATGATGGATTTTCGGTGCGTGTTGACGGTGTGCGGCGAGATGGCGAGACGCTGGCTCGCCTGCATGTCGTCGGAGCCGTCGCCGATGACCGACAGAACGACCTGCTCTTTGTCCGTTAACGCATCGAGGGTGATATTCTTCGGGCGCTTCATATGTGGTACCATCGTCGGGCTGATATAGAGCCGTCGCTCAATCACCAGTTGCAGGGCGGCAGCCAGATTTTCCAATCCTTCTATTCGACCGTCAAAGATGCCGTCGTAACGGATGCCGCGGAGCAGTTCGAAGGTTCCGGCATCCTTGCGGGAAGTGAGGACCAGAATGGGCAGCGTCGTATCGATGAACGGTTCGAGGTGTTCGAGCCCGTCCATGTCGTCGATCTTCACACCCGCGACGAAGAGATCAGGCGGCTCCGCTTGGATCGCCTCTAGCGCATCGAAGCCGTGCTGGAACACGAGGATCGTGGCATTGCGCCACAGCGCCTTGATCTGCCCGAAAATCAGATCCCCATACAACCGGTCCGCCTTCAGCACTACGATTCGCAGAGATGACTGTTTCGACAACATGGCTTCACGATGCTCTCAGTTCTAATCTCAATCCGCCTGCGTCGGGACGCAGGCGGCCGTTACCGGTCCCGCCGGCGAGCAGGTCGGCGGCAATGGCGTTGCGCACGAGAAGCTCGGTCGCATCGCGCATTGGTCGCGCGCCCAGTCGGTCGTTGAAGTCACGTTGAATCACCACCTCAGAGACGGAATCGTGATGCCCGACCGTACAGCCACGCACCGCCTGAGCCGCACATTCTGCCTCGATCATGTCGCGCGCGATGACGCGCTGCGTGTCGAAATCGAGCTTGTTGAACACCACCACGGCGTTGATGCGCGCAAAGATCTCCGGCCGCAGCTCCCGCTGGGCTTCTTGTCGCACGAGGCGCTCCATCGTTTCGAACTTCGACTTGCGCAGCGCCATGATGCGTTGTGCGCCGATGTTGCTCATGAGGACCACATATCAGTCCGAGAAGTCCAATTCCCGATTCCGACCAGTCGTTGCCCGGGCCGCATCAAGAACCTGCAACAACACGTCGAGCACGCGGGGATCGGCTTTATCAATTTCATCGAATAGCAATGTCCCGCGGCCCTCGCAGCGATCGAAACCCTCGGCGATTCGGCCGGAGATCGTGGCGTCGCCGAGCAAGAGCGCGAGCCGTTCGGTCGTTTGATACTCCGACATATCGAGCCTCACGACGCGATCAGGCCCGGTCACCTCGGCGGTAAACTGAAGCGTCAATTCGGTTTTTCCCACGCCCGGCGGACCGAGAAAGAGAAAGCTCGCGCGCGGGCGGCCAGCGTGAACCAAGCCAAGCTCACCATGCTGCACCCGCTCGCAGACGCGATCGATGGCAACATCCTGACATCCTCCGTTTTTCTTTGGGTTAATGTGACCCTGAGAAACCCAGAGCAACGGAGTGGAACTCCCGAAATCACGGTAGACGTAGTTTCCCACGTAGTCCGGCTCGATTTTTACCTAAACGACTTGGGTTAGGCCCTTTAAGTGCCGGGCTCATAACCTGAAGGTCGCTGGTTCAAATCCAACCCCTGCACCCAATTTGAAAACCCTCCCCCGCCCGGGAGGGCTTTTGTTTCCGACGCTTCGAGGGCGGACGGAGCTGCGCCATCAGGCGCAGGCTTGGACGCCGGCGGCGGCACGCACGGTGTCGCCCTCGCGCCACTGGCAATGCACCAGGAGGCTGCGGCGCACCCGCGGGATGCCGCGTTCGCCGGCACGCACCTTCGACAACACGAGGTCCACCGCGGCGCGGCCGATCTCGTCGGAGTTCTGGTCCACGCCCGCCCACGACGAGTTCGTGGCGGTCACGTCGAGCGACACGAGGCCGACGTCGCGCGGACAGTCGAAGCCGCCGCCGGTCAGCCATTCGCGCATCGGATTGGCGGCGTTGCGGAACGTGGACAGCGTGAGCACGCAATCCACCCGATGCGTCCGCACCCAGTCCATGAAACCGCGTTCGGTCATCTTTTCGGGCAGGAAGGGCGGGATGCGGGCGAGCCGCGGATTCTCCGCCGGGAGGGCGGCGTAGCCGTTCACCCAGCCGTGGTTGGTGATCGCGTTCTGGTAGCTCTCCATCGCAAGGCCGATCCGGCGGTAGCCGCGCTCCGCGAGCACGCGGCCCGACAGCAGCACCGCCTGCGTGTGGTCGCTCACCACGCAGTCGAGCTGCGGCTTCTGGATCATGTGCCCGACGGGCACGGTCACGAAGTGCTCCCACGGCAGCACCAGCTCGAAGGGTTCGTTGGGAAACGCGGCCAGCAGGATGCCGCTGGTGCCGCGCGCGCGCAGGATGTCGCCCAACCGGCGGGCCGACATGCCATGCGAACCGAGCGCGAATTCGCTCACCCCAAAACCGAAGCGCGCCGCCTGGTCCCGCGCCGCCGACCAATGCCGGCACAGCGTCGGCGTGCCGCGCCATTCCTGCACGTTCTCGCACGGCGTGATGTAGGCCAGCGTGCCGAGGTAGTGGTTGGGCGCGCCGCGCCGCGCCGCGCGCATGACCTCGCCGAGCAGGGGATTGTAGTGGTAACCGAGTTCTTCGGCCGCCGCACGCACGCGCGCCTGGGTGGTCTTCGCGATGCCGCCCGCACCGGTCAGGCTGCGCGAGGCGGAGGAAATGGAAACGCCGGCCCTGGCCGCGACATCCTGCAGGGTAACGTTTCCGGCGGGAGTAACGGAAAGCATGAACCTAAGTTCTCCTCGCCCCCCGCAGGGTCAAGCCCCGGAAACCCGCTTCGCAACGTTTGCGAAGGTATTTTCAGGCCAAAAAACGCCCAAAACAGCCACTTTACGGGGGTTTTTGCTCAATTTCCGATCGCGGGCATGGAGTGGATGCGGAAAGTCTTGGCGTCATTACGGATAGACCCGACCTGCGAGCGCAGGAGGATCACGCCGCCTTGAGCGTCTTCACGGATCCACAGGCCGGGGCGGCCGGAGGAGCCGAGGCCGGTGCCCTCCACGCGGACCTCCTCGAGCACGGCGCCGGACAAGGTCCCCTGCCCTTTCGCGCTGCCGGGAGCGACAACGGAGATTCCATCCGACAGGCTGTCCTTCACCTCAAGCTCGCTGACGCGCAGACCGGTGATGCTGCGGCGGTCCAGGCAGATCTGCAGCGCGGCGCGGTAAGCCCAGGAATGGTCATACCCGCCGCAACGGACCAAACGGTTGTTCGCCACGACCGTGATACCGCTGAAGTTGTTGTCGATGCCGCGCGCCTCGTCGGCGGTCGGAAAGGTCGTGCTGATCAAGATGCCCGAGCCGGTCCCGATGTCGGTGAACAGGCAGTTCTCGATCCGGTTGCCGAGTCCGCCGTACAGCGAGGCGCCGTTGGCGAGGAATGTGAGCTGGCCGGTCGAGTGACGGATGACGTTGTTGCCCGGCTTGCCGTCGAAATCGTCATGCCCCTGGTCCGACACCACGGGCCACACGGCGTAGCAATCGTCGCCCGTGCCGCGCGCGGTGCAGTTCTGCACGACGGAGTGGCTGGTCCCGACGCAGAAGTTCACGCCGTCGGCGATCAGGTTGCGGAAACGGCAGCCGTCGATCACAAGGTTGATGCCGTTGTACACCCAGACGCCCGCCTTGGTGTGCTCGATCCAGAGGCGCGAGACCGAGGCATCCCGGCACCCGGAGCCGACGACCCCGTCGTTGGCTTCCTGGTCGTTGCGATGGTTCAGGTGCCCGAAGATCGAAAAATCGGCGAGGTGCATGCCCGTGCCGCTCAATTTGAACCGCACGCGACGCTCCGCCTGGCCGTAGAGCGCCTCGTCGCCGACGAAGGTCGTGTGCCACATGCCGGCGCCCTGGATCGTGACACCCGACGGCACGACGATGTCGCCGGTCAGCTTGTAGTCGCCCGGCGGCACCCAGACCGTGCCGCCCTTTTTCGCCGCGGCGGCGACGCTCTTCAGCAACGCCGCGGTGTCGTCGGCCACGCCGTCGCCGCGTGCGCCGAAATCAAGCACCGACAGCGCTCCCGCCGGCGGCGCGAGCGGCGCCGGGACCCATTCGAGATCCACGAGGTCCACCGTGCAGGGGATGCCGTCATCAGACGGTTTCTGCAGGCGCACGACATCGCCCTTGGCGATGCGCAAGCCTTTCACCCGGAGCTCATCATAGAAATTGCGCGGTTTCCCCTGCGCCGGGTCGTTGGAGAACGGGTAATTGCCGTAGAGCCAGGCGTTGCGCGAACTGAGCGAGAGTTCACGCACCTGCGTGCCGTTCACGAACAGCGTCAGCGTCGAGCGCGTGCCGCCACCCTGCGGAGCGTCCGGCAGGCTGTAGCGCAGGACCAGCGAGTCGAAATCGGCGGAAGCATCGAACTCCACGTGATCACCGGCGCGCGCCAGCTGCACGGCCTGCTGGCCGGAGGACTCGATCTCGATGCGATGAGGACCATAGTGCGGAGCGAGCACCGTGCCGTTGGTGCGCATCGCCTCGGCCTCGACGGTGGTCCAGGGCATGTCGGCACCGACCCGACCCGCGGCGCAGAGACCGGCGGGCACAAGCGCGGACAGGAAAAAACAGCACAGCCTGCGGGAGAGCGACCAAGGGGTGGTTTTCATGGGGTAAAATCAGGCCGTGAGCACGGACGTGGGACCGCCGGAGGGCAAGCCGGACTCGCGCCGGTAGGCCACCGTCACCGGCTGACCCGGACGGCAGGTCATCGTGCTGCCGGCCACGACGAAGGTGTGCTCGTGCGCATTTTCCCGGGCAGGCGAAATCGCCACGGCATCGGCCGTGATGCGGATGCGGAAGCGGTCGCCGCGCACGGCGAGTGAAAATTCAAGCGCCTGCCAGCGCGGGCAGAGGCGCGGATTGATCACGACCTGCCGGTCGTCGGCATGGACGCCGCCGAAGCCGAACACCGCGGTCATCCAGGCGCCGCCGTTGGCCGCGGGATGCGAGCCGCCGATGAAGATCGTGCCGACGTAGATCTTGTACTTCCCCTCGAGGTCGATCTTCGCCGTCTTGAGGAAATACCGGTAGGCAAACTCAAGGTCCCCGAATTCCGTCGCGACCATTGCATAGGCGCAGGCGCTGAGGCTCGAGCCGTGCTCGGTGCGGGGCTCGTAAAACCTCCAGTTGGCCTCCTTGATTGCCGCGGAATAACGCGTCTTGAAGAGGTTCAGCATCATCACGACGTCGGCCTGCTTGATGATCTTGGTCGGGACGGCCAGTCCCTGACCCGCGCCAAGGTACTCGTTGGGGTGCACCATGCGCGTCCTGAGCTCCTCGACGGAGGCGTCGCGCAGCTGGTGGTAGCCCTCGAACTGCTCGATCACGCCGGTTTTCGCATCCGGCGCCGGCACATATAGCCGCGCCGCCGCGTCGGCGAAGGCCGGCAGTTCCGGCTCGATGGCCAGCTTTTCCAACAGCTTCGCCAGCACGGCCGGGTGATGGCGCCGGAGATGATCCACGGCGGACAACGCGATCAGGAAGGTCTCGCGCGCGACCTGGTTGGTGAAGGCGTTGTTGTTGACGCGCTCGTGGTATTCGTCGGGTCCGACCACATCGAGGATCTCGTAGCGCGCGTGGCCCTTCTTGAAGTAGGCGTAGGAGTAGTAGAACCGCGCGCACTCGAGGATCACCTCGGCGCCGCCCTCGCGCAGCAGCGAGTCGTCGCCCGTGACCTCGAAATGGCGCCACAGCGCGATGGCGACATCGCCGCTGATGTGGACCTGCTTGTCGCGGAAATACGTGCGCAGGTCGCGACCGGTCGTCGGGTCGCCGATGTTGAAATAGGTGCAGGCGTCGTCGCCGGTGTCCTGGCTTTCCCATGCGTAGAAGGCCCCGCGGTAGCCCGGACCCTCGGTGCACGCCTTCCGTCGCGCGCCGTCGAGCGTCTTGATCCGGTAGCGGAGCAGTTCCGCCGCCTTGGCTGCGTCGGTGTGCAGGAAGAACGGCAGGATGAACATCTCGGTGTCCCAGAACACCGCGCCCTTGTAGACCTGGCCCGAGAGGGCGCGCGCCGGGATCGAATTCGCGCTGCCGGCCACCGGCGCGACCATCAGCAGCTGCAGGATGCTGTAGCGCAGCGCATGCTGGGCCTCGTCGTCGCCCTCGATGCGCACGTCGCTGCGCTCCCAGCGCCGCTGCCACTCGGCCGCGTGCTCCTGGAGGCATGCGCGGTAACCCGCCTCGCGCGCCGCCTTCACCTCGGCGACCGCGGCTTCGACGGGTGGAACCCGGATCGGGTCGTGGTCGGTGAACACCGCGAAGAACTTCGTGAACGCGTAAGCCTTGCCCGCCTCCGCGCGAAGAACGATCTCGCGCAGGTGGCGTTTGCCGTCGGTAACCGGTCTTCCCGGTCCGGATTCGGCCGCAACCGCCTCGGCCACGGCGACCCGTTTGCCGGCCTCGTGCGTGACGGCGCCGAGGGAAAGCACGTCACCCTCCCTTCCCGCCTCGAAGCGGGTCAGGTGCGGGCCGTTCAGATCCCAGATGCCGCCGTCGATGCCGGTGCGGAGCGCGATCTCCGCGTCGCGATCGCACGAAACCGTGACATGCACGACGCCGAGGTTCGGACGGACGGCGCTGAGGAAGCGCGACGAGCGGAACGTCAGCCGCTTGTCGCCGGCGGCGAAGACCGTCTCGCGCTCGAAGCATGCCTCGGCGAAATGGAGCGTCTGGCGGTGCCGGACGACCTGCGCGGCTTCAAGGACCGAGAGGGCGACCCCGTCCAACGCAACGCTGGTGTAGCCGCCATTGGGCGCGTTGACCGGCTCCCGCCACGCCGAGCCCACCTGGTCGAAGATCCCCGCGAGGGTGAAGCCCACGGACTCGGCGGGACCGAACTCGTCGAGGGTCCCGCGACAGCCCATGTAGCCGTTGGCGATCTGGTAGATGTTGCCCCGGCGCATGAGGTCTTCCCTGCTGCCGGCGCACTCCGTGGTGGTGAGCTCCCAAAGTTTGTTCATCAGAAATCAGGCGGGACTTCGGTCGTCCTTCACCCGCAGCATCAGGATCGCGGCGACGATCATCGAGGCGCCGCCGAGCAGCAGTGCGTTCACGGCGTGGCCCGCGAACACGGTGCGGACCAGCAGGCCGAGCACCGCCGCGGCGAGGATCTGGGGGATGACGATGAAGAAATTGAACATGCCCATGTAGACGCCCATCTTGCGGTAGGGCACCACGCTGCTGAGGATCGCATAGGGCATGGTGAGCAGGCTGGCCCAGCCGACGCCGAGGCCGACCATCGAGGCGAGCAGCCACTGCGGATCCTTGAAGAAGTACATCGAGCCCAGCCCGAGCCCGCCCACGACGAGGCAGGCCGCGTGCGTGCCGACGCGCCCGAGCCGGGCCGCAAGCACCGGCAGCGCGAACGCGATGAGCGCGGCCACCCCGTTGTAGACGGACATCAGCACGCCGACCCAGTTGGCGCCGGCGTTGTAGGCTTCCGTGCGCGGATCCGAGCTGCCGAAATGATGGCTCGTGACGGCCGCGGTCGCGTAGATGAAGAACGCGAACAGCGCGAACCAGGTGAACATCTGCGCCAGCGCGAGCTGCCGCATCGGCCCGGGCATGTTGTTCAGGTCGTGCACCAGTTCCACCAGCCCGCGCTTGCGACCGGCGACGTAAAGCTGCGCGGCGGCGAGCTGCAGGAGGCCGTAGCCGCAGGCGCCGAAGGACAGGATGTAGAGGCCCTTGTCCCAGCCGAGCCGGTAAACGAGAAAGCTGAACAGCAGACCGCCCGCCACCAAAACGCCGCCGAGCATCCGGTAGCGCGACGCATCGAGCGTGACGGCGTCGGCCTCGTCGGCCTTCGCCTCTTCCGGTTCGCCGTGGAAGGCCCGCTGCTGCTCGGGCGAATATTCCTTCACCCGCAGGATCGTCCACATCACGGCGAGGAAGAAGACCAGGCCGCCGAGGTAGAACGACCACTTGACCGAGGGCGGGAGCTGGCCCTCCGGCGCGGTGTTGGCAACGTCGAACCAGTTGGCCAGCATCCAGGGCAGCAGCGAACCGATCACGGAGCTGGCGCCGATGAAGAAGGTCTGCACGGCAAAGCCGGTGGTGCGCTGCTCGTCGGGCAGCATGTCGCCCACGAAGGCGCGCATCGGCTCCATCGTGACGTTGATGGCCGCGTCCATGATCCAGAGCATGCCGGCCGCGAACCACAGCGCGGGGGAATTGGGCATGATCAGGAGCGCGAGCGAGGCGCAGATCGCACCGATGAGGAAGTAGGGCTTGCGACGTCCGAGGCGGTTCCAGGTCTTGTCGCTCAGGTAACCGATCACCGGCTGCACCACCAGGCCGGTGACGGGACCGGCGATCCAGAGGATCGGAATCTCGTCCACCTGGGCGCCGAGGGTCTCGAAGATGCGGCTGACGTTGGCGTTTTGCAGGGCGAAGCCGAACTGGATGCCGATGTAGCCGAAGCTCATGTTCCAGAGCTGCCAGAAGTCGAGGCGGGGTTTTTTCAGAGCAGGCATGGGGTGTGGGGTTGGGGATCAGGCGGCGGCGCCTTTGTGGCGCACGGCCCGGTCGATCGCCTCCATCCTGACGTCCGCCAGGTCGCGGACAACCACGTCCGCGCCGTTTTCGCGCAATTCCCGCTCGTTGCCCTCCCGGGCCACGCCGATGACGAGGGCAAACCCGCCCGCTGCTCCGGCGCGCACCCCCGAAACGGCATCCTCGACAACGACCGCGCGGCCTGGCGCCACCCCGAGGTTGGCGGCGGCGGTGATGAAAATATCGGGCATCGGCTTGCCCTTCAGGCCGAGGTGTTCGGACACAAGGCCGTCCACGACGGTCTCGAACAGCGGTGCGGTCTGCGTGCGCTCCAGGATGAGCGCCGAGTTGCGGCTCGAGGTCGCCAGGCCGATCCGCACCCCGGCCGCGCGCAACGAGCGGATGAGCGTCACGGTGGAATCGTAGAGCCGCGCGCCCTCGGTCGCGATGATCGCATTGAAGAGCGTGTTCTTTTGGTTGCCGAGACCGCACACCGTTTCGAGCCCGGCGGCGTCGCCGGGCGAGCCGAACGGCAGGACGATGCCACGCGATTCCAGAAAGGCGGCCACGCCCTGGTAACGGGGCTTGCCGTCCACGAAGGCGCGGTAGTCGTGGGCGTGCGTGAACTCGCGAAATTCCGTGCCGTACCCCGCGGCGCGTTGCCGCAGGTAGTCGTCGAACATCCGCTTCCACGCCGCGGAGTGCACGGCGGCCGTGTCGGTGATCACGCCATCCATGTCGAAGATCACGGCGTCGAAGGCGCGCTCCGGTGTTCCGCCCGTGACCGAAACCGGCGAGCGGAACGAAGCAGCGGACTGGGAGGACGGAGTCACGGGATGGAGGGAGCAGCGAGGCCGGTTTGGCAGGGCGATCATTCGGGCGGCCCTCAACCGGGCCAACGGGCGCAGCCCGCAAACGTTGCGACCATGCAATCGGGGAGACGGCGGGCTCCGAGGAGGGGGCTGGTGGGCGGCCAGCTCGCTGGCGCCACGCGCTCAGCAAGTGATCCGTGGCGGAAGCAAGCCCACCGCCCACCCAGCCCCGTCGTTACCCGCACCGCGCGCGCCACACCCGACGCGCGCGGCGAATGACTCAGAAGCTGAACGTATTGGTGAGGGTGAAGGTCTGCGACGGGGCGATGCGGTACGCGGCCACCGTGCCATTGGGCTGGTAGGTGATCGGGATCAGCTCCTTGCCCTGAAAGGCGTCGCGGACGTTGAGCTGGACGCGCCAGTCGAGCTTCTCGCTCAGCTTCCGGCTGTAACCGACCCAGAAGTCGATACCGGTCTCGCTGGGCCCGCGGAAGGGCTTGGAGAAGTCGTACTCGATGGTGGTCGGATCGTTCGGATCGCCCAGCGGGGGATACCCGGCGATGACGCTGCCCTGGTAACGGACACCGCCGCCGACGTTGAAGCCCTTGAGGACGCCCTCGGTGAAATCGTAGTTCGTGATCACGTTGACGCGCCACTCGCGGAGTTCGGGCACGGTGGTGTTCTCGACCAGCTGGGCGAGGCGCCATTCGCTGCCGGGCGCGCCGACGAGGCCTTCGCCGTCGAACCAGTTCTTGCCGGCGGTCACGACGTCCTGCGTGCCCCAGTAGTGGTGCATGCGGCGGAGACCCTCGGGATCGACGAGCGAGCTGGCGACGAGGGTCATGAACTCGCGCATGTTCTCGTTGCCGATGTTGGAGCGTCGCGCATCGGTCTTGCTGGCGTTGAGCAGCACGCGCCAGTTGCGGGTCGGCTGGGCGCTGAGCTCGATTTCCCAACCCTTGGAAACGTTGTCCTCGGTGATGGCGAAACCGGTCGGCACGCTGTAGCTCACCTCGTGGGTCGACGGGCCGAAGTCGCCGAACGTGTCGATGCGCCACGCCGTCCAGAAGCGGGGATCGACGGCGCGCTGGAACGTGCGCACGGCGTCGAGCACCTTCTTTTCGAACGCGGGCGAGACGATCCAGGCTCCGTCGTTGGAGAGGACCTCGCCCGGCTGGAGCGGACGGTTGGCGAAGAGGTGGAAGTTGTAGCGCATCGGATCGCCACCGGAGTTGGTGTTGAAGATGTCGGTGTCGCTGCCCTGCTGACCGGGCGCGGTCGCATCGTAACCCCAGGGGCGGATGTTATACTGGAAGACATTCGCGAAGTTCTGGGTGAGCTGCATCCAGTTGCCGATGGAGGCGGCGTTGATCTGCGTGCTGGTCGCGTTGGAGTTGGAGGTCTCGTAGCGGTTCACGCGGAGCGAGTAGCGGCCGTCCTTGGTCTCGAGGCGGATGCCGTGGTCGATGGTCTTGCCGGCGGGCGCGGGCAGCGCCTCGCCGTAGATGTCGACGCGGCTGGCGTCCGGCTTGAAGTTGGTCGAGCGGTTGTAGTACAGGCTGACGTTCACCGGGAGTCGCTCGGTCATGCCGCGGAGGAACGGCAGGTCCGTAAGGTGCGCGACGAGGCTGTAGGACTTGGACTCGACCTCGACGCGCTGGCCGGCGGCGGGAAGCTTGTAGTAGCTCGGGCTGAGGTTGACCGCGCCGCGGTTCTGGGTGACCGGGAAGTCACTGGGCGACATGTCGAACGCCCATGCCTCGGCGATGTCCTTGCGCCAGCCGATGGTGCTCACGATGGAGTTGTCGAGCCACTTGCCCTGCCAGACGAAGGCCTGGGATTCGGTCGTGGCCTTGTCGAGCGCGGCGCGCGTGGTGAGACGGTCGCGGTTGGCGGCCGAGGCCTCGGCGTCCACGAGGTTGAGCTGGGTGGTGGTCCAGCCGACGTAGTTGGCGGGGTTTTCGGCCTGGGTGGAACTGCGGTTCGGATCGCCGGCGGCGTAGAAGCCGTTCTGCCAGGGCGCGCCCGGGCTGACGGTGCCCTTCCAGGTGGGGTTGAAGTAGCGGATCGCGCCGCTGGTGATGGTGGTGTTGCCGCTGATCGAGGGCAGGTAGGCGCCGGACAGCGATTTTCCGGCCAGCGAGTCGCCGAGGTAGATGACCTGGGTCGGGACCAGCGCGCCGTTGAAGCGCTGGTCGCCGCGACCGGAGAGCGTGTAGTAGGCGTCGTCGAAGATGCCGTAGCGCTGCCAGGTGCGGGCGTCGCTCTCGGCCTTCTCGCGGCCGGCGAGGGCCGTGAGCGTGTGCAGGCCGAGCAGGCGGCGCCAGCCGCTGTTGTCCTTCTCCTTGAAGTCATGCTGCACGAAGGCGGTGGCGCGCACGACCTCGCGCTCGGTGTCGAGCGACCGGTTGCTCCAGGCGTTGTTGGACGAGACGAAAGCGCGGCCGACGTTCGGATTTTTGGTGCCGTCCGAATAGGGCTCGCCGGCGCCCAGCCCGGCGTCGGGTGAACCGTCGCCATAGACCGCCATCGGGTCGATCTGCAGGCGGACCTCGCCGGGGAGCACGGCCTTCTGGCCGTTGCTGTACTTCTCGCGCGAGAGATCCACGGAGATGCCGGCGCGGTTGTTGAAGTAGGTCTGGGAGATGCTGAGGTTGCCGACGTTGAAATCCTGCCACTCGCGCTTCGAGTCGCCGTCGATGAGGTTGTTGTAGAAATCGAAGGCCGAGGAGTCGGTCAGCAGGTTGTTCTTCCAGAGACCGGCCTTGGAATAAGGCGCGCCGGCGTTGATCGCCCACTGGGCGGTGCCGTGCAGCGAGACCCAGCCGTTGTCGGGCAGGGCCGCGATGCCGCCGTCCACGTTGCCGTCGGCGCCGATGCCGCCGCTGACGAAGGCGCCGATGATGTCGGTCACCATCATGGTCTGGTTGCCGCCCGAGGTGAACACCGTCGGGCCGGAACGGCCGGACGGGAAGGCGAAGGTGCCCAGGTAGGGCTGGTAGGCGGGATTCTTCTGGCCGTTGGAGGCGAGGTTCACGCGGAACTGGCCGTGGTTGGGCCGGCCCGAGAGATGATCGAAGGCCTGGAACTGGTTGTAGGTCGCCTGGTTCAGGACGGTGAACCACGGCGAGATGGCGTCGGCCGGCGGCAGCATGCGCGGGTTGTTGCTGTCGATCTTGCCGGACTCGAAGTTGGCCTTGATGGACGTGAGCGTGCCGCCGCGGTTGAGGGCCTTGGGCTCGTAGCGGAGCGCGGCGTAGACGCGGCGGTCCTCCGAGAAGGCGGGATCCTGGCGGTACTTCTCGTCCTCGGCCAGGAGCGAGACGCGAAGGGCGAGCTCCTTGGGCAGGAGCACGCGGTTGATGTCGAGCGTGCCGCGGGTGGTGCCGTAGCTGCCCACGCGGACCTCGGCCGTGCCGAAGTTGCGGAACTGGGCGGTCTTCAGGCCGGTGTTGATGATGCCGGCGGGGCTGCCCTGGCCGAACAGGATGGAGTTGGCGCCGCGCTGGAGGTCGACGCGCTCGACGTTGTAGCTGTCCCACGGCACGTCGGAACGGAAGAAGTCGCGGGTGTTGTCCGCCGCCGCGAGGCCGCGCACGCGGGTGTTGTCGTTCGGGCGGACGGTGTCCTCGTTGAGCTGGGCGGCGTCGCCGACGCCGGCGAAGTTGCCGCGCGTGCCGCCGACCTCGGTGCCGACGGTGTACTGGAGCAGCGAGTTGTTGTCGGTGGCGGCGGTGTCCTGCAGGAATTCCTTGGTGACGACCGAGACCGCGCTGCCGATGTCGCGCAGCTCGGTGTTGAGGCGGTTGCCCGCGAGCGTGGTGGCGGCGGTGTAGCCTTCGTTGCCCGTGCTGGCGGTGACTTCGAAGGGCGTGAGCACGAGGACCTCGTTCTCGGTCGCGGGCGCGACCGGGGCCCGGGTCTGCGCCAGGCCGGTCGACGCGGCGCACAACGCAAGCAGCAGGCGGGGGGTCAGGCGGTTCGCCAGCGGCTTACGGCATCCGGATCGGGACGCCGGCATATCCGGAGACATCCGGATCGGTTTGGTGGTTTTCATGGGAGGGGTGAACGCGCGCCGTCGAGATGGGGTTAGGTTATGGCCGACGGCAGGGGCCGATGGTCGGTTGATAGCCCTCCCGTACGACCGGGCCACCCCCGGCGTCTGCAAACGTTGCGAAAACGTCCTGAGCGGGAAGCTAAAATCACCAACCGGCGACCGGCGGCACGCATGCCCTGAAAACGGAAAGGCCCGCGGATTGCTCCGCGGGCCTTCAAGATTCTATCCGCCCCGGGGCGCCGGATCGTCCTGGTTTCCACGCAAACCAGCCGACCCGCGCCCCAAGGCGGTAGAAATTAGGCTGCCGTCCCGCGGCACCGGCACCGACACGGCTTCCACGCAAACCAGCCGGTCCGTGCCGCAGGGCGGCAGAAGTGAGAAAGGGAAATCAGTCGCGCCATAGCTGGACGCTCCTCAGGTAGTTGCCCCGCTCGTACGCCTCGGGATCGGGGCTGTTGCGCAGGCTGAGCGCGCCGCGCACCTGGCTGACGCTCTCGTACTCGTGCTCCTCCATCCAGCGCAGCAGGCCGGCGCGCAACACGGCGAGTTCGCCGGGGCCGTGGCGCAGCAGCGCGGCGACGACCTGCACGGCATCGGCTCCCGCGAGCAGCGCCTTCACGGCGTCGTCGGGACGGTGCACGCCGCCGCTGCACGCGAGGCTGAGCTTCACCTGGTCGCGCAACATGCCGAGCCAGCGCAGGCGCAGGCGCAGGTCCTCGGGCGTCGACAGGTCGAGCTGCGGGCGCATCTCGAGCGAATCGGTGTCGATCTCGGGCTGGAAAAAGCGGTTGAACAGGACCAGCCCGTCGAGCCCTTCCCGCTCGAGCCAGCCGGCGAGATGCGCGACCGAGGTGTAGAACGGCGAGAGCTTCACCGACACGGGGATCTTCACGGCGCCGCGCACGGAACGCGCGATCTCGACCACGCGCTGCTCGATGTCGGCGCCGGTGACGCCGCGCTGCGTGGCCAGGAAGTAGGTGTTGAGTTCGAGCGCGTCGGCGCCGGCCTCCTCGAGCAGCCGGGCGTAGGCGAGCCACGAGCCGAGCTGCGTGCCGTTGAGCGAGGCGATGACCGGCAGCCCGGTGATGCGCTTGATGGTCGCGAGCCGTTCGAGGTATTCGTCGGGACCGAGCACGTAGTCGCCGGTATCCGGAAACATCGTCGTGGCCTCGGCAAAGTTGTCCTGCCAGCGCGCGATGTGCCGGTCGAAGGCGACCTGGTTGCCCTCCAGCTGCTCCGCGAAGAGCGAGTGCATGACGATCGCGGGCGCCCCGGCGTCCTGCAGGCGGCGCACGCTGTCCATGTTGTCCACCAGCGGCGACGCGCCGGGGAGAAGCGGACTGGACAGCTCGAGCCCGAGGTAGGTGGTCGTCAGGTTCATGGCGACGGGGGCGCGGGTTTCTTGTCCGGCGCGGCGGCGGGCGGCGCAGGCGGAGGTGGCGGCTCAACCCCGGCGGCGGCCTGGTAGCGCGCGACGCGGCGGTTGACGGCGATCTGGGCGCGCTCGGCGAGGTCGCGGGCACGCTCGGGATCGGCGCGGAAAAGCGCCTGGAAGCGGAGTTCGTTGCGCGTGTAGGCGCTCAGCGGCTGCTTGGGCGCCCCGGAGTCGAGCACACCGGGCAGCTTGCCCTCGGCGATGCGCGCCGGATTGTGGCGGAAGAGCGGCCACGAACCGGTCTCGACGGCGAGCTTCTGCTGATCGAGGCCGTTGGCCATCGAGTAGCCGTGCGCGATGCAGTGCGAGTACGCGATGATGATGGAAGGCCCGGGGTGCGCCTCGGCCTCGAGGAAGGCCTGGACGGTCTGGCTGTCCTTGGCGCCGAAGGCGACGCGCGCGACGTAGACGTTGCCGTAGCTGGCGGCGATCATCGCGAGGTCCTTCTTGTCGGTGTCCTTGCCCGCGGCGGAGAACTTGGCGACCGCGCCGAGCGGCGTGGACTTCGACCGCTGGCCGCCGGTGTTGGAGTACACCTCGGTGTCGAGCACGAGGATGTTGATCTTGCGGCTGCTGGCCAGGACGTGGTCGAGGCCGCCGAAGCCGATGTCGTAGGCCCAGCCGTCGCCGCCGACGATCCATACGGATTTGTTGACAAGGTAGCTGGCCAGCTGGGCGAGGCGGCGGGCGCGGTCGTCATCGAGCGAGGCCAGCGCGGCCTCGAGGTCGACGAGCAGGCCGCGCGCGACGGCGATGCCGGCGTCCGTCTTCTGGTCGGCCGCCTTGAAACCTTCGATGAGCGCCGGCGGCAGCGAGGGAGCGAGTTCGTCGAGCAGGCGCCAGGCCTGGGCGGCGAGCTGATCCACGCCGGCGCGCATGCCGAGGCCGTATTCAGCGTTGTCCTCGAAAAGGGAGTTGGACCAGGCCGGGCCGCGCCCGTGGGCGTTGACCGTGTAGGGCGTGGTGGGCAGGTTGCCGCCGTAGATCGAGGAGCAGCCGGTGGCGTTGGCGATGTAGAGGCGGTCGCCGAACAGCTGCGTGAGCAGCTTCAGGTAGGGCGTTTCACCGCAGCCGGCGCAGGCGCCGGAGAACTCGATGAGCGGCTCGCGGAACTGCGAACCCTTGACCGTATCCTGCAGCAGCGCGGCGGGCGCCGGCGGCAGCGTCAGGAAGAAGTCGAAGTTGGCGCGCTCGGTCTCGCGCAGGGGCTCGACCGGGGCCATCATGAGGGCCTTGCGCTTGAGGTCGCTCTTGTCCTTCGCGGGACAGACCTTGTGGCAGAGCGTGCAGCCGGTGCAGTCGTCGGCCGCGACCTGGATCGTGTACGCATGACCGGGCACGTCGGCGGCGCGCAGCTTCGCGTGCTTGAACCCGAGCGGTGCGCCCTCCAGGCCGGCGACCGGGCACACACCTGCCCTGATCGCGGCATGGGGACACACCAAAACGCATTTGTTGCACTGGATGCAGAGGTCGGCATCCCACACGGGGATTTCCGTCGCGATGGCGCGCTTTTCCCAACGGGCGGTGCCCGTCGGCCAGGTGCCGTCGGCGGGGAAGGCGCTCACGGGCAGGCTGTCGCCCTCGCCGGCCAGGATCGTCGCGGTCACGCGGCGCACGAAGTCGGGCGCGGCGGCGGCCACGAGCGGAGCGCGGCCGGCGGTCGCGGTGACCGCGGCGGGCAACGGGATCTCGTGCAGGGCCGCGAGCGCGGCGTCCACGGCGGCCTCGTTCTTGGCGACGACGACCTCGCCCTTCCTGCCGTAGGTCTTGCGGATGGCCTGCTTGATGGCCGCGATGGCCTCGTCGCGCGGCAGCACGCCGGCGAGCGCGAAGAAGCAGGTCTGCATCACCGTGTTGATCTGGCCGCCCATGCCGGCGGCGCGGGCCACGGCGAGCGCGTCGATCGCGTAAAGCTTCAGCTTGCGCTCCAGGATGCGCGCCTGGACCTCCTTCGGCAGGCGGTCCCACACGCGGTCGGGGGGCGAACCGACGTTGAGCAGCAGCGTTGCGCCGGGCGCGGCGGTCGTCAGGACGTCGAGCTTCTCGACAAACGGGAAGTGGTGCACGGCCACGAAATCGGCGGCGCCGACGAGATAGGGCGCGCGGATCGGCTTCGGACCGAAGCGCAGGTGCGAGATGGTCATCGCGCCGCTCTTCTTGGAGTCATACACGAAGTAGCCCTGCGCGTTGAGATCGGTGCCTTCGCCGATGATCTTGATGGAATTCTTGTTCGCGCCGACGGTGCCGTCGGCGCCCAGCCCGTAGAACACCGCGCGGCGCGTGCCGGCCGGCTCGATGTCGGGCTCCTCGCCCAGCGCGAGCGAGAGATGCGTGATGTCGTCGTTGATGCCGACGGTGAAGCGGCGGCGGGGATTGGCGACCTTCAGCTCGTCGAAGACCGCGCGGACCATGCCGGGCGTGAACTCCTTCGAGCCGAGACCGTAGCGCCCGCCGATGAGCGTGACGCCCGTGCGACCGGCCTCGTAAAGCGCGGTCGCCACATCCACGAAGAGCGGCTCGCCGAGCGCGCCGGGCTCCTTGGTGCGATCGAGAACGGCGATGCCCTTGACGGTCTTGGGCAGGGCGGCGAGCAGCGCGGCGGCATCGAACGGACGGTAGAGACGCACGCGCAGCACGCCGGTGCGGCGGCCTTGGGTGTTCAGCCACGCGGCGGTCTCGGCGACGGTTTCGCCGCCGGAGCCCATGATGATGACCACATGCTCGGCCTCGGGATGCCCCTCGTAGTCGAACAGCTTGTAGCTGCGGCCGGTGCGGACGGCAAAATCGTCGAAGATCGCCTGCACGGTCGCGGCGACGCGGTCGTAGTAGGGATTGCAGGCCTCGCGCGCCTGGAAGAACACGTCGGGGTTCTGCGCGGTGCCGCGGATGGCGGGACGGTCGGGCGTGAGCGCGCGGTCGCGGAAACCGGCGATGTACTTCTCATCCACCAGCGCGCGCAGGTCGTCGTCGGACAGCAGCGCGATCTTGCCCACCTCGTGCGAGGTGCGGAAGCCGTCGAAGAAATGGAGAAACGGCACGCGGGTCGCGAGCGTGGCGGCATGCGTGACGGCGGCGAAGTCCTGCGCCTCCTGCACGGAGCCCGAGCAAAGCAGCACGGCGCCGGTCTGGCGGCAGGCCATGACGTCGGAGTGGTCGCCGAAGATCGAAAGCGCATGCGTGGCCAGCGCGCGCGCGGTGACGTGCAGCGCGAAGGGGTGCAGCTCGCCCGCGATCTTGTAGAGATTGGGGATCATCAGCAGCAGGCCCTGCGACGCGGTGAACGAAGTCGCGATCGCGCCCGCCTGCAGGGCACCGTGGAGCGCGCCGGCGGCGCCGCCCTCGGACTGCATTTCGATGACCTCGGGCACGTGACCCCAGAGGTTCGGCTTGTGCTTGGCGGACCATTCGTCGACCCACTCGCCCATCGGGGACGAGGGTGTGATGGGGTAGATCGCGAAGAGTTCGCTGAGACGATATGCCACCGAAGCGACGGCCTCATTGGCGTCGAGCGTGGCGACCTGAGCGTGGCGTGGGCTGATCACGCCGCGACTCTACCCGAAACGACGGGCGTTGCCCCCGCAGCGGTTGGCCAGATGCATGCATAAATTGGCGGGCCTGCGTCCGCACGGCCCGACGGGAACGACAATCCATGCGTCATCCCGCGCGTCGCATTGACCGCGATTGGTTTTGCTGTCTCCGTTGCCGGGGTCCCCTTCCCCATGCTCAAGCGACTCCTCTGCCTCGTGTTGCTGGCCGCCGCCGTGCGCAGCCCCGCCGACACCCCGATCATGCCCGTGCCGCCGCACGCCGATTTCCGCGTCGCCGCCATCCAGGTGCGCATCGCGCCCGATCACCGCGACTGGACCTACCGGCTCGGCGAACCGGCGAAGTTCCGCATCCTTGTCACCGCGGACAACACGCCGGTGGACAACGCCACCGTCGTTTACTCCGTCGGTCCGGAGATGATGCCCGCCGAGAAGAAGACCGCCCTCGTTCCGCCGGACGGCCTCGTGGTGGACGGCGGCACGCTTCACACCGGCGGCTTCATCCGGTGCAAGGCTTCGGTCGAGTTCGCCGGCCGCACCTACCAGGGCGTCGCGACGGCGGCCTTCGCGCCCGAGACGATCCAGCCGTTCCAGACGGAACCGGCCGACTTCGACGCCTTCTGGGCGCAGGGCAAGGCGGAGCTCGCGAAAATCCCGCTCGAGGCGCGCCTGACGCTGCTGCCCGACGCGTGCACCGACACGGTGAACGTGTACCACGTCAATTTCCGCACGCTGAACCAGGCCTGGAATCCGCAGCCGCCGCGGATCTACGGCATCCTCACCGAGCCGAAGGCCCCGGGCAAATACCCGGCCGTGCTCAAGGTCCCCGGCGCCGGCGTGCGGTCCTACGCCGGCGACACGGCGCTCGCCGCCCGCGGTGCCATCGTGCTCGAGATCGGCATCCACGGCATTCCGGTCAACCTGCCGCAGTCCGTCTACGACGCGATGTACGGCGGCGCCCTGCACAGCTACTGGCTCAACCAGCTCGACAACAAGGACGCCTATTACTACCGCCGCGTCTACCTCGGCTGCGTGCGCGCCAACGACTTTCTCACCTCGCGGGACAACTGGAACGGCAGGGATCTCATCGTGACCGGAGCGAGCCAGGGCGGTCAGCTTTCGCTCGTGACCGCCGGGCTCGATCCGCGCGTGACCGGGCTGGCCGCCATCCATCCCGCGATGTGCGACGTCGTCGCCCCGCTGCACGGCCGCGCCGGCGGCTGGCCGCACCCGTTCAAGCCCGCCGACGACGGCACCCCCTCGTTCCACGCCACGCCCGCGAAGATCGCGACCACGGGCTACTACGACGCGGTGAACTTCGCACGCCGCATCAAAGCGCCGGGCTTCTACATCTGGGGCTTCAACGACGAGGTCACACCGCCCACCTCGACCTTCGCCGCATACAATGTCATCACGGCGCCGAAGACCCTCGCCGTGCAGCCCGAGCAGGCGCACACCTACCCGCCCGAACAGGGCGAGGCCGTCAACCGGTGGATCGTCCGCGCGCTCAATCTGCCCTGAGCGCCCGCAGCGCTCTCAATTTCGCGACAAAGAATCTCATTACGTCCCGCCGGCCCACCCGGTAAGATGTGGGTTTACCCCGTTCCGTACCTCCTCCCTCTGTTCTGATGTCCTTCCCTTCCGATTTCATCTGGGGCGCCGCCGCCGCCGCTTACCAAATTGAAGGTGCCGCCGCCCAAGACGGCCGCGCCCCGTCCATCTGGGACGTCCACTCGCACACGCCCGGACGCGTGTTCGAGGGCCACACCGGCGACGTGGCCTGCGACCACTACCACCGCTACAAGGAGGATGTCGCGCTGATGCGCGGCCTCGGCGTCAAGGCCTACCGCCTTTCCATCGCGTGGCCGCGCGTCATCCCGCAGGGCACGGGCAAACCCAACCCCAAGGGCCTCGCCTTCTACGACAAGCTATTCGATGAGCTGCTCGCCGCCGGGATCACGCCGTGGGTCACGTTGTTCCACTGGGACCTGCCCCAGGCGCTGCAACGCCGCGGCGGTTTTTCCAACCGCGACATGGTCGAATGGTTCGGCGACTACGCCGCGCTCATGGCCGAACGCTACGGCGACCGCGTGAAGCACTGGATCACCTTCAACGAGCCGCCCTGCACCGTCGGACTCGGTCTGCTCGAGGGCGTTTTCGCCCCCGGCTACAAGCTGACGCACGGTGAGTGTCTCCAGGCCGCGCACCACCTGCTGCTCGCCCACGGCCGCGGCGTCCAGGCCCTGCGCGCCGGCATCAAGGGCAGGATCAAGGTCACCCTCGCCCACACCTCCCGCGAACGCATCCCGGCCACCGAGTCGAAGGCCGACATCGAGGCCGCACGCCGCGACTATTTCGCCAGCACCAACCGCGACATGTGGAACCTCAGCTGGTGGGCCGATCCGATCATGTTCGGCAAGTATCCCGAGGACGGCCTGAAGGCCTTCGCCGGCGAACTGCCCGAGATCCGCACGGGCGACATGAAGCTCATTTCGCAGAAGATCGATCTGCTCACCTACAATTGCTACACCGGCAACCGCTACCAGGCCGGCGCCGACGGCAAGACCGAGCAGGTGAAATCCAGCTGGGGCATCGGCAACCCGCGCGGCACCCTCGCCTGGCTCCAGATCGCACCGCCCGCGCTTTACTGGGCCGCCCGGTTCCAGACCGAGCGTTACAAGCTCCCGATCGCCTTTTCGGAAAACGGATTCTGCAACACCGACTTCGTCCACCTCGACGGCAAGGTCCACGACCCGCAGCGCATCGACTTCCTCGCGCGTTACCTCGGCGGCCTCAAGCGCGCCGCCGGCGAGGGCATCCCGGTCGCCGGTTACTTCTATTGGTCCATCATGGACAACTTCGAATGGTGCGAGGGCTACAAGGACCGTTTCGGCCTGATCCACGTCGACTACCAGACCCAGAAACGCACGCCGAAGGACTCCTACTACTGGTATCGCGACGTCATCCGCAACCACGGCGCCCAGCTCTGAGCAATCCGCACGCCATGCGCCTGCACCCGCTCACCCGTTCCTCGTGGCAGTTCCGCGACGCCACCACCGCGTCGCCCTGGCGCCCGGCCCGCGTGCCGGGTTGCGTCCACACCGACCTGCGCCGCCTGAAGCTCATTCCCGATCCGTTCTGGGGCACGAACGAACTCGGCCTGCAATGGATCGAGGAGCGCGACTGGGAATACCGCGCGACCTTCACCCTGCCCGCCGCCGCGCTCGCCGAGGAGGTGGTCGAACTCGTCGCCGACGGTCTCGACACCGTCGCCACCGTGCGGATCAACGGCCGCCTCGTCGCGAAAACCGACAACATGTTCATCGGCTGGCGCTGGGACGTGAAACCGCTGCTCCGCGCCGGCGCGAACGAGATCGTGATCCGCCTCGGCAGCGCGATGAAGTACATCCGCTCGCAGCGCCCCGGCCACGACCCGCGCGAGTTCAACGATCCCGTCGGCCGCAGCCAGGTCATCCGCAAGCAGCAATGCCAGTTCGGCTGGGACTGGGGCCCGCGCTTCGTCACCGCCGGCATCTGGCGCGACCTGCGCCTCGAAGCCTGGAGCGGCAACCGCCTCGAAAACGTCCGCGTCACGCAGGAGCACCGCCAGGACGGCAGCGTCGTCCTCGCCTTCGAGCCCGAACTGGCCCGCAAGGACGCGAAGGCGACGATCACCGGCACCGTCTCCCTGAACGGCCGCATCGTCGCGAAAATCGAAAATCAAAAATCGAAGATCGAAAATCCGCGCCTCTGGTGGCCCAACGGCCACGGCGCGCAGCCGCTCCACACCGTCGAGCTCGCGGTCACGGGCCGTGACGGCGCCGTCATCGGCACGTGGACGAAGCGCCTCGGCCTGCGCACGCTCGCGCTCGACCTGAGCAAGGATGCAGCGGGACAGAACTTCCGTTTTGTCGTCAACGGCCGTCCGGTCTTCGCCAAGGGCGCCAACTGGATCCCGGCGCACAGCTTTGTCGCCGGCCTGACCCGCGCCGACTACGCGCGCGACCTCACCAGCGCCGCCGAGGCGCACATGAACATGATCCGCGTGTGGGGCGGCGGCATCTACGAGAGCGAGGATTTCTACGACCTGTGCGACGAGCTCGGCCTGATGGTCTGGCAGGACTTCATGTTCTCCTGCTCGATCTACCCGGCCGACGCCGCGTTCCGGCAGAGCGTGCGGACCGAGGCCCGCCACCAGATCCGCCGCCTGCGCCACCGCGCCTGCCTCGCGCTCTGGTGCGGCAACAACGAGATCGCCCAGCTCAACACCGTCGGCGCCAAGGCCGACCTGCTCGCCAGCCCGAGGTTGCGCCGCGATTACGAGGCGCTCTTCCACCGCCTGCTGCCCGCCGAGGTCGCCGCGCACGACGGCGTCACCGCCTACCGCCCGTCCTCGCAGTGGCGCAGCACGCTCGAGGATTCCATTTCGCGCGGCGACACGCATGCGGTCGGCGAGAAATTCGGCGACACGCATTTCTGGGATGTCTGGCACGCGCGGCACCCGGTGAAGGACTACGAGAAGTGGCGCTTCCGCTTCTGCTCCGAGTTCGGCATGCAGAGCTACAGCTCGCCGGCCACGCAGGCGACCTTCTGCCCGCCCGGACAGGACAACGTGTTCGGTCCGCTGATGGAGAACCACCAGAAAAACCGCGCCGGCAACCAGATCATCCTGGACTACGTGTCGCGCCGCTACCGGTTCCCGCAGTCGCAGGACGCGCTCATCTACCTCTCGCAGCTCAACCAGGCCCACTGCATGCAGACGGGCGTCGAGCACTACCGCCGCCACATGCCGCACTGCATGGGCGCGCTCTACTGGCAGTTGAACGACTGCTGGCCCGTCGCCTCGTGGAGCTCGATCGAGTTCACCGGCCGCTGGAAGGCCCTGCACCATGTCGCGCGCCGCTTCTTCGCGCCCGCGCTTGCCAGCGCGCACGTGCCCGGCGACGAGGACACCATCATCGGCAACTACCGCACGACGACCGTGGACGAGGTTCATTTCCACACCGTCTACGACGCCCCGTCGCCCGCCCGTGGCGAGCTGCGCTGGGAGCTGTTCCACCTCGACGGCCGCATCCTCGCACGCGGCCGGAAGAAGGTCGCGCTGCGTCCCGGCGAAGCCGTGCGCCAACAGACGGTGCGCTTCGGCAAAGCCATGAAGGAGCACGGGCGCGACCAGCTGCACGTGCGCCTCGCGCTGCTCATCGGCCGCAAGCGCGTGAGCGAGGAGACGGTGTTCCTCACGCCGCCGCGCTTCCTCGACCTGCGCAAGGCGAGGACCCGCGCCACCGTGCGCGCCGCGAGTCCGACGGAGTTCGACCTCACGTTCCGCACCTCGGCCTTCCAGCATCGCTTCGCCTTCGACCTGACCGGCATCGAGCACCGCGCCAGCGACAACTGGTTCGAGCTGTATCCGGACGAGCCCAAGACCGTGCGGGTGACCTGCACGCGTCCGCAGGCCGCCGCAAATCTTCTCCGCCTGCTCACCCATTGCTCGCTCGTGGACACCTATTAATCCCTGACCCCGCCCCATGATCCAGAATCAAGAATCCAAGCTGCCCTTCCGCGAAATGCTCGCGTTCGGATGCGGCGACTTCGCGTCCTGCCTTTTCTGGCAGACGTTCATGCGCTACCTGCCCTATTACTACACCGAGGTGTTTGGCATCACGGCCGGCGCGCTGGCCACCATGCTGCTGATCAGCCGGGTTTGGGACGGCATCAACGATCCGATCATCGGCATGCTGGCGGACCGCACGGAGACGCGCTGGGGCAAGTTCCGTCCGTTCATCATCTTTGGCTGCGTGCCTTTTGCGATCTTCGGCGTGCTCACCTTCACGACCCCGGACCTCGGCATGACGGGCAAGCTCATCTGGGCCTACCTGACCTACAACGGCCTCATGATGCTCTACACCACGGTCAACATCCCCTACACGGCACTGATGGGCGTCATGACGAGCAACCCGGTCGAACGCACCCGGCTCTCGTCGATCAAGTTCATGTTCGCCTTTTCCGCCGGCATGGTGATCTCCGCCACGCTGCTGCCGATGGTCTCGGCGCTGGGCGGCGACAAGAATCCGCAGCTCGGCTGGCAGCTCGCCTTCGCGGTCGTCGGCGTGGTGGCCGTCGGCTTCTTCCTCATCACGGCATTCGGCACCAAGGAGCGGATCAAGCCGATGCCCGAGGAAAACACCTCCGTGCTCCGCGACATCAAGTTCCTCGTCACGAACAACGCCTGGGTGCTCCTGCTCTGCACCACCCTCACCTGGATTCTCTTCATCGCGGTGCGCAGCTCGGTCTCGGCGCACTACTTCAAATACTTCCTCTACAACGGCAATCCCGATGTCCCGCTTCAGTTCCTCGGCCGGGACTTCTCGCTCGACGTGCTGCTCTCGTCGTTCAACACGCTCGGTCAGGCCGCGTCGGTGGCGGGCGTGCTCGCGACCAGCCTCGTCGCCAGCCGCTTCCCGAAGAAGGGCCTCTTCATCGCGCTGTTCGTGCTGCAGATCGTCAACTACACGGCGTTCTACTTCCTCCAGCCCGGCCAGCTCGGGATCATCTTCGTGCTCGAGATCGTCGGCAGCTTCTTCGGCGCGCCGCTGCCGGTGCTGATGTGGGCGATGTATGCCGACACCGCCGACTACGGCGAGTGGAAGAGCGGCCGCCGCACCACGGCGCTCGTATTCTCCGCCTCGACCATGAGCCAGAAATTCGGCTGGGCCATCGCGGCCTTCGTCGCCTTCCAGGTCCTGCAGTTCGTCGGTTTCCAGGCCAACGTGGTCCCGTCTGAGGCGGTGAAGGGCAGCCTGGTCAGCCTCATGAGCATCTACCCGGCGATCCTCGGCGTGATCTCCATCGTGATCTTCCTGTTCTACCCGCTGACGGAAAATCGCATGGCCGAGATCAACGGCGAGCTGAAGGCGCGCCGCGAAAAGGCGGGCCTCGCCCCGGCCTGAGCGCTTCGCTCCCAAACCAACCTGCGCTCAGCGCAGGTTCCACCAGGCCGCCCGACCGGACGGCCTTTTTTCGCCTGGCGCTTCCGTCGTGCCAGGCTCCATCCCCTCTCCGCTCCGCACGGGCTTGCGCCGCCACGGTGTGCACCTAGCGTGTCGCCTTCATGCGGCCGCAGGTGCTTCTCATCTTCCAGACCCGTTTCGAGGAATGCACGGCCATGCTCAAGGGCATCGCCCATTTCGAGCGCAACCACCAGCTCTGGACCGGCTTTCTCGACGACGAGGCCCGCGCCGAGCGCGACCCGCAGTGGGTGCGGAGCAAAAAATGGGACGGCGTCATCAGCCGCCACACCACGCCCGCCCTCGTGCAGACCTGCGCCGAGCTGAAGCTCCCGCTGGTTGACCTCAACGACACCCCGCCCTTCCCGGGCGTGCCCAAGATCCGTCCCGACAACGTCGCCCTCGGCCACCTCGGCGCGGAGCACTTCATCGAGCGCGGCTACCGGCACTTCGGCTTCGCCGGGTTCGCCAACCACGGCTGGTCGCGCGAACGCCGCGACGGTTTCGTCGAGGCCCTGCGCCTCGCCGGCAAGACGAGCGACGTGTTCGACGTGGATTACCCGGGCGACCTCACGCCGTTCTGGGACACACAGCAGATCGACGCCCTCGTCGCCTGGCTCGCGCGCCTGCCCAAACCCATCGGCGTGATGGCATGCAATGACATGCGGGCCCTGCAGGTCATCGCCGCCGCGCACGCCGGCGGCATCCTCGTGCCCGAGGAACTCGCCGTGCTCGGCGCCAACAACGAGCCGATCCGCTGCGAGCTGTCCTATCCGCCGCTTTCCAGCGTCAGCCCCAATGCCTTTCAGTCCGGCTACAAGGCCGCCGAGGTGCTCGCCGGCCTGATGAGCCGCCACAAACCCGACTCCCTCGACCTGCGCATCGAGCCGGTGGGCGTGGCCACGCGGCCCTCGACCGACGTGCTCGCAATCGACGACCGGATCGTCACGACCGCGCTCAGTTACATCCGGCAAAAAGCCTGTGGCGGACTGGCCGTGGACGACGTCGTGAAAACCGTCCACGCCTCGCGCAGCCAGCTGGAAAAGAAATTCCGCCGACACCTCGGCCGATCCCCGCAGGCCGAGATCCGGCGCGTCCAGGTCGCCAAGATCAAGCAGCTGCTCGTCGAGACCGACTACCCGCTCAAGAGAATATCGGAAATGACCGGATTCGAACATGTTGAATACATGTCGGTCGTCTTCAAGCGCCTGACCGGCAACTCGCCGGGCGGCTTCCGCAAGCGCGTGCAAATCCGCACCCCCTGACTTCGGTCGGGTCCCGCCCCTACACCGCTTGCCGGGTGTCCGCGCCTTCGGAAAGACCGCGGGGGAATATGTATTAACAGCGCGGCAACAGTTCTCATTTCCACCTCGTTGGCCCCGGGTTATAGTCCGTCTGTTAAGCTGCCCACCCTAACGGCGCTTGGCGGCGACTACCTAGTAGTCGTCTTCCCACCCCTAACCCAAATATGCTCATGAAACGCCTGACCGTGCGGTCGCGTGCCGTTATTGGCACGACCGCGATCTGTCTTGCTACCGTGTTGCGCCTCCAGGCGCAAACCACCGCCGCCCCGACCGGAGCCGCCGCCGAACCCCAGGAAACGCTGGTCCTCTCACCCTTCGTGGTCGAAGCTGCGGAAGACACCGGTTACGCCGCTCGCGACACGCTCGCCGGCACCCGTATCCGCACCGAGTTGAAGGACGTCGGTTCCGCCGTGTCTGTCGTGACCAAGCAATTCCTGCAGGACACCGGCGCCCGCAACAGCGAAGACCTGCTGGTCTACACCACCAGCACGGAAATCGGCGGCATCGCCGGCAATTTCGCCGGCCTCGGTGACAACAAGACGCTGGACGACACCACCCAGCGCATGGCGCCGCACCAGAACACCCGCGTCCGCGGCCTCGGCCGGGCGGACAACACCCGCGACTTCTTCCTGACCGATATCCCCTGGGATTCGTTCAACGTCGGTCGCGTCGACCTCCAACGCGGCCCCAACGCGATCCTCTTCGGCATGGGCGCGCCCGCCGGCATCATCAACCACTCCACCAACGCCGCCTCGTTCAAGCGCGCCGGTCAGGCGGAGATTCGTTTCGACAACTACGGCAGCTTCCGCAGCTCGCTGGACTACAACCACGCCCTGCTGAAGGACGAACTGGCCGTGCGCGTGTCCGCGCTGGACGACGACACCAAGTACCGGCAGGACCCCGCCTACAACCACGACCGCCGCGTTTACGGCGCGTTGCGCTGGGACCCCAAGTTCATCCGGATCCCCGATGCCTACACCTCGATCAACGTCCGTTACGAAAACGGCGACATCAAGGCCAACCGCCCCCGCACCCTTCCGCCCGGCGACCTGATCACCCCGTGGTGGACCAACCCGGCCCTGTCGGCGATCCGCCAGGCCGGCGGCATGAATCCGCTCACGCTCGGCCTCAGCGACGGACCGACCATTGCCGTCCTCCGGGCCGCGGGTGATCTCGGCGCCGGCGTCCGTGGCGACAACGCGACCTACTACAACCGCGCGATCGGCGCGTTCGGCCGCAATTACGGCGGCATTGTCGCGGTCTTCGACGATCCGACCAACAGCAACCACTCGCTGATGCTCACCGAGATCCCGAAAACCGTCACGAACGTCGTCACGATGCCGTGGATCATCATGTCCGGCGTCAACGCCCGCAAGGACCTCGAGGGCTCGCTCCAGAACCGCCCCAACTACGACTTCTACCGTGACGAAGTCATTCGCGACCGCTCCATCTTCGATTACTACAACAACCTCCTGGACGGCCCGAACAAGGGCGAGTGGTCCGACCACGACGCGTTCAACGTGTCGCTCTCGCAGACCTTCTTCAACAACCGCGTCGGCTTCGAAGGTGTGATCGACCGCCAGGATTACAGCCGCGGCCAGGTGAACCTCCTGTCGGAATTCGGCCAGGCCATCACCATCGACCTGAACAACCACCTGCCCAACGGGGCGGTCAACCCCAACTACGGCCGGGCCGCGACGATCTCCGACCAGTATGCCAACAACAGCTACGCCTCCAAGCGTGACTCGGAACGCCTGACCGCCTTCGGCGAGTTCAACGCCGAGGACATCTGGGGCCAGAGCCGCCTCGCGAAGATCATCGGCCGGCATATCTTCACCGGCCTGCTCAGCAAGGAGGACTACTTCAGGGAAACCCGCAGCTGGACGCGCTACGCCGCCGACATCGGCTACGGGCGTGACGTCGTGGGCGACTCCCTGCTGCGCAACCGCGCGGTCAACACCCTCAACTACCTCCCCGGCGGCAACCTCGCCGGCCGCAGCTCCATCTCCGGTGCGGGCATCGGCGCCATCTCCGGTCTTCAGGTTCCGGTCAACGGCGGCCTGCCGATCTTCAGCACGGTCTACAACAGCTCCCTCGATCCGGCCTCCCCCTGGACCAATCCCTTCGGCGTCGTCGAGACCCAGGCCCAAAATCCCGCCAACTACGTCGGCTGGAGCGGCCAGCCCCGGCAGATCGACCTTCTCAGCTATGCGGAAGGCGACCGTGACCTCCTGACCACCAACGCCGGCCTCGACCGCACCGTGACCTCCTCCCGCGCCCTCAACTGGCAGGCCTACCTGTTTGACGGCATCCTCGTGCCCAGCTTCGGCGTGCGCATCGACCGCCAGAAGGCCTACACGCTCCTCGCCAGCGACCTCCCGAAACGGGCCGATGGCAGCGACACCGTCGACCTCGACTCGCCGGACTATGCCCTCCCCTCGGAGCCCTACAACATCGAGAAGGGCCGCACGGAGAGCTGGAGCGTGGTGCTCCACACCCCGAAGCGCTGGCGCGAGAAGCTCTGGGGCAACACGGGAATCTCGCTCTTCTACAACAAGTCCTCGAACTTCCAGCCCTCGGCCGGTCGTATCGACGTTCTCGGCAACAGCATCCCGTCCCCCCAGGGCGACACCGAAGACGTCGGCTTCACGATCACGACCCTGAACGACAAACTGACGCTCAAGGTGAACTGGTACGAAACCACCGTCACCAACAGCACCCTGGACGGCTTCGGCGGTGCTTACATGATCTGGGGCGCGGAAGCCTGGGCCTACTCCTTCGGCCGCGGCAACCAGCTCCGCACCTCCGTCGGCGGCTGGGCGGACTTCCGCACCGGCTACGACCCCACCGGCATCGTCGCCGCCACCACGCCTCCCGGCGGCTGGACCGCGGAGCAGATCGCCTACGCCCAGTCCGTGGGTGACGCCATCGTCAACGCCTACATGGCGACCCGTCCCTCGGACGAGTTCTTCCGTCTCTGGGGCATCAACAAGGCATCGGCCGACCAGGGCAACTTCGAGTCGGGCACCACGCCGTCCGGCTTCACCATCTCGGGCGACACCTTCTCGAAGGGTGTCGAATTCGAGATCAACGCCCAGCCGACCAAGAACTGGAACATCGCCATCAACGCCGCCAAGACCAAGGCCCAGCGCCTGAACATGGCCGGCTCGCTGATCGATTACGTCGAGGAGCGCTGGGCCACATACAACACGCCCGTCATGCTCAACGGTCAGCAGGTCGGCGTCATCGGCGACCTCCGTTTCTGGAACGGCGGCTACAACCCCGGCGAAACCCTCCGGGGCAAATTCGGCCGCGAGTTCATGTCCGGCTATTACCTCTACCGCATCCAGGAAAACTCCAACGTCCCCGAGCTGCGTCCGTGGCGCTTCAACCTCGTCACGAACTACAACTTCGACCGCGGCTTCCTCCGCGGCGCCAACGTCGGCCTCGGCTACCGCTGGCAGGACAAGGTCGTCGTCGGCTACCCGGTTCTCCCCGGCGCCACCGTGGACGATCCCCGCGCCTTCGATCTGTCGAAGCCCTACATGGGACCGGCGGAGGACGCCTACGACTTCTGGGTCGGCTACAGCCGGAAGCTGACGGACAAGATCCACTGGCGCGTGCAGTTGAACATCCGCAACGCCTTCGCCGACAAGGATCTCATCCCGGTCACGGTGCAGCCCGACGGTTCGCTCGCTGTCGGCCGCATCCCCGAACCGCGCGTATTCACGCTGTCCAACACGTTCTCGTTCTAAGACGCCGACGCATGCAGGTCGCTTCAACCGGTCATTGACCCGGCGCTTCCTCAGGCCGGTCCAACCTGAGGCGGCCTGCACCGCGTCCCGGACAGCCCACCCGTCCATCCAATCCAGTTCGGCGACCTCCGGGTCGCCGAACTTTTTTATGAGCCTCCTTTTGACGTGAACAGCCCGGGCCATCCCTGCCAGCATCCCGCCATGAAACCGCCGCGGGGCTTTTCCCGTGTCTGGGCAATACCGGCCGTGCTCGTCCTCGCCTTGGGATTCGCCGCGTGCGGCCGGAATGCCCCGGAATCGCGATCGCCGCCGAAAACGACCCTGCCCGCCGAGGATCTGAAACGGTTCACCAGCCTGCCCATCGGCTCCGCCGTCGGCGAACGGCCGTGGATCACCCACGTCGCCCTGACCGACCTGGATCGCGACGGACGGCTCGATGTCATCGCCTGCGACGGCAAGGAGCACCGCGTGCTCTGGCTGCGCCAGAGCGCCCCGGGCCGGTTCGAAGAATCGGTGCTCGCCGCCGGCATTCCCGCCCCCGTGCACACCGAGGCGGTGGATTTCGACGGCGATGGCGACCTCGACCTCCTCGTCGCCTCGATGGGCCAGATCTTTCCCATCAACGACAAGATCGGCTCGGTTGTGCTACTCGAAAACCGCGGCGACCAGACCTTCGAAAAACATGTGATCCTCGAACAGGTCGCCCGCGTCACCGACGTGCGCGCCGGCGACCTCAACGGCGATGGGCGCCCCGACCTCGCGGTCGCGCTCTTCGGCTACGACGAAGGCGAAATCCGGTGGCTGGAAAACCTCGGCGGGCTCCGCTTTCGCAGCCACCCGCTTCTCTCCCTGTCAGGCACGGTCAACGTCTGCGTCGCGGACATGGACGGCAACGGCACCCCCGACATCGTCGCCCTCGTTTCCCAGCAATGGGAGGAAATCCACCTGTTCCGCAACGACGGCCGGGGCAACTTCACGCCCAGGATCCTCTTCGGGTCCACCAACGAGGATTTCGGCAGCAGCGGCATCAGCCTCGCCGACATCAACCGCGACGGCCGGCCCGACATCCTCTACACCAACGGCGACGGCTTTGATTACGCCCAGCCCGGCTCCCGTCCCTGGCACGGCGTCCAGTGGCTGGAAAACCTCGGCGACGGCGACTTTCGCTACCACCGGATCGGCAACCTGCCCGGAGCCTACAGCCCCGTCGCCGCCGATATCGACCGCGACGGGCATCCCGACATCGTGGTCGTCAGCGCCTTCAACCGCTGGGACGATCCGAAGTCGGCCTCCCTCGTCTGGTTTCGCAACGACGGCCGGAACCGTTTTTCACCGCAGGTGCTCGCACACGCCCCCACGCACCTTGTCACGCTTGCCGCCGGCGACATCGAGGGGGACGGACGGACCTCGCTCGTCACCGGCGGCTTTCATGCCTACCCGCCCTGGGACCGGATGAGCCGGATCCTGTTGTGGCGCCAGCCTTGAACGAACGCACCGGCATGCTCCCGCGCCGCCCGCCCTCCCCTGGCGAAAAACACCCGCGTCCTCATCGCAGAACGCGACGGCTGCTCGTGATCGCGGCCGTGATCACAGCCGGACTGCTTGCGGCAGGCCTACACCTGCATCAACGCTCGGAGCGCATCGCCGCGCGCCTTCCGGCGATACCCGAGCTCGCCCGCCGGCCGGCGGAGCTGGTCGACCGCATCGCGAACGCCGACCGTGCGGCCCGTTCGCTTTTCCGGCCCGCTCCCGGGCTCGCCACCCTTGCCCGGCTTTACCAGGCCAACGGCTTCGCGGACGAAGCAATCGCCTGCCTCGAGCTTCTCCTTGAGCTCGAGCCGTCCGATCCGCGCTGGCCTCATCTGCTCGCAACCCTGCTTGCGGGGTACGGCCGTCTCGACGAGGCCAGGGCCCACTGGCAAAATACGCTCCGGCTCGCGCCCGATTACCTGCCGGCCCGGCTGCGGCTGGGAGACGCGGCGCTGAAGTCCAACCAGCTTGAGGAATCGGCCGCCAGCTACCGGGCCGTGCTGGCCGGCGACCCCCATAATCCGTATGCCCTTCTGGGCCTCGCCCGCATCGATCTGGCCAGACAGGAGCCGGAAGCCGCCCGCGCCCATCTGGAGGCCGCCGTGTCGGCCCGGCCCGACCTCGCCGGAGCGTGGGCGCTGCTCGCCACGGTGCACGACCGCGCCGGAGAAACGCTTGCCGCGAAGGCCGCCCGGCAGCGCGCCTCCGCGGACCGGCACCGCGAACCGCCGGACGCCTGGGTCGATGCGCTGGCCGACGACAACTACGATCCCTACCAGATCGCCATCGCCGCCGAAATCGCCGCCGAAGCCGGCCGCCTCGACGAGGCCCGGCGCGGATTTGAACGGGCCGTGATCCTGGATCCGGCCAACGCCATCTCCCGGCGACTGCTCGGAAAATTTCACGCCGAGCGCGGCGAATCGGCTGCGGCCCGCGCCGAGCTGGAGCGGGCCGTCTCCCTCGACCCGACGAACGCCGATGGCTGGCTTTTTCTGCTCCAAACCTGCGAGGCGCTCGCCGACCGGGCCGCCTCCGCCCGCGCGCTCGCCGACGGCCTGCGTCACTGCCCCTCCTCATCCGGCCTTCACCACGAAAACGGACGCCGCCTCGCGGCACAGCAGCGGTATCCGGCGGCCATCGCCGCCTTCCAGGAGGCGAAGCGGCTGCGCCCGCAGGAAGCCGCACCCTACATCGACCTCGCCATCGTCTATCTGCGCACCGGCCAGACCGACCGAGGCATCGCCGAGTTGCAAGCGGCGCATGAAGCCGAGCCGGGACACCCGATGCCACTGATTTCGCTCGCCCGCCACGCCATCGACACCGGCGACGAGACCGCCGCCCGGAATTACCTGCGCCAGTTGCGCCTGCTCGGCAGCGCCCAGGCAGCCGACGTGGCGGCACTGACCGAACATCATCGCAACCGCTTTGGCCATGACCCGAGGTAAGCGCGATCTCTGGCCGGCATGGGCCGGCCCGCCCCGCTCGTGACCGTGAGCGAACGGCCCGGCGACACGGTCGCGACCGATGAGGCGCGCGCGAGGACTGCCGGACGTGAGTTCCCGATCTGCACGACCACCCGCTCGCGCTCGTATCGCTCACGCTCTGCCACACCGTCACCGGCGACGAAGCCTGCGCGCCGCCACTGGGCCAAAAGGCGCGTGTAACCGAATACACCCGCCGCGATGGTCGAGGATCTGCGCCGGATGCATCTCCGGCAATTCGGCCACGAACTGCCGTAAAACCCGTGTGATTTAAGCGTGACGGAATTGTCGCGCCCTGCACCGCTCGTGCCATGGTCCCCGCACTTTGCGCGGCGCGGATCACTCGGTTCTGCTGCTGGATGAGGAGGTTGAGCTTGGCGTACTCCCGGACGCCCCTGCTCGACAAAGGCAAATCCGTGGCATCGCCGCGCTATCGTTTGAATCGAAACGCGATGGAATTCGGAAAGCGTCCGCGTTGATTGGCCGCACGGTGATCGGAACGGGCCCCGATCGCTTCCCCACGAAACCCCGTCGCGTATGGTTTGCTTCCGGCCCGTTCCTGTCCGGCATGTGCACACTGCCCCGCGCAGTTCAGCTCTGCTCCGCGCCGTCCGGCTCATCGCCTGCCTGTTCGTTGCCCGGGCGCTGCCCGGCACGATAGGAACGGCCGATGCGCTCGAAACCGATCCGGCGACCGTGGACGAATCACCGGCGCTGTCGTTCGGAAATTTCGAGATCAGCCACTACCTCCTCGACAAAAACTACCGCCAGTTCGTCGCGGCGCATCGCGCGAAAGCCGGCCAACCGCCGTCGGCGGATGACATCGCAGCCTGGTTCCGCCTGTTCATTGCCCGGCTGGCGATCCAGGCCCGGCTGACGGAGGAAGGCTACCTCGCCCGTCCCGAAGTGCGGCGCGAAGTCAGCCGGATGGAGCGCCAGATTCTGACACAGGCCGACGGCCCGCTGTACACTTCCCTCCTGCCCGCGAACGAATTCACTCCGGCGCGCCTGCGCGCGCTGCACGAGCTTTCCGCCCGCGTCTTCGATGTCGTGATGGTGCGGTTCGACGACGACGCAACCGCGAAGAGGCGGCTGGGACCGTTTGAGACGCCCGCCGGCTTTGAACAGGCGGCGCAAGCACTCGCGCGCTCCGGGAAACATGCGTCCACCGATCTGAGCGACGGTCCCACCGCCTGGCCCTACGGGTCGTTTCAGGAAATCGCGGACGTCATCCCGGAGGCCCCGCACGGCACCGTCATCGGCCCGATCGTCCGCGAGTCGGGGGTTTACGTCCTGCTGGTGCGCAGCGAATCGAAGCGGCCGGTTCCCGATTTCGAAGCCTCCCGCGAGCAGTGGGAACGCCATGTCCGCCGGATCTATCAGAATCTGATCGTGCGCGCGCGCCGCCGTCAGATCCTGCGGGAAACCGAGTTTCAGCCCGATCTGTCGGCGGTCGCGCAATTCGCCGTCCACGTGCGTCCGCGGCCGGGCCAGCCCCATACGATCGATGAAAAGGCGGCGCTTACGGACGCCACGAAAATCCTCGCCACCTATGTCACCCCGGGCGGGCGGCGCGCGATCACGGACCGGGATTTCGTCCATCATTTCAACCAGCGGATCATCCGGTCGCTGCCGTGCGACGCCACCACGCTCATACCGGCGGTGGCGGACATCGTGGTGGAGGAAGCCGACCATGCCGCGGCCCTCGCGGCCCGTTTCGATCAGGAGCCCAGGTTCGCGCAGGACCGGAGAAACTTCGAACTCAAGCAGGCCCTGGATCTCTACGAGCACGAAATGCTCGCCCCGCAAATCACGATCACCCCCGCGGAGCTCCATGCCTATTACACCGACCGGAACGAACGCTATGCGGTCACGACCGAGGCAACGGGCGTGATTTATCAATTCGATTCTCCCGCCGCGGCTGCCGAAGCACTGCCGCGGCTGACCCGGGGAGAAACCGCCGCGTCGGCCAAGCGGGTGATCGATCCGGTCGTGGTCCGGCGCGACGGACCGCCGCTCGTGCGCGAGCGGCCGAACGCCCTGCTTCTAGCCATGTCCGACGGCCGTCCCTTCGGCCCCTTCGAGCACGGGGGTCGTCCGGCAATCTTTGTGAAACGCTCGAACGGACCGCGGGAAGCTCCGCCGCTTCCGGAAATCGAAAACGTGGTCCGGCAGGATTTGTTGCGCGAAAAGCTGGATGCGTTGGCGGTGACGCTCTTCGAGGAGCAGGCCGTCCGGCGCATGCTTCGCATTCATTTCGAATTCTCGAAATACGGCATCGATTCTCCGTTCGGAAAAACGCCCGCACCCGCGATGACCGGCTCGGATCGGGCCTCCCTCCTCACTCCTCCGCCCGACTCTCCGCGATCAGGCTGACCCTTTGCATGGACCGCACGAACACTCCTGTCCGCGCGGAAAATGCGAAACCACAAGACAAACCCCACACGCAAAGAGAGGATGACATGAAAAAACTGATCAGAAACATCACGATGCTGGTTCTTGGATTGTTACTCACCGGTCTGCCGGCCACGGCCACGACCTGGAATGCGGATATTCACGCCGGATGGCTCTTCGGCAGCTGGGTGCCGTATGCTTCGTCCGGAACCGGCGTTTCCGCCCCGAGCGGTGCGACCGTCGCTTGGTATGCCTACACCTACGGCGGCTCGGGGTCGTGGGCCAGCGTGTCCGCAACGGCACCCGGCGTCTATATCGACGAAACCGTTTACGATAATGCGAACGATGGCGGCAGCCAGAACATGACCTCGTCCGGGTCCGTCAGCGTATTCCTGGAAACCGTGGCGTCAGGCAGCGGCAGCACGGGCTGCGGCGTGACGGTAGCCTGGTAAGGCTGCGCATACAATCCAGTCCGCCTCAGGGCAGGCAGCGCGCACAACGCCTGCCTGCCTTTTCATTGCAGTCCTGGAGAAGACAAGGGCCCGACCGCAGCCGCGACTCAACTCGCCAAAACCCGCTCCACCTTCGCCTGATCGCCGGCCGAGAGCGGCGCGAGGTTGAGGCCGGCGTGGATGTCCTCGATCTGGCTCACCTTGCTGGCGCCGATGAGCACGGTCGTGATCTCGGGACGGCGCAGCAGCCAGAGCGTGGCGTACTGCGCGAGCGTGGCGCCGTGGGCCTGGGCGAGGTCGTTCAAGGCGCGAAGCTTTGCGACCAGCGCAGGCGTGATCTGGCCGGGCTTGAGGAAGACGCCGGACTTCACCGCGCGCGAGTCCTCGGGAATGCCGTTCAGGTAACGGTTCGTGAGCAGGCCCTGCGCGAGCGGCGAGAAAGGGATGCAGCCGGCGCCGATCTCGGCGAGCGCGGGCAGCAGCTCGGGCTCCACCCAGCGCTCGAACATGTTGTACTTCGGCTGGTGGATGAGCAGCGGCACGCCGTGGCCCTTCAGGATCGCGGCGGCCTCGCGGGTCTGCGCGGCGCTGTAGTTGGAAACGCCGGCGTAGAGCGCCTTGCCGGACTTCACGGCGTGCGCGACGGCCCCCATCGTCTCCTCGAGCGGGGTGTCGGGATCGGGCCGGTGCGAATAGAAGATGTCGACGTAGTCGAGGCCCATGCGCTTCAGGCTCTGGTCGAGCGACGCCAGCAGGTACTTGCGCGAACCCCACTCGCCGTAGGGCCCGGGCCACATGTAATAGCCGGCCTTGGTGGAGATGATCAGCTCGTCGCGGTGCGCGGCGAAGTCCTGCTTCAACAGCACACCGAAGTTCTCCTCGGCCGATCCGGGCGGCGGACCGTAGTTGTTGGCGAGGTCGAAATGCGTGATGCCGAGATCGAAGGCGCGCCGCAGCAGGGCGCGCTGGTTCTCAAGGGTGTCCACGCCGCCGAAGTTGTGCCACAGGCCCAGTGAAATCCGGGGCAGCTTGAGTCCGCTCCGCCCGCAGCGGGCGTAGGCGATGTTCTGGTAACGGTTGGGGTCGGGGGCGTAGGCGGTCATGCGCCCCAGCAAGACCTAAACCGCCACCCGGCGCAAGCCGGCGACCGGGCTGACAGTCTTCACGCCGGCGGGCAGCGGACAGGTCGCGCCGTCCAGCCAGGTGCCCTCGACGTAGGTCGTGGTGGGGATCTCGGGGACGCCGTACTTGTTGTGCTGGAGCTGCCCGGCCAGGATCTCGACCGCGAGCGCCCCGACGGCCGTGTGGTTCTGCCGCACGCCGGCGATGGCGCCGCTGAAGTCGTCCAGGAAGATGTCCACGAACGCCACGTCGCCGGGCACCGACACACCCATCTTCTTCAGGATGGGAAGCACGAAGGAGGCCTTGCTGATGATGACGTCGGGCTTGTAACGGCGGTACCAGGCGGCAAAGGCCTTCGGGTCGGGAAAGACCTCGGTTTCGCTCTCGCTGAGCCAGCGTTCGCGCGGTTCCGGTTCGGGGAAGAGATGCACGGGCAGACGCTCCTTGGGTTTCAGGAGCTGCTGCTCGCACAGGTAGCCGGCGGTCCACAGGTGGTCCACCGCGTGATCCCAGCCGCGGTGCATCACGAAACCCACGCGCCGGTAGCCGCCGGCGAGCACCCGTTGCACGGCCAGGCGCACGATGTCGCACTGGTGGTTCGTGACGTTGTGCAGGGCCGGCTGGTGCGGAAAATAGTCGATCTTCACCGCGCTGAAATTCTGCCACTTGAACTCGAGGGCGTCGCCCATCTCGCGGCTGTGCGAGGCGATGATGATGCCGTTGATCCCACGCGAATAGAGGATCTGGCCGAGGCGCTCCTGGCTCATGCCCTCGTCCCGCATCCAGAAGTGCTCGAGCTTGTAACCCAGCTCGGTGGCCTTGGCGAGGGCGCCGGCGTAGAAGTCGGGATGCGCGGTCACGTTCTTCCAACCCCACTGCGTGGTCCAGTTGGTCACGTAGGCCAGCGTCGGCGTGTTGCGCCGCTCGATCACGCCGCCGCGGTAGGCGACGAGGGCGCGCAGCAACGGGTCGGGCGTGTAGCCCATCTCCTGGGCCAGGGCCTGGATGCGCTTGCGCGTATCAGGAGGCAACCGGGGGTGATTGCGCATGGCCAGGGACACGGTGGTGACGTGGACGCCGGCTCGTTGCGCAATGTCGGACAGGGTAACGCGCTTGTCGCTCATCGGGGATGGGGGTAGGTGCCGGTTTACCAAAGCCAGGTCACTCAACTGTTCAAGTCTATAGTTAGTATGGTCGACCCCTTGGAGCAAAAGTGGCGTTTGCGGAAGCTGATTTCCCTGCCCCTCCCGTCATCGTCGATGGAGAAATCCGTTTTTAGTCTCATGAAATCCTTGAACAAGCACTTCCCGAAAATCGGCAAGATCCGCTACGAAGGCCCGCGTTCCGCGAACGCGCTTTCCTTCAAGCATTACAACCCGTCGGAAATCATCGACGGCAAGACGCTGAAGGACCACATGCGGTTCTCCATCGCCTACTGGCACGCGTTCCGCGGCACCGGCTCCGACCCGTTCGGCCCCGGCACGATCGTCCGCCCGTGGGAATCCGGCAAGGACGCGGTCAGCGTCGCCAAGGTCCGCATGGATGCCGCCTTCGAGTTCTTCCAGAAGATCGAGGCGCCGTTCTGGTGCTGGCACGACCGCGACATCGCCCCCGAGGGCCGCACGCTCGCCGAGTCCAACAAGATCCTCGACCGGATCGTCGCCCATGCGAAGGGCCTGCAGAAGGCCACCGGGGTGAAGCTCCTCTGGGGCACCGCCAACCTCTTCAGCAACCCGCGCTACATGTGCGGCGCGTCCACCAACCCCGACGCCCACGTCTTCGCCTACGCCGCCGCGCAGGTGAAGAAGGCCCTCGAGTGCACCCTCGAGCTCGGCGGTGAAAACTACGTGTTCTGGGGCGGCCGCGAGGGCTACGAAACCCTCCTCAACACCAACCTGAAGCGCGAGCAGGACCACCTCGCCGCGTTCCTCCACATGGCGGTCGATTACGCCAAGGAGATCGGCTTCAAGGGCCAGTTCCTCATCGAGCCCAAGCCGAAGGAGCCCACGAAGCACCAGTACGACTTCGACGTCGCCAGCGGCATCGCCTTCCTGCGCACCTACGGCCTCGAAAAGCACTTCAAGTTCAACATCGAGACCAACCACGCCACGCTCGCCGGCCACACCTTCCAGCACGAGATCGAGGTGGCCGCCTCCGCCGGCGCGCTCGGCTCGATCGACGCCAACTCCGGCGACGAGCTTCTCGGCTGGGACACCGACCAGTTCTCGACCGATGTCCGTACGCTCACCCTGGCCATGATCTCGATCCTCAAGGCCGGCGGCCTCGGCACGGGCGGCTTCAACTTCGACGCCAAGCTCCGTCGTCCCTCCACCGACCTCGACGACCTCTTCCACGCCCACATCGGCGGCATGGACGCCTACGCGCTGGCCTTCAAGATCGCCCGTCGCATCCTCGCCGAGGGCAAGTTCGAGCAGTTCGTCGCCGACCGCTACTCGTCCTACGACACCGGCTACGGCAAGGACATCGAGAAGGGCAAGGCCACCTTCAAGTCGCTCGAGAAGCTGGTTCTCACGAAGCTCGGCGAACCGACCCAGAAGTCCGGCAAGCAGGAGTACCTCGAAAACCTCCTGATGCAGTACCTGCACGGTTGATTTATCCGCCGGCCGGAGCCTCCCGCTCCGGCCGGCGTTCTTTCCGTCCGCCGCTACCCCGCCCCATGAGCCGCCCCATCGCGCCGACCGAGGAGAGCTATCACGTCCAGCATTCGCCCTTCGGTGCCTTCGCCAGTGTCACCGCCGGCCTCGTCGACTCGCCCGGTGGCTTCGGCCAGTCGCTCCGCGGCCCCGCGAAGCAGAACCTCTACATCGGCTACCGCACCCCCGCCGACGCCAGGTGGCGGCTCCTCCCCTTTCTCACGCCCCCGAAGTCGCAGGAGGGCGCGTTCACCGGCGACACGACCGTCGTCCAGCCGCCGCGCGGCTTCGACTCGCTGCGCCCGGCGGACTACCAGCGCACGCTCGGCTGGGCCAGCGACACCTGGCGCGCCGACGGCGGCAAATTCGGCTTCTCGCTCCTTTCCCCCTTCGGCGAAGTCCCCGACCCGGCGAAGATGAAGCGCGCCGCGGCGCGCTTCCACCTCGCTCCGCTCGTCACCGGCTGGATCGAGTACGACAACCGCGCGGGCACCGCGCCCGTCGAGCTCGTCTTCGGCGCCGGCGTCGGCGATGAGACGCTCCGCCCGCTCGGCGACACCGCGCCCGGGCTGCCGGGCTTCGCCTCCGGCGGCCGCTTCGGTTACGCGACCAAGCCCGGCCGCGGCGTCGCGCTCAAGCAGGGCTTCGACATCCTCAATCCGAAGTTCCTCGATTTTCGCGGCCTGCACGTGATCGCCGGCGAGACCGGCCTCGTGTTCACCGTGCCCGCCGGCCAGCGCAAACGCTTCCCGCTCGTCCTCGGCTTCTACGCCGCCGGCCCGGTCAGCACCGGCCTCACGGCGTCCTTCGCCTACACGCGCGTGTTCGCCGACCTCGAGGACGTGATCGCCCACGGCCTCCAGGAGTACAAACGCTACGAACGCCTCGCGGCGCAGCGCGACCGCGAACTCGCGCGCGCGAAGCTCAACGCCGACCAGAAGTTCCTGATCGCCCAGGCCACCCACAGCTACCTCGGCAGCTCCGAGCTGCTCTGGCACAAGGGCCGCCCGCTGTGGCTCGTCAACGAGGGCGAATACCGGATGATCAACACCTTCGATCTCACGGTGGACCACCTTTTCTTCGAGCTGCGCTGGCAGCCGTGGGCCGTGCGCGATACGCTGGACCTCTTCGTACGCCGTTACAGCTACCGCGACCAGCACGGCATTTCCTTCACGCACGACATGGGCGTGAACGACTTCTTCACCCCCGCCGGCCATTCCAGCTACGAGTGCGACGGCATCGAGGGCTGCTTCTCGCACATGACGATGGAGCAGCTGCTCAACTGGGTGCTCTGCGCCTGCACCTACGGCGCCCACACCGGCGACCGCGCCTGGCTCCGCGCGAACAAGAAAATCCTCCTCGCCTGCGCCGACAGCCTGCACCGCCGCGACGATCCCGACCCTGCGAAGCGCGACGGCGTGCTCAAGCAGGACACCTCGCGCGTCGGCCGCGGCGCCGAGATCACGACCTACGACAGCCTCGACGTCTCGCTCGGCCAGGCCCGCAACAACCTCTACCTCGCCGTGAAGACCCTCGGCGCCTGGGTGCTGCTCGAACGCACCTTCGCCACGCTCGGCCTGAAACGGGAATCCGCCGACGCCCGTGCGACCGCCGATCTCCTCGCCCGCACGCTCACGACAAAGTTCGAGGCCGACACCGGCTTCTTCCCGGCCGTCTTCGAGAAGAACAACCGCTCGCGCATCCTGCCCGCCGTCGAGGGTTTCGTGTACCCGCTTTTCCTCGGCTACAAGGATGCCACCGACCGCCAGGGACGCTTCGCCCCGCTCTTCGCGCAGCTGAGCCGCCACATCGGCCAGTCGCTCCAGTCCGGCATCTGCCTCGACGCCGTGAGCGGCGGCTGGAAGATGAGCAGCACCAGCACCAACACCTGGTTCTCGAAGATCGCCATCGCCCAGCACGTCATCCGCCGCATTTTCCCCGAAGCCATGAACGAAGCCGCCCGGGCCGCCGACCGCGTGCACGCCGACTGGCAGCGCACGCCCGGTTGCGGCAAGGACGCCATGTGCGACCAGATCCGCAGCGACACCGGCGAGGCCTGCGGCAGCCGCTACTACCCCCGCGGCGTGACCGCCTGCCTCTGGCTCCTCAAATGATCCTTTCAACCCGTCCGTCCCCCCTCACCCCATGAGCGAACCCAAACAAAAACTCTCCTTCATCGAGAAAGCCGGTTTCAGCTGCGGCGATGCCGCCGCGAACTTCGTCTTCATGTCGATGGTGCTGTTCCAGCTGAACTTCTACACCGACGTGTTCGGACTCAGCGCCAGCGCCGCCGCCGCGATCCTTCTCTGGCCCCGCCTCTGGGACGCCGCCTTTGACCCGGTCATGGGCATCATGGCCGACCGCACGAAGACCCGCTGGGGCAAGTTCCGCCCGTGGGTGCTCTGGACCTCGGTCCCGTGGGCCGTCGTCATGGTCCTCGCCTACACCACGCCGCAGGGCTGGAGCATGGGCATGATGATCGCCTGGGCCGGCATCACCAACACCGTGCTCATGACGCTCTACTCGATGAACAACATGCCCTACTCGGCCCTGGGCGGCGTCATGACGGCCGACCTCGACGAGCGCACCAAGCTGAACGCCTTCCGCTTCGTCGCCGCCAACATCGCGCAGTTCATCGTCGGCGGCTTCACCCTGCCGCTCGTCGCCAAGTTCGCCGAGGGCCACGACCGCCAGCACGGCTGGCAGGTCACCATGACCATCTGGGCCGTCCTCTGCCTCATCCTCTTCATCATCACCTTCGCCACCACCAAGGAGCGCGTCCAGGCCGTGTCCGAAACCAAGTCCTCGCCCAAGGAGGACTTCCTCGACCTCCTGAAGAACAAGCCGTGGATCGCGCTGATCGCCTACACGCTCTTCCACTTCGCGATGCTCACCTACCGCGGCGGCGCGCACTACAACTATTACCACCAGTACGCCGACAAGGCCGCGATGTTCGACTTCCTCGAGAAACTCGGCCTGACGACCCCCAACCCCGAGAAGGGCACGGGCATCCTCGAGTTCCTCGGCTACATCGTCCACGGCACGCGCGACAGCCTCGCCAGCTCCAATGTCTCCGACGTGTTCAACAGCATTCTCAACATGGCGGGCTTCGCGACCACCATCGTGGTGATCATGCTCACCACCGGGTTGTCGTCGAAGTACGGCAAGAAGAACGTCGCCCTCGTCAGCTTCTTTCTCGCGGCCATCAACGCCTTCGCCATGTACCTCATCCCGCCGACCGGCACCTGGGCCATGCTGGCGGTGGCCATGATCGGCTCCCTGGTCTACGCCCCGTCCATCGCGGTCATGTGGGCCATGTTCGCCGACGCCGCCGACTACTCCGAATGGCAGACCGGCCGCCGTTTCACCGGCATGGTTTTCGCCACCATCGGCTTCGCGCTCAAGTCCGGCCTCGCCCTCGGCTCGGCCGCCTTCCTCTGGCTCATGGTCGCGATCTGGGACTACGACACCAAGCTGCCCTCCGCCGCCAACGCCATCGCGGGCTACCGGGCCTCGAGCAGCATCGTGGTCGGCCTCCTCTTCCTCGGCTGCGTCATCTGCGTGGCGGCTTGCAAACTGAACAAGAACGTTACGTTGCAGATGGCGGCCGAGCTGGCTGAACGGCGCAAGAAGGCCGGTCTCCCGGCCTGAGCCCGCCGCGGGCGCCGCCCCGCCTCACCTCATGTCCCCGTTTCGTCTCCTGCCACTCCTCGCCGGACTGGCGGCAGCGGCCTGCGCCGTCGCCGCTGAACCGTCGCCTGCCATCGCCCCGGCTCCCGCCGCGGCGCCCAACCTCTTTGCCGCGCTGCTCGGCAAATCCGAGGCCGAGCTCGACGCGAAGCTCGATGCCGCCTGGCGCCACTTCTTCGCCGGGGACGAGCAGACGCAACGGCTCTACTACCCGGTCGGCGACGACCTCGCCTACATCGCCGACACCGGCAACGAGGACGTCCGCTCCGAAGGCATGTCGTACGGCATGATGATCGCGGTCCAGCTGGACCGGAAGGACGAGTTCGACCGCCTCTGGCGCTGGGCGAACAAATTCATGCGCCACGCCGACGGCCCGCGCGCGGGTTACTTCGCCTGGCAGTGCAAATTCGACGGCACGGTCATCGATCCCGGTTCCGCCAGCGACGGCGAGGAATGGTTCGCCATGGCGCTGTTCTTCGCCTCGCACCGCTGGGGCGACGGCGAGGGGCTGCTCGACTACGGCGCCGAGGCCCGGCGCATCCTGCGCGACATGCTGCACAAGCCCGCCGCCGGCGGCATCACCCCGATCTTCAACCGCGCGGAAAAACAGGTCGTCTTCGCCCCGACGGACTTCGCCTTCCGCTTCACGGATCCGTCCTACCACCTGCCCGCCTTCACGGAGCTCTGGGCCCGTTGGGACGACCACGAGGAGGACCGCCGCTTCTGGGCCGAGGCCACCGCCACGAGCCGCGCCTTCTTCAAACGCGCCGCGCATCCGAAGACCGGCCTCATGCCCGAATACTCGCAGTTCGACGGTTCGCCGTACACCGGCCTCGAGTTCGGTCCCGGGAAAAACGACTTCCGCTTCGACGCCTGGCGCACGCTCGCCAACATCGGGATGGATCACGCGTGGTGGCGCCCCGATCCCTGGCAGGTCGAGCAATCCAACCGCGTGCTCCGTTTCCTCGGCCGGCACTATCCGGCGATCCCCAACCAGTTCTCCCTCGCCGGCCAGCCGCTGTCCGGTGACACGTCGCCCGGCCTGACCGCCATGGCCGCCGTCGCCGGCCAGGCCGCCGATCCGGCGCTGGCACGGCCGTTCGTCCGCCTGCTCTGGGACACGCCGCCCCCCGAGGGCCGCTGGCGCTACTACGACGGCCTGCTCTATTTCCTCGGCCTGCTCCAGGCCGGTGGACGTTTCCATATCCACGCGCCGCCTCCCGCTTTACCATGACCAACCTCCGAACCTCCCTTTTCCTCCCTGCCATCGCGCTGTTGCTCGGCGCCTGCACCACGCCGACCCGCGACGCCGCCCGGGCGGAGCCGGCCGCGCCACTGGGATCCGCCCCCGCTCCGACCTCCGCCGCCATGAACCTCCGCAAAGGCATGACGGAGGTGGAAATCCGGGCCGCCTGGGGCGAGCCGAAGGCCGTGCATGCCGGCAAACAGGACAACGAAACCATCCTCGTCTACCAGTTTGACGTGCTCTCCACCCAGAAGATGGTGGCCGCCGCCATGACCGAGATACCGGCGATCGATCCGATCACCGGCGAATCCCGTATCGTGATGGAGCCCGTCCTCAAACCGCAGCAGGTGACCGTCACGCAGACCATCGTGCTGCAATTGATCGACGGACAACTCGTCAGCTGGGCCCGCCAGCTCGGCGAGCAGCGCTCTTTCAACTGATCGTCCCCCCGCCATGCGCCGCCCCGCCTGCCTCGTCCTCGCCTTCGCACTGGCCGTGTCGTCGCTCCTCGCCGGCGGCGACGTCGCCACCGGACAATACCGCAACCTCTTCAAGGAATACCTGGGCAAGACCGATGCCGAGATCGAGGCCCGCCTGCAGGGCGCCTGGCGCCAGCTGTTCGCCGGCGATCCGGATTCCGAGGCGCTCTACTACCCGGTGCCCGGCGGCATGGCCTACGTGCCCGACATCAACAACCATGACGTCCGCTCCGAGGGCCTGTCCTACGGCATGATGATCTGCGTGCAGATGGACCGGCAGGAACAGTTCAACGCCATCTGGAAATTCGCCAAGCACTACATGCAGCACGAAGGCGGCCCGCTCGGCGGCTACTTCGCGTGGCACACCGCCTACGACGGCCGCCGCTTCAGCGCCGGCCCCGCCCCCGACGGCGAGGAGTGGTTCGTCATGGCGCTCTTCTTCGCCTCGCACCGCTGGGGCGACGGCGAAGGAATCTTCAACTACTCGGCCGAGGCGCAGCAGCTTCTGCGCGTGATGATCCACAAGCACGAGGAGCCCGGCCGCGGTCGCATCACGAGCATGTTCGATCCGGTCGAGAAACAGATCGTCTTCACGCCCCACCCTCCCGGCAGCGCGTTCACCGACCCCTCGTACCACCTGCCCGCCTTTTCCGAACTCTGGGCCCGCTGGGCCGCCGATCCCGCCGACCGCGCCTTCCTCGCCGAGGTCACCCGCATCAGCCGCGAACACTTCCGCAAGGCCGCGCACCCCGGGACCGGCCTCATGCCCGACTACGCCAACTTCGACGGCACGCCGCGCAGGACGCCGTGGGGCAATCACGACGACTTCCGCTACGACGCCTGGCGTACGCTCGGCAACCCCGCGCTCGACTGGTCCTGGTGGCGCGCCGACCCGTGGCAGGTGGAACAATCCAACCGCGTGCTCCGTTTCCTCGCCTCGCATGGCAACAAGATCCCCGACCGCTTCAAAATCGACGGCACGCCCGTTTCCACGGATTTGAACACGGAAGGCCTGATGGCGCAGGCCGCGATCGCCGCCCTCGCCGCCGACCGCGAGATCGGCGAGCCCTTCGTCCGGTACCTGTGGGACATGCCCATGCCCAAGGGTCGCAAACGCTACTACGACGGCCTGCTCACCATGCTTTCGCTGCTCCAGGTCAGCGGCCACTACCGGGTCTACGGACCGGTGAACCCGTAAGTCTTTCCCGTTCTCCTGCTCTTTCTCTTAATCCCCCAGCGCGGCCCCGAGAGAACGGGAAAGATTACGATCAAGAGAACGATTCAATCCCTTCTCCTCCGCCCTATGAGCCCCATACGCCCCCTTCTTTTCGTACTCACTTTCGCTCTCGCTCTTTCCTCCGCGCTCCGCGCGGAGGACGGCTACCGCCTCTGGCTGCGTTACGAACCGGTCGCCGACGCCGCGCTGCGACAGTCCTATGCCGCTGCGGTTTCCGAGATCGTCATCCCCGAGAATGCGCGCGCACCGGTCACCTCCGCCCGCGACGAACTCGTCACAGGTCTGCGCGGCCTGCTGGGAACCGAAGTCCCCGTGGCGGCCAGGGCCACCCGCGACAACGCCCTGATCCTCGCCACGCCGCGCGATCCCTGGATCGCCTCGATCGTCAGCGAAGCCGATCTGCGCGAAGCCGGCGTCGAGGGATACATCCTGCGCCGCATCGCCCATGAGGGGGGACACCGCACCCTGATCGTCGCCAATCGCGAGGCCGGCCTGCTCTACGGCGCCTTCGCGTTCCTCCGCCACCTGCAACTCGGCCAGCCGCTCGACGGGCTTGACGTCATCAGCGCCCCGAAGATCCAGCGCCGCCTGCTCAACCATTGGGACGACATGAACCGCCACGTCGAGCGCGGCTATGCCGGTTTTTCCCTCTGGGAATGGTTCTACCTGCCCGAGATCCGCGACCCGCGCTACCGCGACTACGCCCGCGCCCTCGCTTCGCTTGGGCTCAACGGCACGGTCATCACCAACGTCAATGCCAACGCCCAGATCCTCACCGCGCCTTACCTTGAAAAGGTCGCGGCGCTGGCCCAGGAATTCCGTCCGTGGGGCGTCCGCATCTACCTCACGGCCCGCTTCAGCGCACCGATCGAGATCGGCGGGCTGAAGACCGCCGATCCGCTCGACCCCGCCGTCGCCGCCTGGTGGCAGGAGAAGGTCGCCGAGATCTACCGCGCCATCCCCGATTTCGGCGGCTTCCTCGTGAAGGCCAACTCCGAGGGCCAGCCCGGCCCGCAGGATTACAAGCGCACCCATGCCGACGGCGCCAACATGCTCGCCGACGCCGTGCAGCCCTACAACGGCATCGTGATGTGGCGCGCCTTCGTCTACTCGCCCGACAACGACGACGATCGCGTCAAGCAGGCGGTCACCGAGTTCGCCCCGCTTGACGGCAAGTTCCGCCAGAACGTCATCGTGCAGATCAAGAACGGCCCGCTCGACTTCATGCCGCGCGAGCCCTTCTCCCCGCTTTTCGGCGCCATGCCCAACACCCGGCTGGCTGCCGAGCTGCAGATCACGCAGGAGTACCTCGGCCAGTCCATCGACCTCGCGTTCCTCGCCCCGATGTGGCGCGAGGTGCTCGACGCCGACACCTATGCCAACGGCAAGGGCACGACCGTCGCCTCCATCGTGGACGGCAGCGCCAAGCTCCAGCACCCGTCCGTCATCGCCGGCGTCGCCAACACCGGCACCGATCGCAACTGGACCGGCCATCTCCTCGCCCAGGCCAACTGGTACGCCTTCGGCCGCCTCGCATGGGACGACCAGCTCGCCTCCGAAAAAATCGCCGACGAGTGGACGCGCCTGACCTTCGGGAGCGACGCCACCGTCGTCGCGACGATCACCAAGATGCTGCTCGGCTCACGCGAGACCGTCGTGAACTATTCGATGCCGCTCGGCCTCACCCACATCATGGCCGAGGGTCATCATTACGGCCCCGGCCCGTGGGTGGACCTCAAGGGCGCCGGCCGGCCCGACTGGACCTCCGTTTACTACCATAAGGCCGCCGCGGACGGCATCGGCTTCGACCGCACCGCCACGGGTTCGAACGCGCTCGCCCAGTATGCGCCCGAATGGCAGCAACTCTGGGGCAGCCTGGAAACCTGTCCTGAGAACCTCCTGCTCTGGTTCCACCGCGTATCGTGGGACCACAAGATGAAGTCCGGCCGCACGCTCTGGGACGAGCTCTGCCTGCGCTACCAGCAGGGCGTGGACGAGGTGCGCGCGCTCCGGCGCGATTGGGATTCGCTCGAAAGCCGCATCGACGCCGAGCGCTTCACGCACGTCGCGCAGCGCCTCGCCCGCCAGGAAAAGGAAGCCATCCACTGGCGCGATGCCTGCCTGCTCTACTTCCAGCAATTCTCGCAGCGTCCCTTCCCCGCCGGCGTCGAACCCGCGGCCCATCCGCTCGACCACTACACCTCGCAGCTCCTCCGCAACATGCCGGGGCACCGTTGAGGGTTGCTTCCACAGGCCCCGGAAGGCCCGCACCAACTCCCCTCCCCATGAGAATCCTGCGTCAGCTTCTCGGCATTCTCACCTTCGCCCTCACGCTGGCCCTCCTGCCGGCCGTCGAAGCCCGCCCCTTTCTCGCCCCGCTCTTCGGCGAGCACATGATGCTCCAGCGGGGCCGGGCCAACCCGATCTGGGGCTGGGCCGAGCCCGGCACGCGGGTGACCATCACCCTCGTCGGCCGCGAAACCACCGCGACCGCCGGCGCCGACGGTCGCTGGCAGGCGGAGATCGCGCCGCCTCCCGCCGGTGGCCCCTATGAACTGCTTGTGGATGGCGGCTCGCAGCGCCTGCATTTCGCCGATGTTTTCGTCGGCGACCTCTGGCTCTGCAGCGGGCAGTCCAACATGGCCTTCGGTCTGGCGGGCTCACGCGACGGGGCCGAGGCGGTCAAACAGTCCACCCACGAGGGCATCCGCCTCTTCCTCGTCCCGCAGCAATCCGCCTACGCCCCCGGCGCTTCGCCGGCCGGCCGCTGGCGCCGTTGCGAGCCGGCGTCGTTCGAGGGCTTCCCGGGCTTCTCCGCCGTCGCCTATTACTTCGCCCGGAAAGTCCACGCCGAGACCGGCGTGCCCATCGGCCTGATCCAGGCGGCCGTCGGCGGCACGCCGGCCGAATCGTTCATGAGCCCGCTCGGCCTCGCCGCGTTTCCCGCATTCTCCCCCGGCCTCGCCGAGATCGAGCGGCTGCGGGCGAGCGGCGCTCCCGTTTACGGCAACTATGTCATGCACTGGTACGACCGGTACGACCGCGGCGTCGCCGCGGGCTGGTCCGCCGGGAAACTCGATGACAGCGCCTGGACGCCCGCCAGTCTGGCGGATGTCTTCACAAGGCTCGGCGTGCCCGAAACTCCCGCCGTTGTCTGGCTTCGCCGCGAGATCGACCTGCCGGATCCGCTGCCCGCCGGCCAGGCCCGCGTGATGCTCGGCGTGGTCGAGAAGATGGACACGGTATGGATCAACGGCCAGCAGGTCGGTGCCAGCGCCTGGGTCGAGAACCCGCGCGCCTACCCCGTCCGCGACGGCACCCTGCGCCCCGGCCGCAACCAGATCACGATTCGCGTCTTCAAGACCGCGGGCGACGGCGGTTTCCGCACCGCGCCGGAATCCCTGCGCCTGCAGATCGGCGATGGCTTCACCGTCCCGCTCGCCGAAGGCTGGCGCGCGACGCTCGGCGTGGACGCCCGGCCGCCGCACCCGCTGCCGCTGGGTTATGAGAACTGGCCGACCATGCCCACCGTGCTCTACCACGGCATGCTGCAACCGCTCGCCCCCGTCGCCCTCACCGGAGCGATCTGGTATCAGGGCGAGGCCAACCAGACGCGCCCCGCGCAATATCGCACCCTCCTGCCGGCCATGATCGCGGATTGGCGCCGGCTCTTCCAACAACCCGATCTGCCCGTCTTCATCGCCAGCCTGCCCGCCTTCATGCCACGCCGCGGCCAGCCCGGCACCGACGGCTGGACCGGCGTGCGCGAGGCCCAGATCCTCACCGGCCGTACGATGCCGCACACCGGCACGGCCATCACGGTGGACACCGGCGATGCCGGCGACATCCACCCGACCGAGAAACTCCCCGTCGGCGAACGCCTCGCCCTGCTCGCGCTCCGCGAGGTCTACGGCCGGGACGTCGTGAGCCAGGGCCCGGTGTTTGCGGGCCTCGACAATCTTCCCGGCGCCCTCCGCGTGCGCTTCACCCACACCGACGGCGGACTCGTGGTGAAGGGCGACACCCTGGGCGAGTTTGCCGTCGCCGGGGCCGACCGCGTCTGGCACTGGGCCTACGCCCGGCTCGATGGCGATTCCGTGATCGTCTCCACCTCCAACGTGCCCAATCCGGTCGCCGTGCGCTATGCCTGGCAGGCCAACCCGCTCGCCACCCTTTTCAACGGCGCCGGCCTCCCCGCCGCACCTTTCCGCTCCGACGACTGGACCGACACCCAGAACCCTTGATTCGCCCCCTACCGTACTCCCGCGTGTCATCCTGAGCGCAGCGAAGGATCCAGCAAGATGACCGCATCGCCCAAGATTCTGGATGCTTCGCTTCGCCCAGCATGACACTACGCAGCCTGATTCCCCTGCTCTCCCTCGCCGCAACCGCCCCGGCCCTCGCCGCCGCCGAGCCCGTGGCTTTTGACTCCTTCACCTACACCGGCCGCGACTCCGCCTTTGAGGCGCCGCTGCCCGCCGGCCATTTTCGCAATCCGATCCTCACCGGCTACTACCCCGACCCGAGCATCTGCCGGGTGGGCGACGACTACTACCTGATCAATTCCAGCTTCGCGCACTTCCCCGGCATCCCGGTCTTCCACAGCCGCGATCTGGTGAACTGGAAGCAGATCGGCCACGTCATCACCCGTCCCGGCCAGCTCAAGTACGACAACCTCGGCATCACGCGCGGCATTTTCGCGCCGGCCATCAGCCACCACAACGGCACGTTCTACGTCATCTGCACGATGGTCGACGCGGGCGGCAACTTCATCATGACCGCCAAGGACCCGGCCGGCCCGTGGTCCGATCCGATCTGGCTGGATTTCGACGGCATCGACCCGTCGATTTTCTTCGATGACGATGGCCGCGCCTGGATCGTCAACAACGGCAATCCGCCCGACAACAAGCCGCTCTACCAGGGCCACCGCGCCATCTGGATCCAGGAATTCGATCCCGCCGCCAACAAGATGATCGGGCCGCGCAGCATCATCGTGAACGGCGGCGCCGACATTTCCACCAAGCCCGTCTGGATCGAGGGCCCGCACCTCTACAAACGCCACGGCTGGTACTACCTCTGCTGCGCCGAGGGCGGCACCTCCGTCCACCATTCACAGGTCATCCTGCGCAGCAAGGCGCCGACCGGACCGTTCTCGCCTTGGGATAAAAACCCGATCCTCACCCAGCGCGACCTCGACGGAAACGCGAAGCACGCCGTCACCTGCACCGGCCACGCCGACCTTGAAATCGGGCCCGACGGCAACTGGTGGGCGGTCTTCCTCGCCTGCCGTCCCTACGCGCCCGACCGCTGGGCCACGGGCCGCGAGACCTTCCTGCTGCCGGTGACCTGGACCGACGACGGCTGGCCGCGGATCCTTTCGCCCGGAGAACGCGTGCCCTACATCGTCCCGTCGCCGAACGGCGCCGCGGTCGTCGCGCATCCCGCGCAGCCGCTCTCGGGCAACTTCACCTGGACCGACGATTTCGATCAACCCTCCCTCTCACCCCTCTGGATCATGATCCGCACGCCGAAGGAGAACTGGTGGTCGCTGGACGGAGGCAGGCTCCGCCTCACCCCGCGCGCCGAGCGCCTTTCGGGCAAGGGCAACCCGTCGTATTACGGCCGCCGCCTTCAGCACTCGAAGTTCGAAGCCTCGACCAAGTTCGCCGTTCCCGCCTCCCGCGGCACGTCCGCCGGCCTGGCGATCAGCCAGGACGAAACGCACTCCTATTACTTCGCGGTGCAGCACACCGAAGGCGGCCTCAGCACCTTCGTCGAAGTGCAGAACGGCCCGAAGCCCCAGACGCTCATCACCGGTCTGCTCCCCGCCGGCGCGAAGGACATCGAGCTGCGCATCACCGGAGATGAAACGGTCCTGTCATTCGCCTACCGTCTTCCGGGTGGCGACTGGAAGGACCTCCTGCCCAAGGCCGACTCGTATCCCATCAGCGTGCAAGCTGCTGGCGGCGGCCTCCACTTCACCGGCGCCCTCGTCGGCCTCCACGCACGCACAGAATAGTTCCTGCAAGGGCCTGGCTCCAGCCGCGCCGGAAAGTGCAAAGGGTAGGCGCAAAGCGCGGCCTTTCTCCGTAGTTCTACGTAACCGACGCTCAATCCGTTTGCCGATCGCGCCGAGTGGGAGCATCGAGCCAGGGACTCCCCTATCCCCATGACCGAAGATCTCCATCCTGCTCCGCTGTCCGAGGCCGAACTCAACACCGTCCTCAAGGATTACCCCGCCTCCTCCGCCGCCAAAGGCATTTCGATCGAACAGGTGAACGCGCCGCTGGGCCAGCTCTACTTCCACGCGGCGCCGATGGAGCTGCCCAACATCCACCGCGGCCCCGGTCCGCAGCCGCTCAAAGGCAAGGGCCTGCGCATCACGGCCCGCATGAACTGGTACAACGTCATCCCCGCCCAGGACCTCAATGCCTACACCACGATCTGGCGGGTCTGGTGCAGTTCGCCCAGCCCGCAATGGGTCAACCTCAATGGCCAGTGGCAGCAGGGTGACGGCGACTTCAGCCCCTACCAGCACCTGACGACCGGTTTCAACGGTGGCAACCCGCAGAGCGACACCACCGTCTGGGTCTCCCCGCGGAAGCCGGGCGAAGTGTACTTCGTCCTCGAGATCTATCACCAGATGGGCAACTGGTGGCGCGACGCGCGCTTCCCGCTCAAGGCGACGAACGGCGCCGTGCAGGTCCACCAGCCCGCGCACTCGCCGCAGCGCCAGCTCGCCCTCCTGCCCTGCAAGATTCCGGTATGAACGAGCCCGGCCACGAACCGCTGCTCGGGCCGGCCACGCCGCCCGACGCGTCCGGCATCCCCGAAGCGGATGCCAAGGGAGAACTGTTCTTCGGCCGCAGCACGCTTCACAGCTACGACCTCGTCTCCGGCACGCAGAACACCTGCGGCCACGCTGCGATCGCCGCCCTCTGGGATTTCTACAACCGCAATCCCTACAACCTGCCCCGCACCGAACCCGGCCCCGACGGCCGGATGCATTTCCACAAGGACTCCCTCGTGGGCCGCATCCTCCATCAGTATCCGCCGACCGCGCTGCTGCCCAACCCCTTCGACGGCTGGAAGCCCATCAGCGCCGTGGTGCGGGAAACCCTGATCCGGGCCTTTCAGAACCAGGAACTGAAAACGGACGAGGGCTACCCGCCCGCCTACAGCGACGGCGCCGTCGCCCGGCGGTGGCTGACCGACTGGCTGAAGAAGAACCGCCTGCCGGTGATCACGCTCGTCGACCTGAAGACCCTCGGCGAGAACGACCACGACATGATCGCGCACTGGGGACTCGTGTTCGCGGTGTCGGACCAACACGTGCGCATGGCCAGCTGGGGCATGGTGCGGACCTATCCGTGGGAGCAATTCATGCGCGCCTGGAAGATGCCTTATCTTCCCTACCCGAACAATTTCTACCAGCTGCGCGTCTGGGCGTGACCGCCCCCTTTCCCCCTTTTGCAGGGGCGCAGTCTTGCTGCGTCCCTACCCTGCAAATCATATGGAAGGCAGCTCTCCGCACCGGCCTCCCTCTTCACTTCTCGAACAACCCCAGGTCAACCGATTCCGCAATGATCCGGTAGCCCTCGGCCGACAGATGCAGGTTGTCGCCCTGGTCCACGGCGGCGGATAGTTTCACCGGGTTTTCCGGATCGCGCGCCACGGCATCGAAATCGATCACGGCATCGAACCGTCCGCCGGTGCGAATCCAGGCGTTCACGGTCTGGCGCGCGGCCTCCCGCTCGGGCGTGTCGTAGCTTTTGAAGCCGGCGAACGGCATGATCGTCGCCCCATACACCTTGATGCCGTGGTCATGGGCGCGGGTGATCATCTGGTCGTAGGCTGCAATCAAATCCTGCGCCGTCTGCGCGGCGTTCTCCGGCGACGAGGTGCCGAGGTCGTTCACGCCCTCGAGGATGACCAGCCATTTCACGCCGGGCTGGGCGATGACGTCGCGATCGAAGCGACGCAGGGCGCTCACGCCCAGTCCGTCGCGCAACACCCGGCCGCCGCCCACGCCATGGTTCAGCACCGCCACATCCGCCGTGGCCGGATGCGACCGCAGGCGCCGCGACAGGATGTCGGGCCAGCGGTCGTTGAGGTTGTGCGTCGAGCCGCGCCCGTCGGTGATCGAGTCGCCGAGGATGGCGACCGCCGACGCCGGCCGCGTCGTCCACACATCGAGGCTGCACATGAAATACCAGTGGTCCGTGCGCTTGGCCTCGGGCAGGTCGACCGCATCGGGCGCCGCGCCGCCGTAGGCGAAATACGATGTGGTGCGCGAACCCGGATGCCCGGTGACATCCTCGGGGGAGGACCGGGTGACCGTGGTGATGGCCACGTCGGCCATCGGTGCCAGCGGCAGGTCCACCGGATCGGAAATCACCGTCGCCCCCGGCTGAATCGTCACGGAGCCCAGGCCAAGAAACGTGAGCGCGCGGCTCGTGCCGGCTTGAATCCGGGCATCGACGAAGCCGTCGGCCAGCGCAACCTGCGCGGATTCGAACGTGACGGGCGCATTGCCAAACTCGTTGGAGAAGCGCACGCGGAACTTCTCCCCGCCGATGGACACGCGCAGTTTCTGGCGCACTGTCGCCTCGGTGAAACCGGGTTCGGGCGGCAGATTGTGTTTTTCGGTGACCTGCTGGCTCGTGGCCCAGGTCGCCACCCAGCGGCCGGGGGTTTCGGAAGCGTGGACCAGCGCAAACCCGAGCAGCCAGGCGGTGAGGATCAGGGATCGTTTCATAGAAGGGTAAGGGAAGACCGGAGCCGGCCGGCATCGGCCGGTTCCACCTTGTTGGGATAGCGCCTTTGGCTAGCTTGGCCACCGCAACCCCATTCATACATGAGAACCACGCTGCTGCCTCTGATCGCCTCGGTTCTGCTGCTCGCCACGTCACCCGCACAGGACCTTTCCCCCGACGACCGCACCGCCGGCCTCGCCCACCTCGAAATGACCCGCACCGGCGTGGTGAACACCGTCAAGGGCCTGTCCGACGCACAGCTGAGCTTCAAACCATCCCCGGAACAATGGTCCATCGCGCAGGTGCTCGAACACATCGCCTCGGCCGAGGACATGCTCCTGGGGCTCGTCAACGACCAGGTGCTGAAAGCATCGCCGCCCACCGAAGGTACGGACACCCGGGCGACCGACCGGATGATCCTCCAGACGGTTCCTGACCGCACCCGGAAGCGCAGTGCGTCCGAACCGCTGATCCCCAGCAACCGCTACGGCTCGGCCGCGGAGGCGTTGAAGCACTTTGGCGAGAGCCGCGCCAAGACCCTCGCCCTGATGCAGGACAACGCCGAACTCCGGGCGCACGCCGCCGACAGTCCGCTCGGCAAGCTGGATGCCTACCAGTGGCTGCTCTTCATCTCCGCCCACTCCGAGCGTCATACGAAACAGATGCTCGAAGTGAAGGAGAGCCCGGGTTTTCCGAAGGAGTGAGCCGGGACTTGTAGGGCGGGGTCGCCGAACCCCGCCTTTGTCCGAGGGCGATACCACATTCGAGGCGGGGTTCGGCGACCCCGCCCTACATGCGCCGTGACCGCTGGCGTCAGGCCTTTCCAGCCAGGTGCAGCGCGCCGTATCCGGCGCGCTCGGGGCGCGTGAGCAGGGCGTTGGCCGCATCGTCGTTGAGGAAGCGCTCGGTCTTCGTGTCCCACGTCAGCGGGCGCGCGGTCTTCATCGCGATCCAGCTGAGGATGCAGGCCGTGTTCGAATAGTGGGCCATGCCGGCGGGCGAGAGCGGCGTGGCGCGGCTCTTCACGCACTCGAGCCAGTTCTTGTGGTGCGAAGTGCTGGCGGGGAAATACACGGTGAGGCCGTTCGGATCGAGCAGCTTCTGGTCGCTCGCCGCGAGCCAGTGCAGCTTGCCGGGCGTGTTGCTCTTCGGATCGCTCGCGGTGGCGCCTTCGTCGCGGGCGACGAAGATCCAGCCCTCGTCACCGATGAACTTGATGCCGTTCTGGAGCTCGTCGGACACGCGCATCTGCACGCCGCCCGGATACTCCAGATGGACGTTGTACTTGCCGTGCACGTTCCAGATCGAGTTCGTCGGAAACTCGCCCCGGCCCTCGATCTTCGACGGACCGCCGTGCTCCTGGTCCATGCCCCAGTGCGCGACGTCGAAGTGGTGCGCGCCCCAGCCCGTGATCATGCCCAGGCAGTAGGACTCGTTGCGCAGCCAGCCCGGACGCGAACCGATGTCGGTCTGCGAATGGACGCGCTGTTCGGTGTAATAGACATCGGGCGTGGGCCCGAGCCAGGCGTCGTAATTCAGGTTCGCCGGCACCGGCTGCTGCGGATCGTCGGGCTTGGTCGGGTCGATCGGCAGGCCGATCTCGACCGCCTTGAGGCGGCCGATACGGCCGCTGCGCACGAATTCGCAGGCCTTGCGGAACTGCTCGTTCGGCCCCCAGGAACGCTGCTGGCTGCCGATCTGCATGATGCGGCCGCTCTTCGCCACCGCGTCGCGCAGGATCACGCTCTCGGCGTGGGTCATCGTGAACGGCTTCTGCAGGTAGACATCCTTGCCCGCGAGCACCGCGCGCAGGCCGATCTCGGCGTGCTGGTGATCGGGCAGGCTGAGCACCACGGCGTCGATGTCGGGACGGGCCAACAGCTCCTTGTAGTCGGCAAACGTCGCGATCCCGGGGGCGGTCAGGGCGTTGTCCCGGTAGAATTTCTCGACCCAGGCCTTGCCGGCGGCGATGCGCTTGCTGTCCACGTCGCAGACGGCCACGACGTCGGCGAGGCCGGACTTGAGCACGCCGGGCAGGTCGTGCCCGAGGGCGATGCGGCCGCAGCCGATCTGACCGACGCGGATGCGATTGCTCGGGGCGCCGGCGCCGAGCAGGCGGGACGGCAGGATCAACGGGGCGGTGATCAGGGCGGCGGCACCGGCGGCGGTGCGCACGAAGTGGCGGCGGGAGACGGGGGTAGTCATGGGGAGCGGGGTAAGGACAGGTTAACCACTAGTGACCCCGGATAGACACAGATTATCCGGACGAGGCCGAGCGCGGCGGAGGTGAACAGTCAAGCAGCGGAACGAATGGGGAGGGCTCGCGTCCCCGCGGGCCGGTTCGGACTTCATCCGTCTGCATCCGCGTCCGTCAGGGGTTAAGATGGACGGGGCCGCTCACCTGATGTTGTCGGTGTTGCTCACGAAGGCCACGCGGGTGCTGTCAGGCGACCACGAGGGCACGTTGATCGTCCCCTGGCCGCCGAAGACGTAGGCGATGACGCGCGGCTTGCCGCCCTCGATGGGCATCAGGCGCAGGTAGCAATGCTTGTAGTAGGGGTGATCCTCCGGCCGCACATCCTGGCCGTAGGAGATGAACGCGATCCATTTCCCATCGGGGGAGATGTGCGGAAACCAGTTGTTGAACGCATCGTCGGTCACCTGCTCCTGCTGCGAACCGTCGGGGCGCATGCGCCAGAGCTGCATGAGGCCGCTGCGGGTGGAGTTGTAATAGATCCATTTGCCGTCGGGCGTGAACTCCGGACCGTCGCTCAACGAGCCTTCGCTCGTCAGCCGGATCTCTTCGCCGCCGCCGGCGGGGATCTTGTAGATGTCGTATTTGTCGGCCTTCTGATCGGCGCCGTGCTTGCGGCCGCCCGTGTAGACGAGCCACTGGCTGTCGGGCGACCAGCCGTGGAAATACGAGGGCGACTTCGGCGTCACGCGCACCGGTTCGCCGCCGGTCGACGGCAGCTTGTAGATGACGGAGCGGCCGTTGTCCTCGCCCGGCGTGTGGATGCTCACGCCGAGCATCTTGCCGTCGAAGGTGAGGACATGGTCGTTGTTGTTGCGGCCGATCGTGCCGGTATGCAGGTCCGCCACCTGCTTGGTGACGAGATCGAAGGTCTTGAGCTGGCCGCGGTCGGGGCCGGGGCCGCTGACGTTGACGATGAGCGTGCGGCCGTCGGGCTTCCAATTCGGGGCCTCGAACTGGACGGGCGAGCTGTGGACGATCTCCAGTTTGCCGGTGTGGACGTTGAGGATCTCGAGATGCGCGCCGATGTAGTCGCGGTAGGGAACGTAACCGGCCTTGGGCGGCTGGATGATGCGCACGTCCTTGAAGACGGCCTCTTCCTTCACCTGCCCGTTGTGCGAGCAGAGAAACAGGCCCACGAGCGGCTCCTCGCCGAGATCGAGGTCCGCGAGCGTCTGCGACACGAAGGTCTCGCCGTAGCGGGCGGACGAGAAAATCCAGGTGTTGCCGCGACGCTCGAGCTGCACGACATCGCCGCCCTTGAGGTCGAGCACGAGCTGCTCGGTGATCGCACCCTTTTCGCGGCGGAACTGGAGCGAGGTGAGGCCGTCGCCGGCGTGCACGCAGGCGTCCACGTAGGCGGAATCGTGATCGAGCGACTTGCGGGCGATCCAGCCCGCCTTGCGGTGCGGATCCACGCCCTGCCCGATCCACTCGACGCGGGCGCGGACGATGAAGTCGCCCTTGAGCTTGTTCCAGGCGAACTGGAACTGGTCCGTCGTGCCCCACATGTTGATGCCCCCGGCGCTCATGCGGTAGTGCTGGAGCGATGGGTCGTAAACGGTGGAACCGGCGATCTCGGGCGACCCGACGTCAGCGGAGTCGGCGAATTGCCCGACCGGCGAACCGGCGGACAGGTTGAGCGCAAGCGTGAGCAGACCGGCCAGCAGGCCGGCGAAGCGGGGTGGGTTCATGACAGGGGGTGAATGGGGTGAGCAACGCCATGAGAGCTAAACCAAGCGCCCCCGTTTCGCCAATTTTATGGCAAGGATTTCCGGTCAATCGTTGGACCCCAAGGCGGCCTCTCCGCCGGCATTCGCTTACGGACCGCAGGGGCGCGCCATGGGCGCGCTCGCGGCAGGCGATTTCCGATGGAGGGTGCGGCAAGCCCGCGCCCCCTGCTCAAAAACCCATGCTCACGCCGCCGTCCACGGGCAGGACGGCGCCCGTGACGAACTTGGCGGCGGGCGAGGCCAGGTAAACGGCCGCCCAGCCGACATCGGCCGGATCGCCCAGCTTGGCCATGGGCGTGCGGCTGAGAATCTTGTTCTTGCGCGCCGGATCGCCGGCAAAGGCCTTGCGCGACATGTCGGTGTCGATCCAGCCCGGGGCGATGGCGTTCACCCGGATGCCATGGGCGGACAGCTCGGTGGAGAGCGTGCGCACCATGCCGAGCATGGCGGACTTGGCCGAGGCATAGGCCACCACCAGCGGAATGCCGAACAGCGAGGCCATCGAGGCCGTGAAGATGATCGAACCGTGTTTGCGCTCGATCATGCCGGGCGCAACGAGCCGCGTCAGTTCATGGGCGCCGATGATGTGGGTGTTCATCACGTCGAGGAATTCCTGCGGCGTCGTGTCCACCGCCGGCTTCTTGAGGTGCCGGCCGGCGTTGTTGACGAGGCAGGTGATGGGGCCGTGCTCCTTCGTGATGCGCCGCACCAGCTCGCCGGTGCCGGCCGTCGCGGTGATGTCGTGCACGGCGTAGGCCGCGCCCTCGCCCATGGCCTTGACGGCGGCGGCGAGCTCGGCCTCGCGCCGGCCGACGAGCACGACACGGGCGCCGGCCGCGTGCATGGCCTCGGCGATCGCCTGGCCGATGCCGGTGCCACCGCCGGTCACGACGGCAAGCTCACCCTTGAGGGAGAAGATGGACGAAAAGTCGGATTCTTTCATGCAACCGGCAGCCTAGCCGCCGGGCACACCCCTTGACAGGGACTAGCGAGGTCAACGGATGACCGTCGCCGGGAGAACCCGGTGCCGGGCGAATCTGCCTGACCGACCGTTGCTCCCGGCCCGCTTCAGCTCACGCATTCCGGTTGAAGCCGTCCACCACCCCGCGGATGGCGCGGGTGTGATCGGGCGTGCTGCCGCAACAGGAACCGATGATATTAACCCCGGTCGCGAGCACTTCGGGCACGTCCTTCGCCATGTCGGCGGGAAGCTGTTTGTAGACGGCCTTGAGGTTCTCGAGCACGGGCAGGCCGGCGTTGGGCTGCACCATGACGGGCAGCGAACAGTTTTCCCGGTAGAGCCGGCCGACCATCGCGGCGCCCTTCATGTCCATGCCGGTGCCGCAGTTCAGCGCCACCACGTGAGCGCCGCGTTCCTGCACGAACTCGGCCGCCTGTTCCGGACCGACGCCCATCATGGTCTTGTAGAACGTGCCGTCCGCCGAGAGATCGTAGGCCAGCGAGGCGATGATGCAGGGCGCGCCGGCCTGCTTCGCCGCGTCAATGGCCAGGCCGAGCTCCTCTAGGCCCGTCTGCGTCTCGATGATGATTGCGTCGGCGCCGGCCTTCACGAGCGCGCCGGCCTGCTCCTCGAGGGCGGAGCGCGCCTCCGCCTCGGTGAGCTCGCCGTACGGCTCGAGCAACGCGCCCAGCGGCCCGATGTCTCCAAGCACGTAGCCGGGACGTCCGCCGAAAGCCTCGCGCGTGATGCGCACGCCGGCGGCGTTGATGTCGGCGAGTTCCGCCTCGTGTCCATGGCGGCGGAGCATGATGCGGCTGCCGCCGAAGGTGTTCGTGATGATGCAATCGGCCCCGGCGTCGGCATAACGGCGCTGGATGCCGAGCACGCGGTCGGGATGCGTGAGATTCCACGCCTCGCCACAGGCGCCCGATTCGAGGCCGGCAAGGAAGAGCTGCGTGCCCATGGCGCCGTCGCACACGAGGCGGCGGGTCGCGAGGGACTCAAGGAGCGGGGGTTCGATCATGGGAGGGATTTAACCACGGATTGCACGGATATCACGGACGAAAACGAAAGCATGCCCGCTCCAGTCATCTTGAGCGAAGCGAAGAATGAAAGACATGGGTGATTGGTTTGAATCCGTGCCTTTCGGTGTAATCCATGGCGACTCGTCCGGCTTCACAGCGGGGCGAAGTTGCCGAAGGCGTAGACATGGAACCGGGCGAGGCGCGGATGGCCGGCGAAGGTCTTCACGATGTGGCCGGGGTCGAAGCCGAACACGAACCGCGCCATGTTCTTCGGGTTGGAAAGCATGCCCTTCACGGAGTTCTCGATGCCGCAGACGGCGGCGAAACGCACGAGCTGTTTCAGCGAACAGCGGTTGGGCACGCCGAGATGGACCGGCAGGGGCGACTCGTCCAGGAAACGCCTGATCGCCTCCTCGTTGAGCGACCATTGCGTGACGACAAAGCTCGCATACGCCGTCTTCCGGCGGAGGATTTCGAGGCCCTGTTCGAAGGTCAGCGGGCTGTTTCCCTCCGGAAACCCACCGACGCCGATCGCGAAACCCTGGAAGGCGCCGGTGGCGACGAGTTCGTCCACGGTGGCAAACGCACCCTCCTGATCGGTGTTGCCGCGGATGAGGAAAACCTTGTCGGTCAGCGGGCGGACCACGGCGGCGATCGCGTGCGCATCGGCCGCGTCCTTCACCTTGAAGGCCGGGATATGCGGCACGGGCTTCAGGCCCCGGGCATGCAATTCGGCACACTTGGCCAGCACCGCCTCCTTGCCCTCGGTCGGCAGCCAGGTGACGAAGATCTCATCGTAGGCAACCGTCGCCGGGACTTCATTGCGGGTCGTGATTTCGAGACTCATGCCCATGGGGAAAAGAAAAGGAAATTGCTAAACCGCGAATGGACACGAAAGCACACGAATGAGGACCAAACCCTCGCCATCTGTCATCCTGAGCAGAGCGAAGGATCCGGATTTATCCGCACGCGGCATCCACTCACCCGTGGATCCTTCGCTGCGCTCAGGATGACAGGCAGGGTGGAATGAATCCGACTCGTTTCTGTTCGTGTTCATGCGTGGTTCAGAGGCCGGCTCCGCTGAAGGTTTCGTCCGTTTCGAACACCCGGCCGTCGAAGACGACCGTGCGCTCGCGCCGGAGGTTGGCGACGCCCGCGAGCGGCGAATGTCGCGTGAGGATGAAACGGCTGAGCCAGCCGGGTTCGATCCGCCCGAACTTCTGTCCAAACGCCAGGCGGTCCGCGGCGGCCCCGGTGGCCGCGTGCAGAACGGCGCGCGGAGGCAGGCCGGCGCGCTCCATCAGTTCGAGCTCGTAAAGGAACCCCAGGCCGTGCGCCACGCCGCAGGAGCCGGCGTCGCTGCCGGCCAGGATGAGCACGCCCATCGCGTGGGCGCGCGCCAGGCTCGCCGCATGCTGGTCGAGGATGCGCTGCAGGTTGCCGGTGACGTTGGCGTCCCAGCCATAGCGCGCCGCCTCGTCCACCTGCACCTGCACCGGGGCAAAGGTCGGCACCCAGGCGGTGCGGCGGTCCCGCATGCGCGCGAGCTGGTCATCGCGCACGAAGAAGCCGTGTTCCACCGAGTCCACCCCGCTCTCCACCACCCGCTCGATGCCGGCGTCGCCCGAGGCGTGCGCGAGGGTCTGGCGGCCGTGGCTGCCCGCCGCGGCGACCAACTCTCGCAGCTCCCCGGTCGTCATCTGCGGCTCCGCGGTGACGGCACCCTGCTGGAAATTGATGATGCCGGTCGGGATCAGCTTGATGCGGTCCGCCCCCGCGGCGACGCGCGACGCGACGCAATCCGCCGGCGACGCATGTTCCTCCACCGCGCCGCCCATGAAGCTGCCGTAGCGGCCGCGGTGATGGATCGCCGCGCCGGGGCTGTCGAGGTAAGGCATCAGCGGCGGCGCGCCGCTCCGGCAGACACGGTTCAGGGCCAAACCGACACCATCCTTGTCGCCGGCATCGCGCACGCCCGCGAAGCCGAGGCGCACGAGTTTTTCCAGGCGCGGCATCGCGGCGGTGAGCAAGCCGGCGGGCGTCTGCTTCAGATACGCAGCGCGCCGGTCGAGGTCGAGTTCGCCGCCCTCGAGAAAGAGATGCGTATGCGCATCGATCAGCCCCGGCAACAACGTCGCATCGGGCGCAACGACGTCGGGCACCGCCTGGCCCGGGCGGATGAGCGCCGCCGGAGGAGTCCGTCCGTCGCGCCCCGCGAAGCGAATCCCGGCGGCATCGTAGACCACATGCGCGTCCCTCGCCGGCACGGCATCAGAACCGTCCAGCAAGACGCCCACATGCAACCAGACCGGGTGTCCGGGAGTGGCGGGAGGAACGGAAATCATCGCCGTGAAATCCCGAACGTCGGGTTCCAAACGCCAAAGAAATTCCAGCTGAGAATTTCGAAACCGCGCATTTGGATTTGTTTGGAGTTTGGCCCTTGGCGTTTGTGATTTCCCGCGGAGTTACTCCGCGGGGGCCGCCTCTGAACAGATGGCCATGATGGCCTCGGCCTGCCGGTATCCGGCGGTCTCCTGCGACTCGCCTTCCTGCGGGCGCCCGGCGGCGAGGGCTTCGCGGAGTTTCGCCACCATGGGATGGCCGGCAGGCAGCGGCGCGGGCGTCTTCTCGGGATTGGCGAGGGCGAAGTCCAGGCCCACTTCGCAACCGAGCGTGAGGTAGGCGCATTCGAGCTGCTCGCGCACGCCCTTCGGCGTGCCCCAGGCGAAATTCGAGAGGCCGACGATCAGGTGCACACCCGCCAGCTGCGGATCCGCGCTGATGAGGCGCATGGCGTCGAGGCCGATGTTGACGAGCCCGTAGGTGTCGGCACCGACGGGCGCGAGGCCGGGGTCGATGATGATCTGATCGGTGGTGCGGCCGGCTTCGGAGACGAGACGGTCCACGAAGTGCTTCGCCGTGGCGTAGGCGTCCTCGGCGGTGAGGCACTGGGCGCTGCCGCCGTCCACGAATTTTTCCGAGGCCATGACGACGACCTTGGTGTCATGGTCCCTCACCAGCCGGATCATCTCGTCGAGCTGCGTGCGGGACGCCGCGATCGAGTTGAGGATGGGCTGGCCGCTCTTCGCCCGGTCGTAATGCCGCAGCGCGACCTGGTGGTATTCGATGGACGGGTTGTCGAAGCTGAGCGGCACGGACGTCTCCGCCTGGATGGCGGAGACCACCTGCGGCAGCAGTTCCAGCATCTCCTCCATCCGCACCTGGATGCGGGCGGTGCCGTCGAGGTTGAGCGTGAGGTACTGCACCCCGAGATCCGCCTGCAATCTGGCGAGGTGGGCGTAGCCGGCGGCGTTGCGTTCGGTGAACGCCGCACGGGCGCGCGCGTAGGAGTTGTTGATCAACTCGCCGATGAGGTTGAAGGGGCGTGGGGGCATGGGGTATGGATTGTTGGAGGGCCTGGCTCCCGCCGGGCCGCGACGCGGGCCCTCCACGTCTCAACCGGCGCCGTCGAGTTCCTTCACGATCGCCTTGGCGACGTCCTCGGGGATGCCGGGGCGCTCCTGCTCCTCGCCCCATTTCAACTGGGCGGTGTAGGCGTCGCCGGAGGTGAGGCCGAGCTTCTGGGCTTCGGCGTCGATGCGCTCGGCGAACTTTGCCGGCAGGTCCATCTTCACCTCGCCGAAGTCATCCCACACCTTCACCGACGACGGCAGGTCGCGCCAGTAGAGGACCTGGTATTTGACGACGTTGTTGGCGGGACGGGCCGCGGCGACCGCGCTCGCGGTCGCCTTGACGCCGGCGCGTAGGGTGGCCTTGGGCTGCGGGCCCTTGCCCACGAGCCACAGGAACAGGTCCACGGCGGCCGAGGCGTCGGCGCCGTAGCCGTCGGCTCCGATCTCATCGGCGAACATCTGGCTGATCGGCGCGCCGCCGATTGCCATCTTGATGTGGTCGTAGCCCGGCTTGTCGCAGCCGTCGATGACGGTCTTCATGTAGGTCATCGTGGTGGTGAGCAGCGCACTCATGCCGATGATGTCGGGCTTGAATTCATCGGCCGCGACCTGGAACTTCTCGACGCTCTGGTCCACGCCGATGTCCTTCACGACGAAACCGGCGCCCTCGGCCATCATGCAGACGAGGTTCTTGCCGATGTCGTGCAGGTCGCCGCGCACGGTGCCCATGAGCAGGCGGCCGGTGGAGCTGGTGTCGGAGCCGTGCGCGGAGAGCAGCGGCTTGAGCACGGCCATGCCTGCCTTCATGGCCCGGGCGGAGATCAGCACCTCGGGGACGTAGAGGATGTTGTGTTTGAAGTCCTCGCCGACGACGCTCATTCCCGCGATGAGGCCGTCGGTGAGCACTTCCTGCACGGGGCGGCCCTCGGCGAGGGCGTCCTTGGTCATCTGTTCGACCTCCTTGGCTTTGCCCTCGTAGATGTATTGGTTCATCAGCGCGTAGTCTGGCATGGGAAACTTGGGTTGGTTCGTGGAAAGGGGTGATCGTTCGTGGGCGGCGAGCCGGCTCGCGCACGGACGGTGGCGTCCGCAGGCAGACCGCCCACAGGTGCAAGGGAGATCAGGCCGGGCCGAAGTGCGCCTTGTTGAATTCGTCGAGCGCGGCCTTCATCGCCACGATGTTCTCGCGGGGCATGCCGGGGCTGGTGCCGCCGCCGACGGAGAGCACCAGGTTCCGGCCGTCCTTGCCGGCCTTCTCGAGCACGTCGAGCGTGGCCTCGCGGACCTCGGCGGGCGTGCCGCGCACGCCGACCTCGAGGGGATTGACGTTGCCCATGAGGCACATCCGCTCGCCGATGCGCGCCTTCACGTCGGCGATATCGGTCTGCTTGCCCCAGTTGAGCATGTTGAAACCGACGTCGGGCAGGTGCTCGAGGCAGGCCTCGATCGAGGCGTCGTTGTGGTAGAGCTTCACCCAGTCCTTGGGAAACGCGTCGCAGATGCGCTTCAGGTAGGGATGACAGAACTCCTGGTAATGATCCTCGTTCACGAAGCCGACGATGTCATCGAGGATGAAGATGCCCTCGACGGTCGGGCCCATGGCTTTGCACTGGGCCTTGAGCCAGTCGATGATGAGGCGGGTCGAGAGGTCGAGGAGCTTGTGCGCCCACTCGGGCTTTTCGACGAGGTCGAGCATGAAGTCGCTGGTGTTGCGGGCGAAGCCGGCGGTGCACATCGGGCCGCGCGCGGTGGCCATCGTCCAGATCTCGCCGGTGTCGAGCACCTGCTGGCGCTGCATGCGCAGGCGGTGGAGCGTCATCGCCATGAAGGCGTCGGCCTCGACCTCATACTCGGGCAGCTTGTCCACGTCCTCGATGTTGAAGAGCATGTGGTACTCGCTCGGCGTGTTGTCCTGCCAGAACTTGATCTTGGAGCCGAGGACGGACGGCTCGGCGGCCATGCCGTATTCGAGCCACCAGCCGGGCACGAAGATGATGTCGGGGAATTCGCGGTGGATCTTGAGGTGCGACTGGAACCACAGCTGCGGATCCAGGAAGAAATCCATGTGCTTCACGCCGACGTAGCCCGGGATCCAGGGGCTGTCGATGATCATGGCCATCGGAATCTTGGAGAGTTTCTCGCCGCGCGCGGCGCGTTTGAAAATGTCCCATTGGGCGGGTGTCATGGTATTTCGGAGTTAGGGGAGGTCGTTTGGCGTTTGGAATTTTCGAATGTTACGGCGCGATCAGGATTTCCTTTTCGGTGACCTGGATCTGCACGCCGGCGGCCTGGGCGGCCTCCTCGAGACAGGCCTTGAGCATGACGACCGGGTCGGGACCCACCTGCAGGCGGCGCATGAGGCCGAAGCCCTTCTTGGGACCGACCGTGAGGTTGACCTTGAGCCCGCGGCGCTTCGCGGCGACACGCGTGCCGTCGGGCAACGCGGCGTTCATCGGCTTCAGGAACGCGTCCACGTAATGGACGCCGATGCCGGACTTGTCGGTGAAACCGGGCGGCAACTTCTCAGTGGCGGCGGTGGCGAGGTCGCAGAGTTTGATCATGAGGTGAGGAGGTTTCAGGAAACGGTTTGGGGCGCGCGCGTCTGCGCGAGGGCATAGTGGATCGCCTCGAGGGCAAGCCCCCACTTGTGGGCGCGGCCGGCGGGCGCGCAGTGACAGCCGGTGGGCGCGGATTCGCGCGACCAGTCGAACACCTCGTCCAGGGGACGTCCGACCAGCGGACGGTCGGCGGCGATTTCACGCAGATGATCCCCGGCGTCGGCGAGGTAGGAACAGGTGAGCTTGTGACCTTCATCGTCCGGCGCCGGCCGGCAGGAGCTTTCCAAGATGACGAGTCCTTCACCCGGACCGCTCAGCCTGACCCGATAATCGAAGGCCAGCGGCTGATGCGAACAGGTGGTGCCATCGAAGCGGAAAACAGCCTCGAGCGAGCCGTCGTCCAGCGGCGTGAGGCTGACGCGCTCGGCCGCCCACTTCCGGAGGGCGCGGGGGTTGACCGTGTAACGCGGCTCAGTGGGGCCAGTCTGCGGCTGGCCGGACGTCCGGCCGGAGACCGGGCCCACTTGATGCCGATAAGGCACGCGCCGGTAGCGACACGGCGAGAACGAACAGCTTTCGCACGGGGTTGCGTTGGCGACCGGACGGCCCGCGGACGCGGGCGCGAGGCCGAACACCGCGAGCAGGGACTTCTTCGGCTTCAGCATGCCGCTCGACAGCACCTCGAGCGGTCCGGGCAGCGGCCGGCTCAGGCGCCGGGAAATCAGGGTGAAGAGCTTGTTCTGCTCGGCCACATCCCACCCGGCATAACCGGGACTGTAGTGCGGCACGGCCATCAGGCCGTCGTGCCCGGCCAGATCGCACAGGCGTCCGCTGGTACGCGCCACCAGGTCCTCGACGACGGCGGACCCATAGATCTCGAGGAAAAAATACTCGTCGGGCCTGCCCTCGTTCCAGAGCGCGCGGGCGTGCTCCTCGCACTCGCGGCCCGCGCTGACCGCGACCAGGACGGCGCCGGCCGCAGCGTGCATTAGCAGATGATCGCGCAAACGCGGCGAGCCGAACGCCTCCCCATCCAGGCGCAGCGTCTCCGCCTCGAGACGGAGGTCCACACGACGCTGGCAAGCCCACGGCCGCCCATGCTGCGCGTACCAGTCGCGCGCCCAGGCCATCAGCTCCCTCACCCGCGTGCCCGGCTCGTGCCCGCGCGGATAGCCCAGCAGGCGGAGGTACTCGGCCTCCTGCACGTGGAATTCGGGTTGGGCGTGGAAGGATTCCATGGCTACCTTTCGGGCACCTCCGCCCCGCCGACCGGGGCGAACTGGCAGCCCTCGACGAAATAATCGAAAAAGCCCGGGTGCGTCTCGAGGCGGCAGTGCTGCACGCGTTTCACCAGCGCCTCCAGCTCGGCACGTTTCGTGCGCGAAAGCAGCGCGATGCAGGCCCCCTCGACGGAAGCATTGCCGACCTGCACGATTTTTTGCGCAGGCAGGTTCGGGATCAGGCCGATGCGCTTCGACGACTCGAGCCCGAGGTGCCGGCCGAAACCGCCGGCGAGGTAGAAGACGTCGAGCTGGGAGTAGTCGATGCCGTATTCGGCGAAGGCGATCTGCAGGCCGGCGACGTTGGCGCCCTTGGCCTGGGCCAGCGCGTTGATGTCGGCTTCGCTGAACGTGACCGGCCGGTCACCGTCCCCGGCCACGACAAATTCGTGGGCGCCGTCCTCGAAACGACCGAGCGCGTTCATGCGGCCGGTGCGCAACAGCTCGGCGAGCAGGTCAACCAGCCCGGAACCGCACAGACCCTCGGGCGGGCCGTCACCGATGACGCGTGCCTCGACCCGGCCGTCGTCGTGGATGGCCACCTTTTCGATCGCACCGGGGAGACCGGGCATGCCGAACGTGATCTGGCCGCCCTCGAAGGCCGGACCGGCGGGGCAGGACGCGGCGAGGACCTTGTGCCGGTTGCCGACGATCAGCTCGGTGTTGGTGCCGATGTCCATGACGGCGACGAGACGTTCCTCGTGGGCCAGGTCGACCGCGAGCATGCAGGCCGCGGCGTCGGCGCCGACGTGGCCGCTGATGATGGGCAGGCCGTAGATGCGCGCCTGCGGATGGATGGGCAGACCGAGGCGGCGGGCGGTGTCGCTCAGGCTGGTGGTCTGGCGCCTGCCGTCGGCGAGCTCCTGCTCCGTGACCGACTGGTAGGGGCTCTGGCCGATGGAATACACCGAAAGCCGGAAGAACATGTCGCGCATCGTCGAGTTGCCCGCGAGGACGACTTCGTAGATCGAGCGCGGGTCGACGGGAAGCTCGGTGATCGCGCGGCCCAGGTAGCCGGTGAGCGTGCGCTGGAGCGTCTTCGTGCGGTCGTCGGTGTCGTACTGGATGCGCGCCATCACATCGGAACCGCCGAAGCGCTGCGGGTTCTCGAAGGACGAATCGGCGACGACCTCGCCGGTCTCGAGGTTGAGCAGGCGCACGACGACGGTCGTCGTGCCGAGATCGATGGCGAGGCCGTGCAGCGGCCCGGTGCCGCGATCGATCTCGACGCCATCGAGCAGGATGCAGTCGCCCTCGCGCGTGACGGCGGGATCGAGCCGCCAGGTGCGCGGCCCCGTGGGCAGCTCGAAGGCGTGCTTCTCGATCTTCATCGTGCCACGGCGCATCGTGTGGCAGCGCACGGTCCCCTGCTCCGCCGCGATGCGGGCGCAGCACGAGAGACGGAAACCGCCTTTCAGGTGCTTTTCCTCCGGGCCGGGCTTCGACAGGCACTCCATGCCTTCGGTCACCTCGACGACGCATTCCTTGCACTTTCCCTGCTTGTTGCACGACGTCGGCACCGGGATGCCGAGCTTCTCGCCCTGCGCGAACAGCGACATCCCCCTCTCGGCCGGGGTGACCTGCGAGTTGAAGTGCAGCTCGACGCTCATGGGGTGAGGCGCCCGGCTGTTTGATGTAGGGCGGGGTCTCCGAACCCCGCCTGCTTGCGCATACGATTCCACGTTCGAGGCGGGGTTCGGAGACCCCGCCCTACAATAAAGTGTGCCCGCGCGCCCCTCACCGCTTCCCCTCCAGGCTCATGATGCCGGCCTTCAGGAAACCCAGGGCGTAGGCCATGCCCGCGTGCCAGGGGGCCGCGCAGCTCATCTGCGGCGCATGGTCGGGGATGATCACGCCTTCGAAACCGTTCTTTTTGAGGATCGCGAGCACCCGGAGCACATCCACCTCGCCGTCGTCGATGAAGGTTTCCTTGTAGTGCGGCACCTTGTCGCGGACGTTCCGCAGGTGGACGTAACCGAGACGGTTCTGTCGCGCATAAAGGTCCACGACGTCGTAGAGATCGCCCTCGGTCATCTCGGCCAGCGAACCGACGCAGAACTCGAACTGGTTCACCGGGCTCGGGTTGAGGTCGACGACCTTCTGGTAGAGCTGCGGCTGGTAGACCAGCCGCGGCTGGCCGCGGATGAACGGCATCGGCGGATCGTCGGGATGCAAGGCGAGGCGCACGCCGGCCTCTTCCGCCACGGGCACCACCTCGTCGAGAAAGCGCTTGTAGCGGTCCCAGAGCTGCTCGTGCGTGGCCGGCGGAATCGTGCCGGTCTGGCGCGACGGCGCGGTCGGATCCACGACCATGTTCCAGACGAGACCGTTGGGCATCGGCAGGTCGTAGGGGCCTTCCATGCCGACGGACGGAGCGTCGCCGCGCGCGTAGTTGCCCTTGGTGCGGCCGGCCACGCCCGCGATGGAGAAATTGTAGCCCATGATCGGGATGCCCGCCTCGCCCAAACGACGGAGGATCGTCTTCACGTTCTCGATGTGCTGCGCGCGCTTCGGTCCATCCAGCAGGATGTCACCCCAGTGCGCGGGATCGAAATTCTCGATCGCTTCCAGCTTCAACCCGGCGGCCTCGACGTTGCGGCGGACGGCCTGCAGCTCTTCGAGCGACCACAGCCGGTCCGGGTCGCCGGCCTGCCCCCAGCCCCAATCGGTGCCAAGCGGCTGGTCGTCGGTCGCGGAATGACCGGCGCCTCCGCGGAAATAATCGACCAGATGGGCGATGATGTGGGTGGCGCCGGCCTGCTTCGCGAACGCGAAGTTCTCCGGCGTGAGCATGTGACGGTAGAGACCGAGACCGAGCTTCATGGGGCAAGAGACCGAACCTAGGGCGCCTCCTCCCGGTGACGACCCCCTGTCCAGTCAACGGTTGATTCAACTCTTCTGGGTTCGCAGTGAATTGCCATCTACCCACTCGCTTTCAACGAGTTCCGTCCTCGGCGTGGCCGGGATGCCAAGATCATGGTTGGCAATACGAGCGGCCAGCAGCTCGACCGCCCAAGCCCCCATCACGCGCTGGTTCTGCTGAAGCCCGGAAAAGCCGGTGCCCTGCACTTCATGGCTGAGCACCACCACCCCCATGCGTTTGGGCATCTGGATCTGCAGGCGGCGCAACACCGCCCGCAACCGGGCGACCATGTCGGGCAAATGGACGAAAATCAGGACGTCGGGCCGCTCCCGCACCAGCCATTCGGTGAACGGCGGTTCCTCCAGCGCCTGCAACTGCAGGATCGGCAGCGCCGCGCCCGAACCGAGCACGTGCTCGCACCAGCCCAGGTAGGCCGCGCTGTGGGCGTAGGCGCTGCGCGTGTCCTCGTAGGCGCCCAACACCAGGCCGGGCCGCCGGTAACCGAGGGCATGCACGCGCTCGAGCGCATGCAGCGTGTCGTTGTAGAAATGGCTCGTCACGCGGTGCAACGGCGTGCGGATGCTCAGGCCGACCGTGACGATGGCGTGCTTGCCCAGCTCGGCGGGAAACTCCTGGTTGAAATCCGGGCTGCCGAAACAGAGCAGGCCGTCGATGCCGCGGGTCACGAGGATCTCGTCGAACCGGCGGTAGCTCATGCCCGGAGCGCGCATCCAGAGCGACTCGAGCCGGTAGCCGAGTTCGGCGGCGCGGGCCTGCATGCCCTCGTAAATGCGCGTGAGGTGCCTGGAGCGCTCCCATGGCCGCAACGTATCGTAAAACGAGATCACGCCGAAGCAGGCCTGCTGGCGCACCGCGCGCGGCTTGCGCAGGTGCCGCATCAGATCCACGATGCGCGCATCGGGCGCATAGCCGGTTTCGCGCGCGAGCTTGAGCACGAGCGCCTTCGTCTTCGCGGAAATGCGGGGGCTGTCGCGCAGCGCCAGCGACACGGCGGAAGGGGAAACACCGGCGAGCTTCGCGATGTAACGGACGTTCATGCAGTCAACCGTCTAGCTCGAAGCGGTGCGGCGGCGAGCGCATTCCCCGCCTCATGACCAAAGTGGAGGTGCGCCGGACGCCCTACCCTCGCGGACTTTCCGGCGGCCCGAGGTAGCTCGGGCGAACTCCCGGCACCGGACGCGGTCCGCGCGCGGGCGGCGTGACCGGTGGCGGCGCCGTGTCGATCACGATGCGCTCCAGCACGACGCCGGGATCCACGAGCCAGAACTTCAAGGTGTGGCGGCCGGGCCCGGCCAGGGCATGTGTGGTCGCCACGCGGCGCACGCTGTCGGCGACGGCCGCATACCAGTTCGACTGCGGCGACCAGGTGCCGACCTTCACGACCTGCGGCGGCTCGTCGTCGATCGAGATGGCGTAGCGCAGACCTTCGCCGGACTGGAAATCGAGCGACGGCGCGAGGTGCACCTCCACCTTCACCTCTCCGGACGAGAAGGTGTGCAGGTCGTATTCGAGACGCGGCGTGCCGCCGCCCGGGGTCACGGCAGGCAGGGTCACGGGAAACGCCGTGATGCCGCCGTGCGTGCGGCCGAAGCCGGGGAGCTTTTGCCAGGTCACGCCATCGGCCGCAACGGCGCGATCGAAATGGAGCGCGTCGATGGCGATATGCCGGTCGGATTCGACGAAACCTTTCACGGCCCCGGCCGGCTTGTGCACCGGCAACTGCACCTCGAAGCGGCCGGCGGCGCCGCCGTTGACGGCGATGGTCGCGGTGTGGCGGCCCGCCGGCACGGCGGCCCAATCCACGCCGACCTCGATCCGTGCGGTGCGGTCCGCCACGCGACCGGAGCGGGTGGACAACGTCACCCAGGGCTGGCCGGCGGTGACGGTGAAGTCGTAGGCCGCGGCCCCGCGGTTGAACACCTCGACCCAGCGCGTGGCGGCTCCGTGCAGGGCCTGCAATTCCGGCAGCACCGGACGCGGTGCGCCATAGACCGGCCAGCCGATGTCGGAGCCCTCGATGGCCGCGCCGAGCGAGGCTTCAAGGCGCGGGAGCACTTCGCTCACGGCGGGCATCACCTCCATCTCGGGTGACTGCCAGGTGGTGTAACCGAACTTGATCTGGCTCATCATGTGGTTCCACTTGCCGCCCCCGAGCCGGTGATACCGCTCGGCGAGCTGGCGGTCGGCCGCGAAAAGTTCGCGGGTGCGGGCGGCAAACGCGTTGGCGTCGGTGCGCCCCTGGCGCGCGTAAAGCCGGTTGAGCCCGGCGGAAACGTAGAGTTCGTGCACGCCGGCGCTCGCCTTCACCGGATAGAGCACGAGCTGGTAGAAGGCATCGCGGCATTCGGGCGCGAGCGCGGCCTCGAGCTTTTCGGCGCGGACGACGAGGTCCGCCCACGCGGCGAGCATGCGCTCGGCCTCGCGGTAATTGGTCAGGCTGTAGGTATCCGGTTAGAGCAGCTCGGGCGTGCGACGGCGGTTGAGTTTCGAGTATCCGTTGACGAGCGCGGCCACCTCGGCGGCATGTTCCGTGCCGAACTGCCGCGCAGCCCACTGCCGCGAATACTCCTCCAGCTTCTCGTAGGGCCAGCGGGCGGGGTTCCAAGCGTAGCGGATGAAAAACTCCGTCGGAAACTCCATCGGCTTCAGGTCGCCGACGTTGACGATCCAGATGCGATTGGCCTCGAGCTGCCAGGCCAGGTGCATCTGTTCCCAGACCTTCGTAATCGGGGTGACGTTGATCCATTTGTAATTCCGCGGGCCGCCGACGTAGTCGAAATGATAGTAAACACCGGCGCCCCCGGGCCGCTTGCGCTCTTCGGGTGTGGGCAGCCGGCGGAGGTTGCCCCAGTTGTCATCGCACCAGAGCAGGATCACGTCGTCGGGCACGCGCATGCCGGCCTCGTAGTAGTCCTGCACCTCCTTGTAGAGGGCCCAGAGCTGGGGTTGCTGCGCGACGGGCCTGCCGGTCACGGAGGCGATGATCTCGCGTTGGTCGGACACGATGCGCTCGAGCAGCCTGGTGTTCGTATCGGCCGACATGGCCTCGTCGCCGTCACCGCGCATGCCCATGGACATGATGTTCTCAAAATCCTTCGTGCGTTCGACGCTCGTACGCCAGAATTCGCGCAGCACGGCGTCGTTTTTCGAATAATCCCACGGCCCCCGGCCGTATTTGCCCCACTCGGCGTGGGCGCGCATGAGCGGCTCGTGATGCGAGGTGCCCATCACGATGCCGTACTCGTCCGCGAGCCGCGGATTTTCGGGGTCGTCGTCGTTGAACGCGCGGGGCAGCCACATGGCCGGCCAGAGGTAGTTGGCGCGCAGGCGGAGCAGCAGCTCGAAGAGATCGGCGTGAAATTCGCGGCCGAAGCGGCCGTATTTTTCGTAAACCCAGCCGGAGAGCGCGGGCGCCTCGTCGTTGAGGAAGATGCCGCGGTACTGCACGGCCGGGCTGCCGACCAGATGCCGGCCCGCGGCGAGATGCAGCTCGGCGCGCTTCTTCACCGGCACGTCCGCCCACCAGTACCAGGGTGAGACGCCGATCTGTTCCGAAATCTCGTAGATACCGTAGATCGTGCCGCGCTTGTCGCTGCCCGCGATGACCAGCGCGCGCTCCACGCCCGGCAGGGGCTGCTCGACCGTCTCGATGACGAAGGCCTCCCATTTCCCCCGGATGGCGGCGACATCGAGCTTGCCCGCGGCCACCAGGCCGTCGATGAGCGCGCTTCGGCCCACGGTGCCGATCAGGACGGCCGACGCCGCCTTCGCCGGCGTCGCGGTCGCGAAATCCGGCTTCCGCCCGGTCACGCGTTCCACGTCCTTTTGCAGATCGCCCGTCGCGCGCAGCACGCCCGGCCAGTCGTTTTCAGAGGCGTACAGCGGCGCCGTCGCGCCCGGGCCCGCCAGCGGGAAGGCGCCGGCAGCCGCCGGCTCCACGAGCAACGGAGCCTCCACCAGCGAGGAGAAGGCGCGCACGGAGGCAGCGATGAAAAAACCAACAAGGGGAAGGAGCGTTGAGCGGCGCATGAGGAGGAGAGGAGGCCAGGGCCGGCCAGCTTCGCGCAAGCCCGGTCGAAGGCAAACCGGACGGCCGGATTTTTCATTCTAAGTTATGAATATCCGGCGGAGCGGACCGGAAAAGAAAAGCCCGCCGTCCGGAAAGGAGGGCGGGCTGGAAGACTCGGGCGTTTGCGCTCAGAACTTGCGCGTCACCGTGACGCGGAAATTCGTGGGCGTGCCCGTGTACACCATGGAGCGGTTGATGCTGGCCATGTTGTATTCCTTGTTGAGCACGTTGTCCACGTTCAGCTGGGTGCTCCACTGGTCATTGATGGCGTAGGCCAGCGCGAGGTTCACCAGCGTGCGGGCGCCGAGGTAGAAGCTCGGCTGGTTGGGAATCACGTTGGTCGGCGTGCTGGCGGCCGTGAGGCCGGAGGGCGCGTCGCCGGGGCGGTTGCCGATGTAATCGACCCCGATCGAGGCGCGGAGGCCCGCGAGGGAGGGCGCCGTCTCCTGGTCGAAGCTGTAGCTCACGAGCACGCCGCCCGACTTCTCGGCGACTCCGCGGAACTCGACGCCGTTCGGGTCGCGATTCTTGAAGTGCGTGTAGTTGGCGATGACCGAGATGTTCTTGTTCGGATTGGCGCGCAGCTCGTATTCCCAACCCTTGGCCGTGCGGTCGGAGAACAGCGCCGGCAGCAGCGGGCTGGGCGGCGGGGTCGTGAGGTTGCCCGGGTTCGGCACCGAGAAGTTGTCCTGCTTGATGTCGAAGCGCGAGATCGTGAAGTAGACCTTGTTGTCGAGCAGCTTCAGGCGGGCGCCGAACTCGTTCTGCTTCGAGCTGGTGAGCGCGGGCACGAACGCGCCGGTGATCGACGGGTTGTTGGCGGACGACTGCTCGCTGTAGGCGTAGTAGAGCGACACCACGTCCTTGTAGGGCTTGATGACGACGCCGTACGACGGGAGCGAGGTGTCGGGCGAGCTGCCGCGGAAGACGTTCGTGAGCATGCTGCGCACGCGCTGGCGGTAATACTGCTTGGAGAGCGCGGCGTTGAGGATCAGGCGCTCATCGAGCAGGGAGAGGTTCTGCGAAACATAACCCTGCAGGAAGCGGTTGCTCGTGTGGTTGTAGAAGTTGACCGTGCCGCGCGTCCAGGCGACGTCGGTGTAGGCGTCGATGTTGAAGTTCGGCGCCGAGATGTTGGAGGCCCAGTTGCCGTAGTTGCGCTGGCCGGAGTAGGCGAAGCCCAGGAGCGTCGTGGATTTCAGCGTCTCGTTGTCCACGATGTAGGCGTAGTCGTTCTGGACGTAGAGCGTGCGCGGGTCGTCACGCGGGTCGGTGCCGGAACGCGAAAAGACGCGCGTCGGCTGCGTGGTGATCGGCGAGCCGGTGTAGGGCGCGGTCGAGAGATACTGCATGCCGGGGACGTAGTTGCCGGTCAGCGGATCGCGGTTGCCGCCCGTGCCGCCGGTGCTGTTGCCGGTGTTCAGCTGCGGGGCGTACTGCGAGGCCTTGTGGTACAGGGCCGCCAGGCGCATCTGGATGCCGCCCCAGAGCTCGGCCGTGAACTCCAGCTTGAAGTCGTGCTGACGGTCGGTGCGGTAGATGTCGTCCGCGTACACGCTCAGGTCGCGCGGCACGCCGGCGATGGTCTTCGCCGTGCCGGTCTTGGTGCCGGCGCTCGGGTCGACGGGCAGACCGAGGTAAAGCGTGGATTCCCAGTCCGTGTAGATGTACTGGAGGGTCAGCTGCGCGGTATCCGAGAACTTGTAGGTCAAACCCGGCATGAGCGTGGTGGAATGGATGTAGGAATCCTGCCACCAGTTGTCCCAATGCCGCACGGAGCCGACGAAGCGGAACGCCATCTTGTCGCTGAGCGCGCGGTTGTAGTCGACGTTGCCGCTGTTGGCGTCGAACTTGCCGACCTGGACGCTGACCGAGCCGAAGTTCCGGAACTGCGGTTTCTTGGTGGCGTTGTTGATCGTGCCACCGGGCGAGGTCGGCTGCGGTGCGAGGATGGAGTTGGGGCCCTTCACCACCTCGATGCGATCGACGATCGCGGGGTCGAGATTCATGAAGCCGCCGTAGGTGAAGCCGTCCACGGCGTGGCCGTCGGCCTGGAAACCGCGCACGTTGGTGCGCTCGTTGGCGTTGGGCAGGGTGGACTCGCTGACGCCGGCGATGTATTTCACCGCGTCCATCAGACGGCCGGCGCCGACATCCTGGATCACCTCGCTGGTGATGACCGAGACGTTCTGCGACGAGTCCATGATGTTGAGGCGCACGCGGCCGGCGGAAGTGGATTCCAACGAGGTGTAGCGGCCGACGGTCGAATCGGACGAGTTCACCAGGAAGGGGGAAAGCACGACGACCTCCTCCTTGTCCTTTTGCGGTTGATTCGCGGCCGGGGCGGTTTGAGCCGCCAGCGGCCAGGCGCTCGCGACGAACGCAAGCGCAGCTAGATGTCTGCTGACATTATTCTTCACGGTGGGGTTGGGTGTGACCGACAAGGCACGGAAATACCCATGCGAGGGCACGGGCTTTCGCCGCGATTCTTGTCGGTTGGTTTTGGGGTATAGGTGGAAAAACCGAACGCTCCGGGGTATGACTTTGGATATACTCGAAACCAACCACCCGCGGATTCAACAGTTGAACAAATCGTGCGTCGTTCACCCTATCCGGCGCGGCCTTTCGTGCGTCCGACCGGCCGGCGTCACCGTAGGCTGGCTAATGGGTGACTGTTGCGCCGATTGAATCGCGTCGGGAGCATGCCGACGATTTGCCTTTGCCCGCCGCGTCCTGCATGAAAACCTTCCGCTTCGCGATGCGCCCGCCCCTCCATCCGCCTGGCACCCGCCGCCCGCTTTTCGTCCCGGCACGAAGCCTCGGTCTGGCCTTGGGCCTGCTCGGTGCGCTGCTGGACTCGGGGTGCTCCCGCCAGGAACCCCCTTCCGCTCCTGTCGCCGCCCGGCCGGCTGCCCCCGGCACCGTGGATGATTCAGGCCTGCTTGTGCCCCAGCCCATCGGCGGCCCCATCGGCCGGCCGCCCTGGATTGCCCATGTCAACGCCATCGATCTGGACCAGGACGGCCGGATGGATCTCGTTTTCTGCGAGGCGCAGGACGGCGAGGTCCGGTGGCTGCGCCAGACCGCGCCCGGGGTATTCGAGGAAAAGCTCCTCGCGACCGGCCTGCGGGCGCCCGTCCACGTCGAGGCGGCGGACATGAACGGCGATGGCCACCTCGACCTGCTCGTCGCGAGCATGGGCGCAGTGTTCCCCAACAACGACCGCATCGGCACCGTGTTCATCCTGGAGAACGACGGCCGGCAAAACTTCACCGTGCGCCCCGTGCTGGAGAACACCACCCGGCCCGTGGATGTGCGCGCCGCCGACCTGAACGGCGACGGCCGGCTCGATCTCGTGGTTGCGCACTTCGGTTACGACCAGGGCGAGGTCGCCTGGCTCGAGCGCACCGGTCCGTGGGAATTCCGGCGGCACGTCCTGCTCGAGCTTTCCGGCGCCATCAACGTGGTGGTGGACGACTTCAACGGCGATGGCCGGCCCGACATCGTCGCGCTCATTTCGCAGCAGTGGGAAGAGGTCTACCTGTTCGAAAACGAGGGCGACGGTCGCTTCACCACGCGCCGTCTGTGGGGTTCGACCAACGAGGATTACGGCAGCAGCGGCCTCACCGTGGCGGACCTCAACCGCGACGGCCGGCCCGACATCATCTTCACCAACGGCGACGGCTTCGGTCCCGCCGCCACGCCCGGCCCGCGCCCGTGGCACGGCGTGCAATGGCTGGAAAACAACGGCGACGGCAGCTTCCGGTATCATCGCATCGCCCACCTGCCCGGCGCCTACTCGCCGGTCGTGGCCGATCTCGACGGCGACGGCCACCTCGACATCATCGCCTCGACCGCCTACGCTGACTGGAACAACAAGAACCGGAACGTCGTCTCGCTCATCTGGTATCGCAACGACGGCCGGGCGCGCTTCGAGCCGCGCATCCTGGCCCGCACACCCAAGGACCTGATCACCCTCACCGCGGGCGATTTCGACGGCAGCGGCCGGGTGTCGCTCGCGACCGGCGGCTTCTACATCTACCCGCCCTACGATTCCATGAGCCGCATCACGCTCTGGCGCCGCCTCACCCGCCCATGAACAAGCGCCCGCTCATCACCGGCCTGGCCGTGCTGGCCGGCGTCGCCGCGGCCGGCACCGGCGCCTGGTGGTGGCATGCCGGCACCGCGCAACAAGCCGTGATCGCCGGCCTGCCGGCGACGCCCGATCTCTCCTCCGCGCCCGCCCCCATCCGCAAACGCCTCGCCGCCGCGGAAGCGCAGGCCCGCAGCCGCTTCGGCTCCGCCGAGGGACTGCGCGCGCTCAGCCGCCTCTATCACGCCAACGGGTTCCCCGAGGAGGCGCTGCAGTGCTACCGCGCCCTCCAGCAACTGGAGCCGAAGGAAGCCCGCTGGTTCCACCTCGCGGCGCTGCTGACCGCCGGTTACGGCGAACTGGATCCCGCGCTCGAACTCTGGAAACGCGCGACCGCGCTCGACCCGGCCTATACGCCGGCATGGCTGCGACTCGGCGAAACCTGCCTCAAGGCCAACCGCCCGGCCGAAGCCGAGGCCGCCTTCAACGAAGTGCTTCGCCGCGCCCCCGACGACGCCTATGCGCTTTTCGGCCTCGCCCGCCTGGACTTCGAGGCGCAGCGCTGGGATGCCGCGCGGCAGAAGCTCGAGACCGTGGTGAGCCGCACGAACTTCACCGTCGGCTACGATCTCATCGTTTCCCTCTACGAGCGCCTCGGCCAGCACGACCGGGCCACCGCCATCCGCGCCGCCGCCAAGGCTTCGGGCGCCTACCGCGACCCGGTCGACCCCTGGGCCGATTCCCTGATCGAGGACTGTTACGAACCCTACCGTCTCGGGATCGCCGCCGGCACGCTGGCCCGCAGCGGCGATCCGGCCACCGCCGTGCGGCTGCTCCAGCGTGCCGTCGAGATCACGCCCGACGACGTGTCCGCGATCTTCCAGCTCGGCACGCTGCTCATCCAGCAGGGCGACCATGCCGGCGCCATCCAGCACCTCCGGCGCTGCACGGAACTGGCTCCGGACTTCGCCGACGGCTGGGCGAACCTCAGCGCGCTGCAGGCCATGCTCGGCGAAAACACCGCCGCCGCCCGCACCCTCGCCGAGGGCCTGCGCCACTGCCCGCAATCCCCCGGCCTCCACCTCCAGTATGCCCGCGACCTGCAGAAGGCCGGGCGGCTGGCCGAGGCCGTGACCGAATTCCAAACGTCGGTCCGGCTCCGGCCCAACGAACCCGACGCCTACATCGAGCTCGGCAACCTCTTCATCCGCCAGGGGCGCAACGCCGACGGCGTGCGCCAGATGGAACTCGCCCTCGAAGCCGAGCCCGGGCACCCGATGGCGCTCAGCGTGCTGGCCTTCAACGCCATCATGAGCGGCCGGGAAGCCGAGGCCCGCGAGCGCCTCGCCGCCGTGCGCGAACAACCGCGCGTGCCGCGCGAGCAGGTCCAGCGGCTCGTCAACGCCTACCGCGAGCAATTCGGCCGCGCGCCGTAAGCCGCCCGACAACCACCCTAACGCGGCGCCGCGATCTCGACCATGCCGGCGGATGATTCCGGCAGTTCATGTCGGCTCGTGCGACCGTCCGGCCAGCGCACCTCCAACGAACGCGGTGCCGTGCGCAGCCCGAAAAACGCGATCGGGGACGACTGCGAATAGTACCCCGAACCCGCGCCGATCTCCGCGGTTCGCGTGGTGCCGTCGGCCAGCGTGAGCACCAGCCGGGCGCCGATCGCGGTGGGATTCGCGGACGGCCCCTTCAATCGCACGCGCCAAGGACGGGCTCCCGCCACCGGGCGGAGCGAAAACGCCAGCGCCGGCTGGTCATTCCGGCTCGCCACCAAGGCGGGCCAGCCGTCGGCATTGAGATCCGCCACCACCAGCGCCTTGGCATCGCCGGGAACGATCAGGCCGCTTTCCGCCGGATCGAGCGCGCGAAAACCGCCCTGCCCGTCGCCGGCCAGCACGACCCCCAGCCCGCCGGTGAAGCGCCCCGAGGACTGCGCCGGCGCATGGGAATTCTGCACCAAAGCGAGGTCCGGATGGCCGTCACCGGTCAGGTCGACCGCGACCATCCCTTGCACCGGCGCGAGCTGCACCGCCCAGGGCAGCGGCACGAAACGATGCGGCCCCGCCGGCTGGCTGAGGTAGACGCCGCTGCGCAGCTCAGCCGCGTCGAAGCGCTTCGCCCGCGCGAGCCGCTGCTCGCCGACGATCTCCGTCAGCGAAGCCTTTGCATAGTCGTCCTGCCGCGGAAAGCGGCGCAACAGTCCGGAGATGCGCGGCGCGATTTCATTGCGGGAGCGCCGGGGGTAGAGCTTGTCGCCCTCGGCAACGGCCTCGAGCACGAGCGGCGGCCCGCCGTCGCCAAAACGTCCATGAAAGAGAATCGCCGGACCCGCCAGGTAGGGCGTGTTCAGACCGGCATTGCCGACCGCATAATCCGGCCGGCCATCGCCGTTGAAATCGGCGCTCACGAGCGACGACCACAGACCGGTGTGAGTGAATCCCTGGGCGGCTGAACGCTCGGAAAATCCCCGGCCCTCGTCGTTGTGCAGGTAACGGATCGTGCCCCACTCCGTGGCGAGGAGCAGGTCGGGCCAGCCATCGCCATCGAGGTCGCTGAAAAGCGCGGAGGTGACCATGCCCAACTCCCCGTTTTCCGGCAACGGCACTTCGACAAAGGTCCCGCCATCATTGCGCAACAGCACGCTGCGCGGCGACAGCGGGTACCGGCCGGGCAGCACCCGCGCGCCGAGGAACAGATCGAGATCGCCATCCCGGTCGATATCGGCGGCGGTGACGGCCCCGATGCTCTGCGTGATCACGGGAAACGGCGCCGGCGAAAAACCGGTCGCGGTTCCCAGATGCAATTTTGGCTGGTAGTCGGGACCCACGGGCCGGCTGGCGCCGGCCTTGGTCTGCAGCAGATCGGGCCGGCCGTCACCGTTGGCCTCGAATACCAGCAGCGGGCCGTCATCCAGGCTGTCGGCGGGAAATCCCTTGAGCGGATCGCGGGTCGTGCCGCCGAGCAGGAGTTGCTCGCGCCCACCGTCGGACAGCACGGCAAGCGCGGGACCGCGCCGGTCGAAGGTGAACGGCAGCAAGGGCTGGGGATTCGCATCCGGCTCCGGCGCCTCGCGGGAAACGAGGTCGAGCACCTTGGATTCGAACAGGCCGGCCGGAAGCGAAGGCGCCGCGCGCGAAGCGGAACCGGCGGGCTCCGTGATCGTAAGCCTTCGATCGGCCGGCACGCCGTCAAAACGCTGCACCTGCCCGCTGGGCCATTCGACGGTGAGGTGTTCGATCACGGAGTCGTCGCCGAGGCCGAAATGCAGGACCGGCTCGCTGGTCGAAAGGTAACCGCGCGCCAGCACGAGCGTGCGAACCTGCCGGCCGGACGCACTCTCGATGCGCACGGTGGCGCCCACCCCGTAACGGTTGGAGGTGGTGCCACGCAAGGCGACGATTAGCCGGTGGCCGGTATCGCTGTCGTTGCGCAGCACCGTCGGACCGTTTTCGTAATTGCCGAAAACCAGGTCCAGATCGCCGTCGCCGTCGAGATCGCCCGTCGCGACGCCGAAGCTCACCCCCGTCTGCGCGAGGCCCCACTCCGCGCCCACCTCGCGAAACGAGATTCCACCCTCGTTGCGGTAGGCGAGATTGCGCTCTGCGAACACCGGCGCCGCCTGCATCGCGCGCCGGGAGTCGCCGGGGTTCTCCAACGCCATGATGCGCTCGAGCAGGTCGGCGTTGTGGTACTCCCGGATCATGCCGTTGGTGACGTGCAGATCGAGGCGTCCGTCGTTGTCGAAATCCTCGAACCGCATCGACCAGGTCCAGTCCGTGGCCGCGACGCCGGCGAGGGACGCCCCTTCGAGCATGAAACCAAGGCCGGTGTTCAGGTAAAGGGCGTTGCGCATCAGCGGCGGCGCCACCGTCGGATCGTCGGAATAGGTTTGCGCGCGGGCGCGCGAACCGGCCATGCCGCGCTGATCCTTTTCCCGCGTGGTGGCGGCCATGTCGGCCACGATCAGGTCGGTGCGTCCATCGCGATCGACGTCGCCGAGATCGGCGCCCATGGCATAGTAGGGCGTGCGCGGCACGACGGCGTTGATGACGTTCGTGAAGGTGCCGTCGCGGTTGTTCCGGTAGAGCTGGTCTTCGGTGGCGTAGTCGTTGGCCACGTAGAGATCGGGCCAGCCGTCCTCGTCGTAATCCCACCACAGGACCGAATGACCCATCGTTTCGCCGGCGATGCCGGCCGCGACGGTCACATTCTCGAACGTGCCGTCGCCCCGGTTGCGGAACAGGTAATCCTTTTGTCCGCCGGGCGCCCTGGCGGCATCGAACATGTTCGTCTGCACGTAGACATCGAGGTCGCCGTCGCGGTCGTAATCGCAGAAGGCGGCCATGCCGCTGGCATCCACCACCGCCAGACCCCTCGCGGCGGCCTCCTCCCGGAAAGTGCCGTCTCCCTGGTTTATGAACAACAGGTTCGGCGCGCCGAACCGGCAGAGGTAGAGATCCAGATGCCCGTCGTTATTCACGTCGGCGAAGGCCGCGCCCTGCGTCCAGACTCCGGGCTTGCCGGGCTCGACGATGCCGGCCTTCGCCGTCACGTCTTCGAATTTCCAGCCTCCCAGATTGCGAAACAACCGGCTCTGCTCGGTCTTGCTGACCACGAACACATCGGGCCGGCCGTCGCCGTCGTAGTCTCCGATCGCCACGCCCGTCCCCATCGCGCCATAGATGAGTTCCTGATAACGATCCGTCCACATGCGCGGATCGGCGTAACGGTTCTCCGCCACGATACCGGTCTGCTCCGCGGGCATGGGCGTGAACATCGTCGCCCCGCGCGGACCGCTGCGCGGCGCCAGCGGCGCCGATTCCTGGGCCCAAACCGCCACCGACAGCAACAGACCGGTCAGCCACCGGACTCTACAACAGGGGCAGTATTTCATGGCTTGGGCTGGATCGCAAAATAGCCGGTGTCCTCCGCCGAAAACCGGTGCTCGGTCGTGGAGCCATCGGGCCAGGCGACGACCAGCGTGGCAGGGCCGGCCGGAACCGCGAAAAACACCGCCGGCGAAGACTGCGAATAATAGCCGGATCCGGCGGTGACTTCGGCGCCGCGCCTGCTGCCGTCGGCGGCGGTGAGGGTGAGACGGGCCCCGACCGCGGTCGGATTGCCCGGCGGGCCTTGCAACACGAGACGCAAAGGACGAAGTCTGGGCAGGCCGCGATGCCGGAAGGCCAGCGCGGGCTCGTCGTTCCGGCTGGCAACGAGATCCGGCCAGTTGTCCTGATCGAGATCGGTCACGACCAGCGCCTTGGCGTCGCCGGGCACCACGAAGCCGCTTTGCAGCGGGTCAAGCGCACGGAAACCTCCGGTGCCGTCGTTGGCCAGGATCACGCCGAGACCGCCGGCAAAGCGTCCGAGCGACGGCGTCGGGGCAAGCGAGTTCTGCACCAGCGCAAGATCCGGATGCCCGTCGCCGGTGAAGTCGAGCGCCACCATTCCCTGCACCGGCGCAAGCTGAACCTCCCACGGCAGCGGCACGAAACGATGCGGACCGGACGGCTGGCTCAGGTACACGCCGCTGCGCAGTTCCGCGGCATCGAAGCGGCGGGTGCGGGCGAGACGCTGTTCGCCGACGATCTCCGGCAGCGTTGCCCGGGCAAAATCGTTGTGGCGCGGATAGCGGCGGAGCAAACCGCTGATGCGGGCGCCGAGTTCGTTGCGCGAGCGGCGGGGATAGAGCTTGCCCTCCTCCTCGACCGCCTCGAGCACGAGCGGCGGACCGCCATCGCCGAAACGCCCGTGAAAGAGGATCGCGGGCCCCGCGCGGTAGGGCGTGTTCAGGCCGGCGTTGCCGACCGCATAATCAGGCCGTCCGTCGCCGTTGAAATCCGCGGCCACGATCGAAGTCCACCAACCGGTGTGCGTAAACCCCTGGGCGGAGGAACGGTCGCTGAAACCGCGGCCCTGGTCATTGTGGAGGTACACGACCGTGCCCCATTCGGTCGTCAGGAGAAGATCCGGCCAGCCGTCGAGATCGAGATCGCTGACCAGCGCGGAGGTGATCATCCCCAGCTCCCCGTTGCCGGGCAGCGGCGCTTCGACGAACGCCCCGCCGTCATTGCGCAACAGCACGCTGCGCGGCGACAGCGGATAACGCCCGGGCAGGACGCGCGCGCCCAGGAACACGTCCAGGTCCCCGTCGCGATCAAAATCCGCCGCGACCGCGGCACCGGTGCTTTGCGGCACCGCCGGCAACGCCGCGGGAGCGAAGCCGGAGGCGGTGCCGAGATGGAGCTTCGGCTGGTATTCGCTTCCGAAAGGACGGCCGGTCCCGGCCTTGGTTTGCAACAGGTCGGGCTGACGGTCGCCGTTGGCTTCGAATACCAGCAGCGGGCCGTCGTCCAGGCTGTCCGGGGCAAAACCCTTGAGCGGATCGCGCGTGGTGCCGCCGAGCAGAAGCGATTCGCGATTGCCCTTGGGCAGCACCGCGAGCGCCGGACCGCGGCGATCGAAACGAAAGGGGATCAGCGGCTGCGGATTGGCGTCGGCTTCGGGCGCCTCGCGGGAAACCAGGTCAACCGGCACCGCCTCGAAAAGGCCCGGAGCCGGAGCCACGGGGGTCCCGGGGCGTACGGGGCCCGCGGGCTCCGTGAGCGTGAGCCGGTGATCCACGGGCACATCGGTGAAACGCTGGATATGACCGCTGGGCCATTCGACGGTGAGGCGTTCGATCACGGGGTCGTCACCGAGGCCGAAGTGAAGGATCGGCTCGCTCGTCGAGAGGTAGCCGCGCGCCGGCATGAGCGTGCGCACCTGCTCGCCGGAACGGCTCCGAATCCGTACGGTGGCGCCGACGCCAAAGCGGTTGGAAACCGTGCCGCGCAGCGCGACGACCAGCCGGTGCCCGGTGTCGCTGTCGTTGCGCAGGACCGTAGGGCCGGATTCGTAATTGCCGAAAACCAGGTCGAGGTCGCCGTCGCCATCGAGATCGCCGGCGGCGGCGCCGAAGCTCACCCCGGGTTGGTCGAGCCCCCATTTGGCCGACACCTCGGTGAACCGGAGGTCGCCGTCGTTGCGGAAAGCGAGGTTGCGCTCCGCAAGCAGGGGGGAGGCCTGCTCGATGCGCTTGCCGGCCTCGATGCTCTCGGCCGCGGATATTTCCTGCACGAGATCGGCGTTGTGCAGTTCCCGCACCATGCCGTTGGTGACGTGCAGATCGAGGCGTCCGTCGTTGTCGAAATCCTCGAAGCGGACCGACCAGGTCCAGTCCGTCGCGGCCACGCCCGCGAGGTAGGCCCCTTCGCGCAGCCAGGGTGTGCCGGTGTCGAGGTAGAGCATGCTGCGCATGAACTGGAAAACCCCGGGCTGCTCGGGCGTCGAATCGAGCAGGGCCCGAATCTTGGCCGTGCCACGCTGGTCCTTTTCCCGGGTGGTGGTGGCCATGTCGGCCACCAGAAGATCCGCCCGGCCGTCGTTGTTCACATCACCGAAATCCGCGCCCATCGAGGAATGCGGAATCTGCGCCGCGGCCTGGTCGATCACGTTGGTGAAGGTGCCGTCGCGGTTGTTGCGGTAGAGGAAGTCGGGCGTCGCGAAATCGTTGGCGACATAGAGATCCAGCCAGCCGTCGCCGTCGTAATCCCACCAGGTCGCGGAGTGCCCCATCGCCTCGCCACGCATGCCCGCGGCGGCGGTCACGTCCTCAAACGTGCCGTCGCCCCGGTTGCGGAACAGGTAATCCCTCTGCCCGTTCGGGGCCTTAACGGCATCGAGCATGTTCGTCTGCACGTAGACATCGAGGTCGCCGTCTCGGTCGTAATCGCAGAAAGCCGCCATGCCGCTGGCATCCACCACCGCCAGGCCGCGCGCGGCGGCCTCCTCCCGGAAAGTGCCGTCTCCCTGGTTCATGAACAGCAGGTTCCGCGCGCCGAACCGGCAGAGGTAGAGATCCAGATGCCCGTCGTTGTTCACGTCGGCGAAGGCCGCGCCCTGCGTCCAAGCTCCGGGCTCGCCGGGCTCGACGATGCCGGCCTTCGCCGTCACGTCCTCGAACTTCCAGTCTCCCAGATTGCGAAACAACCGGCTCTGCTCGGTCTTGCTGACCACGAACACATCGGGCCGGCCGTCGCCGTCGTAGTCCCCGATCGCCACGCCCGTTCCCATCGCGCCAAATTTGAACTCCTGGAAGCGGTCCTTCCACATGCGCGGATCGGCGTAGCGGTTCTCCGCCACGATGCCGGTCTGCTCCGCGGGCATGGGCGTGAACATCGTCGCCCCGCGCGGACCGCTGCGCGGCGCCAGCGGCGTCAGCACCGGAGCCTCGGCGAAGGCCGTCACGGCGATGGCCAGACCCAGCGCCGCCAGAGGCCGGCGCGGCGTTTTGCAGAGGGTGGTCAACGCCAACCAGGAGGGACGCATTGCGGAAACGGGGAGGGGCAACGCGAGAAGTGTGATTGCGCAATCCGCCCTGGGTCAAGGCCCCCTCGCCTTGGAACCGCACTTGCCAGCCCCATCGGGATGCACGTATTTTTCCAACCCCCAATCGCGTCCGCTTGATGAATCCCCTCCCCCGCCCCGCAACCCTCGTCTGGCTGGCTTTGGTGGTGGCATCGTGCGCCTTCGTGGGGTGGAGCGCCTCGCGCCAGTCCGAGCGTGTCGGGCGGATCAGCGAGCTGGTGCCCGGTGCGCCGGCGGACGCCCGATCGCCGACCGGCTACGCACGCGGCATGCGCAATCTTCTGCTGCCTGAGCGCGGCACCGCCGGCCAGGCCTGGATCATGGATGTCCAGGCCATGGCAGCCAAGGGGTCCTGGCAGGCAACCCACGCGGATTACGACAACGCCCCCGAAGGACGCGCTGTGCACGGAGCCTCGCCCTACCGCTGGTGGCTTCGCCTGCTCGCCGGCGGCTCCGGACACGCGGTGGAGAAGGCCGCCCTGATCGCCAATCCCGTCCTGCATGCGTTGCTTTGCCTCGGCCTCGGCGGCTTGATCGCGTGGCGCTTCGGTCCGCCCGCCGGCGGACTGTTTGCCGCCGCCCTTGCGGCGACTTTCCCCTTCAACATGGCTTTTGCGGCCGGCCAGCCGGACGATCATGGCCTGTTCCTCGGCGCCAATCTGCTTTCATTGATTCTGTTGCTCTGCGGCGGGTGGTCCGACGGACGTGTCCGGCGGCCCGCCGTCTGGTTTGCTCTCGCAGGGGCGGCGGGCGGCCTCGGTCTGTGGCTTGATGCCGGCAGCCAACTGGTTGCCGTGGGGGCGGTGACCCTCGGCGCGCTCACCGCCATCGGGCTTGGCCGCGGGACGCAGGGCGCATCGCCGACCCCGCTGCCATGGCGTCACTGGGCCGCCGGCGCCGCCGTGGTGGCTATCGCCGGCTGGTGGCTTGAAGGCCGGCCCGGCGGACTGGCCGGCGGTACTCTGGACACCGTACATCCGCTGCTGGTGATCGCGTGGATCGGCCTCGCGGAAATGCTGATGAGCCTGCAGCGCTGGCGCCAGTCGCCCGCACAACGCAAACGCCTGATCCCAGCCGCCGCCGCGATCGTCGTCGCGGCCGGAATCCTGATCTGGCTGGCAGCCAGACACGGCGTACCTGCGTCGTTCGGCCCTGAAGGTTCGGTTTTGGGCGCGTTCACGACAGCCTCGTCGCTGGCCGGCTGGTTTGGCGCGGGCGGAACCGGATTTCCACTGCTGGCCGCCCTGCTGCCCGGGTTGATCTTTGCCGCGGCCATTGGAGCCGGCCGGGGCAACCTGCGTCAGCAACCCGCGCGCCTGCTTCTGCTCGGCGCCGGCGTGGTCCTGCTGATGCTTTCCTTCTTCAACTTGCGTTGGTGGGGACTGCTGGATGTCGCCTTGCTCGCCCTGCTGGTCTCCGCGCTGACCGCGCCGCTCGGCGGCTTGGGCGCGCTGGGCTGGCGCTCGGCGATGGCCGTGCTGTTGCTTCCCGGCGCCGTGCTCGCCTGGCCGCGCAACACCGCGGGTTCGGAATTGTCACCCGACGAGGCGCGCCTGCTGATCGAGCGCGACCTCGCCCAGTGGCTCGCCACCCGCACGCCTCCCGGCGCCATCGTCTATGCCTCGCCCGTCCTCTCCGGGTCGCTGTGCTATTACGGCGGCCTGCGCGTGGTGGCCTCGCCCTACCCGGGCAACGGCGATGGCCTGGCCCTGGCGGCCCGCATCGCCAGCATCACCTCCGCCGACGAGGCGCAGGCGCTGTTCGAGCGACGAGGCATCCGCTACATTGTGCTGACGGACTCGGACCGCGTCCTCGACGAACTGGCGCGCATGGGCGCCGAGGCGCCGGAGCGGAGCCTGATCGCGTTGCTGCGCCAGTGGCTCCCACCGCGCTGGCTGCGTCCGGTTCCTTACCAGATGCCCGCCATCGGCGGACTGGAAGGAGATTCCGTGGCTGTTTTCGAAGTTGTCGAACCGCAAGAGAACGTGATCGCGCTCAGCCGCCTCGCGGAGTACTTCGCCGAAGTAGGACGCCTCGACCTGGCCGCCGCGGTGGGCGATGCCCTGGAACAGAACTTCCCCCAGGATGCCGGGGCGATGATCGCCCGCATCCAGGTGGCCTTCGCCCGCGGGGAAACCCGCATGGTCGGCCGCATCGTGCCGGCGCTGCTGCCGGCGATCGCCGACGGCAGGGACGAGGATCTGCCGTGGGAACGGCGGGCCAACCTCGCCGTGGTGCTCGCGCAGGTGAAACAGGCCGACCAGGCCAGGCAGCAGCTGGCGTTCTGCCTCGAGGAAGCGGACCCGGAACGACTGCGCTCGCTGGGCACGCTCACCCTCTACCGTCTGCTCGCCCTGGCCCGCGCCTACGACATGAAGTTCACCGACCCGGCCCTGCACGCCATGGCGCTTGAACTTCTGCCCGAGGAATTCCGCGCGAAATTCAATCCCTAGCCGTCTCATGTCGCGTTCCGCCATTTCTGTCTTTGGAGCCGCCGCCGTTCTGCTGGCCGGCGGCCTTTATTGGATGACCCAGCGGCGCATCGCCGCCCCTTCTGCCGCGATGCCGGCACAGAAGGCGCGCGCAGAATTTCCGCCCTTGCGCTACACGCCCCAGGCGATCGGCGAGCCGGTCGGACCGGAGGATCGTCCCGTCGTGACCAACGTGCAGATCGCCGACCTCGACCAGGACGGCCTGCCCGATGTGATCTACAGCGAGGCGGCGCGGAACACCGTGCGCTGGATCCGGCAGTCGCCGCGCGGCGTGTTCACCGAACACATCATCGCCCGCGATCTGCCCGCCCCCGCCAACGTCTGGGCCGCCGATGTGCAGGGCAGCGGACGGCTCGACGTGCTGGTCGCCTGCATGGGGCAGATCATGCCCAACAACGACCGCATCGGCTCCGTCGTGGTGCTGGAGAACCTCGACAACCGCACCTTCCGCGCCCGCACGCTGCTGGAACAGACCGCGCGCGTGACCGACGTGCGCACGGCCAACCTCGCCGGCCATACCGATGGCAAACGCGACCTCGTCGTCGGGCAGTTCGGCTACGCCCAGGGCGAGACGCGCTGGATGGAGAACAAGGGCGGCTGGCAGTTCGAAAGCCGGATCGTGAACCGCCAGTCGGGCACGGTGCACACGCCGGTCGCCGATTTCGACGGCGACGGACGCGACGACTTCGCCGCGCTGGTCTCGCAGGAGTGGGAGGAGGTGCACCTTTTCCTCAATCCCGGCCCCGGCAACGAATTCAAGGACACGCTGATCTGGGGCTCCACGAACGAGGATTACGGCAGCAGCGGACTCGCCGTCGCCGACCTGAACCGCGACGGCCGGCCGGACCTGATCTATACCAACGGCGACGGCTTCGACTACGCCGTGCGCGGCCACCGGCCGTGGCACGGCATCCAGTGGCTCGAAAACACCGGCCAGGGCGGATTCCGTTTCCATCGCGTCGGCGATTTTCCCGGGGCCTACGCCCCCTGTGCCGCGGATCTCAACGGTGACGGCTACACGGACCTCGTCGCCGTGAGCGGCTTCGCCGATTGGGACGATCCAAACGCCGTCTCGCTCATGGCGTGGCTCAACGACGGCCGGCAGAACTTCACGCCGGTCCCGCTCGCCCGCACGCCGATCAAGCTCATGACCGCCGCGGTGGGCGATCTCGACGGCGACGGCGTGCCTGAAATCGTCACCGGCGCCCTGCACGCCTTCCCTCCCTACGAGGGGCTGAGCAACATCACCCTCTGGCGCCGCCAGTGAAGAAGCCCGCTCCCGCTTCCGCCCAGCCGCGCCGCCGTCGCCTCATGACGGTGGCACTGGCGTTCGGCGCCGCAACGGCCATCGCCGTCGCAGCCGGATTCTGGCTCCGCGAGACCCGCCTCGCCCGCATCCGCACCGCACTGCCCGCCGCTCCGGCAACCGCCACGAACGCCACCTTGCGCGACCAGTTGGCCGACGCCCAGGCGAGAGCGGCAGGCGGACGACTCGAAGCGGTCGCGGAACTCGCCCGGCTTTACCACGCCAACGAATTCCGCCGCGAAGCCGAGGCATGCTGGCGCCTGCTGATCCGCGAGCAACCGGGAGAGGCGCGCTGGCTCTATTACCTTGCGGATTTGCTCCGGATGACCGGCGACCAAACGGCGGTGGAAGCCGAGCTTGAAGCCACCGTCTCCGCGGATCCGACAGCCGCGACCGCCTGGCTGCAGCTCGCGGAGATGAAATTCAAGAGCGGCCGGTTCGAGGCCGCGGCCGCGGATTACCGGCGCCGCCTGGCCCTGCGGCCCGACGATCCGTATGCCGAACTCGGCCTGGCCCGGGTGGCCCAGTTGCAGGGAAAGACCGAGGAAACCCTGCAACGCCTTGACCGGCTGCTGACGCGGGATCCGAAATTTTCCGCCGCCCAGAATCTCTACGCCGAGCTGCAAGCCGCCGCAGGCCGGGAGGATCTCGCGGACCACCACCGCTGGCTCGGCCGCGAGGCGGGACGCTTTCGCGAGGCCGAGGATCCCTGGATGGATGAGCTCAACGCCCACTGCCACGAGCCGCGCCGGCTTTGTCACCTGGGCGTCATCGCCTACCAGACCAACCAGGGCGACCGCGGGCGCGCCCGGTTCGAGTACGCCATCGCCCTCGCTCCCGGGCACCCGCTGGCGTACGAACTGCTCGGCGCGCTTCTGCTTGAGCAAGGCACCGCCGGCGCCGCGCGCGACGTGCTGGCCCGCGGCATTGAACGCGCCACCGACGCCAAACCGTCGCCGCTGCACTACCTCGAACTCAGCCAGGCCTGCGACGCCCTGCAACAACCGGGTCCGGCGCGCCAGGCGCTGGAAGACGGCCTGCGCCGGTATCCCGATTCACCGGAGCTGCTGCATGCCTGGGGAAACCAGCTCAAGACCGTAGGCAAAATCCAGGAAGCCGCCGCAGCCTATCGCAGGGCGATCGAAGTCAATCCGGCCTTCGTCGAAGCGGACTTCGCGCTCGCCGTCCTCTTGGTGGAGTCCGAACGCTTCACGGAGGCCGCGACCGTGCTGCGCCGCGCGCTGACGATGCAACCGACCTTTCCCAAGGCGCTGCTGCTGCTGGCACGGCTCGAGGTGGATGCCGGCCGCGTAGAAGAGGCGGGCCGCCTGTTGTTGCCGCTCCTCAAGGCAAACCCGGGCTCGCCGGAAATCCGCGAGATCACCGCCAGTTGGCGTCTCCGCGCCGCACGCGCCGTTGAAAAGGACAACCCGACGGCCGCCGAAGCGCATTATCGCGCCGGACTCGCCCTGATGCCCGGGCATCCGGAGTTGAACGCCGGGCTCGGACTGCGCCTGCTCCTCACCGACCGGGCCGCCGAGGCCGTGCCCTTGCTCGAAATCTACCAGCGCGCGCAACCGACCAACCCGCAAGCCGCGCTCTTCCTCGGCCAAGCCTACGCCCGCACCGGCCGATTGGACGAAGCCCGCCGGGTGCTGACCGCCGGACTGCACCACGCCGGGCAATCCGGTCAGACGAGCACCGTACGAAATCTAAGCGAGATCCTCTCCAGGCTGGCGCACTGATCCAGAACCGTTCAGAAGCGCGGGAAGCGCCTCCTGAGCCGTCTCAGATACGAGGCAACCTCATCCTGACGTATCCCGCAGAGCCCTTCCTCGTCGACACCGCGGAGGCAGCCGTCCCAGTTGGGGCTGGGAGTCTGGTGGAGCAAAACCATCAATGCTCAGTATCGGTAGCAGTCCGCACCACTTCTGTTAACCGCTGCGCGAGACCCGGCCTGCGACCAGACTCGTTCGTGATCGCTTCAAAAAAAAGCGCCTCCCGGTAAGGGGAGGCGCGAGAATCGACCGAACTGCAATCCGCGTTAGAAGCGGAAGCTGTTGGTGAGCGTCCAGTATTGGCGCGGGGCGATACGATAGCCCGCCGGCGTGCCATCAGGCTGCGTCGTGATCGGGATCAGATCGTTGCCCTTGCCGATGCTGCGCACATTGAGCTGGATGCGCCAGTCAACCTTGTCGAACAGCTTGCGGCCATAACCCACCCACACGTCGACATCGGTCTCAGCCGGCCCCTTGTAGGGATTCGGGATGTCGAAAATGTAGACCGGATAGGACACACTGGTGTCAGGATTCGGGATCGCCGGGTAACCGATGACCACCTCGCTCTGCCAGCGCAGCGCAGCGCCGACATTGACACCCTTCAGACGACCTTCGGTGAAGTCGTAGTTGCTGATGGCGTTGAGGCGCCACTCGCGGAGCTCGGGAACATTGCTGTTCTCCTGCAGGTAGCGGGAGAGGTAGCTGGAGCCGACCTCCTTGTTCCACTGGTAGAGCGAGGTCTCGTTACCAGCGCCACCCCACCAGATGCGAAGGTCGCCACCCGGACGGAAGGTGTTGCCGTTGACGTCGACCGCGGTCTTGTTGAGGAACGTCTCGTAGGCCTGGACGAACTCAGCGAGATTCTTGCCACCGATGTTCTTGCGGGTGGCCGAGGTCTTGCTGGCGTTCAGGGTGAGGCGCCAGTTGCGGGTCGGCTGGGCGTTGACCTCGAGTTCATAACCCTCGGAGAAGCTGTCCTCCGTGATCGCGAAACCCGCGGGCGTCGTGCTGCCAAGGCCCGAGGTGCGGTTGTTGACGTCGATGTTCCAAGCCGTGGTGAGCTTCTTGGAGATCGGGTCCTGCTGCCAAGCGCGCCAAGCGGCGATAGCGGCGGCCTCACGATCCGGGGCATCCTGCCAGTTGTAGCGGCTGTTGGTGGGATCAGTTCCGACGGTGCCGGAATTGTCACCCTGCCAGTTGAGCTCGAAGATGTTCACCCAGTTGCCCGACCACTGCTGGGAGGCACCGATGAACCAGCTGCCGTTGAGGCCGCTGCTGTTGGCGTTGAGCACTTCGGTCTCGTACTTGTTCAGCTTGAGCGAGTACTTGCCGTCCTTGGTCTCGAGCAGCACACCCAAGTCCTTGGTGGTACCGGCCGGAAGGGCGATATCCTCGCCATAGACGTCGCGGCGACCCGCGAAGGGCTGGAAGTTCTCCGCCTTGCTGTAGAACAGGGTCACGCGCACCGGGAGCTTCTCGACCACGTTCTTGATGCCGGGCAGCTCATCCAAGTGAGCGACGATCGAGTAGCTGCGGGAGGTGCCTTCCACTTCGGAATAAACCGCGCTGTCGAGGTTGTAGAAGTTCGGATCCCAGTTGAGGAAGCCGGGAGCCGGACGGTTGCCGGCATTCTGGGAGAACTCCTTGGCGCCGGCGGTATCCTTGCGGTAACCGTAGGTGCCGACGAGACCACCATCGAAGAAGTGAGCCTGCCAGACGAAGGCCTGGGACTCGGTCTTGTTGTAGCGGAGACGGGCATTGGTGGTCAGAGCATCACGATTCTGGGCCGAAACCTCGGAATCGGTGACCTGGAAGGGCGCATTGACCCAGCCACGGTAGTTGGCCGAATTCTCCGATTGGAACGAATTGCGACGGGTGTCCGGGTTGGTGCCGTTGTGTTGCGTCACCGGGTAGTAGGCATTCGCCCAAGGATCGGCCGGATTTACGCCGGTGGCAATCCACGTGGAATCGAAGAAGCGGATCGTGCCGCTCGTGGCATTGTTGAGATTCTGCAGGCGGGGCAGGTAGGCGCCGGAAGCGCTGGAACGGCTGGCGAGCGAATCACCGAGGTAGACGATGCGGTTGACCGCGAAGGCGTTGTCCGTGAAGCGGATACCGTTGCCACCATCGAACAGCGTCCAGTAGTTCATGTCGAGGACCGCATAGCGCTGCCAAGAGCGATCTTCGCGATCGAGCTCATCCTTAGCCCACAGACCGGTGAAGGTGTGGCGGCCGAGGAAGTTCATGATCGCGCTGTCGGAGCTGCTCTTGGTGAAGTCGTGCGTGAAGAACGCCGTGGCACGGGTCGAGGAACGATTGGAGTCGTAGCTGCGATTGCCGGCCTGACCGCTGTCGCTCACGAAGGCGCGACCCACGTTCGGGTTCTTGGTGCCATTGGCAAAGCGTTCGCCGTTGGAACCGGCGGCGGTGCCATCCGAATAGACACTCATCATGTCGATGTAGATGGCCTGACGCTCACCATCGAGGAGGGCCAGCTGACCGTTGCTGTAGTTCTGCTCGTTGTAGACCACCTCGAAGCCGAACTTGTCGTTCATGAAGGTCTGGGCAAGCGACGCCGTGAGGGAGTCGAAGTCGGACCACTCTTTCTTGTTCGGACCGTCGAGCAGGTTGTTGTAGAAGTCGAACACGGTGGCATCCGAGAGGTTGTAGTTCTTGTAAACCTCGGCGTAGGGCAGCTGGGCGTTCTTGGCGAAAGTCGCAGCTGTGGCGATGCCAACCGGGCGATGGAAGGCGAATTCGCCCACACCACTGTCGCGAGCGCCGGTGGAGTTGATACCACGCGTGCCGCGGATTTCCCAGATCCAGTAGCTCGGGGTGCCACCGTCGGTGGCGAAGAAGGCGTTCGGGCCGCCGTACTGCTGGCCGTAGTTGCCGAGCCAGGGCTGATAGTAGGGGCTCAGGCGGCCGTTATCGACGCCGCCGTTGATCTTCGGGCGGGCCTGGCCGGAGTTGGGCGCACCGGAATTGTCATCCATCACCGTGTGCGGGTTGAAGGTCTGCTTGTTCAGGTTGTTGAACACGCGGGTCCCACCCTTGGCGTAATTGATGATCTGACCGGTGCTGGGATTGCGGATCTGCGTCGCCGGATCATCGCTCGGGTAACGACCGTCGAAGGTGCCGGTGTAGAACCACGGCGTGATCAGGTCGAGCGGGGGCAACGTGCGGGGGCGGTTGCTCTCGATGTCACCCTTCTCGAAGGAGGCCTTGAGGATGGTGCGAGCGCCACCCTTGCGGAGGAACTTCGGCTCCCAGCGGACGGCACCCATGAAGCGGCGGTCGTCTTCGTAGGCGGGCTTCTGCTGGAACTTCTCGTTCTCGTTGACCGCGAGGATGCGGACCGCGAGCTCGTCCTTCAGGAGGACGCGATTGAAATCCAGCGTGGTACGGGCGGTGCCCCACTGATCGGTCTGGAAGGTGACTTCGTTCGAATTGCGATAGGAAGCCTGCTTCAGGCCGACGTTGATGATGCCGGCGGGCGAGCCCTGACCGAACAGAATCGAGTTCGGGCCGCGCTGCAGGTCGACGCGATCGACGTTGAAACCATCCCACGGAATGTCCGAAAGGAAGTAGTCGCGGGTGTTGTCCGCCTCGGCCAGACCGCGCACGCGCGTGTTCTGGTTCGGGTTGGCGAACTTGCTCGATTCATCAAGGAAGGAGCTGTCACCCACGCCGGCGAAGTTGCCGCCGACGTTACCAACCTCGGTGCCGACGGTGTATTGCAGCAGCGTGTTGTTGTTGGTGGCGCCGATGTCCTTGAGGAACTGGCTGTTGATGACCGTGACCGCATTGCCGATGTCGCGGAGCTCCGTGTTGAGACGGTTGCCCGCGAGCGTCGTGGCCGACGTGTAGCCGGTTTCTTCCTCAGCCGAGACTTCGAACGGCGAGAGCACGAGGATGTCTTCATCCTGCTTCGCTTGCGCCGACGGCTGAGCCGCTGTCTGTGCATATCCCCACGTGGAGGACAGCACGAGGGTGCCGAGCATGGATAGCCCGCACCGGAGTGTGCGTTTCTTGGTGTTCATACGAGGTAACGAGATTAGGTTCGGGGTATGAGTGTGGCCAGGAGAGGCCGAGAACCTAGGGTGAACCACCTGAATAAAACCCTTTTAACGAATCAAAGGCTCCCTCAGTCTAACTGTAGCATGTTTTACTAGTAGCCTTTTGCGCCCCAGCAGGATACACGTTCAACTCTCTTATTTCAGTAAAGACAATATTACACCCAGCTTTAATTCTCCTTATACACCCCGTTCACCATGTCCCTCTACATTGGCATCGATAGCGGCACCCAGAGCACCAAGGCGGTCGTTCTGGACCTCAATGAAAAGAAGATCATCGCCGAGGCGCGAGCCCCCCACTCCCTCATCTCGGGTCTGCCCGCCGGTCACATGGAGCAGCACCCGCAGGAATGGACCGCGGCGCTCGACTCCGTGATCGCGCAGGTCGCCGCCAAGATCGATGGCTCGCGCGTGCGCGGCATCGGCGTCTCCGGGCAGCAACACGGCTTCGTTCCGCTCGATGGGAACGGCGAGGTCATCCGCCCCGCCAAACTCTGGTGCGATACGAGCACCACCGAGGAATGCGCCATCCTCACCAAGAAGCTCGGCGGAGAAAAGGCCGCCATCCGCACGGCCGGCCTCGCCTTCCTGCCCGGCTTCACCGCGCCGAAGATCCTCTGGCTGAAACGCCACGAGCCCGCAAACTACAAACGCCTGCGCCACGTCCTGCTCCCGCATGACTACCTGAATTTCCATCTCACCGGAAACTACTTCATGGAATACGGCGACGCCTCGGGCACCGCGCTGATGGACGTGCGCAAGCGCACCTGGTCCGCCGCCGTGATCAAGGCCCTCGACCAGAACCTCGCCGACTGGCTGCCGCCCCTCTCGCCCTCGCATGCTTCCGCCGGCACGCTCCGTCCGGCCCTCGCGCAAAAATACGGTTTCTCGAACGACGTCATCATCAGCGCCGGCGGCGGCGACAACATGATGGGCGCCATCGGCACGGGCAACGTCACGCCCGGCGCCGTCTCCGCCAGCCTCGGCACCAGCGGCACGATCTACGCCTACTGCAACAAGCCCGTCGTCGATCCCCAGGGCGAGATCGCCGCGTTCTGCTCCTCGACCGGCGGCTGGCTGCCGCTGCTCTGCACCATGAACGTCACGCTCGTCACCGAGCAGTTCCGCTCCCTCTTCAACTGGGATCACGCCCAGCTCGAGCAGGCCGTGTCCAGCGCACCCGCCGGCGCCGGCGGCCTCTCGCTCCTGCCCTACTTCACCGGCGAACGCACGCCCAACCTCCCCAAGGGCACCGGCGTCTTCACCGGCCTCAACCTCGCGACACTCACGCCGGGCCACCTCGCGCGCGCCGCAATGGAGGGCGTCACGATGAACATGAACTACGGCCTGCGCCGCCTTACCGCCCTCGGCATCAAGCCGAAGGAAATCCGCGTCACCGGCGGCGGCTCGCGCTCCGCGTACTGGCGGCAGCTCATGGCCGACATCTTCGGTGTGCCCGTGGTGGCCATGGTCGAGGACGAGGGTGCCGCGCTCGGCGGCGCGCTCCAGGCCGCCTGGTGCGAGGCCCTCACGCAGAACAAAAAGGCGAAGCTCACCGACTTCACCAACGGCATCGTGGCGATCAACGAGGCCACCCGCTGTACGCCCGACGCCAAGCGCAAGGCCCTCTACCGCAAGCTGCAGGACCAGCACGAGGCGCTGGGCCGGCAGTTGCGTCCGCTTTTCGTATAAATGCCGGACCGAGAAAAGAGGGTTGATTCGCGCGAACCAGCCCTCAACCCTCGCCCCTCGTTTTGGACGCTTAGCTCAGTTGGTTAGAGCACGTGCTTCACACGCACGGGGTCACTGGTTCGAGTCCAGTAGCGTCCACCATCTTTTCGGAAGCCGCCATCTTCCCCGGAAGGCGATGCCGCCTTGGCCGGTCCGGGCGCCACAGACTCGTTCACGATCACGGCTTGGCCATCGGCCCATGGACGAACACTCCGACCGGCAAGGAACGCAGGATGGCCAGGGCAAATGCGCGTGCGCTGGCGATTCGGACTCCCACGCTCTTGAGAACGGCGGCATCGGTGCGGGCGCGAAAGCCAGATGAAGCACCCGTCCGGGTTGATGATCGACCACGACGCCGAACATCAGAATCCGTTTGCAGGCGCATCCTTGGTTCGCATCCGGAATTCGCATTCCCAATGCCGGGGATTCCCCGCGCCTGCGCCGTTGCATCCGCTCGTTGATCCGATCCCGGTCGCGCAGATGGATCCGACTCGGTCATTCTGCCCGGCGGCTCTCCAGTTCGTTCCCCGTGAAGCCCGGCAGGTCTTCCATTCCCGGAAAAAGACCTCACCGGTGCCGCCGCTCTGCAGCGAAGATGCCAGCGCTTCGATTACCGCAACCGGGTCAATGCGCAGGAGGATCATGACGAAGGGATCTGCGGTGTGATGCACGCAACGCGCCGGATTGCCGACACACCCGGGATGCCCTCGCGCCAAACCCAAGGCCCGAGGGCCGGGGCGGAACGGGCGCCTCTCACCGTCGCTTGGGAAACAATGTCCGGCAGATTTCGCAGACCGTGCCGTCGCAACCCCGGGCGGTGCAGTGCTCGCGTCCGTAGAAAATGATCCGCAGGTGCAGCTGGTTCCAATGCGCCTCGGGAAAGAGCTTTTTCAGGTCGCGCTCGGTCCGCTCGACGCTGCTGCCATCGCTCAACCGCCAGCGCCAGGCCAGCCGGTGGATGTGGGTGTCCACGGGAAATGCCGGCACGCCCCACGCCTGGCTCATCACGACCGACGCGGTTTTGTGACCGACCCCGGGCAGGGCCTCCAATTCGTCGAAGGTCCGCGGCACGCCACCCGCGTGCCGCTCGATAATCAGGCGGGAAAGTCCGCTCACGGCCTTCGATTTCTGCGGCGAAAGCCCGCAGGGGCGGATGATCTCCTGGATCTTCGCCACGGGCACCTTCGCCATGTCCGCCGGATTGTCGGCCAGCGCCCAGAGGCGCGGCGTGACCTCGTTCACGCGCTTGTCGGTACATTGCGCGGATAACACGACCGCCACGAGCAGCGTGTAGGGATCCCGATGATCGAGCGGGATCGGGGTCCCGGGATAAAGCTCGGCCAGCCTCCGGTCGACGAAGGCGGCGCGTTCGTGGCGGGTCATGACGAAACGACGGACCGCCTCAACGCCTGGCGCCGGCCAGCATGATGTCGAGGAGTTCCTGGTCCGGCTTCCACACCGTCTGTTTGGGATCGCGCCACTCGTAGACGCCGAAGTCACCCTTGTACTCCCAGTTGGCCCACGCCATGCCGCTCGCCTCCATCACGGCGATGATGTCGCGATAGTAGGCGAGCCGGTCCTTGCGCGGCACGGTGGGCAGGCAGCCGAACTCGCCGCAATACAGCTGCAGGCCGAGTTCGCGGGCGCGCTGGATCGCCGGGGCCAGTTCCTGGGCGATGCGCTCGGGGCCCCAGTTGTCGCGGGCGGAGGCGATCAGGTCGGTCATCTGCCCTTGCGCGTCCAGTTTCTTGAGCTTGGCCAACTCCTTTTCGGTCACGACCGGGCCGGGGTAACGCACCTTGCCCGTGTAGACCTTCGTCGGCGCCCAGTTCGCCGTGTAATGGGTGAGCAGGAAGGGCGAATAGGTATGCGTGCTCAGGATGATGTTGGGGTCACCGGCGGGGACCTTGAGGAAGGGCAGCGTGGGCGGGATCTGCCAGCGGTTCGAGCCGATGATCAGCACGCGCTGCGGCTCCAGCTGACGGATGGCCGCATGCGCGGCGGCGACGAGCCGGTTCCAGTCCTCATGATCGTCGGCCACGGGCTCGTTCATGATCTCGTAGGCGACGGCGCTGACCGGCTGGTCGCGGAGCCGCGCCGAGAGTTGCCGCCACAGCCCGATGAAGGCCTCCTGTGCCTTAGGATCGGTGAAGAGCGTGTTGTGTCCGCCCTCGTTGGCGGCGTTGAAATGATGGGTGCGCACCGTGTGCAGATCGATGATCACGCGGAGCTGGTTGGCGCGGGCCCAGCCGATCGCGCGCAACATGAGGGCGAAGGCCTCCTCGTTGGGGGACCCGTTGTCGTGCCACATCTCCTTTTCGTCGATCGGCAGGCGCACGTGATCGAACCCGGCCTTGGCGATGAACGCGAAATCCGCCTCCGTGATCCACTGCGAGCGCGGCTGCCAGCCGAAATCCTGCGAGAGCCAGTGGCTGAGATTCGTACCGCGACGGATGACAAAGCCGGCGGGATTGGCCGGGGCATCGGCCGCGTTCGAGAGACCGGTCAGCAACAGCAGGCCGGCAACCAGGGGTAGGAGAAACCGTTTCATGGCCACGCACCTTGCCTCGGCGACCGGCCGTTGGCAACGCGACAGAAGACGAAACGCAGGGTGGCGCCCGGCTATAATCCGGGCGCACGCCGCGAACAAAATCCGTTAATGGCCGCGTGGTTGCAGAGCGGGCGCCGAGCCCGCCCTGCAATCGAGCCGGCTCAGTCCGCCTCGACGAGCGCGCCGTTGCCGTTGATCACGAGCTTGTCGGCGACCACGCCGCCGCTGAGGGCCGTGTTGCCGTTGATCGTGACCGTGCCGGCGGGCGCCGTCACATAGCCGTCGAACACGACGTTGCCGTTCAACGTGAGTCCGCCGCTGGCGATGTTGAGTTCGAGCCACTCGGGATGCGCGGGCTCGCCGACGTCGCCGTTGAGCGCGGCGCCGTTGGCGAGATTGATCACCACCGGACCGAGGACCACGAGCTTGCTCGAACCGTTGAGGGTGAGGCCCTGGAGATTGTAGACGGCGGGCGTGGTCGCGCCCGCCACGCCGAAGACGAAGCGGCTGCTGCCGTTGGCGGTGAGCCGGCCGTACGTGCCCGCGGGCATGGTCACGGTGCCGGCGTTGCCATTCAGCGTGAGGTTCCGCAGCGTGGCAAAATCGCCCGGGCTCTGGCCAACGTTGTTGAGCGAGACATCACGCGTGCCGGCCGGCGCAGGCGGAGCAGACACGACGGGCAACGGCAGCGCATCGGTGCGACGCACGACATGCCGCAGCGCCGATCCGCCGTTCAGCGTGATGGTGTAATTCGACGGCGTCGCGGCTCCCGTGCCGTCCTGCGTGCCGGCGTAGGCCGGCTGGCCGTTGACCCGCACCGTCGGCTGGCCGGGCACGAGCAGGTCGCCGCTGATCCAGGCGCCGCCGTTGAGCGTGATGGCCGCGGGTGTCGTCACCTGCACGGAGCCATGGATGCCGCCGTTGAGGCTGTCCATTTTCCGCACGAGGGCGGTGACGTCCACGAACAGCGTGCCGCTGGCCGTGCCGGTGTGGTTCACATCGTTCACGGTGGCGGCCACCGCATAAGCGCCTGGATTCACAGGCGGCGTGGCACCGCCGTTGTAGGTGAGGTCCACGGCGAGGCCGGCGGGTACCGTCGTGGCCGTGACCACGCGGGGCGCGCCGGTGTAAGGCTGGGACAGGCCGCCGAGCGTCACGGTCGCCGTGCCCTTGCCGACCACGAGCGTGCCCGTGGCGCTGCCGGCGTAGTTGGCCTCGCCGATGGTCGCGACCACGGCGTAGCTGCCAGCGTTGGTCGGCGCCGTGACGCTGCCGTTGTAGGTCAGGCTGAACGTGAGCCCGGCGGGGATCGTCGTCACGTTCACGACCCGCGGCGTGCCGTCGTAGACCTGCGCCAGACCGCCAAGCGTGATCCCGGGCGCGGCGGGCGAGACGACGAGCGTGCCGGTGGCGCCGCCGGTGTAGTTCGGATCGTTCACGGTGACCACGACCGGGTAGCTGCCGGCGTTGACCGGCGGCACCGGGCTGCCCGCGTAGGAAACCTCATAGGCCGCAGCGGGCGTGGTGGTGACGCCGACCGACCGCGGGGAACCGTCGTAAACCTGCGCAAGGCCGCCGAGCGTGACCGAGGCCACGGCCTTGTTCACCGTGAGCAGCGCAGCCGTGCTCGTGACGGAGCCCGCGCTGTTGGTCACCACTACATCGTACTGACCGGCATCGGCGGTGAGCACCGACGGAATCGTGTGCGTCGCACCCGTGGCGCCGCTGATCGGCGAACCGGCTTTGCGCCACTGGTAGGCGGGCGCCGGCATGCCGGTGGCCGTGACGCCGAAGGTCGCGCTGTCGCCGACGGTGACCGTCTGGGCTGCCGGACCGGTGACGATCGCGGGAGCGGCGTTGAGCGCGAAGCCGACGATGACCGGGTCATGATCCGAGTAACGATAGGGCGTGCCGACGTTGATCGCCTGCTGCGCGACCGATTTGTTCTCCGTGTTGTAGTCGTAATAGATCGGCTCGTCGGAGTTGACGTGCCAGGTGGCGGCGCCGGTGACCTGCATGGCGAGGCTGGGGCTCGCGAGCGCGTGGTCGAGGTGGCCGAAGGCGCCGTCGAACGAGTAGGAGTAGCCGCCCATGCCTTCGTAGAGCTCGGTGAGGTTGACGTAGCCGGCGTTCTGCAGCGCGGTGATCGGATCCTCCTTCGCATAGGCGTTGAGGTCGCCGATGATGAGGAAGTCCGGATCGCCGCTGCCGGTGGGATCGGTGGCGAGCCAGGCCACGAGCGCCTCGGCCTCCTTGACGCGCAGCCAGTTGTTGGTGCCCTGGCCGTCACCCTGGTCGATGTTGGGGTTGGGCACGATGCCGTCGGTCATGCTCGAAACGCTGGCCTTGGCGCGGAAATGGTTGATCGACACCGTAAGCACGGCGCCGGTCGCCTTTTCACGGAAGGTCTGGGCCAGCGGATTGCGCGCATGGTTGTTGTAATAGGGACTGTTCAGCATCGCCGGAGCGCCGACCGTTTCGGCGGTTTCCACGCGGTAGATGAACGCCGAGTGGATGAGATCGGTGACGATATCCACGGCCGAGGCGTCGACGTAGGCGTAAGTCGTGCCGGCCGGGGCGGCGGCGTTGAGCGCAGCGACCAGGTGGGCGAGCGCGCTGGCCGGGCCGTAGCCGTCGTTTTCCACCTCGGTCAGGCCCATGATGTCGGGCGCCTGGGCGAGGATGCCGGCCACGGTCTTGGCCAGCTGGCGCTCATACTCGGCGTAGTTGCTGGCCCCACGGCTGGTCGGGAATCCGCCGCCCGCGCCGTCGCCGTTGAAGAGATTGAGCACGTTGCCGATCGAAACGCGCAGCGAACCGCCCACGGCCGGCGGAGCCGGCGGACGCGGATTGGCGCGGCTGAAGACCGGCGGCGCGGCGGGCTGCAGCATGTAAAGCCCGAACTGGTACGTGAGCACGCCGGTCACGTCCGTGGTGGTGTCGCCCGCGCGGAGCGTGGCACCCGAGCCATCGTCGAAGAGGAACGGTGTCGGATCGGGGGCCGACCGCGAGGTGCCGTCATCGAGGACGATCTGATTGAGGGCGTTGGCCGCGAGCTGCGCCTGGGCCGGCGCCCCGGGGGCGGCGATGTTGGTCGGCTGCGGCAGGCGGCCGTTGGCCAGCACCACCTGGCCGAACTGGCCGAGGTCGTAATTGTCGGTCACGGTGAGCGTCTGCGGCAGGCTGATGCGCATGCCCTCGTAACGCTCGAGGTAACCCGCGGCCGGCAGGGGCAGGGACACCGGGATCGGAGCGGGCAGCGGTGCGCTGCCGCCCACGGCGATGTCCGAAACCGAGGCGACTTCGGTCAGCCCGTTGAATTCCGTGACGCTGCCCGTGACGGTGACGACGTCGCCCACGTTCAGGGCGGCGGCGGTGCCGGCAAGCGGCGAACCCGATCCGAGAAACACGTAGACACCCTCGGACGTGGCGGGATCGGCGTCGGCATTGGCGTCGAGCTCCTGCACGAAGAAACCATCGCGCGTGCCGGTGGAACCGCTGAAGAAGCCGGTGACCACGCCGTTGATCGTCACCTGGTAACCGGCCAGCGGGCTCGAAGCACCCGCACCCTGGATGACATGGATGCGGGTCAGGCCCGTGCCGCCGTCATCGTCGATCACCTCGACGGTAAGCGACGGAACCGCAACGGCCGCGGTGTAGGCCGGATCACCGGATGCGACGATGGCGTGACTGACGACGCTGAAATGAGTCGCCGCCTCGTTCACGGCGTCATCGATCGCCCGTACGTGCACGACATGCGGAAGCAGATCGGTCAGCACCACGTCGGCGGTGGCGCCAAAGATCACGCCATCGGCGCTGACCTCGGTCTGCGCATCGGCGGACGCACGCACCGTGACGGGACCGGTGGGTGTCGTGTTCAAGCGCAGGGCATAGGTATCGGTCGTCGGGCCGGCCTCGTTGACGGTCGTGCCGCCACCGGTGGGCGAAACGAACACCCGGGCGACGCCATCGCTGACACTGGTCACGACGATGTCGTCGATGCCCACCCACTCGTCGTTGCCGACGGCATTGGTCGTAATGAAACGCACCTGCACCTTGGCCTGGTTGTCGGCATCGGCCGGGAGCGTGACCGACACGGGTGTCACGAGACCGCTGAGCGCCGGGCCCTGCGTCGCATCGGCGACATAGCCGGCGGGCAGGTTGATGAAAGGACCGCTGTCGCCGGCTCGATACTGGAGCGCGACGGACTGAACCGCATTGTCGTTGGAACCGTCGAGATCGCGGAGGTTGGCGGAAACCGTCACGTTGGTGCGACCGCGCGTGTCGAGATGGATGACGAGATGCGGCGCATCCGCCGTGCCCGAGCCCTGGAGCGCGATGGTCGGATTGGCGATGCCGTCGAACTCGGCGACCCCGCCGCTGGTGAGTCCGTTGGGATTCGACTGGTTCGCGATGACGTCGACGTCGTTGGCGGCGCTGCTGGTCCCGGTGAGGGTCTGTGGATCAATGCCGGTGCCCGTGGTAATGTCCTGACCGAGGTAACCGATGATCGAAGGCACGCCGGACCAGTCGTCGTTGGCCGTGATCAACGTCGTGACGGACCAATCCTGGCTGAAATTGCCGGCCGCGAGGTTCCAATAAAGATCCGGCACGACCACGGACAGGGTCGCCGCCGCACTCGTCGCGCTGCCGGCGGCGTTGCTCACCATGACGGTGTAGCTGCCGGCGTTGGCCGCCTGCACGTTGGTGAAACTGAGCGTGGCACCCGTCGCACCGGGGAGCGGGTTGCCGTCCTTGTACCACTGGTAGGAAAGCGGCGCCGTGCCCGTGGCCGCGACCGAGAAGGTGGCGGTGCCGCCGGCGAACACGGTTTGCGAGGCAGGCGGCGTGGTGACGGCCGGGGCGACCGGCACCTCGACGGTCAGCGAGGCAACCTGGCTGGTCGCGCTGCCGGCGCCGTTGGTGACGACCACGTCGTAGCCGGCGTCATCCGCAGCCTGCACGGAGGTGAGCGTGAGGGAAGCAGTGAGGGCACCGCTTACGTTGCCGCCATCGGCGAGCGGATTGCCGTTCTTGCGCCATTGGTAGCTTAGCGGCGCCGTGCCGGTGGCGGTGACGTTGAAGGTCGCGGTGCCGCCCTGGGCCACGATCAGGCTGCCCGGGTGGCCGGAAATCGACGGAGCCACGGTGCCGCCGCCCGCGGTCGTGATCGAAAAGTTGTCCACGCCCATGGCGTCGTCCGCACCGGAAGCGTTGAAATCCGTCCAGCGAAGGTAAAAGGTCGCACCGTCGGCCACCGAGAGACCCGTGATGGTGGCGGCAATCGCCGCCGAGTGCTGCAGGCTGCCGCTGCCCGTGGCCTGGCCGGGATTCGCGTAGTCGAGGGCATCGAAATTCGTCCAGGTGCCGGTGGTCAGGGAAGTCGCGTCCGTGCTGTATTGGAAATCGAGGCGGTCGGAACGATTGGCCGTGCCCACGCGCCAGGTTTCACCGGTGTAACTGATCTGCAGCTCGGTGATCGTCGCTCCGGTGTGATTGATGAACGCGACGCCGATGGTCGGAATCAGCGCGCCGCTTTGGAGGCCGCCGAAGGCCCATTCGCCACTGATGCCGAGCAAATAGGTGTCCCCGGTGTTGCTGGAGCCGGTGCCGCTGGAAAGGGCGGCGTTGGCGGAAGTGCCGCTTTCGGCGAAAGTCCAGCCCGTGGGCAGGGCCGAAGTCGTGGCGGCATTGAAATCCTGGACATAGGTGCCACCGGTCAGCGAGACCTGGGCGGAAGACGAGAGAGCCAGCAACACGCTGGCGACGAAACCGGCCGCCAGACGCGGCAACCGGGAAATCAGGGTCGCGGTAGACATAAGAAGGAGGGGTGTGCTGGCAGGAAGCCTGCCAGCCGCGCATGACAAATCAACGGACGAAGCGTAACTTTCTCATGACAATTGCCCTCCCTCTGCCAGCAGCCCGGCTACGAAAGCCGCCTCCCGCGTTAATGGCCGCGCCCCCAAACCAAAACTCAGTTGCACACCCCCTGCCCCGCCCTAGCGTCCGCCCATGGTTCCGCGCGAATCCCTCGCTCCCCTCGACACCTTTGAACGCCGCCACACCGGCTCCCCGGAGGCGGATGTTGCCGCCATGCTCCAGGCCGTCGGCTACGCCTCGGTGGATGCCCTGGCCGATGCAGCCGTGCCGGCGGGCATCCGGCTGTCCGCCCCTCTCGCCCTGCCTGCGGCCGCCGGCGAATCCGCCGCCCTGGCCGAGTTGCGCAAGCTCGCCGGCCTCAACCAGGTTTACCGCAGTTTCATCGGCCTCGGCTACTACGATTGCGCCACGCCCGGCGTCATCCAGCGCAACATCCTCGAAAACCCCGGCTGGTACACCGCCTACACGCCCTACCAGGCCGAGATCTCCCAGGGCCGACTCGAGGCGCTGCTCAACTTCCAGACCCTCGTCACCGACCTGACGGGCATGCAGATCGCCAACGCCTCAATGCTCGACGAGGGCACGGCCGCCGCCGAGGCCATGATGCTCGCCCATCGCGTGAAGCTGGGCGACAGCCACGATGCCTCCGTCTTCTTCGTCTCCGACAAGTGTCACCCCCAGACGATCGACATCGTCAAGACCCGGGCGAAGCCCCTCAACGTCTCCGTCATCTCCGGCGACCACCGCGCCTACGAATTTGCCGGCAAGGTCTTCGGCGTGCTGGTGCAGTACCCCGACACGGGCGGCAGCATCCACGACTTCACCGCCTTCTTCGAACGGGCCCATGCCGCCGGCGCGCTCTGCGTCGTCGCCACCGACCTGCTCGCGCTCACGCTGCTGCGTCCGCCGGGCGAATTCGGCGCCGACGTCGCCGTCGGCTCGGCCCAGCGCTTCGGCGTGCCCATGGGCTTCGGCGGCCCGCACGCGGGGTTCCTCGCGACCAAGGACGAATTCAAGCGCCAGATGCCCGGCCGCCTCGTCGGCGTCTCCAAGGACGCCCAGGGCAACCCGGCCATGCGCCTCGCCCTCGGCACGCGCGAACAGCACATCCGCCGCGACAAGGCCACGTCCAACATCTGCACCGCCCAGGTGCTGCTCGCGGTCATGGCCTCGATGTACGCCGTCTACCACGGCCCCGAAGGCCTCAAGCGCATCGCCGCCCGCACGCGCCGTCTCACGCAGCTGCTCGCCGCCGCCCTCAAGTCCGCCGGCGCCACCGTCAACGCCGAGCCCGTCTTCGACACGCTCACGATCGGCAACGTCGCCGCCACGCGCGTCCACGCCGCCGCCGCCGCCAAGAAGATGAACCTGCGCGTCGTCGACGATTACACCGTCGGCCTCTCGCTCGATGAGGTCACCACGGTCGAGGAAGTGCGGACCCTGCTCGCCTGTTTCAGCGAATCCGCCGAACTCCCGCTCGACCTGCCGGACTCCGAACTCCGATCTTCGCCCGCCGGATTCGAGCGCAGCTCGAAATTCCTGACCGCGTCCGTCTTCAACCGCTACCACACCGAGCATGAGATGCTCCGCTACATCAGGCGGCTCGAACAGAAGGATCTCTCGCTGGTCCATTCGATGATCTCGCTCGGCTCGTGCACGATGAAGCTCAACGCCACGAGCGAGATGTTCCCGGTGACCTGGACCGAATTCGGCAAGCTCCACCCCTTCGCGCCCGCGGCCCAGTCGCGCGGCTACGCCAGACTTTTCTCCGATCTGGAAACCTGGCTCGCGGAAATCACCGGCTTCGCCGCGGTCTCGCTCCAGCCCAACGCCGGCTCGCAGGGAGAATACGCCGGCCTGCTCGTCATCCGCGCCTACCACGAGGCGGGCGGCGAAGGCCACCGCAACATCTGCCTTATCCCGACCAGCGCCCACGGGACCAACCCGGCGAGTGCGGCGATGTGCAACTTCAAGGTCGTGCCCGTCGCCTGCGACGCCAACGGCAACATCGACGTCGCCGACCTCAAGGCCAAGGCCGCCGAGCACGCGAAGAACCTCGCCGCGCTCATGGTCACGTATCCGTCCACGCACGGCGTGTTCGAGACCTCCATCCGCGAGATCTGTGACGTGATCCACGCGCATGGCGGGCAGGTCTACATGGACGGCGCCAACATGAACGCCCAGGTCGGCCTCACCTCGCCCGGCCACATCGGCGCCGACGTCTGCCACCTCAACCTGCACAAGACCTTCTGCATCCCTCACGGCGGCGGCGGCCCCGGCATGGGCCCGATCGGCGTGGCGAAGCAGCTCGTGCCCTTCCTGCCCGGCCACGCGGTCAACCCGCCCGCGGGTGCCTCATCGCAGGCCATCGGCGCGGTCAGCGCCGCGCCCTACGGCTCCGCCTCGATCCTCGTCATCTCGTGGATGTACATCCGCATGATGGGACCCGACGGCCTGACCCGGGCGACCAAGTTCGCGCTGCTCAACGCCAACTACGTGGCCAAGCGCCTCGAACCGTTCTTCCCCGTCCTCTACAAGGGCGCCTCCGGCCTGGTCGCGCACGAGTGCATCCTCGAATTCCGTCCGTGGAAGAAACACGGCCTCGAGGTCGAGGATGTCGCCAAGCGCCTGATGGATTACGGCTACCACGCGCCCACGATGTCGTTCCCCGTCCCCGGCACGCTCATGATCGAGCCGACGGAGAGCGAGACGAAGACCGAGCTCGACCGCTTCTGCGACGCGCTCGCCTCGATTCACGGCGAAATGGCGGCCGTGGCCAGCGGCGAGAGCGACAAGGCCAACAACCCGCTCAAGCACGCTCCGCACACCGCGGCCGCCGTCTGTGCCACCGAGTGGAATCACCCCTACTCGCGCGAGACCGCTGCATTTCCCGATGTCTGGACGCGCGCTTCGAAGTTCTGGCCGGCTGTCGGCCGCGTGGACAACGTCTACGGCGACCGCAACCTCGTCTGTTCCTGCATCGGCATGGAAGCCTACGCTGAAGCACTGAAGTAAAGCAACCGAACCGGTTTTTAACCACCAATAGCAGCGCCTAACGGCTCTGCTTGAAAGTCCCCTCCGCCTAATCGGCTTCGGTTTTGTTCCGGGAAGCGGCTAATCGCCGTTTGGGTATATGTTTGGCTTCTCAGTCGACGATTAGCCGCCCCCCGAAGTCACCCAGCGGAGCCGATCAGGCGGAGCTGCACCAAGTAGCAGCTACCATTAGTGGTTAAAAGACTGACCCTACTCCCCGTCCTCGATCTCCGGCGGTTTGATCGCCGTAAGCAGGCGATCGAGCTCGGCTTGGGTCGGGTTGCGGATTGAGAGCACGGTGAGCGTCGCCGGACCGGCGGGCAGGCTGACCTGCGCCGGTTTGTCGACCGCGAGCCCGAGCAGCGCCGCGGCGAGCGGGGAATTGTGCGGCAGGCATTCGATGCCGCTCTCCGGATCGGTCGCCGTCTCGCCGTAAGTGGCGACGAGGAAGGCAAAACGATGTTTCCGCTTCGCTCCCGCGTCCTCCTTCTCGATCCGGATCACATGACCGAGCTGGACGAAATCGGTCGGCTTGGTGAGCCAGGCAGCCGGGTCGACCTCAATGAACGTGTTGCGCCGGTAAAAGCGGTCGAGTTCGTCCATCTTGCGATCCACGGCGCGGATTGCGTCCTTGGCGGCCTTGAAGCCGAAGTTCTCGCGCAGGTCGCCCTGGCTGTGCGCCTCCATCTTGTCCTCCACGAGCGCCGCACGCTTCACCTTGAGCGCCTCGAATTCCTCCGTCAGCACGCGGAGAAAGCCGCGCCGCACGTAGATGACCATCGGCGGCGGCGGCGCGATGCGGAAGATGTTTTTGCGACGCGGAGGAGCCATGCGCCGAGTCAGCAAACCGCGGTTCGCAACGCAAGCCGCGCGTGCCGCTTTACCTTGGACGAGCACGGGCGCCCAAACCGGGCACACGGCCCGCGGCGCCGGATGACCGCATTTGTTGCTGCGCGATGCCTTCGATTTCCGGCCATCTGCGTCCATGTCGCGCACCCGCATTCAGGATGTCCCCGAGGAGGAGCAACGCTCGCCGGCCGGACATTTTCACTCCTTCGTTCGCAACCTTTCGCCCGCGCTGGGCGGCGTGCCCAATGCCGGCACCTGGGGCGGAGGCCACCCGTTTGACCTGCAGCTCCGCCGTATCCTGCCGGGCAAGGCGGTCTGCCCCTTTCACGTCCATTTCGCGCAGTGGGAAATGTTCCTCGTACGCGCCGGCCGCGGCCTCGTGCGCGTCGGCGCCGAACGCCATGCGGTGAAGCCGGACGACGTCTTTCTCCATCCGCCGGGCGAAGCGCATCAGCTGCTCAACCCGGGCGACACCGACCTCGAGGTGCTGATCATCACAGACAATCCGCTCCTCGACGTCTGCCATTACCCTGACTCCAACAAATGGAATCTCCGGCCGCCGGCGAACATCGTCCGGCTCACCCAAGCGGACTACTTCGACGGCGAGGAGCCGCCCGCACCGGTCAATGTTCGTATTACGAACATTCCGGCGACCGCTTCCCCGGGGCACACGGATGCCAATGTTCGTAATACGAACATTGGACCGGCACATTCGTTTCCGGCGCTCGCCATGCCCTTCAGCCGGCGCAAGACCGGCCTCGCCGATCTGCCTTGGGAGGACTGGTCCTCGCCGAAGGGGAAATTCCGCGCCTCGGGAAAATCGGTTTCGGTCGCGTTGGGCGCCACACACCGCGTGCCGCTCACCGAGGGCGGACACCCCTTCGACCTCGAATACGCCAAGGTGCCGCCGGGCGCGACGATCTGCCCGTTTCACTCCCACGCGTTGCAATGGGAATGCTACCTTTTCACCGGCGGATGCGGCGAATTTCGCCTCGGCGACGAACGGTTCGCGGTCGGAGCCGACGACCTGGTGATGGCCCGGCCCGGCGCCGCCCATACGTTCAGCAACACCGGCACCGAGGACCTCACCTACCTCCTCGTGACAGATGACCCGCCTGCCGATTACTGGCACTATCCGGACTCGGACAAATGGGGATTCAACACGCCACGAAAAATCTTCCGTCCCGACGAGACCGGCTATTTCGAGGGAGAGGAGTAAGCGGGCGGGACCCCGGAAAACTCACCCGCGGCACGTTGAATTCAGTCGCGGCCCGAGCCTGGCGCAGCCGGCCGTCGGGTGGCATAGAAGGCCGTTTTTTCACCATCGTCTCTGCGCGGACGTGACGCACTTTTTTGCGATGCGGAAAACTTTTGCATTGTTGTGCGCGACTTCCTTCCCGAGAAAAGAAAAACCTCATGAGTAGCACCTCCCTCGATTCGTTCCTTGCCTACATCCGTCAACGAGACCCGCAACAGCCCGAGTTTCACCAAGCAGTCGAGGAGGTCTGGCGCAGTTTGTGGCCTTTCGTGCACAAAAACCCGCGGTATAACCGCGACGGCCTGCTCGAGCGCCTGGTCGAACCCGAGCGCGTGATCATCTTCCGCGTTCCGTGGGTGGACGACACCGGGAAGGTCCGCGTCAACCGCGGCTACCGCGTTCAGATGAACAGCGCCATCGGCCCCTACAAGGGCGGCCTGCGTTTCCATCCCTCCGTCAATCTCGGCATCCTTAAATTTCTGGCCTTCGAGCAGGCCTTCAAAAACTCCCTGACCACGCTGCCCATGGGTGCCGGCAAGGGCGGCGCCGATTTCGACCCCAAGGGCAAAAGCGAGGGCGAAGTGATGCGCTTCTGCCAGTCCTTCATGACGGAGCTCGCGCGCCACGTCGGCGCGGACCTGGACGTGCCTGCGGGCGACATCGGCGTCGGCGCCCGTGAAATCGGTTACCTCTTCGGCCAGTACAAACGCATCCGCAACGAGTTCACCTCCGTGTTCACCGGCAAGGGCCTCGCCTACGGCGGCAGCCTGATCCGCCCCGAGGCCACCGGCTACGGCTGCGTCTATTTCGCCGAGGAGATGCTCCAGACCCGCAAGCTCAAGCTCGACGGCAAGCGCATCGCGATCTCCGGCTCGGGCAACGTCTCCCAGCACGCGGCCGAAAAGGCCATGGAACTCGGCGCCAAGGTCATCTCGCTCTCCGACTCCGACGGCACGGTGCACATCCCGAAGGGACTCACGCCCAAGCAGCTGCTCTGGGTCATGGAACTGAAGAACGAACGCCGCGGCCGCATCGTCGAATTTTCCCGCCACTTCCGCCTGCCGTACCTCGCGGGCAAGACGCCGTGGCAGCTGTCCTGCCACATCGCCCTGCCCTGCGCGACCCAGAACGAGCTCAACGGCAAGGACGCCCGCGCCCTCATCAAGAACGGCTGTTTCTGTGTCGCCGAGGGCGCCAACATGCCTTCCACGCTCGACGCGGTGGAGGTCTTCCAGAAAGCCCGCATCCTTTATGGCCCGGGCAAGGCCGCCAACGCCGGCGGCGTCGCGACCAGCGGCCTCGAGATGAGCCAGAACGCGATCCGCCTCTCCTGGACCCGCGGCGAGGTGGACAACCGCCTGCACGCGATCATGAAGAACATCCATCACTCCTGCGTGCGCTACGGCCGCGAAAAGGGCGGCTACATCAACTACGTCAATGGCGCCAACATCGCCGGCTTCGTCAAGCTGGCCGATGCGATGCTCGCGCAAGGCGTCGTGTAACGCGACATCCCGTCGCCTTGGCTCCCCTCATCATGGGGAGCCCGGCAACGGAGCGGTTTGCCTCGATCATTTCAAACTGAAGCGCAGCCGCTTCTTTCCTCAGGCGGGATCGCTGATCCCGCCTTTTTTCGCGGCAAGCGGGGCTTACTTCCGCCTGGGTGCGAGAAGCTTCTCCCGCGCCACGAGATAGAGGAAGCCGCACAGGGCTCCGAAGGGGATCAGCGACAGCAGCGCGGCGTTCGGCCCGGCGTAGAACGGATTGTGCCCGGCCATGAAATCCGCCACCGCGGCGTCGAAGTCGACCGTCACGCCGGCGAGGAACGCGATCACGATGCCGGCAATGGCGCCGCCGGCGATGTAGCCCGAGGCCAGGAGCACGCCGGGGCTCTTGTCGCTCTCCGCCTCGAACTCTTCCTTGGATAGCCCGCGGCAGGCGGGGCTCTGGCGCAGTTTGCGATCCACCAGCCAGCGGATCATGCCGCCGACCAGGATCGGGGTCGTGGACGACAAGGGCAGGTACACGCCGACCGCAAACGCCAGCGCCGGCACGAACGACAACCGGAGCACGAACGTGATCATGAAACCGAGGATCACGAGCGCCCAGGGCAGCTTGGAATCGAGGATTCCCTTGATGAGGTAGGAAACGAGCACCGCCTTGGGCGCCTCGAATTTCTGCACGCTGGTCCCGTCCGGACGCTTCGTGTGCGTGCCGTTGATGCCCGGGTCCACCAGCCAGACGGCCTCGCCCCGGTCGTTCACCAGGTACTTGCCCGCCGGGCCGCCCGCGTCGTCGGTCTTGTGCCAGGAGTAATAGGTGTTCGCGTCCTCACGGGCCTGCGGACCCTGGAGCTTTTCCTGACGCGTCAACTGGCCGGCCTCGACGTGCAGGCCGGCGGGCGCCACTTCCTTCACCGGCACATAGACCGTGGCCGCGTCATTCAGACGGAGCAGGATCGGTCCGAGGATCAGCGCCGAACAAAGCGCGCCGATGAGGATGGAGTATTGCTGGAGCTTCGGCGTGCCACCGAGCAGGAAACCGGTCTTGAGATCCTGCGAAGTGGTGCCGCCGTTGGCGGCGGCGATGCAAACGATCGCCCCCACCGAGAGCGCGGTCACGTAGTAGGCGTTGCCGGTCCAGCCGACGACGAGAAAGATCAGGCAGGTGAACAACAGCGTGGCCACCGTCATGCCCGAGGTCGGGTTGGAGGTGGAACCGATCTCGCCCGTGAGACGCGACGACACCGCCACGAAGATGAAGCCGAACACCACGATCAGCAACGCGCCGAGCAGGTTCATCCGCAGCGCCTGCTGCGCCAGCATGATGCCCGCGAGCAGCACCACGATGCCGATGGCCACGGCCTTCATCGACAGGTCGCGCTCGGTCCGCGGCACCGCGTCGCCGGCACCGGCGCCGGAAGCGAGGCCGCCGCCCTTCACATCCTTGAATCCCGCCTTCAGGCTGCGCCAGATGGCCGGCATCGCCTCTGCCAGGCTGATCAGGCCGCCCGCGGCCACGGCGCCCGCGCCGATGTAGAGGATGTAGGCGCCGCGCACGTCGTGCGGGCCCATCTCCCCGATGGGAATCGTGCCCGGCGCCAGCGGCTCCGGCAGGCCGTCGCCGAAGAATTTGATCATCGGAATGAGCAGCCAGTACGACAACGCGCCGCCCGCGCACATGATGCCGGCGATGTAGGGCCCGATGATGTAGCCGACGCCGAGCAGCTCCGGCGAAATTTCCGCGCTGATCGATCCGCCCTTGAACGGTGCGCCGAAGATGCGCTCGGGCACCTCCTTCCAGCCGCGGAAGGCCACGTTGACGGTCTTGTAGAGCAGGCCGAGGCCGAAGCCGGTGAAGATCTGTTTCGCGCCCGGGGATTTGCCGAGACCCGCCGCCTGCGCGGCCGCCATCTCCGCCTTGGCCGACGGCGACGCCGCATCGCGATCCGCCGCGTTGGCCCCGGCCTTCAGCACCGCCGCGCAGGCCGTGCCCTCGGGATACTTGAGCAGGCCGTGGTCCTCGACGATGTGCGTCCGGCGCAGCGGCACCATCATCAGGATGCCGAGCAAACCGCCCAGCACGCCCACCAGCAGCACCCGCATCAGTTCGAGATCGAAACCGAGGATCAGGATCGCCGGCATGGTGATGCCCACGCCGAATGCGATGGACTCGCCCGCCGAACCGCCGGTCTGCGTGATGTTGTGCTCGAGGATGCTCGCATCGCGTCCGCCGGCCTTCGACCACGCGCGGAACAGCGCGAGCGAGATGACCGCCACGGGGATCGACGCGCTCACGGTCAGTCCGACCTTGAGCACAAGGTAGAGCGACGAGGCCCCGAAGACCATTCCCAGAATGGCTCCGGTGACGACGGCTCGCACGGTGAACTCGGGGAGCCTGGCCGACGCCGGAATGAAGGGCTCGAACTTCGGGGAGTTTGCGGAAGACATGCGCCGCCCTACCTCGCCCGGGGCGGGGTTATGACACAAGAGCAAAAGCGCCGGACCGGCTCAATCCGGCCCGGACGTGATTCAACCTCGGGGTCAGGTGGTGGTGCAGACCTTGCGGGCGGAACGGTAGAGCAACGCGATCGCACCGGTGAACAGTACGAGCCCGATCCACACCGCCTTGCCCTCGAATTCCGCACCGACCACGGCAAGCGGCGCATCCTTGCCGGTGACCGCAACCACGCCGGCAAAGGCCACGCCGAGCAGGCTTTCGCCCACGATGAGCCCGGTCGCGGCCAGCACGCCCATCCGCTTGGCGAACTCGGGGTTCGCGTGGCGGTCGGCCCACTTTTCGTAGAGGGAACCCAGCACGGCGCCGAGCGGGATCAGCAGCGTCAGCGCCATCGGCAGGTAGATGCCCATGCCGACGCACAGCGGGGGCAGGCGCATCTTGCCAGCCTTGCGCAGGATTTCGTCGAGGACGATGACGGCGACGCCGAGCGCGGCGCCCCACCCGATCAGGTTCCACTGGATGTCGCCGCCGAGCACGCCTTTGGCGAGCGCGGAGATCAGCGCGGCCTGCGGCGCGGCGAGCGCGTTCTCGCCTGCGCCGGGCGCACCGGCGAAACCGAAGGCGCGGTTCAGCAGGTCGAGCACGGGCGGGATGACGAGCGAGCCGAAGATCACGCCGTAAACCAGCGCGAGCTGCTGCCGCCACGGCGTGGCGCCGACCAGCTGGCCGGTCTTCAGGTCCTGGAGGTTGTCGTTCGAAATGGTGGCGATGGAGAACACGATCGCCGTTGTGAAAAGAGCGTAGGCCACGAGTGCCTTGGTCTGCTCCGGATCGCCACCGTGGCCGTAGACCAGCACGAGCAGCAGCGAGGCGCCGATGACGGCGAGAATGCCGACGCCCGACACCGGGCTGTTCGAGGCGCCGATCAAGCCGGCCATGTAGCCGCAGACACAGGCGATCACCGCGCCGATGAAAACCACGTAGGCCAGCGTGCCGAAGATGGTCGGCCCGATGCCGGTGGAGATCGCGGTCCCGGAGCTGAAGTACCAGAGCAGGCCGGCGATCGGCAGCAGCAGCGCGACGATCGTCCCGCCGACGATCCCGATGGGAATGTCGCGCTCCGTGAGCGGCAGCTCGCTGCCGGCCGAGCGGGCCTGCGAGGCAGCCATCGCAGCGCGGATGCCCTTGATAATCGGGCCGATGATGCGGAACAGGCTCCAGAGCGCCGCCACGCCGATCACGCCCGCGCCGATGAAGCGCACCTCGCTGCGGAACGTCGCGTTCACGAGCCCGGCCACGTTGTCGCCGACGCCGTGCAGGGCCGTGAGGTAAGGCACCAGACCGCCCCAGGCGATGAGCATGCCGACCAGCATCGCGATGCCGACGGACAGACCGACGAGGTGGCCGACGCCGATGAGGGCCAGGGCCAGGCTCGTCGAGGCGGCCGTGGCGCCCGAACCCAACCGGAAGGCATAGGCGACGTGATCCGCCGCGAGCTTGAGGTAGGTGAGCAACTGGTAACCGGCGGCGATGACCGAGCCGACGACGATCATGCGCAGACCCTTGGCGTTCTCCGCCTTGCCCGCCGCGGAGCCGAAGCCGACCTTCAACACCTCACCCGCAGCCACGCCTTCCGGGTAGGGCAGGTCCGAGCCGGTCACCAGTGCGCGCCGCAGCGGCACCGAGAACATCACGCCGAGGATGCCGCCCGTCGCGCAGACGGCGGCGGTCGTCCAGTAAGGGAAACCCTGCCACCACCCGACCATGATGAGGCCGGGGAGCACGAAGATGATGGCGGACAGCGTGCCGGCGGCCGACGCGATGGTCTGGACGATGTTGTTCTCGAGTATGTTCGAGTTCCCGACCAGGCGCAGCAGCGCCATCGAAATGACCGCGGCGGGAATCGAGGTGGCGAATGTCAGGCCCACTTTCAGGCCCAGGTAGACATTCGCAGCGGTGAACAGGAGGGTGATGACGCCGCCGAGGATGATGCCTCGTACGGTCAGTTCGCGCAGGCCGGAGGGTTGGTGCATGCTCCAGCCTGAGCGGGAGCCCGGCCGGGTTCAAGCCCGGCGACCGCCGGGTGGCGGCGCCCTCAACGCCGGCGTCCCTTCGCCTTCGCGCTCCGGGCGGCCAGACGCTGCTTGATCAGCCAGTAAAGCATTTCCATGCGCGGCACGGCGGCGCCGACGGCCTTGGCGCGGCGCACGGGTTCGCCCCAGATTTCCTCGAGCTCCACGTCGCGACCTTCCTCGAAATCGATCAGGCTGGACGGCCGGTAGGCGCCCATCTTCGCCGTGCGCTCGAACTGGAGATCCACGAACGAACGCGAAATCTCATGGCCGAACTTCGCGGCGGCCTCGACGATCTCCTCCATCAAACGGCGGGCCAGGATTTTCAGCCCCTCGTCCGCCAGCAGCACATCGGTCGTGATGCCGCCGGCCACGATGGCGAGGCCGTTGAAGGGCACGTTCCACACGAGCTTGTGCCAGCGCTGGGCCTCGAGGTTGTCCTGCGCGTTGCACTTCACGCCGGCACGGCGCCAGAGCGCGGCGACCGCGTGCGTGCGTTCGCCGGCGGGCTTGCCGAACTTGCCGATGGTCATGAGGCCGGGAAACGAACACGTTACCACGCCCGGGGCCGTGCGCATACAGCCGATGTAGCAGATGGCGCCGATCACGCGGTCCGGACCGGCGATCTCCGCCACCGGCTCCTCGACCCCAAGACCGTTCTGAAGCGTGAGCACGACCGTATCGGGCTTCAGCAACGGCGGCAGGACCGTCGCAAGCATCTCGTTGGCCGTGGCCTTGGTGGCGATGATGACCAGATCGCAGGGGCCGATCTCGGCTGCGGAGCCGTAAACCTGGATTTTGCGGACACTCAACCGCTCGGTCGGCGTTTTTACCTTCAAACCGTGCGCCGTCAGGGCCGCGCGGTTGCTGCGGACGAGGAAATGGACGTCTTCGCCGGCCTTGACGAGGCGGGCGCCATAATAGCAGCCCAAAGCGCCGGCGCCGATGATCGCGATGCGGGGATTGTTGGGGAAATTGGTGCTCACAAGACCCCTGTCGTCCCAAAGGCCGCTCGAAAACACAACCCCGCAGTCCGGCTCCCCTGAGAGACAAAGCCCGGTTTTCTTCACATTGGGAGTTCACCCAAACGTCATACCAGCCGCCCCTTTGGACGCGCCAAAGCCCCGGCTCGCGCTTCTTTTGCAGCCAGGCGGCTCCTCACGGAGCGCAATCGATGCACAGCCCTTTGCAAATCGTCTGAAATCCACGCTTAAAATTACCCAAAACTATATTAATAAATGGATTATATTAATTACATCCCTGTCTTCCGATAATGCCTTCCGAGCGCAAAAAATGACCATCCTTGATGGCTCACCCCGCCTGCGAGGGCGTGCGCCTGCTTGCCACCACTCTGTTCACAGTCGGAGGGGGAGACCTTACCTAGAGCGAAGGAGCGCCCCCGCTGACAAGTTATTCACAGCGCCAAACACCCCTCAAAAGCGCTCACAACGGCATGTTGTCCGTGAGTCGCACCTCATCGACCCAGAAGGAAACCGCCATGAGGCATTGGCCCGGCGCGATTTCGCGCAGGGGCTCCATCGTGCGCCGGTCCACGATCGCGATGTAGATCACCCGCAGCCGGCGCTTGGCCATGATGATGTGCGTGGCCTCGGCCACGAGGCGGTCCGTGCTTTTTACGCCGGCCTCGACCATCTCCTTGGCCTTGCGCAGGGCTTGCACCACGGCGAGCGCCTCTTCGCGCTGCGAAGGCGTCAGGTAATTGTTGCGCGCCGTCACGGCCATCCCGTCGGCATCGCGCACGGTCGGCCCGGTGAGAATCTCGATCGGCAGCAACATGTCCGCGGCGGTCTTCCGCACCACCGCCAGCACCTGGGCGTCGCGCTCGCCGGCCAGAAGCACGTCCGGCTGCACGATGTTGATCAGCTTCAGCCAGCACGTGAGCGTCCCGCGGAACAGCGCCGGGCGCGCCACGCCGCACAAAGGCCGGCTGATCACGTCCTCCTGCACGTGGGTGGAGAACCCCTTGGGAAACATTTCCTCGGCGGCCGGCGTGAACAGCACGTCGACGTCCTCCTTCTCCGCCAAGGCCGCGTCGGCCTCCGGCGTGCGCGGGTACTTGGCGTAATCCTCGCTCGGGCCGAACTGGAGCGGATTCACAAAAGCCGACACCACCACGGCCGCACCGGACTCCTTCGCGAGCCGGATCAGGCTGGCATGACCGGCATGGAGCGCCCCGAGGGTCGGAAGCAGGGCCACGCGACGCCCGCCGGCGCGCAAGGCCGCCGCGGCTTCACGCATGGCGGGGATGGTGGTGACCTTTTGCATGACCGGGAAGACACTTGAATAACCACACGCCGCACCCTTTATCAAGCCTTCCCCCTTTACCGACCATGATCCGGATCAACGAGAACTACACCAAGCTCAAAGCCTCCTACCTTTTCGCCGACATCGCCAAGCGCGTGAACGCCTACGTCGCCGCCAACCCCGGCAAGCCCGTGATCCGGCTCGGCATCGGCGACGTCACCGAGCCGCTCCCGCAGGTCTGCCGCGACGCCCTGCACGCCGCCACCGACGAGATGGGCCAGCGCGCGACCTTCAAGGGCTACGGCCCCGAGCAGGGCTATGCCTTCCTTCGCGAGGCCGTCGCCCAGCACGACTACGCCACCCGCGGCTGCAAGATCGAGGCCGACGAGATCTTCATCTCCGACGGCTCGAAGTGCGACTGCGGCAACATCCAGGAAATCTTCTCGGCCGACGCCCGCCTCGCGATCCCCGACCCCGTCTATCCGGTTTACGTCGACACCAACGTCATGGCCGGCCGCACCGGCGCAAACGTCGACGGCCGCTACCAAGGCATCACCTACCTGGAATGCACGCCCGCCAACGGCTACGTGCCCGCCGTGCCATCGGCCGCCACCGACCTGATCTACCTCTGCTTTCCCAACAACCCGACCGGCGCCGTCGCCACCAAGGCCCAGCTCGCGGCGTGGGTCGCCTACGCCAAGGCCAACAAGGCCATCATCCTCTTCGACTCCGCCTACGAAGCCTTCATTCGCGACCCCGGGATCCCGCGCTCGATCTATGAGATCGAAGGCGCGCGCGACGTCGCCATCGAGTTCCGCAGCTTCTCCAAGACCGCCGGCTTCACCGGCACCCGCTGCGCCTACACGGTCGTGCCCAAGACGCTCGTCGCCTACGACGCCGCCGGCAACGCCCACCCGCTGCACGCCCTCTGGAACCGCCGTCATACGACGAAGTTCAACGGCGTCGCCTACCCGATCCAGAAGGCCGCCGCCGCCATCTACACCGACGAGGGCAAGAAGCAGACCAAGGCGCTCACCGACTTCTACCTCGGCAACGCGAAGCTCATCCGCGACGCGATGACGAAACTCGGTTTCAGCTGCGTCGGCGGCGACAACGCCCCGTACATCTGGATCAACACCGGCCGCGACAGCTGGCAGTTCTTCGACACGCTGCTCAACCAGGCGCAGGTTGTCTGCACGCCCGGCGCCGGTTTCGGCAAGTGCGGCGAAGGCCACGTCCGCATCAGCGCCTTCAACTCGCGCGAAAACGTCGAGACCGCCCTCGCCCGCATCGCCGCCGCGCTGAGGTAAACCAATGCCTCTTCGCCTGTCGCAGGGCGGCGCTTGCGCCCCCCTGCCTTCGTACCGGGCAAGATTCGCTTCTGCAAAACAAGTCAGGCCGCCCGCGGGCGGCCTGTTTTTGATTACGGGGTGCTCCCCGGGATCGCAGCGGGCGTATTGTCGTGGACCCAGAAGCGGGAGACCACCTGGTGGTCCTTCTTCAATTCGTACCCCCATTCCGTGTCCTTGATCTTGATCTCGACGACGCGGCCGGGCTTTTCAGCCAGCTCGGGCTGGTTCACCGCCTCCTGCCACTCGCGCAACGCTTCCATCCGGGCGGTGTCGAAAGCCTGCTCCACGTCGGAAAATTCACCGCAACGCCGGACTTCCTGCGTCAGGCGCCCGTCGGCCGCCTGCTTGAGCACGAATCGTAAAACCGAGTAGCCGGGTTTCATGGTGACCTGAGTCTTGCCGTGGTTCAGCCGGAACCGTGCCACGCCCGCTTGGGTTGGAAAGGAAAATCTTTGCCCGGCGGGGCCTATTTCGCAGCGTCGGCCGCGACGGCTTCGGCCAGCTCGGTCACGGCCTCGCGCAGGAGGCCGACCAGCTCGGCGTGTTTGCCGCCGGACCAGGTGCGCGGCGAAGAGCTGAAGACCCCCGTATGCGGTTCTCCCTTGGACGGAGTGATCGTGTAGGTTGCGGCCACCAGCACGCGATCGCCGGCGGAGCGGTCCACCTCGCAACGCTGCACCTGCACGCTCACCGAAGCTCCGCCGCCGACCTGGCGCAGGCGGTTGCGCAGAATCTGGGTGATGGCCTCGTCGAGCGGCTCGGCCCAGCGCATGTCCTCGAGGTAGACGATCTCGTTTTCCGAAACGCGCACGGCCATGGCCCGGCTGCGCAGGTGGCCGGCGAGACGCACGGGGCGCACCGACACGGCGTCCGCCACCGCCGCGGCATCGCGCGGGCCGCTCAACGTGAAATGCCGCACGGAGTCGGACTGCGGCGTCGGCAGGCTGCAGGCGGCCAGAAGCAGGGCGCAGGGAGCAAGGAGCAGGACGCGCCGGACCCAGGCCTTCATTCCTTCGTATTTCTTCGTGTTCATTCGTGGTTTCTCCTCACTTCTCCGCCTTCTTCTTGCCGACGATGAGCGAGCTCGGGTTGCGCTCGATGGCGTTGGCCAGGCTCTCGAGCGCGCTGGCGGCCTCGGCGATCTGGCGCAGCGCGGTCGTCAGTTCGTCGCCGACCTGGCCCTGTTCGACCACAAAGCGGCGCGTGGCGGCGGCGGTGGAGTCGAGCGTCTCCAAGGCGCCGCGCGCGGCCGCGAGCGTCTGTTTGATATCCTCGCTCATCGGGTCCACCTGCGCATCGAGCCGGGCAAGCACCGCCCTGGCCGAGACCAGCGCGGCGTTGAGGTTGGCGAAGGATTCCTTCGCTTCCGGCGACTCGACGAACGCCGTGACCGCCTCGGCGGCGCGGCCGACCTTGTCGGACAGGCCCTTCACGTCGGCCTCGCCGATCTTTTTGTTGGCGGTGACGAGCAGGGACTTCGCCTCGCGGGAGATGCCGGCAAAATCGACCTTCTTCAGGTCCGCGAGAATCTCGCTCAGGCTGGCCTGGTACTCGGAAATGGCAGACGGCACGGCGGGGATCACCACGAACTTCGGCGGCGTGCCCAGCAGCGGGGCCGGATATTCGGCCGGATCCATGAAATCGAGCTCCACGAAAAGCAGGCCGGTCGCCAGGCCCAGCACCCCCAGCTGGGCGCGCAACCCGTGGTCCACCATCGTCTGGATGTCCTTCGGCCCGGCGATCTTGAGCGTCACGCCCTTCTCGTCGGTGATCACGTTGCGGTTGAGCTCGCAGGTCACGGCCACCACGGACTTGTTGGCGACGTCGTCGTAATGCACCGCGAGGTCCACCACCCGGCCGACGCGCACGCCGCGCAACTTCACGGGCGAACCGAGATCGAGGCCGTGGATGGACTCGTCGAAATACACCATGAACCGGTGCGGCTTCGTGAACAGGCTCAGGCCGCCGACCGAGAGCAGCCCGATGATGCCGAGCGCGAAAGCACCGAGCACGAACAAACCGACGACAGCGGGACTGACCTTGGTCTTCACAGGGGGAAACGGTTAAGGGATTGGGGGCAAATGGACAGGATTTTCACCGGGCTCCACCCGGCGAAGCAGGAATCAAGGTTCGGGGTCACAATCATCATGGCGGCAATCTTCCTGATGCTTGCTCCTTGTCACCCGTTACTTCCCGCCGCCGGCCGGTCGCGGCGCAGCAGGAACTCGGCGACCCGCGGATCACCGCTGCGTTCCGCCAGGCCGGCCGGCGCGCCCTCGGCGATGATGCCCTGCGCGTCGCGGTCGAGCATGATCACCCGGTCGGCGATGCCGAAGATCGACGCCAGCTCGTGCGACACGATGACCATCGTCGTGCCGAAGCTCTCGCGCACCTGCAGGATGAGGTCGTCGAGCTTGCGCGACGTGATCGGGTCGAGACCCGCCGAGGGTTCGTCGAGAAACACGACCGCGGGATCGAGCGCGAGGGCCCGGGCCAGGCCGGCGCGCTTGCGCATGCCGCCGCTGATCTCCGCGGGATAGTAGTCCTCGAAGCCTGAAAGCCCGACCTGCGCGAGCTTCAGGCAGGTGAGCTCGGCGATCTCGCGCTTCGAAAGTTCCGTGTGCTCCTCCAGCGGCAGCGCCACGTTCTGCCGCAGGGTGAGCGAACTCCACAGCGCGCCTCCCTGGTACAGCACGCCGAACGTCTTCAGCAGCGCCCGCCGGGCGGCCAGGTCGGCGGCGGTGAACGACCGGCCAAAGAACTTCACCTCACCGGCCACCGGGTTGTGCAGCCCCACGAGATTGCGCAGGAGCGTGCTCTTGCCGCAACCGCTGCCCCCGATGATGAAGAACACCTCGCCCCGCTTCACGGAGAAGGAAACATCCTTCAGGACCGTGCGCCCGTCGTAGCCGCAATGCAGGCCGGTCGCCTCGATGGCGGGACTCGGATCGGCGGAATGGTTCGGGGCGGTCATGCTCAGAGTCCGAGAATGTCGAAGGCCACCGCGTAGAACGCATTGATCACGATGATGAGGAGGATCGCGGTCACGACGGCGGAGGTGGCGGCCCGGCCGACGCCGGCGGCGCTGCGGTCGGCCTCCATGCCGCGCAGGCAGCCGGACAGCCCCACGATCAGGCCGAAGGTCGCGCCCTTGATCACGCCGACCAGCAGGTCCGACATGTCCACGATGGTGAGCATCTCCACCCAGTAGGCCGTCGGGGGGATGGACAGCACGCCGCCCGCCACGGCCATGCCGCCGACGATGCCGAGGGCATTGGCATAGAGCGTCAGCAGCGGCATCATCACAAACAGCGCCAGCAGCCGCGGCAGCACCAGGAAATCGATCGAAGGGATGCCGAGCGTCTCGAGGGCGTCGATCTCCTCGTTGGCCTTCATGTTGCCGAGCGTGGCCGCGTAGGCCGCGCCCGTGCGGCCGGCGAGCACGATGCCGGTCATGAGCGCACCCATCTCGCGCACCATCGACAGGCCGACGAGATCCGCGACGTAGATGTCGCCGCCGTACTGGCGCAGCACGATCGCGCCGATGTAGGCCAGCGTCACGCCGACAAGAAAGCTGATCAGGCTCACGATCGGCAGGGCCATGGCGCCGCAATTCTGCATCTCCTCGACCGCGTCGGCCCAGCGGAACTTGTGCGGACGCTTGAAGATGCGCACGGCGCCGAGCACACACTCGCCGAAAAAATGGGTGAAGGCACGCGCCTTGCGCAGAGCGTCGAAGGTCGCCTCGCCGACGGTGGTCAGGAGGTTTTCCGAACGGTCGGAAGGCACGCTCGCCTCGTGCGAGACCGACATCTGGCTCAGCAAGGCAAGACTCTTCTCCGGCAGCGCCTCCACATCGCAAACGGCCCCCGCGCTCTGGCACCAGGTCCGCACCTCGAAGAGGAAGAGCAGCAGCGAACTGTCCCACGCGCCGAGGCCGCGACTCTCGAGCACCACCCGTTCCGGCTGGCGGCCGGCCCGCACCGCGTCCCACGACGGCCGCGGGGTCGTGATCGACCAGGTGCCCGCGACCACAACCCGCAACGTCGTGCCCTCAAGCACGGCATCGGCGCGGGCGGCGTTTTGAAGCGGGACGGACGGCATGGGCGTCGCCAGTGTGCGAAGCCGCCCCGGCACGCGCCAGACTGATTTTCTCCCCGGCGTTTTTTGCAGAAACCCGGGAACTTGAAAAACGGCATCCGCGTCATGCCCGAAACGCGCCCCGGCCGCCGCGCCCCTCAAACCGGCGCGCTCAGCACAGGCGCCAGCGCCTTCAAGGCAACATGCACAAGTACCCTAATAGGGTACTTGTGCATGGAAACGCTGCCGGGGGTCCACAGGGGGTCTCCACTCGGGGCGATGCGCTTACACGCGGGGCTTGCGCAGCACGGCGAGCTTCGTCTCGACCAGCTCGTGCGTCACGCCGTGCTTCGCACAGAATTCCAGCACCGCCTGGCGCGAACCGTCATAGACGTGATCGGCCTGGCAATCGTCCACGACCACGAGTCCGCCGGGGGCCAGCAGCGGCCAGACCTTTTCCAAACCGTCCGCCGTCGGCAAATAGAGGTCCACGTCGAGCAACACGAAGCAGAGCTGCGTGCCGGCGGGAAACTCGAAGTTCTGCACAGCCGCGGCGTGCGTGCTGACGCGCGTGATGCCGTTGTGTTTCAGATTGGCATCGAACCAGGCCCGCGAGTTGACGGTAAACTTGTCGAGCGCGCGGCGCTCGTCGCCGCCCGTCTTGCCGCGCACCCCGGTCTCGTGCGCGACGTCCGCCGCCACAAAGCCGCCGAAGGTATCCACCGCCCAGTAGCGCTTCGCGGGGGCGATGGCGTCGAGATGCCTGTTGAGGAATACCGTCGTGTAGCCGCGGTAGCAGCCGATCTCGCAGAAGTCGCCGGGCGCGGCGGCCGCCTCGGTGGCCAGCGTGGTCAGGCGGGCGAGCTGCGCGGGCGTGAACGCATACCGGTACTTGTAGAGCAGGTAGGACCGCAGCGGCGACCAGAACATCAGTTTCTTGGCCAGCCCGTCCCAGAATATCTCCCAGCGCGAATTCGTCATGACCTGCCGCCCCCGCCGCCGGTCCACGGCGCGCGCGTGCCCGATTTATGCCGCGCCCGGTCCACCTGCAGCCCGAGCGCGTGCAGCGACACGAAGATGTCGCGCAGGAAATCCACCAGCGACGCCGTGAGCAGCACGATGCTGGCGGCGAAGAGCAGCAGGACGACGGCCCTCATGTTCCAGTCGAACATCGCCGTGGCGAACAGGACGACGATCAGGAGGCACGACACCAGCATGCTGAGACCGTTCGAGGTGACCGCCCGGCGGATCATGAGCGTGCGGCTCCACATGATGTCGAGCTGGTCCTCCAGGTGTGCGCGCTCATCGGCGTCCGCCTCGGGAATCCGTTCCGCCAGCTCGCGCGTGCGGTCCACGATGCGGGCCATGCGATTGGTCAGCGTGATCATGAGCGCGCCCATGCCGGAGATCAGGATGACGGGGGTGATGGCCAGCTGGATGATCGGCAGCAGGGAGGAAAGCGATTCCATGACGCGGGAAGGTGGAAGCTTCCGGGAGTCAGCGCAATCCCTGGCTCGCAAGCTCGCGAAATTCCAAACGCCAAGGCCCAAATTCCAAGGAAATTTCAAATCCCAGGCATGGAACTTTTGACGCCTGGCTCCTGGCCTTGGGAATTTTCCCGCCAGGCCGCCTTTTCGCCAAGCCATGCGATGGATTTTGCCTCGCCGCCGAATGACAACCCGGGCGATGCTTCGGCTTTTCCATGCTTCCCGCCTGCGTCCTCTTCGACCTCGACGGTACCTTGATCGACCATTTCAAGGCCATCCACCGCTGCCACACCCACGCCATGACCCGGCTCGGCCTGCCGGCCCCGACGATGGCGCAGGTGCGCGCCGCCGTCGGTGGCGGCGTCGAACTGGCGGTGGAACGCCTCGTGGGCCCGACGCTCAAGGCCGAGGCGCTCGCCCTCTATCGGCCGCATTGGAACGCCACGATGCTGGAAGACGCCGAGGTGCTGCCCGGCGCGCACACCCTGCTGACCGCCTTGCGCGCGCACGGCGTGAAGACCGCGGTCTTCACCAACAAGCACGGTCCTTCCTCGCGCGCCGTCTGCGGCCATCTCGGGCTCTCCCCCTTGCTCGACGGTAATTTCGGGGCCACCGACACGCCCTGGCTCAAGCCCGAGCCGGCTTTCGCACAACACGTGCTGACCCGGCTCGGCGCCGCCGCGAAGGACACGCTGCTGGTCGGCGATTCGCCTTTCGACGTCCTGGCCGCGCAAAACGCCGGCCTGGCCTTCATCGGCGTGACCACCGGCACTCACAACGAGGCGGAGCTCCGCGCCGCCGGCGCAACCCGGGTGTGCATGGGTTTGCCTGAAGTCAGCCGCGAGTTGGGGTTGTAGGACGGGATCGCCAAATCCCGCCGCTGCATATCCAGAGGGCAGCGCCCTGCCCACCCTCGTCTCAATCACGACGCACAGGGGCGCACGCGCTCCGACGGGCTCAGGCCGCCCAACTCAACCCGAACGCCACCGCTGCCGGCAAGGCCTGCACAAACAGGATCTTTCTCCCGACCGTTGCGGCGCCGAAAACGCCCGCCACGATCACGCAGCCCAGAAAGAACAACCGGATCGCACCGCCGCCGGCGCCGAGCCAAATTCCCCAGAGGAGTCCGGCGGCGAGGAAGCCGTTGTAAAGACCCTGATTCGCCGCGAGCGTCTTCGTGAGTCGCGCCTTCTCCTCCGTGAGGCCGAAGGTCTTCCGCCCGTACGGCGTCGTCCACAGGAACATTTCCAGCACCAGGAACCACAGGTGAAAAAGGGCGACAAGGCCCGTGAGAAGCGTGGCGGCGGTTTGCATAAAATCAGAGGGACGGACGGCGGGCGATGAGCAGCAGGGCCGTCATCTCCTGCACGGTCTTGGCATCCTGGTTGAGGGTGCGGCAGAGCAAGCGCAGGTTGCCGAACCCCGGGCGCGTCGGATGCGGCTCGAGTCCGACGACCTCCATCACCACACGCAATGTGTCGCCGGGCTTCACCGGACGCGGCCAGCGGAGGCCTTCGACCGCCTGCCCGATCACGCCGCTGCCGAGCGGCATCCCGCCACGTACCATCAAGCCCATGCTGACCGCCGCCGTGTGCCAGCCGCTGGCCACCAGTCCGCCGAAGAACGTGCTCTTCGCCGCCTCCGGGTCCGTATGGAACGGCTGCGGATCGTGGCGCCGGGCGAACGCCACGATCTCGTCCGTCGTGACCGTGTGGTCGCCCGTGTTGAAGCGGTTCCCGACCTGCAGATCCTCGTAATGGAGCATGGTCACTCCGCCGGGAACGCCAGCGCGTGCAGCCCGGCCCCAAGCGTGAATAGGATCGCGAATGCGGCGTTGGTCGCCGCCGGCAACCCGCGCCACAGGAAAGGCTGCAGGGCCGCCCGAATCACCCAAAACACCGCCATGCCCGCCAGGATCAGCCGCCCAAGCGGCGTGCCGGTCAATTCCGTGGGCCGCAGGAGCAGCAGGCCGGCCATGAACAGGAACACGCACGTGAGCATGATGTTCAACGCCTGCACCACGCCGCGATTCACCGGGTGCAACTTCGGCAGTTCCTCGCTCCAGCGGAACAGCCGCCAGAATGCCAAATGAAAGACGGCCAAGGCCACGTCGTAACCCGCCGCCGCGTAGAGCCAGGTCTGGTTTTGCATCGCCGCGCAGGGTGGCGCCCGAACCGCACCCGGTCAACCCGCCTCGAGCAGGGTAGTGACTCAGTTTGGACGAAATCTGTCGCGGCGGTCTATGATCGAGACGTTAATCCTCGCAAACCACGAAGCATTTTATGGCCACGAAAAACACGAGAACCCGGCGGCGGGTAAAGCGCTCAAAGCGCCTATAGGCGCGCGGAAAACATCCTCCTGCCTGGCCAAGGGCTCCTGGTGTTTTTTGTGGCCAAAACCTCTGGGGCTTGGGGTTTGGTTCCGGCTCCGCCGGGTTGGGATGCTCTATGACCGCCGTCCGAAGAAACGGCACTCACTGCGCGCCGTTACGGCAAACTGATTCACCACCCGGGCGGTGAATCCCGCACTCCGCGTGGGCCAGACCGGCGTTGAACGCCGGTTCCATCATCCACCTTAATTTTGCGTTTTTTGTGCTTTTTGTGGTCAATCGCTTCCCTGCATTTTCCCTCCGTGGCGTCCCTCCCCGCAGAAACCCTCACCGGCGTCCTCGAACGCATCATCTTCTTCAACGAGGAGAACCACTACACCATCGCCGAGCTCAAACCCGATGGCGTGAAGGGAGCCGACGCCCGCGTGACCATCACCGGCCCGCTGCCCGGCGTGCAGTGCGGTGAGACGCTCCAGCTCACGGGCGAATGGACCAGGCACACCCAGCACGGCGCACAGTTCAAGGTCGCCGCCTTCCGGAGCGAACTCCCCTCCTCCGTCTACGGCATCCGCAAATACCTCGGCAGCGGCCTCGTGCCCGGCATCGGCAAGGTCTACGCCAACAAGATCGTCGACGCCTTCGGCACCGACACCTTCCGCGTGCTCAGCGAGGAATCGGGCAAACTCCGCAAGGTTCCCGGCATCGGCAAGGTCCGCGCCACGTCCATCAAGCAGGCCTGGGACGAACAGCGCACGTTGCGCGAGGTGCACATCTTTCTCCAAACCTACGGCGTCACCACCGCGCAGTGCGTGCGCATCGTGAAGAAGTGGGACGCCGCCGCCCAGAAGATCATCTCGGCCGAGCCCTACCGCCTCGCGCGCGAGATCGACGGCATCGGGTTCAAGACCGCCGACCGGCTCGCCATCAACCTCGGCTTCGCCAACGACGCCCCGCCCCGCCTCGACGCCGGCCTGATCTACGCGCTCCAGACCCTCGAGGAGGAAGGTCATACGGCGTTCCCGCGCAGCGATCTCGTGACCCACGCCGCCACGATGCTCGAAACCTCCGCCGAGCGGATCGAGGCCCGCATCGACGCCCTGATCGCGGCGAAGGATCTGATCCAGCAGGGTGGAACCCGGCCTCCGGACGGGCTTGATCGGCCCGCGAATCCTGAAGGCGCGTCCGGAGGCCGCGCTCCAGCCCGAACCCCGAGCTCCGAGCTCCGCTCTCCGCAACCGGACGACTGCTTCGTCCAGTTGCCCCACAACAACCGCGCCGAGCAGAAGATCGCCGATGTGGTCAAACGCCTGAACGCCGTGCCCTCCGGCCTGCCGGCCATCAAGATCGACGCCGCGGTCAAATGGGCGCAGGACAAGGCCGGCTTCGAATTCCACCCGCTGCAATCCACCGCCATCTCGCGCGCCCTCGCCCACAAGTTCACCGTCCTGACCGGCGGCCCGGGCACGGGCAAGACGACCATCCTGCGCGCCCTCGTGGACGTCCTGAAGGCCAAGAAGGTGCGCGTCACCCTCGCCGCCCCCACCGGCCGCGCGGCGCAGCGCCTCGCGGAGACGACCGGCGGCTTCGCCTCCACCATCCACCGTCTGCTCGCCTACGATCCGGCCGGCGGCGGCTTCGTTCACAACGAATCCAAGCCGCTCGCGACCGACTTCCTCATCGTGGACGAGTCCTCGATGCTCGACACGCGCCTCGCCGCCGCGCTCCTGCAGGCCGTGCCGGTGCGCGCGCACCTGCTGCTCGTCGGCGACATCGACCAGTTGCCCAGCGTCGGCGCCGGCAACGTGCTCAAGGACCTGATCGCGACGGAACGGGTGCCGGTCACGCGCCTCCAGTTCGTCTACCGCCAGGGCAAGGAAAGCGCGATCGTCACGACCGCCCACGCCATCAACGAAGGCGCGGCGCAGCCGCCTCCGGTCGTGGGCGAAGTCGCCAAGGCGCAGGCGTGGAGCGACCTCAATTTCATCGCCGCGTCCGGCGCCGACGACTGCCTCGCGAAGGTGATCGAGCTCTGCACGCAGTTCATCCCGCAGCATTTCCACTGGCTCAACCCGATCTCCGAGGTGCAGGTCCTCGCACCGATGCACAAGGGCGTCGCCGGCGTCGCCAACCTCAACACCCGGCTCCAGTCCGCGCTCAACGCCCAGGCGCGCGGCATCAAGACCGTGAGCGGCGAATACCGTCCGGGCGACAAGCTCATCCAGCTGCGCAACAACTACGACAAAAACCTCTTCAACGGCGACATCGGCACCGTCGTGAGCGTGGATCTTTCGAAGGGCACGCTCATCGCCGAGTTCGACGGCGAGCAGCATGTCTTCGAACGCGGTGAGTTCGGCGATGTGGCCCTCGCCTACGCCATCAGCATCCACAAGTCGCAGGGCAGCGAATACCCCGTCGTGATCATCCCGCTGCTCAAGGGCCATTTCATGATGCTTCAGCGCAACCTGATCTACACCGCCATCACGCGCGGCCGGAAAAAGGTCTTCGTCGTCGGCGAGCCCGCCGCCTGGGGCATGGCCGTGCGCAACGCCGAGTCGAAAACCCGGTGCACGCACCTGCGCGAAAAGATCCTCGGCCGCCCGGACCCGGCCGGCTTGTAATACAATACGTTACAAATTCCGGCGCCCCGGTGCCGGAGGCCCCGATGCAATCCGAACCGGTTTGTCATATAATGGATAACAAACTTCCGGGGCTCACGAAATCCAGGTCCACGCGCCGACGTCATGCACGCGGTGGAAGTCGGGCGACCATTCCGGGATCGGGGCGAGGTCCCAGCGCCACGTGTGGCCGGGCTTCGGCAGACCGAAGCGCTCATGCAGGGTCTCCTTCTTGAGCTGCCGGCCATCGGGCCCGATATCGTAGCGCGCAGCGTCGGCCAGCAGCAGGCGCACGCCCGGCCGCGCCTCCAGCCACGCGAGATGACGGCGCGCAGCGGCCTTGGCGCAACGGTCGGGCAGGCCTTTGTCCTTCTCCTGGGCCGCCAGCGAATGCCCCGGCACGAGGCCGAGCTGGGAAATGCAATTCGCCGACACGGTGAAATCCGGCTCGCCTCCGGGCGGCGGGCCGGGATCGGCATTCGCAAATAGTTCCGCCGCCTCGTGCCCCGCCACGGTCTCGCGCACGGCGGCCAGCGACGCCAGCGCCCCGCTGGCGTCCCAGTTCACGCCGCGCACCCGGCCGGGAAACCGCTTCTCCCATCGCTTCACCTCGGCGCTGGTGACGATGTCGGCCAGCACAACCTCGCCGAACAGCCCCGCCAGTTCCGCCACGGGCACGTCGAGGCAATCGCCCGCACCGATCACGAGGGCGCGACGGCGTTGCGGACAACGCGCCGCGACTTCGAGCATGACCTTCCGGCTCTCGGCCAGATGCGAAGCCCACGCAGCACGCACCTTGGCGTGACGCTTCGCGATGTCCTCGTGCTCGCGCAGCAGGCCCAGCTCCCGCGCGGCCGACGGGCAAGTGGTCGAGAGCCGACGGAAAAAGCGTGCAAGCATGGCTCGGCTGTAGGGCGGGGTCGCCGAACCCCGCCTGGTTCGATGATGATATCGCGTTCAAGGCGGGGTTCGGCGACCCCGCCCTACAATCACTTCTTCAGGTAATCCGCGAGCCAGTCGAAGATCGTGGTGTGCCAGAGCTCGCTGTTGGCGGGCTTCAGCACCCAGTGGCCTTCGTCGGGGAAGTAGAGCAGCTTCGAGGGCACGCCCTTGCGCTGGAGCGTGGTGAAGAGGCTCAGGCCCTGGTTCAGCGGCACGCGGAAATCGAGTTCGTTATGGATGACGAGGTTCGGGGTCTTGAAATTGGCCGCGTACTTGTGCGGCGAGTATTTCTCGAAGTCGGGATTCTCCCACGGGATGCCGTGCTCCCACTCGTCGAACCACACTTCCTCGGTGGCGCCGTACATCGAGTTGAACTCGTACACGCCGCAATGCGTGACGAGCGTGCGGAACTTGTCCGTGTGCCCTTGAAACCAGTTCATCATGTAACCGCCGTAGCTCGCACCGGCCGCGGCCATGCGGCTGGTGTCGATCCAGGGCTGCTGCTCGAGGTAAGCGAGCGCGGCCATGAGGTCCTCGTAGACCTTGCCGCCCCAATCGTGCGAGATCTCGTCGGTGAACCTCTGGCCGAAACCCGTCGAGCCGCGCGGATTCGGCATCGCCAGCACGTAGCCCTGCGCGGCCCAGACCTGCGGGTTCCAGCGCGAGGACCAGGAGTCGAGGAACGCGCTCTGCGGACCGCCGTGCACCCAGAAGACCAGCGGATGCTTTTTCGCCGCGTCGAAGCCCGGCGGCTTGATGATCCACATCTGCACGGGCGTGCCGCCGGCGCCGGCCACGGTGACGCTCTCGGGCTTCGGCAGCTCGATCTGCGCGAGCAGGGCGGCGTTGGTGCGGGTAAGGGGCTCGCTCAGCCCGGTCGTGAGATCGCGGCGCCAGACCTCGGCCGGCTCGGTAAAGCTCGAGTGCAGGAAATAGAGCCAGCGCTTGTCCGCGGAACGGCCGAGGTCGACGTTGACGCCTCCACCCTGGAGCTTGCGCGGCGTGCCGCCGCCCACGGCCACCTCGAACGCCGGTTCGGCGCCGGCCTCCTGGGCCGGGAAGACGAGGCTCTGACTGTCGGCCGACCAGTCGAGGGCGGCGACGGACACATCCCAGTCGTCGGTCAGGCTCCAGTCCTCGCCGCTGTTGCGGGAGTGCAGGCGGATCTGCCAGCGGTCGGCCTCGAATCCGGCGCGGGCCTGGGCGCGGTAGGCGATGTACTTGCCGTCGGGCGAATAACGCGGATGCGTGTCGGCGGCGGGGCTCGTGGTGATCTTGCGCCGCCCGCCGGTCGCGAGGTCGACGATCCAGATGTCATGATTGGTGTTCCAGGCCTGCTCGCGTGTCACGTGGTGCGGCTCGGCGAAGGCCAGCTCCCTGCCGTCGGGCGAGAAGTCGAACTCGTCGCCCTCTTCGAACGTGGACGAGGTCGGCACGGCGTCGTTTTCGCCAGGCGTGACGTTGCGCGGCTCGCCGGCGACGCCGTCCTTCACGGGAAGCACGAAGAGGTGCTTGCGCTTGTCCTCCACCCACGAATCCCAGTGACGGTAGAGGAGCTGGGTGATGACGCGGGCCTTGACCTTGGAGCTGGCGCGGGCGTCGAGCTTCTCCTTGTTCAGGCGGTCGGCCTCGGCGAAGGGTTTCGAGGAAAATTCAGGAAATACCTCGGACACGAAGGCGATCCGGTCGCCCGTCGGCGACCAGACAGCCTGCGAAGCCTCGGTGGAAAGAGACGTAAGCCTGCGCGCCTCGCCGCCCGCCGCGGGCACGATCCAGATCTGAAAGCTGCCGTCGCGGTTGGACTCGAAGGCCACCCACTTGCCGTCGGGCGACCAGCGCGGGTGGCGGTCGTGCTTGGGCGAACCGGCCAGCACGCGGGCCTCGCCGCCCTCCGCGGGGATGACCCAGATGTCGCTCTGGGTGCGGTTCTCGTCCTTGAGCACCTCGGTCACGACGTAGGCCACGGTGCGGCCGTCGGGCGAGAGCTGCGGGTCAGACACGCGTTTGAGCCGGAAAAGGTCCTCCATCTCGATGGGGCGGGCGCCGGCAAGGACGGCCACCGCCACAAACAGCAGGGCAGCAGACAGGGGGGATCGCAGGGACACGATTTTCATGGGATGAATGGCGCCCACGTTGAGCCAATTATGACACGGAGGAAAGCCCTGTGTTTGGCCATTGGCCAAACACAGAACGCTGAACGTCCAACTCCCAACGCTGAACTTTCAATCCGCCGGACCGCACTTGCGGGTAGCAGTCTTGCAAGAACGCTCTGCCGGAATTCCCTGCGGTGGAGTGTTCGACGTTCAGGGTTGAGTGTTCAATGTTACGCCGCCCCGGGCGGCGCCTTCCGTCCATCCCGCCCGAGAGCCTTTTGTCATATTGGCATCCGCAGGGAAGCTGCCATAGTCTGAGCTCACGCCAACCCGTTCCTTCCTTATGCTGAAACGACTCCCCGTCCTGCTTGCCCTGCTCCTGTGTGCCGGTGCCCTGCGCGCCGCGCCTGTCACGGTCGAGGGCTTCACCTACGTCAAATCCCTCGGCGGCATCGATGAATACCGTCTCGATGCCAATGGCCTGCGGGTGCTCCTGCTCTCCGACCGCTCGGCGCCCGTCGTGACCTTCATGGTCGCCTACCACGTCGGCTCCCGCAACGAGGTCACCGGCACGACCGGCGCGACCCATCTGCTCGAGCACCTGATGTTCAAGGGCTCTCCCGCCTTCAACCGCGCCAAAGGCAACAGCATCGACCAGTTCCTCGAAAGCGTCGGCGCCCAGTACAACGCCACGACCTGGCTCGACCGCACCAACTACTACGCCGAGCTCGGCAGCGAGCACCTCGAGTCCTACATCGCCATCGAGGCCGACCGGTTGCGCAACCTCTGGCTGCACGACGAGGACCGCCAGCCCGAGATGACCGTCGTGCGCAACGAATTCGAGATCGGCGAAAACGACCCGCAACAGGCCCTCGACAAGGAGATCATGGCCGCCGCCTACCAGGCCCATCCCTACCACCACTCGACCATCGGCTGGCGCTCGGACATCGAGAAGGTCTCGATCGGCAAGCTCCGTGAATTCTACGACACCTTCTACTGGCCCGACAACGCCACCGCCACGATTGTCGGCGACTTCGACCCCGCCGCCGCCCTCGGCCTCGTGAAGAAATACTATGGCGCCTACCCGAAGGCCCCGAAGCCCATCCCGCAGGTCTACACCGAGGAACCCGAACAGACCGGCCCGCGCCGCGTGATGGTGCAGCGCGCCGGCGAGCTCGGCTACGTCGGTCTCGGCTGCTACAAGAGCCCCGCCGGCTCCCACCCCGACTACCCCGCCCTCCGCGTGCTCGGCATGATCCTCGGCAGCGGCAAGACGAGCCGCTTTTACCGCGCCCTCACCGACCGGAACCTCACGACGCACGTCAGCGCCGAGCCGGGCTACTTCCATGATCCGTCGCTCTTCCAGATCTACGCCGGCCTCGCCCCCGGCGCGAAGCACGAGGAGGTGGAAAAGATCATCCTCGACGAGGTCGCCAAGGTCCGCGCCGAAGGCGTGACCGACGCCGAGGTCGCCACCGCCATCGGCAAGATCAAGGCCTCCACCGCCTACGGCCGCGACGGTTCCTTCGCCATTGCGAGCCGCATCAACGAGGATATCGCCGCCGGCGACTGGACGCTCTACCTCACCCTCGACGAGGCCACCGCCAAGGTCACCGCCGCCGACGTGAAACGCGTCGCCGGGCTCTACCTCGACCACAACAAGAGCACGACCGGCTGGTTCGTGCCCATCGCCCCCACCGCGCCCGCCAACTAACCCATCGTTCTCATTCTCCTGATCCTGCTCTTGATCTCCCGCCCGTCCCGCTCGCGATCCCGGAATCCGGGAGAACGAGTAAGCGTACGATTACGAGAACGAGCCTTCCCGCCCTCCTCCTCCCATGAAAACCCTCTTCCGCTTCCCGCTCCTCGCTCTCTGCTCCCTGCTGGCGGCGTCTGCCGCCTTCGCCGGCGTCGCCGACAACGCCGTGCGCAAATCCATCCACGGCATCGACGTCGTCGCCCTCAGGACCGGCGTGAAGGACGTCGTCACCATCCGCGGCACCCTGCCCGCGGGCGATTCGCGCAGCCCCGACGACAACGTCGCCCTGGCCGATCTCACCGCCGGCATGCTGGACAAGGGCACAAAGCACCACGACAAGTTCGCCCTGGCGCAAAAACTCGGCGACGTCGGCGCCAGCATCAGCTTCGGCACCAACGCCAGCGCGCTGCTCATCAACGCCAAGTGCCTCAAGCAGGACCTGCCGCTCGTGCTCGCGCTGATCGCCGAGCAGCTCCGCGAACCCGCCTTCTCCGAGGAGGAGTTCGCCAAGCTCAAGCGCCACTACGCCGGGCTCGTCCGCCGCTCGATGGAAGACACCGATTTCCGCGCCAACACGAGCTTCGTGCGCGCCGTCTATCCGGCCGGACACCCCAACCGCGAGGCCTCGCCCGAGGAATTCCTCGCCGCCGTGGAGAAGACCACGCTCGACGAGGTGAAGGCCTTCCACGCCCGCCATTACGGCCCCGCCGCCATGCGCCTCGTCGTGGTCGGCGACGTCGAGCCCGCGGCCGTCGAGGGCGAACTCGGCCGGGTCTTCGCCGGCTGGACCGGCGGCTCGCCGCAGCCGCGCGCCGCGCGCGCCGGCTCCGTGGACGCCCCGCGCGCACAGGATGTCTTCATGCCCGACAAGACCAACGTCAGCATCGTGTGGGGCCAGGCCACCCAGCTCCGCTACGGCGAGCCCGACAACCTCGCCCTGCGCGTCGGCACCGCCATCCTCGGCAGCGGTTTCACCGGCCGGCTCATGGCCAACGTGCGCGACCGCGAAGGCCTGACCTACGGCATCGGCTCGTTCATCGCCGGCGACACCTTCGTGGACGGCGACTGGCGCATCCAGGCCAACTTCTCGCCCGAGCTTCTCGACAAGGGCATCGCCTCGACCCGGCGCCAGCTCCTCGCCTGGCATCAGGAGGGCGTGACCCCCGCCGAACTCACCAGCACCAAGGGCAAGTTCGTCGGCAGTTTCAAACTCGGCCTCGCCACCACCGACGGCATGGCCGCCACGGTGCTCAACACGATGAACCGCGACCTGCCCCTCACCTTCATCGACGAGTTCAGCGGCACGATCAACGCGCTGACGCTCGACCAGGTGAACGGCGCGATCAGGAAGCACCTCGCCCCCGAGAAGATGGTCCTCATCAAGGCCGGCACGATCCCCGGCGCGGTGAACAAGTAAGCCGAACGACCGCCAACGCTTCCACGCCCGCCCAGCCAGCGGGCGTTTTTGCTTTTCACGCGTCTCCAAACCAACGCGCTGGGGTCGGCGCGTTCCACCTTGCCTCGCTCGCTCGCCCTTGTGTCATAAGCCGATGCACACCTGCCTGCGCCGGCTTGGCGCCCTGCTGAGCTTCGTCTCCATCGTCGCCTTCCTGCACGCGACCGGGCCCGCCGATCCGCTCCGCCTCGCCCGTGACGTCCTGCCGGTGGCCCAGAGCGTCGAGCTCACGCTCGATCCGGCCAAGGACGACTACACCGGCCGCGTCATCGTTGATCTTCATGCCACTCGGCCGTTCACGAGTTTCCGTCTTCATGCCGAGAGCCTGGCGTTCACCCGCGCCACACTTGCCAACCACGACGGCGACACGGTGACGCTCGCCGCCGAGGTGACCGACGCCAAGCACGGCCTCGTCACGCTCATCGCGCCGCGCGAACTCGGCCTCGGCAACTACCGGCTCACGATCGATTTCACCGCCCGCTACACGCACGACGGCCTCGGGCTCTACAAGACGGTCAGCCGCGGCGAACCGTACCTGTTCACCCAGTTCCAGGACATCCATGCCCGCAAGGCGTTTCCCTGCTGGGACGAACCGTCGTTCAAGATCCACTGGCAGCTCACGCTCAAGGTGCCCGCCGCGCTCGAGGCGGTGACCAACGCCCCGGTCGCGATGGAGAGCCACGACGGCGACTGGAAGACCGTCGTCTTCGGTCGCACGCCGCCCATGCAGAGCTACATCGTCGCGATCGCCGTCGGCCCGCTCGAGTATGTGCCCGTCCCCGGCCTCGCCGTGCCCGGCCGCATCGTCACCCCCAAGAGCCAGACCGCGCTTGCCGCCGAGGCCGCTCGCCTCGCCCCGCCGCTGCTCGCCAGCCTCGAGGAGTACTTCGGCATTCCCTATCCGTACGCCAAACTCGACCAGATCGCCGTGCCGGAATACGTGTACGGCGCGATGGAGAACGCCGGACTGATCACCTACACGGACCGGCTCCTGTTGATGGACCCCGAGCGTCCGTCGTTCACGACCCGCCGCCGCCTGGCCGCCGTCATGGCGCACGAGATGGCCCACATGTGGTTCGGCGACCTCGTCACCATGGCGTGGTGGGACGACCTGTGGCTCAACGAGTCCTTCGCCGACTGGATGGCCGGCCGCGTCGCGGCGCACCGGTTTCCCGAGTTCCGCCTCCCGATCGCCGAATCGCGCGAGGTGAAGATCGCCATGCGCACCGACGCGCTGCCGTCCGTCACCGCCATCAAACGCAAGGTCACGGCCGACACCGACCTCGCCCAGCTCGCCGACGTGCTCACCTACAATAAGGGCAAGGGCATCCTCACGATGGTCGAAAACTGGATCGGGCCCGCGCAGTTCCGCGCCGCGATGCGCGCCTATTTCGTGAAGCACGCCTGGGGCAACACCGTCGCCGACGACCTCTGGGCCGCCTTCAGCGCGACCTCGGGTGACGACATCACCGGCATGCTCGCCGCCTTCATCGGGCAGCCGGGCGTGCCGCTGGTGTCGTTCGCGCTCGAACCCGACGGCAAGCTCCGCCTCACGCAACGCCGCTTCAACAACCTCGGCGACCCGCAGCTGCCGGGCCGGTGGCAGATCCCGGTCGTGCTCGCGTGGAGCAAGGACGGCCAGGTCCGCCGCGAGCGCGTCCTGTTCACCAAGGAAGCCGAGGTCGTGGATCTGCCCGGCCTGGCGACCGCCGACTGGATCTACCCCAACGCCGGCGAGTCCGGCTACTTCCGCTGGAGCCTGGCGCCGGAACTGAATGCCCGCCTCGCCAGCCGCGTGGCCGATCTGCCTGCACTCGAGCGCGTCGGCCTGCTCGACAACACCTCGGCGCTTTTCGCCGCCGGCCTGCTCGACGGCAACGACTACCTCGCCTACCTCACCGCCTTCGGCCGCGATGCCGATCCCGACGTCAACACCAGCGTCATCACGGGCATCGGCGGATTGGACAACACGTTCATCACGCCCGAAAGCCGACCGGCCTACCTCGCCTATCAGGCCACGATCCTCCGCCCCATCCTGGACCGCATCGGCCTGCAACCCGTCGCCGGCGAGCCGCCGCACCACGGCCCGCTGCGCGCCGCGCTCTACAACGCCCTCGGCTACCTGATCGCCGATCCCGCCGTGGTCAACGAGAGCCGCCGCCTCGCCGGACTGTTCCTCGAAAACCCCGCCCGGGTCGACGCCTCGCTGCGCGCCACCGCCCTGGCCATCACGGCCTATCACGGAGACGAGGCGTTCCTTGCCACGCTGCAGGGAACGCTCGAGCGGGCCCAGTCACCGCTCGTGCGCGGCCCGGTGATCGCCGCCCTCGGGGGCTTCAACGATCCCGCGCTCGCCCGGCGCGCGCTCGATTACTCGCTCACGCCCGCGCTCAACTCCACCGAATTTCTGACCGTGCTCGCCGGACGCGGGGGCGGCGGCGTCAGCGACAACGACGCCCTGCAGGAACTGGCCGTGGACTGGACCATCGCCAACTACGCCGCCATCGCCGCCAAGGCCCCGCCGGAATACACCGCCGGCCTGATCAGCGTCGCCGCCGGCGCCGAACCGGAACTCTTCAACAGGCTGAAGTCCTTCCTGCTCGATCCCTCGCGCAAGACGGAGTTCAGCGAGATCAACATCACCAAGGCCGGCGAACGCCTCGCCCAGCGCCTCCGCCTCCGCGAGAAGGAGCAGTCCAACGTGGTGAAATACCTCCGCTCCTTCTCCGGCAAAACCGCGAAGGACTGATGCCCCGCCCGCACAGCTTCCCGGGGATAACCGGCTCAACCGGGCGACGGGATGAGGGCCCGCTGCCCCCCGGCCGGAGGTCTTCGACCTTGGCCCGGCGCGGGTTTTGGCTAAGGTGAGGTCATGCCCGAGATCCTCTACACCGTCCGCGCCACGTGCAAAGATGTCCGGCAACGCGGACGCTTCCTCTCCTGGCTCACGCCCGATCACGTGTTGATGGTAAAGGCCGGCGGCGCCACCGCCGTGCGCATTGTGCTGCCCGACCGGGCCAACGACAGCGCCGCGGCCTGCGTGGAGACGCAATATGTATTCCCCTCGCGCAAGGTCTTCGACACCTATGTGCGCGACCACGCTCCGGCCACCCGGGCCGACGCCTTGAAACACTTCCCGCCCGAGAGCGGCGTGACCCTCGAACGCCAGGTCGCGGAAATCGCCACGGAGCTCTGAGCCATGGCCGATCTTCCACACATCGTCGTCCTCGGCGCCGGCTTCGGCGGGTTGAGCTTCGCCAAGGAGTTTCCCTCGCACCTCGCCCGCATCACGGTCATCGACCGGCAGAACCATCACCTTTTCCAACCGCTGCTCTACCAGGTGGCCACCGCCGGCCTCGCCGCCCCCGACATCGCCCAGCCGATCCGCTCGATCCTGCGCGACAAGCCGAACCTCGTCGTGCTGATGGCCGACGTGCAGGGCGTGGACCTCGCCAAACGCGAGGTGCAGCTCGCCGACGGCACGCTCGGCTATGATTTTCTCGTCATCGCCCTCGGCGGCCAGACCAGCTACTTCGGACGCAACGAGTGGAGCGAATTCGCCCCCGGGCTGAAGACCCTCGACGACGCGCAACGGCTCCGGCGCAACACGCTGCTCGCCTACGAACACGCCGAGCGCGAAACCGACCCGGAACGGCGGCGCGCCCTGATGACCACCGTCGTTGTGGGCGGCGGTCCGACCGGCGTGGAACTGGCCGGCACCTTCGCCGAACTCGCGCGCACCGTGCTCTACCGGGACTTCGACCACATCGACCCGCGACAGGCGCGCATCATCCTCGTCGAGGGCGGCGACCGCGTGCTTGGCAATTTCGATCCCGACCTGTCCGCCAGCGCGCAACGCCAGCTGGAGGAACTCGGCGTGGAGGTGCGGGTGAGCACCCGCGTGACCGGCGTCCGCGCGGGCGAGGTGGACATCGCCGGCGTGCCGGTGCGCGCGGGCAACATCGTCTGGGCCGCCGGCGTGGCCGCGAGCCCCGTCACCCGGAGCCTCGGCGTGGACCTCGACCGCGCCGGCCGCATCAAGGTGCTGCCCGATTTCAGCGTGCCGGGTCATCCGCACGTGTTCGCGATCGGCGACCTCGCCGCACTGACGGACCGCAACGGCGTGATCGTGCCCGGCGTCGCCCAGGGCGGCATGCAGGCCGGCGCGCACGTCGCGAAGCTGATCACGCGCGAACTTCGGGGCGGGCCTTCGGACCCCGCCGAGCGCGAAGCCTTCGCCTATCACGACAAGGGCAACATGGCCACCATCGGCCGGTCCCGCGCCATCGCGGAAATCGGCCGCGTGCATCTCACCGGTCTCGCCGCGTGGCTCTCGTGGCTCGCCCTCCACCTGTTCTTCCTGATCGGATTCCGCAACCGCCTGTCGGTGCTGCTGCAGTGGACCTACTCCTACTTCAGCTACAAACGCGGCGCCCGCATCATCATGGGCATGGAATCGGACACACCGCCGAAATGACGGGGACTGGCAGCCCCGCCTCCATCCGCAGCCTGATCTTCACCACACGCGCTCGACCCGATGCGCTTCGAGGATGTCCTCGGCCGCATCGGGCAGTTCGTGGAGAAAATCAAGTCCGGTGCGCCGCTCGATCTCGTCGATGCTGACGATATACTTGTCCAACGCCGCCTCAGCCGGCGTGTCCTGGGGAAACAGGAAGGCCTGCGCGCGCACGCGGCCGCCGCTCTCGTCCACGATGATCATGTAACACGCTTCCGGCACGGCGACGCGCCGGCGCAGTTTTTCCGGACGCGCCGCGAACACCGGACCGGCGATCACCCACACCTCGCCAAAGCGGGCCGGGTAGCTCGTGGCGATGCGCTGTTCGAGTTGCTTCCACAGCCCGGCGTTGAGCGCATGTTTTTGCGGCGTGATGTTGGACATGAGGAACGTTTCCTCCTGCGCGCGCCGGCCGTAGCGCGTGGCGATGGCGAAATTCGGCGCCAGGTGCCCGCGATCGTAGCCGCTGCGGGCGTAGTCGCCCGGCTCGATGCGCGCGGCCGTGCGCACGTCCACGGCAAAGTCGCCGGGGCGCGGCGGCGCGGGCGAAGGCTCCGTATCGGCCACGCGGTAGGCCGCCCAGAGCGGATTGCCGAGCGCATCGCTGTAGCCGGCCATGTAGCCGGCGTTCGTCAGCACTCGCACGGGGCCGCCCTCATGCAGGCGTGGCTGCACGAGCGGCACGCCGCCATACAGGTGCGTGCGGTCGCCGGGCGCCACGGCGGCGACGTAATCGCGGCTGCCGTACAGCTGCCAGAGATCCCAGGCGACATCGAAGGCCGAGACCTGCTTGCGTCCATCGACCGCGTTGCCCACCAGGCGGGCGACCTCCTCCTGGCGCTCACGTGGCTGAAACAGGTACCAACCGCCGATCAGCCCCCAAAGCACAAGGTTGGCGACGAGGAACGCGCGGGTACGGCGCCAGACGGCGGGACGGGAATAGCGGGCGGAACGACGACGAGCCATGCCCGTCTGTGACGAAAACGGAGGCGAACGACGAGCCTCAGTTCACGACGGCCGGCACCTTGTCCCTGTAGGAGGTACAGATGGTCTGACTGCATCGGTATGAACCAGCACGGGAGGTCGTGCTGTCGCTTGACCGCGACCAGGCCAGGAGCTCCTGCAGCAGCGGCCGGCCACGCCGGCCGCTGCGCCGGAACCGGCTCAGAACCGGTAGGCGGCCGTTACACCGACCTGGCGCGGGTCCGCGCGGTTCTCGTAACGGGTCTCGATGTAGTCCGGATCCTCGTTGCCGAAGAAATAGACGCGCTTGTCGTAGACCTCGTCGAAGAGGTTCTTCGCCCACAGCGTAAGGCTCCAGCGCTCCCAGGCATAGCCGAGGCTCGCATTCACCACCCGGAAGGCGCGGCGCGCCTCGTGCTGGTTGTTGGAGTCGAACTGCCGGGCGCGACCGACCAGGTCGGCGGCGAAGAAGACCCCGCGCCCGCCGCCGTAACGGGTGCCGAGCGTGTAGCCGTACTCCGGTGTGTTCGCCAGCTCACGCCCGCCGCCGGTGTTGCCGTTGGCGAGCGTGAAACGCTCCAGCTCGGACCGCATCAACGCCAGCGAGGCACGCACGGACCAGTCGCGCGTCAACGCCCAGCCCGCCGAGGCCTCGAGGCCGTAGACCCACGAGGCATCGCCGTTGTCGGTGAAGAACCGGTAGCTGCCGCCGAAGCCGGCCGAGTCGCGCACCTGCGTGTCCTCGCGCTGCAGCCAGAACGCCGTGAGTTCGCCCGTGAGACGTCCCTCGAGCGCATGACCGCGCACGCCCGCCTCCCAATTCCAGAGTGTCTCCGTGTCGTAGGTGAGCGGATCGGTCGCCGGGTCGATGCGCGCGTCCACGTTGATGCCGCCGGCCTTGTAGCCGCGGGTGAGCGACAGGAAGCCGAGCGCATTTCCGCCCAGGTCATGCTCCAGCGTGAGCTTGCCGCCGATGAGGGTGTCGGAAAAAGACGGCCGGGTGACCACGACCGGATCATAGCTGTTGCTGCTTGCGCGGTAGCGGGTCTTGGTGCCGTCGCCGTCCATCTCGATGCGCTCGACCCGCAGGCCGGCGATCAGGCGCGTGCGCTCCGAGAAATCGTGGCCGGCCTGGCCGAACAACGCCGTGTTCTCCGCGCGATAGGTCGTGCGCAGGCCGCGGACGTTCCAAGGATCGGTGTTGGTGTAGCGGGAGAACTCCTCGGTGTCGGAGTAAAACGCCCCGAGCGTCCAGCGGCTGATCGCCCCGGCCGCGGCGCCCGGCTCGGAATCGAGGCGCAGCTCCTGGTTCACCACCCAGCGCAAACGCGAGAGGTCGCTGAAGCCCATGTAGGAGGCCGCGGTCCAGTCGTCGTCATAGCTGTAACGCGAGCGGGTGCGCGCGCCGCTGCTCACCGTGGTGAAGCGCACGCCCTCCCAACCGCGGTAGGTGCCGCGCAGGCTGGCGGCGAACGACTTCTGCTCGTCGCGCCCGGGCTGGTCGCTGTAGGTGAACTCGCCGTTGTTATCGAGGGCGAACTCGTCGTAACCGTTGTCGAGGTCCGCCGCGAAGAGCGTCGCATCCCAGCGCCAAAGCGCATTCGGATTCCAGGTCAGGCGCAGGCGGGCCGTCAGTTCGTCGCGGGCGTTGGCGTCGCGATTGAGCGTGAGGTTGCGGCGGAAGCCGTCGCTTTCACTCTGCTGCACGGCGAGTCGCATCATGAGCTGCTCCGGCTTCGCGGCCACGAGCGGACCACCCACGGCGAAGCCGCCGCTGACCAGCGAGTCGCCGCCCACGGTGGCCTCGGTGCGACCGGTCCAGTAGGGCGTGGGCGCGTTGGACACAAGGCGCACGACGCCGCCGGCCGCATTGGCGCCGAAGGCCCCGGCCTGCGGTCCGCGCAACACCTCGACCTGGTTAACGTCGAACGCCGAGCCGACGGTGCCGAGGCCGGTGAAGTCGAGGTCGTCCACGAGGAAGCGAACGGCCGAGTCCGGCGTCTCGCCTTCGAACTGCGAGTTTTCGCCCACGCCGCGGATCTGCAAATAGCGCGGACGCGACGTGCCGCCGGTCCAGGTGAGGTTTGGAATCTGGTCCACGAGGTCGCCGAAGTGGCGCACCGAGCCGGAACGCAACGCGGCTTCGTCGAAAACCGAGACACTGGCCGGGATACGGGCCAGCGGCGATTCCCAGAGGTCGGCCGTAACGCGCACCGGGTCGAGTCTGACCGTTTCGGAGGTGGAACCCGGCCTCCGGGCGGGTTGGTCGGAGGCAGGCGCGTCCGGAGGTCGCGCCTCACCCTGGGTTTGGGCGCCCAGCGGCAAGGCCGCCAGCGCGAGTGTGATGGAGAGGATTCGTGTCGGGAGTTGCATTTGATGAAATGCCCGACCCAAATCGGACTCCCGGGTTGAAATAAGGGGTCGGCAGAGCGCCGACCTTGCTTGTTTCCTTCGCCGGTATGATCCGTTTCAGGTTCCAAGGGTTTAGCGGCCGTGCGAACCGCAATCTCAGCCCTCCGCGGAGGACACCCCTACAGGCAAGGCGCACAAAACGCCTCAATCCCGCCGATACAAGCAAAACTTTAGCCGTTGCCCGGCTTGCGCGACCGGCGCTTTCACACAATATCCTGCGATCCCGATGAATAAACGCATCCTGCTCACGGCTGTCATAGCGCTCGCGGTTCTCGGCGCGATCTTTGGCACCAAGTATCTCCAAACCCGCAAGGCCATGGCCGCCATGGCTGCCCGCAAACCCGCCCCGGCCGCCGTCACCACCGCCCCGGCCGCCCAGGAAAAATGGCAGAACACGCTCCATGCGGTCGGCACGATCGAGAGCTTCCGCGGCGTCACCGTGCGTTCCGAAATCGAGGGCCGCATCGTGCGCGTGGCCTTCGACTCCGGCGCCCGCGTGAACGAAGGCGATGTGCTCGTCGAACTCGACACCGCCACCGAGACCGCCCAGCTCCGCAGCAGCGAGGCCACCGCCCGTCTGGCCGAGTTGAATCTCCAGCGCGCGCGCGAACTGCGGCAGACCAACGCCAACACCCAGGCCGATCTCGACGCCGCCGAGGCGACCGCCGCGCAGGCCGCGGCCACGGTGGACACCATCAAGGCCACGCTCGCCAAGAAGCGCATCGTCGCCCCCTTCGCCGGCCGCCTGGGCCTGCGCCAGGTCAATGTCGGCCAGTTCCTCAACAAGGCCGATGCGATCGTCACCCTCGAATCCACCGACCCGATCTACGCCGATTTTTCGCTCCCGCAGCAGGACGTCACCCATCTCCAGGCCGGCCTGCCCGTGCGCGTGCAGCTGGACGCGTTTCCCAACCGCGACTTCACCGGCGCCATCGAGGCGATCGACCCCCGGGTGAACGGCACCACGCGCAATCTCCGCGTGCGGGCCACCCTGCCCAACGCCGACGGCTCCCTCCATCCCGGCATGTTTGCCCGCGTGGACGTGGTCCTGCCCGACGCCAGCGACGTCATCGTGCTTCCCGCCACCGCCGTGGTTTACAGTCCGTACGGCGACTCCGTCTACGTCGTCGCCAAGAACGACCAGGGAGCCGCCGTCGCCCAGCAGCGCTGGGTCAAGGTCGGCCCCAAGCGCGGCGACCAGGTCGCGCTGCTCTCCGGCGTGAACGCCGGCGAGGAGGTCGTCACCGCCGGCCAGGGCAAGCTGCGCCCCGGCACCCCCGTCACGGTGAACAACACCGTCGTTCCCACGAACAACCCCGCCCCGAAGCCCGCGGAGAGCTGAGCCGATGAACTTCACCGAGCTCTTCATCCGGCGGCCGATCCTTGCGACCGTCCTCAACATCTTCCTGCTCATCGCAGGCTGGCAGGCCATCCGCGCGCTCGTCGTCCGCCAGTACCCGTACACCAGCAACGCCGTCGTCACGGTCAGCGTCGCATACCCGGGCGCCAACGCCGACCTCGTCCGCGGCTTCGTCACCACGCCCCTCGAGCGCGAAATTTCCTCGGCCGACGGCATCGACTACGTCGAGTCGATCAGCCGCCAGGGCTCGGCAACCATCTCCGCGCGCCTCCGTCTCAACTACGACCCCAACGACGCGCTCACGCAGATCACCGCCAAGGTGAACCGCGTGAAGGGCGAGCTGCCCGCCGGCGCCGAGGACCCGATCTTCGACGTCGCGGTGGGCGAGACCACGCCCTCCGCCTTCGTCGGCTTCAGCAGCGAGACGATGGAGGGCAACCAGATCACCGACTACCTCACGCGCGTCGTGCAGCCCAAGCTCGCCACCGTGCCCGGCGTGCAGAAGGCCGAGATCCTCGGCGGACGCCTCTTCGCCATGCGCATCTGGCTGAAGCCCGACCGCATGGCCGCGCTCGGCCTCAGCGCGGCGCAGGTCCGCAGCGCGCTCGCCACCCAGAACTACCTCGCCCCGGTCGGCCAGACGAAGGGCAGCATGCTCAGCGTCAACCTCACCGCCCAGACCGACATCCGCTCCGTGGAGGGCTTCCGCGACATCATCGTCCGCGAGAGCGGCGGCGAGATCGTCCGCCTGCGCGACATCGCCGACGTCGTGCTCGGCGCCGAGAACTACGATTCGCTGGTCAACTTCTCCGGCGTGAACGGCGTGTTCGTCGGCATCTCAGCGCTGCCCACGGCCAACGCCATCGACGTCATCAGGGGCGTGCGCGCCATCATGCCCGAGATCCAGGCCCAGCTCCCCCCCGGCCTGCAGGGCAAGATCGTCGCCGACTTCACCGAGTTCATCAACGACTCCATCAGCGAGGTGATGCACACGCTGGCCGAGGCCATGGTGATCGTGATCATCGTCATCTACCTGTTCCTGGGTTCGTTCCGCTCCGTGGTCATCCCGCTCGTCGCGATCCCGCTCTCCCTGGTCGGCGCCTGCGCCCTGATGCTCGCGCTCGGCTTCTCCATCAACCTGCTCACGCTGCTCGCCATGGTGCTCGCCATCGGCCTCGTGGTCGACGACGCCATCGTCGTGGTGGAGAACATCCACCGCCATATCGAGGAGGGCCTGTCGCCGTTCCGGGCCGCGATCAAGGGCGCGCACGAGCTCATCGGTCCGGTCATCGCGATGACGATCACGCTGGCCGCCGTCTACGCCCCCGTCGGCTTCCAATCGGGCCTCACGGGCGCGCTCTTCCGCGAGTTCGCCTTCACCCTCGCCGGCTCGGTGATCATCTCCGGCTTCGTAGCGCTCACGCTGACGCCGATGATGTGCTCGCGCATCCTGCGCCACAATCCCAACCGCCGCGGCCTCGAGGCCTTCCTCGACCGCACGTTCGACAGGATGCAGACGGCCTACGAGAACCTCCTGCATGCCGCGCTGAACACCCGCCTTGCGATCCTTCTCGTCGCCGCGCTCGTCTTCGCCTCGATCGTACCGTTTTTCAAGCTGACCAAGCAGGAGCTGGCCCCGCCCGAGGACCAGGGCGTGATCCTGATGAACGTCGAGGCCGCGCCCACCGCCACCGTCGAGCAGACGCTGCTCTTCAGCCAGGAGGTGGCCAAGCTGATCCGGCATGACTACCCGGAGGAGACGGCGGAGATCTTCGTCATCGTCGGACGCGGCGGCGCCCCCAACTCGGCCTTCGTCGGCTGGCGGATGAAGCCGTGGAGCCAGCGCCATCGCACCGCCCAGGAACTGCAGCAGGAGATCCAGGGCAAGCTCGGCCGCATCGCCGGCGCCCGCGTCTCGGCCTTCCTCCGTCCGTCGCTGCCCGGATCCACGGGCGGCCTGCCGGTGCAGATCGTCGTCAGCTCGACCGAATCCCACGAACGCGTCGCCGAGATCTCCGGCGAGCTGCTGCAGCGCGCGATGCAAAGCGGCCTCTTCGTGTTCGGCGACACCAACCTCAAGTTCGACCAGCCGCAGGTGAACCTCGTCATCGACCGCGAGAAGGCCGCCGCGCTCGGCATCAACATGCAGCAGCTCGGCGCCGACCTCGGGTCCATGCTCGGCGGCGGCTACGTGAACCGTTTCGCCATCGAGGGCCGCGCCTACCGCGTGGTGCCGCAGGTCACCCGCCTCTCCCGCCTCAATCCCGACCAGCTCGGCGACTACTACATCAGCACGACAAAGGGGGAGCTCGTGCCGCTTTCCAGCATCGCGAAGGCCGAGAGCCTCGTCCAGCCGCGCGAGCTGCGCCGCTTCCAGCAGCTCAACGCCGCCACGCTCTCGTTCTCCCCCGCGCCCGGCGTCGCGCAGGGCGAGGCCCTCGCCTGGCTGCGAACGGAGGCCGCCACGTTCTTCCCGCAGGGCTTCGTCATCGATTACAACGGCGACTCGCGGCAGTACATGCAGGAGGGCAGCTCGCTGATGACGACCTTCGTGTTCGCCGTCATCGTGATCTTCCTCGTGCTCGCCGCCCAGTACGAGAGCTGGCGCGATCCGTTCATCATCATGATGTCGGTGCCGCTCTCGATCGCGGGCGCGATGGTGTTCCTGTTCCTCGGCTTCGCCACGCTCAACATCTACACCCAGGTCGGCCTCATCACCCTCGTCGGTCTCATCACCAAGCACGGCATCCTCATCGTCGAGTTCGCCAACAAGCTCCAGGAGGAGCAGGGCATGGGCATCCGGCAGGCGGCCGAGCACGCCGCCGCCGTGCGTCTGCGCCCGATCCTGATGACGACCGCCGCGATGGTGCTCGGTGTGCTGCCGCTGCTGCGCGCCACGGGCGCCGGTGCCGAGAGCCGCTTCAGTCTCGGCCTGGTCATCGCCACCGGCATGAGCATCGGCACGCTCTTCACGCTGTTCGTCGTCCCGGCCTTCTACACGCTGCTCGCCAGTGATCGTCGCAAGCAGGCGCAGGCAGCCGAACCCGGTCACGAGCCGGGCGCCGCCCCGCACCACGCCTGATCAGCCCGAGGGCCGGCCGCACGCCGGCCCTTTTACTTTTCCAACGGGCCCTGATCATCCGGCCCCCACCCGTTTGATGCCGCGCAGGCATGACGGAGAGAGGCAGCGGGCATTTCCCGTCCAGCTTCCGGTGCGGTATCGTCCAAGCGACATGCCTTTGCCGCTGCCTTCCTTCGTTCACCACCGACCCGCCTTTCCGGGAGGCGGAGACCGCCCATGAAGCGCAGCGACAGCTTGGCCACCCGCACCCTGCTTAATGCCGCCCGCCAGCGTCAGGGCAATGATGCGGAGCTCTGCCGTCTGGTCTTCGAACACCTCGACACCACGGCGGCCCTGCACGCGGCCATTCAGCAGGCCTTGTCGCCCTTCCGTCTCAGCGAACTGCAGTTCGGCATTCTCGTGGTGCTGCACGCTCTCGACCCCGAACCGGCCAGCGCGGCGGATCTGGCTTTCCACACGGCCGTCTCGCGCTCGGCCATGACCGAGGCGCTGGACCATCTGGAGCGCCTGCAGTTCGTCAGCCGTACCCGCAACGAACACGACCGCCGCCTCCTGCGGATCTCCCTCACCGACAAGGGCCGCGCCACCGCCGAACCGGCCACCCGGTCCTTCCTGCACTCGCTGACCGCGATCACGCGGTACATCGACGCGGCCGCCCGCTCCAGCCTGCTCGGTGGCTACGCCCTGCTTCAGGCCGGTGCCGAATCCGCGACCATCTGACCCTTATCCGTCCCATCGCATGAAAAAATCCAGCCTCCTCCTCATTCTGGCCGCCGTGGCCGTGCTCGGCGCCGTCTTTGGCTACAAGGGCTACACGATCCGCCGGACCATGGCCGCCATGGCGGCCATCAAGCCGCAACCCGTCACGGTGAGCGCCACCGCCGTCGCCACCCAGACCTGGCCCAACACGATCTCCGCCGTCGGCTCGCTCGCCAGCTTCCGCGGCATCACCGTCAAGACCGAGGTCGAAGGCCTCGTCCGCGGCATCGCCGCCGAATCCGGCCGTCTCGTGGACGAGGGCGCCGAGCTGATCCAGCTCGACACCTCCGTCGAGGACGCCCAGCTCTCCGGCCTCGAGGCGCAGGCCCGCCTCGCCGAACTCACCCTCGGCCGCGCCCGCGAACTCCGCGCCAACGGCACCAACACCCCCAATGACCTCGACACCGCCGAGGCCACGCTCGCCTCCGCCCGCGCCGCGGTTGCCCAGCTCAAGGCCAATCTCGCCAAAAAACACATCACCGCGCCCTTTGCCGGCCGCCTTGGCATCGTCCACGTCTATCCCGGCCAGTTTCTTTCCAAGGGCGACGCGATCGTCGTGCTCGAAAGCATCGACCCCATCCACCTCGACTTCTCCCTGCCCCAGCAGGAGGTCGCCCGGGTCGCCGCCGGCCAGCCCGTGCGCCTGCACGTCGATGCCTATCCCGACCGCACCTTCGAGGGCCGCATCTCGGCCATCAGCCCGCGCGTCGACGACGCCACCCGCAACCTCGACGTGCGCGCCACCCTGCCCAACGCCGACGGCGTCCTGCGCCCCGGCATGTTCGCGCGCGCCGAGATCGTGCTGCCGGCCAGCGAGCAATCGCTCGTCCTCCCGTCCGCGGCCATCGTCTACAATCCCTACGGTGAAACGGTCTATGTGATCGAGAACGGCATTGCCCACCAACGCTTCATCACGACCGGCAGCACCCGCGGCAACCTCACCCAGGTCCGCGAAGGCCTGAAGGCCGGCGAACAGGTCGTGACCTCCGGCCAGATCAAGCTGCGCAACGGCAGCGCCGTGCACGTGGACAACGCCGCGGCCCCCGACGCCAATCCCGCCCCGAAGCCCCAGGAAAGCTGATCCCGCCATGCGCTTCACCGACATCTTCATCCGCCGTCCGATTCTCGCGACGGTGGTCAACCTCTTCCTCCTGCTGGGCGGCTGGCTGGCCTTCAAGACCATGGTCATCCGGCAGTACCCGCAGACCAACAACGCCGTCATCACGGTCACCACCGCCTACCCGGGCGCCAGCGCCGACCTCGTCCGCGGTTTCATCACCACGCCCCTCGAGCGCGAGATCGCCTCGGCCGACGGCCTGGACTACGTCGAATCCGTCAGTGGTCCCAACGTCTCCGTCATCAGGGCCAAGCTCCGCCTCAACTACGACCCGAACGACGCGCTGACCCAGATCACCTCCAAGGTGAACCGCGTCCGCAGCGAGCTGCCTTCCGGCTCCGAGGACCCGATCTTCGACGTCTCCGTCGGCGAAACCACGGCCTCGATGTACCTGAGTTTCTCCAGCGACACGCTCGCGGCCAACCAGATCACCGACTACCTCGTCCGCGTCGTCCAGCCCAAGCTCTCCACCGTCGAGGGCGTGCAGAAGGTCGAGATCCTCGGCGGCCGCACCTTCGCCATGCGCATCTGGCTCAAGGACGACCGCATGGCCGCCCTCGGCCTCAGCGCCGCCCAGGTCCGCGCCAAGCTCGCCTCGCAAAACTACCTCTCCGCCGTCGGCCAGACCAAGGGCGGCATGATCAGCGTCAACCTCACCGCCAAGACCGACCTGCACTCCGCCGAGGAATTCCGCCAGATCGTCGTGGCCGAGCGCAACGGCCGCATCGTGCGACTCGGCGACATCGCCGACGTCGTCCTCGGCGCCGAGAACTACGACTCCAACCTGACCTTCAACGGCCTGACCTCGACCGGCATGAGCATCAGTGTCCTGCCGACCGCCAACTCCATCGACGTCATCAAGCGTGTGCGCGCGGTCTGGCCCGACGTCACCAGCCAGTTTCCCGCCGGCCTCCAGGCCAGCATCCTCTACGACGCGACCGAGTTCATCAACTCGTCCATCTCCGAGGTGATGCACACCCTGGTCGAGGCGATGTTCATCGTCATCGTCGTCATCTACCTCTTTCTCGGCTCCTTCCGCTCCGTTGTCATCCCGATCGTCGCCATCCCCCTCTCCCTCGTCGGTTGCGGCATCCTGATGATCGCCCTGGGCTTCTCGGTCAACCTGCTGACCCTGCTGGCCATGGTGCTGGCCATCGGCCTGGTCGTCGACGACGCCATCGTCGTCGTCGAGAACATCCACCGCCACATCGAGGAAGGCCTGACGCCCGTCGACGCCGCCCTCAAGGGCGCGCACGAGCTCATCGGTCCGGTCATCGCCATGACCATCACCCTCGCCGCCGTGTACGCCCCCATCGGCCTGCAGTCGGGCATCACCGGCGCGCTGTTTCGCGAATTCGCCTTCACCTTGGCCGGCTCGGTCATCGTCTCGGGCTTCGTCGCCCTGACGCTGTCGCCCATGCTCAGCGCGAAGCTCCTGCGGCACAACCCGAACCCCAGGGGCATCGAACACTTCCTCGACACGACGTTCAACAAGCTGCGCGCCCGCTACGAACACCTTCTCGACAAGGTCCTCGACCTCCGGGCCGCCGTCGTCACCGTGGCCGTGCTCCTCTTCGCGAGCATCATCCCGTTCTTCCTGATGACCAAGAGCGAGCTCGCCCCCGCCGAGGATCGCGGCTTCGTGCTCGGCATCATCAGCGGCGCGCCCAACGCCACGCTCGAACAGACGCAGCTCTACACCGACCGGCTCAACCCGATCATCCAGGAGCAGATGCCGGAGGTGGACGTCCGCTTCATGATCCTCGGCTTCGATCCGGCCTCCGGCCTGGCAAATCCCTCGGGCGGCATGACCGGCCTGGTGCTCAAACCCTGGGGGCAGCGCACCCGCGGCGCCGCCGAGATGGTCAATGCCCTGTCCGGCCATGCCGCCGGCATCTCCGGCCTCAAACTCGCCGCCGTGCTGCCCCCCTCCCTGCCCGGCGCCGGCGCCGGCCTGCCCGTCCAGTTCGTGGTCAGCTCCACCGCCGACCACGCCCGCGTCGTCGAGGTGGCCGACGAGCTCATGCGCCGCGCCCTCGCCAGCGGCAAGTTCGTCTACGCCGACAACGACCTGAAGTACGACATGCCCCAGGCCGACCTCGCCATCGACAAGGACAAGGCCGCCCTGCTCGGTATCGACATGTCGCAGCTCAGCGCCGACCTCGGCTCCATGCTCGGCGGCGGCTACGTCAACCGCTTCTCGATCCAGGGCCGCGCCTACAAGGTCACGCCCCAAGTGACGCGGACTTCGCGCCTGACACCCGAACAGCTCGGCAATTACTACATCTCCACCGGAAAGGGTGATCTCATCCCCCTTTCCAGCATCGCCACCCTCGACAAGTCCACGCAGCCGCGCGCACTGGGCCGCTTCCAGCAGCTCAACTCGGCCACCATCGGCCTCGTGCCGCGTCCGGGCGTATCGATGGGCGAGGCGCTGGACTGGCTCAACCAGGAAGCGAAACAGGTCTTCCCCGCCGGCTTCTCCGCCGACTACAAGGGCGAGCTCCGCCAGTTCGTCCAGGAAGGCAGCTCGCTCCTCACGGCCTTCGCCCTCGCCATCGTGGTGATCTTCCTGGTGCTGGCGGCGCAGTACGAGAGCTGGCGCGATCCGTTCATCATCATGATGTCCGTCCCCCTCTCCATCGCCGGCGCCATGGTCTTTCTCTTCTTCGACTTCGCCACGCTCAACATCTACACCCAGGTCGGCCTCATCACGCTCGTCGGCCTCATCACCAAACACGGCATCCTCATGGTGGAGTTTGCCAACTCCCTCCAGGAGCAGGGCCACGGCGTGCGCGAGGCCATCGAACACGCCGCCGGCATCCGCCTGCGCCCGATCCTCATGACCACGGCCGCCATGGTTCTCGGCGTCGTCCCGCTCATCTTCGCCAGCGGCGCCGGCGCCGAAAGCCGCTACAGCATGGGCCTGGTCATCGCCACCGGCATGTCCATCGGCACGTTCTTCACGCTCTTCGTCGTGCCGGTGTTCTACACGCTGATCGCCCGCGATCGCCGCGCCACCGCCACCCCGCCCGTCCCGGCTCCCACCCATTGATCGATTCCATCCGCTTCCGGCAGGACGGCTTGCCAGAAAAACCGGCCGCGGTGCTCCGGTTTTCACCGGGCCCGGCGGCCTCGACCGGGCGGCCGGTGCTCCGCGCCGGTGACCTGCCCGCCGGGCCGAAGCCACCGGTTTCGCATGGTCGCCTGCATTTCAATCTGCATGCTGGAGCCGTTCCAACACCATGCCGCGTCCCATGAAATCCCTCCTCGTCGTGCTTTGTTTGCTCCCGGTCTGCCTTGCGCCGGCCGCCGAAGCGGAGACCCCGCTCCTTACGCTCGTGGCGCCCAGCGAGCGCCTGTCCCTGGCCAGTCCGTGGCGGATCAATCTGGTGGCCTTCAATTCCGGGTCCGCCACCTCCTACTATGAGCCGCCCGCCAGCCTCACGGCGCGGGCCAGCTTCGGCGGCACCGTGGTCACGGTCGATTTCGTCGCGACCGGAACCGGACGGCTGACCCTGCCGCCGGGCGGCTTCGGCTTCCGGAGCTACGTCGCGGAACAGCCTCCCTCCGGCAACGGCCTGGTGGCGCTCGAGTTCGCCGCGGGCCTGCCGACCGTGCTCCGCACCGCGCTCGCCATCGACGCCTCCGCACCGACGCCGGCCGCTCCCGACCCGGAACCGACACCCGCCCCGCTCCGCCACCTGGTTCATCTGAGCACCGCTTCCAGCGCCATCGAACGCACCTTTGCCGGACGCTTCGGCCTGCACGAAGCGATCTATTTCATCTACGGACCCGACGCGCCGGCCGCCAAATTCCAGATCAGCTTCAAATACCGGCTGATGCAGCTGGCCCGCTCCGATGACCAGGGATTCACCCATAACTTCCAGATCGGCTACACCCAGCGTTCGCTCTGGGACATCAAGGCGAGTTCCAGCCCGTTCTACGACACCAGCTACATGCCCGAGTTGATGTTCGAGAGCCTCGCGCCCATGCCGACCGACCCCGACCGCCTCTTCACCCCGCTCGGCATGCAACTGGCCTTCAAGCACGAGTCCAACGGCCGCGATGGTCCGAACTCGCGCAGCCTGAACACCGCGGTGCTGCGCGGCGCCTTCGTGCTCGGCCAGCTCGACCGGTGGCATCTGATCGTCGTGCCGGAACTCTTCACCTACGTCAGTTCGCTGGACGACAATCCGGGACTCGAGGATTACCGCGGCCACGGCCGGCTCCGGCTGATCCTCGAGAAAAACAACCGCCGGCCGGCGCTGGCCTACTCCGTTCACGCCGGCGACGATTTCAACCACCCCACCCATCAGGTGGACCTCACCATTCCCTTCCGGACCCGGTGGCTCGACCTCGAGACGGCGTTCCTCATCCAGTATTTCAACGGCTACGGCGAGAGCCTGCTCGATTATACCCAGAAATCGGAAACCGTGCGGGCCGGCCTCTCCCTGGTGCGCTGAGCCGCCGCGCCTTGCCTCCGCCTTCAACGCGTCCCAGCCTGCCCCAATGGAACTGCGGCACCTGCGCTACTTCAAAGCCGTCGCCGACCACTTGAATTTCAGCCGGGCGGCCGAGCAGCTGCACGTTGCCCAACCCGCGCTCAGCCGGCAGATCCAGGCCGCGGAAGACGAGCTCGGCGCCAAGCTCTTCGAACGCAACCGCGTGAGCGTGCGGCTGACCGATGCCGGCCGCGTGTTCTACCGGCGGGCCTGCAAGATCCTGGCCGAGGTGGACATGGCCGTGGCGGCGGTGCGCGAGGTTTCCGAAGGCTCGGGCGGCGTGCTCGTCATCAGCAACGACTGGCACCTCGGCAGCGATTTCGTCGCCGGCACCCTCGCCGAGTTTCGCGCCCGCTACCCGCGGATCGAGGTCGTGCTGCACGACCGCAAGATTCCCGACCAGGTGGCGCTGCTGCGCAGCCGCCGCGTGCACCTGGGATTCATCATCCGGGACATCTTCGGGGCGAAAACGGACCTGCAGACGCTCTTGCTCCGACGGTCGCGGCTGCTGCTCGCCCTGCCCGCTCGCCACCGCCTCGCCCGCCGGACCAGCGTGCGCCTGGCCGAACTGGCCGACGAGACCTGGCTGACCTTCGATCCGCAGGAAAGCCCGGCCTACACGCAGTACCTGACCCGGCTCTGCCGGTTCGCCGGCTTCACGCCGCTTTTGGGCGAACAGGCCACCACCCCGGAAGGCATCATCGGGCGCGTGGCCAGCGGCTACGGTATCGCGCTGATGCCCGAACACATCGAGTTGCCCGCCAACCGGCTCCTCCGCTACGTGCCCACGGACAGCCCTCCCCTCGAATTGTGCGCCGCCTGGCACCGCGACGAAAAATCGGAGCTGTTGAAGCATTATCTGGCCATCCTGCGCCAGCATCTCACCGCCTCCTTGCCCAAAACTGATAGCGACAGGGCATGACCATGAGCCGGTCCGGGCATTTCCCGGCAGGCCCCGGAGCCGCTACAGTGGCGGCATGCTCCCGACCGTCCTTGTTCTCGCCTGCCTGTCACTGCTCGTCAGTCTCGACGGCGACGTCGGCCCCGTCGAGTGATTCGCACGGTCGGCTCCGCCGGCCAGGGCATGTTTGGTTAAGGCATCGCTTGCTAACCGCTGGTCGCCAGCGATATCCCTCGTGTGACTGAAGTTGCGGTGGACAACGCCGGAGGGGCGTGGCCACATCCGGCTTTTTCCGATGCGGAACCCTCTCACGCCCGTCCTCCTCCTGCACGCCGCCGCCGCGATCGCGTTCGCCCAGGAGGCGCCGAAGACGGCCGCACCGGAGGTCACGGTGCTCGAGAAATTCATCATCACGGAGAGCGCCGGCTACCGCGCCGGCGATGTGCTGCCGACCTCGCGCCCGGTGGACTCCGTGTTCGGAACCGGCGCCTCCGTGCTCGAGGTGCCGCGCGCGGTGACGGTGATTACGCCGGAGCTGATGCGCCGTTTCGACCTGCAGAACCTCGGCGACCTGGGCCGGCTCGGCGCCGGCACGCAGGCGGCGAATTATTTCGGCATCGCGGGCATCCCCTTCCTGCGCGGCGCGCGAGCGAGCGTGTTCTTCAACGGCATGGCCCGCGCCTACCAGCGCAACGAGATGCCGGTGTCCTTCGGCTCGCTCGAGGCCCTCGACCTGGTGAAAGGCCCCGCGCCCGCCCACCTGGGCCCCGTGCCCGAGGGAGGTTACGCCAATTTCATCCCCAAATCCCCTTACTTCGACCGCGCCCGCGGCTCGCTTGCGCTGACCGCCGGCTCCAACGACCACCGGCGCGCCCAGCTCGACTACGGCGGCCCGGTGATGCTCGGCGCCAAACCCGCCGCCTACCGCGTGTCGCTTGCCGCCCAGGAATCCGGCAGCCACTGGCGGAACGTGGGCAACGACTACGTCTCCGCCTACGCCGCGCTCAAGGTCGGGCTGCGCCCCCGCCTCGCCCTGTTCACCGGCGCCGAATTCTACGATTACCACAGCAACGAAAACCCCGGCTGGAACCGCGTGACGCAGGACCTGATCGACCGCGGCGAGTACATCATCGGCGAGCCGCAGGACATCACTAGCGCCGCCTGGGGCGGCCGGGCTGACCGCTCGCTCATCGAATTCCCGGGCGCCTTCACCGGACAACCGGCCAATTTCCGCGCCCTCATCCTGCCCGCCGCCACCGCCGAGACGCGCATCGCCCCGGCGCTGCTGACCCTGATGGAGGATCGCCGCGCCACCGACGGCGGCTACCGCTACACCCAGGCCTACTTCGATGCCGGCGGCCGGGCGCTCACCGAGAAAATCGGTTCCTCCACCGTGTTGTCCGACCCCACGGACTATGCGGATGCCCGCGATTTTCTCTGGTTCCTCGACCTCGTTTCCACGCAGGCCGTCGACCGCACGCTGACCTGGAAGAATCTCGTCGAGCACGTGCAGACTGAAAAGTACTCCAGCTACGGCTACGGCATCGAAACCGAGCAACTGGTCCTCGAAAGCAAGCTCCTCGTCGAACAGCGCGACACGTGGCCGGCCGACACCACGTTCACGTACGGCGCCTCGCTCCGGCACTCCTACGCCTGGATGGTCCAGGATTTCGCCGCCGAGCCCTTCAACCGCCGCGACATCACGCGCTCCGTCATCTCGGCCAACAGCCGCGTGCCCGCCGGCGGCGACCTCGCCCCCGACGGCCTCAACCTCTGGGCCGCCACGATCGGCGGCAGCACCGAATCCGATCTCACCCAAGGCGCCCTCTTCGCCCTCGCGCGCACGCGCTGGAGCGAGCAGTTCGACTCCTTTGTCTCCGTGCGCGCGGAGACGCTGCACTACCGCGCCGACCTGCCGGACGAAGTCGACCGCGCCACGCCCGCGCAACGGCTGGCCGCCCGGCGCAGCGGTGACAAGCAGCACGGCTCGGGCGCGCTGAGCCTCGCCTGGCGTCCGTACCAGACCGTAAATCTCTACGCCAGCTACCAGCGCGGCACGGCGCTGCAACCTTCGCAGGGCGGCACGGTGAACAGCAAAAGCAACTTCGCCGCCGCCGAGATGAAGGAAATCGGTGCGAAGGTCTCGCTCCTCGACGGCCGGCTTTTCGCCGGACTCGCCGGCTATGAATGGGAAAACGCCCGTTTCAACGACCGCGAAAACCGCGCCGAACGCCTGCGCGGCCGGGGTGCCGAATTCGAGCTCACCTGGGCCCCTTCCGAACAGCTCAGCGTGATCGCCTCGGCCGGTTCGCAGCGCGTGTTCCGGCTCGACCCGCTGGGCTTCCGCGCCCGCTATGCGACCGCGGAACGCATCGCCCTGGAATCGGGCTCGTTTGACGCCGGGGTCACCCCAACGCCCGCACTCAACCCGCGGCTCATCTACCCCGGTTCGCCGGAAGCCCAGGCCAAGCTCGACGTCGCCTGGCAGATCACACCCGCCTTCGGCCTCTCGCTCGGCACGGTGTGGAGCCATGCCTTCTACCACAATTTCGAGCGCACCCTCGTGTTGCCGGAATCCCTCGTATGGCGCGGCGGCGCGCATTGGCGGATCGGCCCCTGCACTTTGCGGCTCAGCATCGAAAACCTCTTCGGTGAGGACTACTTCCTGAGCGCCGACCCGTTTTTCTCCCACAACAATCTCGTCACGAAGGCCGGCGGCACGGAGGGCAAGCTCACCCTCACCTGGGATTTCTAGGCACCCGGGACCCGCGTCGGGTCGATCCCGACCCCGGTAAACATGAAGGGCGCCCCTTGCGGGACGCCCTGCATGACCTAACACCAAGCAAACCGTAAGAACTACAAACAATGTTCGTTGCGATGAACGCGCACTGATGTCGTTAGGATAGACGTAGGGTCGCTCAAAAACGTTGAATCTTTTCCGCAGGATTTTTTGTGAACAAGTTTCCTGCAAAATGACTGGTGTTTCAAACTGAACACCAATTGCTTGCACGACGGTTGGGTTCCGATTTCAGGGTGCGGCAACGCACCCCGTCCCGTCACAAATGTATGAAATCATGAACTCCGCCCCTCCCTCCCGTCCTCATCTGTTCGGCCTTCTGGCTGGTCTCGCCCTCGCCGCCGGCCTCGTCTTCACGGCCATGGTTCTGGCCAACGCCTGGACCCGCATCGCTGAATCCCAAGTCATCAACGTCACCGGCTCGGCCCGAAAAAACGTGCGCTCCGACCTCGTCGTCTGGAAAGCCAGCTTCTCGGTCGAGGCCCCTACCCTGATCGAAGCCCAGGAGAAACTCCGCGCCGACCATGCCAAGGTCGCCGCATTTTTCGCCGCACGGGGCATCGCGGGTTTCTCCGCCTCGCCGGTGGAGATCCGCGAGCTGGTGGGCAGGCAGCGCAACGCCGAGAACGACACCGTGACGGACTTCCGGGTCGGCTACCGTCTGAGCCACTCGATCGAGGTCCACTCGGACAACGTGGACCTGTTGCCCAGGCTCGCGGGCGAATCCGGCGAACTCCTGCGCGAGGACGTGGCGTTCGTCTCGGGCGGCTTTGACTTCATCTACACCAAAGCCGGGGAAGCGAAGGTCGAGATGATGGCCGAGGCGACGCGCGACGCCCGCACGCGCGCCGATCAGATTGCCCTGCAGGGCAACCGGCGGATCGACGCGCTGCGCAACGCCAAGATGGGCGTCGTGCAGATCAACCCGCTGCACTCCACGGCAACCAGCTGGGAGGGCAACAACGACACCTCGTCCGTCGACAAGACGATCATCGCCACCATCGCCGCGACCTTCACGATGAAGTGAGCCGGCGCTCCGCTCCTCTGCCGGACCGTTCACCGGTCCGGCAGCCGGGCAAGATCGAACAACAGCAGGTGCCTTACCTCGCCCTCGATTTCCTTCCGTCCGATTTCCTGCGCCCCCATCCAGCGATAGAGGCACAGGATCTTCGGCGAAGTCGTCGCCAGGGCATGCGTGTAGCCCCGGGCGTGCAGGTCGGCGAACATCTCGGTCCAGAGCGGGAACTTTCCCACCAGTGAGAAATTGCCGACCGTGAAGAAGGTCAGGAATTCGCAGAACCGCGCCCCCGGTCCGAGCGCCGGGACCTCGAAACCATAGGCCGCCGCCTGCAGGGTGCGCAGCTCGAGGTTGACCGCGATGGCGGCGTCCACGTCGTCCGCCGCGTCCGGCAGCACCCAGATGTCCTGTTCGGCATAGGGAATGCGCGTGCCCAGCCGCCGCGCCGCGTCGTCCCAGGCCCACAGCCAGCGGACGAGCCGGTTGTGCGCGGCCTTTTCGAAACCCGTGTAGAATGCGCGTTCATACGCGACGATCTCGTCGGGATTGGCGCGATCCAGCAGACGCGTGCGCCGGCCGGGGTTCATGAAAGTGCCTCCAGTCGCACCGGAATTTCCTCCGCCGGCACGAGCGTCAGCTGCGCGCTCATCGGCACATCCAGACCCTTCACCGGCACCAGACGGTAGCGTTGTGTGATCGCCGCCAGCGCCAGCACCGCCTCGGTCTGGGCGAAACCCGCTCCGACGCACAGGTGCTTGCCGAGGGCGAACGGCAGGAAGGCGTGCTTCGCGGGTTCGCGCCCGCGCGTGAAGCGATCGGGATCAAACCGCTCCGGGTCCGGCCAGAATTCCGGCGTGCGATGCGCCCCGTAGATGGAAAGCAGCAAGGTCTCGCCGCGCCGGATGCGGCAGCCGCCGAGCACATCGTCTTCACAACACACGCGTCCGAGGTTGTAGACCGGCGGATAAAGCCGCATCGCCTCGTTGAACACCCGGCCCGCGAGCTCCAGCCGCGGCAGATCGTCCCACGCCGGCGCCCGGCCGCCGCAGACGCGGTCCGCTTCGCTGCGCAGGGCCTCCGCGATTTCCGGCTGTTGCGACAGACGGTGCAGCGTCCAGCTCAGCGCGGTGGCCGTCGTCTCGAAACCGGCCGCGAAAAGCGTCTTGGTCTCGTCGAGCAACGCCTGCCACGGCAAGGCCTCGCCCGTTTCCGGATCGCGCGCATCGAGCAGCGCCTGCGCGATATCGTCCTGCGGCACCGCTCCCGCGGCGGTGCGTGGACGGAGATGTCCGCCCACGAACTCATCGAGCCGGTCGCGCCGGCTCCGCAACGCCCGGTTGCCCGGGCTCGGGATCCAGTGCGGCACGGGACACAGCGAGGTGTTCTTCCGGCGGACCAGGTAAAGGCTTTCACGCACCAGCCGGCCGAAGGCGCGGGCCTCCGCGGGCGAAACCCGGATGGAGAGCAGGGCCCGGCACATGACGGTCAGCGTCAGGGTTTGCATCTCCTCGACGAGCGGTATGGTCCCGCCCGTGCGCCGGACTTCCTCCCAACGGATGAACATCTCCTCCGCCGCGACCTGCAAGGCGGGCACGATGCGCCGCAGATGCTCGGGGCGGAAAGCCGGCTGCACCTGCCGGCGGCGCAGTTTCCAATACGGCCCGTCGGTCGCGATCAGGCCGCGACCGACCGCCTGTTCGGTGTTCTTGTAGTGAAAACTGCGCCCGTAGCGCTCATGCCGCGTGACGAGCACCTCGCGGATCAGATCCGGATGCGACACGGCGACAAAACCCCGGTGCAGGATGCGGAAGCGGGCGATACCGCCGTGGCGCAACGCGAGTTCGGCGGGAAACCGATGCGTGCCGTGGCGCATCTCCCGGGCGCTGCCCAGCAACCAGTGCCCGTCGGCCACGGGCATTTTGCGCAGGGCTTCGCCGCTCATGGTGTCGCGCTCCGCCCCGCCAGTTCCGGATCCGTCGCCGCGAGGCGACGTGTTTCCGCGATGAAGGCCTCGTCCAACCCCGCGGCCGATTCGAGCTGGCGGTAAACCTCGAGCGTAAAGCGGGACAGCGCCATGCCGTCGATGACCGCATGGTCGGCCGCACCACCGATGCAGAGGTGTTTCCGGACCACGACCGCGCCGTTGCCGTCGAGCGCCAACCGGTCCACGATGGCGCCCGCCGAAATCGTCACGGTGCACAACGTGGGCGGCAGGCCCCACAACGGACGGTTGAGCCCGTGGCTGTTGAGATTGGTCAGACCGATCGTGCCGTAGATCTGGCGGACGCGATGCGGGTTGGCGGACACCAGGCGTCCGATCCAACGGCGGGCAAACCCCGGCAGGCGGGCGAAACGGTGCCGCAGCTTCACCGTCGGATCGTTCCGCGGCGGGCGGTGCATGGCTTCACGCAGCTCCCAATTGATCGCCGCCAGGCTCTTGCGCTGCGCCCCGCGCACGCAATGCACGCCGGGCATGCGGATGCCCTCGATGCGGCGGTCGATCGTCGTGCAGACATCCACCTCGGAAAACGTGACGAGCTTGCGGCCGTGCCGGTAGGTCAGCACTCCCGGATGCGCCGCCGCCGCCCGGGCGAGCGCATGCAGGATCACGGCGTGGAACGAAACGGCCAGCCGCAGTTCGCGCTGGCAGCGACGGAGCCGGGCAAGCGCATCGGTCACATCCACCTCGCCCGTGCCCCAGATGGTGTGCGGACGCGTCTGCTCGAGGTAGCCGACGACGATGTTGCGCAACGGCGGCCAGGGCCTCTCTTGAAAATCGGATGCGGACACGGCGGAACAGCGGTTCAGACGGCCGCCATCGATGACGCCGTCGCGGCATGGCGGGCGCGGAAATCCTCCATGAACGCGGTCAGCGCGCCCACCGCCTCCAAGGTCACGGCATTGTAAAGCGAGGCGCGCAACCCGCCGCGCGAACGGTGCCCCTCGAGACCATACAGGCCGGCCGCCTCGGCTTCGCGCACGAACGCCGCCTCGAGCGCGGGCGTCGGAAGGTTGAAGGAAACGTTCATCAACGACCGGTCCGGAATCGCCGCGCTGCCACGGTAGAAGCCGCCGCTGTCGTCGAGCGCGCCGTAAAGACGTTCCGCCTTGGCCTGGTTGATGGCGTCCATCGCCGCCAGACCGCCGACCGTACGCCGCACCCAGCAGGCGACGAGCATCGTGACATAGATGGCAAACACGGGCGGCGTGTTGTAGATGCTGTGCGCCTTCGCATGACAGCGATAATCGAGCATCGAGGGCAGGCCGTCGGGCGTGCGCCGCACGAGATCGTCCCGGATGACCACGACCGTGACGCCGGACGGACCGAGGTTTTTCTGCGCGTGCGCATAGATCAGGCCGAAACGCGTCGCGTCCACGGGACGGCTCAGGAAATCCGACGACATGTCGCACACCCGCAGCACGGAATCATGGCCGAGCACGCGGTGAAACTGCAGGCCTTCGACCGTCTCGTTGGAGATATAGTGCAGGTAGGGCGCATCCGGGGAAAGCGTCAGCTCCGCCTCCGCGGGCAGCCGGCGGTAACCGTGACCGCGTCCGCTCCAGGCCACGCGCACCGGGCCTTCGCGTTGCGCCTCGGGGATGGATTTGGCGCTCCAGTAACCGGTGTCGAGGTAGTCGGCCGCCTGCCGGCTGCCGCGCAGGAAGGTCATCGCGATCTGACTGAACTGAAGCGTGCTTCCGCCTTGGAGAAACAGCACATGGTAGTCCGCCGGCAGGCCGAGCAGCGCCCGGAAATGCTCTTCCGCCTCCTCGACCACGCGCCGGAACCACGCCGAACGATGGCTGATGCCGAGGATGGAAAGTCCCACGCCCGGCACGGCACCGATGGCTTCCTGCGTCTCGGCCAATACTTCGTCGGGCAATGCGCCGGGACCGGCGGAAAAATTATGGGGACGGCGCGGAGACGGCATGGGCGAAAGCGTGGAGACCAAGGATGAGCGGACGGGAGGGGCCATGCGTAGGCGATGGCTTCCGCTTGGCAATGCGGACTTTGTGCCAGTCGGGAATTTTTTCGCGTCCGACAGCCAAACTGGGGTCATCTCCCCACCCATGCTAAGCGGCGAGCCCCAATCGGGTCCGCCACACAAGACCGGATACTGGCCTTACAGATGAATCTCCGCCGGCAGCACCTTGCCGGCGGATGGCTCTGGCAGCGGTTCGGCTTTCAGCGGATAACGGAACTGCTTTCCCTCGAAGTTGTGAAAGACGACCTCGTCGTCGGTGATCCGCTCGACGTAATCGGGATTCACCGGGACCTTGCCGCCGCCGCCGGGGGCATCGATCACGTATTGCGGCACGGCGTAGCCGGTCGTGTGGCCGCGCAACGCACGGATGATCTCGATGCCCTTGCGGACGTCGGCCTTGAAATGGGCGCCGCCCGTGATGAGGTCCATCTGGTAGATGTAGTAAGGCCGCACGCGCATCCGCAGCAGGCGGTGCACGAGCGCCTTCATGACCTCCGGATCGTCGTTCACGCCGCGGAGCAGCACGCTCTGGTTGCCGAGCGGCACGCCGGCGAAGGCCAGGCGCTCGCACGCGTCCTTCAGCTCCTGCGTGGCCTCGCGCGGATGGTTGACGTGGATGCTCATCCAGATCGGACCGTGCTTCTTGAAGATGTCGGCCAGTGCGGGCGTGATGCGCTGGGGCAGGAACACCGGGATGCGCGAACCGATGCGGATGAACTCGATGTGCTTGATCGCGCGCAGGCGGCCGAGCAGGTGCTCGAGCTTTTTGTCGGAAAGCAGCAGCGGATCGCCGCCCGAGAGCAGGACGTCGCGGATCTCCGGATGGGATTCGATGTAGCGGAGGGCCTGCTCGTACTCGGGATGGAAATTATAGTCCTGCGCATTGCTCACCAGGCGGCTGCGCGTGCAATAACGGCAGTAGGATGCGCAACGGTCGGTGACGAGGAAGAGCACGCGATCCGGATAGCGGTGCACGAGCCCGGGCACGGGCGAGTGGCTGTCCTCGCCGAGCGAATCGAGCATCTCTCCCGACGAGATCACGCTTTCGTCACTGCGCGGGATGACCTGCTTGCGGATCGGGCAGTTCGGGTCGTTGCGATCGATCAGGTTGAAAAAATAAGGCGTGATCGCGAGGGCGAGCTTCTGGTTGGCGAAGAGACAGCCGGCCTTTTCCTCGGGCGTGAGCGTCAGATGACGCTCGAGTTGCTCCACGGTCGTGATCCGGTTCTTGAGCTGCCAGGTCCAGTCCTTCCAGTCCGATTCAGGGACGTGGGACCAGAGGCCTTGCCCGGTGAACCAGGCGGAACGATCTTCGTGGTAGGACATGCGCTCCCTGACAGATAGCGCCCGGAAAGAGGGTGTCAAACGACGCGCCGCCGGTCCGCTCAAAACCTATAGGGAACCGGCCATGAGTTCGCATGGCGTTACACATAAAGATTTTATAACAACCCAAGGAATCGAATATCTTCGGGGAAAGCACACCTTTCCAGTTAGCGACAGCTTGATTGTGCCGATAAAGCCCGGGTTAACCCGAGTTCTGCAGACGGCATGCCGCCCTCCCCTCACCTCCACGAACCGTCCGATCATCCACCTGCCCGCCACAGCCGCCAGCCGCTGGCCCTGTTGCTCGGCGGCGGGATTTTGATTGTCGGCGGATACGCTGCGTTGTGGGTCGCAACCGCCGGTTCGCCCGCCCGCGCCGCCCTGCTGGGCTACGCCGGCCTTTGCGCGCTGGTCGCCACCGCCGCGCTCGCCTGCGCCGGGCGGGCGATGCTCAAACCCCGGCGTCGCAATCAGGACGACGGCGTGGGCCACACCACCCTCGCCCAGCTCAAGGCGATGTGGGACCACGCCCCGCTCAGCATCATCCTGTTCGATCCGCACGACCCGCGGGTGCCCGTCAAGATCGTGGACTGCAACCCGCGTGCCTGCGAGATGCACGGCTACACCCGCGAGGAACTCGTGGGCCGCAGCATCGACCTGATCGAGGCCCGGCCCTGGGCTTCCACCGTGACCAACTGGGTGGAGCAGTTCCGCCGCGAACGCCGCTTCGAGGGCGAAAGCGAACACCGCCGCAAGGACGGTTCCACGTTCTGGATCGAATACTTCACCAGTCTGCTCGTCATGGGCGGACGCGAATACGTCATCGGCATGGACCGCGACTGCACGGCCCGCAAACTCGCGGAGCAGGCCCTGCGCGCAAGCGAGGACCGATGGCATCTGGCCGTGGCGGGCAGCAACGAGGGCGTGTGGGACTGGAACCTCGAGCGCGACACGCTGTGGCTTTCGCCCCGCTGGAAGAGCATGCTCGGGTACTTCACCGAGGAGTTTCCGGACGACCGCAAGGCCTGGATGGACCGCGTCCATCCCGACGACCGCGCCCTCGTCGAATCCGCCTTCGCCAACCATCTCCTGCAGAAAACCCCGATCCTGCACTGTGAATACCGCATCCTGCACAAGGACGGCTCGTGGGCGTGGGCGCTCGTGCGCGGCAAGGCGCTCTTCGGCGACGACGGGCACCCCCGGCGCATGGTCGGCACGCACACCGACATCACCCGGCAGAAGGAATCCGAGGCCGAGCTCCGCCAGGCCAAGGAGGCGGCCGAAGCGGCCGACCGCGCCAAGAGCGAATTCCTCGCCGTCATGAGCCACGAGATCCGCACGCCCATGAACGGCGTGCTCGGCTTCACCAACCTGCTTCTCGACACCCCGCTCAACGGCGAACAGCGCGACTGGCTCACGACCATCCGCTCCAGCGGCGAAGCCCTGCTCACGCTCATCAACGACATCCTCGATTTCTCCAAGATCGAATCGGGCGCCATGGAGCTCGACCGCCAGCCCGTGTGCGTGCGCCGCTGCGTGGAGGAGGTGCTCGATCTGCTCTGGAGCAAGGCCAGCGAAAAAAAGATCGAGCTGCTCCACTGGATCGAGAGCGACGTGCCCGAGTGGATCCTCACCGACGGCACCCGCCTCCGCCAGGTGCTCGTCAACCTCATCGGCAACGCCGTCAAGTTCACGCGCCAAGGCGAGGTCGAGGTGCGCATCGGCCTGCGGTCCGCAGCAACCGGGGGTCCGCAACTGGCGATTCTCGTGCGCGACACGGGCGACGGCATCCCCGCCGACCGCATCCACCGTCTCTTCAAGCCGTTCAGCCAGGCCGACTCCTCGACCACGCGCAAATACGGCGGCTCCGGACTCGGCCTCGCGATCAGCCGCAACCTCGCCCACCTGCTCGGCGGCGACATCCAGCTCGCCTCCACCTCGGTGTCCGGCTCGTGTTTCTGCTTCACCCTCGCCGCGGAACCGGTGGCGGAGCCTGCCGGCCCGCTGGACGCGCCGGGCGCGGCGCTGCCGCCGGTTTCCCTGCACGGCCGCCGCGCCCTCATCGTGGACGACAACGAGGCCAACCGCCGCATCCTCTCCAGCCTGCTCCAGCGCTGGGGATTGAACTGCCTCGGCTTCGACCACCCCGACGCCGCGCTCGCCTACGTCCGCGACCACGACGACTTCGATCTCGCGATCCTCGACATGATGATGCCGGACATGAACGGCGTCGAACTCGCGGCGCGCCTGCACCAGTTGCCCGGCCGGGCGGCGCTACCGCTCATTCTCCTGTCCTCGGTCAGCCGCGAGGATCTGCGCGTCTTCAATCCCGCCGAGCATTTCAGCGTCATCCTGACCAAACCCCTCCGGCAACAGATGCTGCTCGAAGCCGTGCACAAGACCCTCGCCGAAGCCGGGCCCGAAACCGTCGCCCCTTTCATCGTCACGCCCCCGCCGGTCACCCACGCGCCGAGCCTCGACCCGGCCCTCGCCAAACTCGTGCCCCTGCGCATCCTCGTCGCGGAGGACAACCTGGTGAATCAAAAGCTCATCGCCGGCCTCCTGCGCCGGCTCGGCTACGACCCCCAGATCGTCGGCCACGGCCGTGCCTGTCTCGAGGCCCTGCAGCGCGACCCTTACGACCTGGTGTTCATGGACTGCCAGATGCCGGAGATGGACGGCTACGAGGCCACCACCCGCATCCGCTGCGGCGAAGCCGGCGAACCCTGCCGCGCGCTGCGCATCATCGCCCTGACCGCCGCCGCGATGACCGGCGATCGCGAACGCTGCCTGGCCGCAGGCATGGACGATTACATCACGAAGCCCATCCAGGCTCCGGAAGTCATCCGGGTGATCATGGCCGCACACCCGCCTGCATAATCCACTGCCTGACTATAATTTACGCAAGCAAAGCACTATTGCTCGGAAACCGCTTGGCAGCGGCGCACGAACACCTTTTCGTGCGTCTTTAATGTCCGCCTCCCAGCCTGCAATCCTCGCGCTCGAAGATGGTTCCGTGTTCCGGGGTGTCGCCTTCGGCGCCGCCGCCACCATCGCCGGCGAATGCGTGTTCAACACCTCGATGACCGGCTACCAGGAGATCCTCACCGATCCCTCCTACTTCGGCCAGATCGTCACGATGACCGCCGTGCAGATCGGCAACTACGGCATCAACCCCGAGGACGCCGAGCACGGCGCCCCCAAGGCCAGCGGCTTTGTCGTGCGCGAGGTCTCACCGGTCGTCAGCAACTGGCGCAGCACGATGTCGCTCGACGCCTACCTGAAGCGCCACGGCATCCCGGGCATCAGCGAGGTCGACACCCGCGCCCTCACCAAGAAGCTGCGCGTGGACGGCGCCATGAAGTGCTGCCTTTCGACGCTGCCCATCAGCGAGTCCGACGCCATCGCGCGCGCCCGCGGCTGGCAGGACATGGCCGGCAGCGACTACGTCAAGGACACCACCTGCAAGGAACCGTACCTCTGGGGCGCGGACGACGCCTCGCGTTACAACGCCCAGTACCTTCCCGCCGGCACCACCGGCGGCGCCACGCTCACGCCGGCGAAAAAGTTCAAGGTCGCGGCCTTCGACTACGGCGCGAAGTACACGATCTTCCGCAAGCTCGTGCGCCACGGCTTCGACGTGCAGGTGTTCCCCGCCACCGCCACGCACGAACAGGTGCGCGAGGCCGGCGTGGATGCCCTGTTCCTCTCCAACGGCCCCGGCGACCCGTCCGCCCTGCCCTACATCCACCAGACCGTGACCGCGCTGCTGCCCGACTACCCGACCTTCGGCATCTGCCTCGGCCACCAGATGGTCACGCACGCGCTCGGCGGCACGACCTACAAGCTCAAGTTCGGCCACCGCGGCGGCAACCAGCCCGTGAAGAACCTCGAGACTGGCAAGGTCTCCATCACGGCCCAGAACCACGGATTCGCCACCGACCCGAAGTCGCTCGAAGCCCGCAGCGCGATCGTCACCGAGATCAATCTGAACGACAATACGGTCGAGGGCCTGCGCCACAAGGAACTGCCGGTCTTCTCCGTGCAGTACCACCCCGAGGCTGCACCCGGCCCGAACGACGCCGACCCGCTCTTCGAGGACTTCTACAAGCTCGTCGAAAAGCGCAAGGCCGGGAAGATCTGAGGCCCGCGCTACGCGCGGGAAGTAACAAGTAACGAGATCCAGGTGCCAGGAACCTGGCAGCCGGCTCTCCTCTTGTTGCTTGTGGCTTGATCCTTGTTACTTCTCTTCGAGCAGCAGCTCGAAGCGTTTTGCATCCTCCGGCGTGTCGACGCCGATGGTCGGATCATCGGTGACGCCGATGGCGATCGGATGGCCGTTCTCGAGCACACGCAGCTGCTCGAGTTTCTCGATTTGCTCGAGTTTGCCCGGCGCCATCCGCACGAACTGCTCGAGAAAATCCGCTTTGTAGGCGTAGAGGCCGAGGTGCTTGAAACACGGATTCGCCTGCACCCAGGCGTCGTCGATCGTCAGACCCAGGTCGCGCGAATACGGCATGCGCGAACGCGAGAAATACAGGGCGCGTCCGGTCTGGCTCATGACGACTTTGACCTGGTTGGTGTTGTAAAAATCCACGATCCGCTTGAACGGCGTGCACAGGGTCGCCATCGGGCAGTCGCCTTGAATGAGCCTGGCCAGGGCCTGCAACTGGGCGCCGGTGACCAGCGGTTCGTCGGCCTGGACATTGAGCACGTAACTGGCCCGGACGGTGCGGTTGGCCTCGGCCAGCCGGTCGGTGCCGCTTTGGTGACTGGCGGAAGTCATAATCGCCCGGAATCCTGCACCCTCGAGGCATTCGGCCAGCAACTCATGGTCCACCGCAAACCACAGCGGATAATCGGGCGCCTGCGCCGTGATGCGCTCGGCCACCCAGAGCACAAGCGGCTTGCCCTGAATCGGATGCAGCAGCTTGCGTGGGAAGCGCGTGGATTCCAAACGACACGGCACAATGATGGCGAAGGCGGGCATGTGGGGGTCTTTGTGGTTGCCAGCCGGGTCACGACCGGCTTTTGCGTTAACCTTTAATTCGAGCCATCCTCCTGCCCGCAATGGAAAAGAGCGACACCAACACCGCCAAGACTCTCACGAAGGAGCTCCTCGTGCAGAACAAGATGGGCATTCATGCCCGTCCGGCGGCCATGATCGTCCGCGTCACCAACAAGTTCAAAGCCGAGGTTTACGTCGAAAAGGACGAGGAACAGGTCAACGGCAAGAGCATCATGGGCCTCATGATGCTGGCCGCCGCCAAGGGCTCGACCGTCAAGTTTGTCGCCACCGGCCCCGATGCCGAGCAGATGCTCGCCGAACTCGAGGGTCTGTTCGCCAAGAAGTTCGACGAGGCCTGAGGCGGGCATGGTGGGCGGTGAGCTTGCTCACGCCACGCATGCCTCAGCGAGCCGGCCACCTACAAATCAAATTCCGAAAAACCGCTTCGCGTTCGCCGTGGTGACCTCCGCCAGGCGTTCGTAATTCACCCCGAAAACCGCGGCGCAGAACTCCGCCGTGTGCCGCAGGTAGCCGGGTTCGTTGGGTTTTCCACGGTGCGGCATCGGCGTCAGGTAGGGCGCGTCGGTCTCGATCATCAGCCGGTCCAGCCCCTGGGCCAGCGCCGCCTCCCGCACGGTCGCGGCGTTCTTGTAGGTGATGACACCGGTGAACGACCCGCAGCCGCCGCGCTTCATCAACTCGGCCATCTCCGCCGGGCCTTCGGTGAAACAATGAAACACGACGCGCGCCCACTCGAAGCCGCTCGCGTCGATCATCTCCACGCATTCACGAAACGCCCCGCGCGAATGCACGACCAGAGGACACGCCAGCCGCTTCGCCAGTGCGAGCTGTTCGGCAAAGGCGGCCTGCTGCCACGCGAAAATCCGCTCTGCGGCGGCCGCGTCGTCCTTGGGCAGATGAAACCGGTCCAATCCGGTTTCGCCGAGGGCAACCGGCTGGAACGCGGCCTCCGGACGTGTTGGTTGGACCTCCCGCGCATCCGGAGACCGCGCACCACCCCAGTAAGCCTCCAGCTGCGCCACCCGTTCTGCCCAATCCTCGCCTACGCTGCACGGATGGAGGCCGACCGTGTAATGCACCCGTCCGGCGTGAGCCCCGGCGAGATCGCGATAGAGCGTCCAGTCGTCGGTATCGGTGCCGATCGTGATCATCGCCTCCAGCCCGGCCTCCTGCGCCCGCCGCAGGATCGCCGGCAATTCGCCACGCCGGGCGAAGGAATCAAGGTGCGTGTGGGTGTCGATCAGGCCCATGCGGCTACCCCACGGTAAAATGCCGCCGGGGCAATCAGGAAACATCCCGCGGGGGCCGGATGCAGAAAAGCCGGCGCTTGCGCACCGGCTTTCTGCACACACACACTGACAAAATCGTTTCGCGGCTCAGTAGGTCCGCACCTTGATGTCGCCGCCCGAGGAACGCAGCTTCAGCTCCGGTCCGCCGCCGTTCACGGTGCCGACCAGCTTGTTTTTTCCGCTGCCACCCTTCTCGAGCGTGATCGTGAGACCGTCGGCCCGGACGCTGCCGCCCGAGGTGCTGGCATCGAGGTTGAACGGCGTGCCCCTGGCCACCTGGACCTCCACATTGCCACCGGAGGTGCTCAACAGGGCGTCCTGTTTGATCGGGCCGGTGATCATCGCATGGACGTTGCCGCCGGACGTGGAGGCACGGACGAGCTGCTCGACCGACTTGAGCCGGATGCTGCCACCGGACGTGGACACTTCCGTGAGACCGCCGGCGCGGTCCACGTTGATGTCGCCGCCGCTCGTGGTGAGCCGCGCCCGGGCGGTGCCTTCCTGCAGCGTGATGTCGCCGCCGGAGGTGCCGGCCTCGATGTCGCCATCGACGCGGGCGAACTTCAGGTCGCCGCCGCTGGTGTGCGCCTTGACGTTGCCCCGAACGCTCGCCACCGAGATGTCGCCCCCCGAGGTGCCCAGGTTCAGGTGGTAGTGCCGCGGCACGGTGATCTCGAAGGAAACATTGACCGGAGGCCAGTTGCTGAACCAGGAGCCGCCTGCGCGCTTTTCGTAACGGGCCTCGGCGGTCACGTCGTTGCCGGCCTGTTCGAGCGTGAGCGAGAGTTTGGCGAGCAAAGCGTCGGCTTCCTTTTCCGTGGAAGCATTGACGACCTGGCGCACCACCACCTGCACCTGCGGCGTGTCGGCCGTGCGGATGGTGATGTCTCCCCCCTGCGTGGACGCCTTCAAATTGCCACCGGGCTGGACCGAGAAGGTCTTTTCAACGACGCGTGTGATCTTGGCTTCGAGCGCGGAGGGAACCGCCAGCAACAAGCCGAGGGACAGGAAGGGCAGGAGCAGTTTCATGGGTGGTGTGTCCTGAAAACACCCGACCATGCGGAAAAGTTACACGAAATCCCGCAAAACCTAACCGACCGGCACGGCCGAGGCCCAGACCGCCTCCTTGAACCCGACCAGGGCCACGCCCGGGCCGATCAGAAACGGCCGTTTCACGAACATGCCGTTGCTGGCGATCAGACGCAGGGCCTCGTCCTCGGACAGCGTGGGCAGCTTCGCGGAAAGGCCCTGGGCCCGGTATTCCATGCCGGACGTGTTGCAGACCTTGCTCAGCTTGCCGTCCTGCGCCTTCAGCATCGTGCGCAGTTCGGCCAGGGAGGGCGGCTCGCTGCGGATGTCCTTCTCGATGAAGGCCACCCCGCGTTTCAGCAACCACGCGCGGGCGGCCTCGCAGGTGCTGCACTTCGGGTGGGCGTAAAGGGTCGGACGGCTCATTTTTTCTCCCCGAAGATTTCCTGGAAGAACTGTTTCATGTGCCCCCAGGAGCGCCGGTCGGCGGAGGGCGAGTACGAGATCGGGATGCCGGCCGCCTTGCCGATCTCGTCGGCCTTCGGGTTGGTGAATGCGTGGACCGCGCCGGCATAGCTGATGAACTGGTAGTCGAATCCGCCGTCGTTCATCCCCTTCGTGAAGGCGGCCAGTTCGTCGGCCGAAATGAACCCGTCGGCCGCGCCGTGGCACACGAGGATCTTCGCCTTGGTCTTCGCCGCCGCGCCGGCGGGCACCGGCAGCAGGCCGCCGTGGAAACTGACCACGCCCGCGAGCGGCGCGCCGGTGTAGGCGAGCGCCTGCACCGTGGAGCCGCCGAAACAGTAGCCGATGGCCGCCACCCGGCCGCCGTCCACGAGTCCGGTCGCGAGCAACTGGTCGAGGCCGGCCCGCGCGCGCTCGGCCATGAGGGGCTTGCCGTAAAACTGGCCGGCCAGTTCGCCGGCGCGCTTCGGATCGGACGTCACCACGCCCGCACCATACATGTCGGCGGCGAAGGCCACGTAACCCAGCTGCGCGAGCTGTTCGGCCCGGCTTTTCGGATATTCCGTGAGCCCCCACCATTCGGGGATCACGAGCACGCCGGCGGCCTTGGCGCCGGGCCGGACCTTTTCGTCGTCATAGGCGAGCCACCCTTCGAGCTTCACGCCCGCGTGCTCGTAAGCGACGGGCTTGGTGACGAGTTTGGCGCCGAGCGAAACCGCCGCGCCGAGGGCCAGCAGGGCCGGGAAAAATCTGAGGGGATTCATGCCGGCGAAAGCTAGCGCGCCCCCGCCAAATTACAACCGGGCGTTGCCGGTCATTTTTTCAGCCAGCGCTCGAGACAGGCGCGCAGCTCGTGCTGGCGCACCGGCTTGCCGATGAAGTCGTTCATGCCCGCCGCCTCGCTGGCCACCCGGCTTTCGGCATGGACGTTGGCCGTGACGGCGATGATGGGCAGCCTGCGTCCGTCGAGCCGCTCGCGGATCCGGCGGGTCGTCTCGAACCCGTCGATGCCCGGCATCTGGATGTCCATCAGCACGGCATCCCACACTTCGCGCACGGCGAGCTCCACAGCCTCGGCGCCGTTGTCGACGATCACCGATTCCAGGCCCATGCGGCGGAGGAGCATTTCGACGACCCGCTGGTTGCCCCAGTCGTCCTCGACCACGAGCACGCGGCCCTTGAGCTGCGGCACCTTCGGCGCCGGCTGGAGCGGGGTGAGCAGGCCGGCGGAGCTGCCGAGGGCGAACTGGACCTCGAACCAAAATTCCGAACCCGCGCCGGGGCTGCTGCGGACCTGGATGCGGCCGCCCATGCGCTGGACCAGGCTCTGCGAGATCGCGAGGCCGAGACCCGAGCCGCCGTGACGGCGGTTGAGCGAACTGTCGCCCTGGCTGAACTTCTGGAAAAGCTTGGCCTTGGTCGTCTCGTTCATGCCGATGCCGGTGTCCTTCACGCTGAACCGGATCAAGGCGACCTGCCCGTCGGCGCGCACGCGCATGATCCGCAACTCGACGGAACCCTGCTCCGTGAACTTCACGGCATTGCCCATGAGGTTCAGGATCACCTGCCGGAGGCGCGACGGATCGCCACGCAGGACCGGCGGCAGGCTCGTGTCCGCGACGTAATGGATGTCGAGCCCCTTCGACTCGCCGCGCGAACGGAACAACTCGGTCACCTCCTCGCCCACCTCCGCCGGGGAAAAATCGGTCTCATCGAGGTCGAAATGCCCGCTCTCCACCTTCGAGAGGTCGAGGATGTCATCGAGCAGGCGCAGCAGCTTTTCCGCCGACTTGTGGGCGATGTCGAGTTGCTCGCGCTGCTCGCCGCCGAGCGGCGAAAGCCCGAGCAGCTGCAGCATGCCGATGACGCCGTTCATCGGCGTGCGGATCTCGTGGCTCATCGTCGCGAGAAAGTCGGTCTTGGCCTGGTTCGCCGCCTCCGCGCGTTGCTTGGCTTCGCTGAGGGTCGTCACGAGCTCCTCGTTTTCGAAGATCAGGCGGAACAGCTTGCGCAGGTCGTGGTAATGCATGCGCGCCGTGTTGATCAGGAAGAGCGCATAGACGATGGCCGAAAACGCCAGGGTCCGGCTGCCCGCTTCGGGATACTTCAGCACGGCGCCCATCAGCGGCAGGAGCGTGATGCTCACGTAGGTCAGGTAGCTGGACGGCACCGAGGCCAGCGAGCGCGCCGCGCCGGCGTTCATGCCCATGATGATGCAGGCGACCAGACAGCGCGGCAGCAGGCTGTCCGTCGCCATGAACAACCACGCCGCCAACCCCCAGAGCAAGCCCGCCGCGACCACGCCGATCATGAACCAACCGCGCCAGGCCTTGACCTCCTCATCGCTCCGCGAGCGACGCAGGAAAGCCCAGTTCAACACCATGCGGGCGACCGTCACCGCGGTGATCACCGCCAGCCAGCCGAGCGAGTGCTCCGCCGGGAAATACGTCCAGCCCCCCGCCACCAGGACCACCGCCAGCACGAGGTTGGAGAACAGACCGAACCCGGCCTGGCGGTACAGCAACCGCGTCATCTCCGCCGTCACCCGCAGCTCGATGTCATGTCGCATGGCCCCGGCAGGGCGGACGGCAGTCGAGAGGGGCAGGGTCATTCGGCCCCTGAGTCTATCGGATGATTTTTACCGGCAAGGACATTATCGTCGGTGTTATTCCCTAGGTCCGCGTAACAATTCGACTACATCCTTTGGGCGGAGCGCCGGGTCCTCCTCCCGTCCAGCGGACAGCGTCGCGCGGATCACCCGGCCGGCGCGGAATATCTTCGCCGCCTTGAAAACCCCGCGCACCTGCCCCGATTCGAGGGCCGTCTGCAGGGCCAGGCCTTCGCGCCAGGGCAGTTCATAGACGGCGCCGGTGCCCGAATCCACGAGAACCACCATGCCGGCGCGCGCCAGCCGGCCGGCCGATTCGATTGTCAACGCCGCCGCATCCCCCGACGTGGTGAGGGCCGCCGCCGTGACCTTGCCGGTCGTCCTGACCGTCGCCGTGGTGACCGTGGCGGTGGTCTTGACCGCCGCGGCCGTGACCGACGCCACGCCCGAGGCCGTGGTCGTCACCACCACGCAACCGTTGCCCGCCAACATTCCGGCCAGCAGCAGCCCGGCCGCGGCCCGCCTCACGTGGTGAGCGCACCGGCGATGTAGGAACGCAACGATTCCGCCTCGGCCCGGTGCTGGTTCGCCACCCAGCGCGACACGTCGCCGATCGAGATCAGGCCCACCAGTTCGCCCGCATCCATCACCGGCAGGTGCCGGCAGCGCTTCTCGGCGAAGATGTCCATGACCTGCTGCACCGTCGTCTCGGGCGGCACCGAGAGCACGCCCGCGGTCATCACTTGGGCGACCGGCGTGGTGCGCGGATCCAAGCCGGCCGCGACCACGCGCGTCAGCACGTCGCGCTCGGTGAAGATGCCCGCCAGACGCGGGCCGTTCATGATCAGGATCGCACCGATGCGGTGCTGGTTCATGGCCTTCACGGCCTCGGCCACGGTGACACCGGAGGGCACGGTGTGCAAAGCACGTCCCTTGCTCTCCAACAGATGGGAGATCGAAACATTCATGGGGTAGCGGGGTTGAACCCCACCCTAACCACGATCGCCATGTCATAAAGCCAATTTTCCTCACCGCCGGAAAAGCTGGTCGAGGGCGCCGAGGCTTTTGAGCGGCGTGCTCTTCTTCGTTGCCGCGGGCGCCACGACGACGGAGGTCGCGGCCGGAGCGGGCGCCGGCGTTTTCGCGGCACCCGGAGACAGCTCCTCCAGCGCACGCCTCAGGCGGACGGCGGAAACCGGCTCGGCCGTGCCGAGTTCCTGCGCGAAGAGACTGACGCGGAACTCCTCGACGAGCCAGCGGAGCGCCTCGCGAAGCGCCTCCTGTGGCGGCGGCCTATGACCGCCGACCCGGTCGCTCCGGCGCTCATCGAACGCCGCTACAGCTTTGACAAACGGCGCCAGCTCGGCCGCGCGTTGCGCATCCTTGGCCGCATCGCGCTTCCAGCGGTCGGCGCGGGCCTTCATCCCGCGCAGGTAGCGCGGCAGATGCTTCAGGCGGTCGAACGGAGTGTGCCGCAGGAAATCAGCCGGTAGCAGCACGGCCAGATCGTCGGCCATCCGCGGATAGGGCTGGCCGTGCGTCTGCAGCTCCAGACGCAGCGCGAGAATTTCCTTCAGCCAGTCGGTGAGCCGCGGCACCGAGCCGCGCAGGTCCTGCTTCGCCTGTGCGAGGACCTGCGCAAACACCGCCGCCTGCAACGGCCGCACCTCGCGGTCGCAAACCCAGCGCCGGATGCACTCGAGCGCATCCTCCTGCAAACGGTCGATCGGAGCGAGGGTCGCCGTGAGTGCGCCGAGCATGCGCAGCGCCCGCAGATCCTTCTCCAGCCAGCCCAGATCGTAGCGCAGCTGGGTCTCGAGCAACTGTGCGACGCCTTCGCGCGAGGCGGCGGTCGCCGCCTCGGGCGTCGAGAACAGGCGCACGGCCACCCCGCGCTCGAGCGCTTTCAGACCAGGATACGCCGACACCGGCACGCCCTGTTTTTCCTCCACCGGGATCGAGGCGGGCAAATCGCCAAATTTCCACCCGGTCACCGGTTCGCCCTCCCATTGCGTGCGGGCGGCGCGCCAGGCGGCGTTCTCGGCCGTCGCCGCCTTCTGGCTGAATTCGCGACGACGGTCGTGCAGCAAGGCTTGGATCTCCGCGAGGTCCCGGCTCGCACACAAGACGCGGTCCTTCGCATCCACGACCTCGACGCGCACGCGCAGGTGATCGGGCAGCGCCTTCGCCGACCAGGTGGCCGGATCGATCCGCACGCCCAGCCGGGGCTGGAGCAGTTCGGCCAGCGCCTCGGCCAGCGTGGGCTGCTTCGGCCGCGACGAAATCAACGCGAGTTCCCGCACGAGTTTCTGCGCGGTTTCGGTGAGAGGAATCAGGCTGCGGCGTTGCTCCTTGGGCAGCGCTTTCAGCATCAGCTCCACCTTCTCCGGCAAATGACCGGGTACGGCCCAATCGAGCGCGGCGGGCGCCAAGGCCTCGGCCTCGGCCAGCGAGACCCGCACCGTCACGCCGTCATCGTGTTTTCCCGGCTGATAGGCATAGCTGAGCGGGAGCACCCGGTTGTCGATGGGCAGCGCTTCGGGAAAGGCCTCGGCGTCGTGCGCCTCGTCCTCGGACGAGCGCAGGTCGTCGTCGCTCAAAAACAGGAACCGGGGATTCGTCGTCTGCGCATGGCGGACGAAGTCGATGAGCTCGGGCACCGAGGAGACGTCACTGACATGCCGCGCGTAGAACCGATACAGCGCCTCGTCGAGGTTCATGTAGCCCGAACTGCGCGTGCGGGTGAGCCGCTCCTCGGCCTGGTCGCGCAGCCTGCGGTTATGGGCGATAAAATCGAAGGGCCAGGTGACCGTGTCGCCGACGAGGGCTTCGCGGATGAAAATCTCCGTCGCATGCACGGGATTGATCCTGCCGTAGCCGACCGACCGCGTCTCCAGCTCGAGATTGTAGAGCCGGCGACGCTCCTTCACCAGCACGCGACCGGCGTCGGCGCTCCAGAACGGCTCGCTGTGCGCCACGCGCAGCAGGTGCGTGCCAAGCGCGATGATCCATTGCGGATCCACGCGGGCGCAGGTGCGTGCGTAGAGCCGCGCCGTTTCCATGATCTCCGCGGCCATGAGCCATTTCGCGACCTTCGGCTTCGCCGGGGGAACCCGGCTTCCGGACGGGTTTGCCTTGCCCTCCCGCTCGCGTCTTTCGAACAGCGTCGAACCCGGGAAGACGTTCACCCGGCGGTCGTGTGCGGCATGATAGTCGCCTTCGTCCGTGCGCGTGGCGACGTTGCCGAGCAAACCGGCGAGGATCGCGCGGTGGATCGTCGCGTAGGCCGGCGTGCCCAGGTGCAGTTTCAACTCCTGCCCCTTCTTGAGTCCGTCGTAGACCGACGAAGGCGTGAAACCCTCGCGGTCGCGCAACGTGTCCTCCAACTGGCCGTGCACGTCCCGCCACTCGCGCATGCGCATGAACGACAGGTAGTGCGACGTGCAGAACTTGCGCAGCTTGCCGAGCGTCATCGTCTCGAACTCGTCGTGATACGCCTCCCAGATCGAGAGCAGCGTGAGAAAATCGGAATCGGGCTGCGTGAAACGCCGGTGCGCGGCGTCGGCCTTCTGCTGGGCGTCCATCGGCCGTTCCCGCGGGTCCTGGATGCTCAGGGCCGCGGCGATGATGAGCACCTCGCGCAGGGCCTTCTCCGTTCGCGCCTGCAGGATCATGCGGCCGACCGTCGGATCCACCGGCAGGTGGGCCAGTTCGCGGCCGAGATCGGTCAGCACGCCGGCATCGTCGATGGCGCCGAGCTCGTGCAGCAGCGCGTAACCGGCCCGGATGCCCTTTGCCGGCGGGGCGTTCAGGAACGGGAACTCCTCGATGTCCCCGAGGCCGAAGGCCTTCATGCGCAGGATCACATCCGCCAGATTGCTGCGCTGGATTTCCGGCTGCGTGAAGCGCGGACGGTCGAGGTAATCCTGTTCTGCGTAAAGCCGGACACACACGCCGTCGCTCACACGGCCGCAACGGCCCTTGCGCTGGTCGGCGCTGCTCTGCGAGACCGGCTCGACCGGCAGACGGCGCGTGCGGCTCTGCGGCGCATAGCGGCTGATGCGGGCCAGTCCGGTGTCCACGACGAAGCGGATGCCGGGGATGGTCAGCGAGGTCTCGGCAATGTTGGTGGCGAGCACGATCTTGCGCGCCTGGGTCGGTGCGAAGACGCGCTGCTGCTCGGCGTTGGTCAGCCGCCCGAAAAGCGGCACCACTTCAAGCCGGCTCTGTTTTCGTCCTTCAAGCAGGTCGCGCAACTCGCGGATGTCGCGCTCGGTCGGCAGGAACACGAGGACGTCACCGGCCCGGCTCTCGTCGAGAATCCGCCCGACGGCCCCGGCCGCGGCGTCGAGGTAGGTGTATTCGCTTTCCTCGCCCTTCATTTCCTCGAGCGGCGACCAGATCACCTCCACCGGATAGACGCGGCCCGACACCTCGATGATCGGCGCGCCGTCGAAGGCCTTCGAGAAGGCCTCGGTGTCGATCGTCGCGGACGTGATGACGATCTTCAGGTCGGGCCGGCGCACCCGCAGCCGGCGCAGATGGCCGAGGATGAAATCGATGTTGAGCGACCGCTCGTGCGCCTCGTCCACGATGATCGTGTCGTACTCGCGCAGGTCCGGATCGGCCTGCAGCTCGGCGAGCAGCATGCCGTCGGTCATGAACTTGATGACCGTGTCGCCCGAGGTCTGGTCGGCAAAGCGGATCTTGCAGCCAACCTCGCGGCCGAAGGTCACGTTCAGCTCCTCGGCCACGCGCCGGGCCACCGAGTTCGCCGCCACGCGACGCGGCTGCGTGCAGGCGATGCGGCCGCGTTCGCCGCAGCCGGCCACGAGACAGAGCTTCGGGATCTGCGTGGTCTTGCCCGAACCGGTTTCGCCCGCGAGCACGAGGACCTGGTTGTCCCGGATGGCCGCGACGATCTCGTCCGCCCGCGCGCTGATGGGCAGCTCGGGCGGATACTCGATCCGGAAGGGCCAGGGCCTTTTGGAACGTGACGACATGACGGTGCGCGCCATTCTGGGGGAAAACAGGAATCCACAACCTGAAATGCAGGCCCCGCCTCCGCTTCCCCTCTCCCCGCTCCGCCGCCTGCTCGCCATCGCCAGAGTGGACGGCTGGAGCATCGTGATCGTGGCCGGAGCCGGAACGCTCGTCGCGTTCGCGCAAACCAGCTGGTTGGCCGCGATCGCCGGCTCTCTCATCCTGCTGGCGGGACTGGGCGAGCTTCACGGACGCCGCGCGTTGCTCGCGGGCCGGCCGGTGGGATTACGCTGGCTGGTCGGTTCGCAGCTTTTCCTGCTGGCGATCATCTGGGTCTATGCCTGGTGTCGCTGGCGATTCTTCGATCCCGCGGCCATGTGGACGGAATTGCCCGCGCTGGCACAGACACAAATCGACCGGCAGTTGCTCGCGGCCGGGCTGGTCCCCGAATTCGACCGTCCACTTCTTTTGCAGATGATGAACGGCCTGGTCTGCCTGGTTCTCGCGATCGTAAGCCTTTTCTACCAAGGCGGACTGGCCGCTTACTATGCCACCCGTCGTCGCATGGTGACCGAGGCGCTGCTTGCCACACCTCCGCGGGTGTCATAACGTTCGCGCCATGTCGAAGGATCGATACATCGCGGCCAAGCAGAAGTGGGCCGAGAAACAACGCGCCGGTGGATTTACCTCGCGCACCGAGCCTGCCGGCGGCCGTCTGCCGCCGGGACAGAAGCTTACCACCGGATTTCCGGTGCTCGATCTGGGCATACAACCGGAGATCCTGCTCCCCGAATGGAAACTGTCGATCGACGGACTCGTCGAAAAAACCATCACCCTCGACTGGGCGGCCTTCAACGCCTTGCCGCAGGTCACCGATGTGAGCGACTTCCACTGCGTCACCACGTGGAGCAAATACGACTGCCGGTGGAGCGGCGTGGCCTTTACCACCCTTTTCGAACTCGCCCAGCCCAAACCCGAGACGAAGTTCGTCTACTTCACCAGCTACGACGGCTACTCGACCAATGTCCCGCTCGAACACTGCCTCGATGACGACGTGCTCGTGGCCACGCAATTCGACGGCGCGCCCGTATCCCGCGAACACGGCGGCCCGGCGCGCGTCATCATCCCCAAACTCTATGCATGGAAGGGCGCGAAGTTCGTCAAGACGATCACCTTCCTCGCCGAGGACCGCCTCGGCTTCTGGGAAGTCCGCGGCTACCACGCCGTAGGCGACCCGTGGAAGGAAGAGCGGTATGCGTAGAACCGTTCTCGTTCTCTCCATTTAAATCCGGAGAAAGATTACGATCAAGAAAATGAGGACGATTTCGCTGCAACCATGAGCTCTCCCCTATTTTTCCCCCAGGACATCATCATCCGGAAACGCGACGGCGGCACCCTGAGCCGCGACGAGATCGAATTTTTCGCCCGCGGCGTCGTGGATGGAAAATTCGCCGACTATCAGGCCACCGCGCTCCTCATGGCGATTTTCTGGCGCGGCATGTCGCCGCAGGAAACGGCCTGGCTCACCGACGCCATGCGGCGCTCCGGCGAGGTCATCGATTTGAGCGACCTGCCCGGCGCCAAGGTGGACAAGCATTCCACGGGCGGCGTGGGCGACAAGGTCTCGCTCATCCTGGCCCCGCTCGCCGCCGCCTGCGGCCTCAAGGTCCCGATGATGAGCGGTCGCGGCCTGGGCCACACCGGCGGCACACTCGACAAGCTCGAAGCCATCCCGGGCTTCAGGGTCCAGCTCGGCATCCCCGAATTTCGCGCGATCCTGCAAAAGGTCGGCACGGCCATGATCGGGCAGACCCCGCAGGTCGTGCCCGCCGACCGCAAGCTCTATGCCCTGCGCGACGTCACCGGCACGGTCGAATGCATCCCGCTCATCTGCGCGAGCATCATGAGCAAAAAACTCGCCGAGGGCATCGACTCGCTCGTGCTCGACGTGAAATTCGGCCAGGGCGCGTTCATGAAGCGCAAGGACGACGCGCTCACGCTCGCCCGCGCGATGGTCGAAACCGGCCGCGCCGCCGGCAAACCCGTGCGCGCCCTGCTCACGGCCATGAATCAGCCGCTCGGCCGCGCCGCCGGCCATACCACCGAGGTCATCGAATCCATCGAATGCCTCAAGGGCCGAGGTCCTTCCGACCTGATGGAGGTCACGCTCGCGCTCACCGGCCACATGCTTGTGCTCGGCGGCCTCGCGTCGAATCTCGACGAAGCCTACGCGAAAATGATCGCCGCCATCGACTCCGGCGCCGCCCTGGAAAAATTCCGGGCGATGTGCACTGCACAGGGCGGCGACTCCCGTGTCGTCGACGATTACGCGCTCCTCCCGACGGCCCGATGGCAGACCGCCATCACCGCTCCCGATGACGTCCACGGTTATGTCAGCGCCGTGGATGCGCTCAAGTGCGGCCACGCGATCATGGCTCTTGGCGGCGGCCGCGCCGCCGTCACGGACAAGATCGACCATGCCGTCGGTCTCGACGATCTCATCAAGATCGGAGACCCCGTCGCGCCCGGCACGCATCTCTGCACCCTGCACACCAACGACGAGGCCAAGACCGCCCGCGCCGAAGCGTTGATCCGCGAGGCGATCCGGTTCTCCCCCACCCCGCCGGTGAAGGAACCGCTGGTCCAGGATCTGATCCAGTAGTCAGGCGGAGACCCGGCACCGAGCCGAGCGCCGGGCTTGGCGCAAATCTGCCCGCACAAAAAGGCCGTCCGGGGAACCGGACGGCCTGAAGATCAGAAGCGCACCCGCAAGGTCACGCCGTAGCTGCGCGAGACCTGCGTGCCGGCGGTGACATTGGCCGCGTAGTAACCCGAGGCGACCAGGCGGCGGTTGATCTCGTAGGAGATGTTTCCACCCAGCCGCAGGGTGTCTTCATCGAGACCCGGGGCCGTCACCCGATAACGACCGGTCGCACCGGAGAACTCGGCGTCCACATCGCGGCTGCCGTCGCGGAAGTTGGCCACGAAGGTGGCCTGCGTGCTGAAATAGGCCCGCTTGGAGAGCCGCACCCCGGCCTCAAAACCGAAGTCACCGATCAGCAGGCGGTCGCTCATGCGAACGATCCGCTGGGCGTCGGCGGGGCCGTTCTCGGTGAAGCCGTCGACGCGAGCCTCCGTGGAGGCCAGGCCGGTGATGGCCACGAGCTCGAGCCGGCCGCGGCGCAGGAGCTCCACCCGCGCGTCGACCCAGTAGTCATCGGCCCGGGCCTTGGTGCGCGCCGTCGCCCGGCCGAGGAAGGTGGCGCGATCACCTGCGAAGGTGTAATCCGCAAAGGCCACCCCCGCACCGAGGGTGATCCGGCCGCCGGCGACCGCGGGGGTGTAGGCGGCGTGAGCTCCGGTGGAACGGCCGTCCACGTCGAAACGGGCACGGCTGGCAGCAACGTCGCCGGAATCCTCGTGATGGAACAGCCCGAACACGAAGCCACGGCCGACCTCCTTGGACAGGCCGAACGAGGCGCCCCGGCTGCGGAGCGTGTAGTTCATTTCATTCGCGGCATTGAGCGTGTTCACGCGGTAGCCGGTGTGGCCGGCGCTGATCCGCCAGCCGCCGGTGACGCCGAGCGCGGGGAGCCGGGCCGCATCGCGACCGTAGTTGCGCGAGACCTGCAGCGCGTAGTCGGTCAGGCCGGCGTAGGCGTCCGGCGACATGACCTTGAGCGCGTCGGACCACGACGGCATCGCGAGCAGCGCGTTGAACAGCGCGCCCTGGCCGGAACGGGAATCGAAGAACGAGAGCTGGCCGCTGTCATCGGACGTGATGGCCGAACCCATCAGCGAGCCGAGAATGGCGCGCTCATTCGGCGTGGCGCCCGCGGACAGCGTCACATCGCCGCCCTCGGCCACGCCCGTGCCGTAGACGTAGCCGGTGCCGTGATCGAAGAAGAGCAGCGTCGAGAACGCGCTGCGATCCAGGTACGAGAACCGGCCCTCGATGCCGCCCGCGGCGCGCACCACCAGGAAGCGTTCGCCGGCGGCCGGCTCGAAGCCGTTGTTGACGGAGCGCGTCAGCTCGAGGGTGCTGCCCGGCTCGATGACCACGCGGCCGGCGACCTGGATCTGGTCGTGACCGCCCGCCGCGCCGGCGCCGGCGCGACCGTCGATCTCGATGCTGAGACGGCCGGCTTCGGTGTAATTTTGGGCAAAGGTCAGCACGCCCGGGGAATTGCCCGGCGCGGTGGTGCCATCGTTCCGCGTGTTGCCCGCGATGCGACCGGAGCCCAGAAGGCGTCCGCCCGCCTGGATCGTGACCGCGCCGGAGATGAGGCCGTTCACCCGGAAGAGGGCCGTGTTCTCCACCGTGACGTCGCTGGTCAGCTGGCCGGTAGGCGTAACCTCGAGCTCGCCGTTCCGCACGATGGTGCCGGCCTCGTAGGTGTTCTGTCCGCCGAGCGTGAGCACGGGAGCGGCGTCCTTGAGCAGCGCGCCGGTGCTGGAGGCGCTGCCGGTGTAGGTGCCGCTGTGCACCACCAGCACGGAACCGTTGCGCAACTCGACATCACCCTCGCCGGTCAGCAGGCGGATCACGTCGTTGCCGTTGGCCAGCACAAGCCGGGCGCCCCGGTTGATGTCGACCCAGGAGTAGTCGGCCAGCCGGTCGGGGCCGCCCAGCGTGAGCGAGCCCGACTGCACGGCCACCTCCTCCGCGGCGGACTCGCCGTTGAGCAGCACGGCGCCGTTGCTCAAAATGAGACCGTGACCGAGATTGGCGTCGATGACGGCGCCGTCGCGCAGGTCGTACACCGGAGCCGTGAGCGTGCTGCCCGCAACACCACCGAGATGGCCGGCCGCGACGAAGGAAGCGACGTTTTCGTTGCCGCCGAGCAGCAGGGAGGAGCCGCCCGCAATCGTGACCGCGGCGCCGGACGACAGACGGTTGGCGGAGCCAAGGGTCAGCGTACCACCGAGCACGTCCACCGTGCCGGCCGCGCTGGTGCCGTTGAGGCGGGCCGCGCCGATGCTGGTGAGCGCACCGGTGCCGAGGTTGGCATTGACGACCGCTCCGTCCTGCAGCGCGTAGGTCGCCGCGGTGAGCGTGCGACCCGCGCCGTTGAGTGTGCCGCTGTTCACGAGCGCGGCGATCGTGTCATCCGTGCCGAGGTTCACCGTGCCCGCGTTGGTCAGCACCGCGCCGGCGGCCAGGCCGCCGTTGAGATTGTCGAGCGTGGCCCCGGCGAGAACATTGACCGCGGCGGAATCGAGCAAGCCGCTCAACACCGTCGTGCCGCCATCGAGGTTGGTCGCGCCCGTGTAGGTGTTCGCGCCGGAAAGCGTGAGCGTGCCGGCGCCGGTCTTGGTAAGACCGCCGGTGCCGGAAGCCACGCCGGCATAGTTGCCCTCGCCAACGGTCAGGGTTGCCGCCCCGAGTCGGGCGGAGCCGCTGCCATACAAGCCGTTGATTGCCTCGTGGCCACCCAGCACCAAATCGCCAGAGAGGGTGACGTTCGCTGCCGCGGCGAGCCGGCCGGCCGAGCCGAGGGTAAGCGTGCCGCTTTCCACCTCCACCGTGCCGGCCGCGCTGGTGCCGTTCAGGGCGACGTTGCCGTTGCTCGTCACCGTGCCGGTGCCGAGATTGGCGTTGATGACCGAACCGTCGTTCAACGTGTAGGTCGCAGCCGTCAGCGTATGACCCGTGCCATTGAGTGTGCCGCCGTTCACCAGGGCAGCGATCGTGTTATCCGCACCGAGGTTTACCGTGCCGGCGTTCGTCAACGTCGCGCCAGCGGCCAGGCCGCCGCTCTGGTTGTCGAGGGTCGCGCCGGAAACCACGTTGACCGTGGTCGAGGCGAGCGAGCCGCTCAGAGTCGTCGTGCCGCCGTTGAGATTCGTCGTGCCGGTGTAAGTGTTCGCACCGGAGAGCGTCAGGGTGCCGCCGCCAGCCTTTGTGATGCCGCCGGTGCCGGAGGCGACGCCCGCGTAGGTGCCGCTGTTGAGCGTCAGCGTGTGCGCACCGAGATTGGCCGCGCCGCTGCCGTTGAGGGAGTTGATGGACTCGTCACCGCCAAGGACGAGGCTGCCCGTGAGAGTGACATCAGCTGCGGCGTCCAGGCGACCGGCCGAACCGAGGGTGAGCATGCCACTTTCGACCGCGACCGTACCGGCGGCGCTGGTGCCGTTGAGAGCCACCGTGCCGTTGCTGGTAAGGGCACCGGCGCCGAGGTTGGCGTTCACCACTGAACCATCATTCAATGCGTAGGTGGCGGCGGTGAGGGTGCGGCCCGTGCCGTTGAGTGTCCCGCTGTTCACCAAGGCGGCGATCGTGTCATCCGCGCCGAGGCTCACCGTGCCGGCATTCGTCAGCGTCGCGCCGGTGGCGAGACCACCGCTCTGGTTGTCGAGCATCGCGTCAGCGGCGACATTCACCGTGGTCGAGGCGAGCGAGCCGCTCAAAGTCGTCGTGCCGCCGTTGAGATTCGTCGTGCCGGTGTAGGTGTTCGCGCCCGAAAGCGTCAGAGCGTCTGCGCCATTCTTCGTGATGCCACCCGTGCCCGAGGCCACGCCGGCATAGGTGCCGGTGTTCAGCGTGAGCGTGTAGGCACCGAGGTTGGTCGAGCCACTGCCGGTCAGGCTGTTGATCGTTTCGTTGCCACCGAGCACGAGGCTGCCGGTGAGCGTCACGTCCGCGGTGTCTGCCAGCCGTTCGGCGGCGCCGAGCGTGAGCGTGCCGCTGGCGACGTTCACCGTGCCGGCCGTGCTGGTGCCGTTGAGAGAAACGCTGCCGTTGCTCGTCACCGTGCCGGTACCGAGATTGGCGTTGATGACCGAGCCGTCGTTGAGGGCGTAGGTTGCGGCCGTCAGCGTATGACCCGTGCCGTTTAGTGTCCCGCTGTTCACCAAGGCGGCGATCGTGTCGTCCGCACCCAGGCTCACCGTGCCAGCGTTGGTCAACGTCGCTCCGGCGGCCAGACCGCCGTTCTGGTTGTCGAGGGTCGCGCCGGTAGCGACATTGACCGTGGTCGAGGCGAGCGAGCCGCTCAAAGTCGTCGTGCCGCCGTTGAGATTCGTCGCACCCGTGTACGTATTGGCGCCGGAGAGCGTCAGCGTGTCGGCGCCGGTCTTCGTGATGCCACCCGTGCCCGAGGCCACGCCGGCATAGGTGCCGGTATTCAGCGTGAGCGTGTAGGCACCGAGGTCGGTCGCGCCGCTGCCGCTGAGGGCGTTGATCGTCTCGTTACCGCCGAGCACGAGGCTGCCGGTGAGCGTCACGTCCGCCGTGTCCGCCAGTCGCTCGGCGGCGCCGAGCGTGAGCGTACCGCTCGCCACGTTCACCGTGCCGGCCGCGCCGGTGCCGTTCAGGGTGACGCTGCCGTTGCTGGTCACCGCCCCCGTGCCGAGATTGGCGTTGATGACCGAACCGTCGTTGAGGGCGTAGATCGCGGCGGTCAGCGTGTGACCGGTGCCGTTGAGCATGCCACTGTTCACCAAGGCGGCGATCGCGTCATCCGCACCGAGGCTCACCGTGCCGGCGTTCGTCAGCGTCGCACCGGTGGCGAGGCCGCCGTTTTGGTTGTCGAGGGTCGCACCAGAAGCAACGTTGACCGTGGTCGAGTCGAGCGAGCCGCTCAAAGTCGTCGTGCCGCCGTTGAGATTCGTCGCACCGGTGTAGGCGTTCGCGCCGGAAAGCGTCAGCATGCCGGCGCCGGTCTTCGTAAGACCGCCCGTGCCCGAGGCTACGCCGCCGTAGGTGCCGGTGTTCAAGGTGAGCGTATAGCCGCCGAGGTTGGTCGAGCCGCTGCCGCTCAAGCTGTTGATCGTCTCATTGCCACCGAGCACGAGACTGCCCGTGAGAGTGACATCGGCCGCGGCGTCCAGACGACCGGCCGAACCGAGGGTGAGCGCGCCACTCTCGACCGCAACCGTACCGGCAGCGCTTGTGCCGTTGAGAGCCACCGTGCCGTTACTGGTGAGGACACCGGCGCCGAGGTTGGCGTTCACCACTGAATCATTATTCAATGTATAGGTGGCAGCAATAAGCGTACGGCCCGTACCGTTGAGTGTCCCGCTGTTCACCAAGGCGGCGATCGTGTCATCGGTGCCGAGGCTCACCGTGCCGGCGTTGGTCAACGTCGCTCCGGCGGCCAGGCCGCCGTTCTGGTTGTCGAGGGTCGCACCAGTGGCCACGTTGACCGTAGTCGAAGCGAGCGAGCCGCTCAGCACCGTCGTGCCGCCGTTGAGATTCGTCTCACCCGTGTACGTGTTGACACCGGAGAGCGTCAGTGTTTCGGAACCGACCTTCGTGATGCCGCCCGTGCCCGAGGCCACGCCGGCGTAGGTGCCGGTGTTCAGCGTGAGCGTGTAGGCCCCGAGGTCGGTCGCGCCGCTACCGCTGAGGGCGTTGATCGCCTCGTTACCACCGAGCACGAGGCTGCCGGTGAGCGTCACGTCCGCCGTGTCCGCCAGTCGCTCGGCGGCACCGAGCGTGAGCGTACCGCTGGCCACGGTCACCGTGCCAGCCGCGCTGGTGCCGTTCAGGGTGACGCTGCCGTTGCTCGTCACCGTGCCGGTGCCGAGATTGGCGTTGATGACCGAACCATCGTTCAACGCGTAAGTCGCGGCCGTCAGCGTATGATCTGTGCCGTTGAGCGTGCCGCTGTTCACCAGGGCGGCGATCGTATCATCTGCACCGAGGTTTACCGTGCCGGCGTTGGTCAACGTCGCTCCAGCAGCCAGGCCGCCGTTCTGATTATTGAGTGTCGCGTCAGAAGCGACATTCACAGTAGTCGAGGCAAGAGAGCCACTCAGGGTCGTCGTGCCGCCGTTGAGATTCGTCTCACCTGTGTAGGTACTGGCACCGGAAAGCGTCAGAGCGTCTGCGCCATTCTTGGTGATGCCGCCTGTGCCCGAGGCCACGCCGGCATAGGTGCCGGTGTTCAACGTGAGCGTGTAGGCACCGAGGTCGGTCGCACCACTGCCGCTGAGGGAATTGATCGTCTCGTTACCGCCCAGGACAAGACTGCCGGTGAGCGTCACGTCCGCCGTGTCGGCCAGCCGCTCGGCGGCACCGAGCGTGAGCGCGCCGCTGGCCACATTCACCGTGCCGGCCGCACTGGTGCCGTTCAGGGCAACACTGCCGTTGCTCGTCACCGTGCCAGTACCGAGATTGGCGTTGATGACCGAACCATCGTTCAACGCATAGGTCGCGGCGGTGAGCGTGTGACCCGTGCCGTTGAGCGTGCCACTGTTCACCAAGGCGGCGATCGTGTCATCCGCGCCAAGGCTCACCGTGCCGGCGTTCGTCAGCGTCGCACCAGCTGCCAGGCCGCCGCTCTGATTGTCGAGGGTCGCGCCGGTGGCAACGTTGACTTCTGTGGAGGCAAGCGAACCGCTGCCGGAGAGGACCAAGGTGGCACCGGTCGCCACGGAGGTGGCGCCGGTGTACGTGTTGGCACCGGTAAACGTGACGGAGCCGCCGGTGCCGGTGCTGGCGATGGTCAGGGCGCCGGTGCTCGCGCCGGAGGCGTTGCTGATCACACCGGAGAACGTGGCACCAACTCCATCCTGAGCCTGAATGGTGCCGCCGGCGTTGCTGAGGGTGAAATCGCTCACAACGCTGGCCGCATCGGCCAACAGCGTACCGCCTTCGAAGGCCGGGTTGACGGAAGTGCCCAGTCCGCTGGCCGCGTAGGACGCAGCGGCCGTGTCGATGTTCGGCGTGCCGGGGCCGCCACCGGAAGTTTCGACCGGGGTGCCCGTGAAGCTGCCAGCCGTGCCCGCGACAAAAAAGGTGGGATCCATTCCGGTGTCGTTCCAATTGTAAGAAGCGAAGCTGATCTGGTAGGTGCCGTTCGCCGCGATGGTAAAGGTATCAGTGATCCATGCGGTGGAACCGTAGCTGCCGAGGATGAGGGTATCAGCATCGGGACCGGAGAGATCAGAGTCATTGCTGCCGTTGCGGGCCAGTGACATCACCTGTTGGCTCCCTCCACCGGACACCGCAAAGAGCACTCCGTCATTGAACGGCTGGTAATCCTCCGCCGCATAGGCCCAAGCAAACGAATAGGTACCGGCCGTCAGCGTGAACGACCGGGACAGCACACCAAAGTTGGTGACCGAACCGTTTTCGTTGTTCAGCAGTCCGGCAAGGGTCCCGGCAGTCAGACCCAGAGCAGTGTCGGCGTTAGCGGCTCCATCGATGGCACTGTCGCTCGGAGTGATGCGGACCAGGCTCTCGCCGGCGGCAGGAGTCAGCGAGAAGGGATTGCCCCCGATGATGAAGGAGTAGGTTGAATCGTGGGTTGTCACGCTGCCCTGGGTATTCCACCCGTCCAGACCTCCGGTGAAATCCAGAAAGGCAACCTGGGCGCTGGCCGGCAGCACAAGCAGCAGAACTGCCATCATGGCGGATACGCGTCCGGCCAGACGCCTCATGCAAGCGAAGGCCAGACGCAGCTCCTGCACAAACACAGGAGAGAGGGGAGAAAATCGCCCCAAGAAAGCCAGGGACGATGGATCATGACGGGGGTTCATCGTGTTGGTAGGTCGGTCAATGACTGAAGGAGCGTTGCGTCCCCAAATGGGTAGCGAAGCTCCAGCGAGCACACGGGTGTTTAATCGTCCTTTTGCACCCGGACTTGAGCCCAAGCCTTCTGCCCCCCAGAGCGCCTCGATGCACGCTGCACCCCAACGACGACGCCAGGGTCGCCCGCGCCGAGGCTTTGGTCCACGAGGCAATCCGATCCCCCACCCCGCCCGTCCAGGAACCGCTGCTTCAGGCCTGATCCGGCAGGCCTCTCTCGGGCAAAGAAAAACCGCCTGCGTAAGCGCGGCGGTTTTCAAATGGTGCTCAGGGGGGGACTCGAACCCCCATGCGGTTAGGCACAGGCTTCTGAGACCTGCGTGTCTACCAATTCCACCACCTGAGCAAAAAACAGAAGGGCCATGGATACGTGCCCGCCCGGGTGGCGCAAGAGTTTTGTTCCGAGAACGGAGGAGGCACCACGAAACACACGAAATACACGAAAAGGGAGCTATTTGCAGAATGCGGCCGCGGACCACTCCTCGCCCGCTTTTCCCGCTCTTTCGTGTGTTTCGTGCCTTCCGCGGTTAAGCGCAGAAGCGCCGTTCGTGCTCCAGCAGGCGCTGCTTGCGCCAGAGGCCGCCGGCGTAGCCGCAAAGCGAACCGTCGGCGTTGATGACCCGATGACAGGGAATCACGATCGCGAGCATGTTGGATCCGTTGGCGCGTCCCACGGCCCGGGGGCCTTTGGGAATACCCAATGTCAATGCCAGCTGCGCGTAGCTGCGGGTGCGCCCCGGGGGGATCCGTCCGAGCTCGGCCCAGACCCGCAGCTGGAACACCGACCCCACCGGCGCCAAGGGCACGTCGAAGGTGGAGCGCTTTCCTGCAAAGTAATCGTTCAATTCACCCGCCACCTGGACAAGGAGCGGATGCGATCCGGGCACGATCGCACACTTCAACCGGCGGCGCAGGCCGACGAGTTCGCGCTCCAGCCCGCGACGGTCCACAAACTCCAGCAACCTCAGTCCGGCGTCGTCGGCCAGGGCCAGCATGGTGCCGAGGGGGGTCTCGATCCGGCACGCATAAAGACAGGCGGCCGTCGTGGCGCCCCGCGGAGGCGCGCCGAAAATCCGGGCGAAGGCCTCGCGAAAACCGCTGGTGGATTCGTAACCGCGGTCGAGCTGCACGTCGATGACCGCCCGGCCCGACTTCACATCGCGCAAAGCGAGGCCCATGCGGCGGGCGCGCTGGTAGGCGTGAAACGTCATGCCGTGATAGGCCTTGAACTGACGGCGCGCGGTGGAGGGCTCGATGCCCATGGCAACGAGGTCCTTGTCGGTCACGCGACCATCGGCGGCGGATTCGGCGGCACGGCGCAGTTGCTCGACCAGCGGCGGCACGGGCTTCGTGTTGTCCATCGGACGACAAAGTAGGCAAGGACGGAATCCCGCATGCAGCGCCTCGTTCACGCTGGGCACGAATTCGACGTTTTCGCGACGCGGCCGCTTGGCCTTGCACGTCGGCCGGCAGAAGATGCCCGTCGTTTTCACGCAGGTGAAGAACACGCCCTCGTAGGCCGGATCGCGCCGCGACAGCGCCCGGTACATCGTGCGGGGGCGGGGCAGGGAACGCGAGGCGGCGGACATGGAGGCGGCGGGCTGGATCATGCCCCACCCTAGCAAAACCAGCGCGGTGGATGCCGCCGGTTTTCGGGCAGGTTATTTTTTCGGCAACGAATCGCGGATGTCGGGCACCTCGCGGTCGCGGCGGCCGCTGCGCTGGCGCACGAAATAAGGCTCGGGCGGCACAATGCCGTCGTCCTCGCCGGGCTCGACGGCCTCGCCGTCCTCCTCCTCGTCGTCACCGGTTTCGATCACGACATCGCCGAGGTCCACGTAGTCCTCCTCGAAATACTGCGAGACGCGGCGCGGCATGGGGTCGAGCCACACCAGCGGGGTCGGCAGGTCGCCCTTGGCTTTCACCTGCACGAAATGGCAGGGGTAGCGCTCGTCCTTGAAATGCCTCAGGAAATCGCTGAGCCACTTGTTGCCCACGCCGGCACGGTTGGTCAGGAAGACCACGTCGGAAAAATGGATGCAGGCGTCCCACCACTGGCGCAGCACGGGCTGTTTTTCCGCGAGTGCGCAGTCCACGACGGTGAAGATGCGGGCCAGCTCCAGGCCCTGGCGCTCCAGCCACGGCTTGAGCGCCTCGAGCTGGTCGATCGGGCTCGCGAGCGGATCGGCGAAGAGAAAAACCGTCGCGCCGGCCGGCAGGCGGAGCGCGGGGATTTCCGGCGCGGCCCAGCGCCAGCGAAGAACCTCGACGTTGGCCAGGCCGGCCAGGCGTTCCTCCTGGGCATCCGGCGCCTCGCTTTCCGAAAGCAGGACCGCCGCCTTTTCGTCGGCGCCGAGGCCGTTTTCGATCAGATCGCGCACGATGCCGCGCCGGCCGGAACCGGGGGAGCCGAGGATGAAGTAGACGGAACTCATTTGAGCCGAAGATCGTCCGCCCGCCCCAAAATGCAAACGCAGGCGGGCGTCAGGATCAGAACGTGAAGGTGCGGTTCTGCGCCGCGTGGCGCATCCAGTGGTCCACGAGCACGAGCGCGGTCATCGCCTCGACGATGACGACGGCGCGCGGCACGACGCACGGGTCGTGACGGCCGCGGGCCTTGAGCTCGGTGCGCGCGCCGCCAAGATCGACGGTGCGCTGGCTCTGGAGAATCGTGGCGGTGGGCTTGAAGGCCACGCGGAAGACGAGTTCCTCGCCGTTGCTGATGCCGCCCTGCACGCCGCCGGAACGGTTGGTGGCGGTGCCGACCTTGCCGCGACGGTTCACGAAGACGTCGTTGTGCTGCGAACCCTTGAGCAGCACGCCGCCGAAGCCGCTGCCGATCTCGAAGCCCTTGGTCGCGGGCAGCGAGAGCATGGCCTTGGCGAGGTCGGCCTCAAGCCGGTCGAACACCGGTTCGCCAAGCCCGACCGGCACGCCGCGCACGCGGCACTCGATCACACCACCCACGGAATCGCCTTTCGCGCGAACCTGTTTGATGCGCGCGATCATCTTCTCGGCGGAGGCGGGATGCGGACAACGCACGGCCGTGGCTTCGACCTGGGCGAGCGTGGGCAGCTTCACGACCGCGGGCGCGACGATGTCATGGATCTGCGTGACAAAGGCGCGGATCTCGACGCCGCCGGCGAGGCGGAGAATCTTGCGGGCAATGGCGCCGGCCGCCACACGGCCGATCGTCTCACGCGCGGAGGAGCGTCCGCCGCCGCGGTGGTCGCGCAGGCCGTATTTGGCCGTGTAGGTGTAATCGGCGTGAGAGGGACGGAACTTTTCGCGCATCTCGTCGTAAGCCGACGGGCGCTGGTCGCCGTTGCGCACCAGCATCGCGAGCGGTTGGCCGGTGGTGCGGCCGTCGAAAATACCGGAAAGAAATTCGACCGCGTCGGCCTCCTTGCGCGGGGTGGTGATGTCGCTCTGCCCCGGGCGGCGACGGTCGAGATCGGCCTGGATCTCGGCCTCGGTGAGCGGGAGGGCGGGCGGGCAGCCGTCCACGACCACGCCGACCGACGGACCGTGGCTTTCGCCCCAAGTGGAGATTTGGAAGAGTTTGCCGAAGGAATTGGGCACGATGGATAGGGAAATTGAGACTCTGCCGGCCACTAGCAAGCCCCCCGTCGGTGCGGAATGGTGCGGCCAGGCCGACGGGACGACCGCGGACTCGACGTTGGCTGGCGCCCCCGCCCGGACTTGAACCGGGATGGGCGGTTTAGGAAACCGCTGCTCTATCCAGTTGAGCTACGGGGACTAATCAGCCCTCCACACATACCCTAGCCTGAGGAGAGGCAAACTGAAAATGCCCGTTGACAGGTGACCCGTGGGAGCCAACCTTCTGACTCCTTTTCCCATCATGAGCAGCACCGAACAGAAGCAACAGAGCCTCACGCCCGAGCAGGTTCCCTTTACCGCGCCCCAAAACTTCAGTCGTTACACGACCGACACCGGCAAGATCCTTCCGCGCAAGTACACGGGCCTCTCGGCCAAGCAGCAGCGCAAGGTGACCAAGACCATCAAGTCCGGTCGCAACCTGCTGACCCTCCAATAAGCCGTTGCCCGCGCGACGCTTTACAGCCGGAGCATTTGCTCCGGCTTTTTTGTGTCCACACAAAGGCCGCTGGAGGAATGGTCGCACAAGGCACAAAGAACGCAAAAGCAGAGCCCGGCCGTTTTGATCCCTTCACCCCTCTTCGTGCGTCTCGTGATTAACCCCAAGCCATTTGCCACGTGATCAGCCATCTCCGACGTTCTCTTTTCGTGCTTTTTCGTGTTTTTCGTGGCTAACCATTCCGCATGAAGGCCCGTCTCCTCCGTCCCACTCCCGCCAACCTGCGCAAACTCGCTACCGTGTTGCGCCGGGGCGGCCTGGTGGCCATTCCGACCGAGACCGTCTACGGCTTGGCGGCTCATGCGCTGGACGCCAAAGCCTGCCGGGCGATTTTTCGGGCCAAGGGTCGGCCTGCCAACGATCCGCTGATCGTCCATGTGCCCGGCCTGGCCCATGCGGAAGAACTGGCGGAGTTCAACGATGCAGCCCGCCGGCTGGCGCGCGTCTTCTGGCCGGGGCCGCTCACGCTGGTCCTGCCCAAGAAACCCTGCATACCCGGCATCGTGACCTCCGGGGGTCCGACCGTGGCGCTGCGGGCGCCCGCCCACCCGCTTGCCCGGCGCCTGCTCAAGCTGAGCGGCGTGCCGCTGGCGGCACCCAGCGCGAACCCGTTCACCTACATCAGCCCGACCACGGCGGAACATGTCCGCCAAGGCCTCGGCGCACGGATCGGCTTCATCCTCGACGGCGGCGACTGCCCCATCGGGGTCGAATCCACCGTGCTCGACCTGACGAATCCGGCCCGCCCGCGGGTGCTGCGCCCCGGAGCGGTCAGCGCCGGCGAAATCGCCCGCGTGCTGCGCACCCGCGTGGGCAGCGTGCGGAGAAATCCGTCCCGCGGCGCGCGCCTCCCTGCGCCCGGATTGCTCGACAAACATTACAGCCCGCGCACGCCGCTGCGTCTGGTCACCCGGCCGGCGGCGCCGGATGCGAACACGACCCTGATTCTCCTGAGGAAACCCGCCGGCAAGACGCCGGCGAATGTCCGCTGGTTGAGCCGTCACGGTTCGCTGCCGGAGATCGCGAAGAACCTCTACCGGGTGCTGCGCGAGGCCGACGCGGGCGGACACCGGCAGATCGTGGTGGAAAAACTTCCGCCCACGGCCGGCGGACTCGCCGCGGCGATCAACGACCGCCTGCAGCGCGCCGCCGCCCGGCGTTAACGCGCGGGCGCGTCGCCGTCGTCCGACTTCGCCATCGTCACGTAGTAGTCCTTGTAGGACTTGTCGTAATACTGGGCGTAGTAGTAGCCGGAGACGGCGAGATTGAGGCCGTTGAGCACGGCACCGAAACAGGGCACGTTGGCCTCGAGCAGCTTGCGGGCGCTGAACTGCGCGGCCTTGCGGCGCACGCGGTTGAAGAAGATCGTGAAGATCGAACCGTCCACGAGCGGCAGGATCACCATCGCATCGCTCACGGCCGCCAGCGGCGGGGTGTCGATGAACACGCGGTCGTAACGCTTGCGGAGATCGGCCAGCAGGTGCTCGAAGTTGCGGCTGTTGAGCACCTGGGTCGGATTCTTCGCGCGTCCGCCGGCGGGGATGACGTCCAGGTTCGCGTGCACGCCCTTGATCACGACGTCGTCGATCGTGTGGGTGCCGGCGCAGACGTCGATCACACCCTTGATGTTTTCGAGGCGGAAGGACTTGTGGACGTTCGGCTTTCGGAGATCGCAATCGATGATCACGACCTTTTCGCCGTGCGAGGCGAAGGTGAGAGCGAGATTCGTGCTGGTGAAGGATTTGCCCTCGCCGGGAATCGTGCTGGTGACGAGGAACGCCTGGGCGTTCTTGCTCTCGTCCTTGAGACGCAGGCTGGAGTGCAGCGTGAGGAAGGCCTCCACGACCTGCTTGTCCTGGTTGTTGATCACGATCTGCGCCTTGTCGGGCTGATCCATGCGCTTGATCTCGGGGATGATGCCGACCAGCGGCAGACCGATGACCGACTCGATGTCGAAGGAGCTTTTCACCCGGTCGTCGATGTAGGCGACGAAGAAGGCGAACGCCGTGCCGAGCGCGAGCCCGCCGAGGAAACCTAGGGCGAGGTTGAGCGGGATGTTGGGCGAGGAGGGCTTGAGGGCGGGGGCGGCGCGATCCACCACGCGGGCGCTCTGGGTCTCGATGGAGCTGCTCATCGAGGTCTCGCGCATGCGGGCGAGGATGTTGTTCAGGAGCTGCTCGTTGATCACGAGATCGCGCTCGAGGTTGGTGTATTCGACGGCCTGACGGTCAAGGTCGAGCGATTCCTTCTCCTGACGCGCGAGGTTGGCGCGGGCGTCCTCGTCGTTGCGGCGGGCGGTCTGAAAATCGGAATCGATCGAGGCGGCGGCCGAGTCGATGGCCCGGCCGAGTTCACGTTCGATCTGGGCGAGGGAGTTGAGCGCCTCGATCATGCGAGGGTGCTTGTCGCGGTAACGTTCGCGCAACTGGGCAAGGATGATCTTCTGCGAGGAGACCTGCTGGACCAGCTGGGAGATCAGCGGCTGCCCGGCGATGAAGGGCAGCTCCAGCAGCAGTGCCGGCGTGGCCTTGCGCTCCTGCACCTGCCGCCAGCGGACCTCGGCCTCGTTCAGCCGCGAGGTGGTCTGCGTGACGTAGGCGTTCAGGGCCTTGAGCTTCTCGGTGACGATGTCCTTGCGCTGGTCGAGCGAGACCTGCTGGTTGCGTTCGCGAAAGGCCTGCAGGTTGATCGCGAGCTCCTCGACACGTTTCTTCTGCTGGTCGGCGCGGATCTTGAGGTCATCCACGGCCTTCATCGAGTCCTCGATGCGCTGGCGCGAATTGTAGGCGATGAACTCGTCCACAAACAGATTGGCGACCTTGGCCGCAACCTGGCGGTCGGGGTGCGCGTATTGCACCTGCAGGATCAGGCTCAGGCGCACCGGCACGATCTTGCGGTTCAGGAAGATGATGCCCGCGGGATCGACGGGCGGTTCGCCCGGCTCGGTCTTGTAAGGGGCCAGAAAAGCCTCCCGATCGGCGCCGGTCAGGCGCTCCGCCACGCGTTGCACGATGGCCAGGCTCTCGAGAACCTTGACCTGGGTGTTGAGGTCCTCGGCGGAACGGATGTCGTTGTTGACGACCTCCTGGACCTGCATGACCACCGGACCGTTGCGCAGCATCTGGACGCTGGCGACCGAGGTGAACTCAGGGGTGCGGGTGAAGGTGAAGATGACAGCCGCCGAGAAAACCAGGGCGAAAACCAGCACGATATACCAGACGCGTTCACGCAGGATCAGCAGGTAATCCTGCATGCTGCGGTGCATCTGACTTTCGCCGTTACCGGGGCCGTAGCCGCCCTGACCGCCGTAGTATGCAGGATAGGCCTCGGGTGTGCCCTGCAATTTTTCTGCCTTCGGAGCTGTTTCCATGAGAGTGTTCTTACAGGATGCGCTCGGGCACAAAGATGACGTCGCCTTTCACCAAGGTCCACTGCTCACCGGACGAGGTGCCTTTGACCAATTCGTCCACGTTGATCGTGAAAGTCTCCATCTGGCCTTCAGTCGTATTCCGGGAAAGGCGCACCTTGCGGAGATCCGCGAGGCGCGAGTGCCCGCCGGCCCGGGCGATGGCTTCCACGAGGGTCAGTTTCCGCTCCGGAGGAAAGCGCACGATGCCCGGCTGGTTGACCGCGCCGACGACCTGGACGGTCGTCTCCACGTATTCGAGAACCGTGAGGTTGATCTGGGGGTTGACGAGATAGTCCTTATCGTAAAGCGAACGGATGGACTCCTCGGCCTGCCGCACGGTCCGGCCCTTGACGCTGACGCGCCCGATCAGTGGCAGGGTGATCGTGTGTTCCTGGGTGATGCGCACCTCGCGCTCCAAGTCCGGCTCCTGAAAAACCTGCACGCGGATCAGATCAGACGGCTGCAGGACATAATCGCTGCTGACCCCGTCCTTGGCGGAGGCAGGCGGTAGCGCTCCTGAAAGCAGGAGCGCAAAGGCAAGGATACGGGCGGCAAGGCGGCACATAGGGTCGAGGAAATAAAAAACGGAAGAAGATCAACGACCTTCTTCCGTTCGACAAGTGTTTATCCGGCTTAGTAGCGGATGCTGGCGCCCAGGCTGAAAACGGTGTTGTTGAATTCAGCCACCGCGCTCGTCGAGCTGTTGTCGCGGAAGGCGGCCGAACCGGTGACACTGAAATACTGGTTGTACCGGTAGGTGACCGAAACGAGTCCGTCGAAGAAGTCGTCGTCGCGGGTCGGGTACTTGGAGGAGTTCAGATTCAGCGAGACACGGCCCGACCACTGCTCGGTGAACTTGCTGTTAGCAGACAGACCCACTTTGAAAACCTCGGTGCCGTCACCGGTACCGGAGTTGCTGAAGTCGTTGCTGATGTTGAAGTCGAAGGAGGTCTTGTCCGAGTAGGCGTACGTCAGATTGCCATCGAGACCGAGCTTGCTGCGATCGCCACCACCGTCGATGTCACGCTGGTTGTAACCGATGCGGAGCTGACCGGTCAGCTTGGGCGTGAATTCGCCACGGGCGCCGATGTTGACGAAGTGATCGGAGAAGTCCGCCTTGGCGCCTTCCTGATTGGTGTCGCGGTAACGGTAACCGAAGCTCCAATCGAGCTTCTCGGTGGCCTTGTAGTAGTAATCCACCGGCACCGACCAGACCTTGCTGTCGGTGTAACTGTTCGCGTCGTAGTCGGTCGAATTGTAATTGGCCCCCAAGCCGATGGAGCTCTTGGCCGTGACACCGAACTCGGCGTCCGCGCCGACGTGGGTAACGTCACGACGGATGATCAGACCCGTGGCGCGAAGATCATTGTCGTTTTGGGCGATCTGAGCGTAAGAGGCCTTGAAACCGAACTTGGTGCCGCCCATGTCGGTCTTGCTGTTCAGGCCCACGCTGGAGAATTCACCGTCCTGGTTGCTGTTGTCGTTGTAGCGACGGATCTCCTCCTTGTAGTAGAGGTTGCCGGTGGTCGCAGTACCTTTGCCGAAGACCAGATCCAAACCGGGGGTGAAGCTGAAGATCGTGTCATCCTTCTCGTTGGTGCTATCGAGGTAGATGTTATCGTCCGCCTGTACGCTCAGGCTGGAAGTAACGAAGAGCTCGGCGCCGTCACCGACCGCCATAAAGGGCGCGGCATGGACGGAGAGCGTGGAGATGGTGGCAATGGCTGCCAGGCGTGCGGTGTGTTTCATAGATTCCCTGAGGGCCCGATGTTAAGGTTGGTCCGGGGGAGCGAGATGCAAAGCAGTAGCCGCTTCAAGTCTATACTTTGGATTAACCGGTTATAGCCCTGACGCAGGCTCAGTTAACCCAAAATTAGATGATTTAAAGACTACGGTGCATGGACGATCCGTGGTGCGAAATTGACGCCATGAAGGGTCGCACATCCAAAGCCAATGCTAAGCGTGCTGCCAAATTTCTTTTCATAAGCATTTTATGTGTCTCTGCTCTATGAGTTTCCAGCATAGTCGCAGTCTAACTTCAACTGCGCTACAAGCGAGGGATCGAACCATTCGGCTACCAGAACCTGCTCCTCCCCTACCGATGGACCGAGTGCCACAGGGAAATCGGTAACCATCACCTCATCCAAAGCCGTGAATGCTTGAAGCAAGGGGCTACCTCCAAGGCTTGGCAACTCGGGATGCGCTGTCCACCGACTGGACCGAGAGCCGCGATGACCGGCCGCACTTGCAGGCCTATTTCGACCGCATGCTAGACCAAGACACACACGAGGAAACCGTCCGCCTCGTCCAAAGCGGCTCGCCTCACCCACCCTCTTGGCGCCCCAGTTTCGTTTCTTTCTAGCCGAGCGAACCGCCCAAGCGACCTTCGCCTGCCATCGCACGACCAGGCCGAAGCCTTGATCAAGTAACACGGTTTGTCCTCGGAGCTGATGGAAGTCATTCTTTTGGTCATCATCGAACTATCCCGCGGCTTACCCGATCTGGAGGTAAGCCGCCTGACCGGCCTGCTCGAAGGCCACCTGCGGCCTCGCTCCCCTTCCCCGCTCTCCTGAGCCGGGTAGCACAACCACCTCGGCAGCGATCGCCATCTGCGGCACGAATTGCAGGCCCGCAGGCTCGCCTCTCTTGAGGCCGCGCTCCGCGAGCAAAACGGATGCCCCTGAGCCGGCGCTCAGCGCCTCAACACGGCGGTCAGTTCGGCCAGCAAACGTTCATTCTGCTCCCGGGTGCCCACGGTCACGCGCAACCATTCGGGCAAACCATAGCCCTTCACCGGACGTGCAATCATCCCCCTCCGCTGCAAGGCATCGAACACGGCCACGCCGTCGCCGACCTTCACCAGTTGGAAATTGCCATGGCCGGGCACGAATTCGAGCCCCAGCCGCCGGAAACCCTCCGCCAGCTGGGTCAGACCGGCCGTGTTTTCGCGCCGGCAACGCTCCACAAACCCGGTATCATCGAGCGCGGCGACCGCCGCCGCTGCGGCGATGGCGTTCACGTTGAACGGCTGGCGTGTCCGTTGCACGATGCCGATCAATTCCGGCGCCCCATAGCCGTAGCCCACCCGCAGCGAGGCCAGCCCGTAGATTTTAGAAAACGTGCGCAGACCGATCACCTTGCGCCCCTCGGTGATGAACGGGCGCAGATCGGGCGGATTTTCCAGGAATTCGACGTAGGCCTCGTCCATTACGAGTATCACGTGCGGCGGCAGCGCGCGGATGAGTCCGGCGATCTCGTCCGCACTGTTCACAACGCCGGTCGGATTGGCCGGGCTGGCGAGGAACACCAGGCGTGTGCGCGGCGTGATCGCCGCCAGCAGGGCCTGCGGGTCCTGCCGGAGCCCCGGGCCGAGCGGCACCTCGACCGGCGTGGCGCCGAACATCAGCGTCACCAGCTTGTAGACCACGAATGCCGAGGCGTGCATCACGCACTCGCGACCGGGCGCGAGGAACGCATGACCGAGCAGCTCGATGAGCTCGTTGGATCCGTCGCCGATGACGAACTGGTCCATGCCGAGCCCCAGCTTCTTCGCCAGCTTGTCGCGCAGCGCGTAGTAGCCGCCGTCGGGGTAAAGGTGGGCCTCCTGCAGCGCCCGCTGCGCCGCCGCCAGCGCGAGCAGCGACGGACCGTGCGGGTTTTCGTTCGAGGCGAGCTTGATGATGCCGGCGGGATCGAGCCCGAGTTCGCGGGCGACGGTCTCGATGGGCTTGCCCGGTTCATAGACCGGTTGCGTAAGGATGCCGGGATTGGCCAGCTCGGCGAAAGTCATGCCGCCAGACCACCGACGACGACTCCCGGATTCAAATCAATTTCCTCCAAACAGGTGGCCACAAAAAGGCACAAGAAGCCACAAAGAGCAGGTTGGTGACCCGGGTTCCTTTTCGTGGTTTTTCGTGCCTCTTCGTAGCTAAAACTCAGGTCGCCCGGCTCGGCACGCGCACATACCGCATGCCCGCGGCCATCGCCGCCTGCACGCCCGGCTCCGCGTCCTCGAACACAAGACACTGCTCCGGCGGCACGCCCATCTTCTGCGCAGCGAGCAGAAACATGTCCGGCGCCGGCTTGCCGTGCACCACGTCCTCGGGCGTCACCACGATTGGAAACAGGTCGGTCAGGCGCATCAGCTCCAGCGTCTTCGTGACGACGGGTTTCGGCCCGCCCGAGGCCACGCTCATCGGCTTTTTCCGATACAGCTTCTTCGCGAAATCAACCACCGGCTGGATCAGCTTCATCTCCGCCTGCATCTCGAGGAACAGTTCCTCCTTGTGGTGAAAAACCCACTCCACGTCGATGGTCAGGCCGTAATGCCTGGCAAAGATGCCCGCCACCTTCCGCGTCGGAAAGCCGCCGAGCGAGTAAAACAACTCCTCGTCGAGCGGCTCCTTCAGGCCGACCTGATGCATGGCCCGGTCCCACGCGCGATAGTGCAACGGCATCGTGTCCACCAGCGTGCCGTCGCAATCGAAGATGTAGCCGGCGAACTCACCGGACGGGATGTCGAGTTTCATGTGAAGGGTCCACGAAGCACCCCGGCCCGGCGGCGCGCAATCCCATTTCCGTCCTCAGGTCGGGCGTAACCGGCGCTTCCACGCCAGCGCCACCGTCACGAGTCCGATCAGCGCCGGCACCTCGACCAGTGGCCCGACCACCGCGGCGAAGGCCGCGCCGGAAGCCAGGCCGAACACGCCGACGGCGACCGCGATCGCCAGTTCGAAATTGTTGCCCGCAGCCGTGAACGCCAGTGTGGCCGCCCGCGGGTAATCCGCGCCGGCGCGCACGCTCATCCAGAACGTCGCGCCGAACATGAGTGCAAAATACGCCAGCAGCGGCACCGCGATCCGCAACACGTCGAGCGGGATCGCCAGCACCGTGTCACCCTTCAGGCTGAACATGACAAAGATCGTGAACAACAGCGCCGCCAGCGTGAGCGGACTGACCAGCGGGATGAATCTGCCGTCGTACCACGCCACACCCGCCGGCCCGCGCCGCAACACCAGCCTCCCGAGCCAGCCCGCCAGGAACGGAATGCCAAGGTAGATGAAAACACTTTCCGCCACACTGCCGATCGTGATGGCCGACAGGTCGAGCGTACCCAGCTCCACGCCGACCAGCGGCGGAAGCACCTTCAGGAACAGCCACGCCAGCGGCGCAAAGCAGAACACCTGGAACAACGCGTTGAACGCCACCAGCCCCGCGCAGTATTCACGGCTGCCGCCGGCGAGGTCGTTCCACACGATCACCATCGCGATGCAACGCGCGAGGCCGATGAGCACCAGCCCGGCAAAGTACTCCGGCCGGTCGCGGAGGAAGACCACCGCGAGGCCGAACATCAGCACCGGACCGACCAGCCAGTTCTGCACCAGCGATAGCCCCAGCACGCGACGGTCGCGAAACACATCGCCCAGTTCCTCATAGTGCACCTTCGCGAGCGGTGGATACATCATGACGATCAGGCCAAGCGCGATAGGGATGGACGTCGTGCCGATGCTCCAGGCCGTCAACGCCCCGGGCAACGCCGGCACGTAACGCCCGGCCAAAAGTCCCGCGGCCATGGCCAGGAAGATCCAGAGCGTCAGGTAACGGTCGAGAAACGACAGCCGGCGGATGATCGGGTCGGTCATGGCCGGCCTCAGATCGCGCGGCCCTTCAACGCATCGCGCCGGCCCGCCACGTAGGCGTCGAGCGTGCGGCGCATCTCGCGCAACACCCGGCGGAACACGGCCAGTTGCTCCTCCTCGGTGCCGGTCGCATGCGCCGGGTCCTCGAAGGGCCAGTGATGGCGGTTCACCTGGCCGGGAAACACCGGACAGGCCTGGTCCGCGTTGCCGCACACCGTGATGACCGTCTCGATCGGCGTATGGAGAAACTCGCTCATGTGCTTCGAGCGATGCGCGGAGAGGTCGATGCCGATTTCCTTCATCACGCGGATCGCCAGCGGATGCACATAACCGGCGGGCTTCGAGCCGGCGCTGTGGACTTCGAACAGGTCGCCGGCGCTGGCGCGCAGGAGACCTTCGGCCAGGTGACTCCGGCAGGAATTGCCCATACAGAGGATGAGGACGGCGGCTTTGTTGGTCATGGAATGGGTCATCTTGTAGCGGCGGTCTGTGACCGCCGGGTTTTTTCGCCGCAGCCGCACCCACGGCGGTCATAGACCGCCGCTACAGCGTCGGCCGGCGCCAGTTTCTTCAAACGCGTCAGGTCACGCCGGAACACCGGGTTCTCCCGGACACAGTCCTGCAGGCAGGCGAGGTTCGTGCGCAATTCGGGCGAGGGGTTGGCCGGCAGCGCGTAGATCATCCACTTGCCCTCGCGCTCGCAGGTCACGAGCCCGCGTTCGCGCAGGTAGCCGAGATGCTTGGAAATCTTCACCTGCGGCTCGCCGAGCACCGCCTGAAAATGACACACGCACAGCGGCCCCTGCCCCAGCACGTTCAGCAGGCGGAGACGGGTCAGGTCACACAGGCACTCGTAGATGCGGACAAGCTCCATGGCCCTTTCATATTCCTCTATTGGAATATGAATCAAGCCCGGATCGCCCTCGTCGCACGATTGTCACATGCCGCTCAGCGGCGGCCGCCGCGCATGAGACGGCTCTTGGGTTTTTCCGGCGCCGCCGCCGGCATGCCGCCGCCGTCGAAGATGCCCGAGTAGGTGTAGTTGAACCCCTCGACCTTCTTCCACGGGATGCTCTGGCTGATGAAGCGTTCGATGCTGCGGGCGTCGCGCCAGGTCTCCTCGGTCACGAGCGTGAAGGCGTCGCCGGTGTTCTGCGCGCGGCCGGTGCGGCCGATGCGGTGCACGTAATCCTCGGGGTTCTCCGGCACGTCGAAATTGATCACGTGCGACACGCCGGCGATGTCGAGGCCGCGGGCGGCGATGTCGGTGGCGACGAGCACCTCGTGCTTGCCGGATTTGAAACCCTTCAGCGCGTCCACGCGCTCCTGCTGGCTGCGGTCGGAGTGCATGACGGCGCAGGTGTGCCCGGCGTGCTTCAGGCGGCTCGCGACGTAATCGGCGCCGCTCTTGGTGCGCGAGAAGATGATCACGCTCTTGTACTCCGTCTGCTCCAGCAGGTGGACGAGCAGGTCGAACTTCTGCGCCTGCACCACCGGGTAGAACGCGTGGGTGATCGTCTCGGCGGTCGAGCGCTCGCGCGCGACCGATATCTTGAACGGGTCCCGCAGGGCCCAGGCGGCGAGCTGCTCGATCTCCGGCGGCAGCGTGGCGGTGAAGAACAGCGTCTGCCGGCTCTTGGAAATCTTGGCGACGATGCGTTTCACGTCGGGCAGGAAGCCCATGTCGAGCATGCGGTCCACCTCGTCGAGCACCAGCACCTCGACCTTGTCGAGGCGGATCTCATTCTGCTCCATGAAATCGAGCAGACGGCCGGGCGTGGCGACGATGGTGTCGGGGCGGCGGGCGAGTTCCTCGCGCTGCTTGCCGTAGCCAACACCGCCGTAGATCACGGTTGTGCGCAGATCGGTGAACTTGGAATACTCCTTGAACGATTCCTCGACCTGCAGCGCGAGTTCGCGCGTGGGCTCGAGCACGAGGCAGCGCAGACCGGCGCCGTGGCTGCCGAGCCGCTGGAGGATCGGCAGCGAGAAGGCCGCCGTCTTGCCCGTGCCCGTCTGGGCCGAACCGATCACGTCCTTGCCGGCCAGCACCTGCGGGATCGCCTGCGCCTGGATGGGCGTCGGATTCTCATAACCCTTCTGCTGCACGGCATAGGCGATGCGGTCGTTCAGCCCGAGCGCGGAGAAAGCCGTCTCCATTTTCGGCACCGCGGGCAGCGGCTTCGGGGGCGGAGCGGCGACCGGCGCGGGGGCCGGGCGGCCACCCGCGGCGGGCCGGGGCGCATCGGCGCGCGGGCCCTTCCGCTCCGGGCGCGGACGCGAATCACGTCCTCCTCCCCGGCCGGATTTGGAAGAAGGCGAGGGACGGGCGGCTTCGGAACGTTTCGAACCGCCCTTGAGGGTCTGGGTGATCTTGGAGATGAGCTTGCGGAGCATGAAGGGAAGCCGTGTTTATCGCGCTCCCCTCCGGGCATTGCAACCCCGCAAAAACGACCGGCGGATGCTCACAACTCGGCGCGGATCTTGTCGAGCAGCGTGAGCGAAAGCTCCTGGTCGCCCACCACGCCGACGCGGATCTGGATCTTGGTGAGGCGGTCCGTGACCTTCTTCAGCTTGACCTCGATGCGTTTGTCGAGCGCGGTGCGGTGGACCAGCTGCGCGTCGAGGCCGCTCTTGCGCTGGTCGATCTTGGCGAACTCCAGCCTGGCCAGCGCGCGTTGCGCCGCCAGGTAGGTCGTGTCGAGGTCCGCCTCGACGCTGGATTCGAGTTCACCGCGCACATAGGCGACGGCACCGGCGCCGACCGCACCCGCGGCCACGACCACGCAGCCGGTCAACCAGGGAAGCGCTGCGATCGCAAGCAGGGCGGCAGCCGGGCGAAGCCATCGGGCAACGGGCAGGGAGGAATTGGATTGTTTCATGCGCCTTCCTGACCGCCAGGAGCGGCCTTGGGTGCGCAAAAAAGCCGTCAAAACTCAAACGGCGCCCGCCGGGGTGGCGATCACCCCGTCCAGCGTCTGCCGCAACTGCTCCAGCCCGTAGGGCTTCGGCAGGACGGCCTTGAATCCGTGCAGGCGGTAATTGGCCATGACCGGATCGCGTGAATAGCCGCTGGACACGATGGCGCGCACGGCCGGATCGAGCCGGCGCAGGTGTTCCATCGCCTCGCGCCCGCCCATGCCACCGGGCACGGTGAGATCCATGAGCACCACGGTATAGCTTCGCCCGGCCTGCATCGCTTCGCGGTATTTTTCCAGGGCGACGGCCCCGTCGGGCGCGGTGTCGCACTCGAAGCCCAGCCGCTCCATGAACACCCGGGCCATGCCACGGATCGACTCCTCGTCATCCATGAACAACACGCGCACGCGCGCCGGGCGCGTGTCGGCCGGAGCTCCGCCTGCCGGGGCCGCCGTCACCGCACCGCCGGCGGGCAGCCACAGCCGGAACATCGTGCCCCGCTCCGGCTCCGAGTCGGCCAGGATGTAGCCGTCGTGCTTGCGCACGATGGAATAGACCGTCGCGAGGCCGAGCCCGCTGCCCTGCGCCTTGGTGGTGAAATAGGGATCGAAGATCTTCACGAGGTGCTCGCTCGCGATGCCGCCGCCGGTGTCGGTCACCGTGAGCCGCACATAACGCCCGGCGCGCACCGGCAGTTCGCCTTCGGCCACCACGGCGTTCTCCGCCTTCAGCGTGACAACGCCGCCGCCGGGCATCGCCTGGACGGCGTTGATGACGAGGTTCTGCACCACCTGGCCGATCTGACCCTTGTCGGCGTGCACGGACCACAGGTCCGGGGCGATGTGGAAATCCGCCCGGGCCTTCGCGCCATGCAGGGCAAACGCCGTCGATTCGCGCAGCAGCTCGGACAACTCGACCGCGGTTTTGACCGGTTCGCCCCCCTTGGCAAAGGTCAGCAACTGCAGTGTGAGATCGCGGGCGCGCAGGGTGGCCTTGCGGGCGTCGGCGAGGCGCGCGCCGAGGGCGCTGCCGGCCTCCGTGTCGGCCTCGGCCAGGGTCACGTTGCCGAGCACCACGGTGAGGATATTGTTGAAATCATGCGCGATGCCGCCGGCCAGGATGCCCACGGCCTCGAGCTTCGAGGCCCGGCCGCGCTCGGCCTCCAGCTGGCGGCGTGCCGTGATGTCGGTGACGAAACCCTCGTAGTAGCGCAGGTTGCCCTGGGGGTCACGCACCGCCCGGGCGTTTTCCGAAATCCAGATGGTGCGGCCGTCGCGCGCCTGCACCTCCGACTCGAAATCGCTCAGCTGCCCGCGGGCGCCGCAGGCGGCCTGGAACTCCTCGCGCCGGCCGGGTTTCACGTAGAGCGACTGCGCCGCGTGGTTGTCGGCCCAGGCGATCATTTCCTCGGGCCGGGCAAAACCGAACATCCGCGCCAGCGCCGGATTCACCGTCAGAAACCGCCCTTCCGCCGTCGAGCGGTAGATGCCGCCGGCGCCCTGCTCGAAGAGCTCGCGGTACCGGGCCTCGCTCTCGCGCAGGCGCCGCTCGGCCGCAAGCCGCTCGGTCGCATCCGCCAGGACGGTTTGGGCGCGCCGCCCCTCCATCGGGTCGTCCGTCCCGCCCAGCATGCGCCAGTGAAACGAAAGCGTGAGCACCTCGCCGTCGAGACGCCGGACCTCGAACTCGCCGCTGGCCGAGGCCACGCCATGCCAGACCCGCACGGCGTTGGCCAGGCGCACGCGCAGGAGGCTTTCCGTGTAGAGTTCGTGCACGCGCGATACCAGCTCGCCCTTGGAGCGGGCGCCGAGCAGTTGCAGCGTGGGCTGGTTCACATCCACCAGCGGGGACTTGCGGATGACCGTGTCATGCAGCTCGGGATGGGACTCGAGATGCTCCGCCAGGTCGCGCACGCCCCGGGCCCGCAGTTCGTCGAACCACGTGCACAGCTGGCCGTAGTCGAATTCCACGACGGCGAGCGGCGCCTGCTCGAACAACCGCCGGTAACGCTCCTCGCTCTGCCGCAGCGCCGCCTCGGCCTTTTTCCGCTCGGTCAGATCGGTGAAGACCAGGCGCACGTTGGCGAGATCGGGCCGGCCGTCGATGCGACCGACCTGCCACTTCACGAGCATGTGCAGGCTGCTTCCGTCGGACTGGCGGTATGCCTTCTCGAGCGTGAGCTGGTCCTTGCCCTCCCACAACGCCGCCAGCTCCTCGACCAGCATCCCGGCCTCGGAACCGGTCGCTGCCGGTGCGGACTGCGTCGCGAAAAACTCCGGATGCGCCAGCGCCAGCCGGTTGGCCGCCACCGTGCGTTTCAACGCCATCAGCCCGGACACCGCCGCGGGGTGCGCGTGCAGATGCGCCCGCAGGTCGGTGACCCCGGCGGCCCGGAGCCGCGCCAGCGCAGGCTCGAGCGCGGTGTAATCCTCGATCACGATCGGCGCGGGTGCGTGGTCGAAGTATTCCCGCTGGCGCCGCTCCGACTCGCGCAGTTCCGCGGTCCGGCGCACGACCAGCGATTGCAGGCGCCGGTTGGCCAGCACGACCAGCAGCACCAGCACGACGACCGCCATCGAGACATATGGCACCCATCGCACCCAGGTCGGGTCGCGCCGGACCGGCTCGTGGAAAAGAAAGCCCTGCAACCGCGCGGTCGAAGGAGCCTGGCCCACCGCCATGACCAGTTCCGCCATGCGCTGCCAGCGGCCGGGATTCATGTGCCCGGGCTCGACCAGGTCCGCATTGACCAGCCGGGCCGTGACTTCGGCCTCGGCCAGCAGCCATTCGCGGGTGCGGCCGGGCGAACGGTCCGCTTCGGGTAGATTTTGGAGAATCCAATCCGCCATCTCCTCGCGATGCGCCATGGCGTATTCCCATCCCCGCAGCAGCGCGCGGCGCATCGCGCTCACCCGCTCCGGCCGGTTCCGCGCCTCGTTCTCGTGGGTGAAGAGAAAGTCCCCGTAGAAATCGACGCCGTAGTCGGCCGGCCGGATCACCTTGAAGGCGATGCCCTGCATCACCACTTCCAGCGGCACGTCGGTCGCGTAGGCCGAGATGGCGTCGGCCTCGCCTCCGATCAGCTCGTTGTGGTTCCACCGGTCCGGCACGACGGTGAACTGGTCCGGCTTGAGGCCTTCGACGTGAAACATGGCCCGCATCTCGGTGTACTGCGACGTGGGCGACATCGCGATGCGTTTGCCGGCGAGATCGACCGGCGTCGCGATTCCGCTGTCGGCGCGCACCAGCATCACGAAGGGCGAGTGTTGAAACACCGCGGCGACGGCCACCAGCGGGCTGCCGTTCAGCCGGTCCACAAAGATCGCCGACGCGCCGAGGCCGTAGTGCGCGTTGCCCTTCTCGACTTCCGCCGCGGGACGCCGTTCGAGGGTGCCGGTGCGCAACTCGACCTCGAGTCCCTCTGCGCGAAAATACCCCTGCTCCATCGCCGCATAGACGCCCGCAAACTGAAACTGGTGCGTGTAGGGCAGTTGCAACACCACGCGCTCGAGGAGGCCGTCCGTCGTCCGGCCCGCCACCGCCGACACCACCGCCAGCAAGCCGACGGCAAGGCATCGGAAGTAGGCTCGGAATTTCATACGGACGTTGGGACGGGCGCTTCCGGCTGATAGCAAGCACCGTGCCCCGGGATGTCGAGTAACAAAGCCCCTGCGCGCGGCCGGCACCATGAGTCTGCCTTCCCGTGTTCTACCTGAAGGGCGTGATCGAAGCCTGAAAAGGCGACCGATGCATACGCGCGCCCCGCTCGCGCGTAACATCGGCCCCTATGCGCATCCTCCCTTCCCTCTTTTTAAGCATCGCACTTGGTCTCTCTGGGCTGAATGCCCAATCCCCGGCGCCAGGCGGCCACACGGCCACGGCGCAATTTTCCCTGTCGGCCGAGGGCTCCCTGACGCGAGCCGGCGCTCCCGCAGGCGAAGCCGGCGTCAACGCGTTCACGGTGAACTGGCGCTCCACCGTACCCCTGTCCGCGGCGACCCGGCTGGTCTACGGCCTCAACGGCGAGCGCTTCGACTTCGATCGCGCAGCCGTTGTCGCCGTGCCCGATAAGTTGCAGGAAATCTCCGTCGTGCTCGGCGCCAGCCACCGGCTCAACCCGCAGTGGATGCTCTCCGGCGCGATCCGTCCCGGGCTCTACGGCGATTCCGAAGGGAACAGCGGCGACGCCTTCAACGCCCCGCTGCTCCTGCTCGCCACCTGGAGACGCAGCCCTGAACTCGCCTGGGCCTTCGGCCTGCGGGTCGACGGATTTTCCGAACGCGCCGTGGTCCCGCTCGTCGGTGTGAATTGGAAATTTGCGCCCGCCTGGGAATTTGTCCTCGGCGTGCCACGCGCCGGCGTCAGCTACGCCGCCGGCGATGCGCTCATGCTCACGCTCGGCGTTTCCATGCAGGGCGGTAATTACCACGTCAGCCGCGATCCGCGTCCGGCGGCGCTTTCCGTCGGCCCGCGCCTCGACGACACCAAGCTGGACTACCACGAGATCCGCGTCGGCCTCGCCGCCGACTGGAAACTCAACGATGTCTTCGCCCTCACCGCCGAGGCAGGTGTGATCACCGACCAGAAATTCGATTACTTCGACCGCCGCTACACGCTGGATGGCGGCGGCATTGGTTTCTTCACCCTCGGCCTGACCGGCCGTCTCTAGGTACTTACCTTGTGGTTCACCCGAAACGGCCCCTAAACGGATCGCTTTTTTACGTTCACGCGTCCCGCTTTCGGGAAATTTGTCATGGTCACAGTTTCAATTTTAACTAACTGTGCTGGTTTCAATCTGTGCCGGCTGCGGCTACTGAGCGGAAGTCTGTTCCGGTATAGTCCGCGGCCATTTCACCCGCCCTGCCATGATCGAGACCGCGCCTTCCTCCCCGACCGCCCTCCCGGTCCGCTCCGCCGCCAACGGCGCCAGCCGCCCGCTCTACGTCGAGCTGGCTGACTCTCTCCAAACCCTCGTCGAGCAAGGCACGCTGCGCCCCGGCCACCGCGTGCCGTCGGTGCGCATCATGTCACGGCAGCGCGACGTGAGCATCGCCACCGTCCTCCAGGCCTACACCGTCCTCGAAAACCGCGGCTACCTCGAGGCCCGGCCGCAATCGGGTTATTATGTACGACCACGCCCGCCCAGCCTCGCGCCCGAGCCGCGCATGGCCAAGCCGATGGCCAAGCCGTCCTACGTCGGCGTGAACGACCTCACCGCCGAGGTCATGGACCTGGCCCAGAGCAACGACTACGTCCCCTTCGGCTCGGCCTGCCCGCACCACAGTCTCTTCCCGACCAAGAAGCTCGCGCGCATCCTCGGCTCCGTCGCCCGCCGTGACCCCGCGCTGCTCGTGCGCTCCAGCCTCAACCGCGGCTACGAGCCGCTCGCGCGTGAAATCGCGCGCCGCTACCTGCAGGCCGGCGTGCCGCTCGCCCACGACGAACTCGTCATCACCGCCGGCTGCACCGAGGCGCTGAACCTCACGCTGCGCGCCGTCACCAAACCCGGCGACACCGTGGCCATCGAGACACCCGCCTACTTCGGCTTCCTCGAGATCATCCAGAGCCTCAACCTCCGCGCGCTCGAGATCCCGACCTGCTCGCGCCAGGGCATCTGCCTCGACGAGCTGCGCACCGCCATCGAGCAGAACGACATCAAGGCCGTCATGCTCATGCCGAGCCTGCACAATCCGCTCGGTTCGATGATGCCCGACGAGAAGAAGGCCCGCCTCTACGACCTAGTCTGCGAATACGACCTGCCGGTCATCGAGGACGACATCTATGGCGACACGCATTTCGGCGACGTCCGGCCCAAGCCCCTCAAGGCCTGGGACAAGGACGGCCGCGTGCTCCTTTGCTCGTCGTTCGGCAAGACGCTCGCCCCCGGCTTCCACGTCGGCTGGACGGCGCCCGGCCGCTACCTCGAGCGCGTGCGGCGCCTGAAGTTCACCAACACCATGGGCACGCCCGTCGTGTTGCAGAAGGCGCTCGCCGAATTCCTGCGCGACGGCGGCTACGACCACCACCTGCGCTCGCTCCGTCGCGCCTACCAGCAGCACCTGCACAGCTTCGCGCAAGGCATGCAGAAGCATTTCCCCGAAGGCACGCGCTACAGCCGGCCGCAGGGCGGCAACTTCATCTGGGTCGAACTCCCGGCCAAGGTCGACACGCTGCGCCTGCGCAAGGAGGCGCTTGCCAAGGGCATCAACATCGCGCCCGGCAACCTCTTCTCGGTGAAGGAACGCTACCGCAACTGCCTGCGCATGAGCTGCAGCGTGCCGTGGTCCGACGAGATCGAGGCCGCCCTCCGCACGCTCGGCGACCTGGTCAAGCAGCAGCTCTGAACCCGGCCTCAGCGCCCGTTTTCCGCCGTTGGCCCTCCGCCAATCACACCCTGACCTTGCCCGGATTCCACCATGCCCGCCTCGCCTCTCGCCCTCGTCCAGGAACTCTACGCCGCCTTCGCCGCGCGCGATCGCACGCGCCTGCTCGCGGTGATGCATCCGGACATCGTCTGGATTCAGAACGAAGGCTTCCCCCACGGCGGCGAACATCGCGGCGCGACCGTCGTGCTCGATGAGGTGCTGGCCCGCTTCCGTCGCGAGTGGTCCGCCTGGCGCGCCGACGTGGCCGAGTGGATCGACGCGGGCGACACCGTCGTCGCGCTCGGGGCGTACGAGGGAACCCACGCAACCACCGGGCGACACATGAAGGCGGCCTTCGCCCACGTGTATCGCGTGGAAACCGGCCGCATCGTCCGCTTCCAGCAGTTCACCGACACCCACGCCCTGCGCGCCGCGCTGCCCTCATGAAACGCCGCCACGTCGCCATCCTCGTCTTCCCGGACGTCGAGATCCTCGACTTCGCCGGCCCGTTCGAGGTGTTCGCCGTCACCAACGAGCTGAACGGCGGCGACGTGTTTCACACCTTCACCGTGGCCGAACAACCCGGCAGCCTCCGCGCCCGCAACGGCCTGAAGCTCGTGCCCGACTTCACCCTGGAAAACTGTCCGTCCCCCGGCCTGCTCGTGGTGCCGGGCGGCGCGGGCACGCGCCCGCTCCTGCGGAAACCTTCGCTCCTCGAATGGATCCGGCAACGGACGCGGCGCGCCGAAATCGTCGCGTCGGTGTGCACCGGCGCGCTCGTGCTGGCCGAGGCCGGCCTGCTGCACAACCTCCGCGCGACCACGCACCACGAGAACCTGGCCGAACTCGCCGCCCTCGCGCCCAACACCGACATCGACGCCGGTGTCCGTTTCACCGACAACGGCCAGATCCTGACCGCCGCGGGCATTTCCGCCGGCATCGACCTCTCGCTGCATATCGTCGCCCGGCTGCTCGGCGAGGAGACCGCGCAGCGCACCGCCCGCTACATGGAATACCCCTGGAGCAACGACGGCGGCGTCCGGCGCTGACGCTTAATCGTTCTCCTACTCCTACTCGTTCTCTCGACCCCCAACGCCGTGCTCCTCCCAACCCGGGATCAAGAGAAAGATTAAGAGAACGAGAACGATTCAAATTCCCTTCCCTCTCCCTTTGTCCTCTTCCGCCCAACCCTCCCGCACCGCCCTGATCGCCGGCTTTGCCGCGATCTATATCATCTGGGGTTCGACCTACCTGGGCATCCGCATCGCCGTGGAATCCATGCCGGCCTTCCTCATGGCCAGCGCGCGTTTCCTCGTCGCCGGTGCCATCGTCATCGGCTTCATCGCCCTCACCCGCGGTTTCAAGGCCACGGCCAGGCAGTGGCGCGACAACGCCATCGTCGGCGGCTTCCTCTGCCTCGGCGGCAACGGCCTGGTTTCCTGGGCCGAGGAAACGGTGCCCTCGGGCATCGCGACACTCATCATCTCCGCGGGCCCGGTGTTCATCGTACTCATGGACTGGGCCGTGCTGGCCTGCTCCAAGGACGGCTCGCGCGGCTCGAAACCGAATGCGCTCACCTTCGCCGGCCTCGGCCTCGGTTTCGCCGGCCTGGCGATCCTGGTCGGCCCCGACGTGGTGGCCACGGGCGTGAACGGCCTCGATCCGTGGCGCGTGCTCGGCCTGCTCGGCGCGACGTTCTTCTGGGGCGTGGGCATGATGATCATGCGCTACGTCCGCGACCCGGCCGAGCCGTTCACGGCATCGGGCATCCAGATGCTCTGCGGCAGCGGCTGGCTGTTCCTCGTGAGCCTCGCCACCGGCGAACTCGGGCGCTTCGACCCGTCGGCGATCACCGGTCGGTCGCTGGTCGCGTGGGGTTACCTCATCCTCTTCGGCTCGTTGATCGGCTTCAGCACCTTCACCTGGCTGATGAAGCACAGCACGCCCGCCAAGGTCTCGACCTACGCCTACGTGAATCCGGTCGTTGCCGTGTTCCTCGGTTGGACCGTGCTCGACGAAACCGTCTCCCCGCGCATCTTCGTTGCGGCCGCCATCATCATCGCGGGCGTCGCACTCATCACCGTGGCCAAGAACAAGAAACCTGCGGCCAACACGCCCCGCCCGGCGACGGTCGCGACGGTTGCTCCGACGCCAGAAGCCATCGCGCGCAAAACCGGCTGAGCCGGGAGATTTTCCCGCCCGCCAACCCCTGGCGTTTGGGCGCGCCGCCGGGATTGGCATTGCTGCGCTCCGTCGGCCCGAACATCTTCCGCGCGGCGTCAGGGCCAACGCCGCAGCCATGCCTGATCAAAACCCGTCCCACGACGCGCGGGGTGCGAAGCCTGCCACCGCCGCTGTTCCGAAGTTTGCCGGCCGGAGTTATCCGGCGGAATTCCAGCAGATCGAAAGCGAGGCCATCCGGCACCGGCGCGCTCAACTTGGCCGGAAGACACCGCCCCTGTCCGAAGCGCCGCCCACGCTGCTCCCCGCCGATACCGTGGGCATCGCCTGCTCCGGCGGCGGCATTCGCAGCGCCACCTTTTGCCTCGGGGTCTTCCAATCCCTCGCGGCGAAAAACCTGCTCGGACACCTGGATTTCATGTCCACCGTTTCGGGCGGCGGCTATTTCGGCAGTTTCTACGGCGCGTGGCTGAATCGCGGACGGGAGGCCGCAGACCACAAGGATGGCATCATGGGCCGGACGCTCTCCGCCCTGCGCACGGCCGCCCATTTTCTCACCTTGGGGCATGTGGCCAAGGAAGCCGCGGCGCCTGAAAACGATCCTTCGCTTCCGCCGGCCGCCTATTTCGAATCCGTGCGGAACCGGCTCAACGACCCGGGCAGCTTCGAAGTCCGGTGGTTGCGGCGCAACGGCCGTTACCTCGCGCCCAACGGCAGCGCCGATGCCCTGCTCGCCACCGCCGGGGTGCTGAGGAACTGGCTGGCCGTTCATTTCGTGCTCCTCATTTTTCTGCTGCTTTTCTTCTTCTCGATCGTCCAGCTGGGGCGCGGCACGCATGAATTCATACCCATCGCCGCGGACTGGTTCGGGCTGCAGCTCCCCATCCTCTCCGGCGCCTCCTGGTGCGAACTGCCGGCCAAATGGTCCGTCTGCTGGAGCGGCCTCTTCTGGCTGGCGACTCCCTCCTTGTTGACCGCCCTCCTCACGGGCACCGCTTATTGGTTCGCCCCTGACGGCAAGCAACGCAACCGGCTGACGCGCTGGCTGGCTTCCTCGCTGGCCGTGCTCGGCGCAACCCTGCTGATCGCCCTGGTCGACACCGCCGGCTGCACCCTTTGGACGGAACGCGCGTTCATCAAGGAGGCGCTGTGCAACTGGATCAAGGAGATCGGCGGCGTGGGTGCCGTGGTCCTGCTTTTCGGGCGCCGTCTCATCGGCTGGCTGCAAGGCCTCGCCGAGAAAAAAGGCGGGCTCAACCTGCCCGTGGATCTGCTGATCTCGGGCGCGGCCCTGCTGCTGGCCGGCGTCTGGTTCGTGCTGCTGGACACGACGGCCCACGCCCTGACGGCCTGGACCTGGAAGAGCTACCCCGTGCTCGTCGTGCTGGCCCTGCTGGGCAACTGGAGCTTCCGCTTCGTGAATCTCTCCTCGCAGGCCAATTTCTACGGCAGCCGCCTGACCCGCGCGTATCTGGGCGCCTCCAACCCGCATCGTCAGAAAACCGGCAACCAACGCATTTCCGACACCATCGAGGGGGATAACATCGCCTATGCCGACTACCGCCCCGATCTTGTCGGCGGTCCGCTGCACCTGATCAATGTCACGGTAAACGAAACCGTGGACGGGCGCTCGGGCGTCCAGCAGGCGGATCGCAAGGGCTTCAATCTCGCGGTCGGACCGGCCGGCCTCTCGGCCGGCGTCCGTCATCATGCCGCCTGGGAGGAATCGGAGCCCGGGAGAATCAAGGCGATCCCCGGTGACGGCGGCTTTCACTGCTTCGCCACCCGGAAGAGCCTCGAGCACACCACCGAGCCGCTCGACCTGGGACAATGGGTCGGCATCTCCGGTGCCGCGTTCAGCACCGGGATCGGCGCCCGCACCAATCCCGCCCTGAGCTTCCTGTGCGGCTTTTTCAACATCCGCCTCGGCTGGTGGTGGAACAGCGGCGTGGTCCCTGCGGAACGCCGGGTGTCCCGGTGGCTGTCCTGGCTGCCGTCACCCGTGGCCGGCTTCATCACAAACCCCTTCGCGGTGCAGGAGCATCTCCTGCATGAATTCCAGGCCAGGTTCTACGGCACGGCCCGGCAGCGCTGGTACCTCAGCGACGGCGGCCATTTCGAGAACACCGCCGCCTACGAACTCATCCGGCGGCGCGTGCCGTTCATCATCATCTGTGACGACGGCTGCGATCCCGACTGCCACATGGAGGATTTCGCCAACCTCGTGCGCAAGGCACGCCTCGATTTCAACGCCGAGATCGCCGTGCTGCCGCCCAAGGCCGGGCCGGACAACCGGCCGAAGCTCCTCGGCACGCTCGAAGAGCTGGCCAACCTCGATGACAGGCGCCGCGCGCCCAAGGCCGCCCTGCTGGCCAGGGTCCGCTACCTGGACGGCCTGACACCCGACTCGCTGATCCTGCTCATCAAGCCGACGGTCACCGGCATCGAGCCGGTGGATATCCTGCACTACCAGACCATTCACCGAGACTTTCCCCAACAAAGCACCCTCGACCAGTTTTACGATGAGGAACAGTGGGAAAGCTACCGGAAGGTGGGCCAGCTCATCGCCGACGACCTCTTTGCCGGCACCGGCCGGAACACCGACCTGTATGCGCATTTCAAGCAGATGGCCTGACCCGCCGCCGGACCGTCGGACAGCCGCGGCGCCTGATCCGCCTCCTTAGCATTTTTTGTCCTTCCCTTCGCGCCGGCTGGCGCGAAGGGAATATCAGGTTGCGAGCAGCCCTCTCATCGCTATCCGTTTTCGCAGTCTTCCACGTATGAAACGCTTCGTCTGGCTTCTGATCGCCGTCGTTTGCACCGCCCTTGCGCAGGTGCAGCCGGTTGTCGTGCCCGCGGCGCAGGAGGAATCCTGCTGCTGCACGGGAGATCAGGCCGGAGCCTGCGGGATGCCCGATTGCGCACCCGCGCCGGCGGCGACGTCTTGCGCCCAACTCGCACCGGCCGTCGCCCCGCAACGCAGCGAGACGCGGAAGCAGGCCCCCGCGACCAAAGCCCGCCATGAGATTTTCTATGCGCGCTTTGAGCCGCGTCCGGCCAAATCGCCGGTGATCGGCGTGTCCCCCGCGGGAACGCCCGCCGCACGTGTGCCCCTGTTCAGGGCCCACTGCAGCCTCCTGATCTGAGCCTTGGGTGAGGTGTGCCCGCGCATGCCGTTGCGCGGCCCGTGTCGCTCCCATCCGCGTGCCCGCACGCGTGTCTGATTCCCCGTCCGCTTCCGCCCGCCCAGAACCGCCATGAAAACATTTTCCCGTTTCCTCCTTTTCTCCTTCGCCGCGCTTGTTCTCGCCGCCCAATCCGGCCGCGCCCAGACGGCCACCTACCAATGCCCCATGCACCCGTGGATCAAGTCGGACAAACCCGACGCCCGGTGCACGATCTGCGGCATGGCGCTCGTCGCCGCCACCGCGCCCAAGGCCGGCGCGGCGAGCGAGCCGCTCGACCCCAACCTCGTCACCCTCACCTCCGCCCAGGCGGCCGTCACCGGCGTGCAAACCGCTCCCGTCGTCCGCGGTCCTCTCGTCCGCACGCTGCGCGTCAACGGCGTGATCGATGACGACGAGACCCGCCACCGCATCCTCGCCGCCCGCGTGCCCGGGCGCGTGGAGAAACTCCACGTCAACTACGTGGGCGCCGAGGTGAGCGAGGGCGAGCCGCTCGTCACGATCTACAGCCCGGAGATGCTCACGGCCCAGCGCACCTACGTGGAGCGGCTGCGCGCCGGCACGACGGCCTTCACCGTTTCCGAACGCGCCGCCGCCCGCGAACGGCTGCTCGAGCTCGGTCTCACGTCCGAGGAGATCCGCATCCTCGAAAACGTCCTGGAGCCCACCGCGATGGTGACGGTCCGCGCCCCCATGTCGGGCACCGTCGTGTCGCGCGGCGTTTACGAAGGCCAGTATGTCGCGACCAACGACCGCCTCTTCGAAATCGGTGACTTTTCGCGCATGTGGTTCGTGTTCGACGTCTACGAGGCCGATCTCGCCTGGGTGAAACCGGGCGTCCCCGTCGAGCTCGCCCTCGCCTCGCAGCCCGGGCAACTGCTGACCGCCCCGGTGGCCTTCGTCGATCCGAACCTGAACGAAACCACGCGCACCGCCCGGGCCCGCGTCGTGCTCGACAACGCCGACCGGCGCCTCCTCCACCGCCAGACCGGCATCGGCGCCGTGCGCTTCGAGTCGCCGGATGCCCTCCTCGTGCCGCGCGCCGCCGTGCTGCAACATGGCGGCTTCCCGCTCGTCTTCGTGGACCGCGGCAACCACGCCTACGCAGCCACCCGCATCCGCCTCGGCCGGATCGGCGACACCGCCGCCGAGGTGCTCGACGGTCTCGCCGCGGGCGACAAGGTCGTCACGCAAGGCGGGCTCATTCTCGACGGTCAGGCGCAGCTCGCCCACGCCGCCGTCGGTGGCACGCACGACCATGGCGCGCCGGCGCCGACCCGCGTGGCCGCAGGCGAGCCGAAACACGATCCCGCCGCCTACGCGCTGCTGAAGGACCTGGCGTTTGCCGCCGCCGACAGCGCCACCGCCCTCGCCAGCGACGATCTGTCCGGTTACCGAAAGCACCTTCCCGTGCTCAAGGCCGCCCTGCAGGCCTACCTCGCCGGTTTCGCCCCCGCCGCGCGCGGGCCGCTGGCGAAGCTCAAGGACTCGCTCGTCGACGGGCCCGACCTCCGCGAAGCCCGGCGCGCCTTCGAGCCGTTCAGCACGGAACTCGTGGCCCTCGTGTGCGCGGAACACGTGCACCACCGCGAGGGCCTGCACGCCTTCGAATGCCCGATGACGCCGGTGCTCGGCACCGGCCGCTGGTTGTCCCGCGGATCCGAGCTGAGGAACCCGTTCTTCGGTTCCGAAATGCTGGAGTGCGGCGAGGAGCTTGACGCGGCCCCGTCCGCCTCCGGCCAGCACGGCGGCCATGGCGGGATGACCTCGCTGCCGCCCGGCCATCCGCCGGTGAATGTCGCTCCCTACCTGCTGGCCATGAACCAGCCCGCGCCGGCCTCCACCGGCGGCTGCTGCGCCGGCCACACCGCCGCCCAGGCCGCCGCCTGCGCCCACGCCTCAACCGGAGCCACGCCATGATCAACCGCCTCATCCACTGGTCGCTCCACAACCGGTTCATCGTGATCGCGGCGTTCCTCGCGCTCTGCGCGTGGGGCGCGGTCGCGCTGACCCGGGTGCCGATCGACGCCATCCCCGACCTGTCGGAAAACCAGGTCATCGTCTACGCCGACTGGCCCGGCCGCAGCCCGCAGGAGGTCGAGGACCAGATCACCTACCCGCTCAGCGTTTCGCTGCAGGGCCTCGCCGGCGTGAAGAGCGTGCGCGCCACCTCGATGTTCGGCTTCTCGTTTCTCACCGTCATCTTCGAGGACAAGGTCGACACCTACTTCGCGCGCACGCGCGTGCTCGAGCGGCTCAATTCCCTCGGCGACCGGCTGCCCGAGGGCGTCGTCGCCCGCCTCGGCCCCGACGCCACCGGCCTGGGCTGGGTTTACCAATATTACCTCAAGGACGAATCCGGCACCCATGATCTCGGCTCGCTCCGGGCGCTGCAGGACACGTTTGTCCGCTACCAGCTCGCCTCCGTTCCCGGCGTCGCCGAGGTCGCGAGTCTCGGTGGCTTCGTGCGCCAGTGGCAGGTCGAGGTTTCGGCCCTCAAGCTCAAGCAATACGGCCTGACGCTCGGCGAGGTGATGGACGCCGTGGCCGCGAGCAACCGCAACATCGGCGGCAAGACCATCGAGGAAAACGGCGCCGAATACGTCGTGCGCGGGGTCGGCCTCGTGCAGGGCGCGGCCGATCTCGAATCCATCGCGCTCCAGCCGCGCGACGGCACGCCGCTTTTCCTGCGCGACGTCGCCACCGTGCAGATCGGCGGCGACTTCCGCCGCGGCACGCTCGACGTCAACGGCCGCGAGGTCGTCGGCGGCATCGTCGTCATGCGCTACGGCGAAAACGCCTGGCAGGTCATCCGCGACGTCAAGGAACGCATCGCCAGCCTCGCCGCGGGCCTGCCCGAGGGCGTGAGCATCGCCTCGTTCTACGACCGCAGCGACCTGATCGGCCGCGCCATCGCCACGCTGAAGGACGCGCTGATGGAGGAGATCGTGCTCGTGACCCTGATGCACGTGTTCTTCCTCTGGCATTTCCGCAGCATCCTGATCGTCACGATTCCGCTGCCCGCCTCGATCCTGATCTCGTTCATCCTGATGGAGCACTTCGGGATTCCGTCGCACATCATGTCGCTCACCGGCATCGCCATCGCCATCGGCGTGCTGGTGGACGCCGGCATCGTCATGACGGAAAACGTCATCCGACAGTGCGAGCTGGCCGAGCAACGGCTGGGTCGGCGCCTGGACAAGGGCGAGGTGTTCTCGATCACGCTCGAGGCCTGCCAGCAGATCGGCCGGCCGATGTTCTTCTCAATCATCGTCGTCGTGCTGGCCTTCGTCCCGGTGTTCATGCTCGGCGGGCAGGCCGGCAAGCTCTTCCACCCGCTCGCCTGGACCAAGGTCTTCGCGATCCTCGGTGCGCTGCTGCTCGCCGTGACCGTGGTGCCCGTGCTCTGCACGCTGTTCGTCCGCGGGCCGTTCAAACCCGAGGAAGAGAACTGGCTCATGAAGTTCCTGCTCCGGCTCTACGATCCGCTGCTCAACTTCGCCCTCCGCCGCCAGCGCACCGTGCTCGCCCTGGCCGCCGCGTTGCTGGTGTTCTGCGTCATCCTCGCCTGGGGCCTGCCGCGGTTCGTCAACGACCGGCTGCCTGATTCAATCGCCCGCCACACGGACGGCTTCGGCACGGAATTCATGCCGACGCTCGAGGAAGGTTCGCTGCTCTTCATGCCCGTGCTGTTGCCCGCCACCTCGCTCACCGAGGTGAAACGCATCATGGCGTGGCAGGACCGGATCATCAGCGAACACCCCGCCGTCGCCTCCGTCGGCGGCAAACTCGGCCGCGCCGACACCGCCACCGATCCCGCGCCGGTCGAGATGATCGAGACCACGATCATGCTGAAACCCGAGCGCGAGTGGCCCAAGGGCACGACCAAGGCGTCCATCATCGCCGATCTCTCCGAGAAGCTCATGAACGTGCCCGGCTACGTGCCCGGCTTTCTCCAACCCATCGAGAACCGCGTGCTGATGACCAGCACCGGCATCCGCGCCCAGCTCGGCATCAAGCTCTTCGGCGACGATCTCGACGCGCTCCAGCGCAAGGCCTTCGAGATCGAGCGCGTCGTCAACCGCGTCCAGGGCGCGACCGGCGTCGCGCCGTCGCGGGTGCAGGGAAAACCCTACCTCGAGATCGCCGTCCGCCGCGAGGATCTGGCCCGTTACGGCCTCAATGTGAAGCAGGTCTATGACTACGTCGAAGCCGGCCTCGGCGGCGCCACCGTCGGCACGACCTTGAAGGGCCGCGAACGCTGGCCGCTGCAGGTGCGCCTCGAACAGGCGGATCGCGGCGACATCGACCGGCTCGGCGAACTCCCGCTCACCACGCCCTCCGGGGCGCTGATCCAGTTGCGCCAGGTGGCCGACATCAGGCGCGTGGTCGGTCCCAACGAGATCGCCTCGGAGAACGGCCGCCTGCGCGTCTTCGTGCAGGCCAACGTCGCCGGCCGCGATCTCGGCGGTTTCGTCAACGAGGTGAAACGGCGCGTGACCGACGAGGTGAAGCTCGAACCCGGCATGTCGGTCGAATACGCCGGCGAGTACGAGCAGCAGCTCCGCACCAACCGGACGATGCTGTTCATCTTCCCCATCGTGCTCGCCGTGTGCTTCGCCGTGTTGATCCTGACGTTCCGTTCGGTCGCCGAAGCGGCGCACGTGCTCCTCGCCGTGCCCTTCGCCCTCACCGGCGGCGTGCTGCTGCAATGGGCCATGGGCTTCAACTTCAGCACCGCCGTCTGGGTCGGCTACATCGCCCTCTTCGGCACCGCCATCCAGACCGGCGTGGTCATGGTGGTCTACCTTGAGGAGGCCGTCGCCCGCGCCAAGGAACGCCTCGGCCGCGAACTCAATCACGACGAGCTGCTCGCCGCCGTGAAGGAGGGCGCGCGCCTCCGTCTGCGGCCCAAGGTCATGACCATCGCCACCACGATCGCATCGCTCCTGCCCATCCTCTGGAGCTCGCAGACCGGTGCGGAGGTCATGAAGCCGCTTGCCGCACCCGTCGTCGGCGGCAGCCTCTCCAGCCTGCTGCACATCCTCGTCGTCACGCCCGTGATCTTCGCCTGGCTGCGGGAACGTGGACTCACCCAGCCCGCCCAATCCTGAAAATCCCTCCCATGAAAAATCTCCTGTTGCTCTTCACGCTGCTGGCCGCTCTCGGCCTGCATGCCGCCGACACCCCGTCGGGCGAACTCCTTCCGGCCTCCGACCAGGACGCCGCCTGGCTCGCCGAAGCCCGCGCCGCCTACCCGCTCAAGACCTGCCTCGTCGGCGGCGGGGAACTCGGCAGCATGGGCCAGCCCGCGGATTACGTCTACCGCGAGCCGGGCCAGCCCGACCGGCTCGTGCGTTTCTGCTGCAAGGGGTGTGTGCCGAAGTTCAGGAAGGACCCGACCCGCTACCTCGCCCGGCTTGCGCCCGCGGACAGGCCGGCCGATCCCGGATCCTCCGCCCGACCGGCTCAGAAACCCTGAGACTGCGACTCCACCCAGCGCACGGCGTGCCGGACCAGCGCCGTCATGTCCGGCAGGCCGAGCTTGCCCTTGATGTTGGCGCGGTGCACGTCGACCGTCTTGGAGCTCAACCCGAGTTTCGCGGCGATGTCGTGGGTGTTGCAGCCCTGGCCGATCAGTTGGAAAACCTCGAACTCGCGATCGCTCAGCTTCCCGATCGGCGAGTCCGAGCCGCGCGGCCGGCGTCCTGAGGCCGCTTCGACGATCCGCGCCGACACCTGGGCGCTCACATGGACCCCGCCGGCCAGCACCTGGCGGATCGCCAGCAGCAGGTTGTCGCCGCCGGCCTCCTTCATGATGTAGCCCCGCGCGCCGGCGCGCAGCACGCGCTCGGCATAGACGGTCTCGTCGTGCATCGAGATGACGAGCACCGGCAGCTTCGGGTGGAGCGCCTGCAGGTCCTTGATGAACTCGATGCCGCTGCGGCCCGGCATGGTGATGTCGGAGAGGACGAGATCCGCGGGGTTGGCCGCGAGGAACTGCAGCGCCTCGGCCGGATTGCCGGCCTCGCCGCAGACCATGAGGTCTTCCTGCCGCCCGATCAGGTGCGCCAGTCCCATCCGCATGAACGGATGATCGTCAACCAGCAGCAGGCGGCTCCTGGCAGGCGGAACAGGCGGAGCGGGTTCCTTGCGTCGCGGAGTTTTCATCGGTTGAGCGGAAGGGTGCAGGTGACAACGACGCCGCCGCCCGGTGGCGAGACGATTTCAAGACGCGCGCCAACCAGGCCGGCGCGGTGCTGCATGACGCCGAGGCCGGCGCCTCCCTTCGAGGCGCGGTCCGTGGCGAGGCCCACGCCGTCGTCGGCGATTTCCAGCACCACGGCGCCGGCCCGCTCCAGCAGGCGCACGGTCACCTGCTTCGCGCGGGAGTGTTTGACGGCATTGTTGATCGCCTCCTGCGCGATGCGATAGAGGTGCCCCGCCACCGTGCGGTCGGGCAGCAACACGCCCGCCGGACAGTCGAACCGGCAGTCGACCCGCCGCAACGACTGCGTGTAGGCGACGAGTTCCGTGAGACCGATCTGCAGGGCGTCGGGCTCGTTGCCGATGGGCACCAGGCCGTGGGCGAGGTAGCGGGTCTGCACGATGGTTTCCCGCAGCATCCGGCCCAGCAGCTCCAGCCCCTCCGTGAGCGCCGGCGCCTGTCCGCGGCTGTCGGCCTTCAGGCCGGTGCAGATCAATTCGATCGCGGTGAGCTGCTGGCCGAGACCGTCGTGCAGGTCGGCGCCGATGCTGAACCGCTCGCGCTCGCCGATGGCGAGAATCTCGGATTCGAGGCGGCGGCGCTCGCGCTGCGCCTCGGCCAGGGCCTGCTCCTGGACCAGCATGCCCAGCACGCGCTTCACGATGGAAGGCAGCAAATCGAGCATGGCGGAGTCCTTCATGACGTAGTCGCGCGCCCCCTGCTTCATCACCGCGACCGCGGCCTTCTCGTCGCCCTGGCCGGTCACCACGATGAAGGGCACGGGGTTCTCCCGGCGTCTCAGCTGCTCCACGAGCGCCGGACCGGCCACATCCTGCAGCTTCAGATCCAGCAGCATCAGGTCGGGCCGGTTCTCCTCCAGCCGTGCGGCGGCCTCGCGGCCCGAGCCGGCGGTGCTCACCTCGTAGCCCTCGGCGCGCAACGCCTCGGCCATGAGGATCAGCAGGCCTTCGTCGTCATCGACGACCAGGATGCGGGCGGAGGGCGCCGACATGGACGGGCAACTCACTTGCCGCTTACGGGCGGAACCAGGAGCAGCGTGACGAACAGGCCGAGCCGCCGGATGGCGTCGGTGAACTTGTCGTAGTCCACCGGCTTCTGGATGTAGACGCTGCAGCCGAGCGCATGGCAGCGCTCGACCTCGCGGGCATCGTCCGTGGTGGTCAGCATGATCACGGGCAGCTTCCGGTATTCGGAGTCGGCCTTCACGCGCCGGAGCACCTCGATGCCGTCGACCTTGGGCATGCGGATGTCGAGCAGGATGAGGTAGGGCCCGCCGGTCTGGCGGGCGGCCTTCTTCGCGGGATCGAACAGGAAGTCCAGGATGGCCTGGCCGTCGCGAAAATGCTCGATGCGGTTCGTCAGTCCCGCGAGCTCGAGGTTCTCGCGGATGAGGATGGCGTGGCCCTCGTCGTCGTCGACGACGAGGATCGTGGGGGCTTGGTTCATGGCGTGGAACCCGCCGGCGACCCGGCCGGCAGGGAGAGATGAAAGGTAGAACCGACGCCGGGCATGCTCTCAACCCAAATCCGGCCGCGCTGCCGCTCCAGCACGCGCTGCGCGATCGTGAGGCCGAGGCCGTCGCCGGGCGAGTCGGACGGGTTGAGGCGGTGGAAAATCTCGAACACCTTGGCCTGATGCTCCGGGGCGATGCCGATGCCGTTGTCGACGACCGCGTAGACCGCCTGCCCGTTTTCGACGCGGCCGGTCACCTTCACGCGCAGCGGCCGGGCCGGATCGCGGTATTTGAGCGCATTGTCGAGCAGGTTGGCGAACACCTGGCTGGTGTGCACGCTGTCGCCGAGGCAGTCCGGCAGCGACGCCACGGCCACCTCGGCGCCGGCCTCGTCGAGCTGGAACTTCATCGCGGCCACGATGCCGGCGAGCAGGCCGTTCATCTCGAGCGGCTGGATGGCGAGCACGACGCGGCCTAGGCGCGAATAACGCAGCAGGCCCGCGAGCAGCGCCTCCATCTTGTGCACGCCGGCGTTGATGAAGCGCAGCGCCTGCGGGATCGCCTTGTCGACCGGCGCGCGCAGGGCCTCGGCGGGCACGCTGCCGCCCGGCGCGCCGTCGACGGCCTGCCGGATGACGTCGCAGGCCCGGGTCAGCTGCCGGCTGAAGCCCTGGACGTTGACGAGCGGGGAGCGCAGGTCGTGCGACACGGTGTAGACGATCGTCTCGAGCTCCTTGTTTTTCTCGGCCAGGTCGGCCGCGAAACGCTGGAGCTCGATTTCGTCGGCCTTGCGCTCCGTGATGTCGGTGCGGATGGCCACATATTGCACGGGCTTCCCCGCGGCGTTGAGGCAGGGGTAGAGGGTGGTGTCGACCCAGTAGTATGAACCGTCCTTGGCCCGGTTCATGATCTCGCCGTGCCAGACCCGGCCGCGGCCGATGGTGCCCCAAAGCTCGCGGAAAAACTCCGGCGGATGGTGGCGGGAGTTGATGATGCGATGATCCTGCCCGATCAGCTCCTCGCGGGCATACCGCGAGATCGCGCAGAATTTGTCGTTCACGTAGGTGATCCGGCCGGCCGCGTCGGTGATGGCCACGATCGAATGCTCGTCCAGGGCCGCCTTCATGTCGCGCAGCTCACGCGCCGCGGCGCCAAGTTCGTTCTCGAACTCGGCCTGCTCCCGGTGAAACGCTTCGAGGCGGGCGATCAGCTCCTCGCGCGTGAGCGAGTGGTAATCGGGCGTGGACACCCGGCCAGCATGGGCGGGCCCGCCGACGCCGCGCAAGGCCGGAACGTCTCCGGCTAGGGATTCTCCTTAGCGAGAATTCGCCAGGCTGCCAATTTCGCAACGCGTGGAATTCCCGTATGCTCGGGACATGGAAGCCACCACGCCCGCTCCCGCCACCACCACCGCCCACCGCGACAACGCGGACCGCGTCGTCATCGCCCAGCTCCGCCAATCGGCGGTGTTCCGCGAATACCAGTCCGCCTTCGAGGCCGCCACCGGCCTGCCGCTCACGCTCCGCGAGGCCGGCTCGTTCCAATCCCCGCTGCACGACTCGAAGCGCGCGAACGCCTTCTGCGTTCTGATGGCCGCCAACAACAAGACCTGCGCGGCCTGCCTCCAGATGCAGGCGCAGGCCGAGCAGGCCGCCACCGACGGCGACGGCACCGTGCGCTGCGGCGCCGGCCTGATCGAGACCGCCATTCCCGTACGCGACGGCAACCGGGTGCTCGGCTACCTTCAGACCGGCCAGGTGCTCCACGGCCGTCCCACCCTGGCCGGCTTCAACCGCGCCATGGACTGGTTCAAGCAGCTCGGCGCGACCTTCGACCGGGCCGGGTTCAAGACCGCCTACTTCCAAACCCGCGTGCTGAGCCGCCGCCAATACGAGCCGGTCGTCCGCCTCGTCTCCATCTTTGCCCAGCACCTCGGCGCGATCAGCAACCAGCTGCTCGCCCGGCAGTCCTCCGACGCCCCGCCCGCGATCGCCCGCGCCTGCGAATTCATCGCCGCCCACCAGACCGAGAACATCGCCGTCCGGGATGCGGCCCACGCGGCCAACATGAGCATGTATTACTTCTGCAAGATTTTTCACCGCTCGACGGGCCTCACGTTCACACAGTACCTCGCCCGCCGCCGCATCGAGCATGTCCGGCAGTTGCTGCTCAATCCCCACACGCGCATCAGCGAGGCGGCCTTTGCCGCGGGATTCCAGTCCCTCTCGCAGTTCAACCGGGTCTTCCAGCGGATCGCCGGCGAATCGCCGACGGCCTACCGGGACCGGCTGCACGGCGGCATGCCGGCGGAAAGCGGCCGCAACCGGCCGCTCAAGCACGCCGCCTGAACGTCTCCGGCCCGTGAGCATCTGCGCCTGCGCCGGTCGCGACGACCTGATCAGCGTTCCCTTCTCGCTGCGGCGCGCGGGGGCGCGATCGGTCCATCTCGCGTTTTTTCTCAACCGCGCCCCGGACGAGCCCCGCCCGCCCGGCGGATACGCCCTGGCGGATTACCAGGCCGGCCGCGAAGCCGCCACCGCCAGCGATCTGCTGCCGATGGCGCGTTCCGCGGGCGGCCTTTGGCGGACAGACGTCCCGTTGCGGCCGGGTTGGTATGCCTATTCGTTTCTCGTGGACGGTGAATGGGTGCTCGATGCCGGCGCGCCGGACGTCTGCTCCGATGGCATCGGCGGTCGCAATTCCGTGCGCGTCATCACCGCGCCGGCGATCCGCTTTCCGCGTCCGCCGGCCGCCAGGGTCCGTTCGCGCGGCGCGGCCGTGCTCCGGCGGGCGGTCTGAGGACGAAAACTGCACCGCCCCATGCCGGCGGCTACTTCCGCCCCGCCGGCTCCAACCTGCGGTTGCGACCGCGTCGGGTATCGCCAGCTTGGACGTTGCGGATGCGCCCACGATCTCCATCCGGTTGAATCGCCCAGGCGGCTTCAATCCGGTCGTTCGGGCGGGCCGCCTCCCGTCTCTGCCGTGAACCACCTGCCGACATCCGCCGATCCCCTGCCCCCGCCCGACGAACCGGTGCACATGGGCCTGCCGCACGAACGCTACCTCCGGCCCAGGTTCTACGTCGCGGCCGCGCTCACGCTGCCGGTGCTGTTCCTGGCCATGGCGCCGATGCTGTGGCCCGCGCTCCAGGTCCATCTGCCGGCGCGCGCCTCCGCGTGGGCCCAGTTCGCGCTGACGACGCCGGTGTTTTTCTGGTGCGGCTGGCCCTTCATCCGCCGCTGGACCCGGGCCATCCGGCAGCGCGATCCGAACATGTTTCTCCTCACCGTTACCGGCACCGGTGCGGCCTATTTCTTCAGCCTCGGCGTCGTGCTGTTCTGGGAGCGCCTGCCCGCATATCTGGTCAGCCACCACGGCGCCTCGATCTATTTCGAGGCCACGGCGTTCACCACCACCATCGTGCTGCTGGGCCAGATCCTCGAACAACGCGCCCATGCCCGCACCGACGCGGCCATCCGCGCGCTCATGAATCTCGCGCCCCGCCTCGCGCACCGGCTGCGGGCGGACGGATCCGAGGAGGATGTGCCGGTCGAAGCCGTGCAGCCAGGCGACGAGTTGCGGGTGCGCCCGGGTGAACACCTGCCCGTCGACGGCATCCTCGTCGCCGGCCCGGCGGAAATCGACGAATCCATGCTGACCGGCGAGCCGCTACCGGTCACCCGCACCGCCGGGGACAAGGTCAGCGCCGGCACGCTGAACACGACCGGCTCCTTCGTTTTTCGCGCCGAGCGCGTCGGCGCCGACACCCTGCTCGCCCAGATCGTGCGGCTCGTCGCGGAGGCGGTGGAAAGCGAACCGCCCATCGCCCGGCTCGCCGACCGGGTCATCACGTGGTTTTTCCCCGCCGTTCTGACGATCGCCGCCGCGACCCTCCTCGGATGGACGCTGTTCGGCCCCGAAGGCGGCTGGCTCCACGGCCTGCTCAACGCCGTGGCCGTGCTCATCATCGCCTGTCCTTGCGCGCTCGGTCTCGCCACGCCGGTCTCGCTGGTCACCGGCATCGGCCGCGGCGCCCAGGCCGGCGTGCTCGTCAAGGAAGCCGCGGCCCTCGAAGCGCTCGCCTCCGCCGACACCCTGCTGATCGACAAGACCGGCACGCTGACGGAGGGCAAACCCCGCGTCGTGGCGCTGGCGCCCGCACCGGGCTTCACCGAAACCGACCTGCTGCAACTGGCCGCCGCCGCCGAATCGCCGAGCGAACATCCGCTCGGTCGCGCCATCGTCAACGCCGCGCGCGACCGCAGCCTGGCCCTGCCGCCGGTGTCGGACTTCGCCGCCGCCCCCGGCACGGGCGTGCAGGCCCGCGTCGGCCATCGCCTCGTGGTCGTGGGTCGCGCTCCGGACACGGCGGGCTACGGCACCCTGCCCGGGGCCACGGTGGTCTGCGTGCTCGTCGACGGCAGGTTTGCCGGCACGCTCGCGTTGACCGACACGATCAAGGCCTCCGCCCCCGCCGCGCTCGCCGAACTCCGCCGGCTCGGCCTGACAATCGTCATGGTCAGCGGCGACCGCAGCGCCGCGGCAAAGGCGGTCGCCGAAGCGCTCCACCTCGACGGTTTTCATGCCGACGTCACGCCGGCCACGAAGCAGGAACTCGTGCGCGTCCACCAGATGCGCGGCGAGCGCGTGATCTTCGCCGGCGACGGCCTCAACGACGCGCCCGCGCTCGCCGCCGCCGACGTCGGCATCGCCATGGGCACGGGCACGGACGTCGCCATGCACAGCGCCGGCCTCGTGCTCGTGAAGGGCGACCTCGCGGCCCTCGTGCGCGCCGTGCACCTGAGCCGGGCGGTCATGCGCAACATCCGGCAGAACCTCTTCTGGGCCTTCGCTTACAACACCGCCGGCCTGCCGCTGGCGGCGGGCGTGCTGTTTCCGTTCACGGGCTGGCTGCTCAGCCCGATGTTCGCCGGAGCGGCGATGAGCCTCAGCTCGATCACGGTCGTGAGCAATGCGTTGCGCTTGCGGCGGCTGAAACTCTGAACAAATTGCCCGGAACCCGGTCCCTCCCGGGCCAGTCCCAACCCCCATCATGAACCACCGTCTTTTCCGCACCCTCGTGCTCGCCACCAGCCTCGGCTTCCTTGCCGGCTGCCAGACCGTCGAAAGCCGCATCCAGGAGAAACCCGAGGTCTTCTACAAACTAGACCGCGAAACCCAGGACAAGATCCTCCAGGGTATCATCGACATCGGTTACACCGAGGACATGGTTTACCTCGCCCTCGGCGCCCCCAGCGAAAAACGCGAACGCGTGACCCAGGACGGACGCACGGTCACCTGGATCTACAACACCTACTACACGCGCTACGACGGCCGCGAACACGTCGGCTATTACCGCCGGGTCTATTATGATCCGGCCCTGAGAAGCTACCGCGTGCACTACCGCCCGGTGTTTACGGACGTCTATCGTGATGAGAAGGAGGAGCGCATCCGCATCACCTTCCAGGGCGGCAAGGCGACCGTCATCGAGCAGGCCAAGGATTGAACCGTGCGGGCAACCGCCCCCCATCACCTTGGAAAACACAAATGAGCCAACCGCTAATCCACGCTACTAATCGCTCATCCTAGAAACTGAGATTGGCGCTGAGATGGCCGCGTCCGGAGGGTGTCACCACCGCGGGCAGGTTCTTGAGCGTCCAGCCGTAGGCGGCGCGGAGATTGAAGCGACCGCCAAACCGGTAGTTGAGACCGAGACCGGCCGAGGCGAGCTCCGTCGTGTCGCCGCCCGGGCCTTGCGTGCCGAGCACGGCGGCGTCGAAGAAGGCGAAGCAGTCGGCCTGATCCCGCTTTTTCAGAGGGGAAAAGGCGGGAAAATGCAGCTCGTTGGTGAGGACGAGTCCGTCGTCGCCGAAGGCGCTGCTTTCGCGGTAGCCGCGCACGGCGGACGAACCGCCGCCGTTGAGCTGCTCCGTGCCGAGCAACGCACCGCTGGCGAGCTGGGCGCTCGCGAGGGAGGTCCACGAGAAGCCGCGGGGCAGCCGCTGCGCAAACTGCGCCTCCAGCTTGCCGTAGGCATAGGTGGCCTTGGCGCCGGCGCGCGAGACGCCGAAGGCCGCGTCGTCGTTGCGGTTGGTGAGACCGCCGGGGCTGGCATAAAGCGAGGCCGTCACGGCCAGGTTGCGCGTGTCGCCGCGACGGGACAAGGAGAGCACGGCGCCGACCTGGGCCACATGCGTGACATTGTTCGAGACCGGGATGGTCGCGAACTCGAGGTTGTTGTCGGAATACTTGAAGGCCGCCGCAAATGAAAGATGCCGCGTCCAACCGCCGGCGGTCTTGGCCAGCGGCACGCCATGGCGCAGGCCGGCCTGCCAGGAGGTTCCTTCCTGGGTCAGAGGCGCGGGCAGCGCGGACTCGATGGTCGAGTAGGAACCGAAGACGGTGAGCGAGCGGCCGGAGGCGAACGTCGTGCCGTAGTTCGCCGAATGGCCGATGGAATGCTCGAGGCGGGGATCAGCCGACAGGCTGTAGCCGAGCGTGTCGCCGCGGCCGAAGGCGTCGCCCCACGACCAGCCGGCCGTCACGCGGTTCTCGTCGGTCACGGCGGTGCCGGAGTTGTTGTAGCCCGCGGTCACCTGCCAGGGTTTGGTCTCCTGCGTGCGGAGCACGAGCCGGGTTGTGCCGGCCTGCGAGCCGGGCTCGGCCACGATCACGACACGGCGGTGGGGGTTGCGATTGAGCCGGTCCACGCCCGCCTGCACCGCGACGGCGTCGATCTCCCCGCCGGCGGCGAGGGGCACGGCGTCGCGATACAGCGCTTCGGGGTAATACCTCGCGCCTTCGACCGCAAGGTCGCCATCCAACCTCGCCGGCGAAGCCACCACCCGGATCACTCCCGCGCTCACATCCTGCGGCGGCACATAGGCGATCCAAAACAGGCGGCCGTCGGCCTGCAGCGCCGCCCGGACGGCGGCGGCAAGGCCATTGACCACGTCCGGCGTGATCGGACGGCCGAGGAAGGCGGCGATGTCCTTCGTGGCGGCTCCTTGCGGAAATCCCGGGAGACGGGAGGCATCGATGCCGGACGTGGTCTCCGCTGGGGCCAGCGCGGCGCCCGAATCGTCGGGTACCAGCACGATGGTGCGAATGACCGCCGGCGGCGGGCTGGAGGAATTGTCCCGTTCAGGTTGCGCGACAGCCCTCGGGGTGAGCGTGAGGAACAGCAGGACGGCAAAGGAAATGAATTTCATGGGGAATCCTGTCGGTTGGCAGCCTATGATCAGAACCGCTGGTAGGTTTCACTCAGCATCTGCTGCATCACGATGAACAGCTCCTGTGCATCGGCCCGGGTGTCCCCGAGGTTCGTCAGTCCGCCGTCCGTCGGGTTTTGCACCAAATTAATCAGCCGGTCCTCCGCCGGGTCGCGCCGGGCGACGCCAAGGTAGAGCGCCGCGACGTTGTCTGCCCCGGCATCGACCTTGGTCAGGTCCCTCAATTTCTGGTTTCGGAGCTGATCCAGCAAAACCGAAACCCGGGTCGTCATGGGCAGGATCTCCTTCGGCGGACTATATTCGCCCCCCTGCGTTCTGACATCGGTCAGCATGTTCACAGCGAGCAACACGGCCAGCGCCGTCCGGGCGTCGGAGTCGTTGGCAAAGAGCTGCGGATCCCGCTCCAGTCGCGAGGACGTCTGCTTATTTGCCTCGTTGAGGGTGACACACCACGTCAGTTGCTCCGGGGTCAGCAGTTGATCCAAGCCGTATTTCACTATCAGGAATTCCACACTGCCGTAGGCAGCGAGCCATTTCAGCACGGCTGGTATCATTTCCTGCGACATCGACTGGCCCAGCTTATAGCCTCCTCCCACGACGATCCTGTTGATATCCCTGTTCTCCTCATACTCCTTGAATACCTGCGACAGCTTCTCCTGGCCTTCTTCAAACTGGTTCTGGATGCCGATGGGTATCGTCGCATTGATGATGACCTTGCCGGGATCCACCGGGACCGGATTGAGCGTGAGCGTGCCGTCCACGAGTTTGAAATCGTAGGCGGCGTCCGGCAGCCCGCCGGAAGTCACGACCGGACGGATCACGTAGTCACCCGCGGGACTCGCGTTCGAAAGGCTGACAGACGTGAGCGTGGTCACGCCGTTCACGACCGACCTCCTGAAGGTCTCATACCCGACGCTGAAGCCGACCAGGCCCGGCGCCCAGCCGGACAAAGAGTGACCGAAGGGCGGAACGACCCCGGCGATGCTCGTCAGGCTGTCCGCCGTGATGGTCAGCAGCCGGCGGGTGACATTGAGGGTGCCCGGGATGACCTGGGCCACGACGTAGTTCTGCGCCGTGCCGGTGCTGGCGTAATTGAGCGCATAGGTGCCGACCGCCGTGGCGCTGGAGAACGCGCCGCCGAAATTGACCCCGTTCAGCACCGCAGGCGTGTCCAGCCCGCGCAGGCCGGTCAGGGTAAAGCCGGGGGACGGAATCACGTTGCCATAGGCACTGGTGATGTCGTTGACGCGGAAGACGAGCGGTGCGGGCGTGACGGTAAGCGTGCCCGGGATGACCTGGGCCACGACATAGTTCTGCGCCGTGCCGGTGCCGGCATAGTTGAGCGCATAAGTGCCGGCCGGCGTGTTGTTGAAGAAAGTGCTGCCGAAGCTGATGCCGTTCAACACCGAGGCGGTGTCCAGCCCGACCAAGCCGCTCACGGTAAAGCCGGGGCTCGGGATCTCGTCGCCATAAACCGCGATGACATCGCTGACGCGGAAAATAAGCGGAGCGGGCGTGACGGTGAGCGTGCCGGGGATGGTCGTGATCGCATAGTTCTGTACGCCACCGCCACCACTGGCGCCGATCTCGTAGGTACCGACGGGCGAGGCGGCGGTCGCGGGGGAGCCCCAGGCATAGCCGGTGAGCACCGCGGCCGTGTCACCGTTGCGGAAGCCCGTGAAGGTGGGCGTGAACTCGGGATTGGCCGCACCGTAGGTGCGCGAAAGGTCCGCAAACGTGGCCGTGAGCGGCGCCTTGCTCACGGTGAGTGCCGAGAAATTCGCCAGGGCGTCCTCGAAAACGTAGTTGCCGTGATTGGCGGTCAGCCCGCCGCCGTTGATGGCCCAGTTGCCCGTGTTGCTTGCCGCCGTCGCCGGCGAGGTGAAGGTGAGCGTACCGGTCGTCGCACTGGCGAGCGTGTCGCCGTTGACGAAGCCCGTCACCGAGCCGCCGAGCGCCGGGTTGGCGTCACCGTAGAGACGCGAGGCGGCGGTGGCGACGTAGGTCAGCGTGGCGGGATCAATCCGGAACGTGCCGTTGACGTAGCTGAGGCTGTGCGTGGACGAGGCCGCGCCGGAAGGCACGATGATGTAGGCGCCGACGTTGACGGCCGGGCCACCCTGGATCGAAAACGTCGGCAGCATCGTGAGATCCGCCGCCGTGCCGCCGGCATAGGAGGCGGTGAAGGTCGGATCGGCCTCGCCGTAGAACCGGATGAAATCGTTGGCCGTGATGGTGAGCGTGAGCGTGGGACCACCGCCGGCGGCGCTGTAAAGGACGAGCGTCACGGCGCCCTGGGGATCATCCGGATATCCGACGCCGTCGAACTGCGTGTAACCGGTCAGCCCGCCGAGCGTGAAGGCTCCGGTCGTGTCCGAGCTGTAAAGCAGGCGTCGCCCGGTCCCGGCCAGCAGATCGGCGCCGGCCTGGTTGATCAGCACGCCGCCGGTCGAGGCAAGCCTCGTGACACCGGAGGCGGTGATCACGGATTCGCCCATACTGTCGTCGACCAGGGTCAGATCGCCAGCGGAGGAAAGAGTGACATTGTTCGCGGAGCCGATCATCACCGCGGCCTGCATCGGCGTGTCGCTGTGGACGGCCACATTGCCGGTGAAGCCCACGGGGTAGGGATCCGCCCCGTCGGTGTTGAGGATGAAACGGGCGATGGCGTTGGCCGGATTGGTCGCGGTGAATGATGTGGCCGGACCGCCCAGGCGTTGGTAAACCAACTCGCCCGTTTCCACCGGCCCGTTCAGTGCGACGATCGGGGATCCGTGCAGACGGATCTGGCTCGCGGCAATCGTGGCTCCGGCGGCGGTGGTCAGGGTAGTGCCCGTGCCAGAGCCGTAAAACAGATCGAGAACGCTGCCCGCAGAGCTAACGAGGGAGATGCTTTCATTGATCGTGATCGTCGGCGCTTGGAGCGACAGGTTGGTATTGGCAACCCCACCGTCCGCCACGACGATCGGTGCGTTCACCGTCAGCGCCTCACCGGCCTGCAGGAACACCCTGCCGGTCCCGGTCGTGAGCAGACCGGTGATGATGTCGGCTCCGACCGTCTGGTCTCCTGGATCTTCCGAACTGAACCACTGCCTGTCGGCGAGCCCGGCGGGCGTCGCTCCGCCGCCCGCCACGATGGTAATCGTCTCCGGATCGAGGAGCAGCGTGCCGGACCGGCCGGCCGGGGCCAGCAGATCCGCGGTGCCGTGGAAGCCGAGCGTTCTTTTGCCCGAGACCTCCGCAAATCCCCCGTCGCCGCCCTCTGCGCCGCCGCGGGCGGCCAGGCTGCCGGCGTAGCGGGTGGCGCGATCGGCCCAGACAATGACGCGTCCGCCGTCACCGGTCGCCGACGACGCGCTGGCGTCGAGCGTGGCGGTGCGGGTGATCTGCGTGTTTGTCGCGTTGGCCACGGCGGTGTTTTTTCCCTGGTAGTCGCCGCCGACGAGGATTTCGCCGCCGGCGCCATCAGACGTGCGCGCCGTGACCGAGCCGCTGACCAGCACGTTGCCGCCGGACGCCGTGAGGAGGATGCGGCCGTCGGGCAGGTGCTCCACGCCGGTGGCGTGGATTGCGCCCGAATGATTCACGGCGAGGTCGTAGATGCTGCCGCCGGCGGCCTCGAGCTGCACCCGGGCCGCAGCGATGACTCCGGAGTTTTCAAGACCCGTTGCCACCGCCGTGTCCGGCAGATTGAATTTCACCACGAACGCGGAAGTGTCCTCGGGGGCGAGATGCACTTCCGTGCCGGCACCAAGCCCGGCGGTGCCGCTGGCCGCGGTGATCTCGCCGGCGTTCTTCACCGTGTGCGCGAGCAGCAGCACGCTGCCTTCGCGGGCGGTGATCCGGCCGAGGTTCACGACGCCGGCGGCGCTGTCGCCCTTGAAGGCAAGCGGACCTCCCTTGAGGAAATCGGCGTCGGCCACGTCGAGGGTCGAGGCGAGGAAGGCGGCGGTGTCGATCACGGCCCCCTGCCCCACGAGGATGCCGCGCGGATTGATGAGAAACAATTTTCCGTCGGCCTGGAGTTGCCCGAGCAGCTCGGTTGGATTGCCGCCGGTGACGCGGGCGAGCAGCGCGGCGTCGGGACCGGACTGAAGGATCCGCACGACCTCGTGCGGAGCGATGTCGAACGACCGCCAGTTCATGATCGCGGCCTGCGAGGCCTGGTCGAGCGTGAGCCGGGCGCCGTTGAAGGTTGCGCCAACCTGTCCGGCCACGACCTGCCCGCCCTGCGGCAGGGCGATGGCGTGCGGCGGCAGCACGGCCAGCGGCAACAACGTCATCAAGGCAACCGGCAGGGAGAAAAATCCGGTGTGCCGGCGGAAAAAGTCGAAAAACCTCCGCCGAGGCAGGGTTCGTTTGCAACTACAGGCGCAGACCGACGTGGAATGATTCATAGGGGGTGGCTCGTGCACCCGACAGGGCCGACGCCGGCAGCACTCTATCAATCATCACAGATACCGGCCACCCCCTGATCCGGGGGAAAATCGGGAATTTACCCCCGTTTAGCCGGAGCGCAGCCAAAGTGCCATCAAACCCGTGCGTCCGCGCACCCCGTATTTGCGCAGGATTTCCTTCACGTAACCATGGGTGGTGTGCGGGGATTGGCCGAGCTGCATGGCGATTTCAGCTTCGGTTCGGTCCGTAAGCAGCAATTGGACAACCCTTCGCTCCGTCAGCGTCAGCGACCGGACAGCCACCAGCAGCCCGTGGCTGAGCATCAGCTCGCGATGAAACCACTTCAATCCGCGCATCGTGTAGGTCGCCCACTCGACATCATTCGCGGTAAAACCATGGTCGGAGTCGTACCGATCCAGCAGCAGAAATGATTCGGCATCCTCATTGACCGGCACCGCCACCCACATCCGGTCCACGATCCCCTGGCCCTCGAAGATGAGCCGGTAGTGCGCGGTCCGGCGGAACGCGGCAAAATCGACGAACCCGTCGCGCAGACGGTGGACGCGCAGCCGCCCCATGGTGGCGGTCAAGGCCACCGTGGTCAGCGCCGGCGCGCTGGTCTGCTCGCGGACCAGCCTTTCATTCCGCGCATGGTTTTCCGGCGTATCCCAAAACTGGCGGACCGCCAGCCCCCGCCAGCCATGCTGAAGATCACGGCGGGCATGCACACCGCGCATCAGCCGGGCGGCGCCGACCCAGACCAGATCACGGGCGCGCAGCCAGCCGGTCATGCTGATCATCAGGTGCCGGAGCGCCTCGTCGCACCGGGCGGCGGAAAAATCCGCCAGTTCATCCCATAGCTGGTGGGATTTTTCCATCTGAACGTGCGTGAGCATGCTTGGGCGTGGGGGCTGGACAATCAGACGACGCCCGGCCGCACCTCAATCCAATTTGCTGCGGGCATACCCGGCTCCCCTGCCCCTGGTCCTGCCTTGCCGGCAAACCGGCTGGAGCCCGCGCGGCGCGCACTCAGAAGCCGAGCTCCCGCCAGAGCACCGAAAGCACGTTGCGCACAAAGCGGGTCGCCAGCGCCTCATGCGCCGCATAGACCGTCACCCGCCCGCGCCTCACCCGGTCGCCGGTGATCGCACCGCCGTCGTCGATGCGCAACCGGACGCCATAAACGGCGCGCTCCGGCACGAGCTGGTTGTCCACGCGGCGAGCCGGAACCGCCCCGCCATGCGCGACCGTCAGCCATTCGCGTCCGATCGCACGTGACGCATCGCGTTCGATACGCTCGACGGTGAGCGCCACCGGATGTTCCTCGGCCCCCTCGGGCAAAAACCAGGCCTTCGCCCCTTCGGAAACCAGATGGGCGTCCTCCTCAGGCAGGAGCGCATGGACCACCCAGGCTCCCTCACCCACCAGCACCCCGATCCGTTCCCCCCGCCTGAGCCATTCACCCTCCTGCGGCAGCGGGGTGGCGGCGCGAAAACGACCTGCGAACGGAGCCACCGGCTCCAGCCGGGCCAGCGAAATCCGCGCCTCCTCGATCCGCGCATCGAGCGTCTCGAGCTGGGCCTGCAGCACGGGCACCTTCGTTTGCTGCTGCGGGTTCAACGAGGCGCTCTCGATCTCGGCCAGCAGCCCCGCGCGGCGCTGTTCCGAGTCGAGCAGCTGATGCCGGGCCTCGTCGGAGGACAGCTGCACCAGCTTCGCGCCGGCGGCAACCGGAGCGCCGTCGGCAAACGGCAGCCGGACCAGCTGTCCGGCCTGCGGCGCCACCACCACGTATTCCTGCCCGGGCCGGAGTTCGCCGCCGAGGTGCACGCGACGCGGCAGCGGGACCGCCATCAGGACGATCGCCCCGGCCAGCCCGGCCAGCAGCCAGCGGACGCGCAGCCGGCGGGCGATCGCCGCACGCCGCTCATACCATGTTTTCAATTCGGACACGATCGGCGCGATTATGAACCACACCATTTCCACCGCGAAAAGGACAATCCCGAGCGCCTTTAAGAAGAAGTGGTAGACGAAGACCGCGATCGCCGTGAACACGACCAGCCGGTAGAGCCAGATGAAGATGGCCAGCGCGACCAGCCCGCGGCGCAGGTTGCGCCCGAAATACTCCGGCGGCGGATCACCCAGGCCGAACAGCGTTTCCCGCAGCCACCAGCGGGCCAGGGCGAAGCAGCGTTGATGCAGGTTGGGAAGATCCAGCGCATCGGACAGGAGGTAGTAGCCGTCGAAGCGCATGATCGGACTCAGATTCACCATCAGCGACTTCACCCAGGTCACCGCCGCGACCACCAGCACCGCGGACCGGAGCATCCCGTCCGGCAAAAGCGTCCAGGCCAGTGTGGCCCACACGGCCAGGCACAGCTCCGCCAGCATGCCGGCCGCGCTGATCAGCAGGCGGGGCCGGCGCGCGGTCAGCCGCCAGGCCTCGTTCGTATCCGTGTAGGCGACCGGCGTGAGCACCAGAAACGCGACGCCCATCGCCGGCACGCGACACCCGAAGTGCGTCGCCACGAGCCCGTGTCCGAACTCATGCACCACCTTCACGCCGACCAGCGCGGCCAGAAAGGTGAGGATGCCGTCGAAGGAATTGAATCCGCTCAATGCCGCCACAAATCCGCTCCACTGGCGCGCGAGCAGCACGAGGCCGACAACCAGGGCGAGGGCGGTCAGCCGCCAGAACAGCGGCCGGAAAAGGAATCCGCCGATCGCCGCCAGACGCCGCAACAGGCGCTCCGGCCGGATCAGGGGCACGCGAAAAAAGAGATAATTGTGCACCAGCCACATCCACCAGGAGGCGCGCCCGGCCGCCGCTTCGCGGGCGAGCTGGGCCGCGGGTGCGTCACCGGCAAGGCGCAGCAGCCGGTTGGTCCGGACAAATTGAAAGACAGCCGCCACATCCTCGAGGGCGGGCGAAAGCGGCGTCTGTTCGCCGATCTGCCGGGCGATCAGTTCGGGATCCTCCAGCGACCAGCGTTGCAGCACCTCGAAGGTCAGCCAGTCGATCCGGTAGAAACGGTTGCTCGCCGGATCATGCAGCGTCCAGCTCGGCTGGCCGTCGTGCAGCCGGGGGCCCTCGTGCAGGGTCAGTTCCTCCCGCAGGGGGGCAAGCCGCTTCGGCTGGAGCTGGATTGTCAGCATGGCGGCGCGGCCGGGACCCGGGCGTCAGATGCCGAAATATTCCCGGACCGTCGCGATCGGCCGCCGGAAAACCCAGTAGGCCAGAGGCACGAGCCGGCCGCTCAGCCGCACCGTGCCCTTGAGGCCGACGCGGTGTCCGGCGGGCGCGTCGAGCGCCGCACGCACGCGATAGGCATAACTGCCGTCCGGCCGCGCCACGGCATCGAAGCCCACGGATTTCACCCGGCCGTCCACCGCCTTCAGCGGGCTGGCCGACAGATAGAGTTGCGCCGGCGCGCCTTCGGCGAGCGGCACCGCATCCCCGGCCGGCAGCCAGGCCTCGATCTCCACCTCGTCGAGCCGGGCCAGGCGCATGATTGGCTGCCCGGTCAGCACCGGCCGCCCGATCCATTCGGAAGGATCATCCACAAAGGCCACCCCGCCGGCCGGCGCCTTGACCGTGCTCCGCTCCAGACGGCCGCGCAGGAACGCAACCTCGATGCGACGCTGTTCCACCACGCCGCGCGCAGCGGCCAGCAACCCGCGCGACCGCGTATCGTTCAACGCCTGCTGGCTGTGCAGGCGCTCCTCGATCTCCGCGGTGCGCAGCTGCTCAAGCGCCACGTCGAGCCGGCTCGAGATTTCCGCGCTGTCGTAGGTGAAGAGCGTCTGGCCGGCGACAATCGTCTCGTTGGTCGCGACCTCGAACGTTTTCAGCACCCCGTCCAGCGGCGCGCGGATCACGACCGGGCGGGCCGGCACCAGTTCACCGGGCGCCAGCACGGAAAGCCGCACGGGACAGACCGCCACCGCGACCGCGAGCCCCGCCCAGAGCAACGGCTTGCGGCGCATGCGGCGGGGCAGCCGCCGGAGGGCCGCGCCCAGCGTGCGATACCAGGTGGGACGGTGCACAGCCCGCCAGGCGCAATGCCAGGACCCCACCCACTCCTCCAACAGGCGCCCGTCAATCGGACGCCAGGCGAGCGGGCGCGCAAACAGCAGTCCGCCGGCCGCCGTCGCCTCGCCCGGATTGGTGAAGGGCACCCAGTAGGCATGCGCGGGCAGCCACTCCTCCCACTCCTGCGCGAGATCCTGCGGGAGATCAGCCGCACGCAGCGCCATCGCCGGCCGGACGGCCAGTTCCCCGACCACCCGACCCAGCCACAGGACGTACGGGGCATTGGCCTCGACCTCGGTCAATCCCGAGAGCGCCACCACCCCTTCGTCCCGCACCCAAAGCGCGGCCTGCTGATAGGGGGTCAGCAGATGCGAATCGTTGACGGCGATAAAACGCAGGGTCGCCGACGACTCCGCCGTCCGCGCGCGCCGGATCAACTCCAGAAGGCAGTCGATCGGCCCGGGCGGGGCGGCGGGTTTGGGCGGCGGTTCGTGCACGGCATCCGCGGGTCAGGCAAACGTCAGCGCCGCGCCAGCGTCAGCGACGAACCCTGACGCTGGAGGAAGGCCATGCGACGGATCTGCTCGCTGAAACCGACCTGGGCGCGCGGCTCCCCCTGGATCGAGGCCACCCGGCCGACGTTGAACCGGAAGATCGCCTCGGCCTCGCGGCCGTTCTGATCCCGGGCCACCACCTTGATGACCAGCAGTCCGGTGAACCCGGAGGGCGGCACGCCCTTGAAGGTGCCGGTTTCGCCGTCGAACAACAGCCACGAAGGCAGCGGCCGGCCGTCGGTGAGCACCGCGGAGAGCGTGATCTGCGCATCCGAATTCGAGTGCGCAAACGCATCCGACGGGATGGTGAAATTGATTTCGGAATCCGCTTCGTTGAACTGGTCCGGCACTCCCTTGAACAGTTGCAGCGCTTCGGTCTGGGAGGGCACGACGGCAACCGGGAATCCGGTGGTCGTGACCACGAATTCCTCGACCGCGAATCCGGCGATGCCGCTGAGACGGCCGCCCAAGCCATCGCCGCCCGACAGATCGGATGGCAGCGACTCGCCCGGAGGCGGCACCGGCACGATCGGGGTTTCCCCGGCCGGCGGACGCGGCGTCGCGGGAGGAGGCACGACCGGATCCCCCGGCAGCACCGGCGGATTCTCGACCGGCGGGATGAGATCGGTCACGCCCTTGATCGTGATGCTGATCGTCGCCGTGGCCGTCTGCCCCGACGCATCGGTGATCGTATAGGTGAAGTTCTCACCGAGAACATCGCCGGTATTCAGGCCGTCGACGGTGGGATCGCCGCCGTTCAGCGTGTAGGTGTAGGAACCGTCAGCCCGGATGACCAGGGTGCCGAACGTTCCCGTGAGGGCGGCACCCGAGTCGCCCACCGCAACGGAAGTCCCGCCCGTGCCGGCCGAGGTCACTCGCACCGCGCCTTCGCCCGAGTCGTTGGCCAATACGTTGCCTGAACCCGACACGTCATCCTCACCGATCGTCAGCACATCGTTCCCGGCGCTGGCTTGCGCGGAGCCGACCAGATATCCGCGCGTCCCCGTGGCGGTGGCCGTGTTGCCGGTGGCCGTCGTGATCGCCACCGAAGCCTCGATCGTCCGATCGGCATCCGCCGCCAGATCGCCACCCGCCACATTGATCGCAAACGTCCCGTTCAAGACCGTGCCGGTGTAGGTCTGTCCGTTGACAACCAATGTAACGACATCGCCATCGCGGGCCCCTGTCGCCGAACCCGTGATCGTCACCGTGCCGGCGGCCTCGGTCACATTCACCAGATTGTCGGCGGTCACACTGTTGATCGTGAGCGACGCCGTCGGCGGCACCGTGTCCACGGCGTAGGTCTTCGTCGTTGTGGCCACCGCACTGTTGCCCGCGGCGTCCGTGGCAGTCACAGAACCCGCAATCGTCTGGTCAGCGTCAGCTGCCAGGTCCGAACCCAACACGTTCGCAATCGAGAACGTGCCGCTGGAGACCGTTCCGGTGTAATCCGTTCCGTTGATCGTCAACGTCACCGCGTCGCCATCACGCGCGCCCGTCACCGTGCCCGTGATCGTCACCGTGCCTGCAGCTTCCGCCGCGTTCACCACGTTGTCCGACGTCACGCTGTCGATCGTAATCGTGGCCGTCGGCGGCACCGTATCCACGTCGTACGTCTTTGTCGTCGTCGCCGCCGCACTGTTGCCCGCGGCATCCGTCGCCGTCACCACGCCGTCGATCGTCTGGTCCGCATCAGCCTCCAGGTCGGAGCCGGACACGCTCGCAATCGAGAACGTGCCACTCGAAACAGTTCCGGTATAATCCGTTCCGTTGATCGTCAGCGTCACCGCGTCGCCATCACGGGCTCCCGTCACCGTGCCGGTGATTGTCACCGTGCCCGCAGCTTCGGCCGCGTTCACCACGTTGTCGGCCGTCACGCTGTTGATCGTGATCGTCGCTGTTGGCGGCACCGTGTCCACGGCGTACGTCTTCGTCGTCGTGGCCACCGCACTGTTGCCGGCCGCGTCCGTCGCCGTCACCGCGCCGTCGATCGTCTGGTCGGCATCAGCCGTCAGGTCGGAACCAGCCACATTCGAGATCGAGAAAGTACCACTGGAAACGGTTCCCGTGTAATCCGTTCCGTTGATCGTCAAGGTGACGGTGTCGCCATCGCGCGCGCCGGTCACGGAACCCGTGATCGTCACCGTGCCTGCAGCTTCCGCCGCGTTCACCACGTTGTCCGACGTCACGCTGTTGATCGTGATCGTCGCTGTTGGCGGCACCGTATCCACGTCGTACGTCTTCGTGGCCGTGGCCACCGCGCTGTTGCCCGCGGCATCTGTCGCCGTCACCGCGCCGTCGATCGTCTTATCAGCGTCAGCCGTCAGGTCAGAGCCGGACACGTTGGCGATCGAGAAGATTCCCGAGCTCACCGTACCGGTGTAATCCGTGCCGTTGATCGTCAGAGTGACCGTGTCGCCATCGCGCGCTCCCGTCACCGAACCCGTGATCGTCACCGTGCCTGCGGCTTCCGCCGCGTTCACCACGTTGTCGGACGTTACGCTGTCGATCGCGATCATTGCCGTCGGCGCCACCGTATCCACGGCGTAGGCCTTCGTCGTCGTGGCCACTGCGCTGTTGCCCGCCGCGTCCGTCGCGTTCACCGCGCCAGCGATCGTCTGATCGGCGTCGGCCGCCAGGTCGGAGCCGGACACATTGGCAATCGTGAACGTACCGCTAGAGACCGTTCCCGTGTAATCCGTTCCGTTGATCGTCAAGGTGACGGTGTCACCATCACGGGCTCCCGTGACCGACCCGTTGATCGTCACCGTACCTGCAGCTTCCGCCGCGTTTACCACGTTGTCGGACGTCACACTGTCGATTGTGATCGTGGCTGTCGGCGGCACCGTATCCACTGCATAAGTCTTCGTCGTCGTGGCCACCGCGCTGTTACCCGCGGCATCCGTCGCCGTCACCGCGCCGTCAATCGTCTTGTCCGCATCAGCCTCCAGGTCGGAGCCGGAGACGTTCGTAATCGAGAAGGTGCCGCTCAAGACAGTTCCCGTGTAGTCGACTCCGTTGATCGTCAAGGTCACCGTGTCACCGTCACGCGCTCCGGTTACAGAACCGGTGATCGTCACCGTGCCCGCCGCCTCGGCCGCGTTCACCACGTTGTCTGACGTCACGCTGTCGATCGTAATCGTGGCCGTCGGTGCCACCGTGTCCACGGCGTAAGTCTTCGTCGTCGTGGCCACCGCGCTGTTGCCCGCGGCATCCGTCGCCGTCACCGCACCGGCAATCGTCTGGTCGCTATCGGCCACCAGGTCCGAACCAGCCACATTGACGATCGAGAACGTGCCGCTCGAAACGGTTCCCGTATAGTCCACGCCATTGATGGTCAACGTGACGGTGTCACCATCACGGGCTCCCGTGACCGACCCGGTGATCGTCACCGTACCTGCAGCTTCCGCCGCGTTCACCACGTTGTCGGACGTCACGCTTTCGATCGTGATCGTCGCCGTTGGCGGCACCGTGTCCACGGCGTACGTCTTCTTCGTCGTCGCCACGGTACTGTTGCCCGCGGCATCTGTCGCCGTCACCGCGCCGTCGATCGTCTGGTCGGCGTCAGCCGTCAGGTCGGAACCGGAGACGTTCGTAATCGAGAAGGTGCCGCTCGAGACAGTTCCCGTGTAGTCGACGCCGTTGATCGTCAAGGTAACGGTATCACCGTCACGCGCGCCCGTCACCGAACCGGTGATCGTCACCGTGCCTGCGGCTTCCGCCGCGTTCACCACGTTGTCGGACGTTACGCTGTCGATCGCGATCATTGCCGTCGGCGCCACCGTATCCACGGCGTAGTCCTTCGTCGTCGTGGCCACCGCGCTGTTGCCGGCCGCGTCCGTCGCCGTCACCGCGCCAGCGATCGTCTGATCGGCGTCGGCCGCCAGGTCGGAGCCGGACACATTGGCGATCGTGAACGTGCCGCTAGAGACCGTTCCCGCGTAATCCGTTCCGTTGATCGTCAAGGTGACGGTGTCACCATCACGGGCACCCGTCACGGACCCCGTGATCGTCACCATGCCCGCGGCCTCCGCCGCGTTCACCACGTTGTCCGACGTCACACTGTCGATTGTGATCGTTGCCGTCGGCGGCACCGTGTCCACGGCGTAGGTCTTTGTCGTCGTCGCCACCGCGCTGTTGCCCGCCGCGTCGGTGGCAGTCACCGCACCCGCGATCGTCTGGTCGGCGTCGGCCGTCAAATCGGAGCCAGCCACGTTGGCGATCGAGAAGCTGCCACTGGAAACGGTTCCCGTATAGTCCACGCCATTGATGGTCAACGTGACGGTGTCGCCATCGCGAGCTCCCGTGACCGACCCCGTGATCGTCACCATGCCTGCAGCTTCCGCCGCGTTCACCACATTGTCGGACGTCACACTGTCGATCGTGATCGTCGCCGTTGGCGGCACCGTGTCCACATCGTAGCTCTTCGTGGTCGTCGCCACCGCACTGTTGCCGGCCGCGTCCGTGGCGGTCACAGAACCCGCGATCGTCTGGTCGGCATCGGCCGCCAAGTCCGAACCAAACACGTTCGCAATCGAGAACGTGCCGCTGGAAACGGTTCCCGTGTAATCCGTTCCGTTGATCGTCAAGGTGACGGTGTCGCCATCGCGCGCGCCCGTCACCGTGCCCGTGATCGTCACCGTGCCCGCAGCTTCCGCCGCGTTCACCACGTTGTCCGACGTTACGCTGTCGATCGTGATCGTCGCCGTCGGCGGCACCGTGTCCACGGCGTACGTCTTCGTTGTCGTCGCCACGGCACTGTTGCCCGCGGCATCTGTCGCGTTCACCGCGCCGTCGATCGTCTGGTCGGCATCAGCCTCCAGGTCGGAGCCTGAGACGTTCGCAATCGAAAAGGTGCCGCTGGAGACCGTTCCGGTGTAATCCGTTCCGTTGATCGTCAACGTCACCGTGTCACCGTCACGCGCTCCGGTTACAGAACCGGTGATCGTCACCGTGCCCGCAGCCTCGGCTGCGTTCACCACGTTGTCGGACGTCACACTGTCGATTGTGATCGTGGCCGTCGGCGGCACTGTGTCCACGGCGTAAGTCTTCATCGTCGTCGCCACCGCACTGTTGCCCGCGGCATCCGTCGCCGTCACCGCACCGGCAATCGTCTGGTCGCTATCCGCCACCAGGTCGGAGCCAGCCACATTGACAATCGAGAACGTGCCACTCGACACGATTCCCGTATAGTCCACGCCATTGATGGTCAACGTGACGGTGTCACCATCACGGGCTCCCGTGACCGACCCGGTGATCGTCACCGTACCCGCAGCTTCCGCCGCGTTCACCACGTTGTCGGACGTCACACTGTCGATTGTGATCGTGGCTGTCGGCGGCACCGTGTCCACGGCGTAGGCCTTCGTGGTCGTCGCCACCGCGCTGTTGCCGGCGGCATCCGTCGCCGTCACCTCACCGTCGATCGTCTGGTCGGCATCAGCCTCCAGGTCGGAGCCTGAGACGTTCGCAATCGAAAAGGTGCCGCTGGAGACCGTTCCGGTGTAATCCGTTCCGTTGATCGTCAACGTCACCGCGTCGCCATCGCGCGCTCCCGTGACGGAGCCCGTGATCGTCACCGTGCCTGCAGCTTCGGCCGCGTTCACCACGTTGTCCGACGTCACACTGTCGATTGTAATCGTGGCCGTCGGCGGCACCGTGTCCACGGCATAAGTCTTCGTCGTCGTGGCCACCGCGCTGTTACCCGCGGTATCCGTCGCCGTCACCGCGCCATCGATCGTCTGGTCGGCGTCAGCCGTCAGATCCGAGCCGGACACATTGGCGATCGAGAACGTGCCACTCGAAACGATTCCCGTGTAATCCGTTCCGTTGATCGTCAAGGTGACGGCGTCACCGTCGCGCGCTCCGGTCACCGACCCGGTGATCGTCACCGTGCCCGCGGCCTCCGCCGCGTTCACCACGTTGTCCGACGTCACGCTGTCGATCGTGATCGTCGCCGTTGGCGGCACCGTGTCCACGGCGTAAGTCTTCGTCGTCGTGGCCACCGCACTGTTGCCCGCGGCATCTGTCGCCGTCACCGCGCCGGCAATCGTCTGATCGGCGTCAGCTGCCAGATCCGAACCCAACACGTTCGCAATCGAGAATGTGCCGCCGGAGACCGTTCCGGTGTAATCCGTGCCGTTGATCGTCAACGTCACCGCATCACCGTCGCGCGCTCCCGTCACCGTACCGGTGATCGTCACCGTGCCCGCAGCTTCCGCCGCGTTCACCACGTTGTCGGCTGTCACGCTGTCGATCGCGATCGTGGCCATCGGCGGCACCGTGTCCACGTCGTACGTCTTCGTCGTCGTCGCCACGGCACTGTTGCCCGCAGCATCTGTTGCGTTCACCGCGCCGTCGATCGTGTGGTCGGCGTCAGCCGTCAGGTCCAACCCCAACACGTTCGCAATCGAGAAGGTGCCGCTCGAGACGGTTCCCGTGTAGTCGACTCCGTTGATCGTCAAGGTAATGGTGTCGCCATCACGGGTGCCGGTCACCGAACCCGTGATCGTCACCGTGCCCGCGGCCTCGGCCGCGTTCACCACGTTGTCCGACGTCACACTGTCGATCGTAAGCGTCGCCGTCGGCGCCACTGTGTCCACATCGTACGTCTTCGTGGTCGTGGCCACCGCGCTGTTGCCGGCGGCATCCGTTGCGTTCACCGCGCCGTCGATCGTGTGGTCGGCGTCAGCCGTCAGGTCGGAACCGGAGACGTTCGTAATCGAGAACGTACCGCTGGAAACGGCTCCCGTGTAATCGACGCCGTTGATCGTCAAGGTAACGGTGTCACCGTCACGCACGCCCGTCACCGAACCGGTGATCGTCACCGTGCCCGCAGCTTCCGCCGCGTTCACCACGTTGTCGGCCGTCACGCTGTTGATCGTGATCGTCGCTGTTGGCGGCACCGTGTCCACATCGTAGCTCTTCGTGGTCGTCGCCACCGCACTGTTGCCGGCTGCGTCCGTCGCCGTCACCGCGCCGTCGATCGTCTGGTCGGCGTCAGCCGTCAGGTCGGAACCGGAGACGTTCGCGATTGAGAACGTACCGCTGAAAACGGTTCCCGTGTAATCCGTGCCGTTGATCGTCAAGGTGACGGTGTCGCCATCGCGGGCGCCGGTCACGGAACCGGTGATCGTCACTGTGCCCGCGGCCTCCGCCGCGTTCACCACGTTGTCCGACGTCACGCTGTCAATCGTGATCGACGCCGTCGGCGGCACCGTGTCCACGGCGTACGTCTTCGTCGTCGTGGCCACCGCGCTGTTGCCCGCCGCGTCCGTGGCAGTCACAGAACCCGCAATCGTCTGGTCAGCGTCAGCTGCCAGGTCCGAACCCAACACGTTCGCAATCGAGAACGTGCCGCTGGAGACCGTTCCGGTGTAATCCGTGCCGTTGATCGTCAACGTCACCGCGTCGCCGTCACGCGCTCCCGTCACCGAGCCCGTGATCGTCACCGTGCCTGCAGCTTCCGCCGCGTTTACCACGTTGTCGGACGTCACACTGTCGATGGTGATCGTGGCCGTCGGCGGCACCGTGTCCACGTCGTACGTCTTCGTGGTCGTGGCCACCGCACTGTTTCCGGCCGCGTCCGTAGCCGTCACCGAACCCGCGATCGTCTGGTCGCTATCGGCCACCAGGTCCGAACCAGCCACATTGACGATCGAGAAGCTGCCACTCGAAACGGTTCCCGTATAGTCCACGCCATTGATGGTCAACGTGACGGTGTCGCCGTCACGCGCTCCGGTTACGGAACCGGTGATCGTCACCGTGCCTGCGGCTTCGGCCGCGTTCACTACGTTGTCTGACGTCACACTGTCGATCGTAATCGTCGCCGTTGGCGGCACCGTGTCCACGGCGTACGTCTTCGTCGTCGTCGCCACCGCACTGTTGCCGGCCGCGTCCGTAGCCGTCACCGCGCCGTCGATCGTCTGGTCGGCATCAGCCGTTAGGTCGGAACCAGCTACATTCGAGATCGAGAACGTGCCACTCGAAACAGTTCCGGTGTAATCCGTGCCGTTGATCGTCAACGTCACCGTGTCGCCATCGCGCGCTCCCGTCACCGTACCGGTGATCGTCACCGTGCCCGCGGCCTCGGCCGCGTTCACCACGTTGTCCGACGTCACACTGTCGATCGCAATCGTTGCCGTCGGCGGCACCGTGTCCACGGCGTACGTCTTCGTGGTCGCCGCCACCGCGCTGTTGCCGGCAGCATCCGTCGCGTTCACCGCGCCGTCGATCGTGTGGTCGGCGTCAGCCTCCAGGTCGGAACCGGAGACGTTCGTAATCGAGAACGTGCCACTGGAAACCGTTCCGGTGTAATCCGTGCCGTTGATCGTCAATGTCACCGTGTCACCGTCGCGCGCTCCGATTACAGAACCGGTGATCGTCACCGTGCCCGCAGCCTCGGCTGCGTTCAGCACGTTATCGGACGTCACACTGTCGATCGTAAGCGTCGCCGTCGGCGCCACTGTGTTCACGGCGTAGGTCTTCGTCGTCGTCGCCACGGCACTGTTGCCCGCGGCATCCGTCGCCGTCACCGCGCCGGCAATCGTCTGATCGGCATCAGCCTCCAGGTCGGAGCCAGCCACATTCGAAATCGAGAAAGTACTACTGGAAACGGTTCCCGTATAGTCGACGCCATTGATGGTCAGCGTGACGGTGTCACCATCACGGGCTCCGGTCACGGAACCCGTGATCGTCACCGTGCCCGCGGCCTCCGCCGCGTTCACTACGTTGTCCGACGTCACACTGTCGATTGTGATCGTTGCCGTCGGCGGCACCGTATCTACGTCGTACGTCTTCGTGGTCGTCGCCACCGCGCTGTTACCCGCGGCATCTGTCGCCGTCACCGCGCCGTCGATCGTCTTATCAGCGTCAGCCGTCAAGTCAGAGCCGAACACGTTGGCGATCGAGAAAATTCCCGAGCTCACCGTTCCGGTGTAATCCGTGCCGTTGATCGTCAACGTCACCGTGTCACCGTCACGCGCTCCGGTTACAGAACCGGTGATCGTCACCGTGCCTGCGGCTTCGGCCGCGTTCACCACGTTGTCCGACGTCACACTGTCGATTGTGATCGTTGCCGTCGGCGGCACCGTGTCCACGGCATAAGTCTTCGTCGTCGTGGCCACCGCGCTGTTACCCGCGGCATCCGTCGCCGTCACCGCGCCGTCAATCGTCTGGTCGGCGTCAGCCGTCAGATCCGAGCCGGACACATTGGCGATCGAGAACGTGCCACTCGAAACAGTTCCAGTGTAATCCGTGCCGTTGATGGTCAGAGTGACCGTGTCGCCATCGCGCGCTCCCGTCACCGAACCCGTAATCGTCACCGTGCCTGCGGCCTCCGCCGCGTTCACCACGTTGTCTGACGTCACGCTGTCGATCGTGATCGTGGCCGTCGGCGGCACCGTGTCCACGGTGTACGTCTTCATGGTCGTCGCCACCGTGCTGTTGCCCGCGGCGTCCGTGGCAATCACCGAACCCGCGATCGTCTGGTCGGCGTCGGCTGTCAGATCGGAACCAGTCACGTTGGCGATCGAGAACGTGCCACTTGAAACAGTTCCGGTGTAATCCGTGCCGTTGATCGTCAGAGTGACCGTGTCGCCGTCACGCGCTCCCGTCACCGTGCCGGTGATCGTCACCGTGCCCGCGGCCTCGGCTGCGTTCACCACGTTGTCGGACGTTACGCTGTCGATCGTAATCGTCGCCGTCGGCGGCACCGTATCCACGGCGTAGGTCTTCGCCGTCGTCGCCACCGCGCTGTTGCCAGCGGCATCCGTCGCCGTCACCTCACCGTCGATCGTCTGGTCGGCGTCAGCCACCAGATCCGAGCCGGACACGTTCACGATTGAGAACGTACCGCTGGAAACGGCTCCCGTGTAATCGACGCCGTTGATCGTCAAGGTCACCGTGTCACCATCGCGGGCGCCCGTCACCGTGCCGGTGATCGTCACTGTGCCCGCCGCCTCGGCTGCGTTCACCACGTTGTCCGACGTCACACTGTCGATCGTAATCGTGGCCGTCGGCGGCACCGTATCCACGTCGTACGTCTTTGTCGTCGTCGCCGCCGCGCTGTTGCCCGCGGCATCCGTCGCCGTCACCGCGCCGTCGATCGTCTGATCGGCATCGACCGCCAGGTCCGAACCCAACACGTTCGCAATCGAGAAGGTGCCACTCGAAACAGTCCCGGTGTAATCCGTTCCGTTGATCGTCAACTTCACCGCGTCGCCATCACGGGCTCCCGTCACCGTGCCGGTGATTGTCACCGTGCCCGCAGCTTCGGCCGCGTTCACCACGTTGTCGGCCGTCACGCTGTTGATCGTGATCGTCGCTGTTGGCGGCACCGTGTCCACGGCGTACGTCTTCGTCGTCGTGGCCACCGCACTGTTGCCGGCCGCGTCCGTGGCAGTCACAGAACCTGCGATCGTCTGGTCGGCGTCGGCCGCCAGGTCCGCGCCGGACACATTGGCGATCGAGAACGTGCCGCTCGAAACAGTTCCCGTGTAATCCGTGCCGTTGATCGTCAACGTCACCGCATCACCGTCGCGCGCTCCCGTCACCGTACCGGTGATCGTCACCGTGCCCGCGGCCTCGTCCGCGTTCACCACGTTGTCGGCTGTCACGCTGTCGATTGTGAGCGTCGCCGTCGGCGGCACCGTGTCGACCGGGATGTTGAGGCTGCCGGCAGTGCCGGTGTTGCCGGCGGCGTCCGTGTACCCGGTGCCGATGCTGACCAGCATGGCGGCATCCTCGGTGCCGCTCGCCGGCGTATAGATGACGGTGAACACCTTCGGGTCGGCCGTGGGCGTGAGGGTGCCGAGGCTGCCCGACTCGACGCTGATGTCGGCCACGGTGAAATCCACCGGCGCTTCGCTGAAGGTGATGGTAAGCGTCGTGGTCTCGCCGGCCTTGAGGCTGGAGGGGCTGGCGCTGATTGCGACCGTGGGCGCAACCGTGTCGACGGCGTAGTTGTTGGAATCGACCGTGCCGGCGCCAGGATTGGCGTTGGCGTCCTGGACGCCGCTCAGGTCGAGCGTGATCACATTGCTCGTGTCCTCGACACTCGAGGCAGGCGTCAGGGTCGCCGTGTAGACGACGTTGTTGCTGGTCTGGAGATTCGAAAGCGCTCCGTTCTGAACGTTGAAGGCGGCCAGCGTCAGACCGGTTACGGCCTTGTCGAAGGTGATGGTGACCGTGGCGATGTCGCCGATCTTCAGCGCCGAGTCGTCCACCACGACCGTTGCCGTGGGCGCCACGGTGTTGACCAGGAGGTTCAGGCTGTGGCCCTCGCCGATGTTGCCTGCGGCATCGCCGAAGGACGAACCCGCCACGCTGACGGCCATGGCCGCATCGTTGGTGCTGGCCGCAGGGGTGTACCTGGCGGTCCAAGTGGTCGCGTTGACCTGGGTGAAGTCGCTGAGGCCGCCGGACTCGAGCTGGACATCGCCCTGGGCGAACCCGGACGGCGCCTGGCTGAAGCTGAAAGTGAGCAGCACGGTCTGCCCCGCATACACCGCCGGCTTGTCGCTCGTGATGGTGAGCACCGGGCGGATCGTGTCGATGTCGTAGGTGTTGGATGTGGTGGTGCCGGTACCCGGATTGTTCGCCCGGTCGGTCACGCCGGCGTTGTTGAGGGTGATGACCCGCGACGTGTTCTCGATGTTGTCCGTCGGTGTGAACGTGGCGGTCCAGGTTTTGCCGCCATCGGAGGTGCTGACATTGCTGAGCGTGCCGCCTTGGACCGTGAGATCGGAATTGTCGAAACCCGAGACGACTTCGCTGAAGGTGATCGTGACGAGCGAGGTCTCGCCCTTGATGAGCGACGTGTCCGCGACGACAATGCTGGCGGTGACGGGAGCGACGGTGTCGATGACGAGTTCGTTGCTGGTCTGATCACTGACAGCCGGGGTGGAGCCGCGAGTGGCAGTCACATGGTAAGTGCCGTCAGCGAGTGGAGTCGGGATAGTCAACGACCATGTATTGGTCCCCACCGTAAGCGCTGCGTCGACTCCGCGTGTGTAGGTAACGCCATTGACCGTAACCTTGAACACCTCGCTCGGGCCGATCGCAACACTACCTACCGTGCCGACGATGGTCGGCGTGTTGTCATTGGTCACTTGTGCAACCACCGTCGGCGCGGTAACAATGATGGACGAGGATTGCTGAGAATAGGCGAAGATGGAGCCGAACTGACGGCCGGCTTCACCGCTGGACTGAGCCGCCGTCGAGCCCATCACGATGGTGAGGCTGGTGATCGCATCGAAGTGGGTCTGCACACGGCCTTGGTCATTCAAACCGACGCCAGTATAATTCGTGCTGGTCGATTTTTGAGCGAAACGTATCCGATCTCCGTTGGCGGGAGTGGCATTCAGATCTGTATTGGGCGACCCTGAGGCCAGTTCGTAATAGTCAAACCCGCCGTATTCAACAAACTCAGTGCCATCGATGTCGATCGAGTTGTTATAAAAATCCAGCAGGGTGAGAATATTGTTACTAGGATCGCGAAAAAATATCCGGAACTCGACATTGCCGCCAGCGGCCGTGATCTTGATTTGGGGTGCAAACAGGCCGGTTTCAGGAAAATTGTTGGGAGTCCCACCAACGTCATAATTGAGATTGTAATGGGTGACGCTGTCCGAAGTCGGATTTGGATCATCGATATCTTCAATCGTGGCATTGGTGATACTCACGATCTCGACGTACGCATCAATCTGTGTGCCGGAAACCGTCGCAACGTTGGTGTATTTATAGACCGCCCCCGCCGAGAGAGCGGTGCCGGTGAAAAGAGTGGGGGTGCCAAAATTGAGCGCGCCGCCGCCCAGATCAATGCGCGGCGCATCCAAGAGATGCTTGTCGTAACCCGCAGATTGCAGAGCTTGACCAAACGACATGTCCACCTCGCCGGTCGCGTGTTCGAGATCCCAGTTGCCGCCGAGCGCGCGGTCGCCCGTGGCGTCGATCGAGGCCGCGACATCGGCCCCGGTGAGGCGCGCCAATTCGGCCACGATCGCCCGGCCGTTGGCGGTCGAGGCGAGATCGCAGGACCAGAGCAGGATGTCGCCGCCTTCGCGCAGCGAACCGCCCCACGCGGCGATTTCGCCCGCCTGGGCGGCCAGGATGCCGCCCGTGACGACCGTCTGCCCGAGATGGAGACGACCGCCCTCGCCATGGGTCAGGAACTGGATGGAATTCAGGCCGGTATGCCGGGCCAGCACCTCGCTGACGCGGGCGATCCCGTTGTCGGTCGGATCCAAGGTGACCACCAAGGCCCCCGTTCCTTCGGCCGCCGCCGCCAGTTTCTGCCACTCCACCAGATTTGTATCGATGAAAACGATGTTCCGGACCGAGCCCGGAGCCGGCGCGCCGGGCTCGGCCACCGGCGCCTCCGGCGAAGCCTTGTCACCGGCCTGCGGCTCGTGGACCGGCGCCTTGTCGTGATCCGCGGTCTCCGCATGGATCCCATCGGCGGGGAGTCCCGCGATGTCCGCCGTTCCGCCCGGGCGGCTCGGATCCAATCCGGCCTCAGCGTCGAAAATGAGGCGGGCTTCCAAGGCGAGCGGACGCGGGCGGGCCCGCTGCAAACGCGACTGTTTCGACTTCTTGGCAGAGGGACGGGAGGGCATCGAAGGATCGGCGGCGTTTTCGGGATTCATGGGGGCGGAGGGCTGAAACGTGATTGGGAAACGAAGAGAGCGGGAAGAGAGGTGGAATGAAGGCGGTCAGGGCACGGCGGCGGGCGGTTGCAACGCCACGGAGCCGCTCATTCCGGCCACCAGTTCGGGGTGCTGCCCGACCAGGCCGGCGACGATCTTGACGGACTGGCTGACCGGATCGACCCGCGCGCCGATCGACTCGATCACGGCATCGTAGTCGCGATCCGTCTCGTCGATCCGCAGCCGGAAGCGCTGGCCGACGTGGACCCACGCCAGCCATTTGGAAGGAGCGATGAAGTCGATACGGGGCGACTGTTCGTCGATGATCACCAGCAGCGCCTGGCCGACCTGGACAAATTCATCCTGATAGACGCGCTGCTCCGCCACGCGGCCGGCAAACGGCGCCACGATCCGGCAGCGTTCCAACAGGGCTCGGGCATAGGACAGGTCCGCCCGGGTTTTGCGGACCTCCGCCTCGGCCAGGTCGACCTCCATCTGTCCGGTCGAGTTGAGCTCGAGCAGTCTGCGGTTGGTGCTGAGCGTGCGCTCGGCGGCGGAAAGCGCCGCCTCGGCGCGGGCGACCTGGGCCTGCGGAAGGGAGGCGTCGAAAGTCACCAGCGGGTCGCCGGCCTCGAAACGGCCGCCCTCCGTCGCATGCAGCTCGCGGATGCGGGCGGCGATCTCCGCCGAAAGCAGCGCCTGGCGGCGGGGCGTAAGCTGGGCGCGAACGACCGGCTCCGCCGCGGCGAGCATGGCGGGAAGCAGCATGCTTCCGCCCAGCACGAGCTTGATCAGCGCATGACGGAGGCGATTCACGGCGATCGACGGCACAGGGCGAAACCTGGCGCTCAGTAGGCTGCGGCGGAAGATCCGGAGACCGCCGCTCCCGTGAGGAAGCCGCCACTCTGCCAGGCTCCCATCCAGATCCTGATCCGGCTCGCAATCTGGTCGACGGACTGGTCCTGCAGGCCGGACAGATCGATCTCCATGCCGAGGGTCGACTGCAACGCGCCGCTGGCGGCATGGAACTCGGCCAGCGCCTGGTAACGGCGGAGGAGACTGACGATGGCGGCCGTGTCGGAGGCCACCTTGGCGAGCTGGCTGACGGCCTGGGCGGACTGCCGGTTGGAGGTCTGCTGCTTGATCTGGTCGTCGATGCTCCAGATGCGATCGGCGAGCAGGAGCTGCTTGTACTGGCCGGCGAGGTTGATGCGGGCGATATGCACCTGGGCGATCAACGCCATCTGCGTCGCGATCCGCTTCTGCCGGGCGAGCTCGACCCCGGCGAGCGCGTTGCGGCGATTGGCCGGGAGGGACAGCAGGTTGGTCAGGTTCTGGGAGATCGAATAGGCCGCCTCGTTCCAGTTCTGGTGGATGAGGTAATCGTCCGTGCTCTGGCGCAGGTTGTAGCTGAAGGACAGGTTGGGCAGCAGGCGCGCCATCGACTTCTTCACGTCGACCGCGGCGATGCGCTCGCCGTAGATGCTCTGGCGGAGGTCGGAATTGCGCTGCAGGGCGATCTCCTCCATCTGCTCGGCGGAGACCTGCAGCATCGCATCCGAGCGGGACTCGGCCGGCTCCTGCACCGCGAACTCCAGATCGGAGGGAAGATTGACCAGCCGGGCCAGCGTGACGCGGGCGGTGGAAAATTCACGATCGATGCTGCCGAGCAGCCGGATGTTTTCAAGGATCTGGCGCTGATACCGGAGCTGGTCGACCGGCGACTGGATGGCCTCGCTCTGGGCCTGGCTCGAATCGGCGACCGCGCGTTCGGCCTCGGCCAGCGCCGTGGCCACGTCCTGGCGCATGCGCTGCGCGCTGGCCATGCGCCAGAACGCAATCGTGACATCGCGATTGAGCGCATGCACCGCCTTGCGGCGCGCCTCGGCCGCGATCAGGATGCGGTCGGCGTTCTGTTTCGCGTTGAAGTAGCCCATCGTGAAGTCGAGCAGCGTCCAGCTGACACCGAGGTCGTAGAGCTCCGACTCGCGTTCGCTCGAGATGAAGGGATTGGCCAGCGAGGGCAGGCCGGTGACCGAATCCACGCTGCGAGACACCAGATCCTTGTTGCGGGCGCGATGCCCCGCCACGCCGACGACCTTGGGCAGCATATCGAAGCGACCGCTCTCCCAGGTACCCAAGGCAATGGCTTCCTCCAGCCGCTGGACGCGCTGCTCCAAGTTGTATTTGAGAGCCCGGGCCAGCGCTTGCTCCAGCGTCAACGGACTCGTCAGCGGCTCCACCCCGTCGCGGGCCATGGCATTCGCCTCGCGACCGAGATTCTTGATTTCCTGATCAGTAACAGGCTGCGGTTTTACCGTCGCACATCCACTCAGACCGAGAACGGCTACGCCGGCGAGGGTCAGTCCGAGGGACCACATCATTTTGGATTGGGACACTTTGTTCACTTGGGGAAGATTGGGCCCATAGGACTATTAGGGTGTAATACCCAGTCAATTAAAACCTCTTTTCTCTGGGATAAGCACCTCACTTATGACGCGATCAAGCGCCTAAAACGGACCCAATTTCCGAAAAAAATCAGACCCAATTAATTGGATGAAAGCCTCTTCTCATGAATCTAAAACGCAAATTATGCATAGGGTTAATGCCCTATATTCGACAGGACGGAACCATCAATCCCGGGCATCGCGCATGGTTCTATTTCATGGCCTGAATTCTGAGCTCTAATACCCACTTCTTTCGGATCCAGAGGAATTTTCTGAATTCCTAAAAAACGAGACAAAATGACACTCGCGACGCAATGTCGAATCTCCTCCCGAATCCACAACCAAACCGATCGCGCCTTTACGGCCGGTTCGAGAACGGCGAATGAGTCTCGCGCTTCAGCTCGCGCGTCATGAGCGACATCAGTGCGTCCCTCGGCTTCTTCTCTTGGTAAAGGATCGCGTACACCTCGCTGAGAATCGGGGCGGTGATGCCGCGCTGCGTGCAGAGGTCGTGCAGCGCCTGCGCAGTGCGGTAGCCCTCGACCACGGTCTTGCGGCCCGCGAGCAGGTCCGTCACGGAGGCGCCGGCGCCGATCTGCTCGCCGAACTGGCGGTTGCGGCTCCATGACCCGTGGCAGGTCGCCACGAGGTCCCCAAAACCGCTCAGGCCGTAGAAAGTCTCCTTTTTCGCGCCGAGCGTCTCGCCGACGCGCACCATCTCGGTGAGCGCGCGGGTGATGAGCGAGGCCTTCGCATTGTCGCCCAGCTTCAGGCCGTCGCAGAAACCGGCGCCGATCGCGTAGATGTTTTTCAGGCTCGCGCCGAACTCCGCGCCGGCGAGGTCGTCGCTCGTGTAGAGGCGCAGCGTCGAACCGCTCATGGCGGCCTGCACGCAATCCACGAAACCGCCGGGCTTCGCCGCGGCCAGCACGACGGCGGCAGGCAGGCCCTGCGCCACCTCGGTCGCGTTGGTGGGGCCGGTCAGCGTGGCGACGTTCAGGCCGGGGAAGGCCTGGGCCATGACCTCGCTCGGACGGAGGAACGTGCCGAGTTCGAGCCCCTTCACGAGGCTGACGAAAAGCTGAAGCCGGCCGGCGCCGGCCAGCTCGGCCTGCATGCGGGCACACCACTCGCGCAACGCATGCGAGGGACTGGCGATGAGGGCGACGTCGGCCTCGAGCAACGCGGCGCGCAGGTCGGACGTGACCGCGAGCGCATCCGGCAGCTTCACGCCCGGCAGGTAGTCGCGGTTCTCCCGCGCGAGCTGCATCGTGACGGCGTGCTCCGGACGGCGCGTGACGAGCGACGCATGCTGGCCGCGCCGGGCCAGATGGACCGCCACCGCCGTGCCCCATGCGCCCGCGCCGATGACCGTGAAGTTGAGGGGGCGCGTATCGGGCATGGGACGGACCATCAGGCTTTGAGGAAGGCCGGAATCTTTTCCCCGGCGATCATAGACTCGAAGCTTTCGCGCGCATTGACCAGCTCGAAGCGGCTGCCGGATACGAGCACCTCGGCGGCCTGCGGGCGGGTGTTGTAACGGCTGGCCATGGTATAGCCGTAGGCGCCGGCGCTCAGGAACGCGATCAGTTCGCCCTCGCCGACGGACTGCAGCGTGCGGTCCTTGGCGAAGCAGTCGCCGGATTCGCAGATCGGGCCGACGATGTCGGCCTTGAGGGCCGGGCGGACGGTGTCGCGCGTGAGCGGGACGATCTCGTGGTAGGCCTCGTACATGGCCGGACGCACGAGGTCGTTCATGGCGGCGTCCACGACGAGGAAGTTCTTGGCCGCGCCGCGCTTGAGGTACTCGACGCGGGAGAGGAGCACGCCGGCGTTGCCGACGAGGAAACGGCCGGGCTCGAGCAGGATCCTGAGACCGAGCGGGGCGAGCAACGGCTTCAAGGCCGCGCCGTAGGCTTCGGGCGTGAGCGGGCGCTCGCCCTCGGGCTTCGCATCCCACCAGGCCTGCTGGCCGCTGGCGAGCGCGTCCTGGTAGATGATGCCGATGCCGCCGCCGATGCTGAAATAGGTGATGCCGTAGGTCTGCTTGAGCTCGGCGACGAAGGGCACGACCTTCTCGACGGCCTCGGCGAACGGCGTGATGGAGGTCAGCTGCGAACCGATGTGCATCTGCACGCCGCGGATCTCGAGGTGCGGGAACTTGGCGGCGGCGGCGTAGGCCTCGGCGGCGTGCTTCAGCGGGATGCCGAACTTGTTGTCGCTCTTGCCGGTGGTGATCTTCGCGTGGGTCTTGGCGTCGACATCCGGGTTGATGCGGATGGCGATCGGGGCCTTCTTGCCGAGCTGGCCGGCGACGTGGTTGATGCGGGCGAGCTCGGGCTCGCTCTCGACGTGGAACCCGTAGACGCCGGCCTCGATGGCGAGGCGGATCTCGGCCTCGGACTTGCCCACGCCGGCGAAGACACTGCGGTTGGCCGCGCCGCCCGCGGTGATCACGCGGCGCAGCTCGCCGCCGCTCACGAGGTCGAAGGCCGCACCGAGGTTCGCGAAATGGCGCAGGATCGCGAGGTTCGAGTTGGCCTTCATCGCGTAACAAATCTGCAAATCCAGGCCCGTGAGGCTCGCGGCGAGGCGCTGGTAATTGTCGGCAATCGTCTGCGCGCTGTAGACGTAGGTGGGGGTGCCGTGCAACTGGGCGATGGCGGCGAGATCAACCGACTCGCAATGAAGCTTTTGTCCGACGTAATGGAAGTGGTGCATCGTGGCTGGGTAAAGGTCGCGTGAAAGGTTTCGGCATAGTGGGAAACCATTTGAACGGAAGCGCTATTTTGACGATTTGAACCCTCCCTCATGCCGCTGCCCTTGCGACGTCTGCTGAACCTGCTTCCGCTCCCGCAGAGCGGCGGCGACCAGTATGTCCGGCCGACCTGGCACAAGCCCACGCCCTTCGATCCCTGGCACAGCCAGCCGCCGTTCCGGCCGTTGAACACGCTTCGCGCCGACCATTTCTGCCGCAGCCTCCGCCGCCGGCGGTTGCTGCGCGGGCTGTTGCGCGGCGGGGTGGCCGCGCTCGTCGCGTGGATCGTCTTCGAAAGCGTCCGCGCCCTGGTTTTGTTATAGTCCTGTAACGGCGGGCATTGACGCCGCCTGCGCCGGCGGTTGCATCGAGGTATGACACAATCCTCTGCCGCCGTGGCGCAGTCCCGGGGTGCCCGCGATTTCTGAACGAGCCATGAGTGACGTGCCCGCCCCCCCTTCGCGACTGCAGCGGTTTCTCAACGGCATCGAGCGCGCCGGCAACGCCCTGCCCCACCCGGCCACGCTGTTCCTGATCCTCGCCGCGCTCGTCGCGGTGCTCTCGTTTTTCCTCAACCGCTGGGGCGTGGAGGTCATCCACCCCGGCACGGGCAAACCGGTGGGCGTGGTCAACCTGCTCTCGATCGACGGCCTCCACCGCATGGTCATGGGCGCCCTGCCGAACTTCATCGGTTTCGCCCCGCTCGGCACGGTGCTGGTGTGCCTGCTCGGCATCGCGGTGGCCGAGCACAGCGGCCTGATCGGCGCCGGGCTCCGTCTGACGGTGCTGGCGACCAGGCCGCGCTGGCTGACGTTTGTCGTCGTGCTGGGCGGCACGCTGTCGCACACCGGCAGCGACGTGGGCTATGTGCTGTTCATTCCGCTCAGCGCGGCGCTGTTCCACGCCGTGGGCCGCAACCCGCTGGTCGGGCTCGCCGCCTCGTTCGCGGGCGTGTCGGGCGGCTTCGCGGCCAACCTGCTGCTGAGCACCAGCGACGTGCTGTTGAGCGGCATCAGCCAGGAGGCCGCCCGCCTGCTGCAGCCCGGCTACGTCGTCACGCCGATGTCGAACTACTACTTCATGGCCGTCTCGGTGTTCCTGATCGTCGGCATCGCGTACTGGGTCACCGAGCGGATCGTCGAGCCGCGGCTCGGACGCTACACGGGCGACGTCCGGCCCGAGCCGCTCGCGCCGCTGGGCGCGACGGAAAAGAAGGGGCTGCGTTGGGCGCTCGCCGCCTTCGTCGGCCTGACGCTGGTCGTGCTCGCCGGCATCCTGCCGGAGAACGGCTTTCTGCACGATCCCCAGCAGCCCGGTTTTCTCGGCTCCTACCTCATCCGCGGCCTGGTGTTCTTCATCTTCCTGTACAGCTTCGTCACCGGTCTCGCCTACGGCATCGCCGCCGGCACGATCCGCCGCGACAACGACATCATCAAGGGCATGACGAAGTCCATCGAGGGCATCGCCAGCTACGTGGTGCTGGTGTTCTTCATCGCCCAGTTCGTCGGGTTCTTCGGCTGGACCAACCTGGCCGTGGTGCTCGCGGTGGAGGGCGCGGAATTCCTCCGCTGGCTCGACCTCGGTCCCATCCCGCTGATGATCGCCTTCGTGCTGCTCGCCGCGGTGATCGACCTCGTGCTCGGCTCCGCCTCGGCCAAGTGGGCGGTGATGGCGCCGATCTTCGTGCCGATGTTCATGCTGCTCGGCTACTCGCCGGAGATGGCGCAGGCCGCCTACCGCATCGGCGACAGCGTCGTGAACGTCGTCACGCCGCTGATGACCTTCTTTCCGCTGATCCTGACCTTCGCGCAACGCTACGAGCCCAAGGCCGGCATCGGCACCCTGGTGGCGCTCATGCTGCCCTACTCGATCTGGTTTCTCGTGGGCTGGACGCTGCTGCTCGTCGCGTGGATCGGGCTCGGCTGGCCGGTGGGGCCGGGGGCGCCGCTCTTTCTCGTGAAATGATGATCCCCGCATGAAGGACCTCGCCGACCTGTATCCGTGGATCTCCGTCGCCGCCATCGCCTGGGGCGTGCTCGACGTGTTCTTCGGCTACCGCATCTTCAAGATCACGCTGACGGTGGTCGGCGGCCTGATCGGCCTCGCCGCCGGGCATGGCCTCGCCACGGCGGCGGGTTTCGGACCGGGCGCGCAGATCGCCGCGCTCGTGATCGGCGCGCTGCTGGGCGCGGGGCTGGCGTTCCTGCTCTACATCGTCGCGGTGTTCGTGGCGGGCTTCGGCTTCGGCGCCACGCTCGGGGTGATGCTGCTCGCCAACTACCATCACATGGTCTCGTTGCTTACGGGCGCGGTGCTCGGCATCGTGGGCGGCTTTCTCGCCGTGAAGCTGCAGCGCGTGCTCATCGTGCTGTCCACGGCGCTGCTCGGCGCCTTCCGGGCCGTGCTGGCGGCGCTGTACTTCACCCACCAGATCGACTGGCTGTACTACTTCCGGCAGCCCGACCAGATGCCCGCCCTGCTCGACGGCAACCCCTGGATCTTCCCCGCCGTGCTGGTGTTGGCCACGGTCGGCGCGATCGCCCAGCTCGAACTCGGCGGGACCGGCGGGGGCAGGAAAAAGGACAAGGAAGACTAATTCTTGCCCGCCGCGCCGTCCTGCACACGATGCCGGTCTTATGAAGAAGCTGCTCACCCCCCTGCTCCTCGTCCTGGCCGTGCTGTTCGCCGGCGGTTGCACCAATGTCGCCGAGATCTCCACCCTCGGCCTGCAGGCCGACCTGGTGAAGCTCCAGAAGACATCCGGCGGCGAGGTGCGCATCACGTGGCGGGTGAGAAATCCCAACGTCGTTTCGTATGTGCTCACCAAGAGCATGCTGAAAATCAGCCTCGACGGCGCGCCTGTCGGCCTGGTCAACGATCCGACCCGCTTCGGTCTGCCGACGATGAACCAGTATGAGCTCACCTCGGTGCTGGTGCCCAACGGCCCCGCCGCGACCGACATCATCAACCGGGCCATCGCCAAGGGCTCCGCCGGCTATTCCTTGGAAGCCACGATCTGGATGCTCGTCGTGGACCAGAAATCGGAGAAGTTCGTCCTGACCGCCAGCGGATCGATTCCCGCGACCGCAGAGTAAGGTAGGAAAAATAAAACGGCCCCGGTTTTCACCGGAGCCGGGTTGGAGGCAGCTGTCTGCGGAAACAGGCTTTCAGGCCGCGGCACGCACGCGGGCACTCACAGGGCGGCCGAGCGAAGCCAGCGGCAGGCGGATCGGACGGGCCACCGTGAGCGGACGCGGCTCGCGGCTGTACTGCGCGACGGTCCAAGCCACGAGGGCGGAGGTGAAGAGGATGGCGGTGAAGTCGGCGGCGTCGAAGGGACGACCGCTCGCCAGGGAAGCGAAACCCAGGAGGGTCGCGGTGAGAACGGAGGAGAGAGCGGTTTTCATGGGATTCATCGGTTGATGCCATGAAAACCCGGCGACCCGGAAAAAGTTGCAGACTTTCTCAAAAAGCCGCGCGCCCCCGCGCCGCCCCGCTCAGAACAGCGTGTAGATGAACGGCGCCGCCGAGCTGCCGCTCAGGATCACCAGCACGCCGAAAACGAGCAGCAGCAGCACGATGGGCAGCATCCAGTACTTTTTGTTGTCCATCAGCAGACCCCAGAACTCGCCGAGCACGCCCTTTTCGCGGAGGGGCTTCACGTCGGTGAATTTGGGCGTCGGCTGGTGGCTCATGGATGCGGATGGCAGGGGATTGGGCGCGATCTTTCAGCGCCAGCGCCGCTTGCCAACCGGAATCTTCGGCGCGTGGAGCCTGTGCTCCGTTCTTCGTCAGGACTACGGACGGCAGGTCGCGCGGGCCGGCCGATGCGCGCCCGGGAGTCAGTCAGACTGACCGAAGCCCGCATCCCTCGAGGGCAATAGACCTTGAGCCCTGTTGAGCCGCCTCCATACCCTCCCGGCCTTCCGTGGGTCCCCGCCTCAAACGCCTCCTCAGCCGCCTGCTGCTTGCGCTCTTCAGCGCGGTGCTCGGTCTGGCACTTTGCGAGGGCCTGCTGCGCTTCGTCTACCCGCGCTACCAATACGCCGCGGACTCCCAATACGGGACCAGCGCCACGCGCATCTGGACGCGCCTGCCCAACACCCGCTACCTGCGCCCGCACCCCGACAGCAACCGGCCGCACCTGGTGATCCACAACAACCTCGGCCTGCACCAGCACCGCAACATTCCGCCGGAGACGTTGCAAGGCGCGGTCAATGTCGCGTTCTTCGGCGACTCGTTCGTCGAAAACCTGCGCCTGCCCTCGCCCTGCGCGTTTACCGAGCCGCTCGATTACCTGCTCAACCTCGGCGACCGGCGCTTCAACGTGCTCAACTTCGGAGTCGACGGCTACGGCACCGACCAGGCCTACCTCGCCTACCACGAGTTCCCGGCCCGCGAACGCCTCGACCAGGTGTTCTACGTCTTTTGCTCGAACGACGTCCGCAACATCCGCGAAAGCCACCTGTTCGACCTCGACCCCGGCGGCAAACTGGTGACCCGCCCTGCGCACGCATCCTCCTGGGGGGTCCGCCTGCTGTCCCGCTTTCACCTGACCTACCTCGTCATCGAGGTCTACGACACCCTCGCCAACCGCTCCCGCGACCGCCTCGACCTGCCGGCGTTCATCGAACATGAGCGGCACAAGCAGTCCGCCGACCTGCTGCGGATGGAAAACGATTTTCGCGAGAACCGCACCAGCCCCGAACTCGCCGACACGCTGCGCCTGATGGACACGATCCTCCGGCGCTGGCAACGCGAGGTCGAAGCCCACGGCGGACGCTTCCATGTCGTGATCCTGCCGGTCGAGAGCGAACGTTTTGCCGTCGCCCACTTCACGAACACCGGCTTCCCCGTGATCGATCTCGGGGCGGGCATCGACGCCCTTGCTCCGGCCGCCGGCCGCCACTCCCTGGTTTTCCAAAACGACGGACACTGGAACGAATACGGCAACATGCTCGCCGCGATGTGCCTCCGCCAGCGGATCGGCGCGCTGCAAGGCCTGCCCGAGGCGAGTCCGGCCGACCTGCGAAACGCGCTGAGCGCCTACTATTCCGCCTTCGACGGCTGGAAACCGGACGCCGACACCCGCGCCCCCGAAGCCGCACCCGACGTCAAAGCCGCCATCCGCCGGAAATACACCGCACTGGAATAGGCCCTCGTACCTGGCTTAGGCCCTAGCTGGATTGTAGGGCGGGGTCGCCGAACCCCGCCTCGAACGCGACGTCACCATCGAGATCAGGCGGGGTTCGGCGACCCCGCCCTACACACGGCTCCTCAAAACTGCCGGTAATACCGGCCCGGGTCCTTCACCGGAGGCATTTCCTGCCAATAGGACTTCGCGTCGCTCCGCCCGCCAAGGAACGCCGAGTCGCGGCGACGACGACGGATCCATCCGGCCGGCGTGATTACCAGCACGAAAACCACCGCCAGCACCACCCAAGTCAGCGCGCGTTCGATCGCCCGTGCGGCCAGGTGCCAGCCGACATAGAAGATCCGTGCCCACGCCGGGATCAGCAGCACGCTCAACCCGAGCACCACGCCCGCGAGAGCGAACCCTTCCGCCACCGGCCAGACCCAGCGTCCGGTCTTGAGCCGCAGGAGCAGCAGCCAGACCAGCCCCGCCACCGGCAGACCGCCGAGCAGCGTGAGTCCGAATTTCCGGCACGCCTCCGGCGTGGCCGCCGCGCGCACCTGACTTACCAAGGAATCTTCGCGATCGGGGATCATGGTCAGTCCAGTTGAAAATCCGCGAGGTATGCGGCGCGGTTGACGGAGGCGGCGGGCTGCTCGGTCTTGTGGAGCACGCAGTTCTCCAACACGAGCACGTCCATGTCGGTGTTGAGGAAACAGCGCAGCGCGTCGGCGGGCGAGCCGACGATCGGTTCGCCGCGCACATTGAAACTCGTGTTGATGAGCACGCTGCACCCGGTGTGCCGCTTGAACGCGCGCAGCAGGCGGCAGTAACGCCCGTGCCGCGCCTCATCCACGGTCTGCACGCGTGCCGACATGTCCACGTGCGTGACGGCCGGGATGGTCGAGCGACGGATGTTGATCCGCCGACGTAGGTCGGGGTCGGAGTCCATCTTCGCGCGGTCCACCTCGCTCACCAGCACATCGAGCGCCCGGTTCACGCGCGCGACCTGCAGCATGTACGGCGACAACGGCAACTCCTCGAAATAGTCAGCCACGTCCTCGACCAGCACGCTCGGCGCGAAGGGGCGGAACGATTCGCGGAACTTGATGCGCACGTTCATCGTTGCCTGCATCGCCTCGCTGCGTGGATCGCCCAAAATGCTGCGCGACCCGAGCGCCCGCGGGCCGAATTCCATGCGGCCCTGAAACCAGCCGACCACCTTGCCCTCGGTCAGCAGCCCGGCGACGTTGTCGAGCAACTGCGCCTCGTCGGCGATGAAGTGGTACGGCGCCCGTGCGGCGTCGAGCACCGCACGGATCTCGTCGTTCGCGAACCGCGGCCCGAGCAAGGCCCCCTGCATGGCGTCCTCCGGCTGGGCTTGGCGCGGCTTTTCGAGCAATTGGTAATGTAGAAACACCGCCGCGCCCAGCGCGCCGCCCGCATCGCCAGCCGCCGGCTGGATCCAAATGTCATCGAAGATCTTTTCGCGCAGCAGCCGGCCGTTCGCGACGCAGTTCAAGGCCACGCCGCCGGCGAGGCAGAGGTGGTTCATCCCGGTCAGGCGCTTGGCCTCGCGGGCCATGCGCAGCACGATCTCCTCGGTCACCTGCTGGATCGAGGCGGCCAGATCCATTTCACGCTGGGTGATGGGCGACTCGGGCGCGCGCGCCGGGCCACCGAAGAGCGCGGCAAACCGCTCGTTCGTCATCGTGAGCCCGGCGCAGTAGTTGAAATACGACAAATCCATCGCGAAGGAGCCGTCGTCCTTCAGATCGATGAGTTTTTCGCGGATCACGCCCGCGTAGACCGGACGCCCGTAAGGTGCGAGGCCCATGAGCTTGTATTCGCCACTGTTGACGCGAAAGCCCGTGAAATACGTGAACGCGCTGTAGAGCAGGCCCAGCGAATGCGGAAAGCGCATGCTGCGGAGCAGGTCGAGGCGGCTGCCGCGCCCGACGCCGATCGTCGCCGTGTCCCACTCGCCCACGCCGTCGAGGGTGAGGACGGCGGCCTCCGGGAACGGACTCGGAAAAAACGCGCTCGCCGCGTGCGCCTCGTGGTGACGCGTGTAGCAGATCGGCGCCTTGAAGCCCTTGCCCAGGCCCTTCCGGATTTCGCGCGGGAGGTGGAGCTTTTGTTTCAGCCACAGCGGCATCGCCTGGAAGAACGACGCCCAGCCCTGCGGCGCGAAGTGCAGGTAGGTTTCGAGCAGCCGGTCGAACTTCTGGTACGGCTTCTCATAAAAAACCGCATAATCGACGTCGGCCTCGGTCAGTCCCGCCTCTTTCAGGCAATAGCGGACCGCGTGCGTCGGGAAGGCGTGGTCATGCTTGATCCGGGTGAACCGCTCCTCCTGCGCCGCCGCCACGATCCGCCCGTCCACGACAAGGCACGCCGCGCTGTCGTGGTAGAACGCCGAGAGACCGAGAATCGCCGTGGGCTTGGAGCCAGCCATGAAGTCCGAAATCACTAGCCCCTCTCCGTCCGAAGGCGAGCCTTCCAGGGAGTCACTGGCATAAGAAGCGACTCCCTACCCGCCGACCGCGGGTGGCGTGGTTTCCTGCGTTGCGATCGCTGATCCATTCTCTATCAAGAACGACGTTTACTTAATTACTCTTAAGCGCCGCGCTTTCTTGGCGGCTCATGCTCCCCATGCTGCGCCGCCAAGATGCAAGACCACCACGCAGAGTGCATCCCCGCCGCCCTCGCCGCCGACACCGTTGAGAACCTCTATGCTGCTCCACGCTACGGCGCTGGCTCACACCTGGTCCGATCACGGCAGAGGAGGTCGCCTTCGTGTGCGTTCCCTACGAGACGTCAGCCATGGCAGCGGTGCGCGTTTCAACGCTCGTCAACTGTGCGCGCAATGGCGTGCCTGGGTGCGTGGTGCCAGTGGCGCATGAAAACGCTACTGGTTTCGAACTTCATTGAATATCAGGACCGCGGAGCGGGAGCGCCGTCGGTCTTAAACTTGCCACTTCCCTCTTAACTCCAACCGTTGCGATCTCGCTCTTCACTCTATCTGCGGCTTGTCCGGCACGAACGACGATGTCCCGCGCCTGTTCGGCATTGGACGTGGTAAGTGCTCTGTTCAAAAGAACGGCACGAAATGCACGTGATGAGGCGGTCATTGTGTCCTAGGGGTTGATGCGATCAGTCAACAGGAAGTGATAGTTGTTCCAACTCGATTCGTTTCGAAAACGCGGGTAGAAGTAAACGGCATTTCGCCTCAACTTCACCCGAAAAGAACCCACGCTGATTTGAATCGAGGGTCAAAATGAAGGCGCCTTCATCCAGAATGGTCATATTGTGCCGATAAGCGACCATGCTGCACAGTTCTTTACTCTGTTCTGGGTGAAAAAAGTTGAATGTGCCTGCTCTGGCAGCCGCTTCGGTGTCCGGGACGCAGCGGAATGGCTCAGATCCCAGCCATGCCTCGACCACGAGAGAACGGCTGCCGCCAGGGCTAGTTAGCTTCATCATCGCTGCATGGCGATTGCTGAAGCAATCCGTGCCTGTCCCGTCCCACGCGTACACGGCCTCGAGGGTTTTCTCGTCCTCCGCAAGCATGTATATCCCGATCCGCACGCGTTTGGCTGCCTCCGAAAATTTCGCAAAGTATCCATGCAGGACGGTGAGCAGAACGTGGATATGGGATTCTGGATCAAGTGCCTCGACTAACGAACCGCCGTTTTGCCGACGCCAAGCTGCGAGTCGGTTCAGCTTGGCCTTCATTACCTCGCAAAGTAGGGTTTCAGCATCCAGCGCAGCATCTCGTTGCTTCGTCAAATCCGTGATCTCCTTTCGAAGGTCAGTGCTGCGCTTGTCGTTAGCGTTTCGAGCAATGACCATGAGTATCTTGGAACCCACCCCAGCAGCGAGAATGACCCCCATAACGACGAAGCCACTGGCCATGTACTTATCGAAGGCCTTCCACGAGTCGGCCTTCAAGATGTTCGTCGCTGAGGTGATGAGCGAACCGACGGTCACAAGGACCCCGTCGATTGCTACTAGGAGCGTCGGATATCCGTCCCAACTGTACTTTCGGATGAACTTTCTCCCTAGATAGACCAACACCGAACCAGCGAGAATGCCCGAGAGGAAGAAGGCCGCATTTAGCGCCACATTTCCCAAAACAAAATTTTGAGGAGCGACGTTAGGTCCTTGGCCTACTATCGGTACGGACGGGGCGGCGTCGGCAAAATATGAGATCAGTCGGCCTGGGGAGTAGATACAGCGCATTCGTGCTCATGCCTGTTTCCATGGCCCTGGATGATTGGCACGGTTGGACACTGGCTCGCCGGCCGTGAATTACGAGACAAGAATCGTTAGCTACGAATCGCGACGGCTCCGCTTCCAGAGCGGTAACGCAAACCGACGGGTACTTGACGCGCTCGAACCACACAATTCCTGGCACAACGATATTGGGTAGACGTGTTGCCCGCGGTTGAAGGCATTCATTCCCCGCTACCAAAGCGGGTCTATCGCAGCCCTCTCCCTTGGTGTATAACGTGGGCTGAAACAACGACACACATCCTTGGACTTGTTGCCACTCTTGGTTGCCACCCGGCGATCTCGTGAAAACCAAAAGCCGCTTACCTTTATTGGTGAGTGTCTTATATAAAATAGTGGACGCCACTGGCCTCGAACCATTGATACAATATCCGATTACAAGATCGAAGCAGCCACGTCCCTCGAACACAGAGCCTCTATTTCACGTGGTTGACCTCGTGATCGAAATCCGTGATCGCCCAGCCGTACTGAGGCCCGAATCCGTTGCCACCGAGTTCGCCGACGCCAGTAGCCGCGTCGGGTGATCCCGGTGCAGGCAAAATTAAGAAGTAGCACCGAGGCGCGCCTGAAAACCGGAACGAGGGCGTCCCGGCCCCAATTTAACGGAATCAGCCTGCGCCGCCGCCGGCGGCGTTGGAGGCGGGCTTGAGGCTGCTGCGGAAGAGGGCGCCGATGTAGTCGCGGTTCATCCGCGCGATGAAGTCGTGCGAGATGAGCTTCGGGCAGGCGGCGGAACACTCGTACTGGTTCGTGCAGTTGCCGAAGCCGAGCTCGTCCATCTTCGCGACCATGTTCAGCACGCGGCTGTCGCGCTCGGGCTGGCCCTGCGGGAGCAGGCCGAGCTGCGAGACCTTGGCCGAGACGAAGAGCATCGCGGAGGCGTTCTTGCACGCGGCCACGCAGGCACCGCAGCCGATGCAGGCGGCCGCGTCCATCGCGAGGTCGGCCACGGGCTTCGGGATCGGAATGGCGTTGGCGTCGCAGCAGGCGCCGGTGCGCACGCTGATGAAGCCGCCGGCCTGCTGGATCTTGTCGAAGGCGCTGCGGTCGCTGATGAGATCCTTGATGACCGGAAACGGATGCGCGCGGAACGGCTCGATGGTGATCGTGGCACCGTCGGCGAAGCTGCGCATGTAGGTCTGGCAGCTGGCGATGCCGCGGTGCGGGCCGTGCGGCTTGCCGTCGATCACGAGCGAGCAGGTGCCGCAGATGCCCTCGCGGCAGTCGTGCGCGAAGGCGATGGGATCCTCGCCCTTCTTCTCGAGGTCGTCGTTCACGACGTCGAGCATCTCGAGCAGCGACATGTTCGGGTTCAGGTTCGAGGCCTTGTATTCGACGAACTTGCCGGCCGCGCCGGGGCCGGCTTGGCGCCAGACGCGGAGAGTGACCGAGATGAGCTTGGTGGAAGTTTCAGCGACCATGGTGGGGATGTTCGATTTTGGATGCTCGATTTTCGATTTCCGGGCTGGCCGGCGCTTACTTGTAGGAGCGGACGCTCATCTTCGTGAATTCGTAGTTGAGGGGCTCGACGTTGCGGAGGGGATCCTTGCCCTCGCCCTGGTATTCCCAGGCGGCGACGTGGCCGAACTTCTCGTCGTCGCGTTTGCACTCGCCGTCGGGGTGCTGGTATTCCTCGCGGAAGTGGCCGCCGCAGCTTTCCTCGCGGGTGAGGGCGTCGCGGCACATGAGTTCGCCCAGCTCCATGAAGTCGGCCACGCGGCCGGCGCGTTCGAGGGCCTGGTTCATGTTGTCGGCCGAACCGGGGACGTTGACGTTGGCCCAGAACTCCTCGCGAAGGGCGGGGATTTCCTTGAGCGCCTGCTGGAGGCCTTCCTTGGTGCGGGCCATGCCGCAATGCTTCCACATGATCTGGCCGAGCCTCTTGTGGTAATGGTTCACGGGCTCCTTGCCCTTGTTGGACATGAAGCGCTGGACCATGGCGGCGACGCCGGCCTCGGCGTCCTTGAACTCGGCGCGGTCGGTCGAGGGCTTGTTGTTGGGCTTCTGGCCGGCGAGGTAGTCGCCGATCGTGTAAGGAATGACGAAGTAACCGTCGGCCAGGCCCTGCATGAGCGCGGAGGCGCCGAGGCGGTTGGCGCCGTGGTCGGAGAAGTTGGCTTCGCCGAGCACGAACAGGCCGGGGATGTTGGACATCAGGTTGTAGTCCACCCAGAGGCCGCCCATGGTGTAGTGCACCGCGGGGAAGATGCGCATCGGCGTCTGGTAGGCGTTCTCGTTGGTGATCTCGTGGTAGATGTCGAAGAGGTTGCCGTAGCGTTCGCGCACGCCGGCCTCGCCGAGGCGCTTGATGGCGTCGGAAAAGTCGAGGTAGACGCCGAGGCCGGTCTCACCGACGCCGCGGCCTTCGTCGCACATGCGCATGGCGGCGCGGGAGGAGACGTCGCGCGGGGCGAGGTTGCCGAAGCTGGGGTAGATGCGCTCGAGGTAGTAGTCGCGATCCTCCTCGGGGATGTCGGCGGGATTCTTCTTCGCGTCCTCCTTCTTCTTCGGCACCCAGATGCGGCCGTCGTTGCGGAGGGACTCGGACATGAGCGTGAGCTTCGACTGGTAGTCGCCCGAGACGGGGATGCAGGTCGGGTGGATCTGCGTGTAGCAGGGGTTGCCGAAGCAGGCGCCGCGTTTGTAGGCGCGCCAGATCGCGGTGGCGTTGGAGCCGCGCGCGTAGGTCGAGAGGTTGAAGACGTTGCCGTAGCCGCCGGTGGCGAGGATCACGGCGTCGCCGGAGTGGCGGTGCAGCTGGCCCGTGACGAGGTCGCGGGTGATGACGCCCTTCGCGTGGCCATCGACGAGGACGAGGTCGACCATCTCGTGCTGGGTGACGAGCTGGACGCCGCCGGAGCCGACCGTCTTGGACAGCGCGGAATAGGCGCCAAGGAGGAGCTGCTGGCCGGTCTGGCCGCGGGCGTAGAAGGTGCGCGAGACCTGCGCGCCGCCGAAGGAGCGGTTGGCGAGAAGGCCGCCGTATTCGCGGGCGAAGGGCACGCCCTGGCCGACGCACTGGTCGATGATGTTGACCGAGACCTCGGCGAGGCGGTGGACGTTGGCCTCGCGGGCGCGGTAATCGCCGCCCTTGAGCGTGTCGTAGAAGAGCCGGTGGACGCTGTCGCCGTCGTTCTGGTAGTTCTTGGCGGCGTTGATGCCGCCCTGCGCGGCGATCGAGTGGGCGCGGCGCGGGCTGTCGTGAAACACGATGCACTTCACCTTGTAGCCCAGCTCGGCGAGCGTGGCCGCGGCGGAGGAGCCGGCGAGACCGGCGCCGACGACGATGACCTCGTATTTGCGCTTGTTGGCGGGGTTGACGAGCTTGATGTCCGCCTTGTGCTTGCGCCACTTGTCGGCGAGCGGGCCGGCCGGGGTTTTGGAATCGAGTTTGGCCATGGCGGGTAAAAATTAGCGGTGGGCGACGAGTTTGGCGGCGGCCGCGGTGCCGGCGGCGGGTTTGACGGCCCCGGTCAAAATCGCACCGGGGATGGCGAGGTTGCCGAGGAAGTAGACCAGGCAGAAGAGCGCGACAAAGCGGCGGAGGCCGGCGGACCACTGGTGGTTGCGGAGGCCGAAGGTCTGGAACATCGAATCGACACCGTGCAGCAGGTGGAGGCTGAGCAGGCCGACGGCGACGATGTAGAACAGCGAGACGACCGGGTTGGCGAACCCGAGGAACACCATCGAGTAGACATCATGCACGTGGGTGCCGGCGGCGACGACCGGGAAGCCCATCACGTGGTATTCGCCGCCCATCATGTATTCGGGCAGCGCGGTCTTGAAGCTGCCGGCCTGGGCGGCGCCGACCGTGAAGTGGGCGATGTGGTAGAGGATGAAGGCCAGGACCACGAGGCCCGTGTGCTTCATATAGCGCGAGGCGAAGATCGCCTGCAGCCACTTGTTGACGCCGTAGGCCTCGGGACCGCGCGCGGATTTGTTCTCGAGCGCCAGGACGACGGCGGCCCACACGTGGATGCCGACGCAGGCGAGCAGGAAGAGCCGCACGCCCCACAGCGCGGGCCCGAGCGACTGGAGGAAGTGCGCGTAGCCGTTGATCTTGTCGGGGTGGGCGAAGATCTGAAGGTTGCCCACGAGGTGGCCGACCACGAAGCCCACCAGCACAAGGCCGGTTGCCGCCATCAGAAATTTCCTGCCGATTGAGGAGCCAAAAAGCGCGCCGAATGGATTCATCGCTGGTTTGATTGGGGGGAGGCGTAACAGTGAACCGCGCGAAACCGTGCCGCGGTTCAGCGACGATGTAAAGGAGCGCGTCCGCGCCAACCCCAATATTAGCGACCCTGAAGCGAAGCAGAAGACCGCATGCCCGGCCTGCGTGCAATCCGGGAGCGGCGCCGCTTCCGGCCAACCGCTCAACGACGCCCAACCGGCGAGACGGATGACGTCCGGAACCAGCGCCAAAGCCTCCCCTCAAACCGGAATGAATTCGGCGAGGCCGCCTCTGTCGTAAATCCGGCCGAGCGCCGCCGCGGGCCTCGCGGCCGCCGGCTCAGCGTGCGAGCGGTTTGAGCAACGCGAATTTCCCGCTCGCCGCCGGCTGGATGAACTTGCGGCGGAAAAGCGTGACGCGCGCCCCCTCGCCCAGCGCGCCGGCCAACGCTTCCGCGACGGACTCGGGCGCGATCGCCTCGGCCACATACTGAAACTCCCAGCGCTGCTCCGAGACCTGCACGAGGCTCCAGTGCCAGCAGGCGAAGCTTTCCGGCAGCACCGCGTCGATCTCGTAGGTGGAAACCACGCGGCCGTCCGCGCGGAAATGCAGATCCTTTTCGCGGCCCAGGATCCGGTATCCCTGCGGCATGCGGCGCACGATATCGCCGGTGTGGTAGCGCAGCAACGGCATCGCCTCGCGATCGCGCGTCGTCACGTGGATCTGGAACACCTCATCGCTGTCGCCCGCCGCTGCCAGCCCGGACGGCGGACGCCAGGACACGAGTTCGATGAAGGCGTTTTCCTCCACGACGCGCAGATTGTCGGCGAATGCGTCGCCCACGAACAGGTAACCCGCCTCCGTCGAGCCGTAGAGATCCACCTGCGCGGCGCCGGGAAAGGCCTCGGCGATGCGCCGGCTGTGCTGCCGGCTGGCCTTGCCGTAGGTGAGGATCACGGTCTCGACGCTCGGCACCTTAACATGACGGCGGGCGAGCGCCCGCGCCAGCAGCGAGAGGTAAACCGGCTCGCCCTCGACCACCTGCGGCTTCACCGCCTGCAGTTCGCGTGCGATGCGATCCCACTCGCCCTCGGGAAAGGCGAACGGATCGCTCGAAAGGTTCAGGTAGACGGTGCCGTCGAAATACCGGTGAGGAAACGGATGATCCTCGTAAGGACAGAGGTTGCTCGAGCAGCCGACCGGCGCGAGCACGCACTTGCGGTAAGGCCGGTCGGCGTAGCGCGCGAGCACCGGATGCGCGAGGTAGGCGCGCCGCGTCTGCGCGTTCCACCAGCCGTCCTCCATCACCACGGTCATCGGCCCGCTTGTCGTGCCGGACGTGTGCTCGTATTCGTATTTCTTCTGCGCGAAGCCGCGCTCGATCTCGGCGTAGTCGGAGAAGAACGCCGTGTGCCCGCGCTGCACGATCTCCTGTTTCGTCAGCACCGGAATCTCGCGGTAGCACGACCACTGCAGCGGTTCCGCGTGCAGCGGAAACCGGTTTCCATACATCGGGCTGCGCCGGTAGATCGCGCGGATCTCCCGCTCGAGCGCCGCGGGCAGGCGCAGCGCGTCCGGGCCGCCGGCAAATGCGGCGGCGTTGGCAAACTCGGGAGGAAGCGTGGCGGTTTCCATCAGCTGCGCGAGTGAAGCCGGGGCCGCGGCCAAGTCAAACCGGGCGGCTGCACAGCCGGCGCCAATGCGGGGCGAACAGCAGCAGCGCATCCAGCACCATGGCGTGCGTGATGCCGCCCGACTCGGCGAGCGCGAGCACCTCATCCACCGGCTTCGTGAGGATTTCGAATTCCTCGTCGGGATCCCAGTCCAGTTCCGCCTCGCGACGCGCGCCCTCGACCAGCACGAGGTGACAGCGGTTGCTCTGCATCGCGGGATTCGGATGCACCGAGCCGAGCAGGCGGGCCGACGCGCCCACGAAACCGGACTCCTCGCGCAATTCGCGCACGCCGGCCGTGACCGGGTCCTCGCCCGCGTCGATGATGCCGCCCGGGATCTCGAGGGAAAAGTCGTTGATGCCGTAGCGGAACTGCCGCACGAGCACGAGTTGTCCGTCGGACGTGAGCGCGACGACGTTGACCCAGTCGGGCGCGTTGATGACGAAGAAGTCCTGCTCGCGCTCGCGCTTCGGGTGTCGGAAGAACGCCTTCACGACGTCGAAGATGCGCGTGGTCGCGTGCGGTTGCTCGCGCAGCTTATGCCAGCGAAGGGGCGGGCCGGGTTGTTTCATGGCGAAAAAAATGCCTCCGCGACACGAGGTCTGGGAGGCATGAAAAAGTGGACGATGAAAACGCTTAGCGGCGCGGAATGCGGATCTTCTGGCCGACGCGGAGCTTGGTCGGGTCGAGACCGGGATTCTCGGCCTCGATGGCATCCATCTTCACGTTGAACTTGCGGGCGATCTTGGCGAAGGTGTCGCCGGAGCCCACGGTGTAGGTGCCGTCGGCGTTGAGCACGCCGGTCGCGGCGGGAGCGGCGCCGGCCTTGCCGGCGGCGGGAGCGGCGGCGGCGGGCTTCGCCTTCTGGGCTTCCTCGACCTTCGTGATCTGGGCGCGCAGCGTGCCGATCTCGGTGCCGACCTGGGTCAGGGCGTTCTGCACGCCTTCGCGAAGGCCGCGCAGGTCGCCCTCGGTCTTGGTCGTGGCTGCACGGAGGTCACCCTCGATCGTGGCGATCTTCGGGATCTCCGCATCATGCGCGGCCACGGTCTTTTGGACGGTGGAAAGTTTGACCAGGGCCACGATTGCGAGGATGAGGCCGAGGGCTCCGGCGATCACACCCACCAAGGGGAGAACGCTGCTGGAGCTGCTGCTGTCACGGGAAAGAGTGTCCATTTTTTTAAGAGATTGAACCGCTGTATTTAGGGCGGGCCGGAGGGTGAAGCAAGAAGCATTTTTTCACATTTGCACCGACAAGCCGGCCGGCTGGCCACGGATATCCCATCGGGCCAGACACTAACGACAGACGTCTCGCCCGCCACGCAACCATCCAGACCATTGACACGGCCTCGCAGGACGGGTCCCATGCTGGCTTTCCGGGGTGTAGCTTAGCCTGGTAGAGCGCCTGGTTTGGGACCAGGAGGTCGCAGGTTCGAATCCTGTCGCCCCGACCATTTCCCCACCTTAAAACGGGTGGTTTTGGGCATCCTGCGGACAAACGGGCCGGCCTAAGCTGGGCGGCAACCCACCCTGCCCATGCCACCCATCCGCCTGTTCCTGACGACCCTGGCCGTAGTCGGCAGCCTTGCCTCTGCCGTACACGCGCAGACCACCCTTGTCAGTTTCACCTTCGAAGGCACGGCCACCGCCGCGATCGGCGCGTCGCGCGCGACCCTGAGCTGGAATTCCGGCGGTGCCGAAGGCTACGTTGGCACGCTCTTCAACGGCCAGGGCCAGGCCCTGAGCATCGGCAATTTTCAAAACGGCGAATATTTCCAGCTCACGCTGGATGCCTCGGGTTTCAGCGGAATCACGCTCGCGGATTTTCGCGCCAACGGCAGCGCCAGCGCGCCGCGCGACTGGAAGATCAGCTACAGCCTCGCCGGCACCTCAGGCACCTTTGTGGACGCGACGACTTACACGCTCGCGAGCAACACGGCCTCAAATACGACGACGATCGGCGGTTTCGACCTGCCTTCCGGAGCGGACGACAACAGCTCGATCGTCCTGCGCCTGATCGCCACTTCCTCCAACCGCGTCGATGGGGCCGGCGGCGGCGCCAACGGCACCGTCCGGCTCGATAATTTTGTGATCACCGGCACGGCCATCCCCGAGCCTGCGCCCACGGCCTTGCTCGCCGGACTCGCGGTGCTTGCCCTGGCCTGGCGCCGCCGGGTTGCGCCCGCTGCCAAACAAAAAGGCCCGCCGGACGGCGGGCCTGCGTCACTGTAGGATCCGGCGCGGATCACAGTCCGGGACGCGTCGCCACAAGCGACGTGGCGCGTTGCGACCAGGCGCCGGCCGGGTCGATCTTGCCGATCTCGGCCACCAGGCGCTCCACCTCGGCCGTGTTGCCCGCCTCCTTCGCCAGGGCGGCGAGGTGGTAGGCTGCCTCGGCGCGCAATTCCTTCGCCAGCGAAGCGTCGGCGCTGACCGCCTTGAGGGAGGTCTCGGCGGCGGCCTTGTCGCCACTGTTCAGCTGGCTCATGGCGGCGCCCAGCTTGGCGCGCGCAAGCAGAACGGGATTCTTCAAGAGCGCGGCGGCCTTGTTGTAATTCTCGAGCGCCTGACGTTGATCGCCGGCCGCATAGCGCTGGTCGGCGATGCGCAGATGGGCGACACCGGCCAGCGGATGCCCCGCATGGGACTTCGCAAAGGCGGCCAGCTGCTCCGGACGGTCCGCGGCGCGCGCATACTCGGCCCGCACCCCGGCCTCCTGCTGCGCCGCGTAATACTGCCAGCCTTCGCGGCCAAGCACGACCAGCACCGCCACCGCGCACAACACGAGGATCGCGCTGCGGTTCTTTTCCCAGAAGACGTGCAACGACTCCTCGATGCCCGAGTGAGCGGAAGCGGGTTGTTCTGCGGGCTTGTTACCGACGGGTGCAGGGGTGTTCATGAAGCCGGGCACATTGCGAAGCCGTACCGGCGTCCTCAAGGAAAAAGGCGGTGCTGTCCGCGCCGGCCGGCAGCTCTCCCCCGGGCCTGCGCCCGCCCGGAAGCATCCATTGCATGCGCCATGGGCCGGTTTAATACCTTAACCCCGACGGATTTCCCGCTCGCCGCAGGCACCCCCTCCTTTCCTGCTCACGGATTCGATGCCCTCCTCCGTCCGCTCCGTCGAGGCCCCCTGGCTGGCCGGCTGGCACAGTGTCCGCGCACTGCTGCGGCCCGGCCTGGTGCTGCAAGCCGTCGCCATCGGCGTGGTGCTCGCTTATTATTTCGTCCCCGCCGCCGCCGGTTTTTTCGCCGGGCTGGCCCGCTGGCAGACGGAAGGCGGCTTCGCCTTTTCGGCCGCCAGCACCGCCTTGTGCGGAGGCTTGCTGCCGTTTCTCTTCCTCCGCCTGCATCCCGACACGCGACAGGCCAGCGCGTGGCCGCTGGTGTTTTTCTTCGTCTTTTTCTGGGCGTGGAAGGGCGCCGAGGTGGATCTGTGGTACCGCACGCTCGCCCGGCTCTATGGCGACGACGCCGGCACCGGCACCGTGGTGTGCAAGATCCTGAGCGACCAGTTCGGGTTCAATCCGCTTTACGCGACTCCCGTCGGCAACCTCTGTTTTGCGTGGAAGGACGCCGGCTTTCGCTGGGCGCCGGTCTGGGCCGACGTCCGCGCCGGCCGCTGGTATCAACGCAGCGTGCTGCCGGTGCTCCTGGCCGTGTGGTTTCTGTGGATCCCGGTGACGGCGTGCGTCTATTCGCTGCCGCAACCGTTGCAGATGCCGCTCTTCAACATCGTGCTTTGCTTCTGGTCCATGCTCTTCAGTCACATCACCGCGCGACAAAACCGGCGCGCAACCTGAAGCCCGGCAGCGCGGCCGGCGGCTCGGCGTCCGTTCGCGATATGGGCTATGGCGACTTTTCGGCTTTCTGCTAAAATCACCCCATGTCTCCCATTCTTTCCCTGATCGGCCATACCCCGTTGTTGTCGCTGCGCTTCGAACCGCAAGGGGTGACGCTGTTCGCCAAGGCCGAATTTCTGAATCCGTCGGGCTCCATCAAGGACCGGCTCGCGCTGTGCCTGATCGAGGATGCCGAACAACGCGGCCTGTTGCGCCCCGATTCGATCATCCTCGAGTGCACCAGCGGCAACACCGGCATCGCCCTCGCCATGGTCGGCGCGGCCAAGGGTTACGCGGTGGAAATCCTGATGAGCGAAACGGCCAGCGTCGAGCGCCGCCACCTGATCCGGCAGTTCGGCGCCAAGGTCCGCCTGTTCAAACCCGAGCACGGCTATGCGACCGGCATCCAGCTGGCGCGCCGGATGGCCGAGGCCGATCCGCGCTACTTCCTGCCCCGCCAGTTCGAGAATCCGCTCAACGCGCTCGACCACGAGCAGCACACCGCGCTTGAAATCATGCGCCAGATGGAAGGCCCCGTGGACGCCTTTGTGTCGGGTTATGGAACCGGCGGCACCCTTGCGGGCTGCGGTCGCGCGCTGCGCCGGGTGTTTCCCGGAATCCGCATCTGCGCCATGGAACCGGCCGAGGCCGCCATGCTTTCCGGCGAAAGCCCCTGCTGCCACGCCATCGAGGGCGTGGCCGGCGGCTATGTGCCGCCCCTGCTCACCGGCGCGCCGATCGATACGGTGCGCAAGGTCCGGAGCGCGGATGCCCTCGCCATGACGCGCCGGCTCGCCCGCGAATTCGGCCTGCTTGTCGGCACTTCCTCGGGCGCGAACCTCTGCGCCGCGCTTCAACTGGCGGCCGACCTGCGCCCCGAGGCGCGCATCGTCACCATCCTTTGCGACCGCGCCGAACGCTACTACTCGACCCCGTTGTTCGGCGCCGCGCCGGACGTCCTCGACGCGGCGGACGCCGCCTTCGCCTTCGGCATTTGAAATATCCTTCGTCCGCCCTACTCTCACTTCTTCCATGTCCGTCCTTTCGCGCCTCGTTTTCCTGTCCGCATGCCTGCTCCTGCCCGGCCTGATCCAGGCCGCCGGCCCGGTGAAACGGGGCGCGGTCACCGCCGAACTCGTCGCGCATGACGCCTCGATCCAGCCCGGCCGGCCGTTGCTCGTCGCCCTGCGTCTGAAACACGACGCACCCTGGCACACCTACTGGATCAATCCCGGCACCGGTTACCCGACCTCGCTCGCCTGGACGCTTCCCGAGGGCTTCACCGCCGGCGGCATCCAGTGGCCGACGCCCCACATCGTGCAGGACACCAAGGGCAACGTCACGGGCCACGGCTACGAGGGCGACACGTTCCTCTTTGTCGAGATCGCCACACCCGCCGGTCTAGCGCCCGGCACCGACGTGACGCTGCGCGCCGTCGCCGACTGGCTGATGTGCGCCGAGGTCTGCATGCCCGGGGATGCCAAACTCGAACTCACCCTCCCCGTCAAAGCCGAGGCGCCCGCGCCGAACATGGCCGTGGCCCGCGTGTTCAACAACGCCCGCGCCGAACTGCCCCGCCCGCTCGACGGCTGGACGCTGACCGCCGCGCGCGAAGGCGCGACCTTCAGGGTGAAACTTACGCCCGCCGCCGGCACGACGCATCGCCCGGAGGGGCTTCACCTTTTCGACAGTGCGGGCCTCGTGGACTACGCCGCACCGCAGACGATCGCCGAGGAAGGCGGCGCGATCGTTTTCACGCTCGCCGCCGCGAAGGATGGCGATGCCGCCGCGACGCGTCTCGCCGGCGTCATCTTTGCCAAAAATGGCTGGGGCTCCGCGAACCCCTCGCACGGCGCCACCTTCGACGTCACCCTCGGCGCCACGGCCACCCAGGTCTCAGGTCTCAGGTCTCAGGCTTCTCCCAACGCAACCACCGCCACCCCGGATTCCGATCTCCCCACTCCGATCTCCGGTTCCAGCAGCCTTGCCGGAACCCTGCTGCTCGCGCTGCTCGGCGGGCTCATCCTGAATCTCATGCCCTGCGTCTTTCCCGTGCTTGGCATCAAGGTGCTCGGCTTCGTGAACCAGGCCGGCAGCGACCGCGGCAAGATCGTGGCCCACGGCCTCGTGTTCACGCTCGGCGTGCTGCTGTCCTTCTGGACGCTCGCCGGCCTGCTGCTTGTGCTGCGCGCCGGCGGCGCCCAGCTCGGCTGGGGCTTCCAGCTGCAGTCCGCGGGCTTCGTCTTCGGCATGGCGGTGTTCCTGCTCGTCTTCGCGCTCAACCTCAGCGGCCTGTTCGAGGTCGGCCTCTCCGCCACCGGCGTCGGCGGAAAACTGCAGATGCAACAGGGCTACGGCGGCTCGTTCTTCACCGGCGTGCTCGCGACGCTCGTCGCCACGCCGTGCAGCGCGCCGTTCCTCGCCCCGGCGCTCGGCGCCGCCCTGGCGCTGTCCGCCGTCGAGTCCTTTGCCGTGTTCACCGCGATCGCGCTCGGGCTCTCCGCGCCGTACCTGCTGCTGTCCGCCTTTCCCGCCGCGGTGAAATTCCTGCCGCGTCCCGGCGCCTGGATGGAAACCTTCAAACAGCTCATGGCCTTCCCGCTCTACGCCACGGTCGGCTGGCTGCTGTGGGTGCTCGCGGGCCAGACCAAGGACAACGACTCCGCACTGCTCCTGATCGCTTTCGGCCTCGTGCTCGTGGCGATGGCCGCGTGGGTGTACGGACGCTGGCCGAAGCCCGCCGCGCGCGCCGCCGCCGCCGCTCTGCTGCTCGGCGGCGTGTGGCTCGGCTGGCCCAAGACCGCCGAGGCCGCGCCCGCCACCGCCTCGGGTTACGCGATGAAATGGGAACCCTGGAGCCCCGCCGCCGTCGGAGCCGCCCGCGCCGCGGGTCGCACGATCTACGTGGACTTCACCGCCCGCTGGTGCGCCACCTGCCAGACCAACAAGGCCGCCGTGTTCTCCTCCGCCGCCGTGCTGGCCGAACTCGAAAAGCGCAACGTGCTCCTCCTGAAAGCCGACTGGACGAGCAAGGACGCCACCATCACCGCCGAACTGGCGAAATGGAACCGCTCCGCCGTGCCCTTCAACCTGATCTACGCCCCCGGTCAGGCCGAACCCGTGATTTTGCCCGAGCTGCTGACCGCGGGAACGGTGCTGGAAGCCTTGGCCACGACCGGGAAACCGGAAATTTGAAACCTGAGACCTGAATGGTCCGGCCTGAAGATGGCTGGATTTTTTCAGGTTTCACGTCTCAGGTTTCAAGTTTCATCCCCTTGGCCCGCGATCCCGCCCACACGAAATCCGTCGGCCTGCTCCTCGCCGGAGCGGTCTGCTGGAGTCTGGCCGGCGTGCTCTTCAAATACGTGGAATGGCCCGGGCTCGCCGCCGCCGGCGGACGCGGGCTGATCGCGGCGCTCTTCCTCATCGCGGTGTCGTGGCGCTCCCTGCGTTTCACCTGGTCGCCGCTGCAGCTCGCCGCCGCCGCGGGCTACGCGGCGTGCACCGTCCTGTTCACGCTGGCCAACAAGATGACCACGGCGGCCAACGCGATCCTGCTCCAATACACCGCACCCGTCTGGATCGCGCTGCTCGGCGCCTGGTTTCTCGGCGAACGCGCCACCCGCGCCGACTGGCTCACCATCGCGGCCGTCTTCGGCGGGCTCGCGCTGTTCTTCTATGAAGGCATCCAGCTGAACAACGTCGCCGGCCTGCTCGTCGCCCTCGCGGCCGGCGTGGCGTTTGCGGTGATGACGCTGCTCATGCGCAAGCAGAAGGACGGCTCGCCGCTCGAATCCATCATCCTCGGCAACCTGATCGGCTTCGCCATCGGCCTGCCGGCGCTGTGGTCGGCCCCGGCGCTGCCGGCCACCGGCTGGGCCGCGCTGCTGGCACTGGGCGTCGTACAGCTCGGCCTCGCCTACCTCCTTTACGCCAAGGCCATCAAGCATGTCACCGCGCTCGAGGCGGTGCTCATTCCCGTGGCCGAACCGATCCTCAACCCGGTGTGGGTGCTGCTCGCCTTTGGCGAACGCCCCGGCCGCTTCGCGCTGCTCGGCGGCGCGATCGTGCTCGGCTCGGTCACGCTCCGGGCGGCCGCGGGACTTCGCGCGCCCCGCGTCGCACGATGAAACGTTCGCCCGGGTTGCCCGCCTCCGGGAACATCCCGTCCGACTGCGTCGTGCTTCTGCACGGCATCGGCATGCGCGCCTATGTGATGAAGCGCATCGAATCGGCCCTGCGCGCCGACGGCTACCGCACGCTGAACCTTTCCTATCCTTCCCGCCGGATGCCGTTCGAGGAACTCGCTCGCACCTGGCTGCCCGCGCAGCTCGGGATGCATGGCGTCGCGGGCGCCCCGCGTCTGCACTTCGTCACGCACTCGCTGGGCAGCCTCATCGTGCGCAAGCTGATCCAGGAAACCCGCCCTGCCAATCTCGGCCGCGTCGTGATGATCGGACCGCCCAACCATGGCAGCGCCGCCGCCGACATGGCCGAGAGAAACGCCCTGCTGCGGAGATTTCTCGGCGGCAACCTCATGCGACTCGGCACCGGCGGAGACGCCATTGTGAAGACGCTCGGACCGGCCGATTTCGAGGTCGGCATCATCGCCGGAGAAGTGGCCGTCAATCCGATCTTCGGCAAGGTTCTCGGCGGGAAAAACGACGGCGCCGTCACGATCCGGTCCGCCCGGCTCGAAGGCATGCGCGACTTCCTCGTCGTGCCGTACTCGCACACGCTGATGCTCTGGCGCACCGAAGTCGCGCATCAGGTGCGCGCGTTTCTGCACGACGGCAGGTTCGCGCGCCCCGGGCCTACGAAGCCGCCTTCACCGGCGGCCTCAGCTGCAGCAGCACGTTCGCCAGCGTGATCAACCCGCCGCCGGCGAGCAGTTGCCAGGTGAGCGCCTCGTTCGCGTAGTCGGCCCCCGCCCAGCGGGAAAACAGCGCGGGCATGAACAACGCCATGGCCGAGGCGAAAACCGGCTCGAGGCAGTAGATGAGCCCCGCCTCCGTGGCGGTGATGTGCGGCTGCCAGCGGTTCATCAGCGTGAACGAACCGAGCGTGCAGAAAACCGTGAGCAGGCCGAGGAAGCCGAGCCAGGCCGGCGAGCCCCACGGGCGCAGGCAATCGGCCGGCGCGGGCGCGGTGACCGCGGCGAGCCCGCAGAAGACCAGCGCCACCGTCGCGAACATCACGGCCGTGACCGCCAGCGTGCGGTTGCCGGCGTAGCGCCTGTTCTCGAGCACGAAGATCTGGATCATGAAGAACACCGAGCTGAGCAGCGTTTCAAGTTCGCCGCGCCCGATCCGCAGCTCGCGGAAGTCAAAGCGCCCGAGGATCGCCACGCCCGCGAGCACGAGCGCGACACAACCCCACACGACCGGCGGCGGTGCGCGCCGCGCACGCACCGCAACCACGACCGGAATCGTGATCGCGTAGAACTGCGTGAGAAAAGCCGAGGTGGAGGCCGACGTGTATTGCAGGCCGTCCACCTGCAGCAGGAGGCCGGCGCCCAACGAAAGCCCGAGCCACACCCCTTGTCGCAACTCGCCCGCGCTCAGCGTGGCGAGCTGCCTGCGCGCCAGCGGCAGCATGACCGCGGCGGCGAGCACAAAGCGCGAGGCCACGGTGAGCGCGGTGATGAACCAGCTGCTGCTCGCAGGCACGGTCTGCAGCTGCACCTGCCCCATCGCCTTGATGAGCGGAAAGCTCAGACCCCAGAAAAGATTCGCGAGCAACAGACCGGTGAGCGCGCGGCGGTGGGTCGGGTTGGAGGAGCTTGCTTGCAAGCGATGTCTGATGCCTGGATTCCGAATCGCCTGCAAGCAGGCTCCTGCATCCGCAAGCCGGCGCTTTCTCCCCCGGAAAACAAAAACGCCGCGGATTGCTCCGCGGCGTTTTCAAATCGATTGGCGTGCGCCGAATCAGGACAGGTTCTTGCTGACCAGCTTGGTCATGTCGAACATGCTGACCTGGCTCTTGCCACCGAACACGGCCTTGAGCGCGTCGTCGGCATTGATCATGCGCTTGTTCTTCTTGTCCTGCAGACCGTTCTTCTTGATGTAGGCCCAGAGCTTCTTGGTGAGCTCCGTGCGCGGGAGAGGCTTGGAGCCGACAACGGCGGCGAGCTTCTCGTTCGGGGTGACCGGCTTCATGAAAGCGGCGTTGGGTTTACGGGAGGATTTAGCCATAGTGGCACCCGTCATAGAACCCGCGCCCCCCGATGCAACGATTTTCTAGAGGGGAAATCCATTTTCCCAGAGGGGAATCGCGGCCAAAAGGCGCTTGCCAGCCCGGCCCGGCCGGACAGCCTGCGCGGTGTTGGGTTGGTTGTTTGTTAGATTCTACCGCCACGGAGAATTGTCAGGTGAGCGCCAGTGTTCAGTGATGATTTGAAATCCGACAGCCGGAGACGGGCGGCAAGGCAGCAGCATCAGCTCTCTCATCACATGTCAGACAACTCCAAGCTCTACGTGGGGAACCTCCCCTTCGCCAGCACCGCGCAGGACCTCGAGGCCCTGTTCGGCCAGGTCGGCACCGTCAGCGTCGTCGAGATCATCTTCGACAAGTTTACCGGTCGTTCCCGCGGCTTCGCCTTCGTCACGATGGGCAGCGCCGATGAAGCCCAGAAGGCCGTCGAGAAGTTTCACGGTCACCAGCTCGAGAACCGTCCGCTGGCGGTCAACATCGCGCGTCCGCGCGAGGAGCGTCCTCCTGGCGGTGGCGGCGGCTTCCGTGGGGGTGGCGGCGGTGGTGGCTTCCGCGGTGGTCGTGGTGGCGGCGGTGGTTTCCGTGGCGGTGGTCGCGGCGGTTTCCGCGGCGATCGCGGCGGTGGCGGTGGCTTCCGCGGTGACCGCGGCGGCGACGGCGGCTACGACCGCCAGTAAGAACCCGTTCACCCCGGGCATGCTTTCCGAGGCCGGACGTTGCGTCCGGCCTTTTTCATTTCACTCCAGGAAACGCGCGGCCCACGTGGGATCCGGCAGCGGCGTCGGCCGGTACTCGCCGAAGAGCGCATAGCGCGTGCGCGCCACCAGCTTGTAGAACGGATCGCGGCTCCATGCCGGCAGCACGCGCATCCAGGTGACCAGCCGCCACACGCCGCCGACTTCGGCCGCCGCGGCGAGTGCGCCATCGGTCCGCAACCGCGGCGCATGCCGGTCGGATGCATGCCAGTCCGGCACGAAGACCAGCGAATCAAAGTCCTCCGTCGGCAGCCCCCGGGCGCGCAAATACGCCTGCGCCGGCCCGCCCTGCAGCGCGGCAAACCGCAACCGCCCGCGCCGGTCCGTGCGCAGCAACAGCCGCACCATGCGGTTGCACAGGCCGCATTCTCCATCGAACAGCAGCACGGGTTGGGTCGGATCAGCGCTCACAGCAGGGTTCCTCTCAGGATGAAGTAGGCCACGCTGAAGTAAATCACCAGGCCGGTCACATCCACCAGTGTCGCCACGAAGGGCGCGCTCGACGTCGCCGGATCGAACCTCAGGCGCTTCAATCCAAGCGGCAGCATCGAACCCATCAACGACCCCCACAGCACGATGCCCACGAGGGCGGTTCCGACCGTCGCCGCCACCAGCAGGTAGTGTTCGCCGTAGATGCCGCTGAACTGCGCCCACAACACGATGCGCACGAAGCCGATGGCCCCGAGGATCAGGCCCAGCAGCAAACCCGCGACGAACTCGCGTCGCATGACCAGCCACCACCGACCGACCGTCACCTCGCCCAGCGCCATGGCGCGGATGACCAGCGTCGCGGCCTGCGAGCCGGCGTTGCCTCCGGAACTGATGATCAGCGGCACGAACAGCGCCAGCACGACCGCCTTCGCGATCTCGTCCTCGAAATAACTCATCGCCGTCGCCGTGAGCATCTCCCCGAGAAAAAGAACGACCAGCCAGCCGGCGCGTTTTCTTACCATCCGCCCCAGCGCGATGCCGGTGTACGGTTCGTCGAGCGCCTCGCTGCCACCCAGCTTCTGGATGTCCTCCGTCGCCTCCTCCGCCGCCACATCCAGCATGTCGTCGGCCGTCACGATGCCGAGCAGTTCCTGGCCGGGGCCGGTCACCGGCAGCGCGTTGCGGTCGTAACGCCGGAAAACCTGCAGCGCGCGCTCGCGATCATCCTCGGGACGCAGCGTGGCGAAGTTGCCGTCCATGAGCGTCGCCACCCGCGTCTCCGGATCCGCGAGCAGGAAACGGCGCACGCGCACATCGTCGAGCAACCGTCCGGCCTGGTCCGTCACGTAGACAATGCTCAGCGTCTCGCGGTCCACGCCGTGCGTCCGGATGTAATCGAGCGCCTCGCGCACGCTCCATTCCGGCCGCACCGACACGAAATCCAGCGTCATCATCCGGCCGACGCTGCGCGGCGGATACGCCAGCAGTTCCTCGGAGACCCGGCGTTCCTCCGGCGAGAGCAGGCCCAGGATCTGCACCGAAAGCTCCAAAGGCAGCCGGTGCAGGAAGGCCGTGCGATCATCCGGCGGCAGGGCGTTCAGCAACGCCGCGGTCTGCGCCTGCGGCAGGGTGCGCAGGATCGCCTCCTTGGCCGGCTGTTCGAGGTAGGAAAACACCGCCGCCGACAGCTCCGCGGGGCAATGCCGGAAGAGCTGGCCGAGCCGGCCGGCGGACAACTCGGCCAGCAGCGGAGCCAGATCGGAAGGCAGCCCCTGCGTCAGCAGGGCCTTGAGCGCGGCGCCGTCCTTGTTGTCGAGTGCGGCCGAGACCGCGGTCCTGAAACTGCTGGGTTCCATGGGAATCGGGCGAGGCTACCGCCGCCCCCGGCTGTGGCAACCACGGCCGGGCAAGGAAAAATCTTGCTCAGGAAACTCATAATACGTTTATAGTTTCCAAGCATCGAACATGTCCGCCGCTGCCTCACACCCGTCTGCCGTCGCCGAAAATCCCGCCGTCACCCGCATCCTGGGCCAGGCCCGCGAACATTTTTTCTCGCACGGTTATTGTGCCTGCACGATGGACGACCTCGCCGCCGATCTGGGCATGAGCAAGAAGACGCTCTACCAGCACTTCTCCAGCAAGGAGCAGATCATGGGGGCCGTGATCGACGACCTTGGCCGCGACATCCGCGCCTCGGCCGATGAACTGTTCGCCAACCGGCAGCTCAACTTCGCCGAGAAACTGCGCGGTTTTGCCGAGGGCATGGTGGAGCGGCTGACCAAGACCAACCCGCGCCTGCTGCGCGACCTGCAGCGCTTCGCGCCCGACCTGTACCGGAAGCTCGCCGAGATGCGCGAACAGAACATCCCCTACATCTTCGGCCGCTTCATCGAGGAGGGACAGATCGCCGGCCTGGTCCGCACCGACATCGATCCGGTCTTCACGGTCCAGTTCTTCCTCCACGCCATGCACGGACTCGCGCAACCGGCCACGATGGAACGGCTGAACCTCACCCCGCGCGACATCGCGCCGCGCGCCATCAAAATTCTGTTCGGCGGCCTCCTCACCCCCGCCGGACGCAAGGAACATGAAAAGCTGTTCGCCCGCTAAGCTCCTCCCGCTCGCCCTCGCCGCGCTGCTGCTCGCCGGTTGCGGCCGCCGCGAACCCGCCGCCTACCAGGGATACCTGGAAGGCGAGTTCGTCCAGCTCGCCGCTCCGCTCGCGGGCCGGCTCGACAAACTCGCCGTGACCCGGGGCGCACGCGTCATCGCGGGCACGCCCCTCTTCCGGCTCGAACAGGGCGCGGAAGCCGCCGCGCTCAACGAAGCCGCCGGACGCCTGCGCGCCGCGCAGGCCCGGCTGGCCGACCTGAGCAAGGGCCAGCGGCCTTCCGAGCTCGCCGCGCTCGAAGCCCGGCTCGCCCAGGCCCGCGCCGCCGCCGAGCTTGCCACCCGCGAATTCGAACGCCTCACCAAGCTCCACGAAAACCGCGTGGCCTCCGACGACGATTTCGATCGCGCCCGGCTGAACCAGGAAGCCGCCGCGAAACTCACGGCCGAACTCTCCGCCCAGCTCGACACCGCCCGGCTCGGCGCCCGGGCCGATCTCGTGGCCGCCGCCGAGGCCGAGACCGCCGCCGCGCAGGCCGCCCTCGACCGCGCAGGCTGGGCCGTGGCCCAGAAAAGCGTGACCGCGTCACGCGACGGACTCGTCTACGACACGCTCTACCGCGAGGGCGAATTTGTCGCCGCCGCGATGCCGGTGGTCACCTTGCTTCCGCCTGAAAACCTCAAGGTCCGTTTCTTCGTGCCCGAGGCCGGGTTCGGCGCGCTCAAAGCCGGCGACGTCGTGCGCGTGGCCGTCACCGGACGCGACGGCCCGCTCGAGGCCCGCGTCAGCTACCTTTCGCCCCAGCCCGAATACACGCCGCCGGTGCTCTACAACCGCGAGAACCGCAGCAAGCTCGTGTTCATGGTCGAGGCCGTGTTCGACCCCGCCGTCGCCCGCGACCTTCATCCCGGCCAGCCGGTGGACGTCTCGGTGGTCAAGTAGGCCGGCTTCAGAACGGCCTCCGCGCATGAGCTCCCCCTCGGATTTCGCCATCGACGTCACCGGCGTGACCAAGCGCTTCGGCGCCAAGACCGTCGTCAACGGCATCGACCTGCAGGTGCGCCGCGGCGAGATCTACGGCTTCCTCGGCCCCAACGGCTCGGGCAAGACGACCTTCATCCGCATGCTCTGCGGCCTGCTCACGCCCGACGCCGGCACCGGCACCTGCCTCGGTTACGATGTCCGCACACAACAGGCCGACATCAAGCGGCATGTCGGCTACATGACGCAGAAGTTCAGCTATTACGAGGATCTCAGCATCCGTGAGAACCTGGATTTCATCGCGCGCATCTACGACGTGCCCGACCGTCGCGCCACCGTGCAACAGAGCCTCGAGCGCCTCGGCCTGGCCAACCGCAGCCACCAGCTCGCCGGCCAGCTTTCGGGCGGCTGGAAACAGCGCCTCGCGCTCGCCGCCTCGCTCATCCATTCGCCCCGGCTTCTGCTCCTCGACGAACCGACCGCCGGCGTCGACCCAAAGGCGCGCCGCGATTTCTGGGACGAGATCCATCGCCTCGCCGCCGACGGCCTCACGGTGCTCATCACCACGCATTACATGGACGAGGCCGAGCGCTGCCACCGCCTCGCCTACCTCGCCTACGGCACCCTGCTCACGCGCGGCACGCTGCCCGAGGTGCTCGCCGCCGCCAAGCTCACCACCTGGAGCGTGGCCGGCCCCGACCTGGCCGCGCTCGCCGGCGCCTTGCGCGGCCGGCCCGGCGTCGAACAGGTCGTGGCGTTCGGCAACACGCTGCACGCGAGCGGACACGATCCCGCGCGGCTTGCCGCCGCCATCGCCGCGGTGCGCACGCCGGCCCACGAATGCCGCGAAATCCCGTCCAGCCTCGAGGATGTGTTCATCTGCCTCATGGACCACGCGGAGGATAATTTCAAATGAAGGCCGCCTCTCCGGAACCGATCACGCGAGCGCCGTCCTGCCGCACCCTTGGGGACAATCCGCGGGCGGCCGGCCTGCCGGCGCCACGCCTGCGGACGGAGTGGCGCGACCAAGGTCGCCGCGCACCATCGAACCACGGCGCCGCCAGGCATCGTGTCTTCACCCCATGAAACGTTTCTCCTTCCCTCGTTTCTGGGCCGTCGTGCTCAAGGAGTTCATCCAGATGAAGCGCGACCGCGTGACCTTCGGCATGATGGTCGGCATCCCGCTGCTGCAGCTCACGCTCTTCGGCTTCGCCATCAACACGGACCCCAAGCACCTGCCCGCCGCCATCCGTGCCGCCGACCAGGGCCCGTATGCCCGCACGCTCGTGGCCGCCTTCAAGCATAGCGGCTATTTTTCGCTCGTACGCGAGGCCCCGACCGAGGCCGAGGCGCAGCGCCTGCTCCAGCTCGGCGAGGTGCAGTTCGTGATCAACATCCCGGAGGAGTTTTCACGCCGCCTGCTGCGCGGCGAACGTCCGGCGGTGCTCATCGAGGCCGACGCCACCGACCCGGCTGCGGTCGGCCCCGCGGTCGCGGCCTCGCGCGCGATCGCCGACGGCGCGCTCAACCGGGACCTGACCGGCCCGCTCGCGCCGCTGCGCGGCCGGCCGGGTCCCGTGGATTTCCAGGTCCACGCCCATTACAATCCCGAAAACATCACCCAATACAACGTCGTGCCCGGCCTCATGGGCGTGGTGCTCACGATGACGATGGTCGTGATCACCGGCCTGGCCATCACGCGCGAACGCGAACGCGGCACGATGGAAAACCTCCTCGCCACACCGGTGCGCCCGGGGGAGGTCATGACCGGCAAGATCGTGCCGTACATCATCGTCGGCTACGTGCAGATCACGCTCATCCTGCTGGCGGCGAAATTTCTTTTCCAGGTGCCGATGACCGGCAGCCTGCCGCTGCTCTACGCCGTGGCGTTCTTCTTCATCGCGGCGAACCTTGCCATGGGCATCACGTTCTCGACGCTCGCAAAAAACCAGCTGCAGGCCGTGCAGATGGCGTTCTTCTTCTTCCTCCCCTCGATCCTGCTTTCGGGCTTCATGTTTCCGTTCCGCGGCATGCCCGACTGGGCGCAGTGGCTCGGCTCATGCCTGCCGCTCACCCACTTCCTGCGCATCGTGCGCGGCATCCTCCTCAAGGGCAACGGCGTCGCCGAGATCGCGCCGCACCTCTGGCCGCTGCTGCTGTTCCTGATCGCCGCGATGACCGTCGGCGTGAAACGCTACCGGCAAACGATGGATTGAAACTGTAGGGCGGGGTCGCCGAACCCCGCCTTTGTTCGCTGCCAATATCGCGTTCGAGGCGGGGTTCGGCGACCCCGCCCTGCAATTTTCCTGGCGGCTGGCGCTTAGCTCTTGGCCTCGCCTCGCTCCGGCGTGGACGCCACATGCACCGTCTGGGTCGGGAAGGCAAACGACAGGCCCTGGGCCTCGACGACGCGCATGATCGCCAGGTTCAACCGCTGCCGCACCGCCATGTGTTTCGTGAAATCCGGATCCTTGACCACATAAGCGACCCACAGGTCGAGCGAGGAGGCATTGATGTCGCGGAACCAGACCTGCGTGTCGGCGGCGTTCACCTCCGGCTGCGACTCGATCAGCGTGCGGATCTCCTTCACGATCGCCTCGAGCTGGTCGGGCTTCGCGTCGTAGGTCAGGCCGAACACCTGTTCGACGCGGCGCGCGGTGAAGCGCGAGAGGTTCACGATCGCCTCGTTGGCCACGGTGCGGTTGGGAATCACCACCAGCGAGCGGTCGCCGCGGCGCAGCTTGGTCGAGCGCAGGCCGATGTCCTCCACGGTGCCCGTGTGTGCGCCGACGGTGATGGCTTCGCCGACCTTGAAGGGCTGGTCGATCGCCACGACCACCGAACCGAAGATGTTGGCGAGGGTGTCCTGCGCCGCGAGGGCGAAGGCCAGGCCGCCGATGCCGAGGCCGGCGAGGAAGGCCCGCACGTTGGCGCCCATGCTTTGCGCGATCATCAGCACGCCGAACACGAAGACGATCGTGAACAGCGACTTCTTGATCCAGGGCATGAACGGCGCGAGGCCGGACTTCTTCTCCTGCGCCACGCTTTGCAGGTGATCGAGGACGGTATCGAACGCGCGCAGGAACCCCCAGAAAGTCACCAGTGAAAACGCCGCCGTGTAGGCATAGCCGAGCGTCCGGTCGGTCGCCGGGGCGAACTTAAGCACCTTGAGCGCAGCCACGGCACCGATCACCACGATCAGGGCCTTCACCGGCCCTTCCAAGGCGGGGAACAGCTTGTCGTCGAGGGTCGTCTCGGTGCGCGCGGCGAGCTTCTTGAAGAAGCCGAAGAGGAAGGTGGTGACGACCTTGCGCAGCACGTAGGCGATGAGCGTGATGAGCAGCGCAATCGCGTAATGCGTGCTGGTATTGCCGCTGCTGCGGATGTCGAAGGCCTCGAGGATGACGTCCACGAGATGCTCGAGGAAGTCCGGCGCATGCGGCATGTCCGCCTGGCCCGAGGCGACGGCGGCGGCGGCCTGGGTGCTGACATCCGGAGCAGCGGAGGGAGCGGCCGCGGCGCCGGTTTCCTGGGCGACCGCGCCGGCGGCCAGACTGAGGAGAATCAGAAGGAGACGGAGGACTTTCATCGGTCGAGCCACTCAACCGGCGGCACCGGCCTTGTCAAAGATTTCGCCGGGGGCAAACCCACCCGGGGGCTCCGGGAATCTCCTGCCAATCCCCGCTTGCCCCCGGCAAAAAAGCCCACGCAGACTCCGCGGCTCATGACCCTGCCTCTCATCGCCATGTTCAGCACCATGCCTTGGTGGGCTTGGGCGGGCTTCCTGCTTTTCATCACCGCCATGCTCGCCCTGGACCTCGGCGTGTTCAACCGGAAGGCGCATGAGGTTTCCCTCAAGGAAGCGCTGACGTGGTGCGGGGTGTGGTTCGCGCTGGCGATGGCCTTCAATCTCCTCGTGGCCTTGAAAATGCCGGCGACAGAGGTGAGCAAACCCGCCTTGGAGTTCTTCACCGGCTACCTGATCGAACTCTGCCTGAGCGTGGACAACGTCTTCGTGTTCATCGTGATATTCCAGTACTTCCGCGTCGAGCCGCGCTACCAGCACCGGGTGCTGTTCTGGGGCATCATCGGCGCGGTGCTGATGCGGGCGCTCTTCATTTTCGCGGGCGTCAGCCTGATCAACAAATTCCATTGGATCATCTACGTGTTCGGCGCGTTCCTGATCTACACCGGCATCAAGCTGGCGCAGCCGAAGAAGGAGGAGGGCTTCGACCCCGAGAAGAATCCGGCCGTGAAGCTCGCCCGCCGCCTCATGCCGGTCACGAACCGGTTCGACGGCGGCAATTTCTTTACGCGCGTCGGCGGCAAATGGCACGCCACGCCGATGTTTCTCGTGCTGTTGATCGTGGAGACCACCGATGTGATGTTCGCGCTGGATTCCATCCCCGCGGTCATCGCGATCACGCGCAACGAATTCATCATCTTCACATCGAACATCTTTGCGATCCTGGGCCTGCGCTCGCTGTACTTCGCCGTGTCCGGCGTGATGAAGCTCTTCCGCTTCATCAACATCGGCCTGGCCTTCATCCTGGTCTTCGTGGGTGGCAAGATGCTCGCGACCTACTTCGATTTCCATGTGCCGATCGGCTGGTCGCTGTCGCTCATCGCCACCATTCTCGGCCTTTCGGTCCTCGCCTCCGTGCTGATCCCCGAAAAGGCGCCGGAGCACGATTAAGGCCGGTCAAGCGGTGGAGCCTGCGCGGAGCGTTGACTCTTGCTGGAGGGCCCGCGTCTCTGCGGGTCGCTCCGGAGACCCGCTGAAAAGGACGCCCCTGCCCACCGTCCAGCCCGTCCGGCTCTGCCGTCCGTGGCCTTGGCAAACCAAGGAAGGAGGCCGGGCTCCTCCGAAAAAGAAACCGCCGGGGCCTGTAGTCAGGCTCCCGGCGGAGTTGCCCGGTTGTGCCGGGCAGGTCACCCGGCGGCCTACCCCTAAGCCGCCGGATTGATTACTACCCCTGAAAGCTTATTCCATGCCGACCATGGGGCTGATTTAAGGTCGGCTGGATTCCGACTCAATTCACAGCGATCTTACGAGGCTTGAGCGCCTCGGCCTTTGGGAGTGAAACCCGGAGCACGCCGTCCTTGAGTTCGGCGTGGATCTTGTCCGCATCCACGGTGTTGTCGTGTTCGAGCACGAGCTCGTAAGGAGCATCGACCGATTCACGATAGACGGCGGTCCAGCCCTCGGGCTTCTGCCAGGCACGGCGGCCGCGGATGGTGAGAAGGCCTTCCTCGGCGGTCAGTTCGAGACCGTCCTTGGTCACGCCGGGCAGGTGGGCCGTAAGACCCCAAGCTTCGTTGTTCTCGGTGATCTCGTAAGCGGGCTTGAGGGTGAACTCAGGCTCGGTGGAGGCGGAGCGCGCGTCACGATGGTCGCGACGGGCGAAGGTGCGGGAGAGGCGGGGAACGATTTGGTTGAGCAGGCTCATGATGATTTCTCCTGTTCGATTTTTAGGTGGTTGGATGATGGGAGGTTCGATCGGTGGTTCAGTTGACCGAGATGGCGATCTTGCGCGGCTTGGCCTGCTCCTGCTTGGGCAGGGTGACGGTCAGCACGCCGTTTTCGTAGGCCGCGGTGACCTTGTCGGCCTGCACGGCTTCGGGAATCGAGACGGAACGGTTGAGGCTGAAGGTCTCCTCGCCCTGCTTGCGCGAGGCGCTGATGTTCAGGTAACCGTCGACCATCTCGACGTTGATGGCGTCACGGGCCACGCCCGGAAGCTCGGCGCGGACGTAGGTGTTGTCCTTGTCCTCGTAGAGATCCACCGGGAAACGCGGCGCAAAGGCCGGCGCGGCGAAGTCGCCCAAGGCGGACTCGAACAGACGGTCCACTTCGGACTCGAGCGCGCCCCACGGGCTGCGGGCGGCAAGGGCCGGGATCAGGCTGGCGCTGCGGGGATAGGTGTAACGGATGATGCGGTTCATGATGGGATGTCTCCTCTGGTTGTTGGTTAAAGTACGTGTCCCTCCGAATGCATGGCGCGTGCCCGAAGCCGGCGCGCGCGCAACCCGCGTTCTTTTCGCAACTTGCATCGCGAGCGCACAATCCGGGTGGGAAATTCCGGCGCGCTGTGTGACTCGACCGGCGGGCAACTCCGTCACGCCGGCGCTTTTTCCGTGGCTACCCGGCCCGGCCTGCCTTCAATCGCCGCTTCGACCATGAGTTTTGACTTCGATACGCCGATCGACCGTGCCGCCAGCGACAGCCGCAAGTGGCGCAAATACGCGGGCCGCGACATTCTTCCGCTCTGGGTGGCCGACATGGATTTCGCCGCCCCGCCGGCGGTGATGGCCGCCCTGCACCGGCGCACCGATCACGGCGTCTTCGGCTACGCCGGTCCCCTGCCCTCGCTGGTCGACGTCACGGTCGATTACTGCGCCCGCCACTACGGCTGGAAGATCGAGCCCGCCTGGATCGTGTGGATCCCCGGCCTCGTCACCGGACTCAACCTGGCCGCCCGCGCCGTGGGCGAACCGGGCGACGGCATCCTGACCGCCACGCCCATCTACCCGCCGTTCATGAGCGCGCCGGCCAACCAGGCGCGCGAAACCATCGCCGTGCCGCTCGCCGTCCGCACCGACGGGAAATACGAATTCGACTGGGCGGCCATGGAACGGGCGATCACGCCGCGCACGAAGGTCTTCTTCCTGTGCAGCCCCCACAACCCCGCCAGCCGCGTCTTCACCCGCGCCGAGCTCGAACAGGTCGCGGCCTTCTGCGAGCGGCACAACCTCGTGCTCGTGTCCGACGAGATCCATTGCGACCTCATCCTCGATCCGCTGCCGCACATCCCGACCGCCTCGCTTTCCGCATCGACGGCCGCCCGCTCGATCACGCTCATGGCGCCGAGCAAGACCTACAACATCGCCGGCCTCGGGTGCTCCTTCGCCATCATCCCCGATGCGAAGCTCCGGCTGCAATTCGTCCGCGCCGGGTCCGGCATCGTGCCCGAGATGAATCCTCTTTCCTACGCCGCCTGCGAAGCCGCCTTCCGCGAAGGCGAGCCTTGGCGCCAGGCCCTGCTCGCCTACCTGCGCGGCAACCGCGACCTCATCGCCGGGTTCCTCCGGGAGCATCTGCCGATGATCAGGCTCACCCCTTGCGAAGCCACGTACCTCGCCTGGCTCGACATGTCGGCTTTGGGCCTGAAGGACGCCGGCTATTACTTCGAGCAACACGGCCTCGGCTTCGCCGACGGCGCGCAATACGGCGTGCCGGCCGGCCGGTTCGTGCGCCTCAACTTCGGCTGCACCCGCGCCACGCTCACCGAGGCCCTCCGCCGCCTGCAGCGCGCCGTCGCCGCACGCTGAAACAGCCCGGCCTTGCCCCCTTCACTCCACTTCCGGACTTTACATGCACAAGTACCCTAATAGGGTACTTGTGCATGGGACACTTGGGTTCAAGACTCGATGGGTGGATGGCGATCAATGATTCGCTCTTCGCCGCGGGGGATGAAGCGTTGCGGGCTTTGCGGAGGCAGCTTCGTCCAAGGCGCAAGGGGTCCTACAAAACGCTTCGTCCGGGTCCTTACACCCCGATGTGGAATCAATGCCGCATCGAACTTCGCAACGAGCTGAAAGCCCATGGCTCAAAAGTCCGGCTGGCTCGCTACCTGGGTATCACGAAGCAACGCCTGAGCGATTTCCTCGCCGGGCACCGCCGCATGCCCGACGCCGAGGTCACGCTGCAAATGCTGCACTGGCTGGCGGCCAAGCGCTCCGGTACCGACCTTTCCATCTAGCGCGCGCCGACGGAAACCGATTGCCTCCCGCCGACACCGGCAAGGATCATGCCGCATGCGCATCGGGCGTTACGAGTTTCCGTCCAACCTGTTCCTCTCGCCGCTGGCGGGCTACACCAACCTGCCCTTCCGTCTCGTCGTGCGCGAAATCGGCGGCGTGGACTGGACGACGACCGACCTCGTCAACGCCCGCTCCCTCCTCGAGAAGAACCCGCGCGGCCTCCAGCTCATCAAGACCTGCCCGGCCGAGAAACTCCTTTCCGTCCAGCTCTTCGGCGCCGTGCCCGAGGAGATGCGCGACGCCGCGATGATGGTCGAATCGCTCGGCATCGCCGCCGTGGACATCAACATGGGCTGCCCCGTGAAGAAGGTCGTCAGCGTCGGCGGCGGCTCGGCCATGATGACCGAGCTGAAAAGGACCTCCGCGCTCGTGCGCGGCATGGTCGAGGCGGTGAAGATTCCCGTCACCGCGAAGATGCGCCTGGGCTGGGACGACAACAACCTGACCGCACCCGACCTCGCGAAGGTGCTCGAGGATGTCGGCGTGGCGGCGATCTTCGTGCACGGCCGCACCCGCGCCCAGGGTTTCAGCGGCACGGTCAAGCTCGCCGGCATCCGCGCCGTCGTCGAGGCGGTGAAGACCGTCCCGGTCATCGGCAACGGCGACGTGACCACGCCCGAGGCCGCGAAGAAGATGATCGACGAAACCGGCTGCGCCGGCGTGAGCGTGGGTCGCGGCGCGTTCTACAACCCGTGGATTTTCCGCGACACGCGGCACTGCCTCGCCACCGGCGAACTGCGCCCCGAGCCCGGCTACCCCGAACGCGCCCAGGTGATGCGCCGCCACCTCGACCTCATGATCGAGGTGTTCGGCGAGGACCTCGGGTGCCGGCTTTTCCGCAAACCCGCCGCGTGGTACGCCAAGCGCTTCGGCCCGGCCAAGGAGTTCAAGAAAGGCGTCACCCAGTTCGCCACCCGCGCCGAGTTCGAAGCCCTGTTGGCGAATTACGAGAAGTGGCGCGTCCAATTCCTCGATGCCAATGGCGAGCTGCTGCCCCAATTCCGCCTCAGCCCGATGGTCGCCTCCTTCATGCGCGACGCGGACGACCCGGCCGTGATGCGGCGCGACGCCATCCCCGTGCCCAAGGGACCGGTGGACGTATGGTAGGCTGCATCGCTCTCGTAATCGTTCCCCCAATCGAAGGTTGAGTCCGGAGAACGATTGCGCGAAGAGAATGAGAACGATTTTAATGTCGGACCTTCTCCACCTCTGGGGCATCTACCTTGGCACCCTGATCGGCCTGCTGCCGATCATCAACCCGCTGTCCGCCGGACCGACCTTCCTCGCGATCACGGAGGGGGACAGCGAGGAACGGCGCCGCGAACAGGCGCGCAAGGGGTCCATCTACATGGTGGCGATCCTCGTGAGTTTCCTCATCGGCGGCACGTTCATCATGAATTTTTTCGGCATCTCGATTCCCGGCCTGCGCATCGCCGGCGGCATCCTGCTGGTCGGCATCGGCCTGAACATGCTCGGCACCAAGCGCGCCGACCCGAAGCAGGACGCCGAGGAACACGAGGCCGCCCGGCGCAAGGAGGACATCTCCTTCTCGCCGCTTGCCATGCCGATGCTCAGCGGCCCCGGCTCGATCGCGGTCACGCTCGGCTTCACCTCGCTGGCCACGGGCTGGCTCGACTATGTGGCGATCATCGCCGGCATCGTCACCGTGGCCCTGATCACCTACGCGGTGCTTCGCATGTCCGGCGGACTTGTGCGCGTCATCGGGCCGGTCGGCGTGAACGCCATGACGAAGATCATGGGTTTTCTGCTGATGAGCATGGGCGTGCAGTTCGTCGTCAATGGCGTGCTCGCGATCGCCACGGATCCCGCGCTGCTGCGCGGCATCCGCTCCGCCCTCGGCGGTTGAGGCCGCGCCGCAAGGGCGCGGGAAGAGCGGCGCTCAGTTGCGGCGCTCGACCCTGGCGCCCGTCTTGTCGCGGAAGGTGATCACGCGCGTGCCGTCGTCGTAGCGCTCGAACGTGATGCCGAGCTGCGGGTTGATCAGATCGCCCTCCTGGTAAGCGGTGCCACCCACAAAAATGCGCGGATTCGCGCCGCCACGCAGGCCGCTGATCTTGAGATTCTCAACCCAGGCGCGGAAAGCGATGCCTGCCGGGGGAGGCGGAGGCGCCGCAGGTTGCACCGGTGCCGTCACGACCGGCGGGGTGGCAGCCACGGTCACGGTGCCGGCACCCGGAGCGGCCGCCGGCTGAGATGTAGCCGCCGATTGGTCGGCCGACGGCACCTCGCTGACGGGAGCCGCCACGGCGGGTTTGGCCTGTTGTGCCGCCGGCACAGCCTGAGCCTGCGGGGTGGCAGGCGCCGCCGGTTTGGGGCGCGGAGGCGGCGGCGGCTCCTCCGTCATCTGCAGGTAGAAAAACAATCCGCCGCCGAGCACCAGCACCGCGGCGAGGCCGGCGCCACCGAGCACGAGGAGTTTCTTCCGGCCAGGGGCGCCTCGCTTCCTGCCTTTGGCCGCCTTGGCCGCCTCTTCGCTGGCCTCGGCCAGGGCCTGTTTGAGTCCGGGAGGCGGAGGGAAATTACCCGCCCCGGGTGGGGGCGGAAACGGCGCGCGGGACGCCTGTCGGATGGCGGTGATTTCAGCCGGCTCGCCCTTCTCGCCGCTATCCGTCTCAATCACGGGGGGCAAGGGTGGCGGCAGATCCAGCGAGGCCGGCCCGGCGGGGGCAACGGACGGCGGGGGCGCGGCGAGCGACGGAGGGACCGTCTCGCCCGCAGACGCCGCTTTGGGCTTGAGACTGAATTTGGGTTTCGACGCGTCGGCGGAAGCCGTGGGGTCGACGGTCGGTGAAACCGGGGACGGCGTCTCGATGACCGCCGGCGCAGGCGCGGCAACCTCCATCGGCGGTGCCGACAGCTTCGGCTTCATCCTCACGACCGGCGCCTCGGCCGGTGGCGCCGGAACCGGCGCAGCCGCGGGTGCGGGCGGAGGTGACGGAGTCGCGCCAGCGGGCGCAGGCGCCGGTGCAGCATTCTTCGGCCGGAGACGCACGAGTTTCGGCGTCTCGACGGCGGGCGCCGCGACCGTTGGTTCGGGTGCGGGTGCGACCGGAGGAGCGGGAGCCGGCTCGGCCGGCGCAGGTTGCGCCGGAGTCGGAGCGGCGGCGGAAGGGTCGGCTGAGAGCCTGGGCTTCAGGCGGAGCTTGGGCGCGGTCTCGTCGCTCATGGCCGGGCACCGTAGCATTTTCGGCGGAGACCGGAACAAAAAAGAGTGGGCCTCCCGGCTTGAGACCCGGCGCATTGCGGCTAGGCTGTCCGGCATTCCCATGAAACGCGCGGCGGAAAAATACGGTGGCGTCACTTCGACGGCCGTGGAGAAGACCACCGGACGCGGGTGGAACGACTGGTTCGCGGTCCTCGACCGGGCGGACGCCGCCAGGCTTTCGCGCAAGGACAGCACGCTCCTCCTCCAGCAGAAGCACGGCCTCACGGCCAAGTGGAGCCAGATCGTCGCCGCCGGCTACGAACAGGCGCAGGGACTGCGGCTCAAGCAGGGAAAGCCCGACGGCTTCGAGATCAGCGTGTCGCGCACGATCGCGGCGCCCGTCGACCGCGCCTTCGCCGCCTGGCGCGAGGCCCCGCTCCGCGAGCAGTGGCTGCCGCGCACGCCGCTCACCATCCGCAAGGCCACGCCGCACAAATCCATCCGGATCGTATGGCCCGATGAAAGCCTGCTGAGCGTGAATTTCTGGCCCAAAGGCTCGCTGAAGTGCCAGGTCGTGCCGCAGCACAGCAAACTCCCTTCGCCCGAAGCCGCCGAGAAGATGAAAACCTACTGGTCTGAAAAACTCGAGGCGCTCGGGACGTTCCTGGAAAAGTAATCCGGCACGGCAAACGTCCGCTGGCTCGCCGTTGATCGAGGCCTGCGGCCGGCGTCAGCCGTTCTAGTATAAGAGCAGTCGGTTATTTGAGAACCCCCGCGCGGCGGGTAACGGTACGGAGTCCCCCCGTACCCCATGCGCCTGTCCGTCACCTCCCTCACGCCCTTGCTCGCCCTCGCTGTCGCCGTGCTCGCGCCCGTCACGGCCGCAGCCCAGCTCGCCGCCGGCAAGCCGAAGTTCCTCGGCAACATCGTGCCGAACTCCGTCCCTGCGAGCTACAACACCTACTGGAACCAGATCACGCCGGAAAACGCCGGCAAGTGGGGCTCCGTCGAGGGCACCCGCAACACGATGAACTGGACCGCACTCGACCTGGCGTACAACCACGCCAAGGCGAACGGCTTCAAGTTCAAGCTGCACACCCTCGTGTGGGGCTCCCAGTACCCGTCGTGGATCACCACCCTCTCCGCCACCGACCAGCTCGCCGAAATCGAAGAATGGATGAACCAGCTCGCCGCGCGCTACCCCGACGTCTGGGCCATCGATGTCGTCAACGAGCCGATCAAGACCCCGCTGCCGTTCAAGGCCGCGCTGGGGGGCGACGGCGCCACCGGCTGGGACTGGGTGATCAAGTCCTTCGAGCTCGCCCGCGCCAAATTCCCGAACGCCAAGCTCCACATCAACGAGTACGGCACCGAAAACGACCCGCCCGTCCGCGCGCAGATGATCGCGCTCATCAATCTCCTCAAGGCCCGCAATCTCATCGACGGCATCGGCGTCCAGGCCCACGCCTTCAACCTCGACTTCATGAACGCCGCGCAGATGAAGGCCTGCCTCGACGACTACGCCGCGACCGGCCTCGACGTCTACATCACCGAGCTCGACATCCGCGGCACCGGCAATACCCAGACCGAGACCGCCCAGTCCACCAAGTACCAGGATCTCTTCCCCGTCATGTGGGAGCATCCCTCCGTCAAGGGCATCACGCTCTGGGGCTACCTCTACAGCGAGACCGACGGCACCTACACCTGGCTGGCCCGGACTGGCATCGTGAATCCCGACGGCACCGAACGCGCCGCCATGACCTGGCTGAAGGGCTACATCTCCGGCGCCGTCACGCCCACACCGCCGGCCGCCCCGAGCGGCCTCACCGCCTCGGCGGCATCGGCTTCGCAGATCAACCTGGCCTGGACCGACAACGCCAGCAACGAAACCGCCTTCAAGGTCGAACGCGCCGCCAGCGCCAGCGGCCCCTGGACCGAGATCGCCGGCACCCTCGCCGCCAACAGCGCTTCCTACAGCGCCACCGGGCTCAGCGCCTCCACGACCTATTATTTCCGCGTGCGCGCGGCCAACGCCTCCGGCGACAGCGCCTACAGCGCGACGGCTTCCGCCACGACCTCGGCCGCCCCCGTGACTCCACCACCCTCGACCGGCGGCGGAAGTGGTGGCGGTGGTGGTGGCGGCGGTGCGCCCAGCCTGTGGTTTGTCGCGTTCCTCGCCCTCGCCGCCGGCCTGCGCCTGCGTGCGATCAGGCGCTGATCCGATCCTGAACGCCTCCGCCCGGCCATGAAGCGCAGGCTGCTTGCCGGGGCCTTGTTGGCCGCGAGCGTGCTCGTCGTCTGGCTTTGTCTGCGCAAGCCGGGCCCGGCCGCGGCCCCCGCCCCGCCGGCCACGACCGCGGCTTCGCCGTCCTCCGCTCCCACCATCGCGGCCGGCACCGGCTCGCTGGTTTCCCTGATACAGGACGGCCTGCGCGATCCGTCACCGGCCGGGCGCGATCATGCGGGGAGCATTCTGCTGCCACGGCTGGTCCGGCTCAATCCGGAAGCCGCCGCGCGGCTCGCCGAAGCCTGGGAACGCGGCCCGGTGCGCGATGAGTTGCTTGGCATCGTGGCGCATGAATGGGCCACCACCGACCTGGCCGGCGCCCTGGCCTGGCTGACCGCACTGGCCGACCCGGCCGACCGCTCGATCGCCGCCACCGCCACGCTCGCCCTGCTCGCGCCGTCCGATCCGGCGGGCGCGCTCGAACTCGGTCGCTGGCTCGGCGAAGGCACGAACGACGGCCGGCTCGAACACACCCTGCAGCTCTGGACCGAGCAACATCCCGACGAAGCCGTCGCCTGGGTCCGCTCCCAGCCTGCCGGTCCGTGGCAGGACCGCCTGCTTGCCCGCGTGGTTCATGTGCGGGCCCAGCAGGATCCGCCCGCCGCCGCCGCCCTCGCCTCAACCGGCCTGCCCGCCGGCTCCGTCCGTGATGACGCCCTCGTCAACGTCGCGCGCCAATGGGGCGTCCGCGATCCGGCCGCAGCGTCCGCGTGGGTCGAAAGCCTGCCCGCCGGGCTGCTGCAAAACCGGGCCCGCGCCGAGCTCGCGCGCGCGTCCGGCCTGCGTTGAGCCTCAATCCGGCAACCGTCGCTCACGGGCGACGAAATACAGCGGCTCGCCCGCGTCATCGAGCACCGGCATGATGCGCACCTCGGCCCGGTAGGCGCTGCCATCCTTGTGGTAATTCACCAGCGCTTCGCGGCACGCGCGCCGCGCCTGCAACGCCTCGCGGATGCGGTTCACGGCCGCGGGATCCGTGTCCGCCCCCTGCAACAGGTGGCCGGGCTTTTTCCCGCGCAGTTCATCGATCGTGTAACCGCAAAGAGCGGTGAACGCCGGGTTCACCCATTCCAACCGGCCGGCGGGATCGGTCACGACCAGCGCCTCGGGCTCGGACGCCACCGGCGGCGTGCCGAGGCTCGCAAGCAACCGCGCCTTCAGATCCGCCGGCGGAGCGATCCGCCCGGCCGGCAACGGCGTGATGGCAAGCGCCAGCACTTCCTGCAACCCCTTCACATGCGCCCGCAAGTCGGCCCGGTACGCCAGGACCACGTCGAAGGCATCCCGCGCCGGCACGGGCATTTCACCGGAAACGTAGAGGGTGGCCTGATCGTGGAGGGATTCTGAAATCAAGGAGACGAAGACGTACCCTACTACGTCCGTCGGTCCAAGCCGGATTCCTTTTCGTTCAGACCGTCGCGGGCGATGGCTTGCCGGCGCCCAAACCGAGCGCCTCCTTCAACCAGCTCCATGCCCGCCGCAGGCCGACCTCACACGTGCCGGAGATGTGGTAGGTGCGGGCAAACAGCTCCTCATGGCCGAGATAGCGCGGCGGCAGCAGCAGGAGCGTGCGGTTCTTGTCCGCCTTGGGATCGTGCCCGAGCACCTCGGAATAGAATACACCCCGCCCGACCACGAGGCCCTCGCGCGGCACGGCCACCTCGCGCTCCGGCAGCACGAGCCATGGACGGAACTTGAGCGTCAACGCGCCGTCGGCCGCCTGGTGCAGCCGGCCGTAGGTGCGGGTCGGCACACCGGCGAAGGCCGAACCGGTGAAGAGCTTGTTGCCGTCGGCGAAAAGCTTGAAGCGCTTGCGCCTCAACGTGAAGAAATCCCAGCAGAACACCGAGCCGAACACCATCAGGCGAAACGCCCAACCGGCCGTGAAATACGCGATCACGATGATCACCACCGACAGCGTCACGCCGATCACGGGATCGATCCAGGCCGTCGCGGTCACGAGACCGAGCAGCGCCGTGCGCGCGCCCTTCAACGCGGCGTCGATCGCGCCCCACGGGCTGAGCAGGATCAGCACGTTGATGGCGTGGGAGGTCAGCCACACGACGGCGAAGACCGCGACGGACAGCGGCACCATCAGCAGGCTGAGCAGCCAGCCGGTGTCCATCGCCGCGACCGGCAGCATCGCGAGACCGCCCGCATGCAGCTCGACCGCGCCGCCCAAACCGGTCGAATCCATGATCATTTTCGACCCGAACGAGACCAGCGACGGGATCACCGCGCCGGCGGCGACGAGCCCGCTGGCCTTGTTTTCGATCGTCTCCAGGACATCGAGCGGCTTCTTCCAGCCCGGAGGGAGCGTCGCGCCCGCGGCATCCTTGGCCGCCACCGCGCCGACGACGAGGACCCCGACCGCCCAGAACGCCGGGTTCGCGAACCACGGGAGCGCCGACTTCTGCTCCGGCGTACCGGCCTGGAAATACTGGTAGGCGCCCACCGCGCTCACCCCGAGCAGCGGCGAGATGGCGATGCCCGTGACCTGCGTGGCCAGGGCCGCGAGTTCGAGGCCGGGCGTCTTGACCGCCTTGGCCTCGGTCTTGGCCGCCGTCTGCGCAAGCAACGGCAGGCTCAACAGGGTCAGACACAGCGCCAGGGCCACCAGCGGAGAGAAACGTTTCATGCCGCGAAACTAGGTGTCCTCGGCGTTTTTGAAAGCCCGCAGATGCGGTTACGGTTGCACCGACGCGTCCCCGTGGGCGGCCAGCTTGCTGGCGCCACCCCCAAGGACGGAGTGGCGTGAGCAAGCTCACCGCCCACCGGGCGGCGAGACTCTCTCACTCCAGCCCCGCCGCCTTGGCCAGGTCGGCCCAGGCGTAGAAGTGAAAGACCTTGCCCTCGGTCATCGCCACGAAAAGTCCGCCGGGAAAGCCGGGGAGTTCCACGGGCGTGACGTCGCTGCCATCGCTCTGGATGGCCGCCACATCGACCGCCGCGAGCATCGGGTGATCGTGCGGCTTGCCGGGAGTGCCCGCGCGCGGGAAAATCTGGAAACGGTAGGCCTGCTGGTCGGACACGAGCACGTAACCCCGGCCACCGGCCTGCGGGTAGATCGAGATGCCCTCGTGGTCCGACGCGAATCCCGTCGTGCCGAAAAGCGCAAGCTCCTTGCCGGCTTCCGGCGCGTCGGGATCGGCTGGGTATTTGCGCACCCCGAAGGTTTCGTCGGAGTAGTAGACGTAACCCAGCTCCGCATCCACCGCGATGGCCTCGATCTCGGCCCGCCCGCTGTAGGCGCCGAATTGCCGCGCAAGCGTCATCTTCACCCGGCCGGCGCCGTCGTCCTCGAGGCGGTACTGTCCCAGGTAGCCCTCGGCGGGACCGGACTTTCCTCCGACGATCGCAAAGACCGCGCCGTCGCGCGGGCGCCGGTAGAGCGCAATGCCCATCGGTGCGCGCTTCGGATCGCCCTCGAACACGACCAGGTCGCCGCGATCCGCCTCGGTGAGATCGGGCAGCGTGAACACCCGCAGCCGCCGGCGCTCGCGCTCGGTCACGACCGCAATGTCCACCGTCTTGCCGCCGAGCGAAAAACCCGTGACGATGTCCACATTGTTCGGACGCTTCAGATCGGTCACGCGGCGGACGATGCGGCCCGACAGATCGTAGGCGAGCAGGGCGCCGTCGCTGTGCTTGTCGGTGCCGATCACGAGGCTTTGCGCAAGATCGGTGCGGTTGATCCAGATCGCAGGATCATCGGTGTCGTGCCTGGCGGGCTCGGTGACCACGCGCGGCTGCACGGCTTCGGCCCGATATCCCGGCAACGGTGCGGCGGCCGGCAACTGCGCGAGCACGCAGGCCGCCTTCACGGCGTCTTCGAAGGCCTCGTCGTCGGCGTCATCCCAGGCGAGCTGGCCGCGAAAGTAGTCGGCCCAGCGGAATTCCTGGAACAGGACGTCCTTTCGCTCATGAAAACCGCGCGCCTCCATCACGCCCCAGGCGAGGCCGCGGTAGGCGTCGCGTTGCATCGTGAGCAGGCTGTCCGGCAGCGCCGCCGGCGGCTGCGGGTTGCCCTGCGCATCCTTCAGGTAGGTGTACCTCTTCTCCTGCATGCGCGCCCAGAATGCCTCGGGGGCGAGGTCGGCCCAGTTGGCCAACACATGACCGTAAGCGGTCTTGTCGGCGTGCTTCGACTCGATCAGCGCACGCAAGGTGTGGTGGCCGTCGGTCAGGTAAGGCGCGCCGCCCGGTCCGATGACGATCGGTACGTCCTTCCCGATGAGATACGCCTTCAGGGCGTCCGCCGTCATGGCATCCATTTTCGCCTGCTTGTGGACGACCTCGCGCCAGCCGTGGGAAAACTGTGTGGGACGCACTTGGCGGGCATCGACAACACAGGGGGTGCCGGCCGGCAGATCGGCGTGGAACGGAACGTGGCCGGCCGTCGCAAGGGCGAGGCCGGGCAGCACGAGGAAAAACAGTCGGAAAAGGGATTTCATGGATGAAGCCGGGCCGGCGGGCATTCCCCGCCGGCCCGGGAGAAGGTGGCGAACTCAGAGTTTCCAGCGCACGCCGAAGTTGGCGCTCCAGCCGTATTCCTCGACCTGGCCGAGGCGTTTGCCCTGGTTCGCGCCGGGGCTGTTGAGGAACACGCGGAACGGCTCGTCGGTGAGGTTCAACACCTCGCCGTAGACTTCCCAATTCCGGCCGAGCTTGTAGCGGGCGGTGAGGTCGAGCTGCTTGAAATCGTCGACGTAGAGGTCCTGCCAGGCTTCGCCGCCGAGCGGCTCGTCCTCGCGGAGGCGCGCGCTGCGGAAGTTGAGCGCGAGGCGGAGGAACAGGCCGGCCTTCTCGTAGGTGAGACCGACGTTGCCCGTGCGGTCGCTCTGGCCGATGAAGGGCACCTTCTCGCCGGGGCGCGTCGGGTAGGTCGCCTCGCTGTCGAGGAACGTGATGTTGGCCATGAGCCCGAGGCCGTCGAACGGCGCGGGCAGCATGCGGAGCTGCTGCTGGTAGGCCAGTTCGACGCCGGTGATCGTGCCGTCGGAGCCGTTGGCATAGGTCGTCAGGTCGTAGTTCTCGCCGTTGATGACGACGGGATTCGGATCCTCGTATTCATAGGAGAAATTCTCGATCTTCTTGTGGAAGACGGCGGCGGAGACGACGCCGAGCGAGGGCAGGTAATACTCGACCGAGGCGTCCCAGTTCACGGCCTCGAGGGCTTCGAGGGCGGGGTTGCCCCGCGTGACCTCGAAATCGTCGCGGTTTACCAGCGAGCGGAAGGCGGTGTCGCCGAACGACGGGCGCGCCAAGGAATTCGACCACGAGGCGCGCAGCACGAGGTTCTTGTCCACGTCGTAGCGGAAATGCAGGCCGGGCAGGACGTTCGTGTAGCTGCGCGAGGCGGTGCGGCGTATGACGGTCTCGTTGACGAGGTCGAGCTCGTTGCCGGTGGTCTCGAACTTCGTGCGCTCCACGCGCACGCCGCCGAGGACGTTGAGGCGGCCGAAGGTCGAACCACCCATGAGGTAGCCGGCAGTCACGTCTTCGTTGAGCGAAAAGTCCTCGAATTCGCTGTCCTCGAACAGCCGTTTTCCGGTGAAGGCGCCGGGATTGGCATGATAGGCTTCGCGCACCGCGGCGGTGCTGAGGCGCGGCACGCGCAGGTAGGGATAATCGCCGGCCGGCTCGGCGAGGGCGGCGAAGGTGAACGAGGCCGGGGCCGACGTGAATTCGTAGGCCTCGCCTTCGGACTGTTTTTCCTTCGCGCGATAAAGCGCGCCGAACTTTACGTAGGCCGGGCTGCCGGAGAAATCGTAACGGACGTTGAACCCGAGATCGGATTCCGTTTCCTCGCCGGACTCGTTGGCGAGATTCACGCGCTGGAAGGCGTAGGACGAGGGCTCGTAGAAGCTGGCGCCGGCCAGCTGCGTGACGGCCAGCCCGTAGGGACCGTCGGACTCGTAGCGGATGACGGCATCGCGAGTGTTGCGACGGAAACGGGCGGTCAGCTCGTCGGGCCGGCGCTCCTCGCCCTTGGTGTAACCGGCCTGAACGTCGAATTTCCAGGCGCCGATCTGACGCTCGCCGCCCGCGCTGAAGGTCGTCACCTCCTGGTCCTTCTCGCGGATGCGGAGACGACGGCCGTAACGGCGAAGACCGGTGTAGGTCGCGGAATCGGCGGTGACGGAGCCCTTGTCCAGCGTCCCCTCGGTGAAGTCGAAGATCGTGAGGTGGCGGCTCTCGGTATCGGTGAAGCGGTTGTAGCCGGCGTGGAAATAGAGCACGGTGCCGGCCTCGGGGCGCGCCTCGAAGGCGGCGTTCACGCCGGTGCGCTCGCGGTTGATCACGTAGTCGCGGAATTCCAGCGCCTCGGGCGTGTAGAACGGCGTGCCGTTGTCGCCGGGCGAGACCCACGCGCCGCCGGTCTCGTAATTGTAGGAACCGAACTTCCGCTCCTGCCACGTGGGGGCGATGAGAAAGCCGTACTGCTTGTCGGCGCCGAAGCGCTGCGAGACGTAGCCGTTGAACTTCTTGCTGTATTGCCCGCTCTGGTCGGCGTACTGGCCCTGCGCGGTGAAGCTCGCGGCGAGGCCGTCGGCCTCGAAGGGACTCTTGGTGCGGATGTTCACCTGACCGCCGAGGCCCTCGCCGTCCATGTCGGGCGTGGGCACCTTGGTGACCTCGATGGCCGCGAGCGCGTCGGCCGGAATCACGTCGAGCGCCGTGGCGCGCTCGCCGAGATCGGCGCCGGCGAAGGAACCGCCGTTCACCTTGACCGAGGTGAACGTGTAGTTGAGGCCGCGCAGGACGATGTAACGGCCTTCGCCCTGGTCGCGGTAGAGCGACACGCCGGGGATGCGCTGGATCGCCTCGGCGGCGTTCTGGTCGGGAAAGTTGCCGATCTCGTCGGAGGCGACGATGTTCGTGAGCGTGGCGGCCGCGCGCTGCTGGTTGATCGCGCGGGCGGTGCCGACGGCGGCGCCCTCGATCACGAGTTTCTCGAGTTCGACCGTCTCGCTGTTGAACGCGACGTTGAGCCGCGTGGCGCCGTTGACCTCGACGCTGCGCGCCAGGCCGGGGTAGCCGACGTAGCCCACCTCCACGCTGTATCTGCCGGGGAGCACACTGGCGAACGAGTAGTCGCCCGCCGCGCCCGTGTAGGTTTCGAGGTCGGTCCCGACGAGCGTCACGCGGGCGCCGGCGAGGGCGAGGCCCGTGGAGGCATCGGTCACGCGGCCGCCGAGCGAGCCGGCCGACTGGGCGGACAGCGAAACGCCGATCAAGGCGAGCGCCGCACAGGCGGCGCGAAGAAACAGGGAGAAGACGCGAGTTTCCGCGCCGGAGTTCATGGTGTGCATAAGTCGGACGCGACCCTGCACGCCTTGAAAAATCACGGTCAACGCGCGACCGCGCCCGCCGCGGAATCTTAACCCGCGCGAAACACGCCCGTCACAAACACACCGGTCCGGCTGGTTTCATCACGCGCCCAGCCCGTTCGTCTGGATGCTTCGCTGCGCTCACGCCAGCGGCGTCACCACCGCTGCTACGCCCGCCACCGCCACGATTGCCAAACCACACCCGCACTGCCTTGCTCTTCATCATGCCCCTCACCAAAGCCGAGATCACGCGCCTGCGCTCCCTGCAGGAGAAGAAACACCGCGAGGCGCTCGGACTCTTCGTGGTCGAGGGTGAGAAGGTCGTGGCCGAGTTGCTCGCCGCAAACCATCCGTTCGCCGAACTCTATGCGACGGAGGAGATGGAGCGCGGCCTCCGGACGCGCTTCGAACCCGTCCAGCGGTCGGGCTCCACCCACGTCACGTCCGTCACCGCCGCCGAAATGGCGCGTATCAGCCACTACCCCACCCCGTCGAGCGTGTTCGCCGTGGGGAAAATCGTCCGTGCCCCGATCGCCGCCGGCGAACTCGACCGCGGGCTCACCCTCGCCCTCGACGGCATCCAGGATCCCGGCAACGTCGGCACCCTGCTGCGCATCGCCGACTGGTTCGCCTTCGACCGCGTGCTGCTCTCGCCCGACTGCGCCGACCTCTTCTCGCAGAAGGTCATCAACGCCAGCATGGGCTCCTTCGCCCGCGTGAAGGCCCACACCGCACCGCTGCCCGAGACGCTGGCCGGCGCCAAGGTGCCCGTGCTCGGCTGCGACCTGCACGGCGACGACGTTCACACCCTCAAACCGCTCCGCGACGCCGTCATCGTCGTCGGCAGCGAGGGCCGCGGCATTTCCCAAGCCGTCCGACCCTTTGTAACGTATTATATTACAATCCCGAAATACGGCGGGGCCGAATCGCTCAATGCCGCCGTCGCCGCCGCCATCGTGTGCGACAACCTGCGACGGATCTCCAAGTAGGGCGCGCCTCGACCCACCCTCGTCAACGGCAACGCTCCGACCTGGACTCACCTTTCGCGCCCATTCGCGTCATTCGCGGGCTGGACCGGCCGGTCGGAGACCGGCCCTACTTTTGCGCTGCGATCCAGGCCCGGACATTTTCCTCGAGCAGGCTCATCGGCAGGGCGCCGTTCTTGAGCACAAGATCGTGGTAGGCGCGCAGGTCGAATTTCGCTCCGAGTTCCCGCTTCGCCAGTTCGCGCAGCTCGAGGATCTTGATCATGCCGACCTTGTAGCCGGTCGCCTGGCCGGGAATCACGATGTAGCGGTTCGTCTCGGCCAGCGTCTCCACGGCGGAGGCCGCGGTGTTGGCGCCGAAATAATCCAGCACCTGCCGGCGCGTCCAGCGCTTGGCATGAATGCCCGTGTCCACCACAAGACGGACGGCGCGCAGCAGTTCGTCGGACAACCGGCCGAAGTCCTGGTGGGGATCCTGGTAGAAACCGAATTCCTTCGGAAAATACTCCGCATAGAGCGCCCAGCCCTCGGCGTAGGCGTTGTAGCCGCCAAAGCGCCGGAACTTGGGCATGTTCTCCAACTCCTGCGAGATGGCGATCTGCATGTGATGGCCGGGGATGGCCTCGTGATGGGCCAGCGTTTCCAGTTCCCAGATCGGCAGGCCGCGCATGTCGAGCGTGTTGACATAGTAGATGCCGGGACGCGAGCCGTCGGCTGACGGCTGGTAGTAGAACGCCGCGGGCGAACCCTTCTCGCGGAACGGCTCGACCTTCTTCACGATCAGCGGCGCCTTCGGTTTCACGCCGAAAAACTCGTCGAGGCGCGCGGTCATCGCCGCGATGGCCGCCTCGGCGCGCCGGATGTAGGCCGCGCGACCCTCCTCCGTGCTCGGGTAGCTGAACTGCGGCTCATCACGCATGAGTTTCAGAAACGCCGCAAGGTCGCCCTGGAACCCGGTCTTGCGCGCGATCTCCATCATGCCGGCGTGGATGCGCGCCACCTCGCGCAGGCCGAGCTCGTGCACCTCATCGGCCGTCAGCGTCGTCGTCGTGTGGGTGCGCAGCATGAAATTGTAGTAGTCGCGGCCCTCGGGGAGCTTCCAGACACCGTCGTCGTCGGTGGCGGCCTTCTCCTGCGCCTCGAAGAGCGCGATGAGCTTGTCGTACGCCGGCTTCACGGAGCCCACCAGGGCGGCTTGCCCGTCGGCGAGGAGTTGCGCCTTCGTCGCCCCGTCGGCGTCCGTGAGCGCACCGACCTTGCCTTCGAAATCCTCGAGCAGGGCGCTCTTCTTGCCGCCGGCCTCGAAGGGCGCGCCGCTGATGATCTCACGGCAGGATTCGATCAACAACGGATAGACGAACTTCGGCGGCAAGATGCCGCGCGCGGCCTGCGCCTTGGCGCGGGCGCTGAGCTGGGCGAACATCACCGGCATGGTCTGCAGGCGTGCGACGTAGGCCCGGGCGTCGGCCACCGTGTCCACGGTGTGGAAATTGATCAGGAAAGCCGGGGCGTCCGTGTGCTGGCCACCCATCTGGGTGAAGACGTAATCGTGGTCGTGCCATTTCCAGCCTTCGATGGACTGCTCGGCCTGCGTGACAAACAGCCGGTAGCCCAGCTTGGCCTGCTCGTCGAGGAGGTCGAAATTGACCGTCGCCTTGAGCGCCGCCAGTTCGCGCACCGAGATCGCCAGCTCCGCCAGGCGGTTCGCCTCGGAGAAGTCGTCCCACTTGTCGTGATCTTTTTTGATGCCGAGGTAGCCCTGCGCCATCGGGCTGCGGTCGATGCTCTCGTCGAACACACGGTCGAAAAACGCGTTGGCCTTGGCCGACTCCGCGGCCACACTCCCGGCCGCAACGGCGTCTTTCGTGAGGGCGGACGAGGCCGCGAGGTTGAGGGTGAACGCCGTGGCCAGAACGGCACCGCTGAGCAGGGAACGCAGGTTCATTTGTTGCGCAGTGTGCGCGCCCCCCGCCCGCCAGCAAGCCTGCTGCGACGGGCGGTTGAACCTGCTGAAGAGTGGGCGGCCAGCTCGCTGGCGCCACATTCAAGGACGGAGTGGCGCGACCAAGGTCGCCGCCCACATGACTCCATCAATCATACTTCACTCCGACGTCCGCCAGCCAGCGATCCAGCAGGCGGGCCGTGCCGAGCGTGTCGGCGTGCGTGGCCAGCGGCACTTCGCGGGCGCCGCGCCAGAGCGCCTCGGCAAACGCATCGGCCTCGTAAGCGTAGAGCCCCACGCCGGGACTGCGGATGACGATCTCCTCCGCCCCGCCCTCCCGGCGGTGCAGGATGATCTTCTCCTCCTGCCCCAGCAGGCCGGGCGTGAACGGATTCGGCACGTGCAGCCACCCGGCCGTCCCGTGCAGCTCGACGGAAGTGTCGTTCAACATCGTGGCCCCGCAGGACAGCTCCGCCAGGATGTCGCCGGGAAATTTCGCCACGGCCGTCGCAAAGTCATCGGTGCCGACCTCCGCGCGCAGGCGGCCCGTGCCGTGGAATTCCAGAGGTTCGACGAAATCCCGGCCGTGCACCGCGCCGGCGATGTGCCGCGAGTAGGTGACCGGGTAGCAGCCGAGGTCGAGGATGGTCCCGCCGCCGAGCGACTTCTTGAACATGCGGTGCTCGGGATCGAATGCCATCATCACGTTGAACGACGCCCGGATCAGCCGCAGTCCGCCGATGGCTCCGCCGCGCACGAGTTCCACCACGCGGCGCGTCTGTGGGTGAAAGCGATACATGTAGGCCTCCATCAGCAGCACGTCGTGCCGTTTCGCCGCCGCGAGCACGCGCTCGGTGTCGGCCAGGGAAAGCGTCAGCGGCTTCTCGCAAAGCACGTGCTTGCCCGCCTGCGCCGCCCGGATCGCCCACTCGGCGTGCCACGGGTGCGGCGTGCCGATGTAGACGGCGTCGACCGCCGGGTCCGCCAGCAGCGCCTCGTAGCTGCCGTGGGCGTTGCCACCGCCGAAGTCGGCCGCGAATTTCTGCGCATCAGCCAGGGCGCGCGCGCCGACCGCGGCGAAGCATCCGGTCTGCGACTGGAGCAGGTCCGTGACGAATTTCCGCGCGATCCAGCCCGTGGTGAGGACGCCCCAGTTCAGTTTTTTAGACATCGACGCACTCAAGCGGTGGCGGCGCCAGACGCCAAATCCCAAAGTGCCAGACGCCAGACAAATCCCAGATCCGAAGTCCGGGTTCCGGGTTTTGAAGTTTCCTTGGCGTTTGGAGTTTTTCAAAAAGCCATTTCCGCGATTTCCCGGTTGCGCGTGGCGCGAGGGTCATTGCACTCGGCGGCTCCACTTTCCGTTTTCATGGACTCACCCAACCCCGAACACGTCATCCGCCTCGCCGAGGAGCTGAAGCTCAAGGTCCACCAGGTCGCCGCGACCGCGCAATTGCTGAAGGAAGGCGCGACCGTGCCCTTCATCTCGCGCTACCGCAAGGAGGCCACGGGCGAACTCGACGAGGTGCAGGTGACCGCGATCCGCGACCGCCTCGAGCAGATGGCCCAGGTGGACGAACGCCGCGCCGCCATCGTCGCCTCGCTCAAGGAGCGCAACCTGCTCACCGACGCCCTCGCCAACGCCCTGGCCAATGCCGACACGCTGACCAAGCTCGAGGACATCTACCTGCCCTTCCGTCCGAAAAAGCGCACCCGCGCCACCATCGCCAAGGAGAAGGGCCTCGAGCCGCTCGCCGAGCTGCTGTGGGCGCAGGACCCCGCGACCGACGCCCTGGCCGCTGCGCAGGCCTGCGTGGGCCGGGAGTTCACCCTCGACGACGGCAAGAACACGAAGGGCAAGATCGAGAACGCCGAGGAGGCCTTCGCCGGCGCCCGCGACATCCTCGCCGAACGCATCAGCGACGACGCCACGGCCCGCGAAAAGCTGCGCGTCGTCTACCGCGCGCAGGCCACCGTCTCCTCGAAGGTGCTCTACGGCAAGGACACCGATGCCGAGGCCGCGAAGTTCAAGGACTACTTCGACTGGTCCGAGCCGCTGGCCAAGGCCCCGTCGCACCGCGTGCTCGCCATGCGCCGCGGTGAGAAAGAGGGATTCCTCATCATGCGCATCACGCTGGCCGACGAACTCGCCGCCCTCGCCGAGATCGAACCGCTGTTCGTGAAGAACAAATCATCCTGCGGCGAACAGGTCCGCCTCGCCACCGCCGATGCCTGCAAACGCCTGCTCTGTCCCGCCATCGAGACGGAGATGCGCATCGAGTCGAAGAAGCGCGCCGACGAGGCCGCGATCAAGGTCTTCGCCGACAACCTGCGCGAACTCCTCCTCGCCGCCCCGCTCGGCCAGAAGGCCGTCATGGCCATCGACCCCGGCTTCCGCACCGGCTGCAAGACCGTGCTGCTGGACCGCCAGGGCAAGCTCCTGCACAACGACGTCATCTTCCCCGACCGCCACGCCGAGGAGGCCAAGGAGAAGCTGCTCGGCTTCGTGAAATTCTTCAGCGTCGAGGCCGTCGCCATCGGCAACGGCACCGCCGGCCGCGAGACCGAAGCCTTCGTGCGCGCGCTCGGCCTGCCGCCGCACATCCCGGTCGTCATGGTCAACGAATCCGGCGCCTCCATCTACTCCGCCTCCGAGGTCGCCCGCGAGGAGTTCCCCGACCACGATCTCACCGTGCGCGGCGCCGTCTCCATCGGCCGCCGCCTCATGGATCCGCTCGCCGAACTCGTGAAGCTCGATCCTAAGTCCATCGGCGTCGGCCAGTACCAGCACGACGTCGACCAGCCCGCGCTCAAGCGCTCGCTCGACGACACCGTCGTGAGCTCCGTGAACGGCGTCGGCGTCGAACTCAACACCGCCTCGAAGCAGCTCCTCAGCTACGTCTCCGGCCTCAACGCCACGACCGCCGCCGCCATCGTCGCGCGCCGCAACGAAAAGGGCGCGTTCAAGACCCGCGCCGATCTGCTCGACGTGCCGCGCCTCGGGCCCAAGGCCTTCGAACAGGCCGCCGGCTTCCTTCGCATCCGCGACGCCGCGCACCCGCTCGACGGCTCGGCCGTGCATCCCGAACGCTACGCGCTCGTCGAGAAAATGGCCGCCGACCTCGGCACGAGCGTCGCCGAGCTCATGCGCGAGGAAAAGCTGCGCAAGCAGATCAAGCTGGAGCAATACGCCACCGCCGACGTCGGCCTGCCCACGCTCAAGGACATCATGGCCGAGCTCGCCAAGCCCGGCCGCGACCCGCGCGAGAAGTTCGAGGCCTTCAGCTTCCAGGAAGGCGTCAACAAGCCCGAGGACCTCAAGCCCGGCATGAAGCTGCCCGGCATCGTGACCAACGTCACGGCCTTCGGCGCCTTCGTGGACATCGGCGTCCACCAGGACGGCCTCGTGCACGTGTCGCAGCTCGCGGACAACTTCGTGAAGGATCCCGCCGAGGTTGTGAAGCCGCAGCAGAAGGTAATGGTCACCGTCACCGAGGTCGACCTCGCCCGCAAGCGCATCGCCCTCTCGATGCGGAGCAAGCCCGTCATCGGCCCGAAGGCGCCGTTCGGCCAGGGCGGTCCGCGCCCCGGTCCCGGCGGCCCCGGTCAGAACCGCGGCAATTTCGGTGGCGGCGCCCCGCGCAGCCAGCCCGCGGCCAATCAGTCGCTCAACAACGACTGGTTCACCGCCGCGCTGAACAAAAAGAAGTGAGGCCGCGACCATTCTGTAGGGCGGGGTCGCCGCACCCCGCCTTTGTGCGAAAATGAGGGCGTGTTCGAGGCGGGGTGCGGCGGCCCCGCCCTACAACGATCCCCGCGTCACCCGCCACAAGCGCGCCTGATTGCCCGCATTCCAAACGCTGCAAGTTGGATTCCCGCCGGCGATTCCATGGCACGTTTTCGTGCCGGGTGAGTCAGAATAGACGTATGCCCCACGATAAAACCGCCCCCATCGACGAAACGAAATTCATCCTCCGTGGCATCCACCTCGATCTGACCGACGCCCTGCGCCGGATCACGATGGAAAAGGCCTCCCGCCTGCTCCGCCACAACGCGCACATCCTGCGCATCCGCATCGATCTCGAGCACGACAAGACGCGCGGCGCAAAGGACCAGTTCATCGCCAAGGGCCGCATCGAGATCAGCGGACCCGACCTGATCGCCAGCGTGCACAGCGACGACGCCTACAAATCCGTCGACGCCCTTGTGGACAAGCTCGACGCCCTGCTCCGCGAGCGTCACGGCCGGCGCAAGGACAGCCGCAACCACCCGCACGCCGCCGAACTCGGCGCGCCACTGCCGAAAGCGTGACTGTAGGGCGGGGTCGCCGAACCCCGCCTTGCTGCGGCCATGATGCCATGTTCGAGGCGGGGTTCGGCACCCCCGCCCTACATCTGCTATTTCGCCAGCTTAGCGATACGGCTGATGCAGCTCGACCGGCTTGGCGGCCTTGGCGCGGATCCGCAGGTTGAGCATCTCGACCACAAAGGCGAAGGCCATCGAGAAGTAGATGTACCCCTTCGGGATGTGATGGCCGAGCGAGTCGCCCACGAGCATCACGCCGATCAGGATCAGGAAGCTCAACGCAAGCATCTTGAGCGTCGGATGCCGGTTCACGAAATCGCTGATCGCACCCGCAAAGGCCAGCATCACGCCCAACGCGACGACCACCGCGGTGATCATCACCCAAAGCTGGTTGGCCATGCCGACGGCGGTGATGACCGAGTCGAGCGAGAACACGATGTCGAGCAGCAGGATCTGGACGATCACGCCCTTGAACGAAACCCTGCCCATCGCCTCGGTTGCGTGCCCGTCGGCCCCCTCGAGCTTTTCGTGGATCTCCACCACGCTCTTGCCGATCAGGAACAAACCGCCGGCGAGGAGAATCAGGCTCTTGCCGGTGACCGGCGCCTCCAGGACCGGCAGCGTGAAGAGCACCTTGGTCAGGCTCATCACCCAGGTGATGCTGCAGAGAAGCAGGATGCGCGTGACAAGCGCCAGCATGAGTCCGGTCTTGCGGGCCTTGTCCTGCCGGTCCTTGGGCAGCTTGCCGGCGAGGATCGAGATGAAGATCACGTTGTCGATGCCGAGCACGATCTCGAGCGCCGTGAGTGTGAGGAGCGAAATCCAAACCTGAGGGTCGAGCAGGAAGTCCATGAAGAAGGGGGACGCTCCGCGGAGTCAGCCCCAACCGGCACCTGGCGTCAATTCGCCCGAGGGAAGTCCGGCCGGATGCCCGCATCAGCGCCGGGCGCAGCAGGCCCTCGGTAAAATCATGAAGGGCAGGACCGCCGGTCGGTGTACTACCTCCAACCCCATGCGCGTCTCCTTCCGTCTCCTTGGCTCCGCCTTCACCCTTCTGCTCGCCGGCCTGTCCGCCGCCCCCGACTCCGCCCCCGCCATGTTCCGGCGCACGCCCGGGCACCAGGCCAATTACAACGAACCGCCGATCCTGAGCCGCCCGGAAGTCCGGTGGCAGGCCGCCCTCGCCGGCGAGGTGTTTTCCACCCCGGTGGCGGTTGACGGCCTGATCTATGTCGGCAGCAACCACAACCGCTTCTATGCGCTCGACGCCGCAACGGGGCGGATTGTCTGGGAGGCCGGGACCCTGGGTGGCGCCAACTCCTCGCCTGCCGTGGCCGACGGTATCGTCTACTTCAACGACCTGAGCGGACGCTTCCACGCCCTTGACGCCCGCACCGGCGCGCGGCGCTGGCTGCACGAGGTGCACGGCGAACGCATCTACGGCACCCACGGCTACGGCACGCCCGAACGGCGCGGACGCTACCAAACCGATCTCTGGGATCCTACGCTCTCCTCGCCCGTGATCATCGGCGACCTCGTCTGTTACGCCTCGGGCAACGGCACCGTCTACGCCCTCGACCGGGCCACCGGCGCGGAAAAATGGAGCTTCGCCACCGACGACGTCATCCACTGCGCCCCGGCCGTGGCCGGCGGCCGGCTCTACGTCGGCGGCTGGGACGGTTTCTTCTACTGTCTCGACGCCGCCACCGGCGCGGAACACTGGCGGCTCAAGACCGGTTCCGAACCGGAAAACCACAGCCAGCACGGCATCCTCTCGGCGCCGGTCGTCGACGGTGACACGGTTTACTTCGGCTGTCGCGACGCCCATTTCTACGCCGTCAACACCGCCGACGGCACCGTGCGCTGGAAACGCGCGCACAACGGCAGCTGGGTGATCGCCTCCCCCGTCATCCTCGGCGACCTCGTCTGTTACCCGACCTCCGACTCCCTGCAGTTCCTCGCCCTCGACAAGCACACCGGGGAGACCCGCCACGAGTTGAAAACCCGGGCGTGGTCCTTCTGCTCGCCGACCGCCGCCGGGCCCCTGGTGTATTTCGGCACCTTTGCCGGCGATCTCAACGCCTTCGACACCCGCACCGGCCGTCTGCTCTGGACCTGGCAGACCGACGCCGCCCGGCGCAACGCCCAGGGCTTCCTCGACGCGGCGGGCGCCTTCGACATCAACGCCAAGGTTTTCGCCAACTGGACCTGGGCCGAGTCGGTGCGCGCCACCCGGCAGATGTATTCGGCCGGCGCCATCATCGGCTCGCCCGTGCCCCATGACGGCGGGCTGCTCGTGCCCACCACCGAGGGCCTGCTTTACTTTCTCCGCTGAACTCCGGTCCCTTCACGGAACCAGCCCGGCGAAGGCCAGGCCGAACTTGATCCAGAACGGGATCGTGAACACCGCGAGCGCCGTCGTGCCGAGGATGATCTGCACCGCCACGAGCGGCTGGCCGCCGTAGATGCGCGCCACGATCACCGAGATGACCGCGGCCGGCATGGCGGCCTGCACGACCAGCACCTCCTTCAACCCGGCCTCCAGCGGCAGGTAGCGCGCCGCCAGCAGATACACCCAGGGCAGCACGGCGAGGCGCAGCAACCACGCCGTCGCGATCACGCGCGGGTTCACCAGTTCCCTCGGATCGTTGAGGTGCGGCGCGATGCTCGCGCCCGACGTCAGCAGGCCCAGCGGCACCGCGCACACCGCCAGCATGTGGATGAACTGCCACGCGACGCCCGGCACATGCACGTTGATGCCCGTCAGCCGGAAGGCCAGCGCCAGCACGAGGGCGAGCAGCGGCGCATTGAGCAGTTTGCGCCAGGCGGCGCGCGGCGAGGCGCCGGTCACGATCAGCACGCCCGTGGTCCAGATCGCGGCCTCGACGCCGGCGTTGTGCAGGAAGAGCATCGCCCGGCTCTCCGTGCCGAACAGCGTGTCCATCAGCGGCAGCGGCAGGTAGCCGTAATTGGTGATGCCCACCGCCACGGCGAAGGTCCGCAACCCGTGGCCGATGGTGAGGCCGAGCGCCCGCGCCACATACCAGCCGGCCGCGAGCGACACCGACGTGAGCACGAAACCCGCGAGCGGCGGCAGGATCACGTCGTCCGTGACGCCAAAGGTCGCCGGCCCGGCCACCGATTCGAAAATGAGGCACGGCGTGAGCAGCCGCACGATGAGGCCGAGCAGGTTCTCCTCGCCCGCCTCCGACACCCAGTTCAGCCGCCGCAGGAGCGTGCCGAGCCCGATCAGCGCGATCACCGGCGCCACCGCGAGGAACAACTGGCCGTAAGTCATCATTTCAGCTGACAGGGGACAGGCGGCGACAGAGGGAAACAATCCTCAAATTCCCAAGCACGCGTTGACCCGGTTATTCGGCTCAGGTAAACAAATCTCGGTTTCTGTGAAACCACCCACGGTTTCGTGTCATCGCATGTCCGACACCCGTCGGTTGGCCCATGAAGCTTTCCCATACTCTCACTAAAACCAGTGAGCGGTTACGTTCTCGATCTATTCTCAACCGTAAACATCTCCTTTGTCGAAAGACTGCTGCTTGAGCGCGGCGATAATGCCTCCCTGAGCTGCCAAATGTATGGCAAGGATGTCGTCGCCAAGCCCGAGGAGATTGTCCATCAACTCTGGATCAACCCCAAGAGAACCACCTTCGCCTTCCTAAACAAGTAAACCGTCATGCAGACGCTTTACGTGGACAACATCAACGACGGGCCGGTCGACTACGCCGCCCTGTTCCAGATCGCCCATGATGTCGCGGCCGCCGGCTGGCAGGCCCGGCTGGATTTCACGACTTGCGCCTTCCTGCGCCAGAACGCCGTCGCCTTCCTCGGCGGCCTGGCCCGCATGGCCCACCACCACGGCGGACGGCTCGAATTTGCGTGGTCGACGCTGCAGGACGCCGTCGCGACGAATCTCGCACAGAACGGTTTCATGTACGCATTCGGAGGCAGCCGGAAAGGCTGGAACGGCAACTCGATCCCCTTCCACGCCGATGCCACGGCCGAGGCGCACGAATTCGCGACCTACCTGCGTGACCGGTGGCTCGGTCGCGGCTGGGTCAACGTGAGCCCCGACCTGGCGGATTGCATCGTCGGCACCGTGGCCGAGGTCTACGTCAACGCCTTCGAGCACGCCGCATCGCCGGTGGGCATCACCTGCTGCGGCCAGCACTACCCCAAGATGAAGGCGCTAAAGCTCACGCTCGTGGACTTCGGGGTGGGCATCCCGGCCAAGGTGCGGCAGTATAAGGAAACGAACACCGTTGCAAAATTGTGGACGCCGGACAGTTGCATGCACTGGGCCTTCCAGCGCGGCTCGAGCACCAAGCCCGGAAACAGCGACGGTCCCCGCGGCGTCGGCCTTGACCTCCTCCTCTCTTTCGTGCGTAAGAATGGTGGCAACTTGGAGATGTTCAGCCACGAGGGGCACGCCCTCATCACCCCAGACAGCGTTCAATTCTCGACGTGCGCCTCTTCTTTCCCCGGAACTTTGGTCACCATTTCGCTCATTTGTGACGAAGAGTATTACTGCCTGAAATCGGAACTGCCCGGGCCGGCCCCGTTCTGAACCCCTATCCATGAAGATCAACGTCCACAGTCTGGTTGGCGACATGTGTATGACCTATGCCGACGGGCAGAAGCTGCACGCCGCCTACCGCCCAGCTTTCGATGCGGGCGAAGAGATCACGCTCGATTTTGCCGGCACCCGGATCTTTGTAAGTCAGTTTTTCAATGCCGCGGTCGGCCAAGTGCTCGAACAGCACCCGGTCGGGGAAGTGCGCCGGCGTTTGAAGTTCGAGAACCTGCCCGACTCCGGCCGCCTGCCCTTGGCACGGTCCGTCGAAAACGCGGAGCGTTACTACCGCGATCCCAACTACCGGGCCGCACTCGACAAGGTTCTGACCACCGAAGCCACCGCGGTCTGATGGCCGTGCAGTACCAAGTGAGGGCGCAGGTCGTGGACCTGCGCACCGATCAGCCGCTCGCCACGGATCGGTTCTACGTGGATACGAACGTGTGGTTCTGGGTCGCTTACCCGAACGTGCAGTTTAGTTCTGGTCAGCTACAGGCCCAGCGGGTGAGCGATTACACCGGTTACCTCCGAACCGTGCTGCTCGCCAAAGGACAACTGCACTGGTGCGGCCTGTCCTTGGCCGAGTTGGCCCACCTCATCGAGAAGGCAGAGTTCGAGGCTTACCAAGGATCGGGTGCTGCACCGGTCTTCAGCACCGTCAAAGAGTATCGCCACGGCCATACAGCGGAAAGAAAACGCGTGGCCGAAACCATCGAAACCGCGTGGCGATCCGTGGAAGGCCTCGCCGAATCGCTGCCCGGCCCGACCACGGTGGATCAGGCTGCTGTGGATGCCGCCCTACGGGCTCAAGCCAGAGTGGCACTGGATGGCTACGACCTCTTCGCCCTGAAGACGCTGCACGAAACCAAGATCCTCCAAGTCATCTCCGACGACGGAGATTTCTGTATCGTGCCCGGGATAACGCTCTTCACGACCAACAGAAATGTCATCCTCGCTTCACAGGCACAGGGGAAGCTGCTGAAACGCTGAATCACCCGCCCGCCATCGCCAGCCCCGCCAGCCGGCCGGTGGTCCAGGCGTTCTGGAAGTTGAAGCCGCCGGTGATGCCGTCCACGTCGAGGAATTCGCCCGCGAAGTGAAGGCCGGGCACAAGCCGGCTTTCCATCGTCTTGAAATCCACCTCGCTCAGCCGCACGCCGCCGCAGGTGACGAACTCGTCCTTGAACGTGCTTTTCCCGTCCACGGCGAACTCCGCCTCGCATACCTGCGTCGCGAGTGCGCGCAGCGCCGTATTGCCGGCGCCGGCCCAGATCGCCTCGGGCGCAAACCCGGCCGCCGCGACGAGCCGCTCCCACAGCCGCAGGGGCAGCCCGAGCGGGCACCAGGTCGTGAGCTGCTTCTTCGCGTTCGCCGCGCGCGCCTGCTCGAGCGCCGCGCGCGCCGTCTCGGGATTGAATTTCGGCGCCCAGTTCACCCGCAGCGTGAACTTGTAACCGAGGTCGTGCAGCGTGCGCGCGCCCCACGCGGAAAGCTTCAGAATGCCGGGGCCGCTCAGCCCCCAGTGCGTGACCAGCACCGGGCCGCGCTCCTGCAATTTCTGCCCGGCGACCGCCGTCACCGCCTCCTCGACCGTGACGCCCGCAAGGCCGTCGAGCCGCGGATCCTTGATGTTGAACGTGAACAACGACGGCACCGGCGGCTCGATCGTGTGGCCGAAACCCGCGGCGATCGTGAAGCCGGCGTTGGACCGGTTGCCACCCGCGGCCAGCAGCACGCGGTCGGCGACGACGGTCTCTCCCGTGGTGAGTTGCAATCCGAAAGGTGGAACGCGCCCTCCGGACGCATTCGGCTCGGAAAGCGCATCGGGGGCACCGCGCTCCACCGTCTTCACCCCGCAGTTCAACCGGATCGCCACGCCGGCCTCGCGTGCGGCGGCCAGCAGGCAGTCCACGATCGTTTGCGAGCTGTCCGTGACGGGAAACATGCGCCCGTCGGCCTCGGTTTTCAGCGTCACGCCGCGCGCCTGGAACCACCCGACCGTGTCGCGCGGCTGCCAGCGCGAAAATGCGCCGAGCAGCTCGCGTCCGCCGCGCGGGTAGCGCTTGATCAGCTCGCGCGGCTCGAAACAGGCATGGGTGACGTTGCAGCGTCCGCCGCCGGACACCTTGACCTTGGCGAGCAGGTGCGACGTCGCCTCGTAGATCGTGACGGCACAATCCGGCGAGGCCTCCGCCGCCGTGATGGCGGCGAAAAATCCCGCGGCGCCGCCGCCGACGACTGCGATCTGCCGTTTCTGCATGCCGCGAGCGTGGGGACGCGAGGAGAACTGGGAAGACTAAAGACCGGCGGTTCTTCCGGCGGCGCGCCCTGAAAACGAAAAACGCCGCAGCCTACCCCTAGGCTGCGGCGTTTGCACACACCACGTTTCTAACCCGTGGCTAAAATCATCCGGTCAGTTGCCGGTTTTCTCGCGGCGTTCCATGCGTTTCTCCATCCGGTCGCGCCGGCCTTCCATCTTCGCCCGCATCTCGTCGGCCTTGGCCTTCTGCTCGGGCGTGAGCACCGCGTCGCGCTGCGCCTGGTACTTTTCATGGATGGCCTGCCCCTGGGTCCGGCGTTCATCCCTGCCGAGCGCGGTGTTCGCCCGGAGCTTTTCCATCTCGGCGCGCTCCTGCTCGCCGATCTGCTTCATCTTCGCCTTCTGGTCGTCGCTCAGACCGAGCTTTTCGGCCATTTTTTCACCCGGGCGTTCGCCGCGGGCGAAAGGAGGCGGACCATCGGGACGGGAAGCGTCGCCGGCCCGCAACACGGGAGCGGCGGCAAGGAGCGTGGTGCCTAACGCGAACAGGAGGGAACGGTGAATTTTCATGGGAGGGATATGTTTGGGTTCTGAGCCTCAGACGCCGTCAGCCCGCGCCAGGTTTCAACGGTTGCTGGTTTTCCCTCCGGTCCCGGCCGGGAACCGCCGCTGGTTTTCTTCCTGACAGGCGCCCTCCGATCCTGGTTACTTCCCCACTCCATGGATTTCGACCGCCTCGCCACCCTCGCCCGTCAGGTCGTGACCGCCGCCCAGCGCCGGCTGCCTCCGGCGGTGCGCGCCGTGGCGGAGCAGGTGCCGGTCTGTTACGAGCCGTTCCCCAACGAGGCGATCCTCGACGAAGGCTGGGAGCCGGACATCCTCGGCCTTTTCGTGGGACACGAGCATGGCGCCGAGCTCCGCTCCGACGAGACCCCGCTTCCGCCCCAGATCCTGCTCTTTCTGGAAAACATCCTGGACTACGCCGAAGGCGACGAGGCCGTCTATCGCGACGAGATCCGCCTGACCTACCTCCATGAACTGGGCCATTACCTCGGGTGGGACGAGGACGAGGTGGCGGAACGGGGTTTGGAGTGATCAAACCGGTGAAACCCGGTCTCCGGACGGGTTCGCGCCGCCGCACCAAACCAGCCCGTCCAAAGGCCGGACTCCACCCGCCACGCCCAACCCGGCCTCGCTCCCGGCGACGGCGCTCAACTCAGGCTTTCATTCCCCGGGTGAATGTGTTTAGTCCCGGACAGTAATCCGGCACTCTGCGACCGGGTTGCTGTCCATCACCCACCAATGAAGAAGTTTCTTTCCGCCGTCCTTTGTCTAGCCGCCCTGGCCGTCAGCCTTCCCGCTGCCGACGGGCTCACGCGCAAGAGCGTCATCACGCAGCTCGATTCCTGCGAAGCCATTCTCCAGGAGATCCAGGGCAACGTGAAGACCGCCATCGCGCCCGAGGTGCTGCGCCGGGCCAAGGGCATCATCATCGTCAACCAGTTCCAAGGCGGCTTCATCTTCGGCATCAAGGACGGCTACGGCGTCGCCCTCGTCCGCCGCCCCAACGGCAAGTGGTCGGTCCCCGCCTTCCTCAAGGCCGGCGAATTCAGCATCGGCCTCCAGGCCGGCGCCAAGGCCATCAACGCCGTCTACGTGCTCATGGACGACCAGACCGCGCGCCTGCTTTTCCGCAACCGCATGAACCTCGGCGCCGACGCCAAGGCCGTGGCCGGCGTCCGCGCCGCCGAGCGCGAGGCCGTCAGCCAGAACCTGCCCGGCGACGCCAATGTCTACGTCTACTCCGCGCAGGAGGGCCTCTACTTCGGCGCCACGGTCAAGACCGGCTACCTTTCTCCGAACCAGAAGGCCAACGAGCTCTTCTACAACGCCACCCACCGCATGCCCGAACTGCTCTACAGCGACTGGGTGCAGCCTCCGCCCGAGGCGAAATTTCTCATGGATTACGTCACGCGCCTGACGAACTGATCCATCCCGACTTGGTCACCTCAACCCGCCGGCCTGATTCCGGCGGGTTTTCTTTTGGCCGGATTGGCACCGGTCCCTGCAGGAGGGACTTTGCGCCCCGATTCGAACGCGGCGAAGGCTAACGAAAATCGGTAGTGACTCAGTTTGGACGAAATCCGTCGCGGCGGTCTATGGCGGGTTAAGTGTTTCTGTGACCGTACGCCCCAAGCCGGCTTGTAACGTAATACGTTACAAACTCCTCGGAGACGAGTTGGGTCCGGCTCGAATGTCCGTGGCTGCAGATTCATCGAGTCCCTCACTCGCGAACAACGACAAGGATTGAGACGTTAATCCTCGCCAACCCCGAAGCATGTTATGGCCACGAAAAACACGAGAACCCGGTGGCGGGTAAAGCTCTCAAGGCGCCTATAGGCGCGCGGAAAACATCCTCCCGCCTGGCAAAGTGCTCCTGGTGTTTTTTGTGGCCAAAACCTCTGCGGCTTGGGGTTCGGTTCCGGCTCCGCCGGGTTGGGATGCTCTATGACCGCCGTCCGAAGAAACGGCACTCACTGCGCGCCGCTACGGCAAACTAAGTCACCACCCAAAATCCAAGGTGCGGCATAAAGCCGCTCCTATACAACCGATGCGCGTCAAGTCTCTCCTCAACGCTGCGCCCGCCAGGCCGACACGTGGGCGACCAGCAGGCCGGCGACATCCTCGGCGATGCGCGCCTGCGCCTCGGTACGATTCGCGCCGGCCACCTCGACGGTGCCCGCGTTGAGCATCAGCTTCCCGTCCTTCATCCGCTGGCAGATCGCCCACCACGCCATGGGATGTTTCACCCCCGCCGCCCGGTCGGGCTCGGCGTAACCGGTCGTGGCGGCCCCGACATCGGCGCCGAACTGCCGCATCGCCCCGTAGGCCATCTCGATCGCCACGCGCTGCGACACGCACTTGTCCCGCTTCGCCGCCGCCCGGTCCACGCCGAGCAGGGCCACCTTCTGTTCGAGCGAGTACGCCGTGATGCCGCCCAGGAAGAATCCGGACGCGCCCGACACCGCGGCGATGTGCGCCTGCAGGTGCCCGGCCGTCAGACTCTCGGCCACGGCCAGCGTGAGCCGCGGCCGGCGCAGCATGAGTTTCTTGAGTTGGGCGGCGTAGTTCATGAGGGGGCGGTCGTCAGGCGCATGTGACCGCGAACCCCGGGGAGAAGCCAGTTCATTCGCCCCTACCCCTGTAGGGGCGCGGCTTGACCGCGCCCTTGGAAGGCCCGTCGGGGGACGGACCCTCCAGGACTTCGCCCTTCACTTCGACTGTTTCAGCATCCAGTCGTAAATGTCCTGGCCCATGTAGGTGCGGATCCAGGCATCGTGGCCCATGTCGGCCTCGATCGTGAACCGCACCTCCGGATGGCCGAGGTTCTCGAGTTCGTTGAGCAACGGATAAAAATGCCGGACTTTCACGACGTTGTCCCGCCCGCCGGCGATGACCCACAGCGGCAGCCTGGCCGCGGCGATCGGCGCGGCCTGGGCCGGCACGCCGAAGCCGACCACGGGCACGATGGCCGCGAAACGCTCCGGATGCTTGGCTGCGAGGTACCAGGTGCCGAAACCGCCCAGGCTGATACCCGTCAGGTAAACGCGCTTCGGGTCGCCCTTGTAGGTCGCCATCACATGGTCGAGCATGGCCATCACGTCGTCGGCGATCGTGTTCCAACCCCGCGGATTCTCATCGGGATTCAGCCTGGCGTTGGCGGGCAGCTCGGGAATCTGACCCTCGAGCGGGTCCTTGCTGCGCGGAAAAAACGGGCGGACGTTGAGGCTGCCGTCGGCCTTCCGCTCCGGGATCTCCGCGCGCGTGCGGTTCTTGATGTAGGGCACCTCGCCCTGGTCGTGCATCGGCATCTGCGGCGAAATGATCACGAACGGCAGGTCGCGCCGCTGGCACCACGCCTCGAAGAGCGGGCCGTGCTTCAACACGTAGTCGAGCTCGGCCTTGCCGTCGCCGCGCTCGCCGTTGCCGTGCAGGAAGAGCATCACCGGCCACTTGTCGTGCTTTTCGAAATCGGGCGGCAGGTACACGAAGTAGTCGCGCTCGGCGTTGAGCTTCGCGCTGAAGTGGGAAACGCGCAGGAGGCGGGGTTCGGAGGCGGCGGCGTGGACGGCCAGGGCGGCGCACCCGGCCAGCAGAACGGTGGTGAGGAGTTTCTTCATGGGGTTGGGGAACCCCAGAGCTAGCCGCTTCCGGCGTTACTTCAACCCCGCACCCGCGGCCAGCGCCCGGCGGACCCGCCACCGCTGGGCGCGCTTGACGATGTAGCCCACGCACTCCTCCGCGCCGCAGCGGCACGGGTGCTCGCGCCAGTCCGAGAAATCGAACCCGTAATCGTAGTTCAGCTCCTCTCCCGCCGCGATGGCGTGCAGCGCGACGATCCAGATCCGTCCGCGCACGACCTGCACCTCGCAGTTGGGCCCGCAGGAATGGTTGATCCGCCGCGCGAGGTTCCAGCTCACTCCGCCGTCGATGTCGTGCCGCTTGTTCAGGTCGAAGATGTAGACGCAGCCGTCGCCGCCCGCGGCCAGGCGCGCCAGGCGCCGTTGCTCGCGCCGCCACGCCTCGGCCTTGGTGATGCGCTCGCCGACATACTCGATCACGCGCTCGCCCGGCGCGAGCTCCCGGCGCGCGAACAGCCCGTAGCCGTGCACGCCGGAGCGCGCCAGCCTCACCTTGCGACGGTCCGCCGCAAGGCCCGTACGGTCGGCGCGGCGGCTCATTTCAACTCGAGGCCCACCGGACAGTGGTCGCTGCCGTGGACGTCGCACTCGATCCAGGCCCGCTTGAGGCGCGGCTTCAGGACGGCGGAGGCCATGCAGTAATCGATGCGCCAGCCCACGTTGTTGGCGCGGGCGTTGGCCCGGTAGGTCCACCAGCTGTAGTGACCGGCGCCCTTTTCAAAATGACGGAACGTGTCGATGAATCCGGCGGACACATAGTCGCGGAACCCGGTGCGCTCCTCGTCGGAGAAGCCCGGGTTGCCCACGTTTTCCTTCGGACGGGCAAGATCGATCTCCTCGTGCGCGACGTTGAGGTCGCCGCAGAACACGACGGGCTTGTGCTTCTCCAGCCGCTTCGCATGCGCGAGCAGCGTGCGGTCCCACGCCTGGCGGAACTTGATGCGGACGAGTTCGGGCTGGGCGTTGGGGACGTAGACGCCCACGACGTAACACTCGTCGAACTCCGCCGTGATGGCGCGTCCTTCGGCGTCGTGGTCGGGCGAGCCGAGGCCGAGCGTCACACTCAGCGGTTTTTTCCGGCTGAACAGTGCGGTGCCGCTGTAGCCCTTCTTCTGCGCGGCATTCCAGACCAGTTCGTATCCCTTCGGCCAGACCACGCCCTGCACGTCGCCGGCGGTGGCCTTCACCTCCTGCAGGCAGATCACGTCGGCCTTGCTCGTGGTCATCCAGTCCAGCAGGCCCTTGCCGAGGGCGGAGCGCACGCCATTCACGTTCCAGGAAAGCAGTTTCATAAACCGCCAGTCCGCGCCAAACCATGCGACGCGGCAAATCCTTTTCCGCCGCCATCCCGGTCCGTGTCCCCGGCATAAGACAAAACCCGCTGTTGTCATCACCGGCCCCCGTGTAGAGGCTGCCGGACCCGTGAGTTCCTCCTGTTTCCAACCGCTGCCCCTGGGGCGTCCCATCCCGGCCAGCCCGCACGCCGTGTCGTGCAGCCTGCCCACCCTGCGCGCCGTGCGCGGCTATGAGGAGAAGGATCCGGCCATCCTCAGCCAGCTCACCAACGGCTACCCGCGCTTCGTCGTGCACCCCTTCACCCGCCGGTTGGTGCAGCACTTCACCGAGTCCGCGCCGGCGCTGCACGGACGCACGCTCTGGCTGACCTCGTCGGCCGCCATGGCCCGCGCCCTCGCGGCCCACCTCACCTCGGCCCGCGGCGCCGAGCTCCACACGCAACACGGACTCCACGGCGTCTCCCATCCCGAGTCGCCCGACACCTCCGCGCTCGCCAAGGTCTTCCTGCAGAACATCGGCGGCTTCCTTTCCTCGCGCGAAGCCGAGGATCACCTCGTCGTGCTCGGCCTCCTGTCCGCCCCGCACCCCGAGGACGTTTTCAAAGGCGATGGTCCCCTCGAGATCCGCCGCCAGTTGCGCGGCGCGCTCGAGGGCGCGACCGATGCCGATCTCTTCCCCGCCAACTGCGGCATGAACGCCATGCACGCCGCCTTCCGCGCCGTCAGCGCCGTGCAGGCCCCGCGCGGCCGCACCGTCTGGCTCCAGCTCGGCTGGCTCTACCTCGACACGATCGCGATCCTCCAGAAGTTCACCGAACGGCCGTCGGACTACGTCTACGTGCGCGACGTGACCGATCTCGATTCGCTGCGCCGCATCTTCGCGGCCCACGGCGACCGCATCGCCGGCGTCATCGCCGAGGTGCCGACCAATCCGCTCATCCAGACCCCCGACCTGCCGGCCATCGCCGGGCTTTGCCGCCGGCATGGCGCCCGCCTGATCGTGGATCCGTCCATGAGTTCGGTTTTCGCGCTGAACGTCCTGCCCCACGCCGACATCGTGGTCAGCAGCCTCACCAAATACAGCGCCAGCGAAGGCGACCTCACCGCCGGCCTCGCCGCGGTCAACCCCGCCTCACCCGAGGCCTCCGCGCTGCGCACCGGTCTCGCCGGCATCATCGAACCGCTTTACGCGCGCGACGCCGCCCGCCTGGCCTGGCAGGTCGGCCAGACCCAGGAAGTGCTCGCCCGGATCAACGCCAGCACGCCCAAGGTCGTCGCGTTCCTCGAAAAGCATCCGGCCGTGAAGGAGGTCTTCTGGGCCCTGCAACCCGCCGGCCGCGACAACTACCTGAAACTCGCCCGCACGCCCGACGCCACCGGCGGCATGATCACCTTCACCCTGAAGGAAGCCGGCGCGCTGGAAAAGTGTTACGACCGCCTGCGCCTGCCCAAGGGCCCGAGCTTCGGCATGAAGACCACGCTCATCTGCCCCTTCATGTACCTGGCCCATTACGACCTCGTCACCACGCCCGCCGGCCTGGCCGAACTCGCCGCGAGCAAACTCGATCCCGACCTCCTCCGCCTCTGTGTTGGCACCGAGCCGGTCGAGGAGATCATCGGCGCGCTGCAGGAAGCGCTGGCCTGATCCCCCATCGTTCGCGTTCCCTTTCTCGTAATCTTCTCTTTCAAAGCACTCAGACCGGGAGAAAGAGAACGATCGAAGCCTCCGGATTCTCATGCCGCCCTGCACCCTCGAGCTGAAGGTCATCCCCAACGCCCCGCGCAACGAGATCGCCGGTTGGCTGGGCACGGCGCTCAAGGTGAAGATCCATGCCCCCGCGCTCGAAGGCCGCGCCAACGACGAGCTCCTCGACTTTCTCGCCGAAACCCTCGGCGTCCCGCGCCGCGACCTCACGCTCCTGCGCGGCGAAAAATCCCGCCAGAAACTCGTGCGAATCGCCGGTCTCGACGCGGCCTCCCTGCGCCACCGCCTCAACGCCTGAGCCCCTCCCGGAAACTTGTCATATAATGTATGACAAACTTCCGCTCCGGTCTTTGTCCAAGCACGTCCATTAAGGAGCTGCGGCGGCCAGACGGCGGTGTTGCGACCAGCTGGCATATCCTACTCCGGTTTTTCCAGTACACTCGAGAAATCGACCTCAGGATCCGAAGCCCCGGTCTGCTCCAACACGTCGTTTCCCGCACACCGCTGAAGTCTCGCCGCGATCTCAAACACCGGCCACATGCCCCGGAAGTTTGTCATATATTATATGACAAACCTCCGGAGTAGATGCGGCGATTCAAACAGGGAGGAATGGGTAATCCACGTACCCCTTCGGTCCTTCCGTGTAGAGGGTGGCCTCGTCCACGGCGTTCAACGGGGCGTTGAGCTGGAAACGGCGCGGCAGGTCGGGATTCGCGATGAAGGGCATGCCGTAGGCGATGGCGTCGGCCAGGCCGCTCACGACGGCCTCCTCGCCGGTCTCGCGCGTGAAGCCGCCGTTGAGGATCAGCGCGCCGCGGTAGTGCCGGCGCGCGATCCGGGCCAGCTCGACCTCGGCCGGCAATGCGTGGTTGGCGTGCCGCAGGTGGAGGTAGGCGGCGCCGCGGCGCTGCAGCCCCTCCGCCACGTGCGCGACCAGCGCGGGCGCGTCGCTGTCGTGCATGTCGTTGAACGAAACCAGCGGCGAAATGCGCACACCGACACGCCCCGCCCCGAAGACGTCGATCGCGGCGTCGATCGTTTCGGAAAGCAGGCGCGCACGGTTGGCGAGACTGCCGCCATACACGTCGGTGCGGTCGTTCACCCCGTCGCGCAGGAACTGGTCGAGCAGGTAGCCGTGCGCGCCGTGCAACTCGACGCCGTCAAAGCCCGCCTCGCGGGCGTTCTCGGCGCCACGCCGGAACAGTTCGATGATTCCGGGCAGTTCGTCCGTGCGCAGCGGACGCGGCACGGGGTACGGCTGCTTGCCATTGGGTGTGTGGATGGTGTCGTCGCGGATCGCCTTGTTGGACGACGAAACCGGCTGCACACCGTGATTCAGATCGTGATGCGAGGCGCGGCCCGGGTGCCAGAGCTGGAGCACGATGCGGCCGCCGGCGGCATGGACGGTTTCGGTGACCTTGCGCCAGCCTTCGACGTGCGCGGGGCTGTAGATGCCGGGCTCCCAGCCGAAGGCCCGGGCATCGCCCGCCACCATCGTGGCCTCGGCGATGAGCAGGCCGGCGCTGGCCCGCTGGCGGTAATGCTCGGCGATCAGATCGGTTGCGACGTGCTGCCGGTCGGCGCGCACCCGGGTGAGCGGCGCCATCAGGACGCGGTTGGGCAGCTGGAGTTCTCCGGCGGTGAACGGAGTCAAAAGTTTCATGGGCGGGCAGCATGCCCAGAAACACCGCTTTCGCCAGCCGGACACCCCGCATCTTAAGCGGGGCTTAGCGCTCCCATTAGAACGAACGTCTTCCGCAGCCCGTTCAGGGTCCGGGGAGCGCCGGCAGTTCGAACCAGAAGACCGAACCGCCCTCCGCGGGGAAATCGGCCCCCACCTGTCCGCCCTCGGATTCGATCAGCTGCTTCACAATCGACAGCCCGAGGCCGGTGCTCTCCTCGCCCGCGGTCGGACGGTTGCTGAGCCGGACATGTTCGGTGAACAGCAGGACACGCTCTTGGGGCGGCACGCCAGGGCCATTGTCGGTCACAGTGCAGCGCACGCGCCACTCGTTCGCCGCGGTCGCGATCGTGACCCGTCCGCCCGCGGGCAAAAACTTCAACGCGTTGCTCAGGTAGTTGGTCAGCGCCTGGTAGGCGTGGCCGGGATCGCCTGCCACCGGCGGCAACGGCTCCGCCAGCGCAAGGTCCACGGTGATCTGCTTCCGTTCCGCCGCGGGTTCGTTCTGGGCCGCCACCGCGCCGGCGATCAGGTTGAGATCGCTGCGTCCGGGCAGGCCGCGCGTCTCCCCGCCGCTCCGCTGGCCGCCGAGAAAGGTATCGATGATGCGCCGCATCTGGCGGGCGGAGCTGTCGATGTTCTCAAGGTATTCACCCAGCGGCCCGGCGCCGCCCTTGCGGCGGGCCATTTCGCCGGAGATGAGAATCAGGCAGAGGGGATTGCGCAGGTCGTGCGCGGCGATGCGCATGAACCGCTCCTTGATGGCGAGCTCGCGCTCGAGTTCGCGGCGCAGGCGGCGCAGCGTGATGTGCGCCTGGATGCGGGCGAGCGCCTCCTCGTGCTGGATCGGCTTCGTGATGTAGTCCACGGCGCCGGCGGCGAAGGCCTTCACCTTTTCCGCCGTGTCGTGCAGCGCCGTCATGAAGATCACCGGGATGTCGCGCGTGTCCGCGCGGGCCTTGAGCCGGCGGCAGGTCTCGTAGCCGTCGATGCCCGGCATCATCACGTCGAGCAGGATCAGGTCGGGCGCGGTGTGCATCGTCTGTTCGAGCGCGTCCTCGCCATCCTCGGCGACGAGCAGTTGGTGGCCGGTGTCGGCCAGCGCATCCACCAGCACGCTGATGTTGGCGGGGGTGTCGTCGACGATGAGGATGGTTTCGGGCATGGGAAAATCAGGCGGGCGGACGGGCCGGGCCATCGGTGCGGTAACGGGCCACGAACTGGCGGATGGCCTTCATCTTGAAGCGGGCGGCGAGGCCGATGACCACCTGGGCGAACGGCGCGAGGCGTGCGTCGCGCTCGGCGAGGCGCTGCGCGTAGGCGCGCACGGCCACGACATCGCCCTTGCTCGCAAGTTCGTGGATCGCCTCGACGTCGGCGGCGTCGGGCAGGTGTTCCATGAAGGGAAACGGCGACTGTGTCTCGCCCGCGCCGGCGAGATCCGCGTACTCCCAGGTGAAACCGAGCAGGCGTTCGAGTGCGCCGAGCAGCTGGCCCTCGCGCAGCGGTTTCGGCAGGAACTCCTCGCAACCGGCATCGAGGCAGGCCTGGCGATCGCTGTCGAAGGCGCTGGCCGACATGCCGACAAGCCGCGTGACCTCCGCCGGCAACGCCTCGCGGATCGCCCGCGCCGCGGCGAAGCCGTCGAGCCGCGGCATCTTGAGATCGAGGGCGACGAAATCGGGCCGCCATTCGAGCGCCAGGGCGACGGCGGCGGCGCCGTCCTCGGCCATGCGCACCTCGAAACCCAGCGGCTGCAGGAGATCGCGCAGGAGATTGCGGTTGGGTTCGTGGTCGTCGGCCACGAGCACCTTGCGGCGCGGGCCCGTGTAGCCCGTGACGCGGCCCATGATCGGCGACGGCGGGCTTTCCCGCCCCGCCTCCCCGGCGGGGAGCAGCACGTCGAAATGGAAACGGGTTCCCCACCCGGGACGGCTTTCGAACTGCAGTTGTCCGCCCATCTGCTCGACGATGCCCCGGCTGACGTTGAGCCCGAGCCCCGTACCCTCGGCGCGGCGCGCATGGTCGCCGATCTGCGCAAACGGCTCGAACAGCCGCGTCTGGTCTTCGGACGCGATGCCGGGACCGGTGTCGCTCACGGAGAAGCGCACGCGGTCGCCCGCGCGGTCGACGGAGAAGATGACGCTGCCGTGCTGCGTGAACTTGATGGCGTTGCCGAGCAGGTTGTAGCAGACCTGCCGCAGGCGCTGCGCATCGCCGCGCACGGTGCGGGGCAGGCCCGCCGAAAGCGCGGTCTCCAGCAGGAGGTTCTTCTCCCGGGCGCGCGGCAGGAAGATCTCGGCCACGCCGCGGACGAAGTCGGACAGGTCGAAGTCGGCCGGATGCAGCTCGAGGCGGCGCGCCTCGATGCGGGCGAGGTCGAGCACGTCGTTGATCAGCGCCAGCAGGTGCTCGCCCGACTGGTGGATGATGCCGACGCCGGCGCGCTGGTGCTCGCTGAGCGCCGGATCGCGGCGGAGGATCTGCGAATAGCCGAGGATGCCGTTGAGCGGCGTGCGCAGCTCGTGGCTCATGCTGGCGAGAAACTGCGACTTGGCGCGGTTGGCGGCGTCGGCGGCATCGCGCGCTTCGCGCAGGGCTCGCTCGGTCTCGCGCTGCTGCGTCACGTCGACGGCCACGCCCTCGAGCCGCGCCAGCCGGCCCGACGGATCGCGCACCGCGCGGACCGATTCGGTGATCCAGATCCTGCGGCCGTCGCGGGCGTAGACCTCCGACTCGAAATCGGTGACCTCGCCCGATTCCTCGATCAGGCGGAAGAATTCGTCGCGGCGCCCCGGCTGGACGTAGAACTCGCTCGCGATGTGCGTGATCGCGCCGATCATCTCGGCGGGGGTCGCATGGCCGAGCATGTGCGCAAAGGCCGGGTTCACGTCGAGGAAGCGTCCCTCGGGGGTGGAGGTGTAAAGTCCCTCGAGCGCGTTCTCAAAGATGCCGCGGTAGCGCCGCTCGGCCAGGCGCAGCGCTTCCTCGGCGCGGCGGCGCTCGACCGCGGCGGACGCCTGTTCGGCCACGAAGGTCAGCAGGCGCTTCTCCTCCGGGCCGTAACCCTGCGGGTTGTGGTAATCGTGGATGGCGATGACGCCGATCGGCCGGCCATCCACGACGAGCGGTGCGCCGAGGCGGACCGCGGGAAGCTGCGGCGGCGGTTCGTAGGTGCCTCGAGCGTGCAGCAGGTCGCTCAACTCGTCGGAGGTGACGAGCTGCGGCTGGCCGGTCTCAAGCAGGTAGTCGGTGAACCCGCCCTGCCCACGCGGGCGCGGCGGCGGGACAAAGCCCTCGGGCGGCGCCGTCTCGTCGACGAAATACGGAAACGTGAGCGTCGTGCTGCCGGGACTCAGCAGTCCCACGTAGAAATTCTTCGCCGGCATGAGGCCCGCCACGATGCCGTGCAGCTCCGCAAACAGCGCGCGGAGGTCGCCGCCGGTGAGCACGACGCGCGAGATGCGGTAGGTGGCGTCCTGCACACGCTCGCGACGGTGACGCTCGGTGATGTCGACCGCGGTGACGATGTAGCAGCCTTCGCCGCCGAACTCGACGGTGTCGGCGCTGACGATCACGTAACGATGCTGCCCCTGACGGTTGAGGAAGGTGGCCTCGTAGTTCCGCACGCAACCGTCGTTCATGATGCGGCTCAGCAGCGCGGCGCGGTGACCGGGGTCGGGCCAGATGTTCAGCTCGGTCGTGGTGCGTCCGATGGCTTCCTCGCGACTGAAGCCCGAATTGGTGAAAAACGCGGCGTTGGCCTCGAGCAGCTTGCCGTCGGCGAGCCGCGCAATCGCCATCATCGCCGGGCTGGCTTGGAAGCTTTTCGCAAAATATTCCTGCGAGGCGCGGCGCTCGACCTCGCTGCGGCGGAGCGCGTCCTCCGTGCGGCGCCGTTCCACGGCGGCGGCCGCCTGCCCGGCGACGAACGTCAGCAGGCGGCGCGCCTCCTCGCCGTAGACATCCTCGTTGAGGTAATCCTGCACGGCCACCACGCCGATGGCCCGGCCGCCCACCACCAGCGGCGCCCCGAGCCACACGGCGGACGGCACGCCCGTGGGCGTGTAGTTCTGCGCCTTGAGCACGCGGTCGAGTTCCTCGCGGCGGGCGAGCAGCGTCTGGCCGGTATCGATGACGTAATCGGTGAGCCCGCGACCGCGCGGCCGCGGCGCGGGCGGACGGCTGCATTCATCCTGAAAATAGGGAAACGACACCTCGCGACCGTCGGGGCTGACGAGGGCGAAGTAGAGGTTGCGCGCCGGCATGAGGCCGCCGATCAGCTCGTGGAGCCGGCCGAAGAGCGCCATGAGGTCGCCCGGCGCGCCGGCAGCCTCCGAGATGCGGTAGGTTGTCTCCTGGAACAGCTCCCGCCGCCGGCGTTCGGTGATGTCGATGCCGACCGTGAGCATGCACGGATGGCCGTCGATGTGCACGAGATCGGCCGTGAGTGCGAACCAGTGGCGCTCGCCGTTGCGGCCGATGAACTCGCTCTCGAACTCGCGGATTTTTCCATCCGCGAGCATCTGCGCGACGAAACGGTCGCGCTGCTCCCGGTCCACCCAGATGCCGAGTTCCAGGGTGGTGCGCCCGAGCACCTCCTCGCGGCTGAAACCGGTCACGCGGGTGAAGGTATCGTTGACCTCGATCAGCTCCGCGCCCGGCAGCCGGGCGAGCAGCATCACGGCCGGGCTGAGCCGGAACGATTGCGCGTAGTAATCCTCCCCCGTGCGCGGCCGGGCGGACGGCGGACGGTCGTCGGGAGCGGGCGCCGGCGGGGAATCGGAGCGGGACGGCATCGGGTGACTGAGAGAAAAGAACCGCCGGGGGCACGCAATGCCGGACTGGCGGCGTTTCAGAGGGAAAATCAAACGGGACCGGGGCGGCGGCACTCGCATGCCGCCGGCACCCGGCCCCGGTTACGATTACGGATCTCTGCGCAAGGGATGGTCCCGGCCGCTCAACGCGCGCCGAGCACGGTCGCCGCCGGCAGTTCGCCGAACGACTTGAGGTAGGCGACCATCGCGCGAGCGTCCTCCGCCTTGAGGCGGTAGGACGGCATCGGCGGACGCGGCTGGGAGCCGTCGGGACGCGTGCCCTCCATCAGGAAATGAACGGCCTGCTCGGCGGTCATGGAGGGAAGCCCGGCGATGGGCGGAGCCACCGGCGCCCAGACGGGCATGGGCACGGCCGGGATGAACCCGATCATCGCGCCCCGCAGCCAGTGCCCGGTGACGAACTCGCCCCTTTCATTGCGGGGCGTGTGGCAGTCGGCGCAAAGGCCGATGCCTTCAACCAGGTAGCGGCCGCGGGCGATCAGGGCTTCGTTGCCGGAGGCGGCAACAGGCGACTCGGCGCGGAGGCCGGCGGTGGCAAGCAACAGACCGGCCAGAAGGAGGAGACGGGAGGGAGTATTCATGACGTGGATGGAGAAAAATGATTCAGGACTGGTGACGGCTGATGACCGCTTCGTAGGCGGGCAAGCGGCGGAGGCGGCTGTGCAGGCCGTTGAGCCAGCCGGTGCGCTTCGTGGCGTAATCCGAGGTGGGCAGGCTCCAGGTGTAGCCGACGATCTCGCCACCGGCGTTGGCGAGCACGCCGATGAGACCGGTACCGATGCCGGCGATCTGGGTTTCGGCGCCGTTGAGAGTGACAAGGCGGGAGTCGTCGGTGTGGACGCCGGAGGAACTGTCGACGACCTCGACCTCGTAATAGGTCGTGCCGGCAAGCGAGGCATCCGACAGCTCATGGTTGGTCGGGTAGGCCTTCGCACTGGTCCGATCGATGTTAACGATGACCATCGAGTGGTCGGAATCGGTGCTGCCGACGCGCCACCAATGAAGCAGGTCGCCGGGCCGGGCCTCGTCGAGACGCGCGATGCGGGTGAGTCCCTTGCCGGCCTTGGTCAGGGCGATGTACTGGCAGGGCGTGGGGCTGGCGGTGGTCTTCGTGCCGCCGAGGATCGGGTCGGTGAACGAGAACTGGCGCCAGTCGCGGCCGTAGGCGTGCTTCAGCAGATGCGTGAGCAGCGGCGCACACTTCGTGTTGTTGGCGGGCAGCACGCCGGCCTCGAGGTCGGCGAAGCGGATGCAGGAGGCGTCGGTCGCGCTGTTCCAGCTGCCGCCGTAGCGGTTGAGCGGCACGCCGGCGTCGTCGGTGAAGACGCCCACGGTCTGGGCGGCGGCGATCTCGTCAACGAGCCGGAGAGCGGCCTCGAGATGCGCGGGCTGCTGCGCGGTCACGGTGGTCGTCAGCACCACGGCGAGGGAGAGAAGGGAGAGGATGCGGGTTTTCATGATGAAACGGACGGGAGGTTGCAAAAGAGGAAGGCGGGCGGCTCAGGCCACGCGGTGCTGGCGGGCGGCGCCGTCGCGGGCGCCGGCCTTCATCGTCTCGGCGAGAGTCCAGTAGGTTTTCGCCCAGGCGGCCTGCATGTCGTTCGTGAAAGCCGGGCCGAGGCCGCGACCGAGCGTCCAGAGGAGCGCCTCGCCCACGGTTTCGTAGTGCTCGTCACGCACGTGGTAGGCGGCGTGGCGCAGGCCGAGCTGCCGCACGGCGGGCACCAGTTCCTCGAGCCGGTCGAGCCCGCCGACGGCCAGACCGATCATCTGCATGAGCTTGCGGCCCTGCTCGGCCATGTCGCCGTGAAACAGCGCGCGCAGCGAAGGATCGAGTTCGAACAGGCGGGCGTAGAAAAGCGCGGCGGCCTGGTCGGCGATCGGCGCGAGCTTGCGGAAGGAGTCCTTGACGAGGGTGATTTCGGCGGAGGTCATGGCGGCGGAAGGCGGAGGCTTACTTGTCGCGACGCTCCAGACGCAGGGTGAAGACCGTGGTCATCACGCCGAACAACAGCGCAAGGGCGAGGGTGCCGGGCTCGGCCGGGATCGTCAGAAGCAAGGAGGGCTGGCAGATGAGATTCATGATGGCGTCAGTATGCCTGAAGCCGTCGCGGGGCGGTATGGGCCGGCGGAAGGTGGCCGATCGGCTAGGTCGCACCGGCCGCTTTACAACGCCCCCGCCGCCGCCAAGCTGGCGACCCGTGGAAAAAATCCTCGTCATCGACGATGACCCGAAGATCCGGCGGCAGACCTGCGCCCTGCTGGAGAGCGAGGGTTACACAACCGTCGAGGCCCGCAACGGCCGCGAAGGCGTGGATCTCGCCCGCCGCGAGCGCCCCGCGCTCGTGCTCTGCGACATCACGATGCCCGAGATGAACGGACATCGGGTCGTCGAGGCGTTGCGCCAGGAGGCCGCCACGGCGCACCTGCCGTTCATTTTCCTGACCGGCTGGGGTGAACGCAGCGACCTGCGCACCGGCATGAACCTCGGCGCCGACGACTACCTGGTGAAGCCGGTCGAACCCGCCGAGCTGCTCGGCGCCGTGTCCGCGCGCCTGCGCCGCCGCCAGCAGACCGGCGGCGCTTCCCGCGCCCCTTCCGTCGCCGACGCCACGCCCGGTGCGATCGAACGGGCGCTCGGCGTCACGGCGCGCGAAGCCGAGATCCTTTCCTGGGTCGTGCAGGGCAAGACCAACCCCGAGATCGGCACGATTCTCGGCATCCAGCTCACCACGGTGAAGAAGCACCTCGAAAGCGTGTTCACCAAGCTCGGCGTCGAAAACCGCACCGCCGCCGTCACGCTCGTGCTCGAAAAAATCACCCCCGCCGGCTGATCCCCGGGAACCCCTTCCACCCTGCCCCTTTCCGGCGGATGTTTGTCATATAATGTATGACAAACTTCCTCACCCGGGAACCGTCATTCTCCCAAGTCATCTGAGGCAAAGGAGGCACTTCATTCGGAGATTTGTCATACATTATATGACAAATCTCCGTTGCGAGGAGCGGCTGCAATGAAGCGGTTGCGCGCGTTCAGACGCGGGTTGAGAGGGTGCTCAACCGGCGGAAACGCCAGGCGAGCAAGACTGCGGCGCAGGCCAGGCCGCCGGCCAGACCGGTCCAGATGCCCAGCGGTCCCAGCCGGGTGTGGAACGCCAACAGGTAACCCGCCGGGAGCGACACCAACCAGTAGGCGACGAACGTGATGACCGTCGGCACCTTCACGTCGGTCAGCCCGCGAAGCGCGCCGGCCGCCACCACCTGACCGCCGTCGAACAGCTGGAACAGCGCCGCCACCACGAGCAGCTGCGCCGCCAGGGCAACCACGTCCGGATCCGGGGTAAAGCCGCGCGCCAGCGCCGCGCCGCCAGCGGCGAAGATCAGAGCAGAGGTCGCCATGATCAGCCCCGCGCATGCCAGCGAACCGAAGCCGATCGGCCGAAGCACCTCCGGCCGGCCCTCGCCACGCGCCTTGCTGATGCGGATGCTCGTCGCCATGGCCAGACCGAGCGGAAACATGAACGTGAACGATGCGCAGCTCAGCGCCACCTGATGGGCCGCCAGTGCGGTCGCACCGAGCCAGCCCATCATCAGCATCGCAGCCGCAAAGGCCCCCGACTCGAACAGCAGGCTGCCCGCCGCCGGCACGCCCATGTGCAACATCGCCCGGAAACGCGTCCGCTCCAGCGCCCCCGCCGGGGCCCGTTCGCGCCGCAGCCACACCGCGATGGTCGTCACCGCCAGCGTGCGCGCGATCAGCGTGGCCACGCCCGAGCCGGTCAGGCCGAGCGCGGGCACACCAAGATGTCCCCAGATGAACATCCAGTTGAGCAGCGCGTTGAGCGCGACGTCCGCCAGCATGATCGTCGTGCCGATCCACGGCCGGCCCAGCGCGTCGAGGTATTGCCGCTGCACCTGGAAGTAGAACACCGGCACGAGCGAGAGCGCCATCAGCAGGAAAAACGGCCGCATCACGGCGACGACCTCCGGCGGCTGGCCGAAGCGGTGCAGCTGGGTCGAGAGCCCCGCCAGCAGCAGAAACCCGGCCGCACCGGCCACGAGCGCCATCACCTTGCCGTGCCGCAGCCACGCGCCGCAACCGGCCGCATCGCCCGCCCCGTGGTCGCGCGCCGTGAACACGCCCACCGGCAGCAGCAGGCCGATGCCCACGATGTAGAACAGGCCGAACACACCGTGCGTGAACGCCGCCGCCGCCAGCTCCACCGTGCCCACGCGTCCGATGAGCGCCGAGTCGGTGATGCCGATCAGCATCTGGCTCACCTGCGCCACGATCATGGGCAGGGCCAGGGCGAGCGTCAGCCGCAGTTCCTTGAACACGGTTTGCATGGGAAGGGAGAGGTCACCACGAATAGCCCGAAATACACGAAAAAACGCGCCTGCATCCCGGCAGAACCGGAGCAGTGCGCGCTTCCCGGAAGCGCAACAGATGGGGCCGGAAGCCCTGCGATTATCCAGGCGGGAGCGAGCCAGGGGCAAATCGAAGCACGGCCGAAAACAAGCTCGCTCATGTGGATTCTTCGCTGCGCTCAGCGTGACAAACCGGCTTGGCAGACATGCCCTTGCACGCGACGGGGCCGTATCGTGAACAAGTCCCCTCCCACCGGGTGGGTCCGACCGCGGCCTTCCCTTTCGTGTGTTTCGTGTATTTCGTGGCGACTGCTCCCGCATGACCCTGCCCGCCCTGCTCCTCGTCCTCGCCGCCGCGTTCACGCACGCGACATGGAACTACGCGGCCAAGCGCTCGGGCGGCGGTCTGCCCTTCGTGTGGGTCTCGAGCGTGTTCGCCCTCGGGCTCTACGCCATCGGCGGACTCGGCTACTGGCTGTGGCGGCAGCCCCAGATCCCGCCCGGCGTGGCGTGGGTCATCGCCGGCAGCGGGGTGCTCAAGACGGTCTACGCACTTCTCCTGCAGCGCGCCTACCGGCATGGTGATTTTTCGCTCGTTTACCCGCTGACGCGCGGCACCGCTCCGCTGCTCGCCACGCTCGGCGCCATCGCGTTCTTCGCTGAACGTCCCACCCCCCTCGCGCTCGCCGGCGGCGGCCTGATCATCGGCTGCGTCTTCCTGCTGACCGGCGGTCCCGGCCTGCTGCACGCGGACCGCGCGCACCTGCGCCAGGGCGTTTTCTACGGCCTTGCCTGCGCCACCTGCGTCGGCGTCTACACGGTCTGGGACCAGCGCGCCGTTTCCCACCTGCAACTGCCGCCCATCCTCTACGACGGCGGCACGCAACTCGTGTTGTTCGGCATCCTGACGCCCTTCGCCTGGGCGCGACGCGACGAGGTCGCGGCCGCCTGGCGCGACCACCGTGGCAAGGCCGCCGTCGTCGGTCTGCTCAGCCCCGTGGCCTACGTGCTGATCCTCTACGCCATGAGCTTCACGCCCGTGAGCTACATCGCGCCGGCGCGCGAGATCAGCATCGTGATCGGCGCGTTCTTCGGCGCGAAGCTGCTCGGCGAGGGCGACACCAAGCGCCGTCTGTTTGCCGCCGCCGGCATGGCCGCCGGCATCGTCGCGCTCGCCTTGGGCTGAAAAATCCGCAGCCTGCGCCCCATGCCTCGTTCCAAGGAGATCGTCATCCTGCTGGTGCTGCTCGTCGGCGCGATGGGCTTCGTGCTGTGGTACGTGATCGACCGCCGCACGAAGAACCGCGCCGCGCCGCCCCCCGCGGAGCGCATGCTGGCGCCCGCCCCGCCGGCCGCGACGGTGGACCTGGACAAGCACGAACGGCAGACCATCGATTTCTCCTCCGGCCAGCCGGTCGTGAAGAACACCCCCGAGGACAACGCCGCGCTCGAATCCGCGCTCCAGGACATCGATGCGGCGCGGCAGGGCGTGAAATTCGAGGCCGCGCCTCCGCCCGCGGCGCCCGCCCGGCAGCCATGAGCGCCTCCGCCACCCTGTCCGGCAGCTTCGCGCTGCCCGTGCTGTTCGATCTCGGGGCCACCTTCGCCTTCGCCCTCACGGGCGCGCTGGCGGCCATCAAGCGCCACTACGACATCGTCGGCGTCCTCGCGCTGGCGCTCGTCACCGGTCTCGGCGGCGGCCTGATCCGCGACGGCCTGTTTCTCGACCTCGGCCCCACCCCGCTGCTTACCAACCCGCACTACCTCGAGGCCGTCCTGGCCGGCACGGTCGTCGGCGTGATCTTCGGCAGCCGCATCCATCATTTTGCGCGCGTGATCGCGATCGTCGACGCACTCGGCCTCGGCGCCTACGCGGCCTTCGGCCTGCAGAAGGCGCTGCACGCCGGCCTCGCGCCGCCCGCCGCTATCCTCGTCGGCGTCGTCAACGCCGTGGGCGGCGGCGTGCTGCGCGACCTGCTCTGCCGCGAGGAACCGCTCGTGTTCAAGCCCGGCCAGTTCTACTTCCTCATCGCGCTCGGCGGCGCCGTCGTCTTCCTCTTCGCGACCGCCACGCTCGGCTGGTCCGCCAACCGCGCGGCCATCGCCACCGTCGCGCTCACGTTCATCCTGCGCACGCTGACGATCACCTTCAACTGGCGCACCGCACCGGTTTCCTCCGGCAGCCTGTTCGAGAACGACGACCCCAAGCCGCCGCTTCCCCCCGGGCCGGCCTGAGCCCCCCGCCCCCACCCCATGCCCCGCTTCGTCCTCGCCCTCGACCAAGGCACGACCTCGTCCCGCGCGATCGTCTTCGACCGGCGCGGCCGCGCGCGCGGGTCGGCGCAGCAGGAATTCGCCCAGCACTTTCCCGCCCCGGGCTGGGTCGAACACGACCCGCTCGACCTCTGGGAGTCCACGCGCCGCACCGCCCTCGCCGCGCTGGCCGAGGCGAACCTCACGGCGCGCGACGTCGCGGCCCTCGGCCTGACCAACCAACGCGAGACCACGCTGCTGTGGGAGCGCCGGACCGGACGGCCGCTGCACCGCGCCATTGTCTGGCAGGACCGCCGCACCGCCGATCTCTGCGCCCGGCTGAAACGCGCCGGCCACGAACCGCTTTTCCGCCGGAAAACCGGCCTGCTGCTCGATCCGTATTTCTCCGGCACCAAGCTCGCCTGGCTGCTCGACCGCCTGCCGGGCGCGCGCCGGCGGGCGGAGCGCGGCGAACTCGCCTTCGGCACCGTCGACACCTGGCTGCTGTGGCAGCTCACCGGCGGAAGCATCCATGCCACCGACGTCTCCAACGCCTCGCGCACCCTCCTCCTCGATCTCCGCACCGGCAATTGGGACCCGGAGCTGCTGAAACTCCTCCGCATCCCCCGCGAGGTGCTGCCCGAGGTGCGCCACAGCAGCGGCGTGCTCGGCGAGGTCACGAGCGTGCCCGCGCTGCGCGGCGTGCCGATCGGCGGCGTCGCCGGCGACCAGCAGGCCGCGCTGTTCGGCCAGGCCTGCTTCAAGCCCGGCATGGCCAAGAACACCTACGGCACCGGTTGTTTCCTGCTCCTGCACACCGGCGGACGGCCGGTGTCTTCACGCAACAACCTCCTCACGACCATCGCCTGGCGCATCGGCGGACGGACCGAATACGCCCTCGAGGGCTCCGTGTTCATCGGCGGCGCCGTCGTCCAATGGTTGCGCGACGGACTCGGCCTCATCGCCTGCTCCGCCGACGTCGAGAAACTCGCCGCCGCCGTGTCCGACAACGGCGGCGTCTACCTCGTGCCGGCCTTCGCCGGGCTGGGCGCCCCGCATTGGGACGCCGGTGCGCGCGGCGTGATCACCGGCCTCACGCGCGGCAGCACCGCCGGCCACCTCGCCCGCGCCGCCCTGGAGAGCATCGCCTACCAGAGCGCCGACCTGCTCGGCGCCATGCAGGCCGATTGCGGCCACCGCCTGCGCGAACTCCGCGTTGACGGCGGCGCCACCGTCAACGACGGGCTCATGCAATTCCAGTCCGACGTGCTCCGCGTGCCCGTCGTCCGCCCGCGCACGACCGAGACGACCGCGCTGGGCGCCGCCTACCTCGCCGGCCTCGCCGTCGGTTTCTGGAAAAACCGCGCCGAGATCGCGGCACTCTGGTCGGCAAACCGCATGTTCCGTCCCGCGGCGCCGGCCGCCGCCATGCGCCGCCAGCAGGCGGCCTGGCACCGGGCCGTGGCGCGGTCAAAGTCCGGTATAACGGCCTGAGCGGACCAAGCCGGGCTTGCAGCCGGAACCCGCTCCGGCAATCCTCCCCGCCCGCCCACACCGTCCCGTCGCATGAAAAAGTTCCGTCTGTCCGCCGCCGTCCTGGCCGTCGCCCTGGCCGCGTCTTTCGCCCCCGCCCAGGAAAGCGGGGAAGTCGCCTCCCTGCGCGCCAAAGCCGAGCGCGGCAACGGCATCGCCCAGTACAACCTCGGCCTCGCCTACGCGGAGGGCCGCGGCGTCGAGCGCGATCCCGTGGAGGCGTTCGTCTGGCTTTCCCTCGCCCGCGACAACGGCGCCCGCGGCCGCGCCCTCGATACGCTCGCCGCCAGCCTCGACCGCACCACCCTCACCGCCGCCCAGGCCCGCCTCACGGAACGGCGCAACGCGCTGGGTATCCGGCCCGCTGCCGCAACTCCGACCCGCGTCACGACCACTTCGGCGCCTGCGCCGGCTCCGGCTCCAACCCCCACGCAGGCTCCCGTCGAACCGGAAGCTTCGCCTGCACCCGAACCGGTGGCCGCACCCGCCGACGAAGCCGTTGCCCGGCTCACCGCCGAGCGCGACGAACTCGCCGGCCGTCTTCACTCCCTGGCCGGCGAGATCGCCGGCCTGCGCACCGAGCGCGAGCGCCTGCTCCGCTTCGCCACCGAGCAGGAAACGGCGCTGCGGAGCAGCACCGAAGCCGCCCGCGCCCTGCAGGCCCGCCTAGCCGAGCTGACCGCCGCCCGCGAGGCCGCCGCCACGGCCGCCAGCCAGTCCCAAAAAGACACCCTGGCCGCCAAGGACCGCGAACTCCAGGCCGCCCGCAACGAACTCGCCGAGGCCCGCGACTTCGGCCGCAAGGTCGAGGACACGCTGAACCGCGTGAACGAGGAAAAGACCCGCAGCGCGGCCGAATTGCAGACCGCCCGCGCCTTTGGCGAACAGGTCGAAGCGACCCTGAATCGCGTCAACGACGAGAAGGTCGCGCTTGAAACCCAGTTGCGCAGCGCCCGAAACGAGCTCGCCGCCGCCACTGCGCGCGTCGAGTCGGCCCGCACCGCCGCACCCGCCTGGCCTGACCTCCGCGACAAGGTCACCGCCCTCGAACAGGAACTCGCCGGCGCCCGTGATTTCGGCCGCCAGGTGGAAGCCACGCTCAACCAGACCGCCGACCGTCGGGCCGCACTCGAAACCGCGTTGCGCACCGCCGAGGAGGCCCGCGAGGCGCAGACCCGCGAAGTGGCCGCCGCCCGCACCCGCCTGAACGAACTCGAACAACAGCTCGCCGCCGCCCGCCAGCCCAAGGCCCCGGCGTATCCCGATCTGCGCGAACGCGTCACCGTTCTCGAAAACGATCTGACGGCCGCGAAGCAGTCCCTCGCAGCCAAACCCGCGGCTCCCGCCTATCCAAACCTTTCCAAGCGGGTCGCCGAACTCGAGCAAACCCTCGCCAGCGCGCAAAACGCCGCCGAACAGGCCCGCACCACCGCCACGAAACGCGACACCGAAACGGCCGCCGCGCTGGCTGCGGCCGAGGCACGCGTGCGCGAGCTTCAGTCTGAAGTGACCGCCGCCCGCAACGCCGCCCCCGCCTGGCCCGATCTGCGCCAGCGCGTGACCCAACTCGAAACCGACCTTGCCGCGAAGCCCGCCTGGCCCGACCTCCGCGAGCGCACGGCCGCGCTCGAACAGGAACTCCGCACCGCCCGCACCGAGGCGCAGCGCCTCAATGAGGCGATCCGCGACCAGCAGCAAAAGATGATCCATCTGGCCGAGCAGGCGGACAGCGAGACGAAACGCCAGCTGGCCGAGGCCATCGCCACCGCCAGCCACGCCCGCTCCGAGCTCGAAACCCGCACGGCCGAACGCGACGAGGCCCGCCAGCAGCTCGCCGGCCTGACCCAGTCGGGCGAAACCGCCCAGCGCACCCTGGCGCGCGAACTCGAAGCCACCAAGACCGCGCTCGCCCAGGCCGGCGGCGCCCGCGACGAAGCCGTCGCCGCCCTGCAACAGGCGCGCACCGCGCTCGCCACGGAAACCGAGCGGACCAAGCAGGCCGAGACCGCCCTCGCCGGGGCCAGGAACGCGACCCCCGCCTACCCCGACCTGCGTGACCGCGTCGCCGGACTCGAACAGCAGCTCGCCACCGCCCGCAGCGCCGCCCCGGCCTGGCCGGATCTCTCAGGCCGCGTCACCGAGCTGGAAGCCCAACTCGCCATGCAAACCAGGGCGCAGGCCGACGCCGACACCGCCAAGGCCTCGCTTTCCGCCACCATCGATAAACTGGCCCAGGAAAAGGCCCAGCTGCTTGGCCAGGTGAACGAGTTCTCCGCCGAAACCGGCCGTCTCCGGCAGGAGACCACCGCGCTCGCCCAGGCTCGCGACGAGGCGACCGCGGCGTTGCGCCAGGCCGAGTCGGCGCTGGCCGGAGCCAGGTCCGCCGCACCGGCTTACCCGGACCTTTCCGACCGGGTCGCCGAACTCGAACAACAACTCGCCCGCTCCCGCTCCGAGCTGACCGCCGCCCAGGCCAAGGCGCCGGCGTACCCCGATCTTTCCGGCAAAGTCGACGAGCTGAACGGCGAGGTGTCCCAGCTTCGCCTCGCGCGCGATCGCGCGCAGGAGCTCCTCGGCGACGCCGGCCGCCAGTTGCGCGAGGCCGCGGGCATCGCCAACCAGAACCGCGAGCTTCAGGCCGAGCTCACGCGCCTCGAAACCGCCCTCGCGAACCGTCCGCAGGCTCCCGCCTGGCCCGACCTCCGCGAACGCGTGGCCGAGTTGGAAACCGCGGTCGCGCAAGCTCGGAACGCCAGGCCCGCCTATCCGGATCTCTCCGCCCGCGTGGCCGAGCTGGAACAGCAGATCGCCGCCACGGCCACCGGCAGGACGGACCTGGAAACCGCCCTTGCCGACGCCAACCGCAAACTGGTCGCCGCCGAAAACACCCAGGCCGCGCTGCAGAGCGATCTCGTCAAGGCCAGGGCCGACCTGACCGCCGCCTCCTCCCCCAAGACCGACGACTCCCGCCTGCGCCGCGAGCGCAACGAACTTTCCAACCGTGTGACCGAGCTGGCAGGCGAGGTCGCCCAGCTCCGCGGCGACCGCGAGCGCATGCAGAAAATGCTCGCTGACACCGGCCGTCAGCTGCGCGAGTCGTCCGCCGACGCCGGCCGTCTCAAGGAACTCGCCACCCAAAACGAGACGCTCGAAAGCACCGTCGCCGCCAGCCAGGCCCGCATCGACGACCTGCAGCGCGAATTGAACACCGCCCTCCAGGCCGCGACCACCGAGGCCGAGCGCAGCCGCCAGCTTGAGAGCGCCCTGGACCGGTCGCGCCCCAGCGCACCGGCCTGGCCCGACCTTCGCGCGCGCGTGACCGAACTCGAATCCCAGCTGGCCGCCGCGCGCACGCCGGCCCCGTCGGCGCCGGATCTTTCCGGACGCGTGGCCGAACTGGAACAACAACTCGCCGCCACCACCGCCGCCCGGGCGGAACTCGAAACCGCGCTGGCCGAGGCCCGGCGCCCGCAACCGGCCGCCACACCCGCCTGGCCGGACCTGCGCGAGCGCGTCGAACAGCTTCAGGCCAGCCTCACCGAGGCCCACCGCCGCCTGAGCGACAGCCAGGCCCAGCTGACCCGCTTGAGCAACGCACCGACGCCCGCACCGGCCTGGCCCGATCTGCGCGCGCGCGTGGCCGAACTCGAGGCCCAGGTCGCCGCCCATGCCTCCGCCGTCTCGACCTCCGGCGATCCCACCGATCTCGCCAAGCGCCTCGCCGACACCGAAGGCCGTCTCGCCACCGCCCTGCGTGGCTACGCGTTGCTGGAGCGCGACCGCGACGCCGCGCAACAGCGCACCGACGCCGCGGCCACCGCCCTCGAAAACGAGAAAACCCAGCTGACCACCCGGGTGACCGAGCTCACCGCCGAAGTCGAACAGCTGAAGTCGAGCACCGCCGCCACCGCCCAACAGGCCGCCAGTGCGGGCTCGCTGGCCCAGGAACGTGACACGCTCGCCGCCCGCCTGGCCGAAACCGAGCGCCAGGCCGCCGCCACGCAGGCCGAACTGACGCGCCTCAACGAAACCCTCGCCGCGCAGCAACGCGTCACCGCCCAGAATTCCGGCGAAGTCGCCAGCGCCCGCGCGCTCGTCGAGCAATTGCGCGGCGCCAACGCCGTGCTCGCTCAGGAGAACTACCAGCTGAAGACGATGCTCGCGCGCCCGACCGGCGCCCCCGCGCCTGCCGTTGCCGCGCCGTCCCCCTCCACCCCCGCGCCGGTGCCCGCCGTCCGCACCCACACGGTGGTTGCCGGCGATTCGCTCTCGCGGATCAGCCAGCGCTACTACGGCACCGCCGCCCGCTGGCAGGAGATCTACAACGCCAACACCGACAAGCTCGGCCCCAACGGCGTCCTCCGCATCGGCACGGAGCTCCGTATCCCGTAATCAACCGGCGGGAGAGTCGGTCTTCAACCGTCGCCAAGGCTATCGCTGACTAGCCGCACTGATCGATGTAGGGCGGGATTTCCAAATCCCGCCTTATTCTTTCCCGACCGCCTGAGCCGCCGGCTCCTCCTGTGGGTGAAGAATCTGATCGGCAAAGGACACCGAAGGCAGGAGGAAAAGACCGTTCATGCTACGGGCGGTGAGGTTCGCGATCACTTCCCGGGCCGTCGCATACAGGATGCTCGGACAGGTGATGGCCACCAGCTTGAGCTTTTGATCCTCGGGCATTTCAGCCGCGACCACGGTGAAGATGCCCATGACTTCGATATGCCCCTCATACGGCGCAGGCTTGTTGTCCGTGCCCTTGAAAGTGATGCGCATCTTGATCTGCCACTGGTTCGGCTTGCTTTCATTGCGTCCGAAACTGGGCACGGTCGTCACATTGACCGCCGGAGCAAATTTCTTCGCCGTTTTAGGCTGGAGAACAATCTCTCCGAACTGGGTGTGATCAAGCTGCAGGGGCGATGCCTTCATTGGAGACAGGGAAATGTTTCGGAAGTTTGATCGGGGTGAACGCGAATTCGCAGGTGTCGGCATCGCCGGAACCCGCGGGCGCCGACACGGACTGTCGCGGCGCTTTGACCACGGTGTAGTCCACCCAGAGGGTCTCGCTGCCGCGCCGCTGCAGATGGCAGCGGAACTCGGCATCGAGCGCGGTGGCGATCTTCACCATGGTATCGAGGGTGAAGTTGGTGCCCCCGCGCAGGATCTTGGTCACGTAGGCGGGGCTGACTCCGATTCGCTGGGCCAGCTCGCTTTGGGTCATCTTCCGATCCTGCAGGAGGCGCACCATATCCTCGGTGAATTCGAGGCTCGCGCCCTGCGCCTTGTAGGCATGGGTCTGCCGGGCTTCGGCCATCAGGGCCTGCAGACGGTTCAGGTTTTCAGTGGGGGTGCTCATGGGAAGGTTTGATGAATTTGATCTCGTTCTTCTGTTTGGCGGCGAAGTAGCGCTTCCGCCACTCTTCCGCCTTGGCCAACTCACGCACGGGCGTACGGTTGCCCTGCTTGATGAATCCGGTGGTGCAGATCACCAGCCGGCCGGAGTCAAAGAAGTAGAACAGGCGCAGCCCGCCCTTGGTGATGAACTCGTTGAAGTCATAGCCTTTGAGTTTCTTGGACTGCTTTTCATTATGGATGGGCCCGTTGTCCTTGGTTTGGTCGATCAGGCGGAGAAGCTTCGGCCACTCTTCCGGCAAGGTGGCGTGGGCCGTCTCCACGAATTCGGTGAATGGACAGATATTCTCAGTGCCGACGACATAGATGTGGAATTTCTTTCCATGGGCTATTTCGGTCAGGAACAACATGACTTTAACCTATAGGTTAATACCGCAACCAATAATTGTTCACATCGCCGACAACCCGGCAGTCAGTAGCCGGCAGCAAGACGACCATGACATGGCTTTAAGCAGCTGGCCTGGAGTCAATTGCGATACCATTGCATTGCTCAGGCCCAGCCACGAAGCCTTCTTGAGGCGACAGGTCATACACCGCTCGAGAGCGGCTGATGGAGAAAATGAAAACGGGCCAAGCATATACACTTTGGCCCGTGTGTCCCGAGACAGCCGCGCCCCCGGCCCCGAGGCAAGGGCGGATTACCAAACATCCCCTTCTGGCAGCAGGTCGAGAAGCTGGCCCAGCGTTCCGAGCGGATAGAGGCCCTTGCCTGTCGCGCCGTGCCCGGCGACAGCCTCATGGTCGGCGTGCGGGGGAAAATCGACGTCTAGTCCGGTCTGAAATAACAACCCGTCGACTGCCCAACAGCTGCATTAGCGGCGTCGGTCGCGCTTGCGAGAATTGCATGAGCGGCACATCAGCGCTGCGTTCTCCAAACGCGACCGACCACCCTTGCTGTGTGGGTCGATGTGATCGATCGTGAAATCATCCCAGCTGAGAATGCAGCCGCAGCTTTCGCACTTTCTGGAGGCGGAGGTGTTCCACATGATGCGGCGTTGCTCAGCGGTGAATCCGCGCTGCGCATCCTTTTTGGCGAAAAGGGTGCCGATGATTCCGCCTAGAATCGCTTCGCGACGCCGACGCTGGGCAATATCGTCCGTCATCTGTGAAACCGTGAGTAGATAGTCGCGATAGATCTCCTGCTCCGGCTTGATGCCGATGGCTTTCCGCTGCTTCTCGCGCACTTCGTCGACCCGGACGGCAAACGAGCTCAGAAGATCCCACGCCAACTTGTTGCGCCTCTTGTCGGTCAAAATCAGGCCATTGGCCTCGAACTTTGCGACTAGGACGACCAACGAATAGTAATCGGTCAGTTGCTTGAGCCGGGTCGTGTATAGCTTGGGAAATATGTGATCCACGCGATTCAGTGCCCTAACAACTCGCCCCGCCGCGTTGGTGATCTGCCGGCCATTGATGCTATCAGCCGACATCACGCGATCCAATGCGGCCTTCTTGTTGATCACGTCGCCTTGATGCACCGAAAGCATCAATTCACAGATGAGCTCTACATGTTTCATGCGGCTCACCTGGCCAGGGCTGATGATACCCATGTCAGAAAAATAGTCCTCCCATTTGCGAGCGATGCGGTCGGCCTCTTTGAGGAAGGCGCTATTGTAGTACTTTGCCCGCCGCTTTTCCTGGGGCGTCAGCGCCTTGCCGGTGGAGTTGATGCGGACGAAAAGCTCAATAATGTCGCCCAACTCGCCGTTAACCTCCACGACCGGAAGCCGGAATCCAGTCAGCAGATGCTGGCTCTTCCTCTTCTCGAGGCACTTCCAGTTGTACCAGTCGGACTCCGTCGCACCGGGCAGCTGCGATCTCACCCAAAAGCTGCCGCGCATGTCGCCGACAAAGCGGAGAATGCTCTCGATGCGCTGCTTTCCATCAATCACATCGTAAACAATCTGGCCGTCGTGATACCGCCGATAGAGGAAGATGGCCGGTAGCGGATAATTTCGTAGGATGCTGTCGATCAGCCTTGCCCGATCCCGTTCCGACCAGACCGATTGCCGCTGGAACCCTGGCTCCAAGTTTAGCAACCCATCCTCGAATAGATTCCGAATATCGGTAATGGTTTTGGTTTCTACCCGGTAATCAAGACTCTGGGTCATGGTAGCTGCGATGGTTGGCCTCTCAGATTAATTCGCTGTCGCGTTTGGCTTGGCCTTCCTCGGGATGACGGCGGTTTCACCTCGACAGCGGCGTGCTCAAGGTTCTAGGCGAGGAGCTTGGCGAGCAAGCGGAGGTCTCCTTGCCCTTGCAGCGGAGCCATTTCTTTTTGAATTCGGCGACGGTCATGGAGCGTGCGGCGGCAATGAACCTGCCGGCCGGTCCATTGCTTGCCAAGCCCGTTCGAGTTTCGGTCCGCCCACCGTGGTTGCGTTCATTCCCGAACTTCCATCTCCTGACTCCGATCTCCGTTCGGCGCCCCCCGGGCTCACATCATCCCCACGACCACCGCCAGCGACACCAGCGACGTAAGCGTGCTCAGCGAGATCGTGCCGGCGGCCAGGGAGTCATCGCCCTTCAGCTCGAGGGCCATCGTGTAGGAGATGATCGCGGTCGGCGTGGCCATGAGCAGCACCACCATTTTCAGCTCCAGCGCGCCCAGCCCGAGCGCCCGGCCGGCGGCCCAGCCGAGCAACGGCGAAAGCGCGGTTTTGACGAGAGCCGAGCCCAGCGGCAGGCGCCAGGCGGAGCCGAGCTTCACGGTCACAAGCGAGCCGCCCACGCCGAGCAGGCCGAGCGGCAGCGCCATCTCGCCGAGCGAGGCCAGGGCCTTGTCCACCGCCGCCGGCAGCGTCCAGCCCGCCAGCGCCCAGCCGATGCCCGCGAGCGTGGCCAGCAACGGCGGCGTGGTGGCCAGTTGCCTCACGAAGGGCTTCACCATGCCCCAGCCCAGCCGGTGCTGGCTGAGCAGCAGCACGACCACGCCGGCGATGTTGTAGAACACCATCATGGGCGCGACCGTGAGCACCGCCGCTGTGCGCGCCGACACGCCCCACGCAAGCGGGGTGTCCGGCAGCGAAAAGATCACCGGCAGACCGACGAAGGCCAGGTTGCCGCGGAAACCGCCCTGCACGAACGTGCCCACCGCCGTGCCCGGCACGCGCAGCAGCGCGGCAACGCCATAGCCGGCGAGGATCACGAGCAGCGTCGCCGCCAGCATCGCCGTGAGCATCTGGCCCGCGCCGGCCGCGTCGCGAAACGATCCCGCCAGCTGCGAAAACAGGAGCGCCGGCAACCCGAGCCAGTAGGTCACGCGGTTCGCTTCCTTCAGAAACCCGGGCGACACAAATTTCGACGCCTGCAACGCCGCTCCGGCCGCGATGAGCAGGAAGACCGGCGCCAGGGTGTTGAGCACGAGCATGCCGGACGATGCTGCGCGGACAGGCGCGGCGCTGCAAGCAATCGGGCATCCTCTGGAGGGCCCGGCTCCCGCCGGGCCGCGAGCGCGAGACGACACCCGCTCATCGAAGCAGTCGGAGCTTAAGGCCCCTCCCGCACCAGGATTGCGCTCCGGTTTGTCGTCGCCTCCGGTGGCGAAATCGTTGGGCTCGCGGCATGGCGACGATCGCATTCATCGGCACGGGCGTGATGGGCCGCAGCATGGCGGCTCATCTGCTGGCCGCCGGCCACACCCTGCGCGTGCACAACCGCACCCGGTCCAAGGCCCAACCGCTGCTCGACGCGGGCGCGCACTGGCACGACACCGCCGTCGCGGCCGCCGCGACGGCGGACTTTGTCATCACCATCGTCGGTTTCCCGCAGGACGTGGAACACACCTACCTCGGCCCCGGCGGCGTGGTCGCGCTGGCGCAACCCGGCACCGTGCTCATCGACATGACGACCTCGAGCCCGGCCCTCGCCCGGCGCATCGCCGACGCGGCGGCCGCGCGCGGGCTGGTCTCGCTCGACGCCCCGGTCACCGGCGGCGACGTCGGCGCCCGCGAGGCGCGGCTTTCCATCATGGTCGGCGGCGACGCGACCGCCTTCGCTCAGGCGAAACCGCTGTTCGAAAAAATGGGCAAGGTCATCGTCCACCAGGGCGGACCCGGCGCCGGCCAGCTCTGCAAGCTTTCCAACCAGATCGCCATCGCCTCGGTGATGATGTCGTGGTGCGAAGCCCTCGCCTTCGGCCGGGCGGCCGGCCTCGACCCGGCGCGCGTGCTGGAAAGCATCGGCGGCGGCGCGGCCGGCAGCACCGCCATGACCGTGCTGGCCCCGCGCGCGCTCAAGGGCGACTTCGCGCCCGGTTTCTACGTGAAACATTTCCTCAAGGATCTGCGCCTCGCCCTCGAAACCGCCGCGGAACTGAAACTCGACCTGCCCGGCACAAAGCAGGCGAAACAGCTCTACGACGAGGTCTCGCGCCGCGGCGGCGATGACGACGGCACGCAGGCGCTGTTCCGGCTCTACGCGGAGCACACCTGAATTCAGCCCGCCGCGCCAAGACGCCGCAGATGGTCCACCACGGCCGCCGCCGGGGCGCCGCCCTTTTCGGCGTGCGCGATGAGCGGGATGCCGTGCGGACCGGGACAGCGGAGCGCTTCCGGGCGCGCGGCGATGATCGCCTTCACGGCCTCGAGGTCGCCCAGCATCGCCAGCACAAAAACGTCGGGCCGGGCGCCCTGCTGCAGGAGGTGCTGCGCGATATCGCGGCGACCGATGTGCGAAGCACCGCCCAGTGCGGTCTCGTAATCGCCACCACCCCAGTCCCACGTGGCGTTGAGCAGGCCGGGTTGCGCGGTGAGCATCGCCTGGGTTTTCGCGAGATCGCCGTGCGCCGCAAAGACAAACTCCTTCACGAGGTCGGGCGCCAGCGGCGGCGGACGCTTCGGCACGGGCGGCAACGGAGCCTCGGCCGGGGTTTGCGCCTGCAAGGGACGGAGCAAAAGCGTCGCGCCCAGCGCGGCGCCGACATGGAGAAACTGACGGCGTGGATTCATGAAGGAAGGGGTTTTTCGCACATGAGCGCGAAGAGGTTGTGGTCGCTGTCGCGGAAAAGGGATGTCCATAACTCGTGGCCGGGCATTTTCGCCGCAAGGCCGGGCGGACGCTCTTCACAAGCCCCCCGCGACTTGAGCGCGTCATGGACGGCCGTGATGTCGGTTACGCGGTAATGGAACAGCGACGGCGCATGATCGAGCTCGGGTGACGACGGCGGGCTGATCATGAGGCGGACGCCGCCGAGGTCGAAGAACGAGAGAGCCGGCCCCGCATCGAAGAGAGGCTTCAGCCCCACCACGTCGCGAGAGAAGGCCGCGAGGGTGGAAACGTCTTTCGTCGTGATGGCCACTTGCATGAGCGGCCCGGGGGCGGGGCTTGGCGACGGCATGGCGGGAATGGGTGAAGCCTAGCAGAATGGGTTCCCGGCGCGCCTCCGGTTTGTTGCTAAACGCGCCCGGACGGCGGACCGCCATAGCGTTTCCGATACGCGTCATGGAAGGCGCTGTAACTTTCATACCCCACGGTCGCGACGACCTCGGTCGCCGCCGCATCGGTCTTGGTCAGGAGACGATGGGCGTGGTCCAACCGGCGCGCCGTGGTGAACTCGTGCGGCGTCTGCCCGAAGGCCGCCTTGAACGAGCGCTGGAAGTGATACGGCGAAAGACAGGCCGCCCGCGCGGCGTCGGCCAGCCGCGGCGCCGCGAGCGCCTCCGCGCCGAGAAAATCACGGCCGCGGCACACGCGTCGGTAGAGTTCCTCGCGCGTGGCGGCCCGGGCCGCCGGGATGCGCTCCGCGCGCCGCCGATGGTCGCGCTGGCTCAGGATCATCGCCGAAAGCAGGTCCCGCAGCCGCTCCTCCAGCCAGTTCTCCGGCACGCCCTGCCCCCGGCAGGCCTCGTCCAGCGCCCGCAGGCGCGGACATACCGCGGCGTCGCCGGGCATCACGGTTTCCATGAACCAGACCGGTGCGCCGGAGCCCTCCGGCTCGTCGATCAACCGCTCCTCGTGTTCGCGATACACGCGCGCCACCAGATCGGCCCAACCCGCCGGGAAAAACACGACCGTCGAACGCATCGGCGTGGGCGAACGGAAGTCGATGGTGTAGCGCTCCTGGTCGTTGATGATGAGCCAGCTTCCCTCGTCCACCGCATAGCGCCCGCGCGCCGTCGTGTAATGCGCCGTGCCGCCGGTGAAGCTCTTCACCGAGAGCGGCATCACGGCCTCGGCGTGATGCGCGTAACCGCCGCCGCACAGGACGGTCCGCTGTTGGAGCGTGGGAACGGACATGCCGCGACCTTGCGCCGGGGGCGGGAAAGGAAAGCGCCGAAAGACGCTCAGGCCCCGCCGAGTTCCAGATGCATCGCCCGGACCGGGCGGTGGCGGTCGCCGGGACGGAACAGCACCCGGGCAACCCGCAGCGGGTCCTCACCCAGGCGAATCGAAATCTCCCGGTCCGTGGCGGGTTGCGCGGGGTCGAACACGTAGCGCCGTCCGTCCTGCCAGTATTCGAGCACCATGTGGCCCTGCCGCTGGCGCTCCGGGTAATACGCGAGCAACCGCGCCCGCTCCGGCGGATTCGGCCCGCGCCTCAGCTCCGTCCAGCGTGCGACGGAAGCGGGAAAGCAGGCGTAGGGCGGCGCCCCCGGAGCGAGCGCGGGCGGCGGACGGTCGGTGACGTCCTCGAAGCGGACCAGCCCCGGCTCCACCGCCTGCAGCAACGCCGCGAGCCCGGCCCGATCCTCGTCCGCGCGGCCGGCGTAGCGCGACAGCGTCTGCGTGCCGTCGAATTCGGTGTACAGCCACAGGATGCCCTCGAACTCCACGACCAGCGCGTGGAATTCCGCCGGATAACGGCTGTCGCGGCCGGGCCGGTCGTTCTCGACGCGCAGCACTCGCGACCAGAGCTCGGGGCCGAGCATCGCGCGGACCTGGAAGGCCGACTCGCGCGAGCCGGCGCGCAGGCTGGAAACGAAAAGGAGCAACAGCAGGGGCAACAACAACCAAAGGCGGGGCGTGGTCATCGCCTGGATAAGCGCAGCAAACGCTCCGAAGTTTCGGCGATGCGTCCGCCCATGCGGACTTTGCGACGAACCGCGAACGACGCGCGCCGAACCGCACACGCATCACCAACGACCGTCCGCCTCCCGCTCCGATTCCGGGAAAACCCGGTTCCACCCCGCAACCGTTTTCCCACCGCGACCCCTTCCCACCCCGATCGCCTCGTCCCCTTTCACCGGCACCCAAGTACACACCCTCCCCGCGCCCGCCGCATCGCCCGCAACAGGAAGTCGGACCCGGCACGAGGACGATCTCCCATGCACAAGTACCCTAATAGGATACTTGTGCATGTTCACTGATTCGGTTTTCCGCTCCATGGAAAGGCGGGAGCGCCAGTCGGCGAGCCCCTCCGGGCCGGTCGCGCCACGATTGACTCACGCCTCCCTTTCCCCTCTCACTTTCACTTTCCCCTTCCCATGTCCCTCCCCACTCAGTTCACCGGCGTCACCGTTCACACCAAGGCCAACGTCTATTTCGACGGCAAGGTCGTCAGCCACACCGTGCTGATGCCCGACGGCGCAAAGAAGACCCTCGGCCTGATCTACCCCGGCAGCTACCATTTCGGCACCGGCGCGCCCGAGCGCATGGAAATCGTCGCCGGCACCTGCCGCGTGACCCTCGACGGCTCGACCGAGGTGAAGGACTACGCCGCCGGCACGTATTTCGACGTCCCCGGCAAGAGCGGTTTCACCATCGAGGTGAAGTCCGGTATCTGCGAATACATCTGCTCGTTCCTCTGAGCGAACATCGCCCGGATTCGTAAACTTGCAGGGCGGGGTCGCCGAACCCCGCCTTGGTTCGAAAACGATATCACGTGCGCAGCGTGGCGGGATTCGGCGATCCCGCCCTACAGCCAAGGCGTCGAAACAGGACTCGCGGCAGCCTGCCGACGCGCTAGCATGCCGGCATGCGTTTTCCCCGACCTTTCGCCTTCCTGGCGCTCGCCACGCTTTTTGTCCGGCTGGGCGCCGGTGAAGCCCTGCCTGACGGCCTGTATGCGGAATTCACCACGCCTCACGGCGTGTTCACGGCCGAGCTGCACCACCGGCAGGCGCCGATGACGGTCGCCAACTTCGTCGGCCTCGCCGAGGGCACGATCGCCGCGCGCGACGGGAAACCCTACTACACCGGCCTCAAATGGTATCGCGTCGTCCCGGGCTTCGTGATCCAGAGCGGCAACCCGCAGGCCCCGGAAGAAGGCGATCCCGACCACGATTTTCCCGACGAATTCGTCCCGGGCCTGCACCACGACAACGCCGGCATCCTGTCGATGGCCAACGCCGGACCCGACACCAACGGCGGCGAATTTTTCGTCACGCTCGGCGACTGCACGCGCCTGAACTACCTGCACAGCGTGTTCGGGCGTGTCGTGCGCGGCCTCGACGTCCTCGGCCGGATCAAGGCCGACGATCCCTTCAGCCTCCGCATCGTGCGCCTCGGTGCCGAGGCGCAGGCGTTCAAGGCCGACGAGGCGTCCTTCCGCGCGCTCGTCGCCCAGGCGAAGCCCTACGCCGGATCCGCCGAGCCGGGTCCCGCCGCCCCTTTCGACGATCCCGACCGGCTCATCCCCGTCGAGCCGCCGCGCGCAAAGAATTTCAACTACAAGCTCGCGAACTACGAGCGCGCGACCGGCCTGAGGATTCTCGCCCGCCTCTCCGCCCACCCCCCGCCGGCCGCCGAGGACGAGGTGGCCGGCGCATATATGAAAGCGCTCGCCGGCAAGCTCGGCACCCTCCGGAACGGCGTGCTCGTGGCCTTTTTCGCCCCCGACGACTGGCGCGTGTGGATCGGCGACGACCTTGTGCCCGCCTTTCTCGGCCGGCCGGCCGCAGCGGGCGATCTGGGCGAGGGCGGTCCCCTGCACGACGCGAAGGAGGCGCTCATCAACGCCGCGTTGAAGGCCGGCGATGACGCCTATGCCGCGCAGAAGGCCGACGCGGAAAAAGCCGGGCGCCCCGCACCGCCCGCCGCGCAACACCTCAAGCTGCAGACCGACGCCCTGCTCGATGCGCTGCTGTTGCGTTTCGAGCCGAAGCGCTGAAACTGATTCCTCCCATGCGCACCTACGGCATTCTGCTCATTCTCGGCCTGGTCCTGATGTTCATCGCCTGGCAGGCCCGCACCGGCGTTTTTCGCCGGGCCAACCCCGGCGAACCGGCCAACAAATACATGCGGCAGGTGCTGGAAAATCCGCAGCTCAGCGAAGCCGACGCCCGCGTGCTGCGCGAGGAATACGGCACGGCCCATGTCAATCCGTCCGGCCTCCGCTACATCGTGCGCCAGCCCGGCGAAGGCCAGCCGCCTTCGCTCGGCGCGCAGGTCGTCGCCCACTACGACGGCTATTTACTCGACGGCCGGAAATTCGACAGCTCGCGCGACCGCGGCGAACCCTTTGTCTTCCGCGTCGGCACGGGCGCGGTCATCCAAGGGTGGGACGAAGCCTTTCTCACCATGAAAAAAGGCGAGAAGCGCACGCTGCTCATCCCGTGGTGGCTGGCCTATGGCGAACAGGGCAAGGGCATGATCCCTCCCCGCGGCACGCTTCGCTTCGAGGTCGATCTGCTGGAGATCCGTTAAACCAATCCGCAGGGCGGGGTCGCCGACGGAGGCTTGGCGAAGATGGCGGAGCAACCCCGCCTCGGATGTGGCATCGCCTTCGAACAAAGGCGGGGTTCGGCGACCCCGCCCTACAATCCGAGCAACGAACCGCTGCGCTTGAGCCAGTGCTCGGCTTCGCGCCAGCCGGGAAAATAATCCTCCACCTGCGCCCAGAAGCGGTCGGAGTGGTTCATTTCCCGCAGGTGGGCGAGTTCGTGGCAGATGATGTAGTCGCGCACGCTTTCCGGAGCCTGCACCAACCGCCAGTTCAGCGAGATGGTGCCGCCCGCGGAGCACGACCCCCAGCGCGAGCGCTGGTTGCGCACGGTCACCTGCTTCACGTCGGCGCCCTTCTCCGCGGCCAGCTCCCATGTGCGCGCCGGCAGCTCGATCTTCGCCCGGCGCGCGAACTGCGCCTCGAGCGGCGCGCGCAGGTTGCCCTCGAAGCCGGCCACGGGAAAAACATCGGCGGCGAGACAGACCTTGGGACGCTCGCCGGCCGCGGCCGCACGGATCTCGCACATCTCACCCCGCCACAACACAGAGGTGCCCAGCGTCCATTCCGCCGCGGGACGCGGCCGGCGCGACTGACGGGCGCGGGCACGGGCCAGCCAGTCGCGATGCTCCGCCAGGAAGACCCGCGCCTCCCGTTCGGTGCCCCGCACGGGAATCGTGACGGCGGCCACCCCGTCCTTGCGCAGGGTCAGCCGGTAGGTCCGCGCCCGGTCGCTGCGCACGAAAACCAGGCCCGTCTCGGCTTCGCTCAGGGATGACATCATTCCTTCCACGCGCTGGGAGTTAGTGCCCAACGTCTGGTTTGGGCCAGCCCGATTCAGGGAAGATCGCCCCGAATGCGCAACAGGGCCAACCTGCCTTATTTACCTCATTTTTCGAGGTTTCATAACGCAATCAGCCGCAGAAGGCTTGCGACACTTGAAACGACGTGTCTATTCATGGGTTAAATACCCTAATGCGGTGTCGCACATCCATCTCTCCATCTTCTGCCCGCCACCGGGGAGGTTTCACCTTGGTGGAGATCATGGTCGTGGTGGTGATCATCGGCATGCTCGCCGCCGCCGCGCTGCCGACCTACCGGCACATCACGCTGCGCTCGAAGACGACCGCCCTTGAAAACGACCTGCGCCAGTTCTCCACGGCGCTGATCACCTACAACCTGCAGAACGCCCGCTGGCCGGCCAACACCGAGGCGCAGGTCATCCCGCCCGAGGTCGCCGGCGCCCTGCCCAACAAATTCGCCCAGGCCACACCCATCGGCGGCGCCTACAAGTGGAACTACGATGTCCCCGCCGACGGCATCGCCTGCAAGGCCGCCCTCGTCGTCCAGACCGTCGCCGGCCTCCAGCCGCTCAACGACGACCTGGCCCTCTTCCAGATGATCGACCGCCAGATGGATGACGGCAACCTGGAGACCGGTCTCATCCAGGTCGGCTCGACCAATTCGCTCGTATTCATCATCGAACGATGAGCGTCACCTACCGCATCACCCTGGTTCACCTGACCGCCGACGCCGCCGCCCTCGCGCCGGCGTCGGAGCGACTTGAGCTCGGTGCATTCCCCTTCGACGAACTGGTCCGCTTCACCGAGCGCCTGCTCAAGGTCGCTCCCCAGGCCGCGGGCACGAAGATCGAGCCCGGCATCATCGTGCATCGCGGTGATCGCAGCTACCGCATCGCCATCCATCACGGCCGCATCCGGGTGCACAAGAGCGTGTCGCTTTTCGACGATTACTGGACGGCGGACTCACCGGCCGAACTCGCGAGCCTCCCCCCTTTCCAGGCCCCCGGCGCACCGGCCCCGGTCAAGACGCCCGCCCGAGGCCGCCGCAACGTCGGCTCCCTGCGCTCGTTGCTCGAGATCGCCGGCCTCTTTGCCGCCGCGGTCCTCTTGGTGGCCGTCGGCCTCCGCTACGGCCTCCCGCAAAAGCGCCTGAGCGACGTGCCGGACGACATCTCGATCATCTACTCGCCGTCCGAGCGCACGGCCGTCTTCTCCACCGTCGCCGGCAGCTACGCCACCGGCCGCACGCCGGGCAACAGCCTGGTGATCATCCAGCCCGACGGACGCGTGCTGCTTTCCACCATCGGCAAGGACGGCAAGCCCACGCCCCCGCGCATCCAGGAGCAGGCCCGCGCCGGCCGCCGCGGCAATGTCGCGTGCGTGATCACGTCCTTCGGCATCATCGCCGGCACCGAGCCGCCCGAGGTCGTGAACGTCGGCCGCTTCCAGTACCGCCGTACGCCGGTCGACGGCTCCCTCGTGAGCCCGCCCGCGTCGTCCTGAACGGCGCCAGGATCTGAAACTGTAGGGCGGGATCGCCGAATCCCGCCTTGATTCGACTGCTATGCCGTCTTCGCGGCGGGATTGCTCCGCCATCTTCGCCAAGCCTCCGTCGGCGACCCCGCCCTACAACGTCACCCGCGTCCACTCCGGCTCCGCCCCCGCGCGCACCGTCAGCCACGCGAACCCGTGGGTCGATCCGCCGCGCGGCAGCGTGACACAACCGGGATTCAGCCAGCGCACGCCGGCCAGGTCGGTCTCGTCGCGCGGCACATGCGTGTGCCCGTGCAGCACGAAGCGCACGCCCGGCGGTGCGTGCCGCGGCGGGATGTGGACGAGGTGAAACACGTGTCCCTCGCGCCTCAACTGCAGCGTCAGCGGCCAGAGGGCATGCCATTCGTTGTTCCCCAGCACGACGTGCACCGGTTTCCCCAACGCCTCGAACTCCGCGAGGATTTCCGGCTCGCACACGTCGCCGAGATGCCAGATCTCGTCCGCCTCCGCCAGGCGCGCGAGCAGCGCGGGCGGCACCTTGTCATGCGTGTCGGCGATGACGGCGATGCGGGTCACTTGGCGGCGGGCGCCGGGGCGAGCGGCACGTAGGCATCCTCGCGCAGATCGGCGGCGCGCCGGCCGGAGAGCAGCTGCCACCACACGCGCGCATTGGCCGCCACCACGAGCAGCACGAGCACGAGGAAGGTGCCGGTCACGGCGGTGTTGATCAGATTGTTCGTCACGAGGTGTTCCCACGTGGCAAGCTGCTGGGGCGTGCCGCCGCCGGCGATGCGCTCGCGCAACCCCGCCGCGGCGCTCAGGAAGCCGACGCGCGGATCGGCGGCGAAGATCTTCAGCCAGCCCGCGCTCATCGTGACCGACAGCAGCCACGCCAGCGGCACGAGCGTCACCCAGAGGTAGCGCACGCGCCCCATCTTGATCAGCACGGTGGTGCCGAGGGAAAGCGCGATGACGGCGAGCAGCTGGTTGGCCACGCCGAAGATCGGCCACAGCGAGTTGATGCCCCCGAGCGGATCCACCACGCCCTGGTACAGGAACCAGCCCCAGGCGCCGACGAAGAGCAGCGTGGCGACCGCGTTGCCGAGGAAAGACCGCGTGTCGCCGAGGCGCTTCGAGGCCAGCCCGAGCAGATCCTGCACCAGGAAGCGCCCCACGCGCGTGCCCGCGTCGATCGTCGTGAGGATGAACAGCGCCTCGAACATGATCGCGAAGTGGTACCAGAGCGCGAGCGCGGTCTTGCTGCCGAGCACGCCGGCGAACATCTGCGCCATGCCCACCGCGAAGGTCGGCGCGCCGCCGGTGCGCCCGACCATGGTCTTCTCGCCCACGTCGGCGGCCAGCTGGTCCATCTGCGCGACCGTCACCGGGAAACCCAGCTCGGTCACGCGCGCGGTCACGGCCGCCGGGTCGCCCTTCATGTTGATCGCAAAATACTCGCCCGGCTCCATCGCGCAGGCGGCGATGAGCGCCATCAGGCCGACGACCATCTCCGTGACCATCGCGCCATAGCCGACGGTCCGGATATGGCTCTCCCGCATGAGCAGCTTCGGCGTCGTGCCCGAGGAGATCAACGAGTGGAAACCCGACACCGCCGCGCAGGCGATCGTGATGAAGACGAACGGGAACAGCGGCCCCGCGACGACCGGGCCCGTGCCGTCGATGAACTTTGTCAACGCCGGCATCTTCAGCGTCGGCGCCAGCACGATGATCGCGATGCCCATGGCCGCCACCGTGCCTATTTTCATGAAGGTGCTGAGGTAGTCGCGCGGTGCGAGCAGCAGCCACACCGGCAGGATCGAGGCCACGATGCCGTAGCCCATGATCCACCACGCCAGCGTCGTGCCCTTGAGCGTCAGCCAGCCCTCGAGCGCCGTGTCGTGCACGTGCTGGCCGCCCCAGACCGCACCCAGGAGCGCCAGCACGCCGAAGACGCTGACGGCCCACAACGTCCGCGCGCCATGGCCGCCGTAGCGCAGGCCGCATCCCATGGCGACCGCGATGGGCATCGTCGCCGCGATGGTGAACAGCCCCCAGGGGCTCTCGGCCAGCGCGTTCACCACCACGAGCCCGAGCACGGCCAGCAGGATGATCATGATGGCCACGATGCTCACGAGCGCCGCCAGCCCGGCGAAGGGCCCGACCTCCTCGCGCACCATCTGGCCGAGCGACTTGCCGCCGCGGCGCACCGAGCAGAGCATGATGACACAGTCATGGACGGCCCCGCCCAGCGTGGCGCCGATCAGCATCCACAGCATGCCCGGCATGAAGCCGAACTGCGCGGCCAGCACCGGCCCGACCAGCGGCCCCGGCCCGGCAATGGCCGCGAAATGGTGGCCGAAAACGATCCATTTGTTCGTCTGCACGTAATCCTTGCCGTCCTCGCGCACGACCGCCGGCGGCGCGCGCAGCTCGTCGAGCGTAAGCACCTTCGCCATGAGCCAGGCCGAGTGGAAGCGCCACGCCACGGCGAACACGCACAGCGCCGCGACCACGATCCACAACGCGCTCACCGGCTCCCCGCGCGACCATGCGAGCACACCGATGGCGGTGACGCCGAGCGCAACGACGAGAAACCAGACGACAACCTTCGACCAGGCGGGGAATTTCATGCGGGGAAAGCGGGCGTGTGTCTAGGCCCCCTGGGTGCCCGCTCCAAGAGTGAAATCACGGTGAGGAAGGTGCGTCCCCGGCGCGGGCAAATCCCAAACGCCAAGGGTCAAACACCAAACAAATCCGAACCACCGTCTCCATATGCAGGGCGGGGTCGCCGACGGAGGCTTGGCGGAGATGGCGAAGCAACCCCGCCTCGAGCGCATGGCCACTCCCGAACAAAGGCGGGGTTCGGCGACCCCTCCCTACACCATCACCCGGTCACCCGCGCCCCGGCGCGGAAACGGAGGAAAGGTCCCATAACAGGACCAGTTTGCGCCCCTTGTCGGCCCGATACCCGGCGACATCCTTGGCCCAGAACCTCCGGTTCCCCTATGCTTCCTCCTCTTTCCGGCCTCGTGGCCGCTCCCTTCACCCCGTTTCGCTCCGACGGCGGGCTGGCCCCCGAGGTCATCCCCCACCTGGCCGCCCGGTTGCACCGCAACCAGGTCTCGGCCGCCTTCGTCTGCGGCACAACGGGCGAGGGCAGCAGCCTGACGACGGCCGAACGCATGCAGGTGGCCGCAGCCTGGAAACAGGCCGCGCCGGCCGGCCTCAAGCTGGCCGTGCACGTCGGGCACCTCAGCCTGGGCGAAAGCCAGGCCCTGGCCCGGCACGCCCGTGACATCGGCGCGGACGCCATTGCCACCATCGCGCCGAACTTTTTCCGGCCGGCCGACGTCAATGCCCTGATCGACTGGTGCAGGGAAATCGCCGCCGCCGCACCGGAGCTGCCCTTCTACTATTATCACATGCCGGCCATGACCGGTGTGGCCATCGCCGTGCGCGACTTCCTGAACGGTGTCGACGGCCGGATTCCCAGCCTCGTCGGCGTGAAGTTCACGCACGAGGACCTGGCGGACTACGCCGACGCACGATCCTTCGCCCACGGACGCTACAGCCTCCTCTTCGGCCGCGACGAGATCCTCCTTTCCGGCTTGCAATTCGGCGCGCCCGGCGCCGTCGGCAGCACCTACAATTACGCCGCCCCGCTCTATCACCGGATCATGCGCGCCTTCGCCGCCGGCGACCTGGAAACCGCCCGGCGCGACCAGGCCCGCGCGCAGCAGTTCATCGACATCATGAACCGTTACGGCGGCCTGCCCGCGGGCAAAACCATCATGAAATTCATCGGCGTGGACTGCGGCGGCGTGCGCCTGCCGATGAGCCCCCTGACCCCGCAGGCCGAACAGGCTTTCCGCAAGGAACTGGAAGCCTGCGGGTTTTTCGAATACGCCAGCCACGCCTGATCCATGTCCTTCCCCCCGCGTTCCCTTCGCTTGCTGCTGCCCGCCTGCCTGCTGCTCGGTCTCGCCCCCACGGCGCATGCCGGTGACGGAGTCACGAAGTCCGTGTTGTTTGCCTCCGAAGAATCCGGCTACTCCGGTTATCGCATCCCGGCCATCGTGACCACGCCCCAGCAGACGGTGCTGGCCGCGGCCGAGGCGCGGAAGCACAACCGCAGCGACTGGGGGCACATCGACCTTTTTCTCCGACGGAGCACCGACTCCGGCCGGACCTGGGAGCCGGCGCGCCTGCTCGTCGGCCAGGGCGACCTGCCCGCGGATCTGGTGCCAAATCCCGTCAAGTACGCCGATACGAAGCCCGCGGGATTCACCCTCAACAACCCGACCTGGGTCACGGACGCGCGCAGCGGGAAAACCCTGCTGCTTTTCTGCGCCGAATACATGCGCGCTTTCGTGATCGAGAGCACCGATGGAGGTGTCCGCTTCTCCCGGCCCCGCGAAATCACCGGCGCCTTCGAAAAATTCCGCACCCGGGACGGCTACGCCTGGCGCGTCATCGCCATCGGTCCCGGCCACGGGATCCAGACCACCAGGGGCCGGCTCGTTGTGCCGGTCTGGCTGAGCACGGGCGACGGTGGCAACGCCCATCGCCCCTCCGTGTGCGCGACGATCACCAGCGACGACGGCGGCGCCACGTGGGAGGCGGGCGAGATTGCCGCCGGCCGCGAGGATGACGTGCCCAACCCGAGCGAGACGATCGTGGTCGAGAGCGCGCCGGGTCGGGTCATGCTCAACATCCGCAACGAATCGCCCCACAACCGCCGGGCGGCGACCTGGAGCGCAAACGGAGCCACCGGATGGAGCCGTCCCGTTTACCTCGAGGATCTCTGGGAACCGGTTTGCATGGGCTCGATCGCCAAACTGGCGGACAGCACCCTGGTCTTCGCCAACCCCGCCTCGCTCCGTCCCATTCCCCAGCGCCCCGATGCGATCAACCGGCAGCGTGAAAACCTGGGCCTGCGCATCAGCACCGACCAGGGCCGGAACTGGTCCTCTCCCCTCGTCATCGATTCCGGTCCCAGCGCCTACAGCGACCTCGCGGTCGCACCCGACGGCACGGTGCTCTGCTTCTATGAGCATGGTGAATCAAGCCCCTACGAACGCCTGAGCGTCGCCCGGATTCCCGCAAGCCTCCTGCCCGCTCCGAAGCCATGATGGCGTGGCGAAAGAGTCTGATCGCCTTGTCCGCCCTGGGCTGTGTGCTGCCGCTGTCCGGTGACGGGCAGCCTGCTCCGGCGCCGATCTGGGAACGGCTGCCGTCGATCCCCGATCCGCTCGGCTTTGCCGGCAGCTTTGCCGGCGTGAGCGGAGGAACGCTGCTTGTCGCCGGCGGCGCGAACTTTCCCGACAAGGCGCCGTGGGAGGGCGGCACCAAGGTCTGGCACGATCGTATCTTTGCTTTGGAGCGGGGCGCACCGGCGTGGCAGGAGATCGGACGGTTACCCACCGTCAACGGCTACGGCGTGTCGATCTCCGTTCCGGAAGGTATGCTGATCATCGGCGGTGGTGACGCCCGGCGCAATTTCACCGACGTCTTGCGGGTGACCCTCGTCAATGGCTCGGCTGGCATCGAATTCCTGCCTCCCCTGCCCATCCCGCTCGCCATGTCGGCAGGCGCCCTGCTTGGGCGCACGGTCTACGTCGCCGGCGGTGTCGACGAACCGGCCGCCGCGCGCGCCCAATCGGTTTTCCTCAGGCTCGATCTCGACCGTACCGACGCCGGCTGGCAGCGGCTCGAGTCCTGGCCCGGTCCGGCGCGCATGCTGGCCACCGCCGCGACGCTCGACGGTTCCTTCTACCTCATAGGCGGAGCGGACCTGCAGGCCGGACCCGACGGGAAACCCGTCCGCGACTGGCTGCGCGACGCCTACGCCTACACCCCGGGAAAAGGCTGGCGACGGCTTGCCGACCTGCCGCGCCCGGCCGTCGCCGCTCCCTCGCCCGCCGCAAGCGCTCCGGGGCGCGTGTTCGTGCTGGGTGGAGACGACGGTTCCAAACTCGGCGTGCCCCCCGCTGAACATCCTGGCTTTCCCCGCACCGTGCTGGCCTACGACGTGCGGACCAACGCCTGGACCGAGGTTGATTCACTCCCCTTCTCCCTGGTCACCACCTCGGGCGTAGAGTGGGACGGCCGCTATGTCATCCCCGGCGGCGAAGCCCGTCCCGGCGTGCGTTCAACGGAGGTATGGACCGGAGTGCCGGCGCGTTGATGAACCGCCTTGGCCACCTGATCGGCCATCCGGATTGTCAGGGAGCAGACCGACACAAGGCCTTGGAGTGATCGCGCTGGCTGCGGACAAATGGGCGGACCCGGACCTGCGGCGGAACACCGGACCAACGCCGGCTGGTTCCGCCCGAGAACCAGTGCTCGTGCATGGTGTGGCCTCACACCCGCTTCCAAGATGATCGTGCCGCCGCCTGTTGCGACCGGCTCTTCCCCCACAACCCCATGAATCCCACCCCGTCCACCTGCGCTGGGCTTACTTCGGCAAGCCACAGCTTTCGCCACGTCCGGTTCTTTCTGTCCCTGGTTTTTTCCGCCCTGTCGCTTTTGTCGACGGAAGGCCGCGCCGAGAGCGTGACCGGAGTGACCGAACTCTACTCGGTCCCCTCTTCCTGGTATCAATTGCGGACCGTGGAAATAGTCTCCTACGACTCCACCCATGTGGTCGTCGCCTGGCGCAATGAGCCCGATCCGGTGGAACACGATCGTGGCGACATCATGTTCAAGAGCGGCAGTTCGGTTGACGGCGGCGCCACCTGGACCTGGAGCGCCACCCAGTACATGAAGCAAAGCGACACCACCGCATCGTATGTGAACGTGGTCATGTATAACGAGGCGGGCACGCTCTACGCCTTTATCGGAAAATCCAATCCCATCTCCAATCCGACCCCGGGCACTTCGGTCAACGTGTGCATGAAAAGCACTGACATGGGGGTTTCCTGGACCCCGCAGGCCATCACCAATTCCTACACCGGACACATGGCCTTGGGCGGAGCCATCATCAAGTCCGGCTCGACTTATTTCATGCCTTTCCATGCCAGTGGCGCGCAGGGGTTCCTGAAATCCACGAACCTGATCGACTGGTCCCTGGCCGGTTTCGTGCCCAATCCTGACGGAGTTTCCCTGCAGGAGGGGTTCCTGGTCGTCTCGCAGGACAACCCCGGCCACCTCGTCTGCAAAATGCGCGTCAAAAAAACCGAGGGCGGATATGCCTATACCTCCATCAGCACGGACGGCGGCACCACGTGGTCTGATGCACGCCCGGATCTGGAGCTGCCCAATTGGGGCGTGAAGGGCTGCCTCTACAAGGACGCCAATGATCAATACGTCTATATCTACAACACCGAGGATGGTCGCAACACCCTCTACTACAAGACGCGCGCCCCCGGCGAGCCGTGGAAAGCCGGCCGGCCATTCACGCCGGTCACCCTCACCGGCAAGGATTGCTACGCGATGATGACCGAATACGCGCCCGGTAAATTCTACGTCGTGTGGGAAAATTCCTACTCGAAGGTGATGTTCGCCAAACTCGATGTTTCCGACGCCTTCACCACCCAGGATATTGTCGACACCGATTGGGACACGCTTACCGGGGGCGGCTGGACCGCCAGCCCCAACGGCCAGACCGCCGAGATCAACCCCTCGGGGCAACTGCACCTCGCCACCGCCAGCCCGAGCACCTCGGTGAAAAACCAGACCGGCCCCGCCACCTCGTTCGCGCTCGAAATGCGCGCCCAGGTCCCCAACCACACCGTTGCCGACGCCAATACCGCCGTCAGCCTCGGCACCAAGATCATCGCCGGCGGCCGGCGTCTCATGCTCGCATTCCAAACCGATGGTGTTTATTCGATGGTCGGTTCCGACACAACCTGGAGCAAGGTGCTCAACCAGGCCGGCGATACCGCCTGGCACACCTGGCGGGTCACCGTGGACGCCGCGGGCCAGGCCCGGCTCCATCAGGATGGAGGACAGTCCCTCGCGACCTGGGCGATCCAGGCACCCTACGTGAACACCCATCCCGAAATCACCCATTGGTCCTCCGGCGTCAGCGGCAACGGATCCGTGGCCAGGATCGACTGGACATCGCTCACCGAAGGCATCGCAGCCCATGAATTCCTCGACTTGATCGGCCTGGATATCAACGCCGCCGGCGGCGTGGTTGAAATCAACCCGGCCTCGCAGCTCCGCCTGCGCAGCAACAACAACTCGAACTCCGAGGTGACCATTCCCAACGGCCCGGGAACCGGTTCGCCGTTCTCCCTCGAGTTCCGCGCCAAGGTGAACACCTACACCGTCAACGCACCGGCGACCGGCGTCAGCCTTGGCCTGAAGGTCCAGAATGGAGCGAAACGTCTGATGCTGGCGATCCAGGGCGACGGCGTCTATTCCTTCGTCTCCGGCGGCTCGACCTGGAGCAAGGTCTACAACACCACCAACGACACCGGCTGGCATACCTGGCGCGTGGATGTCGATGCCGGCGGCACCGCTCGCCTCTATCGCGATGGCGGCCCGCAGCTCGCCAGCTGGAGCCTGCAGGCCAATGCCGGATACGCGCGCCTCGGCATCTGGAACACCGGCTCCTCGGGCAATCCCGCGGAAGCCCGCATCGACTGGGTCAAGCTGTATTGAAAGCCACCGGACAAAGACAACCGCACCACGACTGCCGGCCGCCTGCCACGGCCGGCAGTTCTTGTCCCGAGCCCTCCCGGAAGGAATGCCGCCACCTCCTCATTGCCCCCCTTTCCACTCCCGTCATGTTCAGATCATTCCTTGTTTCCATCGCCCTCTCCGGAGGGCTGCTCTCGCAGAAAGCCGTCGCCGCGCCGCTGTTCGAAACCACCACGGTTCACGCCGCGGCCCCCGACAATCGCCCCAACTATCGCATCCCGGCCCTGGCGGTCGCACCCAACGGCGATCTGTTGCTATTCACGGAAAAGCGCAACGACGGCATCGGCGACCTCGGCAACCATGATCTCGTCATGGTGCGAAGCACCGACCAAGGGCGCACGTGGAGCGCCGAGCAGGTGATTCTGGACGATGCCGACCGGCCGACGGCGGATCCGACCGTCTGCATCGATCATGAGCGCGGCCGCATCTTCCTCTTCTTTCTTCAGGCGAAGTCCCGCTTCGCCTACTTCACCAGCGACGACAACGGCGCCACCTGGCTGGGGCCGGTTTCAATCCACGAGGCCGTCACGCGGCCGGAATGGGAACCCGACTTCCCCAATGTCCACCCGGACTCCGGGCGTCGGACCCGGCACCCCTATGGCGTCGGGCCCGGGACGAGCGCCATCCAGCTCACCCAAGGACCACGGCGCGGCCGCCTGCTGGTGCCGGCACGTCATGTCGAAGAGCTGAGCGGCGGCGGCTTCGCGTCATTCTCCCATGTCTTCTTCAGCGACGACCATGGCGCCACATGGCAACTCGGTCCGACGGTGGCGCAGCATGGCAACGAATGCCGCCTTGAGGAACTGTCCGACGGCACCGTCATGTTGAGCATGCGGAACACGGATCCCGCCGACCGGCTCGACAACAGCCGCCGCCTCGTGGCCCTCAGCCGTGACAGCGGAGACAACTGGACCACCGTCTATCGCGACGATGCCCTGGTCTCCACTCCCGTGCATGCGTCGTTGCGCCGCTACCCCACCAATCAGGCGGCGGGCGAGCGCCCGATCCTGCTCTTCGCCAATCCGGCCAGCGCCGTCCGTCAAACCGTGCATCCCTACGGACGGTATAACCTGACCGTCCGCTGGAGCCGTGACGACGGGCAGACCTGGTCTGCGGGTCGCGTCATTTACCCCCACCCCAGTTCCTACTCCGACATGGTCGTCCTGCCCGACGGGACCATCGGGCTGATCTATGAACGGGGCCCCCGGGATTCGACGCACTATTGGGACGAACTTCAATTCGCGCGCTTCAATCTTGAGTGGCTCTTCAGCCCGCCGCACACGCGGATTCGTTGACACCGGAACGCAACGGTTCGAAGCAAGCAAGCCCCAGCGCGACCTCGACTGCGAGGACGGAACTGCCGTCGAGGTAAATGCGCATGATATCCTGGCCGCTGTCCTTGCCGGAGAAGGTCATCCCAAAGCGCATGATCGCCCCCGGGCCTGCCGCATCCATCAGGACACAAGCTCACGGCGTCCATGCGCCTTCTCCATCCGGAGAAACAGGGAGCGGTCGCTGTTGGCAAACCAGCCCGGCTCCTCTTTCGTCACCGAGGCGCGATCGTAGCTGCTGAACTGTCCGCAGGTGAAAGCCGGCGCGGGGAATCAGGCCAGTCCGTCGCGATCCACCCTCTCCCTGGAGGAGCGACTCTATCGGAACGGTGTCCCCGGCCACCAGGGTTCGCAACGGTCGATGGTGAGCAGCAGCGAGCGCAACGGGAGAAACGGCGACAAACCGGTTTGCCTGGCTGGCTGGCCTTGGGGTTGGCGTGAAGCATGGCTTGCGGAGGGACCGTCAAACCACCGGCCTGACGGACCGTGCCTCCCGCGCAACGCGGGCGCGAGTGCCCTGCATGTCGGACCGGCAAGACGGGCCGGCCCCTGGTCAACCCCCGACGCATTCCGCCCCCGATGCCCCCGGCCTGAGCCGGGGGCCGGATGGCCGTCGCGATTCAGAACGACCGGCTCAGCTTGAACGTGACGTTGCGCTTGTTGTAGAGATCCAGCCGGGCGAGGTTGATGCTGCCGCTCACCTGGGTGCTATCCAGCAGGTTGTCTATGTTGATTTGGGCGCGCCACGTCTTGCGGGCGTAAATGAAGTTCAGGTTGTAGATTTCCAGATCAGGCAGGAAGAAGGAGGCATTCGTATCGCCGGCCCGATCCGCGGCATACCGATACCCGAGGGCAACGGAGAGCCCCTTGAGCTTCTGTCCCTGAAAACTGTATTTCCCCAGGAAGGAAAAGGTATTCTGGGGATTTCCCCGCAAGGGAACGCCTGCCAGGGTAAGCGCCTTGAGATCGCTGAAGGACACCGAACAGGTGAAGCGGGACGACAGCTTGGCGGACAGGTCCAGCTCGATGCCGCGTGTGTTCACCTTGCCCAGCGGCTGGCGTATCTCAAAGCCCTCCGGTGTGGTGACCGTGATCAGCTGATTGGTGAGTGAAGAATCGAAGAACACCAAGGCTCCGACCACCCGGCTGTCCAGCATGTCGACCTTCAGCCCGATCTCATCTCCTTCGCCGATCTGATGCGGGAATATCTGGCCGTAGGTGGGCGAGTTCACGTTGTTGTCCAGCGTGGAAACGGGCGTGAAGGTGTCGGAACGGTTGTAGAAGATCGCCAGCGACTGCGAGGGCAGCGGTTTCACCACCACACCGTACTTTGTGCTCCAGTTGTCGTAGGAGGAGGTCACCAGCGGCGCCCCGGCCGCCAGAAAGTTCCGGCTTTCGCTGTCGCCGTCATCCCGGCGTGCTCCGGCGGTAAAGATGAGCCGGTTGCTCCAATAGCTGAGACTGTCCTGGATGGCGAAAGCCACGTTGGTTTTGACCGTATGCGAGTTGGCCGTGACCCGCGCGCCCGATGCGGGATCGTGAATGAAATCGGGCCAGGTAAGCGGCAGGGTGTAATTGGGCCACCGCTGATAACCCACCACGCGGTTGGAAAGCGTCTCGATCAGATAGCTTTTCGATTTCTGTTTTTCGCCCTCGAGGTAGGCAAACAGCGTGTTGGTGCCGCCCAGGAACCGGAACTTCGTCGAGAAATCCAGATTCAGGTTGTCGCCATGCACCGTAAACCAGTGTTCGGATTTGATCAGCCCGGCCCATTCCAGACGGCCGACGGCGATTTCATCCCACAAAACGGTCGCGTTTGTGCCCAGCAGCTGGCCCGCAGGGCTGAAGACGTTATAGTTGCCGTTGGCGCTGTTCTGCCGGTCCTGGTCGTTGTCGATCACGCGGGCCACGATGCGGAAGGCGCTGTCGGCGCCGAAGATCTCGAACTTTTTGGAGTATCCCGCCTCGTAGATCCGGCGATTGTCCCAACGGGGGGAGCTGTCCGGAAACAGCGGATAACCCGGCTTCATGAAGGGGAACAGCTTCCCGCTCTTGTCAGCGGGCACGGTGTCCCGGGTCCCCGAATTCACATGCTGGTAGATGTAGTAGAGCCAGGCCGTGTCGCCCCTGGCGGAGTCGTACTGGATGGACGGATTGAGAATGCGGCGGTTGTCAGGCGATCCGTCGTCCGATTCTCCCTCCTGCCAGGTGCCGACCAGCCGGTAGGCCAGCCTTCCGGATTTGGTGGAAGCGAGGATCTGACTGGAGTCGGCATCCAGGCGGAACGTGCGAAGCGTGTTGTACGAAGCCGCGACGGTGGTCTTTTCCACGGCCAGCGGTCGCTTGCTGATCCGGTTGACCGTTCCGCCAATGTCCATCTGCCCGAACAGGACACCCGCCGGGCCCTTGACGACCTCGATTCGCTCGAACAACGCCCCGTCCACCTGCTCGGTGCTGTTCACGCCGAACGCTTCCGGCATGCCATCACGGAAGTTCGACCCGGCGCTGTTGCGCCCGCGCGTGGAATAGCGGCCGTCGGCCTGCGCTCCCGTCGAGGACATGCCGCTTACAAACTGCACGGCATCGGACAGCTGGGTGAAACCGATGTCCTCGAGAAACTCCTGGTTGAGATTCGCGATCGACATGGACGCATCGATCAAAGCCTGGTTGACGCGCGTGCCACCCAGACCGGCGCTGGTTCCATACCCCCGGTCCCCCACCGTGTTCACCACAAACGGGGAAAGCACCAGGACCTCCTCTCCTGCCGGATGCTTCGACGCCGGGACCGCGGCGGGGGAGGCCGGCTGGGTTTGCGCAAAACCAAGGGAGGAAAACCACAGGCAGCCGCCGGCCAGCAGCGGCTGCACGATTTTAATGATGGGGTATACACGACGGTTCATGGCTTGCTGACGACGGTTGGGGTGGAGGGGTGATCCTGATCGGGATGATCGGGAATGCTGACTGTGCTAACGCGCACCGGATCGCCGGGAACCCCAATGCAGTGGCACCACCACAGAACCACTTCGCTCAGCCGGACGGCGCGCTAGATGCAGAGCCGCCATGGATGAACTCCGGCATCAGCCGCTGGCCGCGCCGCGCCGAGGGGCCGCCCGCCAGGAGATCCTGCGTCGCGCGCAGGAGCGACTTCGCCATGGCCCGCGGATCGGCGGCGTAGCGCGCCGGGATCGGGGTCAGGTAGGACAGGAACAGGTCGTCGTCGCGCGAGATCACCGAGACGTCCTCCGGCACGCGGCTGCCCGTCTGCGCCAGGCGGCTGACGACGGTGAGGTAATGATAGGCATTCGCCACCAGCAGCGCCGTGACCGGCGGCGACTGCTCGCGCAGCCGGCGCAACGCGTGGCCGATTCCGGTCACGCTGCCGTCGTGGTGCGCCACCAGCGCCTCGGCCCCGGCATGGGACGACTTGCGGACGCCCTCGAGGAACCCGGCCTCGCTCTCGAGGTCGCCGGCGAGCCGGGATTTTGCGATGATGAGGCCGAGTTTGCGATGGCCGAGGCCGAGCAGCACGCCGGCGGCGTGGCGGCACATGGCGCGATGGTCGAGATCGCGATACGGCAGGTCGAGGCCGGCGTGGACCGAACCCGCGACCACACAAGGCATCTCGTTTTTGGCGAACCAGCGCTGGATCGCCTCGTTCGAAAGCGTGAGGATCCAGCAGCCATGGGGATTCTCCGCAAGCAGCCGCTGCAGGGCCGGGCCGGGGTTGGCCCGGAAATACTGACGCCCGTGGAAGACGTGCAACCGGCAGCCGCGCTCGCTCAGCATGGCGCGAAGCTCGTCGATCCACAGCGTCTGCGTGGGCCGGAGGCGTTCCAGCGGTTCGGGCGACAGCAGGCCCACGTCGCGCGACCGCAGCGTGCCCGCAGCCTTGCGCGGACGGCCCAGGATGCGGTTGCCGGAGCCATGCACCGCCTGCACGAGTTTCTCGCGCTGCAACTGGGCCAGCGCGGCGCGCAGCGTGTTGCGGCTGACCTGGTATTTCTCGCACAAGGCGCGTTCCCCCGGCAGCCGGTCGTGCCACAGGCCCTGCTGCATGCCATCGCGCAGGATCTCGGCCATCTGGCTGGCCAGGGAATGACGTTGGGGCAGATCGGGCATGGCGTGACGCTCACCCAAACCATGGACACGATGACGTCAAAGCCCCAATGCGATCACGTTCTCCCTTCGGCTCACAACCGGCCCACGCAGCCATCATGACCCAGGCCCCATGCACAAGTACCCTAATAGGGTACTTGTGCATGGGGCCGCTCCGGGCCTCGGCGATCTGCCGGTTGAAGCTCCGGGAGCCGCTTCATCCTGCCGCCGGATCCTTCACCGGTTTGATGAGCAGGACGATGAAGACGGAGAGGAGGGCGACGGCGGCGAAGGCGCCGAAGATGAGGTTGAGGGAGACGTGCTGGTCGCGGAGGGCGCCGAAGGCCCAGTCGCCGAAGCCGCCGCAGCTGA